>Ga0209570_1000002_pt1:0-917500 | contig 1366306 bp, 1116 predicted proteins | sample EBPBio172007_DNA_FD_185861 | JGI IMG/M metagenome (GOLD analysis project Ga0209570, IMG submission 185861) | Wastewater treatment Type I Accumulibacter community from EBPR Bioreactor in Madison, WI, USA - Reactor 1_9/17/2007_ DNA (SPAdes)... | ecosystem: Engineered > Bioreactor >...
TGCCAATCTTGCCGGCTGCGTTACGTTCGGCTTCGCTACGCTTCGCCTCTCTTCACTCCGCCGGCAAGGTTACTTACCTCTGAACACAGCTATAGAATACATTTACACAAAGTGTTTTATACTACCACCGAAAATAAGGTCCGCCTACAGGAGGATGTGTTTTTATGGTAAAATGTCATTTGCAAAGTATCCGAATTCCTATGTCCCATGCTGAAAATTCTGTATGGAGAATTCTGCATTTCATTTTAAGTCTATTCTGAAGCATTTTTGAATTTATTAAAGTCATTCTTTTTTGAGGTGTGTCGCCTGCAATATAATCGAACAGAGTTTGGACTTCTTTGTCAGTGAAAGCGGTTACGGAAAATACATAGCTTGCCTTTGACTCTTCAATGCTTTCCCAAACTATAGAATGCCCTGTTTTCGCTTTAATTGGAAAAAGAAAGGAATTGTGAATAGTCTTTGATCCGTTACTATTTATGACCACCTCACCAACAGGGATGATGGGTAGATTGGGGTCGCAGTATTCGCATAGCCTTTTCAATGTATAAGAGTGAAAGACAAATGACAAATTTGTCTTATAGAATTGCTTTGTGTATTTCTTCCAATCTTGTAATCTGAAGGGTTTTATTAGTATAATTCCGAAGTTTGAAGCAGCAATTGTTAAGAAGTCTATATGGTAAAACAAAACTTCTTGATTCTCGATAGCTTTTACTATAGATCCGTAAAGTATCACTCTCAGTTTGGGAACATTATGAAACTTATAAAAGTGCTTTATCTCATTAAGATATTTTTTCGATTGAATTAGGTCTTTTCGATACAATCGTCCATTATGTTTAATGTGAATAAAACCATCACCAAAGCTTACATTATCCCATTCAGCATCGAAAATTACTTTGCCAACGTTAACAGACTGTGTGTATTGTGGAGAAAATTTAGGATTTGAGGGAGCCTCTTTTATGTTGTTCTTCTTAGTCAGAGAGGTTGTTTGTTTGTTATTAGTTAAAGCGATTTGCTTTTTGGGCTTAGCTAAGTCCATTTGCTTTTTTAATTCAACTTGTCTATTCGTAATTTCTTTATCTATTACAAGCAGCTTTCCCTTTTTTTTGGAAACCATCGTCCTAAGATTTGAAAGCTTGCTTTCTAAAGTTGAGTTTTTTGTTATTTTAATCGTCCTTTTTAATTCAGAATATTTTTTATTAAGACTGAGAAGATGGGACATTCGATTTTTTTTGTATGAGCTTTCTATTTCAGATGCTACATTCCTGTTTTTTTTATCTTGCTCGTGTTGCTCTTGCAGCCTTGCTATTTCCAATTCAAGATTGTCAATAGTATTTTGGAATGCTTGCTTTTGTTGTAACAATACATTTAGCTTTGTGTCTACTACTTTTTTTGGTGTCTGCTTTGCCATTTAGCTATAAGATAATTAAGTAAGTATTTTACCACAACTTAATGGTATCGGTGATACGTCAAATGTGTATTTGAAGACCTTCCTATTGTTTTAGTTTCCAATAGCATTCTTTGAGAAGAGTTCTAATTTGCTGCGTTTCAATTTCTCCAAGCATATAACGGAATTCATTTATTTTTCCACCAAGGTGTATAGAAGTTGCTTGTTGCGCCGACTTTATTTTTTTTGCTTTTATTACACTTTTCACAACTTAATTGAATATTACAGGGATCGTTTGCGCCAAAAAGATCCAATGGTACGATATGGTCGTAGTTGGATGTATTGAAAATATTGATTAGGCCTGTTAAGTCAGCGTTGCAGAAAACACATCGGCCTTTCTCTCTGTGATAGACAGCTTTCTTAACCCACTGTGGAATAGTAACACGTCTAATTGTTCCTTTTTTAGTTACTAAATTGATTGGAAAGCGTGTTTCTTTTATTGTTTTCGCAGCTATAGAATTAAATCTAAGAAGGAAGTCCCGATTGGCAAACAATATGTAAAAAACCTCCTCAGCCATTTTCTCGAAAAGAGCAAAGAATGCTTCGGTATTAGTTTCAAACCATTCACTTGATGATTGAATTTGCTTTAGGTTTAAACGTTTAAATTCTATTGAATACGTGTCGAAAAGAATGTACCACTTTTCTAAATCCTCTTCCTCTTCATACAGCTCAGGATTTTTCTTAAAATCTCGACGATAGAAATTAGTAGCAGTAATTACAATGTACAAGTGAAGTAATGTGTCTTTTGAGAACTTGGAAGATATTTCTATGAAATACTCTTCATTGTGGCCCCAAAAATCTACCTCTGCTTTAACAGAACTATCAATTAGGTCAGCAAGCTCATAAATTGAATTATAGTGAAACTCCTGTAGCGATTCCATAATATTGTGAACTAGTCCAAAATAGTATAAAGTGTTCAAAGATTTAACTTACATCTAATTACATAACTCTATTTCCGCTGGTTAGTTAGTCATTCTTCCCAAACACCAAAAACTTTCGCCAATACAACTTCAGGTGTTCCCTCAAAACAACGCCCGAATCATCTCATATACCGCCAGCATCATGGCTTTTTGTTCGGCGAGGTGGCCTTGCTGGGCTTCAATGTTGAGGTAGGCCATTTGCTGGTTGCCGCAGTACACACTCAGTGAGCCATCGTCGGTAACGGTGGCATTCTTTTGCAGCAGGATATTAAAGCCCCTGGCTTTCAGAAAATCAAAAATGCGTTTGTCAGTGGTGTAGAAGAAATCGTCGATATCGGCGGCTTCGTTTACATATACTTCAGCAGCATCGTTGGCATAGTCGCCACCGGGCAAATAGCTTTTGATGTGCAGGCCACCGCCATCGCTATTGTTGTGCATGGCTATCACCAGCCGGTTGCCGGCTACATACTTCCTAATAAATGCATCGGCCAGTTGTTGTGCGGCTTTGTAGCCTTTGGCGGAGTAGTGGCCATTGGCTTTGAGGGTGGCGGCCAATCCTTTGGGCGTATAAATGCGGTTGGGGTCAAACTTGTATTGTTTGCCCGCCAGCTGGTAGCTCACATAGCGGTCGCCGCTGTGCTGCCATGTAACAAAGCAACCCAGCTGCAGGCTGTCGATGAGGGCTTTGGCGGTGGCGACGGCAGTGGTTTCGTTTTCGTGTACATGCAGCCAGCTGATGCCGGCTTGGGGCTGGCCGCAGGTTTGTACAAACCGGATGCTTGTGCTGCCGAGCTGGTGGGTACTGCTGTTGGGTTGGCTATGGGCTGGAAGAGAGAGTAGCACGATGCTGGCAAGAAGGAAGTTTTTCATAAGGGGAAAGTAGTAGGTTTTTTTGAACCACGAAGGCACGAAGGAGACACGAAGGGGCACGAAGAGTTTAGGAGAGTTTGCAATTGGCAATATGCAATTTGCAAGGCAACCGTTTGACTACAGCAAACTGAGGATTGCAAACTGGAAACTGATTGTTTGAACCACGGAGACACGGAGGCAAAGAGGGGCACGAAGTGGAGTTTGCAATTTGCAGTATGCAGTTTGCAGGGCAGTCTTTCTTGCAAACTGCCTGCTTCAAACTATCCAGTAACATTTGTAGATTGAGTTCGGCATTTTTCAGGGCAGACTTTCTTGCAAATTGCAAACTGTTTACTGCCTACTGTCCACTAATAGAAGGAGATTGCTTTCAGCAGTTTGCAGGACAGTGTTACTTGCAAACTGCAAACTGCCCACTGCAAATTCTTAATTCATCTTCCGTTATTACGGGGCAAACATATAAGCCCTTACTTTTGCGGCACTATGACAACAGAACAATTGAAGGATATGAGGGACCGTGTGAGTGTCCTGAGGAGGTTTCTTTGACGTCGCTAACCGACAAGCCAAAGTAGACAACGACAAACAGTTGAGCCTCTCGCCGGGTTTTTGGGACGACAATACCCGGGCCACCGCCATTCTCAAAGAAATCAAAGCCAATGAGTTTTGGATTGATTTGTACAACCGTGTAGAAACGGCTGTGGAAGATTTTGCGGTGCTCTTCGAATTCTGGAAAGAAGGCGAGGAGAGTGAAGCCAATGTGCAGCAGGCTTTTGACGCTGCCAAAGAAGTCATCGAAGAAGCCGAATTTAAGAGTACGCTGAACCAACCGGAAGATGAACTGCCAGCCGTGCTGCAAATCAATAGCGGGGCAGGTGGTACCGAAAGCCAGGATTGGGCACAGATACTGGCCCGCATGTACAAAATGTACGGCGAAAAACAAGGCTGGACCGTGACCGAACTCGACTGGACCGATGGTGATGGTGCGGGTATCAAAACCGCCACCTTCCAGTTCGACGGGCCTTTTGCGTATGGCTTTTTGAAAGCGGAAAGCGGGGTGCATCGCCTGGTGCGTATTTCGCCCTTCGACAGCAATGCCCGCCGCCACACGTCATTCGCCAGTGTGTATGTGTACCCGCTGGTAGACGATTCCATTGAGATTGACCTGAAAGACAGCGATGTGAAAATGGAAACGAGTCGCAGTGGTGGCGCCGGTGGCCAAAACGTAAACAAGGTGGAAACCAAAGTGCAGCTCACCCATATTGCTACGGGCATCGTGGTGGTGTGTCAGCAAGACCGCAGCCAGCTGGGCAACCGTATGCTGGCCATGCAAATGCTGCGCAGTAAGCTGTACGAACTGGAGCTGCAAAAACGCAATGCGCTGAAAGACGCGGCCAATGCCAGCAAGAAAAAGATTGAGTGGGGCAGCCAGATTCGTAGCTATGTGTTCCATCCATACAAAATGATTAAGGATCACCGAACGGATTATGAAGTAGGCAACGTTGGCCCGGTAATGGACGGCGAACTCGACGGATTCATCAACGCGTATTTGATGAGTGAAAAAGAAGGAGAAACAAGTGCTTAAATGTGTGGATGTGTGATGTAAGATGTCTGATATTTTTGAATGACGTTTTACATCAGCCATCAGCTATCATACATCAAAACATCCTTATGGCTTGGCTGTATCTCATACTTGCTGCCTGTTGCGAAATTGCTTTTGCCGGTAGTTTGAAGCTCACACAAAACTTCAGCAATCTTAAATGGTCGGTCATATTTGTAACCTTCTATGTGCTGAGTATTGTGTTGCTTAACAAAGCGGTTCAGCAAATACCCATTGGCACCGCTTATGCAGTGTGGACGGGTATTGGGGCAGCAGGCACGATGATTATTGGTATACTGTATTACAAAGAGCCGGTGAGCTTTTGGCGCATGTTCTTTTTGTGTACACTCATTCTGTCGATAGTAGGACTAAAATATTTTTCGGAAACACCTGCAACCCCGGCATAACGGGCACGGATTGCAGCTAAAAAATACACACACTTTCGCACCATTGTCAAATTTTCAAATTCATCATTTTCAAAATTGCATTTATGAGCTTTGGAACTTTCTCTTATCCGATGCCGGCCAACGAACCGGTATTGCAGTATGCACCCGGTAGTAAGGAGCGTGATGCCTTACAAAAAGCACTGGCTGAGCTGAAGAAAAAAGAAGCCGACATTCCGCAATACATAGGCGGCCGTGCGGTACGCAGTGGCGATAAGCATCCCATTCATCAGCCGCATGAACGCAACCATGTGCTGGGCTACTACCATGCCGGTACCAAAGCGCATGTGCAGCAAGCTATTGATGCTGCGCTGAAAGCCAAGCCTACCTGGGAAGCCATGCCATGGGAAGAACGTGCCGCTATCTTTTTGAAAGCAGCCGATTTGCTGGCTACCAAGTATCGTTTTTACATCAATGGTACCACCATGCTGGGCCAGAGTAAAAATGCGTTTCAGGCAGAGATTGATGCTGCCTGCGAACTCATCGACTTCCTGCGTTTCAATGTGCATTTTCTGAGTGAGATTTATAAGCAGCAGCCCATCAGTGCTCCCGGCATGCACAACCGCATGGAGTGGAGAGCCCTCGAAGGTTTTGTGCTGGCGGTTACGCCGTTCAACTTTACGGCCATTGGTGGCAACCTGCCCACCAGCGCTGCCATGTGTGGCAACGTAGTGGTTTGGAAGCCTGCCAACACGCAGATTTATTCGGCGCAAATGTTCATGAAGATTTTGATGGAAGCCGGCCTGCCCGATGGTGTGATCAACCTTGTGTATGTGGATGGTCCAACCATTGGCGATGTGTGTTTCAATCATCCTGATTTTGCAGGTGTACACTTCACAGGTTCTACCGGTGTGTTCAACCACATGTGGGCTACTATTGGCGCCAATACGCCTAAGTACAAAAGCTATCCACGCATTGTAGGCGAAACAGGTGGTAAAGATTTTGTGCTGGTACATAAATCTGCAGACGTTGATGCTGTGGTAACAGCCTTGGCCCGTGGTGCGTTTGAGTATCAGGGACAAAAATGTTCTGCTGCCAGCCGTGCTTACCTGCCCAGCAATCTGGCCGACCGCATTAAAGCCAAACTGGTTGCTGAAGTAGAAACCATGAAGATGGGTACGGTAGAAGACTTTGGCAATTTTGTAAACGCCGTAATTGATGAGAAGAGTTTTGATAAACTGAAGAAATACATTGATGCAGCGAAGAAAGACCGCAAGGCCAAAATCCTCACCGGTGGCAACTGCAGCAAGAAAGATGGTTTCTTTATAGAGCCTACCATCATTGAAGTACGTGATCCGAAATACGTGACCATGTGCGAAGAACTTTTCGGCCCCGTGCTCACCATTTACACCTACAAAGCCGATGAATTTGAGAAGGCGATGGATTTGGTAGATGGTACTTCTCCATACGCATTAACCGGTGCTGTATTGGCACAAGACCGTTCGGCTATTGATGCTGCTACCAAGCGTTTGCGTCATGCTGCAGGCAACTTCTACATCAACGATAAACCAACTGGTGCCGTGGTAGGTCAGCAGCCTTTTGGTGGTGCCCGAGCCAGTGGTACCAATGATAAGGCAGGCAGCATGCTCAACCTGTATCGTTGGTTGAGTGCCCGCACCATTAAGGAAACGTACAACTCACCGGTTGACTATCGGTATCCGTTCCTGCAATCATAATTGCAATCAACATTGAATTTCAAAAGCTATCCATTCGGGTAGCTTTTTTTTGTTGGCTGTCATCCAAAGCAAAACCTCGCAGCGTATCTCTTTCAAATGTCGGATCTATGAAACAGCAACGCAGCAACCGCCGCCAATGGTTGACAAGGATTGGTTTGTCTTTATTGAGCATTACGGGCATATTGGTCGTTATTCTCGCCGTTCATATTTATGATGTAACGCACCGTGAGCAATTGCCCACCAAGCATTGGCAGATGGCCCGCATTGAGTTTGCAGCGCCACTCGATTCGCCCATCGCAGTAAAGGTGCAGGCGTATTTTCACCAGCATGCATTGGTGAAGTACAGTCATATGAATACAGAACAAGGCTGGCTGGTGTTTGCCTTCGACAATCGCAATAGTGATGCTACCAGTATTTATCAATCTATGAAAACGAAATTGCCGATGGCTACTTCTTTGTACAAGCCTTCGGCAAATGATATGGCGGGTAGTTGTCCTGTCATCGATAAATCGAGTGTCACCTACAAACTCGGTTCGTTTTTCCAGCGCATTTTTTAATACCTAACCATAATCATTAAATCCGATTCTATGAGAAAGCAAGTATTTGTGATGGCTGCAGCTGTAGCCATGCTGGCGGTAGCCTGCAAAAAAGACAGCAACGAAATGGTGGACAATAGTTTGTATGCCAAGTTGGGCGGTAGTGCCATGGTAGCCGATCCTACCAACAGTGCACAAATGATTGAGAAGGGTAGGCTGGGTTTGCGGAGTGTGGTAGACAGCAGCATTTTTGTAATTGCGGCCGACCCTAAAATGCAGCCTTTTTTTACGCCATTGCTGACTGAAGTAACAGCCGGCAATACTACCAACCTGGCTATCCTTAGTAAAAACCTGACCGACTTTTTTTGCGTAGCTACCGGTGCCAAAAACTTTACGTACAGTGGTTTGGGCATGGCCGCAGCACATGATCCTGCCCGTAATCCACGTATGGCCAAAAAAAGCACAAATGCTGATTACGATGCATTTGTAGGCGATGTAGTAATTGGTGCACAAAAGAATAAAGTACCTACCGAACTGATTCAGGAAGTTGGCAAGTTGCTGGAAACTTTGCGTTCGGTGATAGTACAGCAGTAAGCTTTTTGTATAGCAGCGTTAATACCCCCGATCCCACACAAAAGCCGGTTGCAATTGCAACCGGCTTCGTATTTATGTAGCGGTAATGGCTTACCAGGTTTTCTCGCCTTTTTTCATTTTTTCAAGTGTAGCTTCAAAATCGTCTACATTGGCGTTGCCGGTAGCTTTGGCCAGTGCAATGGTTTGCTCTTGTGCGGCAATGGCTTCTTTGCGTTTGCCCGATTTGTAGAGCAGGTTGGCATAAGTGTCATAGTAGTTGGCGTCTTTTTCAATAGCTGCTTTTTTAGCCCATTCTACGGCTTGCTCTACACAGTTCATGTCGCTGCAATGTTCGAAAATGGCCCAGGCAAAACTGTTGAGTTCTGCAGCGGGTAAATCGCTGCCAAAATGCTGCATAAATTTGGTAACGGCAGGAGCGAAGTCGTCCCAGTTACCGGTTTGCTGGTAATAAAACACCTGTGCATAGGCTGCGGTTTCTTCACCCGTTTTGCCATACTTCTTTTGCAAATCTTGCTGCAGTGTATTCCATTGAAAGGCTTTGCCCGTTGGGCTCCAAATTACGGGAAACACATCTTCCTGCAGGATGATGGCACGAACCGTGTTTTTCGTTTTTCCTTTACCCAACACTGCGTCAAATGCTTCGGAATGCTGCAGCATCAATGCAAAACCTTTATCCTGACTCGATTGAGTGAGCTTGCTCAAAAACTCAATGTTTTCTTTGGTGAGCAAATCTTGTTGTGTCGCTACATATGCATCTGCAAACACTTTTACATTGGGCATATCATACGCTTCCATGGCAGCGTTGGCCAGTGTTTTCAGTAAGGCAGGTGTTCTGTCGCCGGCGGTAAATTTTTCCTTGAGGGTAAAATATTGGGTGGCCGGATCGAGGGCTCTTTTGGCCTTGGCAATAAAAGTGGCGGCATCAGATGAGCCCACCGAACGATGTACCAGCTTGCCACTGGGATCTAAAAACAAGTAGGTGGGAAACACTTTCACTTCGTAGTTCACCATGATGTCGTGTGCAGCGGCGTACCAGGCTTTTACTTCGGCGTTGTCGTTTTTGGTGGTGTCGAGCTGCACCTTCAGGTTGATGAAATTGGGATTGAAAAATGCACCCACTTCTGGTTTTGGGAAAATGTTTTTGGCCATCATTTTGCAAGGGCCGCACCAGGTGGTAAAGGCATCCACAAAAATGTATTTGTTTTCCTTTTTGGCTTTTTCCAGCACGGCTTGCCAGGTAGTGTTGTGTTCAAACTGAATGCCGGTTTCCTGTGCCGCCAGAGAAAGGCTACATACAAAAAGCAGGGCAGTGAAGAGTTGTTTCATGTGCAATAAAATGAACCATAAAACTACGGTGCGGCTGGTTTGCAGCATCCTAAATGCTTGCAAAGATTTTGAGCACTCAAAATAGCCCGCATGCTGCTGGCAGCGTATATTTGAGTGCTGCCAATGTTGCGCAGCTACGGTTTATGAAACAAGTGTTGAACGATAAAGCCATTGCCCTCATCATTAAGCGGCTGGCTTACCAAATAGTGGAAGATCATCCTCATTGTGATGACATTGTGTTCATTGGCATACAACCCCGTGGTGTACAACTGAGTGAAAGGCTAATGGTTGAGTTGAATGCCTTGTATGGCAAGCAGGCAGCTTACGGCATACTGGACATTACTTTTTACCGCGATGATTTTCGCAAAGAAATAATGGTGCCCAATCAAACACACCTCGACATGAGCCTTGAAAACAAGGAAGTTATTTTGATTGATGATGTGCTGTACACCGGCCGCACCACCCGTGCTGCGCTGGATGCGCTGCTCGATTTTGGCCGTCCTTCAAAAGTGACCCTCTGTACCTTAATCGACCGTAAATTCAACCGCGAAATTCCCATTCAGCCCGATTACACCGGCAAAACCATCGATACCATTTTTTCTCAAAAAGTAGTGGTACACTGGAAAGAAAATGATGGGGTAGATGAAGTGCGGTTGTTGGGTTAAGCTGTTGGCTTACTATTGAGCAGGTGTGGTTTTCTCCGGTACATTTTCCAGATAAATTCACCAAACATACTGTTGGCCCAGGCAAACCATTTGCGGGTAAATTTCGTGGGATCGTCTTTGTGAAAACTCTCATGCATGAAGCCCGTTCCTGCGTGTGTTTTCTGTAGCAGGTCGAGGCATTTTTTCATCTCCGTTTCATCTGTACTGGTGAGGCCGCGTACAATGATGCTCATGGGCCAAATCATATCTAAGCCGGTATGCGGACTGCCAATGCCTTCGGCGGCTGTGCCCGAAAAGTAAAATGGATTGGATGCCGACAAGCAATATTTACGGCTATTGTCCCACACGGTTTGGCGGGTGCTGGCAAACATGTTTTCGCCGAGGTATGGAATGCTGAGCAAGCTGGGCATGTTTGCATCATCCATCAGGTTGCAACTACCGAGGCCATTGGTTTCATATACCCAAATATTGCCAAAGGTTTGGGTAAAGACGATGGCGCTATCCCAGAGCACTTTTGCCAATGAATTGCCCATTTCAAAAGACTGACGGGCCAGCTCTTCATCACCAATGGCTTTGGCAATATCATTGAGCCACTCTAGTGCAAAAACTGCAAACCAGTTGGAGGGAATAAGGTATGGGAAAATGGTAGCATCGTCGCTGGGGCGAAACATAGAGCAAATCAAACCATTGGGTTTTGCCGGATAACCATAGCCGCCCAGCGGTACGCCATCGGTAGCCCAGGAGGTTGTCCGCTGAAATGAATATGGCCCCTTGCCTTCGAAGCGTTGCTGTTCTTTGAATGTCTGTATCACCAGCCTCATAGCTTGCCGCCAATCGGCATCAAAGGCGGTTAAATCACCGGTTTGTTGCCAGTAGCCGTATGCCAACCGAATAGGGTAGCAAAGGCTGTCTATTTCCCACTTGCGTTCGTGTATGCCGGGTTGCATTTTGGTGAGGTCGCTTTTCCATTCACTCACCTTATTCATGTCTTTAAAAAATGCGTTGGCATAGGGGTCGAGCAATATGCATTTTGTTTGCCGGTGAATGACACCCTTAATGAGCATTTGTAAGTTGGGATCTTCTTTCAGCAAGGGCAGGTAAGGCCACACTTGTGCCGAACTGTCTCTCAACCACATGGCATCAATATCACCGGTGATTACATAGGTGTCTGGCTTGCCATTGATCATTTCAAATTCCACGGTAGTATCCAGCGTATTGGGAAAGCAGTTGTGAAATAACCAACCGAGTTCTTTATTGCTGCTGTTTTTTTGTACTGCTTCAATTACTTTTTCTACTGCTTCACTGGTAAAGTGCCGGGCACCCCTTGCTACCCGCACTTCAGCAAAATCATTGCTTTGCCCAAAGCCATATTTCGATACAATAAATGCTGCGCCGGTTAGTGTTGATTGCTGTAAAAAAGTACGCCGTTTCATGCTGCTGTGTTTCTGTGATCAATGCAAACGTGTATCACGCTAATACATTGTAAAAGAACGAACTAAAGCGGAATAGCGTATGCAATGCTTCTGCACAATCATTTGAATGGCGCAGAAAAAAAGTAGCAGAAAAAAACAAAAAACGCAGAATGATTTTTGGGTGGAATATATCTGACGCCTATTTTTGCGCTCCAATTACGGATTGACCCATGGTGTAACGGTAGCACTACAGATTTTGGTTCTGTCTGTTAAGGTTCGAATCCTTATGGGTCAACACAGAAAAGTCAGCATTTTTGCTGACTTTTTTTATGCCGCATATTTTCCTTATTGGCATAAAAAAAGAACCCAGCAGTGTTGCTGGGTTCTCGGTTTCAATTAAAGGTGTGATTATTAATTGATCTTGGTGAGTTTTAATTGGTGGCTGAATCCTTCGCCAATAACCTGAATGTTATATTCACCAGAAGCAAGTTCTGCAACATTCAAATCTTGCTGGTTGATGCCTTTGATAAATTGAGTATTAATCTGGCGTACCATTTTACCGCTGAGGTCACGGATGATAATGCTACCCTTACCAGGCGCATCAACATCAACCACAACTTTTGTGATGGCTTTTACAGGATTGGGGAAGAGTTGAACAGGTGTACTTTTCTTTACATTGTTCAGGTTCTTTACATTACTATAAGTAAGTTCTCCATTCTTATCAGTTTGCTTAATGCGGTAGTACACAAGGTTTACACCCAGTTTGCTAATGTTTGCATCAGTGAGTTCGTAAGTATTTACACTCTTGCCATTACCTTTTGCATCTACTTTGGCAAATGATTTGAATACACGGCCATCCACACTGCGTTCCACTTCAAAGTGACGGTTGTTTTCATCGCTTTCAACTGTCCAGTTCAGTTTGGCATCATTGCCATTCTTCAGGGCGAAGAAAGAGAGGAATTTAACGGGGAGTACAATATTAAGTGGTACGAATGAGTAGGCTGAAAATGAACCTCCTGATACCGCTCCATTACCATAAACAATTGCAGTTTCGCTTGTACGGTTGGTGCCGCCTACTTCAAGTACAGTGTAAGAAATTGTATTCGCCCCACCATCTGGCAAACTAACTAGTCTAAGCTCGGATGGAAGATTGCCGGGGTATCCAAACTGTATTTCACAGAATTCAAGCTCAGTATTCGCTGGAAGAGTATTAGTAATTGTACCTACATAGGCGTTATAGAAATTAAATACCAAATAGTTTGAACCTGAGATATTTTCAGTAGTTACTGGCATCGCTGTATGCCCCATATGTGCAAAGGGGGCTGCCATAGTTAGGTTAGCTGATGGTATTGGTGTAACCGAAGCTGGCAAAGTAAAAGTAATCAGAGACTGTGAAATAACTCCAGTGATTTCTCCAGTCGCCCTAATAAAAACTTTGGCAGAGCTTGAGTTTGAACCAGGCTTAATCGTATAGCTCACGTATTGGCTCCAAGCTCCGAGTGAGATGAGCGACGCAATAAGAAGGGATAAAAAATATTTGTTCATATACTGAATTGTGAGAATGAATGGATAGAGGATTAACTACGCGTCAGAATTTATTAGTTAGGCAATACTTGGGTTTTGGCAGGGGAAGGACTTGGAACACCACCTAAAACTGTAGACAATAAGAAAGACCTATCAGGAGTTAATCCTAAATAATCAACAGTTCTATTCATGTTCAAATCACCCAAACCGTATGTGAAATAATCAGCTCCAGTCGATAAGATTCTTGAAGGAGTTGGAGAACCACCAGCATTTCCCATCAAAGTTAATACTTGAGCCCTATCTGTATTCAAGCCCAAATAATTGGATGAAGTATTCAGGAATGCGTTGCCAGCAAGAAGAAGATTTTTGCCAGAAGTGACACTATAATTGTTTGATGCACTACCAAATAAACTACCAGCAGCTGCGGTTGATAAATCGTTATTAGTATTCGCTAAAGAAAGAGCCACAGGTATTGCTGGATTCGTACTTAAGCCCAAATGGTTTCTGTGTCGTAAAGAGATAGCATAATTACCAGCATCAATATTTTTAAAATATACAGGACTCAATCCATCGATATCAACTATGTCACCATCCACTTGAATTAAAGCAGATCTGGTTTGTACTACAGGTGCTACAGTTGGAGAAGAAATAGAACGAAGCTCAACAAAAACCCAATCAACAATATTATTTTGTGAATTGGCTTGGTCATTCAGTACAGCACTTGAAGTTAAGGTTTCAGGTACACTGTTTGCTACGTGAACAAAAGCAGTACTAAGGCTTGCATTTCTGTAGGGATCAGAAGTTGGTAAAATATTAGAAGCTGGTAACGTGCCAGGACTGTAAGTACCGGTTGAATTGCGATAGCGATCTCTCATCAAACCAGTATTTACATCAAACGCTCCCTGCAAAAATGCTTTAGGGCTTACCAACACAAACCTGTTCATAGCATACAAATCACCCGTATTGGTAGGTACAGCAGCGGTTACTGTGTTAGCAGCATTGTCTTGTGCTGAACCAAGGGCCCATGTAGAACCATTATAAGTCATAGCCCGAAGGTCAGCTTCGGTACCCGTTACATCAGAAGGATCAACGTAGGTACCAACTGCTGTTACCGTTGCACCTGCTACACCACTTCTGTTCAAAGACCAATAATTATTCAAGAAGTCTGTTGACCGTGGGTGCTTGGCAGGGTGGCCGCCGTTGATTGCACGGCCGGCAACAAATGCACTGGTATAAGTACCACCTGTCAACTGATATTGAAGAGGTGTATAATCGCTACCAACGCCGAGGGGAAGGGTTACTGAACCGGCAGCAGTCAATTCTTTGCGGAGTTCGCCAGTGCCATTGGTTTCAACAAACTTACCAGCAGCAGCACCTGTAAACGATCCGGCACTAGATACAGTAAGGTTATTGGCTCCCAACTGAAGTTTACCATTGGTGAAAGTTAGCACCCCCTCAACACGACCTGCACCACCCAGCGCTACATGGGAGGCGTTGTCAATTTCAAGATTTGGAACACTGAAACCGTTGAGATTCAGGTTTTGGAGTGCAGTGCCTTTCATGAGCAGCTTGCCTGTACCGGTTATATTGGCACTGGCTGTTACATCGCCCTGTACTGTTACAGTAGCGCCTGCATCAATGAAAAATGTGGCACCATTTTGTACCACAAGCTGTGCTTGTGCGGAAAGTGAGAGTAATGTTACTCCGATGGTGATCAATTGTTTCATAATCAGTCGTTGAGATATTTTCATTCTAAAGATACTGTGAACATTTGGAAAAGAAGATGAGTTTTTAACAAAACTGTTGAAATGTTTATTAAATGGTGTTCCTCATGCATTAATCCAATGATTTCGTGGCAAATATGCAATCATTATGCCACACTTTATATCACATTTTAAAGTGATTTTTTGTAGAATTTGTACGCTTTTTTTTCTCACCACTGTAATATTTCGCAACGGGGGTTAACCTTTTTTCTTCACCTTTGCCCACCTAAAAACGGAAGCTCGAATGGCATTAGAAATCAAAGTTCCATCGGTTGGCGAAAGCATTAATGAAGTTACCCTGGTAAAATGGCTGAAGGCCGACGGTGCCTGGGTAGAACGAGATGAAGTATTGGCTGAACTGGAAAGTGAAAAAGCCACCTTTGAAATCAATGCCGAACAGGCAGGTGTGCTCAAGCACATTGCCAAAGAAAACGACACCTTACTGATTGGCGACATCGCTTGTTCTATAGATACTACTGCTGAGCGTCCTGCAGGTGCCGAAGTGCCCGCTGCTGCACCAGCTGCCAAAGATGCTGCGCCGGCAACCCAAACCTCAGAACCTGCAAAGCCTGCAGCTGATGTAAAAGCTACTCCTGTAGCTGCTGCCATTATCGCCGATAAGCAGGTGAACCCTGCCAACGTGGTACCCTCTGGCGCCAATGGCAAAATTTACAAGCAAGATGTACTGGCTGCATTGCAAAATCCCGGACGGGCTCCGCAAACAGTAGCTTTTGGCCGCAACGACCGCCCCGAAAAAATGAGTAACCTCCGCAAAACGGTCAGCCGCCGGTTGGTGGAAGCAAAGAATACCACGGCTATGCTCACCACGTTCAACGAGGTGGACATGACCCGCATCATGGAACTGCGCAAGTTGTATAAAGACGGTTTCTCCAAAACACATGGCGTCAACCTGGGCTTCATGAGCTTTTTCACCAAGGCTTGTAGTTATGCTTTGCAAGAATGGCCTGCTGTAAATGCCTATATCGATGGCGATCAGATTATTTACCACGACTACTGTGATATTTCTATTGCCGTGAGTGCCCCTAAAGGTTTGGTGGTGCCCGTAATCCGCAATGCGGAAAGCCTGAGCATGGCCGATATTGAAAAGAAAGTAGTGGAACTGGCTACCAAGGCCCGTGAGAATAAACTGACCATAGAGGAAATGACTGGCGGCACTTTCACCATTACCAACGGTGGTGTGTTTGGCAGCCTCATGAGTACGCCCATCATCAACATTCCACAGAGTGCTATTTTGGGCATGCACAAAATTCAGGAACGCCCAATGGCTATTAATGGCAAGGTAGAAATCCGCCCCATGATGTACCTGGCACTGAGCTACGATCACCGCATTATCGACGGTCGTGAGTCCGTGAGTTTTTTGGTACGGGTAAAAGAACTACTGGAAAATCCCGAGTTGTTGCTGTTTGGCAAAGACCCGGTAAAGACTTTGCTCGAACTCTGATTGAATCATCTTTTTATACAATGCCGGAAGATCTCCGGCATTTTTTTATACCTATGAGCCGATACCATAGCTACTGGCAAAGCGCCACTAAAGTGATTGAAAAGTACGATGGCAAAACTCCCTTGGCCATTCATTTGAAGCAGTTTTTTGCTGCTAACAAACAAATGGGCAGCAAAGACCGAAGAACGGTGCAGCAATTGGTGTATCAGTTTTATCGATTGGGAAAATGGCCGGAGCCTCTGAGTGTAGCCGATCGCATTTTGCTGGCAGCACAATGCATGCCTGCCCAAAATGAAGCGTGGCTGCAAGGGGTAGAAAAAGTGCCTGCAACAGCAGTTACAGAACAATTTACTGCAGAGCAATGGTTGAATATTTTTCCCAACGAACCTGCTGTGAGCAATGGCATAACTGCAGCAGCGTTAGCACAATCCATGCTCCGTCAACCACATTTATTTGTGAGGGTAAGGCCTGGCTTTCAGGGCAAGGTAAAGGCTGCTCTGGAAAAGCATGGCATTGAAGCCGTGTGGCTAAGTAGTGAAACAATACAACTGCCCAATGGCGCCAAGCTGGATGATGTGTTGAAACTCAATCAACAGGTAGTGGTGCAGGATTACAGCAGCCAGCGAACAGGTCAAATCATTGCCAAATATTGGCCATCAAAAGGGGAGAAGCATGTACTGGCTTGGGATTGTTGTGCGGCTAGTGGTGGCAAGTCCATTATGCTGTACGACCAACTTTCGCCGGTTACACTTACCGTGTCGGATATCAGGGATAGCATTATCAGCAATTTGAAAGCCCGTTTTGCTGAAGCAGGCATGCGTAACTATCAGGTATTTGTGGCCGATGTTGCAGCGCCATTGGCAGAGCATTTACACGACAAATTTGATGTGGTAATTGCCGATGTACCCTGCAGTGGCAGTGGTACCTGGGCCCGTACGCCAGAGCAATTGTATTTCTTTCAGCCTGGTCAGGAATTGCAGTTTCAGCAAAAGCAAAAAGCCATTGCCGGCAATGTGCTGCAAGCCATAAAGCCCGGTGGTTTGCTAGTGTACATTACCTGTTCGGTATTTGAGGCTGAAAACGAAGCTGTGGTAGAAAGCATAGCTGCAAAATCTGGCATACAGTTGCTACACAGCGAACTCATCAACGGCATCGAACATCAGGCCGACAGTATGTTTATTGCGGTATTGAGGAAAGGAAAATAGTTGGGATGTTCACATGTAAGCCAACCCTTTCGTCGTTTGTTACTTGTGATCGATGTAGGTCAATACTACCCGATAGCTGCCATCTTCCCAATAACCGGCTCTCGAATCGGGCGGGGGCACAGGTGGCTGCCAAACTTTGTGGTCAAAGTTTTTATATACCAAGCCAACGCCTTCTGCATATACTTCTATGCTGTAATTCCATTGTTTGTAAAAAGATTTATTGAAAGGCCCTTCCGGCAACACTTCATCTCGTTGTAAAACAGTAATGGTGTTGGGAAATGTTTTACCCCCTACGGTAAATGGCTGTCCAACGTTTTGATAGGTGTATTCCCAATCAGCTAAATATCGAACGGGAGAATTGATAGAAGTTGCATCAATAAAGCTGTTGCCCTTCCACACGAATCCTTCCTGAATGGGAAACCGCAACTTCATAAATCGAAGGTTGTTTTCATTCCATTCAACCCAATCTTCGCCAACAGGCGTGGCCGAAAAAGTATTGTTGGGAACATAAGCACTGGTACCTGGCAAATTGTTGATGCTGCGAAATACCCGCCATGCTTTGCGGCCGAGGTTATCGGTAAATTGCGCATCGTATGTATCTCTAACCCTATAACTACGTACTGTAGTGTCGGCACCAAATTGGGTAGGCAGCGTACTGTCGATTCTGTAAGTGATGTACTTGCCTGCCTGCATGGGAAAATAATCGGCGAGTGCCGGACTGTTCATGTCGATGTTCTTGCTGCCGCAGCTACTGATAGCCATGGTGCCCAGCAAAAACATCAACAATATAAAGCAGTTAGTTTTCATGCAGTGAGGTATAAACGCTGGCACAAGTCTATTTGTTATTGAGCAGCATTTCAAAAATAAAAGATTGCAGCACCGTTAGCGCTGCAAGTTATTAATACCGCTGAATAATGCCGCCGCCAATCACATCGTTGCCTTCATAAAACACGGCGCTTTGCCCCGGGGCGATGCCTTTTACATCTTCGTAAAAACGCACTTTTATTTTGTCGTCCTCATTGAACAACTGACTGATTGCCCCCTGGTCTTTGTAGCGGATTTTGGTAATGGCTTCCATGCCATCGGTTACGCCGTCATACTTCAACCAGTTTATTTTTTGCACCAGCATTTCTGCCCGGTTCAGGTCGGCTTCGTCGCCCAGCACAACGGTGTTGGTTTCTGGGTCAATGTGGGTTACATACGCAGGTTTGCCTAATGCGATATCTAACCCTTTTCGCTGGCCAATGGTATAAAATGGATAGCCTTTGTGCTGCCCCAGTTTTGTACCAGCTTTATCTACAAACCAACCGCCGGCTACTTTTTCTTCCAGCCCGTCGATGCGTCTTTTCAAAAAACCACGGTAGTCATTGTCGGGTACAAAGCAGATTTCGTAGCTCTCGGCTTTTTTAGCCAGTTCGGGGTAGCCGTAGTCTTCTGCCATTTGGCGTATTTCCGATTTGCGGTAGCCACCAAGCGGCAGCAAGGTGCGGCTCAGCAAATCTTGCTGCAGGCCCCACAGTACATAGCTCTGATCTTTGGTTTCGTCCAAACCTTTGCTGATGTAATAGCGGCCGTTGGTATGCTGGTGAATATTGCCATAATGGCCTGTAGCAATGAACTCACAATCCAGCGCATCGGCCCGCTTGAGCAGAGCCCGCCATTTGATGTGGGTATTGCACATCACACAGGGGTTGGGCGTACGGCCCGCCATATATTCATCCACAAAGTTTTCAATCACAAAATCGCCAAACTCCTCACGGATGTCGAGGATGAAATGCGGGAAGCCATGCTGCACCGCGGCCATTCTTGCGTCGTTGAAACTGTCGAGATTGCAGCAGCCTGTTTCTTTTTTACCCTTGGTGCCGGTGCCGCTACTGGCATAATCCCATGTTTTCATGGTAATGCCTACTACTTCATAGCCCTGTTCGTGTAGCATCAGGGCAGTTACTGTACTGTCGATGCCACCACTCATGGCCACCAGTACTTTTCCTTTTTTACTCATGTTTTAAACTGTACGAGCCGGGTTCATAGTCCGGATACAGGCTGCAAAAGTAGCCATCTGCCTGCAATTGTCCTTGTCGGATGCCGGAATTAGGAAGGGCTTTACAAACTATCCGTGGGATTGCCTAAAAGTTGACAGCCTCTAATACAAACTGGTTGGCAGGGCCATCGAAGGTGAATTTGCAGTATTGGAGCACATCACGGCCTATTACGCCATCGTACGGGCTTTGGCTGTAATCGCCGGCTATCAGGTCGAGGGGCAAACCCTTTTGGCCAAAAATATCGAGAAAGAGTACCGCTCTGTACAGGCTAAGGCTGTGTTTGCCGCCTACGCCATCTACTTCGGCGGGAGCTTCGTATTTGGGCAGTTTGAGTTTTTGGACAATGCTATAATCTACACCGGAAATGTTGGAACCTGTATCCACCAATAAATTAACGGGAATGTACGGCTCGTATCCACGGTTGTTTTTGCTGGAAAGAAAGCTCAATTCGTCAGCATAAATTTCTGCTTTGAATAAAGGGCCTTGCCAAAATAATTGATTGCCAGAGGTGGGGGATTGCTTCATAAGTCGATAACGGTACCAAAGTAACCAACCCTTAAACCAGACAGTACTCTTGTGCAACGTTTGCAAGGCAAAAGCTAAAAAAAGAATAGCAGGTTGTTTTTTCAGCTGTCTATCCCATTAACTTTAAACACACATTTATTAGTAAGTAATTTAAAAACGAGGTGTACGTATGATTAAGCTACAGGCAATTGGCAACTTGGGCAAAGACGCTCTGGTAAATCAGGTAAACGGAAAAAATGTCATCAATTTTACCGTAGCCCATACCGAACGCTACCGCGACAGCAGTGGTGGTCAAAAAGAAAAAACAACCTGGGTAGAATGTGCCTACTGGACAGACCGAACCGGAGTAGTACCATATCTTAAAAGAGGTGCTCAGGTTTATGTAGAAGGTACTCCGGAAGTGCGTCAGTTTACCCGGTCGGATGGTACCGCCGGTGCTACTTTATCGCTTCGGGTACTGAGCCTTCAACTGGTGGGCAACCGTGCCGACCAGCCTAATGGCGGCGGCTCACAAGATGGAATGCAATCTGCCGGCAGCGGTAGCAATACCATGCACAGTGCTCCCGCCCCCGAAAATGATTTGGGCGATGATTTACCTTTCTAAATCAGCTACTTTACTACATTTAAACCCTTCCTACATGGAAGGGTTTTTCATTATTTGCCGCCTAATACATTCAGCTTTTACATTATGAGAAAACTTCTTTTGGTAATTGGATGCAGCCTGATGGCTATCACCAATGCGCTGTGGGCTCAACCGCTCAGTTATTATTTGCCCGACAGTATTTCTTACAACCCCAGTATTCCCAAACCTGCCGATGTAATAGGCCACGAGGTAGGCGAGTGGCATGTAACCCACGACAAACTGGTGATGTATATGAAAGCACTGGCTGCGGCCAACCCCCAACGGATAAAGTTGCAGGTTACGGGTACTACCTACGAAGGACGCCAGCAACTGCTGCTTATTATTTCTTCGCCGGGCAATATGGGCCGCATAGAATTATTGCGTCAGCAGCATATACAATTGCTGCAACCATTAAATGCCGATAAACTTGATACAGAAGGCATGCCAGCTGTGGTAGCTATGGGCTATTCTATTCACGGAAATGAAAGCAGTGGTAGCAATGCCGCCTTGCTGGCGGCGTATTACCTGGCTGCTGCAGAAGGCCCACAAGTAGAAGACCTGCTAAGTAAAACAATCATTTTGCTGGATCCATCTTTTAACCCCGATGGACTGAACCGCTTTGCCAACTGGGCCAACCAGCACAAAAGCAAAAACCTGGTGGCCGATCCGCAAAGCCGCGAATACAATGAGGCCTGGCCCGGCGGTCGTTTCAACCATTACTGGTTCGACCTCAACCGCGACTGGCTGCCTGCTGTACATCGCGAAAGCCAGAACCGCCTCAAATATTTTCACGACTGGAAACCCAATATCCTGACAGACCATCATGAAATGGGTAGTAATTCTACTTTCTTTTTTCAGCCGGGTGTACCCAGCCGGGTAAACCCGCTTACGCCGGTGAAGAACCAGGAACTTACCGGAAAAATCGGTCAGTTTCATGCCCGTTTTCTCGATCGCATTGGCAGTTTGTATTTTACCAAAGAAGGCTACGATGATTTTTACTACGGTAAGGGCAGCACTTTTTCCGATATGCAGGGCGGTATTGGAATATTGTTTGAGCAAGCCAGCAGCCGTGGGCATGTGCAGGAAACGGACAACGGATTGCTGACTTTTCCTTTCACCATCCGCAATCAGTTTGTAACCACACTTTCTACATTGGAAGCTGCCAAAAATCTGCGGGTAGAGCTCCTGAATTATCAGCGTGATTTTTACAAGCAAATGATAAAAGATGCTGCGGCAGCACCGGAAAAAGAATTTGTTTTTGGTGATAATAATGATCCGCAAAAAGGAAAGATTTTAGCTCAACTGCTTACCCGCCATGGGGTAGATGTATTTGCACTGAAAGCCGATTACAACAGTGGCAACCAGCGGTTTGCCAAAGGCAAAAGCTACATAGTGCCCGTGCCTGCGTATCAATACAAACTGATTAGAACCGTTTTTGACAAGCAACTACAATACACCGACAGTTTGTTTTATGATGTAACCACCTGGACCATGCCTATGGCATTTGGTGTACCCTTTGCTGGGGTAAATGCGCCACAGCCACAGCTGCATGGCGACCGTGTAAGTGTGGACCAACCCAATGTGGGTACCATTGAGCCCGGTACAGCCAGCTATGGCTACCTCATGGATTGGAAAGCTTTTGAAGCGCCAAAAGCCTTGTGGAAATTGCAGCAGCGTGGAGTACAGGTAAAAGTGGCCGGCAACAGTATGCAGTTTTTAATGGATGATTCCCTGCGCAATTTTGAAAGAGGAACCATTATTATTCCTCATCAAACACAAACAATTGCTGCTAAAGAGTTGGCGAAAATAGTGGCAGATATTGCCGCAACTACTGCTGTAACGTTTACGCCTTTACGCACCGGCAATGTAACAGCAGGCAGCGATTTGGGTAGCCGCTATATGCAGAAAGTAACCACCCCCAATGTGGCCATGCTGGTAGGTACTGGCGTAAGTGCCACTGATGCTGGAGAAGTGTGGCACCTGCTGGATCAGCGGATGGATATGGGTACCACGCACCTCGATTTGGCGCAGTTTAACCGGGCCGATCTCGACCGCTACAATACCATTATAATGGTGAGTGGCAGTTACAGTTCCATCAATAAAGAAAAGCTGAAAGCATGGGTTGATGGCGGCGGTGTACTCATTGCTTGTGAAGATGCAGTGAGCTGGCTGGCCGATAATGGTTTGGTAAAAGCAGATATGAAAAGAGTAGCACCGGCTGTGGACAGCCTCATGAAACCCAACTATTTTGCCAAAGAGCAAATAGACGGCGCACAGCGTATGAATGGCGCCATTTTTAAAGCAGACATGGATGTAACACATCCGCTTTGCTTTGGCTACACTGGCAGTACCGTTGATTTGTTTAAAACGAACAATGTATTCCTGCAAATACCAAAGAACCCATATGCAGCGCCTGTAAAATATGGCAGCAACCCGTTGCAAAGCGGTTTCATCACCCGTCAGAATTATGCAGCGTTGAAAAATTCAGCCTCGGTAATGGTGCAAACCAGCGGCGCTGGTAGGATCATTCTGATGGCCGATAACCCCAACTTCAGGGCATTTTGGCTAGGTGGTGCCAAGCTGTTTATGAATGCAATATTTTTCGGCAGAAATATTGATGCAGCTTCTGCCAGAGCTGGTGAAGAATAAATAATACTACTGCTATTTATAATGGTGGGCTTGTCTGGTACTAATCGGGCAAGCTCACTACATGTAAGCCCGTTTCGTATTCTTTATCCAACGCATCTACAATGGTTTGCAGGTGTGCGGGATTATTCAGAAAATCAGCCTTGCTCACGTCTACCAGCAATGTAGGCACGTTATGATTACGGATATAAGTGCTGTATGTTTCCTGAATACTGTATAAATATTCGTCGGGTATGCTTTGCTCGTAAGTACGGTTGCGTTTTTTGATGTTTTGTTGCAAGCGGCTAACCGGTGCATGCAGGTAAATTAATATTTCAGGCTGCACTATTTGCTGGTGAATGATATCGAACAGGCGTTGGTACAACCGGTATTCTTCTTCGGGTAAATTTACCCGGGCAAAAAGCAGACATTTGGTAAACAAGTAATCGCTTACTGTAATGGTATTGAACAGGTCGCGGCTTACCAGCATATCCTTGAGCTGCTTGTAGCGTTCGGCCATGAAAAACAACTCCAGCGGAAATGCAAACTGCTTGGGATTTTCGTAAAACTTTGGCAGAAAGGGATTGTCGGCAAACTCTTCCAAAATCAACCTTGCATCCAACCGCTTACTCAATAAATGAGCCAGTGTAGTTTTTCCTGCACCAATATTGCCTTCAATCGTAATAAAATGATACGCCATGTACTTGTTTCAACCCTTGCGGCAAAACAAATAAGGTTCAGTCATTTTCAGCAGAAAATTTCTTCACATCCAGCGTATCGGGGCACTCGGTGAGCAACTGGTGCATGGTTTTGTTGAACACCGGATGTAGCAGGTTAGGGGCAATTTCTACCAAAGGAATGAGCGTAAACCTGCGAACGTGCAGATAGGGGTGAGGAATGGTGAGTTCCGGCCGGTCGATAATGTTGTTGTTGAAAAATAGGATATCAATATCAATCACCCTCGGGCCAAACTTTACCGTACGTTCCCTGCCCATTTTTTGTTCAATAAGAAGTGCTGTTTGCAGCAATGATTCTGCATCCAGATGGGTGTGCAGGCATAGCACCTGATTGAGGAAAGCGGGCTGTGGAATGTTGCCCCAGGCACTGGTTTCGTACAAAGAAGAATGGTGGATAACGGGCCCGGCAGCTTGCTCCAGCAGCTGTTTTGCTTTGGCTAACTGAACCTCCCGGCTACCCATGTTTCCGCCGGTAAGTAAATAAGCTGTGTTTATAGAACGTTTGTCTGTCACAGGGGCAAATATCCTTATTTTCGGCTGCTGTTCATATTCATCCGGATTTTCATTCATCATGCGCAATTTTCTTAAAATATTCCTGGCTACGTTTTTAGCAATCTGTGTTTTTACATTCATCATGTTTTTGCTGGGCATCGGCATTTTTAGTGCTGCCACCAGCGATGATGTGCCCGAAGTAAAAGAAAATACCGTGTTGGTAATAGACATTAGCAAACCCATGATGGAGCAACGGGTAGAGCAGGGCTTGCCCATACCCGGTGCTCAGGCAGATGATATGTTGGGCCTGCACGATGTAATTGCTGCCATAGATGCTGCTGCAAAAGAACCCAAAATAAAAGGCATCTACCTGGTGGGGGCCAACAATGCTCTGGGTTTTGCTAACAGTTCAGAATTACGCCATGCTTTGCTGCGTTTTAAGCAAAGCAAAAAGTTCATGTATGCCTATGCCAACTATTACGAACAACGGGCGTATGAACTGGCTGCTGTGGCCGACTTCATTTACATGAACCCCGCCGGAAGCCTCGATTGGCAAGGGTTTGGCGTTCAACTGGCATTTTTTAAAGATGCGTTAGACAAACTGGGGGTTGCTCCTGAAATATTTTATGCCGGTCAGTTTAAAAGTGCAACTGAGCCTTACCGCCTTACTAAAATGAGTGAGGCAAACCGCTTGCAAATGACTGACATGCTGCAACAATTGTACAGTCATTTTTTACAAAATATTGCCAGCAGCAGACCCAAGGCAGATACCGCAGCGCTGCGGGTATTAGCCCATGAACTCGGCATGCAATCAGCACAAGATGCTGTAACTGCCGGCCTCATCGACAAATTGTTGTACGATGATGAAGTGAAAGAAATTATTGCCAAAAAAACCGGAGCGGCCAATATTGAAAAAATCAATTTCATGGCAGTAAAAGACTTCATAGAAGTGGCGCTGCAGGCGAAAGAACAACCAACTGATAAAATAGCAGTGATATTTGCCGAGGGTGAAATTGTAAATGGCAAAAGTGGCGACGGTACCATTGGCGGCGAAACAATACGGCAACTGCTGCGCAAAGCCCGGTTCGACAAAAATGTAAAAGCGGTAGTGCTGAGGATAAACAGTCCTGGTGGTAGTGCGCTGGCTTCCGAAGTAATTTGGCGGGAAGTGGAACTGGTAAAAAAAGAAAAACCATTGGTGGTAAGCATGGGTGATTATGCAGCAAGTGGTGGCTATTTTATTAGTTGTGGAGCTGATAGCATTTTTGCACAACCCGGCACCCTCACCGGTAGCATTGGTGTGTATAGCATGCTCTTTGATGCCAGTAAATTGATGTCGCAAAAACTGGGTATCACTTTCGATGAAGTGAGTACTGCTCCGGCAGCCAGCATGGGCACGCCTTTCCGTAGCATGAGTGCCGTGGAGCGACGTTTTTTTCAAAACGGGGTAGACTCTACTTATCAGCAGTTTTTGCGCAAAGTGGCCAACGGAAGGGGCATGACTATAGCCGCGGTAGACAGCGTAGCACAGGGCCGGGTGTGGAGTGGCAATACTGCCATCACCAAAGGTTTGGCCGATAAAATAGGCACGCTGCAAGATGCAATAGCCTGTGCAGCCCGCATGGCAAAAACCACTTCGTACAGCCTGCGGCAGTGGCCGGAAGTGGAGACGCTCTGGGATAAACTGTTCAACGAAAAAAAGGACCAGCAAACGAGTATGGCTATTACCATACAACAACAGTTAGGTGTAGAATTTACCACTGCGTGGAAGCACATACAGCTGCTGAAACAGCAGGCCGGTACTCCGCAAATGCGCCTTCCTTTTTTTGTAATGCCTCCGGCAAATGGTAAGTAAATAATTGCGCATTTGTGCAGCACAATCTGATACTTTTGCCGCCATGAGTGCAAACCATCCATCAAAGCCCTACAGTCAGGTAACCGCCATGCTGGCCATTACCAAAGGAGCTTTGAAAGCCATTTTCAGAAGTCCCTCTGCAGTACTATTCAGCATTGCTTTTCCGCTCATTTTTATATTGGTGTTTGGCTTTATTGGTGGTGGTGGCGGTATTACTACCTACCGTGTGGTGCTCGAAAAAAACAGCGACACCAGCAACCATGTTATTGCAGCATTAAAAACCATTCCTAATGTAAAGTTTGTTGTACCAGAGTCGGACGAAGAATTACAATCGGAGTTGAAAAAAGGTCGCATTACGGGCATACTCGGGGTGTATAAAAATGATCATGCAAAAGATTCAACGCATCCTTACCGGGTGAGCTTTCGGTCTACCAGTGCCAGCGGAGACAAGCTCTCCACTTTTTTGCCATTTTTGGAAAATGTCGTGAGTAAAATTGATGCCCGCATTTATCCTGAAAAACAGAGTTACGCTTCGTTTGATGCACCCGTTATAGAAGAAGTTCGTAAGTACCGGACGATTGATTTTATTTTACCCGGTCAGTTAGGTTTTTCTTTGCTGAGTGCTGGTGTATTTGGCGTGGCTTTTTTGTTTTTTAACCTGCGCCAAACCCTTGTGCTGAAAAGGTTTTATGCCACACCTGTCAACCGTACCATGATTGTATTGGGCGAAGGCATTGCCCGGGTAATATTTCAATTAGTAACAGCTGTTGTTATTATCGGTATTGGCACGTTTGCTTTTAAGTTTACACTGGTAAATGGCTGGATTACTTTTCTGGAAATACTAGTATTGAGTTTTATAGCATTGTTGGTATTTATGGGCTTCGGCTTTATTGTAAGCAGCGTGGCTAAAAATGAATCTTCTATTCCACCGTTTGCTAACCTCATTACGTTGCCACAATTTTTACTGGCCGGTACCTTTTTCAGTATCGATGTTTTTCCTAGTTGGTTGCAACCCATTTGCCGCATTTTACCGCTGACTTATTTCAACGATGCCATGCGTAAAATTGCTTTTGAAGGAGCTCACTTGTGGGATACGGGTTTTGAAATTGGCATCATTGTGCTGTGGGGAATTGTGGTGTATGCTGTGGCTGTAAAAGTGTTTAAGTGGGAATAAAAAAAAGGTATGAAAATAATAAAGCTGGGTTTGTTGAGTGTGCTGGTTTTCGGGTTGCTCTTTTGGGGTATCACGTTGTTGTTTCCGTCTAATACGGTTATCAGCAGAGCACTCAATATTGCTGCTGATTCCGGGCAATTAATGCGTAGTATTTCAGCAAATGAAATATCGGTTCAAACGCTGCTGAGCGGCAATGAAAAACTGGTGGTAAAAACAGCTGACATCCCTTTTTACGATGACGATTTGTTTAACCAGCAGGCTGGTCAGCAGCCCATACATGCCGATACATTGTTTTTTCAAATTCAGCAATCTGCTGCAGTGATTGCCAATGGTGGTATTGCTTTTTACCAATTGCAAAAAGATAGCACCACCACGCAAATGTTTTATGTGTTTCAGACCCCGTGGTACAAACCACTGCTGAAAATGAAAATGATGATGGCTGATAAAGCATATGGTCCCGGCCTCGATAGTGCGTTGAAGTGCTGTGCAATTGCTTGGGCGCAAACGAAGACTGACAGCATACTTCACCATCCATAAACTGCTAAAATTATCATTGGCCATGCTGAATAAAAGCATCGCCTTCTAAACATTGCGATATTCGCAGCAATAGCAAATCAGATGAAAACAAACGAAAGGGTAGTAGCCGAAAAACTGTTGCAAATTGAAGCCATCAGGTTGAATGCCGATCAACCATTTACGTGGGCCAGTGGCTGGAAAAGTCCCATTTACTGCGACAACAGAAAAACGCTGGGTTTTCCTTTTGTGAGGGATTACATTAAAAGCGAATTGTGCAACGTCATTTTCTCGGAGTTTCCCGATATTGATATGCTGGCAGGTGTGGCTACGGCTGGTATTGCATGGGGTGCTATGGCTGCCGACCAACTGAAACTACCTTACATTTATGTTCGCCCAAAACCCAAAGAGCATGGCTTAGGTAACCAAATTGAAGGCTACTACGAAAAAGGCCAGAAAGTATTGGTGATTGAAGACCTGGTGAGCACTGGTAAAAGCAGCTTGCAGGTTGTAGATGTTATTCGAAACGCAGGCATGGAAGTGGCAGGTATGGTTGCCATTTTTACATATGGATTTCCGCAGGCAGCCGAAGCTTTCGACAAGGCTGGTGTGCCTTTCAAAGCACTCACCAACTATCCAACGCTGATCGATTTGGCCATTGAGCGGCAAATCATTTCTGCCAATCAACAGGAAGTATTACTGCAATGGAGTCAGGATCCTGCCAATTGGCAACTATAATTTTTCATGTCAAAATCATCTTTTATGAAGCTTCTGTATTCTTTTCTTGTTTTGTTGTTGATGACATCTGCAGCGCAGGCACAACAACCCAAGCAGCAACGGGCAGAAATAAAAGTGCCTCAAGCTACTTGTGAGCCTTGCAAACAAATCATTGAGCAAACGGCGCCAAAGTATGTAGACGGCCTCATCAAAATCAATGTGATTTTTAAAAGAGGCGTAGCGTTAGTTACCTGGTATCCTGACCGTACCAATCTCGAAGAAATAAAAACGGCAATTGCTAATGCCGGCTTTGATGCCGATGATGTAATGGCCAATCCGGATACTTATAAAAAACTACCGGCCTGTTGTAAAAAACCGGAAGTTGCACCATCACCGAAATAATTTTTCCAGCATTTGTCTGGTAAAAGCGCCCCGTTGTGAAAAAGGAATTTTCCAGCGGGGCTTTTTCTTGCCTGCCATGGCAAAACCTTCAATTTGATAAGGAATGCTGCCGCCCAGTAATAACTTCATGGATTGGCCCAGCAACAATTGATTGCCTAACTGAATGCGAACCGGCAATGAACTATTGGCCAAACCTGGCATTTGTATCAGCGTATCCATGTTGGCTTTGCCAGCCACCTGATTGTTGATGCTCAAGATAGCTTCTACCCGATTGAGCTGAACAGCAAATGCATTGGGGTTGTAAAAGGATAGCTCAACAACGCCATCTGTATTTTTCAAGTCGATTGATTGCACCTGAATTGTACTAATGCTGCTGTATTGTAATGCCTGAGGCACTTTGCATGCTGCCAATTGCAACAATAGGGTAGCTATAATGAAGATTTTTTGCATGCATCAAAAATACAGATGCTGTAGCTTGCCCGCTCACCGCACAAACCGTGTCAAAAAAACGTCTATTGATTCCTGAACATGATGAGGAAAATTGAAATACAATTATTTGGTCCGATAGCTGCTTTTGCCCGACTGCACGAAGTGGAAACGATAGTGCTGGAAAAACAAGAGCACTGGCAAAAGATGGGTTACCGAAACCGCTTTCAGGTGCTGGGGGCCAATGATGTGCTGGCTATAACGGTGCCTTTGCAAGGCGGGAGAGATCAAAAAGCGATGACAGCCGATTTGACCATTGATTACCATGGCCGCTGGATGAAAGAGCATTGGCGAACCTTGGAATCGTTGTATAACCGGTCACCGTTTTTCTATCATTACGCTCCGGGTTTGCAGCAAATTTGGGAATGCAGGCATGAATTGCTCTGGGATATGGCAGAGCAGTCGTTGCGCTGGACGCTGAAACAGTTGCGTTGGCAAGGTGCTATTGAACATAGTACCACCTTTTCGCCCATTTGTGCCGACGACTCCACTGATTTCAGGCATCGTTTTTTACCCAAAAACAGAACGCATTTTTTGTTGCCTGCATACCAACAAACCTTTGGTGAACGTTTTGAAACCAATCTGAGCATACTTGACCTTTTGTTTAACATGGGACCTTCGGCAGCTGCCTATTTGAAACAATTGCCCGAACAGTTAAACCAGCACCAAACCCATGAGTCATAATATGTTGAATCTCTAACTGCTTAAACTCTTAAATTGCGTTTCCCAATTCGCCCTCTTTTTGCCATGAAGCATTTGTTTGCCAAGCTGCTGTTGATTTGTTGTTGTTGGTTCGGGCTTTCCGATGCATTCGGACAAGACTTTTCCAATAAGGGTAAAGATTTTTGGATCACTTTTCCAGCTCACGTTGATGGTACTGGTGCTGTCATGGGTATTTATATTACCAGCGATAGAGCGGCTACCGGTCAGGTGGTAGCAGGTCCCAATACCATTCCGTTTAATATTTCAGCCAATGGTGTTCGCCGTGTGTTTTTGGGTACCGGTGGCGATGCCCCCAATAATGCGGTGTATTTAGCACAGGTAGAAGGCATACTAAATGGTGCCGGCATACATGTAACCAGCGATGTACCTGTGGTGGTGTATGCACACATTATTCGTTCGGCTCGTTCGGGTGCTTCGCTTATTCTTCCATCAGCAGTGTGGGGCAAAGAGTATATAGTGCCCAGCTATAGTAGTAGTAGTGCCAGCGGTGCCAATAGCGGATATGGCACTATTACAGTGGTGGCCAAAGAAGCCAATACCGTAGTAGGTATAACACCAACTGTAACTACAAGAGCTAACCAACCGGCAGGCACTGAATATACCATTACACTTAGTCAACCAGGCGATGTGTACCAGGTGCAGTTTCCAAAGGATGCAGATATTAGTGGCACAAAGGTAAGATCGTTAGCAACGGCAGGTTCCAGTTGTAAACCCATTGGTGTATTTAGTTCTACCACATGGTCGGCCTTTGATTGTGCTGGTGCATCTGGTGGCGACAATTTGTATCAGCAATTGTTTCCAACAAGAACTTTTGGTAAAAGTTTTTTGACGGCACCTTTCATTCGAAAAACCTACGACATATTTCGGGTGTATGTAACAGATCCTGCAACTGTGGTTACCCGCACAGAAAATGGAGCCAGCAGCCAATTGACAGGATTAAGGCCTGGGAATTTTTATGAATTCAAAACCAACCTTCCAAACAAGATAGATGCAGACAAACCCATTTCTGTAGTGCATTACATGACCAGTCAAACATGCGGGCCGGGTGGGGCCGGGTTGGTGCAAAGTGATCCTGAAATGGTTATCCTCAATCCTGTGGAGCAAACCATCAACAACATCACGTTATTCTCTGCACACAGAGCTTGGGTTCCTTCGGGGCAAAGCAACGTTGACAGGTGTTATCTCAATATCATTATTAAAACAGTTGCTGCACCTACTTTTAAAATCAACGGGGCTTCGCCAACAGCCGCTTTCCAGGTAATACCCGGCACGGCTTATTCCTATTTGCAAGAAGATGTAACGAATCTTAGTATTGTAAATCCGGTGCAAACACTCGTGGCCGATTCAAGTTTTTCAGCCATCGCTTATGGATACGGAAACTTAGAATCTTATGGCTATAATGCGGGTACCAATGTTCGTGACTTGTTTCAGTTTATAACAATCAAAAACGAGTATGCAACGGTAAACTTTCCTGCTACTTGTATAAACTCGCCTTTCAATTTTGCTATTACGCTTCCTTACGAACCAACACAATTGCGCTGGCAGTTTTATGGACGTTTCAATGACACCACCATTATTGATCCTGACTATGATTCTACCTGGGTTGTAGAAGGCAGAAATATTTATCAGTACCGATTGCCTGGTTCTTATGTGCTATCGCAAACAGGTTTGTATAAAGTATCTGTGTTTGCCAATAATCCAACATCCGACGGTTGTAGTGGCGAGCAGCAAATTGATTATGAAGTAGAAGTGTTTGGCAAGCCCAAAGCAGATTTTATTTGGCAGCATACCGGGTGCAGTACTGATTCAGTGAAAATATTTGATGCCAGCAATGGGTTGGGTAGAACGGTAAACAGATGGCTATGGAATTTTGGAGATAACAGTATCGACTCTGTAAAAAATCCGATTAAGAAGTATTTGAATCCAGGTACATATTCCATCAAACAAACCATTATTACGGATATTGGCTGTATTGCGGATACCACAAAAGTGATTGATGTAACGTTGCCACCCACAGCCAATTTTACAGTGAGTGCTCCAACATGTGTGGGAAGTAATATTGTTTTAACAGACGCATCTACTGCAACAGGCGCAACTATTGTAAAATGGATATGGAACTATGGCGATGGTCGCACAGATACTTTGACAACTAATACCGCCAGAACAATCAGTTACTCAAATGTGGGCACGTACACAGTGTCATTGGTTGTAGAAAATCAAACAGGTTGCAGGAGTGTGGCATTTACCAAAACAATTGTTGTTAGCCCTTATCCTGTGGCTTCTTTTACTATGCCTGCGGTAGTTTGCTTGCCCGATGGCAGAGCTCAGTTTACCAGTACCAGTACTATTACTGATGGTACACAGGCTACATTCAGTTACAACTGGAACTTTGGCGATGCAGGAACTGCTACAGTAAAAGATCCTTTGCATAAATACACAGCTGTTGGGCCATTTGCTGTAAAACTTACAGTTACATCTGCAGCAGGTTGTGCAGATGACAGCACCATGCAATTGGCGAATGTGTTTGCACAGCCCAAGGCAGAATTTACTATGACGAATGAAGTGTGCCTGCGGGATAGTTCAAGATTTACAGATGGCAGTACAGCCAGCAATCAGGCATTACAAAAGTTCTATTGGGACTTCGGTGATGGCAAAAAAGATTCACTGCACAATATGGCACATTTGTACGCTGCAGCAGGATCGTTTAATGTAAAGCATTGGATAATTTCTGACAAAGGTTGCCCGAGTGATACTGTTACCAAAGCACATGTGGTGAATCCATTGCCAACCGCCAACTTCACCACTTCAACACCGGTTTGTGAAACCAACGTAATTGCATTTACGCAAACCAGTACTGCTAATGTGGGCAGCATAACCCGCTGGCAATGGAACTTGGGTGATAACACTACTTACGATGTAACAAATGGCAGTGCCTTTAATCATACTTACGCAGCGTGGGGTAGCAAATCCATAACGCTGGTTGTAACAAACAGTAAAGGTTGTATAAGCGATACGTTGAAGCGTACAATACAAGTTTATCCTTTACCTAAGCCAAATTTTGTAGTGCCAGAAGTTTGTTTGACAGATGCCTCTGCGGTATTTACAAATACTACAACTATAGCTGACAATACTACGGGTATGCAATGGGCCTGGAACTTTGGTGATGCCAATGCCACTCCGGGAAATCCAAATACCAGCACTGCACTGAATGCGCAGCATAAGTACAGCGCAGTTGGCAATTACAACGTACAGTTAAAAGTAACTTCTGCAGCAGGTTGTGTAGATAGTATTACCCAGGTGTTAACTGTAAATGGTGATAAGCCGAAAGCAGATTTTATTGTGGTAACGGCCGGAAATTTATGTACGAATCTTCCTGTAACTATTCAAGACAAGTCGTCAGTAAACTTTGGTTCTATTACCAAGACAGAAGTGTATTGGGAATGGCCCAATGCCAGTATTGTTACAACTGATGACACACCATCCCCTGATAAACAGTACACACATTTGTATAGCAATTTTATTGCCCCGTCAACTAAGACTGTACAAATTCGTTTTGTAGCCTACTCTGGCGGTGTATGCGTAAATGATGTAGTTAAATCAATCACACTTCAAGCAAGCCCGAAAGTGGCTTTCGAAATCATACCCGGAATTTGTTTGGATGCAACACCACGCATCATTGCACAAGCAAATGATGTAGCAGGTTTGCCGGGTACATTTGTTTACAGCGGCAACGGGGTTGCTGCCAATGGTTTGTTTACCCCAACCATACCGGGCGTAGGTACACACACCATAAAATATGTATACCAAACTGCAGCAGGTTGTAAAGACAGTAGCACAAATACCATAACCGTTTGGCCTCGTCCTTCTGCCAACTTTAACGTAGATGCACCCACCTGTGTTACACAGCAAGTTGTTTTCAGAGATGCATCTGTTCCCAATTTTAGCCAACTGGCTATCTGGAACTGGACGATGGGAGATGGAAATAGTTATACTAAAACAACTGCTGCGGCATTCACTCATGTGTATGCCAACACCGGTAATACAAACATTACATTGAGTGTAATTACCGATAGTGGATGTACAAGTGTACCTGTCACCAAAAGCATCAATGTACATCCGTTACCTGTGGTGGCATTTACAATGCCTACAGTTTGTATGCCAGTAGGCACTGCAACATTTACCGATCAGAGCACTATTGCTGATGGCTCTCAGGCTCAATTTACTTACCGTTGGAATTTTGGTGTAGCCGGTGCAAACAGCACATTAAAAAATCCTACTTATAACTATCCTGCAGTAGCTTCTTACAAAGTAAAACTGGTTGTAACATCAAAAGACGGATGTAGCGATTCGCTGACACAGCAACTTACAGATGTGAACCCTCAACCGTTGGCTAATTTTAGTACAACGCCATCGGAAGTATGTTTGGGAGATGTGATTGCATTTACAGATCAAAGTAATCCGTTGAATCAGGCAATTACTAATTGGTATTGGGATTTGAAAGATGGCAGTACCGCTGCTACACAAAACACCAGCAGAACATACGCAACAGCCGGCACTTATGCTGTTCAGTTTTATTACCTTACTAATAAAGGATGCTACTCAGATACTATTTCAAAAAACGTAACAGTGCATCCGTACCCTGTGGTAAATGCCGGCCCTGATTTGTTTGTGCTTGAAGGTGGGCAGGCAACTATTGCAGCGTCAGCTACAGGCAGCAGCAATTATAGTTATTTGTGGACCCCATCTTCGTACCTCAACAGTAATAGTATTCTTCAACCTTTAACTAAGCCGTTGGCAGATATTACTTACAGGCTTACAGTAACTGGTGCTGGTGGTTGTAGCAGTACCGATAATGTATTTGTGAAAGTATTACTGGAACCAGATGTGCCCAATGCGTTCAGTCCAAATGCTGATGGTATTAATGATGTATGGAATATTAAATATCTCAGCAGTTATCCCGGTGCAGTTATTAAAGTATTCGACAGGTATGGCAAGCAAGTATTTACCAGTACAGGATACAATCAGCCATGGGATGGTTTATTCAATGGTAAGCCACTGCCGGTAGGAACTTACTATTACATTCTTGATCCTAAAAACGGAAGAAAGGCAACAAGCGGATCTGTAACCATTGTGAGATAGCCTCACAAATTATTTCCATGACACTTCGGATTTTCATACAAATTATAATGGTTACGCTGATAGCAGGAGTTACTGTTTCTGCTAACGCACAGTCATTTGTGTTTGCACAAATGGGAGGCACGCCGCTCAATACATCTGGTTGGAATTTACAAGGCAATGCTTACATCGGTAACACTGGTTCAAACACCGGCAATGGTGAATTGATATTGACCAACCCGGTGAATTTTCAAAGTGGTTCTGCATTTTATAATGTGCCCATCAATCTTGCTCAGTGTAGCAAATGGGTTGCTGAATTTCAATTCAGGATTGCAGAAGGTTCTGCTGCAGATGGATTGGCATTTTGTTATTTGGATGTTCCCCCAACCGGTTTCGTGTCAGGCGGTGGCTTAGGTATACCAGCTACAGCCAATGGTTTAAAGGTTGGCATTGATACATGGGTGAATTGTGGACCTGATGCTGTTCCAAAAATCCAGCTCCGTTGGGGCAATACCTACGATGAATGTAATGGCCAGCCAACAAAAAATAACAATGATGGTTCATTAAGTTTCATCAGGAATGGTCAATATCACGATTGCAAAATTGAGTATGATAAAGGCAATATTTCAGTTTCCATCAATGGTGTACAACGCATTACCGGTTTTCAGACTTTCAACTTTTTAGGATACTTCGGTTTTACTGCCAGTACAGGCGGTAGTACCGATAGGCATTCCATCAGAAATGTGAAAATCTACACTGAAATGCCGCCATCAGAAGCAGGAACCAATGCGGCTATTTGCAGCAATGCTTCTGCACAAATTGGCGCTGCTAATAATCCGGCCTATCAATATTCATGGACGCCGGCAGTAGGGTTGAGTAGTACCAACAACGCCAATCCAACAGTCACGTTAACCAATACGGGCACTACAACTTTTGTACAAAAATATTACCTCCGCACAGAGTTTGCTAACCTTCCCGGCTGCGGTAGTACAGATAGTGTTTTGGTTACAGTGTACCCTCAACCCAAAGCAGATTTTACAGCAACCAATAATGGCTGCATAGGTAATCCGGTTTTTTTCATGAATAATGCTACTGCACACGATAGAAGCATTACGCAATGGTTATGGAACTTTGACGACAATACAACTGCTTCAGGTTCCTTGCCTTCCAAGGCTTACCTGGTGCCCGGTGATTATACCATTCAACAAAAAATTGTATCGAATGATGGTTGTGTGGACAGCAGCACACAAACAGTTCGGGTCAGTGCCGTACCCATTCCCATTTTTCGGGTGGCTGGAGCATCTTGTGTAAATGACAGTATCCAGTTAGAGGATGATTCTTTCATACCCACTGGTAAAATAGAACGGTGGATTTGGGACTATGGCAACAGAAGAGATACGGCTACAAGTTCCATCAATCCAAAGGTGTTGTTCAATACCAGTGGCCCAAAGGCTGTGACTTTGTTTGTGGAAACAAACACGGGTTGTATGAGTAGTTTTCCATTGCCTATAGAAGTGGGAGAGTATCCGGTAGTTGACTTTTCACTACCGGAGGTTTGCTTGCAAGATGCTTTTGCTTTTTTCAAAAACAACTCATCCATTCCCGGAGGAAATCTTGCTAGTACACAATGGCGCTGGAATTTTGGCGATATGAATGCGTTGCCAGGTGCAAATTTGAGCAATACATTTGACGGCCAACATAAATACAGTGACGTTGGAAACTATACTGTTCAGCTTTTTGCAGAAACAGCCGGCGGTTGTAAAGATTCTTTGGCGCAGCAACTAATTGTAAACGGCGATAATCCGGTGGCAGATTTTACTGTAATGGATAATGGTATGCCTGTTTGTAGCAATCTTCCATTGAAGATTCAAAACAAATCAACCGTCAATTTTGGTAGCATCACCAGAACTGTGATCTATTGGAACTGGCCTTCCGGCACAGATACCACTATCGATGAATTACCACAATTTGATAAAATTTATACGCATCAATATCCGGTTTTTACCAGCCCCGATATGCAAATGGTAACCATACGGTTGGTAGCTTATTCCGGCGATGTGTGCGTAAGTGAATACTCACAAGATGTAGCTCTTTATGCAAAACCTTTGTTGGCGTTCGAAGCGGTGCCAGGTATTTGTATTGATGGTTTGCCAAGATTGATAACCCAAGCTACAGAGCTTACAGGTGCAGCAGGAGTTGGCTTTTATTCTGGAATTGGTATTGATTCGATGGGTACTTTATCACCTTCATTGTTAAGCGTCGGTCAAAATTTACTTACCTATACTTTCATCACAAATTCAGGCTGCGTTGATTCTGTGAAACAAAATGTAACTGTTTGGCCACGGCCAACGGCGTCGTTTTCCTACTTAGGGCCTGCTTGCCAAAATCAAGCATTTACAGTTGCTGATGCATCTATAGCCAATGCAAATCAACTATCGAAATGGGATTGGAATTTTGGGGGTGGCAATCTCCTGTCACGTAATGATGGTTTGCCTTTTAGCTACACTTTTAATTATACAGGAACCACTATTGTGGAACTTGTAGTAACTACAGACAGTGGCTGTGTGAGTTTGCCTGCACAGTTACCGGTTGTTGTGCAGCATGTACCTGTTCCTTCATTTACATTGCCTGTGGTTTGTATGCCAACTGGCATTGCAACGTTCACCAATCAAAGCAGCATTGGCGATGGCACTGCAGGTCAGCTTAGTTATCGCTGGCATTTTGGAGTTGCTGGTAGTAATAGTGCTTTAGCAAATCCAACATTTACTTATTCGTCTGTTGGTGTGTATCCTGTAAAATTGGTGGTGACTTCAAAAGATGGCTGTTCCGATTCGCTTACGCAAATACTCAGCGAAGTGTATCCGCAGCCAATGGCCAATTTTTCAGTGAGTCCCAATAACGGTGTTTGCCTTGGTGATGCATTTCAATTTTCAGATGCCAGTAATCCGTTAACGCAAAGTATCAACAGTTGGCAGTGGGATTTTGGCGATGGTCAAACAAGTACAACGCAAAACCCAAATCATACATTTAGGTCAGCGGGGTCTTTTGTGGTAAAAATGTGGTACACAACCAATAAAGGATGCGTGTCAGATACATCAATCAGCGTGCCAGTGGTTCATCCATTTCCGGTGGTAAATGCAGGTCCTGATTTGTTTGTGCTCGAAGGCGGGCAAGCAATTATTCCGGCAACAGTTTCAGGAAGTAGTAATTATGTTTATTCATGGACCCCGGCAACGGATTTGAGCAATGCCAATACTTTGCAGCCCGTGGTACGCCCAGCGTTCGACAGAACATACACGTTGACCGTAGCTGGTGCCGGCGGTTGTAGCAGTACAGATGACGTGTTTGTAAAAGTATTGCTGGCACCCGTTATACCAAATGCATTCAGCCCCAATGGAGATGGCATCAATGATGTGTGGACAATCCGTTATCTTGACAGTTATGTTGGTGCTATCATCCGTGTGTTTGATCGTTATGGAAAAAATGTGTTTACCAGCACCGGATACCAGGTGCCGTGGAATGGAAAGTACAAAGACAAAGATGTTCCAGTAGGAGTGTATTATTATATCATAGATCCCAAAAACGGACGCAAACCAATTTCAGGATCTGTAACTATTGTAAGATGATGTTTCAAGTAAATAAGCTAACAGGAATGAGATTTTTTGCAGCATGCAGCATGATGATGCTACTGTGGGTGGCGGGCCGAGGGCAGCAGCGACCACATTATACGCAATATATCCTCAATAATTATATCATCAACCCTGCAGTAGCTGGTATAGAAAATTATACAGATATAAAAATTAGTCATCGCCACCAATGGGTGGGGATACTCGATGCACCGGTAACAACCTATGTAACGATACACGGGTCTATTGGAAAAGAAGATACTCGAACCAACCCGACAACTTTTGTACCAGAAGGAGAAAACCCGAGAGGGCAAGCGTATTGGGAATCTTACACTTCGGCTCAACCGCATCACGGATGGGGATTTACGATGATTAATGACAAAACCGGGCCACTCAATCGGTTTTCTGTGTATGGTACATATGCTTATCATTTGGGCATTGGCCCAAGAACAAGTTTGTCTGGCGGTATTAGTGTCGGGCTTACCAATAATGCACTCAATACATCTAAATTATTATTCGATAATCCTATTGACCCCGCCGTGGCTTCAAGCGGATACCTCAATAAAATGCGTCCGGATGTAAATGCGGGTTTGTGGTTGTATAGTGCTGATTTTTTTGCAGGCATTTCTGCACAGCAAATCATGAATCAGGGCCTCGAATTTTCGGGCAATACACTTACAACCAGCACCAAATCTTACCCGCATTTGTTTGTAACTGCCGGTTATAAATTGTATGCCAATGAAGATATCAGCATTATTCCATCTGCAGTTCTCCGGTATGTAAATCCATTGCCGCTTGGTGTTGACCTTAATGTAAAAGCTCAGTATCGTGACCGGGTTTGGTTAGGTGCCGGCTACCGTTTAAAAGATGGCTTGAGTGCTATGGCCGGAGTGAATATTTCCAATGTAATGAACATTGGCTATGCCTACGACTATACTACTTCTCCATTACAAAACTTTACAAAAGGCACCCATGAGATTGTAGTTGGCTTTATGCTAGGCAATAAGTGGGGTGATTTATGCCCCAGAAACTTGTGGTAGCATTCATAAAGGGCTCCCGTTTATTTTTTCTGGAGATCCAGTAAATACGTTACACCGTTTTCAGTTCGGGTAGATTTCACCGAACTGAGCGTGGTTCTGGTGATATTCCAGATGCCGGTTAATTTTTGTAACGGTGCTGGTCCGTTAGGAAAAGCAGAAGTAATGGTCATGGCAGATGCATCGCCCCGCCATGTGCCGGCAGCATCGGCCTGGCCAACCAATTGACCGTAAACAGTGAGGTCTTTGTTGAATTTAAAATCATATCCGGCAAATAAACCTGTCTGATTTGTACCGTTCTCACTATATAAGGTAACCGTCCATAAGTTATTGGTAATCAAGTTGACTACGAAGTCTTCTTGAACTGACTGTATAGCTTTTTTACAACTATACTGACCAAGTATTAGCAAGGCCATTACAGCTAAATGTATGCTGGTTTTGTTGCGCATCTCGTGTGTGTTTTCTTTAAATAGAAAATTACTACAAATCATTTATTGTTTGCACATTAAATGATTTACAACAGGGAAGGGGCGTCAATTACTTTTTCTCCAGCTACATTTCTCAAAGCCATAGTGAAACTTCCTGTGAGTGAATAGCAACCCGTTTCGCCTTTCTTATTCATGGCTATAAAGCCAATTTGCAATTTTCTGGCAGTGGCTTCTCCTCGGGCTTTTATCAAACGCTTCACTGCTTGTTTGCAGGCTTCGGCAGGCGAGTAGCCGTGCCGCATGTATTCTACCACGGTATGGCTACCACAAATTCTCACCACTTCTTCGCCAACGCCAGTTGCAGTAGCCGCACCCACTTCATTATCAACAAAAAGCCCTGCACCAATAATAGGAGAATCGCCAACACGCCCCTGCATTTTATACGCCATGCCGCTGGTGGTGCAAGCGCCACTAAGATTGCCGTGCTTATCTAAGGCCAGCATGCCAATAGTGTCGTGATTGTTTTTAATTCGTTCCAGCAGGTTTTCTACTGTTGTCATGGGACTGTACTGTGAGGTTTTCAGCCATTCTTTCCATGCTTTTTCACTCGCTTCGGTGAGCAGATTTTCCTTTTTCATACCATTTTCCAGCGCCAGGCGCAAAGCGCCTTCACCTACCAACTGAACATGCGGCGTCTTTTCCATTACCAATCGGGCAACTGTTATGGCATGTTTGATATGCTCAAGATACATAACCGACCCTATATTGTACTGATGATCCATGATACAGGCATCCAGCGTTACCCGGCCGTCACGATCGGGTAAACCACCATAGCCAACGCTTTGGTCATTCGGATCAGCTTCTGGAACCATAACGCCCTGGTGAACCGCATCCAATGCTGTACCGCCCTTAACCAGCACTTGCCACGCAGCAGCATTTGCTTTTACGTTGGGAGCCCATGTGCTTATTACCACAGGATTTATTTCGTTATCTGCATCAATTGGTTTTGCTTGAACATTTGAATTATTCAACAGAACACCTGTGGGTAATAATGAAGCTAATTGAACGAATTTCCTACGTCTCATGGTTGTGAAGTCTTAATGAGTTGGTATTAGTTTTCTCAAATGTGAAAGTAAGGTTTCAATATAGCTAAGTAGCTGGGTTTGTGTAAAAGTGTAAAGTAAAATATTTCATTATTATACTTATAATTAATATTATGTTAAGTGTCATATTTGAATAAAAGCCACTCTAATGTGGCCTTTATTCAAATATGCTTAGTGTGCTATTTTGGTGTACACCGCATTCCACTTCTTTTCTTCTGCTTCAAACTTGGCTTTGTCTGCAGGAACTTTGGTGGCTGCTTTTTTGTCTCCATAAATTAAGATAAGCTGGTCTACCAGTCGCTTGTAGTTCTGCAACTCCATTCCTTTCAAATCGGTATGCTTACCATAAGCCTCGGCAGATTTCAATAAGTACGGCAAGCCTTTGTCAACTTCATCGTTGTATGTTTTTTTCAAGGCGTCACGCTTGTCTGTGAGCTCTTTTGGTGGCGGAGGCAATTTTCCTGTTTTATCAGGCTTGGCTGTAGAATTTGCTTTGCGAATGTCGTCAGAAACCTTGCTGATATCTGCATTCACCTTCACTGCTTTATTGATAAAATGATTGCCCAAATAGTAAAATGGTTTTCCATCATCGGGCTTTTTATCGCCAGCCTGGCTGAGATAGTTAATCATTTTTTGCTCCATTTCAGCATAGTTAGATATGCCAGAAACATCCTCAGCATTTAACTTGTCAAACAAGATAAATCCATAGTTCTGCAGCAATTCCAGATTGCTTGGCTCTTTGGCAATTTTAGCTTCAATACGTTTTGTTTTCTCCGCTTCATCTTCCAAAGACATGATAAAATCTATTTCCTCGAAAGTGAAGTACTCACTTTTTGGATAGAGCTCTTTACCGAGTGCTTTGTATTTTTCAAAACCTGCTGCATCATCTTTTTTAAAGTAATAGCCCATAAGGAACTGATAAACGAACTCATTATCATCGCCTCCAATCTTTTTGTCTGTCAAACGGGTGAAATACGGAACGGCTGCATCGTCCTGCTTGGCATTTTGAAAAGCTGCCCCGGCCAGTAAGTTTGCTGTTGTATCAAATTCCATCTTGGCCAGTTTATTGGCAATAATGAAATCGCTCCACTCCACTGTGTTTTTAAAACTTGCAGAGGCTCCTGTCCAATCCTTCTTATTATAGCCTTTAATGCCTTCGTTGAAGAAACTGGAGTAATAGCCAATGGGTGCATTTGCATATGTGGGGTCTACAACCAAAGATTTGGCAGGATCCATTTCCAGGTACTTTTTATAGGCTTCGATGCTTTCGCTGCGCAGCTGCGTTGCGGTAGCTTCGTTTGCCGGATCATTCATCAGATAAGCTACAACAGTCGCTTTCAGGATATAAGCTTCTGGCTTGGCAGCATTTTTTGGCTTGGTAAGCAACTGGTCTAATTGCTCTTTGGCCTTTTTGTACTGCTGTATGGCCAGCGATGTTTTTACTTCATCAAATTGCGCCAGTGCAACCGATGAAATTAGTCCTGTCAAAGCAAGACTCAATGCAACTTTTTTCATGATCGATGTATTGGTTTACAATGTATTAGAATAGATTATTGATCTTCTTCGGTGGATGCTTCTGTGTCAGTGGGTGCATCTGGCTGCGCATCATCTGCAGGTGCAGCATCAGCTTCAGTGGTTGTGGCTCCTTCTTCTGTACTCAATAGTTCATCTTCCTCCTCTTCTTTCGCCATTTGTGTGATAGCGGCTATTTCGTCATCGTCCTCAATCCTAATGAGTTTTACACCCTGTGTAGCTCTTCCCGCTTCACGAATGCTGTCCACTCCGGTTCGGATAGTGATGCCGCTCTTGCAGGTAATCATCAAATCTTCCTCGTCTGATACGGTTAAGATACCCACCAGGTTACCAGTTTTTTCGGTAATACTGATGGTTTTAACACCTTTACCGCCGCGGTTAGTAATGCGGTACTCGTCAATCGGCGTTTTCTTTCCAAAACCTTTCTGGCTAACCACTAAAATCATCCGGTTTTCGAGGTCTTCCTTTTTCACACAAAGCATACCTACAACTGAGTCGTTAGCATCATCAACCTCTATGCCACCCACACCAATGGCTCCACGGCCGGTTGGGCGAACTTTTTCTTCCGGAAAACGAATGGCCCGGCCAGACTGTAACGCCATCATTATTTCGCTGTTACCATCAGTAAGTTTTGCTTCCAATAGCTGATCACCTTCTACAATAGTAATGGCATTAACCCCGGTAGATCTTGGTCTGCTAAAATCTTCGAGAGATGTTTTCTTAATAACACCTTTTTTGGTACACAAAACGATGTAATGCTGTTGAACAAACTCTTTATCATCTAAATTAGCGATATCAATAATAGCTCTAACCTTGTCATCCCCAGGCATTTGCATCAAATTCTGTATGGCCCTGCCTTTGCTGTTTTTGTCGCCTTCAGGTATTTCATACACTTTTAACCAGTACAGTCTTCCTTTTTCGGTAAAGAACAACAATGTGTGGTGAGTATTGGCTACAAACATGTGCTCAATCCAATCTTCCTGACGGGTACGGCTGCCACGGGCTCCACGTCCTCCCCTGCGTTGCTGCCGGAATTCACTGGAGCTGGTGCGTTTAATGTAACCCAGATTAGAAATGGTAACCACCACATCTTCCTGTTCAATTAGGTCAGCTATAGAAATTTCATCGGCCAGGTATTGTATTTCGGTGCGGCGAGGATCGCCAAATTTTTCTTTTACCTCCAACAATTCCTGCTTGATGATAGCAAAACGCATGTCTTCATTATCGAGCACCGTTTTCAGGTGGTCAATGAGCTTCATGATTTCTTCAAACTCGGCTTTAATCTTATCCCGCTCCATGCCGGTAAGGCGTTGCAAACGGAGATCCAATACCGCCCTTGCCTGAATCTCACTCATGCCGAAGTTGGTCATCAGGCCTTCACGGGCAATTTCTGGAGTAGCAGACTCCCTGATGAGGCGTATCACTTCATCGAGATGATCCAGCGCAATAAGGTAGCCTTGTAAAATGTGGGCTCTCTCTTCAGCTTTTTTAAGTTCGTAGCGGGTACGGCGTATCACAACTTCGTGGCGAAACGCTACAAACTCACTAATAAGATCACGAAGATTGAGGGTACGTGGACGGCCTTTTACCAAGGCAACGTTATTGATGCCGTATGAAGTTTGTAGTTCAGTTAATTTGTATAACTGATTGATTATTACCTGAGGTACAGCATCCCTCTTTAAGTCGAGCACCAAACGGGTACCTTCTCTCAGGTTACTTTCATTGTTTACATTTGAAATGCCTTCAATAATTTTTTCATTCACCAACTGACCAATTTTATCCGTCAGCGTATCCCGGTTTACCTGATAAGGAACCTGGGTGATGATGATTTTGTCTTTCCCTTTTTCGTCGGATTCTACAGTGGCTTTGCCACGAAGCACTACCCTGCCACGACCAGTGAGCAAGCCCTGCTTTACCCCTTCAAAACCATGTATTACACCGCCAGTTGGAAAGTCAGGTGCTTTTACATATTTGATGAGCTCTTCAGCTGTAATCTCTTTGTTTTCGATGTAGGCAATACAACCATCAACAACTTCGCCCAGGTTGTGGGGCAGCATGTTGGTAGCCATACCCACAGCAATACCACTGGCACCATTTACCAGCAGTTGTGGTATTCTGGTAGGCAGTACAGTGGGTTCTTCCAGGCTGTCATCGAAATTGAGCTGATAATCAACGGTTTCTTTTTCAATATCTACCAGCATGCTTTCAGAAAGCTTCTGCAAGCGGGCTTCGGTATAACGCATGGCAGCCGGTGGGTCACCATCCTGGTTGCCGAAGTTACCTTGGCCATCTACAAGGGTGTACCGCATGCTCCAGTCCTGAGCCATACGCACCATGGTATCGTAAATAGACGAGTCGCCATGAGGGTGATATTTACCCATCACTTCACCCACAATACGGGCACTTTTCTTGAATGGTTTGCCATAATCGAGGCCCAATTCATTCATGGCATAGAGCACCCTGCGGTGAACGGGTTTCAAGCCGTCGCGTACATCTGGCAGAGCACGACCGACAATAACCGACATCGAATAATCGATATAGGCTGTCTTCATTTGCTCCTCAATATTGATCTGAATTATCCTGTTGAAATCGTTTGTTTCCTGAGGCAATTGCTGTTCTTCCATAAGTGTGTTTACAAGGGTGACAAATGTACCGGAAACAGGCCTTATTTCATGGGGCTTACAGGCTTATTTTACCCACATTTTAACCTTGTATAAGTACGTTGAAAATCAGCTATTTATCATTTGTTTATGGTGTGATGTTCATACCATAGAAATCAATAAAAGCCTGCGCAACGTTTTTGTAAGAAAATTCTGCGGTTGTTTTGTCAGAAAGTTGGTGCCTGAAGGCAGAATGTTCGGTGTTGAAAGCCGACAGCATTGCAGTAGCTAATGCGGTAGTATTGCGGTTGGCTACAATCCAGCCTTGCTCCGGTTGCAGCAGCAACTCTTTCATGGGTGGAATATCGGAGCCTATTACGGGTACACCCACTGCCAAAGCTTCAATTACTACACAGCCAAAAGTTTCGAAAGCCGAATAGAGAATCAATGCTTTACTACGGGCTATTTCATGTACCAGTTCCGATTGGGGCATTTCTACCCTCCAAATAATCCGGTGAATGCAACCCAGTTGTTGAGCCAGTTCTTTAAGGTCTTTTCTCTCAGGCCCAACCATTACTAACACGCCATCCGGATATTGATGAACCACCTCGGCAAATGCCTCGATGATGAATTCGGGTTGTTTTTGCGGCGAAAAAGTAGATACATGTATGAGTTGATTGGCTTGGCTGTTGATGAGTGACGGGTTAAAAATGGCAGTATCTACTACGTTTGGAATGCGAACCACATTCTTACCGGAGAGCTCCTTCAATCGTTCGGCCAGGTAAACGGAGACGGCGGAAATGCCTTTGGCACCCCGCATGGCCTGCAGCCATTTAAAGCGTACATAAGCATTGGCTTGTTGAAAGTTCGGGGTGGCTTCTTTCAAATATTCGGTCCACTGCTCCGATATAAAAAAAGGCAATTGCCAGTGATTGGCCAATTTGTGTGCCAGCAAAGCAGCATACACAGCAATATGTGCATGAATGAGCTGTGGCTTACCAAACTCCTGCTCTTGTTGCCGGCTTTGCATCTTTACAAGTTGATGCATTTTTTGCAGCATCCGCCACTTGTCAATCACACGAATACCTGATGGAGGAATGTGAAAATAAACAACCGTTTCCCGGACATTCTCGATGAAACGTTTTTCTACCGAAACGGATGTAGTGATTTGCCCTTTGGCATCATGAACGAAAGCCCAAACATGCACCGGAATTTGCTGCGCTACTGCCCTTGCATGCCGTTGTAAAAAATCTCCTGTCAAGGGTTCCAGTGTATTTGGATACCAACTACAAATCCACAACAGATAAGGTGCCTCAGTGCTCATTTTTTCAAAAGTAATGCTATTTATGCCTTGGCTTTCATCACTTGCTGAAGCATATTAAAACCTGTGTTTTCTGAATTTGCAGAGCCAAAGGATTATGCCACCTTTGCCCCGCATGAATACCGGAATATTTCAAACATCTATTGGCAACGACCTTGCTATTGCTGCAGATTGGCTTCGCCAAAGTGAGTTGGTAGCAATACCTACCGAAACTGTGTATGGTTTGGCGGGCAATGCATTGAAGGAAGAATCCGTTTTAAAAATTTTTCTGGCCAAAGACCGTCCACGTTTCAATCCTTTGATTCTTCACGTGCCGGATATTGATGCAGTTAAGAAGTATGTGCTCGGCATTTCATCAGTCATGGAGTTGCTGATGAATACTTTCAGCCCCGGCCCAATTACTTTTTTATTGGATAAAAATCCGGCCTTGGTGAGTGATGTGGTAACGGCCGGCAGCTCAAAAGTTGCGGTACGTATTCCGGCACATCCCATTACACAAGCCCTGTTGAAACAACTCGATTTTCCTTTGGTGGCACCCAGCGCCAACCGTTTTGGGTATGTAAGCCCGGTAACTGCCGCCCATGTATACGAAGGCTTGCAGGGAAGAATTCCTTACATATTAGATGGAGGCACTTGCACCGTAGGTGTAGAAAGTACCATTGTGGATGAAGAAGACGGGCAACTCATTATCCGCAGAACGGGCAAAGTGAGTGTGGAAGACATAGCCAGAATAGCTGGCGTTACACCTGTGCTGAAAACTCATGCCGAAGATCATCCGGTGGCGCCAGGTATGCTAAAAACCCACTATGCAACCCATACACCTTTGTATTTGGGTAATGCAACAGATACATCGGCAATGGCTGCTGGTAAAAAGGTAATCATCATGGGTTGGGGAAGTGAGGAATCGATTGCTGCATCTTATCATTTTCAGGGCACAACTATCTTATTGCAAGTTGTTTCACTATCGAACGATTGTCGTATTGATGAAGTAGCCAGTAAGCTTTTTGCCAGCATGCGAAATGCAGACAATATGGGTGCAGAAGCCATTTTGGTAGAACCTTTTCCGAATGAAGGAATCGGGCAAGCCATAAACGATCGTTTGCAACGTGCATCGGTTTTGCATTGATGAAATCTTCATGCACCATAAAAAAACAAAGCCAGCTACTTGCGTAACTAGCTTTTGTATGTTGGTTGTTGTTGTGATTATCGCTTCAGTCCTTCAATAATTTTTTCGAAATCGGCGGCAATGAGGCTTGCACCACCCACTAAACCACCATCCACAGATGGACAGTTGAACAGTGCTTCTGCATTGTCGGCTTTTACGCTGCCACCGTACAAGATGGAAACAGAATTGGCCACGTTTTCATCGTATTGCTTAATGAGCATGGCCCGCAGATGGAAATGCATGTCTTGTGCTTGTTCGATACTGGCAGTTTTGCCCGTACCGATAGCCCAAATGGGTTCATAAGCAATCACTACATTTTTCATTTGCTCAGTGCTCAAATGAAACAAACTTTCCTGGAGTTGCTTTTTCACGTATTCATTTTGCGTACCAGCCTCCCGCACTTCGAGAGGCTCACCGCAGCAGAAGATTGGCTTCAGCCCGTATTCCAAGGCGATGTTTACTTTTTGTGCCAGTACTTCATTTGATTCGCCAAATTGTTCACGGCGTTCGCTGTGGCCAATCACTACATACTCCACACCAATAGATGCCAGCATAGCTGCAGAAATTTCTCCAGTGTAAGCACCATGGTCTTTGTGGTGTACGTTTTGTGCGGCTACAGTAAAGTAGTCGTTGTTTTGGCCCACCAAATCTTTCACCATAATGAGGTATGGATAAGGCACTGCCAGTACTACCAAATGACGCTTGTCGAAGGTATGTGAAATAGCGAGTAAATCTTCTACTAATGTTTTAGCCTGCTCTTTGGTGCAATTCATTTTCCAGTTGGCGGCTGCAATAAACTTTCTCATTTGTGAAAAATATGGGTTGTTGATTGAATTGATTTTCGTTGTTGAAATTACATGTGAATGAGGAATGGAAAGGCTGACATTTATCAAGCAGAATGGTGATTGAAAACATTCGACAACGTTTGCGCTTCCTGTTCGGTTAGCTCCTGCCCTTTCAATTGCTTCCAATTGCGGATATGTTCCAGTGCTTTTTCGAGCTGATACTTTTCATGCTGGCCCCAGCTGAAAGAGGGAACATGACCACTCGCCATACCAGCATCATGTAAACTGCAGCACACTCCGATGCAACATCCGGTATTGATGCTGGTATTAATGGCGGTTCTGGAATAGTCGCCCATGATGGTGCCTGCTTTTACCCCTACTGGTATATACCCTTGTAAGGCTTGCTGCCACACTTTCACCTCACCAGCCGTGTTTTTGATATTGCTGTTGCTGGTGCCGGCGCCCAGATTGCACCATTCGCCAATGTAACTATCCCCCAAATATCCATCGTGGGCTTTGTTGCTGTAGTTATGAATGATCGACTGTTTGATTTCGCCACCAACGGTACAGCGTTGGCCAATGCTGGTGCCACCGTAAATTTTCGCTCCGGCTTTTACCACCGTGCCTTTGCCAATGTACACCGGGCCGCGAATAATGCAACCTTCCATCACCAATGCATAATCGTCGATCATCACCGGTCCATCGGTAGTATTGATGATACAAGCCTGCATACGGGCGGTTGGTGCTATATACAATGCGTCGCCAAATACAGTGTTTTGCTGACGGAAAAAATCATTCGCCAATAGCAAGTTGGGCGCATTAACTGTTTGCTGTATGAATGTTGGGTTAAGTTGCACCAACGTGGTGGCATGGTCAAAACGCTTTGCTGTTACCTCCAGTGTTTTGCCCGATGACCAAACAGGCATTTGCCCAAACACTGGGGCCTGTGCGGTGCAAAAAGCTATAATACCAGTTGCATCTTCCAATACTTCGCCGGGCTGCATTTGTAAAATAGCAGCACACAATTCAGCATCGGGCAACACTGTTGCATCAATGCAATGATAGATAGCTGCGGATGGCAGCGCCACTGTCAAATGCTTTTCTGATACAGTGGCTATTGGTTGTTTGCTCAGCATAGCCCACCAGTTGGCCAGCGTAGTTGTACCCACCAGCAAATCGGCAATTGGCCTTGTAAGAGACAAGGGGTACAACTGTCGGCGACTGTGGGCGGTATCGTATACAACTATCATGAATACTAGCGAAATGCGGGCCAATATACTACCAATAGCGGTCACTCTTTTCAGCTGTTTGGCAGATGTATAAAAATAAAAACTCCCGCCAAAGGCAGGAGTTTTTAAACAGGTAGTATGGTTCGTAAAAATTACTTCTTGGCGTATTTCTTCTTGAACTTATCAATACGACCAGCGGTATCCACCAACACGTTTTTACCAGTGTAGAAAGGGTGGCTGGTGTTTGAAATTTCCAATTTAATCAGGGGGTATTCGTTACCATCTTCCCAGGTAATGGTTTCTTTGCTGGCAGCAGTAGAGCGGCTCAGAAAAGCAGTGCCATTACTCATGTCTTTGAAAACAACGAAGCGGTAGCTCTTAGGATGAATGTCTTGTTTCATAGTATGTTTTGTTTTACAACCCGACAGCGACCGGGTTGGTTAATGGTCGGCAAAAGTAGGCCAATCAGATTGAAATGCGCAAACCTTTTTCAAGAAATTTGTAATTGCTGAGTATCAGCAATTTAGCTCTTCATATTCACGAATTGAAGCGGAATGCCAAAGTTGCCGCCACGGCATTTGGCAATCACATCCTGCAGGTCGTCAATTTTTTTTCCTGTTACCCGAATGATATCGTCCATAATGGCTGCCTGTACTTTGGCACCGCTGTCCTTAATCATTTTCACAATTTTCTTGGCGTCTTCCTGTTTCAGGCCATTGCGTACGGGCACTTCTTTTTTCCAAACCTTTCCGCTTTGGTAGCCTTCTTTGGTCAGGTCGAATGCCTGGCCGTCGAGCCCCTGCTTAATGCTGCGGCTAATGAGTACATCAATCATTTGCTCCATTTTCATATCGCTATCCGCTTCCAGCGAAAGTACAAACGTCTTTTTGTCCAATTCCATCACCACATGGCTGCCTTTAAAATCGAAGCGGTTGGTGATTTCTTTACGGGTTACGTTTACGGCGTTATCCAGCGTTTGGCCGTCTACCTTGCTTACTATATCAAAACTGGGCATATCGTTTTCTTTTATTGGAGGGCAAAGATAGTCTTCTACCCTGCTGAAACGAACAGGCAGAACGGAAAACCGCCCTGCCTGCTGTAAGAATCTCAAAATGTAAATGTGCTTAGTTACCGCCAGATTTTACCCGGTTTTGTTCGTCGCCTGCACCACCGTTTTTGCGGGGTGATGGTCCTTTTACCGGCTTACCAAAACGGTAGGTGAAGCTAATGTTGAGTACCTGATTGTCCCACTGGTTTTTGATGCGTAAATCAATGTTCTGGTATTTTACGGTACCACGGAAATACTGCAGATCGAATGGATCACGGAAGTTGAGGCGCAATTGACCTTTGTCTTTCATCATTTTTTTGGTTACGGCAAAATTGATAACGCCCATCGACTGAGCAGTCAATACGCCTTCGAGCATACGGCTGCGGTAAAAACCACTGATTTCGCCACCCCAACCCTTTTTGAAAGTAAACTGGTTTTGAATGTTGGTCATCCAACCGTTCATATCTAGTTCGAGATAGCCACCGTTTATTTCACCGCTAAACTTGTTGTGAAAGGCATTCACATACACATTGGTTCTCCACCACTTGGTTACGGGCACACCTGCGTTGATGCTTACACCAATCTGGCGACTGTTGGCCACATTGTCTTTGGTAACGAATGTGGTATTGGTGGCATCATCCTGGCGAAACACTTCCGACATCATATCCGTGGTGCGGGTGTAATTGAGCGTCGTGTTAAGAAAGCCTTTGAAGCTGTGCGACAGTTCGATGTTGTGGGCAAACTGTGGTGTCAGATTAGGGTTGCCTGTTTGATATGTGTATTTATCAAGGAAGTAAATGAACGGGTTCATGTCTTCGTAGTCGGGGCGTTCAATGCGGCGGCCATAGTTCAACACAAAGCTGTGTTTTTCATTGGCTGCATATTGAACATATGCCGTAGGAAATAACTGTGTGTACGAACGGGTAAAGTCGAGTGAAGAAGTTAACTGATCGCCTTTGGCATTGGTGTTTTCTGCCCGCAATCCCAACTGGCCACTCCATTTTTTACTGAACTCTTTCGACAGGTTTACGTAAGCCGCATTGATGTTTTCAGTATAAATGAAATGATTGCTGCGGTCGGTATCAATAATCCAGTTGCCCGTGCTATGGTCAAATTCGGTATAACGGGCATCGTTATCGGTTTTTACAATGCTGGTTTTTACACCTGCTTCAAAACGAGCCTTGCCTTTCAACGGATGCGTATAATCAACCTTGGCACTGTAAATGTTGATGGTGGATGGCAAATCGCCACGCAGGTATTCATCTTCCTGCAGCTTGCTGCCGTCTTTATCAAAAAAGTAGTTGGCAAAATGCTGATCATTTTTGTTACGGTATTGCAGTACATCCACATCGGCAGTCAGCTCACGTCCGGTGCTGTCAAACTGGTGACGAACGTTGGCATTGGCGCCCCAGTTTTTAAAGCGCATTTCAATACTGTTGTTGGCTTCTGTTCTGGAAGTGAGGCTGTTGGCCGGATCCATAATGAGGGTGCTGTTGGTATTGCCATTGTTGCTTTTATTGCTGAAACCAGTCAGCGTAACACCCACCGTTGTTTTTTTACTGGCATAATAATCGAAACCCAGCTTGGCGTTGTGGCCCATGTTTTTGCGGCGCATGTTGCTCACTTGTTCAAAATTGCTTACTACTTGTTGAGTAGTTTGGTTGCGGAACACCCGCTGCAATTCCAGCTCCTGAAAATTCCTGTTGTAATAAGATGAATAATTGCCAAACAAGTTCCATTTGTTATTGCGATAGTTCAGGTTCAGGCTGTTGTTCAGCTTGGTGTAAACGCCCTGGCCACCCCCTACCGTAAATGAACCATTGAAACCTTTCGCCTTGTTCTTTTTGGTTTTGATATTGATGATACCAGCATTGCCGGCAGCATCGTATTTAGCGGGAGGATTGGTCATGATTTCTAACAATTCCAATTGGTTGCTGGGCAGGTTGCGCAGGTAGTTGGCCAAATCGGTGCCACTCATGTAAGTGGGTTTTCCATCAATCAATACCATTACGCCGGCCTTGCCTTTCAGGCTAATGTTGCCGTCTTTGTCTACTGTGATGCCGGGCGATTTTTCCAACACCTCCAATGCTGTGATACCTGCATTGCTGGCCTGGCCCTCTATGTTCACCACTGTGCGGTCAAGCTTTTGCTCCACCAATGGTTTTTTTACCGTTACCACTACATCTTGCAACTTTCCTGCGGCTGCTTCCAGTTCTGTGGTTCCAGCATCCTTGGTTTCTCCGGCTACAATGGTTGCTTTTGTAAATGATGGCTGATACCCTACGGCAGAAATGCGTAACAAATACTGACCAGCCAAAATTTGTTCTAGTTCGTATTGGCCTGCCGAATTGCTCACACTGAGCTTTACCAGCGATGAATCTTTAGTTTTTAATAATGCTACTGTGGCGGCGTCTACGCCCTTGCCCCCCGATTGTACCTGTCCTTTAAGTCCGCCTTTTGTGGTGGTTTGCGCCTGCAGGCCTGTAGCCAGCAATGTTGAAAATGCGATACCAAGCAGTGAGGATAATGGTTTCATGGTGTGTTGTTTTTGGTTCGTTTGATCTGATGAAATTGATTGGGCAAAGATTGGTACCTTGTATTGCTTAGTACAATAGAAAACAAGATAACTGGCTAAATACAGGTACAAACGGAAAGAGCCCATTTCGGGGCTCTTTTAGTGAGTTTCACCCGGAATGCAGGTGAGACGGATGCAGTAAATAGAAGGTTACGCTTTGGCTTTCCGCTTATAAAGGATAACGCCCACTCCCACCAAAATGAGGGCTAAGGCAATGAGTTCGGCCTGCGATGGATGAAAACCCAGCAGCTCGTTGGTGGTGTTTACCCTGATTTTTTCAATGAGGAAACGTTCGGTACCATTCATAATGAGGTACACGCCAAATAAAACGCCCGGCGCCAAGATGCGGGAACGCAAGAACCACAGTCCTGCAAAAAGCAACAGCCCCATTACAGTTTCATAGAATGGAGTTGGAAAAACCGGGAGTGGCAAGCGGTTGCTCCACTGGCCTTCATAGCCGGGTACTGGTATGCCTTCGCTCAGTACATTGTTCGGATAAGTATAAGCTACCATCCAGGTGGGTAAAAAAGAAGGTGCCACATAGCTGCTGTGCAAAATATCGGCAGTCGTATTCACTTCCTTCACACCATGCTGTGCTCTTTTAAAATAGTTGAGATGTACAGTGGCACTGTCATTCCATTGCTTGGGACTGCTGGCTAAAACAGCTTTGCCCTGCTCGTCGGCTACATAGGCACTGTTGGCCACGCCCCAGTCGCCGTCGCCGGCTACCTGGCAACCAATACGGCCTACGGCATAGGCAAGCATCAGAGCCGGACCAAATGAATCGACCAAATGCCAGAGGTTGATTTTGTGTTTGCGGGCATACCACACAATAGCGGCACCGGCACAAATCAAACCACCATAAAAGGTAAGGCCGCTGAAAGACAACAGCGCATTTACAGGATCGGCCACCAACTCTTCCCAGTTTTCGAAGTTGTGAAAGAGTTTGGCACCACCAAAACCAAACACCGCTGCCAATACAATCATATCGCCTACTCTGTCGCTGGGCCAAATACGGATGCTGCGTTTTTCGGGTTTGCTCAGTTTGGTTTTATTGCCAATGTACCAGCGCCATCCGGCAAAAGCAATGGCTGCCAAAATACCGGCAGGCAGGTTGCCCATTCCACTCAGTAGAAAGGCCTGCGGATCGGCCAGTGCAATTTCTTTATCAGTAAAGAAGCCAATGAATTTGAACCCAATGATAAAACCGAAGAAAGCATTCCAGATAATATCACTCATGGGAGCCCCGTCACCCACGGTTATTTGTGTTTCGGTAAAACCCAGCCAACCCGCTTGCTGACGACGTTTGAGTTCTGTTGTCAATGCCCATGCGGCACTCAAAAAAGCCAGTGCTACCAGAAAACCAAACGTATTGATGAGTTTGAAAAATTGAATTTCTACACCAAAAACTTCCTTGAGGAAAAAATACAAATTTGGGTACATGCAACGTGGCTTTTTACAGACAATGCCTGAGTGAGTAGCAAATAAAAACCTTCCCGCCGAAACGGAAAGGTCTTTTTATACAAAGCGTTCAATAGTTTGATTAGCAGTGTTGCTCAAACGCACTGATAAGGTTGCTGGCAATGACTTGTGCCGGGCGACCTTCAATTTGATGACGCTCCAGCATGTGCACTACCTGGCCATCTTTCAACAAAGCAATGGCAGGTGATGACGGAGGATAAGGCAGCAAATACTGACGAACCTGTGCTACTGCTTCGCGGTCGAAACCAGCGAAAGAAGTGGTAAGGAAATCAGGCTTTTTGCTGGCGTTGTGCACGGCCATTAGCACACCAGGGCGGGCACTACCGGCGCTACAACCACATACGCTGTTGATCATTACCAGTGTGGTTCCCGTTTTTTTCATTTGCTCGTCTACGGCAGCGGGGGTCAACAACTCTTCAAAACCATATTCTGTTAACTCGGCCTTCATGGGCTCTACTATCTCTGCTGGGTACATAATGCGAAAAGTTTATGCGAATAAATAATGTGCAAAGTTGCGGCAATGTTGCATTCATTGTGCCTCGAGTTTCAATCCTAATGTGATAATTGCTGAAATCGAAAAGACATCCCATTTGCGCCATTATGACTTCTTTTAAAAACCAGAAGCGCCATTTTGTCCTTAAGTTGAAATGGAATTCTATCTTTTTCTGACAAATGGAGTACTAAAAAGACGCTGGAACAGGCTTTGATACGGTTTGATTAAACAATTCAAACAAAAAACGAAAAGCATATGACACAGACAAAATTCATTAACCGCCCTTACGGTAACCGTTTTAATGGTGTATTCAACAGCCTGTTGGCCGATATGGAACGCAGTTTTGGACAGTTGCAGCCGCAACAAACCTTAGTGCCGGTAAACATTGCAGAAACTGCCGACGCTTATCACATGGAACTGCTGGCACCGGGCAGAAACAAAACACTTTTTTCCTTGCAGGTAGAAGAAGGTAACCTGACCATCAGTTACAAAACTCCGGAATCCGGCCAGGCTCAAGAAATTACCTATTCCCGTAAAGAGTTTTCGCTTGCTGATTTTAGCCGCTCCTTTTTTCTTGATGATAAGGTGGATACAGAAAAGATTCAGGCAAAATATGAAGATGGGATTTTAAAGGTGCTCTTACCCAAAAAAGCCGTTGTACAGCCAGCTCAGAAGCAAATTCCCATTTTATAACATTGGTTGTGTGCACAAGCATGCACTTATAGCAGTTGGTTTTTAACAGCCTCTCCGATTCTTCGGAGGGGCTTTTGTTTTTACTGCGTACTTTCGCTACACAAGTTTCGTTATCATACAGTTGCAATTTTTGCAAACCGGTAATTGATAAAATAATTCAGAAACAGACTTCATTATTAGTACGCAAATGAAAGTATTAGCTATGAAATTAAAAGTACTGTTGAGCCTCCTCATTGCTGGTATGTGTACCACCGTTGCCAAGGCCCAGGATAGCACCCATATTGAGCATAAGGCTGATACCGTTATCAGCTATCAGGATTCACTGGATGCCATCAAGTTGCGCATCATTAATATGAATCCGTATTTCACGCTGCATGTTGATTCTGTTTTACAATACGGGTTCGAGATAAACAAGCCTGCAAAAAATTATTACTGGTATTTGAAAAATGCGCCTGTAGGTGTAAAGCTTGAAAAGAACACCGGGCAATTGTATTTCAGAGCTGAAAAATCGTATTTCAAAAGTGGCAAGCTCAAATATGATGTACAGTACAAAGTAGAAATGGGTGTGCAGTCCCTGATTAATCCTCAGGAAAAAGTAGATACATTTTGCACCATCGTTTTTTATAGTACAGAAATTGTTGCTTCGAGATTAAAGCCAACTATCAGCAATAACCTGACGCTGGAAGAAGGCGATTCAGTAAAATTTCGAATACAATGCGATGAAGGAACATTCCCTACAGAGCACATAACCATGTACACCAACATTCCTATTGCTAATTACACTTCTGTAAGAAAGTGTGATGATGAATTTGAATGGATGGTGCCTTATGATTTTATTCGTGACAATGACACGGCCCGTCAAAAAACGTTGACGCTTCGTTTTGTTGGCGCAGATAAATTTTACAACAGAGATACTGCGGAAGTAAAAATCTTTATCCGGCCGGGTATAGATTATCCTACACAAAACATGCTCCACAAAAAGGTAAGCAATGAAGTGTCTGCTTATATAGCACAACTGAAACTTACCTTTTATGTATTGAGCAGAAATATCAAAAAAACAAAATCTACAAGAACAGGTTTTGATATTACCAGTTCGAGCACTGCACTGGCCGGTACTGCCCTTAGCACAGCTGGCGAATCGGCCGGCGCAAAGAATTTTGGTAAAATATTACCCAGTGTAGGGCTCACGCTGGTGCCGGTAAAAGAAGCCGTGTCGCCCAATAAAGTACAGGAACAAAACACGGCTACACAGGTTCGTTCTGTAGCTAAGCGTTTGGAGTATCTGGTAAGTGAGAATGCCATTGTTGGCAATAGGGATGTAAGCGTTCAAGCCAAAATTAAAAAGATGCAGGATGAACTCAAGGCTGCACGACTTCAGTTGGTTGATCTTCCTTTAGTTGAGTTTGATAACAACCTCACACAAGAAGATGTAGAAAAATTCTTTACCGATCCAAAAGTGAACAAGAAATATAAACTCAAGGTCAACTAAAGACAATTGTCTTTACGACGGGTATCAATAATGTATTGAATTTTCCACTCGCCATTGAGTTTTACGAGTTGAAAAGAATTGACACCGCAATGGCTAATCTGGCCATTGAAATAAAACTGATAGGGCGTCCAGACGGTAGCCATATTACCATCAATATGAATGGCACCAATGGAAATGCGTTCATCAAGTGCACCGGCTTTTTGTTTGGTAATGGATGAAGCAAATTGTGCAACCGTATTTCCTCTTACTGTGTCGGTTTGTTGTTTGGTTTTAGTAATGGTTTCTATATGGGCATTGGAAGCAAAAGCCTGCATTATGCCAGCTGAATCAGCCTGTCGCATGGCATCAAACATGTTGTTGATGACACCCGCAACAGCTTTTTCTTCTGCTGTGGTTTGAGCCAACCCGGCATGCCAACTTAAGCTTGCAACAATTATAACAGTAGTTGCCAAATTCCAATGTTTCATATCTACTTTTTTGATTAAGAAAAGTAGGTATAAAAAAAGCGGCACGAAGGCCGATTGTAAAATTCTTTATTTAATGTAGCCCAACAGCTTGAGCATGCTTTGTGCTGTTTGTTCTTTGGCATACACCCAATCTATGAGTTTACCATTTTTGTCGTGCTCCAAAATCACATGTTTGGGCGATGGTATCATGCAGTGCTTGATGCCACCATATCCGCTAATCTGATCCTGATAAGCACCTGTATGGAAGAAACCAACATACAGTGGCTCTGCACTCTCACCATTGAGCTTCGGCAAAAACACTTCGTTGATGTGTTCTTCCGAATCGTAGTAATCGTGGCTATCGCAAGTAATGCCACCCAACACCACCCGCTGGTATGGGTTTTCCCATTTGTTAATGGGTAGCATTAAGAACTTCTCACCTATGCCCCATGTATCGGGCAAGGTGGTAATGAAAGATGAATCAATCATGTACCAGCACTCACGGTCGTTCTGCACTTTCTCACCTATTACACTGTATATGTGTGCCATGCTTTCACCCACGGTATAGCTACCAAACTCAGTGAAAATGTTGGGCATGGGAACCTTCGCTTTTTTACAAGCAGATTTGATGACGCCTACAATTTCATTGATCATAAATTGGTAGTCGTAGTCAAAACCAAGGCTGTGCTTGATAGGGAAACCGCCACCAATATTGATGGAATCCAGCTCTGGACAAATCTTCTTCAACTGGCAATAGAGGTTCACTACTTTGTTCAGTTCGCTCCAGTAGTATATATCATCTTTAATACCCTTGTTCAAAAAGATGTGGAGCATTTTGAGCTGAAACTTGTCTTCGTAACCTTCAATGTTGTCTACGTAAAATTCCAGTATATCTTTCGCCCGAATGCCCAAGCGGCTGGTGTAAAAAGGAAAAGTTGGTTCTTCTTCTGCAGCTACCCGAATACCCAGTTTAAACGGCACTTTTACCGACTTTTTGTAAGCCAGCAATTCATCTTTGTTGTCGAGGATGGGCACCACATTTTTGAATCCGGTATTCAGCAATTTGGCTATGCGGCTGGTATACGATTTTTGCTTATACCCGTTACAAATGATGTGGATGTCTTTTGTAATCTTACGCTTTTCGTACAGCTTGTTGATGATCTCTATATCGTAAGCAAAAGAGGTTTCGAGATGAATGCCATGCTTCAGCGCTTCTTCTACTACAAAGCTGAAATGACTACTCTTGGTGCAGTAGCAATAGTAGTACTGTCCTTCGTATTTATGCTTTTTAATGGCATTGGCAAACATGTCTTTTGCCTGCTTGATCTGGCTGCCAATTTTGGGCAGGTAACTAATTTTTAAAGGCGTGCCATATTTTTCAATCAGGTACTTCAAATCAACGCCGTTGAATTTGAGGTAGCCATTTTCTACATTAAAATCTTTCTGAGGAAAATCGAAAGTCTGATGAACGAGGTCGGTGTAGGTATTCTGCACCAGGTCGGCTATGCGTCTGTTCATTTTGCGGAAAGCGTGGTTTTTTAAGAGGCAGACAAAAGTACTATTCTACAGCGGTATTGCGGATGCAAAAAAATAACCGGAAATGGATGCTGATCCCTTTCCGGTTACGTTATTGTTGCAATGATGTCAATGCTTACTTCACTGATTCAACCAGCTTCTTGAATGAAGCAGGCTCATTCATAGCCAGGTCGGCCAGCACTTTGCGGTCGAGGGTAATACCCTTTTCAGCCAGCTTGTGCATGAATACGCTATAGGTCAAACCTTCTTCACGTACGGCAGCGTTGATACGGGCAATCCACAAAGCACGGTATTCACGCTTCTTGAGTTTGCGACCAACATAACTGTAAGTCAAACCTTTTTCTACAATATTCTTGGCAACGGTATATACGTTTTTACGCTTGCCATAAAAGCCTTTGGCCTGGTCGAGTACTCTTTTACGACGGGCACGGCTGGCAACAGCATTTTTTGAACGAGGCATATCAAAAGAAATTTAATAGTTGATGAAATGAAATCTACCAGAATCGGCCGGTCTTACTTAAGACCCAACAGACGCTTTACGAAATGTGTGTTGGCCGGAGCTACTACACCTTTCTTGGCGAGGTTACGCTTACGCTTGGTTGATTTTTTGGTGAGGATGTGCCTCTTAAAGCTCTTTTGAAATGTGATTTCACCTGTGCCTGTCAATTTGAAACGTTTTTTGGCACTTGAGTTGGTTTTAACCTTTGGCATGGTTATATAAACTTTTGCTGTTACACCCTACTGGCGGATCCGGACCTCCCGTCTCTCTTATGGAGCCATTTGGGCAATGCTTCAATTGATTTTCACCAATCGGGCCGCAAAAGTAGGCGCTTTTAGCTTAAAAAATACATCTCTATCAAATTGAGTTGTCAAAAATGTATCAAATGAGGGTTCGCTATTCCAATATGCCTTTTGTATATCCTGATAACAGGCGCAATCATGGGCTTGTATCTGCCAATTCCAATTTGTAGCTTAGGAGAAAACATTGCCATATGATTCATTTCAACGAACTGAAACACGGAAACTATGTAATGGTACGCAACGAAGATACCTGGATGGAGGGTGTTGTTCACCACATTAACTCCGATGATGGTGGGCAGGTAGAAGTAACCACCGGTGTGCAAACCAACTGGTACAGCATTCCGGAAATTGAAAGCATCCCCTTGTCGGAAGAGCAGTTGCTGCGCTTCGGCTTCGAAAAAGAAGTGATGGAAAGCGGCAACATGAAATTCAAACATGGCGCATTCAGGGTACTGGTCGGGCCTACCAAATTGTTTACCGATTTTTTGATGTGGTACCGGGAAGAAAAAAGCCATATCAACTACCCCATGACGGTGCATCAGTTTCAAAACCGCTACGAAGCCATGGTTAAAATTCCACTGGAATAAAACAACAAAAGCCCCGGCATAGTGCATGCAGGGGCTTTTGAGTTATGTAGCGGATTATGCTTTTTTCTTGGTGCCTTTAGGTGCAAACATGGCAATCATGCGTTTGCCTTCCATTTTGGGCATGCCTTCCAATGCGCCTACTTCAGCCAGTCTTTCTGCAAATTTCAGCAGCAACACCTGACCTCTGTCCTGAAACATAATGGCACGACCGCGGAACTGCACATAGCATTTCACTTTGTTGCCATCTTTCAAAAACTTTTCGGCGTGTTTGGATTTAAAGTCAAAGTCATGATCGTCGGTACCAGGCGTAAAACGAATTTCTTTCACTTCGCTTTGCTTGGAATTGGCTTTCATTTCCTTTTCCTTCTTTTTCTTCTCATACAAGAATTTCTTGTAGTCAATCACTTTTACCACCGGCGGATCGGCGTTGGGTGAAATTTCTACGAGGTCCAATTCTTGTGCTTGAGCAATCTTCAGCGCATCCTGTGTGGTGTACACACCTGGCTCAACGTTATCTCCTACGAGGCGAACCTGAGCAACCCGGATTCTATCGTTGATACGATGCTCAGGCTCCGGCTGCCTGAAACGAGGATTAAAACCGCGTCTGTCTTTTGGGGGAAATGCCATTAAACTGTTTTAATTTAATAATGCGGATGATTTGGTGTAAACCGCAGGTCAAAATAACAGATTGTTTTTCAAACCTGTTGATTAATCACGGTTTTCCGCCTCTGCCGAGAGCAAATTAATGATTTCTTCCACAGATTTCATGCCTAGGTCGCCCTGACCTTGTTTGCGAACGGAAACGGATTGTTCATTCATTTCTTTTTCTCCTACTACAAACATGTAAGGCACTTTCAGCAATTCTGCTTCCCGAATTTTCTTGCCAATTTTTTCGTTGCGGTCGTCGGTGCTGGCACGGATGCCGGCTTTTTTGAGCTTGGCAGTTACCTCTTGGGCAAAGGGCAAAAACTTGTCGCTGATGGGCAACACTTTTACCTGATCCGGTGCCAACCACAATGGGAACTTTCCAGCATAGTGTTCCAGCAAGAAACCAATGAAACGTTCATGTGTACCCAGTGGTGCACGGTGAATAATCAACGGCACTTCGGCTTCGTTGTTGGCATTGGTGTAGCTCAGTTTGAACTTCAGACCGCTGTTAAAATCTACCTGGTTGGTGGCCAGCGTAAATTCACGACCGATAGCACTCCAGATCTGCACGTCAATCTTGGGACCGTAGAAAGCAGCTTCGTCCTGTACTTCTACAAATGGAGTGCCTGTTTCTATCAACACCTGGCGCACCATGGCTTCTGTTTCCTGCCACAGCTGTGGTTCATTTACATATTTCTGGCCCAGTTTTTCGGGTGAGTGCAGGCTCAAACGCATCACGTATTTATCTACTCCAAAAATTTTGAAGTACTTCAAATACATATCATTTACAGCCTTAAACTCCTGAAAGAACTGGTCTTTGGTGCAATAAATATGCGCATCGTTCATGTGCAGGCAGCGTACACGCATCAAACCAAACAACTCGCCACTTTGCTCGTAGCGGTAGCAGGTACCGTACTCGGCCAGGCGGTAAGGAAGGTCGCGGTAGCTCTTAGGCTCTGCCGCATATATTTTGTGGTGATGCGGGCAGTTCATCGCTTTCAGATAGTAGCGTTCACCATCCATTTCCATGGGTGGAAACATACTGTCGGCATAATATGGCAAGTGACCACTGGTGAGGTACATGCTTTCTTTAGCAATGTGTGGCGTAACCACCCGATGGTATCCGGCAGCTTCTTCCGTTTCCTTGGCCAGCTTTTCCAGCTCTTCAATAATGATGGTACCGTTGGGCATCCACAAAGGCAGGCCCGGTCCTACGTCATCATCAAAGCAAAAAATGCTGAGGTCTTTACCCAGTTTGCGGTGGTCACGTTTTTTGGCCTCTTCTACCATGGCGATGTAATCATCGAGCTCTTTTTGGCTGGGGAATGTAACGCCGTACACACGAGTCAGCATTTTATTGTTCTCATTTCCCTTCCAATAAGCACCGGCAATATTGGTGAGCTTAATGGCTTTGATAAAACCAGTATGCGGAATATGCGGCCCACGACACAGGTCGGTAAAATTGCCTTGTGTATAAAAGGTAATGCTGCCATCTTCCAAACCTTGCAGCAGATCGAGTTTGTACTCGTCGCCTTTTTCGGTGAAATAGGCCACGGCTTCATCCTTCGAAATTTCTTTGCGGCTGAACTGCAGGTTTTGCTTGGCCAGTTCTTTCATTTTGGCTTCCAGCTTACCCAGGTCTTCTTCCGTGAGTTTATGGCCACCAAGATCAATGTCGTAGTAAAAACCATTTTCTACCGGAGGGCCAACCCAAAACTTTACGCCGGGGAAAAGGCTCTCCACCGCTTCGGCCATCAGGTGTGCTGAAGAATGCCAAAACGTGCTCTTGCCATCTTTATCATCCCATTTCAAAAACTGAATGCTGGCATCTGCTTCAATAGGACGGGTCAGATCTCTTACTTCGCCGTTTACTTTGGCAGCAAGAATGTTTCTGGCCAATCCTTCGGAGATGGATTTTGCGATATCCAGACTGGAAACACCAGCGTTGTACTGACGAACGGCTCCATCCGGAAAAGTGATTTGAATGCTCATGTTTGTTTGAATCCCAATATGAAAGGGCGGCAAAATTAACAAACAATTACTTTCGGTCGGGCAGTGAATAAGGGTGTTGGCTTAATTTTATTTTTTAATTGATTTTACACCTGACCCAAGTGCTTACCATGGTGCGTATCCTTTCCTTTTTGCTGGCAGTTTCTACCTTTTTGCAAATACAGGCGCAAGAATTAAACGGCATTTGGAGGGGTTCATTTTACAACAAGTATGAGTATTTGATTTACCGCGAAGCGGCTATTTACCGCTACGAAGTACAGCTGTACAATATTGGCAAAGGAGTAAAAGGAGTTACCTATTCTTATCAGGACACCCGCTTTTATGGCAAAGCTTCTATGATTGGTGTGTGGTCGGGCCCGTCGTCCAACCTTACCATCAAAGAAAACAGCATGGAGGATTTGAAGATTGCCGGTGGCGGAGATGGCTGTCTCATGACATGCTATCTCACTTACAGAAAAGAAGGAAATCGTGAATTTTTGGAAGGCACGTATACCAGCGTAAATATGAAAAACGATACCATACCCTGCGGCAGTGGTGTGGTACGGTTAGAAAAAGTAACGACCAGCTATTTTGAAGAAGAAGATTTTATCAAGAATCCACCCACTGCTAAAACAGGTGGTAAGCCACAAGTGAAACCCGGGCAGGGAGAATTTTTAATAAAAAAACCGGCTCCAAAAACAACTACCGCGCCTAAAACAGGCACCACCGCTACAGTTAAAAAGCCTGCAACACCTCCTGCCAAAAGTCCTGTGAAAAAACCAGTAACGCCTGCACCCTCCACTGCAAAGAAAACAACCACCACTCCTCCCAAAACCACTACTACCAAACCGGCAACGCCACAGCCCAAACCCGGCACTGTGGTGAGTAAGCCTACCCCTACTCCTACCCCTGTGCCCACGCAAAAACCACAACCTGCGGCTACTAATACAGAACCTAAGAAAATAGCGGTAAAACCACCCACTCCTACCGTTTTAAAAAACCGCACCAACGAACTGGTGGAAACCATTTCTACCAGTGCCAAAGTGTTGGAAATTAGTTTTTACGATAATGGCGAAATTGATGGCGATACCATTAGTGTGTACAACAATAATCGGTTGCTCGTGTCACGAAAAGGATTGAGTACCGAACCTATTACGGTACGTATTCAACTCAACGAAGAAGACCCCGATCAGGAAGTAATAATGGTGGCAGAAAACCTGGGCAGCATTCCGCCAAATACTGCACTTATGATTGTACAAGCCGGCTCGCAACGCTTCACCGTTCGCCTGTCGAGCACCGAACAAAAAAACGCTTTGGTTCGCTTTCGGTACGACCCCAATGCATTGAAATGATTACATTGCTGCAGTAATACCTGCTAGTGAAAAAGACTCCGTTTTATTTACAACTTTATTTCGGCAATCGCTTCTATTTACTGGGGCTTAGCATTGTTGTTTGTTTTGTGTTACTATGGCTCACTCATTTGCCATTGTACATTGGGCAATGGTTTTTTTTAGCTGGTTTAGCATTGGTTTTGCTTGATACCGCGTACATGTTTTTCCCCAAGCATAAGTTTACCTGCAGCCGTATCATCAGCAACCGTTTTAGCAACAGCGATCAAAACGCTGTAACCCTCATGCTGTGGCATTCTTACCCGCTTCCACTCAGGGTAGATTTGATTGAAGAGCTGCCAGAACAATTTCAGGAAAGAGGCAATAAAAAAACGCAGCATTATAGCCGCAACAAAAAGCATTCGCTGCAGTACCTGCTCAGACCTGTGCTGCGGGGCGATTATCATTTTGGACATACAGTATGCTTGTTATCATCGCCATTACGGTTGGTACAGCGCCGTAGGTTGGGCAGCCAGCCCACTGTGGTAAAAGTGTATCCCTCCTTTTTACAACTAAGACAATACCAGCTTTTGGCACAAACCGTGCAAACCAAAGAGCAAGGTGCCAAGCAAATGCGTAAAATTGGCCATAGCCTTGAGTTTGATCACATTAAAGAATATGTGAGTGGTGATGATATCAGAGCAATGAACTGGAAAGCAACTGCCCGACAAGCCAGTTTGATGATCAACAGTTTTGTAGACGAACGAAGCCAACAGGTATACTGTGTAATAGATAAAGGCCGACTGATGAAAATGCCTTTTGATGGTTTGTCGCTGATGGATTATGCCATCAACAGTAGTTTGGTGCTGAGCAATGTGGCTCTTACCCGGCAAGACCGTGCAGGCCTCATCACCTTCTCTCACAAGGGTGGCGAATTTGTGGTGGCCGATCGCAAAGCCGGACAACTCAAATTATTGCAGGAAGCTTTGTACAGAATCAATACAGAGTTTTACGAAAGCGATTATGAAAAACTGTATTTACAAGTAAGAAGCCGCATTAAACAAAGAAGCCTGCTCATTTTATTTACCAATTTCGAGTCTACCTCGGGAATGCGGCGCCAACTGCCTTACCTGCGGCAAATGGCCCGCCACCACTTACTATTGGTGGTATTTTTTGAAAATACTGAGCTGGCAGCGCTGGCCCAAAACCCGGCCAATACGCTGGAAGAAGTGTACAACCATACCATTGCCGGCAAGTTTGTGTTCGAGAAAAAAATGATGGTGAAAGAACTGATGCATCATGGCATAATGGCGCTACTTACACCACCAGAGCAGCTTACTGTGCAAACTGTAAACAAATATGTGGAGCTTAAAACAAGGCAAGCCATTTAAAGACAGCACTGGGTATTCCTGTACATTTGCGCCCCATGAATGATTCCGTTTCTCCTTCATTAATTACACAACAGCAGGTACTGGATGGCCAGGTTTTTGTGGTAGACAAACCTTTCGAATGGACATCGTTTGACGTAATTGGTAAACTCCGTAAAATTTTCAAGATTAAGAAAATTGGCCATGCCGGTACACTAGACCCACTGGCTACTGGTGTGCTCATCGTTTGCACCGGAAAGTTTACCAAAAAGATTAATGAGTACATGGGTATGGAAAAGGAATACACCGGAACCATTACCCTTGGTGCCAGTACTCCTACATATGATTTGGAAAGTACACCAATACCTGTGGGTGATATCAGCCATATTAGCATTGAAACGGCACAAATTGCTGCCAATACATTTACCGGAGTGATTCGACAAATACCGCCTGCTCACTCAGCCATTAAAATAGATGGCAAGCGGGTGTACGAACTTGCCCGGCAAGGAAAAGAAGTAAAACTGGAACCAAGAACAGTAACGGTTAATGTATTTGAGCTCACCAGCTGGCAACCGCCCGTGCTTAGTTTTAGGGTGGTTTGTTCTACCGGAACTTATATCCGCAGCCTGGCCAATGATTTGGGTGCCGCCTTGGGTTGTGGTGGTTATTTGTCCTCTTTGTGCCGTACCCGCATTGGCGAGTTTGGCATCGACCAGGCACTACAGGTAACCGACATAGAAGCAAGGTTCGACAAAGACAGTATACCACCGAAAGCAAAATGAGCTTTTCATTGAAAGTGTTCATTTCTAATTGCTATTGAATAAGAATTTTTTATCAGCGGACGTTTACAATAGCGTTTTTTGCCGTTTCGTGTTTTGTTTTGAGCACATTGGATATAGCTGCATAATCTCCACCTGCATTTTGCAAGGCAGCAGTTGTTGCCAGCAGTTTTATTTGCAGCAAAGATTGCATTGAAGCAATGTTTGCAACATCTTCTTTGGCCAATGTTTGCTGTACCTCACTGATAGCAATTTGCAGATCGGCAACAGCACTTTTGCATGCACCAACGGTTGCAACTGAAACGACATTTTCTGCTTTTAGTTTACTTTCTGCATCCAAAACGATTGCCATCATTTCCGTTAGTTGACGCTTCGCTACTGTGTAATTTCCACCACCTGTATTGGGTACAGCAATGCTTGCTGTTTTATTAGAACGGGTTGAATTATGATCCTGCGCTTTTGTAGATGGCGTATTGATATTGGCATTGTTTGTTCTAAGCGACTGGCTGTTTTGAGAAGCTTGCAATTGAGTGATTTTTTTTCGTTGCAGTAAGCTGTCATCTTCCAAGTCATTCCATAAAATCTCTACGCGGTCATTCAACACATAGTTGGTTTCAATAGTAAATGTGTAATCGCCTGCAGATAGTCCGGTAAATTCAAATTCTCCTAAATCATTGGTTTGTCTGCTTTCTATAAAACCGCCGGGATTCTTTCCTCCCTTGATGTTAAGTCCACCAATGGGATTGCCGGGGCGTAGAGCGGCACTAATAACGGCACCACCAGGAAGCGCACCGCCTAAGCTGGCAAGTTCATTGCCAATCACTATTTCCTGAATACCGTCGCCATCTGTATCTGCCGTGTATATGGGCAGGTAGTTTTTTTGCACTGTTGAATTTGTAAAAACAGTGGCAGAAATAACATTTTTATTCACGTTGGCGGAAGATGCATTTACACAAATATTGCTTCGTGGGCTCCATATTAAATCAGCGGCACCATCGCCATCTGTATCGGCTGTTTGAAGTGAAATTTGCATCACTCCGTTTCTTTCCAGAATGTCAGTAAGTTCACTAATATCCTGCCTACTGCCATTAGTAAAGCCTGCAGTAACGGTAAACCTGTCAGCCCCTGCTTTTTTTGAAATATGCAAATCACTTATATATACTTTATCAGCTTTTGCTGAGGATGCCGGAATGGCAAAATGTAAATCACTCATACTGGCTTTACCAGCACCTGTGCCACGTGCTGCAGTGGTAGTCAATTGCCTGCTGCTTCCATCGGCAAATGTGCCATAACCTTGAGTGAAATCAACCAGCCCATCACCATCATTATCTGCTACTACAAAATGTATGTCTTGCATACTGGCTTTTCCCGAACCTGTACGCTGTTGTTGCACCAGATGTTGCCAAGTTTCATTAGGCGCAAGTACTTCACCTGCAACAGACATATCTGATTTGGCCATATAATAATGATAACCTTTTCTACCCACAAAACTGGCTCGCAACAAAATTGCATAATCACCCTGTGGTACATTGGCAAACCAGTATTCACCACACGCATTGGTAGTTGTGGTTGCTATAACAACACCCGTTAATAAATCAGTTAATTCCACCTTCAAACCTTCTGCTTTTCCATCACAATCATTATCAATTCCTCCGCCGGCTTTTCTTGATTCAAACATTGGATTTTGTCCACTTTTGCCCTTCTCTTCGTAAATCGGATTTTTAACTACGGCAAGGCAGGGATTGCAAACATCTTCTTGTGTATAGCCATCTGCATACACGGGCAGGTATTGTCGCTTGCCTGTTGGCAATCCACTGCCTGCTTCGCGGCTTCGCTTGCCAGATGCCATACCAGAGCCCGGTTCTCTTGCATATAATTTTACCTGTACTCCGTTTATGGTTGGTGGAGGAGTTGTATTTCTTCCTGTAGCTGCATAGGCCGCACTTGAAGCACCACTACCTGCTTGAGCATTGGTTACCACACCCGCTGCATTTTGGGCTATGTTCCGAATTACTTTTCCTGAAATAATACGGTTAGACCCTATTGGCTGAACTCCGTTGTTGTAAACTGTTGAATTGTTTGCGGCTGTTCTGTTTTTTGGGACAGTAAAATTGGTTGAAATTCGTTGGGGCATATCGCTGACCACTCTGCTCATGAAGTTGGCTGCATCTTCGGGGCAGGCAAAAGTATGTTCTTCCACATGTCCATCGGGCTGTGTAATTTTTGTGGTAACCGGGCCACATGTTTCAGGCGCAATCCTTACAGGTTCGGCACCTGTTGCTTTCGTTTTAATGGCAACTGGTTTGCGCATACTTTCAGGGAGTATAATACTAATGCCATCATCATCAGCATCTGGGTCGGTATTCCTTACAGGCTTTTTCTGACGCATACCGGTGGGTTGCCCGCTACCTGCATCTTTTATTCTTTTGCCACTTGATTGGCCATTGCCAGTGTACAATGCCGAGTGTACATCTCGTTGTGCACCAAAAGTTTTTACAAACGAAATGCCGGTGGTTATTACTTCCATTTTTCGCTTCTGCTCAGTAGCAATGTCTACGCCTTGCTGCGGATCAAATACCAGCACTGCAGAAGATGAACGTAGAAAATCGGCATTCAACTGAATGGCACTTCCGTGGCCAAGCGGATAGGCAAAAGATAAACTGCCATTGAAACCAGGAAATAGCGTTTTGTTACCTGCATCTACCCTATACAATGGTCGGATAGCTCCCTGTTGGCCAACATCCAGATTGCCACTCTGATTAATGAATAGCCCACCCTTGATGCCGGCAATAATTTGCACCCGCTCACCTACCCTGAACGATGGGCCTGCAAGTAAAAAAGCATTCTGGGCAGGGCTGCTACTAAACGTGCTGCCTTGCGGAAATTTTCTATCCAACATAAATTGCTGTATAGATGCATTGTTAAGTGGAGCATGCAAAAAGCCGGCATTTATTCCCAAACCTATTGGCCCCATAAAATACTGGCCCTGTAGCCCTGCCTGCAAGCCATTGCCCCGAAATAAAGCAGCTTCTTTGCTGCTTGTACCCATTGACAAGCCGGAGTATAAAGCAAATGACCAGGCATCATCTAACACAGATGCAATACCGTTACTACCTGTTATGCGTTGTTGATTGGTTTGTTGTGCCACAGCAGTAGCCATTACGCACAAAGCTGTAACTGAAAAGTGCAGAATACATTTTTTCATGCAAAACATGTTGGGGTTGAATAAATGGGTATCCGGGCAGTAAAAGAGAGCAGCGTTTTGAAAAGAAGTAGTGTGTGGCAATAAAGCAAGCAGCAAAATTCACTTAGCCATCACACAGCAGTAGGGCAGCGTATAAAAAGAAAGTTAGGAAATTTTGGAGAAGATGTAGAATCCTTTTTTTGAAAAGCATTGTAAGCTTTACCATAGCTAAAAGATAAGCAACATGCAGCTTTACCAAAGCATATGTTGGTTTACTGGTAAAATGTAACCATGAAATTTTAGAACGGATAACCAATGCCAAACTGTACGGCCAGGTTACTGCGGTTGTTTACACCGAGGCGGTTGGTACTTTTCCACTCAAAGGTTTTGAGCCAGCCAGCGCCTTCTCGTACTGGATCTTTTACTTTAAAACCTGCATCAAAACGTACTACCAAAAAACTGAGGTCCCAGCGAATACCATAACCTAACGCTACTGCCAGATCTCTATAAAGATTTTTTAAACTAAATGCCCCAAACCCATCACTGGCCGGAGTATGGTTCCAAATGTTGCCAATATCAGCAAAAACGGCACCTTCTAATGAGTAACCGAATAGGCGCATCAATCTTTTACGATGTTCGATATTGAACTCTAATTGTATATCGCCAAAGCGGTCGGTAAAGCGGGCCGTATCGCTTGCCAGGCTATTGCCTAAACCTAACTGCCGTATGCTCCAGGCCCGCATACTGTTGCTACCGCCCGTTACAAACTGCCTGAAGAATGGCAGGTTTGCGTTTCGCTGATCGGAAAGGTCCCACCCAACACCACCGAAGAAACGAAAATGCAACGATGACTTTGGTAGTTGAATGCGGTGCAACACCTGCGCTTCTACTTTAAAAAATTTGAAGAATGCTCTTTTAAACATTGAGTCGATGACGGGAACAGTCAGTTCGCCGGAAATCCGCACATTACCGCCATGCTTTGTATTGTTGTATGCCAATGTTCTTTCGAAGCTGGCCCTTGTGCTGAGTACATTGCCGGGTGTAAATGAGTAAGCCAACGAAGGGTTGTCGAAAATGATTTTGTTGAGGCTATCAGTAGACACTGTATCAACAATTTCTATACTGGGAAAGGAAAAACTGAATGTGTTTTTTCCTTTACGTAGCTCCCAGCCCAAGCCTGCGGTAAAGCTCGATTGCTTAAAAAACCGGAACCTGTCTGTAAGGGTTAGCCCGCCTTGTATGAAAGTTCTTCTGCTATCAAGCTGCCTATTATCCAACACCCGGAAGGGCCACAGCAACCGTGGTAACGAAAAGGTTTGATTTACATTGAAAATAAAGGATTGAAAAATATCGCCGGAGCCCGAAGAGGCATTGTTGTTTATTTCCAAACCGGCCCTGCCCTGCAGGGTAGATTGGGTGCCTTTCTTCCATACATTACGGCTGCGGTAAGTTGCACCTAATGCCACTGCAAAAAAACGACCTGCCAATACGTTGCTGGCAGAAATATTGTTGTTTTGACTTCCTTCGAGGTCAACCTGAACACTTTGCCTTTTGGCGGGATACAAAAAGAAATGAAAATTAACTTTGGCTACAGAATCGGTATCGTAGGTAAAAGTCCGTACATCCAACTGTTGCCACGGACCCATTTGCGAAAAGCTGTTTACTGTGCGGAAATATCTTGTTTCATTGTAGAGTTGACCCGGTAGTAAATAGTTGGAACGTCGCAGCATTTTCTCCTGATAGTTGTGCTTGTTTTCACGTATCTGCACCCCCGACCCATTACTCAACTCATTGAACTTTCCCATGCTGATGAGGCTATCGGGGTTGTCGCTGATATTTGTTTCAGGATAAATAAATACACTGTCAATTTGGTACTGCTTAAAAAAGTCGGGATTGGCTCCGGGGCGTTTGAGTATTCTTACTTTGGCCGTAGGATTTTCCCTTCTTTTTTGTGCTTGAATTTGTTGCTCAATCGGGTCGAGGTCGAAGTTTACAAGCGATGGATCGGTGGTATCCACTTCGGCCAATAAGCCGGCACGGCTCATTCTGAAAAAACCTTGCTGGCGGTACATGGCCGTGAGCCTGTCGAGTTCAGCAGCTATGTTTTGTTTGCTGTAGAGATCCCCTTTTTTTAATACCGCTTTTCCACGAGTTTCTTCAGCTTTCAATTGCATCAGTGTATCGTTGCGCAGCGTAGAGCTATCGCTAAAGGCGTACCATATGGTATCTATGCGAATGGGCTTGCCCAGCTTCAACCGGAATTCAGTTTTTACTTCTACCCTTCTTTCTTTTTGTAACTGAAAAAATTTGTTGGCTCTTTTTACAGTATCAAATTTTACAATCACCGTATCGAAAGAAGCGCCATAATATCCTTCGCTGTTCAGAAAGCCATTCATAAAAATCCGGCTTGTTGAAAGCGTTGTCGAATCAAAAACAGGTGGTTTTAAAATTTGGGTAAAGCCAAGCACCAGGCGGCTTGGCACCGCTAAGCTGTCTGCTACAAATGTGAGCAACCGCTCTTCCAGTACTGTTTTTTGCTCTTTGTTTAAATCGGGGGCATTTAGTTTTACCTCATTGCTCACCACATAAGGTTTGCCCACCGGCGCATCTTTTACCGCCACACAGCCGCTAAGCCATAGCAAACAAAAGGCTGGCAGGAAAAAACGGCTGAAACGTTGCAATACTGTAAGTTCGCCGGGGTGAAGTAAACGCATGAATGGCTGTATGCTAAGTAAAAATGAAGTCAAATATATCCAAAGTTTAAAGGCCAAAAAACAAAGGCTTGATGCCGGTGCTTTTGTAGTGGAAGGTCACAAAACTGTTTTGGAGTTACTGGCACATCAACGCTGGACGGTGCAGGCTTTGTATGGCACGGATGAATTTTTGCAATCTATTCCCCAAAAACTATTGCTGCCGCCTAAAACCGTTGTGGTATCGCAGGCCGAACTGGAACGGATCAGCTTTTTACAAACACCACAATCTTGCCTGGCTGTTGTTTCAATACCCGTCACCCCAACTGCCCTTTTTCCAACTAACGATTGGAGTTTATTGCTTGATGATATTCAAGACCCTGGCAATCTGGGTACAATCATCCGCATAGCCGATTGGTTTGGCATTGAACACATATTTGCAACAGCGCATACAGCAGATGTTTTCAACCCGAAAGTGGTGCAAGCAAGTATGGGAAGTTTTCTGCGGGTACAAGTGCATTACGGCACTTGTGAAAAATGGTTGAAAGAACAACGGCCTGCCTGTTACATTGCTGATATGCATGGTAGTAACGTATGGCATTTGCAGCAGCCCACACCTGGTGTATTGGTAATTGGCAATGAAGGCAACGGGGTAAGTGAAAGCATTGCCGCTTTTGCTACTGAAACCGTTAGCATTCCGAAGTTAGGTTCGGCCGAAAGTTTGAATGCAGGCGTGGCTACAGGCATCCTACTTTCGCACCTGTTGCAAAATGCTAATTAAACCGCAACGCTTTGATGATGCTGATGCGTTGCAAATAGCCCAAAGGCAATCGCAATGCTGCCAGGCAAATAACAAAAGTGCCCACCACCACTGCCAGCACCTGCCACCAAATTATCCGTACTGGCACAGTACTTACATAGTAAGTTTTCTCATCCATTTTTATGAGCCCCGTGTATTGCTGCAACAGCAGCAAACTCAATGAGAGCAATAGTCCTATGGCAATGCCTTTGCCAGCAATGCGGGCTGCGTAGTGCCAGAAAATAATGCGTTGCTCCTGTAGCGGCATACCCATGGCAGCTAGTAAGGCTACCATTTTGGTACGTTCCATTACCAGTATCAGCAGGCAGGTAATGAGGTTGATGATGGCTACCGCCAGCATTATGCCAATCACTATTTTCTTGGTTTGATTTTGTATACCCAGCCAATCGAAAATATTTGGGTAGATATCGGCCACCGGCGAAGCCATAATGCCTTGCGGCATGGCTTGAGTAAATGGCTTTTCAATAAGTGGCGCATTGGCCGGATCTTGCAGCCATACTTCATAACCGCCTATCTGGTTGGGTGCCCACAAGTTGAGGCGTTGTAAAAAGCGTACATCGGCCAGCACAAATTGCTGATCGTATTCTTCGATGCCGGTGCTGTACAATCCGCAAATAATTTGTTTGCGGCTGCGGATGTCATCGCCATTTCTTAAAAAAATAGTGCTCACGGTATCTCCCACTTTTACCTCCAGGGTACGGGCCATGGCCTCGCTGATAATCAGCTGGCTGCTATACCCACTATCCGGAAATTGAAGCATACTGCCTTGAGTGATAAACCTGCTAAAGTCGCTGGTGGCCAGGCGCCTGTCTATGCCTTTCATGAGTACGCCATCAAACTGGCCGGTACTACGCAGCACTACCGAACGGGCTGCAAATGCCTGCACATGCACCACGCCGGGTTGAGCAGCTATTATTTTTTCGAGGCTGTCACTCGCCGCAATGGGCGTTTCTTCGGCCACCATGGTACGGTATGGTTGTAAAGCCTGCACCCTTATATGACCCCAAAAACTATATACCTTATTGGCCACCTCGTATTGAAATCCATTGATTAAACTAATAGTGATAATCATGGTGGCCACACTTACCGCAGTAGCAGCTGTGGCCAACCGTACAATAAATCCGGAAAAAGAAGATGGCTGCTGGCTGGCCAACCGTTGTGCTATGTATCGGCTTGTTTTCAACAGAATAAATAAAGACGTAAAGAAAACGTTTTTGAGTTGTTTAAATGTCTCTTGGTTTCAGTAGCTATATAGAAAAACGATTTACTTTGATACTTATGAAAGCAAGTGTTGTGAAATGTTTACTGGCCGGTGCTGCAGTTTGTATGCAATGTAGCATTCAGGCGCAGCCATTGGTGGAAGAAGTGCGGTCGCCCAATGTAACCGGTATAAAGCTGTACAAGAAAACCGATCAGCTCCTCTATCCTATTTTGCGCCTTGGCGAAACTGAGGGTATGGAGCTGCATTTTGACGACATCAACAACAGCAGCCGCAGCTATTTTTATACCTATGTGCTTTGCAATGCTGACTGGACGATGGCCAATGTGAGCAACATGGATTACATTAAAGGATTTACACAAACAAGGTTGAATCAATTTCGATTTTCGTCGGCCACGCAATCGAAATATGTTCACTACGGTGCCACTTTGCCTGCTGCCAACAGTATGCCATCCAGAGCGGGCAATTACCTGTTGAAAGTGTACGAAGGTGGTGATACTGCTAAACTCCTTTTTTCTAAACGATTTCTGGTAGTCAATCAAAAGGCCACCGTATCGGCAAGAATGCAACAACCTTTTGCACCGGAGTATTTTTTAACTCATCAGAAAATTCTCATCAACCTCAACTTGGGCAATCAGGATATCATGAACCCAGCCAAGGAGCTCAAGGTGATGGTGATGCAAAACAACCGTTGGGACAATGCCCGTATGTTATCAAATCCCACATTTATCCGTGGCCGAACTTTTGAGTATAGCGATGAACAACAACTGGTGTTTGAAGCCGGTAAAGAATGGCGCTGGCTCGATTTACGCAGTTTTCGATTGCAAAGCGACCGGGTGGCTTCGGTGAATTATAACGTGCAACCCTTTGATGTTCGCATTCGCCCCGATACCATACGAAGCCCTATTCGCTATGCTTTTTACGCCGATATCAACGGTCGGTATGCGGTGAGCCATATCGAAAATATTAACCCTTGGTGGCAGGGCGACATTGGCAAAGTGCACTTCACTTTTTTGCCCCAAAATGGAGAAATACCAAATGAGTACAACGTGTATTTATTTGGCGAAATGACACAGTACCAACTAAACGAACAAACCCGCATGAAATGGAATGACAACCTGCAGGCGTATGAAACTTCCATTTTGCTGAAAAACGGGTATTACAACTATTGCTATGTAACGGTGCCGAAAAAAAATCCTTCCGCATTGCCTTCTATGAAGCCCACCGAGGGCAGCATTTGGGAAACAGAAAATGACTACCGGGTGCTGGTGTATTATACGCCGTTTGGCAGCCGTACCGATGAACTGGTAGGTATATCAGAACTGAACTCAAGGGTATTTATGACAGGTAACTAAATAAAAAACTCCGGCAATTGTACCGGAGTTTTTTATTGGAAATGTATTGCGTTACGCTTCAGTTTTCTTGGCGTCTTCAATAAACTTGGCGAGGCCAATATCGGTAAGCGGATGCTTGAGCAACCCGAGGATTGAATCCAGCGGACAGGTACACACATCGGCGCCAGCTTCTGCAGCTTTTACAATGTGCAACGCATTGCGGATAGATGCCGCCAGAATTTCTGTTTTGAATCCCTGAATGGCGTAGATATTCGCTATTTGTGCAATCAACTGCATACCGTCCCAGCTGCTATCATCAATACGACCAATAAACGGCGACACATAATTGGCGCCTGCTTTGGCTGCCAAAATAGCCTGCCCTGCAGAAAAAATCAGCGTACAGTTGGTTTTAATATTGTTGTCAGAAAACCACTTGATAGCTTTTACTCCGTCTTTGGTCATGGGCACTTTTACTACAATATTTGGATGGATAGCAGCCAGCTTTTGGCCTTCGGCAATCATGCCTTCAAAATCGGTAGAAAAAACTTCAGCACTTACGTCTCCATCTACAATTTCGCAAATGGCTTTGTAATGGTTCATGATGGCTTCATTACCTTTTACGCCAACCTGTGCCATTAGTGAAGGGTTGGTAGTAACGCCGTCGAGAATACCCAAATCATTGGCTTCTTTAATTTGAGCCAGGTTTGCGGTATCAATAAAAAATTTCATGATAAATGGTTTTTATGATGTTGCTCTTACAGTAAGATAGAAATAAACGACAATGTAATCGATTGCAAATAAACGGAACTTGCCAGAAATGACACACCCCCAAATATGGGGGTGAAAGAAAAAAAAGTGGCAGGCTGAATACATCGCACCGCTACAACCGCCTACCCTTGCTACCTTCCGGTCCTGGGGGAGTTCAGCAGGAGCTGGTCGTGTATGACCTGCCGCTGCAAATGTAGGGGAAAGCGTACAAATAAATCCCAGGATTTTTCGATAAAAAAAGCCATCGTTTATCGTAATAATTCATGCATCTGGTAATTGGTGCGTGTATTGTACCCACCTATTTTTGTTTGTATGGTACAATACCATGTTGCAATATGAACAGTTCCGATGCCAAAAAAACTGCCTTCAAAGCCCTGAATGATTTTTTCGATCATGTGTATGTTATCACCATCGAAAAAGCCGACAGCCGTAGGGCGAAACTGGCCACCTTGTTGCAGGGCCTTGAATATGATTTTTTTTATGGCATGGATAAAACCCTGCTGCAGCAAGATGATATAAGACTGCAACAGTTGTACAACGATTCAAAATCCCGGCGATTGAACCGGTACGGCAATCCGATGACCATTGGACACATAGCCTGCTCCTATAGCCACTGTATGGTGTACATGGATATGCTGCAACGTGGATTTGAAAAAGTATTGATACTGGAAGACGATGTGGTGCCGATGGTGCATCTGATTCATCATATTCATGATGTGCTGAAAACACTACCCGATAATTGGGAGATTTTATACTGGGGCTATGACCGCCATGAAAAATGGAACATGGCCAGCCGTTTCAAACAGGGGTTGTATCACATTACCGCAGCACTTGGTTTGCTCAAGTGGAATCATACCATGATCAGAAACTTACATGCAAAACCACACACCAATTTTTTGCATAAAGCCGGTAGCCACGATTTAAGCCATGCTTATGGCATTACTAAATCGGGGGCAAAAAAAATGCTGGAAATTCAAAACCCTGTTGTATTCAATGCCGATACCGCCATGGCCTATGGTATAGCCAATGGATGGATTAAAGGATACATAGCCAAGCCCATTATTTTCAAACAAGAATTTGAAGTGCGGCCCGATGAATATGTATCAATGATTAAAGACTAACCGGGAAATACAGTGTTGTTGATGGCCCACACCAGATTGAGTCCTTTGTCTACGTGCTCTGTTGTATAGGAAAAACCTATCGACTCAATAAAATCGCATACGCCCTGTAAGTTGTTTCGGTCATCATCAATGTCATGTGTTTCAATAATCATAGTATCTACCCTGCTGAAAATACGGGCGGGGCTGTTGTACAAAATGTCGTATTCGCTACCCTCGCAATCCATTTTTAGTAATCCAATTTGTGTAGCACAGTTATCAATAATTTCTGTTAATGAAATAGCAGGTATTTCAATGCCATCATGATTGTCATAAAATCCTGCAATCACCGAAGCAGAGTCTGATTCTGATTTGTCTTTATTGAAATAAAACGTGACACTTGGCACCTGTTTACCGGTCACTACTTTATCCACTACCGAAACTTGCTTCAAGCTACTTTGTGGCGGCAGCAGGTTTTTTTGCAGAATGGCAATATTGCCTGCTAAAGGTTCAAAAGCGATAATGGTTCTTTCAGGAAAATGATTGGCCACCCATGCACTAAACATACCAATATTGGCGCCAATATCCAGCACGGTGGTTGCAGGTTTCAAGTGTTTGGCTACAAAATCATGATGATAGCCATCCTGCATAAACACTTCTTTAAATACCCGCAACATAGAGTAAGGCACTACAATGTTGGCACCGCTTTTTTTAAGGGTAAAAACGGCTTCTTTGCCTTTACCCAAAAACTTAAACGTAAAGTAGCGGGGCCAGTTCCTCACCTGCTTTATCAGTTCTTTATATTTCTGTCGGCTGTTAATGCTCATAATAAAAAATTGGAAAGTTATTTGTACAACGCCCGTAACTGAGCATATTTATGGTAAGAGTAGTATGCGTTCATACAGGCAATCCGCCAGCCGGCTGTACCATCTAAAAATCCGGCCCGAAAGAAAAAGCCATTTAAGAAAGACCAACCCGCACTTAACCAAGGTTTCATGCTGCTGACCCGTTTGCCTCTTATATACATGGCTTGTGCGGCTATGTCACTAAAGCGAATCATTTGGCGGCGGTGTTCTTCTGCAGTGGCAAACGACCAGTGCAAAATATCCAGCGGCACCTTATCAAGGGTAGCGTTGGCAACGGTCACCACTTTGTCATGCGGATTTTCTCCTCCCCAATGCCCCATTTCTTTTCGCCACAGTCGTAGTTTTTTATCGGGATAATAATCGCCGTGTTTAATCCATTGACCACAGTAATTGTTCAACCGGTTAAAGATGTAAGCATCTTTTGATAAGCCTTTTTCTTTGGCTTGTTGCAACCATTGTTGCAGGGGGTCACTCAGGGCTTCATCAGCATCCAAACTTAAAATGTAATCAGCATTGGCAAGGCTGGCTGCAAAATTCTTTTGTTCGATGTATCCTAAAAATGGCTGATGAATTACCCTTGCTCCTATCGCTTCACTAATAGCCACAGTATCATCTGTAGAACCGGAATCCACCACGATGATTTCATCGGCCACGGCTTTTACCGAATGCAGGCAGCGGGCTATTTTATCGGCTTCGTTGTAGGCTATGATAACTGCAGCAATAGACATGTGCCAATGAATTTAAAACAAAGATGAATACACCTGATGTACGGAAGCTGCTGCAATTTCATTGCTGAATTGCTGTGCATAGGCAATGCCTTTTGCAATATGCTCTTGCACCAATGCAGCATCGGTAAGTATGCGGCGCATTTGGTGAGCTATTTGTTCCGGGTTGGATGGGTCTACATAAAAGGCAGCATCGCCACCCGCTTCGGGCAGGCAAGATGTATTGCTGGTGATAACCGGTACCCGGCTGTACAAACCTTCCAGCACAGGTATGCCAAAGCCTTCGAAAAAGGATGGATAAATGAGCATGCTACTCATTTGGTAAATGGCGGGAAAATCTTCGGCATCCACACCTACCCTTCCGTTGGCCTGTTGTTTGTACGATAAAAATATCACCCTGTTGCTGAGTTGATGCCCGGCTATAAATGCTTCTACTTTCGCTTTATATTCTTTGCCTCTGCCAATCACTACCAATGGCAACGTCACGTCCTTAGCTTGATGCAATGCCTTGCAAATTTTGATCAGGTTTTTTCTTTCAATGATAGAACCTACATATAAAAGATACTCCTGTGGCAAGCCATACTTTTCCCGAACAGCTTTCTTTATTTCATTGCTGGCCTGCTGGGCATACATCGGATGACAACTTTGATAGCACACATGAACCTTACGTTCATCTGCAGCATAGATGTCAATCAAATCCTGTTTGGTTTGCTGGCTGATGGCAATGATAGCATCCGCATTGGCGCAGGCATAGCGAAACTTTCGGGTATATATTTTTCTATCCAGCCAAGGGTATTGGTCAGGATAGCGTTCATGAATCAGGTCATGCATGGTTACAACCGAACGAATGCCGCTTTGTGCAATACCCTGTGGTATTTCGTGGCTGAGGCCATGATACAATTGAATGTTGTGCTTTTTCAAATTGCCCACTACCCAACTGCTACGCCATGCAGATGGCAACATTTTATGCAATGGTTGTTGCGGAAGCATCACCTCCATGTTACTGCCCGTAGCCTGAAACAACCGGCCCAATTTGGGTGTACACAAATAGTAATGATGCTGCGGAAAATCTTTGGCCAACGACGATATCAAAGTCCGGCTGTAATTGCCCAAACCAGTATCGTTTACAAAAGCTCTTTTGGCGTCGAAGGCGATATTCATGTGTTGCAAAGTAGGCGCAAATATATTCAAAGCATGTTGCAGCATTCGTGCTGCCCGGCTAAGCACCTACATTTGCAGCCGCAGGCATTGGCCTTTGCGTTAAAAATACAGGCATGAAAGTTTCCGGTTTTACATACGTCCGCAATGGCATTCATCTCGATTATCCATTCGTAGAGTCCATTAAAAGTTTGCTGCCACTGGTAGATGAACTGGTAGTGGTTGTGGGCGATTCGCATGACGGAACCCGTGAAGCAGTCGAAAATATTGGCGACCCTAAAATCAAGATTGTCGATACTATTTGGCCGGCAGACCTGCGCAAAGGCGGAAAGATTTTTGCCTTGCAGGCCAACATCGGCCTAGACAACTGCAGCGCAGATGCCGACTGGATTTTTACCCTGCAGGCCGACGAAGTGTTGCACGAAAAAGAATTGCCTATCATTCGGCAAAGCATGGAAGCGGCTTTGCACAATCCCAAGATTGAGGGATTTCTTTTCCGTTTCCTGAATTTCTACGGCGATTTTCGCCACTTTGGCCCCAGCCGCCGGTACCACCAACATGAAATTCGCATTGTTCGCAACGGCATAAATGCCCGCCCCTACCGCGATTCGCAAGGGTTTCGGGTGTTCATCAACAATGAAGATGAAAGCACTGCCCGTAAGCTAAACGTGTGGTCTATTCCTTGCCGGGTGTTTCATTACAGCTATGTAAAAAATCCGAAAACACAACTGCTCAAACAGGCAGAGTTTGGCAGCCGCTGGCACGATGGAGAAGATTATGTGGCCAATTTTTTAGCGGCCAATCCCGATGGTTTTGATTACAGCCAGATAGATTACCTCGCCACTTTCGATGAAGCGCATCCTGCCCTGATGCAGCCCCGGATCGCCGCTCAGGATTGGACATTTAATTACAATCCGGCTGTAAACAATATGTCGGCAAAAGAGAAAATACTACGCTGGGTAGAAAAGCTGACCGGCAAACAGTTTTTCATTTACAAGAATTATAAAATAGTAAAGGAATAGCGGTGGCCATTTGAAGCAGGTAGTTGTTTTTTTATTGAATTTCGCCGCCCGACACTTAAAAAACAAGCATTATGCAATTGAAAGAAGCGATTCAGGCAGCCTTTGAAAACAGGGCCCTGTTGCAACAAATAGAATACAGTGAGGCTGTAGAAATTGTGATTGAAGAAGTAGACAAAGGTCGCCTGCGGGTGGCTGAACCCACCGAAAACGGCTGGCAGGTAAATGAGTGGGTAAAGCAGGCCATCCTCATGTATTTCGGCATCCGCAAAATGGAAACCTTTAACCTCCACCCTTTTGAGTTTTACGACAAAATGAAACTCAAAAGCAACTACGCCGATTTGGGTGTACGTGCTGTACCGCATGCCGTGGCCCGCTACGGAGCATTCCTGGCCCGCAATGTTGTATTGATGCCTTCTTACGTTAACATTGGCGCTTATGTAGATGAAGGCACCATGGTGGATACTTGGGCAACTGTGGGCAGCTGTGCTCAAATTGGTAAAGGCGTACATCTTAGTGGTGGCGTAGGCATTGGCGGCGTGTTGGAACCCTTGCAAGCAAGCCCGGTGATCATTGAAGATGGTTGCTTTTTAGGAAGCCGCAGCATTGTGGTAGAAGGCGTGATTGTAGAAAAGGAAGCTGTGCTTGGTGCCAATGTTGTACTTACACAAAGCACCAAAATTATTGATGTGAGTGGTAGCGAACCCATCGAGTACAAAGGCCGTGTACCAGCCCGCAGCGTTGTAATTCCGGGCACCTACAACAAGCAATTTCCTGCCGGTACTTATGGTGTAAACTGTGCGTTGATCATTGGCCAGCGCAAGCCCAGCACCGATTTGAAAACCAGTTTGAATGATGCACTCCGCGACTTTAATGTAGCAGTGTAAAAAAGAAAATAAGCCTATTTGAAAATTTCGGTTGGAGTTTTCAAATAGGCCTCTATATTTGCAACCCGATCTGAAAATTGAACCCCGGTTCAATGATTATCAATCACCTGCCCAGGTGGCGAAATTGGTAGACGCACTGTGTTCAGGTCGCAGCGCCTTCACGGGTGTGCTGGTTCGAATCCAGTCCTGGGCACTTCAATAGCCTGAGCAAAATGCTCGGGCTATTTTTGTTTTATGGTATTCGTATATGTCATAGAAAGTTTGCTCGACCAGAGCTGGTATACCGGAATGGCTTTGAATGCAGAGCTTCGGTTAAAAGAGCACAATGCGGGTAAAAGCAAGTATACAAAAGGGCACATGCCTTGGAAAATTATTTACACTGAAGAACATCCCGATTGGGCAGCTGCCAGAGTGAGAGAAAAATATCTCAAAACAAGCCATGGAAAACAATGGCTGAAAAACAAGCTCAATAGTAACTGAACGGGTGTGCTGGTTCCCTGTCTGCTTGACGCAGTCAGGCAGGGAATCCAGTCCTGGGCACCAAATAAAAAACCTCGCATTTGCGAGGTTTTTTATTTATGGGTCCGTTGGTTTTACAACGTATTCATATCAATCACAAAACGGTACTTCACATCATTTTTCACCAAGCGTTCATAGGCATTGTTGATGTCGGCGGCGGCTATCACTTCCACATCGGCTACCACATTGTGCTCGGCACAAAAGTCCAGCATCTCTTGTGTTTCTTTCATACTGCCAATCATGGAACCAATAATGCTGCGCCGATTACTGATGAGAGAAAACGGCGCCACTTTAGGTGCTTCGGGTGGCAAGCCCACTACCAGCAATTTGCCTTCTAATGCCAACAGGTTGAGGTAGCCGGTAAAATTGTGATTGGCACTCACAGTATCTAAAATGATATCGAAGTAGCTGCCATATTGCTTCATTTGTTCTTTATCGGTGGTGAGGATAAAGTTCGTTGCCCCCAAACGCTTCGCATCTGCTTCTTTGGAAGGCGAAGTGCTGAGTACTGAAACTTCTGCACCAAATGCCACTGCAAATTTTACACCCATGTGGCCCAAGCCTCCGAGACCAACCACTCCTACTTTCATGCCCGCTTTTACACCTGCAAAACGGAGCGGTGAATAGGTGGTGATACCGGCACACAACAAAGGTGCCACAGCACTCAGGTTGAGTCTGTCATCCACCTTCAACACAAATTTTTCTTTCACCACAATGCCACTGGAATAACCACCTTGTGAAACAGTAACACCATCTCTTTCCATAGCATTATAGGTGCCGGTAGCGCCTTCTACACAATACTGTTCGTAGTCGGCCTGGCAATGCTTGCAGGTATTGCAACTATCAATAATAACGCCCACACCAACGGTATCGCCCACTTTGTATTTGGTAACAGCACTACCCACAGCAGCTACTTTACCCACTATTTCGTGACCTGGCACCATGGGGTACATAGAGCCACCCCATTCATCCCGCACCTGATGCAAATCGCTGTGGCAAACACCACAATATAAAATGTCAACCTGCACATCATCGGGGCGAAGGTCGCGGCGTTCAAAAGAGAAAGGCGCCAACGGACTTGTGGCTGATTGGGCTGCATACGCTTTTACTGATATCATGTTCTATGTTTTTTAAGTAGACAATACAAAAGTCGAAGAATACAAAACGGCATCCAATACATTTTGTTGGCCAAAAGAAAAAGTACAGACTCAATGGACTACTCCTCTTCTTCAGATTTCAAAATCATGCCTAGCAAACTAAAGGCCCCTTTGGCGACCACTTTTTTGCCAGCCCAATAGAAGTTGCTGCTGCTGATGCCTACCAAACCGTTTTCCTTATCGCCGGGCGTAATTTCTACCAATTGAAATTGCTTGCTGGTTGTTTGCACAAATACAAAGTGTTTACCCTTGCTCAACAAAATGGCAGCTTCGGGTACTGCAGGCTGCATTTGCTTGCCTAATTCGATGGTTGCTGTTACTGCCATACCGGGCACCAGTTCTCTGGAGTATTGGTGAAAATGGCAATGCACCATGCCAGAACGGGTATCGTCAATAGTGCGGCTCACCAGCAATACATCTGCAGGATAGGCTTTTTCGGGATGGGCCACTAAGCGTACTGCCACTTCCTGATCTTTCTGAATGAGGGGTAAATCTTTTTCAAACACTGTAAGTGAAGCATGAATATCACCGGGGTCTACCAACTCCGCCAGTACTTCTGTAGGGGCTACATAGCGGCCTTTGTTAACGGGTACTTTCGAAATAAAACCATGAATAGGCGAACGAACCGCAATGGTACGAGACATGTTTTCTGTGGTCAGTTGTACTGCATCAATACCAATGAGTGCTAATTTTTGTTTCAGTGCTTCCTGCATGGCTTTTTGCGCATCAAAGTCGGCTTTTGTTTGCTGATACATTTTTTGACTGCTGGCTTCGGTAGCGGCCAATTGCTGCTGTCGTTCCAGTTCTTTTTCCAGGAAATACATTTTGCTTTTGCCTACCAAATAATCTTGTTGCAATTGAATGTAAGCAGGATCTTCCATCGTAATGAGCACTGCCCCTTTGTTGATTTCTTGCCCGGGCAGCAAATCAATACTCTTGATGTAACCACCCATAGGGCAGGTAATACTCACCATGTTTTGCGGCGGCACATCAATGGTACCGTTGAGTTGCACAGTCTGGTTGATATGAGCTGAAACAACATCCACAATTTCGATACCACCGTTTTTAATTTGTGCATCGGTCAATTGAAGAGTGGTGCTTACCGCAGCCGGAGCTTTGGCTTCTTCTTTGGCTGCATCCTTTGTGCCACAGGCCGTTGATACAACAAGGATGCTATAGAACAATATTTTTTTCATAATGAAATGTCTTAACGATTGAGCTGATTAATTTTTCTCTTGTAAATACTGAAGTTCTGCCACAGCAGTACGATAAGCAAACCAGCTATCGAGGTATTGCAATTGTACTTGTAAGGCGGGTTCTACAATCAGCATCCAGTTCATATAATTGAGTTCGCCGGCTTTGAGTTGCTGTTGCGCCGTTTGCAAAATATCCTGCTTGCTTGGCAGCAATTCCTGTTCAATAGACTGCACTTGTTGCCACAGCAACTGCGTTTCTTTCCACTTCAGTTGATAGTTGCCCGATAGCTGCTGTTGCTGCATTTGCTGCTGTTGCAAAAGTGTTTGCTCCCGCAATGCTGATGCTTTTACTTTAGCTTTTGATGCTTTGCCAAACAGCGGAAAACTCACGCCAACTTGTGCTGCCGAAAAACGGGTGCCTGCTTCATAAAACTTATCCGTACCATCTCTGCTGGTTTGAAACCCAATCAGGCTTTGGTTGTTGTAACCCAGTTCTAATTCTGGTTTGCGGAGTGATTTCAGGTATTGCGTTTCTGCAGCAGCAGCCTTGGCTTGTGCCGCTACAATTTGTATTACCGGATGTTGTGAAATGGTTGTAGAATCAATGCCGTGCAGTAATACCGCCGATTTGAAATTCTTGTCTACAGGTTGTAGTGGCTCGGTGGTTTGCAGCAATACTTGCAGCTGCAATACCTCACGTTGCATTGCAATGTCGGTTGTTTGCATAGCCTGCCTAACGAGTTGTTGCTGCTGCCGGTAGCCGGCTAATTCCAGTTTATTGGTTTCCCCTGCCTGCAAGCGTTGTGTTGCCAGTTTTACTTGACGCTCATACAAAGTATCCATCATTTGTAAATGCAATTTGCGTTCCTGATGATAGGCATAATTGACAAAATGTTGCCGCACCATCAAGCGCAATTCAGCTACACGCAATTGCATTTCTTTTTCAAACACAAATACTGCAGATTGAAATACCTGCTTTTGCGCAGCCACCGAACCAAATGGCAAAAAAGGTTGCGCTACCATAAATCGGCTATCAAAATTGACAGAGTTTGTTTGCCCTAATTCAGCAACAATTCTGGTGCGTGGCATTTCTCCGGCGGTAGCTTGAAGTGCCTGTAAATACTGCTGTTGCAACTGCCCTGCTTTCAATGTTATGTTTTGCTTGGGCAGCAAATCAAAAGCTTGTTCCAATGTGAGCTTTTGCTGAGCCTGAGCAGTAATGCCCGCTCCCAACATAAGTGTGATGATTACAGCTACAGTCGGATTATTTCTTTTCCTATTCATACGAGGATTGGTTTCTACCCATTGATACAAAACAGGGAGTACAATGAGGGTTAGGAAAGTGGCGGTTATTAATCCTCCAATAACAACAGATGCCAACGGTCTTTGCACTTCGGCTCCGGCACTATGGCTGAGTGCCATGGGCAGAAAACCAAGTGAGGCTACGGCTGCCGTCATCAGTACCGGCCGCAAACGGGTGTGAGTGCCGGTTACAATCAATTCTTGTAAAGACAATTTGCCTTCTTTTTTCAGTCGGTTAAATTCTGTAATCAATACAATACCATTCAACACTGCCACGCCAAACAAGGCAATGAAGCCCACGCCTGCAGAAATACTAAACGGCATATCTCTCAACCATAAAGCAAACACACCGCCAATAGCCGATAGTGGAATGGCTGTAAAAATGAGCAATGAATGTTTGAATGAATTGAATGCAAAAAACAGCAGCAAAAATATCATAGCGAGTGATGCAGGCACTGCTATCATCAACCGGTTTTTTGCGGCATTCAAATTTTCAAAGGCTCCGCCAAAATGAAGGTAATAACCTGGTGGAAGCTTTACCTGATTGGTTACTTTATCTTGTAATTCATGTACCACACTTTCAACGTCTCTGTTGCGTACGTTGAAAGCCACAATAATTCTACGGCTGGCATTTTCCCGCTGTATCTGATTAGGCCCTTCTTCTATAGAAATATTAGCCACCATATACATAGGTATTTGAGTGCCTTGTGCGGTTGGTACAAGTAGTTGTTGAACGTTGCTTACATCTTGCCGGCTGTTGTTTTCCAAACGCATCACCAAATCAAAACGTTTTTCTTTTTCATACACCAATCCAGCAGATTCACCAGCAAATGCAGTACGAACAATCTGGTTAATGTCGTCTACATTTACGCCGTACAAAGCCATTGCATCACGGTCATATTTCACTACTATTTGTGGCAAGCCGGTTACTGCTTCAAGGTATAAATCACTGGCACCTTCTACCTTTTCGGCAATGGCACCAATTTTAGCAGCATAAGCGGCCAATGAGTCGAGGTCTTCGCCAAAAATTTTACATACCACATCCTGCCTTGCACCTGATATTAATTCATTGAAACGCATTTGTACAGGAAATTGAAAGCCAGCTGATAAGCCGGGCACTTCGCTCAATGCTTCACTCATTTTATCTGCCAATTCATCATAGCTCTCAGCAGAAGTCCATTGTTTTTTGTCTTTCAGCAAAATAATGAGGTCTCCCATTTCGATAGGCATAGGATCGGTTGGAATTTCGCTGGCACCAATTCGGCTTACAATTTTTTCTACCTCCGGAAACCGGGCTTCCAAAATGGCTGCGGCTTTTTGCGATGCTTCTACTGATGCTGTGAGAGAACTTCCGGTAAGCAATCTTGTATCTACTGCAAAATCACCTTCTTCCAATTCGGGTATAAATTCACCGCCAAGTGTCGTCATCAATGCAATGGCCGTGGCAAAAACAACCACTACCAATACCATCAATGATTTTTTAAAGCGTAATGCCAATTGTAAAAATGGCAAGTACGATTTTTCTACCAAAGCCATGAACTTATCGGAGAAATCTACCTTGCTGGAAATCTTTTTACCAATGCCCAACGAAGTAATCATGGGTACATAAGTAAGTGATAGTAAGAAGGCACCTACCAATGCAAACGAAACCGTTTGTGCCATGGGTTTAAACATCTTTCCCTCTATGCCTACCAATGCTAAAATGGGGAGGTACACAATCAGAATAATGACCTGACCAAACACTGCAGCATTCATCATTTTGCCAGCAGCATTTTCCACTTCATGGTTCATTTGCTCCTGCGATAAAGTAGTGATACCACCGGGAATCTTTTTGTGGTGCAAGCGGTGTAACACTGCTTCCACAATAATAACTGCACCATCTACTATCAACCCGAAATCGAGAGCCCCCAAACTCATAAGGTTGCCACTTACACCAAACAGGTTCATCATAATGATAGCAAACAACATAGCCAGCGGAATAACCGACGCTACGATGAGACCAGCCCGCAGATTGCCCAGAAACAATACCAGTACCAGCACCACAATCAATGCACCTTCTGTCAGGTTGGTTTTTACGGTTTTGATGGAACGTTCAACCATTTTGCTGCGGTCATAAAATGTTTCGACCAGCACACCTTCCGGCAGCGATTTTTTAATCACTTCCATCTTTGCTTTCACCTGGTTTACCACATCCATACCGTTGGCACCTTTCAGCATCAACACTACAGCGCCGCTAACTTCACCCTTGCTGCCATCTACCAATGCGCCGTAGCGTATAGCATGGCCTTCTTTCACCGTTGCTACATCACGTACATACACAGGGGAACCATTGGCTGAAGCTTTCAGCATAATGGATTCAATCTGGCGTATGTCTTCAATCAAACCCTCGGTACGAATGAAGAGTACCTGGTCATTTTTTTCGATATAGGCACCGCCAGAGTTTTGATTATTTTTCTGCAAGGCATTGTAAACATCTGCAATGCTCAGCCCCATGCTGTTGAGCTTTTCAGCACGAAAAGCAATTTCATATTGCTTGAGATGACCACCGAATGAACTGACATCGGCAACGCCTTTTGTGCCCAGTAGTTGTCTACGTATTTGCCAGTCTTGAATGGTACGTAAATCCGCCAGTGAATACTTGCCCTCGTAGCCCGGAGCCGCTTTTACAATGTACTGGTACACTTCACCCAAACCGGTGGTAAGTGGCGCCATGGTTGGGCTGCCTGCACCGGGAGGAATTTCATCTTTGATGTATGGCAGCCGTTCTGCTACCTGCTGTCGGGCCCAGTAAATATCTGTTTCATCGTTAAACACAATTGTAACTACCGACAAGCCAAACCGACTGATGGAACGCATTTCGGTAATGCCCTGTATGTTGGAGCAGTTTTGTTCTACAGTAAATGTTACAAGGCGTTCTACTTCTGGCGCAGCCAAAGCAGGGCTCACGGTAATTACCTGCACCTGATTGCTGGTAATATCCGGCAAAGCATCGATGGGTAATTTTTGAATATGGATGATGCCTGCTACAACAAGTGCAGCCACCATAATGCCCACAATTAATTTATTGCGGATGGAAAAATGAATAATAGCGTTAAGCATAATGATATGCGCTTACATACCAGACTTTGCTGGTACGCAATGATTTAAATGGTATCAAAAATTGTTGCGAAAGTTGGATTATGCAACCAGATGCCGCGGCGGCTGAAAAATGTCTGCTGAATATAAATCGAACAGAAACTGATGGAAAGGAATAATGCGGGGTTTACTTACAATAAGTACCGGAGCCCTGAGTGGAGTAACATGCGTAGGCGGAAAATAACCAAGGGGCAACAGACTGGTGCCATCTTCATGTGTTTTAAATGGCAATTGCATGTCTTTTTGCCAATCACCATCTATATCAACCTTCTCGTTGTAGTGCATTTTAATAAAAGCCATCAACGATAATTGCGGATCCTCCTGACTGTGTTCGAAATAGTGCTTTACAAAACTGGGCAACTTCAGCAGCTGGTAGGCTTCTGTAGTGCCAATGAGGTAAATACACATCAGTGATATAGAAAGAATCCGTCGCAAGGTGCTAAAGGTAAAACTTTTGGGGCAGTGGCAGGATGGTTATATTCGTTGTTATCCATAAACGCCATCATTTGACTACACTATGAAAGGAATCCTGCTCACTGTCACTTTGTTTTTTGCGATCGAAAATATCCATGCACAAACTTCCTCCAATCCCGCTGTACCACACTATGGTGCAGTGTTTGCCCAAGTGCCAGGCCTTTCATTTACTGCAGATAAAAACCTGCCCTACAAAGTGGTAATTGAAATAGACAAGAGTGATACAGGTTCTGCAGACATTAGCCAGTCGCTGGAAATTGCCAGCCGCTTTGTAAACCTTTTGGCCGTCGACGGCATTTCGCAAGACAAGCGTTCTATCGTTATTATTTTTCACAATGCCGGCAGTTATTGCATTCAAAAAAATGAAGCATATCAGCGGAAATATGGACGGCCCAATCCTAATCTGCAGGTTTTGGATGAACTAACAAAGGCGGGAGTAACGATGATGGTTTGTGGGCAGAGTACTGTAAAAAGAAAACTGTTGCCAGAGGAATTATTGCCGCAGGTAAAAATTGCCACTTCTTATATGACGGCCTTTGTTACCCATCAACTCAAAGGTTATGCTGCCATGAAAATGTAGCACTACTTCAACAGCTTGGGCAGCAGTTTGCTAATCTCCATCCAATCGGGGTCTACTGCTGCTACTTTGCCATTTTTGTCAATTAAATAGGTGGTAGGAATCTGGCGGATATTCCATTTGTACGCCACGGCATCTTCTCCTCCTTCAGCATCGTGTACCTGAAGCCAGGTCATTTGGTCTTGCTTGATGGCCCGCTTCCATGCAGCAGTGTTTTGATCTACCGAAATGGCAAGAATTTCGAACCCTTTGGCCTTGTATTGTTCGTATACCGGTTTGGCCATTTTGTTGGAAATACGGCAAGGGCCGCACCAGCTGGCCCAAAAATCAATGAGTACCACTTTGCCACGAAGGCTGCTCAAGGCCACGCTATCACCTTGTGCATTTTGCAGCCGGATGTCTGGCGCCGTTTGCCCTTTACGGGGCGGCTGCGCCAGCAATGCTGTGCTGAACAATAAGCAAGAAAGCAGGGCAGCAAAAAATAACTGATTGATTTTCATAATAATTGATGCAAAATGGTGTGGCTAAATTACAGCCGTATTGGCTTGGCTTGTTGCTGGCAATTTGTTAACCTTGCAAAGCACAAGCTTCAAATAATGGGAATAAAAGCAATTATCCAACAAGCTTGCCTTTTCCACATATCCACCAAAACGGCGAAAAAACCAGAATTTTAGTGGATAATGTTTGGCCACGATGGTCATTCCTCCTACTTTTGCAGCCCTAATTTCTGGATGGGTCATGTCTGGCAAAAGAACGTACGATATTGCATTTGTAGGATTAAAGCCGGGCGAACACCAGTTCAGTTATGAAATTACGGACAAGTTCTTTCAAGATTATGATGAGCAGGACTTCACAGACGTGAATGCCACCGTTAAGTTGAATTTGGACAAAAAGACTGGTTTCTTTTTACTGAAATTTGATGTAGGTGGATCACTCAAAGTCATTTGCGACCGCTGCGGCAATAACCTGCCCATGCATTTGTGGGATGAGTTTAAAATAGTGGTGAAGTTGGTAGACAACCCGGACGAAATGAACGAGCAGGAAGAAGATCCTGATGTTTATTATATCGACCGTAACGAAAGCCACCTGCATTTGAGTGATTGGATTTATGAGTTCATCAACCTGAGCATACCTATGACACGCATGTGTAATGATGCAGAAATTGGTGGCCCGTACTGCAACAAAGAAGTACTGGAAACGCTCAATAAGCTCCGCCCCAGCGAAGAAAATCACAACACAATCTGGAAAGACCTGGACAAATTCAAGGGACTTGAAGAAAACAGTAATTAATAAACGCTTTTGATAACTTTTAATTAGATCCGTTATGCCTAATCCGAAACGACGCCATAGCCAGCAGCGCAGCGCAAAACGCCGTACGCATTACAAAGCCGTTGCAGCTACCCTGAGTGTAGACAGTGCTACCGGCGAAACACATGTTCGCCACCGTGCACATGTTAGCGAAGGAAAGCTGTACTATAAAGGCCAGGTGGTGGCTGAGAAGTCTCCCATCAAGAAATAATTCCCATTCTTAATGGTTAAGGTGACACTTTGCTAAAAGGTGTCACCTTTTTATTATTTTCCGCACCTTATGAAGATAGCATTGGACATGATGGGCGGCGACTATGCCCCCCTTGAAGCGGCGAAAGGAATAAAACAGTACCTGGCTACCCCAAGAGCTGGTGTACAAATTCAATTGTTGGGTGTTGCAGCCGATGTGGCTGAAGCATTGGCTACAGTTGGATTGACAGGCCATGAACAACTCCACATTGTAGACTGCCCGGAAATTATAGGCTACCATGAGCACCCCGTAAAAGCCTTGAAAGGCAAACCTCAATCGTCTATTTCTGTAGGGTTTGGCATGCTGGCAATGGGCAAAACCGATGCCCTCATTAGTGCGGGCAATACTGGTGCCATGCTGGTGGGCAGTATGTTTTCATTGAAGCTTTCTGCGGGTGTGTTGCGCCCTACTATTGCTACCATTATTCCACGTGAAGGAGGCAAAACAGGTCTCTTGCTCGATGTGGGCATCAACAGTGATTGCAAGCCAGAAAACCTGGATCAGTTTGCCATTATGGGCACTGCTTATGCCAGAGAAATTTTAGGTATAGAAAATCCTTCTGTTGGCCTGCTCAATATTGGTGAAGAAGAAGGGAAAGGCAACATGCTGGCACAAGCTGCATATCCTTTGCTAAAGGCCAATACCCACATCCGCTTTGTGGGTAATATGGAAGGCCGCGATATTCTGGAAGACAAAGCGGATGTAATTGTGTGTGATGGTTTCACGGGCAATGTATTGCTGAAAATGATGGAATCTATTTATCCGATTACACAACGCCAGGGCATCAGTCATCCTTACTTCGATCGTTTTCATTTTGAGCAGTACGGTGGCACACCTGTTTTGGGAGTAGAGAAGCCCGTGATTATCGGTCACGGCGTTTCGCAGGAGGAAGCATTCTGCAATATGATATTGGTGGCAGAAAAAATGATTACCACCAACTTCATTGGCAAACTGGCCGCAGAAATTGAAGTAAATCCGGGTACTGAAAACGAAGTACCGGAACCTTAAGTTTAACGAAGAAATTTCCCCCAAATAATCAGGGCTATGGCCAAAGCGGCCACAATCATAGGAAGCAACCACCACCGGTCGGTTGCTTTTTCGTGTTGGTCATAAAAGGCTTCCATTTCGGTGTTGGTTGTTTCTACATCGCCCACCACCATTTGGTGTACTGCGCCCTCTCTAATCACTCTTTCGGCAGCAATAGACTCAAAACCTGTTTGAAGCGTTGCTGGTAAAAAAACAACATGATTGTCTTGCTGATGTAAAGTGCCAAAGGCCCCAATCGCAACAGCATCACCTTGCTGTAGTTGCTGTGCAGTTTCATTTTGCCACAGCATTACTTTTTCAAAAGCATCTTCTTCAGTTGATTGCAGTTGCTGTGCTACGAAACGCACCAAAGGCTGCATGCTTACTGCATTATCTGCAGTTAATTGCTCGAAAGACAACGCTGCTGTAGGCGGCACAAATGCACGTTCTGCTACATCGTACTGAGCGGGTTGTGAAGCTGCACGAAGCACTCCAACACCATCCAGTGGCAGTTCTTGATGCGACAACAGAAATTCATTCAGCAATGCGTTCATGCCAACAAATTAACAGGAACTGAATCAGATGAGCAAAACTGCCCGATTTAGAAGTGGAAAATGGCACCGCCCAAGGCCTGGAAGCCAAACACCCGGTACTGGTTCCATCGCTGGTAATCCTGATTCACAATGTTGTTAAGCTGCAACCAAAGTTTCACTTTTTTGTGTACGTCAAACTCCAGACCTGCATTCAAATCCAATGCTGATTTTCCCTTTTTGTCATCGCCGGTTTGGTCGCGGTACCAGGCGCCATTGATGGTATACAAGTCGGCTTTGAAACGCAGATCTTTCAAAATGAGTACCTGCACCGAAGAACGCAATTCGAAAGGTAGCAAACCATAGGCTTTTGGTGCTGCATCTATGTCGTTGTAAATATTTACTTGTAAGCTGTTGGTCCAGTTCAGCTTTTGGCCTTGCTGATACACCAGTTCACCAGCAATAAATACACGGTTCAAATCCAGCTCACGAAGAATTTGAAAGCTGCTACCATCCTTACTATCATTTACAAACAGCGGCACATTGCTTTGTTTGCCTACACCGGCTTTTACCCGAAAGCCGAGATTCTCATTGACATTCGATTTTACCGCAGCAAATATTTCGCTGTTGCGGGTATTGGTCAGGCTATCAGGCTGCTGAATCCAAGGATTGAATGCCGCCAAAGAACGGAAGGTTTGCTCGTCATAGTATCCACGAATCCCAGCTTGTAATACGAGGTTTTTTTCATTCAGTAAGTATTCAACCGACACATCGGGCAGCAGCTTAAATACCTTGTTGTTCCATGACGGAATAATGCCTGCTTTGACAGAAATATTTTCTTTCAACTGCAACTGCGCATTCACCGGAATCATGAAGAGGTTGTTGCTAAAATCAGCTTTGTTGCTTCGCAAAGAAGACAACATGCCTTTGATGCCTACCGTTACACTGGCATTGTCGCCAATGGTTTTGGTGATAGGTGCTTCAAAACGAACCGCCGTTTCCTGTGCATCATATTTATCCGAAAAGAAATGCGCATCAATCTTGGCATCATAACTCACACCGGCACCTCCGGCAATGCTGTTGCCCAAACCAGCACCAACAAAAATGGTATTGTATTGCAAGGCCATCGAATCGAGCACTGGTGGCGTTGCCTTAGGCTCCCAACCATAGCGCTGCGTTTGCTGGCCCTGGTAACCGCCATATAAATGCAGTGAATTGTTTTGCTTCATGTGCAGCCACAGATTGCCTTTTACACCATACTGGGCGGCTTTCTGATAATCGAGATTGCCTTTAGAACTGGTGTAGTTTCCTTCCACGCTGCCGTTCGATTTTTCGCCATTGCCAAACGAAGCCAGTGCTTGCAAAAAAGGTGTACTGAAATTGCCGAATCCTGCTTTTACATACACAGAAGGAGCTGCATTTTTCAACGTACTATCTTCCTGAAAAGCCAATGGCCGCAACGGTGCGGGTACAAAATTGAACGCCAGATTTTGCGAAGGAATTTTGTAACTGAGTTTGGGCCTTGCACTATCTGCAGGGGTGGCACTGGCCGTAAAACCAAATTTCTGTTGCTGCTGCAAACTGGGCTTAAAGGAAGACGTGATTTCGATGGTTCTTCGCTTCACCGTATCCTGTGCGATAGCTGTTTGAAAACCTGCTACACACAGCAGCAAAACAAACAGGTGATTGAGTGATTGATATATTCGGTTCATTACTGCCCTCCTATTTTTGATGCTGCTGCACTCATGCTTTCGGCCTTGGCCAATTTGCTGGCGGCTTCGGCTTTCAGTTCAGGTATGGTAGCATTTTCGGCCACACTTTTGTATGTAGCCTTTGCATTAAAGTAATCTTCTTGTTTCAGGTAAATATCGCCGAGCAAAATGTAGGAACGCTCCACCCAGTTGGCATAAGAGCCAGCTTTTTGCACCACTTCAAATGCTGCTTTTTCAGCTTCTGCTAATTTTTGCATCTCAAAATAACATGCGGCAATTTGATAACGGGCTTCGGCTCCAAACTCCGCTTTCGACAGCGCCGCTACTGATTTGAAAGCTGTGATGGCTTCTGTGCAATTGCCTTCTGTTTTAGCCTGCTTACCAATGATGAGGTTGGCAAACACTTTGTCATCGCTGCCGGCGCCGCCTTGCTGCAACAACTCTTTTGCATTGGTAACTGCGTTGGCGAAATCGTTGAGGTAATATTGACAACGGGCCAATCCACGCATCGACTCCAAACGGTTTTCGTTGCTGCTGGCTTGTTGCTTCAGCTGTGTGTAATAGCCGGAAGCAGTGCTGTAATTCTTTTCATCGAAATAGTAATAGCGGGCCAGCAAGAGCAGCGATTTTTCTGCATACTTGTTTGGTGCCAGCTTTGCCACAGCATCATAGTGCGTCATGGCCCTGGGCATGGCTTTCATTTCACGGTTTAGCTCAGCAGCGTAGTAATGCGCATCAACAATGTAACGGCCGGCAGGAAACTGCTCGGTGTATTTTGTAAAGCCAGCCAATGCCTGAGGCTTTTTACCATCTGACAGCTGCAACTCTGCAGCAACATAGGTAAGTGAATCAGCCACATTCTGATCTACACTTCGGCCCACACTTTTCAGGAAGCTTACATATTGATCGGGTTTGCCTTGTTCTACATAAATGCTGCGAACGTTATCAATGGCTTCTTCACTTTCCGGCGATTGCGGATATTGTTTCAGCAGTGTGGTAAAAGCATTCAATGCTTCATTGAACTGATCGAGGTTGTATTGAGCCAGGCCTGTTTTGAGGTAAGCCGTTGGCTTCAAACTTTCATTTCCTTTTGAGGCAATGATTTTGGCCAGAAAGGGAATGGACTCCTTGAATTTTTCATCGGCCAAATAAGTATCGGCAATTTCCATATTGGCAAGAGCTGCCAAACCACTGTTAGGATACAAACCTTCGATAGAACGCAACAGATTGATTTTTTCTGCTGCACGGTTTTGAGCTCCTGCAATCATACCCGCCTGATACAACGCATAGTCGGCGCCATAGCCCCGCTTGGCCGCTACCTGATTGTAAATGGGCAACGACTTACTAAAATCTTTTTGCATGAACGCACAATCTGCAAGGCGCAACTGTACATCAGTTTGCTGTTGCTCGTTGGCAAAATAACCCTTGGCTATTTCTGCAAACACATTGCCTGCCTGCTTGTACTCTTGCAAGCGAAGCAAGCTATAGCCGAGGCTGTATTTCGCATTGGTTACATTGGCTTCGCCTTGCACTTGCGGCTTGCTCAGGTAAGCCTGAAAATGCTGCACCGCACTGGCAAATTCATTCTTACCAAAATCAATTTCGCCCTGCCAGAAATGAGCTAGCGAAATCACAGATTCATTGTAAGGAGCCGTCTGCACTTTTTTCAACAACAGCTCTGCACCGGCCACATTGCGATCGTTCATCAACTCCTGTGCACGGTTGTACGCAATGCGAGGATAGTACGACTTCGCCATTTCACTTTTGGTAGGAAGCGATTCGTACAAGTCGAGTGCTTCTTTGTAGTTGCTGGTATTGCCGAGCACACCCACCAGCAAATCTCTGGCTTCGGTAATGTAAGCTCCCTGGCGATAGCTGTTGACGTATTGTTTCAATGCGGGCAATGCTTCATTGTCGTAGCCGAGTTCGTAGCTCAGCTTACCGTAGTTGAACAAACTGATTTCTTTAAACTGTGCATTGCTGCTGTTGCTGCTACAAAACAAAAACGCATTGCGGGCATTGTTTTTCTGGCCTGTTTTTAAGTAGGCATCACCCAGCAAATACATGGCATGCTGGCTCAGCGAATCATCGCCGCCAGCCAATGGTTTGAACTGCTCAATAGCCTTAGGATATTGCTGACTGATGTAATAGCAATAGGCCAATTCATACAGGTCTTCTTTTTTTACTTTATCGGCATTTTTTACGTACTGCTCAAGATAGGGTTGCGCTTTGGCATACTCTCCTTTTTCAAAATAACCATGGCCCACCAATTGCTGCAATTCTGATTTGTAATAAGGATTGCCTGTTTTCAATGCAGCTTCGGCCTGCTCCATGCCTTTGGCTTTTTCGCCAATGGAATAGTTGATGCCGGCAGTATAATACGGCACCATGTCCTCGTACTTTTTATTGTACCGAACCACTTCAAAACTCTGCAGTGCTTCTTTGTATTGCTTGTCGTTGAAAGCCAGCAAACCGTAGTAATAATTGGCATCGGCATAGTAAGGTGATGCTGCAGACTGCCGCACCGAATTGAGCAAGGGCTTTGCCTGCACAAATTGCTTTTGCGTGAAATACGCATAGCCTTGCTGAAATTGCATGGTAGCCACCTGCTCGTTGTTGAGGTTGCTCACATTGGCTTTGTCAAAAGCAGTGATAGCCTCAGCATAGCGCTGCTGACGGAAATAATACGAACCCAGATAAAAACCCAGCTGCCCTTTGAGATAAGAACCAGCATTGCTCATCAAATAACCTTGTGCCTTTGGTTCGGCACCGGGATTGTCTTCCATCAGTTCGCAGGCCAGCATGTAAAAACGTAACTCTTCCACATACAACTGTTGGTTAATATCTACAGGTGTGGTTACGGCCTGCTCCAACTCTTTAAACACCGGATAAGCCAGTTTGTACTGGGCGGAAGTAAACCACTGACGGGCATCCAGAAAACGCTGGTACTTGCCCGGGTCTTTTACTATAAACGTGTGCTGTGCAGCAACGCTGTTTGCCCAAAGCACTACACCGGCCAAAACAACAAGCGGCAGGGTAGCAATATTCCTGGGCAGGAAACGGGTAACATGCATCATAATGAATTACTTACTGTGTATACGCAGTCGTACATCGACAGGTTACAGCAGCAGGCTAACGCAAATTAACCCGTGAATATTGGCAGGCCTCTGCCCTGCTTTTTCACATTTGCACATTTGGAGGGTGTTTTAACAAGCTATTCAACACAATCATTTTCTAACAATACATTTCAACCATAGCTGCCTAAATTTGCCGCCAATTTAAACTGCATGATTACTTTTTACTCCGAGCCAAACCCCGAACTGAAGCCTGATGAAGACACCCTCGTATTGGAGGATGGCGGGTACAGTCTCATCGTTTGGAACGATGATGTAAACAGTTTTGACTGGGTGATTCAAACCCTTATGGAAATTGTGGGCCACTCTGCCGAGCAGGCCGAGCAATGCGCCCTCATTATACACATGCGGGGCAAATATGCCGTGAAGCATGGCGGATTTGAAGAGCTGAAGGTAATGGCAGAAGGCATCACCGACCGGGGCATCAATGCAACGGTTGAAGCCGTAGCCGTGTAATCTGTGTTATTTTTACCGGGTTGACAACACTCCACATTCTCGACGACAAACTTTGGTTTCCGCCCGTAACAGCTGCCGATGCTGAAGGACTGCTGGCGGCGGGTGGCGATTTGCGCCCCGAACGGTTGCTGCTGGCGTACCGCAAAGGTATTTTTCCCTGGTACGATGGCGATGTACCCTTGTGGTGGAGCCCCGATCCTAGGTTTGTACTGTTTCCCGAAGAATTGTATATCAGCAAAAGCATGCAGCAAGTGCTACGCAGAAATGTGTTTCAGTTTAGCCGCAACCAATGCTTTGCTGAAGTGATGGCCCATTGCAAAACAACACTCCGCCCCGGACAGGATGGCACCTGGATATCGCCGGCCATGCAGGATGCGTATACGCAACTGCATCACATGGGCCATGCCATCAGTTTTGAAGCCTGGCAGCAGGGAAAGTTGGTGGGTGGCTTGTACGGCGTTTTGTTGGGCAAAGTGTTTTTTGGTGAAAGCATGTTTAGCCATGTGAGCAATGCCAGCAAGGCCGCCTTTATGTATGCCGTGCAATGGTTGCAGCAGCAAGGCATTGTGCTCATCGATTGTCAGGTGTACACAGCCCACCTCGAAAGTTTGGGCGCAAGGTTTATAGACCGGGAGGGGTTTATGGAAATATTGAAGGAGTATGTGGGGTAGTCCGAAAGACGGGAAGTCCGAAAGTTGATAGAGCCGTGAATTTCGCCGCTGTTGTATGATCTCACAAACAGCATCGCATGCATATTTTTCTTTCAGGTTAAAATCTACCTTGCAGTGTAGGCTACTTTGCCTTTTTTCAGGACTTTTACATAACATCATTTGTTGAAGTAGTAGACACAATACCTCGGTTACTGCGAGTATAAGAACCTATCAACGCCAATCAGAAAATATTTACATCGTTCATTAATACTTTTTTCAATGACTGCGCCACAATTCATCACCGATAAAAAAGGCAAAAAAATCTCTGTGGTTTTGCCCATGAAAGAGTATAAAAAAATACTGGAAGAGCTGGAGGAACTGGAAGATATCCGTTCATTCGATGAGGCTATGGCCGATAAAAAGCCATCTGTTCCTATTGACAAAGCTTTCAAAGCTTTAGATGCCAAACGCAAGAAAAAGTAATGGCATATCAGGTACTCATAAAACCCAAAGTGGTAAAGGCACTTGAAAAAGTGAATGAGCCACACTACACTGCCATTAAAACGGCCTTGTTTGATTTGGCAGATAATCCAAGGCCAATTGGATGCAAAAAATTGAAAGGTCGGTATGGCTGGCGTATCCGTGTTGGTGACTACCGTATTATTTATACCATTACTGACAAAATACTGACTGTAGAAGTAGTGCACATTGGCCACAGGAAAGATGTGTACGAATAGTTTTTACAGGCGCTTAGCTTTACCGAATGAACACATTTCTCAGTCGTAAGTTTTGTTGGATGCTGCTGGTGCTGCTTAGCACAACTACCTATGCATGGGCAGGCAAAGTAGATTCTGTACAGATTTTCAGCAAAGCCATGCAGCGGTCGTTGCCCTGTACCATTATTACCCCCAGCGATATGCAGCCACAACAAAAGTATCCTGTGCTCTATTTGCTGCACGGACATAGTGGCTGGCATAGCAACTGGATATTACGGGTACCGCAACTGAGCGAACTGGCAGATGAATACCAAACCATTATTGTGTGCCCCGAAGGTGGCTACAGCAGCTGGTATGTGAATAGCCCGCTGCAACCAGCTTCTCAATTTGAAACCTTTGTGGCCAGCGAAGTGCCTGCATATATTGATGCCCGTTATCCTACCCAGGCCAAACGCAGTGGCCGTGCCATCAGCGGGCTGAGTATGGGCGGCCATGGTGCTTTGTACCTGGCCCTGCGCCACCCCGATGTATTTGGCATGGCTGGCAGTATGAGCGGCGGAGTCGACCTCACAGAATCGAAAGGAAAATTTGGCATCAGCGAAGTAATTGGCGACAGTACCCAATGGGCCAACTACTCGGTATTGCATACCCTCAAAAAAAACAGTGCCCAAACCTTGCAGCTAATTATTGATTGTGGCACCGAAGATTTTTTTATTGGCGGCAACAGAGCCCTACACAAAAAACTGTTGCACATGCAAGTGCCACATACCTACCTCGAAAGAGCCGGCGGCCACAACTGGGATTACTGGCGCAGCGCCATCCGGTATCAGCTGTTGTTTTTTCAGCTGGGGAGGAAGTAGGGAAACTCTACAAGCCTACTATTCGCATAATATTGGTGTCTATTAAAGGAGAGATTCATACAGCCGATGAATTGTCAGATCTTCGGTATTTATAATCCAGAAACCATATTGGCAAACTTGCAATCCGAGTTACAATCTAGTAGAGTCGGAATTGCAAATCCCGAACAGAAAGAAATTATTGTTTGGTGTTGGTAACATGAAACATAGCTACGAATTCCGTTATGAATAATATAGACTTTGACTTTCGCTTAGATAGTAAGTGCGGTGACCCTGATACTGACAGCCAATTATTGTATCTCACTCACAAGTCCTTATGGAGTAAATCATTGCCAAATGGAAAAGCTATTTTTCTTGAAATAATCGGCGATAGATACGGGAGATTGCTTTTAAAAAACAATGTACTATCGAATTTTTCTAGCGATAGAATGTGTCCTCATTTTGATGGAAAATATAAAGGCATATTCGATGGCTGGCTTAAACAATTTGAAATCGAAGAAATAAAACATAAAGTCAGAACCATTGGAGGCCATATAATATTTCCAGCACATAAAAGAAATGGCTTTACGATAAATCAAGCAAGAGGGGTAAATCGAAAAATTTGTGACAGGTTCGATTTAACCTTAGAATGTGTTAGGCGTTTCTACTTAAATGAATCAAGTCCACTCTACGATACACTAAATAGGTACAAGGATTTTTTTGAGCAGTTTATTGATTTTGATAACTATATCAAATTCTTTCTACTCGAAGATTTTGTAGATGATACAAATCGAGTAAAATTCACTTTACCATTCGATGATTTTCATAGGTCTGCTTTACCTCAAACAGTAGAGGAATATAGAGATTATATAAATCAGACTATACACATAATTGAATGTAGAAATCAAAGGATTGTAAAAGAATCATATTATTCATTTTGATAAACTCTCCCCTCAATACCCCGTCGAGCCATCCCTCACTTTTACTTTTTTCTTGCCGGAGTTTTTCTTTTCGTATTCCTGTACAACGGCAGGTTTTTCATTCTTCTTACCGTTTTTACCGGTATCGGCAGGTTGCTTTTTGGTACGGCTGTTGCTCATGCCAAAAGCTTCCAGCCCACTCACGGCACTATCCCGTATAAACTCTTCGGTACGCTGCACAAAACCCGTGGTGGGGTCAAACCAGCGCCAGGTGCCGTGCCGTAAACTGCGGCCTTCATTTTTCAATATAACGGTCGTGTATTTACCATCTTCGTACAGGTCGGGCACTTCTATGGTATCGTATTGTTTGTTGGGGTTAATGGCCCACCATCCCTCTTCCCTTTCAAGGCCCAATACTGAGTAGTAACTGCTTTTGCCATGCAGCATGCCCCAGTGGTAAGCTTCCACGGCTACCAGGTCGCCTTCCATGGTGTAGCGCCGCCAGATTCCCTCCTTTTTATCGTCTACATACGAGCCTTCTTCCTCGTAGCCAGGGTTGCCCCGCTGCTCTGGCACCTGCACCAGCCACGGGCCTTGCTTACGGTTGCGGGTATCCACACAGTTGAGGGTATCGCCACGGTCGCTCAGCTTAAATGTTTTACATTGTGCCATCAGCCACTCCGGCCCACACAGCATTGCCAACACCAGTAAAAAATTGAGACGTTTCATCATAACTGCTAACGAACCATTCATTTAAAAATTGTCTATGGCTTCCTTTCCAAAACTACAACACATTGCTTTTACCGCAGGAGCTTTGCTCTTGGGCAGCAGCTTTCTTTGGGCACAAAATGTGGTGCCTACTTCTGCCACCGATCGCCTGAAGAGCCTGTCAGATAAGCGTCAACTGGCTGAGGCCTCGCCTTTTAAAACAAGCTTTCGCAATATTGGCCCAACGGTGATGAGTGGCCGTGTGGTAGATATTGATGTAAACCCCGCAGACCCCACCGAGTTTTATGTGGCTTATGCTACCGGCGGCCTCTGGCATACCACAAATAACGGTCAGTCATTTACGCCCATTTTTGATAATGAAGACGTGATTGGCCTGGGCGATGTAACCGTTCAGTGGGCTACCCGCACCATTTGGCTGGGTACCGGCGAAGCCAACGCCAGCCGCAGTACCTACAGCGGCATTGGTGTGTACAAAAGCACCGACAATGGCAAAAGCTGGCAATACCTCGGCCTGCCCGAAAGCCATCATATTGGCGAAATCATTGTGCACCCCAGCGATGCCAACACGGCTTGGGTAGCCGTAACCGGACATTTGTATTCGCCCAACAAAGACCGTGGCGTGTACAAAACCAGCGATGGCGGCAAAAGCTGGAAACAGGTGTTGTACTTGGATGAAAATACCGGTGCCATCGAAATGGACATCAACCCGCAAAACCCCAATGAGCTATACGCCAGCATGTGGTACAAAACCCGCAAGGCATGGAACTTTGAAGAAAGCGGCGCCAGCAGCGGCATTTATAAAAGCACCGATGGCGGTAACAAATGGACGCTGATTAGTGGTGAAGGCAGTGGCCTGCCACAGGGTGCGGTGTTTGGCCGCAGCGGCATGGTGGTGTACGAAAAAAATCCGCAAATCGTGTATGCCATTGTAGACAACCAAACCAAGCGCAGCAGCAATGCCAAAGCCGATTCGGTGAATTACAAACTCGAAGATTTTAAAGCGTTAAGCAAAGAGCAGTTTGCCGCTTTGGATGATAAAAAACTGGATTCATTTTTGAAAACCAACCGCATGGCGCCCCGCTATACGGCTAAGTCGGTAAAGGAAATGGTGGCCAGCGATAAAGTGAAACCCACGGCTATTTATGATTTTCTGAATGTGAATACCGGCTTTGAAGGCACTCCGATTGGTTTTGAAATTTACCGCAGCGAAGACGCCGGCAAAACCTGGAAAAAGCAAAACGAAAAAGACCTGCCCAATATGTACAGCACCTATGGCTATTGGTTTGGTCGTTTTGCCGTAAGTCCTTCCAACGATCAGAAAATTGTGATTCTGGGTGTACCGGTTATGCTGAGCACCGATGCCGGCAAAACATTTAAAAGCATTGGCAAATCGAATACCCACAGCGATCACCATTTCATTTGGATTAATGGCAAGCGGGACAGCCACATGATTTTGGGTAATGATGGCGGCATCAACATCACCTACGACAATGGCGACAATTGGTTCAAAGCCAACAGTCCTTCTGTTGGTCAGTTTTACGCCATTAGTGTAGACAATGCACGGCCTTACAAAGTGTATGGTGGCCTGCAAGATAATGGTACCTGGACGGGCTTCACCCGCCGCCAGCGTACCAGCGATGCCAACTTCGATACCCTGCAATACCGCAGCGTAGGCGGCGGTGATGGCATGATGATTTTGGCTGACCCGAGAGACAACAAAACCGTGTACTATGGTTCGCAGTTTGGCGTGTACACCCGCAGCCATTTGGATACGGGTGGTGCACTCAGCGTTCGCCCTTCGCACAGCCTTGGCGAAATGCCGTACCGCTTCAACTGGCTGACGCCCATTCTCATCAGCCGCCACAATCCGGATGTGTTTTACATTGCCAGCAACCGGGTGCACCGCAGCCTGAATAAAGGTGCCAACCTGCAAACCCTTAGCGAAGATCTCACCAATGGTAAAAAAGAAGGCGATGTTCCTTTTGGTACCATCAGCACCCTCAGCGAAAGTCCCTTACGATTTGGTCTGCTCTACGCCGGTACCGATGATGGCAACATTCATGTAAGCAAAGACGGCGGCTACAGCTGGACGCTCATCAGCAGCAAACTGCCCAAAGGATTTTGGGTAACACGTGTGTATGCCAGCCACCACAAAGAAGGCCGGGTATATGCGTCGTTCAATGGGTATCGCAACGACTTTTTCAAACCCATGATTTTTGTAAGCGACGATTATGGTGCCAACTGGAAACCGGTGAACGGCAACCTGCCACTGGAGCCTGTAAACGTGATTCGGGAAGACCACAAGTTTGAGAACATTTTGTACGCCGGAACAGATGGCGGCTTCTATGTTTCGAAAGACGGCGGCGCCACCTGGAACATCTGGAAAAATGGGCTGCCCCATGCTATTCCGGTGCACGACATAGCTGTACAGGAAAGAGAAAACGAAATACTGCTCGGTACCCATGGCCGCAGCATTTACGTGGCCGATCTGAACGAAATACATGGATTGGCACCGAAGAAAGAGCCGGTTGGCCCCCGCCGTTTCTTTGAAGAAGACTAATTCCCCCAAGAACTTTTAACAACAGAGCCCGCAGCCTACAGAGGTTGGCGGGCTTTTTTGTCTTCCAACCCCTTGAGTTTCTGACGGTCAAAAAAGTTATCCCCATTTTACGCTGTCGCAACATCAATACTGATGTTTTAACAATGAAAACATTCTATATTCGTTTCCCGGTGGTCGAAAATCTGGCTGGTTTGGGCTGCCGCATACAGACAGGACACAAGTTATTTTCTGTATAGAAATGTTGATCTGAAAAATCCAAATGGCAATGTCCCCTTCGCAAGAAGGGGATTTGCTTTTTTAGTCAACAACCACTTTTCTGCTGCTCTTGATAAGTTGTAACATTGCCACATGGCAAACACGTATCGCATCTACTTTGGCAATAAACCGTTTTACATCAGTAATGTGCTGACGCCCGACATGCAACAGCTGACCGATGCTGGTTGCACCTTAGTCATTAATCAGCCAACAGATAGTTGTGTGCAATCCTGCATTCACGACCTCGACAAAACAGATGCCGATGCCGCCATTATTTTAAGCAGCAAGCCGGATTATTATTTTCAGTTGTTGCAATCCAAATTCCAAACCATTACCGCAGGTGGCGGCTTGGTAAAAAATGAAAATGGCGAATACCTGTTTATTTTTCGCCGGGGCAAATGGGACTTGCCCAAAGGAAAGTTAGACGAAGGCGAAACCATTGAAGCCTGTGCCTTGCGGGAAGTACAGGAAGAAACAGGATTGCAACATGTACAGCTGATGGCGCCACTCATTACCACTTGGCATACCTATCATGAAAGAGGGCAGTTTCTGTTGAAAGAATCGGTGTGGTACCGCATGGAAGCCAGCACTGCAGAAGCATTGGTGCCACAAACCGAAGAAGACATTCAAACCCTGCAATGGGTATCACCGCAAGACATTCCTGCTTTATTAGACAATACTTTTCCTTCGATTGTAGATGTGCTGAAAGCGGAAGGTGTGATAGAATGATGAATTAGGAATGTGGAATGATGAATGGCGGAGAAAATAATCTATTGCGATAATAGAACTAGTGAACTGGTAAACTCGTAAACTAAAAAACTTTACGCTTTCCGCTTAATCACCGCCACCGTCAACCGGCTTATGCAGAGCAATTTTTGCTGCTCATCGTGGATGCGTATATCCCACACATGCGAGGTGGCGCCAAGGTGAATGGGTGTGCAGGTAGCTTCTACCCTGCCACTGCGGGCTGAGCGAACATGATTGGCATTTACTTCCATACCAACGCACATGTATTGCTGCATATCTACCACCAATGCGGATGCAACGCTGCCCAGTGTTTCGGCCAACACTACCGATGCACCACCATGCAGCAAACCAAAAGGCTGCTTGGTACGATGATCTACCGGCATGCTGGCTTTGATGTAATTGTCGCCAATTGCTGTAAACTGAATATCGAGCCACTCTCCCATGTTGCCCTTGCCCATTTCGCTGAGCATGTGCATATTGGGCAGCCCCTGAAACCAAATAGAAGCCATAGAATTATTTTGCCGGATAAATTGAACGCTGCACAGCATTGGGCAAAAACTGCCGCACATTGCCGCCATTGCGATACACATCTCTCACCAAGGTAGAAGCCACCGAAGTAAACTGCGGAGAGCAGGTGAGAAAAATGGTTTCGATGTTGTGTTCGATGCTGCGGTTCATGTCTGCAATTGCTTTTTCATATTCGAAATCGCTGACATAGCGAATGCCCCGCAAAATAAACCCTGCACCCACTTTATTGCAGGCATCTACTGTGAGGCCTTCATACACCAAAGCACTCACTTTATCATTACCGCGATAGGTTTCGAGAATCCAGTGCAGCCGTTCTTCTTCCGAAAACATCGGCTTTTTATTGGCATTGCGACCAATGCCTACAATCAGCTTATCAAACAAAGGCAAGGCCCTGTCGATGATGTCTACGTGACCCAATGTAATGGGATCGAAGGTGCCAGGGAAAAGTGCAATGCGCATAAACGGCCATTTGATGCCGTAAAGAAAAGGGATTAACCCAAATGTTGCTTCGCAAAATTTGCCTTGAGCTGACGTAAAATACAAAGCATTTTAGTCAGGGTTAATTTCTACCCGCAAGCAGATACAACACTGCCATGCGAACAGCCACTCCGTTTTCTACCTGATTCAATATTATGCTGTGCCCGCTGTCAGCCACATCGCTGTCCAGTTCTACACCGCGGTTAATGGGCCCCGGGTGCATGATGACGATTTCTTTATTCAATGAATCCAGCAACGATTTTTTGACACCATAAGTAAGGTTGTATTCCCGCAAAGAAGAAAACAACACCTGATTCTGCCGTTCGAGTTGAATACGCAACACGTTGGCCACATCGCACCAGGCCAGTGCCTTTTTCAAATCGTATTCCACTTTTACACCCAGTGCAGGTTCAATGTATTTTGGGATGAGTGTTGGCGGACCAGACACCACTACTTCTGCACCCATTTTCTTAAGCAAATAAATATTGCTCAATGCCACACGGCTGTGCATGATGTCGCCAATAATGGCCACTTTACGACCTTCCAAACCACCCGTTGCCTGCTGAATAGAAAAAGCATCGAGCAAGGCTTGCGTAGGGTGCTCATTGATGCCATCACCGGCATTTACAATGGCTGCTGGAATATGCTTGGCCAAAAAATGCGGTGCTCCGCTGGCACTGTGGCGCATTACCACCATATCCACCTTCATGCTCAAAATGTTGTTCACGGTATCAAGCAAGGTTTCCCCTTTTGATACAGATGAACCACTGGCCGCAAAGTTGATAGTGTCAGCACTCAACCGCTTTTCCGCCAGCTCAAAGGAGATGCGGGTACGGGTGGAGTTTTCGTAAAAAAGATTGACAATGGTAACGTCGCGGAGAGAAGGAACTTTCTTTACAGGACGCTGCAGTACTTCTCGAAATTGGCCTGCAGTTTGTAAAATAGTAGCGATATCTTCCTTCTGAAGGTTTTTAATGCCCAGCAGATGTTTAGTAGAGAGGCTCATTAAAAAGCAAAGATAAAGGAGCCCGACTTTTTTGGTAATTAATTATTCCCCAGAGTCTTGGCTAAAAAATCTTCCAGGTCCTGGCCCCGCAAATTTTTACCAATGATGCGGCCTTCAGGGTCGAGCAAAAAGTTTTGCGGAATGCTTTGCACTTTGTACAAACGGGCTGCTGCATTGTTCCAATACGCCAAATCGCTTACCTGCGGCCAGTTGAGGTTATCGGCGGCAATGGCTTGTAACCATTTGTTTTTGTCTTTGTCGAGGCTCACACCAAATACGGTAAAGTTTTTGCTTTTGTATTTTTCAAAGGCTTTTACCACGTTCGGATTTTCCATACGACAGGGGCCGCACCAGCTGGCCCAAAAATCTATCAGCACATATTTTCCCCTGAAACTTTCAAGTGAAATAGGTTTATTGTCGGGGTCGTTTTGTACAAACACCGGCGCCACTTGCCCGTAGCCCAATGTCATTTCTGTACTCACTATTTCATTGATGGAAAAGCCATACTGATTTTGCATGGCCGCAGGTTTTATTTGCTGCATCCATTGCTGCACCTGCGCTACAGGATAATTGAGCGGCCACACCAGATTGAGTAGAAACGGTGCCACAGCAGTCTCATTAAAGGTTTGCAAATAGCCCGGCACTTTAGTGGCCACTCTGTCTGCAATCACCTGGCGGCTGCGCAAAATGCTGTCGTTGTTGTAGCCATAAGTACCGGCACTTTCCCGCATTTTATTCAGCATCGACAGGGTGTCGAAATCGGGGCCGAACTGCTCTACCAAGGCCTTCCATGCAAACAGCGAAGCACCTTTTACCGGGTCGAAGTCACGGCTTTTTTCGGTGAGGTTAAGCTCTGCTATTCCGGCTTCTAAAAACACATTGTAATACGTGATGTTGTTCGTGTTGTTGGGGTCGCCCACCATCAGCACATACAAGCCAGGGTCGGCCAGTGGTGCTTTAATGGTAAAAGTGCCTTTGTTGATGCGGGCCAGCGAACCTACATAGCTGCCCTTTTCGGCATCAATAATGCCCGCCCACAAAGTATCGGCAAAAGCCCCCACATGACCGGTGAGCTGTATTTGTCCGTTGCCGGGGTTTTGCGCCAGCAGTTTTCCGCCGGGCACTATCAACACTAGGGCAAAGAATATTACAGACAATTTAATGGTGGTGGCTACTTTCGCAACCTGCTTCAACGATGGCATCATAGCCACAAATGTAAGCGGTGAAACTGCATATGTTGAGGTGCGAAAAGTCACCACGCTGGTAGTATTCCGTTAAAAAAAATCAGAACGCCAATTTCATACATGAAAAAAGTAGGCATACTCGGAGGCGGTCAGTTGGGCCGCATGCTGCTGCAAGACGCAGCCAATTATCCCGTAGAAATTTATGTGTTGGAAAACGATCCGAATTGCCCGGCGGCGCATTTGTGCCAGCATTTTGTGTTGGGCAATATCAAAGATTACGACACCGTATTGGCCTTTGGCAGACAGGTGGATGTGCTCACCATTGAAATAGAAGCGGTGAATGTGGATGCACTCGAACAGCTGGAAAAAGAGGGTATCACTGTTATTCCCAAACCGGCCGTGCTGCGCACCATCAAAAACAAGATTACCCAAAAAGCTTTTTACAAAGACAACCAGATTCCTTCACCCGATTTTGTGGTCACTCATACGCTGGAAGATTTGCAGCAACATGCCCATCGCCTGCCCGCTGTACATAAGGTGGGCGAAGGTGGCTACGATGGTAAAGGCGTGGTGGTAATGAAAGATGAAGCCGCCATGGCTCAAGGTTTTGATGCCCCTTCAGTGTTGGAAAACATGGTGGATATTGCCCAGGAAATAGCCTTGATTGTAGCCGTAGGAACCGATGGTAAACATGTGCTCTTCCCTCCTGCCGAAATGTTGTTCGACCCCGCACTCAACCTGCTCGATTATCAACTCACCCCAGCCAACATTACCAAAGAAGTGTTGTGGAAAGCAGAAGCCATTGCCATTCGGTTGGTAAAAGCTTTTGACAGCCCGGGCTTGTTTGCCGTAGAATTATTGGTAGATAAAAAAGGCGAAGTATGGGTAAATGAAACGGCGCCAAGGGTTCACAACAGTGGTCACCATACCATTGAGGCACACCTTACCTCTCAATACGAAATGCTGTGGCGCATTTTGCTGCAATACCCGTTGGGTGCTACCGATATGGTGGCACCTTCGGCCATCATCAACCTGATTGGTGAGCCCGGTTGTAGCGGCCCGGCGCATTACGAAGGGTTGGAACAAGTGTTGGGTATTCAGGGGGCTTTTGTACACATTTACGGCAAAGCCGATACCAAACCCGGCCGCAAAATGGGCCATGTAACCGTGTTGGGCACCGACCGCACCGACCTCATTCGCAAAGCCAAAATGGTGAAAGATACCTTAAAGGTCAAAAGCCTATAGTCATTCTACGGTTATTGTAGCAAGTAATGCAATGAATCATCGTCTTATGCAAAACGTTTTTGAGTTGAAATATTTATCCCTCATTGTGTGTGCCGGTGCTATGCTATTTGCCACGGCATGTAAAGAAGAAAAAGAATCAAATGCCGGCAGTATGGGTGGTGGTCAAAAGCCAGCCGGACCTCCTCCTGTATTTGACGCTGTGGTTGCAGGCTCCTTTGCTATAGATAGAATTGTATCTGCACCCGGTACTATTTTACCCAACGAAAACACAGAACTACAGTCAGAAATCAGTGGCCGGGTAGTAGCTATTAATTTTAAAGAAGGCAGCAATGTGGCAAAAGGTACACTGCTGGTAAAATTGTTTGATGGCGACCTGCAGGCGCAACTCAAAAAATTAGAAGTGCAACTGAAAGTGGCCGAAGCCACCGAACGCCGTCAGAAAGAACTGCTCGCCATCAATGGTACCAGTCAGCAAGATTATGATTTGGCTACACTGAATGTGAGCAACATCAAAGCTGACATGGAATTGCTACGGGTAAATATTTCCAAAACAGAAATACGTGCACCGTTCGATGGCCGGTTGGGCTTACGCAACATCAGCCTTGGAGCGTACATCAGTCCGGCTACTATTATTACCAATATTGCGCAAGTGAATACTGTAAAAGTAGAGTTTGCTGTGCCAGAAAAATATGCTGCTGAAATGCAGCCCGGCAAATCTGTTCGGTTGAGTTCGCTTTCCAGCAATACCAATTACACAGCAACTATTTTGGCTGCGCAAAACAGCATTGCTGCTGAAACCCGCAACCTCATAGTACGTGCCGTGGTCAATGGCGGCAAATCACTTTCTCCCGGTTCATTTGTAGAAGTAGGTATTGATGTAGGTAATCGTCAGCCGGCTATTATGGTGCCCACCCAAAGTGTAATACCCAGCACCCGCAACAAAAGTGTGATTGTGAGTGAAAATGGGAAAGCCGTGTTTCGTGTGGTTGAAACAGGCTACCGCGATAGTGCCCGTATTGAAATTTTGAGTGGCATATCTAGCGGAGATACTGTTATTACCAACGGTTTGTTGACCATCAAGCCAGGCATGCCTCTCAAAACACGGGTGAAGCAATAATATTTTTCAGGCATCTCTTTTATCAATTCGCAGTTTGTAGCGTATGAATATTTCTGAACTGAGTTTGCGGCGGCCAGTGCTGGCCATTGTGATCAACCTGCTGATATTGTTGTTCGGCATTTTGGGCTTTACGTTTTTGGGGGTGCGTGATTATCCTATGATTGAACCCGCCACGGTAAACGTACGTACCAGTTATGCTGGTGCCAACGCCGACATTATTGAAAGCCAGATAACAGAGCCACTGGAAAAAGCCATCAACAGTGTACCTGGTATTAAAAATATTACGAGTACCAGCAGCCAGGGCAGCAGTAGTATTTCTATTGAATTTGATTTGAGTGTACCACTCGAAGAAGCAGCCAATGATGTTCGGGATAAAGTTTCACAAGCCCAACGTTCGTTACCATCCGATTTAGAACAACCGCCATCAGTTGCAAAGTCAGATGGCTTTGGCGAATCTATCATGTCGATGGGCATTTCTAGCAACACCCGTAACCAGTTAGAGATTACTGAATTTGCAAACAACGTTTTGGTTGACCGCTTGCAAACCATACCCGGAGTAAGTGGTATTCAAATTTGGGGAGAGAAAAAATACGCCATGCGAATTTGGATGAAACCCGAACGCATGACGGCTCGTGGCGTTACGGCCAATCAAATTTCGCAGGCATTGGTACGAGAAAACGTAGAACTGCCGTCGGGAAAAATAGTCGGCGATAACACAGAATTAACGGTGCGAACTCTCGGCCGTTTGAATACCGAAGAAGAATTTGAAAACGTCATCATTCGCAGCGATGCCAATGGTATTATCCGGTTGAAAGATGTAGCCGAAGTAGTACTAGGTCCGGAAAATGAAGAAAGTGCTTTTAAAGAAACCGGTGTGCCTTCTATTGGCATGGCCATTGTACCACAGCCGGGCAGCAACTACATTTCTATTGCAGATGAATTCAACAGGCGGTTTGACCAAATTAAAAAAGAACTGCCAGCAGATATTACTACAAAAATATTGTTGGATACCACAAAGCCCATCCGTAAATCACTGGAAGAAGTAAAAGAAACCCTTGTGATTTCTATCGGACTGGTGGTGTTGATCATTTTCTTGTTTTTCCGCAGTTTCAACATGGCTTTCCGTCCACTCATTGATATTCCGGTATCATTGATTGGTGCATTTTTTATCATGTACTTTTCCGGCTTCAGCATTAATGTATTGACGTTGCTGGCCATTGTACTGGCCACTGGTTTGGTGGTAGATGATGGCATTGTGGTAACGGAAAACATTTACAAGAAAATGGAAAGTGGCATGAACAAATGGGCTGCTGCCAGAGAAGGTTCTAAAGAAATTTATTTTGCCGTAATCTCTACTTCCATCACTTTGGCGGTGGTGTTTTTGCCCATCATTTTCCTGCAAGGATTTGTGGGTAAACTCTTCCGCGAATTTGGGATTGTGGTTGCCGGTGCGGTATTGATTTCTGCTTTGGTATCATTAACACTTACACCGGTACTCAACGTAAAACTTACGCCCAAAACAGGCCCCAAACATGGCAAGTTTTACCATGCTACCGAGCCTTTTTTCCGTGGTATGGAAAATGGCTACCGCCATTTACTCAGCAAGTTCATGAAAGTAAGATGGATCGCTTTTGTGATTATTCTGTTGAGTGGTGTGGGTATGTATTGGTTTAGCAATACACTCCAAAGTGAACTTGCACCGCTGGAAGACCGTAGCATGTTCAGGCTTTCTGTTACAGCACCAGAAGGCACCAGCTACGATGCCATGGTTCAAGCTATGGACAGGCTGCAAAATTTTATTGTTGATTCTGTGCCTGAGCAGCGTGGTGTGTTGGCATTTACCGCTCCGGGCTTTACCGGTGGTGGTTCTGTAAACTCTGGTTTTGTAAGGATAGTGCTGTGTGATCCGAAAGACCGGACCCGATCGCAGGCCGATATTGTAAACTACGTACAGAAAAATTTGTACCGCTTTCCCGAAGTGCGGGCCTTTGCATCGCAAGAGCAAACCATTCAGCAAAACCGCCGTGGTGGCCAACCTGTGCAGTTTGTAATACAAAACAACAACTTCGAAAAGCTGCGTAGCACATTGCCAAAGTTTTTGGAAGAAGCCAAAGAAAGTAATGTGCTCGTAGGTGTAGATGCTGATTTAAAATTCAACAAGCCAGAAGTTCGGGTAGAAGTAGATAGACTGAAAGCCAGTGAGCTGGGCGTAAGTGTGGCCGATGTGTCTGAAACATTGCAACTGGCTTTAACCAATCGTCGATTGGGTTATTTCATTATGAATGGAAAGCAATATCAGGTAATTGGCCAGGTTGACCGTGGCGACCGTGATGATCCATCTGATTTGAAGCAATATTTTGTTCGCAACAACCGAGGCCAAATGATTACGCTGGATAACCTCGTGACCATTCAGGAAGAAACAACGCCGCCGAGTATTTACCACTACAACCGTTACAAATCAGCTACTATATCTGCTGGTTTGGCCGAAGGAAAAACCATTGGTGATGGTATAAAAGTGATGAATGATTTGAAGGCCAAACTGCTGGATGATTCATTTGAAACTTCCCTCACAGGCACCAGCCGCGACTTTGCAGAAAGCCAGGGTAACACGAACTTTGCATTGATGCTGGCATTGGTACTTATCTTCCTGGTACTGGCTGCTCAATTCGAAAGCTTCATCGATCCGTTCATTATCATGGTAACGGTACCGCTGGCATTGGCGGGTGGCTTGCTCAGCTTGTATCTCTTCGATCAAACTATCAACATCTTCTCGCAAATTGGTATGATTATGTTGATTGGTTTGGTAACCAAAAACGGTATTCTAATTGTAGAGTTTGCCAACCAACAACAAGAAAAAGGATTGAAGAAATATGATGCGGCTATTGAAGCAGCAACGCAACGGTTGCGTCCTATCCTCATGACCAGCTTGGCCATGGCGCTTGGCGCATTACCCATTGCATTGTCGTTGGGTGCAGCTGCTACCAGCCGTATTCCGTTGGGTATTGTAATTGTAGGTGGCATCAGCTTTTCGCTGCTGCTCACATTGTTTGTAGTGCCCGCCGTTTATTCTTATTTAAGTACCCGCAAAAAAGGTATTCCTGAAGCCATGATGCAGGATACCAGTTTGCACAGCAAAGATGAATTAGCAAATGCAGAAATGTAATAACCGATATGCCAGACTGTTGATGACTGCGGCCATCTGTTGCAGCATGATGTGGTCAGCAACTGCACAAAATGTGCTCACGTTGAATGATGCTATTCAGCAGGCGTTATCAAAAAACTTTGACCTGCAAATAGCCCGCAATGATGAGGATGTAGCAACCCTGCTGAACAACTGGAGCAATGCCGGCCGACTGCCTACTGTGTCTGCTGCTGCAGGATACAATTTCAGCAACAACAACCTGGATCAACGCTTATCGAATGGCACGAATATCAAACGGAATGGTGCCAGCTTCCAAAGCGAAAATGCTTCGGTAGTAGCACAGTGGCGTGTGTTCAATGGATTCAGAGTAGTGGCTGCAAAAAGCCGCTTAGATGAACAGCAAAAAATTGCCAACCTCAATGTGCGGCAACAGGCAAATGTGCTGGTGTATAATGTAATCAGCTCCTACATCAATCTGTTGCGTTTTCAGGCACAGCAAAAAGCCAATCAGGAAACATTACTGTTGTTTGAAGAACGTATGAAGCTGGCAGAAAACCGCTTCAACATTGGCGTTGCCGGTAAAAGCGATTACCTGCAAGCGGCTGCAGATTACAATGCGGCAAAAACCAACATCATGACCATCGAGAATAATATTGAGCAAGAAAAAGTCCGGCTCAATAATATTCTTTCCCGCAATCCTTCAGAAGCATTTACTACATCAGATGCTTCTATGACAGATGTATCATTTGATGACCGTGACAAAATTTTGGCAGCCATTGACACACTCAATCCATCTATGTTGATGGCACGTTCGCAACTGGCGGTGTTGTATCAACAACAACGAGAGATTAATGCCAACCGTTTGCCTACAGTTACATTAAATGCAGGTGCTGGTTTAAACAACTCAGTAAACAGTGCAGGCTTTACATTGCGCAATACAACCTATGGCCCGAATGCCGGTATCCAACTGGCCATCCCTATTTTTCAAGGTGGTGTGGTCAAGCAAAATCTGAAAGTGAATGCTGTACAGCAAAAGAGTCAGCAAGTACAAATTGAAAGCCTGCGCAACGATTTGATGACGGCATTGGCCGCAGCATACAACAATTACAAGAACGCCAAGAAACTCTACGATTTGGAATTACAAACGTTAGAAGTGATAAAGGAAAACAACGTGATTGCTATGGAGCGTTTTCGCAAGGCCAGCATTACGTCTGTTGAATTGCGACAAACGCAAATCAATCTTATCGAATCGCAAACCCGCATGATTAATGCCCGCTACCAAATGAAACAGGCCGAAGCTGATGTAATGCTGGTGATGGGCAAACTGGTAGAATAAGTTTTGTGTGTTTGCTGTGTCATTCATTTTCTTTGCAGCAAAACAACCACTATGCAACAACCACTGGTAGGTATCATTATGGGTAGCGACAGCGACCTTCCCATTATGCAGGAAGCAGCCAATGTGCTGCAATCTTTCGGCATAGCTTATGAACTAACAGTGGTGTCGGCACACCGCACTCCTACCCGTATGATGCAGTATGCACAATCGGCCCGCAGTCGTGGTTTGAAAGTGATTATTGCCGGTGCAGGTGGTGCTGCACATTTACCAGGCATGGTGGCTTCGCTTACACCTTTGCCTGTCATTGGTGTTCCGGTTAAATCTTCTAACTCAATTGATGGCTGGGATTCTATTCTTTCTATTTTGCAAATGCCCAATGGTATACCTGTAGCAACGGTTGCATTGAATGCTGCAAAAAACGCAGGTATACTTGCTGCCTCAATTATCGGTAGCTTTAATGCAGCAATTGGCGATAAAGTTGAAGTATACAAACACGATATGGAAACTGCGGTACTGGGTAAAGTGGAACACCTGCGTCAGCAAGGTCATCCTAATGGTTTTGACCAGTAGCACAGTGTGGGCACAGCCGAAACTAAGTGTACAAAAAATCACTGTTCTCCCCTATTTCCACAGTATTTCTGCGCTGGAATATCATGATAAAACCATCATGGCCATTGGCAATGATGCTACTCGTATTTTACTCTTAAGCGAAGATCATTCCATATTAGATAGCATTGCGCTTTTCGACTATCTTAACAAACCACAAGAAAAAAACACCAACTCTAATGGTATAAGAGCTACAGCGGTAGTTACTGTTGCCAATACACCAACATTACTCATCATGGGTTCAGGCGAAAACAGGATGGATAAAAGTGACATCTGGTTGTTTCCACTGAAAGGAAAATCATACAGTGAATTGTATACCCCTGCCATCAACATTCCTGATTTTTACAAGCGGATGAGGCGCTTAGGCATTACACAAATAAACATAGATGGCGCCGCTGAAATTAAAGACCATATTTTACTGGCTAATGCAGCTACAGCAGCAAACAGTAACAATCATTTTGTGCTGACTGAATTTGACTTTTGGACAAAAGGTGCAACGGCTGATCTGCGCATCATCAAACTGAACTCCGATGTAAAGCAGCCCATTCGGGTATCTGGTTTGGAGTATGATGCTGCAGAAGATTTGTTGTTGTTTTCTGCATCTTCTATCCCAACTTCCTCAAATGAATCTGTAGAAAGTTATATCGGATTGATTGAAAACATTTCGTCCAAACTAAAGCAACCCAGTATCCGGCCAGACTATTTACTGCCTATATACGATATTATGCCAGACATGAAGGGCAAACAACTGCAATCCATTTGCCTGGGCAAACAAAAAAACAGCGGCGAAACTATCATTCACGTGTGTGGTATTGATGCTAACAATCGCTGCTATGTGTACCGGTTTGGTATGCGCCGATAAATCACAAACGAACAATGGTAAACGTTGTATTCAGTACTGGTGATGCATCGTATACATCTTTGAGAAAAGAAGGTCCGTACTGAGCTAAAAAAGGCATGGCATTTTCAATTCGTTCCTGCAAATTATCCGTGGGAAATAATTCCTTTTTCAATCGAATGAGCTGCACTCCTTGCTCCCCCAATTTTCTGCGGGCAGCACTTTTTATTTTTTTGTGCAACCCACGAAGCCCTTTGATAGCTGCGGTATGCAAGGCTGCAACATGTGGTTGAAGTGTCACATCAATCTTACCTGCTACATGCTGCCAGTGTTCATATTGCTCCTGCAGTTTTTGCTCTTCAGCGGCCACATCAAAATCGTTCAATTGACCATCTCGTACTGCTAGCAAATCTTGCTGCGATTGCAAAGGCAAAAACATTTCAGTATCGCTCAAAGCTAACTTTTGTTGCAAGCCTTGCTGCTTTTCATTGAGCAGTAGCAATGAATTGCGCAAGAGCAACACAGGATATGGTACACCTGCTTTTGCAAACACTTCTTTCAACTCCAGCCAATAAGCCAACTCACCACCGCCGCCAATAAATACGATATTTGGCAAAAGCGTTTCTTGCAATACACCCCGTAAAATCACATTGGGACTAAAGCATTCAGGATGACTTTCTGTGAGTGATATTATTTCGGCTTCCGTCCAACGTAAGCCAAGTGATTCAACAATAAAATCATCACCTACTTTTTCAATACGTTCACGTGCACCCGATGCATCGAGGTAAAACATATTGATGGGGCGGCCCTTCACTTGCAATTTATAGTGCTGCTCCAACAAGCTACTGGTAGCTTCCACAGCAGGCTGCGAAAAACCACCTTTCAACTCTTGCTGTATAACGGGCACAAATTGACGTTTGAATGCCGCATTATCTGGCACTACCACCAGTAATCCATAGTCAGCAAAAAGTGAATTGACCAAGTGTAACGTAGCTTCCTGAATAGTAGGCTTGCTGTAAGCATCCTTCAATAAATTGACCATGTACTGGCCATGTGGCAAATGTAAAAACTGGCCAGCCAACTTATGTATCAGTGGGTCAATATCTTTTGATTTCATTCTGCCTACTGCACCTGTTTGGGTGGTTGGCCAGGTTCGTTTTTCACCATCAATATAAAAATGGCCTAACTCATCCAGGTCTGCATCTTCGCTACCCATATAAAATACGGGCACAAAGAATTGATCAGGAAAATCTGATTGCAATGAATCAGCCAGTTTAATGGCATGAATAATTTTGTACAAAAAATAAAGTGGACCTGTAAATAAGTTGGGCTGATGCGCCGTGGTGATAGTGAAGCAATTATCTGCTAAAAGAATTTCAAGGTTCGCTTCTTGCTTTTTTGTTAGTGTAAAGCCTTCGTATTGCTGCCGCAATGTGGCTACCAGCAATTGCCTGTCTACAGCATGTTTTGCTTTTTGGGCAATAGCGTTTTTGATGCCATCCAACGTTGGAGCATGCTCATAAAATGGCCGGAGTGTTTCGGCACCATTTATGTAGTCATTTACCAACTTAGAAAAAGCCAGTGTATCGGAATAAGCAACCGTTGAAAAATTCTTCATACAAATGAGTTCGTTGTGCAGCACAGTTATTCAGCAATTACTCCTTCCAAATCGTAGTCGTATGCTTTGGTAATAGTGACGGGATAGAACTGACCAATTTCCAGCTTTTTAGCTGATTGAATCACCACTTCATTGTCAACTTCTACGCTATCAAATTCTGTTCTGCCCAGGTAGCGGCCAGCTTCTTTTTTGTCAATCAGTACTTTCAGTGTTTGGCCTACTTTCTCCTGATTTTTTTCGTAGCTGATTTCTTGCTGTACTTCCATTATTTCCTGAGCACGGGCTTGTTTTTCATCAGCAGGTACATCATCCACTACATCGTATGCGCTGGTGCCTTCTTCGTGGCTGTAAGTAAAAATTCCCACTCTGTCGAAACGCATTTTTTCCAAGAAGGTTTTCAATTCTTCCACATCGTCCCTTGTTTCACCAGGATATCCGGCTATCAGCGTAGTACGGAGGCAAATATTGGGTAGCTTTTGCCGTATGGCGCCTACCAGGTCTTCCATTTCTTCGCGGGTAATCTGCCGCTTCATGGCTTTCAGCATGCTGTTGCTGGCATGTTGCAAAGGCATATCGAGGTAGTTGCAAATATTTGGACGGTCCTTAATGGCATCAATTATTTCCAGTGGAAATTTTGAAGGGTATGCATAGTGCAAACGAATCCATTCAAGGCCTTGCACGTCGGCCAATTTATGCATCAGATCGGGCAGTGTTCTTTTTTTATAAATGTCCAGGCCATAGTATGTCAGTTCCTGAGCTATCAGCATTACTTCCTTTACACCTTTTTGCACCAGCGATTTGGCTTCGTCTACCAACTGGTCCATGGATTTGCTCACATGGCCGCCACGCATCAGCGGGATGGCACAAAAGGAGCAGGTTCGGTTACAACCTTCACTTATTTTCATGTAGGCATAATGCTTCGGCGTACTTAGCATTCGTTCGCCCAACAATTCAGTTTTGTAATCGGCATTGAATTGCTTCAACATCAGGGGTAATTCCATGGTGCCAAACCAGGCATCCACTTCTGGTATTTCGGCTTCTAGCTGGTTGCGGTAGCGTTCACTCAGGCAACCGGTTACATACACCTTGTCGAGCTTGCCTTTTTTCTTTAGCTCTACCTGATCGAGAATGGTATTGACGCTTTCCTCCTTGGCCTTATCAATAAAACCACAGGTATTTACTACCACAATGTTGTGGTCCAGTTTACCCGATTCATGCACCACTTTTATGTCATTCGCCTTGAGCTGCCCGCCGAGGGTTTCGCTATCAACCAGGTTTTTACTACACCCCAGAGTAATGATATTCACTTTATCCCGGGTAAGACTTTTTGCTTTCATGGCGGCAAAGGTAGGTGTGGCCTATTTTCTTTCGGGCAAAGAGTTGGTTTTTAGCAAAACCTGATGAATTCCATCCGTATCGTGTTATTTGTATGTAAACCAGTCTTCTGAGTATGAGAAATGATTGTGATTTGGTGTATCTCCCATATTTTCGTTGCCATAGATCGTTCACCTAACCCGCTTTAAACTTCTTGTTTTATGCTGTTTCCATGGGAAATATTGCTACACCAAACACTAATGGTTGTTCTATTAGTTTTTTCCGCCATCATTTCCATTGTTATCAACAAAGCAGATTTATCTGGCAAAAAGAAGTACACCCTGTTTAAGTTCATTCGGGCTTTTACGCTTTTTTTTATGTTGCCCACAACTTTATTCTTAATGGCAGCCAATGTTTGGGGTATAGCTCAGCTTGATTTTATTACGGTGGAAAAAGCAGCTTACCGTGGCATTATTGCCATTACCGGGCTAACTACTATGCTTATAGCTGCATTCAGCATTATTCCTCAAACCCAGGAAGGCATGAAGGAAGTTCGCCGCAAATCCATTACAGCCTCCAAATACCAAAAGATTTTTCAAAAACTCAGGGCTAATTTCATTACCATAATGCTCACGATTGCAGTTGGCTTTTGGATAATGTACTTATTCAGATAATTAAAATACTTCACATAAAAAAGAGAGCTTACATTATGTGTAAGCTCTCTTTTTATGTATTTGATGTGCATTGTTTACTGCAAACTCAGCAAGGCATTTTTAATGCGTGTAAAACCTTTCTGAATGTCTTCGCGGCTGGCTGCGTAGCTAATACGAATGCAGTTCGGTTCGCCAAAAGCACCGCCGGTAACCGTGCTTACATGGGCGGTTTCCAGTAGATACATACACAGTTCATCAGCGTTTGCAATCACGGTATCCCCTGCTTTTTTGCCAAAATAATAGCTCACATCGGGGAACACGTAAAAAGCACCTGCAGGTTCATCAATTCGGATGTTGGGGATATCGGCCAACAAACCCATCACCATTTGGCGGCGGGCACTAAATTCTTTTACCATTTCGGCAGTAGGTTGCATATCGCCAAGCAAGGCAGCTACGGCACCCTGCTGTGTAACCGCATTGGCACCGCTGGTAAACTGGCCCTGTAGTTTGTCGCAGGCTTTTACCAAATCTACATTGGAGCATGCAATATAACCCAGGCGGTAGCCTGTCATGGCATAGCCCTTGCTCAAACCATTTACAATAATCACCCTGTCTTTGATGGAAGCAAACTGCGCAATGGATTCATGCTTACCCACGTAGTTGGTGTATTCATAAATTTCATCACTCATAATCCAGATGTCCGGGTGCTTTTCAAATACCTCGGCCAAACCTGCCAGCTCCTCTTTTGAATACACGGTGCCTGTAGGATTATTGGGCGATGAAAACATGAAGAGCTTGGTTTTGGGTGTAATGGCCGCTGCTAACTGAGCCGGAGAAATTTTGAATTTCGATTCGAGAGAAGTGCGCACCAAAATTGGATTGGCACCGGCCAATCGCACAACTTCTGAATAGCTAACCCAATATGGTGTTGGTACAATCACATCATCCCCTTCTTCCACAGTAGCCATTACTAAATTAGCGATACTTTGCTTGGCACCGGTAGACACCAACGTATGCTCTGGCAGGTAATCGAGGTTGTTGTCCCTTTTCAGTTTGGTGCAAATAGCCTGGCGCAGTTCGGGATAGCCGGCTACCGGAGGATAATGTGAGTAGTTGTTGTTGACAGCATCTACCAGAGCCTTTTTAATATGGTCGGGCGTATCAAAATCTGGTTCGCCCAAACTCAAACCCACCACATCGTGGCCCTGTGCACGGAGTTCACGGGCTAGTTTGGCCATTTTCAGCGTTTCCGGTTCGTTGAACTTTTGAAGACGTGTAGCTAATTTCATTGTATTGATAAATAGAGGTGTTATAAACGGCGCAAATGTAATTCAATCAACCAAGCAGGCTAATGCCATTTTTCTAAACATTTACGCTGCCTAACCCAAGTTTATTTTAGAAACAAGCTACATTATTGAATAAAAAATAACGAAGACCTATGCGGTGCCGTTAAGGTTTCATTACCGGAGCTTTACGCAGTCTACCGGCCGCAGTAAAATATTTTTTCCAGTAAGCCTCTTGCAAACTACTCACTATTACGCCTTTGCTGGTGCTGGCCTGAAAAAACAATTGATCCCATAGGTAAATGCCTGCGTGGCCGGGCTTGCTGGTGCCAATGGTAAAAAAGACAAGGTCGCCTTCCTGCAAAGAATCAACAGGAATAATACTGGATTGGGCAAATAAATCGGCCGTAGTACGTGGCGTTACTAATTGGTAAGCTTCTTTATACAATTGATGAATAAGTCCACTGCAGTCTATGCCATTAGAGGTATTGCCACCAAAGCGGTACGGTGTGCCTTTCCATTTTTCCATAGTGTTTACTAAACTGGTATTGGCAGATGCTGGTACCGGAATACCCAACACCGGATGCACAGCAGTCACAGGCTTGGACGGTGTTACTACCGGCGAAACGGGTGTAGCTTGTTGCTTCCGGGCGGCACAGCTACTCAATAGTATTACTGATACTACGGCCACCAAGTAATATGAAAACATAACTTTCATACTGCAACACTACAACGGCAAGCCGGCTAGCTCCCACAAAGAATGCTCCCAAACCTTGCCTGCCTGTGGAAATCTGAAACAGTTCTCAGTTGTAGCACAGAGTGGCAGCAAATAAAATAGTGGTCACCTTGGTTGTTTACTCTATTTTCCCACCTGTGTGCAAAAGCCAATTACATGCCATCAATTCCCCTATTTTTGCCACCCATTTAAAATCTGGTTAATTCTGTTCGTATGCAAATGAAAGGTTTGGTGCGTGTTTTTGCCGCACTCATGGTCATCTTTAGCTTGTACCAGTTGTCTTTCACCTGGTTTGTAGGCAGCCATGAAAAGAAGATGAAGGAGAAGGCCGAAAAGCAGGTAAAGGCAGTAATGCCAACCGCTGCCGCCAAATATCCGGGCAATAAAGAATTGCAGGCTCTGTATCAGGATTCGCTTGATGCCGCCGTGCAAACCCGCTACCAGCGACTGCTGGACAGCACCAGCCAGCAAAAAATTACCTGGTGGGGTTTCAACTATAAAGATGCCAAAGACCAGGAAGCCAAGCTGGGTCTTGATTTGCAGGGCGGTATGAACGTAACGCTGGAAGTAGGTATGGCCGACTTTTTGCGTTCAAAAGCCAGCTATACTGCCGATAAAAACTTCAATGAAGCCCTCAACAAAGCGGTAGCTCAAAAAGCCACCACTGGTCTCGACCTCATTGACCTGTTTGTGCAGCAATACAAAGCAATTGCCCCCAACAATAAGCTGGCCCCCATTTTCATTGCCAACAGCAATAAAATGCTGAACCTCGAAAGCAGTGATGCAGCAGTGGTGGCATACCTGCGGAATGAATCGGATGTGGCTTTTGAAAACACGTTCAAAATTCTGCAAACACGTATCGACCGTTTTGGTGTAGCGTCTCCTACCATTAACCCCGATAAGGTTAAGAAGATTATTACTGTAGAACTGGCCGGAGTTACCGATAAAGAAAGAGTTCGTCGCTACCTGCAAAGCTCTGCCAACCTGCAGTTTTTTGAAGTGTACAATATCAGCGAACTCGGCCAGAGCTTCCAAACAGGCGAACAACTGCTGGCCAGTGTGCTGAACAGTGCCGCCGGCGACAGTGCCACCCGTGCACAAGCTGATTCTGCAATGCTAAAGGACACCACAGCAGCAGGTATGGCGAAGCGTTTCCCAATTACCAGCGTTATGCAGGTAATTCAACCTCAGCAAGACCCAAGCGGTAAAGTGGTTTATCCTGGCCCTATTGCCTATGTGCAAACAAAAGATACTGGCATGTTGGGTGAAAGATTGCGCCATCCGGCGTTTTTAAGCCAGTTTCCTACAACCATCAAGTTTGTGTATGGCTACGCCGGTGGCGAAAATGAAAAGAACAATGGAGTGCTGGCTTTATATGCACTGAAAACTGTAGACGGTAGCCGTGCCAAACTGGAAGGCGAACACGTAAGTGATGCCCGCCAGGATTACGACGAACGTGGCAAAGTGGCTATTAAAATGGAAATGGACAAAGTGGGTACAGGCATCTGGGCCCGCATGACTGAGCAAAACGTAGGTAAGGCTATTGCCGTTGTACTCGATGATTTTGTTCAAACAGCTCCAACAGTAAACACTCCAATTCCTAACGGTAGCTCAGAAATTACCGGCGGATACGAAATCAAAGAAGCACAGGATATTGCTGAAATGCTGAAGAGTGGTAAACTGCCTGCTCCTGCTAAAATTGTAGCAGAACAAGTAGTTGGTGCAACCCTCGGCCAGGATGCGGTTAATGGCGGTTCACTGGCATTCCTCATCAGCTTTGGTGTCATCTTTGTTTTCATGCTGTTGTACTACAACAACAGTGGCTGGATCGCCAACGTATCACTTATTCTGAACCTGCTGTTTACCATTGCCATTCTTACCGCCATGGGAGCCACATTTACCGCTGCCGGTATTGCGGGCTTGGTGCTTACCATTGGTATGGCAGTAGATACTAACGTAATTATTTTTGAACGTATCAAAGATGAATTGTCGTGGGGCCGGAGCTATCAAACCGCTGTTACCAATGGCTATCGCCGTTCACTTTCTCCGGTACTCGATGCTCACGTAACTACATTTATGACTGCTGCCATCCTCTACTATTTTGGTTTAGGTCCGGTGCGTGGTTTTGCGTATGTACAAATGTGGGGTATTGTACTCAACCTTTTCTGTGGCATCCTCATTAGCCGCACCATTACAGATTGGTTTACCACTAAGCAGCAGCATCTGGAATATTTTACCACCATTGGCAGAAAGGTTTTCCAACATGCTAAATACAAGTTCATTGAGTTTAGAAAAACCGCTTACGCTATTTCAATTGTCGTAGCATCATTGGGTATTGGTGCCCTTATTTACGGTTTCGACTATGGTGTTGAATTCAAAGGTGGCCGTAGCTATACCATTCATTTCGACCAGAAAGTTGATAATGATGAGGTACGTGAAGAGCTGCAAAAAGTGTTTGGTGAATATCCAATTGTAAAAACATTAGGTGGCAATAATCAACTAAACATTACCACTGCTTACAAAATTGAAGAAGTAGGCGCCAATGTTGACAGCACAGTTGAACGTACACTGTTCACTGGATTGGCTAAGTTTCTGCCAAAAGATGCCAGCTTCGAAAGCTTTGAGCAAACGTATAAGGTAGGCTCACAAACTGTATTGCCAACCATTTCTGAAGACCTGAAGCGTGGTGCAATTTTGGCAACTGTATTTTCATTGCTGATCATTATGGGCTACATATTCATCCGCTTCCGCGACTGGAGATATAGTTTGGGAACCATAGTAGCGTTGATGCACGACGTATTGGTAACCTTGGCAGTATTTAGCTTCCTGCGTCACATTGTACCATTCTCGCTGGAAATAGATCAGCACTTTATTGCGGCTATCCTTACGGTTATTGGTTTCTCAATGAACGATACCATTATCGTATTCGACCGTATCCGTGAAAATAGCCAGAACATGCATGCGTCAGACAATGGCACTATCATCAACAAATCTATCAATGATACGTTGAGCCGTACCATCATGACTTCACTTACCGTGTTCCTCACCATCCTCATCTTGTTTATTGTAGGTGGCGAAGTAACCCGTGGTTTTGCTTTTGCAATGCTGATTGGTGTAATTACCGGTACGTACTCATCCATCTTCGTAGCAGCCCCCATTTTGGTTGACTTTGCAAAGGGTCGTCCATTGGGAAAAACTGACGCTCCGGTTAAAGCAAAGCCTGCGGCTAAATAATTTTGTCGATTGCTTGTGATTGTACCTAAACCACTCCTTCGGGAGTGGTTTTTTTTATTACAAAAGAAAACGTAACGAGAGTTGAAATAAGCAGATAAATCAAGGGAACTCCCTAACTTGCCAGCACTATAAAAAACTGCATGTATGCCTTATAAAATTATTGACATAGAGGGGATTGGAGAAACCTACGGAGCACGGCTAAACAAAGAAGGAATCATGACCACAACAGACTTGCTAAAAGTAGGTGGTACCAAACAAGGCCGGGCTAAAATCGCTACCGCTACACACCTGCCCGAAAGCTTGATTTTAACTTGGGTAAACCATGCTGATTTGATGCGCATAAAAGGTATTGCGGGACAAATAAGCGAACTACTGGAAGCTGCCGGTGTAGACACTGTAATGGAACTGAAGGGTCGCAACGCTGCAAACCTTCACGAGAAACTGATGGCTGTAAACGAAGAGTTTGGCTTATCCGGAAAAGTACCATCGGTACATGAACTGGAAAACATGATAGCTGAAGCCAAAACGATGTCGCCTGCTGTTGAGCATTGATAAAGTGTGCAACTTCAAACAACCATAAATACGGGTCAATGAATCATCACTGGCCCGTATTGCTGATGAGCAAATGAGCTCCGCTTTGTGTAGTTACTTGTTGCTGGTTGCTGTTCAAACTTCTGCACCATGCAAGACCAGCAATGGTAACAGCATGCTGCAACACAATATCATCTTCATACGTTGGCACTCTTCCCACATTCCAGGTAGAGGGATCATTCCATGCACCTGATTTTACAGTGGTAATACTGGGGTAAAAACTTAGTACAAAGGTACCTAAAGCGGCACTGGTATGCTTCGGTGGCATGGGTGTAATACCCAATGTTGGCGCCACTTCTGTCAACTTCATCGGCAGTTTAAAACTTGCCCCATTGTAAAGCCCCTTACTCAGTGGTACATACAAAGAACGCTGTACATCGTACAATGAAAACTGCATACCATTGTGCTCGTTGAAATTGTAGTTAATGAGCATAGAATCTAACTGCGCATAATTCGCGACGGTGATGTAATAAGTGTTTCGTTGATACTTATTACGCCTTACAAAAGCATTCTGCTCAGTGAAAGGTCCGTTTACAAAACTGCTGTGCTGATCTATATTAAAACTGTCTTTCCATTTAGTGAAAGTAAGATCTGAAAATGGCGTATTGTAAGAAGGATCATTGGTGCGATACGTATTGCTATCCCAGTTACTGAAGGGGTTGGCACCAGCTGCCATTTCAATTACATTGCTTACACCATCATTATTTGCTTTATAGCTGTATAAATAGTTATGTTTAAAAACGCCACTGTCCCATTGGTGTACTTTTAATGGCAAGGGGTCGCCGTAAAGATGGTTACGCTGAAACGATACGAAACTGTCACTCAATAATTCGTCTTGATAGCCAAGCTCGGTATTTTCTCTAAAGTCCCAGTAATTCCAATATTGAGGCAAAATATTGTCGGCTGTATCCCGAAATAAGACATTGTCGTGAATGTACAAATCGCTTACTCTGGTAACGCCGGGCGTAGCATTGGTTCTGCCACTGGTTTCTGCACCAGCAACAAAATTTTTCCTTCTGGCCTGCGTTGGTCGGGTTAAAGCTCCTGAATTGAAAATGGTGGTACTGTCAATAATCAACCCCTTCAGCTTATTGGCAGTGGCAGAAGAATAAAATTGAATGCCTGTACTAAAACCATTAAATAAAAAACTATTCCGTACAGCCTTGGGTTTGGCAGCATCTCCGTTTTGCGTATAAATGCCCGGACCGTGGCCGCGGTCTAACGCAGAAAAGCCATTGTTGTAGATGAAACAACCATAAATCTCTGCATCCAGAGCGGTACTCCAATAGCCCACACCAACACCGGGTTGGTCATGAATTTTGCAATTAATGATTCGTGTACTGTTGCCATAAATTTCCATACCAATGCTTTGGTGTAAATCTGTGGCTGTATTGATGCCGCTGGCATTACTAATGCGGGTGGGCGATGAATTTTCAATTTCAATGCCAACCAGCCAAACATAGTTCCCTAATACTTCCAGTGTTTTTACATTGTTATTCAAACCCGTATAACTATCTAACACAACCCGTTCTCCGGGATAAGCCTGATATACCAACGGTTTTGATACTGTGCCATCAGCATCCAATATGTAAGTACCGCTGTATTTTCCGCCTCTAATCCAAACAGTATCGCCTCCGGTAAGTCTTGATGCAGGCATTCGAAACGCGGTGTCTAATGCCCATGGCTGTGTAAACGTACCGGGATTAGTAGGATGTCCATTGACCGCTACAAAAAACTGCCTGCCGCTGGCGGGTACCAGCAATGCATTACCAAATAACAACACGAAAACAACTATGGAAATATTCAATAACCGCATACATCAATTTTCGATTCAGGAATATACGGTTCAGGGCTTCGGGTATGAAGGTAAATACTATTGATTGCTTTTAAGTAATGCTGTTGAATTAATTAACAGCATTCGAAAGGCTAGCTTTTTCAAATGTGTATTCAACAAATAAATCCATCGGAAAATGCAATGCCTGAAACGCTTAATTTTCATAAAGATTGACCCATTTAAACATGCATTCCATATTCAAATATTTGAGTCTTCTCTCCTGTTCTTTGCTGCTCATGGGCCACTTGGCTATTGCGCAATTGCATACACAAACGGCAGTGCTTGTTATTGGCGGTGGTACCGGCGGCACCGCGGCTGCCATTCAATCAGCAAGGTTGAAAGCCCCTACATTGCTCATAGAACCATCGCCTTGGCTGGGGGGGATGATTTCCGCAGCGGGTGTTTCCTGTACCGATGGCAATCATCAATTGCCATCCGGCATTTGGCAGGAATTTCGGCAGCAGCTGTACCAACATTATGGCACTACATCTTTAGCCACAGGCTGGGTAAGTCATACCAATTTCGAACCGCATGTTAGTAATATGGTTTGGCAACAATTGGCCAAAAAAGAAAAATGGCTGACCGTAATGCACGGATGGCAATTTGTGCGATGCAAGATCATAAACCAGCAAGTAACTGGTGCTGTATTTGTGCATACGCAAAGAAAAGACAGCTTGTATGTTGATGCTCAAATAACCATCGACGCCACCGAGCTGGGCGATGTAATGGCCAGCACAGGTGCCCGGTACGATGTGGGCATGGAAGCAGACGCCATTACCCAAGAGCATGTGGGCTTCAAAGAATCTAACGAGATTATTCAAGACCTTACCTATGTGGCCATTTTGAAAGATTATGGTTCCAAAGCGGATTGCACCATTGCCAAACCTGTTGGCTATACGCCAGCAGAATTTGATGCAGCTTGTACCAACTATTATCAAAATTTCAGCCGCCAAAAACCAACCGTTGATGCACTGAAAATGCTCAACTACGGAAAACTGCCCAACGGAAAATACATGATTAACTGGCCGAAAGAAGGCAACGATTATTATGTCAATATTATCAACATGACGCCTGATGAAAGAGAGCAGGCATTGGTGGCAGCCAAACAAACCACCTTGCGTTTTATCTATTTTATACAAACGCAATTGGGCTTCAAAAATCTCGGGCTTGCTGATGATGAATTTCCTACTGCTGATAAGTTGCCATTTTACCCATACCACCGCGAAGGCAGGCGCAGCAAAGGTTTGGTCCGGTTTACACTGCCGGATATTGCACAGCCATTTTCCCAAAAAACTGCTTTGTACAGAACGGGTATCGCCGTTGGAGATTATCCTGTCGATCATCACCACCGCAAAAATGCATTGGCACCACAGCACCTGAGTTTTTACCCTGTCCCCTCTTTCAATGTGCCGCTTGGCGCTTTGATTCCTGAAAAAACACAAGGGTTGATTGTAGCAGAAAAAGCCATTAGTGTGAGCAATGTGGTAAACGGCACAACCCGTTTGCAACCAGTGGTAATGCTCACTGGTCAGGCAGCAGGCGTATTAGCCGCTATGAGTTATTCTCAAATGAAGCAACCTGCAGCAATACAAGTGCGTGACGTACAAGCAACGCTCCTGCGACAGGGCGCTATGATTATGCCTCATCTGGATGTACCACCTACTGACAAGCATTTTATAGCCATTCAAAAAATTGGTGCCACAGGTATATTAAAAGGCAAAGGCATTCCCAAAGGATGGGCCAATGAAACTCGGTTCTATCCCGACAGCATGGCCGCTACTCAAGAAGTAATCAGCGGATTAAAAGCCTATTTCGAAAATGTTCCCAGTTTAAAGAGTACGAACCTGATAATGGCCGATCTCATCAATCTGCTGGCTGCCTTGATGAATACAAACCCTACTAGACTATCGGCGAAAGCAAATCAGTTAATGCCTGATTTAAAACCAAACGAACCACTCTCCAGAAGAACAGTTGCGGTCTTAATCAACGAATTTTTGCAACCCTTTGAGCGTTTCCAAATCGATCATTCCGGTGCATGGATACAACCCGCTGAATGAAATAATTTGGCACACCCCGTGTATAACCATCTGCTACGCAAAACCTTTTCCAAAGAATGGCAGAAGTTTGCCTGTTATGGCAGCAACTCAATACAGTAAATGGTTATTGACGGTAATATTTACCGCTTCATTTTTTGCAGCGAAAACACAGTTGTATTTCGATAAGGAAAAAATCATATCTCCTTACACCATCCAAAACGAGAAGGCTGAAAAAAGAAAACAACGCCTTATTGATCAGGCTAACTCATTGAACACACTCAATATTGACAGCAACGATGGTGAATTAGAATCGGCACTATGGGCTGTAGGCCAGTTTTTGGTACGTACACCGCAAAGCGATGCGGGCGTGGCCCGGCTGATGCAACAATTCGGCCGCTTATCATCGGGCAACCAACGGGCTTTAATGGAACTGGTATATGGCTTGTATCCCAATGAGTTTATTACAGAAGCCAAACGCATTGTACAACAAACGGATCATCCCAAACTGTTTGCACAAACTGCCAGCTACTTATACCGGGCCGATGCAAGCTTGCAAAACTGGTTGTTGCAATTGCTGCCTAAGCGTTTTCCCAATTATAGCAGCCATGATTTATTGATAGCATTGCAACAGCATTTACAAAAAAGCAATGCTGCTACACTACCTGCTTTAGATAGCTTATTTGCCCACCAGCAACTGCACAAATTCAAAGTGGTGTATTCATTTCAGCGCAGCCATCGCAATGCACCCGGAATAGCAGTAGTACAGCAAGCTGATGGTCGCTTTGCTAAAGACGAACAGGGCCAACTGAAATCTTTTGTGCAACTGGCCCGCTCTGCCAGCAACCTGCCTTATTTCATTACCAATGGCAGTACCCCGCAGGGTTTGTATGCCATTACAGGTACTGGCATTTCCAAAAATGTATTCATTGGCCCCACACCCAACCTGCAAATGGTGATGATGCACGAAGTAAATCCACCCACTTTTACGCATTATTTTCCCATTGTGTTTAATGCCCCTCCGGAGAAATTATACCGCAGTTATTTCCCCGCCAACTGGCAGCAATGGAGCGGTTTGATGGAAGCCTACCAAGCGGGCAAAATTGGTCGCAGCGAAATTATTGCACACGGCACCACCATTGATCCGGAATGGTTCAAGGGCCAACCCTACTACCCCATTTCACCCACACTTGGTTGCCTTTGTGGTAGAGAAATCTGGGATCCGAAAACAGGTAAAATCAGCAATAGTGACCAATTGAACCTGGTGAATACTTTTATTGAAACACCGGGTACAAAAGGCTATCTCATTGTGATCAATTTGGATGACAAACCAGGCCCGGTCACACCCGAAGAAATTGCGCCTATCATTGAGCGATTTGAAAAAACGATACAGCAATAGTGCCTAACAAGAACGCCACCCGTACTCAGGTGGCGTTCTTTATCTGCTTCGAAAAAAAATTAAACTGCAAAGCTGGTACCACAGCCACAGGTAGAGCTGGCATTGGGATTATTGAAAGTGAAGCCGCGGCTGTTCAATCCACCTTCCCAGTGAATTTCCATGCCATAGAGATAAATTTCATGCGAAGGATTGATCAAACACGGCAATCCTTCTACATCAAAATGTTTGTCCCCTTCCTTGGGCTCATCAAAATCGAGCACATAGGTCATGCCGCTACAGCCACCACCTTTTACACCTACCCGCAATTGCTTGCCCATGGCCAGTGGCTCTTCCGCCAGCAACCGCTTGAGTTCGGCAATGGCCGAAGCAGTAAACGTAACCGGTAATTGTGCAATCATTTCCATATGAATTTCCTCCGCTGGCAAATTTACGGCTATCTCCATTCCTATATCCACCGACCTTTCTTATGACAGAAACATTTCTGAAATCGGAAGCCGTATTAACATGCTGTTGATGCATACAGCAAAGCAGGTTAGCACTTACCTTAGCACTATGGATTTTACACATTTAGAAGTAACGCTTGCCCTCTTTCTGGTAGTCGTGTTGGCCATTTTCGCCTTTTACTTTTTTCAAACACAGCGCATCATGAAAAAGCTGCGCCAAACGCCACCCCGCAATGCCGAAGCCGACAAGCTTAAAATTGCTGCCTACGAGAGGCTCACACTGTTTGCCGAACGCAACAAGATTGACAATCTGATTAATCGCTTTTACCAGCCCGGTTTGGATACACAAACCATGCGCCAATTGATGTTGCAATCCATCCGTGAAGAGTTTGACCACAACGTAACACAGCAACTCTATGTAAAAGCCCCTATTTGGGATGCCGTGAGCAAAATCAAAGAACAAAACATGTTTATCATTAACCAGGTGGCAGCCATGCTACCCGGAGATGCACCGGCCATGGAGTTCAACAAACAACTGATTCAACTCATTCATCAAAATGAAAATACTACCATGAACAAAGTAGTATTGGAAGCGTTGCAATTTGAAGTGCAGCAACTGATGAACTAAACGATTTGCCATGAGTGATATAAAACCTGTACATACCGACAGTGGTATTCCCATTGATGTACGTTACAATGCTCAATCGAAAAATGCAACGCCAGCATTAGAAGAGCCGGGAGTCTTTCCTTTTACCCGTGGTGTGCAGTCCGACATGTACCGCGGCCGGCTGTGGACCATGCGCCAGTACGCAGGCTTTAGCACCGCTGAAGAAAGCAACAAACGCTATCACTACCTGCTCAACCAAGGTGTAATGGGCCTGAGTGTAGCCTTTGATTTGCCCACACAAATAGGCTACGACAGCGACCATGCTTTGGCCGAAGGTGAAGTAGGAAAAGTTGGTGTTGCTATTGATAGCATTGAAGACATGCAAACACTCTTCAAGGGCATTAATCTGCAGGACGTTAGTACCAGCATGACCATCAATGCAACGGGTTATATATTGCTGAGCTTGTATGTAGCTTTGGCCAAACAGCAAGGTGCAGATTTGAGTAAAATAAGTGGCACCATCCAAAACGATATTCTGAAAGAATATGCGGCACGTGGCACTTACATTTATCCGCCCAAGCCCAGCATGCGCATCATCACCGATATTTTTGAATGGTGTAGCAAAGACCTGCCCAAATGGAATACCATTTCTATCAGTGGTTATCACATTCGTGAAGCAGGCAGCACAGCTGTGCAGGAAATAGCATTTACCTTAAGCAATGGAAAGGCGTATGTAAAAGCCGCTTTGGAAAAAGGCCTCGACATCAATGTATTTGGCAAACGCCTGTCTTTCTTCTTCAATGCACACAACAACTTGTTTGAAGAAGTAGCCAAGTTTAGAGCAGCCCGAAAAATGTGGGCGAAGATTATGAAAGAGTTGGGCGCAACAGACGAAAAGGCCATGATGCTGCGCTTTCATACACAAACAGGTGGCAGTACACTCACAGCTCAGCAACCACTCAACAATATTTCAAGAGTAACCTTGCAAACATTGGCCGCAGTAATGGGTGGCACACAAAGTTTGCATACCAATGGCTATGATGAAGCACTGAGTTTGCCCACTGAAGAAGCCGCCAGAATTGCGCTGCGTACCCAACAAATTGTGGCGTTTGAAAGTGGTGCAGCAGATACTGTAGACCCGTTGGCCGGCAGTTATTTTGTAGAAGCACTCACTGCAGAAGTAGAAGCCAAAGCATGGGAACTGATGGGAAAAATTGATGCGATGGGTGGCAGCGTTACTGCTATTGAAGAAGGATTTATGCAGGATGAAATTGCCCGTAGCGCCTACGAGTATCAACGCAATATTGAAAACGGCAGCAAAATTATTGTGGGCGTCAATAAATTTCAGGTGGCAGAAGAGCAGCACCCGCCGGTGTTTAAAATTGACGACAGTATTCGCCGTATTCAGTCGGAAAAACTGGCGGCACTGAGAGCCGGCCGCAATGCTGCGTTGGCTGCACAAAGCTTTGCCAACATTGAAGCTGCCGCCAAAGATGGCAGCAACCTCATGCCGCATGTCATCAGCGCCGTTGAAAACAAATGCACTCTGGGTGAAATTTCAGATGTGCTGCGCCAAGTGTTTGGCGAATACAAATAAGCATCAACAACCATTTTACAAACCCCGGCAAGCTCCGGGGTTTTCTTTCGCCCATTCACGAAAAAACTACCATAGAATAGCCGACAGTTGCTAAATTGCTAACCGCTCACCGTCATTGCTCCGACACATACTCCATTTTCTTTTTTGTCATTCATTGCCTATGAAACGAATTGTTTATTCCGCCCTCTGTTTACTTTTCGCAGCTACACATACAATGGCACAACTGCCTCAATCATTGGGTGACGATTTAGATGCGTACATCAACAAAGGATTAAGCGACTGGCAACTACCGGGATTGGCATTGGTGATTGTAAAAGACGGACAGGTAGTTAAACTGCAGGGCTACGGAGTAAAAGACATTCAAAGCAAAACACCAGTGGATGCCAACACGCATTTCTTTATTGCCAGCAACAGCAAATTGTTTACAGGTACCGCACTGGCCAATTTGGAACAACAAGGCAAGCTCAACCTCAACGATCCCATCACCAAATACTTTCCCGATTATCAGCTATACGATCCCATCAATACAAAGCTCGTTAGCATTCGGGACATGCTGAGCCACCGTATTGGCACCAAAACTTTTCAGGGCGATTTTACTTTCTGGAACACCACCCTCTCCCGCTCCGACATTATGCAGCGGATGCGACTACTGAAACCATCAGCCGTGTTTCGGCAAGAGTATGGCTATTGCAACAGCTGCTTCATGACGGCAGGTGAAATCATTCCGAAAGTGATAGGCCAAAGCTGGGAGCAATATGTGCAGGATAGCATATTGAACCGGCTGGATATGCGCAACAGTTTTGCGGCTTCCAATGGCATTGAATTGCGCAGCAAAAACATTGCTACGCCATACACCACTTCGTACACGGGCAACCTCAATGTTGTTCCTTATGACAAATGGGATAACCTTGGTCCGGCAGCCAGCATAGTGAGTAATGTACAAGACCTTAGCAAGTGGTTGCTGTTTCAATTAGACAGTGGCCGGCACAACGGACAACGGGTGATGCCATGGAGCACACTGGCCAGAACCCGCAGCATCAATGTAATGACCGGTAGTTTTAAATCATCCGTATATCCCATCAATTTCAGAGGCTATGGCTTGGGCGTATTTGCTGCTGATTACAACGGACACCAATTGTACTGGCACACCGGTGGTGCCGCCGGCATGGTGAGCAATGTGTGCTTTGTGCCCGATTTAAAACTGGGCATTGCCATCCTCACCAACAACGATAACCAAAACTTTTTTGAAGCATTGCGTTACCAACTGCTCGATTATTTTTTGAAAGTACCAGCAGTAGATCGCAGTGCACAAATGCTACCCGGTTTTCAGCAAGACATGAAAGAGCAGCTCTCTGAAATTGCCGCATGGCGCAACCGTGTAAAAGGACAAACGCCAACGCTTTCGCTGGAAAAATACACCGGCACTTATGCCCATGAATTGTACGGAAACATTACTGTTGCCACAAACAACAATAAGCAGTTGACGGTGCGTTTTCAACAGCATCCTGCTATGACGGCAACACTAACTTATATGGACAACAATGAGTGGCTGCTGGAATACAGCAATATTGAGTATGGCATTTTTGCTACCAAATTCGATATCAAAAACAATGCTGTGCAATCCCTGCAAATTCCCGTGAATCCTTTTGTAGAAATGGATGCGTACACGTTTACCAAACAATGAAACAACTAACAACAATAGCTATGAGAAAAACAATGACCGCTTCGCTGTTGGTGCTCAGCACCGCAGCCATGGCACAACCCAATGCGGCCACCATCAATTCGGGTGCTGCTGCATTGCAGCCCAAATTGGTTGAATGGCGCCGCCACTTGCACCAGCATCCGGAGCTGGGCAACCGCGAAGTACAAACAGCTGCCTACATTGCAGCACATTTGAAAGCACTTGGCATAGAAGTGCGGGAAAAAGTGGGCGTTACCGGCGTGGTAGGCATACTGCGTGGCGGCAAGCCCGGCCCGGTAGTAGCACTCCGTGCTGATATGGATGCGCTGCCCGTGAAAGAACGGGTGGACTTACCTTTTAAATCAACTGTAACGGCCGAGTATTTAGGACAAACCGTTCCGGTGATGCATGCCTGCGGACATGACACACATGTGAGCATTTTGATGGGTACAGCACAGTTGCTGGCCAGTATGAAAAAAGATGTACCCGGCACAGTTGTCTTTATTTTTCAACCTGCAGAAGAAGGCCCTCCCGGCAATGAAGAAGGCGGTGCACCACTTATGATTAAAGAAGGTGCCCTCGACAATCCGAAAGTGGATGCCATTTTTGGATTGCACATCAATTCGCAAACGCCCATCGGTCAAATCAAATACAAACCCGAAGGCACCATGGCTAGCAGCGATTGGTTTACCATTAAAGTAAAAGGCAAACAAACGCATGGTTCACAGCCTTGGTCGGGTGTAGATCCTATTATGGTAAGTGCCGCCATTATTGATGGATTGCAAACCATTGTGAGCCGCGAAATGGAACTCACCAAAGCTCCCGTCGTGATTTCTGTTGGTAAAATCAACAGTGGTGTTCGCAGCAACATCATTCCTGAAGAAGCAACGATGGAAGGCACCATCCGTACACTGGAACCCAACATGCAAAAGCAATTGCACGAACGCATGAAGAAACTGGTGACCACCATTGCCGAGGCACATGGCGCTACTGCAGAAATCAACATTGATACCAAAACACTGGTGACGTACAACAATCCGGAGCTTACTGCCATGATGGTACCATCGCTGGTAAAAGCTGCAGGTGAAGGCAATGTAAAACTCACAGAGTGGACCACCGGTGCAGAAGATTTTTCGTATTTCAGCGACAAAGTGCCCGGCATCTTTTTCTTTTTGGGTGGCATGCCTGCCGGCAAAAATCCAAAAGAAGCTGCGCCGCACCACACGCCCGATTTTTACATCGACGACAGCATGCTCGACGTAGGTGTAAAAGCCTTTGCTAACCTGGTGTTTGACTACGCCGCGTTGAAAGCGCCAACAACCAAGAAAAAATAAATCGATACATAGTGAATGTGAAAGCGGTAGCCAATGGTTACCGCTTTTTTTGTCACAATAATCTCCCCTTTTCAATACAAGATTTTTATCATATTTTGATAAAGAGAATTGCTGCTATTTCGTAACCGTAAAACGGAAGCTATGAGCCTCGATATTCATCTGTTGCTCGCCATGGGTGCATCTTATCACAAAATGCAAAAAGGCGAAATCATTTTTCATGAAGGCGGGTATTGTTACTACTACCATCAGTTGGTGAGTGGCAGCGTACGCTGGGTGAATATTGATGAATACGGACAAGAGCATGTACAATCCATCATTGAACCGGGTGAGTGTTTTGGCGAATTACCCTTGTTTGATGACCGGCCTTATGCGGCATCGGCCATTGCAGGAGAAGACTGCCTGATACTGCGCTTACGCAAAGATGTATTTCGCAAACTCATGAAAGAGGACCATGAATTACATCTGGAAATGAACCGCATTTTGGTAGAAAGAATTCGTTTCAAATTTTTGATGCAGTACTCCATTACCCGCCATACACCCGAAGATCGCATCCGCATTTTGCTGGAATATTGTTTGAAGGAAAAACGCCACATTTGTCCGCACAGTTTTCAACTCAAACTGACCCGCCAGCAAATAGCCGACCTTGCTGGGTTAAGGGTTGAAACAGTCATCCGGGCCATTCGCAAAATGCATGAAGAAGGTTTGCTGCTGATTGAGAACCGAAAGATTTTCATTCCGGATTTGCCGCCCCACCACGGCTATCTGAATTAAAAAAGAAGTTGCCGACTTTCTGCCAACGGCTTACAGCCATGAAGCTTTGGGCCTTACATTTACGGCCTTCAATCAATCACATCACATGGCAGAGAAAAAGTCGGCCGCCATTGGCTTCATTTTCATAACACTACTCATCGACATTACCGGCTGGGGATTAATTATTCCGGTTCTACCCCAGTTGATCAAAGACCTGACCGGTGGCGATGTATCTTCTGCTGCAAAATGGGCAGGCTGGTTGGGGTTTTCTTATGCCATCACCCAGTTTGTTTTTTCGCCCATCATTGGTAACCTGAGCGATAAAGTTGGCCGCCGACCTGTGTTGTTGTTCAGCTTGTTCGGCTTTGGTATCGACTATATTTTATTGGCCCTCGCCCCCAGCATGGCATGGTTGTTTGCAGGGCGCATTATAGCAGGTATTACCGGAAGTAGCATCACCACAGCCTCAGCTTACATTGCCGATATCAGTACCACAGAAACCCGGGCCAAAAACTTTGGTATGATTGGCGCTGCATTTGGTGTCGGTTTTATTCTCGGACCGGTACTCGGTGGTTTGCTCGGTCAGTTTGGTGCCCGTGTACCCTTTTGGACAGCCGCAACGCTATGCCTGCTCAACTGGTTGTATGGTTATTTTGTATTGCCCGAATCGTTAGGCAAAGAACATCGTCGGGCATTCAGTTGGTCGAGTGCCATTCCGTTTAAATCGCTGTTGAATCTGCGCAAATACCCAAGCATTACAGCACTCATATTTTCATTGACGTTGGTATACATTGCCGGCCATGCGGTACAAAGCAACTGGAGCTTTTATGGCATTGAACGTTTCAACTGGAACGAAAAAATGATTGGCATTTCTCTGGGCGTCATTGGCTTATTGGTAGGTGCTGTACAAGGTGGTTTGGTTCGGGTCATCAACCCCAAAATTGGCAATGAAAAAAGCGTTTACCTCGGGTTGTTGTTGTACACCCTTGGCATGGTGTTGTTTGGCTTAGCCACCGAAACCTGGATGATGTTTTTGTTTCTCATTCCCTATTGCTTGGGAGGTATTTGCGGCCCTGCTTTGCAAGCCATCATCAGCGGACAAGTACCGCCCAACCAGCAAGGCGAATTGCAAGGAGCTCTTACGAGTTTAATGAGTGCCACCAGCATTGTAGGCCCGCCACTCATGACCAATACATTCGCCTACTTTACTGATAAAGCCCATCATGTGTACCTACCGGGAGCACCCTTCTTTTTGGGTTCGGCGTTCATGCTGGTGAGTGCCTGGCTGGCTTATCGATCGTTGCATCCGGGCAAGGCTGTCGCAGTTTAATGCACAACTCATGCTCTGTCGTTGGCGCCACAATCATTCAGTATCAGAATTCAAATTCCATTTATGAAAATACTATTTACACGTTTGGGATTTCTGTCATTGTTTTTCTTTTTGTGTTTGTCAAAATCTGCAGGCCAAACAACACCCAAAGAAATTACTGACAAGTTTTTTTCGCTCTATGCTAAAGATCCTGAAAAAGCAATAGAGTATGGCTTTTCTACAAATAGGTGGATGAGCAAAAAATCGGACGCTGTCAAAGACTTAAAAACCAAGCTCAATAACTTGATAGACCTTTGCGGAGCTTATTATGGTTACGATTGGTTAACAGAAAAAACAGCTGGAGAAAATATCAAAATCATCTCCTTTATTGTGAGATATGACAGAGAGCCCATCCGCTTTACCTTCTTCTTTTACAGACCAAAAGATAAGTGGCAATTAAATAACTTCTCTTTCGACGAGAGCATAGATGATGATTTAGAAGAAGCGACAAAAGCATACAGACTTAAAGAAAACTTCAACTGACGATTCTTTTTTGTTCCCTTTGAAAAAAAATGCCGGACTGATTATAAAAATCAATCCGGCATTGTTGTTTGTATTTACTATCAACTAACAACCATCATCCATCAACTTACCTTTACTCTAATCCAAACAATCCGCTATTCAATGCTTGCAGCGTAGTGGTTTTATGGGCAGAAGGCAGCAGCAAGCTTACGTTGTGACGGCTGCCACCGTAGCTCACCATGCGTACTGGTATGTCTTTCAGCGAATCGAACAACTTCATCAATACATCTTTCGTTTCAGCAATTTCATTGCCCACCACCGATACGATGGTTTGATTGTCTTCAACCTCTACAGTTCCAAATGGTTCCAGTTCTTTCAGAATTTCTGCCAGATGTGCTGCATTGTCGATTGTTACACTCACTGCTACTTCCGAAGTTGTAATCATATCGATACTGGTGCGGTACTTTTCAAACACTTCGAATATTTTACGCAAAAAACCATAGGCCAGCAACATGCGGCTGCTGCGGATATTGATGGCATAGATACCATCTTTTGCAGCCACTGCTTTTACGCCTGTGCTACCCGCTTCTTCTACAATCAAAGTGCCTTTGGCTGAAGGCTCCATGGTGTTGAGCAGTTTCACGGGCACATTGTAGTGTTGTGCTGGCCAAATAGAAGCCGGGTGTAAAATCTTCGCACCGAAGTAGGCAAGTTCCGCTGCTTCTTCAAAGCTCAGTTGCTCTACTGGTACTGTTTTTTTACATACACGTGGATCGTTGTTGTGCATGCCATCAATGTCGGTCCATATTTCACATACAGATGCTTGTATTGCTGCTGCAATCAGTGATGCACTGTAATCACTGCCACCACGTTTCAGGTTGTCTACCTCGCCACGGGCATTGCGGCAGATATAGCCTTGGGTAATGAACAATGATTTGCCTGCATGCTGCGCCAGTGCCTCTTTCAGCTTGGCGCTGATAACAGGCACTTGTGGTTCATCGTTGATATCGATGCTCATGAATTCCAACGCAGGCAGCAAGGCATGATCGATGCCATTTTCTGTGAGATAAACGCTGAACAATTTGGTGCTGAGCAATTCGCCCTGCGCCAGAATATCTTTATTTAATGCATCGCTGAAAGAAATTTTCAGGATGATGTTGAGGAATTCAAAATGCTCATGCACAATGGCAGTAGCCTTGGCAACTGATGCTTCCTGCTTCACCAGCTCTTGCACAAATGCATGGTAGTGAGCTTCCAGTTTATCAATCAACTGTTTGGCTTCGTCCCGTTTATATGCCGCCAGCGCATTGCTGATTTCTACAAGGGCATTTGTGGTGCCACTCAAAGCACTCAGCACAACAATCTTGGGTTCATTGTCGGCGGTAATGAGCTGTGCCACCTGGGCCATTCTTTCCGGGCGACCAACACTGGTGCCACCAAACTTCATGATTTTCATACCTGTCTCTCTTTTCTGTCGGGCAAAGCCTTTTGTATGTTCCGGCCTTGCTCCATTGGTTTACAATTGCTTTTGTGAAAGATGAATTACCCGCAAAAAATTGCCCATAGCAGCTGCTACAGGCAATCATTTTCGTTGTCACAAAATAACAGAATAATCCGCTTGTAGTTGGCAGTAATCTTTTGCCTTTCTTTTTATGACGTTGCTTTTACAGACTTGCGGTTTTATGCAGGAAAAGCCACACCAGTCTTGCTACTCAATGCTGCCAGGTCTTGCACCACAGCCTCCACTAATGGAATGCCCTGTGTAGCACGGATCGCTTCCATTTCCCGCTCCGGATCGCCGGGCACCAAAACGGGTTGTGCCGGGTTGGATGGAACTGCATTTTTAAACCGGGTAATCCAGTTGTCCATGTGTTGCTTGAACTCATCGGCCGGGCGGAAACCATCGATGCGCATGGCGCCGAGGAAATGACCCAGCCCCTCACCCGGCATATTGTCGGGCATGGGCACATAGGCCGGAAAGGGCGGTGCCCAAGGACCATAGCTGGCACCACTCAGCACAGCACTAAAAATATCGACGATGCTTCCCAAGGCGTATCCCTTGTGGCTGCCATGTTCCCGGTCGCCACCGAGTGGCAGTAAAGCACCGCCTTTTTTCAAAGCGTTGGCATCGGTGGTAGGTTCACCATCGGCATCCTGCACCCACCCCAGTGGCGCTTCGGCATTTTTGCGTTGCAATATTTCGAGCTTGCCATTGGCAGCGGTAGTGGTTGCAAAATCGGCCACAAATGCCGGCTGCTCACCAGCAGGAATGGCTACGCAAATAGGATTGGTGCCGAGCATTTTTTCTTTGCTGAAAGTGGGCGTTACCAAGGCACTGGCGTTGGTCATGGCCCAACCAATCATATCGTGTTGCAAGGCCATCATGGCATGATAGCCGGCAATGCCAAAGTGATTGCTGTTTTTCACACTCACCCAACCGCTGCCTACGTTGGTTGCTTTATCAATGGCCACTTGCATGGCTTTGGGCGCCACTACCAAACCAAGTCCTTTGTCACCGTCAATCACGGCGGTGCTGGGTGTTTCATGTACTACCCGCACATTGGGTGTGGGGTTGATGCGACCAGCTTCGTACAGCCGCCAGTAGCCGCTGAGGCGGGCAATGCCGTGGCTGTCAATACCCCGCAAATCGGCACTGAGCAATACGTTGGTGGCCAATTGTGCATCGGCTTCAGGACAGCCCATGGCTAAAAAAGTGTGCAGCGTAAACTGCTGCAAAAGGTTGTATGCAAATACCTGCTCCATGCGCCGCAAGGTAGGTTGTTATTTGTTTTTTGGAATGAGATGATAGGATAAGGATGATGGGACGCGGATATACCGGATGAGACGGATTTCGCTGATTGTTTTGATGGCCACAAATTCACGGATTAGATAAATGCAAAAGAACTTTTATAGCCCTAAAAGGGCGAACTCATGTAGCCACGGGTGTAGCCCGTGGTAAGGCATGCCGCCCCAATAATTTTAGCCCTGAATGGGTGAAATAATTGTATCCGGATTTGGTGTTGAGTTGAGTAACGGAATGTCACAGGCCAGAGGCCTGCGACAGCATTACGAGTTGGTACATGTTGAGTAATGCACTGCAGATGCAGTGAGTGACACAACGCAGCTGCCAAATGCACTTGGCTCGTCAACAACAATGTATTTGTACTTTAAGCTGAAGCATAAAAAAAGCGACCTCAGTGAGATCGCTTTTGAAATATTGTAATTGAGTATTACATACCTGGCAGCCAGGGGCGGCCTACGCCTTCACGCCATGGCCAAGGCATGCTGGCCAAAATAATAAGCAGGGCGATGGTATATAAAATGAGGGCACGACGGTGTTTGACAAAATCGTTGAACTGCTTTTTGCGAACGCCGTAACCGAGGGTTACCAAAACGATGGCGAGAATCATACCGATGCCATGCTCCACAGCCCAGTAGCGGGTTGCAGCATTCTTCATGGTTTCGCCCATACCTGCGTTTGTAATGAGTTTTAAACCAAGGTCACCGGCGAAGTACTGAAACAAACCCAACAGCAACATGATGTGGCTGCCAATCATGAGGAACAAACCGAGCTTACGGTCTTTTTCGCCATAGGGCTGCGCCGATGCCGTAGCATGACGATACACATTCAACAACAATAAAATAAGGATGACCCAGCGAAGCACATTGTGCAAATGAACTGAACCTGCGTACATACGAAATGATTTTTTGATTGAAGCAAAGGAAAGCGTTTTTGCAACTGCTCGCCTATCAATTTACCATAACCGTAAAAGGAAAGGAAGATTTTATTCTTCTACCCAATCGGCCAAAAACACATTGGTATCACGGGTGCCGCCATTGTTGCGGTTGCTGCAAAACAGAATCTTTTTGCCGCTATAGCTAAACATCGGGAAGGCATCAAAACCTTGGTCGCGGCTCACTTTGGTGAGGTTGCTGCCATCTTCATTAATCATGTACAGGTTGAAAGGAAAACCCCGCTTGTACTCATGGTTGCTGGCAAAGAGAATGCGTTTGCTATCGGGCATATACGTGGGTGCCCAGTTGGCCTGACCATAGGCTGTCACCTTCTTTGGATTGCTGCCATCGGCATTGGCAATCCACACTTCCATATTGGTTGGCGCTACCAAATTTTGAGCCAGCAAATCTTTGTACTCTTTAATATCCGCAGCTGCAGTAGGACGTGAAGCTCTCCAAATGAGTTTCTTGCCATCAGGGCTAAACCAAGCACCACCATCGTAACCCAGCATGTTGGTCACCTGTTTTTCCTTGCCGGTTTTCAGGTCCATAATCCACAGTTCGAGATCACCACTCTTGGTACTGGTGTATACCATTTTTTTACCATCAGGGCTTATTGTGGCTTCGGCATCGTAGCCCTTGGCATTGGTGAGCTGCTTTACAATTTTACCATTGTAATCGGCCATGAAAATGTCGTAGCTATCGTAGAGCGGCCAAATGTATTTATTGCCATACTTGCTGCGGTCGGGCACCGGCGGGCATTCGCTTGAACCCAAGTGAGTGCTGGCGTAAATCACGTGCTTGCCATCCTTGGTAAAAGCACCACAGGTAGTGCGGCCTTTGCCGGTGCTCACCATTTTGTAGGTAAACTTTTCGCCGGGCGCAGGCACTTTGCCAATAAACATCTGATCGCAGGTGATGCCTTCTTTGGGATTTGTTTTCTGGAAAATAATCCACTGATCATCGAAGCTGAAATAAGCCTCGGCATTGTCGCCGCCAAAAGTGAGTTGTTGTATGTTGCGAAGGTTTTTCTCGTCGGCATAACGAAGCGAATCAGTAGAGACCAGCTCCATGGGCGACACTTTTCCGGTAAAAGAAAACAAAACAGCTCCGGATATGAGGAGCATCACAGGCAGCATCAGTTTATTCATGCGGTTCATTTTTGGCTATCCGGCAAAAGTAACTCCCCTGCCGGGTTTCATTTGTCATGCCTTTGTCCGATTTGGCGGAGGTATGCAAATGATGGCACGAACGTTGACGAGGGTGCCCACAATACGCAACAGCTATTTATGCGTTATTTGCAGCAAAAGGAACGAAAGATGTTTGGTAGAAAAATAGTGCTGTTGATGGCGATGCTGAGCAGTGTCCTGACAGCCTGCGACAACAATGATGCAGCAGACAAGACAGCAACAACAACGGCTGCCAGCAAAGACCCGGTGCTGGCCGGCATGGAACAGCAAATAGCCCAATATCCGGATAGTGTGGTGCTGATAGACCGGTTGATTGATACCCTCAGCCAACGCAATCAAACCGATGCCGCTGCAACCTGGTGTGACACCTTACTGCAACGAGACACGGTCAATAATCTAATTTACAGTTTGGTAAAAGCCGATTTGTACAGAGCGGCACAACAATACCCGAAAGCCATTGCTGCGTATGAATATTATTTGCAACGCAAAGCAGATGAGCCGACCATTTTCTTGAGCTTGGCCAATACTTTAGCCGAAGCCGGCGACAAAAGGGTGCTTACATTTTGCCCGCAAATTGTACGGCAGTTTCCCACCCGGGAAGTGTATACAGGTGTGTGCTATGTAAAAGGCATTTACTACAATACCATAAAAAACTATGCACAAGCCAGGGCATGGATGGACAGCACCATCCGCTACGATTATGCTTTTACCGATGCCTACATGGAAAAAGGCTTCGCCTGGTTTGATGAAGGTAAAGCTGCACAAGCTGCTGCCACTTTTGCCAAGCTGGTAGAGATTGATGCCAAGAATGCAGAGGCCTGGTATTGGCTGGGTAAAAGCGAAGAAACCGCGGGCCGTAAAGCCGCTGCCATCAAGGCTTACGAACGTTGTGTGCTTATCAGCAGCAACATACCAGAAGCGAAGGAAGCACTGGAGCGGTTGGGGAAGTGAGGTGTACTGGTTGGAAGGTTTGGAAGTTGGTAGGTTGAAATGTTGAGGCCTTTTCCATTGAACATTGGAACTTGTGAACACTGGAACTTTGAAACTTTCAAACTTTCAACCTTGTAAACTCGAAATCAAACTCGACATTTGCCGCAAATAAACAACCGCTGATTGTATGGCATTGATTGCTCCTTCGCTGCTGGCAGCCGATTTTCTGCATTTGGATGCAGCCCTTCGCATGGTGAACGATTCTCAGGCCGATTGGTTGCACCTCGATGTAATGGATGGCCGTTTTGTGCCCAACATCAGCTTTGGGTTGCCCGTTATTGAAAGCCTGCGCAAAGCCACCAGCAAACCGTTTGATGTACACCTGATGATTTTGGAGCCGGAGAAATATGCGGAAGCATTCAAGAAAGCAGGTGCCGATATTTTGACAGTACACATTGAAGCTTGTCCTCACCTGCACCGCAATGTGCAGCAAATAAAAAGTCTGGGTATGAAAGCCGGTGTGGCGCTGAATCCGCATACACCCATTGCCAGCCTCGACAATATTTTAGGCGATATAGATCTGGTGTGTTTGATGAGTGTAAACCCCGGATTTGGTGGACAGTCTTTCATCCCCGGCACCATCGACAAAATCAAGCAACTGCGGCACATGATTGATACCCGTGGCCTGCAGGTTGATATTGAAATTGATGGCGGAGTGGGTGAAAAGAATGCCGCTGAAATTGTTGCGGCTGGTGCAACGGTGCTTGTGGCGGGCAGTTCCGTTTTCAACGCTGCAGACCCGTTGGCGGCAGTTGCCCAATTGAAAAGTTTATAACATCATACTACTGAAATGAAAGGCCGTACACTGTGTACGGCCTTTTTTATGGGCATTGCGTCAACAAGATTTGGAATGTTGTGTTAGGCAATCCGGCATACCAATTTCATTGACTCCATTTACCCGCCACGCATGAGTAAACTTCTATTAAGCTGCGGCTTATTATTGTTGCAGCTATCTGGCACAGCACAACATTCATTGGACAGTATTGTAAACGCCTACACCAAACAGCAAAATTTTAGCGGTGTCGTATTGATGGCTAAAGCTGGCAAAATACACTACCTATCGGCCAAAGGCCTTGCCAACCGTAGCTTTCAGATACCCACACAAAAAGATACCCGTTTCAAAATTGCGTCCATCACAAAAACATTTACGGCGGTACTTATTCTTCAATTAATGGAGAAAGGGCTGCTTCGGTTGGATGCAACAATGGGGCAATACTTACCCAACTACACCGGCGAAGCAAAAGACAAAGTGACCATCATGCAGTTGCTCACCTATAGTTCCGGCATTCCCAATTGTGAAGGCAACACAGGCATTGCCGTGTATCAATCGCCCAATTCGGTTGATAGATTTATACAACAACATTGCAGTGGTAAACTGGAGTTTGCACCGGGAAGCCGGTTCAATTATAACAATGCAGACTATATCATTTTGGGCAGCATCATTGAACACATTACCCGAAAATCTTTTGCGCAAAATCTTCAGGAAAACATATTGCAACCACTCAAAATGCAGCACACACAAATGCTGCGGTCGAAAGATGTGATACCAATGCTGGCCAGCACTTACAACAAGGATGATTCCACTGGCACAATGTACGCAGACGATCCTATGTACATCGAAAACTACTTTGCTGCCGGAGCCATGTACTCCACAGCCGAAGATTTGCTCCGGTTCGACCAAGGCATATTTACCCATCAATTATTGAAACCGGCCACGGTTGAGCTTATGTTGACACCCAATCCCAACCTCTATGGCGTGGCCATTAGCTTTTGGGTGTATAAACAAGAAATCAACCAAAAGCCATACACATTGGCCAACAGGCAAGGAAGCATTTGGGGTGCCAATGCCAATTGGATACATGTGTTAGGTAAAAATGAAACAGTCATTGTCCTCAGTAACAGCAATACCTGCAATTTGCCCGATATGACCAATGCATTGCTTCAGTCTTCGTTTCGCTAATTGAAACATGTAATAAACAAAGCGGCTGCTTCAATTAGTTGAAGCAGCCGTTTTATTGGAGCAAATGAGTATTACCACTTATCTACCTCTTCCAGCGAATGGGTATTTCCATTGCTGCTGGCTGGCGGCAGGTCGTTTACCACAACGGGTGCAGGCACCGGCACATCTTCTTCCACAGGTGCTACAGCAGCTACGGCCACAGGTGTAGCCTGCTCATCCCCTTCTCCATCATATTCATCGTGGTTGAAGGCATCGAAATCGAAATCGGGCATGAGTTCTGTTTTCACAAAATCAACCGCTTCGTTGAGGCCCTTAATGAACTTGTTGAAGTCTTCTTTGTACAAAAAGATCTTATGCCGGTCGTAGCCATCTTCATTGAATCGTTTCCGGCTTTCGGTGATGGTCAGGAAGTAATCATTTCCGCGGGTTGACCGTACATCGAAGAAATAGGTTCTTCTTTTACCGGCTTTAATGCGCTTACTGTACACACTGTCCATTTTCTTGTCGGTCTGCTCGTAGGCCACAGGTAGTTAGTTTTGGTTTAACAATTCTTTTTGAAAATGTTAAAACAAATATAGGGACCAGAATGAAATAGCAAATTTTTTATAAAAAGGCTTTGGTGGAAAATGAAGGGCCTAAAATCGGCAATTTCTGCACGGTCAAAACACGCAAGGCTTATCTTCGCCGCACTAAAAAAAAGCCCCCATATGAACCTACACGAATATCAGGCAAAAGAGCTGTTGAAAAAGTACAATGTGCCAGTGCAGGAAGGCATCGCCGTGGAGAGTGTGATGCATGCGGAAGAAGCCTACCGCCAGATTAAAACGCAAACAGGCAACAACTTTGCGGTGATAAAAGCGCAAATACATGCCGGTGGCCGTGGTAAAGGTAAAATTGAGGGCAGTGAGCAGCGTGGTGTAGCCGTAGCCAAAAGCCTCGATGATGTGACCAACATTGCCAAAAACATTTTGGGTCATACACTGGTAACAATTCAAACCGGCCCTGCTGGTAAAAAAGTAAATAAAGTATTGGTGGCGCAGGATGTTTACTATCCCGGACCCAATCCTGTAAAGGAATTCTACCTCTCTATTTTGCTCGACCGTACCAAAGGCCAAAACGTGATTATGTACAGCACCGAAGGCGGTATGGACATTGAAGAGGTAGCACACAATACGCCTGAGAAAATTTTTAAAGAGTGGGTACATCCCGGTGGCGGTCTGCAAGGTTTTCAGGCACGTAAAATTGCCTTCAACCTTGGCTTGAGCGGCGATGCTTTTAAAAGCTGCGTAAAGTTTGTAACCAACTTGTACAATGCCTATGTGGCGCTGGATTGCGGCATGCTCGAAATCAACCCGCTTTTCAAAACCAGCGATGAAAAAATTATTGCAGTTGACTGTAAAATGAGTTTGGATGAAAATGCGCTGATGCGCCATCCTGACCTCGCTGCGCTGCGTGATGTAACCGAAGAAGATCCTACTGAAGTAGAAGCCGGTCAATACAACCTGAACTTTGTAAAGCTCGACGGCAATGTGGGCTGTATGGTTAACGGTGCTGGTTTGGCCATGGCTACCATGGATATGATTAAGCTGAGTGGTGGTGAGCCTGCCAACTTCCTGGATGTTGGCGGTAGCGCCAATGCACAAACTGTTGAAGCCGGTTTCCGCATTATTCTGAAAGACCCAAAAGTGAAAGCCATCCTCATCAACATTTTTGGTGGTATCGTTCGTTGCGACCGTGTAGCACAAGGTGTTATTGATGCCTATAAAACCATTGGCGAAATCAACATTCCTATCATTGTTCGCCTCCAGGGTACCAATGCTGAAGAAGCCAAGAAGCTGATTGATGAAAGCGGCTTGCAGGTACAAAGTGCCATCCTCCTGAGCGAAGCTGCCGAGTTGGTAAACAAAGCAGTAGCCTAAAGTAAAGTCTTACTTGATATAAGAAAAGCCCCGCAAACATGTGGGGCTTTTCTATTGCTGTTATTCAAATTATTCAATTTTACAACCCGTACTTTTGAACTAAGCGTTATACATGCAAACACTGTTACAAACACCGGGTAATTTTGCCACTACTGAACAAGGAGAACAACTTTTCTTTTCCGGCTATAGTTACTTAGGCATGGCATCGCACCCTGCATTTATGCAATGGGCAAAAGAAGGATTAGACAAGTACGGGCTGATGCAACCCAGTGCCCGTATTTCAAACACTCCATTAAAAATATACAGTGAAGCAGAGGCACAAATCAGTGATTGGTTAGCTGCTGCAGACACAGTATTATTTGCTGGTGGATTTGCAGCAGGACAAGCAGCAGTGCACTCAATTCAACAATTGAACTGTCCCATTTTTGCAGCACCCAATTGTCATCCCGCAGTATTAGCAGCAGGCATTCAATCAGCCACAACTTCATTTGAAACATGGAGTCAGCATGTAGTGGAGCAAATCAACAACCATACATACGAAGGGCCTTATGCAATCATTGCAGATGCAGTGAACCCGTTAGCTCCCGTGGCATACGACTGGCAATTTTTATCTGCCATGCAAAAGCCATTGATCGTGTTGATTGATGATAGCCACGGCATTGGGATTACAGGAAACAATGGAAAAGGCGTAGCTTCATTTTTGCCGCAAAAAGAGAACATCGAATGGATGATTTCTTTTTCCATGTCGAAAGCATTGGGTGTGCAGGCTGGTGCTGTTGCATGCAGCAATGCCAGCACCGCAGCTGCCTTGCGCAGCAATCCGTTTTACGCAGCCACTACTCCACCCATGCCTGCAGTGGTGCATGCATGGCAGCAAGCAACCACATTGTATGAAGCACAAAGAGTAAAGCTGCAACAGCATTGCCATTGGATGAAAGAACAAGTACAGCACACTCCTTCTTTTGTATTGCATGCACAACTTCCCATTTTGTTTTTACCTACCGACATGGACGAGCATTGGTTTGCACAACACAACATCCTCATCTCCTCTTTTGCTTATCCAAATCCTGCTGGTAAGCCACTCAACCGTGCAGTATTTACAGCGGCGCATTCGCAGCAAGATGTGCAACAATTAATCGCTTTATTAAGGGCATAAAAAAAGCGTTGAACCAGTCAACGCTTTCACAATATCATCGAATCGATTAGTCGAGCAGAATAATTTTTGAGCCACCTTTTTCGCCATTCAACTCTACGAGTTCAATATCGAAAACGAGTTCTTTACCTGCCAGTGAATGGTTGGCATCCAACTTCACTACTTCGGTTTCAATAGCATGTACAATTACAGGAACAGGGCGGCCCATTTGGTCACGCAGCATCAGTTCCATGCCAATTTCCAATTGCATTTCGGCAGGAATTTGCTCCTTCGGAAATTCAATTACATTTTCTTCGCTCCATTCGCCATAAGCTTCAGCAGCAGGAATATTAATGGTTTTTTTATCGCCGAGAGTCATGCCTTCTACGCCGGCATCAAACCCTTTGATCATTTGACCAGCGCCAACTGTAAACTCCAATGGTTCACGGCCTGCAGAAGAGTCAAACTGTTCGCCGCTGGTTAATGTACCGGTGTAGTGTACCTTCACCACATCGCCTTTTTTTACTACAGACATCTTGTGAGATTTAATGAAGCTGCAAGGTAGTTGAATGATTGGTGATAGCAAACCTAAAATTGCGCAACTTGCATTGTTATGAGAAAACCACTGTTTCTTGCCATCCTTGTATCGCTGCTCCAATGGCTGAGTAGCCCCGGCTTTGCCCAACCTGTCAATAAACAAAAGCCGGGTATTAAAACCGGTGCCGACCGTATGGAAGTTTACCTGCCCTTGCTAAAAGGTAAGCGGGTGGCCCTCTTTGCCAACCAAACAACGGTGGTGGGGCCCAACAAAGTGCATTTGGCTGATACCCTGCTGAAGCGGGGCGTACAATTGGTCAAAATCTTTTCACCTGAGCATGGTTTCAGAGGCACGGCCGATGCCGGCGAAAAAGTGGGCAACAGCGTTGATTCTGCCACTGGCCTGCCCATAGTGAGTTTGTATGGGGGCAAATATGCACCCAGTGCTGATGAAATGAAAGATGTCGACATCATGATGTTTGATGTGCAGGATGTAGGCATGCGCTACTACACCTACATTTCTTCTTTAGAAGATTATATGAATGCTTGCATCGAAAATGCAAAGCCATTGTTGATTCTTGACCGACCCAACCCCAATGGTTTTTATGTAGATGGTCCTATTCTTGAAAAACCATTCAAGAGCCACGTTGGTATGCAACCCATTCCGATTGTGCATGGCCTTACTATTGGCGAATATGCACAAATGCTCGTGGGTGAAAAATGGCTTACCCCAAAAGCCAACAGCATGATGGAAACCTTTAAAAAAGCGGTGCCTACAAAGGATACGCCCTTTCATATGCTGGTGATTAAATGTCAGAACTACACCCACAGCGATTACTACGAGCTGCCTGTTCGTCCCAGCCCCAACCTGCCCAATATGCAAAGTATTTTCCTGTATAGCAGCACCTGCTTTTTTGAAGGCACTGATGTGAGTTTGGGCCGTGGTACTACATTTCCGTTTCAAGTATTTGGTCACCCCACTATGCCAGACTCACTCTTTAGTTTTACTCCGGTAAGCATGTTTGGTGCCAAAACACCACCCCAGCAAAACAACTTGTGCTATGGCTTTGATTTGCGCAACGAGAAAATAGACATCACCAAGCCAAAGTGGAAACAAATACAGCTTCGTTATATTTTGGATGCCTACAAATTGTTTCCCAACAAAGACAGTTTCTTTTTACGTCCGAAAAAGAACAACCCCAACTGGCAAGATTACTTCTTCAATAAGCTGGCTGGCAACTATACTTTGATGTGGCAAATCATGAATGGTAAAACAGAAGCGGAAATCCGTAAGAGCTGGCAGCCCGGTTTGAAGCAATACAAAGCCACCCGTAAAAAATACTTGCTCTACAAAGATTTTGAATAGCACATTTGCAGCCGCAAAGGCAGAGGTTATGATAGAGAAAGCAACACCACGAATTGTATTTATGGGCACACCAGCGTTTGCAGTAGCATCGCTGGATGCCTTGCTGCAAGCGGGTTTCAACGTTGTGGCTGTAGTAACTGCACCAGACAAGCCTGCCGGCCGTGGCATGAAGCTGACAGAAAGTGCCGTGAAGCAATATGCAGTGGCTCATAACCTGCCGGTGTTGCAACCAGAGAAGTTGAAGTCGCCTGAATTCATTGCGGCATTACAAGCATTGCAAGCCGATTTGCAAGTGGTTGTGGCCTTTCGCATGTTGCCCGAAATAGTTTGGAACATGCCTCCGATGGGCACCATCAATGTGCATGGAAGTTTGCTGCCACAATATCGTGGTGCGGCACCCATCAACTGGGCAGTTATCAATGGTGAAAAAACAACCGGTGTAACGACCTTTAAATTGCAGCATGCTATCGACACAGGCAATATTCTGTTACAAGCCAGCATGCCCATTGATGACAATGAAACAGCAGGCGAAGTACACGACCGCATGAAAAATTTAGGCGCAGCGTTACTTGTAAAAACTGTAACCGGTTTGGTTGATGGCACTATTCACGAGCAACCACAACCTGCCGATGAAGGTCAACTAAAACATGCCCCAAAAATTTTTACCGAAACCTGTCAGATCGACTGGAATCATTCAGCAGCGTCCATTCACAATCAGATACGCGGCTTATCGCCATTCCCAGGCGCCTTTACACAACTGCATGGCAAAATGCTGAAAATATTTGAAAGCCGCTACAGTACTGAAGCTCACCACCAATCTCCTGGCAGTATTGACAGCGATGGAAAAACTTATATCCGCTATGCAGCTATTGATGGTTGGGTAAACATATTGACGTTGCAATTGGAAGGGAAAAAACGCATGGCCGTAGCAGATTTCCTGCGGGGCTATCGCATGGATCAAGCCTGATTTATTGCTGGATGATAATGTCAAAATCATTTTCATCCCACACATCCAGCGCAGCACAGGCAGCACTGCTGAGTCGGGCCACAATGGATTCTCCTTTTTTAATTACCGGCAATTCGCCTATCACTTTCGCAAAAATCATTTGCTGATTTTTTTTGTTCGTCACTTTTACAACAGTGCCAATGGTAAACTGACTGCTGAGTATGTAAAACTTACCATCGTACCAACCAGCCATGCTTTTAAAGTAGCGGGCCTTCCCTTCTTTCATTGTGGTATCTGTACCTACAAATTCTGCAGCGTACGCTCCGGTGCCTGTATACACCGGCGGAAATTTCTTGGGCTCAATGTTGTGCGGAATATCCGTGGGCGTTTTCGCCTGCTCATGAGCCAAAATGGGCGACAATAATGACAGCGGCATGAAACCAACAAACACTGGCTTGCCTTCCAACTCCAATTCATACGTTGGATTCAACGCCTTCAACACTCTCGGGTTAGCTTTCCCAAACAATGGCGACAAATTTTGAAAATGATCACCTTTTTGTGCCAGGTAGTACAGCTCTACACAATGTTTATTGGCACAGCTATCGCTGAGTAAAGATTGCACTGTTAGGAAAATAGTATGCTGATAGTGGGCATGAGCTGTATCAATAGGATTAAGCAACGTATACTGCTCGGGCGACATGCCAAATGCAATCCGCAACGCTTCTGTATTGATGCTGCTATCGGCCCGAAAAGCTATGACCGGCAAACCATTGCGCAGCAGCACTTCCCGGTGCTGTGCAACGGATAGCTGGAGCCCCAGCATTAAGATGTATATGGTTATAAAAAGTACTCTTTTTTTCATGGCCTGCAAATATGTTGGTTTGCTACGAAAAGCTAATTGCATGTGCACAAACAGCTTTACATTCTCAATCGCCACTCTTTGGGATAGTAATTGTTGCTTCGGTTGCCCAATTGCTTTATCCAACCCAATGGCACTTGTTGAAAGCAAACCAGGTGCCAACCTTTTTCAGCTTCCACATCGATAGCTTCTTTACGTAAATATTTTAACGCCTCGGGTAATGATAATTCGATGCGACGAATATTGCTATTAATACAATCACTCATCGCCAATGCATGATCTGGTTGCAATTGCTGATGCATCATTTCACCCACACACACTCCGGCCTTCCGCACTCTCAAAATATTTTGCAACTGCGCAAATGTGTAAAATGTGTTTGTTGGCATTGCATACCACACTTCTTTGTGCATATACCATTGAACATCCGCTTCATTGTTTACCCAACGGGCAATGTCTGCTGGCGGTTGAGCAGCTTTGATGGTTCGGTAGGCTTTTTGCTTTGCGCTTGAAATTGTTATTGCTTCAGCAGCAGATTTTTTCCGAAAAACGGCCATAAAAAACCCTTCTCCTTTCACCAGATTTGGATAAAACCGATAACACGGATGATTCATTGTTTCACTCATGCTGGTTACTATGCCTGAAGATTCAGGAATAGTAACAGCCAGCGATTCTACATCAAATTGTTGATGCACCCAGTCCACTACAGCTTCATCTTCTTCAGGAGAAAAGCTACACGTGGTATAAATAAAAATACCGCCCGGTGCCAATGCGTTCCAAGCATCAGCAATGATGCGCTGCTGCCTTTGCCAACACATCGTTACATTGTCTTCACTCCATTCCTGAATGGCTTCAGGATCTCGCCTGAAAAGTCCGCTGCCCGAGCATGGTGCATCAATCAAAAGCACATCAAACAGGCCATCGAGTTGTCCAAAATCTTTCGGATCATTATTCGTCACCAACACATTGGCATTTCCCCAGCGGGTAATATTTTCCAGTAAAATATTAACGCGGCTGCTGATGACTTCATTCGTTACCAACACATCCTTTGGCTTCATCAACGACAGCAAGTGTGTTGATTTGCCGCCAGGTGCCGCACACAAATCCAATACTTTGATGGGCTGTTGTTGCGGCACATGCTGCCACGCCAGTTCAATGGCCATGCTGCTGGCTTCCTGTACATAGTAAGCACCGGCATGCCACAAAGGATCGAGGCTAAATACAGGCCTTTCAGAAAGATAACGGCCGTACTTTGCCCACAAAACAGGTGCATCTATTGGTAAATGTGCAGCTATTTCCTCTGTACTTTTCTTTGGATGCAACCTAACCGATACGGGTGGCTGCGCTGCTGCATGCACAGCTACAAATGCTGGTTCATCAAAACCAGGAGCAGCAGTCAGTTGTTTGAGTAAGGCAGCAGGAAGCGTCGGCATATTGTAAAAAAATGATAATGCAGCGAAATTATCTCAAATGACCTCTTACTTTGAAGTGGTTCCTGCATCTAAAGGAAAAAACCTATGGAAGGAGCAAATACAAATCAATCGCAACAACAGAAGTATCAGGTCACCATTCACTTTCGTATGGATGAAGAATTTATGACGCTGGTTCCGCCCCACCGAACTTACATCAATTACCTCATCAACAAAGGCATTGTAGATAGTTACACGGTGAGTTTAGAAAGCATGCGTAGTTGGATTGTGATCAGTGGAACATCTAAAAAAGAAGTGTTGCAGGTGTTAGAAAAATCACCTTTAGCAAAGTACTGGAGCATTGAGATAGATGAGTTGTATGTGGTTGATGGCCAACCATATAGACTTCCCCAATTACAGCCGAATTAATTTTTTTGAGAAAGACGGAAAAAAAATTTTGCAGATTAAATCCTACCCCTATTTTTGCACTCCCAAAACGATACAGGGGTATCAAAAAAGGGAGCATAGCTCAGCTGGTTTAGAGCATCTGCCTTACAAGCAGAGGGTCCGCGGTTCGAACCCGTGTGCTCCCACAAAGGTCGAAATACTGAAAAGTGTTTCGACCTTTTTCTTTGCTGCTACTGCACTCTACTATTTGTTTTATTCTGCCATTGTAACGTGACATAGATTACCTGCCAGCCTATTTCGATAAAATAGCTTTAGCCACAAACAAACCAACGTATGGCTTACTATTTCAGCACCGTGATTGAGGGTAAATCTTTTGAAGAAACAATAGCACTTACCACTGCCGCTCTCAAGCAAGAAGGATTTGGCATTATTTCCAGCATCAATATGCAGGCAGCCATGCAGGAAAAATTGGGAAAAGAAATATTGCCGTATACCATTTTGGGTGCCTGTAATCCTGGTTTTGCATATGAAGCACTGCAACACGAGCCACACATTGGAGTAATGCTGCCATGCAATGTAGTGGTTAGGGCCTTGAATGAAACAGCAACAGAAGTTTTTGCGGTTAATCCTGTGGTATCTATGCAGGGCATTCAAAATCCGGCCCTTGGCCACATGGCTCAAACCGTGCAATCAAAAATGGAGACTGTGATTGCTGCGTTAAAATAGCCCTGTTGCCTTTGTTCAATTTGCTGTGTGTGGTTTGCTACAGAGTCCTGACATTTGCGCAGCATGGCTTTTCCTGAAGCAATACAAAAACTGGATGCCTACTGGCTGTACCTCGTCAACAGACGCTGGAGCAATCCTGTGTTTGATACCGTTGTACCATGGCTGCGGTACCAGGAAGTTTGGTATCCGTTCTATATTTTTCTCATCGCTTTTGCTCTCATTAATTTTGGTAAAAGAGGTGCCTGGTGGATAGCAGGCTTTATTGCTACCATCGGCCTGTCAGATACGGTGAGCAGTCGGTTAATTAAGCTGAGTGTTGAAAGATTACGCCCCTGTAACAACGTTGATGTATTACAGTTTTTGCAGTTGCGGGTTACACACTGTTCGGGTGGTTACAGTTTTACATCCTCGCATGCAGCCAATCATTTTGCCATGGCTACTTTTATTGCCATTACATTACAACCCATTGTTGGTAACAAAATTAAATGGGTGTATGTATGGGCGGCTTCTATTGCCTATGCTCAGGTATATGTAGGCGTTCACTACCCGATTGATGTAATGGGTGGCACATTGGTCGGCATCGCCATCGGTTGGGTTACCGGCAACTATTTCAACAAAAAAATCGGTTTAAAGGGGTTGGGCACACATGCCTAATGCGGCACAGCCACAGGTACCAATCGGCCACCCTCCTCTGCCCCACGTTCGCCGCTTTCGTGGTAAATGGCATCCTGATTTACCTGCCAAACATCATACAAATTTTTACCTGCCAAAATGTTTTTAACGGCAAGCATAGCAGTCATCATACTATGGTCCTGATTGTTGTATTTGTGCATGCCATTGCGGCCTACCAATATCAAACCGGGATAGGCTTGCAAGCCGTCACGTATAATTTGCTGCTGTTGTAAATAGTCCTGATTGTATACCGGATATGCTTTGGGCTGACGTACAACATACGCATCCAATACTTCTGACGCTTTACCCAAGCCAATGTGTTCCAATTCCTGCGCCGCCATTTGGCATAAATCTGCATCAGTGGCAGTCCACATACCATCTCCTTCAAAGCAGAAGTATTCTAAACCGTAGCAGACTTTATCTGCATCGGGCACCATATAGGGGCTCCAACTTTTAAAGTGTTGAATGCGGCCTACTTTTACCGCAGGGTCGTGGATATAAATCCAATTGTCGTTGAAGCGTTGTTGATCTTTTAAAATAAGTACCACCGTCAAAAAATCGCGGTACTGCAAGGCCTTGGCCGCCTGCTGCATTGCTTTTGTAAAACATGAAGCAGGATGACCAATCACATCTTTAATGGCCGCTGTTGAAATCACATAATTGAAACCATCCATTTTCTGTCCATCATGCAGCAACAAAGACCAAGATGATTGATCGGCATTTAACTGCATGGTTTGAACGCCGGTATTCATGTGTACCTGTACGCCCAAAGCTTCGGCTTTTTGTTTGCAAACCGTCCACATTTGGCCGGGGCCAAACTTGGGATAACGAAACGCATCAATCAAGGTTTTGATAACGGTATCATTTCCTTTTTTCTTTTTGGGAGGAAACAAGGCATTGCGAATGGCCGCCATCAATGAAAGCCCCTGAATGCGTTGTGCCGCCCAGTCTGCAGAAATTTCGCTGCAAGGAATGCCCCACACTTTTTCAGTATAGGTTTTAAAAAAGAGTTGATACAAACGTTTGCCAAACTGGTTGCTCACCCAATCTTCAAAAGTTTTGGGATTGGCCACCGGAAACATTTTTGCCTGCAAATAACTCAACACACATCGGGCTGCTTCAATCACACCCAATTTGCGCAAAGCTTCTCCTGCGGCCAAAGGATACGCAAAAAATTGTTGGTTGAAAAAAATGCGGCTGCTGCGTGGTCTTTCCAGCATTTCATCGCCCAGTATTTCTGTCCAAAAATCTTCTACCTCTTTCGACTTGCTGAAAAAACGATGGCCGCCGATATCGAAATGAAAACCTTTATACGACTCTGTTCTGGAAATACCTCCTACCAAAGTTGGATGAGCTTCAAAGACCTGCACATCAACGGTGCCGGCTTTTCCCAGCAAGTAGGCAGCAGTAAGGCCGGCTGGGCCAGCACCAATAATAGCAACAGATAAACGGCGGTTACTCACGGGGCAAATATAACCCCTGCAAGTAACCGCCGTTCAGCATTTCAGCAGATGCGCTTACATATCTGTAATAGGCTTGTATTTAGGCACCAGCGATTTCATCACCATCCAGCCTATGAGGTATGCCACAGCACAAAAACAGAAGATGATAAAATAACCCGCCGGCTTACCTTCAAATCCCAAAAACTGCAGGTTGGTTTCGCCAGCGTACACAAACAATTTACCAGCCGATTTTTGCAACAGCATAGAGCCGAGGCCACCGGCCATACCACCAATACCTGTAACAGTGGCAATGGCTGATTTAGGAAACATATCACCTACGGTAGAAAAGATATTGGCAGACCATGACTGATGCGCTGCTCCTCCCAAACCAATCATGATAACGGGCAACCATGGCGAAATAGTACCAAGCGGTTGCGCCAACAAAACCAGCAACGGAATGAATGCAAAAATGAGCATCGCTTTCATGCGGGCAGCATACGGATTCTGACCAGTTTTACGGATGATAATTGAAGGCAGTTTGCCACCGTAAATTGACAACATGGTAATAGCATACAGCGTAAATACCAATGCGATACCCAACCCTTCGGATGTTTTGATACCAAACTGTGTGTTGAGGTAAGAAGGTGTCCAGAAAAGAAAGAACCACCAAACGCCATCCGTCATGAATTTGCCAAATGCAAACGACCATGTTTGTTTGTATTTGAAACAATCGGCTAAGGTTACTTTCTTTTTATTGGGGTCTTCTACTTTCTCAGCTTCACCGTTGGCATCTCTGTCAGATAAAATGTAGGCCAGTTCTTCTGCATTTACTTTCGGATGCTCTTCAGGCTTTTTATACATGAATACCCAAAAAGCCATCCAGATAAAACCCAATGCCCCGATGATGATAAACGCCATTTCCCAACTGGTAGCTTTGGCCAACGGAGGAATGCTCAATGGTGCCAGCAAAGCACCTACTGATGCACCAGCATTGAAAATACTGGTAGCAAATGCACGGTCTTTTTTAGGGAAATATTCGGCAGTTACTTTAATGGCTGCAGGAAAATTACCCGCTTCACCAATAGCCAGTACGATACGTGCCACTATGAATGCATACATGCTTACAGTAGAAATAATAACAGCCGTATCGCCCACTGCCTGAGTTAATTCTGCTGCAGTATGCAAGCCCACATATTGCTCGGTTACAATGCCACACAAGGCATGCAAACAAGCACCGACTGACCACACACCTATCGCCCAGAGAAAGCCTTTCTTTGTACCCATCCAATCGATAAACCGACCGGCAAACAACATAGAAATGGCATACACAATGGAAAAGATGGAAGTGATGGTTCCATAGTTGTCTTCATTCCAGTGAAATTCAGGTTTAATGAATTCATCCCATGTTAAAGACAACACTTGTCTATCTAGATAATTAATGGTAGTGGCAACAAAAAGAAGCGCCACAATACTCCATCTGTAGTTCGTCATTTTTCCATTGGCTTGAGCTTGCATATCGTTTGGCTTTTGTGGTTATTTCTTAGTGACTGCGGCAATAGTAGCCAAAACTTCAGCAGTAGTTTTTTCAATCGTTTCGTACTCTTTTGCTTCCATCAGTTTTTTACTGATAAGCTTGCTGCCCATACCCACTGCACAAACACCGGCTTTAAACCAGGCTTCAATATTATCTTTGGTGGTATCTACACCTCCGGTAGGCATAAATTTCAGCTTTGGAAAGATGTCTTTGATGCTGCTCAAAAATTCGGGACCGAGCATGTTACCTGGAAACAGTTTGATGAAACCAATGCCTGCATTTTCAGCAGCAATTATTTCAGAAGGCGTCATACAACCGGGTGCATAAAAAATATCTTTTGATACACACAGTGCAGCTACATCTGGCACAAAGCCAGGGCTCACCAAAAAGTCGGCTCCAGCAGCCAAATAATCATTGGCCTGTTGCAAATTCTTAATGGTGCCCACACCCAGCAACAAACCGGGCATTTCAGCATTGCGTAATGCTACCATGCTTTTAAAATTGTGCAATGCTGCATCGCCCCGGTTGGTGTATTCAATAGCTTTTACACCCGCTTTGTATACGGCTTTCAATATGTCGAGTGTTACCTCCTCATCGGCATTAAAATACAAAGGCAGCATGCCTTGTTCTATAATGGCGGTAGTTACTTCATGTGTTGTTGGCATTGTTCAGATTTTTACTTTCACTACTATTTTCTTAATGGTTCCGTCACCAATCATGGGTGCATGTACATCGTTGGGAAAAAACACAACGAACTGCCCGTCGGTGAGTTGAAAATACATATCAGGTTGTTCGGTGTACAGCTGTACATCTTTCTCTGCATTGTAGCCACCGTTTTCAACCACACATTTTTCCCGTGTTTTCCAACCAATGGTTTCAACACCACGAATGCACACCTGAATATCAATGTACTGATTGTGGCATTCAAATTTCGCTACGGAAGCTTCAGCCGTTTTACCAGCAGCATCCGATATGATGCCTTTCAGCGCATCGCCATCTATTTCATATTTACCCGGTTCAATGGTAGCAAAATCAATGCTGCCAATCCAGGCAAATGCTTTTTCGAAAGAGGGATGCAGCGAAAAATATTTCGCTGCATTACCTAAAGTATCTATGACCATGTGTATTGGTTTTAGCGTTGTACACGACCACTGCCGTCGCCTTTCATCAAATCTTTTACTTCACCCAAGGTAGCGTGGTTCAAATCGCCGGGGATGGTGTGCTTGATAGCAGATGCTGCAACACCAAACTCTGCCGCTTCAGCCATTGGCATACCCGTTACCAAACCGTAAATCAAACCACTGGCAAATGAATCGCCGCTACCTACACGGTCTACAATGCGAACATTGTATTTTTTGGTATGGTAAAAATCGGTGCCATTGTACACCAATGCACTCCAGCCATTATCACTGGCACTATAACTCTCACGGAGTGATGATGCCACATATTTGAAACCAAACTTGGCTACCATTTGCTTCATGATATCCTGAAAACCGTCGAGGTGAAGTTCACCTTTGGTTACATCGGTATCACCGGGTTTGAAACCAAGCGTTGTTTCAGCATCTTCTTCGTTGCCGATACAAACATCAACCCACTGGCAGAGATGTGTCATTACTTTTTGTGCCTTCTCTTTGCTCCACAATTTTTTGCGGTAGTTCAGGTCAATGCTCGTTGTAATGCCTTTTGCTTTGGCCGCTTTCAATGCAGCTTCGGTAAGCGCAGCAGCTTTATCGCTAAGAGCTGGTGTAATACCGGTGGTATGAAACCAATCGGCACCATCAAAAATTTTATCCCAATCGAATTCGCTGGGGTCTACATCGGCAATGGAAGCACCGGCACGGTCGTACACTACTTGAGAGGCACGCATAGATGCACCGGTTTCGAGAAAATAAATACCCAAACGGTCGCCGCCACGGGCAACAAACTGTGTATCTACACCATAACGGCGAAGGTGGTTGATGGCCGACTGACCAATGGGATTGTTAGGCACTTTGGTAACGAATGTACCATTCAAACCATAGTTGCACAATGCGGCAGCTACGTTGGCTTCGCCGCCACCATAGGTTACATCAAAAGAATCGGCCTGAACAAAACGCTTGAAATCTGGCGTTGACAAACGCAGCATAATTTCTCCGAGCGTTACTACTTTTTTGGACATATCAAATTGGTTTTGTTATGAGCTAAAATGAATATTGATTTATAAATTATTCTTATCAAACAAAGCTTTTACCTGTTGTATGTATGCAACTGTATTTTGGGTAGCATCACCTTTTTCGTGCAGCTTGGCATAGGCTGCAGCCGCAGCAAAACTGATGACATCTTGCAAATCATGCTTCGATTGCAAACCGTAAATAAGACCTGCCATAAAACAATCTCCGCTACCAACTTTATCTACAATGGCATCGGTGGTAAATAGCGGACTTACTACTTGAGTACTCTTTGTATTGAGTGCCGCATAGTAACGAATGCTGCTGGCATCGGCATCAAAACGAAAGGTGTTGGCTACAACAGTACAGTTGGGACAGGCCAGAAACAACGCATTTGCAGTGGTGCTGGCGTGTGCCAGATAAGCTTCCTGCGTGGCAGCTGTAATAGCGTTAGCATCTACGGGTATGCCCAACAAAGTTTCTGCTGCCCAAATATTTCCCATTACTACGTTGCAATACTTTACCAATTGTGGCATTACAGCAACAGGCAGCTTGCCATATTTCCACAGCAATGAACGATAGTTCAGATCAATGGAAATAGTGATATTACGTTGAGAAGCTTCTTTCACGGCTTCAAGGCAAAGTGCCGCAGCCTGCTCACTTACTGCTGGTGCAATGGCACTGAAATGAAACCAGTCAACATCCTGCAATATGTCATCCCATGGTACAACTCCAGTGGCAAGGGTTGAAAAGGAAGAATACTTTCTGTCGAACACATTTTCATGGCTCTTCATGTCAGCACCTTCTTTGAGGTAATACAAACCAATGCGTTCGCCGGAAAGAATGATGGGCGAAGTATCAATTTGTTTACTCTCCAAATAAGCAATGATGTCTTTAGTAATGATATTATCGGGTAATGCTGTGCAATATTTTACTGGCATTTTCCAAGTGGCCAAAGCCGTGGCTACATTGAGCTCGGCACCACCTACAAATACGGGCAAATGGTGTGTACGCAACCATTCACCACCATTAGCTGGCGGCAAACGGAGTAACAATTCACCAAAGCACAACACTTTTCCCATGACTTATTTTAATGTAGGAACCGGAGCCGGATCCATATCGGTATACACAAGGTTTTCGCCGGCCATGCCCCAAATAAAACCATAGTTGGTAGTACCACAACCATAGTGAGTACTCCATGGTGGAGAAATCACCGCTTCGTTATTGGCCATCACCAGGTGGCGTGTTTCCATGGGGTTGCCCATGAAATGAAACAAGCGTTGTCCTTCGGGCAAATCGAAATACAGATATACTTCCATGCGGCGGGTGTGGGTATGTGGTGGAATAGAATTCCAAACACTACCTGGTGCCAGTACCGTTAAACCCATCACCAGCTGGCAACTCTTGATGCCATCGAGGTGAATGTATTTGTAGACGGTACGTTTGTTGGCTGTTTCAGCAGCACCCAACTCAACAGGCGCAGCCTGCTCTTTGGTAAACAAAGTGTTGGGGTAAACCGCATGTGCAGGTGCACTCAGTAAGTAAAAAATAGCCGGTGTTTTTTTAGAGGCAGATGCAAAGCTTACCTTTTTTGTACCCTTGCCTAAATACAAGCACGATAGTTTTTCTAATTCGAACTTTTTGCCATCAGCTGTAACTGTTCCTTTACCGCCAATGTTGATGATGCCCAATTCTCTTCTTTCCAGAAAATAATCGGCACGAAGCTCAGGGTGATTGGGCAACGACAATGCTTTTGCCAAAGGCATTGCTCCACCCACAATTACACGGTCGTAATGGGTATACACCAGCTTCAGCTGATCGGGCAGCATCAGGTTTTTCACCAGAAAATTATCGGTGAGAGCCTGCGTATCGAAACCCTTTGTTTCCTGCGGACCAACAGCAAAGCGAATTTCCATGTCGCCGTCTTTGTAAGTATTGCTGTTGTAATCTTTCAACTGCTGCACAGGCGCAATTGCTTTTTTTGTAGCCATGAGAAATCAATTAAAAAATAACGTTTGGAGATTGCTGCCCGACATATTATCGTGCCATCCATCCACCATCTACAAATAATACGGTACCATTTACATAATCAGAAGCAGGAGATGCCAGGAAGGTAACCGGGCCTTTAAAATCGGCAGGTACACCCCAGCGGCCAACAGGTATGCGATCGAGAATAGACTTGCTGCGTTCCGGATCTTCGCGGAGCGCCTGTGTATTGTTGGTAGCAATGTAACCTGGTGCAATACCATTTACACACACACCTTTACTACCCCACTCATTGCCAAAGGCACGAACCAATCCTGCTACTGCAGATTTGCTGGCTGTGTAGCCGGGCACATTGATACCACCCTGGAAGCTCAACAATGAGCAAGTGAAAATGATTTTGCCACCACCTTTTTCAATCATGTGTTTTCCAAACTCACGGCCCAAAATAAACTGCGCATTCAGGTTGATGTCAATCACTTTGTCCCAATATTCATCAGGATGTTCTGCGGCAGGTTTACGCATGATGATTCCGGCATTATTCACCAAAATATCAATGCGTTCGTTTTCGGCTTTCACTTTATTAATAAAAGCATACAACGCTTGTCTGTCAGAAATATCGACACGGTGGTAAGTAAAACTACGGCCGGTTGCTTCGATAGCAGCTTTCACTTCGCTGTAATCTTCTACAATAGAAGCACCAACAATATTGGCGCCTGCTTCGGCTAATGCCAAAGCCATACCCATGCCAAGGCCAGTGTCACAACCTGTAACAACTGCAGTTTTGCCTGCCAAATTGAAGAGGTTCAAAGTTTCCATTTGTTGTAGTTTATTGAGGTTACCTGATGTTGCAGCTTGTGAATGCTACAGATTGAAATAATTTTTTGCGTTGTTATAGCAGATGTCCTGAACAATTTTACCCACCCATTGAATATCGTTTGGCAACTCACCTTTGTCAATTTCTTCGCCCATGATATTGCACAGCAAGCGACGGAAATATTCATGACGCGGAAAGCTGAGAAAACTACGGGAATCAGTCAGCATACCTACAAACCTACTCAGCAAACCCATATTCGACAAAGCGTTGATTTGTTTGGTCATTCCATCTTTCTGATCGAGAAACCACCACGCAGAACCCCACTGAATTTTACCAGCTACTGAGCCATCATTGAAGTTACCAATCATGGTAGCCATCAATTCATTATCGGCGGGATTGAGGTTATAAATAATTGTCTTTGCCAATTGATCGCTGTTGTCAAGCCTATTAAGAAAGCGGGCCAATGCCACAGCTTGCGGAAAATCGCCGATAGAATCCCAACCGGTATCTGCACCCAACAAACGTAACCCACGTGTATTGTTGTTGCGCAAAGCACCCAGGTGAAATTGTTGAATCCATCCTTTCTCATGATCCCATTGTGCAAATACAACGAGCATGGCACTCATGAATTTCAACCGTTGTTCTTTGCTCAATGTTTTGCCTGCACGTATTTCACTAAAGATGGAAATGATTTCAGCTTCCGTATAATCTTCAGCATAAATCTGTTCCAAACCATGATCAGACACTTTGCAACCATTGGCAGCAAAAAAATCATGGCGGTTTTTCAATGCATCCAAAAACTGGGCATAGCTACCAATACTCATGCCTGCTGCGGCTTCCAGCTTATCTACATACGCATTATAAGCTGCAGCATCATCTACCTGCATGGCTTTATCTGGCCGGAATGCAGGCAACACTTTCAATGCAATACCCGAAGTAGCAATCTGCTGGTGAAACTCGAGTGAATCAATCGGATCATCAGTGGTACACAAAGTTTCTACATTCATTTTTGCAAGTAAACCTTGCGTTGTGAATGCTGGTGTATTTACCAGAGCACTGGTTTGCGCATAAATCTCTTTAGCAGAATCGGCATTCAACAAATCATCAACAGCAAAATAGCGGAGCAACTCTAAGTGCGTCCAGTGGTACAGCGGATTGCGCAATGTATATGGCACTGTTTCTGCCCAAGCCTGAAACTTTGCCTCATCCGACTGAGTACCGGTACAAAAAGATTCGTGCACCCCATTGGTTCGCATGGCCCGCCATTTGTAATGGTCGCCATACAACCATGCCTGTGTAATATTTTCAAACTGATGATTTGCCGCAATTTGTGCCGGTGGAAGGTGATTGTGGTAATCAATAATCGGCATTTGCCTGGCAAAGTCGTGGTACAACTGCGCAGCGGTATCGCTGTATAAAAGAAAATTATCTGAGATAAACGTTTTCATATTGTGCGATTGAGCATTACAAATGGTTGCTAATTAAATACCGCTGAAAGAAGAATAACCTCCATCTACAGTGATGTTGCTGCCATGTACAAATGATGCAGCGTCACTCATTAAAAACACCAATGCTCCGCCCAAATCTGATGGAGAACCGAATTTTTTGAAAGGTGTATGCAATAGTATCAGATTACCACGTTCAGTAAGGCTGCCGTCTTCATTGGTAAGTAACCGTCTGTTTTGTTCTGTCAAAAAAAAGCCGGGTACAATTCCATTAATCCGAATTGAATTTCCATAACGGTTAGCCACTTCTACAGCAAACCATTTGGTAAACATATCGACAGCTGCTTTACCAATTGAATAACCTAGCACTTTGGTTAAAGCTTTATCTACACTAACAGACGATATATTTACGATACTACCTTTTCCAGTTGTTGCCAATGCTTTTCCAAAAACAATAGTTGGCAAAATGGTTCCCCACAGATTAACGTCCAATGCTTTTTTCATGCCTTCTACATTCATTGAAAAAACATCCTCGTTTGGTTGAAGTACGCCTTCAGGCACATTGCCGCCAGCGCCATTTACCAGTCCGTCAATTTTACCATATTTACTCAGCATTAAATCGCGGCAAGCAATGAGTTGAGCTTCATTTTGCACATCAGCAATAAGTGCTTCTGCTTCCCCACCAGCAGATTGTATTTCTGCTACTCTTTCTTTAGCAGTTTTTTCGTTGCGGCCGAGTATTCCTACTACTGCACCAGCAGCAGCCAGTGCAGTAATAAATGCATGCCCCAACACACCTGTTGCGCCGGTCACTACAATCACTTTGCCTTTTAATGGAAGTTCGTATGCCATAATATTATGTAAATGTGTAGATGATAATTAAAGTGAAACGCCTCTTTTCCAGGGAATAAAATCGTCCTGATTAAGTAATACAGCTTTAGGAATGACAATACCACTGGCTGCCTGAATGCAGTATTCCAAAATATCTTCGCCCATTTGCTCAAGCGTTTTCTCACCGTCGATTACAGGTCCGCAATCAATATCGATGATGTCATTCATACGTTTGGTAAGATTGCTATTGGTAGACACTTTGATGGTGGGACAAACAGGATTGCCTGTAGGTGTACCAAGACCAGTCGTAAATAAAATAAGCGTTGCTCCACTAGCGGCTTTACCAGTAGTTGCTTCCACGTCGTTGCCAGGTGTACATACCAAACTAAGGCCTGGTTTTTTCGCAATTTCTGTATAGTCCAATACATCTACCACTGGCGATGTACCACCTTTCAACGCTGCACCATTGCTTTTGATTGCATCAGTAATCAACCCGTCTTTAATATTGCCTGGCGAAGGGTTCATGTGAAAACCGCTGCCTGCTTTTTCGGCAGAATCGCTGTAGGCAGACATGAGTTTGATGAACTTTTTCGCAGCATTTTCATCCTCTGTTCTGTCAATCAAATTTTGCTCGGCACCACAGAGCTCTGGAAACTCTGCCAACAACACTTTGCCACCCAAGGCAACCAATAAATCAGATGCATAACCAACGGCTGGGTTTGCAGAAATACCACTAAACCCATCGCTCCCACCGCATTTTACCCCAAGGCAAAGCTTATCTAATGTAGCCGGCTGGCGTTCAATTTTATTGATCTCTGCCAAGCCCTCAAATGATTTGCGGATGGCATCTGCAATGAGCTGTTCTTCACTTTGCGATTGCTGCTGTTCAAATACAAAAAGCGGCTTATTGAAATTTGGATTGAGAGCTTTCAGGTCATTCAAAAAATCTTGTGTTTGTAAGTTTTGACATCCCAGACTCAACACCGTGATACCACCAACATTGGGATGATCGGCATAAGCTGCCAGCAGTTTGCTTAGTACAGCCGCGTCTTGACGAATGCCACCACAACCACCTTGATGGTTCAGAAATTTAATGCCATCAACATTTTTGAAAAATCTATCGTTATTACCTGCAATACCAGATGGAGCAAGACTTACAGATTCAATATCTTCTCCCTTCTTAAATGCTTCCAACAACTGGTGTGTGTAGCGTTTGTATTTATCCGTTACGGCGTAGCCAAGTTCATTGTGCATGGCCTCACGAATCACATCCAGATTTCTGTTTTCACAAAAAACAGTGGGAATGAATAACCAGTAATTGGCAGTACCCACACGGCCATCTGCACGATGATAGCCATTGAAAGTTCGGTCTTTAAACTTCGATACATCAGGGGCTTTCCATTCGTAGTTTACCTTACGGTAGGTGTACGGTTCCGCAGCATGTTTGGTATTTTCAGTAGACATTCTTGCACCCTGAGGAATATCCATTTGTGCCTTGCCAACCAACACACCGTACATAATAATTTCATCACCTTGCTTCATGTTGTGCATAAAGAACTTGTGTTTGGCGGCAATATCTTCTTGCATTACATATTCAATGCCTTCATATCGTACAGTTTGGCCTTTCGCCAAATCTTTCAATGCAACAATGACGTTATCTTTCGGGTGAACTTTTAAAATTATTTGAGACATTTGGACGGATTTATTTTTTGATTAATGCTGTTACTGCGGCCTTCATGCCATTGCTTAAAATACTATTGACAGCCGCTGAAACTTCTTCTATAAAATAGGGTAAAACAGTAAAGTCTTCCTTCCATATTTTTTTGTTGGTCACTACTGCTTCTACCCATCCGCTAATGTTATTGGCATCGAATGCGGATTGAATGAATGCTACAAATTCAGGAGTATCATTCGGTGTAAATGCTACAGCTGAATGACCACTATACAACACCAAAAGCGCAGCAAAAGAAAAAGTGGTGAGTGGAGCCTTACTATTCAATTTGGTGTAGTTGTCTTTTACTGTAGGAAAATCTCTCGTCTCCCATTTAGACAATGAGTTCAATGAAATATCCTTAAGATAATGCTTCAAAAATGGATTGTAAAAACGTTCCAGAATTTTTGCAGCAAATTTTTTCAATTCTTCAGGATCTTCATCAATAGCAGGAAGCACTTCAGTAGCCACTAATTGATTAATGTATTGTTCAACTTCTGGTGTATTAAACGCATCCAGTACTGTTTCGCATCCCAGCTGCAAAGCCACAGGTACCATAGCCGTATGTGCACCATTGAGTATGCGGACTTTCTTCGCTCTGAAATCACGAATATCATCCATGAAAAGAACATTCAAACCTGCTTCATCCAATGGAAGTTTTTGCTTGATGCTGGCATCGCCACCAATAGCCCATACATGAAAATATTCACCCTTTACCACTAGGTTGTCATCGAAACCTATCTCAGCTTTTATCTCATTGATGGTTTCTTTGGGAAAGCCGGGCACAATGCGGTCAACAAGGGTATCATAAAAATGACAACAAGCATTTACCCATTTTTCAAACTCAGCTCCAAGTTGATTGGCGGAGGCATGCTGCAATACATATTTGCGTAACGTAGAACCATTGTCTTCAATGAGTTCGCAGCATATAATTGAAAGACCTTTGGTAGTGTCCCCTGCAAAATGCTGAAAACGCTTGTACAAAAGCGCCGTCATTTTTGCAGGAAAAGAAGCAGGTGGCATGGCGAAAATATCATCTCCTTCTTCATAGCGAATGCCCGCTTCTGTAGTATTGGAAATAATCATTTCCAGGGCATCACTTACTATTAATTTTTCGTACGTCTGATAATCAGCATATGGATTATTTACAGTGGTAATACACTTTACTAAAGACACTTCTTTCACCGGTTGCTTATCCTTGATGCCTTCAAGATAAACATGGTACATATTGCTTTGCTGCTGAAACAAATCACGTACAAACTCACCACCGGCAATGGGTTGTACAATGGCTACACCATGATTCATTTTTCCTGCATCGTTGGCTTTTTGTATCATCCAATCTACAAAGGCTCTCAAAAAATTCCCTTCACCAAACTGCAATATTTTCACCGGCAGTTCAGGTTTATTTACGGTAGTGGTATTCAATACTTTCATCTATTTCTTTTTAACTTTTCCTAGAACGCTTAGCTTATTTCAGCAACCATTTAGCCAGCTGCTGTGCAGCTATTATATTCTGATATTCGGCAGGCAATTTTCGGCCATCTACGTATTCGTTATACAACCACGGATCTCCTACAGCTATCACTTTCCCTTTACCATATTTTGCAGTCGCAATCAACACTTCACCGTCTTTTACAATCACTGGTTTTGCAGGCCTTTGCAATGTCAACGTGCTTATTTCTTTCAGGAACATTTTATAATCGCCATTGAAAACCTTGTTGCTGCCGCTTATGACTAAGCCTTGCTCGTATACATCATTCTTCACCATATTGCGGCTCACATTGGTAAACTGAATGCCAAACTTCCCTGCCAGAATATTGAAATGTGAAAGATCACAATTGAAACTGTCATTTGCCATCAGCAGCAATGTGCCTCCGCTATTTACCCATGCAGCAATAGCACTGGCAGAGGTTTCATCCATCAAATTCGGATTGGCTTTATCCTTTGCATGATCGGGATCTACAATAATGTATACACTGGCCTGTTGCAAATTAGCCGTCGTTGGTGCTACATCCAGATTGGCCAAACGGGCACCATACTTTTCAAACTGCTGACCGAATGCATAAAACCCGGGATGAGATTTCTCTTCCCATGTGTAATGGAAAAAGTCTTTTCTGCCTGGTACAATCTCTCTTTGTTCACTATTGAAAAAACGATCTAATAATACCTGCTTACCATTGGCTACTTTTTGAGTGGGTTGTAATTCCATTTCGGCAGCACACAACAAAAAAGCGCCCAAGCCCTTAGGATCATTCTCAATCACTTTTTCTTTCATGTAGTAATCGAAACTGCCATCGCGGTAAGGATTGCCGCCCAAACCAGATACACTTACGGTGCCATGCAAGTCGGGCACATTATTGGTACGTTTTATAAACTGCTGTTGAATGCCAGCATAACCCCGCTTTACGTTAGCTGTAAAAGACGCAGGCAGGTAACCTTTCCGAATTCCTTTTGCAAGGGTATATACCAGCATACAAGAAGCTGAAGCTTCGAGATAATTAGGTGACCGGTCAGGCATATCAACTATATCGTACCATACGCCACTTTTTTTATCCTGCACTGCTGTAACCGCTGTTGCAAAACGATTAAGAATGGCAATGATTTTTTCTCTACCCGGATGATTGGCGGGAAAATAATCCAGCACATCAACCATGGCCATGCCATACCAACCCAATGCTCTACCCCAAAAATGCGGTGACAAACCCGATTGTTTATCTGCCCATTGTTGTTGCTTCGATTCATCCCAGCCATGATAGAGCAAACCCGTTTTAGCATCACGTGCATGGGATTCCATCCAAACAAACTGATTAGTGATATCATCGAAAGCCTTGACTTCACCCGCTATTTGGGCATACTGGGCATAGAATGGCTGACCCATATACAAACCATCTAACCACATTTGATACGGGTAGATTTTTTTGTGCCAAAACCCGCCTTCGTTGGTACGGGGATGCGTATTGAGTTGGTCACGCAACAGCGTTGCAGCCGTCCAGTATTTTTTATTTCCTGTTACCTGATACAACAGCAATAAATTCTTGCCATTGTTCAAATGATCAATATTGTATTCTTCTTTTTTGTAACCTCTGATGCTTCCGTCATTTCGCACATACTGATCCATACTTTTCTGGATATATTGAAAAAGACGAACATCTCCATTGCCATACCAAATGTGCTCTAAGCCTTTCAAAATTACACCCTGATCATAACGCCATTTTGCTTCCTTGTCGCCTTCCAGCAAAAAAGAATCAGGCCAAATGTTCATCACCCTTTGGGCCATTTCAGCAGCAGTAACTGTTGTTTTCTGCGACCACGAAGACGCAGCAATCAACAAGAAGAGTGATAAAAGTGATAGGCGGTTTTTCATTTACTGAATGGTTATGGTTCCGGGTTTTGCACCCAATTCATACACTATTTGCTGAGTAGCATTGCCGGCCTGCTTACGTACTTGTATTGCTGCAGAACGGTCGCCAGCCACACGATACATAAGTTGGTTATTGCCGTCAAACGTCAGTCCATTGAACTGTATATTTTTACTTTGAATGATGTCTACCACGGGGGTGGTATGCTTCGCTTTGATAGTAACATTGTTGAAAACAATACCATCGGCCTCTTGGATATCAATGCCTTTATCGGCCTGCAACACCATATTTTCAATCGTAATATTTTGAATAGGCATCTCTGGTAGTCCACGAATAAATACGCCTTTAGCAGCACCATTTACATACACGTTTCGGATATGAAAATTGCGGAAGACAGGCGTTGTTTCATCCACTGGTTTGAATTCTACTTTTGGCAACTCACGAACTTCTCCGGTGAGCGGAACAGGATCTTTGGCCATGTAATACATGTCGAATAAAATGGCATCACCCGGAATATCCTTCATGTAAATGTTTTCAATGTTGATATTCTCTACCAAGCCACCACGACCACGGGTTGTTTTAAAACGCAAACCAATATCGCTGCCAATAAAAGTGCAGTTGCTGATGTTCATATTTCTTGCACCGCCACTCATTTCGCTGCCAATCACAAATCCACCATGCGATGCATATACAACACAACCGCGAATGGTAACATTCTCTGTGGGCATAGCCCTTTTGCGGCCATCGGCATCTCTACCGCTTTTCATGCACAGCGCATCATCGCCCACATCAAATACGGAGTTTTCAATCAATACATTCTTGCAACTCTCCACATCAATACCATCTCCATTTTGTGCATACCACGGGTTCTTTACAGTAATGTTGCGAACTGTAAGGTTCTCACTCATGAGTGGATGCAAACACCAAGCTGGTGAGTTTTGAAAAATGACACCTTCCAATAAAATGTTTTTACACTTCGTAAATACAACCATGTTGGGTCGCAAAAAATCTTTAACGGCTTCGTAGTCGGCCATGCTCTTTTCCGGACTGATTGCACCGGGATTTTTCATTGCGGCACCTTTCAGTGAACCGGCATTGGGATACCAAGTTTTCTTGTCCTCACTTAGCAAGCCTCCACTCTTTACCAGCTTCTCCCACTGGCTGGCCGTGAGTTTATCTTTTTTTACCATCCGCCATGCATCGCCGTTACCATCTACAATGCCTTTGCCTGTAATAGCAATATTGCTGGCATTTGTAGCAGAAATAGGCGATTGGTTGCGCATTTGTGGAAGGCCTTCCCAATCGGTGGCTACTAATTTGTACTGTGTAAAATCATTACTAAACAATAATGTAGCACCAACTGCAATGTGCAGATTGATATTGCTTTTAAGCTCAATAGGACCGGTAAGCCACAAGCCAGCCGGCACCAGCACTACGCCGCCGCCTTTTTTGGCTAATTGATCAACAGCCCTTTGAATGATTGAAGTGTTGAGCAAATAACCATCCCCTTTTGCGCCAATCGATTTGATGGATAACGTGTCTTTACGAAAAACAGGCACTGGCACCTTTGGCAATGGCTTGAAATGTTGGGCCCATGCGGATAAACCCAATATGCTCAACAGAGAAAACAACACGGTTTTTTTCATAGCTAAAATGGTTCGCCAATCGGTATAAAATCGAACACAATGTTACCAAGTACCCTGCACAATGCACAGTGCCCGAAGGCTTTTATTTACGCAAACGATGTCAAAATCAGCTGCTGTACACAGGGCATATTCTACTCATAAACGGCTACATTTTTACTGCCTGACGGGCCAGTAATTTCCAGGCTTTCCCCTCTTTCTGAAATACCAGCAAGATGCGTAAGTGTACTTCGCCAGCCACATTATTATCGTTGGTTTTGGCATGCAATTCATGACGAACAACGGCTACTTTTTTATGAATAGCAATAGTTTGATTTTTCAGTTCGATACTGACAAAATCAGATTTGCCACTGGCAATTTTTTCAACGAACTGGGCCTGATTTTCTACAGCACCGCCGCTATGGCCATAGCTAAGCGCTACAGAAGAAACCGCCAATAAAGAATCGGCATTACCCGATACCATGGCACTGCGTAATTGCTCTACAGCAGCAGCTACAGCAGCAGTTTGTTTTTGCTGAGCCTTTGCCAGCGTAACTGTGCAAAATGCAACAAGAAAAGGCAGTATTTTTTTCATGTGTTGTTGTTGTATAAAAATGATGATGCTGCAGCGAACGTAGGTACGATGCAGCAATAAGTTGGGTTAAACAAAAGTTTGCGGCTTAGGTACCAAATCGGTGAGTTCGGTAATTTTTACCGGACGGCCTTCTGCTATGCTTTTACGGGCAGCAATGCCAATGAGGATTGACATGGCACCTTCTCTTGTGCCTGCCAATACATGATGCGGATTATCTGTTGGGTCTACAAAAATGCGGCGCAGCATTCGGATATCGCCGCCCCCATGGCCACCTTTTATTTTTGGCGTGGTGTATATTTCATAATTCTTGGCGAAGTTGTCCATCACCATTATCTCCTGCACTTCTCCTTTAATGGCATCATCGGCATCCGACATTTCTACTGCATGCCTTTTGGCTTGGTCGTCGGGTGTTTTTTGCAAATAAGGAATGTCTTCCCAGGTTTCCATTCTACCTTTTTTTCCATTGAAGGCAATCTGCCAACCTTCGTATGGTGAGTAGGTCGTCAATGAATAATTTACAACCACACCGTTGGCATATTTTATCTGTGCAGACATCTTATCCCAGATGTCGATTTCGTTGCGCCACACACAACCGTCACGTAAGTAACCATCATGTTGTTCATTGTCAGCATATAGTTCCATCAGGCGTTTGTCCTGCGACATATCCCAATAAAAAGCGCATTTATTTTTATACGCACAGGTGCGGCAGTTTTTACCACGGAAATCATTGTTTTTGCCATAATGCTCCAACGCTCCATAAGCACTCACTTCTACTGGTTCGCTATTGAGCCACCAGTTGAGCAAATCAAAATGGTGTGTGGCTTTGTGCACCCACAAGCTGCCTCCTTTGCCTACAAAACCATGCCAGCGACGGAAATAATCAGCACCATGATACACATTGAGGTACCAGTTAAAATCTACAGAAACCACTTTGCCTATTCTGTCTGCAGCCAGCAGTTCTTTCACCTGCATATTGTGCACACTGTGGCGATAATTAAATGCAACGGTCACTTTTTTGCCCGATTTTTTTTCGGCATCCAAAATGCGTTTGCACTTTACTTCATCGGTGGTCATGGGCTTTTCTGTAATCACATTTACACCCATGTTTAGCGCCTGCACTATGAAGTCATCGTGTGTACTATCTACAGTGGTTACAATTACATAGTCGGGCTTGGTTTCCTTTACCATGCTGGTAAAATCGCTATAGGTTTTACAGCTTACACCCATAATGCGTTTGGCAGTTTCCAATCGGCCAGGGTTGATATCGCACAAACCCACAAACTCAAGCACGTCGGCAAAAGTGCTCACCAATGTTTTGCCCCACAGGCTGCTGCCGCGATGACCTGTGCCAACCATGGCCAGTTTAATTTTGCTGCCAGGTTGAATAGCAAAACTTTCAAACGGATGCAACATCAGCGAAGCACCTGCTGCAACGGTGTATTTCATAAAATTTCTTCTTTCCATATTACAATCATTTGGTTTGTTATTGAAAACGAATCCAATCTATATCGATATAACCGCCATCATTAGTAACGGTATTTCTATTGATGAAAAAACCAAGCTTTGCCCCCACCCATCTACCTGGTTTGGCTATAAATTCATTGGGTGTATCTGTATATAACTTTCCGTCGGCACTAAAAGCAAAACGACACTTGGCGCCAGGTTTTACGGTTAGCCGCAGATACACGTCTTGCCCTTGCACCGTTCCCAATAAGGTCACTTTTTCCTGTTTGTTTTTATCCGCATTCAATCGTTCATGATAGTGAACACTTGTGATGCCGTCTTTTTGTGTTAATCCCAAAAAGGCATAATCGGTACCATGTACAATAAAACCAACCTGCTCATTGTTTTTGGTGGCTGAAAAACGAAGCTTGACTGTAGCGGTAAAACTTTCTGCCGGAAATTTTTGCGCCAGCAAATTGTTATAATCCCAGGCATTATTCAAGCTATCGGCACGATAGACGGCAAACAAACGTAAATACCCTTGCGTTGTAGGAAATGCCCATGTAATTTCTGGATTGGCCTGCCACTGCCATTGCTTGCCCAGCAGAGGCAAATTAAACTCATCGCTTGTGGGCGGTGCTTCTATACCTGTAGCAGCAAACGGTTTTTTAAACTGTATTACCGGCTCACCTATTCCGTCATTGTCTGCATCTGCACCAATAACCGGCCAATCATTTTGCCAAACCATGGGTTGCAAATGCACAATGCGGCCGTAAGCTTCCTTATCTTGAAAATGCAGGAACCAATCCTTGCCATCGGCGGCAGTAACCCATGCACCTTGGTGTGGCCCGTTGATGGCTGACTTGCCCTGATCCATCACTACTTTTCTTTCATACGGACCATAAATATTTTTGCTGCGCAACACCAATTGCCAGCCTGTACTTACACCACCTGCAGGTGCAAAAATGTAATAGTAACCATTGCGTTTGTACAACTTTGGTCCTTCTACAGTAGGGTCTTGCGGATGACCATCGAACACCATCACTCCACTACCTAAAGTTTTAGTACCCGAAGCGTTCATTTCTTTTACTACCAAAATAGATTTGATACCGGCACGGCTTCCAGCAAATGCATGTGCCAAATACACTTTACCATCATCATCCCACAGCGGACAAGGATCTATCAAACCTTTGCCGCCTTCCACCAACACCGGCTCCGACCATGGGCCTTGAAAATTGGGGGCTTTGATGACATAAATACCAAAATCAGGATCGGGATAATAGATATAAAACTCCCCCTTGTGAAAACGGATGGATGGTGCCCACACACCTGCTCCATGCTGCACTTTGCTGTAATGTTCTATGGGTTGCAAACGTGGCAATGCATGCCCCACTAATCTCCAATTCACCATGTCGGAAGATTGCAGCAACGGCAGGCCGGGTATGTGTGTAAAGCTGCTGGCCGTCATGTAATACTGGTTACCTACTCGTATGGCATCGGGGTCTGAATAGTCGGCATGCAATACAGGGTTTTGGTAAAATCCATTCCCTTTATCGGAAGCACCCACAGGTATTTGTGCGGTGGTTTTCACAGCCATTACAACACAAATAAAACCTGCGATATAGTTAATCAATCTTTTCATGGTCACTTACATCTTAATACTAGTCAACCAGTTTTTCAACCGGTCCATCCAAAAGTCTTCGGTGGTTTTGTTGTACATACCAAAACCATGGCCACCTTTAGGATACAGGTGCATTTCAGCAAGCACTTTATGTTGAATACATGCCTGATAAAAGCGAAGACTGTTTTCAACAGGCACTCCTGCATCATCGCCGGCATGCACCAGAAAAACAGGGGGCGTTTGCGGAGTTACCTGCAACTCATTGCTAAAAAACTTTAGCTGCTTTTCATCGGGTTTGTTACCTATCAGGTTGGTTTTGGAACCCTTGTGGGTGATGCTGCTATCGAAACTAATCACCGGATAAACAAGTACACCGAAATCAGGCCTAGCGCTGGTGGTGTCGGTGCTAGATGCATCTGCTTTTACATGGAAATGCGTCAGCGCAGTTGACGCTAAGTGACCACCTGCAGAAAAACCCATGATGCCAATTTTGTTCGGGTTGATGCGAAATTGTGTAGCCTTGCTACGTACCAGCTGCACAGCCCGTTGCGCATCTTGCAATGGTGCCATACTCTTGTCGATATTCATGCTATCACTGGGCAAACGATACTTCAATACAAAGGCCGTTACTCCCCAGCTATTTACTACTTCTGCTACACGTGTTCCTTCTTTATCAAATGCCAAAATGCTGTAGCCACCACCAGGACAAATAATGATTGCTGTACCATTGGGCTCTTTGGGAGCATATACCGTAAGCGTAGGCACACTCACTTTTTCAATACGGGTCACATTGTCTTTGAATGTTGTTCCCTCTTTGATGGCGGTTGGTTTACTGTTGGGTACAGCTCCAGAATAAAGGAACATTTCCACTGGTGGTTGTGCCTGAATGGTTGTCATCATACACAGCAATGTGAAGAAGAAAAAAGCTTGTTTCATCTTGAATTATTTACCGCCGGTTTTGCCCGGCCATACGAAAAGTATGGACTGCGTATTTTCAAAAAACGAACCTGCAGAAAAACGACCGATTTGTGGTCCGCTAAAAATGTTTTCCAAGCTGTACTGTCGGGCTTGCTTCTTGCTCAGCTGCTTTGCCCAAGGCACCCGCTGTGCTGTGGCTGCACCCGGACCGCTATTCTTGTATTCTGCGTAAAAAGTGGTTTGTTCATTGGCTGGATTATCCCAGTTATGCCAACCCACGGGAGCCAACTGTGCAGGCAGCTGGCAGTACATAAACACCGTTTTGGCATGAGCCCGCCAGGGTCGGCCCAAATAAAATTTAGTGACACTGCTATCAGCGGTGATGTTGCAATAGCGAAATACATAGCCAAATTGTTTGCCAGCGGTTGTACTGGCTGCTGTGATGTAAGAATTTACTTTGATGCGAATGTTGCAACTATCAAACACAGCAGTGGCAGGACCGAAAATAAAATCAGTTGTGCCTTCAATATCACACTTCAAAAAATACTGACGGCACAATTCGCCACCGGTAAAAATGGTATCCTGATTGCCCAGAAACCGACAGTTAATAAACAGCGCCTGATCGGCATCTACATACAATGCCAGTGCCTGTCCCACTCTGCCCGAATTGTTTTCAAACGTGATGTTTTGAGCAGTAAATCGATTGCCACTCACTTTCACTGTGTAAGATGAAAAAGTGCCATGCTTGCCTTTTTCGTAAGGCTTGCCAGAGTAATCGTCGAAAGTGATGATGGTGCCTTCTACACTCTCACCAATCATGGTGATGTCTGTGTTGTTAGCCAGAATTTCGAGCTTCTCTTTGTACACGCCATTTTTAATGTACAATGTAATGGGTGCCAGCGGATAGCCACGCATGGCTTTGATGGCCTCACCAATAGTGGTGTAATCTCCAGAGCCGTCTTGTGCTACAGCAAAAATGTATTTGTATTGTTGCGGGTTGGCCGTTTGTGCCTGCAATGCAGCAACAGCAATAAACAGCAACATCATTATTGTACAAAATCTTTTCATCATGGTAACAATCGTTTGCAGTTGAAAGCAACACCACATGCTGATGCAGCTCATCTTTCGAAGATTCATTTTTTTGTCCGATCAACTGTCCTGCTGTATAGTTCAGGAAGCTGCGCTTTGATTTGTTGCAATACCAGCTGCGCCACCAACCGGGCACCCAGTTCATTAAAGTGTGTATTGTCTTCCTTTCCTTCGGGATAGTTCGGATGTTCTCCGGGTTTCAATTGCAAAAACAACCACTTAGATTGTGCTTCGCCAAACTGCTGATACAATGCTTTGGTGGCCGTATTCATATCAAACAGCAACACATTTTTTTCTTTGACCACTTCTTGTATGTACGCAATGTATTCAGGATGTGTTTCTTCCTGTTGGCCCTGCGCATCAAACTTGCGGCGGCTAACAGGCGTCATCAACACAGCGGTCATGCCTTTGCTGCGGGCTTCATCTACAAAGCGACGCAAATTGTTTTTATAATCTTCTGGTTTGGTATAGCTTTTTTTAGTGGGCACTTCATCGTTGTGGCAAAATTGGATGAACACATAATCGCCGGATTTTCCTTCCTGCAAAATGGATTGCCACAAACCTTCTTCTATAAATGTGCGGCTACTGCGGCCATTCTTTGCTTTGTTTACCACCTTAACAGATGAATCCCAGAAATGCACAAAAGGCATGCCCCAACCGGCTTCAGGATAGGCTTTCTGCTCTTTGATACTCATGGTAGAATCGCCGGCCAAAAAGATTTTAATTGGAGAACGCTTCGCTTGAAATGCCCACAAGAGTAAGGCTGCCATCAGCATTCCGAAAGTTGTGTACAAGTGGCGTGTATTCATCATCCATGTATTTGCGTAACCAACAATTGAGTTTAGTTTTTTAGCAGGCTGTTCATGTACACTTCAAGGTTACAATACCATTTCGACAGACCGAAAGCAACAGCATCTTGCGGATTGTTTTTATCCAATCCATTTTTTATTTCCCAAGCATCAGGCATACCATCTTTATCCGTGTCCAATGGTGCTGGCAAGGCTTTCAATGCAGGCCAAGCGGTAACTGTTTTCTCATACGCTGTACCATGCGGATAGCCACCTTGCACATCAATGATATTACCATCTCCCTTTACAATATTTTGCAGAATACGTGCATCCAAAGTATCTCTGCTGTGGCTGGCTCCTGCATGCTTCAGCATGGCCTTGTATGCATCTATGGATGATTGCGGCGTAATGGCCAACACATCAAATGGTTGTTGCATCACAATACTATCGCCACTGAATGGCGCTTTGCCGTCACCAATATGAATGCCTTGCATATTCGTCATACTCACCGCCGGATATCCTTCCACTGTATTTCCGTCGACAAAAAATTTACCGAAGCCAACTTGTTCGTTGCGGGTAGGATTTACAATGCGGCCGGTTACTTTTTTACCCGTTGCAGGGCCGGGTTTGTAATAATTACCCACTACATTGTATCGGCCTGCTTCTCCACCATATACATTGTTGCCACCCCAGTTGTAAATGAGGTTGTTTCTAAAGTCGACCAACTCGATACTAGCACCAAGCCGTGTACCGTTGAAGCGGGGTGTACGGCTCACACAATGCGCAAATACATTGTGGTGTGCCGATAAATGAGCTCCGCCCCAAATGCCACCATACCCGTGATGTTCCCAGTCTTTATCGCCTGTTTCAAAATGATAAGAATAGTTAAGTGGCTCTGCAATAATGTTCCACTGAATGCTTACACTATCGCCACCGTACATAGAAAAAACTTCATCTGTACTCCAACTGAAACTACAATGATCTATGATGACATTTTTGCGACGACCACCGCTAAAAGCATCGTCTCCTCCGCTGCCATCTACCATACCTGCCTGGCTTTGGTAGCGGTCGCCCATGCGAAAACGCATGTAGCGTAAAATGATGTTATCGCCATTCAACGATACGTTGTGATCGGCAATGCAAATACCATCACCCGGTGCTGTTTGACCTGCAATTGTTGCATGCCCGTTTATAACCAGTTTAGATTGAAGATGTATGGTACCCGACACGGCAAACACAATCATTCGTTTGCCTTTGGCCTCGGCAGCTTCTCTGAAACTGCCTGGTCCGGCATCGTTGAGATTGTCAACTACATACACTTTACCGCCGCGTCCACCGGTAGTGAATTTTCCAAAGCCCTCAGCACCGGGAAATGCCAACGCAGGTTCTTGCACATTTACTTGTGGCTGAGCACTGCAAGACAATGCTAAAGAGTACAATCCCAATATCCATCCTGCTTTCATGGGGTAAAAATTTGCTCCTTCAGCGCAGTGCAACTGAAGGAGCTAATGAAAAAACAGCTTCTGTAAAAGGTACCTTTAATAATTCGGATTTTGCTTGAGCTTACCCTGATAGGCTGCAATGGTAGCCTGGTCGTAAGGGAACAATTCACTTTTGCCGGGGGTAAAAAAGGAAGCAACTCCTTGCCACAACGGACGACCATCAATTTGATTACTATTAAGATGCTGTGCCCAATCAGTACGTGTCCAGCCAGTTGTTGGAGAAGGTACTTGAGTAGGCCGCCAAAAAGGTTGTGCAGTTGCAGGTGAACCCACTCCGGCAAAGTATTGAATTTCTTCACCGCTGTTTCTCCAGTAAATGTATTGCGGTACATTGGCGTATGGTGCACGTCGGTCACGAATGGCCTGAATATTGGCTTTCGCTTCAGCTATTTTGGTAGCGAGCAAATTCCAACGGAGCAAATCGTATTTACGAATGCCCTCATGGCCGAATTCTAAATAACGTTCATTTACAATAGCGTTGAAAAATCCGGCTTTGTCTGTAGGTGTGGTACCTATCAACGCAGCGTTGCCGTTGAATGCTCTTTTGCGTACTTCTTCAAAAGCAGCAATAGCTTCTGCAGTAGGGCCATTGTTTATTTCGTTTACTGCTTCAGCATACATAAGCAATACATCTGAAAACCTTATAACAGACCAGTTGTAGCCAACATTCAACACTGTACCTGGCAACAAAGGATTACGCCAGTCTCGGCGGTATTTACCAGTGTTCATTTCACCCAAGCGGCGCTGGCTTTTTATATTGGTAGAAGAGGTAACCTGATAATGCGTAATAGTCACGTCTCTTCTGCTATCGGCAGAGTCGAAAGCATAAAAGTAATTTGGCAGCATTACAATTCCACCGCCACCTGCACCGTATCGTGATGCATTGTTCAGATTTGGACCATCATAATTTCCCATGCGGCTATCGCTGTTGCTATTGCCGCCACCTGCACCTACTTCAAACAAAATTTCTGCTTGTGGATCGTATTGGAAAGAAGTGAGTTTGCGCCAAATATCAATATAGCTGGGGTTTAGCGTATGCTGGTCGCGACGGGCCATCAGTTCTTCACATTCTTTCTTTGCCATTTCATAGTAAGTGAGGTAATCACTTCTACGCTCCATTTGTCCGTTTTGACGAAGAGAAAAACCACCACGAGCCAATGCAATACGGGCACGTAATGCCTTAGCGGCCCCTTTTGTAATACGTTCGTTGCGAGGTCCGGCATCTGTACGCCAAGGCAAAAGGTCGATGGCAACGGCTAAATCACTCAGGATTTTATTGTATGTAGTATCGCGGTCTTCTTGCGGTACAAAGAGGTCTGGTTGCTTGTACGCTGGTACCATGGGTGCTGGCACATCGCCCCAGTTGCGAATGAGTTCGTGATAGAACTGTGCACGTAGCGCAAGTGCTTCTCCGTACATCCTTTTCAATTCGCGTTGCTCCGTTGCCGTGCCACTCTTGTATTTTTCCATCAATGGAATTTGCTCGATACACAGGTTGGCTTTTTCTATACCCCGGTACAACTGGCGAAAAGGGTTGGCAATTTCTGAATTCGTGAGCAGCAACTGATAGCGGCCCACACCACGGCGACCGTTATCAATATTACCACTTACAATTCCTTCATCAGTATCGTAAGGATAATACATACTGATTCGAATGCCATATCCATTATCACCCTGCAATTCGTCGTACACGCCAACCAAGGCATTGTAGGTATTGGATACATCAGAAAAAACCTGATCGATACCGTATTGAGAAATGGGCTCTACAACTGTATATTTTTTACAAGAGCTGATTCCGAAAATTGCTGCTGACATTGCAGCCGCTATGAAAGTCCTTTGTATTTGCTTTTTCATAAGGCTTCGTATTTAAGGCTGAGTCAAATTAGAAAGTTACGTTTACACCAAACACCCAAGTACGTGAACGAGGATATGCGGCAAAGTCTACACCAGGTGTAAGCGGGTCAGAACGACGGGCTGTTACATCAGGATCGTAGCCGGTATAATTGGTAAGCGTAGCAAGGTTGTTCACCGTACCAAACACTCGTAACGTGCTTATCTTGATGCGAGACAAAACTTTGGCAGGCAATGTTTAACCAAGTGTTACGTTATTGATACGCAGGTATGAGCCATCTTCAACGGCCCAAGAATGCAACCACCAACGTTGTACCCTTACCGGGCTCCAGATTTTTGCGTTTGCATTCAACGCAGCCAACGCCTTAGGTTCTGTTACTATGTTACCATTGTCATCAATATTTGTCCAGCGGTCTTTCATGATGTTGAGCATATTCAGGTTTGAAAATGCGCCATCTGTCCACTCCAATTTATTGGCATTATAAATATCGTTGCCCACTACAAAATTCACAAAAATGCTGGCGTCGAAATTGCCATAGCGGAACTGGTTGTTCCAGCCACCGGTGAAGGTTGGGTTGGCATTACCAATAATGGTGCGGTCTTTATCGGCAGTAATTATGCCATCACCATCAAGGTCTTTCCACTTGAGCATACCGGGTTGTGGTGTGCCATACACCGCATTCACGGGTACGCCTTGCTTTATGGTGTACACACCGGTGGTAGCGTTATAATCGAAATCATCAATTTGATAATAACCATCGGTTTGGAAGCCATACATCAAACCAACAGGCTGTCCAACTTTTACCAGGTAATCGGGCACACCATCTGTTCCCTGCCAGCCGGAGTTACGTTCAATGAAATCTACACCGCCAAGGCTTTCTACTTTATTACGGTTGAAAGCAATGTTGAAATTGCTTGTCCAGGTGAAATTCTTGTTGTTGATGGGCGTTGCATTAATCTGTATTTCTAAACCACGGTTGCTGGTAGAACCAATATTTTGTATTTGTGAAGTATAACCGGTAGTTGGTGGTATTGCCACAGCCAGCAACAAATCATTGGCTTTATTTTTATACGCATCTACTGTTACCTGAAGGTTGTTGTTGAAGAAAGCCAGATCCAAACCTACGTTCATGGTGGTGTTTCTTTCCCAACGCAAACCTGGGTTAGCTAAAGCAGTTGGTGCAAAACCTGGTACAATGCTATGATTGAAAGCATACTGTCCGGTTACACCATACAACTGCAGGTACAGCAGGTTATCAATACGGTTGTTGCCCACTGCACCATAACCAATACGCACCTTTCCTTCATCCAGCCACTTGGCGTTTTTCATAAAGCCTTCGCGGTTGAAGCGCCAGGCAAAAGAGCCCGACGGGAACACCAGGCTTCCGTTGCTGGCGTTGAACTTTGAAGAACGGTCGCTTCGCAAATTGAAAGTGGCCAGGTACTTATCATCGTAGGTATAACTTACCCTGCTGAAGTAAGACAGAATGCGGCTGGGTGGCTGCACAAAAGTAGTGGGCAATGGCTGTGCTGAACCAGTTGGTGCAGAGCCTAAGCCCATGTTGGCCAATGCCTTTTCAGCAGAAATATCGGCAGGGAAAAAGCGGGTTTCAAAAGCTTCCGTCATAGAGCGTTGCTGCACAATTTCCTGACCCACCAACACGCTGAAGTCATGCTTATCCTTGTAGTTGTTTACACTGTACTGTAATGTGTTTGAATTGTTGAAAGAGTTGTTGTCTTGAGAACCGATGGAAGCCAATGGTAACTGACCAAAGTTCCTGGCATTGGCTGTGATTTTGCTGTAGAACAATTTCGTTTGCACACTGGCATTATCATAACCCAATGTAGAACGGAAAGTGAGGTTTTTAGCAATGTTGTAATTGAGGTAACCAGTAAAGTATGTTCCCTTGGTGTATTGGCGGCGATACTCTGCCTGTGTAAGCAACACAGGGTTAGTTGCACCAGCAGATGCAAGGAAATATGCTTCATCAAAATCATCTATGCCACCATTCGGAGTTGGTATTTCAAACGGACGATAATTAATGGCGTGACGCAAACGGTTGGTAGTTCTTGTACCACTATTGCTGGTACCGGCACCCTTTATGGTTTGATCGAGATAACGCATGGTAAAACCTACCCGCACTTTAGAATTCAACCGGTGGTCCAATTTAAAATTGACGAGGTACCGGTCGAAGCCTGATTCGAGCTGTACCCCTTCTTCTTTGTTGCCGGTAAGGCTAAGGTTGAATGTGGTATTTTGGTTACCACCATTTACCACTACGTTGTGGTTTTGAAATGAAGCAGTACGACCAAACACCTGCTCTTGCCAGTTAATGGGTGCCATGTTTTTATACACGTTCAACGTATCCCAGGTGGTACCATAGGTTTGTGCAAAACTGCTGCTATCAGCAACACTGCCGCGGCTACGTTCGTACTGCCAGCGTACAAAATCGTACGGGCTTAATACATCCATTGTTCTTGGCAAGGTTCGAACCCCCATTTGACCATTGTACGACACCATTGTTTTACCAGCCTTACCACCTTTGGTAGTAATGATGATAACACCGTTGGCAGCACGGGCTCCGTAGATGGCTGTAGTAGAGGCATCTTTCAACACGTCAATAGATTGAATGTCTTGTGGCGACAACACATTCAATGCATTTTCTACTTGCACACCATCAACAATGTAAAGGGGTGAATTGTCCTGCGTGATGGAACCGCCACCCCGAACACGAATGATTATTTCAGCACCAGGAGCACCTTCGGTAGCAATAGCCTGCACACCGGCAAGCCGGCCCTGAATAGCTTCTGCCGCAGAAGAAATCGGCACATCTTTTATTTGTTTGGCAGATACCGAAGACACTGAACCGGTAAGGTTTTTACGGGTTACCGTAGAGTAACCCACCACCACTACATCTTCCAGATTTGAAGCCACTCTTTCGAGTCTTACTTCTACCGGCGTTTTACCATCGGTAGCTACAGAGGTGCTTTTGAAACCTGTGTAACTAAAGCTAAGGGTTACCCTGCCAGCAGCAGTTACAGTTAGGCTGAAGTTGCCTTCTGCATCAGTTTGCGTTCCGGTTTTGGAACCTTGCAATACTACACTCACCGCATTCAGCGGATTGCCGGTATCATCGGTTACTTTCCCTTTTATTTGCCGGGATTGAGCCAATGCTGCAGTAGGCAGCAAAATTGCCAGCAGGCAATACAATAAGAGTTGTTTCATAAGCACACAAGCATTTAAAAAAAAATGAACAATGGCAAAGAAGGAGTCGTAGAAACAAAGATTATTTGCCTGCAGTTTTTAGTAGCAACATTAGCACACCACCTGAAAATGTTGACATATTCGTAGCATACAGCCAGAAATAAACAACCATTGAAGGACTGATTTTATGGTGGCGGAAATGAGGGTATTCAATCAGCAAGCAAATCATCATCATTTCACAGAACAATGCTACTCACATTTTATTTTTCGGGGGATGATGTGCCATTCTTTATTTACGCAATCGTTACCATTTTCAATCCATTCATGCACCGCTTTAACGGGTAAATATTACCAACAGTTTTGTGGAGAAAAACTCACCCCTACTTTTACCTGTACATTTACCCTGCAAAAATCGATGCTATGAAATTTGAAGCCGCCACTATTAAAGATATTGCCAAGGCATTGGGCGTTTCTACCTCCACAGTATCAAGGGCACTGAGAGACAGCCACGAAATAAGCCCCGAAACCAAGCAACTGGTAATTGAATGTGCTGAGCGGCTCAATTACAAACCCAACCCAATAGCCCTGAGTTTGAAAGAAAAACGCAGCCGTTCTATTGGTTTGGTGGTTACAGAAATAGCCAATAACTTTTTTTCACAAATCATCAATGGTATTGAATCCATTGCGTACGATAAAGGCTATAATGTCATCATCACCCAAACCTTTGAATCGTACGACCGGGAAGTGATGGATGTTCAATTTCTTGCCTCCCGGGGCGTGGACGGACTGATAATTTCCTTATCAACCGAAACGCATGACCTCAGCCATTTAAAGGCGCTGCACGACCGTGGCTTGCCCATTGTTTTCTTTGATCGTATCACCGATGAAATCAATACGCACAAAGTAATTGTAGACAATTACAAAGGATCATTTGAAGCCACCGAACACTTGTTGCAAATGGGGGCCAAACGCATTGCTGTTATCAGCAGCTCAGAGTTTTTGAGTATTACCAAAGACCGGGTGGCTGGCTACAAAGAAGCCCTGAAAATGCATGGCATGGAACCGACCGATGAACTCATTCATTACAGCTATTATAGTGGCATGGTGTTTTCTGAAGTCGAGGAAATCATCAATAAGTTATTTACACTGAAACACAAGCCTGATGCTATTTTAACCACCAGCGATAAAATAACCACCGGTGTATTAAAAACCCTCAAGCGTCGCGGCATTCGCATACCCGACGATGTAGCATTGGCCGGTTTTTCCAATACCGATATTCCAGAATTGTTAGATCCGCCACTTACAATTGTACAGCAACCATCCCGCGAAATGGGCGAAGCAGCCGTGAGCCTGCTACTGCAAATGATTGAAAGCAAACGCCCCATCCGAGACTTTGAAAAAAGAATGCTTTCGCCGGAGTTGCAAATCAGGTCATCGTCGGTTGTAAAAAAGAAGGCGGGAAAGAAGCCATCGGGCAAATGATTGTAGCTGGCATTTACCCCCAACCAAGGGAGGTATACAGGCGTCTGCTGCGTTTCCCATAGTTTTGTTGCACATCAATGCGTACCCCTGAATGGAGGAGTTTTTTATATTATTTGGCCTCATTATCCTGAACGGTCTTTTTTCCATGAGCGAAATTGCGCTGGTTTCGGCCCGCAAAACCCGCCTCGAACACCTGGCAAATGAAGGAGATTCCAAAGCCATCATTGCCCTGAAACTGATAGAAAAACCGGAAGTTTTTTTGAGTACGGTTCAGGTAGGCATTACCCTCATCAGCATCGTTACCGGTTTGTATTCAGGCGAAAAATTCAGCAAAGACCTCGAGCCTTTTATAGCCAATATTTCTTTTTTACAACCTTACGCAGCCTCGGTTAGTACCACGCTGGTGGTTATTGTGGTTACCTTTTTATCCATTTTAATTGGCGAACTCATCCCCAAAAAACTGGCCATGCTCCGGTCAGAAAAAATTGCCCTTACCGCTGCGCCTTTCATGTGGTTTTTATCGAAGCTTACCCTGCCTGCCATTTGGTTGCTCAATGCATTGTCGGGCATGTTCTTTCGGTTGTTTAAAATAAAAGAAACAAAGCTTTCCGTTGTAACCGAAGAAGAAATAAAAGCTCTGGTAAGCGAAAGTGCAGAAAGTGGCGAAATAGACGAAACCGAACAACAAATTATTGAACGGGTGTTTCACCTGGGCGACCGTAGCATTACATCGCTTATGACGCACCGGAGCGATATTGTTTGGCTGCCGCTCCATGGCACCATCGAAGATTTGCTGAAAAAAATGCAGCCCTCGCCCCACTCGGTGTACCCGCTGTGCGACGGAGGCATTGATGATATTGTAGGCATTTTGCAATTGAAAGATATTGTGCTGGCCGACCGCAATACCCATCTGTCACACTTTAAAAAAGAAGCCGTGTTTGTGCCCGACAACAATACGGCTTACCAGCTGATGGAGAAGTTTAAAAAAACAAAAGTACACTCGGCTTTTATAGTAGATGAATACGGCACGCTACAAGGCATGATTACCCTCAACGATATTCTGGAAGCCATTGTAGGCGACATACCCGAACAAGGCGATGATGATTATGAAATGATACGCCGGGAAGATGGTAGCTACCTGGTAGATGCCCGCCTGCCTTTCTATGACTTCCTCAGCCGCTTTGATAAAGAAGACTGGATGGACGACGAGCAGGAGTTTGATACTGTAGGTGGTTTTATCATCCACCACCTCGAACGCATCCCGTCTACCGGGGACCTTTTTGAATGGCGGGGTTTCAAATTTGAAATCATTGATAAAGACGGAGCCCGAATCGATAAAATTCTGGTGGTCATCACCGACCCATCTTTATTGCCCGATGCTGAAAGGGAAGACGAATTGGGCGATGCCTGAGGCTAAAATTTAAACACCACTTCGCTGGAAGGATTATCGAGCTTGTAGCTCTGCTGCTGCCCGTTTACGGTTACGTGGTGCATGTTTATCTGCTCCTTTTTGTACTCGTACAACAATCGGTTTGAAATCTGCAGTTGCTTCAGGGTAGGCACTTGAGTAATTTCGAAATAACACCAGGTGCTTTCCTCTACCCTTTCCGAACCAATGTAGTTCCATTTGCAAAGCTTGCCATCTACCCGAAACTGCATTTTCTCTTTGAGGTAAGTATTGATGAGGCTGTCGGTGGCGGCGTTGGGCTGGTACAAATCAATTTTCTTTCCGGGAAAGCGCAGCTTCAACGTGTTTTCAAAATCATCTGTAAAAATGCGGACGCTGGTTTCCAGCGATTGCTCAACCTTGTTGTGATTTACTTCTATCACACTCACAAAAAACGGGTGCCAAAAGGCCGCCAGCAACACGGGCAACAAAGATTTGATCATCAACATGGCGCAAATGTCTGCACTCGGCTGTGTACCACCAAAGTGAATTCATCGCCACTCATCAAAAACCTTAGGCCACTGCCTTCAGCTTCGCTTGTTTTTTGCCCTTGAAGCGTCTATTATTCTTTTTACTACAATTGGTTATTTCCTTTACTTCGGCGCATGTTTTGGGATTATTTTCATATCGGCTGGGATCATATCATTAACCACAATGCCTGGGATCACCTGCTGTTCATCATGGCGCTGAGTGCCATTTATGTGTTTAAAGACTGGAAACAAGTACTCATTTTAGTTACGGCTTTTACCATTGGCCACACGGTTACTCTCATTTTGGCTACGTTCAATATCATCCGTTTCAGCAGCAGCTGGATTGAATTTCTGATTCCTGTGACCATCATGATAACAGCGTTGCTCAATACGCTGATGAAGAAATTCACCCCCAAATCTGTTCGCCTCAATTACTTTCTGGCATTGGCATTTGGTCTTATACATGGCATGGGCTTTGCCAACGGGTTGCGCAGTTTATTGGGTAAAGAATCCGATATATTGCTACCCTTGCTCGGCTTCAACCTTGGCCTTGAAGCCGGCCAACTGGTAGCCGTGCTGGGCTTACTTATACTCGCAGCCATTTGGCAGGGGGTATTCAAAGTAAGCCGCCGCGATTGGGTGTTGTTTTTGAGTGGAGGCGCTTTTATGGCAGCTCTCGTAATGGCCATGGAACGCTTACCTTTCAACCTTTAATGTCAATTTCTCCTTCTATAAAAACCAATACTACGTATGATGAAAAAATGGCTGATGATTTGCTTCGGGATGGCCGCAACAGTGGCCCTGCAGGCGCAAGACATCCGAAACAACCCCACCAGTAACCACGGCAACAAGTTTGAGCAACTGGGCACTATACTGCCCACGCCCAACGAGTACCGTACAGCAAGTGGTGCACCGGGCCCCAAATACTGGCAGCAGCGGGCCGATTACAAAATCACTTGCGAACTGGATGAGGCTAAGCTGGAACTGCGGGGTAAAGAAACCATTACGTATTTCAACAACAGCCCGGATGTACTCACCTACCTGTGGCTGCAATTAGACGAAAACGAACACGACCCAAAGTCTGACAACAACGTGTTTGACGAAAGCGCCATGCGCCCCATGATGAGCTCGGCAGAACTGGCCGGTTTGGACAAAACCGCATTGCTCGAAGGCCATGGCGATAAGATTGATTATGTAAAAGATGCCACCGGAAAAGCGTTGAAGTACACCATCAACCAAACCATGATGCGCATTGACCTGCCTGTGCCCCTCAAGCCCGGCCAGCAGTACATCCTCAATATTGGCTGGCACTACAAAATTCCTAACCGCATGACACTGGGTGGCCGCGGCGGCTATGAGTTTTTTCCAAAAGATGGCAACAATGTGTTTACCATGGCACAGTGGTTTCCCCGCCTTTGTGTGTACAGCGATTTTCAGGGATGGCAAAACCATCAGTTTACCGGCCGTGGCGAATTTGCCCTGGTGTTTGGCAACTACGATGTAGAAATGACCGTACCTGCCGACCACGTAGTAGGTGCAACCGGCGAATGCCAAAACTATCAGGCCGTGCTTACTCCAGCTCAATTTGCCCGCTGGCAAAAAGCGCAAACATCAAAAGATGTGTTGGAAGTAGTAACACTTGAAGAAGCCAAGAAAGCAGAACTGAGCAAAACATCGGCTAAAAAAACATGGAAGTACAAAGCCAATATGGTGCGTGACTTTGCCTGGACCAGCAGCCGCAAATTTGTATGGGATGCAATGCCCACTTACGTAGAAGGCAAAAAGGTAATGAGCATGAGCTACTACCCCAAAGAAGCCTACAACCTGTGGCGTACTTACAGCACCAAAGTAGTGGCACACACCATTAAATCGTACAGCAAATTTTCTATTCCTTATCCATACCCCGTGGCTATCAGCGTAGAAGCCAGCAATGGTATGGAATACCCCATGATTTGCTTCAACAACGGTCGTTGTGCAGAAGATGGTACATACACTGAAGCCACCAAGTACAGTATGATTGGTGTAATTGTGCACGAAGTGGGCCACAACTTCTTCCCGATGATTGTGAACAGCGACGAACGCCAGTGGAGCTGGATGGACGAAGGCCTGAACACATTTGTGCAGTACCTCACCGAAGAATTGTTTGATAACAAATATCCAAGCCGTCGTGGGCCGGCATGGGCTATTGTTGACTACATGAAGCTCCCCAAAAACCAGCTGGAGCCCATTATGACCAACAGTGAAAACATTGTACAGTTTGGCCCCAACGCTTACAGCAAACCAGCCACCGGCCTCAATATTTTGCGTGAAACCATCATGGGCCGTGAGCTGTTCGATTTCGCCTTCCGTGAGTATGCACGGCGTTGGGCATTCAAACATCCTACTCCGGCCGATTTATTCCGTACTATGGAAGATGCCAGCGCCGTAGACCTCGATTGGTTCTGGCGTGGTTGGTTCTACAGCATCGATGCCTGCGATATTTCGCTGGACAGTGTTCGTGCCTTTAAGGTAAATGAGAACATAAGTGCACCGATGGCCCGTGGTGGCAAAGACACTATTTATGTAGCCAAACCCATGGTGAATACTTTTGAAGACATTTCTAAAATCCGCAACCGCGAAGACAAGAGCATTGTATTTGAAACAGACCGCGACACCACCCTGCGTGACTTTTATTATTACTATGCCCGTGGCCAAAAGAAAATAGACAACAGCCCCATCATCAGAGACAGAATGGCTCCTGAAGCAGTTACTGCCGATGATTTGGCGCCATACAAAGACAAGTGGTTTTATGAGCTCCGTCTTTCTAACAAAGGCGGTTTGGTAATGCCTGTAATTATTGAATGGACTTATGCTGATGGCAGCAAGGAAACGGAAAAAATACCTGCGGAAATCTGGCGTAAAAATGAACTGCAGATTACTAAGGCTTTCATGAAAAACAAAGAGGTAACTGCTATTGTCATTGACCCTATGCGTGAAACTGCCGACATTAACGAAGCCAACAACCGTTGGCCTTCGATGGGTGCTCCGAGCCGTTTCCAACTGTTCAAGGGTGGCTTCCGCAACCGCAATGCCGGTGCTGCTTTGCCCAACCCCATGCAGCGGGAAATTAAATAAGCATGACTGTATGAAATGTAAAAAGCCCTTCTGATGAGAAGGGCTTTTTTAATGCACTGACTTTTTGGCTTCAACATTCACATTGTAAAAACCCAATGCTGGCAAGGCTTTTAGCAGGGCAGAAAAAAATTTTTTGTCAATAAATCTGTACCCCTACTTTTGCCGCGGAGAGATGGCAGAGCGGTCGAATGCGGCGGTCTTGAAAACCGTTGACTGTCAAAGGTCCGGGGGTTCGAATCCCTCTCTCTCCGCCCTTAAAAGCCTCAGCAATGCTGAGGCTTTTTTGTTGGCCTATTGCCAGCCATGGTTGCCATACTTTTTTGCAAATCTCTTAGTATCTATCTATTGTTTTTCATTCGATGCAGTTATCTTACTACCCTCAATCCTTGGAAAGATGAAATACATCATTACCTGCTGTCTAATGTTGGTATTCAGTGTTTTTGGCAACGCCCAAAAAATTGTCATGAGAGTGGGGTACACTCAGGGGGGAACCCCTCCCGAAACCGGCGAAGTGGTAAAGGCACTGGAGTTTAAAATTGCAGCTGCCGTAACGTACGGAACTGGTACAGGTGCTTCAGTAGGTAAAGCTCAGCCAGGCACTTTATTCATCAAAAAAGATATTGATTCTTCCGCCAATCCATTGTTCAGGCGATTAGTAATGGGGCAGTCTTTCCCCAGTATTGTTTTTGATTATTATGATGACAAAAACACCAACTATTACAGTATCACCATCACAGAAGCTTTTGTGACCAACCTTGAATTTCTGACGCCCGAATGCCCCTCTTGTTTGAAGCTGGAAAACCTGATAGGTTTTGTTTTTAAAACGATCAAGCTGGAGGATAAAATCAAAAAGACAAATATTATCTGGGACATTTCACTAATGAGAATCTTTTAACAAATGAAAGTTCTGCTCATTTTTTTCCTGCTGTTTTGCGGTGCAGATGCCTTGGCGCAAATAGGGAAAGTCGACATCGGTAAATCTACCATTGGCCAAACAGATTTTAGTCCTGCCATTATTGCACAAGCTAGCACCACTGTATGCAGCATGCCGAATAGTTGTGGTAATTCCACGGGCTGTCCCATCTACATTTTTACGGGCGAAGGCGATTGGCGCATTCCTGGCAACTGGGCTGGTGGAAATATGCCGCCAGTTGAAATACCCAATTGTTACCAAATCATCATTAACCCCGTCAGCAACAAAAGTGTATTGGTGAATCCACAAACATTTTATACCGGCAGCAAACTACATGTAATGCCAGGTAAAACGTTGATTGTACCGGGCAATATATTTGTGCAGTAAATATTGGATTACTTCGTCGCTTCTTCCTCCACTGGTTTCTCAATTACTTTCACCAGCTCGGCCACATCTATGGTAATGGGAATGACACCTACTTGCACAATGGCCTTCTTGCCTCGTATTTCTTTTACCAAACCCACCTGCCGGTTTTTCTTCATTTTCACTTTGTCGCCTTCGGCAATGGGGTCAGCAGTTTCGGTGTATTTGCTGTCTACTTTTTTATCTTTCTTTTCGGCTACCTGCTTTTCTTTCTGCTTAAACAGCAAAGCATGAATGAGCTTAACCACTTCCTCTTTGTTGTCGGTTTTGCGCCACTCTATCACCATCGCTTTCAGCTTTCGCTCCATTTCTTTCAGATAAGTGAGCTGCTCTTCCCTGAACTTATTTTGCTGCTTCAACAGTTCCACTTGCTGCTGATGTTTTTCGCGGTTCATCACTTTCTCCATCTCTTTTTTCAACCGCTCATTTTCTTTCATCAGCTTGTGCAGCTCTGCTTCCCGTACCTCCAACCGTTGCAGGTCTTGCTCGGTGCGGTTCAGCAGTTTATCGAGGGTAAAATGATCTTCATCTACCAGCTTGCGGGCACGGGCTATCAAAGCCTTTGGCAAGCCAATTCTTTCGGCAATGGAAAACGTATAACTGCTGCCGGGTTTGCCTACCACCAACCGGTACAGCGGCGTCAGTTTTTCTTCATCAAACTGCATGGCCCCGTTGATGATACCGGGCACCCGGTTGGCCATCACTTTCAGGTTGAGGTAATGCGTGGTTACTACGCCCATGCTGTGTTTGCGGGCCAGTTCTTCCATTATCACTTCAGCAAAAGAACCACCCAAATTAGGATCACTACCGCTACCCAGCTCATCAATAAAAAACATGGTTTTGCCATTGGCCAACTCTAGAAAATATTTCATGTGTTGCAAATGGCTGCTGTATGTACTCAACTCAAATTCGATGCTTTGCGTATCGCCAATGTGTATGAAGAGTTGTTTGAAAATTCCCATCACACTATCGGCCTGCATGGGCACCAGTAAACCCGCCTGCAACATCATTTGGCAAAGGCCGATGGTTTTCATCGTCACCGTTTTACCACCGGCGTTGGGCCCGCTGATAACGAGGATGCGTCCTTTATCATCCAGTTTTAAATTGAGCGGCACCGTTTCTTTACCGCTCTGCTTGTTGTACAAATACAACAGCGGATGATAGGCTTTCTTCAATTCGATATGCGCCTTGTTTACCACATTGGGCATTTGCGCATTCATATCCACCGCCAGCTTGGCTTTGGCACGGATATAATCAAACTCGCCAATGATGTCGAGATAGGTTTGCATCAATGCAGCATACGGTTGCAGGCTGGCCGTGAGCTGACGCAAAATGCGTTGCACTTCTTTGTGCTCTTCATTTTCCAACGAAAAAATTTCGTTGTTCAGCGCTGTGGTTTCTTCGGGTTCAATAAAGGCTGTTTGGCGGCTGTCGCTCTCGCCATGCAGTACGCCTTTAATCATACGTTTGTTTTCGGCAAATACTGCGAGCACTCTCCTGCCATTCAAAAAACTTTCTTCAATATCGGCAAGGTAACCTTGCTTGTTCATCTTCTGAATGATGCGATCAAACACCCGTCGCAGCTCGTTGCGTTTGCGGTAAAGGCTTTGGCGTATGCGTTGCAAATCTTCGCTGGCATCGTCTTTTACCACACCCAGTTCATCCACCACGGCATCAATCATTTCCCGAATCACTTTTTCGTAGTAGCTATTGTTTACTACCAACGTGAGTGCAGGAAATGCCAACCGACGTTCGCTATCAAACCAGCGGAAAATATTGCCAGCAGTTTCGAGCAGTTTGCGAATGAGCACCCATTGCTCACCCGTAAGCATGGCACCGGGTATGCTCAGCAGTTTCAGGTCTTTCTCTAGGTTCTTATGAAAATCGCCGGGAAAATATTGGGCCGTTTGCAGCAGCAACATGAACTCATGTGTTTGCCGCAATTCCGTTTCAATGTATTGTATATGCGTATGTATGCGCATGTGCTCCACTTTGTGGTGGGCATACGCCGTTTTCACATGATTCAACAACAGCTGTTGCACCTTGTCGAACTCCAACTGAACCATCGCACTTTCAGGATATAACCGCATACAACTTGCTTCGCATCACTTTTTTTGCTGCGCAAAAGTGAGTAAAAATGAGGGAACCACCACTCTTGTGCAGGAAACCGCCCGGGCAATCTATTTTTTGTGAGCAAATGCATACCAAATCAAGCTTGACGAATCCCTACTTTTACGGCCCTTCGCTCCCATTATTTCATGACAACGCCCCCTCCATATTGGTTGCCATTGCGCCTGTCGGCCACCGCACAAATCTTACAACTTAGCTGGCTGTTCACTCAGCAACATCGTTTTACCGAGCCTTTTTTTGACGACAGCATTGCTGTTTGCAAAAGACTGTTTGCTGAAAACAAAGCCACCAACAAACCGCTCACCGGTATTGAAGTATTGCTGCAACCTACGCCCATTCCTGCGGCAAAAACATCCGTCATTGTGCATCATGTCTCCCGCTGCGGCTCTACATTGATTGCACAACTAATGGCATTGAATGAGCAAATGATAGTACTATCGGAAGTACCCGTGCTCGACGATGTGTTGCAACTTTTGCCTGAGCAGAAAAAGCCCGTCTATTTTAATGCTGCGCTGCAGTGGCTATCGCAGTGCCGCATAGGTACCGAGCAGCAGGTGTTGGTTAAAGCCGATGCCTGGCAGTTGTTTCAGCATGAGCATATAAAAAAGAGTTGCCCCGATGCAGCATATGTGTTGCTGTACCGCCATCCCTACGAAGTATGGCAATCGCATCAAAAAAGCCGCGGCATGCACATGGTACCGGGCATGTTGCCTGCAAATGCATTGCCAGCACCTGCACATGATTTATCGCCCGGCGATTTGGATGGTTACTGTGCTCATGTACTCGAACATTACTTCCGAAGTATGTACCAACTAGCGGTTGATCATCCGCAATATTTATTGCTGAACTATGTCCAAGGCCCCATGGCGCTGACATTACAAACCGCACAACATGCAGGCATTGCCTTAAGCGAAACTTTGCTGGCGCAAATGCAAACCAGAAGCCAGTTTCATGCCAAGCGGCCCGGCGAAGCTTTTGCTGAAAAAATGAATCATCAATCCATACCCGAAAGCCTTGCTACGGCAATGGCTTATTATCATCAGCTGGAGGCATTGCGCCTGCAGCAATCAATTGCCCGTAAATAAAAGCAAACAGAATTTCTGCTGCTTCTTCCACGCTGTGCAAGTGCGTAGGCAGGTGAACATGCGGATTTTCGGGAGCCTCATACACATCATTCACGCCCGTGAGGTTATGCAGCTTATCGGGATGACCTTCGGGCAGCAAAGCACGTTTGTACAAACCCTTGGTGTCGCGGCTGATGAGGGTGAGCAAAGCACAATCAACCCAAACCGTGTAAGCACCGTACTCTTTTTCTATTTGCTCCCGTACGGTAGCAAAAGGATTGATAACGGCCAGCAATACCACAGCTCCTGCCTGGCTTTTTTCATGCGCCAATCTGGCCAGTCGCCGCACATTTTCCTGCCGGTCTGCTGCAGAAAATCCGAGATCGGCACACAGCGTTTTGCGATATACATCCCCATCAATAATGAGGTGGGCTATTTGCAATTGTTGCAACTTTTCTGCCACCGCATGGGCAAGTGTGGTTTTACCGGCACCGGATAATCCGGTGAATTGAACAATCATGAAATAGCATTGGAGGATGAAGCAGTCAAATGTACTTGCAAGGCTGCTGCCAAATCATCGGCCAGATTGATGGATGTAGCAGTGCCTTGCTCTCGTAGTGCTGCTATAACAGCCTGCTGTTGCTGTATAGCCGCAGCATCAACTGCTGCCATAAAACGGGTAGCGTTGGCCATGGTTTGTTGCAGCCAGTCATTCACCACACAATCAATTACCAAATGAATACGGTCGATGTTGCTTTCATTTACCACCGAATGAGGCAGGTTGGCATTGAGGTACCAGCATTCGCCGGCAGGCATATGCATGGCTTGTCCGTCGATGGTAAAAACTACTTTGGGATGCGTAAAAATGGGCAGGTGCAATCTGGCTTCGCCCTGCTCAAAAGACAATTCTCTGTCGCGGTGGGTTTTGATGACCGCACCAGCGGCAAGGTTCAGCAGTCGCACCGACATCACAGTACCAGGCAATGCCTCCACCCATGCTTCAATGCTGGGTAGTTCCTGCATCAGCGGCGTGTTGGCATAGGTTTCAGCGCCCACAGCATCGGGCACCACATGGCCGGTTTCGCCACCCGGCGACCGCAAGGCCAGCGCAGTCCACGAACCTTCGTAATGCAGCTGATTGAAATGCGGCAACCACTGCTGCTGCAGTTGTTGCACCTCGGTTTGCATTTGCTGCCAGGGATAGCTCAGGGGTAGTTTGGCGTGTGAAATAATCTGCATGATGGCACCAAATTAAAGGCTTCGCATTTGCAGTAGCAAAAATTACAAGCTGGCTTCATTTGCCAAATGCGGAACCAGACGCCAACTCTTGCTTGTACAGCTGCATTCCCTGTACATTTGCGCCAAACATCAGATAGCATTATGAAAAAGATTGTTGTTGCTGCATCACTGGCCCTGTGTATGGTAGCCGGTGCTCAGGCCCAGGCCCTCAAAACTCCTGCGCCTTCTACTACTCAGTACATTAAGCAAGATTTTGGTTTGGGTACCATTGAGCTGAGCTACAGCCGCCCCAGCGCCAAAGGCCGTGTGGTAATGGGCGATTTGGTGCCCTACGGTAAAGTATGGCGTACCGGTGCCAACAATGCAACCACCCTCACCTTTAGCGATGATGTAACCATTGGTGGCAAACTGGTAAAAGCCGGTAAGTACGGTCTGCTTTCAATTCCTGATGCCAAAGAGTGGACACTCATCATCACCAAAGATTTGAATGTCACCAGCCCAGCTGCGTACAACGAAGCCAATGATGTGGTACGTGTAAAAGTGCCCGCTACTACCGTAGGTATGAAGGCTGAAACCTTTACCATGCAGTTTCAGAGCATTACCAACAGCACTTGCGAATTGCACCTGCGTTGGGACAATGTAATGGTAGCACTGCCCATCAGCACCGATGTAGATGGCAAGGTAATGGCACAGATTAAGCAGGTAATGGAAGTAGACAGCAAGCCTTATTTTGCTGCTGCCCAGTACTACTACGACAATGGTAAAGACCTGAAGACTGCCCGTGAGTGGGCCGACAAAGCAGTAGCTGCCAGCCCTAATGCGTATTGGGTAGCGTTGCTCAATGCCCGCATTTGCGCCAAGCTCGGCGACAAAGCGGCAGCAAAAGCCATGGCCGAAAAAACAGTTGACCTGGCCACCAAAGGCAAAAACGACGATTATGTAAAAATGGCCAACGACCTGCTGAAAACTTTGTAAGCTGCAGTTGTTGTGGTAATAAAAAAAGGATGGCGAGAGTCATCCTTTTTTTGTTGGGAGAAGTGATGAGCTTAGGATTTGTTAGAGTGTTGAAAGCGCCCCCTGTGGTGTTTTCACCATCAGCAATCACCCAATCCTAAATTTGCGGCCTATACCAAGAATTGGTATTTTCATACTCAAAATGCAGTGACATGGCCAAAAACACGTCTATTTTATTGGGAGATTATTTCGACCAGTTCATCAGTAGCCAGATTGAAACAGGGCGTTTTTCGTCTGCCAGCGAAGTTGTAAGAGCTGCGCTTCGTCTTTTTGAGCAAGAAGAGCGTAAGAAAGCAAACCTGATACATGAACTCAAAGCGGGAGAAGAATCGGGTTTTGTAGCGCATTTCGACAGGGCTGCATTTCTGAAAGGCCTGCACGAAAAACAGGTAGCAGATGGCATATAGCATCAGCCACAAAGCAGCAGCAGACATGGAACAAATCTGGTTGTATACTGTTGAGCACTGGTCTGTAGAACAGGCTGACAGGTATATCAACCTCATCTTCGACGAAATAGAATACCTGACAGTACATCCCAGTTCAGGAAAAGATTACAGCCACATACGTGAACAGTACCGTTGTAGCAAAGTAAAATCGCATTTAATATTTTACAGATCCGCCAATAACGGAATCGGCATCGATATCATTCGGGTACTGCATCAACGAATGGATATTGAAAGCAGGCTTGGAGAGTAAGTGTTGTGCTGTCAGTAATATTTAATGAAGCACGTTTCCCAGCAACTTTTCCAGCCGGGGACGTTGCGTGACATCGAAAGCGCCGCTGTTGGTATTTTTACCAACAGCAAGTGATGTAGATTTTAAGAATTGCGGGTGATAACACCCGCAAAGGAAAAAATGAAAAAAATATGGCAATAACTTTTCTACTTGGTGCAGGGTTTTCAATGGAAGCGAACTATCCTAGTGCTCATGCTTTAAATGAAAAGTTTTTTACTAATGTCGAAAACAAGCTTTTGAAATTTTCATCAGGGGAATGGATGTGGGACGAGTATGATGAAGTCACTTCTCATAACGGAAAGCTCAATACAGACTATTTAAATGTTTCTTATTTGCATAGTGAATTAATTGACGTCTTTCAGAAAACAACCTTTCAACCGTTTGATTATGAAGTATACTATGACTGGATATTCCAAAACGATTTCTCGATAAGCATAATTAAAGAATGTTGCCAAAGAGTAAATCAAAGATTAAAAAAAACTTATAAGTCAATTAGCGATGACTTTCTTTTTTCAGATCCTGGTGTAAATGAACTAAATAAAATAAGAGAAAGCTATGTTTATCTAATTGCAGACTTATTGAGAAGACCTTATGATAGAGAGATAAATTCGAATCACTACAACGCATTTATTAATTGTATTTCAGGAATCGAATCGAATATTTTTACATTAAATCATGATACTTTATTGGAACATTTATTTGCTAAAAATAACATCAAATATTCCGATGGATTCTCCTCGAATGAAAGCATTTTAGTTAACGTAGAAAAAAATCCTCTAACAGTATTTACAAACTCTTTTGAAGAAAAAACAAGACTTCATAAGCTTCATGGCAGTATTGATTACTATCGTTTTCAAGAATTGAGTCAATCTAATGGGGTTTATTATGATACATCCAATTATTGGTTTTTCAAACCAAGTACATATTGGGAAAAACATATTGTTTCAAAAATTGACCCAACAAATCAAAAGATAATTCAGTCTTTGAATCCTGATATTAAACCACAATTCCTTACTGGAAAGTCGAAATCAGAGAAAATGAGTAATCATCTTATTTATAAAAACTTATATACTCGATTTAAAAACTCGCTTAGGTCTACCGAAAAACTGATAATCATTGGCTACTCCTTTAGAGATAACCATATCAATGAGTTATTAATTCATTTTTTGTCTGTAAACACATGTCCAATAGTTAATATAAATCCGTATGTAAGCTTTCCATTTAGACGCAATTATTCCAAATTAAATATCACTGAATTAAAGTCGATTCGCTCTCTCTAAAACTCTCTCACCCCTTTTCCAGCAACGGCTCCGCAAGGGACTTTGCAATATGCTTTAAAGATTTTTTGCAAGCGATAACACCCACAAAGGCAACATCACACAATCACTTATACCGCACCCCATTTTTCATTACCAGCTGCACCTGATACAGGGCTTGCAGGTTCTCCAAAGGATTGCCGGCTACAGCAATGATATCAGCCCACTTGCCGGCTTGTATTCGGCCGAGGTTGGGCAGTTGCAACCAGTCGGCATTGCCGGCGGTAGCGGCTTTCAGTACTTGTGGTATGGGCATACCGTATTCGGCCATCAGCAATAACTCCTGCACATTGCTGCCGTGGGCAAATACGCCCACATCGCCGCCAAACACAATACCCACGCCCGACTGCAAGGCAGCGGCAAAAGATTGTCGCTTTTTAGTTATGGATACCGGCTCGGACTCCTGCCCTTTTTTCCAGCCACGGTAAAGCGCTATCGATTCGCTGGCGGCCAGTGTGGGGCAATACGCCACCCCTTTTTGTTGCATCAGCTGAAAAGTAGCAAGGTCGCCTTCATCGCCATGCTCAATGGTAGCCACGCCTGCCAGCGTAGCCCGGCGCATGGCTTCGGGGGTAACGGCATGTACCACCACCGGCCGGCCTGCACTGGAAGCTACCGCCACCGCCACCGACAATTCTTCCTGTGTAAACGTAGGGCGGGCAGTGCGGCCCACACCCCAGTAATAATCGCCGTAGAGTTTTATCACATCGGCCCCCTTGCCTATCTGGCTGCGTATTTCTTTGGTCAGTCCTTCTACGCCATCGGCTTCGGCAGCGCCTTTGGGATAATCCACATCGGCCGATTTGCTTTTGGGTCCGTAGCTACCGGTGGCCACAATGGCCTTGGTAGCCACCAGCATGCGGGGCCCGGGAATGACGCCTTTATCAATGGCTTGCTTGAGGCCCACATCATCGTAGTTGGCGCCTTCCGTTCCCAAATCACGAACGGTGGTAATGCCCGCCATCAGCGTGGCACGGGCATGGTTCACGGCACGGGCAATGCGTTCTGCCGCCGACTCCTCCAGCACCTGCTCATTCCAGCTCACTTCGTTGTACGGATGCAACAGCAGGTGTGAATGGCCTTCAATTAAACCGGGTAGCAGGGTTTTACCTGCCAACGAAATGGTTTGCAGCGGTGCCTTACCATAAGCTGTTGCGGAAAAACCGGCCTTGGGCCCTGCATATACAATGAGATGGCCCTGCACCGCTACCGCCCAACCAGTATGCATTTGCTCGCCATCCCACACCCGATCGGGCATCAGCAGACGAAGCGTATCTGTAGCTGTTTGTGCCTGCGCCGTATGCAAGCCCAGCATCAGGAATAAAAACAAGCGGAACCAGCGTTGGCTCATGTTGGTACAATTTAGGCTGACAAATTAGCCATTGGGTGCCATTCCGCCACGGCCCTTCACCCTTTTCCTTCACAGGCTCTTCACATTTGTATGCCCAACTGGCAGGCAAATGACCTGTGCACCTTTCGTGGAAAAGCCAAATGGCAGAAAATTTCAAATGGCTTTATTTTTGATTTTCTCTCTACGAACATTTCTAACCAATCAAAAAAAGGATATACAATGGCTTTAGAATTTACCGATGCCGCTTTTAAGAAAGACGTGCTCGAAAGTGATAAACTGACTGTGGTGGATTTTTGGGCAGAATGGTGTGGCCCCTGCCGTGCTATCGGTCCCGTAATTGAAGACCTGAGCAAAGAATACGCCGGTAAAATTCAGGTGGGCAAACTCAACGTAGACCACAATCCTGAAGTAAGCATCAACTACGGCATCACTTCTATTCCTGCCATCCTGTTTTTCAAAAACGGTCAGGTGGTAGACAAACTGGTAGGTGCTCAGCCCAAGTCAAACTTCGTGAAGAAGATTGAGCAACACATGTAAGAAAGTCCCGATTGTATCGGGTTAAATTTTAGCACTGCAACCTGTCATCATTCAATTTGATGACAGGTTGCTTTATTTTGCAGCTTATGGAACAATCAATTTTTAATACGTGGAGAGAGCTGGTGCCGGCCGATTTTGCCGACAACAGCCGTGTGTGGATTTATCAGTGCAACCGCATGCTCATGATGAGCGAAGCCTTGCAGGTAGAACCAATGCTGGAAGATTTTGTAGCCAACTGGAAAAGTCATGGCGCCCCGGTGAAGGGTTACGCCAATTTATTCTTCGGTCAGTTTTTGGTGATTATGGCCGATGAAAGTGCCACCACGGTGGGCGGTTGTAGCACCGATAGTTCGGTACGCATGGTAAAAGAAATTGAACAACGTTTTCGGGTAAATATGTTCGACCGTTTGTCGCTGGCTTTTTTGGTAAAAGGCAAAGTAGAAATGCTGCCCTTACAACAGTTGCAATACGGTATCGAAAAAGGCTTTATTACACCGGATACCATTTACTTTAATAACCTGGTACAAACCAAGGCCGACTGGCTACACAAGTGGATGGTGCCTGCTGCTCAAAGCTGGCTGGCCAGCCGCTACAAGCCACTCACCACCGTATAAGCTTATACCACTAATTCTGCTTTATGCAACGTTTCTTTTCTTCCAAATGGCTGCTCATCGGCTGTATTACATCCGCCTTGTTTGCTTTCAATGCCGATGGCAACGCAGCCGGATTTGTGCCAGTCAAAAAAGACAGAGCCATCATTGTACAAGAAACGGTGCAACAAATAATGCTGTACAAAAAAGCGGAACAAACTGCCTTCACCTTGGCTGGCTTTGAGCAGTTTTTAGGACGAAAACTGAGCAAAAAAGAGAAGCGGATTTTTACCGTTTATAATTTTTATACTGAGCTGACTCCGGAAGAAGAAGCAGCGATGATTCAAAATAAACGGATGGGCAACTGGAGCATGATTATGGGTATTGCGGGTTTTGTGGTAATGTTCATTCCTTACGTATCGGCACTCACAATTGCGCTTTGGCCAGCCGCCATTATAACGGGCATTATTGCCATCAGTAGAGCTAAAAAATTCGACAATAGAAAAGGCAGCGGTTTTGCATCGGGACTTGCAGGTTTGCTTACCGGTGGGCTTGGTTTGGTGCTGTCATTTTTGGCGGTATTAGTGATTTTGGCGCTTTGGCAATAGTTATTGCCTCGCCAATATTGAACTCTTTACTTCGCCCATAACTGTACCAGCGTTACCAACACATCAGAAGCTTTTTGCATGTCCTGCACACTTATCCATTCGTGCTTGCCATGCAGGTTTTGCATACCGGTAAAAATATTGGGGCAAGGCAGGCCCATAAAACTCAGACGACTACCATCGGTACCACCACGAATGGCTTCCATTTTGACAGTAAGTCCATTGGCTTCAATAGCTTGCTTTGCCAACGTTACAATCTGCGGATGTTTGTCCAATACTTCTTTCATGTTGCGGTATTGCTCGGTTACCACAAAATCCATGGTAGCGCCTGGAAACTCTGCCACTACCTGAGCTGCCAATTGTTGCAAACGGGTTTCATGCTCTGCCAGCTTATACGTTTCAAAATCACGAACAATGAAATGAATGGAAGCTTTTTCAGCAATACCTGTAAGTTGTACCGGATGCACAAAGCCTTCCCTTTTTTCGGTGGTTTCAGGGCTCCATTCTGCTTTCGGTAAACGATCGAGAATGGCACCGGCTACTTTCAATGCATTTACCAAAATGCCTTTGGCTGTGCCGGGATGCACACTTACCCCATGCACTACTATTTCTACGCCATCAGCACTAAAGGTTTCATCTTCCAAATCGCCGGCTTCGCCACCATCCAATGTGTAACCGAACTGTGCACCGAGTTTTTGCAAATCAACTTTGGCGGTTCCACGTCCCACTTCTTCATCTGGCGTAAACAATATTTTAATGGCACCATGCCTGAGCTCAGGATGCTGCATCAGGTATTGGGCCATATCCATGATTACTGCCACACCACTTTTATCATCGGCACCCAATAAAGTACTACCGCTGGCGGTAATGATGTCGTTGCCAATCTTCTTTTGTAAATACGGGTATGCTTTGGGTGAAATAATCTGCGTAGGATCGTCAGGCAATATCAAGTCACGTCCATCGTATTGACGATGCATCATGGGCCGAACGTTGGTCCCGCTGCAATCCGGCGCCGTATCTACATGGCTGCAAAAACAAATCACCGGCACATCATGCTCCACATTGGCAGGAATGGTAGCGTACACATAACCGTACTCATCCATATGTGCATCGGCTATGCCCATGGCTTGCAGCTCTTTTGCCAGTATGGCCGACAAATATTTCTGCTTTTCTGTACTGGGAAAGCTGCTGCTGTTGGGATCACTTTGGGTATCAACCTGCACATACCTGATTAATCTTTCTGCTACGCTGTATTCTTGTGCCGTCCGTTGCATGGTGCTTGTATTTTGAAAGATGGCAATGTACATGAAGCTGAGAAAATTCAGGAAATCCATCCCTTTTCATTTATAAAAAATTGCTGCGCATACCACTTCAGCAACCTTTCTGCAGCAGGCTTGTTGCTAAAAAGAAACAGTACTTGGCCGGCGAGGGTTATTTTTGCAGCGGCCAACGGCCTACATCGATATGAAACAATTTAACGTTCCCTCTTTTTATAGAAGTCAGCTTATTTCAGCCATCAAGGCCAACCGCAAAGCGGCAGACAAACTCAAGAAAGATTTTGCACCCACCCTGCTCGATTTTGGTTCGTTGAAAATATACCTGGCCCGTCATTTCGGCTTTTGCTACGGTGTAGAAAATGCTATTGAAATTGCGTACCGCTGCGTGGCAGAAAACCCGGGCAAACGCATTTTTCTGTTGAGTGAAATGATTCATAACCCGCAGGTAAATGCCGATCTGCAGAAAAATGGTGTTGCGTTTTTGCAAGATTCATACGGCAAAACCATTGTGCCTTTTGAAAACCTGACGCCGGAAGATGTGGTGATTATTCCCGCCTTTGGCACCACCATTGCCATTGAAGAAAAATTGAACAGCCTCGGCATTTCGCCGTACAAATACAACACCACCTGCCCCTTTGTAGAAAAAGTGTGGAACCGTGGCGAACAGCTGGGCGAAAAAGGCTACAGCCTTGTCATTCACGGCAAGCCCAAGCATGAAGAAACGAGGGCTACTTTCAGCCGGGCGGCGCACCACTCTCCTGCCGTTGTTGTAAACGATATGTCAGAAACCATCACCCTTGGCAAATACATCACCGGTGAACTGCCTGCTGCGGAATTTTACGACACATTTAAAGGCCGGCACAGCGATGGTTTTGACATTAGCAAAGACCTGCAACATTTTGGTGTTATCAACCAAACTACGCAGCTGGCTACTGATACGCAAGCCATTGCCGATTACCTGAAAGCCCTGGTAGAAAAACATTTTGGTGAATCCGATGCCGATGGCAAAAAACGTTTTGCAGATACACGTGATACCCTTTGCTATGCAACCAACGACAACCAAACTGCCGTTCGGGAAATGCTAAACACCGATGCCGATTTGGCCATTGTGGTGGGCGGCTACAATAGCAGCAACACCAGCCACTTGGTAGAACTGTGCGAAGAGAAACTGCCAACTTTTTACATCAAGGAAACTGCCAGTATTGTTGATACCAACAGCATTGTTCATTTTGATTGGCGGAATAAACAAGAGTTGCAAACCATTGGCTGGATGCCCGCCAAAAAGCCATTGACCATTTTGCTGACAAGTGGTGCCAGCTGCCCTGACACTTTAGTGCAGGCGGTGATAGAAAAACTACTCGGTTATTTTCCAGATGCAAAGGCATTAGAGCAAGTGGCTGAAACATTTTTGCACGACTAAGCTTTGTGTGGCTTGGTCTTCATGGCCAGTACCAATTCGTAAGCTTTGTTCAGGGTTTCTTCTGGCGAAAGATCAGTATTGTCTAGAATAATTGCATCGTCGGCTTTGCGCAGCGGACTTATCTCCCGGTTGCTGTCGATATAGTCACGCATCTCGAGGTTATGTTTTACCTCTTCAATGGTAACGGCCGGATTTTTTTCGTGCAGTTCCTTAAAGCGACGGGTAACACGGATGGCAGGATCTGCCTGTAAGAATATTTTCAATTCGGCATTGGGAAAAACGGTGGTGCCAATGTCACGGCCATCCATCACAATGCCTTTGGCATTGCCCAGCTTTTGCTGTGCCGCTACGGCAAATGTGCGAACCTCTTTTACTGCGGCTACTTCACTTACTTTTTCAGCCACTACCAAATCACGAATCACATATTCCACGTTTTCGCCATTCAGGAAAATTTCACTCTGTTTGGTATCGGGGTTTACTTCGAAATGTAATTCAATGTTGCTGATAGCGTTGTCCACTTCGGCATTGTCATTCCAATCAATACGATTGCGCAAAAAATACAACGTGATGGCCCGGTACATCGCACCGCTATCAATGTATTTGTAATGCAGTTTGCTGGCCAGCTTTTTAGCCAGTGTGCTTTTGCCACAGGAAGAATACCCGTCGATGGTGACAATAATTTTGCGCATGTTGCAAATGTCTGCCTGCGCAGCTAAGCATGCAAATTATTTTGGGGCCTTTATGTGAAAACGATAGATGCCCCACCCAACCGTATAAAGCAACCCAACTACGCAAGCCATCAACAAGTAATTGAGTTTGCTGGCTCCGCCACTCATGGCACTATCATATACCATCCATTGAATGCCCAGAAAAATAATAGCCACCCACACCCTTATTAGCCGCACCATCCATGCCCCAACCTGATACATTTGTGCTGCATTTTCTTCGGTGATGGGTACGGAATAGTTGAATTGCTGCGGGTGTTTATTCATAAAAAACAATGTGGTGGCTACGAAAAAATAAATACCAGCCAACAGCCAAACCGATTCTTTCCCAGACCAACCATCTGGCTTTCCATTAAAACTAAAATGGATGGGCACTCTTTCGGGCAACACCGCATAGTGGTATATCACACTTACCAATATCGCTGCAGACAATAACCAAATAACCAACTCTAAGCGGCTATCTGTTTTGGTAAATGGTATTGAAATATTCGGACGATTCATCACATAAAAAAGCCAGCTGTTTCCAACTGGCTTTAAAGATAAATCATGTATGCATTAGGCTTTGCCTTCTTCTACGGTTGGTTCCGATTCGCGGCTCTTCATGCTGAACACAATCTTCTGATTGTCCTTATCAAAACTGGCTTCGAGTACATCGCCCTGCTTGATATTCATATTTAGAATTTCTTCTGCCAGCGGGTCTTCCAAATACTTTTGGATGGCCCTGTGTAGCGGACGAGCACCAAACTGTGAATCGTATCCTTTATCGGCAATGAAGTCTTTTGCTTCTTTGGTGAGTTCCAAACTAAAGCCCAGGTTGTTCAACCGCTTCATCACATTCTTCATCAAAATATCGATGATAGAGAAGATGTTTTCTTTCGACAAACTGTTGAAGATGATCACATCGTCAATACGGTTCAAAAATTCAGGACTGAAGGTGCGCTTCAATGCTTTTTCAATAACAGCCTTGCTGTTTTCTTCAGCACTCTGCATACGGGTAGCGGTAGCAAAACCCACGCCTTCACCAAAATCTTTCAACTGGCGTACACCAATGTTAGATGTCATGATGATAAGGGTGTTTTTGAAATCTACCTTGCGACCGAGGCCATCCGTAAGCTGACCATCATCCAATACTTGCAACAAAATATTGTAGATATCAGGATGCGCTTTTTCAATTTCATCGAGCAGGATAACGCTGTAAGGTTTACGACGCACTTTCTCAGTGAGTTGTCCGCCTTCTTCGTAGCCCACGTATCCCGGAGGCGCACCAATCAAACGGCTTACGGTAAACTTCTCCATGTATTCACTCATGTCGATGCGAATGAGTGAATCTTCGCTATCGAACATATAACGAGCCAAGGCACGGGCCAATTCTGTTTTACCTACACCCGTTGGACCAAGGAAAATGAATGTACCGATCGGTTTCTTTGGATCTTTTAAACCCACCCGGTTGCGTTGAATAGCTTTCACCACTTTCAGGATGGCTTCATCTTGTCCGATGACCATGTCCTTCATATCGTCGCTCATGCGGCGTAGCTTCTCCGTTTCGGCTTGCACCATGCGTTTTACCGGAATGCCGGTCATCATGCTCACCACTTCAGCAATGTTTTCTTCATCGATCGGATAGCGGGCATGCTTGCTGTCTTCTTCCCATTCGTTCTTGGCTTTTTCCAGTTCTTCGCCAAGGCGTTTTTCGGTATCCCGCAATGAAGCAGCTTCTTCAAAACGTTGGCTTTTTACCACCTTGTTTTTCTCCAGCTTTATTTCTTCAATGCGTTTTTCCAGATCCAGAATATTCTGTGGTACATTGATGTTTTTGAGGTGCACACGGGCTCCTACTTCATCCAATACATCAATGGCTTTGTCGGGCAGCAATCTGTCTGTCATGTACCGATCGCTAAGTTTTACGCAGGCTTCAATGGCTTCATCATTGTAGCTTACGTTATGGTAGTCTTCGTACTTGCTTTTGATGTTTTGCAGAATCTGAATGGTTTCTTCCACGCTGGGTTGTTCCACAATCACTTTTTGAAAACGACGATCGAGGGCACCATCTTTTTCAATGTGCATGCGGTATTCATCCAAAGTAGAGGCGCCAATGCACTGGAGTTCGCCACGGGCCAATGCAGGTTTAAAAATGTTGGAGGCATCCAGTGAGCCACTGGCACCACCAGCACCTACGATGGTATGAATTTCATCGATGAACAGAATCACGTCTCTGTTCTTTTCGAGTTCGTTCATGATGGCTTTCATGCGTTCTTCGAACTGACCACGATATTTTGTGCCGGCTACCAATGCAGCCAGGTCCAAACTAATCACTCTCTTGTCGAACAACACCCGGCTTACTTTACGCTGCACAATGCGCAGTGCCAGACCTTCTACAATGGCGGTTTTACCCACACCGGGTTCACCAATTAGAATGGGGTTGTTCTTTTTACGGCGAGATAAAATTTGTGACACCCGTTCTATCTCTGCTTCACGCCCCACAATGGGATCCAATGTGCCTTGCTCTGCCAGGCGGGTGATATCGCGGCCAAAGTTGTCGAGCACAGGTGTTTTGCTTTTTTGCGCACCACCTTGCTGCTGCCGTTGTTTGGATGCACCAGCACCATAACCGCTACCTTTTTTCTCCTCTTCAAAATCATCGTTATCGTCGTCGGAGTATTCGGCACGGGTGTTGAAATCGCTGTTGAGCAATACGCCCAATTCATTTTTGAAAACATCGTAGTCTACTTCATACTGCATCAGTATTTGTGTAGCAATATTTTCTTTGTTTTTCAAAATGCTCAGCATCAGGTGTTCGCTTTCTACGGTGCCACTCTTAAGCGATTTTGCTTCGAGTACCGTTACACGAATCACTTTTTCTGCCTGCTTGGTGAGCGGCAGGCTGTTGATGTTGGCAATATTTTTTCCTGTTTTATCCCGCACGGCCAGTTCTACTTCCTTGCGCAATTCGTACAGGTCTACGTTCAATTGTTTCAGCACTTTGATAGCTGTGTTTTCGCCGTCTCTTATCAGGCCAAGCAACAGATGCTCGGTGCCAATAAAATCATTGCCCAACCTCAATGCCTCTTCTCTGCTGTAGGAAATTATTTCCTTTACCTGTGGTGAAAAATTACCGTCCATATGTGTGCTCTCCTGTTGCTTACAATATTAAAGATTATTTTCGGGGCTCAATCCTTTGCTGAAATACACATGTTGTGAATTAAGGAACAACCTCCACAACCTGCCCGTTTCAACATTTAAGATGCCGGTTGAATGCATTACGATTCAGGAACAATTTAGGTTGTGAAGGAATCGGTAATCCTGAAAAGCGGCAACAACTTATACACCGTTGTTTATGAACGTCAAATTAGATACCAAGGAAAAATTTCACGAAATCAGCCTCCTCGATGGCGTATTAACTGCTAATATGACAGCCGACTTTGCCGAAATGCTGTCTGTTGTACAAAAACAACCGCCATTTAATGTAGTGCTGTCATTGGAGCAGGTGCAGGAAGTACATGCAGATATGCAGCAGGCACTGGCGCAGGCTCAACAAGCTTACTATGAACTCAACTATTCTTTTGTGATTTGCTGCATGCAACCTGCTGTAGAAGAAGCGTTTGACAAGGCCGAACTCCTGGAAATGATGAACGTAACGCCTACCCTGAGCGAAGCCTGGGACATTGTGCAAATGGAAGAAATAGAGCGGGAACTGATGGGTGATTTTGATACGGAATAATTCATATCCGTTTTTTTGCAGCATACGCAGCCGATTGATTGTCATTTGCATTTACCCACTACACTGCACCGCTTATGTACGGACTCACCATTCTCGGCAACAATTCGGCTATACCGGCATATGATCGTCATCCAACGGCGCAGGCCCTGTACTGGAACGACGAAGTGTTTTTGATAGATTGTGGCGAGGGTACACAAATGCAGCTTACCCAGTACAAAATCCGTCGGGGCAAAATCAACCACATTTTTATCAGCCATTTGCATGGCGATCATTATTTCGGGCTCATTGGCCTTATTACTTCGTTTGGATTGCTGGGCAGAGAGCAGCCGCTGCACATTTATGCTCCTGACGGTTTGGAGCAAATCATCCGACTCCAGTTACAGGTTGCCGATACTACGCTCCCATTTGATTTGCAGATACATACTATTGAAACTGCCGGCACATTACTTAGCACCAAGCATGTGCGGGTGGACTGTTTCCCGGTAAAGCATCGCATTCCTTGTTTTGGGTTCCGCTTTACGGAGCAAAAAGCACCCCGGACTTTACTTAAGGAAAAAGCTGTGGCCGCAGGCATACCGCAATACTTCTACAACCGCCTGAAGCTGGGTGAAGATTACATCAACAAAAATGGCGAAGTAATACTGAACGAAACAGTAACTACTGCAGCGCCAGCACCATTGAGCTATGCTTATTGCGCCGATACTGTATACCTGCCGGAATTATGCGTTCATCTGCAACAGATTACATTGATGTACCACGAAGCCACTTTTTTGCAAGATTTGGAAGAAAGAGCCGCAGCCCGTTTTCACAGCACCAGCAAACAAGCCGCTATGATGGCGCAGCAATGCCAGCCACAGCGATTACTCATCGGTCATTTTAGTAGTAAGTACGAAGACTTGCAGGAGTTTGAAGATGAAGCCCGAGCAGTATTTCCTACAACAGATTTGGCAATTGAAGGAGTTACTTATTTGCTGCGCCGCCCAACCGAAGCAGGTAGCTAAAAAAAGAGGGCAATTGTTTGCGCCAGGCGGCTTCGTTGTGCTGCGCCTCCGGCGAAATAATTTCGACGAATGATCTTGGTTTTCCTTTTTTAGCCAATGCAGCCATGCGTTGCATGTCGGGTACCATGGATTCTCCTTCCATGCCGCCGGCATAAAAGAACAGCCGCTTTTTCCGAAAGGCTGATGGTTGCGCATTAGCTGCATTGAAAATTTCAGGTGCTGTCCAGTATGCAGGAGAAAATATTCCTGCACCAGCAAATTGTTGCGGTGCTTGCAGCAAAGCTTGGGTGCTGATGAGCCCGCCCATGCTGCTACCTGCAATCCACGTGTGTGAAGCTTTGCTATTGGTACGATATTGTGCATCTACCCAGGGCTTCAATGTATCCGTAATCCATTGCACAAATGCACGTCCGTCGGCTTTGCCAAAACGGGGATGGTTATATGGATTGTATTCATTCATCCGTACCGGGCCTGCATGATCTATACCTACAACAATCATTGATTTTCCCGTGGCTAGAAAGATGGAATCGAGGACTTCATCTACCTGCCATTCGCCAAAGCTGCCCGTGGTTACATCAAACAGGTTTTGCCCGTCCATCATGTACAGCACCGGATACTTGTTGGTGCCCTGCGTATAATCGGGTGGCAAATACAAACGGATGGTTTTACTTTCTTCCTTTCGTTGTACAGCAGCAGGTAATACATGCACATTGGCTGAGGCTGTTGAAACAATGGGCTTGCCTGCATGCAAGTGCTGAAAGCTTTCAATACGAATTGTAACGCTTGTGTCTTTCAGCAATTTGATAATGCGATTGTTGATGCCTGCACCGTTACTCGTACATTCTACTTTTTCCCAGCTACCCAAAGTGCATTTAAACTCCAGCAATGCAGCAGCAGTAGCTTGTATGCGCAGCTCTCCCTGATTATTAAAACGATAGTTACTGTCTTTCGGATTCCAACCATTGAAATTGCCAGCTACAAATACTTGTTCTGCTGAAATACCATTCGGCAAATCTTTCAGCGAAAGCAAAAGGGTTTGTGCCCACCCGTTGGTTTGCACAAACCCCATCCAGACCAGTAAGGTCAGTATTGATTTATTCACTTACAGTAAGCTTTTCAGTTTTGGCATGTGTGCTGCACTCAGCGGCACCAACGGCAAACGAAGATGGTTGCTGATGATACCCATTTCACTCAAAAATGCTTTTACACCTGCAGGATTGTTTTCTACAAAGCACATGTCCATTTTTTCGAGGAGACTGTTTTGCAAAGGACGAGCTTCTGCAAACTGACCATTGAGGCACATGTGCACCAATTGGCTGAACTGTGCAGGATGACTATTGGCAATCACACTGATCACACCATCAAAACCACAGGCAATGAGCGGCATGGTTACATGGTCGTCGCCACTAATGAGCAAGAAGCCTTCCGGACGATTTTTGATGAGGTGCATGGCTTGCACCATGTTGCCGCTGGCTTCTTTGGTACCAATCACTTTGCCAGGAAAGTCGTTGGCCAACCGAATGGTGGTTTCGGCACTTACGTTAGATGAAGTACGACCGGGCACATTGTACAAAATCACCGGCTTAGGCGATGCGTTGGCAATAGCTGCATAATGCTGGTAAATACCTTCCTGAGAAGGCTTGCTGTAATAAGGGCTCACACTCAGCACTGCCGTTACAGCATCCAAAGGCCAAGTGGCCAATTTGCGCAACACTTCTTGAGTATTATTGCCACCAATACCAACCACTACCGGCACACGGCCCGCCACGGTTTTCAAAGTAAAATCGAGTACAGCGAGTTGCTCTTCTTCAGAAAGTGTAGCTACTTCTCCTGTAGTGCCAAGTGTTACTACGTAATCGGCTTTACCGCGAAGAACATATTCAATGAGTCTTTCGAGGGCTGCATAATCTACAGCCATATCTTGCTGGAAAGGTGTAACTAGGGCTACACCCACACCTTTTAATTGTTGCATTTTACTTGTGATTTTTGCTTGTGCTTGACTAAGCAACAGGGTGCACTTCGTAGAAGCCCATGTTGCCAAATTTTCTGATTCGCTGGCTGACCCGCTCTTCTGCGGGCACCTGTTTAAGCTCACGAATCATCGGCAGCAAAGTGTCTTTCAAATATTGGGCAGCCAAATCATAATCCCAGTGAGCACCGCCCACTGGTTCTTTTACCACACCATCCACCAGGCCAAATTCGAGCATGTGGTCGCTGGTGAGTTTCAGTTGTTCGGCAGCAGTTTCCTTTTTCTCCCAGCTGCGCCACAAAATGGAGCTGCAACTTTCGGGGCTGATAACGGTGTACCAGGTATTTTCCAACATCAGTACTTTATCGCCCACACCAATACCCATGGCACCACCACTGGCTCCCTCGCCTATCACCACGCAAATCACGGGCACTTTCAGGCGCAGCATTTCATAAATATTGCGGGCAATGGCTTCGCCCTGGCCACGTTCTTCGGCTTCAATGCCAGGGAAAGCGCCAGGTGTGTCAACCAACGTAATAATGGGCTTGTCGAATTTTTCAGCCAGCTTCATCAGGCGCAGCGCTTTGCGATAACCTTCGGGGTTGGCCATACCAAAGTTGCGTTCCTGCCGCATTTTGGTATTGATCCCTTTTTGCTGACCAATAATCATCACAGTTTCGCCGTCGAGCTTGGCAAAACCACCAACGATGGCTTTGTCGTCTTTTACATTGCGGTCGCCATGCAGCTCCACAAAATCAGTGGTCATTTTCTGAATGTACTTCAGCGTATATGGCCTGTCCGGATGTCGGCTCAGTTGTACTTTTTGCCAGCTGGTGAGGTTCTCGGTAATTTCTTTTCGTTTATCTACAATGGATTGTTCCAACTGTGCAATCACAGCGGTATAATCAACGCTCTTATTTTTTTCAGCATTTTTCTTGTTCACTTCAATTTGCTCATACAGTTCTTTGATGGGCGTTTCGAAGTCGAGGAATTGCCTGTTTGGATACTGGGGCATACTTGTTTTAGTTTACCTACGTATTAGATTGGGGCGGTAAAATTAAGGGTTGACGTATAGAATAAAACAGGCGGATTGTGTAAATCCGCCTGTTTAGGGTAAATGTGTAAAAACCTTTATACGAAGCCTTACCTACGACGCAGCCATGCTTCTGGGTTTTGCGTGCCTTTTTCAGTATCAATCTGGAAGCTCACTTCACCTACACCTTCATCGTTTAGGGCGGCACGGCCAAGCACCTGTCCCGGGCTTACTTTTTGTCCTTTACTTACAGCTATGCCTTGCAGGTTGCTGTAAGTGGTAAAATATTTTCCGTGCTTCACCATCACCACATAGCGGTCGCCCACCGGAAACACTGAGTTTACTTCGCCTTCAAACACTGCTTTTACATTAGAGCCCTGACTCACTTCCATAGTAATGCCATCGCTGGGCACTTCAATGGGGCGAGAACCAAAACCGGGTATCATATTGGTGCCGTACTTAAGCGTTACCACACATTTATCAACCGGCCATGGCAGGCTACCGCGGTTTTCTTCAAATTGCTGCGAACGAATCAGTCCTTCAGGTGTGTTTTCCAACACAGAAGTTTCCCGTTTTTTTACCGTTGTTGTAGCTGTTGGCGGATTGGGTTTAGCACCATTGGTAGGTTTGGTAGCTGTACCAGTTGCAGCAGTGGCATTGGTGTTGGTATTATTGGCGGCGGCTTCTGCTTTTTTACGAGCCGCTTCTTCTCTTTCTTTTTTCAGCGCTGCTTCTTTTTCCCGCTTAATTACCGCAGCAATGGCATTCTGCAATTGCTTCCGTTCTTTTTCACGGTTGGCCAGCATATTGCGCAATTGCTTTTCCTGACTGGAATATTGCGCCACTACCTTGTCCTTCTCTTTCTTTTCTTCTTCTAATTCAGCTTTTTGTTTGCCTTCCAAATCGAGGGCTTTTGTTTTTTCCTGACGCTTACCGGAAAGGCTGGCTACTTTCTCTTCCAGCAATTGCTGAGTACGCAAAATATCACCCGCTTTTTGAGCACGGTAGCTGCGATATGTTTTCAAATAAGAAACACGCTTCAACGCATCGGCAAAGCTGCCGGCAGAAAAAAGGAAGTTGAGAAAATCGTAATTACTGCGGTTTTTGTATGCATATACAACACTCTGTGCGTACTGGTCTTTCAGGGTGGTGAGCTCTTGTTTGAGTGTATCTATTTCGCGGTAGGTTTTGATGATATCTTTTTCTACATAATACACTTCACCCTTGATGTTTTGTATTACCTGATTGCGGATGTTGATCTTTTTTTCGATACCGCGGAGCACACCCAACGAAGCTTTTTTATTCTTCTGTGCCTCGGCCAAATCTTGCTTTACATCTTCAATTTCTTTGAGCAGTTGCTGCGTTTTGCGCTGCAGTTCTTCTTTCGATTGTTGCTGCGCCACAGCAGAAAGAGATAGCAACAACAAAAAAGCGGTGATCATACGTAGCATAGGCTTCAATTTGAATGGGTGATAAACAGCAATGTGAAGGATGATGCAACTGAAACGATGAGACATCGCCAGTATTATTTGGCCGTATAATTTTTAGGAATGGTGAAGGGAAATGTTTGCACCTCATCGAAGGTTACCTGCTTAAACTCCAGTAACACATCCAGCTTGGATTTTTCGGTAACAGTAATGGCCCGCATATTGCTGAACATGCGGTTTTGCAACTGCCCGTAGTTGGTAAACGTGATGCTGCAGGTGCGGTTGCGCAACTCATCCACATCATCCAGTTTGCTGTGCAGTATGATGTTAGAAGCGGTATCTACCGTTACCAGGTGCTTAAAATATTCGCCGGTACTCAAAGCCATCAATGTATTGCCAGTGGTTTTAAATGAATTGATATTTTGTGGGAAATACACAGGATTTCCGATGATGAGATCCTGCAACACGGTAAAATCCACAGGCAACTGCACAATTTCTTTCAGATACTCTACACTACGGGCTGCAATGGTTTTTTCAAGCTTGTCCATTACCCAAACCGAATCGGGCCGAACTAAAATGCGAAAACCTTCGATACCCAATGCACCGGTAATGGATATCCACATCAGACTATCTTTTTTAATGCGGATAAAAGCGGTGGCATTGGTATTCTTACCCTTGCTATCGTTGAAGTCGATTTTTACTTTTCCCAGAAAATAATTGAAGTCTATTTTATTGCTGTGTACCCTGTCGTAAATGGCTTTTTTAATGGCTCCCGAATCAACTTCGGGATGCGTTACTGGCGTAACCCCCGAGGAATCTACTTTTTGGATGGCTGTTTGAATTTGCTTGGGTGCTTTGCAAGAGGCCGCCAATAGCAGGCAAGCCACACAGCCGAAGAATATATTTTTAAATGACATATAGTTCAATGGGAGGTTCCAACGCAAATATGCGGCAATGTGGCAGCACCTTGTGTTAAAAGGTTATTCAGCCTGCGTGGAAAGCCTTGGTATAACAATGATTTACTGCTTACCGGTGTGGCCAAAACCACCTGCCCCCCGGTCGGTTTCGCTCAAGGATTCTACAGGCAACCAATGTACCTGCGCTACCGACTGAAACACCAGCTGTGCAATGCGATCTCCTGAGTGAATGGTTTGGGGCTCCTGGCTAAGGTTGATGAGTATGACTTTTACCTCACCCCTATAGTCACTGTCTATAGTGCCAGGCGTATTAAGGCAGGTAATGCCATGTTTTATGGCAAGGCCACTGCGAGGACGAACCTGAGCCTCAAATCCGGCAGGAATTTCGAGGTACAAACCAGTGGAAATCAACGTTCTATGCAAAGGTTGCAAAAGTACCGGCTCAGGTATCCAGGCTCGTATGTCAAGCCCGGCAGCACCAGGGGTAGCATAAGCGGGTAAATCATTGCCCGACTGATTGACAATGCGAACTGTAACAGCGTTCATTAATCTTCCATGTTTCTTTGCAGCAATACAACGGCACTGGCACTCAGCCCTTCGCCACGGCCTATGGCATCCATACTTTCGGTGGTGGTGGCTTTAATGCTTATATCATCGAGGTTGATTTTAAGTATGGAAGCTATAACCAACTGCATGTGGTTTATGTAGGGCTTAATTTTTGGAGCTTCCAGGCAAATAGTACTGTCGATGTTGACCACGTGGTAGCCCTTCTCCCAAATCTTATCTACGGTTTCTTGTAGCAGCACTTTACTGTCGATGCCTTTGTACGCCGGATCATTGTTGGGAAAATGAGTGCCTATATCGCCGAGGGCTAATGCACCCAACATGGCATCGCAAATAGCATGCAACAACACATCGGCATCACTATGGCCCAGAGAGCCTTTTTCAAATGGAATTTTTACACCACCCAGCCATAAATCTCTGCCTTCTACAAGCTGATGAAAATCAACTCCTTGTCCTATTCTTAACATGATGAAATATTTAAAAAAATGATAGGCGAAAGTACACCCTTCGCCTATCTCAAAAACTGATTCTTTTCAGGAAAAAATTACTCTGCCGCACCAAAATCAAAAGCAAGGCTAAACCGCAACGTATTGCTCAGCGGGTTGCGGTTGGTACCGCTGCCACTGGGTACGAGGTAAGAAAAGTTCAGCCCCATGGCATTGAATTTCAACCCGAGACCAACGCTGAAAAACTTACGGTTGCCCTTGGTTTTATCTTCATAAAAATACCCGGCACGAAAGAAAAACTGATCAGCGTAGCTGTACTCCGCTCCGAGGCCAAATTGCAATTCTTTAAATTCTTCGCCCATGCCGCCGTTGGCATCACCCATGGAACTAAACCAGCTTGATACAACACTTTTGCTTCTGTAATCGAGCAAAGCCGTGGCATCAATGGCGCTATCGCCGGTTGCAACAGGTGGCGTAGGTACCAACAGTTTATTGATGTCGATACCAAACATGATTTTGTTGGTTTCGTCGAAAGCTTTGGTGTAAGTAAAGCCCAGGCCAAGGTTGGCAGGTATGTAGTCTTTTTCAGTAGCATTATTGGTGTAGCCTATTTTACCGCCAAGGTTGGTGAGGGCTGCGCCAAAACGAACACCACTGCCAAGTTCATCGGTTCCGTCATAAAATGCAGTGATATCGCCGGCTACGGTGTTGCCTGCCTGATACACCACACCGCTGCTGGAGGCATAGCCACGTGCCAGATTGCTGTTGATGTAGCGAAGCGAAGCACCGGCACTCCAACGTTCTGTCAGCTTACGGCTGTAGCTAACATCTACAGCCAGTTCTGTGGGTTTGCCTGTGCTGAGCGGGTTGCCGCTAAAATCGGTAAACTGGATATCGCCGAGGTTGAAATAACGAAGAGAACCAGAAACGGCTGATTCGTCATCGAGTTTGTAATAGCCCGCCAGCGCTGCCAAAAACACATCGTTTACACCAATGTCTTTAAGCCAGGGCGTATAGGTTACTGATATGCCAGCCTTAGATTCGAGGAAAGGGGTTTTGGCTACGTTCCAAAAAGAAGCGTTGGCATCGGGGGCCGTTGCCACACCAATATCGCCCATACCACCGGCACGGGCATCGGGACTAATACGTAAAAATGGAACGGAAGTGGTAACTACATTAATGGTTTGTTGTGCCTCGGCAAAAACAGCTGTAAGCAAGCCAAAGCCCAACAAGGAATTACGCAGGGGTACTCTCATGAAAATAGATTTTTTAAATCAATACTGGCCTTTTCATGCCATGCATACAACGGCAGTCAGCATAAACAATAGCATAGAAAAGAGTAGACATCAGCCAATAGGCAAGTATTATTTGAGATTGTCGAAGGTAAGTAAAATCTGTCATCGGGGTAAACCTGGCAAACGAATAATCGCAGCAGATATTACGCCATGCAAACGAAATGTATTGACAGTACAACAAACGGCCCGATTTATGCAGACCTGTGCATTACCCCAAAAAAGTTCAAAAAGTGAAGCCTGTGTATGAAAGGCTTAACTTTCAGGGATTGTTTTGCTATGCCTGATAAGAAAATAACCTTACAACAAGTGCTTCGGCGCCAATGGACCATCAGCGATATTGGCTGGCTCATCATCAACCTGATGCCGTTGCTTTTCTATATCGCCGGTGCCATTTCGGCTATTCAGGCATTCCTGTTGTATATGGCCGAAACCTTCATGATTGGCATGTACAATACCATCAGGCTGCTGGTTTCATCAGCTCTTCGGGCTGGTGATGGCAGTTCTTTTAAAAAAGGCGATTTAATTGCAGGCATTTTTTTTGCGGCCTTTTTTGTGGTACATTTTGGACTGTTTGCCTACGTTCAGTTTATGATTTTCATGGGTGTTTCAGGCACGTCGGTAGGCATGAGCATGTTCAGTAATTTTACAGCAGCCTGGCAGCTGCTGGGCACCAATGGCCATTTGTTTTTCTACATCAATCTGGGCTTGATATTTCTGCAGGGTGGTATTCAATTTTTGCAAGAGGTAGAATGGAAAACCAAATCGATGTTGCAGATGATGTTTGAGCCCTACCTGCGCATTTTTGTACAGCAATTCACGGTGCTTGCAGGCGCCATGTTTCTGAACTTTGGCCTAAGTGGTGGTTTCCTCGTGATATTTATGCTGGTGAAAATCTTTTTCACCAGCTTTCTTGATTTCAACAAGTTGTTTGCTGAAATGAAACGCACCAGTGGCGACCGCTTTTAACCATCAATCAACTGGCTACCTTCCTGCTCATTGGCCAGCAACCGCTTGCATTCGTCGAGCAGTTGTTGCTTATCAATAGCCACCGTACCAACCGATTCACACACCAAACCGCCAGCCAGGTTGGCCACAGCTGCCATGAGCGGCGCATTGCCCGTGCAGGCATATACTGCAGATGCCACCGCAATTACCGTATCGCCAGCGCCACTTACATCGGCAATGTTGCGAATATGTGCCGGTGTAATGCTGGCTTCGTTACCCTCCTGCACAAATACGCCACGTTCACTTAATGTAATGAGAGAAACCTGATGCTGCAGTTGTGCTTTTAATAATTCATGAACGTGTTGCATACCTGCCAAGGTTGGAGCTACTTCCAACAGGTTCAGGGCTTCTTTGGCTTCTTTCAAATTGGGTTTGAAAATGCTGACGCCTTTGTAAGCAAAAAAGTTTTTCCGCTTGGGATCAACGGTGGTAATGATGTTGTTTTGCTGACAGTAATTCAACAAGGCTGCAATCACTTCCTTCGTCAATACGCCTTTGTTATAATCTTCAAAAATGACTACCTGCGGTTTGTCTTGCTCAAAAAGCGCAATGGTTTTATCAATGAAACGTTGGGCTTTGTAAGCAGGCAAATCATCGCTTACTTCGTAGTCGAGGCGGAGCAAATGCTGGCTGCGGCTGATGATGCGGATTTTGTTGGTAGTCATTCGGTCATCACTTTTCCAAACACCCTCGGTATTAATACCGCTGTCCTTCATCATTATTTCCAGCAGCAGTCCGTCTTCATCGGTACCGGTCACCGTATGCATCGACACTTTTGCACCGAGACTTATCAGATTCAGTGCCACATTGCCTGCACCACCAATCCGGTATTCCTTGCCTTTTACTGCCACCACCGGCACCGGTGCTTCGGGCGAAATACGATCGGTGTGACCAAACCAGTACGTATCAAGCATTACATCGCCCACCACTGCCACATGCAAATTTTCTATCGCTTCAAATACCTGATCGAACATATACTTGGTTTGTTACGCAAAAGTAGGGAACCCAACAACAAGGCCTGTTACGGCATTTGTAACAGGCCTTGCATCTATGCTTCGTTAGCAGGGCCTACAGGTTTAAAACTCTTTCGGGCCAAATAATACAGCGGTATGCCAATGGCAACAATGATGAAGCCGGGCCATGTATACGCTGGCTTATATACGAGTAACAGTCCGCAAAATGCAACCCCCATAAGTATATAAATGGCAGGCAAAAACGGATAACCGAATGCTTTGTAAGGCCTTGCAGTATCGGGTTGTTTGTTGCGCAAAATGAAAATACCAATGATGGTGAGCACATAAAACAGCACCACTACAAATGAAATCATATCGAGCAAATCGCCGTAGCGGCCACTCAGGCACAGCAGCGATGCTACCACACATTGAGCCCACAAGGCCCACTGTGGTACGGCGTTTTTATTGAGCTCCGCAGCTTTCTTAAAAAACAACCCATCTTTTGCCATGGTATAGTACACTCTGGCGCCAGCCATAATGAGTCCATTATTGCAACCAAAAGTCGAAATCATGATGAGCACTGCTACCAGCAAGGTACCAAATGATGGAAAGATGCGGTTGGCTGCTGCCACTGCTACCCGGTCATCGGTTGGGAATGCCAGCTCTTGCATGGGCAATACATACAAATACATGAGGTTGGCAGATACATAAATGATGGTCACAATCAGCGTACCCAAAAACAAACTCAAGCCAATATTCCGGCTGGGGTTTTTCATTTCGCCGGCAATGAAGGTCACGTTGTTCCAGGCATCGCTGCTAAAAATGGAACCCACCATGGCCGCAGCAATGGCCCCCATTAATGCACCAACCGAAATGCCCACCCACGAAGTAGGTTGTAACACTCCCGCAGCATCTTTTTGACCCAAATCTTGCACAGGCGCAAAGCCGGTTTCCCAGTTGGCGGCCCAAAAGTTTTCTTTAGCCAGTACAAAGCCCAATATTACCAACCCAAACAGGGCCAGCAACTTAGCAGTGGTAAAAATGGTTTGAATAATCTTTCCCTCTTTTACCCCACGAGAGTTGACATACGTAAGCAACACAATAATGGCAATGGCTACCAGTTGACCGCTGTACACTTTTACAACACCGGCATCAAACAAAAAATAACTATTGCCCAGCTCCGGTACCAGGTAGGCCAAGAATTTGGAAAACGCCACGCCAACAGCAGCAATGGTGGCGGTTTGTATCACCGCAAAAAAGCTCCAGCCATACAAGAAACCCATGAGTGGATTGTAGGCTTCTTTCAAATACACATACTGGCCGCCAGCCTTTGGAAACATGCCGCTTAATTCGCCATAACTCAGTGCTGCGGTAAGCGTCATAAAGCCAGTGATGAGCCAAACGGCAATGAGCCAACCGGCACTGCCTACATTGCGGGTAATGTCGGCACTTACTATAAATATACCGGAGCCAATCATGGAACCCACTACAATAAGGGTGCCGTCCATCAGGCCCAGCGATTGTTTCAAATGTGTTTGTTCTGCCATGTGTTGTTTTGATAAAGGAGCCAATATAGGTAAAATGCGTTTTGTGCAACCGCCATCATCCACATTGTTTGCTGTTCCTGATAATCCGCTTAAAATTGTAAAAAAACTGTGTACAACATTATGGCCTGGCATCAATGGGCAACATGTTGTACAACGTCTAACAAGGTTCAATTACCAATCATAACTCAATGCGTATGCGGAAATCGTTTGTGTGGCTGTGTTGTTTCATCGCCATCTCTGTTTCGGTGCAGGCCCAGCAAAAAGGCAACTATGCACTGGCCGCCCGATTCTCTCCCAAAAAAATGGAGAAAATGTTGTTTTCCACTTCGGTCGATCCTCACTGGCTCAAATCGGGTGACAAGTTTTGGTACATGTACCAAACCACTGCCGGCAAAGTGTGGTACCTGGTAGATGCTGCAAAGGGTACCAAAACCAAACTGTTCGACAATGATAAGATGGCGGCCGATATCACCCGCATTGTGAAAGATCCTTTTGATGGCCAGCACCTGCCCATCGACCGTATCAAATTTGTAAAAAATGAAACGGCTTTTCAGTTTGAAGTGAAGAGCACTGAAGAAGTAGAGAAAAAAGACACGGCTGCCAAAAAAGGTGCCGAGCCAGTAAAAGAAAAGAAGACCTACTACTTTGAATACACATTGGCTACAGGCCAGCTCACAGAGTTGAAAGATTTTGAAAAACCAAAAGAACGGCCACAGTGGGCTTCTATCAGTCCCGATAAAAGCATCGTGTTGTTTTCTAAACTGAACAACCTGTACTGGATGGACAGTGTGAACTACAATAAAGCGCTGAAAAATGAAGACGACAGTACCATTGTAGAATACCAACTTACCACTGATGGTGAAGAGAATTTTTCATACGGTGGTGGCCGCAATGAAACCAATGTTGAAAAAGAAAAAAACGCCAAAAAACGCAAAAGTGTATTTGTGTATTGGTCGCCCGACTCGAAACGCTTTGCCCTTATGCGTACCGACGAACGCAAAGTGAAAGACCTTTGGGTCATCAACAGTGTAGCAGAACCACGCCCTACTTTGGAAACATACAAATACCAAATGCCCGGTGAAAAAGAAGCACCTGAACGCTACCTCTACATTTTTGATGCCAGCAGTAAAACCAACAAAATAGTCAACACGGCTGCCTTCAAAAATCAGGAGATTGGTATGTGGAGTGCACCTATGAAAGAGAGCAGCCGCGATGATGATTTTCGCAGCAACATTTGGCATGGCACCAACACTCATTTTTACATGAGCCGCACCAGCCGCGACCTCAAGAAGATTGACATTTGCAAAGTGGATGTGGCTACAGGTGCAGTAACTACACTCATTGAAGAACGCCTGAATACGTATGTTGAAATTCGTCGTCCTGCCCTCATCAACGGAGGTAAAGAGATTGTACACTGGAGCGAAAGAGATGGCTGGGGTCATTTCTATTTATATGATGAGAAAGGCAATATGATTCGCCAAATCACCAGCGGCCCATGGCATACAGAAGATATCGAAGGCATTGACGAAGTGGGTCGTGTGATGTATTTCACCGCCAATGCCCGTGAAGAAAATGAAGACCCATACTACAACCATTTGTATCGCATCAACCTCGATGGCAGCAATTTGAAATTGTTGAACCCCGGCAACTTCGACCATCAGGTAAGTGGCAACGACAACAAGCGTTTCTTCGTCAACAACTTTTCCCGTGTCAATACCATTCCCGTTTCTACCCTGCTCGACAATACCGGCCGAGTAGTAATGCCACTGGAAAAGGCCGACTTCAGTTCTTTGTTTGCTGCAGGCTACAAGTTTCCTGAGCCTTTTAAAGTAAAAGCCGATGATGGCATCACCGATTTGTACGGGGTGATGTACAAGCCTTTCGATTTTGATTCCACCAAAAAATATCCGCTGATTGAATACGTGTATCCCGGCCCGCAAACAGAAGCCGTGAACAAAGCTTTTGGCCGTGGCCTCGACCGTACCGATCGTTTGGCACAGTTTGGTTTTGTAGTGGTAACCATTGGCAACCGTGGCGGCCATCCTAACCGCAGCAAGTGGTACCACAATTTTGGCTATGGCAACCTTCGTGATTATGGCCTGGCCGACAAAAAAGCGGCAGCAGAGCAACTCGCAGATCGTTATTCATTCATCGACATTAACCGGGTGGGTATTCATGGCCACAGCGGTGGTGGTTTTATGAGTACCGCTGCCATGCTCGTGTACCCCGATTTCTTTAAGGTAGCTGTGAGCAGCGCCGGCAACCACGAAAACAATATGTACAACCGCTGGTGGAGCGAAAAACACCACGGCGTTAAAGAAGTGATTTCTGCCAAAGGCGATACCAGTTTTGTGTACAGCATTGAAAAGAATCCTGAGCTGGCCAAAAACCTGAAAGGACATTTGATGCTGAGCCATGGCGATATTGACAACAACGTGCATCCGGGCAACTCTATCCGCATGGCCAATGCACTCATCAAAGCCAACAAGCGTTTTGAGTTTGTACTGCTGCCCGGCCAGCGCCACGGCTATGGCGACATGACGGAGTATTTCTTCTGGAAAATGGGCGACTATTTCTGTGCTCATTTGCTGGGCGATACCAACCCGCCAGTTGACATCATTGAAATGACAAAAGAACAAGAACAAAGCGGCAACAAGCGTCGCAACTAACTTAAGGGCCTGCTATCCAACCGCTTTCCCTATCCTTAATTGTTGTAACTTTAAAACAGAAATTGAGGACATGAAAAGAGGAATCATCTGGATAGCAGGCTTATTATTTTGTGTGCAGGCAGCCTTTGCACAGGCCCAGCCCATGGCACTTAGCAAAGGCAGCAAGGCTCCCGATTTCACATCGGTTAATCAGCACCACCAGCCTGTTTCACTCAATCAATTATTAGAAAAAGGACCCGTGGTTTTGGTGTTTTACCGTGGGTATTGGTGTCCGTTTTGCAACCGTCAGCTAAAGCAACTACAAGACTCCTTGCCTTTGCTGAAAAAGTACAATGCACAAATAGTTGCAATCAGTCCGGAGTCAGCTATCTATGTTAACAATACCATTGACAAAACCGGGGCTACTTACCAAATCATTTCCGACGCCAACAACAGCATTATGCAGCGGTATAAAGTTGCGTACAATGTAGATGCCAGTACCAACAACCGCCTAAAAAATATTGGAGTAGACCTGCAAGCTGTGAACGCCTCTAACAACGCAGTGCTACCCGTTCCAGCTGTGTACATCATCAATAAAAAAGGTGTTATTCATTATGCCTTTTTCGATCAAAACTACCGCAACCGGCCAAGCGTAAAAACGCTGCTGGAGCAGTTGGATCAACTTTGACCCGAGCAATTCCTTTTTTCGCCAGCACAAAATAGAAGGCTGAACGGCTTTCCTACCGATATTTGACCGGGCAGCAACAGTTCATTGCCGCCAACGAAAAAAAGGTATGTATCAATTAGGCGATTATTTACGCAGGGGAAGCAAGTTTGTGAACAATCAGTTTTTTCCATCACACAAAAAACTGAGCACACTCATGATTTATGCCACAGATGTGTGCGATAGTGCCTGCAAGCATTGCCTCATCTGGGCCAAGCGTCCGGTCAATTACCTGAGTAAAGAAAAAATATTTGAAGTGATGCAAAGCAAGTGCATCTCCAAGCATACTTCTGTTGGATTGGAAGGTGGTGAGTTTATGCTACACCCCGATGCCATGGATATTTTGCAATGGTTTACAAGGCATCATCCCAATTTCGATTTGCTGAGCAATTGCCTGAAACCCGAAGGTGTAATTGAAGCGGTAAAAAAACATCCGCCCCGTCGTTTGTACATTTCATTGGATGGCAATGAGGAAACCTACTTGTATATGCGGGGAAAACCGGGCTATCAAAGTGTAATTAAGGTGATAGAGTCGGTGCACAAAACACTGCCCGTATCTGTGATGTTTACACTCAGCCCGTACAATAACTTTGACGACATGCAGCATGTGGCTGAAGTGTGCAAACACTACGGTATTGATATGCGGGTAGGCATCTACAACGACATTGCTTTTTTTGACACGGTAGACAAAGCACACGACCACGAACCGGGTGATGCCAAAAACCAGCATGCACTTGATTTTAAACAAGTGCAGCAATTAAAAAGTGAAGGCAAGGTAGAAACTATCAAAAAGATTAAGGCAGCGGAAAGAACCAATGATATTCAAAATCCCAAACACGACACAAGCCGCAACTTTCAAAATTTTGTGCCCAACATTCCGGAGATTATTAAAGAGTTTTCGGAGAACTATGATTTTCTGGTACTGTATAACGAGTGGCGGCAAAACCATATAAAGCTCAAGTGCTACAGCATTTTAGACAGCCTCGTTATTTTGCCCAATGGCGAAGTCCCTATTTGCCAAAACCTTGATTTAATGTTGGGCAATGTGCATGAGCAAAGTCTCGACGAAATATTTAACGGCCCCACAGCCATTGCTCAGCAAAAGCATTTTGTTCATAACTGCAATCAATGCTGGCTCAATTTTCATCGTAAATACGATGTAGTGCTATACCGGGCTTTCGAAAAATATTTTGGCAAAGGCATTACCCAAAAAATGTTTGGCTATTACCAATGGAGCAATGATGCTGAAAAAAGGTATACAGATATTGTGAAGCCCTAATTGGATACAACATGTTTGCCAAATTTAACCAAGTGCTATCCACTGCCCCTAGTCAAAAAACCATTGCATTTATTTGGTTGGCAGTGCTGGCATTGCTTACGTGGCTGTATTTTCCAGGAGGTCTTTTTTTCCTCAACGATGATTTCATTCATGTTCCGCTGAGTGAGCAGGCTGTGTTTGGTCAACGCCATTCCATAAGAGTAGTTAATGATTTTAGTTTGTACCTCGACAGTTTATTGTATGGCAAAAATGCGGTGGGTTTTCATACAACTAATTTGTTGCTTCACTTCTTCAACATTGCATTGGTATTTATTACTTCCAGAAAAATCTTTGCGTTGTTTGGATTGCCATCAAGCAAGCTGGTAGCTCATGCTGCCGCTATGTTTTTTGCATTGTATCCATTTCACAGCGAATCTGTTTTTTGGATTATTGGCCGAACAGGTGCACTCTCGACAGCGTGGATGCTACTGACTTTTTTGGCACAGCAAAGCCGCAACCTGCTGCTACAACTTGCAGGTGCAGTGCTGTTGCTATTGGGTTTTCTTACGTATGAATCTGTATTGGTATATCCTTTTTTTGTAGCCGCTATTTGGCTGTATAAAAAACGCAAGAAAGAACCAGATGCCGCACATTGGATGCAACAATTGCTGATTGCTGTGGCAACCACACTCGCCTACTTGCTTATTAGATTGTTCATGCTTGGCGGCGTTACAGACCACTACGAATCGGGCAATGTTACTGCAGGCTTATTAGGCACACTTGCAGGTAACTATCTTGCATTAGTGATACGCTTGCTTGCACCTCCTTTTCAATCATCCTGGCCGTTGGTTTTCATTTTTTCTGCTATCGCCGGTTGTATTTTTCTTACTGTTGCTACGCAATGGAAAACAATACAGTCAAACATCAACGGGTACCTGCTGCTGGCATTGGTTTTATTCGCCAGTTTGCTGCCCTACATTTCACTGGGCATTGATACACATGGAGTAGAATCTGAAAGATATTTGTATGTTCCATCAGTATTTCTATCATTGATTGCGGCGCAACTAATCCGCCTTTTTTCCACCATCAAACTTCGCTGGATGGCAGCAATTTGCTTTGCACTGTATGCCAGTATTTGTTTATTGATTTCGTCAATAGCATTCAGAACAGCCAGCAGTTTTGCAGCACAAATTATTGCTGTCACCAATCAACATGTACGCCCTGCACACCAGAGCATTTGGTATGTACATATGCCGGGCGAACACCGTGGTGTTGTATTGCTTCGATTAGGATTGCCCGAGGGTATTGCATGGCTGGTGCCTGCGGCAAACGGAAAGTCCATACACTTGCATGAAACCAATATGGACCCACTATTGCAATTGCCGCAGCATACACCTATTGAACTCGTAAGTAAAGAAAGATTACAAAACTTGCTGCCAACGGTGCCAAAAGACAGTACCAGGCAAAGTCTTGTTGTAGCCATGATCAACAACCGTTTGGTGATTGCTGAATAAAGCATTTTTATCTTTTATCTTTTATCATAGCTGCAATACCTGCATCAAAATTGATGATGGGATGATAGCCCAACGTTTGCTGTATTTTTTTGGCATTCAGCGTAAAAGAGGTTGAAAAACTATACGCTGCAATTTTTGAAATGGGAGGGGCTTTTTTGATGCGCAACAAATGCCAAACAGGTTCAATGCAATTTGCTATAACTCTTGCAATCCAGCCCGGAATGGATGCTGTGGGCAGTTGTAGTTGTTCTGTCTGAAGCTGCTGCTGCCAAAAGAATTCAAGCGTATGCTCTTCCGCATCTGCTACATGAAAAATTTGTCCTGCTGCAGCTTTGTGAGTGGCAGCCAACTCAATAGCATGGGCAAGATTTTGTACATGAGTAACACTCGTAACTGCAAGTCCGTTATTGAGCCATAAATACTTTTTGGAAACTGCCGCGGCCTTCATGCTTTTGTACAAAGGGTTTGCGGTAGTACCCCAAATCATGCGTGGCCGAAGGATGACGATTTCTATTGTTGAATGATAAGATTGTAATATCAGCTCTGTCTGTCTTTTGCTGCTGGCATACGGAAACTTCACATGACCCAATGGATACTCTTCTGTAGCACCAATGCAATCTTCGCCTTCAAACAATACCATGTCGGTGCTGATGTGAATAAAGCGCTTTGCACCAATAGCTATCGCCTTTTCTACTGCCTGTATTGTTCCGGTTACATTCACCTTATTATACGCATCGCTGCTCTCCCATTGGCCAATCATAGCAGCACAATGTATCACTACATCAATTGCTGGTAGTGATATTTCAGCCAATGTTTCCAGTGTTCCTGCTACAGGATGAATACCGGCAGCAATCAATACTTGTGATTGTATAGGCCGCCGGTGCAAACCACACACGGTATTCCCGGCCGCTACCAGAAAACGCCCCACCTCTAACCCTGTAAAACCTGCTGCTCCGGTGATAAAAAAACGCATGGCCGTGTACCGTTTATAAAAGCTGACGAAGACAATGTTGTAAAGATGTTTGCCATTCCATCAATGGAATTGAATAGGTCCGTTCAATTTTTGAGCAGTCCATTACACTCCATGCCGGCCGCTTGGCCGGGGTTGGAAAATCGGCTGTTGTAATTGGATTTACAGTGCAATTCAATCCTGAAATTTCTTGTATTGCCACGGCAAAATTGTACCAACTAATGATGCCACTATTGCTGTAGTGAAAAATGCCAGGCACAAATTGCGGATGCTCACAAATAGTAAGCAACGCCTTGGCTAAATCTATTGCATGTGTTGGTGAGCCAAGTTGATCCTTTACTACACCAATAGCTTCCCGTTCTTTCATCAGGCGAAGCATCGTTTTTACAAAATTGGCACCGTGGCGGCTGTACACCCACGATGTTCTGATGATGGCCGTGCCAGCTGCGTACACTTCCTGCGCCAGCTGCTCTCCCATCAATTTGCTCTCTCCATAAATACCAATCGGATGAACTGTATCTGTTTCTACATAAGGCGTTGTGGCAGTTCCATCAAACACATAATCGGTAGAAACATGCAGCAATTTTGCGCCTACATCTTTGCACACTTTTGCCAGGTGTCCCACCGCTTCCCCATTTATGAGTCGTGCAGCGGCAGCTTCTTGCTCAGCTTTGTCTACAGCGGTGTAAGCAGCTGCATTTATTACCCAATCGGGCTGCAATGAATGCAGCACCTGAGTTACCATTCCAAACTGCTGTAAATCGCAATGCTCTCTGCCAAGAAAAATACATTCTAAAGTTGGAAACTGTTTAGCAACATCCTGCAAGCACTTACCTAACTGGCCATTGGCACCTGTGACTACAACTTTCATGGCTACATATTTTCTCAAATGTAAATGGGTTTTTCAACCCTTGCAGATTGAAAAACCCATTCTTGTATAAATCGCAGTTTACTTGCTACCAAATTCCTTTGGCTGCTTATGCCATTCTGTTTCCGGCAGGTTTTTGAAATACTCATACGTTAGTTTCAAACCTTCGGCACGGTCTACCTTGGGAGCCCAACCCAAAATGGTTTGCGCCTTGGTAATGTCTGGCTTACGCTGTTTAGGATCATCGGCAGGCAGTGGTTTGTATACAATTTTCTGATCGCTGCCAGTGAGCTTAATAACTTCCTCAGCAAAATCTTTCAATGAAATTTCGCTTGGGTTGCCAATGTTTACCGGGTATACATAATCACTCAGCAACAAACGGTAGATGCCATCCACCAAATCACTCACATAGCAAAAGCTGCGGGTTTGGCTACCATCGCCAAACACAGTCAGGTCTTCGCCACGCAGTGCCTGGCCAATGAAAGCAGGCAGAGCACGACCATCATTGAGGCGCATTCTGGGGCCGTAGGTATTGAAGATGCGAATGATTCGGGTTTCAACGCCATGGTAAGTATGATACGCCATGGTAATACTTTCGAGGTAACGCTTGGCTTCATCGTACACACCACGAGGACCAACCGGGTTTACATTTCCCCAGTATTCCTCTGTTTGCGGATGCACCAATGGATCGCCATATACTTCGCTGGTTGAAGCTACAAGAATCCGGGCCTTTTTTGCCTTCGCCAATCCAAGACAGTTATGCGTACCCATGGCGCCCACTTTCAGGGTTTGAATGGGAATTTTCAGGTAATCGATGGGGCTGGCGGGAGAAGCAAAATGCAAGATGTAATCCAACTCACCCGGAATATGGATGAACTTAGTAACATCGTGATGATAGAATTCAAAATTCGGATTCGGAAAAAGGTGTTCAATATTGCGAAGATCGCCTGTAATGAGGTTATCCATGGCAATAACGTGATACCCTTCACTTATGAACCGGTCACACAAATGTGAGCCCAAAAAACCCGCAGCACCCGTAATCAGAATTCGTTTTTTATTGCTTGATGGCATGGTGCTTATTTTGAAGGGTTAACTGTTTTGCGACCAACACTGAAATAGTAGTAGCCCAGCTTTTCCATCAGTTCAGTATCAAACAAATTGCGGCCATCAAAGATGGTGCGGCGCTTAAGTGATGAAGAAATTTTGGTGAAGTCGGGTGTGCGGAATTCATTCCATTCAGTAGCAATGATCAATGCATCAGCATCGGCCAGTGTTTCATATTGCGATTCGGCGAACTTGATGGTATCGCCTAATAATGCTTTTACATTAGGCATAGCCTCGGGGTCGAAAGCAGTAACAGTAGCGCCAGCTTCTAACAGTTCTTTGATGATGTACAATGCTGGTGCTTCCCGAATATCATCTGTATTGGGCTTGAAAGCCAAACCCCAGATGGCAAAATGCTTACCGGTCAAATCGCCGTTGAAATAATCTTTGATTTTGGGAATGATGTATGTTTTCTGCGCTTCATTTACTTCCATTACACTGGTAAGAATGCGAAAATCATAGTTGACTTCTGCAGCAGATTTGGCCAATGCCTGCACATCTTTTGGAAAGCAACTGCCACCATAACCAATGCCGGGAAAAAGGAATCGTTTGCCAATGCGTTCGTCGCTGCCTACACCTTTACGCACCATGTCTACATCGGCACCCAGCAGTTCGCACATGCGGGCTATCTCGTTCATGAATGTAATCTTGGTAGCCAAAAATGCGTTGGCGGCATACTTGGTGAGTTCTGCACTCTTTTCATCCATATAAATTACAGGATTGCCGGAGCGTACAAACGGACCATACAATTCGCCCATAAGCTGGCGGGCCTTAGGGCTGTCAGTTCCAATCACCACACGGTCTGGCTTCATGAAGTCTTCTACTGCTACACCTTCCCGCAAAAATTCGGGGTTGCTCACCACATCAAAATCTTCACCAGGTACCAGTGTATTGTTACTGCCCTTTAATACACTGGCAGTTACTTTATCCGCTGTGCCTACGGGCACTGTGCTTTTGTCTACAATTACTTTGTAGTCGCCTTTTTTCATAATGGTACCGAGCTTGTGGGCTACTCCCAATACATAGCTCAGATCGGCACTGCCATCTTCACCAGGAGGCGTGGGCAATGCCAGAAAAATGATTTCAGCATCCTGAATGCCCTCTTCTATTTGTGTTGTAAATAATAGGCGTCCTTCTTTTACGTTTCGTTCAAAAAGTTTTTCTAAACCCGGCTCATAAATAGTGACGGTGCCGCCTTTGAGCTTGGCAATTTTGCGTTCGTCAATATCAACGCAAGTGACACGGTTTCCGGTTTCTGCAAAACATGTTCCTGTTACAAGGCCTACGTAGCCTGTTCCAATAACTGCAATTTTCATGGTGTATGTTAAGTGTTGGTTGAGAAAGTTTTTTTAGGATTGTTTGGCAAATTCAATCACGGCGTCAGCAATGTATTTCTGCGTTTCAAATGTTAACTCAGAATGCATAGGCAGTGAAATAACCCGGTTTGTGAGCCAGTCTGTTACCGGCAGCTCGTAGCCAGAACCTCCAAATGCATCAAACATTTTTTGGCGGTGTGCCGGCACAGGATAGTAAATCATGGAAGGAATACCTTTTGCTGCGAGATAATCCACCATCTTGTCGCGGTCTATGCCTTCAAGCTGCAATGTGTACTGATGAAATACGTGACGGGTATAGGCAGCACGGTAAGGAACCACAATGCTTTCCTGAGTAGAAAATAACTTGTCGTAAGTATCAGCAGCAGCAATACGTGCTGCGTTATACTCCTCCAAATGACGAAGCTTGATGTTGAGTACTGCGGCCTGCACGGTATCCAGCCGGCTGTTGCAACCTACCATATCGTGATAGTAGCGCACCTTTTGGCCATGGTTGGCAATCATGCGCAATTTTTCTGCCAGGGCATCGTCGTTGGTAAACATAGCACCGCCGTCGCCGTAGCAACCGAGATTTTTACTAGGAAAAAAGCTGGTGCAACCAACAGTACCCATGGTACCAGCTTTTGCTTTGGTACCATCTGGAAAAATATAATCGGCCCCCATGGCTTGAGCCGTGTCTTCAATTACCGGCAAATTATGCTTGGCTGCTATCTCCAATATTTCTTTCATGGGAGCTGCATGGCCGTATAAATGCACGGGTACAATGGCTTTCGTTTTCGGGGTAATCGCCGCTTCCAGTCTTTCGGGATCCATGCAAAAAGTACGTGGATCAACCTCTACAAACACTGGTTTCAAACGGAGCAGCGCCACCACTTCAGTTGTTGCCACATACGTAAAAGAAGGCGTAATGACTTCGTCGCCGGGCTGCAGGTCTAGCGACATCAATGCAATTTGCAATGCATCGGTACCGTTGGCACAAGGTATTACGTGCTTCACACCTAAAAACTGCGCCAAGGCTGAGGCAAATTCGCCAACAGGTTTACCATTTATAAAAGCCGAAGATTCGAGTACATTAATGACTGCCCTGTCTACTTCATCCTTAATTTTCTTGTACTGCGTCTGCAAATCCACCATTTGGATGGTACTCATAGGGAGGGAAATTTTAGCGTTGCAAACCTACATGAAAAAGCTTGACAATAAATACCAACTGCATGGTATTCTGATACATATAAATAATGAATGTACACTTGGCCGTACCGAAACCATAGATTTGCAGTAAACCATCACTTTGCCTGCTATTTTTCTATACCGCGTTTTTCTTTGGTTGTACCGGGCTGTTGCTTTTTGCCTGATGCCCTTTAGCCCAAAAATTACCAAATGGGTTAAGGGCCGCCGTAACGATTGGAAACAATGGTCTACCCTTTTAACAGCGGCCAGGCAACAACAAACCGGCCCGGTTATCTGGCTGCATGCATCTTCATTGGGAGAGTTTGAACAGGGAACTCCCTTGCTTAGCGCCATTCATCAACAATATCCAAAGGCATTGTTTGTGGTTACGTTTTTTTCCCCCTCGGGCTACGAGGTAAAAAAACATTACAGCGGGGCGCATTGCATTGGCTACCTCCCGTTCGACGGGCCTGTTGCAGCCAAACGTTTTGTAGCCATGGTTCAACCCGATTTGGTGTTGTGGGTAAAATATGACTATTGGTATTTCACCCTCAAAGCTATTCATGACCAAAAAGTTCCTTTGCTGCTGGTGAGTGCTATGTACAGAAGCAATCAGCCATTTTTCAAATGGTATGGTGGCATGCACCGAAAAATGTTGGGTTACTTCACTCACTTCTTTGTGCAAACCACCGAAGCAGCTGCACTACTGAGCACTGTTGTATCTAAAGAAAAAATGACCACCAGCGGGGATACCCGTTTTGATGCCGTAGTAGCGGTATTGCAGCATTGGCATGGCAATCCAGTGATTGAACAATGGATTGCTGATACCCAATGGGTGATTGTGGCTGGCAGCACCTGGCCTTCGGATGAAGAAAAAATGGTGCACTACAGCAAAACCTATCCGCAGGTAAAGTGGATTATCGCCCCACACAATATTGACGAAACAGATATTGCAGACTGCAAAGTGCTTTTTCCCAATGCCATTTGCTATAGCCAACTCACGGAAAGCAAGGCTACTCCTGATAAAAACGTGTTGATTATTGACAACGTAGGCATGCTGAAATACCTGTACAAGTACGGCCAGATTTGCTACATCGGGGGTGGCTTTACCGGCGATGGTGTACACAATGTACTGGAAGCGGCCGTGTACAGTAAGCCTATTATTCACGGGCCCGAATATTCAAAATATGCAGAAGCAATAGCCCTGGAAGAAAACGGTGGCAGCCAGATTATTGAAACGGCGCTGGAGCTGGAAGCCTTGCTCCAAAAATGGATAGCGGAACCCGAAACACTCAGCCGCATGGGCCATACCGCCGGGCAGTATGTGCAGCAATACAGTGGCGCTACGCAAAAAGTGATGAATTACATTCAGGCAAACCGCCTTTTAACCAACGATACAAACTGCTGAACCAACTCGTCTTCTTCATTCCAACCAAGTTTGATGACCAGTTCACGTTGCATCCAGTATTGAGCTTCAGGTAGTATTTCAAAACCATTCAGTGTTTTTACGCTGCGTTCAAACATCTGCTCATCACCTCTGAAAAGTGACTGGATGAACTGGTATTTTTCTAAGATAGAAATGGCTTTGCGGATGTCGGCAATTTTGCCGGGCACAATTTTTTCGGCCAGCACAGGCTCGGGCTGGGCAAATAATTCGTTGAGCACCTTGGTTCTGTGAGCCAGTTTTTCATTCAATTCCTTTGGCTCCTTTCTTTCATCTTCTTCGGCTACTTCTTTTGGGGTAGGCATTTGCTCAAACGATTCAGGCAATGGTTGAAGCTTTGCCATTTCTATGGCTGCTGCCTCTTCAATCATTTCATCTGTCAATGGTAGCTCCAGCACCTCATCAGCAGCAGCAGCAGTAACGGGTGGTACATACGCAGCATGCAGTTCATCCATGTGTTGCAGGGCCGCTTTTACCATAGGATCGGCTATGCTGGCGTACGTTGGTTCAGGAGTTACGGTAAAAGGCTCTTCCGGCTCTTCAGCCACTGGCTGCGGTGCAAATTCAACCGGAGGCAACACCTCTATATCAGATTCACTCACTATTTCCTCTACCTGTACAGGCGCTGGCTCGAATGCTTCCGCCGTTATAGCTGGCATTTCCTCCACAACTGAATGCGTTTCTGTTTCTTCTACCGCCACCACTGCGGGTGGCTTGGGCACATACAACACTGAAGGCTTAGGAAGTACCTGCGAATTTTTTACTGCAACAGCGGTCACCACATCAGCTTCACCATTCATCGCTATTTTTTCATGCACTATAGATTGAACGGCTTGCAGCTTTGTGCTTAATTCTTGCACCATGGCAAGCAAGGTGCTATTATCTTCGCCACGGGCACTGGCTGCCGCTAATTGTTGTATGAGTGTATGGATTGATTGCATAGAATATACAGTTGATTAAAGTTACACGGAACAACAATCCTTAAACGACGCTCATTTATTCACAGATGTTTATTGAACCAAATTTAACAGGAGAAAGAAGGGGTTGGATTGAAGTAATATGCGGAAGCATGTTCAGCGGAAAAACCGAAGAACTGATTCGCAGACTCAAACGTGCCCGCATTGCTAATTTGAAAGTGGAAATTTTCAAACCCGGCATTGATGTTCGCTACGATGAAGTAAATATTGTGAGCCATGATGCCAACGCTATACAATCAACACCCATCGACAACTCGCAGAAAATATTGCTGCTGGCACAAGATGTAGATGTAGTAGGCATTGATGAAGCACAGTTTTTTGATGAAGAAATAACTCATGTATGTCAGGCATTGGCCAACCGTGGTTGCAGGGTTATAGTGGCTGGTTTGGACATGGACTTTTTAGGCAAACCTTTTGGCCAAATGCCCAACTTGCTGGCCGTGGCCGATTACATTACCAAGCTACACGCCATTTGTGTAGAGTGTGGCAGCATGGCTACTTTCAGCTACAGAACCGGTGCCGGAGAGCAGCAGGTACTATTGGGCGAAAAAGACGTGTACCAGCCACTGTGCCGCAAACATTACTACGATAAAACCGGGGATCAGTAACGGTTTTTCTTTTACCAAAAAGCAGCCGATTTGAAAACTACTTCCATCATTGCACTGATAAAAAAAGATGTACAGCTGGAGCTACGACAGCAGCAAAACCTATATGGCATTTTGGTGTATGCGCTAAGTACCATTTTCATTTTGTACCTGGCAGCCGGCAAACCCGATGCTGTGCAATGGAATGCTTTGTTTTGGGTGACACAACTTTTTATTGTTGTAAATGCTGTGATAAAATCTTTTGTAGGCGAACCCAAGGGCCGCAGCTTATACTACCACAGCATTGTGCATCCGTTGGAATACCTGTTTTCTAAAATGGTGCTCAACGGCATTTATATGTTTATTCTTGGCATTGTATCGGTGCTCTGTTTTACTGTATTGCTTGGCAATCCTGTACAAAATATGCTGGCTTTTTTTGGCATCGTTATGTTGGGTGGCATTGGGCTTTCATTAGTGTTTACCATGCTGAGTGCCATTGCTTCCAAAGCCAGACAGCAAGCCAGTTTGGTGGCCATTTTAGGTTTTCCGGTGATAGTGCCGCAAGTGGTGTTATTGGTGCGCTTAAGCAAGCTGGCCTATGGCGAAGTTTTTAAAGAAGGTGTACCCTTACAAATAACCGGCCTTTTGATTGGCTTAAATGTTTTGGTGGTAATAATGGCCTCCGTGTTATTTCCGTATTTGTGGAAGGATTAAATTCATGCACTCTTCCATTTACTCAACTTAAATTACTGGATATGGTGCCTGCTATCCGCAACGCTTTTAATAGTGCTTTTACACCCGAAAAATATGCAGCCTTTTTGCAAGACCTGCATGCGGTACACCCCGGTGATATTGAATTTCGGGTGGCAGAAACACCAGTATTTGTACCAAAGTCATTTACCCAACAAGTACTGCAAGCCTGCGAGGATATTGTGGATGTGATTGTACGGGATGATTTTAAAGCATTGACAGAATCGGCCATTCCTGAAGCCTATAAAATGGCTGGCGAAAATGCCCATTCCGATTTTATTGCCTTCGATTTTGGTATTTGTAAAAACGAAACCGGCGAATACATTCCGCAGCTTATTGAAATGCAGGGCTTCCCTACCCTTTTTGGTTATCAGGTATTTCACGATGCCATTACCAAAAAGCATTTTCCCATACCCGAAGGTTTCGACAGCTACCTCAACGGGTACCACCGCGACAGCTATGTGGCCTTGCTGAAAGAAGTGATTATTGGCCAGCATAAACCCGAAGAAGTGATACTGCTGGAGATTTATCCGGAACAACAAAAAACAAGAATAGATTTCAGCTGCACGAAAGACCTGATTGGTATCGAAACCGTTTGCCTCACCAAACTTCGCAATGATGGCCGTCGTTTATATTATCTAAAAGCAGATGGTAGCAAACAATACATCAGCCGCATGTACAACCGGGTGATTTTTGACGATTTGGAAAAACAACAACTGCCGGCAGACAGCATCAATATCCTTTCCGATTGGGATGTTGAATGGTGTCCGCATCCGCATTGGTTTTACCGCATCAGCAAGTACACATTGCCATTTATCAATAGTCCTTTTGTACCCGAAACAAGATTCTTGCATCAGGTAGATCCTTTGCCGGAAAACCTGCAGGATTATGTGCTGAAACCACTGTTTTCATTTGCCGGACAAGGCGTAATTATAGATGTAACCAAGGCAGATATTGATGCTGTAAAAGATCCGGAAAACTGGATACTGCAAAAGAAAGTACAGTACGCCGATGCTATTGAAACGCCGGACATTCCTGCCAAAGCCGAAATCCGCATTTTCTACTTTTGGCCAAAAGGCGCTGCACGTCCTTTTGCTGCGCAAAACCTGGCCCGCCTGAGCAAAGGCAAAATGATTGGCGTACGCTACAATGCCGATAAAGAATGGGTCGGCGGTTCGCTGGTGTATTTTGAGCAGTAACTTTTTATGTAAAAATGAAACGGGGCAGTGATCATCCCCCCCCGTTTTTTTATTTACCAAAGAAGAAATACGCAATGATGACGGCTGCAATAACACCAATAAAATCGGCCAGCATGCCAGCCCATATTGCATAGCGTACCTTTTTTATACCTACGCTGCCAAAGTACAAGGCAAGAATGTAAAAAGTAGTATCGGCACTGCCTTGAAAAGTGCTGGCCATTTTGCCCACAAAGCTGTCGGGGCCGTGGGTTTTAAACACATCGAGCATGAGGCCACGGGCACCGCTGCCGCTGAAAGGTTTCATAATTGCTACAGGCAACGCAGGCACAAATTCATTGCCAAAACCAAGTACTGCAAATCCGTACGCCAAACCATCGATGATGAAATCCAACGCCCCGCTTTCACGAAACACTCGTATGCCCACCAGCATTCCTACCAGATAAGGAATAATTTTCACAATCACATCCCAACCGCCTTTGGCGCCTTCAATAAATGCATCAAACACATTCACTTTTTTCCAAACACCACCAATGATGAAGGAGGCAACAATTAAATACAAAATGAGGTTGCCAAAAACCTTGCTGAAGGTTTCACGGGTAAGAAAAACCGGTTCGGAAAAGTTAGCCTGAGAAGGAAGAATGCTGATGAAAAGCATGAAACCTACCACAGCTGCCAGCATGCCGAATAACCACAGGGCCAACACCCGGTCGAATTTTAAGCGTTGCCAAAAAGCGGTGACTACAATGCTGGCCAAGGTGGTAACAACAGTACCTAAAACGCAAGGAATAAATACACTGGTTGGATCGGTGGAACCAGCACTGGCACGGTAGGCAAAAATGCTGAGCGGCAATAACGTCAGCCCACTGGTATGCAGCACCAGAAACATGATTTGCGCATTGGTCGCCGTGTCTTTATTGGGGTTCAGCGTTTGCAGGCTATCCATGGCTTTGAGGCCAAAGGGCGTGGCAGCATTGTCGAGGCCGAGCATATTGGCGCTGAAGTTCATCACCATTTGGCCCATGGCAGGGTGCTTTTCTGGTACTTCAGGAAACAATCTTTTTAAAAACGGATTGAGGATACGAGCCAGAAAATTAATAGCTCCGGCTTTTTCGCCAATGTTCATAAGGCCTAGGAAAAAAACCATTACGCCTGTGAGTGGCAACGCTACATCCATTACAGCACCTTTGCCCGATTCAAACATGCCATCTACCAGCCGTTTGAAAATTTCGTAGTCCTGTAAAACAATGAGCTTAAATAGCGCCACAACAAGACCAACTAAAAAAAATGCAATCCAAACGTAATTAAGTGCCATGGTTACCTAATAAGGTGGCCAATATCCTTAATCCCGCTGACATTGCATCAAGATGTGGGCAATCTTTTACAGACCGGATGTTTACAATAAATGATGAATGCGACGCACCATCAGCGAAAATAAATAGTTGAGCATTGCGTGTGTTTTATAATTGGTTGACAAAATTGGTTCCAAAATCGCTGCACGTTTCGTTAAATACGTGAGCTGACGATGTTCAGGATGAGCCTTGCTTTTTTGCTGATAAACGTTCCCAAACAACCTCCATAAAGACACTTTAACAGCCAAATAGTTTATTGCCCCTACTTTTGCAGCCTCAAAAAAAATACTATGGCATTGCAGGCAGGCATCGTAGGGTTGCCAAACGTGGGTAAATCAACCTTGTTCAACGCAGTAAGTAATAGTGCCAAGGCGCAGGCCAGCAACTATCGCTTTTGTACCATCGACCCCAACGTAGGTTTGGTAGATGTACCCGATCCGCGGCTGGATAAACTCCGTGATTTGGTAATACCTGAACGTGTGGTGCCTACCCAAATTGAAATTGTAGACATTGCCGGACTGGTGCGTGGCGCCAGCAAGGGCGAAGGTTTGGGCAATAAGTTTTTGGCCAACATCCGCGAAGTGGACGCCATCATTCATGTGGTTCGCTGCTTTGAAGATGAGAATGTGTTGCGGGAAGAAGGTGCCATCAACCCTGTTAGCGATAAAGAAATTATTGACACCGAGCTCCAGTTGAAAGACCTCGACAGCGTGGAGAAGAAAATTGCCCGTATTGAAAAACAGGCCAAAAACGGCGATGCCAAAATGAAGGCTGAGCTTGAGGTATTGCAGCGCTGCAAATCCCATTTGGAACAAGGCAATAGCATTCGTTCGCTGGATTTGGCCAATGAAGAATTGTCGGCCATTGCCGATTTGTTTTTGCTGTCTGCCAAGCCTGTATTGTATGTGGCCAACGTAGATGAAGCATCAATGCAAACAGGCAACAAATACAGCGAAGCATTGCAAACTATGGCAGCGGCTGAGGGTGCCGGCATCATCATCATGAACAACTCTATTGAAGCGCAGATTACCGAAATGGAAGACCCTGCTGACAAAGAATTGTTCATGTCGGAATACCATATGGATGAGCCTGCATTACACCGCTTGATTCGTTCTGTTTATGCATTGCTGAAACTGCAAACCTATTTTACCGCAGGTGTAAAAGAAGTACGTGCATGGACCATTCAAGAAGGCTGGAAAGCGCCGCAAGCCGCCAGTGTTATCCATACCGATTTTGAGAAAGGATTCATTAAAGCGGAAGTAATTGCCTACAACGATTTTGTGCAATATGGCTCTGAAGCCGCCTGCCGGGATAATGGCAAATTGCGCATTGAAGGAAAAGAATACATTGTAAAAGACGGCGATATCATGCACTTCCGTTTCAACGTGTAATGCAGAAGTGGAGTGTTTTATAAAAAGAAAAACCGCAGCCTTACAGACTGCGGTTTTTTAATAGCTTGATGCGTTCCAACCGTTTGATGATGTTTTTATCGGCAGCGAGTTTTATTAGTGCAGCCAAATGACGGTCGTGGTGCAAATCGGTACCTACCCAGGTAACAAATTGCTCATCCAACAGTTTCTCAGCAATTTTTTGTGAAGGCTTGCCATAATAGCCGGCTAAAGACAGTATGTTGATTTGCAAATCGGCACCTGCATCCAGGAAAGATTCGTATTTATCGAAGCGATCGAAGTAAAAAGGATAGCGTTCAGGATGCGCCAGTATGGGCTCGTATCCTTTGGTTTGTAGTTGAAAAATCATCTCCCTTATATTGGGCGATTCTACTGCAAAACTCATTTCTATCAACACCCTTTTGCCGGGCAGTGGTACAAAATTTTCTTTTTCAAGAATGCTTTCGAAATCGTAGTCAATCATGTATTCCGCCGAAAAACCTTTCAATACATTCCAGCCTTTTTCGGTAGCCGCTGTTTGCAGTTGCTGGTACGCAGCCTCAATTGTTTGAGGAGTATTAGGGTGTACTTCGCCCAACACATGGGGCGTGCAGTAAATTTTGCTGTAACCCAACTGCATCAAATGATCCATGAGGTATAACGAGGTCTCCACATCGGGGCTGCCATCGTCTATACCGGGAAGCAAATGGTTGTGCATGTCTGCACCAATACAAGCAAGTGTATCCGTAATGGTTGGCGTCTTTTTCTTGAACAACGAAAACATAACCTGGAGCCGACGGTGAGGTTGAATGCCGTGCGGAAAGCGAAAGTAAGGAAAGCAGTAGGTTATTGTGCTGCGTTAACAGTCATTTGCGACTTATTCATATCGTCGAAAGACTGATAAATGGAATTGTTGCTGATGTACTCAGGCACCATCCGTTTCATTTGACGTACTACATTTTCATCGTTGCTCTGAAAAGCTTCTGCTATCAATGTATCGATTGATTTATTGACAGCATAAAAATCGTACTCTGCTACACGGGCTATTAAAATCTTTTTGTGGTGAGTAGGCACCACTTCTTCTTTTTTATTGAGCAGCTCTTCGTACAGTTTTTCGCCGGGGCGCAATCCGGTGAATTTTATTTCAATGTCTTTGCCAGGAACATATCCTGCCAGCTTAATCATTTTACGGGCCAAATCCTGAATGCGTACGGCTTCGCCCATATCAAACAGCAACACTTCGCCCCCATTGCCCATGGTTACTGCTTCCAGCAGCAATGAGCAAGCTTCGGGTATGGTCATGAAGAAGCGGATAATATCGGGGTGTGTTACGGTTACCGGGCCGCCTGCAGCAATTTGTTCTTTAAAGCGAGGAATAACCGAACCATTAGAACCAAGTACGTTGCCAAACCGGGTGGTGATGAATTTGGTATGGGTTTTGTGCTCCGGCAAACCATTTTCGGATACAAAATTCGAAGAAAGGTGCACCACCTTTTTATCGCGGTTGCCCAGCGACTGGCAGTAGATTTCTGCAATCCGTTTACTGGCACCCATTACATTGGTAGGGTTAATGGCTTTATCGGTAGATACCAACAAGAAGCGTTCTACTTCATGCTCTATGGATAAATCGGCCAGAATTTTTGTACCCAACACATTGTTTCGGATAGCTTCTGATGGGTGATATTCCATCATGGGCACATGCTTGTATGCTGCAGCATGAAAAACGATTTGTGGATGAAACCGCTTGAACAAACTTTCCATGGAGCTCTCATCACGAACATCGCCTATGAATAAAGCAATATTGCAAGAAGGATAATGATTGCGAAGATCGTACTCCAACTCGTACAGGCCGGTTTCATTTTGGTCGCACAGTACTAAAATGGATGGTGCTATGCTAGCTACCTGACGGGCAAGTTCGCTTCCGATTGAGCCGGCGGCACCTGTAATGAGTACACGTTTTGATGCAATTAAATCAGTTACTTGTTTGTTCTGTAATTTAATCTGTGGCCGTCCAAGCAATTCTTCAATCTTAATTTCTTTTAGTTGTGTGATATTGAGTTGACCTTTAATCCATTGGTCAATGGGTGGTATGTTTCTAACCTGAATGTCGTTGGCAAGGCAAAAATCAACAACCTGATTCTTCACCTCCACTTCCATTTCTGGTTTGGCAAATAAGATCATACCTACATCTCCCCATTCTTCTACTACATGCTGAAGTTGATCGATGCTGTAAATCTTGATATTGTCGATGCTCTTGCCCACGTATGAAGGGTCGTCATCAACAAATCCTACCACCCTGTATTGCTGATTGCTCGATTGCTCAATGGTTGTTTTAAGCTGTGAACCGTTTATTTCACCACCATAAATCAGCACATTTACTTTTTGCCCCATGCTCAGGCTTGCCCGGTACCATGTTTTTACAATCAACCGGTAGGCCACCATAAAAAATGACCCCGTGAGCAATGTGATGATGAGAATGGATGTAGGAATGAGCACCTGCGCCTCTGCCACCAATACCATAGAGATATTGAGCAAACTCATCAGTAAAAAAGAGGCGAATAAAGCAGTAGTGGTTCTGATAGCTTCGGCAAAACCCGAAAACCGAATGATACCCTGATAGGTTTTGAAAACAAAGAAGAACAGAGAATTGGTAACAATAACTAAGACCAAATGGGTAAAAAGTCCGCCTTCTAAAACAGTGTTTATATCAAAATTGAAACGGAGAAAGTTAGCGATGATCACAGAAAGTGCCCCGATAGCGGTGTCAAAAAGGAAAACCATCCATTTGGGTGCCACCTGATGACTGAGTAAATACTTTCTGACTTTGTACACAGAATAGGATTTAGTTTGGGTGAGTAAGTGTAATAAGCAGTAACCTATTCGGGGGCAAATGTAGCTTAGTCTATTGGGATAGCCAATAGACTAAGCATGATTTTTCCAAGGTCATTTAAAAGCTTCAAATTGATAATCAGCTATTTAAATGTTTAAATAAATTAATGCCCGTGAGGATCGGCTGCCGGACCTGCAGGCTTAGGCATGTTTGGTCGCACATCCATTACTTCAATATCGAACACCAAATCGCTGAATGCGGGCAGCTTTTCACCTTGCGCATTGGGGCCATAGGCCAGCATGGCTGGAATGTACAAAGTAGCTTTAGCACCTTTGTTCAGGTACACAATGGCTTCATCCCAACCGGGAATTACTCCATTGCCTTTGGCCACAAATTCAAAAGCACTCGGGTGACCAAAAGCAGAATCAACATTAGAGTCGAACTTGGTACCGTTTTTCAAAGCACCGGTATAGTTTACACTCACCAGCATACCGCTGTCTACTTTTACACCTGCACCCTGACTGTGTAATTTAATGAACACACCGCCGGGCGTTTTTACATAGCCGGTTATGTTTTTCTCTTTCAAAAACTGCTCCATGGCAGCTATTTCACGTACTTTCTCTTTGGCTGATTCCTGCTCCTGATCTTTCATGAGAGCCTCTTGTGTACGAAATGCACCTAATACGGTGATGTACCCTTTAATGGTACCGCCTTGCTTAAACGACTCATTGTACATCAGATAGCCACGCTTTTGCATGGTATCTACGTTGCGGATGAAAACAACGGAGTCTCCAATTTTCATTTCGCCGAGGAAATCAACAAAGTCGTGTACATTTTTGGTAGATGTATCGTACTGACCGTAGGCAGGAATACGCTGGTAAGTATCAATCAGCACACTATCACCAATCATGGCCCGGTAGTGCAGCTTAACAAACTGACCAGGAAGCACTTTCTTGTTTTGACCTTTACGATGGATTTTGTACAACAAGCCGCTTTTCGTTTTTTGGTAATCAGCATTGCCACAGCCAGCCATCACAAGGGTGAGTACAACAAAGCATGATATTTTCATAAAACCAGTTTTCATAATTGATTTCATTGTTTATAATTTTCTATTTGATTTTCAATAATTTATTAAATATAATTGAATGACAATATCGATTGCTTCACTACCCGATTAGTTGTGGCTGAAGTGCCCCGAGTACTTCATAAAAATGCTTCAACGTATTTTCAAGTGAATCAGAAGAGCGTCCTCCGGCAGCATTTTTATGGCCGCCGCCTTCAAAAAATTGGCGGGCAAATTGATTCACATCCACATCGCCTTTACTTCTGAACGACCATTTTCTTTCCTCATCCCTATCAATTACTATGGCTGCCATTTTAATGCCTTGGATACTCAGCGGGTAGTTTACCAGCCCTTCGGTATCGCCTGTGGTTATGTCGAATCGGTACAAATCGGCTTTGCTAATGGCCATCACCGCTGTGTTCATTTCATAAATTACCTCCATTCTGTTGAGCAGTACATGGCCAATAAATCGCAGCCTGTTTTCCAGAAAGCTATCGTAAATATGATCGTGAACGTGAGAATGGGCAAAACCGGTTTCTTTCAAATGAGCAATCATGCGGTGTACGGAAGCCGTGGTGGATGGAAATCGAAACGAACCAGTATCCGTCATTACACCGGTGTACAAACACTGGGCAATGGCCTGATTGATTAGTTGACTACCGCCTGACTCTACTATAAAATCATATACCATTTCGCAGGTGCTGCTTTTACCGGTATCGCTAATGCCGTAAGCAAACATGTGCTCTTGCGGCTCCTGATGATGGTCTATTAAAATACGATCACCCTTAGCTGCACCCAAAGCTGTTTCCATCCTTTTGGTGCGGGAAAGCGTATTGAAATCCAAACAAAACAACCAGTCTGCTTCGGCAATCAACGCCTCAGCTTGTTTTGTTTTAGCTTCAAAATCTACCACAGTATCAACGCCGGGCATCCAGTTGAGAAAGGCTGCCCAGTTAGTTGGAGAAATTACGGTTGCCTCATGGCCAAGTTGAACCAAATAATGATACAAAGCCAGCGTTGAGCCCATGGCATCGCCGTCGGGTTTTTGATGGCAAGTAATCACCACTTTGGCGGTTTTCTCTTGTAGCAGCGGATAAAATGCAGTAATCGGGTTCATGTGTAATGCCAGCAAAATTCAGGTTGGAGGGTGTTACAGGCAAATAAATGTTTACGAAATGAGCAGCCGACTTGTGTATAACTCAAACCCAAGCTGACCTGAGTTATAGGAGCTTTTGCCTGGAACGAGCTGCTGCTGCCCGCCAGCCTCCACCAAAAAATACTACCGCTGACACACCTGAAACTACCAGACCGCCAGCTACACCGGTTACAAGATTTTGCAACACCCAACCATGCTTAACGTAAAACAACAATGAAAAAACACAGGTGGTTAGCAATGAAAAAATAGTACAATATAAATTGATGTAAAATTTTCCATGTGCTGATTGCCAATAACTTAGCATCATATACATGCTGTAAAATAGCATGCTAAAAGAAAGCAGTTTTAGGTAGGCCCCTACTCCGTTGAAACCCTTGCCAAAAAGAAGGGTATAAAAGCTTTCTGGTAACAATTGAATTACCACAACAGCTACAGCTATGAGACCGGCATTTACAACCATTAATCTGGCAAAACGTCGATAATCTTTCAACCCGGGTTCTTGGCCTGCATGTTGGCTGTAATACACCTGACCAATACTGCCGGGGAGCAACATCATAGCTTCCGCCAGGGCCAGGCTGTTGGAAAAAACACCCAGCATGCCCGCTTTCATCCAAAAAAACGGAAACCTGTTGTTGGCTAACCCCAACAACTGCACCAACTGATTAATGAAACCTGTACCCACCATTTTTTTCAACACTGCCCATTGGTTTGGTTGGGGCTCATCCAGGTATGGCGAAATACGCTGCAGTAATGTATGCTGAGCTAAGGAGGCCATACTCCACGCCAGTAGCATAGCGTATAAATAACCTTGGCGGCCAGTGCCCAATTGCAGAAAAAAGTAGGTAGCTGCGAAAAGTGTAAATGCCGCAACCGAAGTACTGATGTTGAACATCCGGAACTGCTTAAGTCCCAACAATACATGGTTTTGAAAGGAAAACATGGCATTAAAAAATGCGATAACAAATAAAAGTGAAGCTTCAACATATTGTACACTTCCCAACAGATAGGCTGCGCCAGTTACAACAAATCCAATTCCAATTGCACAAAACAGGTAAATTTTTCGCATGGCCCGCCAGCCAAACTGCTGCATCAGGTAAACTACTGTGCCTCCGGCAGCAATATCAGTAATCAATAAAGAAATGGCTATCAGCACGGCATACCAGGCACACACCCCTCTTTCTGTTACGCCAAGCAACCTCGACAGCAACACAATGGTGCCAAAATTGCACAAAGCCGTTGTCAACTTTGCCAACCAGGAATATGCAGCCAACCGAATCATACCTGCGAATATCATTTTTATTTATGTGCACCACGCCACTACCCAACGATTGTCTTTAATTTTGAATTTATTTACTAATCAGCCTTACATGGTTGATTTACATAACTCATTAATGGATTTCTCATGTGCGGCATAGTTGGATACATAGGCGAAAGACAAGCCTATCCCATAGTTGTAAAAGGACTGAAAAGATTGGAATACCGTGGTTACGATAGTGCAGGTGTAGCCCTCATCGACGAACATTTATCCGTATATAAAAAGAAAGGCAAAGTGGCCGACATGGAAGATGCCATAGTTGGTCAGCACCTTGGCGGTCATATTGGTATTGGCCATACCCGTTGGGCTACTCATGGTGAGCCCAGCGATCGAAATGCACACCCGCATCGTTCGGCATCTGGCAAACTGGCCATGATACACAATGGCATTATCGAAAACTACATGGCCATCAAAGAAGAACTGACGCAAAAAGGCTACCATTTTTCCAGCGATACCGACACTGAAGTACTCCTCAATTTTATAGAAGACATTCGGGTAAACAACGCCTGCGGTTTAGAAGAAGCCCTGCGCATTGCCCTCAAGCGTATTGTGGGTGCATATTGCATTTTATTGATTGATGAAGACGACCCGGACACAATTTTGGCAGCCCGCAAAGGTTCTCCGCTGGTTATTGGTATTGGCAAAAACGAACATTTTCTCGCCAGCGATGCCTCGCCTATTATTGAATACACCAAAGAAGTGGTGTATGTAAATGATTACCAGGTAGCCATTGTGAAAAAAGATGAGTTGGTACTCAAAAACCTCGGCAACGAAAAAGTAACACCGTTCATTACCAAGCTCGATATGGAACTGGCCGCTATTGAAAAAGGCGGTTACGATCATTTCATGCTGAAAGAAATACACGAACAACCTGCAACCATTTTCGATTGTCTGCGTGGTCGTTTGTTACCCGAAGCTGGTCTGATAAAAATGGGTGGTGTTGAAGCGAATATCGATGCCCTCATCAATGCCCCTCGTATCATAATAGTGGCATGTGGCACAAGCTGGCATGCCGGACTGGTGGCCGAATACCTGATTGAAGAAACCTGTCGAATACCCGTGGAGGTAGAGTACGCATCAGAATTCAGGTACCGCAATCCCATTATTCATCCCGGCGACGTAATTATTGCTATCAGCCAAAGCGGCGAAACTGCTGATACGCTGGTGGCTTTAGAAAATGCCAAAGAAAAGGGTGCTTTCATTTTCGGCATTGTGAACAGTGTGGGCAGCAGCATAGCCCGCCTAAGCCATGCAGGTGCTTATACGCACAGTGGCCCCGAAATTGGCGTAGCCAGTACCAAAGCATTTACCGGCCAGTTGGCTGTTATTTCTATGATGGCACTGAAAATGGCGGCTGCCAAAGGCACCATAACCACTGAAAAATATACCGAACTATCGTTTGAACTGCAGGCCATTCCCGAAAAAGTAGCCACTATTTTAAAGGATACCAGCCACATAGAAGCTATTGCAGAAAAATACAAAGATGCCAGCGACTTCCTGTTTCTTGGCCGTGGTTACAACTTCCCAGTGGCACTGGAAGGTGCATTGAAGCTGAAAGAAATCAGCTACATACATGCCGAAGGCTACCCCGCTGCCGAAATGAAACACGGCCCCATTGCCTTGGTTGATGAAAACCTGCCAGTGGTTTTTGTGGCCACCAGAGATCGTTTTTACGAGAAAATCGTTTCTAACGTACAAGAAATAAAAGCCCGGAAAGGCAAGGTTATTTGCGTGGCTTCCGAAGGCGACAAAGTGATTCCCACCATGGCTGACGATACCATGTTTGTACCGGATGCCGACGAGTTGGTGGGGCCATTACTGAGTGTTATTCCATTACAATTGCTGAGCTACTACGTGGGTTTGAAAAAAGGCTACGATGTAGATAAACCACGAAATTTGGCCAAAAGCGTAACTGTTGAGTAAATATTTCAGCTTTTATCCACGGTTTCTACGCTGCTGTGGGTAAGAATTGGCTGCCGGGTTCTTACAGGTATGAGGCCTGTTTAGGTACATTCGCAGGGCTATATTTTATGTGTAGCACAATATTTGAAGTATTACTCCGTTCGTTATTCAGAAAAACTGTATCGCAGATACTATGAAACTTACCCAATTATTCTTTTTTGCTGCGGCTATCGCCATTACCCCTGCCTGTAAAGAAGGCGGACTTTTCAAAAAGAAGTTCGACAAATCAGGTGCAACAGGTTGGAATTACAATGATAAAAACAGCGGTGGCTTCAACGTAGCCAAGGCCAAAGACATCAAAGCCGGTCCAGGTTTGGTGTTTGTACAGGGCGGCACTTTTGTAATGGGTGCTGCAGAAGAAGACGTAATGGCCGATTGGAACAACGTTCCCAAGCGGGTTACTGTCAATTCTTTCTTTATCGACAAAACTGAAGTTGCCAACGTTCACTACCGTGAATACCTGTTTTGGCTCAACCGCACATTTGACCCCGCCGGCGACCCTGCAAACCAACCTATTGTAGATGCAGCCTACCCCGACACCTTAGTTTGGCGTAGCGAATTGGCGTACAACGAGCCTTACGTAGAATATTATTTCCGTCACCCAAGCTTCAATTACTATCCTGTAGTAGGTGTAAGCTGGAAGCAGGCTCATGATTATTGCCTGTGGCGTACCGACCGTGTAAACGAACTGGCATTGCTGAGCGGTGGTTTCATCAATAAAAATGAAATGAAAAACATGCAAGGTAAAGGTGCTGACGCCTTCAACACCAAAGCTTACCTGCTGGGTTTAACTACGCCACCTCCTGGAACAGCTGCCAAAAGCAAAAAGAATCCTTTGACCGATCCAAATGGCCGTCCTCGTACACAGGTTACTTTCGAAGATGGTATCATGAGCCCCGATTACCGCCTGCCTACGGAAGCTGAATGGGAATATGCAGCTCTTGCTTACATTGCTCAAAACCCACAGCCCCGGCGCAAAGAAAAAGGGCAGCGTGGTGAAGAATTAGTGGCCAACAAGCAAGTGTATTCTTGGAACAATAACTACAATGGTCTCCGCGACAACCGCCGTGGTAGCTGGCAGGGCGAAATGCTGGCCAACTTCAAACGTGGCTCTGGTGACTTGATGGGTGTGGCCGGTGGCTTGAACGACCGTTCTGCATTGCCCGCCCCCGTTGAAAGCTACTACCCCAACGGTTTCGGCTTATACAACATGAGCGGCAACGTAAGCGAATGGGTAGCCGACGTGTATCGCCCCATGACCCATGAAGTAGGTGATGATTTCAACTACTATCGTGGTAACGTTTTCCAGAAACTGAAAGTGGTAGACCCTACATCAAATGATCCTTCTACACGCTACGAAAAAGACTCAACCGGCAAGGTGAAATATGTAAATGAAGACAACGCCGACCTTACCAAACGGAGAAACTACCAGAAGTTCTATGCCCTTAACTACCTCGATGGCGACAGCCTGAGCGGCGCCAGCTACGGCTACGGCATTACTACTTTGGTAAGCGATAAGAGCCGTGTAATTAAAGGTGGCAGCTGGTTGGATATGGCCTACTGGCTCGGCCCCGGCACCCGCCGTTTCCTCGAAGAAGATCAGTCTACCAGCACAATCGGTTTCCGGTGCGCCATGACTTACTTTGGTGCGCCAGAAGGAAACAGAACACGTGCCGGTAACTACTGGCAAACAAAACGTACACGTCGATAAGTTTTCCCAACATTAGAATGAAGCCCGCCAATTGGCGGGTTTTGTTTTTTTGATAACCCTTCAGCTACCTAATTTGCAGCACTTAGTATTTTTTCATGACAACGATTCCACAACTATACGAAGCATTTTTGCAGTGCAGCGGCGTTACAACCGATACCCGCAGTATTCAACCCGGCCAATTGTTTATAGCACTAAAAGGACCCAATTTTAATGGCAATTCTTTTGCAACGAAAGCATTGGAAGCTGGTGCTAGGTATGTTTTAATTGATGAACCTGAATATCAAATCAACGAACAAACCCTCTTGGTGCCCAATGCACTGGATGCTTTGCAACAGCTGGGATTGCACCATCGCAGACAATTACATATTCCTGTACTGGCAATAACCGGCAGCAACGGCAAAACCACTACTAAAGAATTAGTTCATGCTGTGCTGGCTACTCAGTTCAAAACCTACACCACCAAAGGAAATCTGAACAACCATATTGGTGTGCCCCTCACCCTGCTATGCATACAAGCCGATGCAGAAATGGCAGTAATTGAAATGGGCGCCAACCATCAAAAAGAAATAGCCGCTTACTGTAGTTATACCGAACCCACTCACGGACTCATCACCAATTGCGGCAAAGCACACCTGGAAGGTTTTGGCGGTATAGAAGGCGTAAGAAAAGGCAAAGGCGAACTCTTTGATTGGCTGCGCAATCACAACGGGGTGGCATTCATTTGCGACGACTTCGATTATTTCCATACTATGAGTGCCGGCCTGCAAGAAATACATTGGTACGGTACAAATAATGGCGAAGTGGTTGGTAAAGTGCTGGCCAGTGAACCATTTTTGCAAGTGGCCATAGAAAAGGGGGTGAATACTTCCGTCATAAATACACAGTTGGTGGGGAGCTACAACGTGTACAATGTATTGGTTGCAGCTACTGTGGGCAAATACTTTGGCATAAGCGATGCAAACATTGTGCATGCTATTGAAGCATACACACCCACCAACAGCAGAAGCCAACTCATAGAAAAAAATGGCAATAAAATTATACTCGACGCCTACAATGCCAACCCCACCAGCATGGTTGCAGCCATTGAGAATTTTGCTAAACTGCAAGCAGAAAATAAAATGCTGTTTTTGGGCGGCATGATGGAACTGGGTGAAGAAAGTGAACAAGAGCATACTCAATTAATTGCACTGATTCAACAGCACCAATGGAAAGACGTGATATTGGTAGGTGGTGACTTTGCCACGCTGCCTCACCCCTTTCGTTTTTTCACCAACTCCAGCGAAGCAGCCAACTGGTGGAATGCACAGCAAAGCGCTGGCAACTACTTGTTGGTAAAAGGAAGTCGGAGCATGCAAATGGAAAAGATAGTTGGGTAGCCAACGAACGCAGTGATGAAAATTACAGAGGACCGGACACAGTTCGATACTTTTGTAACCTTTTAGGAAAATGTGAAAATGAAACTCATGGAAAGCAAACGGAAACCATCTTACCTGCCGAGTGTATTGCAATGCAAATGTGCCCGCTGCCGCGAAGGCAACATGTTTGAGCACGGCTTACAACCACTCCCATCTGCCAAAAACATGCAAATGCCTACTCATTGCAAAATATGTGGCCAGCCTATGGAAATTGAAGTGGGTTTTTACTACGGCACTGGTTACGTAAGCTATGCCTTAACTGTAGCCATAAGTGTGGCTGTTTTTGTAGCTTATTGGGTGCTCATTGGCATTTCCATCAAAGACAATAGTTTGTTTTATTACCTCGGTATTAATGCCTTGGTTTTGCTGGTATCCATGCCTTACACCATGCGACTGAGCCGCTCTATCTGGCTCTCTTTTTTTGTAAAATACGATGCCGACTGGAGGCACAAAGCACCCAAAAAAGTGGAACGCATTGTAGAAGGACAAATGGGCAACTGGTAACGGTTGCTTTTTTTGTGGTAGCCGTTGCCTTGTTCACAATATTCACCAACGGTGATTTCTCCTTTGCCAACCTCCTTACATTTGCCTCCTATGCTACACGATTTGCGCAAAGAACAGGCACTGGAATACCATGCCAAAGGACGGCCGGGAAAAATTGAAGTTGTTCCTACCAAAGAAGCCAAAACGCAACGCGACCTCAGCCTTGCTTACAGCCCTGGTGTGGCCGAGCCATGTAAAGAAATCAAGTCTGATGTCAGCAATGTGTACAAATACACTGCCAAAGGAAATTTGGTGGGTGTAATCAGTAATGGCACTGCTGTTCTCGGTTTAGGAAATATTGGCCCTGAAGCCAGTAAACCCGTGATGGAAGGAAAAGGCGTTCTCTTCAAAATTTTTGCCGACATCGATGTATTTGACATTGAGGTAAACGAGCTCGATCCTGATAAGTTTTGCGATATCGTTAAATCTTTAGAACCAACCTTTGGTGGCATCAATCTCGAAGACATCAAAGCTCCCGAATGTTTTTACATAGAAAAAAGACTGCGGGAAGAAATGAAAATTCCGGTGATGCATGATGATCAGCATGGCACGGCCATCATCAGCAGTGCCGCCTTACTGAACGCACTGGAAATACAACGCAAAAAAATTGAAAAGGTAAAGTTTGTGGTGAATGGTGCGGGTGCCGCTGCCATTGCCTGTATCAAACTATACATTGCATTGGGTGCCCGTTTCGAAAATTTTGTGGTGTTCGACATCAACGGTGTACTGCACAAAGGCCGTACCGATTTGGATACTTTCAAACAACAGTTGGCTGTAGATGCATCCAAAGCACAATGGACATTGAAAGATGCCATGAAAGATGCTGATATGTTTTTGGGATTGAGTGTGGGCAACGTGCTCAATGCCGACATGATAAAAAGCATGGCCAAAAATCCGGTGGTATTTGCCTGTGCCAATCCCGATCCGGAAATTATGTACGATGCAGCACACGATGCCCGAAAAGACATCATCGTAGCAACAGGCAGAAGTGATACCCCCAATCAGGTAAATAACGTGCTTGGATTTCCCTACATCTTCCGTGGTGCATTGGATGTAAGGGCTACCACCATCAACGAAGAAATGAAACTGGCGGCCGTTCGTGCCCTGGCAGAGCTGGCCAAAACACCAGTACCTGATATTGTGAACCTTGCCTACAATGAAAAATCCATTTCATTCGGGCCCAACTACATCATTCCAAAACCGTTAGACCCACGTTTGCTGGCGGCAGTAGCGCCTGCTGTAGCCAAAGCAGCCATGGACAGCGGTGTAGCACAGCAGCCCATTGCCAACTGGGACAACTACGAAATTGAACTCAACCGCAGGCTTGGTTTGGATAACCAACTCTTCCGGGTTATTAGTTCGAAAGCTCGTCGCGACCCACGCAATGTAATTTTTGCAGAAGCCGACAACATCAAAGTATTGAAGGCCGCAGAAATTTGTCTGGAAGAAGGTATCTGCTTCCCCATTCTTATGGGTGAAGAAAAAAAGATCCGCAGGCTGGCAGAAGAAAACGGACTCACCCTCGATGGAATGACCATCATCGACCCCAAAGAAGAACAATGCGAAGACAAACGACAGGAATATGGCGAACAGTTTTTTGGCATGCGTGGCCGCAAAGGTTTCAACCGCTACGAAGCCATCAAAGCCATGAAAGACCGCATGCACTTTGGTTGCATGATGCTGCGCAATGGTGAAGCCGACGCATTGATTGCCGGCCCCAGCCGCGACTATTCAGGTTTGATTCGTCCTGCACTGCAAATAATTGGTACAGAACCCGGCGTAAAAAAGATTGCCGGTATGTACATTTTGCTCACCAAAAAAGGACCGCTCTTTTTGGCCGATGCCACGGTGAATTTTCACCCTACTGCAGAAGAAATTGCTGACATCACTCAGATGGTAAGCAAAGAAGTCCGCAGCTTCAATATTCAGCCACGCATTGCATTGCTCTCCTACTCCAACTTTGGCAGCAGCAATACACCCGAAGCAAAAATGATGGCAGAGGCCAGAAACATTTTGAAGGAACGGGATCCTAAAATGATTGTGGATGGTGAAATGCAAGGCATTCTCGCATTCAACAATGATATCCTGAAAGAAAATTATCCATTCAGCGAGTTGGTGGGTCAGGATGTAAACACATTGATTTTCCCCAACTTGTCTGCCGGCAATATTGCCTACAACCTGCTCCGCGAAGCTGGCAATGCCGATGCTATTGGCCCCGTATTGCTGGGTATGAAAAAACCAGTGCATGTATTGCAACTCGGCAGTACAGTACGCAGCATTGTAAACATGACGCTGATTGCAGTGATAGATGCCCAAATGAAATGCTATGCACACGACACCGGCAAAGAACCTGCCAAAAAGAAATGGTGGCAACGCGGCAAGCAGTAACATCATTCCTTTTTACGCAACACACACTCATTGCAACGCATTAATTTCAACTCATGCCGTTATTCGAACACTTAGGAAGCTACATCATCACCATGAAGGGCATGTTTGCCCGTCCGGAAAATGAAAAAATGTACTGGAAAGAATTCATGCACCAGTGCGTAGAGATCGGCATTGGCTCATTGCCCATTGTCCTCATCATTTCTATGTTTTTGGGCATGGTAATGACCGTGCAAACAGCCTACCAACTGGTGGCCAATTTTATACCACTCAGTACCATTGCGGTAGTAGTGCGGGATAGCATGTTGCTCGAACTATCACCCACGGTTATTTGTGTAGTATTGGCTGGCGTAGTTGGCAGTAAAATTGCTTCCGAACTGGGAAACATGCGCATCAGCGAACAAATAGATGCACTGGAAATCATGGGCATCAACACTAAAACCTATTTGATTTTACCCAAGGTGCTGGCATCACTCATTGTGGTACCCATGCTCATCACTTTATCCATTGTTATTTCGTTGTGGGGCGGTCGCTTTGTGGGTGAAGCTGCAGGCATCATCAACTCCACCATTTTTGATGAAGGCCTGCTCCGCGACTTCAATCCGTTTAACGTGACAGTAGCCATGGTGAAAGCGGTTACGTTTGCCTTGCTCATCAGCAGCATCTCGGCCTATTTTGGATACAATGTAAAAGGCGGTGCTTTGGAAATTGGCCGCAGCTCTACCCTTGCCGTGGTGGTAAGCTGCATCCTCATTTTGCTGGCCGATTATGTCATCACACTTATTCTGCTCAATCCATGATCAAGCTTCAAAATATCAAAAAATCTTTCGGCGAAAGAACGGTGTTGCATGATATCAGTGCTGAGTTTTTGCCCGGCAAATGCAACCTCATCATTGGCACCAGTGGCAGCGGTAAAACGGTGCTGATGAAATTGCTGGTGGGTTTGTTTACTCCCGACAGCGGACAGATTTTATACCACGGCGATGACATGGTGCAAATGAGCCGGGAAGAACGCAAAGAACTGCGCCAGCAAATTGGCATGCTGTTTCAGGGTTCAGCATTGTTCGACAGCATGACCGTGGAGCAAAACGTAATGTTTCCCCTCGACATGTTTACCAAAGACAGCTACGCTACCAAACTGAAGCGGGTAAATGAAGTGCTCGACCGGGTTAATCTGAAAGACACCAACAAAAAATATCCGGCAGAAATAAGCGGCGGTATGAAAAAGCGGGTGGGCATTGCCCGTGCCATTGTGCTCAATCCGCAATACCTGTTTTGCGATGAGCCCAACAGCGGCCTCGATCCGCAAACAAGCATGGTGATTGATAAACTCATCAAAGACCTGACTGTGGAATTCAATACCACCACCATCATCAACACGCATGACATGAACAGTGTGATGGAAATCGGTGATAATATTTTGTACATGTACCAAGGCTACAAGCAATGGACGGGCACCAAGGAAGACATCATTTTCAGCACCGATGAAAAACTCAACAGCTTCATTTTTGCCAGCGAGTTTTTGCAGGATGCCAAAAACATGCGGATGCTCGAAATGACGGGTAAATATCCGGGGCAAACACCACCCACAAATGCATGAGGTAGCGGTTATTTTATGAAATACCTAAGTACTCCAATTTTATTTCTTTTAACTGCATTTGCTTCTTTTGGACAAAACAAAGTGAAGATAAATGAGATGAATTATTTCATGAACACTATAATTGACTTTTTCAAAGCTGACAGATATTTATTACCCGACTCAAACAATATATTTCTTTCATCTAATGTACCAAGATATTTTAGAGATTACATATTGACAACAGACACATTAAAAGACATAAACAATAAAAAAACTTCTGATTATTTTATTCTAACTAATGAAGAAAAAAATCAAATTCTTGTTGACACTATGAAATGGACAAAACTTTCTCAAAAAACGTTTCAACTTGACAAAATAAAATTAGTTAGCAAAGACACCGTAAAGAATAGATATGATCCATCCTATCTTATTTACAAACCAATTTTCTTGAGAGACAATACAGTTTGTTTATTTTATTATGACTTCATTTGTAGTTTATGTGGACACGGAACATTTTGGCTTTATAAAAAGACAAAAAAAAGTTGGGAACCTTGGATTGAAATTGGTGGCTGGACAAATTAAAACAACCGCTAACAAAAGGTTTTACGTCAGCAGGGCTGACGGGTCAAGCCTCTCAACTTTTGTTTTTTCAATTTAGCTTTTGTACTTGGCTTGACCGAACGCTACTCGTCAGTAGATTTTGTTTGTAACTATTTATCTTTATTCAACAACAGTTCCAAGCAGGACATTATAAATGTCCTGCCAACGTAAAGCCTTTGACGTGGTATGAAAAAAATCCTGCTATCGGTATTTGCATTTGTGTTGTTCAGTACAGTCGGCTTTGCCCATGAGTTTTGGCTCGATCCCGTTTCATTCTTTTCCAAAAATGCCTGCGTTCGCTTTCGGGTGGGCGAACATTTCAGTGGCGACAACTGGAGCGGCAACTTTGAAAAAGTACGGCTGCTGGAAGTGCTCAACCATACAGACCGCAGCACCAGCAATGCACAGCAAATGCTGCCCAACCCAGGCGATTCACTGCAATTCAGCCTGCCATTTACCGGCACACAACTACTGGTGTACAACGGCAGCAACAGCTACATAGAACTACCCGCTAGTGAGTTCAATGCCTACTTGCAGGAAGATGGTTTGACCGACATTGCGGCATGGCGTAAAGCCAACGGACAAGACACAGCCCGCAGCCGCGAATACTACCAACGCAGTGTAAAAACCTTGTTGCAAAATGGCACACAGCTTACGCCCTGCAACTATCCTACCGAATTGCCGTTGGACATTGTGCCGCTGCAACATCCGTACAGCCTCACCAAAGCGGGCAGCATCAGCTTTCAGGTATATTTTCAACAGCGGCTGCTCAAGCAGGCCCTCATTCGCACCTGGCACATCAGCAGCAGCGGTAAGCTCACTGCCGGCAGTATTGCCATGACCGATGGCAGCTTTACACTGCCGGTAACGCCCGATGGAAAATGGATGGTAAGCCTCGTAAAAATGGTACCCAACAAGGCCGATGACAAAGCCGACTGGCAAAGCTATTGGGGTTCATTCACCTGGGGTTATTATTAACCCCTTTTTTGGGGATAATGCCTCGCCAAGTGTGGCGGTCAACCCCTACTTTTGCGTCACTTTTTACGTCCACAGTATAAACTTTTGCCATGAGTGTTTTAGTAAACAAAGACTCCAAAATAATTGTACAGGGTTTCACCGGTACAGAAGGAACGTTTCATGCTACGCAGATGATTGAATATGGCACCAACGTGGTTGGTGGTGTTACGCCAGGCAAAGGTGGCAGCACCCACCTCGACCGTCCGGTGTTCAACACCGTGGCCGACGCTGTGAAATCAACCGGTGCCAATGTGAGCATCATTTTTGTACCACCCGCATTTGCTGCCGACGCAGTAATGGAAGCTGCCGACGCTGGTATTGCTTTGGTGGTATGTATTACCGAAGGCATTCCAGTGCAAGACATGGTAAAAGTGAAGAACTACCTGCAGGGCAAAAACACCCGTTTGGTAGGCCCTAACTGCCCCGGTGTAATTACGGCCGGCGAGTGTAAAGTAGGCATCATGCCGGGCTTCATTTTCAAAACCGGCAATATTGGTATTGTAAGCAAGAGCGGTACCCTCACTTACGAAGCGGCCGATCAGGTAGCTAAAGCTGGTTTGGGTATTACCACGGCCATTGGTATTGGTGGCGACCCCATTATTGGCACTACTACCAAAGAAGCGGTTGAACTGCTGATGAACGACCCCGCTACCGAAGGCATTGTAATGATTGGTGAAATTGGTGGTGGCATGGAAGCCGAAGCGGCCCGTTGGATTAAAGAATTTGGCACCAAACCTGTGGTAGGTTTTATTGCCGGCCAAACAGCGCCTCCCGGCCGCCGCATGGGCCACGCCGGTGCTATTGTAGGTGGTGCCGACGATACTGCTGCTGCCAAAATGAAAATCATGGCAGAATGCGGTATCCACGTAGTAGCCAGCCCCGCCGACATTGGCAAAACCATGGCTGCTGCCCTGAAAAAATAAGCCAGCTATTCAACGCTAAATATTTTGTTAAGCCGACCTTGTGTCGGCTTTTTTTATGTGCATGGTTATGCAAAAATGCCGTTCCTTACATCCCGTTTACCGATAGCGAAAAGAGACCTTTACATAAACACCGATACATGATGCCGAACAGATGGACGCTGCTCCTACTCAGCCTTTGCTGCACACTCAGTTTGCTGGCGCAAAAGCCATTCAACTACGAAAAAGCCTGGCAAAAAATTGATTCCCTCATTTACAAAGAGCTGCCCAAATCTGCCTTGGCAGAGGTAAACAAACTGTATGCGCAATCAGTAAAAGACCAGCAAGAAGCACAGCGGTTGAAAGCCATCATTTGCAAAGGACACCTCGCTTTGGTAGTGGAAGAAGAAAGTTTCAAACCTGTAATGGCACAACTGGAAAAGGAACTGAAAACGGCCAAGCAACCGAGCCAGCAGATAATTCAAAGCTTGTTGGCAGATGTGTATCTCCGCTATTTCGAAAGGCAACGCTGGAAAATATATGACCGTAAGAAAACGAACAGCACCAGCAGCAACCCCGATACCTGGAGTGCAGAAGATTTTCACCAACGCATTACGCAACTGTACACGGCCAGTTTGAAAAATCCTACACTTCTTCAGCAAACCAATATCGACAACTATCAGCCCATCCTCATCAAAGGAGAAAAGAAACTCCGCCCTACCCTGTATGATGTATTGGCGCATAAGTTTCTCGATTATTTGCAAAGCGATGAAATGGACATCAGCGAACCCATTGATGCATTTACACTCAACGATGCGGCCTCGCTGAGCATGCCAAAACTTTTTATCCGCCAGCACTACAGCAGCAACGATAGCAGCAGCCGGGTGTGGCGGGCTATTCAGTTGTACCAACAGTTGCTGAGCTTTCACCTCAACGATGCCGACCCTTCTGCATTGATTAATGCCGACCTATCCCGCTATGCATTTGTGCAGCGGGAAAGCAGTCATCCTTACAAAAAAAGATTGGGGAAAGAATGGCTGGAAAACATAGTGGCGCAATATCCCGACAATGAAATGGCTGCCATGGCTGCACTTGAATTAATTGAGTACTGGCGGGATTTGGGTGAAGCATGGGAACCACAACAAAGCAAGAATACAGAAGGCAAAATGGCACTGGCCATTGCCGCTAACATGGCGAAGGACATCAGCGGAAAATTTCCGAAAGCCATTGCCGGAGAAAGAGCCGCTTACCTCTATAAAACCCTTACCAAACCACAGTTGAAAGTAGAGGTAGAACAGGTAAATGTGCTGAAAGAACCCTTCAGGGCGAAGCTCACTTTTACCAATACCACGAAAGCGTATTTACGCATCATCAAAGCAAAGAATGGCGAAGAAGTGGACGAGTATTTTTACCCCAGTGAAGATTGGTGGAGTATAATAGTGAAACAAACAGCCATCCGTCAATGGACACAAGACTTACCTGCTTATACCGACCTGCGGGAGCACAGTGCCGAAATAGCCATTGATGAATTGCCCGTGGGCGAATACTGGCTGCTGGCCAGTGCCGATGAATCGTTTAGCACGGCGCAAAATGCACTCACTACAGTGCACTTGTACGTGAGCAACATCAGCTATGTGTACAACAGCAGCCAGCATTTGTTTGTACTCGACCGGGTAACCGGCAAACCACTCGCAAATGCACAAGTGCAGTTTTGGAAAAAAAACTATGACTACGAAAAACGCAAACAGCAAAAAACATTGTGGCAACAGTTGCGTACCGATAAGAACGGATTGGTGATGATTCCAAAAGATAAATCTAACAGCAACCGAAACCTGCTCATTGAGATTACGCATGGCAACGACCACCTGTTTGTGCAAAATGAAGTGTACAATACCGGCTATGTGTACGATGAAGAACAACAGCAATTAAAAAAAGATGCTCTTGCCCGCTATTTTATTTTCACCGACCGTGGTTTGTACCGGCCGGGGCAAACGGTGTACTTCAAAGCCATTGGGGTAACCAACGATGACCAATCAAGCAATCCGAATCTGTATTTACCCAACAAAAAAGTGTTGGTAAATCTATATGATGCCAACCGTCAACTTATTAAATCATCAGAACTCATGCACAATGAGTTTGGCAGCATTCAAGGCAGTTTTATATTACCAGCCAACGGCCTAACCGGCAGCTTTCGCATAGAAGTGCAGGAAGGCGATGAACGCCATCCCGCCTACTTTAAAGTGGAAGAATACAAGCGGCCAAAATTCAGCGCCAGCTTTGCCCCTGTACAAGGTAGTTACCGCCTGAACGACAGCGTAACTGTAAAAGGGAATGCCACTGCTTATGCCGGCAATGCCATTACTGGTGCCAGTGTGAAATACACAGTGCGAAGAACACATCGCTTCCCCATTTGGGATGCGCCATTCAAAAATAGCTGGACTGCTTATCCTCCGCTTTCCCGCTATCGTGGCGAAACAGCCGAGATAGCCAACGGTACCGTAACCACGCAGGCCGATGGCAGTTTCAGCATCTCCTTTCCTGCCCTGCCCGATGAAAAAATTGATGCAGCAGCACAGCCCATTTTCACTTACAACATTGAAGCCAGTGTAACAGACATCAACGGTGAAACGCATGATGCCAACACAACAGTAAGTGTGGGTTACACCTCGCTGCAACTGAGCCTTGACAATGCCCGACAGGATTTCATGCGGGTAGACAGCGCAGTGCGGTTTGTACTCAGCAGCAGCAACCTCAACAATGAACCTGTACCCACCAACGTGCAATGGAAAATTGTGGCGCTGCAAACGCCCAACCGTTTGATGCGCAGCAGGTATTGGTCAGCGCCAGACACGGCCACCATGGACAAAGCCAGCTTTGTGCAACGTTTTCCCCACGACCCCTATTTGAATGAAGACGATATGCGAAGCTGGCCATTGGGCAAACAATGGTTGAGTGATACCGTCAACACGGGCAGCAACAACCGCATTCAAATACCCGCCGGTAGTTTGCCTGCTGGTATGTATGCTCTACAGTTTAGTGCTACTGACAAAGATGGAAAACCAGTCAGTGGACATCACATTTTTGGCATGTACGATGTGCAAAAGCAACGGCTGCCCATGCCCATGTATCAATTGTTGCCGCAAACCAACCTAACCCTTGAGCCGGGTGAAAAAGCAAACATCTTACAGGGCAGCACAGCCAACCCTGCTTATGTAATTGAGCTGACCAGTAAGTTTCGAAACCAACAACAAACAGACAGCCTGGCTTACCACAACATGCAGCAACCGCTACTGCAACAAACGGTAACAGCAACAGAAGCCGACCGCGGTGGCTATCATATCAGTCAGGTATTTGTGCAGCACAACCGGGTGTACAGCAACAGCTGGCAGGTAAACGTACCTTGGAGCAATAAGGAGCTGCACATTTCTTTGGCCAGCTTCCGCAACAAACTCTTGCCCGGCCAGCAGGAAACTTGGACACTCAACATACAAGGCAAGGGTAAAGAAAAGGCAGCGGCTGAATTGCTGGCCAGTATGTACGATGCATCTTTAGACGACATACAGCCATTTGCATGGAATGACATGTATCTGTGGCCCAATCATTATTTCACAGCCAATGGCTGGCGAACTGATGCACAGTTCAAAAGCCAGACAGGTAATGAAAAGCACAATGAAGTGGTGGATACAAGTGGCGCCTATTTCTACACTCAAATGATGACCATCGCTGAGCATTGGCAAGTGTTTGGAGAAAAAGATATTTTAATGTCTGGTTTCATTTCAAACTCAAGAATAGCAACCATGAATCAAGAAGCTGCAATAGATGATGGATTAGTTAGGTCTGCAGCACCCAAAATAGAAATTGCAAAATTCACTCCTCCAAAAATTGTAGCAGACGAAGAAGTTCTGCAAAATGAAAAGCCTCTGGGTCAAAATGGTAAGCCTGTTCAAGTTCGTAAAAACTTCAATGAAACCGCATTCTGGCTACCGCAGTTGCGTACAGATTCAGCTGGCAATGTGAGCCTGAGTTTTACCATGCCCGAAGCACTCACCCAATGGAAATTACAACTACTGGCACACAACCAACAATTGCAAACGGGTTTGCAGCAAGCCATGGTGGTTACACAAAAAGAGTTGATGGTGCAGCCCAATGCGCCCCGCTTTTTCCGTCAGGGCGATCAGCTGGAACTGGTAAGCAAAGTGGTGAACCTTTCCAACAAAGAACTCACCGGTGTGGCTCGGCTCGAACTCATCAATGCCAGCACCAATCAACCCGTAGATGGTTGGTTGCAAAATGTTTTTCCGCAGCAATATTTTACCGTAACTCCTGGTCAATCTGTAGCGGTGAAATTTCCATTGCAAATACCGGTGCAATACACCGATGCCCTAACCTATCGCATTACGGCCACGGCCGATGATTACAGCGATGGCGAAGAAATGACCTTGCCCGTACTCAGCAACCGGGTGTTGGTAACAGAAACATTGCCACTCACCATTCGCAATACCAACCAACGCAGCTGGCAATGGCAAAAGTTATTGCAAAGCGATAGCAGTAGCACATTGCAGCATCAATCATTCAGCATTGAGTTTACCAGCAATCCGGTGTGGTTGGCTGTGCAGTCTTTGCCCTACCTCACCGAGTATCCGTACGAGTGTGCAGAGCAAACCTGGAACCGTTTTTATGCCAATGCATTGGCGGCACACATCAGCAAGCAAATACCCAATATGGCCAAACTGTTGCAGCAATGGCAGCAACAAGACACAGCCGCTTTGCTCTCAAACCTGCAAAAAAATGAAGCGTTGAAAACCGTACTGCTGCAAGAAACGCCATGGGTACTGGCCGCTAAAACAGAAGCCGAACAAAAGAAACAACTGGCAGTATTGTTTGATGTGGTACGCATGGCCAACGAATGGAACAAAGCCCTGCAACAACTGGAAGAACTGCAAAGCAGCAACGGTGGTTTTGTTTGGTTTAAAGGCGGCGCCGATGACCGGTACATCACCCAATACATTGTAAGCAGCATTGGGCATTTACTCAAACTCAACGCAGCTCCTGCCGGCTTGCAAAACCGTTTACAAACCATGGCCACCAAAGCCATTGCCTACCTCGATGCCCGAATGCAGGATGACTACCAATATTTGCTGCGGACAAAATTGCTGGCGGCTACCACCACTGTCAACGACTTGCAGGTGCAATACTTTTATGCCCGCAGTTTCTTCCCCAATGCTGTGCTAAAACCAGCCTACAAAACAGCCTACGATTTTTACTTTGGCAAACTCAAAAACAGCAGTACCAAACGCAGCAAGCAAACACAAGCCATGCTGGCCATGGTGCTGCAACGCAACAAGCAAACGGCAGCGGCTGCAGCCATTTTGAAATCGCTGACGGAAAACAGCATCAACCATCCGGAGATGGGCATGTATTGGAAGGAGTTCAACAACCCGGCGTACTATTGGTGGCAGGCACCCATTGAAAGCCATGCCCTGCTGATAGCAGCCTACGCAGAAATTGAGAATAACGCAACACGCATTGCTGATTTAAAAACATGGCTATTGCGCCAAAAGCAAACTAACAACTGGAAGACCACAAAAGCCACCGCAGATGCCTGCTATGCCTTGCTGCTCAAAGGCAATAATTGGGCTGCTGCTCAAGCTACGGTGCAAATAGCAGCCGGCAACTGGACGCCGACCATTCAACAAGAAGCAGGCACGGGTTATGTGCAGGTGCAGGCTGTGGGTGAAAAAGTGAAAGCTGAAATGGGCAATATCCGCATTCAGTTGAAGCAGCAAGACAAAACCGCTGCCAAAGGCTTGACGGCTTGGGGTGCCGCCTACTGGCAATACTTCGACAACCTCGACCAGATAACGGAAGCAGCTACGGGCTTGCAATTGCAGAAGAAACTGTACAAAGAAGTGCTGAGCAACAAAGGCATTGAACTGGTAGAAGTGTTGCAAGACACGCCGTTGAAACCCGGTGACAAACTAGTCGTTCGTCTTACAATCACTTCCGACAGAAGTCTGGAATATGTGCACCTGAAAGACATGCGGGCTGCCTGCCTCGAACCGGTATCGCAACTGAGCCAATACCAATGGCAGGGTGCGTTGGGTTACTATCAGGCACCCAAAGATGCCAGCATGAATTTCTTCATTCACTATTTACCCAAAGGCACTTATACGTTGGATTACAGCGTTTGGGTAACGCATGAAGGTATGTTCAACAACGGCATCAGTACCATTCAGTGCATGTATGCGCCGGAGTTTAGCAGCCACACAAGCGGACAAATATTGACGGTAAAGGCAGAGTAAGAAAATACCCGCAATTGGGGATACAGCTATTTCATTGCAGGTGTACATTCGCTATGCAACATTCATGAACAGAAAGCATTTTCTCAAAAACGTATTGGGTACTGCAGCCGCAGTTACAGCCGGCACCACCGCCATGGCCATGCCCGACCCACCAGTGGTGCGTAGCCTGGCACAACCGCCATACCTCCAACCGGGAGATATTATTGGCATTACCTGCCCTGCCAGCCCGCTAGAAATGAAGGATATGCTCAACTGTAGTTCGGCCCTCAAAAAATGGGGCTACGAAGTGTGTGTAGGCAATACCGTAGGCCAGGTTTGGGAACGCTTTGGCGGTAGCGATGCCGAACGGGCGGCCGATGTGCAACTCATGCTCGACGATCCTTCCATTAAAGCCATTTTATTTGCCCGTGGCGGCTATGGTGCCATGCGCATGATGGACCGGGTGGATTGGACATCGCTACGCAAAAACCCGAAATGGTTGGTGGGCTACAGCGATATCACCGCCATTCATTGCCATGTACATGCACAGTTTGGTTTGCCCACCATTCATGGCGATATGGTGAATGGTTTCAAAGCCATTGAAGACATCAGCACGTTTTCTTTAAAGCAAGTGATTTCAGGCAAACGTTTTGAATACCGCAGCCCGGCATTTGGCCTCAACCGCAAGGGCCAAACCACGGGCATGCTGGTAGGTGGCAACCTGAGTTTGGTAGCCGCCATGCTCGGCAGTAAAAGTTCGTTAGATACGGATGGTAAAATTCTGTTTCTGGAAGAAGTAAGCGAATACAAATACACGCTTGACAGAATGATGATGTCGCTGAAAAGAAGCGGCAAACTGGATAAGTTAGCAGGCCTCATTATTGGCGGTATTACGGCTACAAAATCAGATGCCGAAACGCCTTTTGCCATGAGTGTAGAAGAAATCATTTTTGAAAAAGTAGCTGACAAAAACTTTCCGGTGTGTTTCAATTTTCCTGCTGGCCATATTCGCAACAACATGGCGTTGAAGCTTGGCATTTACTATACATTTCGGGTGACAGAAACCGGAGGTTCTCTCACCGAAGTTTCTTCTACATTGCCACTCATTCCATTACCCGATATTGACAGTTTGCTAGTGCCTCCTGAAATTTTACCATAGCCATTCTCCTTATCTTTCGCCATCAATTTTTTCTGATGGCAAAAGCAATCATCACTCCCCCGTATTTACGCAAAGGCGCCACTGTTGGCATTGTTTGCCCCGCCGGTTATATGCCCGCTGCAAAAACACTGACCTGCCAGCAAACCCTGCAATCGTGGGGCTTTCAGGTAAGGCTGGGCAAAACGGTAGGCCATCAGCACTATTATTTTTCAGGCACCGATGCTGAACGATTGCAAGACCTACAACAGATGATAGACGATCCAACGGTGGATGCCATTTTGTGTGGCCGTGGTGGATACGGCACCAGTCGCATCATCGATCAACTCAATTGGAAAAAATTTCGCCAGCATCCCAAGTGGATCATTGGTTTTAGCGACATCACTGTGTTGCATAGTTTCCTGATTGCCAAACTCCGCACAGCTAGTTTGCATGCACCTATGGCCAATGCTTTTAACGATGGTGGCGCCCAAGATGAATATGTACAAAGCCTGCGCAAAGCCCTTACAGGAAAGAACGCGAATTATACTTGTGCCGTGCATGCCTGCAATAAACAAGGCAAAGCCAGCGGACAATTAATTGGCGGCAATTTGAGTTTAATGGCTCATCAAATTGGTACGCCCAGCGATGTAGATACGAAAGGGAAAATTTTATTTCTGGAAGATGTGGGCGAATACCTCTACAATGTTGACCGTATGTTGTTGCAATTAGACAGAGCTGGCAAACTCAAATCATTGGCGGGCTTAATTATTGGCGGCTTCACCGACAACAAAGACACTACTACTCCATTCGGCAATACCATTGATGAAATCATTGCGCATCGCATTGCGGCTTACAACTACCCTGTTTGCTTTGGCTTCCCCGTAAGCCACGAAAAAGAAAATGTGGCACTGAAAGTAGGTGCAACATTTGCTTTACAAGTTGGTAAACAAAAAGTAACGCTCAAAGAGTTGTGATACAGCTAAGCAAGTAGTGAACATGTCAATAACACTACCATCCTGTTTGCGCTGCAAAAATTTTCCTGCTCAAATCCTCATCTTCATTTCATGAAATATTTTCTCTTACTCATTTCCTTTTGCCTGATGCATACCATGGGTATGGCACAATCAATTGTGGTGATGGACAGCAGCCAACGCAATGTTTCTTTTCGGGGGTTGAGTGTGGTGAATGATTCGGTGGCCTGGGTAAGTGGCAGCCGCGGCACCATTGGCCGCAGTACCAACGGTGGCCAACACTGGCAATGGCTGCACCCCAAAGGTTTTGAGCAACGCGACTTCCGGGATATTGAAGGCTTTGATGCCCAAACCGCGGTAGCCATGGCGGTGGATAGTCCGGGTATCATCCTCCGCACCAGCGATGGTGGCCAAAGCTGGCAAACCGTTTACCGGTCAGATTTGCCCGGCATGTTTCTCGATGCCATGGCTTTTGCCGGCGATACCGGCGTATGCCTTGGCGATCCCATCGACGGCTTTTTCTGGATGCTGCAAACCACCGACGCTGGCCGCAGCTGGACCGAAGTACCCATACAGGCCCGGCCCAAAGCAGAACCCGGCGAAGCCTGCTTTGCCGCCAGTGGCACCAATATTTTGCTGGTGCCCGAGCCCGGCAATCTGCGGGGTGCTTTTGTTACCGGGGGCAAAGTGAGCAAGCTCCACCTGTTCGACCTGACCGTCAACCAACAATTTGGCGGCAAAGTAGCCCTTACCCAAGGCCAAACAATGACGGGTGGCAACAGCATCTTATGGCATGGTGGCGGTTTTGTAATGGCCGCTGGCAACTACACTTCGCCACAGGTGAGTGACAGCAATCTGGCGGTGATGTCGCCACAATGGCCCACGCCACACCAACCGGTGCCGGCGTTCAGCGGCTACGCCAGCTGCATTGCCGAACTGGCCGATGGCCGACTGATTGCATCTGGTGTTCCGGGTGTTTCTATCACTCAACAAAAAGCGGTTTTCAGCCCCGGTCAATTGCCCGTGTGGCAACACCTTAATAAGCATCCGTATCATGTAGCACAGCGGGCTAAAAAAGGAAAACTGGTGTTGCTGGCAGGCGCCAGAGGGTATGTAGGTCGTTTGGAGGAGTGAGTTTTTTCGCACAGAGGCACAGAGGTTTTCTGTCGCAGGCCTCCGGGCCTGTGACGAATGGTTACTCATTTAATCAATCAACCTTCAAGCCAAATAACCTGAGCCTCGGTGGCAAGGATTTTTTTCAGCCACGAATGCACTGATTGTAATTGTACAAATCAAGCCAAAGATAAATCCGTGAATCTGCGGCCAGCAATCTTGCTGTACTTACATCGGAGTTTAGTAACGCAACCGTCACAGGCCGGGAGGTCTGCGACAGTATTTCACAATCCGTGCTCATCGGTATTCATCCCTACAATCCGCGTCCCATCTTTCGTGTCCCATAAAAAATTTCTACCCCGGTTTTAAACCTTCGCTTTTCATCCCCATCTATCATTCTGTAAAGCAGCAGGGAAACCGGGGTCGTTTGCGGGATGCAGGCGGCCCCTTTCTTTTCCTCCCTACTTCTTAAAAGCGAAATACACCGCTCCCATAATGCAGGCAAAGCTGGCGAGGTAGCGCCACTCCAATTTTTCTTTCAGCACCAGCACGGCAAACACCGTAAACACCAGCAGCGTTATCACTTCCTGAATAATCTTGAGCTGAAAAGCCGAAAAGCCCGACAACGTGTAGCCAAAGCGGTTGGCCGGCACCATGAGGCAGTACTCAAAAAACGCAATGCCCCAGCTCACCAAAATAGCTTTCCACAAAGGAATGTTGTTGTTTTTGAGGTGGCCGTACCAGGCAATGGTCATGAAAATATTGGAGGCCAGCAGCAAGAAAATGGTACGCATAAAAGATGTGTATAATTGGCTTGCAAAGTAGCGCCAATCAGCCTGACCACTACCCTATTTTTGGCGCCCATGGCAAAAGGCAGTTCAGATACTCCATTGATGCAGCAGCACCGGGCAATCAAGCAAAAATATCCCGATGCAATCCTGCTGTTCCGCGTAGGCGATTTTTACGAAACCTTCGGGCAAGATGCCGTGGTGGCCAGCCAGGTGCTGGGCATCACCCTCACCAAACGCAACAATGGCAGCGCCAGCGAAAATGAACTGGCCGGCTTTCCGCACCATGCCCTGGATACCTACCTGCACAAGCTGGTAAAAGCCGGTTACCGGGTTGCCATCTGCGATCAGCTGGAAGACCCCAAAACGGTAAAAGGCATTGTGAAACGTGGCGTAACCGAACTGGTAACGCCCGGCGTAGCCACCAACGACAAACTGCTCGAACACAACCGCAATAACTTTTTGGCGGGCCTGCATTTCAAAGACGACAATCAAATTGGCCTCGCCTTTCTCGATATTTCTACCGGCGAATTTTTCATTGCCGAAGGCGATAAAGAATACGCCGACAAACTACTGCAAAGCCTGCAGCCCGCCGAAGTGGTTTTTCAACGGCAGTACCAAAAGCGTTTCAAAGAAACCTTTGGTCACCGCTTTTACACTTATGCGCTGGACGAATGGATTTTTGATGAAGCCTTTGCCCGGGAGAACATGCTGCGGCATTTTGGCACCCACAGCCTCAAAGGTTTTGGGGTGGAAGAAATGAGCCATGGCATCATAGCCGCCGGTGCCATTTTTCATTACCTCAAAGAAACAGAGCATCCCAACCTGCAACATATTACGCATGTGCAACGCATCAACCGCGATGAGCACATGTGGATGGACCGCTTTACCATTCGCAACCTCGAACTGGTGGGCAATGGCAGCAGCGACCAACGCTGTCTGCTCGATGTGCTCGACAATACAGTGTCGCCCATGGGTGCCCGCCTGCTGAAACGCTGGCTGCTGATGCCCCTCAGCGATATCGGCAAAATCAATCAGCGGCTGGATGCCGTGGAATGGCTGATATCCCATACCGATACCCGCCAGCAAGTGCAGGCATCAGTAAAGCAGTGCGGCGATGTGGAGCGACTGGTGAGCAAAGTGCCGCTCAAAAAAATCAACCCACGGGAAGTATTGCATTTGGCCAAAGGCCTGCAGCAAATTGAGGTGCTCAAGCAAAGTCTGAGCCAGCAAAACAATGATTATTTGCAAAGGCTGGCCGATGCCTTAAATCCATGTCCGTTATTGTCGGACAATATACGGCGTACACTGGTCGACAATCCGCCGGTGGCAGCCGGCAAGGGCAACCTCATTGCCACCGGTGTGCATGCCGAACTGGATGAGCTGCGCAGCATAGCCTCCGATGGCAAAAACTACCTGGCCCGCCTGCAGCAAAGCGAAGCAGAGCAAACTGGCATCAGCTCGTTGAAAGTGGGTTTCAACAATGTGTTTGGCTACTACCTGGAGGTAACCAATGCCCACAAAAGCAAAGTGCCCGACAGCTGGATACGCAAGCAAACGCTGGTGAATGCCGAACGCTACATTACCCCGGAGCTGAAAACCTACGAGGAAAAAATAACCGGCGCCGAAGAAAAAATACTCGCCATTGAGCAGGGCTTGTTTGATGAACTGCTCCGTGAGCTGCAAGATTATATGGCGCCCCTGCAAACAAACGGTCAGGTATTGGGGATACTCGATTGCCTTTGTTGTTTTGCGGCCAATGCCTTGCAATACCAATACCGCAAACCGGTACTCCACAACGGCGGCGCATTGATGATAAAAGATGCCCGCCACCCGGTGATTGAAAGAACACTGGCTGCCGGAGAGCAATACGTGGCCAACGATATTGACCTCGACCCCGAAGGACAGCAAATCATTATTTTGACCGGCCCCAACATGAGTGGTAAAAGTGCCTTGCTACGCCAAACAGCCTTGGTCACCCTGATGGCACACATGGGTAGTTTTGTGCCGGCTACAGAGGCGCAAATTCCACTCACCGATAAAATATTTACCCGGGTGGGTGCCAGCGACAACCTGAGTGGTGGCGAGAGCACGTTTATGGTGGAGATGAATGAAACCGCCAGCATCATCAATAACCTCAGCAGCCGCAGTTTGGTATTGCTCGACGAAATTGGCCGTGGCACCAGCACCTACGATGGCATCAGCATAGCTTGGAGCATTGCGGAGTATTTGCACCACTGCCCGCAGGCACCCAAAACCTTGTTTGCCACCCACTACCACGAACTGAACGAGCTGGAAGAAAAACTACCGCGGATTAAAAACTACCACATCACCAACCGCGAAGTGGGCAACAAAATTATTTTTCTGCGCAAACTGGCGCCGGGTGGCAGTACCCACAGCTTTGGTATACATGTAGCCAAGCTGGCAGGCATGCCGCCAACACTCATAGACCGTGCCAATGAAATACTGAGCTGGCTGGAAACCAAACATGCCCACGACAACGAGGAAGGACAAAGCATGCAGCAAAAAGTAAAACAGCTGCAAGCCCCCAAAACCGATGCGCAAATGCAGCTCAGCATTTTTGATGCGCATACCGAAGTATTTACCGACATCCGCAGCATGCTCGAGGCAGTAGATATCAACAGATTGACGCCGGTAGAAGCCTTGCTGAAACTCAACGAGATTAAAAACAAATTGAAGTAAAGCTGCATTTTATTGATACAGTCAGTTGGATTATTTTTTTTAAGTTAGGCTTATGTAGTTCAGAATCTTTTCTATATCCTTTGATTCGCCTGGGTAAGGAGCTGTGAAATAATAACTATTCACTTCATCTACTGGTCTAGCTTCTAAATCAAGATGATAATGTTTACTATAAAGCAGCAACATACATTCCCAAAAATGAATAATTGGAAGAAACGGAGTTTTGTCCACATATTCGTTTAGGGCAGGCAAGCGAATATTTTCATAATCATGGTTTTCTGGATCTAAGTAATCAATTCCAAAGAGGCATAAATTCTCATCGAAAAAATCAATATGTTTCTTTATCCATTTCTTTACACTCGATTGCTCTAACGATTTGTTGACCCGTAATATAGCCTTAAGTTCTTCAATGGCTCGTTGTGAGTAATCACTAAACGCAAGGTTGTCCAAGAGTTCTTGGTAAATCTTTGATTTTTCTTGATTAGAGAGTTGAATATCATCTGGTAATAATTGCTGGCTATTCGGCAAAGAGTTAGAGGAAACAAATTGAATTAAATACTCAACATTTAAAATTGGCTTTTTCATCTCTATTCACATTTTGAATCGGTTTGAAGATTATGTGTAAACGTATTTATGAATTAAATAAGCATCACACCATTATGCCCAAAATACTTATTAAATTCAATTCTTCTTCTGCCCTGATTTCTCTTTTTCACTCTCCAAGATATGTGCTCGATGGTTGTTATTAAAGGTAAAGGGCAGGTCGAATTGTAGAATTTCTGTGTTTTTTGCTCAAACAATGAGTTCTAAAAAAGTTAACTTGGGATTTGAACGAAAAGTGAGCTAATGTCTCATTCTTCATTCGATATTTTTTTTCATTAACCACTTTAATTAATCCTTAAATACCTGCCAATTAATGAGCTACAGAGGAATGATAGGAATATATGGCCCTTCTAAAGCTATATGGTTTCCAAGTAAATCTTGGAAAAGCATATTCGATAGCATTTTAATTAATCAAGATATTGACAAGCAAGAACGTGTAAGAATTGTAAATGAAATCATTGAATTACTATTGTGTGCTCCTCTGCTTCAAGAAATTGAAGATGATTTAAAGCGTCTCGGAAATCGGCAATTAACTCAAAATCGCATAGATCTCACTGAATTGATATCTAATACTTTTGAAAGTATTATTGAAGGCAAAAATACATCCGAGATTCTGGCTGCTATTCACGATTGTTATTTCCTGGATTTTTATGAATTCTTCAGCAGCGAAACTCATAAACTGGAGATCAAGAGATGCTTGTCTATATTAATTGACCATTGTCCGGAAGACATTAAGTATTATCCGAGAACGATTAATATTCTTGAAGAGCTTACTTCTATTCATCTTAATTTTTTCGCCTTGATGTCAAGAGATCAAGGTGCAGTTTGTTACAACCCTGGTTATCCCCAGTTCTATTTCCACGAATTTTTAACTCAAGGCTACTTCTACGTCCAAAGTGATAAATTCTGTTTTGATTTCAGTTTTCCAGTAGATAATCCATATGGCCGTATTAACGAATCCAAATTAAGTTTTGAATATGATAGAATCATAGAAATTATTTCAAGGGATATTTTTGCTTACCCAAGCGTTCACAAAATACTTTCTTTAAATAAGGATCTTAATTTGGAGTGGAGATTTGAGAAATATCATCCTTATGAAAAGATTAAGTTTGGAATGCATAGCGGCAAACTAATTTATGAAGTGCCTCCTGATTATTTGCTTTGGCTAGTTCAAAGCAAACCTGAGTTTATTTTAAATGAAATGTATTTTGTGGGTTTCATGTCGTTGTATATCGATTCTGATAAATCCGAAATAGTTAACTCTATTTGGTATAAATTATTTGCCACAAATAGGAACAAGCTTTTTCTTTTGAAGTTAATCTCTAGTAATAGAGGGATTATGGAACAGTGGCGGGAAAAAGATAATTCACGTTGGCATAATGATTGGACTGCTCGTGATGCATTTGATGATGATGATCAGTATAGGGAATGGCTCAATCATTAATTATACCCTCTTCTACCCCAGCTTCCCCTGCTACCGCCAGTGTTCCGCCCAAGCGGGTCACTGGTGAATGTGCAAACTGCCGGACTGTTTCCGGATTGGTGAATAGACTCACATCACTCATGCGTATTGATGTACGCCAATAAAGCCATCCAGTCTTGTTCTGATTTGGGTTTGCCTGCCTGTTGCAGATAGGCGGCCAACAATGGATGGCGGATAACAGTCGCAGGATTGGTTTTCTTCGACACAGGTTGCAGCTGTTGTGCTTGTACATCATACAGGCACCATTCGCTGGTTTGCTTGTACTCCTGATTGATGGTGGTGCCGTAGGTAGCAATATCCACTTTGTTTTTGCGGATGTAATTGAGCAATTGGTAGCGGGGCCCATCTGCCAGCACCTGGTACAAAGTGGTAGCCGGTCTGTCGCGAAAAACCGGATAGCCCGTACGGAACTGGTACCTCAACGAGTCGTCGTTGTCGGGGAAAGCCAGTTGGCATTCTGCCACGGGTTCGGCAAACTGGTAATACTGCCCGTTGAAGATGAAATACAACGCATTGTTGTACAAATCCACCTGCAAATCGAAGCCACTCACCCGGTTGCCGTTTTTGAGTTTCACCCATCCCTTGGCGGTTACTTCGTGCAAAAAGGGAAATCCCTTCACGTTGTCTTTGCCCACATTGGGCAACACCCGGCCCATTTCATCAATCTTCATCAAAAACGGGTTCGACTGTGCCGCAGCGGTTTGCCCCAGCACCCGGCCGGCTATCAGCATCAACGATACCAAAACAAGTTGCTTCATTCATGGAAAATACGAAATGCTTTCCTTACTCCTCGCCTGCTTAGAAAGGATGATTCCAGTACATTTATCCACTCAAACAATGAATATCCAATTATCAGTCGGACAGTGGCAAGGCTTCTATACATATGGAGCTTCTTATGGCCAATTACTGGAAGGTCAGGAAGTAGAATTCAGATTGTTTATTGAGCAGTACAACAACGGCGTCTTTTCTGGAAAAATTATTGATTGGGATGGCGTTGGCGCTGAAGGTGAAGTTGCCATTGTAGAAGGCTTTTTGGAAGGCAATTTGATTAGTTTTAAAAAGACCTATGCCCATTATCTGGAAATAGATGAATGGGGCAACAGCTTTGCAGCTGAAGATATTCCGGGGCATACTGTTTTTTATGAAGGTTCCTTCAATAAGGAACTGAATCAATTTGATGGTAAATGGGAAATCATCGAACAAGAGTACCATACGCCAGTTGCCACCTACGAAATGTTAGCATCAGGTACCTGGCGATTACTGCATGTAGATTAACCCTCGAGGCGGAACACTTGTGACTACAGAAACCTGCCGGACTGTGTCCGGATTATTTTACATCAAGGGTAAACAGAAGAATCATAATCAGTCTATGAAACGCCCGATACAATCGGGCAAATTTGAACTGGCACAAGTGGCCTGCTGAGCAGCACACTTGCGCCAGTTCCCGATAGCTATCGGGAGAACCGATGACCTCCTCGACTTAGTCGAGGCGCCACAGCATGCTGACTTGTATCAAACAAAAAAGGCTCACAAAATGTGAACCTTTCTTTTTGATGTGGAGGATAACGGAGTCGAACCGATGACCTCTTGCATGCCATGCAAGCGCTCTAGCCAGCTGAGCTAATCCCCCTTCTTGTAAGAACTTCCATTCAAGCTTTTTTTACCAGCCTCCCGATAGCTATCGGGATGAGCTAATCCCCCTGAATGGGCGGCAAAAATAGGGGCACAAATCAATTCACCAAAATATCTTTTCAAAAAAAATACCGGCATGTACTGCCGGTATTTTTTGGGTATCACAAGGGCGAATTATTCACCCCAAATTTCATCTTCACCATTCAGCCATTTCTTCACCAAATCGGTGGTTACACTCTTCGGACGCTCAATGGGCAAGCCCAGTGCACGGTCCCAAATGAGGCTGGCCAATACACCCATGGCACGGCTTACAGCAAAGAGCACGGTGTAGAACTCGTACTCCTTCATGCCGAAGTGTACCAGCAGCGCACCGCTATGCGCATCTACGTTTGGCCAGGGGTTTTTCACCTTGCCGAGGCTTTCCAAAATGGGTGGTACTACTTCATAAATCTTCCATACAGTACGGCAGAGCTTGTCTTCCCGCATGTACTTTTTACCAAACTCCATTTGTGCTGTATAGCGGGGGTCGGTTTGGCGCAATACAGCGTGGCCATAGCCGGGCACTACTTTTCCTTCCGACAGGGTTTGGCGTACGTAGTTTTCTATCTGGTCATGCGTGGGCAAATCGGTGCCCAGCTTTTCCTGCATTTCAAAAATCCACTTAATCACTTCCTGATTGGCAAGGCCGTGCAGCGGTCCGGCAAGGCCGTTCATACCGGCGGCGTAGGCCAGGTAAGGATCGCTGAGGGCAGAACCAACAAGGTGCGTGGTATGAGCACTCACGTTGCCACCTTCGTGGTCGGCGTGGATGGTCATGTACAAACGCATCAGTTCTTTAAACTTATCGTCGTTGAAGCCGAGCATGTGTGCCAGGTTACCACTCCAGTCCATCATACCATCGGGGGTAATGTCTTCACCGTTGTGGTATTTACGCCGATAGATATAAGCAGCCAAACGAGGCAAACGGGCCAGCAAAATCAGGCTGTCATCAAAAGTGGCTTCCCAGTAATCTTTTTTCGACATGCCCTGGCTGTAGCGCTTCATAAAGCAGCTCTCCGTTTGCAAAGCCATTACACCCGTTACAAACATGGTCATGGGGTGCGTGGTGAGTGGCATGGAGTCGATGATTTTGAACACGTGGTTGGGCACGTGGCTCTTGCGCTGCAACACATCGGTTACATGCTGCACATCTTCTTCGGTGGGTATTTCACCAATGAGCATCAGGTAAAACAATCCTTCAGGAAGCGGTTCGGTACCGCCGGGCACTTTGGGCAGTTTTTCGCGAAGCTCAGGAATGCTGTAGCCGCGAAAACGGATGCCTTCCTGTGCGTCGAGCAATGAAGTTTCGGTAACCAGGCCGGTGATACCCCGCATGCCCTGGTAGATTTGTGATAAGGTTACTTCTCCGATTTTCTTTCCGCCATGCTCTTTCAAAATCGATTTGATTTCAGCAGAGGCGATATCGGCTTTGGCTCTGAATCGTTCCTTTAAAATGCCCATGTGTTAATCGTATTTAGATAAATTCCTGAATATTACTGTGTTGGAAGGGCTCCAAAGTTAATTGAATGCGCCCAAGCAATAACAGCTACTGAAAACGATTGTTCCACATTTTGAGAATTTTCATATTTCATAACTGTTGCTTATTCATTTCTTCATACTGTTTGTTCCGCAATCGTCTTCGCTGCTACAAAACCGGAGCTCCATGCATGCTGAAAATTGTAGCCACCCGTAATGCCATCCACGTTGATGATTTCGCCGGCGAAGCAGAGGTTAGACGCTTTTTTGCTTTGCATCGTGTCGGGCGATAGCTCGGCTGTATCAATACCACCAGCCGTTACAAATTCATCTTTAAAAGTGGTTTTGCCGCTGGCTGCACATTCATAACTGCATAGTTTTTTTACTAATGCATTTTGCTGTGTAGCGGGCAAATCGGCCCAGCGCTGTTGTGGGGCAATGCCTGCTTCCTGCAATAAAAATTCCAGCAACCTGGCCGGCAAACCAAACCAGGGCGTATTGATGACGAGTTGCGAACCATGCGCCTGCCGGTGTTGAATGATGGCCTCCCTCAGGCTGGTTTCATTCCAGTAAGGCAGCCAGTTGATGAGGGCGGTAAACTTATATTCGTTCTCGTGTAAATGACGGGCGGCAAATGCCGACATCCGCAACACGGCCGGGCCACTCAAACCCCAGTGGGTAATGAGCAGCGGTCCCTCCGACTCTTCTTTGAAACCCGCTATCCGCACTTTGGCAGGCGTGGCTACGCCCATGAGTTGGGTGATGGGATGCTTGGGCAAATTGAACGTGAACAATGACGGAACGGGCGGCACCACTGTATGCCCGGTAGATTGCTGCAACCATGCAAATTGCTCCAACTTGGGAAAGCCGCCGGTGGCGATGCACAATGCATCGGCATGGATGCTGCGACCATTGTCGGCAGTAATTTGCCAGCCACCGCTTTCCGTTTGCGCCAGTGTTTTTACTGAAAAATTCAGCAGCAACTCCACTCCAAACTGGTTGGCTTCTTTCAGCAAGCATTCAATGATGGTTTGCGAATCGTTTGTTACGGGAAACATGCGGCCATCCTTTTCTACTTTCAAGGCCACGCCCCGCTCTGCAAACCATTGAATGCTGTCTGGTACAAAAAAATGCCGGAAGAGTTTTTTCACGAATTTCTCGCCCCGAGGATAGCATTTGCTCATCTCCGAAATGGAGCTGCAGTCATGCGTTACATTGCAACGGCCGCCGCCACTCACTTTTACTTTTTGCAGCACTTTGCTGCCTTTTTCCAAAATGGTCACCTGCCAGTCGGGTTGTAGCCGGGCTACATTTACCGCACAAAAAAAACCGGCAGCACCACCGCCTATCACCACAATATGTTTTCGGGATTGCTTCACTGCTCAAAGATGCAGCGAAGTAGCGAGCTGGCAAGGTTACTTACATCCCCAGCACTTCCCGCAGGCGGGTGTAGCCCGATTTGCTCACGGGCACTTGCTGCCCGTTGCGGAGAATGGCCAGAAAACTTTCCCGTTCGTAAGGGTCGATGCGGCTGATGTGCCGAACGGCCAACAGATACGACCGGTGCACCCGTACAAACTGGTTGGCATCGAGTTGTTTTTCGAAAAAAGCCATGGTTTTATTCTTAAGAAAATGGCCTTCGGCTGTATGAATTTTTACATAATCATCTGCCGCTTCGAGGTAGATAATATCGTGCACCGGAATGATGCGGATGTTGTTGCCAATTTTCACCACTATCCGCTCCTGCTGCTGTGGTATGTGTTCTTCTAATTGTTGGTAGCCATGTGTTTGCTGGGCGGCCTGCAGTTGCAGCCATTTTTGCATGGCCTTATTGAAACGCTCCTGGCTAAAAGGTTTCAGCAAATAATCTACCGCACTGGCTTCAAACGCTTTGATGGCATATTCATCGAAAGCTGTGGTGAAAATGATGGAAGGTGGCTCATCCAATAACTCAAGCATTTCGAAGCCGGTTATTTTGGGCATTTGAATATCGAGAAACACCAAGGCAGGCAGATGCTGTTGAATGGCTTTCAATCCTTCAAAACCATCGCCACATTCGGCTACTACGCTTACCTGCGGAAAGGCCTGCAAATATTCCAGCACAACCATTCGTGCCAGTGGTTCATCATCTATTACTACTGCTTTTATCATAACGGTTGCGGAACTATGATGGTGGTAATAAAAAGGCCGTTGCTGCCATTGGTTTTGAGCAAATCGCTTTGCCCAAACAAGAGCTGCAAGCGCCGCTGAATGGAGCGTAAACCAAAGCCTGTGCCGGCAGGTTGACGACTTGTTTGCGGATCGTACGGGTTGCGGATTTCCAGCACCAGCTTACTGCCCTCCTGCCGGGCAATGATGTCGATGGTGATGGGCTCGGTGGTATCATACAAACCAAATTTGATGGCATTTTCTACCGCTGGCTGCAATAACATAGCAGGTATTTGTGCAGTGCTCAATGCTTCAGGAATATCGATGACGGTATTGAGGCGATGTCCAAAGCGGACTTTTTCTATATCCAGATAAAGTTGCAAATGACTGATTTCATCGGCCAGTGCATTCCAGGTGTTTTCTTCTTTGCGCAAGGTGCCCCGCAAAAAATCCGCCAGTTGCTGAATCATGGTGCGGGCCTGCGTGGGTTTGGCTACAATGAGTGCATTGATGGAGTTTAAACTATTGAAAAGAAAATGCGGATGTAATTGATCCCGCAGTTTCATCAGTTCTACTTCTCTCGCCAAAGCCTCCGATTCTTTACGGCGATCTTCATCTTCCTGCTGCTGCTGTACTGTGTACCACAACACATGTATGAGGGTATTGGTTCCCAAAATGAGTACGCCCACTGCCATGCGTATGGGATAAGTTTTGCCCGGCACAAATGCGTAGTTCGATAAACTATCCGGCAGCATAAACAACACCAGCTTAGACAAGAGCATCCAGAGCAATGCTACCAAACCGGTTAACGCCAGCAGGTAGCTGTAGCGGTTGTTGTCGGGCAGGTAATACCGAAGACTATTGCTGATAAGCCAGCTGCAACCGAGTAACAATGCATTGCTTACGAGGCTATCAATGGCAGACAATTTCCAGCTGAGGCCATACGCGGAGAGCACCCATGCATGCACCAGCATCCAGAGTGCCCAGCCGGCAAAAAACATGCGGCGAAACCGCGGTGTGGTAAATGGTGAAGAAGCCACTGAATTGTTTTGGTGAATAACGAAACGACTACAATGTTACTGAATTCATACCTGCAGTATGCGGTACTTTTCTTCGGCTATGTGGGCCAGCAAAGCAGCTTGTTGTTGCTGCAATTGCTGTTCCATTTTTTCAGTGTTTGTGTGTTGTTGAACTTGTGCCAAACATTCTGCGCCATCGGCGTTTTCATCTAACAACAGCATACCGGTTACACTACGAAACTGCCAGGGAGATTGTGTGTGCCGGCCTTCGTGCAGGCCAATGTGTGTGGCTTTGGAAAAGGCGCAGTATGCATCGTCGGCCAGTATAAACCGCCATTGCTCTTGGTACTGTGGCGTGTCGGCGCATTGATACATGAGGCGAACGAGATACGGTTTCATGGCGAAATGTTTTGGCAATGTGTGGGTCGATGTGCTGATTAATAACTTTTGATTTCCAGTCCACCCAAAAAGCTGGTGCCTTCTATAATCAGTTTCTTGTTGGGGTTAATCATTTCGGGCTTGATGAAACGCTTGTCGTCTACCCCGCCAAACACAGCCACCATTACAGATTGCACATCCCAATCGGCGGGTACAATGAGTTTGGTACCACCCAACACATTCACAATTTCCATTTTGATGGTGCCTTCAAAATCGGCATGCGCCAGGTTGATTTCTGCACCGCCAAATACGGCTACCACTTCACCACCACGAAAACGTTTGGAAACGACACTTCTTTTTACACCACCAAAAACGGCGGTTGCATCGAGCACATCATCTGTTACGGTGTTGGCATCATTTACGGGAGCTGCATCGGGCACCACGCTAAAGTTGCTCAGTGGTTGTGTGGCTGGCATGGGTGAAGTTTCGTTCATCCAATGGTTGCGGCGGCGATTGCCAAAGCCGGGGCGGAACGCAATGACCAGGCCCACTACAATGATGCCGATGGGCCATATATATCTTTTGATTTCGGGGAAGGGCAACAAATCATCCGATAAAAAAATGAGCCCAATGGTGATGAGGATGATCCACGCAACATCTTTAAACTTTGAATTGATACCGGTGATGACACCAATGAGAATGAGGATCATTTCCCAGCCAAACAACCAGTTGGGCAACGGAAAATCCATGCGTTTGAGTAAGATGCCCAACCCCACCAATACTACCACTAAGCCAATGGTGAGCTGTGTGGGGATGACTTTTTGTTTGTGTTCGAAGGGAGCTTGCGGCTGTTGAAATTGCTGTGACATAACAGTTGTTTTTTGTTTGATAACACAAACCTACTGCCTCTATCTACCCAAGGCAAGTGGGTTTAGGTATGTAGTGTTCGGGCCTCGGTAAAGCCCGCTTTTTTGTCGGCGAAAATGTTTCGCTTTTGGGTGCACTTCATTTACCGAAACAAGTCTACGGTAAAAACTACAACGCCGCAATAGCCCGCCATGCCATGTACAACAACAATGCGGTGATGCCCCATCCGCTGATGCTGAGCCACAAAGGATGGCGGTAGTTGGGCAGCCATTTTCGATACGACATGGCCAGCAATACCAGTATCAACGCCAGTGGCAATACAAATGCGTTAACGGCTCCGGCCAGCACCAATATTTTCACCGGATTGCCAAAACCTGCAAACACTGCAGTAGCAACAATAATAAAGGCAACGATCATCCATTGACGATGTTTGACAATGGCCGGATGCCAGCTTTCCAAAAAAGAAACCGACGTATAAGAAGCGCCTACCACAGAAGTAATAGCAGCACTCCATAAAATGAGACCGAATATGCGGCGGCCATTGTCGCCCAATGCCTGCTGAAAAACACTGGCGGCAGGATTGCCGGCATCGGGCACAAACCCGGTAACCACTACTCCCAATACAGCTGCATACAAACCAATACGCATGATGCCCGATACAATGATGCCTGTTACCGCCCCTTTCGTTACTTCTTTCTCCGCCATGGGCTTGCCTTGCTGCGCTTCGAGCATGCGGTGAGCACCTGCAAAACTGATGTAGCCACCAACAGTGCCACCCACCAATGTGAGAATGGATAAAGAGTTGATGTGTGTAGGCAGCACTGCATGTTGCAGCATATCACCCACAGGTGGTTGTGTAGCAAAGGCAACAATCAACACCATTACAATCATGAGGATGCCGAGCCACTTGGCAAATGCATCCATAGCCTTGCCAAACTCTTTTAGTAAAAACAACGCAATAGCAATGGCGCCGCTAATAACAGCACCGGATGTAGCCGAAATACCAAACATGGTTTGCAAGCCCAGCCCACTGCCCGCAACATTGCCAATATTAAACACCATCCCTCCTGCCACTACCATAATGGTGAGCAATATTCCTGCACCGGGCAACACCCGATTGGCCAAGGCCGGTGCCTTCAAACCCGTTGTGGCTATGGCTTTCCAGATATTGAGTTGTACTACAATGTCAATGAGAATAGATACCAAAATCACAAAGCCAAAGTTGGACAACTGCTGACTGGTAAACACTATGGTTTGCGTAATAAAGCCGGGCCCAATAGCACTGGTAGCCATCAAAAAAGCAGCCCCCATCATGCCGCTGCTCATCCATTGTTGTTGCTTAGCCATGTGCCTGTATGTTGATACCGTTTTGCTGAAATGCAAGTACGATATGTTGGGCAAAAGAAATGGCATGAGCCCCATCGCCATGCAGGCAAATGGATTTGTATGCCCCTGCTGCCGGATAAATAACACTTCCATCTACCGCCATCAGCTTTCCATACAATGCAATGTTCAATACTTGTTGCATAGCCACATTATCATCTGTAATCAGGGCATTGCTTTGGGTGCGTGGCGTAAGCGAACCATCGGATAGATAGGTACGGTCTGCAAAAAACTCATCTACGGTTGTAAGGCCAATGGCTTTTGCTGCGCTGATAGAATGACTCCCCGCCAAACCATACAGCAAAAGGTTGGAATCAAAATCATACACCGCTTGTGCAATGATGTGAGCTATTTCCGGCAGGCGGGCACTCATGTTGTACAAGGCACCATGAGGTTTTACATGTCGCATTCTTACGCCAGCTTTGTTGCATGCTTCCTCAATAATACTCAGCTGCTCGGCAATGAGTTGATACCATGCATCGGGCGTAGGTAGCATCATGTCATTTCTACCAAAATTGGCTTTGTCGGCAAAGCCAGGATGTGCTCCAATTGCTACACCGTGTTGCTTGCACAAATCTATGGTAGTGGCAATGGTAGCCGCATCGCCTGCATGGTAGCTACAGGCAATATTGGCCGAGGAAATTAGCGGAATGAGGGCAGCATCAGTCGGCATTCCTTCTCCCACATCTGCATTCACATCAATGGTTGGTTGCATGGGCTAAATATAGCGGCGAATCAGGTTAGGAAACTGCGCACCATAAGTTGTATTTGCCGGATATGTTTTTGCTGCTGCTCGTATAAACCCATGGCTTCAGCATGAGTAATAAACTGAAACCCGAAGGACATGCCAGCCGAAGACTGCGCCAAAATGGGTAATGCCACTTTGCACAACTGCAACACCCGCGGGTAACCGCCCACGGTTTGATGATCGGCCATGAGAGTGAGCAATTGCCCGGAGGGCAAGAGTTGCGTAGCGCCCATTATCACCGGCGACGACACCATACTGCAGGATGCCTTCAATTGCAATACTGTGCCCAACCAATGAATGCCCGTTCGGTCGGCTTTTCTGCTTACTTCAAAGCGGCTGCGCTGCAATTGGTAGCGGGCATCTTCCTGCAGCCATTCCCATTCAGGGCCTTTGAGTACGGGTAGTTCCGTTGTATTTTCTGGTACAAAATCAGGTACAAACCAGGGCATTTTTTTGCTGTTGCATCTTTCGGGCAAATACAATTTAACAGGCAAGGAATCGCCTGCTTTTAAGGCCCTGCCCTGATAGCCACCAAAGCCCGATTTGAGATTTGTAGCTGCGCTACCCATCACCTGTGGCACCAGCCAGCCATGCCGCACGGCGAGATAACATCTTTCGCCTTGCTTTTTATGTGCAAACCGGAGCACAGCGCCTGCTGCCACTTGGTAAGCCCGGTTGGTGAGCAACGGTTCTCCATCGAGCATTGCCGAAAAATTAGCCCCTGTTAATGCAATCAAAGCCGGTTGCTGAAAGCGAATGATAGGTGCAGGAAAATGTACTTCCAGCACAGGCGCATTCAGTTCATTCCCCAGTAAGGCATTTGCTAACGCAAACGCATATGGATCCATCGGGCCGTTGGTATTTACGCCCCAATGGCCATAACCATAGCGACCGGCATCTTGCACAGTATCGTGTAAGCCCGCTTTTTCTATCAAAATACTCATGATGATTGCAGGCTTTTATACTCGGATAAAGAAATGGGCACGAAACGAACCTGCTGGCCGGGCTGTAACAGGCAGGCCGGTTCACGATTGATATCAAACATTTGGAGCGGCGTGTAGCCCACAATATTCCACCCGCCGGGCGTTGCAGTGGGATAGATACCCGTTTGCGTACCGGCAATACCCACCGCTCCGGTTGTTACGGGCACTGGTGCCGCCTTGCGGGTCAATGCAATGCGATCATCTACACTACCCAAATAAGCAAAGCCGGGTAAAAAGCCCAACATATATATATGGTAAGTAGCTGCGCTGTGCAGTTCAATAATTTCTTCCACCGTTAAATTGGTTTGCTCAGCCATGGCCGATAAATCGTTGTATAAGGCTTGATCGTAGCAAACGGGGATTTCTATCAAACTTATTGTGGAGCCGGATAAAGTGATGTTTGCCAACTGTTTCAGGCTTTCATTAATCCGGACTTCGGCATGTAGTTGAGGGTGCTGAAACCGAAGCAGCAGGCTGTCGTATGCCACTACTACATCTTGCAGCAAGCTGCCATGCCGCTGGCGAAACATTGTAGCCAATGCATGCAATTGCCGATTGGCTGCAACGGAAAAGCCGGTGTGAAACTGAAACAACCAGTCGGTTTCGGAGAGGGGTGAAATATGAGGCGGAGGCAATAGCATGGCTTCGAATGTAAGACCTGACGGGGAAAGATACATAGCTGAGGGGCTGCGCCAGACCGGAGGGCCTATGGCAAAGGCCGGTACGGAACCCGCAGGGCGGCGAACGGCGGCTGCCATGAGCAAAACTGCTGACAGCCCCCTCCCTAGATTTGCCGCTGCTTATGGCGAAAGCCTTGCTGGCCTTGAATTTTGTTTTGCCAAATAGGCGGTTTCTCCTACCTTCGCCGCCCAAATTCAGCTGAAATGACTGAATTCGCCCCGATTCACAACGATGAAGGGTGTCCATTGTAAACATTTTAAAACCAATCAGGGATCATGAACAATTATGAATTGATGGTGATTTTTACCCCTGTGCTAAACGACGAAAGCTACGCAGCCGCTCAGAAGAAGTATGTAGACTTCATTACTGAACATGGCGGTGCTATCGTAAACAGCAATCCCTGGGGACTGAAATCACTGGCGTACCCAATCCAGAAAAAAACCACTGGTATGTACTGGGTTGTAGAATTTACTGCGCCATCCGACCTCAATGAAAAACTGAAAATTCAGTTTTTGCGTGACGACAACGTAATGCGTCACCTGTTCGTAAAACTCGACAAACACGCCGTTGAGTACAATGCACGTAAGAAAAGTGGCGTGAAGGCAGAAACCGAAAAAGCGGAGGCATAAGTTATGGCACGGAACGAAATCAAATACCTGACCGCCATTCGTACTGAAAAGCGTCAGAAGAAATATTGCCGCTTCAAGAAAATGGGCATCCGTTATGTAGACTACAAGGACGCCGAGTTTCTGAAGAAGTTTTTGAACGAGCAGGGCAAAATGCTGCCCCGCCGTATTACCGGTAACAGCCTGAAGTTTCAGCGCAAAGTAAGCGACGCTATTAAGCGGGCCCGCCAGATGGCGCTGCTGCCTTACGTAACCGATTTGATGAAATAAGCAACTTACATAAAGCCGTAAGCGATACTTGCGGCTTTATGTTTTCAATTCAGTAACCATTCCCTAACTCTGCTGCAAGGCAGAAGGACAGCGAAAGCTGGGCTCTGGGAACTAAACCATTTGCAACCATGCAAGTAATTTTGATTCAAGACGTAGACAACCTGGGCGGTAAAAACGAACTGGTAAATGTGAAAAACGGCTATGCCCGTAACTTTCTCATCCCCAACAAGTTTGCTGTAGAAGCCAGCCCAAGCAACCTGAAAATGCGTGAAGAAAAGCTGAAAGTAGCCGCTAAGAAAGAAGCTGCACTGTTGGCTGCTATCAATGAAGTAATTGCCAAACTCAAAGAAGCACCAGTAAAACTGGGTGCTAAAGTGGGTACCTCTGGCAAAATCTTTGGTAGCGTAACTTCTGTACAAATCAGTAAGGCTATCCGCGAACAGAAAGGGTATGAAATTGACCGTCGTCGCATTAGCATTTTGGATGAAGTAAAAGAACTGGGCGCTTACAAAGCTGCTGTAGACTTTGGCAACGGCAACACTGCCGAAGTTGAGTTTGAAGTAGTAGCTGAATAAGGCTCTTTTCGAAACATACTTTTTATAAAAAACCTGCCTGAAATGGCAGGTTTTTTATTGCTGAAAAAGGAGGAAAAAAAAAATCAAAAAAAAGTGTAAGAGAAAGTTGGTCGTTATATCTGTTCCCCTATTTTTGCACTCCCAAACGAGATAATCGCTACGGGAAAAGCTCTTAAGGATCGGTAGTTCAGTTGGTTAGAATGCCGCCCTGTCACGGCGGAGGTCGCGGGTTCGAGTCCCGTCCGGTCCGCAAAAAGCCTCAACGAAAGTTGGGGCTTTTTGGTTTTTGTACGGTTTATAAATGTTTCGTGTGCTACGAACCAAGGCGGAGGCATTACATAAGCCAACTCCCCCATTTTTAAGCCATTACAGCATCAAAAAACAGGCGGCCTTCTTTGTCGGTTACTTCTGTAAAGCGTTGGATGCGGTCAGAGAGTTCTGCCAGCCGGTCTATATTGGCCACCACATAGCCATTTTCGGCAAAGTGGCCATCAATGTTTACTATTTCATCATCTAGTGCCTTTACCACCTCATCCAGCTGCAAATCTTGCGGCAGCCTGCTGCGGTTGATGATCATTCTCGATTCCTGTACAGCCAGCTCCATGTTTTCAGCAGTATTAAAACCTTCGTGTATGAGCTGGTACACCCTGTCGTTATCGCTATGGTCTACCAACCTTATGTAGAAGTCGTCGGCGTTTTGTATTTCCTTTCGTCCGTGGTGCGGGGCTGGTTGGGCAAAGCTTACCCTTGTCAGGCGGTCGTTGCTGCTTCGTAAGGTGCGGTAATTGGGGCTTTCTATAGTGGTAAGATAGCTGGCGGCTTCCGGCAGTGGCTCGTTGGTTATTTCTTTGAGCACATACACGGCTATGGCTACATGCTCCCAGGCTTGTGCCTTGGGTTCAATATGGGTTATTTCTGCCAGCAGTTCTACCACTTGCGCATCCATGAGCCTGCTCAATATTTCGTTTTCTTCTCTTGGGATGTAGCCTATCATGTGCGGACCGCAGTACAGGGCAATGGCGCAGGCATCGTGCTCGTTTTGTGGCTCCCGCTGTAGCTCCAGCAACTGGCCCACCATCATTTGCTCCAACAGCTTGGGCCCTTGGTGAAACCGAAAGCCCCGCACAAAGCACTGAAACAAATACACTTTTTGATACTGCTTTACCAATGCCGTGGGCAATGCGCCTACGCCAAATAAGCCAATCAGGTTTTTTATAAAGGTGGTGCGGTTCATATTGGTAGTTAATGGTTGGCAGATGACAGAAAAGCGATGGGTACTACCAAACGGCTGGGGTAAATTTTAAAAAGTCATTACAGCCTTTCATACAGCCCATGCCTTAGCCCACCGGCACTGTCTATTCTGTGCTCTATGATGGAATAGAATTGATTGTCGCCAAATTCATAGTTTCTGAAAATGGCGTAGGCCACCAGGTCGGCTAATTGTATAAGCCGCGATGCCCTAGAATCAATAAATAAAGGCACTTCAGCAAAGTTTCTGAGTACACCCCAAGTATGTCCGTTTGTTCTAAAATCGGCTGCCAAATTTTGTATGGTTGTTTCATAGGTTGACTTATCGAAAATAATCAACCCCCTTTGCGAATCATTGGCTCGGTGTAAGCTTAGTAAATATTGGTCAAACCTGCTGGATAGCTGCTCAAATGCAAACTCTACCGGATCGTTGGGAGAGATGGCCGCTTTATTGATGACGCAACCAAATACACGATTAGAAACATGCGCATTTGCCAAAACACCCAGCGCTCTTTTTATAAGCTCAACTCTGGTTTCTTTGGGTATTTTCCTCCACATGTTTTTGCCACCAAACATGGGGCTGCCATGCAACTCAACAGAGCCCGGGTCAGCTGGATTTATTTCAGCAGCGATGTTGTCTAATTCAGTAGAAATCCAGAAACCTTGCCGCTCAAAAACACTGAGGCCGGCTAATACAAAATGTTGTTGTTTCGGATCGTTCGTCGAGCCTGATTCGTCGGCATACAAAAGGTGCATGGGCGTGGGTTTGCAAAAAAAAGACAGTCAAGGAGAAACCAAGTTCTCACGGACTGAAAAGTCAGGCCTCTCGACTGTAGACATCAAAATTAGCCATTTTTATTGGACAGTAGCAAGCGCCCCCATTTTATTAGGCTTTCTTTTTCCCTTTCTTCTTCCCCTCACCTGCAAATAAACCTGCGGTGTATTGGTCGTAGAGTTCGAATAAATACTCAATGCGTTTGGTTTCGCTGGTAAAGGGTTGTGGGCGGTAGCATAGGTCTACCGCTTTATCCAACGCCTGATGGGCTTTTACCAATACCGGCGGCATGGTGTTGGGGTCGTACAAATCGGCCAGCGAAGCATCGGGAAACTGTGCCCTTGCATCGAGTACCTGCTGCGCTGCGGCTTCTACGGCCTGCTTTTGCTTATCGGTGGGCGATAATGGCCAAGGAAAATTATTGTAGACGATTGTGTTTGAATAACGATAATCACTTTTAAGCCTGCCACACACTTGTTTTACCCAAGCCATATGCATTGAAGACGTTAGAACTCCAAAGTGAAATAAACTAGAATTCGGCAAGGTTATTGCGCTATCGCTAGCAATGTTTTCAGCATCTAAATATCCAATTGGGATGTATTCTCGATTTTCTGATGAGACTCGTGGTATCAACAGATAATTGGATTTAGGCTGCCTGTTTTCAATAAAAACACTTGGAAATTTTGCCCACTTAACTGTTGCAGCTTTTGTGCTAACATTTCTAAAATCTTTGACCTTTTTCAATCTTTCCAAAATCGGTGGGACCTCTTTTAATTCATTCGGGTTGATATCTTCCAACCACAAACAATATCTTTTTAAAGAGTTGATGTATTCTTCACTCCCAATATAGTTTCTTACAAACTTTAACGCCTTAGGATAATTAGATATCAATTCATTTTTTTCTACTTCACTTAAAAGTAAATTTCCACCATCAGTAGGTGAGCTACCTTTTGTCATTGCTGGAACATTACAAAGTGGATTTTTTCTTTTTTCAATGAAAACATCCTTTGCTTCAACTAGGTAAGGGTTAATATTTTTTGCGTTTACAACATCTGGTTCTCCACTAATATTTTCATACGAAAACAATTGCTTCTGTGTTTTATCATAATTTGAAAACCCGATTATCACAACGTGAACAGCAGCGTTACCTCTTGCATCATTATTCCACTTGAACGTTCTATGAGCAAAATGAATTTTTACACCATATTCTTCAACCAAAAGCTTCCATAATAGTCCTACTTGTTCGCCTTGTGTAATCGAATTTGTACTTACGAAACCTACTTTGATTTTTTGAGCATGGTTATATGCTTTTAAATATTGAGCACCTTTAAAATACCAGCCTGATACATAATCAAGTACGCCGCTTCCTTTTACTGAACCGAATAACATAGCCATGTCATTTTTCTGTTCATCATTTTGCCAAGCGTAACCATAAAAAGGCGGGTTGCCCATGATGTAATCAAACCTTGCTCCCTCTGCATCCCAAGGCATGGTTTTAATAATGCTTTGCCAGTCTATCCGCAAGGCATTACCGTGTACTATGGTAGCACTTTTGCGCAGCGGCAGACGTACATAATATTCGCCAAAGGTTTGGCTGGCCTGCAGGTTCATTTGGTGGTCCATCAGCCACATGGCTACCTGTGCTATCTGTGCCGGAAATTCTTCGTACTCTATGCCATAAAACTGGTCTACATCCAGCAAAAAATAGCTGCCTATATCGGTTACAATCTGCCCTTGCAGCAGGTCTTTTACGATGTCCATTTCCAGCAGGCGCAGCTCACGGTAGGCAATTATCAGAAAGTTGCCACAGCCACAGGCGGGGTCTAAAAAGCGCAGCTGGCTAATGCGCTGGTGCAGCTTTTTCAGTTTGTTTTTATCGTGCCTTATGTTGCCATGTTCCGCTTTCAGCTCATCCAAAAAAAGCGGCTGTATCACTTTCAATATGTTCTTTTCGCTGGTGTAGTGTGCCCCCAGGTTGCGGCGTTCTGTGGGGTCCATCACACTTTGAAAGAGAGAGCCAAAAATGGCGGGGCTTATTTTGCCCCAGTCCAGCGTACAGCATTGCAGCAGCAGGCGGCGCATACTACTGCTAAAGGCAGCCACAGGCAGGTTTTCTTCAAACAGTTTGCCATTTACATAGGGGAACTGCATTAGCTGCTCGTCCAGCGTTTTCAGGCGTTTATCGGGTGGTGTATTGAGCACCCCAAACAGGGCATGCAGGTGCATGGCCAAATCGCTGCCGTCTTCGTTGGTTTTGCGGTCTATATATTCCTGGAATATGCCCCGCTCAAAAATGCTGGTATCATCGGCAAACAGCAGAAAGAGCAACCGCACCAGATACAGCTCCAGCGGGTGCCCTTCGTACCCTATGGCTTTCAGCTCATCGTGCAGCTGGCCCATGAGCTCGGCGGCTTTAATGTTTACGGGGTCTTGGTCGGCAAAGGTTCTTTTTTGAATGCCTGCCAGCGGATAAAAAACGGTTATGTATTGCAGCAGTTGCGGCAGGGTAAAAGCTGTTTCCTGTCCATCGGCATCGTACACTTTAACATGGTAAAAGTCGGATACCATTATCAGCTCCGGCAGTTCGTGCTCTTTCAGTCCGTGGCAATATTCTTTGGCCTGTGTGTAGGCTTTGCTCAGGTCTTTGCCTTTGCTTTTCATTTCTACCAGCAGGCGGCCTTTCCATAGCAGGTCTATATAGCCGTCGGCTTCACTCAGCTTTTTCACCCGGTGCTCAAATGTGGCTACCCGCTTACGGCTGATGCCAAAAATGTTGAGAAAGTCAATCAGAAATTCTTTGGCGTCTGCTTCTTCCCGTCCTTCGGTCTGCTCCCAGTCTTTGGCAAAGGCGGTTGCCCTTGTCTTTATTTCATTCAGCGATAGGTTCATGGGTCTGTTTCGTTGGGGAATGAAAGTAGCAAAAAAGGCGGTTGGGTGGATGTTGGTTTTTTTGTGAGCAGTGCTGTGATTTGTTTCGTGTGCCACGAAACATGGCCATCGATGTGTATGTTTATGTGCCACGAAACATGGCTGGCAGTATCCATACAAAAGCCCCGGCAATACTGCCGAGGCTTTTTGCTTTTTTCCGCTACAAATTCTTTTTCACTACACACTGAAATCAGCAATGTGTCCTAAGGGTTGAAATGCGTTGCTTGAATTTATTGTTCGGTCTCTCTGGTTACGGCAGTGAGTTGCAGTTTTTTGCCTGGTGCTACAACAAGTTTCATGCCGGCTTTCAGTGTAAATGGAATGTCTAATACACAAGGCAGGTTGTTGGATGGGTCGATTACAATTTCTGTAAAGTCGGGCATTGCAGCGGCTGGCGGTATACCGTTTTTCCAGCTGGCTACGTTAGAAAAATTGCCATTACCAGTAAATACATACGCAGGGCGCAGCGGGGTGGCAAACGATGCAGAACCAATCGTAAATCGCTGTCCGTTACTCAGGTTTACCTGGCGGAAAATAACAGTATTATCATTCAGCTTTTGGCCAATGGCAGCAATACCACCTGATACACTTTGTTCATCGCTGAACAAGCCATCACCATCTGTATCTACCAGCAGGCGCAGGTTTTCGGCCTGTACGGGTCCTGGAATAGAATCAAGCGACATTACGATATCTACGTTACCTACATCACCTGTTTCGCTGGTGCGCCATACCCTGTTTAAACGGCTCACTATTTCGGCAGGAACATCATTTACGCCTACACTACTAACAGCCGCATTGTTGTGTCCCCAAAAAAACCATTCGTTTGTTTGTACATCTGAGGGGTTTTGAATTTGCAAAGTACCCATACCTCTCGAACCAAACACGGCACTATTATCGGCAGCCATACCAATACCTACTACATCATGATCGAAGTGGCCATTGGCGGCATCATCCATGGTGTATTTTTTACGGGCAGCAGGCAGGGCAATGTTGTACCGTGCAGAGAGATAGTTTTCTACCACTATTTGTTGTGCTTCACTTAATAATGCATTAAACACCAATAATTCTGCAACCTGTCCATCCCAAAATTCGCGGTGCGATGGTTGGGTATTGAGTGTATTTAAATTACCAATGGTAAAAGTTGTTTTGCCTTCTATATGGGTTACATCAGCATCGGCTGCTTGTGCTACCCCATTGAGCGAAGTGGCAATATTGTTGGGGCTGTACTGGGTTTTGAGCATGATGGATTGATTGGCCGGTACAACACCCAGCTCTTTTACCTTGCCACCACTGAGGTAGCCCAGCTTGGCAGCAATGCTTGTATTTACATGCAGCCCCGCTCCTCTTGTATAACTGCCAGAATCGTTGCCCCACATTTTACTGTACAAATTTCCGGTGCGGTGGTTGCCCACTGCATATACCGTAAGGTATGGCATTACCGAAGGGTTTATGTTGAGAGCAGCGGCATCGAGCAACTGACCATTGAACTGCAGTACTGGCTGCTGGTTGAGCAGTGCACTACTGGTTTGCTCTGGCTGGTATGCAGCATTCGTTTGTACGGCATCATGACCATTGCCTGTGAGGTCGTACAGGCGGGTTACTTTTGTACCATGTGCAGTAGCGGTGGCTACGTTATCGGCACGGTACCATGCTTTTAAAGCAGCGGCTGTTTCGTCGGTATCGGTAAACAGTGTGGTTACACCAGCATTTTGCTCAATGGTTGTGCGTGGAGGCTCACAGGTAAGTGCCAGCCAAAATTCGCCACCAGCAGTAGCGTCTACTTCAAAATAACGAAGACTATTGCCAGCACCATAGTTAGTTACCAATGGTGTAATGCTTCTGTAAAAAGATGCCTGAGCAATGTTGTTGGCGTAATCCAAATCGGCATTTGCCCCTGTGTAATGAACGATACGGATATCGGCTACGGTGCAAGTTGTTCCTCTTGCTGCATTGTATGCGGCCAAAAACTCATCTACTTCCCCGGCGGTAGCAATAAAACGAAGCTTCATATTGCCGGTGAGTTGCTGGCCACGCATATCTATAAGCCAGTTACGCATAAAGTAGGCTCCCAGCTGCTTGTCAGGATTGCCATAGAAACCATCGAACTGGCGCAGTTCATTATTTACAATACGACGACCGAATGCAATGGCTGTGAAGGTTTGTCCATTTTTCAGGATGTCGAACACAGGCTTTTGCTCAGGATCGTAAATGGTATTCCATGCAGTGCCATTTACTGGAACCGTTTTTTTCAGCGTAGAATAATCTTGATTAGTAGCATTGTCTCTTGGAGCCAGCAAATTGTTTTGCAAAAACTCATACGCACCTACATCTACGGCGTTGCCAGATGGGCGGGCTACGTTGTCTAAATCGAAATTGAAACCAAAACTTGTAATGGCTGCACCGGCATTCAATGCAGGTGAAGTAGCGGTAAGATGATAATCATGCGCAGTCAGGTTTGCAAAATTGGCCGCTGCTGCTGTAGACAGATTGATATTATTACTTTCAGTACCGCCAATGGTTGTAGGATAGTTGATATAAGGCTTGGGGTTGCTGCCAATGGAACCCGGTGCTACCACCAGATTGTTGACAAACTGTGAACCGGCTACCATTGTCTTGTTCACGTTATTTACCCGAATACCATCACGGCCCGTTTTTACAATCGTGTTGTTGATAATTCTGATACTCAAACCTGGGTCGCCTGCAAATGGCCTGTCATCTACAATGATGCCATCCTGACTGGTGGTACCAGTATTGATGAGCAGGTTGTTGTACAAATAGTTTACACCCATACCAAATACCTGAATACCGTTTCCGGTTCCGTCTTTTACAATATTGTTGTACACACGGCCATTGGTACGACCACCCAACAATATACCAGCCTGCTGGCTATTCATATTGGTACGGCCATAATTCAATACCCGGTTGTTGTAAATTTCTACACCAATTGGAGCACTGGCCACCTGAATACCATCCCAACCTGTTGAGTCAGTAATGTTATCATGAATTTTTACATTATGAATGGGCTGTACCTGAACCGTAATACTTACACCTGAACAGTCTGTAACTGTGGATGTATAGTTGGTGTTGCCAATATAAAACCCCTCTCCTTCTATATTGTGGATATAGTTATTGTACAAATCCAAATTGGCCATTGTCCAGTTGGGACCCCATGTACCGGGAGCACAATTGGCAGGATTGGTTTTCATAATAAAACCGGCCTGTGTTTTGGTCACTTCGATATGATCAACGGCGAAATTGCCAGAGCTATCACTAATGGCTACGCCGTTTGCTATCACTTTGGTTGATCCGTCTATTTTAATACCGTATTCCAGTCCTGGCATACCGGTACCACTCAAGCGGAAATATTGACTCTTAATCACCCGAAAACCGTAGCTGCCGCCATTGAAAGTACCATCGGCCTTTTGTACGGGTGTAATCTGCACCACACCGCCGCAGTTGATAATCTGTACAGGATTTTCTGGGGTACCCTTCACTCCTTCTATCGATATGTAGGGATAAACACCGGCGAGAATACAAATGCGTTCACCAGGTTTCACATTGGCAGTTTGCAGTTTTACGTAAATACCGCCATCGGCCTGTGGACGAAGAATACGATCGCAACCACAATCGCTGTAATTGCCTGCAGAGTTCACCACAATCTGTACGGTATCTGCTGTCTTAGCACTGTTGTTATCTGTAACAGTCAGTTCAAACTTGTAAGAGCCCGCTACCATATTGGTTACTGTAGCATTGGCATTGGCTGCATTGCTGAGAGTAAAAGTGGTTGGACCGTCAATCTTTTTCCAGTTATAACCAACCACATTGCCATCCAAATCGGATCCTGTGCCACGCAAAGCCACACTATTGGTTGGCAATACAATTAAGGTATCAGCGCCGGCATTGGCTACTGGTGGAATATTATTGGGGTTGTTGCTGCTCAGGTTGATGCGTTGTTTCAGCATCCACGTGTAAATGCTTTCGCCGTTTTCCTGCCATGCAGGATTGTACCAAGTATTCCAGCAGCAATGGCCGCCGACATACTGGGTATAACGGGCACTTCCGGGTACGGCAGCGTTCAGGCTATCCCGGGTAATGTCCATTTTGCGATAATCGAGGGTTCCTTCAAATCCCCACCATTTGCCGCCATTCATGGCATAATATTTCAGGTTGCTCAACGGATTATCAGGATCGGGAGCTGACATAGAAACAATAGCAGCAGGGCGACGACCGTATGTTGGAGAACCGCAGATGTAGTTATCGAAAGTCCAGCCACCCATAGAGAGACCGGTGAGGTACAACCTGCCCGGATCGATGCGCCAGCGGGCAAGAATAGAATCGATACGGGTGTTGATGGTGGCGGGTTGCGGCCAGCCTGTGGGTGGTTGTAATGAAATTACGATGGGTTTTTCCAGTTTGCCATTTACATTAAACACCATATTGTGTCCTTCAGCAATGTATTTTCCCGGGCCGTACACCAGCATTTTCGCAGGGTCCGTTCCTATTTCGCCTACACCAGAAATGAATACAATAACCGGATACTGCTTCGCAGGACTATCAAGGTAATCATTGGGCAAATGAACGTATGCGTTCCAGGAGGCAATTTTCGTAAGTGATTGGTCGCCAACCTGTGCAACAGTTTGTTGGGTTCCCAGTAGCAAAGCTACGAGTCCCAGAAAGGTGTACACTTGTACACGCAGATTCCCTGTAACGATGCTATGTAATGCTTTCGTCATTGGTTGGGTTGGTAAGTAATATGATAAATAAAGCGGAGGCCAGCCAGACCTTCAATCTCTCCGCAATCTTGCAGGCTTTTAAGAAAAGCCCGGCAAAGATTGCCTCAACCTAAAGTATCTAAACCAGATAGTTCTCTCACCCACTACAGTTTCAAACACTCGGTATAAGACAACCTTTGTGCCAAAATGTTGATTTCGGCTTTTTAACCGGGATTTTTTTTCTCTGTTTGAATCTCAAAGAGGATAACAACCGGTGTTTTTATTAAATGATTATTGCTTTTACTATGTAACTGCTACAATCCGGCTGTTATGTCTTGATAATCACTAAACTAAGTATTTTACTGTTGCAACACTATTTTTTTTATTGAATCATCAGTTTCAGCATATCCACCTTGGCTCCGGTCTGCACTTTTACATAGTACAAGCCCGGTTTCATACCCATGGCACTAAATCTGACTGCCATGCTTTCCTGATTTTTTTGCACTTGTTGCTCTTTTACAGCAGCACCACCTGCATTCAGAATTTGCAACAGCATGGTTCCTCTGTAATTGTTGTCAACTTTTACACTAAACTCACTGGTGGCGGGGTTTGGCCAAACCAGTGCTTTGCTGCTTAATGGCAGTGCTACCGCAACTGATGGTTGGGTGATTGGTTGTACGGTTGCATCATCGGCAGTACCAGTTTGTGTACTGGCTACGGCGGCTGTGGGTGCGGCGGCGTTGTCAAGGGTTATAATATCTATTACGCTTACGTTGCCAAAAGTCTGACCAGGCTTCACCTGCATATTGAATATTACTTCGGTTACACCAGTTACACCATTGATATTGATAGCATTATTGTAGTCTACATTCATTACTGAGTTAGACTCTTGTGTATAACTGGCATCTGTTGAACGCTTAATCTGGATGGTACGAACACCGTAGGTAGTGCGGGTTCCCCAAAACTTAAAGTTGTAAGTAAGTGCGGGATTGAGGCCGAATACTCTCCAGCGTCCGGTGGTAGTAGAGCTGTGTGCGAAAATGTTGTCGTTGGTAGCAGTCGCTGGATAATCACCTACGTCGCCAATGGTATTGCCACCGTTGGTACCCCAACCGGTGAGGCCAAATGTGCCATCGAGTCTTTCAATCACTTCAATACCCAAACCAGTACTATTATTGGCAGTGTCTTTAGCATTGCTGAGCTGCACACCAGCACGGCCATTGGTCATGTTGTTCCAATACTTGCCCCACTTATCCTGTGCGGTCAATTGGCCAACACTTGGCGAAGCACCACAATCAATCAAAATGCGGTTTCTTTTGGCTGTCACCTGCACTGTTGCAGCTTTTACAGTAATCAGCATTGTATCAGCTGCTTGTAAGCCATAGTTGTCGGTTACTTGTAAGCGAAGACTGTGTTGACCTTCTGCCAGGCCAGCAATACCTGCACTAAGTGTGTTGGCATTGGTAAAAGTGACTGTACCAGGGCCGCTAATCCTGGTCCAGCTATAACTACTTATTTGTCCTTCAGCATCAGTTGCGGTAGCTTGTGTGAATGTCAGGGAGTTGGCGGGCAAAGTCATGCTGACATCTGCACCGGCAAATGCAATTGGATAAGCATTTACGATCAACTGCATATCGTCGGTAGACTGGGCACCTTTATCGTCTGTTACTTTTAATTGAACCTGGTATTTGCCTGCAGGCAATGTAGCGGGAGGAACGGCCACGAGATTGGCTACAACTACCCCACTCGCTGTGTTGGTAATGGTCCATACGCTACTGATTATTGAACCATCGGCATCTGTACTAGCAGCTGAGCTCAGGCCAATGGCAGCGCCTTCAGCTACTACTTTATCAGCACCGGCTACGGCTACAGGAGGCTGGTTTACAACAATCACAACTTGTACAGTGTCTTTTGATGTTGCACCTAAATTATCTGTAACGGTAAGAACGAAGTTGAAGCTACCGGCACACAAACCACTTACGGTAGTTTGCAAAGTATTAGCTGTTGCAAAATTACATGTACTTGGTCCGGCTATTTGTAACCACTGAATAGCAGCAATGCTACCATCGGCATCGTAGGAAGAACTGCCATTGAGTGTGCAACTGCTTTGAAGTGTGCTAAACTGCTGGTCGGCACCTGCAATAGCTACTGGCAACTGGTTGATAATAATGCTAACGGTATCTTTTGCAATGGCACCTTTATTATCTGTAATAGTGAGTGAAAAACTAAAGCTTCCGGCTTTCAAACCACTAACGGTTGTTTGCAATGCGGTGGGTGCAGAAAAACTACATGCAGCAGCACCGGCAATTTGTTGCCATTGAATACTTACGATGCTACCATCAGAGTCGTAAGATGCGCCGCCATTTAAAGTAACACTGGTTGCTGGAGCATTAAGAACCTGATCGGCTCCGGCATTGGCCACAGGCGCTACATTACTAACCACATTTGAGACTACGTTGATTTTCATAGTGTCTTTGGCAGTAGTACTGGCGTAATCAGTAACCATTAATTCAATAACATAAGTACCAGCCTTCAAACCAGAAATTTTGGTTGATGCAACCGTGGCTTTGGTAAACACAGCTGTTGAAGGACCTGAAATCTGACGCCATTTCCATGCAGAGATGGCACTTTCTTTATCTGTACCGCTGCCATATAAAATAGTGGTATCTGTAGGCAACAGTACTTGCTGATCGGCGCCGGCATTGGCTTTGGGAGCTGTGTTTGGAATTACAGGACGCAAGCCTCTCTTCTGACGCAACATCCATTCATAAATGCTTTCACCGTTCTCTCTCCACTCAGGATTGTACCACGTATTCCAGCAACAGTGTGTGCCTACATATTTTGTATAGCGGGCAGTACCGGCACGGGCATTGTTCAAAGAGTCTCTGGTCAAATCCATTTTACGGTAGTCTTGAGTGCCTTCAAAACCCCACCATACACCACCTTGATATGCATAGTGACGCAGGTTAATCAATGGGAAATCCGGATCGGGAGCAGACATAGATACAATGGCTGCAGGCCGCTTGGCATACGCTTCGCCACCAGAAATATAGTTGTCACAACTCCAGCCGCCCATTGACAGACCTGTCATGTACAAACGGTCTACATCAATACGCCAGCGTTTCATTACGGAGTCGATGTATTTATTCATGGTAAGTGCAGATGGCCAACCTTTATCGGGCTGCAACGAAATCACAATGGGTGTTTCGAGTTTACCATCCACCATAAACTCCATTTTATGGCCTTTGGAAATGTAGTAGCCGGGGCCATACTTCAATACTGCAGCTGCATTGGTACCTACTTCGCCTACACCGGGTATAAACACGATGGCGGGATAAGATTTACCAGAAGTAGCATAGTCTGAGGGGAGATGCACGTAAGCGTTCCAGGCGCCAACTTTTGTCAGCGTTTGATCGCCAACCTGAGCAAAAACAGTTAAACGAACTGCACCGATGAACAGTAAGCCTACGAGGATCACATGCCTCCAAAGAAATCTAGGTAATACAATTGTGGTAGCCATTGTATTAATATTTTTTAAGGTGTTATAATCTTTAGCTGCTACGTTTTCTGAAGCAACAGCCTGTCGCTGGGAGGAGGGAAAAGTTGACAGACCAAACAGCTCAGCCATTTTGTACACAACGGCGCTGTGGCAACGGATCATAAAACTCTTGGAGAAATGTGCGAAGTATTACTTGAAACTGCCGATAGGTTTCTTTCGAAACTGCATCAACATAAGGTGGGTGAGAGAGCCTTATTTTCAGATGTAAAAGTAGAAAGGCGGGAGAAGACGAATGGTAGCCGCTGATGGGAATCACTTGTCCTTTTACCAACTACAAACTGTGGTAGTAAGCAGTACACAAGAACCTGATTGAAATCAGCATTCATCCTGAGCAATGTTCTTATCGGCAATTTATAATTTGACAATAATCAAACTCCATTATTGTTATATTGCTTTGCGAAGCACTCTTAAAACACACCAATCTGTGAAAAGACTTGTCCTCTTTGATTTTGATGGCACTATTACTACCAAGGATACAATGCTGGATTTGGCTAAATTCTATGCAGGTTATTTTCGTTACTATATTATCATGCTGGTTATTAGCCCGCTGCTACTGTGCATGAAGTTGAAACTGGTAAGCAACAGCTTCACTAAAGAAATTTTTCTGGGTTTGTTTTTTGGAGGAATGAACGAGCTTGAGTTTATGCAGCTCTGTCAACGATATTCTTCACAGCAGCTCCCAAGTTTGATTCGGCCAAAAGCCTTGGCCGAAATACAAATGCATCAACACCAAGGCGCAACAGTTGTGGTTGTATCCGCTTCTGCAAAGCACTGGCTGATTGATTGGTGCGATCAACAACATCTACCCTTACTCTCTACTCAGCTGGAAATAATAGACGGAAAACTAACCGGCAAACTAAAAGGGCCCAACTGTAACGGGCCAGAAAAAGTTAACCGCATAAAAGCAGCTTACAATCTTTCTGCATTCGAGAAAATAATTGCCTACGGCGATAGCAGTGGCGATAAAGAAATGTTTGCCATCAGCCACGAACATTATTTTAAACCTTTCCGAAATGAATAATGCTACATCTTCATTTTCTTGAATACAAATTCAGGAACGCATTTGATGATGAGCATGATGTAACGCCAAAACCATTTCACATAAATGGTATTTTTCTTTTTGTCTACAGCATGTACAACTGCCTTTGCTACCTGCATGGGCGAAGCAGTGAGCAATGGCGGCAGTATTAATCCATCCGTCATTTTTGTTTTAATAAAGCCAGGCTTCACCGTTACCACGTGTACCGATTTATGAAAAAGCCAGTTGCGCAATCCATCGAGGTATACAGAAAAACCCGCTTTGGCACTGCCATATAAGAAATTGCTTTGACGGCCACGTTCGCCGGCAACTGAGCTAATACCAACAATAGTACCACTCCCCCGCTCTGCCATACGAATGGCAATGGCATTGCATACGGCCACAGCACCGGTATAATTCACGGCTATTGTTTTCTCTGCCTCGGGCCAATGCTGCATTGATTGCTCGTTAGTATCGAGATAGCCGAATACACACACTGCCACATCGGCCAACGGTTGCACCTGACTAAAGGTTGCAGAGGATGCTGCGAAATCAGCTGCATCAAATACAACCGAAGAGCACTCCACTCGATAGCGAATTTCAATGTCTTTTTGAATGGCTTGCAGTTGTGCAGGATTGCGGGCAGCCAGCTGTATGCTGTAACCTTTGGCAGCATAAGCTTGTGCAATGGCCTGCGCAACATCGGAGCCGGCACCTAATATTAAAACCGTTGGCATAAGTATTCTTTGCTATTGTGGAGTGAGTTGTAAACGATCGGACAGCAATGAGTGCACCACTTGCTGACCGTTGTATTTTTGAATGGTTTGTTTAAACTCCTGCAACCGGGGATAAGATTGCTGAAAGGTATGTGCTTTCATTCTGGCATCTTTCGACAGGTAAATTCTGCCGCCGTATTCCAACACCAGCTTGTCCATTTCATCCAAAAATTCGAACAGGCCATTGCGAATGGGTATATCCAATGCCAACGTAAATCCTTCCATCGGAAAACCAATCATCGTGTCTTGCTTGCCAAACACTTTGAGCACTGCCAGAAAAGAGGCAAAACCTCTTTCTGTAATGCGGTGCAAAATATTGGCCAACCCTTCTTTCTGATTCAGCGGCAGCACAAACTGGTATTGCACAAATCCTTTGCGTCCATACATTTTGTTCCATTCATCTATCACATCCAATGGATAAAAGAATGGTTCGTATGGCACCACATTATTGATTTCTTTCTTGGTGTTTTTGAGGTAAAACAAAAAGTTGAAAATGCCAATGCTCAGTTTATTCAAAAAGATGGAAGGCAGATACACGGGAAAACGAAACAGCGTTTTATTCACCACTTTCAATGGCTGTTGCTGCTGTGCCAGCGTAAGCTCACTGAGCTGTGCATGCTCGCCAAGCATCAAAATGCTGCGGCCAAAACCTTTCCCTTTTTTCAGACAGTCAATCCATGCTACGCTGTACGTGTAATCTTTATATTCTTCAAACAGCCGAATGATTTCATCGAGGTTGGCTGCTTTAATCTGCTTTTGTTTGATGTAAGAAGTTTCAATTTTCTTCAGGCGAAATTTTACTCTTGATATCAAACCAGTAAGGCCCATGCCGCCACAGGTGGCCCAAAACAAATCGGCATGTGCATCGGGGCTGCACACAATCAATTCGCCACCAGGCAGTATCACATCCATATCTACAATATGGTTGGAAAAAGAGCCATCCACATGGTGATTTTTTCCATGCACATCGGAGCCTACAGCACCACCAATGGTAATGAGTTTGGTACCGGGTGTAACAGGCAAAAACCAGCCCTTGGGTACTATCACTTCCAACACCTGATCGAGTGTAACGCCAGATTCACAATCGAGAATACCATTCAATGTATCAAACGAAATGAAGCGGTTTAGTTTGGTGGTGGTAATAACAGTTGGTGCCAGCGACGCATCGCCATAGCAGCGGCCATTGCCCCTGGGAATCCAGTCTTTTTTTTCTGCAGCCAATGCTTGCAGCTGGTCTCTGAATGCGGGTTGATACTCATCGGCATGTTCAACCGGGTAATTGCCCCAGTTGGTGATATTGCGTTTCATACTCACGGTCTCCTATGATGCATGCAGGCGTGCATGCTGTATATTTTCATCACTGCAAAAGCGTTGCTTTTGTAATGTGGTAAGGGTTATTCAAAAAACGTGATGGTACTCTTAAGGTATACCAAAAAGTAAAACGAGGCACCCCAAAGTGCCATGCATATTTGCAAAAAACGATCGCCGATAAAAATGCGGGTTGGCGAACCCGAACGCTCCAATACAAATACAATTTGCAAATACCGCAGTATGCCCACCAGCACAAACAAGCAGGTATAATACAAGCGATAGGTGCCCATGCGTTGTATTACTTCGGGGCTCATGGTGTACATGAAATACGCTACCACAATGACGGCACACACCAGCGACAAACTCACGTTTAAAAAATCGAGGTTATAGCCTTTGATACTTTTGCGCATATCTGTACCCGACTTCAGTTTCAGCAAAACATCATCCCGACGCTTACCAATGGCCATAAACAGCGCCAGCAAAAACACCATGATGATAAGCCACTCTGAAATGGGAACAACAGTAATAATGGAACCACCTTTTACCCGAAACACAAAGCCCACGGCAATGATAACAATGTCGAGTATCGGGATGTTTTTTAACCCTAATGAATACCCCACGTTGAGCAAAAAGTAAATACCCAACACAAACAAGAATTTCATTTTGGGATTGGCCATGTATGCCAATGCAAAACCTGCAATAAGCAGCAGCGCCGCAATGGCCAATGCCATCGCAGGTTGAATGAGCCCCGCAGCCAACGGCCGCTTACACTTGGTAGGATGCTTGCGGTCATCTTCACGGTCGCGGTAATCATTGAGGATATAAATGGTGCTGGCCACAAAGGAGAAGGCAAAAAAGCCCGGCACCAGCATCAGCAGTTTTTCTGTGTTGAACATTTCGCCGGCAAAAAACAGCGGTATCAACAGAAATAAATTCTTGACCCACTCTTTAGGGCGTAGCAGTTGGATGTATTTCATCTGCAATAAAGGTTAGTACCCGAAAACTGCCGGAAACATACAGCTTGGGTGTGTAAGTGCTTGGTTTAAGTGTATGTGTAAAGGTAACGGCATCATGTAAATAAATCATGAATAAGCGATTGTTTTTCAGTATATCTACCCAAAGCAAAAGACCTTTTGCCTTCCATCAAAACCAAACACGCTGCGTATAGGTTTACTGAATATTTTTACGCCCTATACCCTCCTAGCCATGCAACCAACCAAACTACAACGACTCCTTTTCACTTCCGACATCCTCATCATTATTGCCTTTGCATTGGTGCCGCTTTTCAGCACTTTTCCGTATCGGGTCAATATCTTCCTGTCTTGGGAAGGCGCTTACCGCATTTCGCAGGGCCAAACACCGTTTCAAGATTTTGGCCTGCCCATGGGCTATATGTTTTGGGTGGTACCTGCATTCTTTTTCAAAATATTCGGCCCCAGCCTGGTCACATTGGTAAAGGCACAAGTCTTCATCAACATTCTGTCTGGCTTGGCTTTCAGGAGCATGCTCAAATCACTTCAGGTGCAGCCCGGACTCAGGCTGGCCGGCGTATTGCTCTTTTGTTTGTCATTTTCTTTTTTCAATTTTTGGCCCTGGTACAACCACACAGTCATCGTGTATGAATTTGTAGCATTGGCCCTTTTACTTAAAGCCATCACGAGCCAAAACAAACTCCGTTTGCTGTGGTTTGCGGCTGGTGGTGCTTTCCTGTTCATCAGCTTTTTTACCAAGCAAGATGGTGGCGGCATGGCCATTGTGATTGGCCTCGCATTGATTGGCTACGCCAGTATTGCCGATAAAAAATGGTGGTACCTGCCCGCAGCGTTGGCCGGTACAGCATTGGCAGCCGCCTTTTTCTTACTGCCCCTGCGGGGAACCGATTTTGGCTACTGGTTCAATCATGGCCAGCCACCGCACAACTCCCGGTTGTCGGCGTTTGATATTGTAGATGAATTCTTCACTAATTCGCAGTGGATTAAGTTTTACCTGTTCATCATTTTACTACTCATGCTGCCCCGTCTGCTAAAATGGAAACAACTGTGGGCCGATAAAATGATGATGCTGTTTTTCCTGCTTACTGTGGGCATTTTGGCCGAAGCCAGCATCTTTCAAATCACCAGTTACACGCCACCCGACAACAATATTTTCTTTCACAGTTTTGCTGCTGTTTTCATTTTGCAATTGTTGGGCCAGCGCATGGCCGACCTCAATTTCAATTCAATTAAAACTATTACTGTGGTAATGGCCGGCATGCTGCTTTGGTGGAGCGGCACGTATTGGAAATACATCAACCGCATTGTAAGCAGGGCCAATAGTGGAGAGCAAACAGCCGCTGCCGCCGTGGGCAGAAACACGTACATGATTAAGTCGGACTCATCAGATGTACCCATGAGTAAATGGATTTTTTCGAACAGAAAAGGCTTTGAAAAAATTTACATGCCGCCTTCAACTGTTGAAGGAATTGAACGAGTGATGATGATGGATGCGGTAACCAAACCTACTGACAAACCTCGTCGTATTCTCAACTTTACAGAACTGACACCGCTCATTTTGGAAATGAAATACGAACAAGACCGCGGCATTCATATTCCACTGTGGCACCACCGTGGCGTAGCCATGTTCGACAGAGAAACCAAGCTGTACACCGACCGTGTACACAATAAATACTACGATTTGGTTTTGTTTGAATACATGCCAAAGCTCAACAACTTCTTTCCATTTGAAGTACGTGACTCACTGCTGACCAACTATGAACTGGTAGATTCGTTTCATGCGCCACGCCGCCCGACTGATACCTGGATTGAAGTGTTTGTACCAAAGCATGCCGCCAAAGACAGCAGCGCTACTTCCCCTTTACAATAACAGCAAACTTGTCTTTCCATTTCAGGAACCAGCTTTCAAACCAATGGTAAGAAGCAATGCTGATGGCGAGGCTCAATGCCAGTGCCAGCAACATTTCTGCAAATGAAATACCCGGGCTGCGGCGGTCGAGGTGCAGTTTGTCAAATACCACACCAGCTGCAATAATGCCTACAAAATGCAGGCAGTACAAGCCATACGTGTACACGCCCAATTTTGAAATGCGTTTCAAGGATTGCATTTTGAACAGCGAATGTTTGCTGTAGTTCTGCTCCATAATAATGGCGCCAAACACAATAGCAATAATCAGGCGTTCAAAAACCAGCACCACAGGAATGGGTGGCAGTATGTCTTTTTTGAAAAATAAAATAGCAAAAGCCATTACATAAATACCGGCGATTACCCGTTTGGGTAAGGCTTCCCAAAACTGCATAAAGCGTTTGCTGAAAACGGCACCGTAGGCCAACAGTCCACCCCAGGCCATATCGCCAATCACAGCAAATGTGTGGAAGTAACGTACACCGTAATCATGCTCATCATTGTTGGTGTAAAAGCTGCGGAAAATGAGTGTGCCAATAATGATACCCACCATTAGTACCGGCAGCAACCGTAGCTTGATAAACCGAACCAAAACCGGCCAGCTCAGGTAAAACTGTTCTTCTACTGCTACTGACCAAAGCACAGAAAGAATCAATGCATCTGGCACTACGGGCCAGCTGTGCATGAAGTCGAAGTTGTTGGCCAAGAGTACATAGTACCAGATATTGGCTACTTCATCGGGCTGGCCACCCAAGGCTATTTTTATTTGTGGAAACACCACAAAGCCTAAAAAAATACAGGCATAAAACAAGGGCCAGATGCGCAAAATACGCCGCACATAAAACTTGCCCACGTTGATATCGCCGGCAAATTCCTTTTCTTTTATCAGCAAATAAGTAATGAGAAAACCGCTGAGTACAAAAAAGAAATTCACCCCAAGATTACCATTCTGAAACAGCCCATTGGTGAGGTCATACCATTGCGTACCCTTCAGGTTGCTGAAAATGGTTTTATTGCTATGAAACAAAAACACAACAAAGAAGGAGAAGAAACGCAGGCCATCCAGGTTGGGAAAAAAGATTTGCGGTTTCTTTTGTGCGGTAGCATTGCTCATATGTGTGCAGTAGAAATTAACGCAAGCCTTTAATTACGTCATCCAACGGAACGAGGATGTATTTTTCAATTTCGATACGGGCAATTTCACGGTTGCGTTGGGTATTGATTTTCTTCGTCATTTCCTCGTTGTACTTTTTCAATGCATCATTGTACGCATCTTCAGTAGCAGCACCGTTTTCAAAGTCGCTTTCTACTTTTAAAAAGTTGAGGTATTCGGCAGAAGTCGATTTGGTTTGTACATCCAACAGTGCTGAATACATCAAAAAATCTTCATAGTTTTTCAGGATGATGGCCTTGATTTCGCCATAGGTTTTTGAACGTTCCGCATGTGCAATGGCTACATTTTGCTCGGCCACCCGAATGTCTTTTGCCCGTGTAAACATCACACCCAGCGGCAATTGCAAACCGATATTGTACCGCGGAAAAAGGTTGGCCTGATTTTGTGTTGGCTGACTTCCTTTGATAGAAAATTCATTGAGGTTACCCGTCACAATCAGCTGGTTCATGATGGTGCGTTTGGAACGCTGCAATTGTTGCTGTGCGATGATTTCATTGCGGTCGGCAATTTCCATATCGGGGCCGGGCAGTGCCAGTTCTATCAATCGCTGACGGATGTCTTTGATAGTAGAATCAGGTCTCATTTGGGGTGATTGTGCAACAGCCGCTACACTGCTCAGCAACAATGCAATCATCAGGCAGCTATACTTTCCGGGTTTCATAAGCGTGGAGATTTGTTTTAAAAGTAGGTAATCGGGCTTTACTGTTCTTCTTCCTCCCAGGCAATGTTGGGGTCATCAAACTGTTTGAGTCGTCCAATGACGGCCATCAGCGCAAAGAAAAATAAGATGCCGGGCATTTGGCCAATGGCTATTTGTCCGTAGTGGGCTACAATTTGCGCAAACAATGCCGCCGCCATGGCGCAGTACAATGCTTTGATGGTAGGATTTCTTGACCGGTAATAATGATGCACACATTGTTGCATCATCACAAAGTACAACAGGCACAAAATAACCAGGCCTATCCAGCCAGCTTCCAAGGCAAATTTGAGGTAGCCGCTGTCGGTAGGAAAGCCAGCCAGTTCATGCCCGGGATTGTATCGTTCGCCTTCTACCCCATTCGTAGCCAATCCGCCACCCATGGGATGCGACAGCATGTATGGCCGAATTAATTCTCTGTTTTCATCCCGCACTTTCAGCGATGCATCGTTGGTGCCATTCATGAGGGTACGAACCCGGTTGATGGCGGCATTATTGACTGGCCCAAATAAGATAAACGCCAATGCCAACAATGAAACCCCGGTAAAAATGAGTGTTCGTTTCTGCTGAAAATTCATGAGGATGTAAATAGCGACACCAATTGCAAAAACGATGTACGATGTACGGGTGCCAGAATACACGGCGCCTAAAACCATGGCCACACATGCAAAGTACAACCAGCGTTTGTATGCTGCAAAAGGTTTGAACTGTGATAATACCAATGCAATAACGGCAGTATAACCCAACAAAATACCACTGGCAGCAGGGTCGCTTAAAAATGACATTTTACGGAACATGCCACCCTGATAATAGAGTTTCACTTTGTGCGGATCACTCATGAGCCAACGGGTTTCGAAACCAAAAAAATCGAACCACTGCTGTTTGCAGGCATAGAGCCCAGCCAGCACACACATGATGAGCCAGAACTTAAAAAAGCGAACAATTTTGGGCAAATCGTCGAGCAACAAATAAGCGATGTAATAAATAAGCAGAAAGGCGAGTACTTTCCGATAATAGAAAATAAGCCCGGACATGCTGCGCATATTGGGATTGAAAAACTCAACGAGTAAATACGCAGTGTAGATGATGAGCATGATGCTTACCGGCTGCCGTACAAAACCATCTATCTTTTGCTGCTGCACTTTTTTGCGTAGCAAAGCACTCATGAGTACCAGTACCGTTAATAATTCGGCGCCAATACCCACTGGTAAATCTGTTCCCAATACACGCCCCGGCATAAACATGATGAACGTGTAGGCAAATAGCGCATAAAAACCAAAGTAAGGATTGCCCAATACAGCCAATACGAAACCAATACCCAATGGCGCTGCTGCTACAGCCATTGCCAGCACCAGTTGGTTGGATGCCACCAGAAAAGCCACCACAGCTGTAATGGCAATTAAAACTGCTTTACCGATGAGGGTATCAATCCATGCTTTGTATGTATTTGATGCCAGTCTCATACTTTAGAAAAACAACACTTTCATGAAAATAAATAACATGGCCACTGCAATCATGGTGGTAAGAATTACTTCCAGTATGCGATCATTTGTGCTGTTACGTTGTGCCATATGCTTCTATTAAATTCCTGCTTTTTGCATCGCATTAAACATAGCAGCAATGGAAGCAGCCCATGTATGCGACAAAGCAAAGGCTTTTCGATTTGCTTGCATGGCGGCATCACCCGGCTGTTGTAAATATGCGTTGATTGCCGCTGCAAAATCTTCTTGGCTTTCCGCTGTTTTTACATAGGGTTCAAACATTTCCATAGCTACAGTTTTGGTGGCTACAATATCTTTTCCCAATGCCAGATACTCATCTATTTTTCTGGGATAATTGCCAATAGTGAGTTCATTAAGCACCTGTGGATTGATACACACATCAAAATGCTGTATATAGGCATACAAGGATGCAGCAGGCTTAGTACCCAAGAAATGCACGTTCGGCAATTGATGCAGTATGCTGTTGCGAAATGCCTCATCTTCCGGCCCCACCAATACCAACGATGCCTTTACATGTTGAGCTACATGCTCCAGCAATTCTATCCCCAACCTTGATTGTATCAATGCGCCTGTATAGCCAATGATTGGCTTAGCAATGCCGGCCAAATCTTCCGGACAAGGCAATGATTCAGTCTGCAAGCCACTAAAATCACAACCCTGACCAATATCGTAGCTATGCTGATTGTTTTGCTTGCCGTAATCGGACAAATACTTTGAATTGGCTACTACACAATTGGCTTTGGCCATGAGAGCAGGTTCCAGTCTTTTACCATGCTTACTGAAATACGGCTGTGCATTCAGATAATCACGGATATAGTAAATCGTGGCTTTCACCGGCAGCAATTCATGAAGGTATTGTCCTCGAAAAAAATCATTATCGATGAGTAAGTACGGTTGCTGAAAATGTAGCTGCTGCATTCCTTTTTCAATATCTGCAGCAAGGCGCTGGTTGTTTCGTTTATTGAACCAGTCAAACAAACCTGCATGTCCAATCCAGTTGATGGATTCAAGAATAACAGTTGGTGTCAATACAAACAGGTTGGGTTGTACTTCCTCAATCAACAGGCTTCCAGATGCACGAACTTTTTTCCGTTGAATAATCTTTGCATCCTTTCGCTGGCGAATAGCAGAAATACGATCGAGTGCCCGGTTGATGTACAACACCGGGTACTGCTTCGACAATTCCTCCGCCATGTTTTTGAAATTGCTGCCAATTTCAATATCCCAAGGCTGCAGGCCCATCATTACAAAGCTGGTATGTTGGTTGGTTGTACTCATTTTGCCCAAGCCAGTTTAGTTTTTGCAATGCCCAACAAATATTGGTATGCATATATCATTTGCATGAATATCCGAGGTATTGATACATCAAACAAACGACGCATGATTAGCTGATTGATGATAAACACAAATGTATGAGCCGTTAGCACACCATAAGCAGCGCCTTTCAATCCAACGGAGCTGATGAACAAGTAACAGGCAATCACACTCACGGTCATCAGCACCATCATCATGGTCATATTGATGTGTGGCTTTCCTGTTGAATCGAGCAGCGTACCAAACTGCCGCAAAAAAGGCATGAAAAAACTCACACATACACAAAGCTGCAACAACTGCGTATAGCTGGTGTATTTTTCGCCGCCAATGAGGTATAAGAAAATTCCGGGCACTGCAATCACACACAATGCAGCAGGAATAACAATGGCCAGCCCAATGCCAACAGCACGTTCATACAAAGCACCTACTTCATTGTTTCCACCACCGGCATGCAGTGCTGCAGATTTGGGGAACAACACATCGGCCAATACCTGCGAAGGAATGTCGATAATATTGGTAAGCCTGGCACAAATACTTAATGGAGCAACCATCGCCGAAGAAATCAGCATAGAAGTCATGAAGTGGTCGGTGGTTCTGAACACAGAAGACGCAGCATTTGTACCCACAACATATTTACTGTAGTGTACAAACTTACTCACCCAAGCGGCATCCCAATGCCAGCGAAACCGGAACACACTATTGTGCTTCCACAGAATAAATATTGCCGATGCAAAGATGCCGGCGTTGTATGCCCAAACCAGTGCAGAGCCCGACATATCTAACCATCCGAAAGCCAGTAAAACAACGATGCTCAACGCCACTACCTGACGGATGAACAATGCATGAAATACCGGTTTGAAATTGGGATATACAGCCATGCGCCATTCAAAATAGGTGCTTACTCCTATGAGTATATTTCCGGGAATAAACCACAGCAACATTTCATTGAGGCCGGCTGCATGCAGCGGGGCTTCGATATTGAATAATGCCAGCAGCACCAATGCCACACTGGAGAGGCTTGTGATAAAAACATTGAGCCACATGGCGGCTGAATAAACGGCATCTTTTTCATCGGCTTTTGCTACATGGTAAAAGCGAATAAGGGCATTACGCACCATGCTTTGCCTGATGATTTCTATAATAGAACTGATGAGTAAAAATTGCGCCCATGTACCCAAAGAAGATTCGGTGAGTACTCTGGTAAGAATAACCGTACTGGCAATACCGAACACCAATGTACTGGCCTTAATGAGGGCGCTGTACAATCCTGCTTTGAGTGTAGAGCTGGCGGTATGTGTATTGCTTGCCATGAATTATTGTGTCACCAATGTTGGAGCAGGTTTCTTTTCAAAGGACCATTGAAAAATCCATTGCCAGTTTTTCTTTTGTGCAATGCTGGCCACCAACATGGGTATGAGCATGCCCAAAGCAATGCATATGAACAATAACACTGGCACGTAAGTATAGCCGATGAATTTACTGAAAACGGTGCGCACCAGCGATGCTACCAGCACATGCATTACATAAATCTGCAGGCTATACCTGCCAATGGCTGCGAAAATTTTGCCGACAGCTGTACCATTGAGTTGCATACTTAGCATGAGCATAAACAGGCCGCCAATCTCTGCAATGAAGAAATACAATGCCGGTTGGTAATACTCAATATGGTTGGCGCTACCATGACTATTATTAATCATCAAAAATTGATAATTAGCATATAGAAATAACGGCAGCAACAGCAATAATACCCAAGTCTTCTTTACCCATACTTCTACTGCAGGCCTAAAAATGTATTGAGCAATCCAGCTACCCAAGGCCATAAAAATGTAGTAGTGTAAAATATCATACACAAATCCGGTTTCGATATGATACACCGTAATGGCACCAGAAGCAGCGTACAAAATAATACCCAACAATACATGTTGCCATGCTTGTAATTTGAACCAATGCGACAGCAACGCAAACAGCATTGATACATTGAACAAAGCATACAAATACCAAAACTGATCGATACGACGGGGCCTGACAATCAAATCGAAATAACTAATCCAATTACGGTCTGCATTGGTGTATTTCGACATGATGAATTGCAATGTGATTTGCAAACAACCCCAGAGCAAAAAAGGATAGAGTATGGTACCTGTCTTATTCAACGCAAACCAACCAAAGCCTCTTTTAGCTAAGCTGGAGGCTACAAAAATACCCGAGATCATAAAAAACAAAGGCATGCGAAAACTGAAGAACATAATGTTGGCATCTTCAAGCATGGGAAATGATTCGGTACCAAGATTTGCTCTCGACAGTCCCTCAAACACATGCCGGTATACCACCAGAATAATGGCAACACCTTTTGCAACATCTATCCACCCGTAGCGGTTCGTTTTTTGTTGAAGCGACTGCATGCGGCTTACATTTCTAACACGTCCATTTCCACTTTATTCAATACAGCGCCCAGGTAGTTTTTGCCATACTGCTGCACTCGCTGCATACTTTCAATAGCAGCAATATTCAACACATTGTTTGCTGCATGAATCGTTGCCACAGCTTCAGAGCTGGCAAGTACTTCCAGTCCGTCTACATGATATTTCAACGCAGCCACTTCAATCAATACGCAATCAAAATCTGGGTTTGATTTAGCAACTTCCAAAATCTGAGCAATGGTATCAGCAAGGCCGACGGGTGTTGCGGCGGAAGCTGCTATACCTAGTATGGATATACCTGGTACAGCAGAGTCTGTTATATGTTTTTTCAATGTAGCAGTAGAAACTGTAGTACCCAGTAATGGAGACAATCCATCAGTACCACTCAATTGTTCTGTAAGTGATGCAGAAACATAGTTGCCGTCAATCACCAATACTTTCTTACCTGCCTGCGCCATGCTTTTTGCAAGGGCAACGATTGCAACGGTTTTACCCTCCCCTCTTTCATAACTGGCCATTACAAGCGAATGCACTTTTTGCGATTGCAATTCAATACGCAACTGTTGTATGCCGTTAATGAACAATACTTTTTCAGTAGCTTTTTTCTCATTCACCGGCTCATCGAGCAATGCCATTAAGGATTGCTTTTTTAAGGGTATCAAACTCAAATTTACCAGTGGCTTAAAACCAGCCACTTTTGCAAATTGAGATGGCGATTTGATCGAGTTATCAAAAAATGCGGACAATAGAATAATGAAGCTGATTAGGAAGAACGTTACGATACCAGCCAAACCTGTTGTCAAAATGGTACGAGAAGATTCAGGTTTCAACGCAGGCTGCCCCATCAGTGTCTGACGGAAGTTCAATCCTCCATCCTGCTTGTACCCTTGTACTGCCTCAAAGCGTTGTTTGAGATCGGCAAATTCTTTCGATGCAATATCAGCCTTGGCCTGTTCACGGGATACATCCACATCTTTACCTGCTAATGAAGAAGCCTGAGCCTGATACTTGCGTATCATGCTTTCATATTCTGCAATATTTCCTTTTGCGGATGCAATGTCTGCCTCAAGTTCATATTTGCGTTGCTGAAGTGTTTTACGCAAATCTTCATCCGGTCTTTCCACGTTATTACTTCTGCCTTTTTCAATCAGGTCTTGTTGCAGTTTTTTAATCCGTTGCAACAATGCCTGGTCATTGCCGCCTTTCGCATTGTTCTCTGCCTCGAGTGTACTTATTTGCTTACGAATTGCAACAATTTCGCTGTTGTTTCCACCACCACTCACCGGCGGCGGCATTCTTTGCAGCTGTCCTGTTACCGATTGCAACTGCGCCATATTCCGGTTGTAGTTTCCTTTCTCATCAGCCAGTTTGGTTTCATAATCTTGCACTATACTCAATGCCGCCGAAACCGCTGCAGAAATATCTGCGGTACCCAAGCCAACTTTTGTAGATTGTAGTTTACTGAAAGTACTGTCGAACTCCTTAGCCTTTTGTTGCAGCTGCCGGTTGATTGATTCCATAGATTCGTTGGAGCGTACATTGGACAACGAATTGTAAAATCGCATAAATTCAGGACCAATGGCATTTACCACTGTAGCAGATAAAATCGGATTTTCTGACCGGTAAATGATATCAATATAATCGGTACGGGCCAATCGGTTGATGCTCAGTGTGCTCACGAAGCTTTCATAATCGTACCCATATATTTCGAGCATTTCAATCAGCTTATTTTCATCTGCATTGGCAGTTGAAAGCAAGCGAACGGAGTCAATTTTATTTTTCAGAATCTGAACGGCCTTTTCTTTGGCTATACCAAGGGCACCTACTTCTGCCTTCTCTTTTTCCGTCAAAACTTTAAATGGTTTGTCGGCAGTAAGGTCATGTTGCAGAATACGGTAAGTCATCATCCCAATTACATTGGGCGATTTAAAGGTTTCCAACACGTTGTTGAATTTTACGTCTATTTCAAAAACGTTGAAGTCTTCCTGCAAAGCTTTCGATTGCATGGTAAGACCAGTAGAATATTGAGCACTAGAGAGATAGCTTTTCTTTTTTAAGAAGGCGTAAGAAAAACCAATTGCGGCTGCAAGTATGGTGAGTAAGAGTACCAGCCACTTTCTTTTAGCAAGTGCCTGATAAAAAAAGATCAAATCCATGGTGGTTGGAATTTGGGTATCGGTGGTTAAGTAGAGGTATATACAGGCGGCTAAGCCACCCTTCACAGTGCATGCAATGTACCATAAATTATGGTCAATGATGCAACACCAGATACAATAATTAATTGTAAAACACGGAGTTTAGCGTACGTTGATGACTATAAAACCTACAAAAAATCCATATACACCGCCATACAAGATGATGATGAATATGGATTGTAAAAAAGCAGGCAGCCTCCTAAAAAGGAGACCACCTGCCGTCACGCTTACCCTTATTCTATCTTCAATAACTTAATTGACTTGGTCACTTTGCCATCAACAATTACCCGTGCCATGTACATGCCTGGCTTGAGGCCCAAGCCTGAAACATTCATATTTACGGTATTGCCGGCAGCCATATTTGCTTTGCGGTCAGCTATTACCATGCCGTTGGCATTGAGGAGCTGAATCTGATAGCCCTTCGCTTTTTCCAAACCAGACAGCTTGAAAGTAATTTCATTGCGGAACGGATTCGGATAAGCAGCTACGGTTGTATTTGTAGCAACTTCAGGAGCATTCACATTCACCTTGCGGGCCTCAGTAGCGGTTTCCACTTTACCAGGTTTCTGCTGGGCCACAGGCGGCACCATCATTACTGGCTTAGCAGGTGCTGCGGGTGCAGCTGCTGCAGAGTAACCCTGAATGATTAATCCACTCAGGAAGCCAAACTGTGCCAGGCTGTTTGTAGAAACCTCGAGATAAATTTCTCCATCGTTGGTAGGAGTAATTTCATCGATATACTCAGCACGTGAAGTGTTCTTAGAAGCATTGAGGAACCTGACACGACCATTTACGGTGTAGCTTGTAGTGAGGTTATAGTTCCAGTCGGCACTGGCGAAGAAGCCAAGGCGATACTTGAGTGACTGGTTCAAACCATCAATACGGATGAGTACTTTCTGGCCATTATCAATCCAGTAGCTACTAATCAATACTGGGTCTGGGAAAATGCCGCTGTTATTACCCGTATTCATACCAGCCCAGAATTCACCGTTGAAACTTGACACCAGATTTACGGCTACACCAGAAATGTTACCCAAATCATTGTTGAGGTTTTCATAGCGATCACCTACTTGTGGTATCACCCTTGTATTGTTCCAAGGAGCCGGAGCAGGATACTGGTTGGTAAGGTGCAGGTAAACAATATTGCTTGGTGTAATTACTGAAGCAGCATTGCTAAACTCTGTACCACCACCACTTACGGTAGCCCTAACTACATAGAAGTAACGAGTACTTGCAGATGCAGTGTTGTCGGTATACTTGGTGGTGTTAGCAGGCAATGTAGCAATAAGTGCATAAGAACCGCCAGCTGTTGCTCTCCAAAGTTCATACCCTGTTTCGTTATTAGCTCTGTCTGACCAATGGAGCGATACAGAAGTACGGGTTTCCGGAGTTGCCTTCAACGCTACAGGAGCCAATGTACCAACAGTTCCATCGTAAGATTCAATCACCAGACCATTCAGATAGCTGTATAAAGCTGTGCTGTTTTTGGTAATGGTCACAAATATTTCACCGTTTGCATCAGGTACTAAACCATTCAGGCGGGTGGTAGTATCGTTGTTGTAACGAGCCTGCATTTGAACTGATTGTGTACCACTTGTGATGGTTGCAGATGCATCGAAACCAGCATTTACACTACCCAAGAAGGCGATATTGTACAACTTGCCAGGGGTAAGACCAGAGAACTTCACCTGCTTGCTATTGGTACTGCTTTCGTAAATAGCACTGCGGATTACTTCATCTCCAAAGGCACCGGAGTTTTCGGTAGTGATATGACCCAGATCTGTTGTGCCAGTCCATTGTTGAACCAGAGAGAAATCGACTGTAGTCAAAGCGCCATTTTCATCACGCATGTTCTGGATGTTTTTGTTACCCATTGGATAACCCAACAAATTGTTCCATGGTGTTGCTGCAGGCATATTATCACTTCCAAAGTTGAGGAAGATGGCTGTTGTATTCTTATCAGATACACTGATTGAAACTGTTCTTGTTACACTTGCACCTTTATCATCAGCTACAGTTATAACGATGCCGTTATAAACACCGATATTGTCTACTGTTGGTGTAGCAGCAATGTGGTAAGAACCACCGCCGTTGTTTACCAATGTAGCAAACGCTGGCAGGTTGCTGGCCGTTACTGTCAATACATCTTCAGCATCATCAACGGCTGTAAATGGCAAGGTAGCAAGAGCATCAGTTTTTACATACAAGGTACCACCGCCGGTAATGACAGGCAGTTTATTACCAGTTGTTACTGATACAGTTGGCGTGTATGCAGAACTACCGTTACTACCTACAGAACGAATCTGATAATAATACGTAGTGCTGCTGCTAACTGTCAAATCATCGTACGAAGTGGTATTCAAATTGGCCGCACCAGGATTGAGCAATACAAAGTTTGCATTCGGCTCCAATGAACGGTAAATCTCATACCCTGTTTCGTTGTAAGCTACATCTCTCCAAGTAAGCTTTACACCACCTGCAGGCAACAATGCTGCTGCAAAACCCTTAGGCATTGCTGGTGCAGAACCGTCATCAAATGCTGATTCAATTTCAAGAGCATTGATGTATCCAGCCGGTGTACCAGCAGCTTTGCCCATGCTAAAGGTTACAATACCTGAAGCATCTGGCTGCACATTATCAATAGAAACTTTGTTCTGGTTATTGTTCTGTACATATTGGCTCACCGTTTGGCTACCAATAGTAAATGTAGTGGTACCATTATCAGGAGTACCAGTCCACTTACTACCTGCATAGAAACTGAACTTGTATTTCTTGGCTGGGTTCAAACCAGTTGTACGAACATTTATGGTATTTGGTGCACCAAAAATGCCGAAGTAATAGTAATCTCTGATTACTGCATCGGGATACAGCCCACTGTTATTGCCAGTTACCGGTCCTTGATCGAAGGTATTCCAGGCAGTAGTTTGGAAAGAAAGACCAACTGTTGTAGAAGCACCGGTAGTGTTTTTAAGCGCATTGGTATTTAAACCAATCACATTGTTCCATGGACTTGGTGCTACAGAAGCTTTTTGAATACTTACCAAAATGCGTTCGTTTGGAACAACCTCAGTTACTGTAAAAGATACGGGTTTTGTATCGATAGCACCGTTTGCATCGGCAACCTGTACAGTGAAGTTGTAGGTGTCACCATCAGCGTAGCCGGGTGCAACATTCAACTGAGCCGTACCATTACCATTATCTGTAAGAGTTACAAATGAAGGCAAACCTGTAGCTGAAATGATGAGACCAGTTTGACCATCAAGGTCAGTTGCTGAAATGTTGAAACTACCAACTGAACCTTCCGCTACAGAACTTACTACTACAGGGTTCAATGTAGGCGGATTGTTTGCATCTACCAAAAGGGTAAAACTTCCGGTACTTACTCCGCCATAGTTATCAGTAACTGCGTACTCAATAGTATAAGTACCCATATCACCAATTTGTGGTGATAATGAAATGCCTGCACTACCGTTGCCATTATCTGTAATAGTTGCAAATGATGGAAGGTTTACGCCTGTTATGGTTAAGGCATCACTGTTCGGGTCTGTTGCGCTGATACTAATATTTCTTATCGTACCAAACTTCATGGTAGTATTGGCAATTGCTGTAATTACTGGTACATCATTTCCAGTTTTCGCAGAATCCTCATTACTATCACCTGCATTTCCACCTACGCCGGTTGCAACAACCTTATAGTAGTAAATAGCATTCGAAAACAGAGACGCATCGTTAAACGTAATGGTACTTCCTGTACCTGCAGCACCTGCTACAGCAGCAATTTTGCGGTAAGTAGTATTGTTAGACAATGAACGATAAACGTCATAGCCAGTTTCATTGGTGCCATTATCAGTCCAGGTTACATCTACAGTATTACTTCCTGTAGCAGTAGCCAGCAAGTTGGTAGCAGCAGCAGGTACGGCAGGAAGAATCTGTGTAATTACATCTGAAGACTGATAGCCGTCATTCATAAGCTGTGCAATTTCTGCGGCACTCAGGTTCGCATCAATTACCCGGAGGTCATCCATGCGGCCGCGATAGTAAGCAGAAGCATTTGCACGGAAAGCATTTCCGCTATTGTGATAACCAAGACGAGAGTTATTGGTAGTAGCAGCCACTGAGCTAAACGATAGATTAGTATTTTCAGCGGCAAGTACACCATTAACGTACATACGCAGTGTGTTACCTGCATATACCATAGCTACGTGAGACCAAGCATTGGCAGCAGTGAAGCTTGTAGAAACGGACACAGAAGTATTCGCATTAACCACAGCAGCTTGCAACTGATTAGCATTGATACGCATAGCTACACCGTTATCCGAACCACCAAAATCAAACAGCAAACGGGTACCTGTAAGCAATTCCGGACGAATCCAGAGGCTTACTGTTCTTGCATTGAAAGCTGACTTCAAGAAGTTATTAGGTCCGCTAACTTCTACCAAATCATTTGTTCCATCAAACAATATTGAATGCGTACCCTCCTGGGCAGTTGTGTTGTAAGCAGCACCATTTGTAAGTGTAATCGTATTCGCCCCCCCAGTAGCATCGGCATTGTTATTGTTCATTCTCCAACGTGCTTCTGCATAGCTAAATGCAAATGCAGATTCGCCATACTGACCAATAGCTCTTACTTTATAGAAGTAACGGGTATTGGCTGACAAACCAATAGAGTCGGTGAAAGTGGTAGTATTAGCTCCAATGGTACCAACAGTAATAAACTGGCCAGTTTTAGAAGTGCTTCTAACCACTTCGAAACCAGTTTCATTATTACTCATATCCATCCAGTTTACCTGAACTCTATTGTGAGCCAAAGCATTTGCTCTTACACTTGCAGGGGCAATCGGAGCAACGCCAGCAAAAGGAACAGATTCATCGAATGCAGTACTTGGAATTTGCTGCCTTGCAATACCAGCAGCTGTACTTTGCCACCATACCTGCATTGATTGTCCACCACTACCCTGGAAGTAACTTATTGCAATGGGATGTAACCCTGCTGTAAGAGTGATAGTACCTGTGCGACACTGGTTGCCGTGGGCACCATCGTTATTAACTAATGCCGTGGCTGTATGGCTATATGTGCCAATATAGAGTTTGCTACCATCATCGGAGCAAGTTTCAAAAGTGTAACTACCAGCAACTGGCACTTTAATGGTACCCTCCCAAAGGAAGGCATAGTTGTTTGTCTGATTTCTCAGGGTAATATCTACGTTAGCTGACCTGCCAGTTTGCACTGGTGTAAGTGTTGCAAAATTGGGAAGTACAGTCCAGGTGCCATTGTACAATTTGTATGATAAACCTGATGCTGCGGCCTGACCCGTAATTTGGCTACTCAAAGGAGACAGGTTGCCAGCTGCATCTCGTGCCCGAACCTGGAAGTTGTAGGTCTGGAAACCATTCAGATTGGGTACTGTAAAGTAGTTTGAGCTGGTTGTGTAAGATTTCAGTCCGTCAACAAAGATGTCGTACTTGTCTACACCTACATCATCAGTAGATTCATTCCACTGAAGTGAGATAGAGTTTTGATTTGATGTAGTGATTACTAAGTTCTGAGGTGCATTGGGTGCACTGTCGTCCACCTGTGTTTTGCCTGTAGCTTCTGCACTATTTGCAGATGCACCATTTGCATTTACAGCACGAACGATATAATAGTAGTTGGTATTTGGATTCAAGCCCTGATCGAGGAAAGAAACCTGATCAGCAGCAGTTTTGCCAATCAGTGTGTATGGTCCCCCGGCAGTTGTACTTCTGTACACTTCAAATCCGGTTTCATTATTTACCGGTGTTGGATTATCGCTCCAATCTACCTGCATGGTTGTTTTAGAAGCTCCAAGTGCTAATAGGCCGCCTGCAGCATCAGGCAATCCGGAAACACCGTTTGCATTTACTACAGTATAATCTGCTGAATACTCTGAAGAACAACCGTACAATTCTGTTACCCTCAACCTGTAAGTTCCTGCAGGAGCTTCAAATACTTTTGCAGTTGATACAATAGCATTATCAGACACCCTACGCCATTCGTAACCAGTATAATCTCCGGCTACAGAAAGTGGTACAGTTGTTTTACCATCAGATGCAGGCAGCACATTGCTAAACATGCCTTGAATTTGAATTGGCGGGGTAAGTGTAGTTGGCTTAATACGCACGACTACAGGAGTAGGCGACCATGCAGACCAGTTGCCAGTTGCAGTGCGCCTAAACCTTGCACGATAAGTGCCATAAGTGGTTACTACCAATTTATTGGTAGTAGCACCAGGTATTACCACACCATCTTTCTCCCATTCATAAGCAGCAAATCCTGCTGTCAATCCAAGTGTAGTATTAACAGGATCTCCGGGGCAAAATTCGCTTCTTCCAAAATATACAATAGGGTTTGCTTTGTGAATGTTATTCATGAAAGGAACCCAGGCAGACTCTGCCCATGCGGTATTCCAACACCCGTGACCTTGGGTTGGATAACGGGTATGCACAATACTACCTCCCCTGTTTTTAAAAGAGTCAACCAATGCCACAGCCGTACCAGGTGCAGGGTTATTATCCTTATCACCTGTATACAATCGAATAGGAATTTCGAGGTACTTAGGGATACCAGGAATATAACCTAACGATGCACCACTAATAGGCTGAGCACCAGCAAATACTTTAGGGTACTCTTCAATAAACTTCCAGGCACCCTGGCCTCCAATAGAAAGTCCATGAACCATTACGCGGTCCACATCCACTTTCACATACTTAGCCATTGAATCAACAATCTTGGCCAAGGTGGCAAAATGCGAAGAACCCCAGCCAGAGTTGTTAGCTCCAAACTGTGGGTAAATCAAAAAGCCATCGTAAGTGCCATTATTTACACGGTCTCTAAAAGTCTGACCACCATGGAGCAGCTGATATTCGTTATCAAATGCAGAACCACGTTCGCCCAAGCCATGCAAAAAAACTGTTGCAGGATAAACCTTACCATCAGATACATTGTGCTGATAGGTTTTGGGGAACATAACCCGGAACTGAACACCCTGGAAGATGTAGCTCTTAAACTGAGATGCATCCCAGTTTACACGAGGAGTACGAACCCATTTTGTAATTCTACTCAACGTGGGATTGGGAGGTGGACTTGCGGCATTGTAATTTACAATAGGGTCATTGGGATCAAATACACCAGCCTGACCAAATGTAACCGTGCAAGAAGCAAGGATTGTGAGGAAGAGGATTAAGCGTTTCACTTGAGAAAGGTTTTAATGAAAAAGAGTAAGAAGGTGACTAAGGAACTATTTGAATAAGGAGAAAAAACACATTACACATTTGCATCTTGAAACATCGCTGAAGGGGTTTTGGCCATGATGCGTAAGTCGTAGAAAAAACCGAAATTTCTGGAATATTCAATATCAAGATCTACACGTTCATTCACAGACATATTTGCTTTTCCACGCTTGCTGATCTGCCATAAACCTGTAATACCAGCAGGGGCCAAAAATCTTTCAGCCCATTCATTGCAAGTAAGCGTAGCGGCTTCATAGAGCGGCAAGGGACGATTACCAACCAAAGACATATCTCCCTTCAATACGTTCAATAATTGAGGCAGTTCATCTAAACTGGTTTTACGCAAAAAACAACCCAATCGGGTAACTCTGGGGTCGTTGTCAATTTTAAAAAATTTGGGGCCTTCACAATTGTCTGCATCACCAGCATACTGATTGAGCTTTGCATACTCATCCAGTTTCTGATCTGCGTCTACCACCATGGTTCTGAACTTGTAAAAATTGAACACATCAAATCCACGACCAGCCCTTTTCGAAATGTAAAAAATCGGGCCCCGTGATTCGCAAAAAATGCATAATGCAATCAAAAGCATTAAGGGCATAAGAACCAACAGGGCAACAGAAGAAACAACAATATCTAAAGCTCTTTTAAGCACCAAATCAACATCAAGCTTGTTTTGCGATTTGTGCAATTCTGCAACAGGCGCAGCAGGAACACGCAAGCCAGCTTTCATCTCCTTCATGCTGCGCAAAATTTCTGCACCAGCCATTAAAGTTTGCGCATTTTCATTTTGACTAATGACATCATCAAACAAACGGCACTTTACCATCTCGTACAGTTCATCCTTGGTAAACACACCTTCGCCTACGTAGTGATAAACGAAGGGAATTTTGCGCAGTTCCTTTGTTGCTTCCAGAAAAGCATAAAACTGGCGGAGCTCTGCAAAACGTATCCGGCCCTCATACACGATGATCTTCGGGAGTTTTACACCGGCATGTACCATCTCCAAAAGCATGTTTTTCGATTCTGAAAGAGAGTGCATCACTTTCGATTCCGGAACTATACTCCAATCATCAGAATGAAGTAAGTAACCAGGTAAGCTAATGATGAGTGCATCTAACCCACGAACTGTTTCAGAAACATGAAATGACCGATTGCCAATTGCTTTGAATTGTACCACTGGTGATACCAGCAAATTGGAATGAATGTTGTGTGTAATCATACGTTTAGGGTTTGTTGGAGAAAGAAGAGGGTATTGATGAGTCGTTTGCACACTGAGCTTTTTTTTACTGAAGCGCAGTGCAGGTGTGTTAAGTCTTAGAGATGTTTATGTCAAGGATTCATTTGTTTTTAACTAGCCAGCAAATTCACAATGCAACCACGCAACTTTACCGGATCAAATGGTTTTTCCATGTACATGCTGATGGTTTCTTTCGGCACAAATGATTCGATATTACCAGCATCTTTTGTAAGTACTACTATCGGAATATGCTTAAATACAATACTGTTTTTGATGTACTGCATAAATTGATAGTCTTTAGAGTTTGTCGCCTCAGAAGGATCTATGATGATGACATCGGGTTTACCAACTTCTGAAATTTGATACAATGCGGTAGCACTGTCTGGTACGGTTACTACATCATAATCTTTCTTAAAAAGATTGTACAACAAAAGCCGGATTGGCTTCGAATTGTCGATGAAGAGAATTTTTTTCATGATAGGTAGGGTAAGGGTTTTTCTTAAGCGGAGAGTTTAGTTCGGGCAGATCGTTCCCAAACAGCTGACTGATTATTCTGCAAAAACTTTTTCAATCCGAAATAAACAGCCACGTTCATAAACAAGAAATAGTAGGGTACGTTTAGTATTCTATAACTGATATTCAATCGATTGAAAATCCCACCGGCAATGGCTAAAGAATAAAAAGCCACTTGAGCAATTAATAACAATTGGATAGGTAATGATGGGCTTAATAAAACAAGTAACAAATTACTCAGCAATATAACCGGCAACAAAAAAGGACACAATGCCCAACGCAAAACCCTGTGAGAAACATATTGAAAACTGAGCATTCCAAAACGCAATGGATTCATAAGTGAAGCAAAAATTTGCATGGCTTGAAAACCGCCAGCTGCTATTCTGATTTTTCGCTTCTCTTCTTCCTTTACATTTTGCGAAGGCAATTCCTCTCCGTAAGCAGTAGGTTCGTACTTTACCAAATACCCACGTTCACATACGCCCAACGAAATATAGAAATCATCCAAAATAATGTTGTTGCCTACAGCCTCGTAAAGGCTTTTCCGCACTGAAAAAAGCTCACCAGCAGCACCCACTACAGTGTGCAAATCAGAGTCGAGCTTTTTCAAGAATGATTCATACTTCCAATACAAACCTTCTTCAGCCACAGCACCAACACCAATGGCGGAAACAATACGTTTTTCGCCACTCACACCGCCCACTTTAGGATTGGAGTAATGTTTGGCAATGTTCGCAACTGCATCTTTGTTGAGCATCGTATTCGCATCACTAAAAATCAAAATTTCATTTGATGCATGGGCTACAGCACGATTCAATGCAGCTGTTTTACCCATTCTTGCTGGCTGATGCATGAGCTTGACCCGAGGTTCGAAACCCGAAACAATTGCAGGTGTAGCGTCATCAGAACCATCAGTAATTACTATGATTTCTAATTGTTCAGCTGGATATTGTTGCGATAGCGAATTTTCGATTTTGGCCTGAATGCAATCAGCCTCGTTGTAAGCTGCAATAATCAATGAAACGCTTGGCTGGAAAGGCTTTTCAGATAACTTATTGGCCTCAGTTTTGCCAAAAAATTGCTTTGCCCTTACGAGTAGGTATGTAATAACACCGTAACCGAAGTAGGTGTATATCACAATAGCCAGGCTAGACCAAAGAAGTATGTGAAGAAGTGTGTTCATGCGTTTAAGGGTTGCTTGCGTGGGCCACACCAGGGAAACTATTACCAGTCAGCTCATCAGCAGTAGAAGTGACAACAATAGTCACATCCACTTACGGATGGATGGCAACGTTGGAAACCAGCATTGTGATGTCATGAGTTAAGGGTAGACAACACAATAATTTAACTTGAGTTTTAACTACAAGTAATACTGGATAAAAAGGTAATAGAAAACCGGGTTTGGGAGAATTTTGTTGTTTAAGGGTGTTGGTTTAGGTTTTTTCTTTCGTTTAGGGGGTTTGTGATAAACATAGAAGTTTAACCACAGTTCGAAAGTACATGCAATTTGATAAAAAGCAAATTTTTTTTTGGGTTTCTCTACCAAAGTGGCAAATGAGTATACGAACCAGTCGAAATTCATTTTACGTAGCCTTTCATTCCATATTGATAACTAGGATTTTATATAAAAACTGAATGCATCATTTATTTTTTCTACTATTTTAGCGTGCCGACTTTGTTTTACCCTTAAACCCCTTTTTACAAGTCCGTACAGGACAACCTTTGCATTTTTCTATCATAATGCATCAAAATAATTGTTCAACCTTTAATTATTGTTAGCTTCGATTTCATACCCAATAGCCGGAAACGCTTATTCATTTATCCTATCTGCTTATGACCCACCAACCTCTCCCCTTCATTTCTATAGTCACACTCAATTATAATCAAACACCTATTACCATTGATTTTCTAAAATCAACAGAGTTACTGAAGTTTAGAAACTTTGAAACGTTGGTGTGTGACATGGGCTCCAACATTGACCCAACGGATGAAATTAATGCCTTGAATATTCCCAATACCCGGGTGCTGCGTAGCGAAGAAAACCTAGGCTTTACCGGCGGCAACAATTGGGGCATGCGCCAGGCAAAAGGTGATTATGTGTTTATAGTAAATAATGATACCGAAGTAACGCCCGATTTGCTCGATGAACTGTTGGCACCATTTCATAGTGACCCAACTATTGGCGTCACCTCTCCCAAAATCCGTTTTTACCATCACCCCAATGTGATTCAATATGCCGGGTTTAATGAAATCGATGTCTTTACCGGCAGAGCCTCGGCTGTAGGCAGTAAAGAAGAAGACAAGGGGCAACACGATACATCCGGCTACACTCATGGAGCCCACGGCTGCGCCATGTTGGTAAAAAGAGAAGTGATTGACAAAGTGGGCATGTTTCCAGAGAAGTTCTTTATCTATTACGAAGAATGGGACTGGAGTAGCCGCATAAAAAAAGCCGGATACAAAATTTATTATCAAGCGACGGCACTTATTTACCACAAAGAATCCATCACCATGGGTAAGCAAAGTGCTATCAAGGTTTATTATCATACCCGAAACAGAATATTGTATATGCGCCGTAACTCCAACGCATGGCAATTCCTTTGCTTCTCTTTGTTTTTCGCATTTCTCACCTTTCCAAAAACAGTGCTGCGCTTTATAACCAACGGGCAAAAAGAGCACCTGAAATCTTTCTGGAAAGGCATTGCCTGGAACTTCACAACATCAAAATATTCCCCCACCTAAATCAAACAATCACAATTATGATTACTTCATTAATTACCGGCGGTGCTGGTTTTATTGGATCACACGTTGCAAAGCATTGCATGGATATGGGCCACAAAGTAGTGGTACTCGACGACCTTAGCGGTGGCTTCGAAGACCATATACCCGAAGGTGCTATTTTCGAAAAAGGCAGTGTTGCTGACGCTGCGTTGGTTCAACAGCTTTTCAGCAAATACCAATTCACCTATGTTTACCATTTGGCTGCTTATGCAGCAGAAGGTCTCTCCCATTTTATCCGCAATTTCAACTATACCAATAACCTGATTGGAAGTGTAAACCTGATTAACGAATCGGTAAAGCATAAAGTAAAGTGCTTTGTATTTACGTCGAGCATTGCGGTGTATGGCAAAGGCCAACTGCCCATGACCGAGGAAATGACACCGATACCTGAAGATCCTTACGGCGTATCGAAGTATGCAGTAGAACTCGATTTGAAAGCTGCCCATGAAATGTTTGGCCTGAACTATGTGGTTTTCCGTCCGCACAATGTATATGGCGAAAACCAAAATATTGGCGATAAATACCGGAACGTAATTGGCATTTTCATGAACCAGATTATGCAGGGAAAGCAGCTTACCATTTTTGGCGATGGTACGCAAACCCGTGCCTTCAGCTATATCGACGATGTTGCAATTCCCATTGCTAAATGTGTAGACGTTGAAGCTTCTTACAACGAAACTTTCAATATCGGCGCCGACAAACCTTACACCGTAAATGAACTGGCAGAAGTGGTTTGTGCGGAATTTGGTGTAACACCAAACATTAACTACCTGAGTGCCCGCAATGAAGTGTTGCATGCCTACAGCAGTCATGCTAAAGCACATAAAGTATTTGGCGCAGGCCTCAACCTGTCGTTGAAAGATGGCATTGCTAAAATGGCTTCATGGGCCCGCAGAGTGGGTGCCCGCCAAAGCCAGGAATTTGGCAATATCGAAATCACCGAAAAACTGCCCGACGGCTGGCAGGTGATTACCAAATAAACACTTTCTCAAAAGCATCAAACAACCGGAAAATGAAGACCGGTAGTTTGATGCTTTTGCAACTACACACATGAATCAACCAATCAACATACTGCAATGCATACGCCAGGGACAGGTAGGTGGTGGCGAAACCCACTTGCTCAGCCTGATGGAAAACATTGACAGAAACAAATACAACCCCGTTGTATTGTCGTTTACAGAAGGTCCCATGGTTGACGCACTCCGTAAAATGGGCATACACACCGAAGTCATTTACACCGAAAAGCCATTCGATGTAAGCATTTGGGGTAAAGTGGCGGCATTTGCCAAACCCTATAAGTTTGCCCTTATACATGCACACGGCACCCGAGCTGCTTCCAACCTATTATGGACGGCCAAGAGGCAACACATTCCATTAGTATATACAGTACATGGCTGGTCTTTTCACAAAGAACAATCGCCATTGGTGTTCAATCTTCGGGTGATGGGTGAACGCCTTATTACCAATTTGTCAAGCACCAATATTTCTGTATCCAAAAGCAATCAGGAAAGCGGTCAGCAAGAAATCAGCAGTTTTCAATCAGTTGTCATTAACAATGGTATTGATCAACTCAAATTCAATCCGGCCACAGTTACATCAACTGTTCGGCAAGAACTGAACATACCCGACAACGTAACGCTTATCGGATTTGTGGCACGTTTTACAGAACACAAGCAACCATTGTTGTTGCTCAGGGCTTTTGCAAAAGCCATAGCCCAAAATACTCAACTGCATTTGCTAATGGTGGGCGAAGGCGACCAGCGACAGGAAGGTGAAGCCTTGGCCAAACAATTGGGCATTGACACACATATAACGTTCTCCAATTTCAGATCAGATGTGCCACAGGTGCTGGCAGCCATTGATGTGTATGTACTGCCTTCTATTTGGGAAGGTTTGCCCATTGGTTTGCTCGAAGCCATGGCCATGGCCAAAGCTGTTATTGGCACCAATGTAGATGGCACCCGTGAAATCATCCGGCATACACAAAACGGTTTGTTGGTGCAAGGCGCCGACATTTCAACTTCCCTCGCAGAAAGCATTTGCCAACTGGCTGCACAACCGCAGCTTCGTGATGCATTAGGACAGCAAGCCCGTGCTGATATTATTCATGATTTTAGTGCCGCAGAAATGACCCGCCAAATTGAGCAGGTCTATCAATCACTTATTTCAAAAAACTGAAACATACCCACCCATGAAAAATAATGCGCAATATGAATTCTCCCGTTACGCAGATATAAAACGCCTTCATTTTATATTGGATGCTATTCGCAAAAACATTGGCGATAGCGGCACCGTGCTCGATGTAGGTTGTGGCAATGGCGTTATCAGTCGCTTTATTGGCAGCCACGGATATAATGTATTGGGCGTAGACGTAAGCGATAAAACCATTGCCAAAGCATCGGCTTTAAACAAACTGCCAAACGTACAGTTTATGGTAAAAAGTGCAGAAGCGCTGACTGCCGAGGGCAAAACATACGACGTGGTAATTTGCAGTGAAGTGCTGGAGCACCTGAGTGAACCGACAAAGTTGCTCGCTGTGCTACACGAAGCCATTAAAGACAATGGCATTTTGGTGGTAACCGTGCCCAATGGCATGGGCCCCAGAGAAGTGTTGGTTACAAAACCTGTCATCAACATGCAGAAAAAACAGAATGCTACCTGGCGGTTTACCAACCGGGTAAAGAAACTACTTGGCTATAGTGGCACTACCACACAATCCAGCGCCGACAACCTTGATCACATTCAGTTTTTCACCCAAAAAGATTTGGAAAAAATGGCTGCCGAAACTGGCTTTGCCATCACTGCTTTTGGCAACAGCAATTTTATTGATGATGTATTTCCATTTTCATTGGTGACCAAAAAATCGGGATTGCTGCAAAAAGTAGATGGCAAGCTGGCCGACTATCTGCCACATGCTTTGGCAGGTGGTTTTTTCACTGTCTGGAAAAAACAATCCGCAGCTTAAGACGACAACCTCCTCATGCATATTTTACAACAGGTACTTCTTTGGCTTCTTTACCTTGTGCAAGGGCTGCTGGCCTTTTATTTGGTCACACCATTGTTCATGCTGGCTGTGTATTGGGTAAGAAGAATCGTGCTGGGTAAAAACTACCGCCATCCTTTGCCCGTGTTGCACAATCGTGATTTTTCTTTTGGACTTATTATTACGGCACATCAGGACACCCGATTTATAGACCCGCTTGTAGATTCCATTCTCAAGCAAACGCATCCTCATTTCAAAGCGTATGTAGTAGCCGATGATTGTGATATCAGCAACCTGCACTTTACTGATGAAAGAGTACAAGTACTTCGCCCCGCTCCTGCCCTGCATGCAAAAATTAAATCCATTCAATACGCATTAGATCATTTTGATGACAGCCTCGATGCTGTGATTATTTTGGATGTAGACAGCTTGTTGCACCCCAATTTTCTGGCAGAACTGAACCGCTTTTTTCAGGCGGGCTATCTGGCTGTGCAGGCCAATTTTAAAGCCAAAAACACCAATACATCTTTTGCTAAAATGGATGCCATTGGCGACATATTCAACTTCTTCCTCGAACGCAAAATGCGTATGGACATTGGCTTTTCGGCCGCCATTTGGGGTTCGGGCGTAGCGGTACACATTCCTTTGTACAAAGAAGTAGAGTACAAACATTTTCTTGGCGGCTTTGATAAAAAACTACAAGCCCATTTGGTGCAACGGGTACCACAAATTGGTTTTGCAGAACACGCTATTATTTATGATGAAAAAATAACGGATGGCAAGGCCTTGGAAAAACAACGTACCCGCTGGATTCATGCACAGTTTAAGTACATGAAATATGGATGGGAAGTGTTGATGACCGGCATGAAGCGATTAAATGCAAACCTCATCTACTTTGCATTGATGCTGTTGCGACCTCCTTTGTTTATGGTGGTTGGTGCTGGCTTATTCCTGACTGCCATAGCCGCATTTGTCAGCTGGACGATGTTTTTTGTGTGGGCTTCAATCATGCTGGCATTTTTTGTGGGCATTGCCGGCATTGTAGCCACACATACCAGTAACAGTGCCATGCGTAGGCATGTTTGGATGCTTCCTGCCTTTGCTTTTCGTCAGCTGCTTTCGTTGTTGAAAATAAAGCGGGCTTCTAAAAGTTTTTTGAAAACAGAACACACCAATGTAGTGTACATAGAAGAAGTGCTTGCTGCAGAAAAGCAACAAGCACTTTAAATGTTATTCGCCACCAGAAACGGCGTATCGTTTCAGTGTTGTCAAACTCAACGACTCATCTTTTACCGACACTTCTTTGTATTCTCTGTATACTCCGTCCTGATCATAAAAGCCAAGGATGCAACTGTATTCAGATTTGCCGGGTTTTATCTCCACTCTCGGCTCTTTGCCCAGGTTGGGAATGCGAAGTGTATCCTCTCCTTTTACTTCCTGATACTGCATCGACAGCTTGTATTGAAAGCGATTGGGTGTTTCATACAACTGCACCCTGAAGTACCAATTGTTCAATTCGTTCGGAATCTTTTTCTCGAAACTGGCAACAGGCTTTGGATTGACGTTGTCTCTAACGAGTGACAGCGCCGTTTCGCTGGGTGCGTTGGTAGAATCAGCTATATCCGCTGATCCGGATTGACTATTGCCGCCGCATGCAGCACAAACAATAGCAAACACAAATGGGATGGTGAGTTTCTTCATGTCTCAAAAAAAATAAAAAAACATGAAGTGCATCAGAGATTAACAATTCAGCACACACTGCTCAGGATGTGCATCGGCAAATCGAAACAACATGGCTCTTATGTATTCATTATCGGAACAGATATGCCAGTTGAAAGCTGTACGATCAATGGGCACTATATGCTGCGGAATGGTAGCCCATCCTGTAAACAATCCTTTTTCGATGGAATACAACACCGTGGCGGGTTCGCCTTTTTCTGTTTCGCCCCACTCGTACATCACGCAGGTGGGCAACTGCTCTTGCAAAAAATCAATGGCTGCTTCCATCTTGCCGTTGTGTTGTTCGTAATGTTCTGCCGGCTCTTGTACTTGCCCGGTTACAAACAAGAGTTGCTCGTTGATATCAAATTGCTGCATGAGTTTTCGGCCCAACATATAGCCTTCTTCAGAACGGTGAAAACTAGCAATGGCAGGTAAATTCTTTTTGCGTTTTTCTACGGCCAACCGCATAAATCCACGCTGGTCATGCAGGGCATACAAGCCATAGAGTTGCACCGGTCTTTTTTGGCTGCGGTTGTACAATGGCCAAATTCTTTTGATCTCCAGTTCTTCCAGCACCAATGCATGCATTTCAGTAAGGCAGGCTTTGTATTCAATGTTGTGGATGAGCCGGATGAAATCCTGCTTGCGTTTGCTACCGCTGTTGTTGGCAAAATGGCTGCGTACCCGGTATTTCAAATTTTTAGCCTTGCCTACATACACCACTTTGCCCTGCTGGTCTTTGAAATAATATACGCCGGGACAAAATGGCAACTGATGCAATTGCTCTGCGGGCACATGCATGGGCAAATACGTATCGGGTGTTTTGCCTTTCAGAAAATGTTGCAAATGCTTTTGCTCTGGGTCGTTGGCCAGCAAATGTTCGAACAGTTCTACCGTGGCCATGGCATCACCACCGGCACGGTGTCGGTTGCTGATGTCGATACCTACACTCCGGCACAAATTGCCCAAACTATACGATGGCAAACCCGGTACCACTTTGCGGGCATAGCGAACGGTACACAGCTTTTTTGCCTGCCACTGATAGCCGTTCATTTGTAAATGATGGTGCAGAAAAGAAAAATCGAAATTGACATTGTGTGCCACAAACACCCGCCCTTGCAACAAACGAAAAATGCGGTCGGCTACTTCGGGAAATGTCGGTGCATCGGCCAGCATGTAATTGCTGATGCCGGTAAGTGCTGTAATGTAAGCCGGTATGTGTTGCTCTGGATTGATGAGGGTTTCAAACCGGCCTTCTACCTCGAGGCCGTTGTGCAATACGATGGCTACTTCGGTAATACCGCCACTACTGGCATTGCCTCCGGTGGTTTCAATATCTACTATGGCATACATGTGCCACGAAGATAATGCTAAAGGTTTTAGTTTGTGGCTTATGCGTAGGATGAATAAATGGGGACGCAGATAATGGGACGCGGATTGAAAGGATGTAATGGATTTACGCAGATGAAAAATAAACTTCGAGCCCTCTGTGTCCTCTGTGCGAAATTGTTGCCATAAAGCGATGCAGATGAAGGGAGTGACACAACTTGGACGCCACAGGGCTCAACTGCTCGTACCCAAAAAAACTAAGCTTGCTTTTGCAGCCAGTACACTTGTGAGCTGCAGGTGCCGGGGTGGCGATACGCATGCCACACGCTGCGCAATCCCGCCAAAAATGCGGCGGGCAAATTGCCTTTGCCCTGCTGGTATTGTTCGCTGAGCATGGCGATGTAAAAAGCATCAAGCCACATGGGCTGTATTTTTTTTACCACAAAACCATGCTGACGAGCCAGCACTTCAATACTGGCTGGGGTAAAATGATAGAGGTGACGCGGCACATCGTAAGCAGCCCAATGGCGGCCATATTGCTGTGCGTCTTTACTGAGGTAGTTGGGCACGGCAATCATGAGGGTTCCATCGGCTTTGAGGCAATGCTGAAAAGCATTGAGATAGCCATGCAAATCATGAATGTGTTCGAGCACATGCCACATGGTGATGGCATCAAACTGCTGCGCCGGCATGTGGTACAATGCTGCTGGATCTTGCGGCTGCAGCTGGTATAAGCGTTGAGCATTGGCCCTTGCGGTGGCATCGGGCTCCAGACCGGTAACCTGCCAACCCGCCTGCTGCATGGCATGCAAAAAAGCACCGGTACCGCAGCCCACATCCAGCAATTGGCCGGTGCGCCGCTGTGTCGCCCGTTGTACATCTTTCCGTTTTTTGGCCAGTGTGTAAGTACGGGCCAGCTTGTAGAGTTTGCTGATGAGGCCTTTGTCGGTATCGCTGTGCGAAATGTAACTGTCGGATTGGTAGTAAGGACCGATATGCGCAGCATCGGGTACGGACTGCGTAAACCGCACGGTACAATCGGCACATGCTGCAATGGAAAACTGCTCGCCACTCACGGTGTAATCCTTGCAGGACATAACATGGGCAATGCGGCTGCTGCCACACACCGGACAAGAAGTATACTCAACTACAGATACAGACATGGTGCGCAAATGTAGGATTTGAGAGCACAGAAAAAGGCAATGGCCACAGGCAAATAATGTGCGGAATTGTACAAGCCAATTTGTTGCTTACACAACAGCAGGTTTTTACATTTTATTTGTGTGTATTTGGTGTATTGCGGGCATCTGTTGCAACGACTAACGTAGTATTTTGCGTACGCAATATTTATGAACCATCCCACCTGGCGCCAGCGCCTGTCATACTTCTCCCTTTTTGTACCGGTACGGCTCTATCTGTTGCTGTTTGTATTGGCCACGGCCATAGCCTGGTGGTGGCTGCAACGCCAGTTACCTACCGATCCATCTTTTACCGGCTCCTTGTTGCAACTGCTCATTAAAGCAGCTTTTAGTGCCGTGTTAGTGCTCATTGCTTTTTGCCTCACCACTACACTGCTGCCGTTTTTGTGGCTGGCATGGCACATCAAAAAAAGGCGGGTGCAGGTAAACATTGCCCATGCCGAAGATGGCGACGATTATGGTGGCCGTAAAATCACGATTCAAATTCAACCCTTATGGCAGCCGCTGTTTGGTTTTTTGAGATACCGTTTGTTGTACGATGGCATCAAATTGTCGCCCAAATTTTCGCTGGTGAGCAATAGCCAGCAAAAGGGTTGGTTTACTTCGCAAAAAGCCGGTTGGTATTATTGGCCTTTGCCCGCCATTCGGGAGTATGATATTGAGCAAATGCTGGTGTACTTCGAAGACCTGTTTCAGTTTTTCAGTTTCAGTTTGCGGATACCGGTGAAGCAATCTTTTTACACCAAACCCCGCCAGCGGGAGCAGGAAACAGCCATGGTGTCGCCACAGCGAACCGAGCAGGAAAACGTGCGGATAGAAGAACTGAAACGCATAGAAGGCGAATACATCAACTACAAAAACTTTGAAGACAACGACGATGTACGGCGCATTGTGTGGAAGATTTACGCCAAAAACAAAGAGCTCGTGGTACGCATACCCGAGATACTCGACCCATACGCTTCGCACATTTACATGTACACCAGTTTTTTTGACAGCCTTGGTATGGATGATAACTACCTCGTCAATACACGTGGGTTAGATCATTTCAAAATCAGCTGCTGGAGCCTGTACAGCCAGTTGCAAAAAGCGGGGCGTTTGGTAAAACTCATTCCCGACCAACTGCTGCCCAACCGCAATTTTGCGAATGCGCAGCAAGCCACGGAGTACAATTTATCGGCCAGCAACTGGCACCACGAATACGACCTGTTGAGTGTGGTACCTTCCAAAGGCCATGCATTGATTTGTTTTTCAAGCCTGAGCAGCCCGCAACAGCTGGACCAACTGCTGCAACGCCAACAACAAAAAGCGACGCTGGTGTTTGTAGAGTTGAGCAAAGGCATGCCCAAGCGGCAAATAGGCAAATGGTTGCGCTGGATTTTTATTAAACCAGAAGGCAATTTTGAGAAACAAGGTTTTACAGAAATTGGGAAATACAGTACGCTGAAACAACTAAAAGACAATGAAGCACTGCTGCTGCAAATACTGCAAAAGCATGGTGCCGATGCATTGAGAATTGGATAAGGCATGATGCAACTGAAACAATACACGTTTAGAAAAGAAGCTGCCCTGTACCTGCTGCTTGGCCTGCCGACAATTGCGGTAGTGGGCTATGCCATTTTCGAAGCCAACCAATATTTTTCTTTTTTGCAAAATGGCTGGCGCATGCAAACACTCGAGTTTGCATTGGGCATGCTGGCGGCCTTCTCTTTGTTCCTCCGCAGGTTTCGTTTTTTACCCATCAGCTTGGTATTGCTGGCCATTGTAGCCGGCACCGGCTTGCTGGTAGAAACCCAACTCACCGGCGAAATGGACGCGTATTTCTGGAGTGTAAAATTTTATACTGCAGCATTGTTTTTTGGTACGGGCTGGATAGCAGGATACGGTTTTGCCAGGGCCCGTTTTTTCAGCGTTGTGTGGTCGGTTTTGCTGTTGGCTGCAATGGCTGTGGTAGTAGCAACCACTGCATCATTGCAAAGCAACATGGTGATAGCCTTGTATGCCCCTACTTTGGCATATAGCTTTTACATCATTTACATCAGTGAGTTGCTGCGCAACATCAACACCCGAGAGCCGGCACTGTTTTGGAAAGTGGCCCGCCGCATGTTGGGTTTTATGGCCTTAATGATATTGCTGATAGCCGGTTTGCTCTATTGGCTGAAGCCGCAATATGAAGGCGTAGAAAAAGAATGGAGCCAGCAACAACCCAAAGAAGGCAACAACAAAGGCAGTGGCATGACGCACAACGATGGCAGCGGCACCACCACCAACCAAGGCATGGGATTGTCGGCTTTCAACAACAAAGCCAATAAAGACTCAGTGGTGTTTGTAGCCAAACTCGACAACTTTTTTGTAGATGGCAAAACACCCAACCCGCTGTATTTCATCACCGATTACTACAGCAAGTTTGATATAGAAACGCAAACTTTTGAAGTAGATAGCCTGCGGCCTTTCAATGACTTGTTTAGTCCGGATGTAAGCCAGATTCCGCTGTTCTTTACCAAGCAAGACACCAGCGTTTTGTACTCCGCAAACAATGGCAGAATGCGCCGCACAGCTACTGTTGAAGTGTACAAAAAACAACTCAGTGCCAGATTGTTTACCGCTCCATCCACCGCCTATTTTGTGCAGCCGATTTCGGTACCCGATGAAAACAAAGATGTGTACCGCAGTGCCTATCGGGCCAAGATGATGGTGAGTGAACTGAACAGCGCCTACTTTGTGTACAACCCCGCCGGTGCTCAATGGCTGGAGCAGTTTCAGGAAGAACGCTTCCGCATACTGCGGGAAGCGCCAGACTACAGCCAAACGAATGCTGCATTTATGCAGTATTATACCAGCATGCCCTATGGCGAAGAATACGACAGCATAAGAGCTCTGGCAGCAAGCATTGTAACTGAAACCGGTGCCAACACAACCGTTGATAAAGCCATTGCTATCCGTGACTTCTTTATGCGCAAAGACGAAAACGGCCAGCCAACTTTTAAATACTCCGACAACCCCGGCGTACCCGGCATTCCGAGTGCCAACAAACTCACCTACTTTTTATTCGACAATAAGAAAGGTTACTGTGCTTATTATGCAGGTGCCACGTTGTTTCTCTTGCGTTCACTCGGCATACCCAGCCGCATTGCTACCGGCTTTATGACCATTGACCGAAGCAATAAAAATCCTGGCTGGTATTGGTTTTATGAAGACCAGGCGCATGCCTGGGTGCAGGTTTATTTTCCGGGTTATGGCTGGATAGATTTTGATACCACCGTGCCCGATGCCGAACAACAACAGGCACCACAACCCGACCAAACACCACCACTGGCTACGCAAACCGCTTGGCTGGTAGCCAACGGCACTGTAGTGAGCAAAGATACTGCAGCTAAAAAAGTAACCATGCAATTGGAGAAGATGTTGTACTGGGACCAGCCCTACGAACTAAACCCCACACAGCCCTGGCTGATGGATGTGAGTATGGCAAAAATTACCCACGACACCGGTGTAGTGAGCCTGAGTGCATTGGAAAAAGGCCAACAGATTGTTGCGGTTTCTTATGCCAACACGTTCAAAGAAATTGAACCAACAGAAGCGGATAACGCAACTACATTGCTGCAACGTTTTCCGACACCAGCACCGATTGATGAAATCAAAATCATGCTGACAGAAGAAGAAAAAGCAGCGCTGGATAAACAAGCTGTGCCAGATAAACCCACCGACTGGAATGCCGTTTGGCGCAACCTTGCCATTGGCACCGTTGCCGCGATTGTATTGTTGCTGGCATTTCCCTGGCTCATTTTCCGATACCTGCGTTTGAGAGCAGCCACAGCCGGCAAGCCAGCCACTCAACAATACTGGCGTTACCTCAGCATGATGTATTACCTGCATCAAATGGGAATTGAAAAAACAGGTTTGTCACCCGTGCAGTTTGCCCGCCAACAAGTAGATGCACAATTTGGCACACAGCTCGAAAGCTTCATGCAGGTATATCAAAAATTGAAATACAGCAAGCAAGCACTCAACAGCCGCGACCTGGAAATAGCAGCAGCTTGCTATCCTTCTACCCTTCACACAGTGAGCAAACAATTGCCATTCAAGCATCGTTTCTCACACATGCTCAACCTGCGCCGAAGCATCAGTTTCTTTAGTAAACCATCATTATACGCATCATAACCACCCGCCAATAAAACACAACACCATGGAGCAAACTCAGGCAACCGAAATGGCCATGCAGCACCTGCAACAATTGGTTGATAATATTGAAACTGTTATAAGAGGCAAACGCAACCAAATCAAATACATCTTGACTGCCTTGCTGGCGAAGGGCCATATTTTAATGGAAGACAATCCCGGCACGGGGAAAACCGTAATGGCCAAAACGCTGGCACAAAGCATCAGCGGTGCTATGGGTGGCGATAGCAGCGTGGGTTTTAAACGCATTCAGTTTACCCCCGACCTGCTGCCGATGGACCTTATCGGTTCGCACATTTACGACGAAGACAAAAAAGAGTTCGTCTTCAAAAAAGGACCATTGTTTACCAACGTACTGCTGGCCGATGAAATCAACCGGGCATCACCCAAAGTGCAATCGGCATTGCTGGAGTGTATGGCTGAAAATCAAATCACCATTGGCGACACCACTTACAAACTCAATAAGCTGTTCTTCACCATTGCTACTCAAAACCCGGTAGAAATGGAAGGCACTTATCCGTTGCCTGCTGCACAACTGGACCGCTTCTCTATCAAAATTATTTTTGGTTATGTAGATGAAACAACAGAGTTGGAAATCTACAATAACTACTTAGGCATTGCCAACAACCTGCAGCACATTCAGCAAGTGCTGAGCATGCAAGAAATTTTGAATTTGCAAGAGCAGGCAGAGCAGGTAACGATTCACGAAGAGTTGGTGAAAGCCGTACGCAATATTGTGTGGGAAACACGCCGTCATCCCGAGATTATTCTCGGTGCTTCTACCCGAAGCGGCATCAACTTTTTGAAATGCCTGAAAGCATACGCATTGGTCAACGGCCGCACATTTGTGACCGAAGATGACATCTTCGACCTCACGATTCCGGTGCTGGACCACCGCCTGATGTATCGCAACAAAGAAGCCAAAGCCAATGCGTTGCCCGGCATCTTGAAAACAGAAATGGATCGTTTACATAAACTGCGCATTACACAGTAACGTACTTATTATGAAGTTGCTCATTCGTTACATATTCACTTTACAACTGCTGATGCTTATACTGAACAGCCATGCACAAAATGCTGCTGCCCGGTATGAGATAGATGCGAAGCGAATGGGCGTATCGCCAACGGAAAAAGATGCGTTGCCCAGAGGCAAGGAGTTTGTGCGCCTCGACAGCACGTATTATGTAGGCTGGATGTTTCAGGGCATGTATCTGCACGACAGATCGGCAGATGTGAGTGGTTTGCAAAAAGCATTGCCCATTTTGCGCAAATCGTTTTACCTGATAGAAAAAGATTACGGCGGTTTGCTGGCTACCATTTACAACGACCCGTACACGTACACGGTCAATAATTTGCGCTATGCCGATTATTTGAACATTGCTGGTGCACTACGAGAAGTGTATGAAAACCTTGAAATGCCTGATAGTGCATGGTGGGTTATACAACGGGTACAAACGAAAGATTTTCGAAAAGACCATTACAGTTTATTGTACAGCCGCATGTCGTGGCTGGTGCATCGCAATCGTTTTTATACCAAAAAGCAGTTTGCATTTTTACGCAATAGCGTGGCTGAAAATGAACAACTGGCTTTGCAGTTATGCTACGACGGTTTAGGTTTTATTGACCGCAATAAACCTAACAATGACCTTTGGTTTGGCGACTATCAAAGCATACCAGACAAACTGAGTATTTACCACAACTTATCGTTGATACATTCCTATCTGAAGAACTACGATAGCAGTGCCTATTATTATGAGCAACTGGCTGCAAACGGAAGTGTAAGCTGGAATAACTACGGCAGTTTAAAAACAGAAATGGGTGAGTTTGCGGCTGCTACTGAAATGTACAACCGTGATAAATACAAATACGGCGGCATCAAGTATTTGATGGAGCCCTACTACTACCTGCCCACACTCCAGATATATGCAGGCAAAACCGTTGCCGCCATGGATATTGCCCGGGAAGCCATTCAATATTCCAATTCATCGCCGGGCTTTGGTTGGTACAATATTGCACTGGCAAGAAGTTATTTGTACAACGGGCAACTGGACAGCGCATGGCTCACCTTAGATAAAGCGGCACATTTTAAAGAGATTCACATTGGCACTACCCTTACACAACCTCAATATGAGTTTACCATTGGTGTATTGAAACTGATCTGGTTCGAAAAACAAATAGCAGCCACCAAGTTTCTCCACCCCAATTGGTGGTACCATCCCAAGTGGTTGTACGAAGTAGCATCGCTGCAGGCACAGCAATATGTGCATGAATATTTACTCGCCAATCAGTTGATTTTAAATCCTGAAAGAAGCCGCATTATTTACGATTTGTTTTGTGGTGAAAGCACGGTGAGTTACGATGAAGTTTTTTCACTCATGCACCGGTTTAGTCCAAGGTATTTCGGCAAGCTCATGCATGAGTATGCCAGCCTGGACCCACGGGAAAAAATCAAGCCTTACTTTAAACTATACGAAGGCCGGTTGCTATGGACGCAAAAAAAATACCAGCAAGCTGCAGATACATACAAAACACTCACCAGTGCTGTAGTAGACACTGCCCATGAAAAACTGTTTATGGCCAGGTTGTACGAGGGGCTGTGGGAACAGGCTGTTCGTGACAATGACGAAGCAAAAGCCATTCAGTTTCAACAGCTGCTGTTTGAGCATTATCCAACCCTTATTCCATTCAGTAACCTGCCATTTAGCATGCAGGTTCAATTCAGTGGTTTAGCAGATAAAGTAACCAACCAGGTGCAAGCAGATATCCGACAGTGTAATATTACTTCCAATGACAACAGCAGCATTCCAAAAGCCGTAGTGCAATTCAGCAAAAAAGGGAGCAAGTACTCGGCCAATATTGATGTGTACAATCAAAAGGGCATTATTCTCTTTAGCAGAAAGCTGTTGTTTTCAACGGCCGAAAATGTGGGGGCCCAAATTGCGTTTAGCTTCTTTGGTACAGAAATTCCGCTGGAGATAGATGCCCCGGCTACTCAGGAAGCAACTACCACGCCGTAAGCTTTCGACGTAAATGCCTTTCGCATTCGTTATTTTTGCGCCCCGCTGCCCGGCAGCTTACATTATATAGATATGGAACTGAGCAAAAACTTTGACCACCAACAAGCCGAAGCCAAGTGGTATCAGCACTGGCTGAACAAGCAATATTTTCACAGCACCCCCGACCATCGGGAGCCGTATACTATAGTTATTCCGCCGCCTAATGTGACCGGTGTGTTGCACATGGGCCACTGCCTCAACAATACTATTCAGGACATTCTCATTCGCCGGGCTCGCATGCAGGGCAAAAATGCCTGCTGGGTGCCGGGCACCGACCATGCCAGCATTGCTACCGAAGCCAAAGTGGTGGGCATGCTCCGCGAAAGAGGCATTGCCAAATCTTCGCTCAGCCGCGATGAGTTTTTGAAATACGCCTGGGAGTGGAAAGAGAAATATGGCGGTATCATTTTACAACAACTCAAAAAACTGGGTTGCAGTCTCGATTGGGACCGCACCAGTTTTACCATGGACCCCGACTATTATCAGTCGGTAATTAAAGTATTCATCGACCTGTACAACAAAGGACTGATTTACCGCGGCAAACGCATGGTAAACTGGGACCCTGTTGGTTTGACCGCCTTGAGTGATGAAGAAGTCATCTTCAAAGAAATTGACAGCAAGCTGTACTACGTTACCTATCCTTTTGCCGATGGTACACCCGGTGGCATTACGGTGGCTACCACCCGCCCCGAAACCATTTTGGGCGATGTGGCCATTTGTGTAAACCCAACTGACGAACGCTATACTGCATTTGTCGGCAAAGAAGTTATCGTGCCCATCATCAACCGCCGCATTCCCATTATTGCAGATGAATACGTGGATGCTGAGTTTGGTACCGGTGCATTAAAAATTACACCGGCACACGATAAGAACGACAACATGCTCGGCCTCAAACACCAGCTGAAAGCCATCGATACCCTCGATGCATCGGGCAAGTTTACCACCGCCGAATTGATGGAAGAAAATCCTTCGGCACAAGTGCAGGCCTACAACGGTATGGACCGTTTTGAGCTGCGCAAAAAAATTGCTCAAGACATAGCTGCACTGGGCCAATTGGTAAAAGAAGAAGATTACCGCGGACAGGTTGGCACCAGCGAACGTACCGGCGCCATTATTGAAAGCAAACTGAGTTTGCAGTGGTTCATCAACATGACTGCGTTCATGGAGAAGAACCCGCAGGTGCTGGAAGATGTGTTGAACGACACTATTCAATTTCACCCGGAGAAACTGAAGAATACCTACCGCCACTGGTTGAGCAACATCAAAGATTGGTGTATCAGCCGCCAGCTGTGGTGGGGCCAGCGCATACCGGCTTGGTACGATGCTGACGGCAATTTTGTAGTAGCCGCTACAGCAGAAGAAGCAGAATCTGCCTATCAATCACAATTCGGTCGTTCGTCGTCGGAAAGCGGTGGTCTTTCACAAGATGAAGACGTACTCGACACCTGGTTCAGCAGCTGGCTCTGGCCCATGGAAGTGTTTAAGGGCATCAGCAATCCCGGCAACGCCGATGCGAAATATTACTACCCTTCTACCACGCTGGTAACGGGTCAGGATATCATTTTCTTTTGGGTAGCCCGTATGATTATGGCCGGCTACGAATACGAAGGAAAACGTCCTTTTAAAGATGTGTACTTCACCGGCATGGTGCGGGATAAGCAGGGCCGCAAAATGAGCAAGCAGTTGGGCAATAGCCCCGACCTGCTGGGCCTTATTGATAAATATGGCGCCGATGCTGTTCGCTTTGGCATCCTCATTGCATCGCCTGCCGGCAACGATTTGCTGTTTGATGAAAGCTCACTGGAACAGGGCCGCAATTTCAACAACAAGTTGTGGAATGCCATGAAGCTGGTGAAAATGTGGGAAGGCCGCCAGGCAGACAATGCCGCACAATTGGCCGACAGCCAGTTTGCGGTGGATTGGTTTGGTGCCCGCTTGCAACAGGTGAGGCAAGAGCTCGACGGCCTCATGAGCCAGTTCCGCCTGAGCGAAGCTTTGAAAACCGTGTACTCCTTGATTTGGGATGATTTCTGCAGCTGGTACCTCGAGTGGGTGAAGCCCGGTTTTGAGCAACCCATTAGTGCTGAAGTGTACAACAAAACCGTACAATATTTTGATGAGCTGTTGGAATTGTTGCATCCCTTCATGCCTTTCATTACCGAAGAATTGTACCACAACCTTGCACAACGCACCGACGATTTGTGCACTCATTTGTGGTCGCCTGCAGGTACCCCCAATGCTGCACTATTGCAGCAGGGCGAACTGCTGAAGCAAGTGATTTCTACCCTGCGAGAAGCAAGGGTGAAAAACAACATCAAACCCAAAGATCCCATCAAGCTGCACATTCAAACGGCAGTACAATCGAACTACGAAAGCATTGCTTCGGTATTGAAAAAGCAGGTGAATGCCACCGATCTTTTTTATACACAAGAAGCCGTGGCCAACACTGTGGTGGTTGCCATCGAAAGCGAAAAGTTTTTCATTGAATCGGAAAGGGAAATTGATACCGCTGCGCTGAAAGCAGAACTGCTCAAAGACCTGGCTTACCAGCAAGGCTTTTTGGATACGGTAATGAAGAAACTGGGCAACGAACGTTTTGTAGCCAATGCCAAACCCGAAGTGGTGGCCATTGAGCAAAAAAAGAAAGCCGATGCCGAAGCCCGTATCAAAACAATAGAAGAAAGTTTGGCAGCGTTAGGCTAAGCAAATACGAATCGCATGAAGCATTTCACGTTATGGATGTTCCTGATAGCTGTGCTGGGTGCTACCGGTTTGGCACAAACCAAGCCGGCAGCAAAACCCAAGCCCGCAACTGCAACGACTAAGCTCACTGCTGCCGATACCGCTATGCCCAAAATGCAGGTACGGTTTGGTCCTTACAAAAAAGGGATGCCTGTGCTCATCAGCGATTGGAAGCTGGCGTTAAATGCTCCCTTAGTAGTAACGGACACAGCCACGGGCACCGACATGCAGGTGGTGAGTTTCCGGTTTGGCTGGCGCAAAAAAGAAGCCTCCGATGATATCAAAACCGGCAAGCGAAAAATCATTGCCAACTTTCAGGCAGTAGATGTGTACGATAGCCCACGCATACCCGAAGCATGGCAGGCCGAAATGAAAGAGTACGTGCAAACGAAAGAAGAGCTGCTCTTTGAAGCCATTATTGTACAGCATCCCAAAACGAAAAAATTATACCAGGCACCTCCCCTGTTTTTGAAGTTGTTGTAAGCCATGCACATCCGACCTGCTACCACTGCCGACATTGCCAGCATCCAGCATTTGGCAGCCCTTGTATGGCCCACTGCCTACGCCGATATTTTATCGCCACGGCAAATGCAATACATGCTCCACATGATGTATAGTGAGGAAGTATTGCGGCGCCAAATGACGGAAGAAGGGCATCAGTTTTTGATAGCAGAAGAAGACGGAAAAGCCATTGGCTTTGCGGGTTTTGGCCCGGTGGAGGGCAGCGAATGGAAACTGCACAAATTGTATGTGCTTCCTTTTTTGCAACAAAAAGGTGCGGGTAAAACACTGATTACAGAGGTAGAAAATTTGGCAAAATCGCAAGGCGCCAAATCCCTCATTTTAAACGTGAATCGTAATAACAATGCGGTTGGTTTTTACCAACACCTCGGTTACCAGATTTACGACCAGGGCGACTACCCCATTGGTGCGGGGTTTTATATGAATGATTACAAAATGAGGAAAGCAATTAGCTGATGTGCTAATGATATAAGCAGGCTTCTATGTATGGCCTCAGCCTTAACCTTAACCTTAACCTTGACCTTAACTTTCCCCTTTCTTCCTCTCGACCTTAGCCTTTCTCTTCTGTCTTCTTTGGTTTCTCATTCATACTCATCATACCAATGATCAAATTGAGAATGGAAGCCAGCAGCATGATGTAAATGCCGGGTTGTTTTTCGGGCAGGTAGCCATCGTATGAGCTGGTAAACAGCAGAAATGTGCGGATGGCAAATGCCATGGCCAACCCCGAAGCAACCAGATTGAGGCGGTACAACCAAATTTTCCGGAGAGCATGTGCAGCCAGGCCAATCAATGCCATGGAAATGAGAAAATAGGCTGGCTTGCCGTAATAGTTTTTCTCTGTGAAAAAGCCCGTGAAGAATTTTTCAATATCCGGATACCAGGTCCAGTGCATAAAGCAGGAACCAATAATGGCCAGCGATGCTGCCAATCCGAGCCAGTTTCTCCAGGTACGTTGCATAATGTTTTGTCGTTTTTAGGCGGTTTGCCAAACAAGCAACACGCAGATATAAAAAATGATTACCCGGAGGTAATCATTTTCATTTTTAAAGCTTGAGGTACCGAGCGGATTCAAACCGCTGTACGAGCTTTTGCAGAGCTCTGCCTAGTCTCTCGGCCACGGTACCTTATTGTCAATTTCCCCACAGGTATCCCTGTTTTGGGATTGCGAAATTAGGGGAAACAAACTTTATGAAAAATTGAAAATTCAAAGTGCCGTTGTTTGCGGATATTGCAGTCGCAAAAATGGTGCACACACGGTATTCTTTTTTACCCAACGGGCACTTACTTTTTACCCCTTTGATTACTTAAAATGCCCAGTGGGTTTACACATGAAACGTATTGCTGAAAGTGAACTGATTATCAACAGCCGTGGCGCTTTGTACCATATCGATTTACGGCCCGAAGAACTGGCCGGCACCGTGATTACCGTGGGCGACCCCGACCGAGTGGCTGTGGTAAGCCGCTATTTCGATACCATTGAAGTAAGTCGTCAGCACCGCGAATTTGTATCTGCCACCGGTACTTATAAAGGCAAACGCATCACCGTTATCAGCAGCGGCATTGGTACCGACAATATTGATATTGTATTGAACGAACTGGATGCGCTGGTGAACATTGACCTGAATACACGAGAAGAAAAACCAGAAAAGACTTCCCTCAACATCATTCGGTTGGGCACTTGTGGTTCGTTGCAAGCCGACATTCCCGTGGATAGCTGGGTGGCAGGTACACATGGCCTCGGCATCGACAACCTGTTGCATTATTACGCTTTTGAACAAACCGAAGAAGAAGTGGGCCTGCTGCAGCAATTTGTAACGCAAACGCAGTTTGGCAGCCAGTTTTCGCAGCCCTACCTCGCAGCCTGCAGTGTGCAGCTGCTCAAGCATTTTGTAGAAGGCTATCATCAAGGCATCACCGTTACCTGTCCGGGTTTTTACGGACCGCAGGGCCGGGTGTTGCGCCTTGGACTGCGCAATCCGGGATTGATTGAAGCCTTTACCCATTTCAGCAGCGGTGCCCATCGCATTGCCAATTTTGAAATGGAAACCAGCGCCATTTATAGCCTCGGCCGTTTGCTGGGCCACCACTGCCTCAGCCTCAATGCCGTGGTAGCCAACCGGGTAAGCAAAACTTTCTCGTCAGATGGCGGCAAAGCCGTCACCAACCTGATTGAAAATGCGCTGGATAAAATAGCCGCCATCGACTGACCGATGTCAGGCTTTGCCCGGCAAACATTTCATCCTTTTGTGGTTCAGATTGACTGAGCCATTTGAAAAACTGAACGACAAGCTTTTCATGAACATTCATTTTTACAAGTACCACGGCACCGGCAACGATTTTGTGCTGGTTGATAACCGTGACGAAAAAATACAACTGACGACCGAGCAGGTAGCCTTTTTGTGCCGCAGGCATTTTGGCATTGGCGCCGATGGATTGATGGAACTACGCAATGCGCCTGGCTACGATTTCCGCATGGTGTACTACAATGCCGACGGCAAGGAAGGCAGCATGTGTGGCAATGGCGGCCGCTGCCTGGTGAAGTTTGCTCACCACATGGGCATTCACAAAAGTGAATTCAAATTCATAGCCATTGATGGCGAACACTACGCTTCTATTGAACTGAACGGTTGGGTACGCTTGAAAATGAAAAATGTGAGCAGCCTCGAACGCAATGGCAACTATGACCTACTCGATACCGGCTCTCCGCATTTTGTAAAAAGTGTAGACCGAATCACCGAACTGGATGTGGTAAGCGAAGGCCGCAGCATCCGCTACAGCGACCGCTTTAAAGCCGACGGTGTAAACGTAAATTTTGTAGAACCTCTGAGCAGTACCAAGCTCTATGTACGCACCTACGAACGGGGCGTGGAAGACGAAACCAACAGTTGCGGCACCGGCGTTACGGCAGCGGCTATCGCCAATGCCCACAACGACCGCGGCTTCAACCATGTAGACATTCGCACCAAGGGCGGCAAGCTCTATGTAGAATTTGACCGCAAAGACGATGATGTGTTTGAAGACGTATGGCTGGCAGGCCCTGCCGAAAAAGTGTTTGATGGTTTTATTGAGCTGAAATAGGCAAAAGTTCGGGGGCCGCAGATTCACAGATTATCCGGATAATAATTGCCATCCCCATCTGTGAATTCGTGGCTTATCAAAAAATTTCTTTACAGTGAATCCCTGCGTAAGCGGGGATTTTTTTTGGCCATTTGCCAAACACTTTAACAGCTTGTGTGTACTGGATAGCAACACAATCATCGTCCGATACAGCATGTTTTTTCAAATGACGCATTTTCACTCCCGCTCCATCGTTAGCCGCCGTTGGTTTTTCCTGTTTGTAATGTTGTGTAGCAGCCTGTTGGCCGTGGCTCAAAAACAAACCGTACTGGTAAGTGGTACGGTGAAAGGTAGCAATGGCAAACCACTGGAAGCCGCCACGGTGTCGGTGTACACACTTGTAAAAAATGAAACCAAGACTGATACCTTTTTTGCCGTAGGTATCAGTAATAAATTGGGTGAGTTTACGGTAAAAGCCGTGGCTTCCGAAGCCATGCAAATAGAAATCAGCCTCATTGGTTTTACCACGGTGCTCGAACCCATTGTGTGGCTCACGGGCAGCGGCCAGCTAAAAGCCGGCAGCTACACCCTTACCGAAGCCAGCAACCAATTGGGCAATGTGGTGGTAACCGCCAAAAAGCCGTTCATGCAGCTGGGCGTAGACCGCCGCATTTTTAATGCCGAAGCCAGCATTGTGAGCAAAGGCGGAACCGCTGTGGATTTGATGCGTACCATACCCGGCCTGAATGTGGATGTGAATGGCAACGTGCAACTGCGCAACAGCTCACCACAAATTTTTGTAGATGGCCGCCCCACTATTCTCACACTGGAGCAAATACCCAGCGACGATATTGAAAAAGTGGAAGTCATCACCAACCCATCAGCCAAGTACGATGCTGGCAGCACTGGTGGCATCATTAATGTGGTATTGAAAAAGAGCCGGCGCAATGGCATGAACGGCACAGCTTCTATTGGTGGCGGTGTTCCCAAAGTGTTCAACAGCAATGTGAGCATCAACTACCGCCAGGGCAAGCTCAACTTTTTTGCCAGCGGCAGTTACAACCGTAGCGGTGGTACTGCCATCAGCAAGGCCGACCGTACGAACAAGCAAAACGGACAAGCCAGCTCCTACTTCAACCAGCGTACCGAAAGTGACCGCAGCCGCAGGTTTACCTCCGGCCGCTTCGGGCTCGATTATTTCATGGATGATATGAACTCTATCAGTGTGAGCCAGGGTTTTGTAGATGGTCGTTTTGGTTTTGAAGAAATACAAGACCAAAACTACTACGATGCCAACCGGCAATTGACACAAACAGGCATCCGTTATAACAATGATTACTTTGGTTTTAAACGCCAAAACACACAGGTGAACTACCGCCGCACTTTTGCCAAAGAAGGAAAAGAATGGACGGCCGATTTCACCTACAACGGCGGTACCAATGGCGGCGCCAACGACATCAGCAACCAACTTTATTTTGCCGATGGCAATGCCAATGGCGCAGCAGTGCTGGTACGCAACGAAGGTGTGGGCAATGGCCGGCAGTACACGTTTCAAACAGACTATGTCAATCCCATCAGCGAAAACAGCAAACTGGAACTGGGAGCCCGCAGCTATCACAACATCAGCAACGATAAACTGGATGTATTTAGCGTAGCCAACAGTGGCAATACCAAACTGCCGCTGAGCAACAATTATGGTTTTAAAGAAATGATTAATGCCGTATATGGCAACTACAGCAATGCCTTGGGCAAACGCTGGAAATACCAGGCTGGTCTGCGTTTTGAATATTCAAAGTTTGATGGCGAACTGAAAGACAGTGCCCAAAAATTTGGCTATACCTATCCCAACAAAAGCAGCGGTATCTGGAATGCTTTCTTCCCCAGTTTGTACCTCACGTACCAACTGAAAGAAGGTCACGATTTGCAAATCAATTTCAGCCGCCGCATTCGCCGGCCCAATTTCTGGCAAATCAATCCGTACACCGATATCAGCGATCCGCAAAACATTCGCAAAGGCAACCCGGCATTGCGTCCAGAGTTTACCAACAGCTTTGAAGTAAACTACAACCGGGTGTATGAGAAAGGCAACTTTTTAATTTCGGCTTATTATAGAAACAACACAGAAGACATCACACAATACACCGACACCATTAGTGCTGATTTATTGTCGCAATTGGGCAGCGCAGGCATCACGCCAACTGCATTGGTGTCAACTTTTATCAATGCCGACCGCACCAACCGCAGCGGCCTCGAACTCACCTGGCAGCACAAGTTTACACCGGCCTTCGACATTTCGCCGAACCTCAATTTTCAGTACCGCGATGTAAAGGCAATTGTGAACAACCTGAACCTGAGCAATTATGGTTTTAACTGGAATGCCCGCCTGACCATGAACTATAAAATTGTGAAGCCGGAAAGTAAACTGCTCAACAATATTTCCTTTCAACTGATGGGCGAATATGAGAGCCCACGGGTGATACCCCAAGGCCGCATGAAAGCGCAGCAATCCATGGACTTTGCTATTCGCAAAGATTTCCTGAAGAATAACGCAGGCACATTGACGTTCAATGTGCAGGATGTATTCAACAGTCGCATTATGGGTACCATTACCGATACCGACCGTTTTTACCAAGACTCTTTTCGTCGTTGGAATGTGCGGACTATCCGCCTGACATTTAGCTATCGCTTTGGCAACAAAGACCTGCAGATTTTCAAACGCAAAGAAGGTGGCGATGGTGAAGGCAGGGAAGGATAGATTTGATGGGACGCGGATTTGCAGGATTAATAAGGATTTTCACGGATTATTTTTAGGTAGTTGTAAAGAATATAACGTGACTTACATAAAAAAAGATAGTCCCGTAAATTGCGAGGCTATCTTTTTTTAGTGCTCATGCAAAAATCATTGGTAGCGTCAATATTCAATGTTCATTTACTGCTTTACAACCCTCGCCTGCCAATGCTGTACACCATTGGTAATGGTTACAAAATAAGTACCGGCTGCAAGGCTTCGCACATCCAGTACAGGTTGGGCTGATGAGGTGGCGAAAACGAATTTTCCGCCAGCATCGTACACGGAAAACACCAACTTCTGATTACTGGCCGGAATAGCAAACCGCACCTGATGGCTGGCCGGATTGGGCATGGCTTGCAGGTTTGTGTTCGCTTGTGTATTTGCCAGTATCACCACATTGCTATACACAAATGCGCCATCCTCATCCAATTGCTTCAACCGGTAGTAACGTACACCAGCCTGTGCACTTTCATCAATAAACTGATATTGTCTTTTTTGCACACTATTACCTGCTGCAGGCACTTTACCAACCCGCTGATAATGGATAGCATCGGCACTTCTTTCAATGTCAAAATACCGGCTGTTGGTTTCGGTAAGTGTATGCCAGGTGAGCAATGCCTGTTTGTTTTGCCAGCTGGCTTGCAGTGTCATGCCAGTTACGGGCAATGCATTGTTCACCGTAAAAGTATCCATGGCATACATGCTCCAGCGTTGCTGCTCATCCTTCACCCGAACAAACAAAAAATGTTGTCCGTTTGAAAGCACTGCTGGAACAGCAACAGCAAAATTGCCGACAATGGTTGGTGTAGGTGCAGGCACTGGTAAATTAGCCGCCAAGCCAATTCCGGGGTCGGTATCAATAAAATATTCGGCAGCCACAATATTGCCCGTAGCCAAGGCCGATGGCGTAATGTAAAACAGCCGCTGTGAGTACGCACCCCATACACCGTCGGCATTTTTAAAACGCAAAGCCAGCGTATGAAAGCCTTCCGACAAACCTGCCACAGGAACATCGATTAACGTAGCCACTGTAGTACCAGGCGTAATGGTTACAGCTACAGGTGTAGCAATGCTTACTCCGGGGTCAGCATCTATCAGGTATTCACCTGCAACAATATTGGCTGCCGTGTTTGCATTGGTAGCCACATAAAACATCCGCTGTGAATACAACGCCCATTTTCCCGTGGCATCTTTAAACCGGATAGCCAGCGTATGAAACCCTTCACTCAAACCATTGAGTGAAATATTTAATAACGTGCTTACAGTGCTGCCGTTGCTTATAGCAAAGCTTTGTCCATTGCCCGAGCCTGGATCATTATCAATAAAATATTCTGCGGCTGCAAGATTGCTCACGGATGAACTACCTGTAGCTAACACGTACACCAACCGCTGTGTGTATTGTCCCCAGTGGCCGGCATTGGTTTTAAACCGCATGCTCAAACTGTGAAAGCCTTCTGGCAATGCTCCGATGGGCACACTTACTTGCTGATTGATTTGTGCAGCAGCAGTTACACTCACCGGCACGGCATTGCCCACTCCCGGATCTTGATCGAAAAAAAACTCACCGCCGACAATGGTTTGGGCTTGAGCAGTGCCTGTCCATAACAACAGCAGACACATGCTAATCCATTTATATTTCATCCTCAAAAATTGATGTGTGAAAAATGGATTAGTTGCTCACTTTGGCTTCTACCTGCACATTGAGTGTACCATTGGGTGCTACTGTAGGATTGAGAATATTCATTTTTGTAACCCTCGGTAATCGGCTGTTGCGGCTGTTGGCCCAGTTGGCTGTACCTGTAGCATCAAACAACAGGCCCATGTCTTTGCCATCGCTACCGCTGGCATTGGCAGGACCCGCTGCTATGGTAAAATCTAACACCGGATTATCGACCCCGTTATTAATATTGGTTTGATCGGCCATTTGCGGGTCGAGGTTGCTGACATTGCCGCCACCATCAACGTTGTTGTTTACCGCCCAGGGCGTATTGTTGGGGGTATTAAAAGTGAGGTTGTTGTTGAATACACTGTTGCTGGCTCCTGCTGCGTTTGATTTCAGAAATACATTATTCGTTACAAGAAAATTAGAACAGGTTACAAAAACAGTCAATGATGAATTGGATGTGTAAAACAGATTGTGATCAACCAACATGTTGGCTGTATTTTCAAAAAATCCGAAACAGCGACCATTGAGAGCATTGCGGAAAACATTGTTGCGCCAGATAAAATTGCTGAAGGTGCTACCCGACTGATTACCGTTGTCGACTCCAGAACCATTGAAGTAGTTGCCTTCGAATAAGTAGTTGCCATAGCCACCGCCAGCAGACCCAATTCGTAAAGTGCTTTTAAATTCACAGCGTTGAATCAGCAGGTTATTAACGGGCTGCGAACCTGAAAATCCATCGGACACATTAAGTTGTCCTGTCAGCACCAATCCATTTAGTTCTGTGCCACTAGAAGAGCCATCGGCGGCTGTATTGCGGATGGTAATGCCGGCAATTTTTGCGGTTGCTGTCAACTCTTTATCGGGGGCAAAACCCGGCCCTATAATTGCCAGCTTTTTATCGGCCCAGGTAACACCTGTGTAAATAGTAGGCGAACCATGTACAAAAAGCGTATCGCCGGAAGCGGCTGCATCTATTGCCGTTTGCAGATTACTGAATTGGGCTACTGTGGCAGGATCGTTGCTTACTGTATGCACCGTGGCCAGCGCAGTGGCGGCCATTCCAAAAAAAGAAAGTGAGAGGAGAATTGCTTTCATGAGGGAAGGAATATTTAGATGGCTAAAGTACCCTCACCCCTACTCCCCAACAATACGCCATTGGGGGTATAAAAGCATTCGATATTTCAGTTCAACTTATTCTTGATGAGATGCTTCCTACGTTAGCATGACTTCACAGGTAAGCTATAAACTTTGGAACTTGTAAACCTGTGAACTTCCCAACCTACCAACTCTCGCCTACACCAACCGGTGCGTTTGCTTAATAACCCCCATCACAAATACGCTTTGAATATTGCCCATGTTGTCTATTTCGCCCAACTTGTTTACATGGAAGTCGTAGTAGCTGTTCATATTTTCTGCCACAATCTTGAGCATGAAGTCGAACTCGCCGCTGATATTGTAGCACTCCACCACTTCGGGCATTTGTAAAATGGATTGAATGAATTTGCTACCAGCTTCTTTACTGTGTTGCTTTAAGCTTACATAGCAAATAACGGTCAGGCCTTTACGCACTTTTTCTGCATCCAGCAGGGTTACGTATTGGCGGATAACGCCGCTTTCTTCCATGCGTTTGATGCGTTCGTGCACGGGGGTGGTACTCAGGTGTATTTTCTCCGAAATTTCCTTTACAGTAATGCGGGCATTGTCTTGCAGCAACTGCAAAATGGCCAGGTCTTTGGCATCGAGCACTACGCTGTTAGTGGAATTTTCTGTTTTGTGGTTGATTGGCATATAAAACAGGTCAATTGTCCTGTAAATATCCGTTTCTAAACGCATATTGCCTTTATTATTCTACATCGTTGGAATATTATTCTACCAAATGTACTTTTGCAACACTAATTTAAAAACTATGTCAAGTTTAGCTTCTACTATTGACTTCAGCCTTCCGTACAAGGTGAAAGATATTAGCCTCGCAGAGTGGGGCCGCAAAGAAATCCGTTTGGCTGAGGCCGAAATGCCCGGTCTGATGGCCATCCGCGAAGAGTATGGCGCCAGCCAGCCGCTCAAAGGTGCCCGCATTGCCGGTTGCCTGCACATGACCATCCAAACTGCTGTACTCATCGAAACCCTGGTAGCCCTGGGTGCCGAAGTAAAGTGGAGCAGCTGTAACATCTTCTCTACACAAGATCAGGCTGCTGCGGCAATTGCTGCTGCCGGCGTGGGTGTATTTGCCTGGAAAGGTCAAACCATTGAAGAAGCCGATTGGTGTATTGAGCAAACCCTGTTTTTTGGTGGTGCCGATCGTCCGTTGAACATGATTCTGGATGATGGTGGCGACCTCACCAACATGGTGTTCGACAAATACCCTGAGCTCGTTGCCAACATCAAAGGCCTGAGCGAAGAAACCACAACAGGTGTACACCGCCTGTACGAACGTATGGCCAAAGGCACTTTGCCTATTCCTGCCATCAACGTAAACGACAGCGTAACCAAGAGCAAGTTCGACAACAAATACGGTTGCCAGGAAAGTCTGGTAGATGCTATCCGTCGTGCCACTGACGTAATGATGGCGGGTAAAGTAGCCGTTGTAGGCGGCTATGGCGACGTAGGTAAAGGTTCTGCCCTGTCGCTGCGTGGTGCCGGTGCCCGTGTTATCGTTACCGAAATCGACCCCATTTGCGCCCTGCAGGCTGCCATGGACGGTTTTGAAGTGAAGAAGATGAAGGATGCTGTAAAAGAAGCCGACATTGTAGTAACTGCTTCTGGCTGCCGCGACCTCATTACCGGCGAACATTTCAAAGCCATGAAGGACAAGACCATTGTGTGTAACATTGGCCACTTCGATATTGAAATTGATGTAGCCTGGTTGAATACCAACTACGGTCATACCAAAGACACCATCAAGCCACAGGTAGACCTGTACAATGTGGATGGTAAAGACATCATTTTGCTGGCAGAAGGCCGCCTGGTAAACCTGGGTTGCGCTACCGGTCACCCATCGTTTGTTATGAGCAACAGCTTTAGCAACCAAACACTGGCGCAAATTGAACTGTGGACCAACCACGCCAACTACGAAAACAAAGTGTATGTGCTGCCCAAGCACCTCGACGAGAAAGTAGCCCGCCTGCACCTGGCCAAAGTGGGTGCTGAGCTGGACGAATTGACCGACGCTCAAGCCGAATACCTCGGTATCAGCAAGGTTGGTCCTTTCAAATCAGACATGTACCGTTACTAAGCTAATTATCAGCTACAATCAAAGCCCGTTACTTTTTTGGTAACGGGCTTTTTGCTTTTAGACTGGTGCAAGAAGAGGTTAAGACAACGCATTACTTCGGTAGGCTATTTGAAGTAGAAATGCATACTTTTAAGTGGTCATCACTACCGTTCCTTATGAAAAAGTCTTCCATTATCGTTTTGGTAAACCTGCTGCTTGGCTTAATTGCCCAAGGTCAATTTAAGTATGGTTTAAAAGCAGGCCTGAATGTGGCGAATCAAACGAAGAACATGTCCATTCCTCAAGTGCCGAACACCATTCAAAATACCAAACCAATGCCGGGTTATCAATTGGGCGGTTTCGTAAAAGCAACGCTTTCAAAACACTTATCGCTTTCTGCCGAACCTGCATTTTCTGTTGTTGGCGCAGGTATGACTTTGCTAGACGACAATTTGAAAAGCTATAATGTTCGTGAAAAAATCGGGTATATAGAATTGCCATTAATTCTTCAATACAAATTGCAGCAACTCTATTTCGGAGCAGGTCCGAGTGTTGGTGTCAAAGTCTTTTCCAAATTATCAGGTTTTGAAAACCGCAGTTTTGATATTACCCATTACAAGGCTTTCGATGCAGCGGGTAATGTGGTGGTTGGTTATGCCTTATCAAAAAAAGTTGACCTGAATGCCCGGTACAGCCATGGTTTTACAAACTTGATCAAAGACCCGGGTAATGCAACCACCAAAAACAGGTTTTTCAATCTTTCGGTTTTCTTTTATCTGCAATAACCATTTCTATTTTCTTGATGCCGTTGCACCTATTTCACTGGCAACTCCTAAAGAATTTTGAAGTAAGTTCATAGTCCTCCAAACTACCCATAATCATTCGGCAGTTACTCACTTACCTTTAGGTAATAAAGCAATTGTATGCACATTCGCCCCGGTCAGTTTTTGCTGAGTACGCCCTTGCTCGATGATACTTTTTTTGAGCAAACTATATTGGTCATTACAGAAGTGAATGACGATGGATGCATTGGTTTCATCATCAACCAGCTGCATGGCCGTATGCTCAACGAGTTGGCTGAATTTCGGCAGGGCCCGGCACAACCCTTGTACAATGGTGGCCCTGTACAAAGCGACATGCTGTATTGCCTTCACTCCCGCCCCGATGTCGTGGCCAACAGTTTTACCATTTGTGAAGGTCTGGCTACGGGTGGCGATTTTGCAACCGTTGTTTCTTTACTAAAGGCGGGCAAACTCAGTAGCCACGAAGTAAAATGTTTGATTGGCTATTGTGGCTGGGATGCTGGCGAACTGGAAGCCGAAATTGCCGAAGGCAGTTGGCTATTAATTGAGGCCCCTGTTGCCAAAACATTTGCCAACGACGTACAAACTATATGGCAGCTATGGCAGTCCCAATATCGCTAAAACCCTTGTGTGCATTAAGTTTCCATTAATTACTCACTGTAATGATTTGCGGGGTATTTGGTGCAAAAAGGCGGGGTATATTCACCGCACCTTAATTTAAATACCCTCCTATGAGAAAACCTTTACTTTTTGTGATGGCACTTAGCTTGCTGTCTTCTTTGAGCTTTGCACAATCTATTTCCTTGCTGGCCGGCAGTACGTACACGCAAAATTTTGATGCGTTATCCAACACTGCTGGTTCTACTACAAACAATCTTACCATCAATGGTTGGTATATGACCGAAACAGGTGGCGGTGCCCGGGATAATGAACAATATGCAGTAGATGCAGGCGGATCAAACACTGGCGACACTTACAGTTATGGTGCTGCCGGCACTACAGAAAGAGCACTTGGCGGCTTAAGAAGTGGAACGCTGATACCAGTTATCGGCGCTTCTTTTACCAACAACACAGGCATTACCCTTACCTCTATTACCATTAACTACACCGGTGAGCTTTGGCGTTTGGGAACTGCTTCCCGTACCGATCAATTAGATTTTAGCCTTAGTTTAGATGCATCATCACTTAGCACAGGCACTTGGCCTGACATCAACAATCTTGATTTTGTAACCCCAAATACTGCAACTGCTGGTGCCAAAGATGGCAATGCCGCAGGCAACCGTACTGCCATCAGCTTTACCATTACCGGTTTGAGTATTGCCAATGGTGCAACTTTCTGGATTCGCTGGTCGGATGCAGACGCTACTTCAGCCGATGATGGTTTGGCGGTAGATGATTTCAGCCTTTCCACCAACGCTTCTATTTTACCGGTGAGCCTCAGCCATTTTGCTGTAGCCCGTGAGAAGCAAACGTATTAGCCAACTGGGCCACCACTACCGAAAGCAACAGCAAGCAGTTTGAATTGCAGCGCAGCAGCAATGGCAGCAGCAACTGGAACACCGTAAGCACGGTAGCAGCCAGTGGCAACAGCAATACTTTACGCAGCTACAAAGCGGTAGATGCTACACCAATTAATGGTACAAATTTCTATCGTCTGAAAAGTGTAGACCTTGATGGCAGCTTTACATACTCTGCTGTGCAGCAGGTACAGTTTGCAGCAACTACGGCATTGTGGGTGCGTATTTACCCCAACCCTGCCAGCCATACTCTGCAAGTACAGCTTGGACAGCAAGAAGGTTTCAACGGCCGCATACAAATTAGCAATGCTGCAGGTCAGGTACTCATTAGCCGCCAAATGAATAGCAGCAATGGCAACTTAGCAATTCCTATTCAGCAGTTGCGTGCCGGCTTATACACTTTGCAAGTGCAAGATGGCATGCAGGCAAAACCTACCACACTAAACTTTGTGGTACAATAAGCAGCATCAATCATTAGGATTTGGCAAAAGGGTATTGGTACATGGTGCCAAAACCCTTTTGCTTTTTGTGCTTGAACCTATTGCTACGCAACACAATGCCGTTCATCAAAGCATTCCAGGCAAGAGCAATGAAATGAGGATTGAAGTATGGCTGCTGACTGAGATCAACACAAAACCGCTTACGCATACGATTGCGCAAATAAAGTAGTGTTTTGACCGAAGGATTTTTTACCCGCATCAATGTGGCTCCGCGGCATTAAAACCCAATGTTTTAGGGCGTTTTAGAAAATTTGTTTTACTATATTTTCTTATTAATTACAGTACGGTGCAGGACAGTGTAGGAAAAGGCCGTTTTTACTTTAACATTCGATTTTAACCCAACACAACTGCCGTATGAAAAAAATTCCGTCTGCACGATGGGGGTTCCTCCTCTGCATGCTGGTGGGGAACTTTGCACCTGCATTGTATCCCTTCTCCACTGCACAAGCGCAAGAAGCTACCCAACAAACTATTTCGGGCAAAGTAGCCGATGAAACAGGAAAGCCGTTACAAGGCGTAACCATTACCATTAAGGGAAGTACCAAGGGTACACAAACAGATGCTTCGGGCCTGTTTACACTTACTGGCCTCACTGGTACTGAAACACTAATGTTTTCATACGTAGGCTTTGCTGCACAAGAAGTATCTATCGCCGGTAAAACCTCTCTTACTATTTCGCTGTTGCAAGATGCCTCAGCACTGAATGATGTGGTGGTTGTAGGGTATGGTACCCGTAAGCGTACAGAAGTTACAGGTGCTACTTCATCGCTTACCGGCGAAAAACTGCGTTCTGTTCCTTCTACCAATATCACACAAGCCCTGCAGGGCCAGGTGCCGGGTGTATTGGCTACTGCCAACTCATTTCGGCCGGGTGCAGGCAGCACCATTCGCATACGGGGCAACCGTTCGCTGAGTGCATCAAACGAGCCGCTGTATGTGGTAGATGGATTTCCGGTGAGCTACACCATCGACGACATGAACCCGGCAGATATTGAAAACATTGATGTGTTGAAAGATGCATCAGCAACTGCTATTTATGGTGTGCGTGGTGCTAACGGTGTTATTCAAATTACCACCCGCAAAGGCAAGGCGGGTAAAACATCTGTTAACTATCAAGGCAGCCGCTCTGTAGAACAAATCATTCGTCCATTACCCATTTTTAACGGTGCAGAGATTGCTGACTCTTGGCGGCAGGCGTTTTTTGCCGACAGAAGCTATACCCGTACCCGTGGTGTAGCCACTGCATCCAATCCATTATTTTACTACCCCACTGCTCTCAATGACATTGCGTTGTTCAGAGATCGTTTTGGTAGTATAGAGCAATGGAACGGCATAAAAGATGCTTACACATGGCGGGTGTACGACCCTGCTAATAACGTGTTTATTGCGCAGCGCCGGGCAACCACTGCAGAAGAACGTGCCTTGATGACCAACCTGGGTATTACATCTCAGATAGACAGTATAGACATGTACGATCCGTCGAAAGTACGTAGCTACGACTGGCAAAATAATGTTGGCCTTCGCCACGGCACAACCGATAACCACAGCGTAAGTGTAACCGGTGGAACAGACAAATTCAAATCGTCGCTCAACCTTGGGTATTTTAAGCAAAAAGGCATTGAGTATGCACAAGACTATACCCGATATACTGCGGGCACCAGTGTTGATTTTAAGCCTACCAAGTTTTTAAACTTTGGTACCAGCATGAGCTACATACATGCTATTACCAACAGTAGCACCAGCTCCTATGCCAATGCTTCTGGCATGATTCCATTGGTAGAACCATATGACAGTAACGGTAACTGGATTATGTTTCCCAACCGCGACCAGCAAATCATCAACGCTATTAACGACCGCAACACCGTGTTTGACCAAACAACAGCCAACCGGGTGTTTGGTAACATTTACGCAGAGCTTACACTGCTGAAAGGATTGAAGTTTAAAACCATGTTTGGTTTAGACAGAAGAAATTCTATCCGTGGTCAGTTCAACGGCGCACAATCATCGATAAGATTGGGTAGTGCGGCCAATGCTACACAAACCACCAACGAAGCCAGCTCATGGGTGTATGATAATATTTTAACTTACAACACCCGTATTAAAGATGACCACAGCATCAATGTAACCTTGTTGCAGGAGCTACAAAGTCTCAACCGCAGCAGCTCACTTACCATGTCGGCCAACAATCTGATTTTTGAACAACAAAAATGGTACTCGCTGCAGCGCAATACAGATGCCACTGTTACAGGCAATGGCACCTACTCTGCATCTCAATACCTGTCGTACATGGGCCGTGTAGAGTATGGTTACAAAGGAAAATATCTGGTAACCCTCAGCAATCGCTACGATAATTCATCAGTACTGGCCGAAGGCAACAAGGGAGCGTGGTTCCCATCGGCATCAATAGCGTGGCAGGTAGACCGTGAAAGTTTTTTCATGAACCAAAACCTGTTTAGCAGTGCCCGTTTCCGTATGGGTTATGGCCGAGTGGGCAATGCATCAATCGATCCTTATCAAACAGCAGGACCACTTGGATTTACCAACTACAACTGGGGAAACGGAACAGCTGCCATAGGCTCTGCTCCTACTACGTTTGCTACACCTAACCTTACCTGGGAAAAAACAGCTACCACTAATATCGGGTTGGAATTTGGTTTGCTGAAAGGTCGCATCAGTGGTGTGATTGATATGTACAGTTCTAAAACAACCGATCAGTTGCAAAACCGCACCATACCAGCAGCCAATGGGGTAAGCAATGTGTACTTCAACCTGGGCGAAGTAAGCAACAAGGGCATTGAAATTGCGCTGACAACTCAGAACATTATCCGGCCTAATTTTCGCTGGACAACCGACTGGATGTTTACCGCCAACAAAGAAAAAATTGTTGACATAGACGGAAGTGGAAACAGCAACTTTGCCAACCTGTGGATATTGGGTCAGCCATTACAAGTGTATTGGGGCTTTCAAAAAGATGGCATATTCCAATACACGGATACAGCAGCCAAAGGTTCACTGCCTTCTATTTACTGGGCCAAAAATGGTCGTAACAACAACAACTACCAGCCGGGAAGAATTAAGATTGTGGATGCCAATGGCGACAGCTCATTCAGCCCAGCCGACCGTATCATACTGGGCTCACACAATCCAAAATTCATAGCCAGTATCGGAAATACATTTACGTATAAAAACTGGGAGCTGAATTTTCTGGTGTACTTCCGTGTAGGTGGTATGTATCGTGTGCCACGTCCGGGTTTGGTTGGTCGTTATCAGTCGAACAAAGTAAATTACTGGACACCTTCTAACCCAAGTAATGAATACCAGCAGCCAACACAAACAAGTGATATACCGCTCAATTGGGAAGCCCTCACTTACCGTGAAGCAACACATGCACGGGTAAAGAATATTACGCTTACCTATCGCTTACCACGTGCTGTAGCCCAAAAGGTATTTATGAATAATGCGGCTGTGTATTTCAGTGCAGTGAATCCCATTTTATTTCATGGTGCCTCAGATTACGATCCGGAAACAGTGCCGTACCGTGAGTTTCCCGGTACCACTACCAATCAGGTTGGACCTACTTCATACAGCTTCAGAAGTTATGTAGTAGGTGTAAGGGTTGATCTGTAAGCAAACCTTCTAAATTAATTTTCATGAAAAAGCATTTGAAATATACCTCCTACATGTTGGTTGGCGCAGCATTGCTCGTCTTTACCTCTTGCAAAAAATTTATTGAAGAAGAACTGGTAACAACGCTTACCGAAGACTACTACAAAACCGACAACGGACTGGAAGATTTGGTAAAATCCGCCTACGCTCCTTTGCAATGGAAGTTTACTGGTGAACAATCGTACTGCATGTACAATTTTGGTACCGATGAATTTCGGGAGGGCGACCAGTTTAACAACGTTCGTTACAACGATTATGATGCCAACCTTAATGCCAATGATGCCTTTGTAAATGGATTGTGGATCAACAACTATTCAGGCATTCGTCGTTGCAATCAGGGCATTGATTTAATCAGCAAGTTTGATGACCCTACGTCAATAGTATTAGGCACTACTGCTCAAAAAAATCTGCGTATTGCAGAGTTGAAAGCCCTTCGTGCATTTTACTACCTGCAGTTGGTGCAGCAGTTGGGCGGTGTGCCATTGGTCACTACTGTTCCTACCGATCCACAGTACGAATTTCCAAGAGCAAGCATCGAGCAGGTGTACAATCAAATCATGACCGATTTTAAAGAAGCTGGTCCTGCTTTGCCCTGGCGGTACACCGGCGCCGACCGTGGCAGAGCTACCCGTGCCATGGCCTATCATTTTATGGCCAAAGCCTACCTTACCCGTGGCAGTGCTGTAACCGATAAGCGTGGCCAAAAGCCAACAGATATGGACAGTGCCGTGTACTATGCAAATGAAGTAATCACCAGCAGTGGCCATGCACTGGAAGCCGATTATGGCAACTTGTTTAATGCATCATATCCCGACGGGGTTATTCCACAATTGGGTGAAAACGGATCTGCTCCTTTGAGCAGTAAAGCTAAACTTGATGCCAACAATGCCAGCAATGAAATCATTTTTGCTGCACAGTTTAGCAGCAACCTGAACCTGGCCACCAATACCAACAACCAAACGCATTTGTTTTATCCTACACAGTACGATGCTGGTATGCCAGGCATGACCCGTGATTTTTTCAATGGCCGTCCTTTCCGCAGGTTACGCCCTACAGATTACAGCATCGATATTTTTGATAAGGTAAATGACTCTCGTTTTTTCAAAACATTTCAAACGGTGTTTTACAGAAACGTAGCTTCCAACACAGGCCTTGCTGTATGGACTGCTGCTAATGCCCCTACACCAAGTTTAGTAGGAAGACCACGTGTAGGTATTGGTGATACAGCTGCGTTGTTTATTGTAAATCCGAGGTCGAATCCTGTGTTGACAACCGACATCAGCAGAATGCGTTTCTATGCCATTTATGCCCGCTATAAAACTACCGCTCCCGGTGGCGCAATTACCGAAGATTTCTCAAACAACAAGTACCTAACCATGTGGAAGTTTGCGGATCCTGTACGCTTAACCAACACCAACAACGAAGCCCGTGGTATACGCAATGGTACATTTGCCCGCCTTGGCGAAACGTATCTGATAATTGCAGAAGCACATGGCAGAAAAGGCGATTATTCCACTGCACTCACATATGTAAATGCATTGCGCAATCGTGCAGCATACAAAACCAACGAAGCCCGCAGTCCGCAAATATGGCAATACCTCGGTGGTGCCAATACACTTAATGCAACGGCTGCCAGCAATCAGGCCACAACTGATTTGTTTACTACCAATGCAGCCAGCGAAATGTATCCTGCAAATGTGACATCAACTCCAGACAGGTTCATTCATTTTATATTGAATGAAAGAACCCGTGAGTTATGCGGCGAATTTTATCGTTGGGAAGATTTGGCCCGTACAGAAACCTTGTTCGACAGAACAAAACTGTACAATCCAGATATCAGTCCATCGTTTGCAACATTCCATAAACTAAGGCCAATTCCTTACTTGCAAATGATTGCACAAACAGTAAACGGCAAGCCTATGTCAGCTGCAGATATGGCGGCCTATCAGAACCCCGGATATTGATAGAGGTTTTTTTCTCATACATGCAAGAAGTTGTCTCTCCGGAGGCAACTTTTTTTATTTAACCAAATGGCTATAAGACAGAAAAGAAGAATTTAAAAAAGAAAACAGCGCACATTTATGCTACAGATGAATTCCATTTCACAAAGCATCACAACACCATTTCAATACCATCTTTCGCATTTGCCCAAAAGGCATCTAAAGCAATTAATCGTGGTTTAAAAAAAGAAATAATGGCAGGCCAATCTTCTTTTTTAAAAACATTTACCGCTGGCAGTACTATAAATATTCTTGACTGCTCAATACCGTATTGGTTGCTGTAGTTTGCTTCCCAGTTCCATGGTTCTCCTGTTTCAGCTTCCAGCATTTTTTTCATCATCAGTACTTGTTCAAATACTAGCTGACGGATGACTTCATCTGGAAAAGCGATTTCAATACCAATTGACGCTTCACTTTTGCTGGCATGCATTCGTATGAATACATCCTTGATGCCGGTTTTGTAGTTGAGCCAATTTACTTTCTCCTTCCATATACTGGGCACAGGTTTCATGTACTGGCCAAAACTTGTCCAGAAAGCGGTTGTAATAGCAGAAGCTTCTTGTTTGGTGTACATGGTTTAAAAAATAGACAGCTCGTTTTACGGATGCAAAAAGCCGGCACAATGGTGTCGGCTTTTTGCAGCAATGATGTGACATATTCACATTACCTGCAATAGAAAATAATTGCGTTTTCCTTTTTGTACCAACAGGTATTTGTTGTGCAGCAGTTTATCCATTCCTATAATCGCATCGGGGCCGTCAAGTTTTTGTTTGTTAATGCTTACACCACCACCCTGTAAGGTTTTGCGGGCCTCGCCCCTGCTGGGGAAAATGCCCGAATCGGCCAGCAAACTCACGGCATCAATACCGGCTTCTACTTTGGCTCTTGCTATTTCGTGGGCTGGTACACCTTCCATTACTTGCAGCAGTTGTGTTTCAGACAACGACAAGATGACTTCTGTTGTAGCGTTGCCAAACAAAATTTCAGAAGCCTGTACTGCAAAGTCATACTCCTGGCGGCCATGCACCAACACGGTAATTTCTTCTGCCAGCTTTTTTTGCAGCAGGCGCTGGTGCGGTGCTTCGGTATGTGCTGCAGTCAGGCTTTCAATCTCTTCCTTGGGTAAAAAGGTAAAAATTTTAATCCAGCGAACGGCGTCTTCATCGCTGGCGTTGAGCCAAAACTGATAAAACTGATACGGACTGGTACGGCCGGCATCCAGCCACACGTTGCCTTTTTCCGTTTTACCAAACTTGCCGCCGTCGGCCTTGGTAATGAGGGGGCAGGTAAAGGCAAAAGCTTCGCCTTCGCCATTGGTCATGCGGCGAATGAGCTCCGTACCGGTGGTGATATTGCCCCACTGATCGCTGCCGCCAAACTGTAGTTTGCAGCCTTCATTTTTGTACAAATGGTAAAAATCGTAGCCCTGCATCAGTTGGTAAGCAAACTCGGTGTAGCTGATGCCGGTTTCACCTTCGATGCGTTTACGAACACTGTCTTTAGCCATCATGTAGTTTACCGTCAGGTATTTGCCTACATCTCTCAAAAAACCAATAAAGCTGATGTCTTTAAACCAATCGTAGTTATTTACTAGCTTGGCAGCGTTTGCCTGTGTAGCATCGAAGTGTAAAAAACGGCTGAGTTGTGCTTTGATGCCCGCTATGTTTCGCTGCAATGTTGCTTCGTCCAGCAGGTTACGTTCATCACTTTTACCCGATGGATCGCCCACCATACCGGTAGCACCGCCAATGAGTGCCACGGGTGTATGGCCGGCCCTTTGCATGTGCATGAGCAATAAAATGGGTACCAGGCTTCCTATGTGCAGGCTTTCGGCTGTGGGGTCGAATCCTACATACCCCGTGGTGGGTTCTTTCAGCAGTTGTGCTTCGGTACCAGGGGTAATATCGGCCAGCATGCCTCTCCAGCGCAGTTCTTCTATCAAATTCATGAGCTAAATCTCTTTTTTAAATGGTAGGCAAAAATAGCCGATGCATGGCATTGGCACTAAGAAATTGATTATTAAGGAAAAACAATGTTCAACGGTTAATTCGATCCACACATATTACAGTTACTCGTAAAGCCACCGTATCTTTATAATCTGTTCTCAATTCTCATGAGGAAATTTTACTGCATACTAACCCTCTGGTGCTTAGTCACCACGGTGAATGGTCAGTCTTTTCGGAACGAATGGATAGACTATAATAAAACTTATTTCAAATTTCCGGTGGCTGAAACCCGGTTGTACCGCATACCACAGGCTGCTTTGGCTGCTTCAGGTTTGGGAAGTGTACCAGCACAGGATTTTCAGCTGTGGCGAAATGGAGAGGAAGTGCCATTGTACACCACACAGGCTTCGGGCCCGCTTGCCGCCGATGGCTACATCGAGTTTTATGGCAAAATGAACGACGGCTACCCCGACACTGAGCTTTTTGCCAGCCCTGCTGATCAGGTTGATCTTGACCGGAGTTACTTTTCTGATACAGCTTGGCTTTACCTTACTGTAAATGCGGGTAAACCGAACTTGCGCCTATTAGCTGCCCCCAACAATGTTGTTGGTACAAATCTGCCTGTTGAAGCTTTTTTTATACATCAGCAAAAGTTTCATTCAGATTATCAATGGAACCATGGCGCTGCTTCCGTTGTTGCAGGTCAAGCAGTCAGAGGATCGTTATTAAACGGAGGTGAAGGCTGGGCTTCTCCATCGTTTAACAATTACTATGTACAAAATTTTACTGTTGCAATACCTCAACTTCAAACTTCATTACCCGGAAATACAATTGAATTTTCCTACTCAATGTCGGGTAATTACCACAAAGACAGAAAGGCCTATGTACTATTGAATGATTCGCTGGTAGCCCGACCATTTCTTAGTGGTTACCAAATGATTTGGGACACTGTTAAAGGTATTTCTTCATCGGTTATCAGAAACAATGCGCTGGCATTTACAATGGCAAGCGATAATGGAGATTTTTGGGATAACTGCATCCTTAACATGGCAGTTGTAAAATATCCAAGAAAGTTCACTTTCGAGAATGATTTCATCTTTCAATTTGAATTACCGGCTAATATTGCTGGCAATCACCTCAGAATGAAGGGTTTCCGGTCGAATGGTAACAACGTAGTATTATATGATTTAAAAAATCTAAAAAGATACCAGTCTATTCAACAATCCGATAGTAGCTTGTTTCTACTGCAGCCTTCCGCAACTACACGACAGTTGGTAATAGCCGCACAGGGAAACGATATCCGGCTGGTAAATAATCTCGCAAGAAAGACTTTTACTAATCTTACGCTTAGCCAGCATCAGGGATCATTCGTGATTATTTCCAGTGATTTATTTTTATCAACGCCCGGCAATGCAGTTGAAAAATATGCTCAATACAGAAGTTCGCCAGAAGGAGGCAACTTTAAAGTAAAAATTTGGAACATAGAAGAATTAGCAGAACAATTTGCGTTTGGACAACCCCGTAGCCCTCTGGCTATCAGAAATTTTGTTAGGTATTCATATTACAAACAGCAGGAAGCTGCCAAATTTATTTTCCTGATCGGAAGATCTACATCCTATGCCGGATTACGCGTTACTGGCAATTTACCTCAAAACAGAATCATTGGCTCACTTCCAACTTTTGGCTCCCCCTCATCAGATAACCTTTTGGCCGCCGACTATTCAAACAACCCGATTCCGCTTGTACCAATTGGTCGCTTGAGTGCCATTAACAATGACGAGGTTGGAAATTATTTGGAAAAAGTAAAACAATACGAAAGCCTTATTGCCTCTAAAACTGCTACAGCTGCAGACAAGGACTGGAAAAAGGAAGCTATTCATCTGATAGGTGGCGATGAAGTTTTTCTGGCCAACATTATCAATAATTTCTTTAACCGTTACAGGCTCAGTATAGTAGATACAGCAATAGGAGGTTCAGTTAAAACATATAAGAGAATAAATAATCCTGCATTTGCCACTGATATGGCTGAAATAAAAAGCAGCTTAGATAAAGGCGTTGGGTTAATTACCTATTTCGGCCACTCATCAGCCAGTGGTATAGATTTCAACTTAAGTAATCCTCAGGAGTATAGCAACACAGCTGGTAAATACCCAATTTTTATTGCCAATGGATGCAGAGCAGGAAATATTTTCGATTTCAATTTTGATCGCCAATTCTCAACCAAATTGAGTATTTCCGAGAACTTCATTTTCGCTAAAAATAAAGGTGCTATCTCGTTCATTTCCAATTCAGATCTTGGGGTAATTAACTACATGCACCTTTTTACCAATGAGTTTTACAAGCATTTTGGCAGGCTCAGTTATGGTAAATCTATTGGTGAAATTCAACAGGAAGCCATTAAAAGCACCTGGGCAGTAACAGGGCCAAATGATCCGCTCAACAGATACAATCTGGAGCAGGTTATCCTCCACAGCGACCCTGCTGTTGTTCCCTACCCCTTTCCTACACCTGACTATACTACCAGCGAAGACATGGTAAGCTTTTTACCTGTTTCGCCCGATGTAAGCAACGACTCAATTTGGGTAAAAGTGAAGTTTGCCAACATTGCCCGTGCTGTAAAAGAAACAGTTGATGTTGCCATTTACCACGAAGCCAATGACGGCAAACGGACACTGCTCCTGCGCACCAGTTTCTCGAACCTTTTAAAAATGGACAGCATACAAGTGAAGCTGGGGTTAAAAGGTATGTTTTCGGCTGGTACCAACTATGTGGTAGCCACCATTGACCCCGACGGAAGTATTGCTGAATTTTCGGAGCAAAATAATACTGCCCGAAAGGCATTTGACTTGAACAGCAACGTGCTCATTCCTACTTACCCATACCATCTTTCTATTGTACAGGAGCCTGTGGTGAAACTCAGTGGCTCTACCGCAAACCCGGCCGCCAAACTGGCTACTTATCGCATACAGGTAGATACTTCAGCATACTTCAACTCTCCTTCTTTGGTAAGTAAAGACACCAGCTGTGTTGGTGGTTCTATCAGCTTTACACCTGCCGTTAGTTGGAAGGCAAATACAGTGTATTACTGGCGCTTGTCACCCGTAAGTATGGGCGTAGCTACCGATTGGAAGCAAGCTTCATTTCTGTATCAGCCTGCATTGGGCACCGGCTCCAATCAATCGCATTTTTTCCAGCACCAACAGTCGGCATTTACCAAACTTAAAATAGAAGAACCCACCCGTCAGTTGCAGTTTGTAGATGTGCCGCAAAACCTTTACGCAGAGCATGGCGTGTATCCAACAAGTGCTACAGAAGAAACGCATTTCAGCATTGTGGTAAATGGCCTTCGCAGTATTCGAAGTGCCTGTATTGGCAGCTCCATTATATTTAACGTGTTTGACGGACAGACATTTAAACCCTGGGATAACAGCACCGGAGGAAAATATGGCAGCGGCTATTACTGCGGTCCTGGCAGGGAATACAACTTCGAATTTTACTATTACAGCCATACCAACCGCAAGCTCATTATGGACTTTTTGAACCAGATTCCGAAAGGCCATTATGTAGCAGCCCGTTTGGTACTCGACCCGCCACACGACAGCAGCTTTGCACAATACTGGCAGCGAGATACCGTAATATATGGTAAAGGAAATTCCCTTTATCATGCGTTGGTAAATCAAGGGTTTCAAAATCTTGATTCGCTGAATAAACCCCGCACTTTCGCCTTCTTTTTTAAGAAAGATGACACCGTTAGTTTCAAACCCATCACTGTATTTAGCGAGGGTTTGTACGACCGTATTCAAACATCACAAAACCTCTTCACCAGCGATACCAGCGGTTACATTACTTCGCCCGATTTTGGACCGGCAAGTGCATGGCGTACCCTCACCTGGGCCAGCCAAAAAGACCTTGACCCGAACAGCAAAGGCACATCATACCTGCAACTGTATGCCAAAAACAATGCGGGCAATTACACCCTCATTCGTACCATGCCTGCTACCGAAACCAATGTAGATATCAGCGGGTTGAGCCCCGCCATTTACCCATACGTGCAATTGCGTATGTACAGCAGCGATACAGCCAAAGCAAAATCGGTACAGCTGAACCACTGGCGGGTAGCCTATGAGCCCGTGCCCGATGGAGCTCTCAGTGCCGCCGACTACTGGCGTTGGACTGCTGATACATTGATAGCCCTGAAAGATTCTTTGAAAATGGGCATTGCATTCAAAAACATTAGTAAGCAGCAACTGGGTGCTACCAGCTACAAGCTTACCATGGGCAATGCCAATGGACAGGAAATAACCCTCAAATCAGGCACTTTGAAAAGCATGGCTGCCGGCGATACAGCCCGTATTTATTTTGCTGGCAAAGCCGATACACTGTTTGGCCGGTACTACCTGCGCCTTGTGGTAAATGAACAACGCAACCCCGTAGAACAGGCATATTTCAACAATCTGGCCTACCTGCCATTTGTAGTAGATACATTGAAAGATGCCGTACAACTTGTCAACTTCAAAGCTGCCCCTTCACTAAATCAGGTAGCAGCCAGCTGGCAAGTGGCGTATGAATTAAAAGTGAAGCAATACGATGTACTGTTTGGAACCGATAGCAGCAACATGCAAGTGGTACTAACACAACTGCCGGTAAATAATGCGCAGCCATCGCAGCTATACCTGCTGGCACACGGCAACCCGGTGATTGGAAATAACTATTATCGTCTCCGCATCACAGATATCTACGGAAATGTAATTACAACGCCTGCCATTGAAATAAAGGTTCGGTTGATGGATTACAGCATGACCCCATCGGGCAATGCACTTTTACACAACTGGTCGTTTGAGCACGAAATGAAACTCAACAGCTACCGCATTGAGCATTCATTAAATGCTACAGGCACCTGGGCTACCGTGGGCACCCGCTCAGCCTCCAATACAGGAGCTCCATTATCAAGTTATACATACACCCACCTGCGGCCGTCATTGGGCACCAATAAATACCGACTTGCTTATAGCGATGTGTATGGCAATAACTACCTGAGTACAGAAAAAACGATTGACATCCAGTTGGTGAATTTTTCTGCCAACGCCACCAATAAAACTGTTGATCTGGCCTGGAACTTCAGCAATGAAATCAACATAGCAGATTATGTGATTGAATCTGGACAGGATTCTACCAAGCTTTCTGCTATTGCCACGCAACTGCCTACGGGCAATGGCGCCGGCTTGTTTGCTTATACATATCAGCACACTACGGCTCCGTTGGGATACAATTTTTACCGCCTTCGGGTAAAAGATGGCAACGGTAATATTGTATACTCTCCTACTTACAAGGTATTTGTAGGCGATGCAGCTACAGTTATTGTGTACCCTAATCCGTTTACCAATGAAATACGTATTGTAACAGGCGACCTTACCAACAGCTGGCAGGTAGAACTGATAGATGCGCTGGGGCGTGTGCTGGTAAGCAAAACGGCTATAGGCTCACTCAACATACCAGCGGGCACATTGCCACCAGGTATGTACTTCATTCGTTATAAAAAAGGCGATCAACAATTCACCCAGAAAATGCAGAAACAATAACCCACATTTGCAGTTATTATTACCTTAAATTCTATGCGGAGCAGTGATATGAGAAAGACAGGTCACCGGACCTGCGCAAGGCATCAATACATAGGCAAAAATATCTTCCACAATATCACCAGCCTGTTTGGGCTGGTGCTGTTGTTATGGATAATGAGCAATACCGCCAGTGCTCAATCTTTCAGAAACGAATGGATTAACTACAACAAAACCTACTACCGTTTTGCAGTAACGCCTACCAATACTGTTACTGGTGTTGCCAACAACCATACTCAGAAAGCCGACTACAATTTACTCCACCGCATTCCGTATGCAACACTCTTAGCCAGTGGATTGGCTAGCAGTCCGGTGGAGCATTTTCAACTCATTCGCAACGGCGTTGAAGTTCCCATGTATACTTATCCGGCTTCTGGCATTATGAGTAACGATGGCTACCTTGAATTTTGGGGAAAAGCCAACGATGGACAAACCGACAAAGATTTGTTTCGGAATACGGCTAACCAGCTCAACGACAGATGGAGCATGTTTAGCGATACAGCCTATTATTACCTTACAGTAAATTCAGAGACCGTTAATCAACGTATCATTTCTGTAGCACACAATCCGCTGGCATCTTCACTCACTCCCGACTCATTTTTCATGCACAGCATTTTGGTGAATCCGCGGTCGTCCCGCAACCTAGGGTTTGCCATTAATATTCAGGGGAAAGATGTACGTTCTTCCTCATTTGAAGCCGGTGAAGGATGGGCTGATGTACGCTTTGGTTCGGCACCTTTCAACCTTGGCTTGGGTAAACTTTTTGCCTTTAAAAATACCACTGAAAAAATATCGGCCAGTTACTGGGCTCAGGGCTTGAGTAATGTAAACAAGACCTACGAAATGCGCCTGAATGATTCTATTTTAGGCACCAGAGGATTCAGGAGATACAACCCCGATTCAGCCTTTTACAGCAATATTCCGCTCAGCCGTATCAATGCCAACGATTCTACTAACATCACTATACGGTTAAATGCATTGGATGGCGGTTACCGTCATGCCATTAGTAAAGTTCGTTTTACGTATCCCCGAAAATTTGAGTTCGATAAAACGACTGCTGCATTTGTGTTTTCATTACCGGCAAGTGCTGGCAACAAACTGTTGAAATGGGTAAATTTTGATACCAGCAACACAGAAAAAATATTGATTGATGAAACCAATAAGCAGCGGTATGTAGGTGTAAGAGTGGCCGATACTTTATGGTTTGAAATATTGCCTTCTGCCATCGAACGTCAACTTATTTTAACGAGTGTAGATGTAACACCTGCAAAAAACGTTGTACGAGAAATTGCAACCCTCACCCCACGCAATTTTATCTCTTATGCTAATGTAGCCAACCAGGGCGACTACCTTATTATTAGCAATAGTCGTTTGCATAACTACAACGGAAGTGACCCGGTAGAGGCATACAGAGCTTACCGGTCAACTCTGGCAGGTGGTGGTTACAATGCCAAAGTGTATGCCATAGAGGACCTTACCGAACAGTTTGGGTTTAATATTTACAAGCACCCACTGGCAATACGTAATTTTTTACGCTACAGCCGTTACGAATTTGGCATTCAGCCAAAAGCGATATTGCTCATGGGCCGCGGTTCCACTTACGATTACAGCTACACAGATACCAACATTGCAAGGCTCAATCTCGTTCCTACCTGGGGCCAGCCTGCCTCAGACAATCTGTTGGCTGCACCCGATAACGAAACCATTACGCCGGCTACACCCATTGGCCGCATTGCAGCTATTACGGGAGAAGAAGTACAAGATTATTTGAATAAAGTAGTTGCTTTTGAAACAGCACAGGCCGACGACAATCAATCGCAACTTTGGCAAAAAGAAACGCTGCATCTCATTGGTGGTAACGATCCTTTTATTGTAGACCCTATAAAAGGCTACATGCAGAAATACGAGAATCGTATTAAGGACACACTCATTGGTTCGAGGGTTCAAAATTTCATTCGTCTGAACGACCCAAACACTTCTGCCAACAATGTAGCTATACAGCAAAGTGTACAAGCTGGTACAGGTATCATTTCTTATTTTGGTCACTCATCGGCTACCAGTTTCGATTTTAACCTCAACGACCCCACCACGTTGAATTACACCCCGGGCCGCCTGCCGGTATTTTTGGCAAATGGTTGTAAAGCATCAGAATTTTTTGACCTCAATCCACGCCGATACAATCAGTCGCAACTCACCCTTAGCGAACGATTTGTAATCACAAAAGAAAAAGGCTCCATTGCATTTATCTCCAGCACCCACTATGGCATTTTGCAGTACCTCGATGTATTTACTGAAAAATGGTATGATGCCTTAGCTACTACTCACTATGGCAAATCAATAGGTGAAATACACAAGCAGGCTATTCAGAAAATGCTGGAAACAACCACGCTTTCTGACCCTGCTGCAAGATTAACTGCCGAAGAATATCACCTGCATGGCGACCCCGTATTGCGCATTCACACACAGTTGAAACCCGATTATAAAATTGATTCTAACAGCATCATTATTTCTCCTGCAGTTACAACTGCCAATACCGATTCTGTTTCGCTTCAATTTACAGTAGACAATCAGGGTATGGCTACTACTGATACTGCTAAGGTGAGTGTGTATCGCCGCTTTGCCGACAATCGTGAAATGAAAGTGGCCGACACATTACTCATTAACCTCAGCAATAGTAAGCAGCTGCAATTTCGCCTGCCGGTTGGCGGCAAAGGCGAAGCCGGCAACAATGCGTTTGTTATCAGAATTGATGAACCCAATGTTATCGACGAAGCATTGGAAACAAACAACAATGCCAGCAAACATTTTATAGTTGCCAATGAAGGCATGCAACCAATTTGGCCACTCAATTACGGTATTGTAAATACATGGCCTACTGCATTGTTTGCTTCTCCTTTCGATATCACTGCCGACTCTGCAACCTATCGCTTACAAATAGACACAACCACAGCATTCAACTCGCCAATCTTGTATCAATTGGATACGACCAGCCGTAATGGTGCTGTTCAGTTTTTGCCAGCAAATACACTACAAGCAGGCAAGGTGTATTACTGGCGTACTACTGTTGTAACCAATGGCAATCCTGGTATTTGGTCACAGGCATCATTCACTTACTTGCCAGGCAGTGGCGTTGGTTTCAACCAGGGGCATTATTACCAGCAGCTTCGCTCGTCTTACAACAATATGCTGCTCAATGCAAATCGTCAATACAAGTACGTTAATAAATTTAACAACCTGTACATTACGCATGGTATTTATCCGTACAGCGCTACAGAAGATTTGCATTTGAGCATTACGCCAAATGGCAATTCTAATATTTACAGTGCCTGTATTGGTCAAAGTATAATTGTGAATATTTTTGATTCACTGAGCTTCATACCCTACACCAACCCGGCACAGGTAAATTCAACTGTTGGTGGTTGTGCTCCCAATTATCCGGGCAGAACGTACAACTATGAATTCAAATATTTTCCTGCAGCCAACCGCAAACGCATCATGGATTTTATCGACAGTATTCCAACCGGACAGTTCGTTGCGGTTCGTTTGGTAGTCGATCCTCCCTACGATTCAATCAAAGTTGATTTTTGGAAAAGAGATACCACTCTTTATGGATCTGGCAATTCATTGTACCACACACTGCTGCGTCAAGGCTTTACAGAGTTAGACAGCCTCAATCGTACACGCACCTTTAGCTTTGTATTTAAGAAAAACGACTCCGTTGCATTCAAACCAACCTATCTGTTTTCTGAAGGGCTGAACGACCTGCCGGTACTCAGTGTTGACCTGCCTATGACCGATACTTTGGGCAGTATTACTTCGCCATGGTTTGGCCCCGCCAGCAGTTGGGATAGTTTGTTTTGGGCGGGGTTGAATATACCAGAACCAAACGGGCAGCAATCCGACACCGTTACCACTTCTGTCATCGGCAGAAAAAAAGATGGCACTACGCAACTCTTATTTACACTCAACAACACCCAACAGACACATGCCTTAATAGCTGCCAAAAGTATTGACGCGGCTGTGTACCCTTACATACAGTTGCGCCAAACTACTGCAGATAGTGACAATGCCACCCCCTATCCGTTGGATTACTGGCGGGTAATTTTCAATCCTGCTCCGGAAGGTGTAATGCAAACCGGCGAATATTTCAACTTTACCAAGGATGCGCAAACCGAATTGTTTAAAGACACATTGCTCACCAATATAGATACGTTACGTTTTGGCGTTGCCTTCCGCAACATAAGCACCGGCAGTTACACCGATAGCCTTGTAGCCCGTATTCATTTGGAAGACAGCCTTGGCAACAAAATGCAGCTGCTGCAGCAAAAGCTGAAACCACTGGCCGCTGGCGACAGTTTACACCTGTTTTTTGAAAGCCCTTTAGAAAATATTACCGGCCCATGGAAATTGTACGCCAGCATCAATGCTGATGGTGCACAATCTGAAATAAGCCTCGACAACAACTTTGTGTACCTGCCCTTTTATGCAAAATATGTATCGGTAGTACCGGGCAACTCAAGGGTGTTTGAAGGCACAGGCAACTGGAGCGATTCTGCCAGATGGACGCCTTATGGTTTGCCACAATGCAATGAAAAAGTGTACATCCGGGGCAACTGCGTAGTAGATATTGCCAATGCGGTTTCTGATTCTTTATTTATTGAAAAAACAGGCAGGCTCGAATTTGCCACTGGCAGCGCCATGCTCAATGTAGGCTGCAGTGCTGATGGTGGTGGTAAGTTGGCCACAATAAAAGGTACTCTGGTTGCAAGCGATGGTTTATTCCACATCAATGGTGGCTTATTGTTTGCCGACAGCAGCAGGTTTTACCAAAGTGGTGGTCGTATTGTGCTTGACCCTAACAATGGCGACGCTGCCACTTCTATGCGTTTTGGCAACCAGTTTGATGCACTCAACCGTGAACCTTTGGCGGTGCTTTCATTTGGCGGCCTGAGTGCTGATACCTCTGCTTACAAACCCTACGTGCAGGGCATCATTGAAGCTACAGGTGGCAGTATCGAAATCATTGATCCTCCCTTGTACGATTCCATGTTTACATTCTTCTTTTCGAATGTGGATGTAAACAACATCACATTCGATAGTGCCCACCAACTTGTGCTGGGTAGTACCAATGTCGCCATTACCGACAGCAGCCGCATAAACCAGTTCTTGATGCAGCTGGATGAAATGGGTGGCGATGGCTATGTGGCTTTTGGCAAACTCATCATTAAAGCCAATGCAATGCCCGGCAGAAAAGTGGTGCTGCGTGGCCCTACCGGAATTTTCCTCCGCATCAGGGGCGGACTAAGGCTGGAAGATGGCGCAATACTGGAACTGAAAGACGGACTGGAACTGAAACTGGAATACGAATAATCAACAAGTGCCCAAGGGCTGTGTATTGATATCGGGCAACGGGTAAAATAGTTGCCCGATATTTACGTTTATAAAGCAGCCGCATTGGCTGTTCAAACCACCATCACTTCTGCATGAACCGCATCGTTTTTATTACGATATCCACGCTGTTGCTCTGCCATTTTTCGGCAAGGGCACAGTTTCGCAAATACTCCAATGAATTTTTAAATATTGGTGCCGGAGCCCGTTCGCTGGGTATGGGTGGTGCCAGCATAGCCACTGCCGATGGTGCCACCGCCGGTTATTGGAACCCTGCTCGTCTGGCCGCCGTGAGAGACAACCCTCAACTCTCCCTCATGCATGCCGAATATTTTTCGGGCATCGGCAAATATGATTTTGCAGGCATTGCAATTCCCATGCAAGACAACCGTCGTACACTTGGCATTTCTTTACTACGCTTTGGTATTGATGACATTCCTAATACCTTGTTTTTGGTAGAGCCCGACGGCCGACCCAACTACAACAATATCGAAACATTTTCGTCGGCCGATTATGCATTGATGGTGGGCATGAACCAAATGCTGTACGAAACCGACGACCGTGAGTTATCCATTGGGGGCAATGTAAAAATCATTCACCGCAATGTGGGCAGTTTTGCCAAAGCCTGGGGCTTTGGTATAGATGCCGGTATAAACTATCGTGCCGAAAGGTGGTCGGTGGGTGCCGTGCTCCGCGATGCTACCAGCACCTTCAACATGTGGAGCTTTCGTTTTACAGAAAGAGAAAAACAAGCCCTCTATCTTACCAGAAACGATATACCACAAACATCAACCGAACTTACTGCTCCACGCCTGCTCATTGGCGGTGCATACGGTTTTATGCTTACAGAAAAAATAGAACTACTGGCAGAGTTGCAACTCGACAATACGTTTGATGGAAAACGCAACACCGTTATCAGTACAGATTTTATCAGTATCGATCCGCGGCTTGGCCTCGAACTGAATGTAGGCGAAGTATTTTCTGTACGTGGCGGTGTCAGCAATTTTCAGCAGGCACTCAAAGACGGCGACAGTACCAACACACAAAAAACATGGATTTTTCAACCGGCGCTGGGTGCTGGCTTTAAAATCAAAAACGTGAAAATTGATTATGCCTTTACCAACCTGGCCAACCAAACATCGCCGCTCTACACCCACATTATTTCTTTATCTGTTGACCTGAAAAGAAAGGAGAACTAATGAAAACATGGAAGGTCATACTCAGCATTTTCTGCATTACACTATTACACAGTTGGAGCATTACTCCGGCTGCTGCGCAGTACAACAACGAATGGATTAATTACAACAGAACGTACTATAAATTCACGATTGCCTCACCGGGCATTTACCGCATTACAAAAGCCACGCTGGATGCTGCAGGTTTAGGCAATGCACAGGCTCAACATTTTCAACTATGGCGCAACGGGCAAGAAGTGCCCCTGTTCACAAGCGTTACCACAGGCACATTTGGTGTAAGTGATTACCTCGAGTTTTTTGCCAACAGAAATGATGGCCTTGCTGATAAACCTTTGTATCGTACACAAACCGATCATTTAGACAACCGCAGAAGTTTGTTTACGGATACCGCTGCGTATTTTTTAACCATCAATACTAATGGCAGCAACCTCCGTGTCAATGCCATCAACAATGCTGCTGCAGGTTCAGCGCTTACGCCGGCAGCTTATGTATGGCACAATGCCCGGTTCGAGTATCAGAGTTTGGCTACGGGCACTCCACGCCCCTATGTCAATCGTGGCTTTGCTATCAACTTTGGAGAGTACGTGTATTCATCCGCATACGACCGTGGTGAAATGATGTCGTCGAACGATATTTTTCCTGATCAAAACAGTGTTGACTTTACAGACCGTACTGCCAAATTCAACAACCTGCTACCCTACACAGGTGCCGGTGTGCAAGCAAAAGTAAAAGTATCCATAGCGGGCAGTGCTCCCAATACCAGAACGGTTCGCATATTACTGAACAACATTACCCTCTATGACAGAAGCTATTCGCAGTTTGATGCCCGTATTGATTCTGTTACAACCGTAAGCCCTTCATTACTTAATGCCAGCATTACAGAAATTGGCATTAAGAACCTCAGCACCAATCCAAACGATCGTATAGTGGCGGGCTTTGCCGAAATAGATTACCCTCGCCTGCCCGATGCCGGCAATGCAACCTCGCTCAGTTTTTACCTGCCAGCCACTGGCAATAGTACGTTACTCGAAATCAGTGGGCTCAATCATGGTGGTATTACGCCATTATTATACAACCTTAGCAGCAATACACAAATGCCCGGCATTATTCAGGGCGATGGTAAAGTAAGATTCCTGCTGCCAGCTGCGGAACAATCAGAGCAGTTTTGGCTGACAGCCAATAACCCACAGGCTATCAGAAATGTAACCACACTTACGGCACGCAATTTTGTAAACTATGCGCAGCAAGCCAATCAGGGCAATTACATGATTGTAACCAATAAGCTGCTGCTGGGTGGTGCCAACAACCCGGTAGAAGCATATCGCCAATACCGTAGCAGTGCAGCAGGCGGTAGCTTCAATGCAAAGATCGTTACCATTGATGAGTTGGTCGATCAGTTTGCCTTTGGCATAAAAATGCATCCATCCTCTATCAAAAACTTCTTACGCTATGCCCGCAATTCTTTTTCACTTGGCATATCGCATTGCTTCCTCATTGGTAAGGGTGTAACCTATGATGAAATGCGGACCTACGAAAGCCATCCGCAGGCAAGCAGCTTGTTTTTATTACCAACATGGGGCTATCCCGCATCCGATATTATGCTGGCAACCGATGGCTTAAATACAAGCAACATTCCGGTAAATATTGGCCGCTTAAATGTGATACGCACCAGCGAAGTAACCGACTACCTGAACAAAGTAAAAGAATACGAAAACAGATACACACAAGCACAAACAACCACTGGAATACTGCAGCAAGACAAAGCCTGGATGAAAAATGTAGTGCATGTAGTGGGTGCCAATGATGCCGCCATTGAGCAACTGATTGGCCCGTACATGAATAATTATAAGCGAACCATTGAAGATACTTTGTTTGGTGGAAAGGTAACTACTTTCAATAAATTCAGCAGTACCACTGGTGCTGTTATCGAAAATGAACTGCTGGAAAAGCTGTTTGAGCAAGGCTTTAGTTTGCTCACCTACTTTGGTCACTCATCGGCTACAGCGTTAGATTACAACCTCGATGATCCTTCCCGATACAACAACCCCGGCAAGTATCCTGTGTTTTTGCTGAATGGTTGTAACGCAGGCAATTTTTACACTTTTGATACCACCCGTTTAACAAACATCAACACCATTTCTGAAAAATACATTCTGGCACCAAACCGTGGTGCCATTGCCATGATAGCCAGCACACACTTTGGCATAGTAAACGGTTTGAATGTTTACTCCACCGGTTTTTACAGATCAATGAGTGCCCTCAACTATCGCCAGAGTATTGGCCAAAATATGCGTGATGCCATCAACTATCAAAACACTCTGTGGGGCATCAACGATTACCTGGCCCGCATTCATACTGAGCAGCAAACCCTACATGGCGACCCTGCAGTAAAAGCCTACTCTTTCGATTTACCAGACTACAGTGTTGAACCAGCAAACATCAACATCAACCCCACTTTTTTATCCATTGCCGAAACGAATTTTAAAACCAAGGTTTTTTATTACAACCTCGGCAAAGCCATCAACGATTCTATTACAATCAACGTAACCCGCCAATACCCTCAGAGCAGCATTTATCCCAATGGCTTTACTGAAGTGGTTTTCAGCAGAAAAGTAAAAGCCCCACTGGCCATTGATTCGTTTGAAATAAGCCTGCCCATTTTTGCTGAAAGAGATAAAGGCAGCAATCGGATAACCGTTACACTCGATACAGAAAATAAAATAACCGAACTAACGGAGCAAAACAACAGCGCCATTCGTGACATTGTGATTTTTGAAGATGAACTGCGGCCGGTATATCCGTACAATTTTGCCATCGTTAATAAAGCCAACATCAAGCTGATGGCTTCTACCTCCAATCCGTTTAGCGAAGTGAAAAACTACCGCATGGAACTGGACACCACCGAATTGTTTAGCTCTGCGTTTAAGGTTGTTCGCAATGTATCAGCCAAAGGTGGCCTCATTGAGTTTGACCCCGGCACTACTTTACAGGATAGCACGGTGTACTACTGGCGGCTCGGCATTGTAAATAGTGCCGGCGAAGTGCCCCGCTGGAACAACGCCTCATTTGTGTACCTCAATGGTACGCAAACCGGTTTCAACCAAAGCCATTTTTACCAGCATACTAAAAGCGGTACCGAACGCTTGTACATTGATACTACCAGCCGTAGCTGGAAATACAACACCCGCTTAAACAACCTGTTCGTTAACCATTCTATCTTCCCCATTACAGGTACTGCCGATGGCGATTTCAGTATCAGTGTCAACAACAGCATCATTTCAGCCAGCTTTTGCGTGGGGCATTCTATAGCTATCAATGTGTTTGATCCCGTCACCTTCAAACCCATGCGCAACTATCCCGGTGGTTTGTACGGCAGTGGTATGAACAATTGTGTGCCCTTCCCCAACCTGAGCCGCCAATTCAATTTTGAGTGGGACGACCGCGATACCGGCAACCGCCGCAAAATTCTCAACTTCATGGACAACGGCATACCCAACGGTTCGTATGTGCTGGTGCGCAAAGTATTGGACGCACCTTATGACCAGGAAACCTTTGCCGAAACACTCAAAAATGATGAGCAGTTTTTTGGCGCCGGCAACAGCATTTACCATCGCCTGAAAACAGCAGGCTTCAATGAAATTGATTCTTTCAAACGGGCACGTATTTATATTTTCCTCTACAAAAAAGGCGACCCCACTTTTATCCCCGTGTTACGGATGAGTGAAGGCTTGTACGACCGCATTCAAATGAATGCCAACGCCCCTACTCCAGACTCGTTAGGTTTTATCACTTCTCCATTGTTTGGGCCTGCCAAAAGTTGGAAAGAAGTAAAATGGCGTGGCCGTGGCATTGACGCTGTACCCAGCGACATACCCATTGTAGATGTGATTGGTGTAGATGGCAGCGGCAATGAAACACTGCTGCGCAAATTGGCACTCAACCAACAAGACAACGACATTTCGAACGTGAGTGCCACTGCTTATCCTTATATCAAACTGCGAATGGAAAACATGGATCAGCTGAATGGTACGCCGTATCAACTGAGGTGGTGGCGCTTGTATTACACACCGGTACCCGAAGGTGCACTGGCACCCAATGTGCTGTTGCATTTCAAAGATTCGCTGACACTGGGCGAACCACTCGACTTTAAAATAGCGTTCAAAAACATCAGCGAATCGGCATTCGACAGCCTGCGGTTGAAAGTGTATGTGGTAGACAAAAACAATGTGCAGCACGACATTGTATTGCCCCGCAAAAAGCCACTCATCAGCGGCGATACCACTACCGTTTCCTTTACCATTGATACCAGAAATTACGGCGGCATCAATACGTTGTACGTGGCCGTAAACCCCGACAACGATCAGCCGGAGCAATACTTCTTCAACAACTTTTTGTTCAAAACATTTTATGTAGAAGAAGACAAATACAACCCGCTGCTCGATGTAACTTTTGATGGCGTTCGCATACTCAACCGCGACATCGTTTCGTCCAAACCGCAAATACAAATCAAGCTGAAAGATGAGAACCCCTTCCTCGCATTGAACGATACCGCCGGCGTTACCATTCGCCTGAAATATCCGCAGGAAAGCGTGGCCCGCACTTACCGCTGGAATACGGATACCCTCCGCTTCACCCCTGCCAATGTGAGTGGTGGCGACAACACAGCTACCATCGACTTTACGCCCACTTTGAACCAAGACACGGAAGGCAGCGAATACGAACTGACCGTAACGGGTAAGGACCGCAACAACAACCGGGCGGGCAACCTCGAATACCGGGTGACTTTCCAGGTGTTCAACAAACCCATGATCAGCAACCTGCTGAACTACCCCAACCCTTTCAGTACCAGCACCGCCTTTGTATTTACGATTACCGGTCAGGAAGTACCGCAGGAGTTTAAGATTCAGATACTCACCATCACCGGTAAAATAGTGCGGGAAATAACCCGGCAAGAACTTGGCCCCCTGCACATTGGCACCAACATTACCGAGTACAAATGGGATGGCACCGATACCTATGGCCAAAAGCTGGCCAATGGCGTGTACCTGTACCGGGTGGTAAGCAGCCTCAACGGCAGCCGCATGGAGCAGTTTAAACTCAACGACACTTTCGACCAAAACAGCCAGGACATCACCGATAAGTTCTTCAACAAGGGCTATGGCAAAATGGTGATTTTGAGGTAGGAAGAAAGACCGGAAGTCGGGAAGTCCGAAAGATAGGTGATGAAGCCCTGATCCCGATAGCTATCGGGATCTCGAAGGGCGGGAAGACGGGAAGTCCGAAAGTCCAGAGTCCGTAGACCGTAGAAGAGCAACCATAGACAACCACACTACTCTACGTCACCTCTCCTATGGAGAGGACGGGTGAGGTTGATAAATTCGAAAGACCGGAGTCGGTAGTCCGGAGACGGGTTTCTCCCCTCCTTGGAGAGCCTGCCCCGCTGCAAGCGGGGGGTGGCCTTCAGGCCGGGGTGGGCAATAAGTCCGAAAGTCTGGTCGTCGGTAGTCAGCCGTCCGTCCTCCCCACTCATTACCGCATTTCGAAAACCTTTTACGCATACTAAACACCCTGCTAGCTCAGGGTGTTTTACTTTTGCGCCCTTCTCAATAGTAAAAGCAACACAGTAGTATGGCAAAAATTGGCATCAACATAGCAACCGGTAGTTTACAACAGGCAGAAATGATTGTGGGTATCGACCTTGGCACCACCAACAGTTTGGTGGCCATCATTCACCCCGAAAGCGGCCGCCCCGTTGCCCTGAAAGAACACGACAGCAGTTCGCTGGTGCCATCCGTAGTGCATTTCGATGCTTTTGGCAATGCCAGCGTGGGCGAAAAAGCCCGCCAGTTTCTGGAAACAGAACCGCAAAACACCATCTTTAGTGCCAAGCGCCTCATGGGCAAAAGCTACAAAGACGTGCAGCAGCATGCCGACTTTTTTACCTACAAAGTGATAGACGACGACACCGAAAGCCTGGTGAAAGTGCAGGTAGGCGACCGTTTCTTCTCACCCATTGAGCTTTCTTCTTTTATACTGAAAGAACTGAAAAACCGGGCTGAGCACATCTTGAAAACGCCCGTTACCAAGGCCGTGATTACCGTGCCCGCTTACTTCAACGATGCCCAGCGCCAGGCTACCCGTGATGCGGGCAAGCTGGCTGGCCTTGATGTGCTGCGCATTGTAAACGAACCTACCGCTGCCAGCCTTGCCTACGGCATTGGCATCGACCCCACCGAAGAAAAAACCATTGCCGTGTACGACCTCGGCGGTGGCACTTTCGATATCTCCATTTTACGCATCAGTCAGGGTGTGTTTGAGGTGCTGAGCACCAATGGCAACACCTACCTCGGCGGCGACGATTTTGACCGGGCCATTGTGCAGCACTGGGTGCAGCAGAGCGGCCTCGATATGCAGGAAGTACAAGCCAACAAGCAGTTGCTGCAAAGCCTGCGCCTGGCGGCAGAAAGCGCCAAGAAACACCTGAGCAAGGCCGACCATTATCATGCCGATGTAAACGGCGATGTACTGAGCATTACCCGTGCCGAATTTGATGCGCTGATTGCGCCACTTATTGACGCCAGCATCCACTGCTGCACTCAAGCCATGAAAGATGCTGGTCTGCAGCCCAGCGATATACAGGAAGTGGTGATGGTGGGAGGCAGCACCCGTGTGCCTGCGGTAAAAGCCGCCGTGAGTGCCTTCTTTGGCCGCCCTGTGCACGACGAAGAAAACCCCGACGAAGTGGTGGCCCTCGGTGCTGCGGTGCAAGCCGATATTTTGGCGGGCAACAACAAAGACGTATTGCTGCTGGATGTAACGCCGCTGAGCCTGGGCATTGAAACCATGGGCGGTCTGATGGATGTGCTCATCCCCCGCAACAGCAAAATACCCACTGGCGCCGGCCGCCAGTACACCACGCAAAAAGATGGCCAGAGTGGTATGCGCATCAGCGTGTACCAGGGCGAACGTGACCTGGTGCAGGACAACCGCAAGCTAGCAGAGTTTAACCTCACCGGCATACCCGCCATGCCTGCCGGACTGCCCAAGGTGGACATTCGTTTTCTCATTAATGCCGACGGCATATTGCAGGTAAAAGCGAAGGAACTGCGCAGCGGCGTGGAAACCGCCATTGAAGTGCAGCCGCAGTACGGCCTTACCGATGCAGAAGTAGAACGCATGTTACTCGAAAGCATTACGCATGCCAAAGATGATATTGCTACCCGTGCCCTGGTAGAAGCCCGCACCGAAGGGCAGCAACTGCTGGAAACCACGGAGAAGTTTATTGGCAAACATGCCGCTCACCTCACAGTGGAAGAACTCACTGCTACTGCCGCTGCCATGCAGGCACTGCAGCTGGCGCTTACCATGAGCGACAAAGACCTGCTGCACAAAAAAATGGAAGAACTGAACGACATTAGCCGCCCCTACGCCGAACGGGTGATGGACATTGCCATTAGCCAAAGCATGAAGGGCCAGAAAATATAACCGCTTCTACCCCAACGGTAAAACGAGAACGGTCTTGCAGTGATGCAAGGCCGTTTTTGGTTTTGCACGTCTACATGAGGATTCCGGCGGCAGTGCCAAAGGGAGTTTATTGTAGCAAGCGGTGTTTTTTTCCAGCAACGTCTCCCGCAGGGGACGTTGCGTCAAATAAAAGCCAAGGTTAATTTTTACCTATCTGAAAAAACTTCGATACGCAACGTCCCTAAAGGAGACGTTGCTGGCAAACCAGTACATTTCAATTCGCATTTATAATTCATCATTCATCATTCAAAAAAAAGCCGCCGGCAATCGATGAGGATTCCGGCGGCAGTGCCAAAGGGAGTGTATTGTAGCAAGCGGTCTTTTAGAGTGGAATGTTCCCGTGTTTTTTACGGGGGCGCTTTACTACTTTATTTTCCAGCATGGCAAATGCTTTTATCAACTTGCGGCGTGTTTCTTTCGGTTCTATTACTTCATCTATAAAGCCTCTTTCTGCCGCCTGGTAAGGGTTGGCAAACAAGGCCGCATATTCAGCTTCTTTTTCCAACAATTTTTGTGCGGGGTCTTCGGCTTCCGAAATATCTTTTTTGAAAATGATTTCACTGGCGCCCTTGGCTCCCATCACGGCTATTTCGGCAGTGGGCCACGCATAGTTCATGTCGGCACCAATGTGTTTGCTGTTCATTACATCGTAGGCGCCGCCATAGGCTTTGCGGGTAATTACGGTACATCTCGGCACGGTTGCTTCGCTGAGAGCATACAGCAATTTGGCCCCGTTGGTAATAATGCCGTGCCACTCCTGATCGGTTCCCGGCAAAAAGCCCGGCACATCTACCAACACCAATAAAGGTATGTTGAAACAATCGCAAAAACGAGTAAACCGGGCACCTTTTCTCGAACTTTCTATATCGAGCACACCGGCCAAACTCATGGGCTGATTGGCCACTATGCCAATGCTGCGACCAGCCAGCAAAGCAAAGCCCACCACAATGTTGTCGGCGTAATCTTTCTGCACTTCAAAAAAGCTATCGGTATCGCAAATGCCGGCTATCACCTGCCGCATGTCGTAGGGCTGGTTGGCACTCTCGGGCACCACGGTTTCCAATTCTTCCCGCAGTTCATTGCCCAATTCATACGGATATTTTGGTGCAACATCTTCACAGTTTTGCGGCATGTATAGCAACAATCGTTTCACCTGATTGATGCAATCCTGATCGTTCATAGCTGTAAGGTGCGTTACACCCGATTTGGTGCTGTGCGTAGAAGCACCGCCCAACTCTTCGGCACTCACTTCTTCGTTGGTCACGGTCTTCACTACATTGGGGCCGGTTACAAACATGTAGCTGGTGTTTTCTACCATGATGGTAAAATCCGTCATGGCTGGTGAGTACACGGCACCACCGGCGCATGGCCCCATAATGGCGCTGATTTGTGGTATCACACCACTGCTCTGCACATTGCGGTAAAAAATATCGGCATAGCCACCCAGCGAACGAACTCCTTCTTGTATACGGGCCCCACCACTATCGTTGAGGCCAATCATGGGCGCACCGGTTTTCATGGCAGCATCCATCACCTTGCAAATTTTTTCGGCATGGGTTTCGCTCAGCGCACCGCCAAACACGGTAAAGTCTTGTGCAAATACATACACCAGCCGGCCATGCACAGTACCGTAGCCCGTTACTACACCATCGCCGTAATACTGTTGGTCTTCCATGCCAAACTCTTTGGTGCGGTGTGTTACCAATGCACCTATTTCTTCAAAGCTGCCGGGGTCCATCAGCAGGCTGATTCTTTCCCTGGCGGTGAGCTTTCCTTTTTTGTGTTGGGTAGCAATGCGGGCCTCGCCACCACCCAGTTTGCCTTGGGCAATTTTATCTCTCAGTATGTCTGCTTTCGATTTCATGTATGTTGTATTTATGCAGGAAAATAAATCAATGTGCCAGGCGGCGTTTCCAGCTGGTGGTTTTGTTATTTACCGGTTGCAATACCTGCTGCTGTTGTAGATAATGATGCAGCGCAATAATAGCCGCCAGCTTGGCATCGGCTTCTTGCCTCTCTTTCAGCAGGTAGGGTGTGTAGTAGTTTTTTACAAAATGTGTATCGAAGTTGCCAGAGAAAAACGCATCATGCTCAAACACAAATGTGCCGAATGGCAGCGTGGTGCTCACCCCTTCTATTTTGTATTGTTTAATGGCATCCAGCATTTTGGTGATGGCTTCAGTCCGGGTTTTGCCATGCACTACCAGCTTGGCTATCATGGGGTCGTAGTAAATGGGAATGCTCATGCCTTCTTCGTAGCCGTCATCTACCCGTATGCCTTCGCCCACGGGCTTTTGGTAGCGGGTAAGCGTACCAATAGAAGGCATAAAATTATTGAGCGGATCTTCGGCATACACCCTCAGTTCTATGGCATGTCCGTTGGCTTTGATATCCTCTTGCGAAATGCCCAACACTTCGCCCCGGGCTATGCGTATTTGTTGCTCCACCAAATCGAGTCCGATAATCATTTCACTCACCGGGTGCTCTACCTGCAGGCGGGTGTTCATTTCAAGAAAATAAAAATTGCGTTGGTCATCTACCAAAAACTCTACGGTGCCAGTGCTAACATAGTTGCAACTCTTGGCCACCATCACCGCAGCCTGTCCTATTTTTTCCCGCATCTCTGGGGTAACAATAGCACTTGGTGTTTCTTCCACCACTTTTTGGTGGCGTCGTTGTATGCTGCACTCCCGTTCGAGTCCGTGAATCACATTGCCGTATTTATCGGCCACCACCTGCACTTCTATGTGGCGGGGTGAGCTTACATATTTTTCAATAAACACTGAGCCATCGCCAAATGAAGACGTGGCCTCGCTGATGGCCCGTTCCATTTGCTCCTGCATGTCTTCGGGGCGTTCTACAATGCGCATGCCCTTGCCACCACCACCAGCCGAAGCTTTGATGAGAATAGGATAGCCAATCTTTGCGGCTACTTCTATGGCGAGGTTCACATCTTCAATGGCTTTATCGATGCCGGGCACCATGGGTATGTTGTATTGCTTCACACTTTCTTTGGCGGCCAGCTTGCTACCCATAATGCGCATGGCTTCGGGCGTAGGGCCAATGAACTCAATGCCTGCTTCTGTTACCTTTTGGGCGAAGTCGGCATTTTCACTCAAAAAACCATAGCCGGGGTGAATGCCATCTACACCGAGCTCTTTGCAAATGGCAATGATTTTATCGCCGTTGAGGTACGATTGATTGCTGGGTGCGGGGCCCAAACAAACCGCTTCATCAGCATAGCGTACATGCGGACTATTACGGTCGGCTTCGGAGTATACGGCTACAGCTTTGATGCCCATTTTACGAATGGTACGCATGATGCGCAGAGCAATTTCGCCACGGTTGGCTACAAGTATTTTTCGCATGCAAAATGTTTTTGCGTCAATGAAAGAAACGTTATTCGAGCACTACGAGAACCTGCCCTTTGTCTACGGCTTGTCCGGCTTTTACCAATACTGATTTGATGGTGGCTGCAGCATGTATCATGATGCTGTTTTCCATTTTCATGGCTTCGAGTATCAGCAGGCGGTCGCCTTCCTGCACTTGCTGGCCGGCTTCAACCGACACACTCAATACGAGGCCCGGCATGGGTGCTTTTACTTCTTTGATGTGCTTGCTGCCGGCAGCGCTGTACCCCATGCTGTCGAGCATTTGGTCGAGGCTGTCTTTGATGTTCACATCGTAAGTATTGCCGTGCACTTCTACCTGCATGGTTTTGTGGTCGGCAGCGGCATCCAGCACTTTGCCATTCACCGACTGATGCTGGTATATAAGATGGTACACATGGTTAGCTTCCGCCACAATATCGGCTTGTGCCATGTCGCTTTCGGTAAGCGTAAATACAAATCCGTTGGCCTTTACCAGAAAGGCCTGTTGTTGGTCAGACATAAGCGGGGTGATTTGAATAAATGATGCGACTGCTTGCTGTGCAGCAGGCGGTTTTCCGACAGGTCATGGCAATCGTTGCAAGTGTGATGGTGAACACGATGTTGCAGTATTAAAATTGGTACAATCTCACCGCTGTCTGTATGACAACAATCATGCGGATGCGTGGCAGAAAATCGTACCATTTACTTAGGCCTAAACAAGATACAGCCCTTGCGGGGCAAATGCAATGGGACGCGAAAAACAGGACGCGGATGCAAACGGATGGGTTCGGATTTTCACGGATGCATAGCTGTCGCAGGCCTCCCGGCCTGTGACGGTGCGTTACTAATGCAGCAAAACCAAGAAGGCAAAATACATTAGCCGCAGATGCACAGATTTTTTCGGAATCGAACAGCTGTCGCAGGCCTCCCGGCCTGTGACGGTGCGTTACTAATGCAACAAAACCAAGAAGGTAAAATACATTAGCGCTGATGCACAGATTTTTTGGTTACTGATTGACAAAGAGAGTAACCCTTTGTCACAGGCCGGGAGGCCTGCGACAGAAAATGCAAACCAACAAGGCAAAATAGATTAGCCACAGATACACAGATTATTTAGGTTAATCGTTGACTACAATTAGAGAGCAACTTTTTTGTCACAGGCCGGGAGGCCTGCAACAGAAAATGCTGCCCACATCAGACATCCTACATCTCCTCCTATCTTCGCCCTCCTAAAAAATGGTTGTATGATGCGTCGTGGTTTGTATGGGTTGCTTTTTCTGGCAGTGTTGACATTGGGTTGCAGCAGCAGCCGCAAGAGCAGCAACACGCCGGCTGATTTTTTTCAATACCAACCAGGTAAAGCAGCAGCCATTAGTGCCCACCGCGGTGGCGGCGATTACAAAGGCTACCCTGAAAACTGCATCGAATCGTTTGCCTGGCTGGCAGCACAAATGCCCGTGACCATTGAATGCGACATCAGCATGAGCAAAGACAGCGTACTGCTGATGATGCACGACGACAGCTACAACCGCACTACCACCGGCAGCGGTAAAATCAGCGACTCCCTGTTTGCCTACAGCCAAACCCTGCTGCTGAAAGACAACATGGGCAACCTCACCAACTTTCGCATTCCTACATTGGAACAAGTGCTGGCATGGGGCAGCAACAAAGTGACGTACACTCTCGATGTAAAACGCAGTGTGCCGTTTGAAAAAGTGGTGGCGCTGGTACAGCAATACAAAGCCCATCGCTATGCAGCCATCATTACCTACAATGCACAGGATGCAGCCAAAGTGCACCAGCTGGATAAAGACGTGATGATATCCGTAACCATCCGCAACGAAGAGGAATACAACCGCCACAAAGCATTGGGCATACCCGACAACCGCATGATTGCTTTTGTGGGTACCCGAGAGCCCAACAGTGTATGGCTGCAAACACTGCACAGCAAAGGCATCCGCTGTATACTCGGCACCTTGGGCAACCTCGACAAAATGGCTGCTGCCAAAAGCGACACCCTCTACCAAACATGGTACAAAGCCGGTGCCGACATGATGAGCACCGACCGGCCACTGGAGGCATGGAAAGCCCTGCAGCAATAACCAAAATACCCGCTACACGGTATGCGGCTACTAAGTAAAATCCATTTTATTTGAACCTCATTCAACCGACTTTACTGTATTTGACATGCACTAAGTAATGCATTAATGCATACACCTAATTGACCTGACCCCTACACCCACCATGAACAGCGGAGCCCTTCGGGGCTCTGTTTTTTTGAGGGATCAATATCCCTTGTTTATTCCATCGAAAAAATGAGCAATTGCTACACATGCAGGTTATTTAAACTTAACTTAGAGCAAACACTTTATATCCCCTTTTTCGAATGTTTTTTTTGAGTGCTTGACATTCCTGATGCAGTTTTTTTATTGAAGTAAGTAGCCACGGTAACCCCCTAAACCTTCATACCAATGTCTAACACATTTTACCTGCAACAGCAGAACCCCAACCAGTTCAATCCGGCTGAACATCCGGCAGTGTTCACAGAAATTGGCAGACTCTTTCGTAGCTTATTTCCGTTTGCTGCCCAAAACAAAGCCAGCCTGCTGGCCCGGTTTCTTCGCCACCATTCCATTAACAGGATGATTGCCAGCACCAATCCGCCGCTGTTTCACAACATTGTGAATGGCACTACGAGTACTTCGGCCACAGAGTCGCTGTTTGCGGTGAATGAAGGCAACCAATCTTTTTGCAACGATTTGGAAGCATACATTGGCAGACTCCTTCGCTAAGGCATTGCGCAGCATATTCTTCTGGCAAAAACTTTACATTCGCCGCCAGAAAAAATAACCAACAGTTATGAAGCCAGAAGCCGTAGCGCAGCAGCGCAGCCAGGGAAAATGTGAGATGTGTGCCGCCAGCAGCCCGCTGAAATTGTACGAAGTGCCGCCGCAAGACATTCCTTCGGCCGACACCGTGATGATGATTTGCGACACGTGCCTACAGCAAATAGAACAAAAAGCTGAACTGGACCACAACCACTGGCAATGCCTGAGCACCAGCATGTGGAGCGAAGTGCCTGCCGTGCAGGTAGTAAGCTGGCGTATGCTCAACCGGCTGCGCAACGAAAGCTGGGCCGCCGACCTGCTTGACATGCTCTACCTCACTGATGAATGGCTGGCCTTTGCCAAAGCCACCGGCGACCACGAAAGCGATGGCACCGTAAACCTGCACCGCGACTGCAACGGTGCCCAACTCTTTGGCGGCGATACCGTGGTACTCACCAAAAGCCTCGATGTAAAAGGCAGCACCGTGAATGCCCGGGTTGGCACCGTTATCCGCAACATTCGCCTGGTACCTGATAATGTAAACCAGATTGAAGGCCGTATCGAAAACCAGCAAATTGTGATTTTGACGCAGTACCTGCGGAGGCAGCATAGTTAGGGTTGGTAGGTTGGTAGGTTGGAAAGTTGACGAGTTGACGAGTTGATGGGTTGACGAGTTAATTGGTTGATTGGTTGATTCGTTAATTAGGTTTCACATTCAACTAACAGGCTCCAACTTGTGAACTCGTGAACTCTTAAACTAGTCCACTCGTAACCACGTGAACCAGTCACCTCGTCAACTTGTTTCATCTACCTTTATCGCCTCCATTTTTACAAATAACTATGATTAAGACTTCCGCTTTTGCCAGCCTGGCATTGGTTTTTGCAATGGCATGTACCGCCCAGCCCAAGCCAGCAGCCCCCGGCGCACCGGTAGAAACCGGCAAAGCCAACAGCAACTACAAACCTGCATTTGAAGGCCAAACCCGTGGCCCCGGCATGACCTCCGCCACTGCTTACGAAGCCGTGAAACTGGCCGAAGGACTCGGCCGCCCCTGGGCCGTGGTGCCCCTGCCCGATGGCCGCTTGTTGCTCACCATCAAATCGGGCTACATGGAAATTCGCGGTACGGATGGTCAGCTGCAACATAAGATCACCGGTCTGCCCGCCGTAGCCGATCGTGGTCAGGGTGGCCTGCTAGATGTAGTGCCCGATCCTGATTTCGCCAGCAACAAAACCCTTTACTGGGCATACAGCGAGCAGCAGGGCGACTCCAACCTCACGGCCGTGGCAAAAGGCCAGTTGGCCTCCGATGAAAACAGTATTCAAAACATCAGCGTTATTTTTCGGGCTACGCCCAAACTCAAAAGCAGCCTGCACTTTGGCTCTCGCCTGCTGTTTAGCAAAGAAGGTTATTTGTTTGTAACTACCGGCGAACGCAGCAACCTCGATGGCCGCAAACAATCGCAGTGGCTCAACAGTGGTTTGGGTAAAGTATTTCGCATCACCAAAGAAGGCAAACCCGCTCCCGGCAATCCCTTTATCGGTAAGGCCGATGTAATGCCCGAAATATGGAGCTATGGCCACCGCAACCCGCAAAGCCTCGACATGCACCCTGTAACCGGCGAATTGTGGGAAGCCGAATTTGGCCCCCGTGGTGGCGATGAACTCAACCTCATTAAGCCCGGCAAAAACTATGGCTGGCCCATTATTACCTACGGTATTGAATACGGTGGCCCAGCCATTGGCGACGCCATTCAGCAAAAAGATGGCATGGAGCAACCCGTGTATTATTGGGACCCCGTGATATCGCCCAGTGGCATGACTTTTTACAAAGGCAATACCATACCTGAGTGGGAAAACAACCTCATTATTGCCTGCCTGAGCGGCATGCACCTCAACCGCCTGAAACTGGAAAATGGTCGTGTGGCTGGTGAAGAACGTTTACTCTCTAACCTGAATGAACGCTTTCGTGATGTGGCTTACCTCGATGGTAAGTTGTACACGGTTACCGACTCGGGCAAGTTGTATGTGGTAAAAAAGAAATAACGCTTGTGCAGTTGCGCAGCATAAAAAAGGGAGCCGTTTGGTTCCCTTTTTTTATTCGTTATCGCTTTCTGTTGTTCAACTCATCATCAATAGGTCTGAGTTGCGAAGCATTGAAAAGTAAAGCTGGCAAAAGGGCGAAGAGGGCAACAAAACTGGAAGAAAACAACCGCTCCACCACCGACAGGTACAACACCGAAGCCAAGATGGCCAACGCAAAAGCAATGCAAACACCAAGCATGGTTTTGTGCAATTGCTTCTTTTTGAGCAAGGCTTGTGTAGTGAGTTGCGAAAAGTCCTGATGCGTTGTCATGACTGAAGTATTGAGCAGTGAAAACGGGTGTGTGATTTGTGGTAAAACTAATCTGGGATAGCATTTCATAACAGGTCTTTGGGCTAAATGGTTCTAAAACATGTCGGATTTGTACCACCAACTGGCTAAGCGGTTGTTGCATTTTAGCGGTATCAAATCCATCCGTCATGAAACGCAAACAATTTTTACTCAACAGCCTGCTGGCCGTGCCGGCATTGGCCCTTGCCAAAACGGGCACCACAGAAAACCCGCCTGCTTCCAACCCCAAACCCTTTGTTGTACGCAGCGGCCAATCGAGGTTTGGCGATGTGGTGAAGTTTTTGGGCGTTCACCCTAACGATTTAAAAATCAGCAGCAAAGACACCGGCGGCCAGCTCAGCATGTTCGACTACACAGGCCTGGGCAAAGTAGGCCCCATGCTACACATTCACTTTAGGCAAGATGAAATTTTTACCGTAATTGAAGGTGAATACCGATTTGTGGTGGGCAGCGAAACGCATGTACTCGGCCCCGGCCAAACCATTTTTCTGCCCCGTGGCATTCCGCATACCTGGATACAACTGAGCGACAAAGGCCGCCTCATTTACCTGCTGCAACCAGCCGGCAAAATGGAAGAGTTTTTCCAAATCATGAACAAGATGACTACCCGCCCCACGCCCGAAGAAATGGACCGCATACATGCCGAACACGACATGAAAGTGGTTGGCCCACCCCTCACTTTGTAACACGCTTACCCTGATGGTTTGGCAGTTGGCTGCATAATTTTCATATCAGCTTTCTGCCAAACTTTTTATCTTCCTCATTGCATCCATCGCCCTTGCTACTGAAAGATTTTATACCTGCCCCCGATGTGCAACAGTTTGTACAACTGTACCGCATAGTACACCTCCGTTTTGAGGCCGGGCACCCCATACCACCAAAGGCTTACCCACCCCGCCCCGAGCATTGCCTCGCCTTTTATCCATTCGATACAGAAACCGTATTGTTCGATCAGCAGGGCACCATGCAGCAACATTTGCCCGTGGTGCTCTATGGCCAGCTTTCTGAAGTAACGCACCGCATCATCGGGCACAACTTCCTTGTATTTCAGATTATCTTTTACCCCGGTGCCTTGTACAACCTCACGGGTATGCCTGCCTCCGAAATTTGCAATCAATACCTGTCGGCACAGCATTTTTTTTCCATCGATGTATTGCAGGTGAATGAACAACTGCGGGAAGCAGACTGCTACGCCAGTATGCTGGATATCGCCAACGATTTTGTTCGCCAGCTCATACGCCGGCAGCGGCGCAGTTTGCTACCGGTAGACGATGCCTGCCGCTGGCTACTCCAGCAAAACGGTTTGGTATCGGTAGATGCCTTGGCCAAAGCAGCCTGCCTCAGCAGCCGACAACTGGAAAGGTGTTTTGCCGAACGCACCGGCATCAATCCAAAAACGTACGAACGAATCATTCGCTTTGATAAAGCATTCCGGCTACGCAACAGCAAGCCGCAATACAGCTGGTTGCGCATTGCGCTGGAAAGTCATTTTCACGACTACCAGCATTTGGCCAAAGCCTACAAAACTTTTACAGGATTATCACCCAACGCCTTTCACGCCATTGAAAACAATGCGCCAGAAAGGCAATTTGGTTTGAGTGAAGGGTTCTACCAAAACTCGCTGGCCTGAGCCAGACAGCGTATTCCCTAACAATTATCCATTGTAAAATTGGCCGCTGCCAACGGGCGTACATTTTAGCTACATTGCGGCCCTATCTATTAACTGCCCGCACATGAGCATACACATAACCGCCCCCGAAGGAAGCATTGCTCCCGTAGTACTGATGCCCGGCGATCCGCTGAGGGCCAAACTCATAGCCACCGAATTTTTAACCGATGCTGCACTGGTAAGCAGCACCCGCAACATATTTTACTTCACCGGTTTGTACAAAGGCCAGCGCATCAGCGTAGGTGCCAGCGGCATGGGTTGCCCCTCTATCGGTATTTACAGTTATGAACTGTATAGCAATTACGATGTGCAACACATCATTCGCATTGGCACCTGTGGTGCATACCACAACAACCTGCAGTTGTTCGATATCATCAACGTGAACAAAGCGGCTAGCGAAAGCACATTTGCCAAAGAAGCATGGGGCTATGCAGAAGAAGTGATGCTGCCGCAAGGCAACGCATATACAGTCATTAATGAAACAGCTGCTGCACGTCAGCAAGCTGTGCACGATACGGCCGTACATACCAGCGATTATTTTTACCGGGCCAACCCAGAACTGCCCGCAATTGCAGCAGCACACAAGTGTGAAGTGGTAGAAATGGAATCCTTTGCGCTGTTTGCCAATGCCCGCTATCTGGGCAAATCGGCCGCCTGTCTGCTCACTGTGTCCGACATTATTCCAACGCAGCAAAAAATATCGCCCAACCAACGGGAGCAATCGCTGTTGCCCATGATTGAGCTGGCGCTGGAAGCAGGTATAAGGTTATAAGAATTCAACTGTTGTGCTGTTTAGAGATGTACTATTTAGCCAACTATTGCAACAATTGAAAAGGCTTAAGACAATGTGGATTGCCTTAAAAAAAAGATTGGTTATCAATGCGGAAAATGTGGCGAGTGTCGTCTATTTTTGAGTTATGTGCAACCCTAGCGACAACCTCATAACTTAAAGCTAACTAAGTAATAAAACTTAACTTTATACCACTAAAGACAAATAAACACTAGACAAATGGACCGTTACAGAGAAATAGAAGTTAAACTTGCCGAAAAGCATGGCGCCGTTGCCAAAGGAACTAGAAAATCAATAGGTGACTTCTTGTTAAATAATGATCCACAGAAACCTGTTAATGTTAAAAGTACCAATTTGGCTAATAATAACTATTCGCCGAACATTATATCAGCCATGAGATTAATCAAATGGCTAAAACAAGATGGGAATGAGCTATATTTTATCTTCGTAGATTACAACGTAACTAAAGCTGGACTTGAAATCGTCAAAGATTCTGGCATAGTGGCTGTTCATAATATAAGTTGGAATTGCTTAACTATCGAAGCTCAAGGTTGGGGAGTCATACAAATGTGTAAGCCTTTAGAAGTAGATTTGAAGCAGGATTTAAAAGGGTTCTTAAAAGGGATGAAAAACGCCTATGAAATTTACATGCGTAAAGAGGCGAAGAAGGTAGAAATTATAAAGGAAATGATAAAAGATTTTTAACTTCATGTACTCAAACATTGTAGATATAATAAACTAAAAAAGTGATGAAAGTATTTGAGGCAAATATTTCAATTCAGGTTTCGAATTTCTTTCGCACCAAATTGAATAGGACAACTACACTGTCAACAGCCAATCAAAAAATGTTTGATGCCTGCGGCATCAAACATTTTTTTGAGTCTGAGGAAGAGTTTGAAGCATTGAAAGAAGCAATTTACTTTAGTGAAAATTTAGTCGAAGAACCCGACAGAGCCGAATATGGTGACTTTCAAACTAATTTTGATTTAGCAACTAAAGTTTCTAATTTTTTAAAACAAGGCTTATCCAATCCAAAAATTATTGTTGAGCCAACTTGCGGAAAAGGAAATTTTATTGTTGCGTGTCTAAGCACTTTTAAAGAAATTAAAAAAATATTCGGAGTCGAAATCTATAAGCCTTATGTGTGGGAAACTAAGTTTAATATTATTGAATTCTTTATTAAAAATCCTAAAACTAGAAAACCTGAAATCGAAATCAATCATTTCAATGTTTTTGATTTCGATTTCAGCAAAATATCTAAGGAACATTCCTTAGAAGAAATTTTAGTTATTGGAAACCCGCCGTGGGTTACAAATTCTAAACTTAGCAGTTTATCATCAGGCAACCTGCCAACAAAATCTAACTTTAAAAAACACAGTGGTCTAGATGCAATGACAGGTAAAGGGAACTTTGACATTAGCGAGTATATAACACTTATGATGTTTGATGCCTTCCAAAATTCTAAAGGACACTTTGCATTCCTTGTAAAAAACTCTGTAATAAAAAATGTTGTGTACGACCAACGGCAACGTAATTATAAAATTGCCGATCTACAAAAACTAACAATAGACAGCAAAAAAGAATTCAATGTATCAGTTGAAGCATCTTTACTGTACTGCAAACTTAACCAAACCGCTGAATTCGAATGTGAGGAATTTGATTTTTATAACCCTTTAAAATTAGTTAACCGATTTGGATGGGTTAATGAAAAATTTGTTTCCAGCATTGAACTTTATAAACTCAGCAACGACATTGACGGAGTTTCTCCTTTCATGTGGCGGCAAGGAATTAAGCATGACTGTTCTTCAATTATGGAGTTTGACAGAGAGAACGGACATTTTATAAATGGACTTCAACACAAAGTTAATTTAGAGGAAGATTTAGTTTACGGTTTATTGAAAAGCTCAGATCTCAAAGAAACCGTAATCGACAAGACTAGAAAATTTACAATCATCACTCAGAAAAAAGTTGGGCAAGACACCTCTTTTATCAAAAAAGAATTTCCTAAAACTTTTACCTACCTATACAAGAACAAGAGCCAATTCGATTTACGCAAATCGAGTATTTATAACAATAAGCCCGATTATTCAATTTTTGGAATTGGTGATTATTCTTTTACTCCCTTTAAGGTTGCGATTTCAGGCTTATACAAAAACTACTCTTTCAATTTAGTTTTGCCTCAAAATGACAAACCAATAATGCTTGACGACACTTGTTATTTGTTGGGCTTTGACAATTTGGAATTTGCTGCTTATACTCTTATTCTTTTAAACTCTGAAAAATCAAAAGAACTTTTACAAGCTATTACTTTCTCTGATGCAAAACGAACTTTCACAAAAGACATTCTAATGCGAATTGACCTTTTAAAACTTGCTTTGCAATTTCCAGAGCGAACAATGCAGAGCGAACTTAACAAAATCAACAAGCAATTCAAATTGAATATTAAACTTGATAAGTTCAACGAATTCATTAAAGCAATGAAGCCAGTTAATTCACAACAGTTGACCCTTCTAGAACCAGAAGTAAAATATAAAAAACAAAGAAAGCAAATTTTAATACCTGCATAACATAGGCTGACACAACTTCAACTTAACCGGGCTGCACATAACAAAAGGTTTGCCGCAAGGCTGGCGGACGGAATAACAATCGGCAGTTGTACTACTATCAGCTAATATCGGGCTTGACCTAATTCTATTTGGCTTTTAGTTATTAAATTCATCATCAGTTTTTCAATCGGCTTCAGTTGCCGGGCTGACACAGCAACAATTCCAGCCCTGCGGCAAGCCTCGAACGTTAGCTTTTCATTTTTCCCATCAGTGTTTAGGCCACATCTCCGGCCCAATGGCCGGGTTGGGGAAATGGCTTCCATGCTTATCCTGTTACTCCCGTCATTTCTGGCATAACATTTTCGTTTCTAGTATCAGCAGCTGCATCGCTTTCGCTTTGGTCTTCCCGGCTCCGTTTCATCCGTTACCCCCAACGCTGCGGTCGGGGCATGTAGCTTCGTTTCTCAGCATGCCTTTACCCACCAACACAAAAAAAGCTGAAGGCGAAAACCTTCAGCTTTGTTGGCGGAACATATCACCCGCCGATGTACAGGGTTTTATCCCTTCTGTTGATGTACTAAAGTTACTACCGCCCCGGGTGTAACCACAAGTATTTGCATCAAATTATTTTTGCACACAACTTAGCTGTGCAAACGGTCTTTTTTCGCCATCAGTTCGTCTACTGCTTCTACATACGCTTCGTCGGGTACGCAGCAGTCTACAGGGCACACTGCAGCACACTGTGGCTCTTCGTGAAAACCCTGGCACTCGGTGCACTTGTTGGGTACAATGTAGTAAGTATCGGTGCTGATGGGTTCATTTTTCTGATTGGCATCCATGGTGCTACCATCGAGCAGGGTAAACGTACCGCTTACAGTAGTACCATCGGCCAGTGCCCATTCCACACCGCCTTCGTAAATCGCATTGTTCGGACATTCAGGTTCGCAGGCACCACAGTTGATGCATTCTTCGGTTATTTTAATTGCCATGATGAGAACTGTTTAGTTTCGTTTCAAATTAGTTTTGTCCCTTCAAAAATAACGACCAATCCGTGAATCTACATCAACGCATAGAAATACTTGTAAAGCTGGGTGAATATCTTTTATCGGACGACGCAGCATGGCAGGAAGCCAAGACAAAAGCCGGTATTGAAAACGGCTGGTTTGTGCCCCAATTTGTAGATGCTGCAGCTGCAGGAATTGCCCACGGTTTTTTGCAGCCCGATGCGCTGAAAGCCTTTGCCCATCAGTATTTGCCGCAAGGCATTACCTATGCCCCACAGCGCCTCGGCATAGTAATGGCAGGCAATATTCCCATGGTGGGTTTTCATGATATGCTGTGCGGTATTTTGGCCGGTCATCAGCTGGTTTTAAAGCCTTCCTCAAAGGATGAAACACTGATGAAACACATTGTAACCACCCTGCAACAATGGGCGCCTGATTTTGGTCATGAAATTATTTTTGCAGAACAGCTAAAAGGCTGCGATGCCTACATAGCTACCGGCAGCAACAACAGCAGCCGCTACTTCGATTATTATTTCCGTAACTATCCCAGCATCATCCGGCGCAACCGCACTTCGGTAGCCGTGCTCGATGGCAGCGAAGATGCCGCCACCCTCGAACTACTGGCCGATGATATGATGCTGTACTTTGGATTGGGCTGCCGCAACGTATCGAAGCTCTACGTGCCCCGCAACTATGATTTTGTGCCGCTGCTGCGTGCCCTCGATAAATACAGTTGGATGGCCGATCATTTTAAATTTAAAAACAACTACGATTACAACCTGAGTATCCTTTTGCTTAACAACAAGTTTTACATGACCAACGGCACCGTACTGCTCACGGAAAACGAAGGTTTGTTTTCGCCCATCAGCCAGGTACACTACAGCTTTTACGACAGTATAGATGAAGCTGCCCTGCTTCAAGAACAGGCCGACAACCTGCAATGCCTGTGTAGCAAGCAGCACATTCCTTTTGGCCGGGCTCAGCAGCCAGCCCTCAGCGATTTTGCCGACGGTGTAGACACGATGCAGTTTCTGACAACATTGCCGCAAAAGCAGTAAGCAGTGCTGTGCAATTGTCAGCCGGCTGCTGTCAAAACATCAGCCACAACCAAGCGGCACATCTATTGTTATTGCTGTTAAACGGCGGTTAAACAAAATGGTATTTGCATTTTCTTCACCACAAGTGAGTGGCATTTACTATTAGATTTACGAATCATTTCGTTTGAACATAAACAGAAAAAGAAAAGCTATGAATTGGAAGTCCGTATTTGCGATTGCAGGCGTTAGCGTCGTTACCTCGGTGCTGAGCGTTTGGGGTCTGGGAAAAATCTACAGTAGCAGCAACTCAAACGGTTACCAGGAAACTGGAAAAATGCCTGCCAACTATGCCTCTTTTGTAGAAGGCAACGGGGTGCAGGGCAATACCCCGGTTGATTTTTCGGCGGCAGCCGGTGCAGCTACCCCAGCAGTGGTACACATCAAAACCAAAATAAATGCCCGTCAGGTAACCACCCAACGGCAGCGCAGCCCTTTTGCCGATTTGTTTGGCGATGATTTCTTTGGCGACATGTTTGGTGGCGGCGGCTCTCGCAGCATGACCATTCCTGAGCAGCGGGCCAGTGGCTCCGGCGTTATCATTACCAAAGACGGTTACATAGTAACAAACAACCATGTTATTGAAAATGCCGATGAAATAAACGTGACCATGCCCAATAAAAAATCGTACAAGGCCGAGCTCATTGGCGCCGACCCCAGCAGCGATTTGGCAGTGTTGAAAATCACCGGCGAAAACCTGCCCTACATTGTTTGGGGCAATAGCGATGATGTAAAACTCGGTCAGTGGGTACTGGCCATTGGCTACCCCTGGAGCCTTGACGTAACTGTAACAGCAGGTATTGTGAGTGCTAAAGCCCGTTCGCTTGGCCTCAACAGCCGCAAGAGCAATACGCCTATTGAAAGCTTTATACAAACCGATGCTGCCGTAAACCAGGGCAACAGCGGTGGCGCCCTGGTAGATGCCGAAGGCAAACTGATTGGCATCAACTCGGCCATTGCTTCGCAAACAGGTTCTTACGCTGGTTACAGTTATGCCATTCCTGTAAACATTGTTCGCAAAATAACCGGCGACCTCATTAAGTATGGTGCTGTGCAGCGGGCTTACCTTGGCATTACTTACATGCCAGATGATGCACCCGAAGAAGAATTCCGCAAGGCAGGTATAACACAGGGCGAAGGCGTGTATGTGCGGGAAGTGCCCGAAGGTGGTGCAGCCGCTGCAGCAGGCATTAAGCCCGGCGATTATATCACTGCCATCAACGGAGTGAAAGTAACCAGCGGTTCAGAAATGGTGGAGCAGGTAGCCAACTACAAGCCCGGCGATAAAGTCACCATCAGTTTTAAAAGAGATGGTGCCGCCAAATCGACCACCGTTACCTTGAAAAACCGTGCCGGTAATACCGATGTGGTGAAGAATGATGCCAACGCCGATCTGAAAGAAAAACTGGGTGGTCAGCTGGAAACAGTATCGAAAAAAGACGCAGAAAAATTTGGTATAGCCGGTGGTGTAAAAGTGAAAGAACTGGGTGAAGGCCTGCTGAGCAATACCCGCATGCAAAAAGACTTTGTAATTACGAGTGTGAACAGCCAGCCTGTGAAATCGGTAGAAGAACTAATGAAACTGTTGGGCAGTGCCCGCGGTACCGTTCGCCTTGAGGGTGTTTATCCCGGTTTTGAAGGCGTGTACGGTTATCCGCTCAACCTGAACCCACAGCAGGAAAACGGCGGCGGAAGACAGTAATCAAATAATTGGATGAATTTTTAAAAGACGGCACCTCAAACAGGTGTCGTCTTTTTTTGAGGCAGCCCCCTGGCCCCCGGTGGGGAATGAAAAACTGTTGCAAGCCTACCGGCCTTTGTTAGCCCGTTACTCCTCTTAAACTTCAACCAATGAAATGATGGCACCCCTTCTGGGCTTGGTACATCTTTCTGGTATTGTATACCAAAGGCGTTGCCAGTGGCTGATGGATTTTCGCCCTTTCAGGGCTAAACGGGTTAGCAATTTGGATTCCCGCAATTTATCTGGCCGGCTTTCCGGCTATGTACAAAAAACCACCCCGCCCAAAAGGGCACCCCACAAAGGGGAGAAAACTTACTGTCTTTCGGTCTTCCCGACATTCCAACTATCCGACTATATTAACCTATCCCACCCTCTCCAAAGGAGAGGGAACGTAGAGTGATGTGGTACATATTGGCATTTTTCTACTGACTTCCGGCTTCCCGTCTTTCGGACTTTCTCCCGACTCCCCGACTCCGGACTCCCGACTCCCCGACTCCGGACTCCCAACTTTCAGTCTTTCGGTCTTTCGGTCTTCCCGACATTCCAACTCACACCACCCAACATCCCGCTATTTTCCCTGATATTTGGAAGCACTACATTTTGATATTGCTTATGAAGAAGATACTTAGCCATTTGGCTCCTGCTTTTCTGTTGGTTGGTTTTTGTGTTGCATTTGCACTGCCTGCTGCGGCACAGCCCAATGGGTACAAATACCAGTTGGTAAAACAGGCCGAGTACAGCAAAGCGGCGGTGAGCAGTGCACATCCGCTGGCCAGTGAGGCTGGTATGTATGTAATGCAACACGGCGGTAATGCAGTTGATGCAGCCATTGCCACCCAGTGGGCGTTGGCTGTGGTGTACCCAACGGCGGGCAATATTGGTGGTGGCGGTTTTTTGGTGGCCCGCTTGTCGTCGGGCAAAAATATTTCCATCGACTACCGCGAAATGGCGCCCGGCAAAGCCACCGAAAACATGTATGTAGATCCGAAAACGGGCAAGGCCAATACCAGACTATCGCAAAGCGGCCACCTGGCCAGTGGTGTACCCGGCACACCGGCTGGCTTGTTTGCCTCTTTGAAGTATGCCAAACTGCCCATGAAAAAATTGATTCAACCGGCTATTGATTTGGCAGAAAAAGGATTTGCCATTACAGAAAGAGAAGCCAACCGCCTCAATAATTTACAGCAGCAATTGGAAAGGGTAAACACCAGCCTCCCCGTTTTTTACAGAGAAAAAAAATGGCAAGCCGGCGATACCTTGATACAACCCGATTTGGCCAACACACTGAAACGCATCAGAGACAAGGGCCAGCCGGGTTTTTACGAAGGAGAAACTGCCGACTTGATTGTGAATGAAATGGAACGTGGCGGTGGTATCATCAGCAAAGCCGATTTGAAAAATTACAAAGCAGTAGAAAGAACGCCTGTTGTATTTATGTACAAAGGCTATGAGATAATTTCTATGCCACCCCCCAGCAGCGGCGGCATACTCATTCATCAAATGCTGAAGATGCTGGAAAACCGGCCACTGGCCAGCTATGGTTTTCAAACGGCAAAAAGTGTACAGCTTATTACCGAAGTTGAACGCCGTGCCTATGCCGACCGTGCAGAACACTTAGGCGATCCTGATTATTACAAAGTGCCGATGAAAGGCTTGGTGGCACCGGCTTATCTGCAGCAGCGCATGGCCGATTACGACAGCACCAAAGCATCGGTGAGCACCAACATTACACCCGGTGTAATAAAAGAAAGCATGGAAACCACCCACCTGAGTGTGATGGATACCGATGGCAATGCCGTAAGTGTAACCACTACCCTCAACGGCGGCTACGGAAGTAAAGTGGTTGTGGGCGGCGCCGGCTTTTTCCTCAACAACGAAATGGATGATTTTAGCGTTCAACCCGGTGTACCCAACATGTTTGGTGCCATTGGTGGCGTGGCCAATGCTATTGCCCCCGGCAAGCGTATGCTCAGCAGTATGACGCCCACCGTAGTGCTCAAAAACAACAAACCTTTTATGGTGGTAGGTACACCCGGTGGCACCACCATTATTACATCAGTATTGCAAAGCATTATTAATGTGGTGGACTACAACATGAATGCTTTTGATGCAGTGAACAAACCAAAATTTCACCACCAGTGGCAGCCCGATGAAGTGCGGGTGGAAAAAGATTTTCCCATGGATGTACGCAAACAGCTGGAAGCGATGGGCTACAAAATAGTGGAAAACGGGGCCTGGAGTGCTACCGAAATGATACTGGTAAAACCCAATGGCAAACTGGAAGTAGTGGGTGATAAACGTGGCGATGATAGTGTGGCTGGCTGGTAAGTGTCGAGCCGCTATAAATTATCCGCCATACAGCATTTCCACTTCCCGTACATACCCTTCCATTTCGGCATCTTCGCCGGTGGGGTCGTAAGGTTGCTTGAGGCTGCTGCCAAATACAAACGCCACCGTTTGCCACAGCCGGGCATTGGCGCCGCCTTTGTATTCTTTTAAAATAGCGTACACATCGGCACCGGTTTGGCGGTTGATGAGTTTCATGAGCACTTTGCCCTGGTACACACTCAGGCTGGTAATTTTATCGCCAAAGGCTTCTTTGAGTTGCTTTTCCTGCGATTTGATAAACTGCCTGCGGGCACTTTCATCTTTCATGCCTGCCATGCGGCGGTTCATAAAGTTGATGATGCGACTGGCCTCCCGTGCATAAGGATAGGTAACGTACACAGCATTTTTAAGCCGGGTCATTTTCTTTTGTTGCCTGGCCAGGTGGCGGGGCATTTTGCCCAGCACTTCTACCGGCAGCAGCCACGAGGTGGGCACCAGTGTACCATCTTCCATCACCGTGGCATACACTACCAGTGTATCATTTACTCCATAGTCGGGGTGCTTTACCACCGGCGGCTGGGTTTGTGCCGCAGCCAGTAAGCTGCTGCAACAAATGATAGTTATGATGAGGATGCGCTGCATTGTAAGCATGAATATACTTACCAAAAACGAAAGACCCGGTTATTCATTGTATCGTTTGGCGGCTTTGCGGCGCTGAAACATACTCATGATAAAACCAATTACCGTAACCACAATACCCAACCACAGCACATTGATGGCAGGAAATTCATACGCCTTCAGCGTTACAAAATCCAGAATGGCGTTGCTTTCTTTCAGGCCTATTTCCACTTCCCGCTTCTCCATATCGCCAGGCTTATTAATGGTAAATACGAGGCTCTGACTCATCACCGTATCGGTAATGATATCGAGGGTATTGTTTTTGAGTCGAAATGCCGGCCGGGCTTTGTAAATACGGCCGTCTTTGGCAATCACCGAAATATCGGCAGCCAGCAAAGTGTCGCCTTTGTAGGCAGCAAACTTTTCATCGGGCGGGTTTACTTCAATCTGGTTTACCGTCCACATGCCATTGCTGTAAAAACTGGTATCGCCAATCACCACCATTTTTTTTGCAAACTGCGTAGTGTCTTTTTGCTTGGCGGTGGGGTCGCTCAAAAAGGTGAGATAAATAAAAATATCCTTGTTCCAATAGTGCTTGGCATCGGGGTTGGGTGTAAGGCCTTCCCCACCCTTGTTGTTTTCAATTACGTCGGGATAGAGTTTGAAATTTTCCTTGGTTTGCTTGTGCTGAAAATCAATTTCAAAATACCGCTTCTGGTCACGGGGGCTCAGCGTGTCTTTGGTGTAAGTCACCATGTATTTACCCATATCAGTTGCCACGCCTTTTATCAGGGTCAGGTTTTCCTGCGGGTTGTTGTTTACATCGCTGGCATCTTTCATTTGCAATGGAGAAATACCGGTGGTATTGTAGCTCAGTGTAACCTTATTGCTGGCAGAAATGAGGATGCCCAACAGCACCATACCAAAGCCAATGTGGGCAACAGAAGCACCCGCCAGTTTCAGTTTGCCCTTCATACCCGACCAAATGTAACCAGCGTTGGCCACAATGGCGTACACTGCAGCAGTAATGGCGATGTGCAGGGCCAGCCAAAAGCCGGGACCTTTTTTATCGTAAGCCACCCCTACAAAATAGCTGATGCACAAACCAATGGCCAGCGAAATAGCCGTAGGCCACAGCAGCTTGCTGTAAAATGTTTTCTTCGGCGTGTCTTTGTATTTCAGGTATTGGGTTACAGCGGTAAGCAGCCCCACAATAATAGCCACCCATACCTGAATTTGGTTGTGGCTATACTCCACATCCTGAGGCGGGGCTATACTGGTGCCAAATATTTTATTGAATACCGGCAGTGATGTTTTACCAATAATTACCAGCGACGAAAAGAAAAACACCAGCGAACCGATAAACATCCAAAACTCACGGCTGTACAGGTTTTCTTCTTTTTGAATGCTGGGTATTTGCTTGTACTGACGGGCAAACATAAAGCCGGCAGGTATCAGAAATGCAAAGATGAACAGCAGCAGCTGCACATTCATACCCGAGCCGGTAAAGGAGTGTACAGAAGTATCGCCGAGCACACCGCTACGGGTAAGGAAGGTGCTGTATAAAATGAGCAAAAACGTAAGGATGTAAAACAAATACGTAGCCCGGAGCGAATAGCCGCTGCTTTTGTAAATAAGATTGGTGTGCAAACCGCTGATAAGGATAAGCCAAGGCACAAGGCTGGCATTTTCCACCGGATCCCATGCCCAATAGCCACCAAAAGTGAGGCTCTCATAAGCCCATGCTGCACCCATCATAATACCAAGGCCAAGGGCGGCGGCACTAAACGATGCCCAAGGCAAAGCAGGTGCGGTCCAGCCTTTGTGGTCTTTGGTAAGCAGGCCACCTACAGCATATGCAAACGGTACAATGGTAGAAGCAAAACCTAAAAACAATACCGGCGGGTGAATCACCATCCAATAGTTCTGCAGCAGGGCATTGAGGCCGTTACCATCCGTCACAAATTCGAGGTAGTTAGGCGTACTGAAAATGGGTGCATCCATTTCGTTGCGCAGCAGCACAAAGGGACTACTGCCTACTTTTTGGCCAAAGAAATAAACGCCGAGTACCATAGTAGCCAGCGCAAACTGTGCAAAGCTGATAACCGACATCACCGGGCCTTCCCACTTGCCGCTACGGGCTATAATAAACCAGCCCAGCACGGCATGCCAAAAGCTCCAGAGCAAAAAACTACCCTCCTGGCCTTCCCAAAAACAGCTGAGCAAATACTCCATGGGCAGGGCCTTGCTGCTGTGCTGCCATACATATTTGTACTCAAATAAATGGTTGTTGATGATGTGGTACAAAATGTAAAACGACACCAGTACCGAAATGCTTTGCACCGCAAAACCAATGCGGGCCAGCTTCATCCAGGTGGGGCGGCTGCTTGCATCGGCAGCCTTAAAACCCATGTAAAAACTAACGCTGGCAAACAGGGCCGACATCAGCGACAACACAATCATGAAGTGCCCAATCTGACCGGGCAACAAATTTTCTCCTACAAATTCCATACTGCTGGCAGTTTGCAATTATTTGGTTGCAAAGCGTGGCAAAAGTACGGGTATGCACCTCATGGCAATGAAACGTGAAAGCACTGTTTGTTGGGGAAATGCGAAAAAAGAATCACTTTAAACACGAATGATACGAATAAAGCGAATGACACGAATTAAACGGATTGCTTGAATGGAATCATTTGAGTTTGATGCCAACAAAAAGCGACACCCGTTTGGATGTCGCTTTGTATTGGTAAATATCGATTTCTTATCCTTCTTGCTTGCTGCCCGGGTGGCGGAGGCCCTTGGCTTGTTCATCTTTATACTTGCTGGGGCACTTCAGCAGTATGTCGTCGCAATGAAAACCGTCTTCTTTCATGCGACCTTTCAGCACTACCCTTTCACTCATTTCCAAATCGGCCGGCTTGGGTTTGTTGCTGATGACTTTGGTAACCGAGCCCAAAGAATCTACCACTGTAAAAGAACAATAATTGGGATTGGTTAATGGATTGTACTCAATAGGCTGAGCCTTATCCAGCTTGGCTATCAGGTGTACGTAGGTTCCTTCTTTTTGCTTTGCAGAAGCAATGGTATCATACGTGGTAAGATCGGTGGTGAAACTAATCATCACGGCTATGGCCACTGCCACACCAACCAGCAAAAAAATGTGCATCTTTTTCATTCGCTACTCCGGTGATTTTGGGCAAATGTACAGCGATTGCGCTGCAGACGCTGCATTGCTGCATTGTTAAATAAAACAGCGTATCCACATTTTTTCATTGAAAATCAGGCCGCTGTTTACAGCATAAAGCTTTGTGGCGAGGCATGCCTGCACAGCAGGGTGGTTGCGTGTAGAATGTTTGTACTTTCGCCACCCTTTATACAAAGCCACATGGCCGATTTATCAACTTTCGACGTAAACAGTGCAGGCAATCCCAACAACAATATTTTTGGATTGCCCTTTTCTGAAACCGATGCCCAATTAGTAATTGTACCAGTACCATGGGAGGTTACGGTAAGCTCCACAGCAGGCACCGCCCGGGCTTCAGAGCAGGTGTTCAAAGCTTCTTTGCAGGTAGACATTTTTGATTTGGATACCCCCGACGCCTGGAAGAAAGGGTTTTACATGCGCCCCATCGACAGAAAGCTGCTGCTCAAAAGCGACTTTTTGCGCAAAGAAGCCGAGCTCTTTATCGACTTCATTTCCAGAGGCGAAGACATAAAGGCCAACCGCTTTATGTGCAAGAGCATTAAAGACATCAACGAGGGATCGGACCATATGAACAGCTGGGTGTACGAGCAAACCAGCGACCTGCTAAAAGCAGGTAAACAGGTGGGGCTGCTCGGTGGCGACCACAGCACATCGCTGGGCTATTGGAAAGCACAGGCCGAACAACACGAATCGTTTGGCATATTGCAGATAGATGCCCACTGCGACCTGCGCCCTTCTTACGAGTTTTTTAAATATAGCCACGCCAGTGTGGTATACAATGGTTTGGAAGAAATACCACAGCTGGAAAAAGTGGTGCAAATTGGTGTTCGTGATTTTAGCCAGGGCGAATGGGAATACCTGCAACAGCACAAGAACCGCATCCATTGTTTCTTCGACCGTGACCTGAAAAGGCGCCGCTTTGAAGGCGACAACTGGCAGCAGATTTGCGACGACATTATTGCACAGCTGCCACAAAAAGTACACCTCAGCTACGATATAGACGGCCTCAACCCCAAGCTTTGCCCCCGCACCGGCACTCCGGTGGATGGCGGTTTTGAATCCGAAGAAATCATTTACCTGCTTCGGCGCCTGCTGGCCAGCGGCCGCCAGCTTATTGGTTTCGATTTGGTAGAAATAGGCATTGGCGAAAGCGGTTGGGATGCTAACGTGGGGGCCCGTCAGCTTTGGAAAATTTGCAACATGATGGTAAGCCAACCGAAGGCGTAATCTGTTGGTATAGCAGGTACATTTGCAACCTTATGCAGCAAGAGGAAACCGCAACAGCATCATCGGGCGACTTTGACTACGTCATCACCCTCAAATCGCCGGGGTACAAACATGTGAACATCGTGAGTCAGGTGTTGCTGCTCATTTTCTTGACAGCCTACTTTTACTATCTCATAAGGCTGGGCATGTTTGGCACCAACCTTTGGCTGGTAGTGATTCCCCTACTTATTATTGGTTTGTGGTTGTACGGCTGGGTGCGCAGCGCCGACAAATCTTTTCAGGTAAACTACCGCATGGAACTGATGGTGGCTGCCATGGCCTGGATGCTGCTGCCGTTGGCCAAATATCATGTGTGGTTTGGCGTGGGTTACGCCATCATGTCGGTAATAGAGCGTTGGGTAAAATTTCCTGACGAGATAGGATTTACAAAAGAAAAAGTGGTGCGCAATTCTTTTCCCAAAAAGAAATACGAATGGTTTGAAATTGATAACGTGATGATCAGGGACAACATTTTTACCCTCGACCTGCGCAACAACCACATCATTCAAAAAGAATTAGACGAACCTGTTTCAGCAGAACTAATTGCAGAGTTTAATGCGTATTGCAAAGAGCAATTGCATTTTCGTATATAACCCCTTTTTTTGAACCATAAAGCACACACTAAGGAGCACAAAGGGTTTGCTATTACTTAATAACCCATTGCCTAATTATTCATTTCCCATTCAATTTTTCATATGACTCCATATTTACTATACAGCGACGGCAACGGCAACATTTTTGAAGACCAAACCCTCTACGCCATTGGCCGTAGTGGATGGGATGCGTTTGAAGTGCCCGAAGAAAGCTGGATTGTATTGCCCGATGGCGGCAACCTATACGAACTGCCCGGCCGCAAAGGCATTGGCATAGATGTGGAAACGGGAGAAATGCGCCTCTGCGACAAAGGCTGGGCGGTAGCGGCTTTCATTCCGCCGGCACATACCAACCTGTTTTTGGCCGCTTACGAAACCGCACCCGATGCACCAACACTACCCTTGTTTTGCTACACGGCAGCCGGTTGGTACAATGATCAGTTTTATGTTACAGCTGTACGGGTAGAAAGAGATGTGCGTCAGGAATGTGCGGGATACGATGATGATACCATTGCCAATGGTGCCACGCATTTGATGGAAGCATATTCGCACAACAGACTGGTAAAGCACCTGATGGAAAACTGTTGCAATACCTACAACTGCCCCGCTGCCCGCAACATGGCCATGGGCCGTTGGGAATGCCCCGTGCCAAGCTCTCCTGCCTGCAATGCCAACTGCGTAGGTTGTGTAAGCTTTCAGCCGGAAGATGAAACCATTACCAGCCCGCAAGACCGCCTCACTTTTAAGCCCACGCCTGAAGAGATTGTGGAGTTTACCGTACCGCATCTGGAAACTGCTCCCTACCCCATCATCAGCTTTGGGCAAGGCTGCGAAGGTGAGCCGCTGCTGATGTGGGAAACCATCCGCGATGCTATCATCGAAATTCGGAAGCATACCAAAAAAGGCTCTATCAATATCAACACCAACGGTAGCAAGCCGGCTGCGGTAGAAGCCTTGTGCCAGGCGGGTTTAGACAGTATTCGGGTAAGTACCAACAGTGCCCGAAGCGAAATTTATACGCCCTACTATCGCCCCAATAATTACCAGTTTGAAGACATAGTTGAAAGCCTGAAAGTAGCCCGAAAATATGGTGTGTGGACGAGCATCAACTACTTCGTTTTCCCCGGCATGACGGATAGCGAAGCAGAATACGAAGCGCTGCGCAAACTGATAAAGGAAACAGATTTATGCATGATTCAGTGGCGTAATTTCAATATTGACCCCGATTGGTATTTGGGTAAAATAAATGTAGCCGATGCCGGCGAATGCATGGGCGTACAGCAAATGATGAACCTGATTCATGAAGAGTTTCCAAACTTGAAATTCGGCTACTTCAATCCGCCTATCGAACGCATCAAAGGCGATTACAACAACGACTTCGCCCATTGGAAAGAAGAGTTGGGAGGCTATGTTGTAACAAATGAAGTATGAGCTTATGAATGATGAATTGGGAATGATGAATGATGAATGATGAATGATGAATGATGAAATTCATCATTCATCATAAGATGCAGCCCCAATCAACTCATTAACCAATCAACTAATCAACCTCTCCACTCCATCCTTTGGCCAGTTCTCTTATTATCGTTTGCATAGCAGCATTTGCCGCCGGCTTTATTGATGCTGTGGTAGGGGGTGGCGGACTGGTGCAAACACCGGCCATGCTCATCACTTTTCCCAATGCACCGGTGGCTACCCTGCTGGGTACGGTAAAGATTCCATCCTTTTGTGGTACGGCGGTATCGGCGTATCAATACAGCAAACGCATCGACATCCGCTGGAAGCTGATTCTATGGGTAGCACTGGCAGCATTTAGTGCGGCCATGTTTGGCTCGTACATGGTGAGTGTGCTCAACAATGGCATTCTCAAACCCATTATACTGTGTGTGCTGGTGTTGGTGGCATTGTTTACCTACACCCGCAAAACCCTGGGGCAGCAGCATGACGAAATCCCGTATACAGAAGCGTTATGGAAAGGGATTGTTGCTGGTTTGCTCATTGGTTTTTACGATGGCTTTATTGGCCCCGGTACCGGTAGCTTTTTGGTATTGGTGTTCATCACCATTATTGGTCATGATTTTATGCATGCCAGTGCCCATGCCAAAATGATTAACCTTGCTACCAATCTGGCATCCATTATTTATTTTTCATTTACGGGCAATATCATGTTTGAGCTGGCCATCCCCATGGCCATTTGCAATATGGCCGGCGGTTGGGCTGGCACCAAAATGGCCCTGCTCAAAGGCAACCGCTTCATCCGTATTTTCTTTTTACTGGTGGTGACTGGTACCATCATTCGCTTTGCGTATGATATTTTCTTTCGGTAAAAGCACAGCAAACCTTCCTGTACATTTGCCAGCGTTTTGAGCAACAAGCAACATACTATTGAAGGCATTGGATTGGCTGTATTGGCCACGCTGGTGTGGAGTGGCAACTTCATTGTGGCCCGTGCCATCAATCAGGATATACCTCCTTTTATGCTGGCTTTTTTGCGTTGGGGTACGGCGTCCATCATCATGTTGCCCATTGGCTGGGCGGCTTTCCGGCAAGATTGGGCGGCCATTAAAAAAGCCTTGCCCATTGTTACGTTTGCAGCATTCACGGGCATCAGTTTGTTCAACACCTTTATTTATGTGGCAGGACATTTTTCTTCTGCCATTAGCCTGGCGTTGATTGGCACCACTTCTTCTCCTGTATTTTCATTTATACTGGCCCGTATTTTTTTAAAAGAAAGAATACCGGCATGGCGCATGCTGGGCCTGCTCATTTGCATCAGCGGCATTTTGCTGTTGCTCAGCCAGGGCAGTTTGGAAGTGCTGTTGCATTTCAGGTTTACACAAGGCGACTGGTGGATTTTAGCAGCAGCATTATCCTTTGCCTTGTACAATATTGCCACCCGCAAAAAGCCAGCCACCATTTCACCCAAAGCCTATCTCTTCAGCACCTTTTGGATAGGCACCATCATACTGCTACCCTTTGCATTATTAGAGGTGGGCATGGGGGCCACAATAAACTGGAGCTGGTCTTTGGCAGGTATCGTGCTCTACCTTGGTGCAGGTGCTTCTGTTATTTCATTCTTGTGCTGGAACATAGCCATAGCAAGGCTTGGCGCAGCCCGCACCGCTATTTTCGGCAATCTCATTCCTGTATTCAGCAGCATTGAAGCCGTGCTGATTTTACACGAAAAAATTACCTGGATTCACATCCTCGGCATGACGGTGGTAATTGTTGGCCTCATCATTGCCAACCTCCGTGCAACTGCAGCAATCCCCAAGCGTTAGCTCAGGGCTGCTGTATCTTTTTCTGTAGGTATTTCTTTTATTTCGCTAATGGCGGTGAAGCCACCCAATACATTCCGCACATTGTGCAGGCCCTGGCGCTTAATGAGCGAAGCAGCAATAACACTGCGATAACCAGCAGCACAATGCAGGTAAATATTTGCTTCTTCGGGCAGCGTAGCAATGCGCATAGTGTCGTTCATTTCGCTGAGTGCAAGATGGGTGGCACCTACAATATGACCTTCCGAAAATTCAACTTCGTTGCGTACGTCTACTACCAATAATTTATCGTCGTGTGGTAAGTCCATGGCCAGTTCATCGGCTTCAATATCGATGATAATATCGAGTTGCTTTCCTGCATTTAGCCAGCTATCAAAACCACCTGCCAAATGACCGGCAAATTGCTCAAAACCAACACGGGCAAGCCTTGTAACAGATTCTTCTTCTTTACCGGGTTCGGTAATCAACACGATTGGTTGATCGAAGGGTAGCATACTACCAGCCCATTCTGCGAATCGACCTTCGAGGCCAATGCTCACCGAACCAGGGATAAAGCCATTGGTAAAAACAGTAGCCGCTCTGGTATCCAGTAAAATGGTATTTCCTTCTTCCATCAACGCTTCTACTTCGGCCACAGTCAGGGCTTTCATGCCTTTGTCCAACACTTCTTCAAATGGTGCATAGCCTTTTTGATTGATGGCTGCATTCACCGCGAAATATACAGGTGCATCTTTCAAACCTGTAGTAACGGCTGTAACGAAAGCAGCTTTGCTTTCAGCCTGTAGCGCATAATTGGTTTGCTTTTGCTGACCAATGGTGCTGAAGGTTTCGGGGCCAAGATTTTTGCCGCAGGCGCTACCGGGGCCATGGGCAGGATACACCAATACCTCATTGGGCAGGGTGGCCAGTTTTTGTTGCAACGAATCGTAGAGCATGCCCGCCAGTTCTTCGCTGCTCAGGTTGCCGCTGCTGAGGTCGGGGCGGCCTACATCACCAATAAACAACGTATCGCCGGTGAACACAGCATGTGCACTACCATCTGCATTGCGCAGCAACCAACAAGTGCTTTCCAAGGTGTGGCCGGGTGTATGCAGGGCTTCTATGCTGAGTTCACCCAGTTGAAAACTTTCGCCATCTTTTGCTATTTGCACCGGATAGCGGGTTTGAGTACCGGGACCATACACAATGGGGGCACCGGTAGCTTTCGATAAGTCGATGTGTCCACTAACGAAGTCGGCATGAAAATGCGTTTCGAAAATGTATTTGATGCTAGCCTTGCGATCGGCTGCCAACTGCGTGTAGGTTTGATAGTCACGCAGTGGGTCGATGATGGCGGCTTCGCCATTGCTTTCAATATAATAAGCGGCCTCACTCAGGCAGCTGGTGTACAATTGCTGGATATACATGCGTATAAATATTAGGCTGCAAAAGAATGACGAAAAATGTTTATTAAATACTAATGCAGGCCTTGAGGACCTGCATTAGCCAAATTATTGCTAGAGATAGCTTATTATCGAGAACAAGTGCTTTTAGAACTTGCCGACCAACGATTTTGAAATCTTGAAAATTTCTTCGATGCGGGCAGCACTCACGGAGTAAAAAATAAACTTTCCTTCACGACGGGTTTCTACAATACCTGCCCGGCGCAACAGTGCCAGGTGCTGCGAAGCAACTGACTGCTCCAACCGCAGCTTTACATAAATTTCAGTAACGGTCAATTCCTCTTTGTCGTGCAACAACCGGATGATTTGTAAGCGAAGCTTATGGTTCAATGCCCGGATGATTAAATCTGCTTTTTTTAGTGTGAGTAACTCTACAGTAATTTCTTTTCGAGTGCCAGAGAAAAGCACCAGATGGTGTTGATTGCTTGTCGCCATGTTTCTTTCGTGATTAAAGTGTAAAATGCAGTGAGTGGGGAGTGAATTCCATTTACCTGAAACAGCTGCAAATTACTTTTTTATCGCATCCATCTTTTACCACATATATAAAAAAAGCCTAAATCTATTTATAAATAAAATGAACAATACTCCTTTAAATTAGCCTTTGTTCACAAAGGATTGCAAGGTTATATACAAATGTTAAGCTACTGCTGAAATAAAGGCGAACAGCCGGTCTTGACTTAAACAACAGTTCGAACTGGCTGATAGAAAGCTTTGCAATAAAAAGGCTCTGCATAGGCTACATCTGCAAAATGCTCTTGCTGAAATATCTGAGTAGAAATACGGGCAAAAGCTTGCAACAAACTATCAGTTGATAATACTATTTCATCGGTGCTACTAATCAGTTGCACCCACTTGGCAGCACCAGAGCCAGCAAAACAAATGGCCGAAGACGCTCTTTCTTGTTGAAGCCATTCTGGAGTAAGCAACACTGCAGTATCTGGCAAAACCGATTGCAGTTGAGCGTTGTACAACCCCGCAAAAACTTCCATTCTGCGGGCATCTATCATGGGGCAAAACAAAGTAGCTGTTGGTTGCTGTAACTGCATAGCAGTAGCCATCAATTGCAAAGTCGACAGAGTAATCAACGGTATTTGCAAGGCAAAGCAGAGTCCTTTTGCTGCAGCCAAACCTACCCGCAAACCGGTATAACTTCCTGGCCCGTTGCTTACCGCCACAGCACACAATTCTTTCAATGAAATGTTTTCTTGCTTCAATATGTCAGCAATGGCAGGTTGTAAAAATGAAGCATGGGTTTGTTGCTCATGGTTTACCCTTTGTGCAAGCAGTGCGCCATTTTTTACCAACCCTACCAAACCAATTTCGGTGGCGGTATCAATACACAAAATATAACTCATGAGGCAACACTTTTTTGCAGTAAAGGGTGTGGCAAATATCGCTTGTCGGCTTCACTCATTTTTTGCAGCAATGCCCATACGTTATACGCTCCAATTGTATCCAACCATTCCCAAGGTCCTTTGGGATAATTGGTGCCGAGTTTCATGGCAATATCCATGTCATCCGCCGAACTGATATGATCTGCCAAACCATAAAATGCTTCATTAATAATGCTGCATACCACCCTTGGTGCCACTAACCCCGGCTGTGCTGCCACCTGTGTGAGTTGCTTGCCCAGCAAGGTTTGAAGGTGTTGCATTTCTTCGGAATGAATGGCTTCGGATTGGTCTGTACTGATTTCCCACAAAGGCCGTTGCCAAAAACTATTCCATCCGCAAAAGCGGGCATGTGTGGGCTGATGTTTCAGTGCATAATCACCCAATGGATCATTAACCAATACCCAACTACGTAAATGAGCAATGGGCACAGGAGGAATTTCCATGCAAATCAACAATGCCGCAATTTCCAGCGGAATGGAGTGCCAATCTGCACTCACCTTCCAATGCGCAGGCACATCGGCAAGGGGCTGCAGCAGGCCATGAGGATCGTAAGCATAAACAATATCAGACATGTTGGCAAAATTGAAGGATTGCAGTCAAAGAGCTACATTCGTTTTTCTTCAAACTGAACTAGTAGTATGAACAAAAAAGTAATAGAAACCAATGCAGCCCCTGCTCCCATTGGTCCTTACAGCCAAGCCGTAATGGCCGGCAACCTGTTGTTTCTGAGTGGTCAGGTTTGTTTTGACCCCACAACTGGCGAACTGAAAAACACCGATGTAACAGAAGAAACGCACCAGGTAATGGCCAACCTGAAAGCGGTGCTGGCCGAAGCCGGTATGACCTTCGACAATGTGGTGAAGACAACGATTTTTCTGAGTGATATGTCGTTGTTTGCAACGGTAAATGAAGCATACAGCCAATATTTCAGCAGTGCTTTTCCTGCCCGTGAAACCGTGGCTGTAAAAGGCCTGCCCCGCAGTGTGAATGTGGAGATAAGCATGATAGCAACCGCATAACTTTTTGCGTAGTTGATTTGTTAAAGGCATCCAACCCGCCCGATGTGTGAACTAAGGCAGGTTGGATGCTTTATTTTTGCCCCCCTAAAATTGTTGCTGCCTGCCATGACTGATATTCAACCCAAGATCAGAATAGTTACTGCTGCCAGTTTGTTCGACGGACACGATGCAGCCATCAATATTATGCGCCGCATTTTGCAATCGAAAGGCGCAGAAATCATTCACCTCGGCCACAACCGGAGCGTTCACGAAATTGTAGAAGCCGCTATTGAAGAAGATGCCCACGGCATTGCTATTACGAGCTATCAAGGGGGTCATGTGGAGTTTTTCAAATACATGAAAGACCTGCTCGATCAGAGCGGTTGTGGTCACATCCGCATTTTTGGCGGCGGTGGCGGCACCATTTTGCCCGAAGAAATTGCGGAGCTTCATGCCTACGGTATTACCCGTATTTACAGCCCCGATGATGGCCGCGAAATGGGCCTCGAAGGCATGATTGAAGATTTGCTGGAGAAGTCGAAAGCCCCCAATTATTTCAATAGCACAAATGATACACTGAACTTTTGGAGTGCAGAAAAAAACTGGAACGGCCATACTCCTTTGAGTAAAGCCCAAGACATCAGGAAAGTGGCGAGAGCTATCACAAAAGCGGAACTGGGTTTGGTAATTGAATCCGAAAAAGTTACCTCCTCATCCTCCCCCTCCGGGCCATTGGCACCGGCCGAAGCGTCGGTGGGCCGGGGGGCTGTCCTCGGCATCACCGGTGTAGGCGGAGCAGGCAAGTCTTCTGTAACTGATGAAATTGTACGACGCTATCTCAGCCTTACCGAAAACAGTGGTCAAACCATTGCGGTTATTTCGGTAGATCCTTCTAAAAAGAAAACCGGTGGTGCCTTGTTGGGCGACCGCATTCGCATGAACAGCATTGCCCACCCACGGGCATACATGCGTAGCCTGGCTACCCGTGAAGACAATGCCGCCCTCAGCCAACATGTGCAGGATGCCATTGATGTGTGCAAAAATGCAGGGTATGATTTCATCATTCTCGAAAGTGCTGGTACGGGTCAAAGCGATGCATCGATTCTGGATTACTGCAACCTGAGTTTGTACGTAATGACGCCGGAATATGGAGCCGCATCGCAGTTGGAAAAAATCAATATGCTCGACTATGCCGACATCATTTCCATCAACAAGTTTGACAAAGCCGGTGCTTTGGATGCACTGGCCGATGTACGCAAGCAGTACAAACGCAACCACGGTTTGTGGACGGCCAAAGATGAGGAGCTACCCATTGTAGGTACCATGGCCAGCAAGTTCAACGATGAAGGCATGAACCACCTCTTCGACAAACTGCTACACAGCCTGCAAACCAAACTGGGCGTAAGCTTTGGTGATGCTCAGTTTGGCCAAACAGCGAAGATTTCTCAAGCCGTTATTCCCCCATCCAGAGTACGTTATCTCAGCGAAATAGCCGACAACAACCGCCAGTACGATGCCTGGGCCAAAGAACAAGCCAACATTGCTACCAAATTGTATCAACTGAATGGTGTGTTGCAAGATGCGCCTGATAATGCAGCACTGCTACAACTACAGCAGCAGTATCAGGATAAGCTGAGCAAAGAATGCCACAAGCTGTTGATCGATTGGCCCAATATGGTGAAGAAATACAGTAACGAGTTTTTTGAATATCAGGTTCGGGACAAAGTCATTAAACAAGCCATGACCACTACTTCGTTGAGTGGCACATCTATTAAAAAAGTAGTGCTGCCCAAGTACAAAGACTGGGGCGATGTGTTACAATGGCAATTGCAAGAAAACGTACCGGGCGAATTTCCGTACACTGCTGGTGTGTTTGAATTGAAACGTGCCGGCGAAGATCCTACCCGCATGTTTGCCGGCGAGGGCTGCCCCGAACGCACCAACAAACGCTTTCACTATGTAAGCCACGACCAACCAGCCAAGCGTTTGAGTACAGCGTTTGATAGCGTCACACTCTACGGCGAAGATCCGGATGCCCGCCCCGACATCTATGGCAAAATTGGCAACAGCGGTGTAAGCATTGCAACAGTTGATGATGCAAAGAAATTGTACAGCGGTTTCGACTTGTGCGACCCACGCACTTCTGTCAGCATGACCATCAATGGCCCGGCGCCCATGCTGCTGGCGTTTTTCATGAATGCAGCTATCGATCAGCAGTGCGAAAAATGGATTACGGAAAACAACCAATGGGAAAAGGTGCAAGCCTATGCAGCGGAGAAATACCGACACGTGCCCCGTCCGCAATACATACATGATAATGCCGCAGGTCATTTGCCAGCAGGCAATAACGGACTTGGATTGCAGCTGCTTGGCCTGAGTGGCGATGAAGTGCTACCTGCAGAGGCGTATGCACAATGCAAGCAAACGGCCTTGCAACAAGTGCGTGGTACCGTGCAGGCAGATATTCTGAAAGAAGACCAGGCCCAAAACACCTGTATTTTCAGTACTGAATTTGCGCTGAAATTGATGGGCGATGTGCAGGAATATTTTATTGAAAACAAGGTGCGGAATTTTTACAGTGTGAGCATCAGTGGCTACCACATTGCCGAAGCAGGCGCCAACCCCATTACGCAGCTGGCATTTACACTGGCCAATGGTTTTACCTATGTAGAATACTACCTGAGCCGCGGCATGCACATCGATGATTTTGCACCCAACCTCAGTTTCTTTTTCAGTAATGGCATGGATCCCGAATACAGTGTGATTGGCCGTGTGGCCCGCCGCATTTGGGCCAAGGCCATGAAGTATAAATACAAGGGCAACGAACGCAGCCAAAAGTTGAAATACCACATTCAAACCAGTGGCCGCAGCCTGCATGCACAGGAAATAGATTTCAACGATATACGTACCACGCTACAGGCATTGTATGCCATTTACGACAACTGCAACAGCCTGCATACCAATGCGTATGATGAAGCCATTACAACACCTACAGAAGAGAGTGTACGCCGGGCCATGGCCATACAACTCATCATCAACCGTGAGTTGGGAAGTGCGAACACAGAAAACTTCATTCAGGGCTCATTCATCATTGAAGAACTGACTGATTTGGTGGAAGCCGCCGTACTGAAAGAGTTCGACCGCATCAGCGAACGTGGCGGTGTATTGGGTGCTATGGAACGCATGTATCAGCGCAATAAAATACAGGAAGAAAGCCTGCATTATGAAATGCTGAAACATACCGGTGAGTTGCCCATTGTAGGTGTAAATACCTTCCTCAACAAGCAAGGCAGCCCTACACAAATACCCGGTGAAGTCATCCGTAGCACTACAAAAGAGAAGGAACAACAAATCACGAACCTGCAAGCGTTTTGGCTGCGCAACGAAGACAAGAGTAAAGCTGCTTTGCAACAATTGAAACAAGTAGCCATCAATAATGGCAACCTGTTTGAAGCGCTGATGGAAACCGTGAAGTATTGTTCATTGGGACAAATCACCAAAGCCTTGTATGAAGTGGGTGGCCAATACCGGCGCAATATGTAAAAATCAATCTGCATTAAGATAAGCAAGGGAGCCACTATGGCCCCCTTGCAGTTTGTCCACACACGCATCACTCCACAGCTATTGCTGCACCACCGCATTGTAACGGTTGATGTACATTGTTTTTTCGCCTTTCATTACTTTGGCTACACCATCGCTGAAATAATCAGCGTAGTGGTATATAAAAGGAATCACCAATTTACCATCAGTATCTATAAAGCCCCAGTAACCTTTGGCGTTAGAAACAGCCGCCAATTTTTCTCTGAAGCCACGGGCATTGTCATACATCATAGGAATCACTTCTTTTCCATCATAATTAATGTAGCCCCATTTTCCATTTTGTTTTACTGCAGCAAGGCCATCGTGATAGCACAATGCATCTTCATATTTTGGTTCAATGGTTACTTTTCCAAGACTATCTACATAGCCCCAGGCATTGCCAGTTCTTACAGGTGCATAGCCCTCACTCATGGTAGAAGATTCATCATACTGAAGCGCCACCACTACTTTACCATCTTTATTGACGAAGCCGTATTTACCGTTCTTTTTTACAAGACTTACACCATTGGATAAATCGTTGACGAAATCGTAATCTTTAGCCCATTTTTGTGCAAATACCGGCATGAAAACAGGCAACATCAAAATGAGGAATAGCTTTTTCATGGCAAGAAAATTTAAAAATGAATTCAATGAACTGACTCCTGTTAAGTTACCATAAAAAGTAGCCGGTAAACATGACCAAAGTCACTGATAGCGGGGTCTGATGCACCGCATTATTATCGCCGGAAAAAGCCTGCACATTGACTTAAAAGATTATTTTGACAAGCCCCTGCAATCCTTACCTTGAGCGGGCAACTTTTTCACCGCTTTATTTTGATTGTATGCTGAGGTTAGAAAATCAATACTTGTCGATTGGTATAAAACCAATGGGAGCAGAACTCTGTAGCGTACGCCACACCAATGGTATAGAATACATGTGGCAGGCAGAAGCGGCATGGCCCAAGCATTCACCGGTGTTATTTCCCATAGTGGGCACACTGGTTAATAACACCTATTATTACCAGCAGCAAGCTTATCATTTACCCCGGCATGGCTTTGCCCGAGAAATGAGATTTATGCCCACCTTGCTCAGCGAAACAGAAGCGCTGTTTACACTTTGCAGCAATGCAAACACGTTAGCTGTTTATCCCTTTCATTTTCGTTTGCATTTGCACTACCACTTGCACCACGATACACTCGCCTGTACGTATATGGTGGAAAATACGAGTGACACAGAAATGTATTTTTCGATAGGCGGACATCCGGCATTTGCAGTTCCATTGCTATCAACAGAGCAATACAGCGATTATCAATTGAGGTTTAGTGAAACAGAACCATTGCTACGCTGGAAACTCAACAATGGCTTACTGCGTAACGATACTGAACCCGTGACCGGTCAGGTGGGCAATTCATTGCCACTGCAACCATCTCTTTTTTATGAAGATGCCATTGTATTGAAAGACTTGCAAAGCGACATTGTAAGCCTGTTGAATACCGACGCATCACATGGCATTGATTTTCGCATCAAAGAATTTCCGCACCTTGGTATTTGGGGCGCAAAAGACGCTCCATTTGTATGCATAGAGCCGTGGTGCGGTCATGCCGACCCGGTCAATCATGCGCAAGACATTACACAAAAGCCAGGCATTGAAAAACTGGAAGCCAATGGTTTTTGGCAACGCGGTTGGACGGCTCGTTTTTTCTAATAAACTATCGCTTAAAATCGAGCACTGCAGTAGTGCCATATTCTGTATGGCTGGCCATGGCAATACCTACTTTTTTGTAGTTGCCCAACAGCATGGTTCGGTGCCCGAGTGAAGGCACATCTTTATCAATCAATAAACTTGTAACGATGTCAATGGCATTGTTGTATCCGTAGTGGCAGCTTTCTGCATCAAACTGTTCCACCTTTTCACAATCAGCAGTAATACGTTCGTGGCCTACAAAACCCGCTTGCCCGCTACTAATGGCATGACAACGGGCACTTACCCAACTCAACGAATCTGGCTGAAGTACAGGCATAGGTTTCATGCTCATCAGCGTAGCATACAAACTTTTATACTCAGCAGATTGAGCTATATCAAACTGATGAGAACGCTTGGGAAATTGTGGCAAGACAGTGGTTGCATACAATACCGGATTCATGCGGACAAGATTGAGCACCTGCAATATTTCTTTCTCTATTTTATTGAGGTAAATGGCTTTTGCGCCAGTATTTGCTTTTGTATACAAAGCAGCACTCCACGATTTTGAAAATGCTGTAAAGGGATTGGCAGGAGGTGCAGCTACAACGGGTTTAAGCAGCAATACAATGCTGCAAAGCAATGAGATAAATATTCGTTGCATACAGGTTGGGTTTTGTGCACAAACGCATAACCTGATAATGCTATTGCAAATGGTAAAACAAAAAAAGGGCCAGGCGAAGAATCGCCCGGCCATTCAATTGTGATTTGATTTATAAATACACCATTGTCGCCTTAGTGAACTACCACAAACTGCTTGTTGATTTGCAGGTGGCCGCTGTGCAATTGTATGAAGTAAACACCTGCAGGGAGCTGGGTTACGTCTACCAATTGCTGATTTTGTCCTTTGTATATCTGAACGGGTTTATTACTGATGACTTTACCGGTTGCACTGGTAATAGTCACGGTTGCTTTTTCTTCTATCGTACTCTCAAATCGCAAACTCATGTTTTTGCTGGCGGGGTTGGGGTAAACGGTTGTACCGTTGATGTTTTCATCACCAGCCATAGCAGCACCCAACTGAGGAGCCCATGCGGTGGCATTTGTTTCGGCCATTAAACCGTAGCAACTGCTATTGTTGTAGCGGCTGTCTTTACCAGCAATTTTTACGTAGTACGTAACCCGCTTGTTTATTGAGTTGAAAATGATGACATCATTGTTGTTTCCGGTGTTGGTAGAAGCGCCCACCATACGGAAGTTTTTATCATATAGGTACATATCGTAATCATCTGGCAGCTGTGACAGGGTGATACGAACATTTGTCAAATTATCATTACCCACAGTAAACTTGAACCAATCTTCATCGGTGCTGGTACTTATTCCGGCAGTTATAGCAGTACCCGGAGTAATCAGTTTGGCTTGTTTAGAGCTGTTACTTGGTTCGTAATTATCGTTGCAAACTATTGGCGCTGCTGTTGAAAACTGAGCTTCGCTATAGCTGCTGATTGCACCGGCAGTACAATTTGTTTTTACCCGCCAGCTGTACGCAGTAGCAGCAGTAAGACCAGACAGCATATGAGATGTAGTGGTAGTAGCCGCCGGTACAGTAATCCAGTTTGTAGCAGTTGTTTCTTTGTAAGCTACTTCATAACTCTGTGCACCGATAACGGCTGTCCAGCTAATGGTAGCGGTGGTGGTGGTAATATTGCTGCTTGCCAAACCTGTAGGTGCATTGCAGCTTACCAGTGATTGAAACTGACTAGCAGAAAAAGTACCGGTAGTGCCGCCGCAAATAGCAGCTACCCGCCAATTGTAGTTGGTACCAGATTGCAGGTTGGCCATATTTACAGAAGTAGCAGCGAGGTTGCTGGCAGCTACACTCCAAGTGCTGGCACCGGCTACCTGAAACTCTACAGTATAAGCACTGGCGCCATTTACAGCATCCCAAGATACCGTAGCAGATGTAGTGGTAACAGCTGTGACGGTTAAATTAGCCGGAGTACCGCAGCTTTCAGCCACGGCACCAATCAATGTACGTTCCCAAACGCCTCTGCCGTAAGTAGCCACTCTCAGCAATTGTCCTTGTTGGTGAATTTTTACATCGTTTACAGCAGTAAGCGGCAAATTGTTGGTAATGTCTACCCAACCTGTAGTGGTATTGCTTTTGTAGAAAAGCCCAATATTCATACCTACATAGATAGTTTCATCACTGTTGTCATCAACAGCGATGGATCGGGCTATTACACTTGGCAGGTTGTCGGAAATGTTGGTAAAAGAAACACCGGCATTGGTTGATACGAATACGCGATTAAAAGTACTGTTACAAGCTACATATACTTTTGTGGGATCTACAGGACTTACTTCAATGTCGTTGATAGCGGCAGGCAATGTAGTTGTAGCCCATGTAGTGCCACCATCTGTGGTTCTGAAAAGTGTTGTTCCTTTTGAAGCATAAATGTAATTAGCGTTAGTGGATGCTACATCCATAGCAGTAAGGCTAACATTAATACTGCTTCCTGAAATCTTTGTCCATGTGTCACCGTTATTTGTGCTTTTGAAAATGCCAGTCCAGCCACCATACATGGTACCGGTTGCATCATCAATATCCAATGGAGTTACCCATTCGCCAGCAGAAGGTCTGTTGAGTGTGGTATAACTTAAACCACCATTGCTACTGCGGTAGATAGATCCGTTTTGGCTGGTACCAATCATCAGGTTGGCATTGGCAGTAGAAATAATGCCGTCCATACCATCAGCACCCAGCCAATCAGTCCATGCGCCATTGTTAAATACACTTGAGCCGTTGTCTTGTGCACCACCAGTAAAAACTTGAGCGTTTGTTTTGCTATTGGCAATGCGGTAAAACTGCCGGATGCCAAGGCCTGCACTCAAATCAATCCAATTATCAGCAAAATCTACTGATTTAAAAATACCGCCATCACTACCAGAGTAAATAGTGCTGCGAGACCACTCCATAGCATGCACATCGGCATGGTTGTAACCAATGCTATTGGGGTAAGACCACGCAGTTACAGGTGCAAAGGTTTTGCCGGCATCGGTCGATTTGAATACGATGATTCCTGCAAGATAAATTTCGTTTGCATTTGAGGGATTGGCCACCAACGCCATGTCATAGCCAGCTTGTCCACCAGTACCGCAACCAGTTGTTTCATAACCAAAAAAGTTTGTACAACCGGCAGACGAACCTTCTACAGCAACAGTGAAGGAAATACCGGCGTCGTTAGAAATGTATAATTTACCAAATTCGTTGCCATTTGCTTGTGCTATATATACTCTTTCAGGATTGGCAGCAGATACTGCAACCAAGCTACGGCCACTGGCAGTAATACCCTGAGTAGTAGATAAAGTCGTCCATGTAAGTCCTGCATCTGCACTGCGCAACACTACTGAACTACTGGTTGCATAAATAACAGATGAGTTACCGGGTTTAAATTCCAAATCTTCCATTGCAGTGCCGGTAAAAGTTCTGGTCCATGCACCACCACCGTTGGTACTACGCCAAATACCGTTTGCTGCGCAAACAAATACATTGTTTGAGTTAGCGGGGTCAACTACAATTTTGCGGATGATACCAGTCATGCCGGTATTAATGGGTGCCCATGTAGCACCAGCATCCAATGATTTTATAACGACGTTTGCATTGCTGCCAGCGTAAATAGTGTTGGGATTGTTTGGATCAATTGTAACAGCAAACATGTTCATCCACAAACTATTGAAGTCTGTAAGTGGATACCAGCTACCACCACCTGTGATTGTTTTCCATATACCACCACCGGGAGATGCTATGTAAATTGTATTTGTATCTGTAGGATGAACCGCTAAAGAAGTAATGCGGCCTACACCAGGGTTCCAACCACTGGTTCTGTTCCAATTGTGAGGTCCTTTTTCAATCCATGGTCCTGCATTGGCAGGTACAGTTGCGTTGGCACTGGTAGCACCATTGTTGGTATTAGTTTGAAAACTTTTGTAGGCAATCCAATCATGCTCCGGTGCTAAGCGGAAACCATTTTCATCAAGGTGATATTGTACCTCATATAACCAACGCTGGTATTGCTTGTAGCCGGTACCACGTTCGGTACCCGTACTATCAAAGTATTTTTTTGCTAATTGTTGAATTTGCTGAATGCTCAAATCCCTTCTCTCCATGAGAGAAAAAATATCAGTCTGAGCAAATAAAGAGGTTACAATAAGGACAAAGATTCCTATAACCCCAATCCGGCGAAGGATGAGCGTCAACATCACAAATGAATTAAAATGGTGAGTAAATGCGCTATAACCCGATGGGCACCATAGCGATTGCTACCTGTTTAAGAAGTCGGGGGCGGTTTTTTACACCCAAGCCGTGGTGCGGATGGGTAAGTTGCGACGATGGTTAATCGTTGTGGCAGTCAGTTCGCGACAAAGCTGAAAGCCAGAAAGTCAATGGTGTGTTTTTGGTTCACTTCGCAGCTCTTAAAAAGGTCAGCCATGTCCGTTTTTCAAGCCGCTTCAGCCATTAAAGTGTAACCTTCAATGTTTATACAATATTAATGCCAATTTTCCACACCCTTTGTAGTTCAGCATAGGACTATACCGTTTTTTTACTACTACAAAGCCTGTCATTGTTGCTACATCCATGTCGTAACCAGACAACTACATGCTGTAAATCAACTACTTATAACTTTTGAAATATGTTGCCTTACTCCATGCCAAAAAAATCTGGCAGCTTGTAGTTATCCACATACAATTTATTCATCCCGGTTATACAGCCGGGTTTCAGCCCTCATTTACCGTCAAACCACCGACCTTCCGGAACAAATCCGGAAACCGCCATTACTCCATGAAATATTGCATCCTGTTTCTGAGCTTGCTGGCTTTTGCTTGCACAAAAGCCCCCTACTCCGCCACCAACAAAACTTATAAGCAGCAAGCCAAACGATATGCCAAGCTGCTCAAAACCTATCCCCTGCAAGACAGCTTTGCTACTTCCCCCGATTTTGTAGGCACCACCAACTTCAGCATGCGCAAACCCAATTATGTTATCATTCATCACACGGCGCAAAACAGTTGTGAGCAAACCCTCAAAACCTTTACGCTTACCCGTACCGCAGTGAGTTCACATTATGTGGTGTGCCGTACCGGAACGGTTTTTCATATGCTGAATGATTACCTGCGGGCACATCATGCCGGTGTAAGTTTTTGGGGCGGCGCCACCGACCTCAACAGCAGTAGTATTGGTATAGAAATAGACAACAATGGCAGTGAGCCATTCAGCACCGAACAAATCAATAGTTTACTGGAAGTATTAGGTAAACTGAAAAAATCGTTTGCCATACCGGCCCGCCACTTTATAGGCCACGCCGATATAGCACCTGGCCGTAAAGTCGATCCCAGCCGTCATTTTCCGTGGAAGCAACTGGCCGATGCCGGCTACGGCATTTGGTACGATACCACTAATATTAATGTACCGGCCAACTTTGATGCGATGACGGCCCTCCGCATCATAGGCTACGACATTAGCAAACCCGCAGCAGCCATTCAATCGTATAAAATTCATTTTGTACCACAAGACACGCTGAATATCATTGGCCCGGCTGATGAAAAAATTCTCTACAGCCTGATGCAGAAAAGTCTGTAATCAAACTCAACCATTTGAAATGGTTGCAGTTATAAGTACATGCTGCATTTGAATAAGGAAGAATTGCAAAACATGGAACGGTTTTACCGGGCCAATTTGCTGAGTAGTATGAGTGGCATTAAGCCCGCCATGCTGGTTGGAACCAAAGGCACCAATGGCGTCGCCAATCTGGCGTTGTTTCAAAACATTGTACATCTTGGTGCCGATCCGGCGCTGATCGGACTCATCAACCGTCCGGTGGCGGCTACCCCGCATACCTTGGCCAATATTGAAGCCACAGGTTGGTTTACCCTCAACAGTGTACACAGTAGTTTTACTGATAAAGCCCATCAAACCAGTGCTAAATATGACGCCGCCGTAAGTGAGTTTGATGCCGTGGGCCTGATGCCCTTGTACGAAACCTTTTGCCCTGCACCGTTTGTGGCAGAAAGTAAACTCCGGCTGGCTTTACAATTGGTAAAAATTGTTCCGATCAAACACAACGGTACATTCCTCATCATTGGTTCGGTAGAGCATGTGGTACTACCCAAAATGCAATTGCAAAAAGATGGCTCAATCGATTTGGAAGAGCTCTCGCTAGTAGCCAGTGCCGGGCTCGATACCTATTTTAGTATCCATCAGCTGGCCCGCTTTCGCTATGCCAAACCTGATGCCGATATGCAGGAAATTCTACCTGTATCAAAAGGTTAAGCAAATGCGGGCAATGGCATCAAGCTGCCACTGTCCGCAGTATTTTTTTTACCACGCCTACCAATGGCAAGGGCTGGTAAAACGGCCATTCAAAAGAGGCCAATCCGCTATGCAATGGCAGCAATTGCCAGGCATGTTGCTGCTGTCCCAGTCTTCTTAGCAAAAACTTTCCATCCAGCTCCAACAACACTATAGCACCGGGCACAGGCAATGCTTTCCGGTCAATAAGCAGTTCATCGCCGGGCAAAAATCCTGCTGCAGCAAGGCGGCTACTATGCACCATGAAATGATGATTATCAAACAGTTCGTCTTTCCGCCTCATTTCATCAATCAAGTTTCTGGCCTGTATTTTTTCCTGCACCATAAAATTATTTTGCTCAAAGCTAAATGTTTTAGTATTTTAGTGCTAAATATTGTGGATAACAATTCTGAAAGCCTACAACTGAGCAACGATGGAAAAACAGACACTAACCCCTTGGGACAATTGGCTACGCTACAAGCTGGTAGCCCAGCCCGATGCCAATGCCATGCAGGCCTTGGAACAAAGCCGCCAATCGTTTAGAGAAGCCTACCCCGAGGAGGCTCTTTACCCCCAGCCCGAAATCTCTTTTTTCGAGCAGCGGCTACCCGAATCGGCCGAGCCCTTGCTATGCCAGTGGCTGCAGCAGTTGTGTAAAAACGAGACCGCATTTCCAGTGGTCATCAACAATGTGTCGGGCAAGCCGCCACACCTCGTGTATGCCCGGGTACAGAGCACCGGCGCCCATGCCCTGTTTGTAATAAAACTCAAAGCCTTGTTGCAGCAGCTGGCAGGTTTTACGTCAGCCGGTATCAGTCATCAGCAAATCAGCTTGCTGCCACTCGTATCCGAACTGCCGGGCATGTTGTTTCACAAAGCCATGCAGGAATTTTCGACTACCGAACTGGCTGCACAAACTACTGTGCAGCATTTGCAACTCATGAAGCGCCTGCCCGATGGCAGCTGGCAGCTGGTGCAGCGCTTTGCATTGCTGCAATGCAGCTGCGCCGTTCCGGGTATCCAACATTGGTTTTCACCCACCGCATTTGTTCATCCCAATTAGTTTGTTGCCGCCATGACCATGCATTTGTCAACCGCTCCTTTGCAGCCCATTACCGCTCTGGTGTACGATTACCAGCTCATCATTCGCCCCAACGAAAAAGTGCGGCGCCGCCTTGATGCAGCCCGCAGCAAAGCCCGGGAGCAAATGCTGCCTTTTGGCAACTGGCACCCCGGCAAAAACCACATTCCCGTAGCCAGTTTTTCACAGCTGGCCTCGCTGGAAAGCCGCCTCACCAGCCGTCTCGAAACACTGGCCAAAAGTCTGCCACCCTTCCGGCTGCAGGTACAACATTTTGGTGCCATATTGCACCACACCATCTTTTTCCGCATTGCCGAAAATGCCGGCTTCAACCAAATGGTCCGATTGCTGCATGCCGAAAAAGCAGCACTTACGGTGCTCAATCAGGAGCCCCGCATTGCCAGCATGGCTAAAATAAATGTGGCCTACAAACTCACCGCAGTCGATTTTGAAAACGCCTGGCATGCGTTCAAATCAAAACGCTTTCAGGTAGATTTCATTGCCGACAACATGCTGCTGCTGCGCAAACGCCCCGGCGAAACCCACTGGCAAATCCTCTCCGCCCTCCATTTTGAAAACCTCCCCATCGAAATCCAACAGGGACAGCTGTTTTAATCAATAGGACGCGGATGGGTAGGATGAAAACGGATTTTCGCTGATTCTCTCAATTTTAAACTCCGTGCTCTCTGTGTCCTCTGTGCGAAAACCATTAGCACATTTTCACAGTAGAATTTCTGTTAAACCTCCCCTTATGCACATGGAATGAGTAATTAATGCGCATCTCAGTCGTTACAGCAATTAAAAACACGGCTATTTTTACCATGATGGCACTGGCACAACACATTCAGTTTGAAAAAGAAAAGAATCTGAAAGCAGCAGGTATCACCATGGTGACCACCGCTTTCATTGTGGCATTACTGTTTATCATAAACTGGTCCATTCCATACCCACCGCCACCCTTGCTCGATGAAGGTGTGGAAGTAAACCTCGGCAACAGCGAAACCGGTTTTGGAGATATTGCCCCCATGGTACCCGGCGACCCCGCCCCCGAAGCGGCCGAGCAGGTAGCCAGTGTACCGCCTTCAACGCCACCCGCCCCCGAACCAGTGACTGCCGAAGAGGAAGCCGACGCCAACGACGAAGTAGTGGTACCCAAAAAAGCCACCGTTACCAGCCCCAAGCCCAAACCGGTAACCAACCAAACCGTGGCCAACAAGCCCGTAAACAATACACCTCCTGCCCCGCCACAGCCCAAGCCCAAGGCCCAAATGGGTGCTTACAAAGGCGGCACCGGCACCGGTGGCAACAGTCAGGATGGATTCAACAATGTACGCAACCAAGGCATAGCCGGCGGCACCGGCGATCAGGGTAAACCCAACGGCAACATCAACAGCGACAATTATAAAGGCGACGGTGGTACCGGCAAAAGCGGCGTAGCCATCAGCCATGGCCTCACCGGCCGCAGCATCATGCGTACCCCCAGCTTCGAAGACGACTTCAACGAAAACGCCAAAATCGCCATCGATGTACGGGTAGACGAAACGGGCAAAGTCATCAGCGCCACTTACCAAAGCCGCGGCAGCACCAGTTCCAATTCCAACCTCAAGGCCATTGCCATCCGCAAAGCCAACCAAATCAAATTCAGCCCCGGCGATGGCGAAAGCCTCGGCACCCTCATTTTCAATTTCCGATTGAAGAATTAATGCAATTGGGGGCTCTCAGCCACTGTGCATACAGCAGTTGTAGTCCGGCGTGTTCCGGCTCCGCTGCGCTCCGGTGCTGCGTTACACTCCGCACCAAGCCTCCACCCACCGCAGCCCATCAGCTCCTGTGCATGGCTCAACAGTGCAGCACAGGTCGGTGCATTTCGTTTTCTTTGCAGCCGCATTCATCTTCATGACTTATCAGCAAACCATCGACTATCTGTACGCCCGGTTGCCCATGTTTACCCGCATTGGCGCCGCTGCTTACAAAAAGGATTTACATAATACCATTGCGCTGCTCAATGCCATTGGCAATCCGCAGCAGCAATTCAAGAGCATTCATATCGCCGGCACCAACGGCAAGGGCAGCACCAGCCATATGCTGGCGGCCATTTTGCAAACGCATGGCTACAAAACCGGCCTTTACACCTCACCTCACCTTGTCGATTTTCGGGAACGCATCAAAATCAATGGTGACTGGATTGATGCAGATTTTATCGTCGCATTCACGGAGCAAATCAAACCCGTCATCGAAGCCATTGAGCCCAGCTTTTTTGAAGTGACCGTGGCTTTGGCTTTTGCATGGTTTGCACAGCAGCAGGTAGACATTGCCGTGATTGAAACCGGACTCGGTGGCCGCCTCGACAGCACCAACATTATTACCCCCGAACTCAGCATCATTACCAATATTGGCTGGGACCACATGAACCTGCTGGGCAATACACTGCCCGAGATAGCAGCAGAAAAAGCAGGCATCATCAAACCCGGCATACCTGCTGTAGTGGGCGAATACCTGCCCGAAACGAAAGACGTATTTGTGCAGCAAGCCAGCCGATGCAATAGCCCCCTGGTTTTTGCAGCCGATGCTTTCAATATTACGCAGGTAGCATCAACACCACAAGCACTTACGGTATCGCTGCACAACATCGCAACAGATGAAACCATCTCGCTGACCACCGACCTTGGTGGTTTGTATCAGCAGTACAACCTGCGGACGTTGTACAGCAGTTGCCTCGCTTTGCAGCAAGCCGGATGGCCGCTGCAATTATCACTTATTCAGGAAGCCTTGCAAGAGGTAAAAAAAAGTACCGGTTTGCATGGCCGCTGGGAAGTGTTGCGGACATTGCCTCTGCTGGTGCTGGATGTAGCCCACAATGTAAACGGCATTCAGCAAGTGCTGCAGCAACTCCAACACTGGCAGCAACAATACAGCGGCATGCAGGTACACATCGTCATAGGTATGGTGCGGGATAAAGACATTGACCAGGTGCTTACATTACTACCCAAGGAATACCACTACTACTTTACGCAAGCCCAGCTACCCCGTGCCCTGCCCGCCCCCGATATGCAGCAGCAGGCCGCACAGCATCACTTGCACGGAGAGGTATTTACGCAAGTGAACGACGCCATTGCCGCCGCCATGCATGCCGCCCAACCACAAGATTTGGTGTTGGTATGCGGCAGTGTATTTGTTGTGGGAGAAGCAGACCTTGCCCGGTGGGAGGAAAAACAGATTGTAAGCTGACGAATTCACTGGTTCCTGTTTTCGAGGACCAATAACAACAGCGCCCCACTTTCGTGAGGCGCCGTTCGATATTATAAGTTGAGTCAGACGTATTACACCAACATCTATCAACTATCATCAATTTATTACCTTAAGCTTTTTCCGCCATATCCGGAATGGCTTCTGCCTTGTACGCACCGGCATCCAGTTTTTCTTTGGTTTCGGTAAAAGCTTTCAATGTCAGCTCAATGTCTTCATCGGTATGAGCGGCACTAGGTATAAGTCGATAAATAATGTGCCCTTTAGGAATAACAGGATACACCACAATAGAGCAGAATATTTTGTAGTTCTCCCGCAGGTCCATCACCATGGCGGTAGCTTCTTCAATACCACCCTTCATGTACACCGGCGTTACTACCGAATCGGTTTTACCAATGTCAAAACCACGGGCTTTCAAACCTTCCTGCAGCTTGGTCGCATTTTCCCACAACTTGTTTTTCAGTTCGGGCATGGTTTGCAACATGTGCAGGCGCTTAAGGTTGCCCAATACAATGGGCATGGGCAGGCTTTTGGCAAAAATCTGACTGCGAATGTTGTAGCGGATATAATCGATAATGGCTTTAGGACCGGCAATAAACGCACCAATGCTGGCCATTGATTTGGCAAATGTGCTGAAGTACAAATCGATACCATCCTGGCAGCCTTGTGCTTCACCAGCGCCGGCACCTGTTTCGCCGAGGGTACCAAAACCATGCGCATCATCTACCAGCAGGCGGAAGTCATATTTGCCTTTGAGGGCTACGATTTCTTTCAGTTTACCCTGGTCGCCGGCCATGCCAAACACACCTTCGGTAATCACTAAAATGCCACCGCTTTTTTGCTTTTCAATCAGCTGTGTAGCACGTTGCAATTGCTTTTCGCAATCTTCAATATCGTTGTGCTTAAAAACGTAACGATGACCGGGGTGCAAACGCAACCCATCAATAATACAAGCATGGCTTTCGGCATCGTAAACTATCACATCATGACGGCCACACAACGTATCAATGGCACTCATGATACCCTGATAACCGAAGTTGAGCAATATGGCATCTTCTTTATGTTCAAATGCAGCCAGTTCGGCTTCCAAACGTTCGTGGTGGTTGCTGTTGCCGCTCATCATGCGAGCACCCATGGGGTAAGCCAAACCATATTCGGCAGTGGCTTCGGCATCTACCTTGCGTATTTCAGGATGGTTGGCCAGGCCCAGGTAGTTATTGAGGCTCCATACAATCATTTCCTTTCCGCGAAACTTCATGCGGGAAGCAATTTCTCCTTCCAGTTTGGGGAAGGCAAAATATCCGTGAGCACGTTCACGGTGCTGACCAAGAGGTCCGTAATTCTTCAACAGTCTTTCAAAAATGTCGGCCATAGCGCTGATTTTCTTGTGGTACAAATCCAGCCAGACAGCTGGTTTTTCGGGCGCAAATGTACATTTTACACACGGCACAGCAAGTAAAGCTTCTCCAAAGTTGAGCACACCCTGTGCATCTGTGCCTTGGTCAAAGCTTTGGAGCATTGTCTTTCCAGTGCCACAAGTGCAGGCAGGCGTAGGTTTGATACGGGTGCCATTTGGCGGCAATGGCTTGCATGCGGGCCTTCTGGCGGCGTAGGTCTTTGCTGCGAATGCCGTACAGTAGCAGCATGGCTTGCCGTATGCCCAAATCATCTACCGGAAATACATTGGTGCGGGCAAGGCTAAACATCAGCAGCATTTCCACCGTCCATTGGCCCACGCCTTTTATTTGTGTCAGCAAGGCTATCACTTCTTCATTGGGCAGGGCATGTATTTGTCGGTCGGTCAGTTGTTTTTCCACAAAAAAAGTAGCTACGGCATGTACATAAGTTGCTTTGGCGTGGCTCAACCCAATACTGCGTAGTTGCTCATAAGAAATGGCCAGCACATCCGTCATGCCTGGTGTTTTTTCTTCGGTAAACAAAGCCAGAAAACGCTGCTGAAACACCGCCGCCACTTTTGTACTGAGCTGCTGGCTCATAATGGAGAGCATCAACTGTAGTCCAATATTTCTTTTTTTCCTGATAGCAAATACCTGCCCTTGCAGCACTTCAAAAAGTACCGGATCATTTTTCAACACTTGTACGTATTCCGCCATAAATCTTAATTGGATGTTTCAACGTTATGCCTGCATATTTGCGCCCATGATGCGTGAATTACATGTGACGAGAGATGGGTCGCATACATTGCAGTTGATAAATTCGGAAGTTACATATCATAGCCGGTACGGTGCCATTCAAGAAAGTGAACACGTGTATATTGGTGCCGGCCTACAGCCTTTTATTGGTAATACAGAACCTGTGCGCATTTTTGAAATGGGCTTTGGAACAGGACTCAATGCTTTTTTAGCCTACCTCGAGGCCAGAGAAGCCAAAGTGAAAATAGAGTATGAAGCTGTAGAGGCTTTTCCGCTGGTAAAAGAAGAATACAAGCATTTAAACTATGCTCAGGTAATGGGCAAAAAAGAACTTTGTGAAGCTTTTCAGATGCTGCACCAAACGCCCTGGAACCGCACCATCCGTATTGGCAGCTGGTTTAGTTTGGTTAAACATCAGGCCAACATGCTTGAGTTTGCTACCACCAAAAAATTTCACGTCATTTTTTATGATGCCTTTGCCCCCACGGCACAACCCGAACTATGGACGGAAGATGCTTTGGGTAAGATGTACAACCTGCTACAGCCAAATGGTATTTTAACCACGTATTGCAGCAAAGGCGAAGTAAGACGTAACTTGGAGGCTGTCGGATTTTCGATAGAAAAACTGCCCGGGCCTTACGGCAAAAGAGAAATGCTGCGGGCACACAAAGCACTTGATTGATGAAAAAACTTCTTTGTTTCAGTCTGTATTTTTTCTTGCTATCCTCTGGTGTATGGGCGCAAATGCCCAAAGCAGAAGAAGCTATCCGTCAGCTAATGGATATGCAGGAAGATGCCTGGAACCGTGGCGATATTGCAACGTTTATGGAAGGCTATTGGAAAAATGATTCTCTTTCTTTTACCGGTGCCGCTGGCCCGGTATATGGCTGGCAAAAAACCTACGATGGCTATCTGAAACGCTACGATTCGCCGGCTAAAATGGGCAAACTCAGTTTTACGCTGTTACAGCTAAAGCCCCTCGGAAAAAAATTTTACACAGTGGTAGGCAAATGGCATTTGGAAAGAACCGTGGGTAATGTGGGCGGTCATTTCACCCTCATTTTGCAACGCTTTGCCAATGGCTGGCGCATCATTTCCGACCATACGAGTTAGCCCTGCTGGTCTACATCAAACAGGGGCACTTCTTTCCACTTTTTTATAATGTACCGCAACAGCACTAAAAAGCTCACAATAAGCCAAGCGTAAAAAACGATGTGCCATACTGCGCCTTGATCTCCCCAAAACAAGAGGCCCAGTTTTATACCCAACACGGTATTAATCAGCAACCACACCAGCCCAAGGCTCATGGTGTGTAAAATGGTGGCCAAAAACTTCCTTACCTCGGGTTCCATACAATATTGAATTTTTAAAAATGACTGGCCGAAAGTCGCACTTTCGGTACAAACAGATGGCATTTAACCGATACATTACAGTGTTTCGTTAATAAGGTTGCTTTCCTGTCATTTTGGCGCAGCAGCTATTATCTTTGCCCTCCTTCAAATAATTGCCTGCAGCATGCATCAAATTCCAACCACTGCACCAGATATCAGCACAACGCTCAATGACCACGACGAAAGCCGGCAGGGTGAAGCCTATGCCCCTTTTGCACTGGACCCTAACCAATACAAAAAACATTTTTACATTGAAAGCTATGGCTGCCAAATGAACTTCAGCGATAGCGAAATTGTGGCGTCCATCCTCAACCAGCATGGCTTTGGCGCCACCCGCAATGTGGAGGAAGCCGACCTGATTTTGCTCAATACCTGCAGCATTCGGGAAAAAGCCGAACAAACCGTTCGCAAACGCCTCACCGAGTTTCGCAAACTCAAAGAGAGCAAACCCGGCACCCTGGTGGGCATGCTCGGCTGTATGGCCGAACGCCTCAAGAGCAAACTGCTGGAAGAAGAAAAACTGGTAGACATGGTAGTAGGCCCCGATGCCTACCGCACCCTGCCAGCCTTGGTGGAGGAAGCCGAAACCGGTCAGAAAGCAGTGAACGTAATGCTGAGCCGCGATGAAACCTATGCCGATATTTCACCTGTTCGCCTCGACAGCAACGGTGTATCTGCCTTTGTGAGCATCATGCGGGGTTGCAACAATATGTGCTCGTTTTGCGTGGTACCCTTTACCCGTGGCCGTGAACGAAGCCGCGATGACATCAGCATCCTCGCTGAGTGTCAGGACCTGTGGAACCGTGGTTTTAAAGAAGTAACCCTGCTTGGCCAAAACGTAGACAGCTACTATTTTGTACACGACGATGGCCGCATTGTAAACTTTGCCAATCTGCTCGAAAAAGTAGCTCTCATCAGCCCAGACCTGCGGGTTCGCTTCAGCACTTCACATCCCAAAGACATTACCGATGAAGTGCTGCACACCATGGCTAAGTATGAAAACATTTGCAAGTACATACACCTGCCCGTACAAAGCGGCAGCACCCGTGTGTTGCAACTCATGAACCGCACTTACACCCGTGAATGGTACATGGCCAAGGTAGACCGCATCCGCGAAATACTGCCCGATTGCGGTATCAGCAGCGATGTGATTGCCGGCTTCTGCACCGAAACCGAAGAAGACCATCAGGATACACTGAGCATTATGGCGTACAGTAAGTACGACATGAGCTACATGTTTTTTTACAGCGAACGCCCCGGCACACTGGCTGCCCGCCGCTATACCGACGATATACCGGAGGATGTGAAAAAGCGTCGGTTGGTGGAAATTGTAGAATTGCAAAACCGCCTGAGCCGCGAAAGCAATCTGCAAGACATTGGCAAAACATTTAAAGTACTGATTGAAGGCAACAGCAAACGCAGCGATGCCGACTGGATGGGCCGCAGCAGTCAAAACAAAGTGGTGGTGTTTCCGAAAGAAAACTACCCGCTGCAAAAAGGCGACTATGTGTGGGTGAAAGTACACGACAGCACACAGGCCACTTTGCTGGGCAATATTGTAGAAGCATAAATACACGGCAGATGCACCCCATTATCGACAACAACAAAAAAGCAATCATTGAACTATGCAAACAGCATGGTATTGCTTCCTTGTGTGTTTTCGGCAGTGTGCTACGGAATGATTTTGGTCCGGAAAGTGATGTTGATTTTCTGGTTAGTTATGTGCCTGACCAATCGCAACTTGAAAAGTTCGACGCATTCCTTTCATTGAAAAACAATCTGGAGCATCTTCTAAAAAGAGATGTAGACTTATTGGAAGCTGAAAACATTGACAACAAGTATCTCCGCTTTTTCATCAACCAAGAAAAACAGTTGTTGTATGGCGAAGCGTGATTTGATTGTGCGACTGGAGGATATCCGAACAAAGATCCTCGCCATTGAGTCAATTCTTCAAGAAGCTGGCGAAGAATCTTCTATGCTGAAAAGTGAAGTCTACAAGCTTGCCTTGGAAAGGTCTTTCGAAATAATTGGAGAAGCATTGTACCAGATTCAGAAACAGCACGAATTTCAACCAGTATCAGACATGAGCAGAATTATCAGCTTACGTCATTTATTGGCGCATGATTATTTCAAAATAAACCACTCCCTATTGTGGGCTTTAGCGACAGAAAAAATTCCTGTTTTAAAAAAGGAAATACTTGACTGGATTGACAGAGAGAATCTCCGTCTTTTTGGAACTATACATCCTGAAATAGATTAAGAAGGATACAACAACATGAGCGACTTACAATCGATAAAAAACAGGTTTGGCATTATTGGCAATGCGCCGGCACTCAACCATGCATTGCATGTGGCCGTGCAGGTAGCCAACACCGACCTCAGCGTACTCATCAGCGGCGAAAGCGGCGTGGGTAAAGAAGTGTTTAGCCAAATCATTCATTCGCTATCGCCCCGCAAGCACAATCCGTTTATTGCGGTCAACTGTGGCGCCATACCCGAAGGCACCATCGACAGCGAATTGTTTGGCCACGAAAAAGGCTCCTTCACTGGTGCTGTAGATGCCCGCAAAGGCTATTTTGAAACAGTAAATGGTGGCACCATTTTTCTCGATGAAATTGGGGAGATGCCACTGGGCACACAGGCCCGCTTACTGCGGGTATTGGAAACCGGCGAATTCATAAGGGTGGGCTCCAGCAAGGTACAGAAAACTGATGTGCGGGTGATAGCTGCCACCAACCGCAACCTGCTGCAGGAAGCGCATAAAGGCCGCTTTCGTGAAGATTTGTATTATCGCCTCAACTCGGTACCCATTCGCATTCCATCGCTCAGAGACCGGCAGGAAGATATTCCGCTGCTGTTCAGAAAGTTTGTGATTGATTTTGCGGAGCGGTACAATACAACACCTGTGCAGCTTGATGAAGAAGCCCGCCAAATGATGATGCATTACCCATGGCGGGGCAATGTGCGGGAACTGAAAAATATTGCTGAACAAATAAGTGTGCTTGCCAAATCGAAACAGATTAATGCACTGGAATTAAAACCTTTTTTACCAGAAGCACCGCTCAACCATTTACCCGTACTGGCCAGTAATTTTACCGATAACGGAAGCGGATTTGTGAGTGAAACAACATTCGCCAACGAACGGGATATTTTATACAAATTCATCTTCGACCTGAAGAAGGATGTGAATGAAATGAAACGCATGTTTGTGGAGTTGGTCAACAATCCTTCGGCTGTAGCAGCTACGCAGGGCTTTCAGGATGTGATGAATGACAACAACAACCTGATGCCACATGATGTAAGCCACGCCGCTTACAACCTGCCGGCCAAAACCAACACCAATACTGCACCGGTATACATTCAGCAACCAGAAGCAGCTGTACCATTCGATCAACACGAAGAGGTGGACGAATCGCTGAACATAGCCGATATGGAAAAAGAACTCATCATAAAGGCATTGAAAAAACACAGGAGCAAACGAAAGGATGCTGCACTCGATTTGGGTATCAGCGAACGTACGCTATACCGCAAACTGAAAGAATACGACATTGAAGACCTGTAAATCATTTTACGAGGTGTTTGCTTTGATAGAACAAACAATAAAAAGTGTTGCATGAATACAACCGGAAAAATAAAGTGGAGTTGGCTGTTGTGGGCATTGGTATTGATTGCCCCTGCCTGTGGAGTTTATACATTTAAAGACGTGAGCATTCCGGCAGAAATCAAAACCGTGAAAGTAAACTTCATTGAAAATAAAGCCCGGTTGGTAAACCCACGCCTCAGCCCTGCCCTTACGGATAAGTTGCAGCAAAAAATTGTGAGTCAAACCAAACTTATACGTACCAATAATGAAGATGCCGACTGGGTGATTAGCGGTGCGGTGAGTGATTATTCCATCAGCACATCGGGCCTGAGTGCTCAGCAGGCCAGCACTAACCGCCTTACAGTAGTAGTACAAATAAGCCTGCGGGATAATATAATCAATAAAACCACCGAATATTCGGTGAACAAAAGCTTCGATTTCAGCGCCACCAAAACTTTGCAACAGGCAGAAAGCGAACTTGGCGATGAGCTCATCAGAGGAGTAACCGACGAAATTTTCAACCGGCTTTTTTCCAATTGGTAATTGCCCCCTACTTTCGGCACATGCTTGCAAGCAAAAACACCATATTGCCATCGTTGGAAACAGCTGCCGATGTAACCTCATTGGCACTGCAATATCCGTGGTATCCCACGGCGCAGCTGTGGCTGAGTGAGCAAGGCGATAGAAATGCTCCGGGCAAGCTAGCGGCTTTTGTGCAGCATCCGCTACGGGTGCATGTTTTGCTATCTGCAGCCACCACAACTGAGAGTGAGAATGCTTCACAGGTTGATGATGCAACCGTTGCCATGGCTGCGGAGACCGCATCTATTGAACCGCAAGAAACCATTACCCATGAGCCGGTTCATCTGCCCGAAGCGCCGGAAGAAACCACACAACCTTCCCTTACGCTGCAACCTGCAGCAGCTGGCAGCACCGACGAAGACCTCCTGTTTTTGCCCTATCATACGGTAGATTATTTTGCAGCCCTTGGTATAAAAATGGATGCCAGCCAACTGGGCACCACCCGTTTTGATACGCAGCTAAAAAGCTTTACGCAGTGGCTCAAAACCATGAAACGCATCAACTACCAAACGGGCGAAATGAACAGCGATCCGTTGGTTGAGCAACAAGCTAAGGCATCGGTACTGGCAAAAGAAATAGTTACCGAGGCCATGGCCGATGTGCTGGCACGCCAGGGAATGCGGCCGCAAGCCATTGCGGTGTACCAGAAATTATCTTTGCTGCATCCTGAAAAATCCGTTTTCTTTGCAGCCCAAATCGAAAAATTAAAAGCCGAAAAATGACCATACTTTTTCTCATCCTGATTGTGTTGGCAAGTGTAATTCTTGGACTGATTATTTTGGTACAAAACCCCAAAGGTGGTGGCCTCACCGGCAATGTAGCTGGCTTGGGCAATCAGTTTATGGGTGTAAAGCAAACTACGGATGTGCTCGAAAAAGGCACCTGGTTATTTGCAGCCATCATTGGTATTTTGTGCATTGTAAGCGTACTGTTTATGGGTACGCAAGATGCCGGCAAGTCGGCCATCGACCGTGTAAGCGGTAGCGGTGTACCTGCGCAAACCACGCCAAAAGCTACGCCACCGGCTGCAACCACTACTCCCGCTCCTGCAAAGGCTGATAGCGGAAAATAATTTGATTGTACATTTTTTACCGATAGAAAAATCCTGCTGACATCAGCAGGATTTTTTTTGCAAATTGCCACATCATTTTCTTTGCTGTTCTTCCCATTCAACACGTTTTGTATGCTTAAAAAAATAATGAAGGTTTTGTTTGCACTGGGCCTACTGCTGTTGCTGGCAGCCTGGTGGCTGTTTTTCAAAAGCATCACCGGCTTCGACAAATCTTTTGAATACGTGTACATACCAACGGGCACCAACAGCCAGGCTCAACTACTGAAAGCCCTGCAGCAAAATGGCAGCATCAGCAGCACCAGCGGATTTCATTTGCTGGCTACCGCCACAGGGTATTACAACAATATAAAGCCCGGCAAATACCGCATCGAAAAAGGAAGCAATGCCTTCAGCATTTTTCGTATGCTAAAAGCTGGCCGGCAAACCGAAGTAAAACTGGTGATAGGTAAAATAAGGCTGGCAGAAGAATGGGCACAAAAAATGGGACAGCTCATAGAAACGGACAGCGCCAGCATTATGCGTTTTTTGCGCAGCAAGGATAGCCTGAAAACATTGGGCGTAGATACCAGCACCTGGCCTACATTACTCATTCAGAACACCTATAACATTTACTGGACGCAGGATTTCGGCACCGTGATGAAACGCCTAAAAAAAGAACAAGCCAAATGGTGGGCGCAAAAAGAACGGATGCAAAAAGCAGCTACTTTGGGCTACACTGCCGAACAGGTCTACACCATTGCCAGCATTGTAGAAGAAGAAACCAACATGACTGAAGACAAGCCCCTCGTAGCAAGTGTATACATCAACCGGCTGCGCAAAGGCATGCCCCTGCAAGCCGACCCGACAGTGCGGTTTGCCCGAAAAGACTTTGCCAGCAACAGGGTGTTTTATAATCACCTGAAAACGCCTTCGCCCTACAATACCTACCTCAACAAAGGCCTGCCCCCCGGCCCTATTTGTGTACCCTCGGTAGCTACGCTGGATGCAGTACTCAAAGCACCGGCTACTGATTATATTTACTTTGTGGCAAAGCCAGATTTTAGCGGATATTCCGTTTTCAACAGTAGCTATACCGAGCACAGCAAAGCCGCCAAATTGTATCAAGACAGCCTGACGGCTTACCTTGCCAGAAAAGCGGCCAAAGCTGCTGGCAAATAAGCAGCAACAAGGATGAATAAACTCGAAAAGAAAATACTCACTTTCCCACCTGTTGCAGCCTTGCTAAGAGTGAGCAAACGCATCACCCTTCCTGGTTTTGAGGGCATCCCTTTGTACGATGTGATGCACTTTTTTGTGCAGCAAGTACAAAAAATCGGGTTTAGTGAAAGAGCTGCTGCCATTTCATTCAACATGATCATGGCTATTCCAGGAGGGCTCATTTTTTTGTTTACCCTCGTTCCGTTTTTGCCCGATGCCTTGCACCTGCGAGACCAACTGCTGTACCTGCTGGATGATTTGTTTCGCAACAAAGAGATGTACCAAATGCTGGAAGATGTAGTGAATGATTTTTTTATTACCGAACGCAGCGGCCTGTTGTGGTTGAGTGTGGCGTTCATCATTTTCTTCAGCTCTAACGCCATGATGGGCATTATGCACACCTTCGACCGAAGTTATTTTGAAGAACGCAGCAGCCGCTTTATGGCAAAAAGATGGACCGCCTTTAAACTCACTTCGCTACTCATTTTACTCATCCTTACTTCCATGCTATTGCTGGCTACCCAAGGCAATATCAAAACGTTCATTTTAAAGAAACTCGGCTGGGATTATTATATCATCAGAACCATTATTGAATACAGTCGCTGGCTTATTATTTTCAGTCTTACGTATTTTACCATTGCCTTCATTTACCGCTACGGGCCTGCCGTAAAAGTAAAGTGGAGCCTGCGATCGCCGGGGGCGGTGCTGGCCACAGTGCTGGTATTGCTGGTTACATGGGGTTTTTCAGTTTGGGTAAACAACTTCAGCAACATCGATAAAATTTATGGCTCTGTGGGCACCGTTATTTTGCTCATGAACATTGTGTATATCAATGCGCTGGTGTTGATTATTGGCTTCGAAATCAATGTGAGTATCGCTTCCATTAAAGCCAAGAGCGACAAGCGAATAGCCGCAGAAACACTGGCCGATTCAGTTGAAGACAGATTTTAACAGCCCGCAGTTGCATTGAACAAACGGACTCAATAATTTGTATCGTCTTTGCTTAAGGAGAAAAACCACCAAACTTTTTTTTATGAAAAAAATGATGATTGCTTTTGCGGCAGTGGCATTATCGGCACTTGCATTTATGCCGGCACAAGTGCTTACCATTGGTAGCCCCATGCCCGATGTAGCCAACATCAGCATGCAGGATGTAAGTGGCAAACAAGTAACCCTGAAGCAACTCACCACTGGAAATGGCTTACTGGTGATGTTTAGTTGCAACACTTGTCCGTATGTCATCAAAAATCAGGCACGTACCAAAGAAATTTTAAGCTATGCACAGCAACAGCAAATTGGCGTAGCTGTACTCAACCCCAACGAGGCCTACCGCAGCAAAGACGATAGTTTTGAAGCCATGGCAACATATGCTAAAGCTCAGGGCTACAATTGGGCTTACGCCATCGATAAAAACCATGTAATAGCCGATGCATTTGGTGCCACCAGAACACCGGAATGTTTTTTGTTTGACAGCAAAGGAATACTGGTTTATCATGGAGCCATTGACGATAGCCCCAGCGATGCAGATGCTGTTAGCCGCAAGCATTTGGAAACCGCCATTCAGGAACTAAAAAAAGGGGCGGCGATTTCAGTGCCTACCAGCAAATCTATTGGTTGCTCCATCAAAAGACTGAGTAATTAATGTTGATTTTTTATTACAAAGCCCGCTGCTTTTTTGGTAGCGGGCTTTGTGTTTTATGCTTCATACAAACTGCTAAACTGTTGTATTTAAGCATTTTTCTTTTTGGGTAAATACCAGCCGAGCCAAGCCCCTGCAAGGCCGAAAGCTACCAGCGAATTGAGGAGTTCAATACTTACACTGGGTATACGGTACCAAATAAACCCTGGGTAAGGATGAAAGCAAAAACTGATAAACCCTACAGCAAGTGATGCAAACAATGCATTGCTGAACGTAAGATTTTTAAACTGCGCCAATAGCCAAACCAATGCAAACGATAAAATAATGTAAGTACCGAAGCCTTGCAGCAAGTTTTTAGTCATGCTCATGTCTTGCACGGGATGGTACAAAATACTGGCGTAGGGTTTCCCCATGGTTGTTTCCATTACTTTTTCCATTTCTTCCATGCTGGTGCCGGGCGGCACATTGGGTATGAAATACTGACCATCGGTTTTGAGGTGCGAACTCAGCACTTGCATGATGGTATCTTGCGCCGGCGTGTACATTTCCTGCGATGCATGCAGTTGTAAAAAGGTGTGGCTCGCCGTTTGCCACAGCATAATTAATGTGCCTGCTACCAGAGCGGCAATTATTTTTCTCATCATTTGGTTGGTGTTTTAAGATAAGAAATATACGGAAGTACACTGAATACCGAAAGCTGCTGGATACATAAAAGCCTAAAGCGATTGGCTTTAGGCTTTATTTGAAAACGAAAAATGCTTGTGCTTACTGTAGGAAAAAATTAATAGTTTATTCATCATTATCATCACCTGCCTGCAGCGGCTCTCACAGCTTCTGCTACGTGGTGTGCCACCGCAGGATCGAGTGTAGCCGGAATAATTTGCTCACGGGTAGGATTGCGTAAATGATCGGCAATGGCATGAGCAGCGGCCAATTTCATAGCTGGAGAAATGCTTGTAGCACGGGCATCCAAAGCACCACGGAAAATACCGGGAAATCCGAGCACGTTATTAATTTGATTCGGTAGGTCGCTACGGCCGGTACCAACAATGGCGGCACCACCTTTGTATGCTTCTTCGGGCATGATTTCAGGCGTTGGATTGGCCAGCGCAAAAATGATAGCATCTTTCGCCATGAGCCGAATATCATCAGCCGTGAGCAGGTTGCCTTTGCTTACACCAATAAACACATCGGCATCTTTCAATGCATCTTGCAAGGTGCCACTCACGTTATTTGTATTGGTGTAATCCAACAATTGAATTTTCTCTTCATTCAAATCAGTACGGTCTTTGCTCACAATGCCTTTGCTATCGCAGGCTATTACATCTTTTACCGATACACAAGCTTCTTTAGCATCACCAAAGCCCTGGCAGCGCAACAAACGGGTGATAGCGGTACCGGCAGCTCCTGCCCCATTCACTACTACTTTCAACTGAAACAAAGATTTGCCTACCAACTTCGCTGCATTAATTAATCCGGCCAATACTACAATAGCAGTTCCATCCTGATCGTCGTGAAAAACAGGAATACCAATGTCTTGGAGGCGGCGTTCTATTTCGAAGCAATGCGGTGCAGCAATATCCTCGAGATTGATGCCCCCAAATGTGGGTGCCAGATATTTTACTGTGTTGATGATAGCTTCTGTATCCTGTGTATCGAGGCAAATTGGAAACGCATCGATATCGGCAAACTTTTTAAACAGCATGGCCTTGCCTTCCATTACAGGCATGGCGGCTTCGGGGCCAATATTGCCAAGGCCCAATACAGCAGAACCATCTGTTACAATGGCTACGCAATTTCCTTTGAGTGTGTAATCGTACACCTTGCTTTTATCGGCAGCAATGGCTTCGCAGGGTGCAGCTACACCAGGCGAATACACTTTTGATAAATCTTCTTTGGTGCGTACATCCATTTTGTTGCGTACCGTTATTTTTCCCCGCAGGGTTTTGTGCAGTTGCAACGATTCTTCGTAGATGTTCATGTGAAAAAATTTGAGGCGGCAAATGTATTGCATTGCACAGCATGCTGAGGCTGATACAAGTCACCGTATTTACGCCAACGTTTACGTGAAACGAAATAAAAAAAGAGGCAAGTGCAACACTCGCCTCTTTATGGAAAGTTGTTTGAATACTATTATTCGCCGAGGCTGTTGATGGCATTCAGATCGCTGAAGGAATGCTTCAAGCGGGCAATCATGCTCTCTTCACCTTTGCGCAGCCACACACGTGGATCGTAGTATTTCTTGTTCGGAGAATCGTCGCCTTCGGGGTTGCCAATCTGGCTTTGCAGGTAGCCATGCTTGTCGGCTTCGTAGGCACGAATACCATCCCAAAACGCCCACTGCACATCGGTATCAATGTTCATTTTGATAACACCGTAGCCAATGGCTTCGCGGATTTCTTCGGTAGTAGAACCTGAACCACCATGGAATACAAAATCAACAGGATTGTGACCGGTGCCAAACTTCTGCTGAATGTATGCCTGAGAGTCACGCAGGATTTTTGGTTCGAGTTTTACATTGCCGGGCTTGTACACACCGTGCACATTGCCAAACGATGCAGCCACTGTAAAACGATGACTGATTTTCTTCAACTCTTCGTAAGCATAGCTCACTTCTTCGGGCTGAGTATACAGTCTTGATTTTTCTACATGCGTGTTGTCTACACCATCTTCTTCACCACCGGTTACACCCAGTTCAATTTCGAGGGTCATTCCCATCTTGCTCATCCGCTCCAAAAACTTACTGCTGATAGCAATATTTTCTTCAATGGGCTCTTCGCTCAAATCGAGCATGTGTGAGCTAAATAAGGGCGTACCCGTTCTTTCAAAATGTGCTTCGCCTTCAGCCAACAAACCTTCTACCCAGGGAAGAATTTTTTTGGCGCAGTGGTCGGTATGTAAAATAACGGGCACACCATACGCTTTGGCAGCATGATGCACATAATAAGCACCAGCTATACCACCAGCAATAGCAGCGGCTTCGTTGGTATTTTTAATACCCTTACCAATAAAAAACTGCGAACCACTATGCGACAATTGAATGATAACAGGAGATTTTACTTCACGGGCTGTTTCCAGTACGGCGTTCACGGTATTGGTACCGGTTACGTTTACCGCAGGCATGGCAAAGCCCTTTTCTTTTGCAAAGGCAAAAAGTTGTTGTACTTCATCGCCCCAGAGAACACCAGGACGGAACTGAGCTGACATAGACATTATTAGTTTGTATTAAAGTTGAACAAAGTGATTGCAAATTAAGGAATGTGGCTCGTTTTGCCGAGTGAGATAAATCATGATTGCGTCGCTATGGTTGCAATAACCATTGTAATGCGCCCAAAATGTGCTTACGAAAATCGGGATCGCTATACGTTTCGGGATGATGACCCAAGGCGGTGTAAAATGCCCGTCCCCCTTCAAATGCATGGCACCATGCCGCCGGGTGAAAGCCATCCATACTGCCACCTTCGTAAGAAGTTTCATCTACGGCCAGCAGAAACTTCAACTTATCTTTTTGCAATGCTTTGATGTTATAAATTTCTTCGAATCTCGAAAACACCGCTGGCCAGAATTTGGTAGCCGGATGTGTACTGTCGAGATTGATGTAGGAAGCTGTTTGAGGTTTGGGATGGTCTTTAAAATACCCTCCTACCAGTTGATTGTACCATGGCCAATCGTATTCCGTATCACTGGCACCATGAATGCCCAAAAAACTTTTGCCACTTCGGATGTATTCCTGAAAAGCCGCTTGCTGTGCCGCATTCAGCACATCGCCGGTGGTACTCAAAAACACCACCACATCGTACGGCTGTAATTTTTCTACTGTAAAAATGCCGGCATCTTCCGTGGTATCCACTTTGCATTTTTCGCTGGCAGCTATTTGCAAAAACAATTGCTTACCCTGCGCAATGGAGGCATGCCGAAACCCGGCCGTTTTGGAAAACACGAGTATTCGTTTTCCTTTTAGCGATTGTGCTTGTGCAGAAACAGCCAACAATAAAAAAGAAACAAAAAGAAAACGGAGTAATGACATGGGCCCAGAAAGTTTGGGCCTAAGATAGCAAACAAAAAACCTCAGCAAATGCTGAGGTTTGTGTTGTAGCCCGTACGGGACGAAGCCGCCGAATCCTTAAAACCCTTGCAGCGCAACGATTACAGCAGTGTACACGGTGAAAAATACAGGTACCGGTGTGTAACATTTTTAGCCCTTTTTTCTCCCCTCTTTTAGTTGTTCTATTTGTATGCGCAGCTGCCGGTTTTCCCGCAGCAGCTCTATGTTTTCTGCCAGCAGGGCGGCATCGGTGGCCGCTACCGCTGCCGGTGCTGCCACACCCGGCCCCGGCAGTAGCATTTCGCCACGCCCGGTAATCAGCCAGTTCATGTTTAAATTCGGATATTTCCTTCCTATCTTTTGAAACCAACTAACACCCAGGTCGGTGTTCTTTTTCTTCGCACTTGATATAAGGCCATTACCCGCTTGAATAGCGTTTTCTACTTGAGCCTGTGTAAGGTTCTCAGCCTCAATCCAGGCAAGCAATCGGTGTGTAACATTTTCGCTCATATCCTATTTTTTGTGTTTTTCCGAAAAAAATATTTGGTAATTCGGATTTATCCTATTTACATTTGTTCCACCACAGTAAACCGACTATATGCAAGCACAGCCAAAAAGATTGACCGCACCCGCCGAGGCAGCCCACACAGGCAGCACTGCAACGGGTACTATCAATAGCAGCAATAGCCGTACTGCCCTGCATACGCAAGGCTGCAACATCATAAAAAGCGGAGGCCGGTTTACTGTGGTAGGTAAGTGCCTCCGTTTTTTTATTTCCCTTATAAAAGTAACACCAAATTTTTTGTGCCGCCCTATAGCAGCGGCCAATACTTGCTTACCCTTAACAGTAACTTGTGCTTCACTTCGGCCAGTGGTATCTACCACAGGCCTTTTTTTATGGGCCATGGGCCAAACGGCCTACCTGTGTGCCCTGTGCCTGTACTGCCTGCCTGCTGTGGCATACAGGGCCATGCGCTGGTTGCTTACCACCGTTTTTTTTCACTCAAAACATACCCCGTTATGATTACCAGAAAAATCATCATCAACGATTGCGACCGCATGACCGATGAGCAGGTACAGCAAGCCCTGGCAGCCGCCAAGGGTTACGATCAGTGGCTCAATGACAAGCGCACCCACAAAGATGCGCCGGTACGGTACCAGCAGTTTACCGTAAGGGAAAGTGCCAAAGGCACCGTAATTGTAAACCTCAAACAGCAGCCCAAGCCATGAGCCCACACCTTACCCACCTGCAACCGGTAGCCACCATGCACAGCAGTGGCCAGGTGCTCAGCAGCATACACATTGGGCCCCGTGCCGATGTGTTTATAGCCTGCCTGCCCGATACCGTAAGCCTGCCTACCACAGAGTACATACCGCCCACTTTTGTACGGGTGGCCGGTTTGCCACAGGCTATACATGCGTTGGATTACTATTTTCTTCATCACCAATGGCCACTGTAATGAAACCACTACCACCACTACCTTATACCCGTACCCTGCTTACGGGCCAAATACAGGTTATTTGGGAGCACCTCGAAAAGCGGGGCGTGTACACCCGCCAGGGTTATATCTGCAATGGCGAGGTAGAAGCCGCCATCATGCTGAGTAATAAAACAGCGTTGTGGATACTGCAACCACTGGCCAGCTGGCTGCGTGGCCAGGAGCATGTAGCAGCTGTAATGGAGCTAAGCAACCCCTACCGCAAAAAGTACATTGGTAAGCTGCACAAAGAGGTAAGCGCCATGCTGGCCCAAGGCACCACCATGCCGCACCATGTAGCCGACTGGCTGGTACGCAGTGGCCTGGCCGATTTTAACGCCGCCATGCCTGGTAGCAGCAGCAAGTACTACAATGGAGCCCTTACCCTGGGCATTTACCTACAGCAGTTTGCCGAAAAGTACGCATCAGCCGAAAAAATACCCCAACCATGAGTTATATTTTTAGCCCCTGCCGTTTTTTGAAAAAAGCTACAAATCTGGTTGGGGCGGTTGAGTAATACCGCCCCCAAGTCCGCCAAGAAGGTGTTTTTTACCCCAATTGTTTTGCTGCCCTCTCATTTATGCAAATTGAACAATTCTACGAACTGATACCACCACAAGATGAAGTAATAAGGGTGGTACCGGTAATAGACTGGCTCAGTTTCAATATGAAAAACCCCACAGATACCATACCCCACGCCAGTAGCAACGATACCATGGTACAGATCAGCGATAATATCAGCCTCAAATACTACGGCAGCGGTACGCAGCACTACAAATACCGCTGGCATGTACTGTACCAGGGTGAAGATTTGGCCACGCTGCTGAGCCACACGGTAAATGAAAAGTTTGTAAAGCGGGGCATGTGCAAGCTCGATATAAAAAACCACCTGCTGTACACCGGCCGCCTGTGGGAGTTTTACCATGCGCTGGCTGCCGATCTGCAACTGGAGTATGTCAACATCAGCCGTTTGGATATTGCAATAGATGGGCTCAATTACCTGCTGCACTTTGTAAATGAGTATGTACGCCAAACGGCAAAAAACAAAGTGGTGGAGCTAAAGGGCCGGGGCCGTTTTAAAAGCAACCTGCTGGATAGGCCCACCATGTTGTACAATTCTTTTCAGTTGGGCAGCCCAAAAAGCAAAAAGGAAGTAACCATTTACAACAAAAGCCAGGAGCTGGTAAAAAGCCAGAAAGATTACATACAGCGGTTTTGGGTGGCCAATGGCATAGCCAAAGAGCTGCTGCCGCTACAGCTATTGGCCAAAGCCATGAGTGGCAAGCATGCAGAACGCTACCACATAGAAGGCTACGAAAATGTGTACCGCTTTGAAATGCGCCTGTACGGCGAACTGGTAAAAAGCATGCAAGGTTTTACCCTCGATTGGCTGAAAACAGGCAGCGGACTGATGAGCATTGTAAAGCGCAACTGCCAAAACTTTTTTGAGTTTGTGGAGTACAACCGGACTGACACCAGCAAATGCAAAACCATTGATCTGATACCCTTCCATCAGTTTGATTGCATACCCATCGAAATACAGCGCATCATTCGGCGGGATGATTTGTATAAAACAAAACTATCCATTAAAAAAAATGTGCATCAGTTGTATCTGGGCATACTACAGCCTTCAGATTATTCCGCCGCCGAAATGCTGGTGTTTGATGTAAACAACTACGAACTAAAAGACTGGTACAGTAAAAAAATAATAGAGTGGCACAAGGAGTACCAGTATGTAAACACCGATGCCAGCTACACCGCTGCTGTGTGGGATTTTCTCACCGGCCTGCACCAGCGGTTTACGAGCAACACTGAGGGTGAGATATTAATTTAAAAACTACCACACATTTATGAAAGCCTACCACATTGTTACATTGCTGCTGCTGTGCAGCACTACTTCTTACGCACAATTTCATGCTGATGTTTCAGCAGGTTTTACCACCCGGTTGCGGCCTACTGTAAGTGCTGCTGCACTCATACATGCACACCGGGCAGAGTTGGCCGCTATTGCCGCCCATGAGTTGGGGCACGGCACCCAAATAGCCGGTACCATAGGGCTGCACATGCCTACCAGTACCACCGCTGGCGATGCAGTGGTATTGTATGCCGGTGGCGGCTACACCTGGCATACCCCGCAAGCCCGTGCAGAGCTTACCAATAAGTGGTACCCCTGTGCCGGTATAAAATTTATAAACGGATGGGGAGCCTGGGAGCTGCGCTACAGCAGCAATACATTTCAGTTATTGTTAGGTGGCCGCATTTTTAACCGTTACAAATAAACCATTATGCAACCAGCAACAGACAATTTAGAAGTACTCAATTTTAGTTACAACTGGAACAATAAGCTACAGTGCAAAGCCTACACCACTATACGGCTGTATGGGCGTAAGTACCAGCAGGGCAAGCGGTTTCAGGTACAGCTAAAAGGAGAAAACCTGCATGTGGCGGAAGTGGTAGAAATAAAACCTTTCTACCTGCAACAGCTCAATGAGTTTATGGCTTATGTAGATACAGGCTACAGCAGCACCGAGGCACGGGATATAGTAATACGCATGTACCCACGGGTAGATGTATTTAAGCAGCAAATGTGTATGGTATTGCTGCGGGTTATCACCGAAAAAAATATTACAGTATGAACAATGAAATCATGACCGAACAGGAAGCCAGGCTGCACCTACAGCTGTACAAACTAAACGGCCTTATTCTTTTTTTTAGTATAGATGGCTTTGCACCAGATATGGATATGTACACCCGCCTGGTAGTAGCTAAAGAACGGTTGCGGCAGCTGATACTTAGCGAAGCAAACAAGCGATTGCAAACCTCAACAAACAATAACCATGAGCAATAAACTGAGCACACAAACCATGAGTTTCAGAAAGCGGTTTAATCTGCTGGCATTGCCGCTAAAGTTTGAAGCAGCAAAAGAATTGGGCAGTTTGGTAAGCCTCAAAATAATGCCTACCGGCAGGCCCATGACCGATGAAGAACACGCCATGTTGCAAGAGTTGGCCGAGTGGTGCAACGATGCTATTCTGTTCAACCGAAAACCAAACGGTGGCTATGATGAATACTTTGAACAGCAAACCACTTACCCGCCCTGCATCAACAATTTTGCCAAATTAAAAGGCAAGTAGCAACGTTGAAATATTGCCGATGGTGGGGATTACTTGCACAACTGCTCACCACAGGCATACAGCTAAATAGTAGTGCATTGCTCAATGGCGGAACGTCTGCCCCACTATTGGCAATATATTGTTGGCAGCAGTTAATTTGTCAAGATGCAAAATTGTCCAATATGTGGTAAAGAAGTTGGCGTTTACCACGAACTAACATTTAAAGAGCCATACACACACAACAAACCATTTGACGGAATGCACATTTACGGTGCATATTCATCACCAAAAGAAACACTATGCAACGAAAAGAACTTTTTGCATTTTGCTTTTTATGATGCAGAAGGGAATTTAACAGACCATAGACTGGTGCAATTAGGTGTTGAAAATCCAACCACTAAAAGCCCAACAGATGAATTTTATGAAATGTCAAACGAGCAAAATTGGCAAGAAGATTTTGATGATGACGATAACGAATTTCAAAGGTGTTCAAAATGTGATGGACACGATGCCTGTGAAGATTTTGGATGTGCTTTTAAAGCTGGGGTCACTTAGTTGAAAATGACGACCTGCCGTTTTAATTGCTGCCAACGAGCAGGGCTTGGCGATGGGCTGGAATAGAAGCCGGTCACGCCCGAACAAAAGTTGATTAATAATTAAAAGCACAATAAAATGAAAAAAGTTGATAAATGTTCTTCTGCTGGAACTACTGTTGAAAGCAGCACAAATGCTCAGGATTCGCAGGTCTGCCAGCCTATTGCCAAACACAATGTTATGCGCCGTTGTCCTCAGCCGGATGAGGTTGATAATTGGTTAATGGATAAGTTGGAAGAAAAAAGAATAAACGACGAATTTGGTTGGACTGGCGAATATAGGCTTTGCCAAAAAGATTTGGTTGATTTCTTTATAGACCATGCCGATAATAAACTTGTAGAAAAGCAACAAGAATACATCAAACTTCTTACAGATGAATTAAGTGAAGTTGTTAGTATGGCTTTCGTGCATGGTTGGAGAAGTAATCGTTTTGAAGCAGGTAAAAAGTTGCGGGAAGAAATAGCGTCTCTCAATTGCGCATAACGGCAAGGCATAGGCGATTGTGGCGGAATTTGGAAAACGTCAGCACAACCCTTAGATGCAGCCAAATAGAAGTACAAAAGTTGAATTACTTAATCAGTCCGCCGACATATTGCCTATGCAATGTTGGTGGCAGTTAAAAATAGTCAAAATGGCAAAAATTAAAAGTGATGAAATGAAAGCCCATTTGCTGAAAATAATATCAGCAGAAATTGAACAGCGTTTCAATTGTAAAGTGGTTGATATAAGCCTTTGTTCAATTATTGGTACTGTAAACGTGCAAGTGAAAATTCAATACAATGATGATTTTGTTTACAAGCCCAATGAACATTGGACGATTGAAAGCATTGTGTTTTCTGAAAAGTGTGTCAGATTTTTTAGGCGAATAGATTTCTTTGAATGTGTCAAAAAGTTGGGGGTGTCCAATTAATTGCCACCAACGTATGTATTGCCGCAGTGCAGTACTCCACCAACATCAACCTGTAGCCAGCATTGCGGCAATACAGTGTTGCAATTTTCTCAACTTATTTTTTCAACCATAAAAAACAGAAACATGGTACTTCAATTGCATGTAACCGGCCACATTGGCCAGGATGCCACCGTAACCAACACCAACGGTAAAAGCGTGGTAAACTTTAGTGTGGCTCATACAGAGAGCTACAAAAACAGCGAGGGTGTAAAGGTGGACAAAACCACCTGGGTAAACTGTAGTTATTGGGATGCTGAAAAGGTGGCCCCCTACCTTAAAAAAGGCACTATAGTACAGTTGCAGGGCACACCCACTGCCGTAGCCTACACCAGCAAAAACGGCGAAAACCGGGCCGATCTTCGCCTTACGGTGCAGCTGCTGAAACTCATTAGCAGCCCCCAAAAAGAAGCCGAAAAATAAACGGCTGCTATCCATCACCAACAAGGCTGCCAATTTTCGGCAGCCTTGTTTAATTTTACAGCATGGCAAAGAAAGATACATGGCAGTTAGAAGATTGGTTACTGCTTTTTGGCGGTGTCTGGCTTATCAGTGAATTATTTAAGACAGCACAACAAGCAGGTATTGGCTCATTAAAAGGTGCCGAGAGATTTCTGTACAGCTACTACAGTGCAGATGGTGTAAATATGCTTGAACAAGACATGAGCCATTACAATAAAGATGAGCAGGGCGAAATTGTAAGATTGATAATAAAAGCAAGATTAAAGCCTGAGTTATCGGAGCCGCTTTACAAGTCATTTCCTGGCAGCAAAGAGATTGATGGCGAAATACGGGATCTGCAAAACGGATGGCGTATTTTTTGTAAAAAATTGCCGGAAGGAGATTTTTTAATGCTATCCGTATTCAAAAAGAAAAGTCAAAAAACACCACAACATGAAAAAGATAAAGCAGAGCAACGTACTAAAGAATGGGAAGCCCACAAAACGCTGGTACGAAAATCCTGATCCGGGCGATGAAATGATTGCAAAGTTATTGGCAGATCCTGCCGTAAGATTGGGATTTATAAAAGCCTCATTGAAAGATGGGGTAAGCCCAAATGAAATAAAAAATCAGTTACAATATTTCGGTTTGTACAAGTAATGTAAAAGAAATAAATTTACACCTGTTAAGGGTAGCGCATTCAACCATGCGCCTACCCTTTTTTATTGCCCGTTACTATCCCAAAATACAGGCCCATGTACACCACTGCATACAGGTACCATATACATACCTTTCTTACGGCTTGCTTACACATTGGTATTTTTTTTACCAAAATCAAGCTGTACAAGGCTTTCAGCGTTTGTAGCGGCATATTTTCAACACCTGCATTTTTCTTGATTACGCATTGATATATGGCAAAGCAACCACCCACCCGGCTATTTATTACCCCAAAAGATTTTATGCAGTTGTACGGGCATAAATCGTACAAAGGAGCGTGGAAAGCATACCAGGCATTAAAAGATGCACTGGGCAAAAAAAGCCATCAGAAAGTAACCGTTACAGAGCTGGCCAGTTACGAAGGGGTAAGCGTTGCTGAAATTATGGCCGTGCTGTAATCGGTACTTTATGGCACAAAATACCCCAAACTTCCACCGGCCACAGCAGGCCGTGCTACACTTGTGCAGCCTTACAGGCAGGTACAGCGTATGAAGTTATTAAAGCCGTTAGCAATTGTGGGAGGCGTAGGCGTATTGGCTTACATACTCATGGAAAAGGCCAATGCAGTAAAAAATCTGCAATGGCAGTTTGCCAGGGTACAGCTCGATAAAAAAGCCACCGGCATACAGCGTATAGCGTTGCTGGTTACCATCAGGGTTACCAACCCTACACGCACTACTGTAGCTTTTGACAGCTTCAATGCCAACCTTTCTGTAAAAGGTACACTGCTTACCAGTTTGCAAGCCAACCGGGCTACAAATGCCATACAGCTTACACCGGGCAACACCGATGTAACTATGACAGCTTATGTAGATACAATTGGCCTGCTGAAAACCATACCGGGCGTAATACGTGAGCTGGTTGCTGGCAAGTTTAACCAGTTGATTGATGTAACCGGCACGCTGTACGCTGGTGGCTTCACCTTCCCGCTTACACAATCTGTAGCGGTAAGTTTTGGCAACACAGCCAGCGTAGGCAAGGCCCGTGTAAGCCTCGAATTTGCCACCAACGATGAAGCAGCTGAATATTTCCAACGCTCCAATATTTATGTAACGGCCAAAGGCGGCGGCAAAAGCAAGCCTGGTTACAGCCTCAATGGTATTGGCAGCGTAAAAAAAAAGTTCTTTCTACTGCATGGCTCCCCGCTTATGTAACGCATAACGGTAAGCAAGGCAAAGCAAGCATAGCACACACCGGGCCCGGCACTTATATTATAAGAGAAGGCAAACGGATTGTGTATGTAGGCCACAGCAAAGCCGATGTAAAAAAAACACTGTACCGCCACTTTCAGCTTTGGACGGATATACGCCAAAGCACCCAGCGGCAGGCAGAGGGCCACGACCGGGTAACCTATGCAGGCAACGATTTGAGCCGGTACACTATTAAAGTGTACTACACCAATTCGGGTAAAGATGCTGAAGTGTTGGAGCAGTTACTGATCGGCAGCATAAAGCCAAGGGATAACATCAGTAAGCTAATGATGTTTGCGCCCAAAGAATATGCAGCCATGGCAGATGCAGCGGCAGAGCCGGACATTGTTTTTGAAACGCCCGATGGGGAAGATTGGCAACCATTTTAATAAAAGATATGGCAACAGTTAAAAAACCAGCAGCAAAAAAAACCGAAAGCCAGCAGCTCACCGGTACCGACTGCTTCAATCACCTGGTAAAGCTCGATGGAAAAAAAGTAACCATTGGTAAAACCGGCGAAGTGATTACAGCCAAAAGCGAAGCAGAAGCGTTGCAGATATTTCAGGCGGCCATTGCAAACAGCCAGTTTCAGTAATGACAATTGAGCAAGCTGCAAACCTGCTGATACCAAAAGCGGACGGAGCCAAGCGGGTTACCTATCCACGCAACGCTGAAACCGCCGACATTATCAGCGAAGTTCTTTCATATTACGACCAAAGCAAAAACGACCTACGGGGTTTTGCGCCATTGCTCAAAGGCACCAGTACGCTGCACACCTGTAGTAATATCTGGCACTTTGTAAAAAAACACATTCGGTATGTAGAAGATGAGCCGGGTGTACAATGGATAAAAACACCCGCCCGTATTTGGCAAGATCGGTTTTGTGATTGCAAAGGTTACAGCATTTTTATTGGCTGCCTGCTGCATTCGCTCAATATACCAGCCACGTTTCGCTTTGTAAGTTTTAGTAAAAATTATCCCGATGCAACCCATGTGTATGTAGTGGTAAAGCAGCCGGGCAACGAAATAAAATTGGATTGTGTTTTACCATCCTTCAACGTGGAAAAACCCTATGCCAGCAAACAAGATTTTGATATGACAATGATAGCCCGTTTGAGTGGTGTAAATGCAGTAGGCGCAGCAATGCCGGTACTGGCTGCACACAAGTTTGGCAGGCCCGTAATGCTGCCAGCACAGGCACCCGCTGCACTGGTACAGGCGGCTAAGGCGTTAGAAGTGTTGGAGGCAGAAATGACCGCCGAAAGCCACAGCGGCAAACTCACCGATATGCGGCATGCGCAGTACATGCGGGCTATGGCTGAATTGAAAAAAACCATTGCCATGCTCGAAAGCCCGGCAGTAGGTAAGTTGAACCTGAAAAAGATTTTTACCAGCGGCAAGCGCAATAAAATTAAAGCGGCCCTGAGTGATGTAAATATTGCTTCTATTTTCCTGTATGCCTTCATCCCAAGTGGCAACCCGGCAGGCCGTGCATTATTGCAACAACTGCCTGCTGCCATTCAGGAAAAAAGAGCCAGGCAGTTAGAACTGGCAAAATGGTTGGCCAATAAATCTGTGTACGGCATGAGCACTTTCATAGCAGATGTACGCAGTACAATTGCCAGGGCGAGAGGCAAAGAGCCAGAGGCGGTACTCAATGAATTATTGGGCCTCGATATTGCTACTAAAGAAGCCGGTGTAGGTGGTTTATTTAAGAAAAACCCAGCAAAAACAGCGGCTAAGCAAGAGAAGAAAACAGCGAAAGCGGCTAAGCGTTTAGCTAACCCTGAAAAGCAAAAAGCCAAAAAAGAATTTGCAACAGGCTTACTGAATGAGGGGTTAGAGTTGGCTGCCGATACAATCCCTTTGGGCAACACCGTGTTGAATATTGCAAAAGGGTTATTCTCTGTTTTCACCGGCGCAAAAAATAAAATCGAATCAGATTTTGGCTTTAAAGTGCCCAATCATTTAGATTCGGCAGCTATTGCGCCAGTAACAGAAGATTTTGCAAGTGCAACACCTGCAACATCAGAAGCTGATAAAGCAGTGACGTACCCTTTACTGCCAATACAACCGCCTGCAAAGTTTGTAGACAACATCAATAACAATGCAGGTAGTGGCAACACCAATGAATTGTTGCAAGTAATTAAAGAGCAGTTTACACAAATCAAAGAAACGTTTGCCAGCCCGTATAACAATAGCGAACTGGCAACCATGGAAACGCCCGACACATTGGAGCCGGTAACCGTTTCTGCACCACGCCGCGCCGCCCAGCCTGCACCTGCTGCCAACAGCAGCAGTGGCAACAATAACAGCAACATGATGATGATGGGCATGGCTGCACTGGCTGTAGTGTTGCTGGCACGTAAATAATTTATTCACTCAAAAAAATAAACACAATGGCAAAATTGAAATACCTGAAGCTGCCCAAAAAACCGAAAGCCGGGGCCAGTGTCAACCAGCTATCTGCCTGGTTGAAAAAGGTGGAAGACATACGCAAAGAGAACCAGGCACGTAAACGCCTCAACGATGACCAGGAACGCCTATCCAAGCGGGTAGCCGGTATTGGTAGCACGTATGTAATACCCAGCGGCAGCAAAATTGTACGGGCAGCACGGCCAAAGAAAAAAGCAGCGGCAAAGCCTGCACGTAAAAAAGCAGCCCCTAAAAAAGCAGCGAGAAAACGCCGCTAAATCATTCACTGAGTGAGTAAATACATCCTTTAATAATCTTCTCAAACTTTCTACATGAAACAAAAACTGAATATTAAATCGGCACTGATGAAAGCCGGTTATAACGGTGGCGGCGCATTGGCCGCTGCATCGGTAAACAAAATTGAATTTGTGGGCAAGCAAAAGCCGCTTATTCGTGGTATTGCAAAATTGGTGGTAGGTGCTTTTCTGCCTTCGCTCATGGGAGGCAAGAAAAACGAAGCCATCGAAGGAGCTGTAGCCGGATGGAACGGTATTGCCGCCATCGAAATTGCCAACGGTATTGTAACCAAAAACGGCAAAGAGCCCGAAAAGGCCATCAGCGTTAGCGGCATTGGCGATGTAAACCCCAACATCATGGGTGCAGCAGATGCAGAGTATTTTTTCCCTAACCAGGAACAAGGATTGGCTGATGATGATGTAATGTAATCACGGCAACACCTCCATTCTTTTTTTCAAAATCCGTTCAAAAAAAATATCATGAATACAGTAGATCAAAAATTGATGCGCCAGATTTTCAAAGGCATTGCCGAAAAAACTGGCAAAACGCCACAGGTTGGTTTTATCCGCCTGGAGCAATTGGCTGACAACTCCAAAGGAGTATATCAGTTTCCATTGAAAAAATCCACCGGCAGCGTATTGGCCACAGAGCAACGCCTCGATGAGAACGATGCTTTTTTTGCCACCCACGCCCGTGTGCGCCTCAAGTTCGAAGATCCTGCCAAGCCTGGCAGTGGTGTATACCAGAGCTACCCTAACCAAACTGCTATTGCACCTACAGCTGGTGAAGTAGTGGCCGCCGATCTGGAAAGCATTTTTGCCAGCAAGCTGAATATCAAAATTGACAACCGGGACGTAATCAAGGCCGCCGACATGAACAACAGCCGGGTGGTACTTACCAGCCAGCAATCAGCAGCCAGCAACCACAGCGAAGTGGACAGCTACACCGGCCTGATTGACCTGCACGGTGTTATTCGCCTCAGCGGTAGTGCTACCATTGAGATCAACCTGGACACACCCAGCTACAGCGGCAAACTGGTACAGCGTACCACTGGCAGCGGTCGTGTGTATGTGTGTGTTGATTTTTACGGTTTCCTGGTAACCGGCGGCAGTGCCCTTGGCGAAATCAGTGTAAACTACTAAGGGAGCCTGCACAAGCATACTAAAAGGCCGCAACGCAATTACTGCAATTGCGGCCTTTTTTGATTTTTTTAATACAAAAATATTTAACCATGGCAAGCCCTACAGCACGGCAGCATAAACCACAAAACCCACTTATGTGCAACGGTAAACGATACTTTAAAATGTTGGCCGTACCAGTTACAGGTACCAGCCAAACATCTTTTTCCTTTCCTACAGATGATGTATTGAAAAATGCAAAAATTCTGGCAGTAGAGGCATTCAGCGGCAATGATTTTCCGACCGGCCCCGGCGGCAACCCTGTAGCCAATACGGGCGTTTTCAACAAGGCTTTTTTGACATTGAAAAGCAAAGAAAACGATGAAGACGTAGTAACGCGCATTCCGTTGCTTCGCCTTCGTGCCGAAAACAACAGCGGCGAACCTTTCCGCACCTGCGATTTGCAAATTAACCCCAGCAGCTGTAGTGTAGAAGTAGCCTCAACTGCCGGGTTGGTTGTTGGTGAAAATTTCTACATCGGTTTTCACTATCAAAGAAATTAAGAAGCATGGCTGAAGTGTCTTTACCCATCGGCCTGCTTTTGCAAATGATTGTGCCACTGCTCACCATTGTGGGCGTATGGGTAGCAATCACCAACAGGGTTACCCGGTTGGAAGAACGCACACAGCTATGGCAAAAAGCAGTTGACCGGGAAAACGAAGAAATCAGGTTGCTATTGGTAAAGCATTCTGAAATGCTACAGGAAATTTTATTAAAGCTCGAAAACAAGCAAAACAGACAATGAGGCAAAGCCGGTTTTATAAGCATTGGAAAACCACCGTTGCAGGCGTGTTGATAGTTGGCGTTGGCCTCCTTCGTTACAAAGGTTATATAGATGCCGCTACCGCAGAAATAGCAACCATGCTGATAGGCGGCACCGGGCTTGTATTGGCAGCAGACAGCAAAAACAAACACCATGATTGAAGGGCGCAAAAACATATTGGCCTGGTTTGAAAGTACCGGTTTTGCATACTGGTTTATCTATCCTGGCAAAGCCACCGATGGCGGCAACTGGACAGCCAAAAGCAGCGAAAGCGAAACAGCTACACCCGGCACCGCATTGCATGAGTTGGAAAGAACCCTGCAATTGCTCAGCGGTGGTGCATTTACATTGGTAAGCTGTAGTGTACCCAAAGCGGTACCCAAAGGCATGTACAAAGTAGAAATCCGATTGTCGGCATTAGAAGGCCAGCAGCAGCCTATGCAGGCCGTTGCACCTACTATATCAGGTGTGCCCGAAGACCAGGTGGAAAAACGCATACAGCAGGCCGTTGATGCTGCCATGACACGGGTAAAGATGGAACAGCTCGAAAGGGAAAACAAAGAGCTGAAGGCCGAATTATCCGAACACGAAAAAACAAACCCGTGGAACCGTATAGGCAACATCATTGCAGACATTGCGCCGGCTGTATTGCCCAGCATTGTAGGCAGCAATGCCGCACCTGTAGCCAAGGTGGCGGGGCTGCACGCTGTAGAACCACAGGCAGGGGCTACACCTGCACCGGCAGCAGAACCAGCCACGGCAGAAACGCTTACCGCCGATCAGCAAAAATTAGAAAACGTGATTGCCATTTTTTCAAGCATTGACCCTGAAGGTTGGTTGGATAAATTAGAAACCATTGCAAAGAAGGTGCAGCAAAAACCTTCTTTGCTCAACATGATAAACCTACTTTGATATGGCACGTATAGGTGAACTGCTTTCTGCTGCTGATATTCAAGAAATTCAACGATTGGGCATAGAACAAACGTACTATGCTGCACCAACCGTGTACCTACTGCCAAACAAAAATATAGCAGCGTACAACTATTACAGAACCTACGAAGATGCTAACCGAAGGCTGAAACAATTGCAAAACAATTCAGCTGGCATAGGCCCCTCTCCTGCTGGCAGTGTAAGATTTACCCGCAATAGTAACACCGGCCAAACATTTGGCATCAATGCAGAATTTTTTGCAGAAACAATTTTCGGCAAAATACAGTTGCCATACGCATACATGCGTGTAGCGATAAGTAAGTTTACATACTTCATTGCCGCATTTTCATTGGCTGACGGCACAGGCAGGTTTTATGCAGTAATTAGCCCGGCTTACTTTGGGCTTTCTGCTACCAGCTTCAAAACTGGCGATACAGCCAAAGCACAAGCCCTTACAGCATTTTACAACGAAGTGCAATTGCTAAAAGTAAAGTACAACGGGCTTACTTCTTACCTAAACAATTTGGCGAAGCGAAATTTAGGGCAAACAGAGCAACAAATATTCAATGAGGGCATTTTGTTGCTTACCAGCATGCGGGCCGATATTGACAGTATAAAAGGGCTCAATAATACTTTTTCAAAAACACCGCCGGGCATTGGTGCATTACCCGTAGTAGCATGGTGGATTATTGCGGGTATTGGAGCATTAACGGTTACTGGTATTACCGTTGCGTTTGTGGCAAACGAAGCGCAAAAAACAAAGCGCATCAATGATGGGTACAACATGCAAAAATGGGTATCTGATCAAAATTTAAAAATTTCTATTGCTGAGCAAAAAGGGCTGATAAGTAAAGAAAGTGCAGCACAGTTGAAAAACGATAATAGCAAAATAATAACCGCAGTAAATGAGGCTAATACTTCCAGCAGTGAAAGTATGATTGATAAAATAAAGCCATTGGCGTATTTATTCATTGGCGTAATTCTGATAAAAGAATTGAATAAATGAGTGCAACCTACAAGGCAAGTGCCAACATATAAGCCACCATGGAAGGCGGGTATTGCAACGGCATACAATGCGGTACAGCCGCCAGTGGCGAAACCTATCGGGGGATCGACCGCAAGCAAGCCGGTAAAAACTGGAAAGGTTGGGCATTAATTGATGCCTGGAAAAAGAAAAAAGGCAATGTGCCATACAACTATTTTTTTTCTGTAAAAGATGGGAAAGTAGGGCCAGAAATAAACGCTTTGGCAGATGAGTTTTGGGCTGGCTGGTGGAACCAGTACGGCATAGGTAAGCTACAAAACCAACACCTGGCAGCTATGTTTTACGGTTGGAGTGCGCAGGGGCAAAACAGGGCCATGGCAGACATCAACGCCATTGCAAAACAATTTGGGGCAAAGCAATTCAGCAGCACAACCATTACCGATAATGTGGCTGCTGCCATCAATGCCAACTTAGCCAGTGCATACAGTTTGTTGCGCAATCGGCTATTGAAGTTTTACAAAGACAGGGGCCTGACTTCTATTAGTAAAAACCGGGTAGAAGTATTCCCGGTAAGCATCAGCAATAAAAAAACCGTTACACTCCAAAAAGCATTAGGGCCGTTGGGTTGGGTGGCCGCTGCTTTTGGTTTATCAAATCTGTAATGCAAACACTCATTTTAATAGCCGCAATTATTATGGTAGCCTCTACAATCAGCGAAGCAAAAACAGTATTGCAACAAAGCAGCTTTGCGTGGCCGCTTAAAATTGCCATCAAAATTACCAGCGGTTTTACCGCTATGCGTGGCGACCGGCCACATGCCGCCATTGATCTGGCAGCACCAGAAAATACGCCGGTATATGCTATGGCTAACGGTGTGGTTACAGCTGTGTGGAATGATACTGTAAACGGCGGAGGCCTAAGTATGACCATCAAGCATGCCAACGGTTTTACCACTGGCTTTGCTCACCTGAATAAAAACAATTTTTTGCAGCCCGGCTCCACCGTTCAGCGTGGACAATTGATTGCACTCAGCGGCAATACCGGCCACAGCACCGGGCCCCATTTGCACATAAAAATGCGCAACGAAAAAGGCCAGGCAGTAAACCCCTTAAACTATTTGCCACCACTATGAGAAAAGCATACAATACCATCAAGGCATACAACAGTGCAGGTTATTTAGAAACCGAAGGCGCAAATGCCATACTGCTGAAAAACGAAGGCGATGTAACGGTAAGGGTGAACACACTGCTAACCATTGCACCCGGCGAAAGCATGAGCATTGCCCAGGTAAGCGCAGATGTAGCAGACCATACACAGTACAGCATCGAATTTGATAACAGCCACCCGCTTACTACAGGCAGCAATAATTTATTGGCTGTAGTGTGCATCGGCATTTACCGCTAAGCATGGCACTCATTCAATTTAATAAAAATATTACCATACAAGGCGGTGGCGGTGAAGCTGCATCTTCCACAACCATTTACGTAGGTTGGGTAAAGCACCTTAATGCAGTAACGGTAGCGCAATTGCAGCCGGTAAAAGTTATAACCGGTGCACAGCAGTACCAGGCACTGGCAGCTGCCGTGGCCAACCTTGCAGGCAACGAAAGTGAATTGCTGAATTTGGTAATTGTAGAACCAACCACAGAGCCGGTAAAAAATTCGGCATTGTTGTACCGCATTTCGGGTAGTTCATTCATTCGCAGCCAAATTGAGTTTGGCGGTTTGTTTACCATGCAGGTAGTGGGCGGCAATCGCATTTACCGCAGCCAGGCTATTGAAGCATATCTGGCAGACGGCAACCAGATTGGCCCCGTGGTATTGAGCACCAACCATGCGCTGCCGGTTACGTTTACCGAAGTTGACCCCATAGGCAATGTGTATGCGTATCGGGTGCGTATTGGTGAACCACCATGCGGAGCCGAAGAAATAACCGTGTACAGCGATAGTGTGGAGTTTGCCACGGGCATTACATTGTTTTCCGATCCATTTTTAGAAACACCGGCCATGCCACCGGGCACATCTGCTGTAGCACCATTCCCCACCGAGGGCATCAATGCCGGGCTGATTAATACCCACGGCGAAATATTCATTTTAAACGGCAATGAAGTTGGCCTAACCACCAGTGGATTTTGCGCATAAAAAATTACTCCAATGAGTTTTCAGCAACAATATTTACCACGCTATCAGTGGGCAAATCCATACCTGTTTTTCCCAATACCCGATACGGTTATTACTGTAGATGGTACCATGTTGCCCATAGTGGCACGCCACCGTGCTTATGCAGATGAGGCAGAAGTATTTGCCACAGTACCCGCAATAGCCCGTGTGGAAGGTGCTTTGGTAGCCATATCAGACGGTGGAGATGGGTATAATTTTTACTACTGGTTTATCAACCGCACGTTTGCGCCGTTTGGCTGTACATGGGAGCTGAAGCCGTTGGTACCAGTTTCTGATACTTATGAGCTGGCTTTTAGATTAGGCGATACAGGGCCCGGTTGGAATGGTGCATCGTTCACTTTGCCGCCGCTGGAGACAATAGAAAAAATTGTTGTTCATGACGGTAATACTGGAATAGCTGGATTGGGTACCTCCAATGTTTCGAACGACATTTTAGACACCTCAATTTTAGAGGGTCAAAATTTTTTCATCAACGTTGGGCATACCAACCTTACAGGTGTTGACCAAACGATATATATCAATGCAGAAATCTATTTACAAGGCCCAATTGTTATAGTGACTATTCGTAAAAATCCAATTCTTAAATACCCCAACCTGTAAACCATGAAGCGTTTTCTTTTTTTTGTGGCAGCCTGCTTTTGCAGCTTGCTTTCTGTAGCACAATCAACAAGCATTATTGCCAATACAGTTGATGCACGTAAAGCCATTTATGTACCACGCCTCACCACACTGCCAACGGCCAGGCCGGGCTTGTTGGTGTACAAAACAACCGGAGCCGATAGCGGCCTGTATATTGGCCGCACCACCGGCAGCACCTGGAACAAAGTTTTTCCCGGTAGTGGCGGTACCAGCTACACAATTGGCAATGGCTTGAAACAAGTAGGCAGCACATTGCAATGGGCAGATACTTTGCTGAACAACACTACAGTTAATTTGATAGGTAGCACACAATTAAAATTTACCTACAGTAGCCCAAGCAATAACACACCATACTACTATTTAAGCCCGTTTAGTGCCGAAATGAAAGGAATAGACCGGTATAATAACACCATCATTTTAGGAGCAGGCGGCAACTCATACAATAATGGCATAAGCTTACAGAGTGCATTTTATGGTGGCAGTGCGGGTACAGAAGGTTCCACTGGTAGTAGCATTCGATTACGTGGCGATACAATTAGGGCACAAGATGGTTTTTTAAGTACACAATACAAACCAATTGCAGCATCATTAACCAAGTACGATTTTTGGGGATATGATAAGGTAAGTGGCGCATTTGTACGAATACCATCAACCCTACTTCCCACGGGTTCCACCATCGATACAACCAGCCTTAGTGTTCGCATCAATCAAAAGCTGCAAGAAGTAACGGCAGGCACGGGCATTACCACTATGCCATACGGGGGCAGTTACAATGGCGTAATAGTCAATGCAGATACGGCAGGTATTATAGCGAGTAAAGCCAATGTAGCCAACCAGATTGCAGCTGCTACTCTTAGCACCATACCTGGCGTTATAGATGTACAGGATGTGCAAAATGGTGGCCTTCGTTGCACAAATTGCAGCACTCAAACTTTTACGGATAGTAGCTACCTCACCAAAAGAAAAGCCGATGAATTATATGCTGGTGCATCTATAAGCAGCCGTAGCAGTAGTGTGGAGGAATTTTACGATTTCTATTCTGCACCCACTATTACACAGGGGGGTAGTAATGGTTTATCTGTCAACGCAACCGGCTCTGGTACCAGTGCAAGCACAGTTACCAGCCCGGCAGCAAACAGGCCCGGCATTTTATCGTTAAGTACTGGTACCACAGCTACCGGCCGTACTACTTTGTATAATGCCAGCGGCATGAACATGCTTGTCATTGGCGGTGGTTACTTTACCACCGGTATCGATGTACGACATCCAACATTGTATGCAGCTGGTGAAGATTATTTCACGGTGTTTGGATTGATGAGTAGCACAGGTAAAGATCAGACCAACGGCATTTATGTGCTGTATGATGCAGGCGGTACAACTACAGGTAGTGCAGCCAGTGCGAACTATCAATTTGTAACTGCGAACGCTGGTACCAGACTGTTTACCACAACAAGCGTACCAGTTACCAGCGGTACAGCTTCAGACTTTCAACGGTTACGCATAGAGGTTACACCTGCAGGTGATACTGCCAGGTTATACATCGGCGGCACTTTGGCCGCTACGCATACCGGCGCAAGTTTACCAGCCGGTGCCAACCTTTCACTAACAGCCAGCATTACGAAATACGGCGTTGGCACTACTGCAAGAACCATGCAGATAGATTGGATTGATTGGCGTTATCTGTTTACTACACCCCGATAAATAACTACAGCAATGTATTACCGTTACAATTATAATTCCAAAGGGCCCAAACTTGTTTGGCTCCTTTTTTTATTGATACTACTCATGGTAGTGGCCACCATACAAACATTTGCAGCCAACATTGTTTTGTATGGCGGCAATACAGCAGGGCAGGCCATACAGCTATACAATTTAAATTTTGGGCAGGTTGTTTCTCCCGGCGATTCTGTACGGTTGAAAGGACATTACCAGCTTATCAATTTGCAGGGTTTTTCCGGAACACAAGCAGCACCCGTGGTGTTTGTGGTAGACAGCGGCATGCGGGTTGGTAGCAATACCAGCAACGCATACGGTATACGCATTTCCGCACCCTGGTGGGAGTTTATCGGTACCGATACAATTACAACAGTGGTATGGAATGAAACCCGTGTAATGACTAACAATTTCAATGTAGATGCCAGCAAGTATTTTAAGGTGAAAAATGTAAAGCTGTTAAGTGCTGCAGCATCGTTTTTTGGCAATCCAACCACCGGCGGGCCTATGGGTTGGTGGGTGTTGGAAAATTTCAGTATTGGCAACACCGCTACTGTTAATGTTGATGGTGAAACCAGCGAGGCCATTTACAGAGGCCCAACCAGCGAAGGCGATACAACCAATGTATTTTGGGATAGTGCCATCATTCGAAATGGAGTATTATACAACCTTGCTGGGGACGGCATACAAGTTGCACTGCACCGAAATGTGTTGATCGACAATGTGAAAATCTACAACTACGGGCAGCGCAATTTTGCGGTACAACGTGCAGGTATTGTTGTAGGTGGTAGCAGCTCTGGTATTGTTCGCAATGTGATTATAGATGGCGGCACCGGGCCTTACCTGCAATGCTACGGGTATGGCAATTTACTGATTCAAAATTGCACCTTCACCAATGGCGCCATGACTGTGAATGTAGATGAAACCGGCGGGCCAGATGGAATGTATTTGCAAAAGAACGGAAATGCTGCTTTTCCATTGAATGTTTACATCGAAAATACTGTTGTGGGGCAAGCTCTGCGCAATGCCATCAGAGAAACAAATGCCACGGCTGTTTATTTATGCAACAATACGTTGGCCAGTGCAGGGCCGTTACTAAATGGAGATGTATTCAGCACATACACCAGCTGCACTACAGTACCGCCGCCTATCAATGCGCCCTCCTTCCGGCTAAAAAATCAACAGCGGAAAATCAATACCCAAACCAAACGCATTACACAATGAAACAGTTTTTTTTTGCCATCACTATACTGCTGCTGCTTTCTTCCTGCGAAGTATTCAAGCAATCCACGCAGACACATAGCGACAGTACCGCCACCAAAAAAGAAAATAGCGGCAGTACCGCCCGTACCAGCAGCAACGCCGATTCTGCTTTTGAGTTTTTTAAGCGTACCTGGTACCAGCCAACAAAACCAGAAGCCGGGCAAAACGGTAGAGATGGCAAAGACGGCAAAGATGGCCAGGTTATTACCTATCCTGTTTACTACCCGGTGTACACTGAAGAATACGGCAAAGGCCAAACCAGCAAACAAACAGAAAGTGCCGACAGTATATGGAAAATGCGCTACGATAGTTTGAGCCAACATCAGAGCTCCAGCAGCACCCAAAAAGAAAAAGAGTTTGTTACCTGGCAGCATTTGGTGATCGGTATTGTTGCGCTGGCAATATTCGCAGTTGTTTTTTGGCAACTGCTCCGCCTCATCAGGAAATTTCGGATTGTAAAAGTGTAGCTATATTTGGGTATTCAATCTACAGTTATGGCAAAAGTTGCAGGCATTACTACCACTAAAAACGCCAAAGGCGAAATCGCTACCATTACCATCAACATGAAAAAGCACGGCGCAGCACTTACCCCAGTGCTAAAGGAAATGGGGTTACTCGAAAAAACGCAGTTTGATAAAGAATGGGAGGAAGGCATTTCAGTGGAAGAATTTAGATCACAACTTTTAGCCCATATAGAATCAGAATGGAAAAGGTCGCACTAACACCAAAAGTTTTATCGCAGGTTACCAAGCTCAGCAAACTGTTATTGCAAAAGGGTTATTTCAGTTATTTAGAAAATGCACAGACATACGCAAATAATTTAGTAGATTTCATCTACAGCATTCCCACCCAAAAACACTACATAACCAAACAACCGCGGTTTGGTCGTTATTATTGCCGTTACAAAGCCAATAAGCATACAACCTACTATATTGCATTCGATACTGATGGCACCCGGTACCTGATAAAAAATATCACCACAAACCATACAGCTGATTACGCACGGTATATAAAAGGAATTTAACTACATTTGAGCTGCAACCGAAACGCAAGGCTTGCAGGGATGCAGCCCCAGGGATAGGGAGCCAACTCAAAGCAGAAAGCCGGTAAACAACTTACCGGCTTTTTTGTGCCCCTTGCTGCTTTAGATTGCTCATGCCTTTATCCCCCCGCTTGCGGGGTTATTCATCCCACTTCGATAATTCCGTAAACTTTGTTGACTGCATTAAATGCGCATAGCCCTGTGTAGTTTTTATGTTGGCATGGCCCAGCAGTTTTTGCACTACTTCAAGCCGAATGCCTTTGTTTATGGCAATCGTTGCAAACGTGTGCCGGGCAATATGTGCCGTAATATTGGTGGTAAGGCCAGCTGCTTTACCTATATCTTTCAATGCCCGGTTAAAGTACTGGTTGCTGTACTTCAACCCCTGAATTTCCGGCCACAACTTCAATGCCTGTGGCAGCATTGGCAGCAATTCTTGCTTACTGGTTTTTGCTTGCCTGTAGTGTAATGCTTTGCCATTTTCAGTATCAATCAGGTTTTCAGGTTGCAACGCCATGGCATCGCCAAACCGGAGGCCTGTAAAGCAGCAAAATAAAAACACCTTTCCAATATTTTGCAATTCAGCAGGCAAAGCGGGTAAAGCGTTTTTTATAGCAGCAAGATCATTCACGCTTAAAAACTCAATTTTTGTTTGCCACGCTCCCAGCCTGATTTTTGCCACCGGATTAACAGCAATCATGCTTCTATCCATTGACCACGACAATACCGCCCTATAGCGTTTAAAATGTGAAAGGATTGTATTGTAGGCAGTACCCTGCCGAACTAAATTTTGCTGTAATTGCACAAAATGCTTTTCGGTCAATTCCTGTATAAGTTCTGGCAGTTTTTCTCTTTTATGCAGGCTCAGTGTAGTTCTGTATTGCTTAGCTCTCCCTTCTTTTACATTGGCAAAAGCCATGTACTCATGCACAACAGCAGCAAACGTATTTTTCGGCATATTGCAAACAGCAGGTTTAAGCAAATCACGGATAGTTGTAAAGTTTACCGGCAAGCCAGACAGTTTGTGTATTAGTACCTTTTGGTGAATGCTGGCAATAGTTGACAGTAGTAAATCATTGATAGCCGAACTGTTTGGGTGGCTGCTCTTTACAATGTAACGGCTACTGCTCCAGTGTTTTGTTTCCAGGTACTCAAACAGGCTTATGTAAATGTGTTTTCTTTCGACGGTAACACGTATGTACAGTGTGCCACCGGTTGAAGTAGCGTTGCGCTTTCTCAGGTATGGTATAAACGAAATACGCATGTTAAAGCATTGGTGTGTAACAAATGCAGTAACATGCGCAATTTTTAGGCGTAATCAGGACTATTACACCCCTTTTCGTAGCCCGTACGGGAATCGAACCCGTCATTCCTCCGTGAAAGGGAGGCGTCTTAACCGCTTGACCAACGAGCCATTTTCGATTGGGAGTGCAAAAATAGGGGGCTCATCTATTCAACCAAAAAAAATTTCTGTTTCGCTGATAATTATCATCTTTTAACAGCTTTCTGAAATGCCATCAATAGGTTACCTTCGCGACGCATTAAAAAACACAATCACAAACAAAATACTATGAGCACAGTAAAAGTAGCCATCAATGGTTTTGGCAGAATTGGTCGCCTGGTTTTTCGCCAGATTTACAATATGGAAGGCATCGAAGTAGTTGCTATCAACGACTTGACCAGCCCCAAGACGTTGGCCCACCTCTTAAAGTACGACAGCGCCCAAGGCCGTTTTGAACAGGCTGTTACAGCAGGTGAAGACAACATCACCGTGAATGGCGACCTGATTAAAATCTACGCACAAAAAAATCCTGCTGATATTCCCTGGGGCAGCCACGATGTAGATGTGGTACTCGAGTGTACCGGCTTCTTTACCGACAAAGCCAAGGCTGAAGCTCACCTTACAGCAGGTGCTAAGCGTGTGGTTATTTCTGCACCAGCCACCGGCGATCTCAAGACCATCGTGTTCAATGTAAACCACGATGCACTCGACGGTAGCGAAACCATCATCAGCTGCGCCAGCTGTACTACCAACTGCCTGGCTCCTATGGCCAAGGTGTTAGAAGATCAATTCGGCATTGTAAATGGTTTAATGACCACCGTACACGCTTATACCAACGACCAGAATACACAGGATGCACCCCACGCTAAAGGCGATCTTCGCCGTGCCCGTGCCGCTGCACAAAACATTGTGCCCAACAGCACTGGTGCTGCCAAAGCCATTGGCCTGGTACTGCCCAGCCTCAAAGGCAAACTCGATGGTAGCGCCCAGCGTGTACCTACGCTTACAGGTTCGCTTACCGAACTGACTGTTTTGTTGGGTAAAAAAACTACCGTTGAAGAAATCAATGCTGCCATGAAGGGTGCTGCTAACGAAAGCTTTGGTTATACCGAAGACGAAATTGTAAGCAGCGATATCGTTGGTATCAGCTATGGTAGCTTGTTCGACGGCACACAAACCCGTGTACAAACCGTAGGCGATACACAACTGGTTCGTACTGTAAGCTGGTACGACAACGAAATGAGCTATGTAAGCCAACTGGTTCGCACCGTTCGTTATTTCGCCCAACTCATCAGCAAGTAATCACGGCTTTTTATTTATGTCATTTCATTTTTTGAAATACAAAGGCTACCGCAGCAGCGGTGGCCTTTTTGTTTGCGCCGCAATACTGCTCAGCAGTTGTCAGCTTATTTTCCCCTTTAAAAAGAAACCAAAGCTTGCCCAGCTCTGGATGATTGAAAGCGGAAGTTTTAAACTGGCAAGAAATTGCACCATGCTGCAACTCAACAGCGACAGCACCTATACCCTGCTCAGCCTTACTGGTGCTGATAGTGGCCAATGGATACAGCAAAACCAACAAGTGCACTTGCAATACAGAGCGGGCAACATTCATGCAACCAACATTTACTTCCGGATTAAGCCTATTAAAAACAACCAACTGGAATTTTGGGAATATGATGATGATAGCTATGCTGATAAAAGGACTACCGGCATGCTAAAAGCCTCACCTATGGGCAAACATAAAACTGCCAACCCGGTGGCATTTGCCATGAACCAATGGCGCATTCCTCCGGACAGCGCAGAAACACCTGCTGCCATAAAAAAACGCACCCTGCAATACCTGCAATTTGTGGAGGCTTGCTACCAGTTTGCCATCGACAATAAATTGGAAATACTACCAACCGATTGGTTTCCCCAACCCATTCAAATGTATTTCAGCAATGGTGTACGCATGGCATACGCCAATGAACTGGATGATTGGAACAGCTGTTTTTTTAGCATCGAACAAGCCACGCAAGGCTACATGTACATCAGCTCGGCACTACGAAAAATAAAGCTGAAAACAACCGACAATAAATTTGACCGTAACCTTGATTGCTTACAGCAATTGATAGCGGAAATAACAGCCATGGAAGAGCTGCCTCCTACTGAAGAAAGTAACCATAAAGAACCGGATAACTAATATTTGTCAGTCTTCATAGTGAGGCAACATGTTTATCTTGCGGATGCTGTAAACAACCCTTGCAGCCACAAGCATCACACCTGCATCAGCAGGCCAATCATTATTCAATAACTAAAATTTTTTTGACCTATGTCAGCATTTTCACAACACAATTTTGCCGGGCAAAAAGCCCTCATCCGTGTGGACTTCAACGTACCACTGGACAAGCAAACACAAGCCATTACCGACGATACCCGTATGCGGGCAGCGTTACCTACTATTCAAAAGATTTTAGCCGATGGCGGCAGCGTTATTCTCATGAGCCACCTCGGCAGGCCAAAAGAAGGTCCCGAAGCCAAATACTCGCTGAAACATTTGATTGCCCACCTGAGCGAACTGCTTGGCGGCAACACCAAAGTGTTCTTTGCCGATGATTGTATTGGCGAACAAGCATACCTCACCGCATCTATGCTGCAACCCGGCGAAGTGCTGCTCCTCGAAAACCTGCGTTTTTACAAAGAAGAAGAAAAAGGCAACCCAGAGTTTGCAGCAAAACTGAGCAAGCTCGGCGATGTGTATGTAAACGATGCCTTCGGTACAGCTCACCGTGCACATGCCAGCACTGCTATAATTGCCGACTATTTTGAAGCCGGTAAAAAAATGTTTGGCCTGCTGATGGAAGGCGAAGTAATTGCTGCAGAAAAAGTTTTGCATCAAAGCGAAAAACCTTTCACAGCCATTATTGGCGGTGCCAAAGTGAGTGATAAAATTCTCATCATCGAAAACCTGCTCGAACGTGCTACCGACATAATAATTGGTGGTGGCATGGCCTACACTTTTATGAAGGCCCGTGGGGGAAACATTGGCAGCAGCTTGTGCGAAGATGACCGCATTACTACTGCTACCGAATTGCTGGCTAAGGCCACTGCAAAAGGTGTAAGCATTCACCTGCCAGAAGACAGTGTAATTGCCGACAAATTTGCTGCTGATGCCAACACCAAAGTTACCCCCAGCGATGCCATACCTGATGGCTGGATGGGCCTCGACATTGGCCCCAAAGCAGCTGGTGTATTTGCAGAAGTCATTCGCAAATCGAAAACCATTTTGTGGAATGGCCCCATGGGTGTGTTTGAAATGGAAAAGTTTCAGGCAGGTACCAAAGCCATTGCGGATGCTGTTGCAGAAAGCACCGTTAACGGCGCCTTTAGCCTGGTAGGCGGTGGCGATAGTGTAGCTGCGGTGAATGAATTTGGCTACACCGATAAAGTGAGCTACATCAGCACCGGTGGTGGCGCTATGCTCGAATATTTCGAAGGAAAAGTATTGCCCGGCATTGCGGCAATTAAATAAGTAAATCTTCAGATTACAAAAGCGGTTGCAGCATGCTGTTGCAATCGCTTTTGTATTTATGCACTGGTAAGTAAAGTTACCTTCACGCTATCGCCGATTCGAATAAGTTGGCCCAAAGTAAGCGGCAACACATTTTGCCCAAACAATACTTTGTTGCCCGTTTTTCTGTACTTGCTGAGTGTGGCCAGTGGCTCCACTCCTTGCTCGCCTGTTTCCTGATTTACTGTGGTGAGTACACAACGGGCACAGGGCTTTACACCTGCAAAAGCAGCATCGCCAATGGTAAAGTGCTGCCAGCAATCTTCATCAAAAGCTTTGCCACCTTCTACTACAATATTGGGGCGAAAGCGATTCATCGGCACAGGCGTTTGCAAGCGACTGTTGAGATCATCCAATGATGTTTGTCCAATCAACAAAATCGGATAACCATCTGCAAGGCTTACTTCATCACTATTCAAGGCATACGTAGCATCCACCTTTCTGGTATGTGCTTCAGGAAAATAAACCAGCTTACACGACAGCCCGACTTGTGTAGAAAACCAGGCACTGTGAGCAGCACTTACTTCCAACACTTCCACAGCATCATCCCAAATAGTAGCCCTTATTGGTTCACTGTTATGTTCATGTAATGGCAACAGCATTTCATGACCTGCATGATGCAGCATAAATCCATGCTGGTGAAAAGACAATTTGAACAACGCCAATTGATGCAACACCCGCTGGGTTATGAACTCATTCCGTTCATCAATCAACATCCATCGCCTGTCGTATTCGAAACCTTTGGCCAACACCTTAGCCTGCGGAACCGCAATACCACCCAAGGATTTTACCGGATACATCCACAACTCCGATACCCGCAAAGCAGCTGTGTTATTGGTTTCCTGCATGAGCTTTGGCTTTAAAACTCCATTCTACGGTAAACGTACTCACTACCTCACCCGCTTTAGTACGGCCAGTGCTGGTAGCGGTAAATGATTTTCCTTCACCCGAAGCAATGGCTGATGCTATACATTGCTGCATAGCCTCGCCATCTTCGCAAGTAAAGTAAATCCGCTCTGTTGCCTTCTTCACAAATTCTGCTTTGATGGATGCAACCAACATACTCACCGCAGGCTTGCAGCAGTGTATGTGGCCGAGTGCCAACACGCCGGTGCTCATTTCTGCCGCCATGGCCTGGCAGGCAAAATAGATGCTGCGAAACGGATTTTGCGATAACCATTTGAATGGTACACTCACCACCGCTGCATTTTCCGAAATGCTGCGCAACCGCACCCCACAGAAAAAAGCACTCGGCAGTTTATACAACATAAACAAACCGAACTTGAAACGGTGATTGGCTGTTTGTTGAAATTCTTTAAAAGCCATGTTGATGTTGTTTAGAAGCCCCCTAGCCCCGGAGGGGGAATAAGGGCATAGCACACTAATTTACTATTTACTGACTTTCGGACTTTCAGACCTCAAAATACCCTTCGACGAGCTCAGGGTAGCAATCGTCTTCAGACTTTCGGACTACTGACTTTCCGACTTTATCCCCCGTTCTCATTTCGCCCTTGTAGGGCTTGTATTTGCTTTGTTCATCTTTTCCATGGGCGTTGCCTATGGCTTTCATAAACCGCCCTTTCAGGGCTAAAGAATAAAGTCTCCGTACTACCGACTACCAGCTCCGGACTCTCGGTCTTTCCGACTTTCCGACAGGCTCAGATCGTCATCTACCGACTACGCACTACGGACTACCGTCTATTTTTTATTAATCTCCACAATCGCATACGAAACGCTCTTGGCGCCTGCTGCTGCAGTAAAGCGCAGGTTACCATTGCCGGTGCTGCTTACCTGCAACGAAGCGCTGCCATAACTCCGTAGTGCGTTGCTTACATTGCTGGCATAGTTGCTGCCGGGTGTAGAAATGTTTTGGTTCAATTCGTACCAAGGCAGCTCTTCTTTGCTCACTACAACAGCTATGTAATCTTTAGTGCCAATGCTATCGGGCATCATGCTCTTGTTTTTTGGAAACAACCGGTAACCGGTGATGCCGCAATATGCTGTGTAAGCGGTTTTTGTGGCATCTTCTTTTGTGGGGTATGGAAACAACGTATAACTGCTGCCATCCACTTCCTGACCAAACACGTACACATAACATTCGGTACTGTTTTTCACTTCCACTTTAAACCGGGAGCCTTTGGCAATGGTATTGCTGGTAAACAAATTGCTACCAGCATTGCGCAAAGGAATATAGCCAGCTGGTTTCGCTTTCTCATCTACCTGTACCAATCCTATTTCGCAATCGAATGCTTGCTGCAAAGCGGCGCCCTGCTGTGGCAATGGATCAATGCCGTAGGCTTCCCGCACAAATTCTTTGAAGTCGGCATAGCGTACCCAGCCAATGCCATTTTCGCCCCACTCTGGCCCCCAGCTGTTCATGATTTGAAAAGCACCACCAGCCAGTTTATCATCATAGCCAATCACACTCATGGCATGGCCGCCAAAGCCCATTTGGTTGTAATCGCTTTGTGTGGGCATCCATACTTTTTGGCCCATCATACCTTCCATAAAACTCCCGCCCACCATCATGCCTATCACCACCGGCGCACCCGAAGCCAGGTGCTCTTTTATGGCACGAATGCTGATGCCTTCCGGTGCATCGGAACCCGTAAGGCGGTTGAAGCCATGGATTTTATTGGCAGCGGCCAATGCATCCAGCGACGTGGGCGGATTGCGGCTGCAATCGGTTTCATCGTACGGAAAATTATTAAACGGTACTCCACCCTTGCGTTGCATCAACTCCATGGCCCGGATGATGTACGAACCCTGGCAACCATCGAGGCCAATTTGGTTGTACATGTACGACGGACTAAAAGCTAACTGATTGGGATTGATGCCGGAGCTGGCACTCATAAGAATGGTTTGGGCCGCATACGCACTACTCCATGCTACACAGCTGCCCTGTTTGCCCTGGTTTTGCCTGTCGGGGGCAAACTTGGCCAGCGATACATATTCGGGCAGCGGGTTGCGTATATCATCATCGCTGAGGCCTTCGTACACTGGTGCTTTGGCAAACTCCTGCTTGCTCAGCATGCCGCCTGTACTAAAGGCACTGGCAGCCTGTTGCAAAAAGCTACTGCCACAGCCCTGCTGGTTCATGAGGAAGTATGCACCACCGAGCAGCACTAAAATGAGCAGGCCACCGGGCTTACGAAATAGCATGAGCAGCAGTGGCAACAGGTTGAGCAAACCGCCACCGCCGCCACCACGGCCACCAGAGCGTCCACCACTATTATCGTTGAATTCGTTGGGATCCTGCGGATCATCTACCATTCGTATCGGCATTGTTACAAGTTGAAAGGATGAGTCAGCAAAATACTTGTTCTGCGCCAACTATCGTTACGCTTTCGAGTGCCATGATTATTTATTTGAATCCAACCAAGAAAATTGGCACTTCAGTTCCGGCTTGTTTGCTTTGCAATACCTGCATACAACAAAGGCTGCTCTCTTGAGCAGCCTTTGTTGTTAGGAATGCGGCGGTTATTATTTAGGTAAAATAACGGCGTCGATCACTTGTACTACACCATTGCCAGCGCCGAGGTCGGCAGTGGTTACATTGGCACCGTTCACGGTTACTTTTCCTTCTTTTACACCAGTGGCAGTGTCTGCAGTTGCAGTTTCGGCAGGTGCTTCGGCACAAGCAACCATTCCAACAATTGTTAACATGGCGAGGCTAATCTTCAAATTTTTCATTTTAAAAGTTTTGTAGCAATAGAACATGACAGTGTCGCTATTGCTCTGAAAAGCTAAACTTTAACATCTTACCTCATTCGCTTATAACAGCTGTTAATGCAATAGCATCATCACTTGTTCTGTGCTTTGCGTTATCCGAAACTTTCGGTGGGCAAAGCCACATGCTTTCCCCCTTCTTCATCCCATGGTATGAAAGCCGCAGTTAATACACGAACGTTGAAATTTGGCTTCGATACGCAACGTCCCTAAAGGAGACGTTGCTGACAAATAAATCTGTGCATTTCATCATTCGTAATTGCACAACAAAAAAGCGCAGCACCAAAATAGTGCTGCGCTTTTTTAAGAGCATACATGCAAGCCCGTTACCATTTCAGTTCCAGCTTGTTGTTTTTGCGTTCTACATCAGCCAGGCGTTGTGATGCATCTATTTCCACCGAAATAATCTCGTTGATACGGCGGTTAGTACGGATGATCATGTCGCGGTGTGTCCAGCGCTGGGCGGGGTATACCACACGGGGCGCAGTGCTTTCTGCCGGCTTTTCGCCATAGGTAAGGTTGAGCGGCACATAGTGCTGTTCGGTGGTGCTGTCTTTAAAGGTCAGCGTTACATCTACCGGCATGGGCATTTCGCCCAACCGCTTGATGCGTACCAGCGTGTAGTTGTCTTCCATCCAGAGACTGTCAATGGCATAGTCGATGGTTTTGGTGGTGTACACCATGTACTCTTTGTACCAGTCGAGTTCCATGCCGCTTACTTTTTCGGCCACCCGCACAAAGTCGTTCGGGTTGGGATGTTTGAATTTCCAGGTATCGTAGTAAGCATGCAAGGTTTTTTTGAGCAGCGAGTCGCCTATTACATAACCCAGCTGACCCAAAAACACAGCGCCTTTGCTGTACGCTGCTGTGCTGTACGCATAGTTGGTAGCGAAGTGATCGGCATGGGTGCTCATGGGTTCTTCAAACTTGCCTTTGGCCAGCGCAATGTAACCGCGGTATTCATCGGCCAGTGCAAAGCCGGTGCCGCCTTTCAGGTATTGTGTTACCACGCTTTCGCCATAGCTGGTAAAGCCTTCATCCATCCAGGCATACAGGCTTTCGTTGGTACCCATCAGGTGTTGGTACCAGCTGTGCATCCATTCGTGGATGGCGGTGCCCAATGACGCTGTTTTGATGAGGGTAGCCATAGCGTATTCCATGCCACCATCGCCTCCTTGAATAAAGCTGTACTCAGGCCATGGATAGGCACCAAACAAGTCTTTCATAAACGGATAGGCACGGGCACATTCGTTGGCTGTGCTCACCCAGTTGGCATCGTCGGCTTTGTCGCTTTTAAAAATGAAATGCAGCAAAGGACCGTTGTCGGGCTTGCGGGTAATGTGCTGGTAGCCGGGGTCGGCGGCCCACACAAAGTCGTGCACTTTTTTAGCGGTAAAACGCCAGCTGCGGGTTTCACCGGCAATGTCTTTGAGCGGTGTGCCGGGCTTATCGTAGCCCCAACCGATAGCGGCTGCATTTTGCAACACACCACTGGCACCAATCTTGTACGATTTATCGAGGGTAATATTCACATCATAATCGCCCCAAACACCGTAAAACTCACGGGCAATGTAAGGGTTGGGGGTCCAGCCGGTGTAGTCGTACTCCACCACTTTGGGGTACCACTGGCTCATGCTGTAGCGAACGCCTTCGGCATTGTCGCGGCCACTGCGGCGAATTTGCACCGGCACCTGTGCTTCAAACTGGGTTTGAATGCTCACGGTTTGCTTGGGCAAAATGGGCTTGGGCAAATCAAATTTGATGATGGTTTCGTATTCCTTGCCTTTGAGCGTAACACCGTTGAGGGTGATGGATTGAATACGGCAGTAACCAATTTCGTTGGGCTTCAGTTGGCTGATGCGATCCTTTACACGGCCATCCCAATCGAGGCGGTCGCTACCATCGCGGTTGCGGCCCACCACTTTGGTACCCAGTTCCCGGCTGCGTACATCCATGCTGCTGTTGGGCTGAAAGGCATTCCAGTACAGGTGAAAGTAAATTTCATGCAGGGTATCGGGCGAATTGTTGGTGTACTGAATTTGCTGTTTGCCCTGCAGGATATTCGTTTGCACATTCAGCCGTACATCCATGTTGTAGCTGATTTGCTGCTGCCAGCGGTCGGGCTGGGCCTGAGCAGTGGTAGCCCATAACAATGCGGCTACAAAAACATTCACATAAAAACGCATGCAAAAAATTTAGATGATCAATAGAAACGGGAATGTGTGTGTTTGGGAAAATGAGGTACCCAAAGAAGATCGTGTAAAGAACAACTGCAATATGACGTTTTGCGGCGGAAAAACGCTTGTTAAAAAACAGGAATCAACCAAACAACGCCGACTGTGTGGCAAGGCCGCTGTGTTTGGCTTCGTGCTCCAGCAGCCATTGCTTGCGCCAGAGCTCTCCGGCATAGCCTACCAGGGCACCATTGGCACCTACCACCCGGTGGCAGGGCACCACAATGGCCAGCTGGTTTTTACCATTGGCGGTACCTGCTGCCCGTATGCATTTTTCATCGCCCAGGCGAATGGCCATGGTTTTGTAGCTGATGGTTTTGCCAAAGGGAATGTCGAGCAAGCCCGCCCATACCCGCTGCTGAAACAACGTGCCTTCCTGGCCAAAAGGAAAACTAAATTCGGTGCGGGAGCCAGCGAAATATTCCCGCAACTGTGAGGAAGCTACTTGCAACAATGGCGAAGTTGCAGCTTGTAAAGGCAGGGCATCGCCAACGAATTTGATTTCCGTTACCTGTTCTTCGGTAGCGGTGAGCAGGATGTGGCCGAGTGGAGATGATATGACTGCTGTGAAGGTTTCCATTAACCTACTTTGCCTCCGTTTTGTACGGGCTGCTGTGGTTGCAGCAATACCACGTCGTTATTTTCATTGTATACACCAAGCACCAAACATTCACTCATAAAATCGGCTATTTGCTTAGGCGGAAAATTGACCACCGCAACAACCTGCCGGCCAATGAGGGCTTGCGGCTCGTAGAGTACTGTGATTTGTGCTGAAGATTTTTTGATGCCGAGTTCACCAAAATCAATCCATAATTTATACGCTGGTCGGCGGGCTTTGTCAAACACCTGTGCATCTACAATGGTGCCGGCCCGCATGTCTACCGCTTCAAATTGTTCCCAGTTGATGTGCATGGCAGCTAACTTACCACATTGCGTCGTTTTCGGCCACAAAAAAAGCGGCACCGTGGTACCGCCTTCTTTGTTTCAATCCAAAGAGTCACTTAGTTCAGCGACGCATCGGGCACAGGTGCCGTGCTGCGTTCAAACACTTTTACTTCTTTGTAGAGTGTATCTCTTTCTACCGCTACCCGGCCCGCCTGATGAATAAGGGCTACGAGTTCTTCGGTGGTCATGCTGGGGCTTTGCTCTTCGCTACCCGCCATGCTGTAAATCTTGGTACTGTCGTCGATGGTACCGTCAATATCATTTACGCCAAACGACAAGCTGAGCTGTGCGTTGTGGCGGCCAAGCATGGGCCAGTAAGCTTTGATATGCGGGAAATTGTCCATGTACAAACGAGCCACGGCATACATCTTCATGTCTTCAATCAGCGTGGTTTCTTTTACATGGCTCATTTCATTATCGTGGTTGCGAAACTTGAGCGGAATGAACGTGTTGAAGCCCTTGGTTTCATCCTGCAGGCTGCGCAGTTGCTCCATGTGGTCAATGCGGTGTGCATAGTTTTCTACATGGCCGTACAGCATGGTAGCATTGCTGTGCATGCCCAACTGATGCGCTGCTTTGTGAATGTGTAACCAACCGGCACCGTCTACTTTATCGGCGCAAATTTGCTCCCGAACACTGGGGTCGAATATTTCGGCACCACCACCGGGCAATGATTGCAAACCGGCTTCGTGCATCATCTTCATGCCTTCTTCTACACTCACTTTGGCCTTGCGGAACATGTAATCCAGTTCTACAGCCGTAAAGCCTTTGATGTGCAAATCAGGACGATGGGCACGAATGGCTTTGGTGAGTTCCATGAAGAAGTACATATCCATTTTAGGATGCACACCACCCACAATGTGTACTTCGGTTACAGGCTGTCCATCGTATTTTTTCACGATGTCGAGCATTTGGTCGAGGCTCAGCTCCCAGCCTTCTTCCCGTTTGCTGTACAGGCGGCTGTACGAGCAAAACTTACAACTGAACACACACACGTTGGTAGGCTCGATATGGAAGTTGCGGTTGAAATACGTACGGTGACCATGCTTTTGCTCCCGTACCTGATTGGCCAGGGCACCCAACCAGCCCAGCGGGGCATGTTCAAATAAGTACAGCCCATCTTCAGGACTAAGGCGAACGCCATTGTTTACTTTATCGGCTATCTGCTGCAGCTGAGCATCGGTAGCTACTATGTTGTGCATCAAGGTAGAAATCTGACTCATGTATTCCTTTAATTGGGTGCAAATGTAACGTAAACAACAGCGGTGAAGGCCTGATGTTTATCAGTGTTGGCGTTAAAAAATGGCGGGGTTGCACATTGCCATTTTATTTTAAGTTAGTTAGTCATTCTAAGAAATGAACAACTCCTTTTAGCAGTTCCGTATCATTTTGTTTTGGCTGCTTTTTTGGTCACATTGTTACTTTCTTTTTCTTGAAAAAAAGAAAGTAACCAAAGAAAATTCAAGGCAAACCCGAAGGCTCCGCCCATTTTGCCGGGCCAGCGCCTCCCGCTGTGTAGCCATTCCCCTAAATGTTCAGTGTATTTCGTTGGTAGGCTTTTCTAATTTTCATATGCAATACCGCAAAACACATTAGTATTTCAGCAACTTTTCTGTGCGGCTAAAACCATCGTACTGCAACTGCACATAGTACAGGCCGGCTGGCAGATGCGCCGTGCTTACCTGAAGGGTTTGCGGCGGATTGGCGGTCCATTGCCACTGCTGCAACACTTGTCCGGTGGCGCTGATGAGGCGGGCACTGCGCCAGCGGGGTTCCGGCTGATAATGCCAAATGAGGAACTGCCCGCTAAACGGATTTGGGTACACGCCGAAACCAGCAGCCTTGAGAGCAGCAGGTACATTTTTGGAAAGGATGCGCAGGTCATCGAGCCAGCCATTGTTGCTACCGCCAGCTTTCAACCTGAATGCCAGTTGAAATGGCGTACTGGCGCTGGGTAACAAAGCAGTCAGGTCAATGGTGTCTTTTTGCCAATGGGAAGCCTGTGGCAAATAATCGGCATCGGTAGCCGGGGCTGTATGCCAGCGGTTGCCGAACCGGGCGGCCACGGTTTGCCAGTTGAGGCCGCAATCATTGCTCCACAAAATTTCCAGCGTATCTCCGGCTGTGGCATCAATGGCTGAAGTGGGTGCTGAAGCTTTGGTAAAATACAACAGTAACGAGTCTGCATTGCTGATGGGTGCCATCACCGGCAACCGCCATTCGTATGTGTTGGTTGATGTTTGTCCGAAACGCTTTGCCAGCAAGGCTTTGCTGCCACTCGCCGCTGCGGCATTGCTACTCATCCACCCCTGATTGACAGGTGTGCTAGTCCAGCCCACAGGCACGGATGCATTGTCTTCCATTGAAGTTTGGTATGGCAACGAAGCATTGCCTGCCACACTCACCCATACCCGCAGCGTATCATTTATTGCAAAAGGATCTTGAATGCCGCCTAATGGCTGTACTACAAAATGCAATTGCTGTACACCAAGGTTGAGGTTAACTGGCTTGAATGGTAAGGAAGTATCCTTATTGGCAGTCAATGCCAAGGCTGCATATTGAGCCGAATCGATGCGTTGGCCATTTTGCAACAACACAATTTGTGCTGACTGCAACATGGCAGCACCGTTATTGCGGAGCAGTATGCGTGGTGTAAAAATAGTATTGCACAACACCGTGTCCGTTGTACCTGCCAAACCTGGCAAACTCAGGTCGGCTTTGTTGCGTTCAATCATGCGTACCCGTATGTTGTCGAGCCACAGGTTTTGGCCAAACTTATTGGTACCAATAAAGCCAATACTTACCGTAGCGCCGGCAGGAATACTGGCCGGCAGTTTCAATTGTCTCATTGCCCAGTCGCTGCTGTTGAAGGGTACAAACTCAGCGGTAGAAATACCCGGCACCGTTGCCAAGCCTACCCCGCCTGCTTTCCATAAGGTTTGATAGGTGGTGCCGCAATCGAGGCTGTATGCTACTTCCAAAGAATCGGCCAGATCTGCATCGGGTGCATAGGCCCGGTAAGCATAATCAAACAACACAATAACAGAGTCTGCTACGCTGGCATCGGGCATAGTGAAAGCTGCGGTACGCAAGGTTTCTTTGCTGTTGTTGCCGTTTTGGGTATAGGCATTCATCAGCACCGAAATATCATCGCCGGCAGAGCTACCAGCCAGTTGCAGGCGACGCCATGTTTTGCCATCGGCAACCAAACTTCCGTTGGGCCCGCCATCCTGCAATCGCCAGCCAAGCGGTGGATAGGTAGTGCTGGTAAAACTTTCTTCGATGGGTAAGTCTTTTACAGCACAAGCCGTGTTGCCTGCAAACATAACAGGTGCCCCATATTCCCAACTGGTTCCATTGAACTGATAGGGATACAAAGCATAGTAATAGGTCTGATCGGCTTGCAAACCTGTGTGCACAAATCCAGTCTGGTTACCCTGTTGCAACCGTTGTCCTCCGCCGGGAATAATGGTTACTGCGGCAGGGTCGCCGGTGGGGGTACCAAAGCTGCCATCGGTACTGGTGGCCAGCAGTAAGCCCCGCTGCGGGCATTGACGCTGCCACGATAATTGAATGCTGTTGTTGCTGCCAATGGCTTGTGGCAAGCTTGCCGTAACGGGCACGGTTGCGGAAATCGTTTCGCCCAAACTGTACACGCTGCCATCGGCATTGCTGGCCCAAATGCGCAGCTGCCAACGGCTACCATCCATGGGCATGGGAATGGTAACGGTGTTCGCATTGCCGCTATACACTACCGTGCCGCCACCAGGTAAAGTTTGTCCTTCGGTATAGGTTTGATAAAATGGTACTCCAATGAAGGCATCGGCAGGAACCATGGCCACCAACACTTTACTGGCAGCAGCGGGGATGGCCCATTGCAACTGCCAGGTGCTGCACGCTGGCTGCAGCGAAAAATTGGTAACGGCAGCCAGCGTAGCACTGTTGGCCAAGGAATCTGTCCGCAGCATGCTCTTGCCCACATTCAAACGGCCGGTGCCCAACTTGCCGAATAGGTTAGCCGTATTGATGGGATAAATATTATCGACACCAAATTGCAAGAGGCTGCGGAGGTCATCGGCCAGCATTTTGCCCGGGGCACGACTCACCAGCAAGGCCGCAGCCCCACTCACCAGCGGGCAAGCCATTGATGTGCCAAACAGGTTGCCATAATTGCTACCCGTGATGGTGCTCAGCATGGGTTGAGATGCATCGCCACCGGGGGCGGTTATATCTACCCAGCTACCAAAGTTGGAGTAGCCAGCTTTTTCATCGTTGTGCGTAGCCGCTGCTACTGCCAATACCCTGTTGTAGGCAGGTGGAAAATAGGTTTGCTCGGTACCATTGTTGCCCGCAGAAAAGATAACGATGCCGCCTTTCAGAACAGTGCCGCCACCATTGGCAATGAAATAATCGATGGCATCGGCGGTGTATTGCGGAAAGAAATTGGGGGCATTGTAGCTCCAGCTGTTTTGCGAAATAGCAGCGCCGTTGTTGGCAGCATATACAAACGACAACGCTTCGTGACCGGCCACTACGGGTGTACCGCCGATGATTTGCAGGCTCATCATTTTTACCCCTGTGCTGGCCGTGCCATTGCCACCGGCCACACCAGCAATGCCTGCAGCGTTGTTGCGCACCGCTGCCAGCAAACCTGCTACATGGGTACCGTGGTTGTCGTCGGTGAGCTGGGTATTGTTGGCTACAAAATTGAAAGACTTGCCTTGCCACATATTGCTTTGCAAATCGGGATGCGATAGCTGCACACCGCCATCATGCACGGCCACTATGACATCGCTGCTGCCGGTGGTAAAATTCCATGCCGGTGACACATTGATATCGGCACCTACCCTGCCAGCGGTTTGGCCGCTGTTGCGTAAATACCATTGGTTGGCAAAAAACGAATCGTTGGGATCGGCATGGAGTTCAATTTTGCCTACGGCATCGGCCCACGCCACTTCGGGCAGGGAGCGAAACATGCTGCACACCTGCATTACCGGTAAGTCGGCCGAAAAGCGAACAGTCATCCAACGCATCAATCCGGCTTGCTCCATTTGCTGCTGTGCCAGAGCGTTTTCGTCGGCATTGGCGAGCTCGTACACAGTTTTGAAGAGGGTATCTACTTTGCTGGCGGCAATTTTTTGCAGGGCTTTATCGAGGTTGGCCGAACCAGTTTGCCAGCCATTGGCTGTTTTTTTCCATGGCAAATGTGCAAATTCCGGTTTCATTTTTACCTGTACCACGCCTTCGTACACCGACGAAGCCGGTAGCTGAAGCGGATACACGGCAGTGGTTTGCGCCTGTAGCCAAGCCGGCCAGCAACAAACGGTGAGCAGCCATCCGATAATAAAAAGGGTGTGTCGATTCCGCATAGCAATGTTCAAAGATAGCCGAAGCCCCAAGAGATACGCCAAACGTTGAAGGGCCGGATGAAATTATCCACCGGTTTCAATTCCTGACATCCACCATGCCTCAAACCTTATTTTTGCGGATTGAAGCGGGGTATGCGTTGGCTGTGAAGAATCCTGACATGCCTTAGCTGACAGCTATCCCCGTACCCCAAAACACGCATCCGAATGAATTGGAACGACATACTACATCAATGGCCTTTTTATATTTTTCTTGCACTATGCCTCACCCTTCTCATCCAGCTGCTGTATAACCTGTACTTTTTTCTTCGCTTTTTGCTCTACAAATCGAAGGACAAGTTTCAGTCGCAAACGCATCCGGTGAGTGTGATTATTTGTGCCAGAGATGAGGCCCATAACCTGGAGCAAAACCTGCCGCCCATTCTTACGCAGCAATACCCCACCACGCATGAAGTAATGGTGGTCAACGACAATTCATTCGACGATACCAAGTTTTTTCTGGAAGAGCTGGAGCGGATGTTTCGTCATTTGAAGCCCGTGAACCTGACGCAAGAAGCCAAGCATATTCCCGGTAAAAAATATCCGTTGAGTATAGGCATAAAATCGAGCAAGTTTGAAGTAATGCTGCTCACCGATGCCGATTGCAAACCCGCCAGCGAATGGTGGATTCAAAAAATGCAGGACGCTTATACCGACGACATTGAAGTAGTGTTGGGCTATGGTGCACACGAAAAAAAGCCGGGCCTGTTCAACAAGCTGGTACGTTTTGAAACCTTTCATACAGCACTGCAATATTTCAGTTATGCGCTGGCAGGTACACCCTATATGGGCGTGGGACGCAACCTCAGCTATCGCAAAAATTTGTTCTTCAAAGCCAAGGGGTTTTCCAGTATCAACCACATTCCAGGTGGTGATGATGACATGTTCATCAACAAAGTGGCGACCAAAGAAAACACGGCCATAGTGATTGATCCGGATGCGTTTACCTACAGCGAACCGGCCGCCGATTTTGCACAGTGGTGGAAGCAAAAAAACCGTCACTACAGCACAGCGAAATATTATAAAACAAGCCATCAGTTTTTGCTGGGTACTTATGCGTTAGTGAACTGGTTGTTTTACCCACTACTCATTGTGAGTGCCATCTTTTTCAGCTGGCAGTTTGCTTTAGGAGCACTCGCTTTCCGCTGGCTGATGCAAGGCATTGTATGGGGCAAAGCCATGCAGCGCCTGAAAGAAAATGATTTGATTCCGTTGTTCTGGTTGTTGGATATCTGGCAGTTTTTCTACTACATCATTTTCTCGCTGTCGGTATTTGTGAAGCCGAAGAGTAGTTGGAAGTAGTGCCGTTCCGGCGTTGATAAGTTGATTGGTTGAAGAGTTGACAAGTAAATACACCTCAATTTTGAACTACTCATTTCATTGATAACCGTTCTATACTCATGGATATTCTGACGAAATACTTCGCTGATTTTACACCTACACAACTGCAGCAATTGCAGGCGCTGAAAGGGTTGTACAAAGAATGGAATGAAAAAATCAATGTCATTTCCCGCAAGGATATCGACAGCTTGTATTTGAAGCATGTGTTGCATTCGTTGAGTATTGCGGCCATCTTCGATTTTCAGCCCGGCATGCAGGTGATTGATATTGGCGCTGGTGGCGGTTTCCCTTCTGTACCCTTGGCCATTTTTTTTCCGGAAGTGCAGTTTCATGCGGTGGACAGCATCAACAAAAAACTAACGGTGATTCAAGAAGTGGCTGCAGGTGCCGGTATCCCAAACATTACCACTCAGCATACCCGTGCCGAGCAAATCACCAACCGTAAGTTTGATGTGGCCGTAAGCCGTGCTGTAGCACCATTAAAAGATTTATTGAGCTGGAGTAAACACTTGCTAAACAAACCATCTGAAGTTCGCAAGCATTTTGGTGCACAAGCCACTGAAGACATGGAAATACCAGCCGGGCTCATTTGTTTGAAAGGCGGCGATCTGGCTCAAGAAATTCACGACAGTGGCCGCAAGCCTTTTATTTGGCCCATCAATGAAATTTTTCCGGAAGAATTCTTCAATGAAAAGTTTGTATTGCAGGTAAAATAATGCTCATCAAACAATGTATTGCTAAGCCTTTCTGCTCTATGCTGAAAGGCTTTTTCTTGTATGTACTTTTTCTTTCGATAAAAAAAGCCGTGCATACAGCAGTTGAATGATGCTGTATGCACGGTGGTAAATGTGCTTGTTGTATTTACACAACCAGCGGCTATTTATGCACTTCGCTGGTGAAGTGAAATTCGATATCCGGATTGTTGTTTCTTTCAGTATTCAGGAACCACTCACTTTGAGCCAGGTACACCAGATGTCCGTCTTTATCTTCAGCAACATTGGCCATTTTAAAGCGGGTAAAATCATCCAGTTTTTTCTTGTCATTACTGGTCATCCAGCAAGCTTTGTAAAAAGGTAAAGTATTGAATTGCACACTGGCTCCATACTCCTGCAGCAGGCGGTATTGAATCACTTCAAATTGCAGTTCGCCCACACAACCAATGATTTTTTTGTTGCCCCCATGCTGAGTAAAAAGTTGCGCCACACCTTCATCTGTCAGTTGCATCAGGCCTTTTTCCAGTTGCTTGGTTTTCATCGGGTCTTTGTTCACCACTTCTTTAAATATCTCAGGAGAGAAAGTAGGAATACCGGTGTAAAAAAAGTTTTCGCCTTCGGTAAGCGTATCGCCAATTTTAAAGTTGCCTGTATCGAACAAACCCACAATATCGCCGGGGTAAGCATCTTCTACCACATCTTTACTACGGGCCAAAAATGTGTACGGGTTGCTAAAGCGCATGTCTTTATCGAGGCGTACATGATGGTAGTATTTGTTGCGTTCAAAGCGGCCGCTGCAAATCCGGAAAAAAGCAATGCGGTCGCGGTGTTTAGGATCGAGGTTGGCATGAATCTTAAACACGAATCCACTCATTTTATCTTCATGCACACTCACGTTTCTTGTATTGGTTCTTCGGTCTCGTGGTGTTGGTGCAATTTGAATGAAAGTATCCAGCAGTTCTTTTACACCGAAATTATTCACCGCCGAACCGAAGAAAACCGGAGCCTTCTCTCCTGTCAGGTATTCCGATTTGTCTAACTGTCCGTACACGCCATCTATCAATTCTACATCTTCCCGCAGGGTGTTGGCATCGTGGTCGCCTACTTTGGCATCCAGCACAGTGCTTGAGAGATCGCTGATTTCAACCACATCATCATCATCCGTTTGCTTGGTACCTGCTGTAAACAGTACGAGGCTTTTTTGGGTGAGGTCGTACACCCCTTTGAAGTCTTTGCCATTGTTGATGGGCCATGTCATTGGGTGCAACTGAATCTTCAATTCTGCTTCAATTTCTTCCAGCAAATCGTAGCGGTTTTTACCATCGCGGTCCATTTTATTGATGAACACCATCACTGGTGTTTTGCGCATCGCAATTACTTCCATCAACCGGCGGGTTTGGGCTTCCACACCATTCACACTATCAATCACCAGTATTACACTATCTACAGCGGTGAGGGTACGGTAGGTATCTTCGGCAAAGTCTTTGTGGCCGGGTGTATCCAGCAGGTTGATGAGGGTGTTTTTGTACTCAAACGTCATCACCGAAGTGGCCACAGAAATGCCCCGCTGCCGTTCAATTTCCATGAAGTCGCTGGTGGCATGTTTTTTAATCTTGTTGCTTTTTACCGCACCAGCGGTTTGAATAGCACCGCCAAACAACAGCAACTTTTCAGTTAATGTGGTTTTACCGGCATCAGGGTGACTGATGATGGCAAAGGTTTTGCGTTTATTGATTTCAGCTTCGTATTTCATAATATAAAAGGGCGGCAAAAGTACGGAAAAGCAAAGAGGGTATATTGATTGTAAATAGTAGTTCAATGGCAGCATGAGCAGCAAAAAGCTAATGCTGCTTACTATCATCCCGAAATGTTGGTCTTCATTTTTGGCAGGTATTTATCCTAAAGCCACATCCAAAATCATCATTACAGTAAAGCCTCCCATAAAGCCCATTACTGCAACGTCGGTGTATTTATCCCTTTGTGTTTCGGGTATTACTTCTTCTACCACTACATATATCATGGCGCCTGCGGCGAATGCCAGTGCAAATGGCAAAACAGGTTGCATGTAAATAACCGCCACGGCTCCCAATACCCCGGCAATGGGCTCCACAATGGCAGACAACTGACCATACCAAAAACTTTTAAACCGGCTTACCCCGTGCCTGCGCAAGGGCATGGCTACCGCAAAACCTTCGGGAAAGTTTTGGATGCCGATTCCTATAGCCAACGTTATAGCACCGGCAATGGTAGCATCGGGCATGCCTTGTGCGGCAGCCCCAAACAACACGCCTACTGCAAGCCCTTCAGGAATGTTGTGCAATGTAATAGCCAAAATCAGCAGCGTACTTCTGCGCCATTGGGTTTGCACCCCTTCCGTTTCGCTATCGGTAAAGTTGATGTGGAGGTGCGGCAAGTATTTATCGAGGGCAAAAATGAAAAAGCCACCTGCTAAAAAGCCCACCGCTGCAGGCAACCACGGCGCAGCAGGAAACATTTTTTCACTCATTTCAATGCTTGGATTGAGCAGGCTCCAAAAGCTGGCTGCCACCATTACGCCACCGGTAAAACCCAGCATGGCATCGAGCAGGCCGCGGTGCATTTTCTTAAAAAAGAAAACGAGGCTGGCACCTGCTGCGGTAACCAACCACGTAAAAATGGTAGCCAGCAATGCGGAATATACCGGGCCAATTTCTGTGACAAAGGCAGTTATTTTTTCCATCGCATTACACTTCTACAGGTTTTACAAAAATGTTTTTGGCCAGCATTTCGCTGATGGTGAAACTGCTGCCAGTAGCCAATTGCAGCTCCACCGTTTTATCGAAATTGAAATGCCGCAACACCGTCAACCGGCAACCAATTTCCAGTTGCTTCAGGCTGAGCATTTCCAAAAAAGATTCATCCTGGCTGCCTACGCCACATACTTCGGCCGGCGCTTGGCTTGTCCAAAGGCTGAGCGGCGTTTGCTCCCGGGCAGCCATGTTTCCCAAGGTATCGGGTATAGGGTCGCCGTGTGGATCGAACAGCGGAAAACCCAGGTAGACATCGAGTTTATCGGTAAGCAAATCGCTTTGTACATGCTCCAGCTGCTCGGCTACGGCATGCACTTCCTCCCAGCCAAAACCCAACTTTTCCGACAAAAAAAACTCCCACAACCTGTGGCGGCGAATGATATTTAATGCCAGTTTCTTGCCGGTTTTGGTGAGTGAACAGCCGTAGTATTTTTCATACTTGAGCAGGCCCTTGGCTTCCAGCTTCTTAATCATGTCGGTAGCCGATGCTGCCCGGGTGTTCAACTCCGCCGCCAAATCATTTGTGTGTACACTTTTCTGGTGGCGTTGCAGGTGGTATATGCTTTTAATGTAATTTTCCTCGGCAACTGTGTACATTCGAAATATTTAGCCAAAGCTAAAAATATATTTTTAAATACCGATGACTATTACCCCGCTTCGCTTGCTGCGATTTCGTCACCTGATACTACTATTGCTGCTGGGCTGCATGGCCGCCTGTAAGAGCTCTCACAAAAAAAGCATGAAGGGCGATGAGGAAGTAACCACCGCCGATTTTGTTTCCTTTTTCGACCCGGTAAAGTTGCCTTTTGCTTTTACCGATACAATTTTCAAAAACAAACTATCCGATTCGGCAAGAATTGACTACGGCGTTTTTACCAAAATACTGGGCGATACAATCCTCACCCCCCTGTACAAAAAGGAAAAGCCCAAAATTTATGCCCTTGGCAGCTTTCAAAATGCTGAGGCCGAAACGTATTTGCTGGTACAAACAAAAGGAACACAAAACGCTGTGTACCTGATAGCGGTAGACAACAACATGCAGCCAAAAGCCAGCATGCTGCTGCTGGCCAATAAAGGAAAACCTGCCGAAGTAAACCTGGTAAGCATCGACAAAAAGATGACCATAACACTCGTAGATGAATACAAAAAAAGTAACGGCGAAAACGCAGCTTACTCTACCGTGTACGCCTACAATAATGCAGGTCTTTTTATGGTGATAATGAACGATGGACTTAAAAAAGGAGAGGTGATTGAGTTAGTAAATCCTATTGATACTTTTCCGCAAACGCAGCCCCATACCGGCGATTTTGGTAACCTGAAACAAAGTTTCATCAGCATTCGTGACGGCGAAACACCCAAAAAGTTTCAATTCTTTTTGTACATGAACAAAAGCAGCTTGTGCACCGCCGAGCTAAAAGGTGAAGCCCGCTGGGTAACCAAAGACAGCGCCCTGTACGACTCCAACAACGATGGCTGCAAAGTGGCTTTCAAATTTGGTAAGCGAAATGTGCAAATACTGGAGTTAGAAGGCTGCGGCAGCAAGCGGCCCCTTGAGTGCAGCTTCAATGCCAGCTACAGTAAAATTCAGAAGCCAGCCGCCAGCAAAAAGAAAAAGAAATGAGTGAACGCATCAACTACCGCAGTGGCGCAGTGTGGGAAGATTTGGTAGGCTACAGCCGTGCCGTAAAAGTGGGCAATTGTATAGAAATAGCCGGTACCACTGCATTTGTAAATGGTGAGTTGGTAGGTAAAAATGATTTGTACCTGCAATGCAAATGCATATTCGAAAAAATAGAACAAGTGCTATTGCAAGCCGGCAGCAGCCTGACGGACGTGGTGCGAACCCGCACATTTGTTACCGACATCAGCCGGTGGGAAGAATTTGCTAAAGCCCATGCTGAATATTTTGCCAACATACGGCCTGCAGCCAGCCTGATAGAAGTAAAGGGCTTTATAGACCCGGAAATGTTGGTAGAAATTGAGGTGACCGCAATCATTTCCGGTGCAAAAGTTTAGCACACTCCATAATAGCCATGTGTACATTTTACACAGTAAAAAACCTTAATTACGCTATATTGCGGCCCCTTTGATAAGCGTGGCTCAACTGTAGCAAAGTTCATATCCTGAATGGTATGCTTTAATCTCTAATGGCAAATTCATGAAGGTGTGCTACTTCACCCCCGCATTTTCGGAGGCATCAAAAACCTTATTGTATGACAACTAATAGTTTTCGCAATTATACAGTTCCCTTTCAGGTAGATGAACGGTATAGCAAGAAAGTAGCTTATTTCAGCATGGAGTTTGCCGTGCATCAACCACTTAAAATTTATAGTGGTGGTTTGGGTTTTCTATCGGGCTCACATTTACGCAGTGCGTATGAGCTCAAGCAAAACCTGATTGGCATTGGCATCTTATGGAAATATGGGTACTACGATCAGGCACGCAACCAGGACCAAACCCTGCAGGTGCAGTGGAATGAAAAGATTTACAATTTTCTGGAAGACACGGGCATCAAGTTTCAAATTCCCATTCATGATCACCCGGTATGGGTAAAAGTATACTACCTCAACCCTACTACTTTCAACTCGGCGCCACTCTTTTTGCTGAGCACCGACCTGCCGGAAAATGACTATGTAAGCCAAACAATTTGCCATCGCTTGTACGATGCCAACACCGCTACCAAAGTGGCACAGTTTATTTTGCTGGGCATTGGTGGTGCCAAGCTGATAGACGAATTGAACTTCAACCCCGATGTGTACCACCTGAATGAAGCACACGCCATGAGTAGTGTTTTTTACTTGTATAAAAAGCTGGGCAGTGTTGAAGAAATTAAAAAGAAACTCGTTTTTACCACGCATACCCCAGAAGAAGCCGGCAACGAAAAGCACGACATTTTCCTTTGCGAAAAAATGAGTTATTTCTACGGTATGCCGCTGGAAAAAGTACGGGAACTCACAGGTATTTATGACGACCAGTTTAACCACTCATTGGCAGCATTGCGTTTTGCAAGAATTGCTAATGGCGTAAGCCAGCTGCATGGCGAAGTAAGCCGCACCATGTGGGGACATTATGATAAAGTAGCTCCTATTAAAGCTATCACCAATGCACAAAACTGGAAATACTGGGCCGATAAGCAGTTGTACCGCTTTATGGAAGAAGGCAACGATTTTGGTTTTGATGACCGCAAACGTCATTTGAAAAAAAGAGCCTTTGATATCGTAGCCGATCAAACCGGCAAGCTGCTCGATCCGGATGTGCTCACTATTGTTTGGGCCCGCCGTTTTGCAGGCTACAAACGTGCAGAATTACTCACCCGTGATTTGGCCCGTTTCGAACGGCTCATCAACAACATCAACCGTCCGGTACAAATCATTTGGGCAGGCAAGCCTTACCCTGTTGATTATCCTGCCATCAGCGACTTCAACCACTTGGTACACCTCAGTAAAAAGTACGACAACGTGGCAGTATGTGTAGGTTACGAACTGGCCCTCAGCAAGCGCCTGAAACAAGCCGCCGATATTTGGCTAAACAACCCACGGGTACCCCGCGAAGCCAGCGGTACCAGTGGCATGACAGCTGCCATGAACGGTGCGGTAAACGTGAGCACTCACGATGGCTGGATTTGTGAATTCATCAACCACGGTAATAACGGTTTTGTAGTACCCCCCATTGATTACACCGCTGTAAACGTACACGAACAAGACGCTTACGACCTGGAAGAACTCTACAAAATATTGGAAGAACAAGTAGTGCCCATGTACTACGGCAATAAAGACACTTGGCGCCAAATTGTAAAAAATGGAATGCGGGATGTGCGTATTCAATTCGACAGCAACCGCATGGCACATGAATACTACGAAGAGATGTATAAAGCCTGATAAAGGCCTTCAACTACAAGCACAATCTGAATATCCCGGCTCTGGTAGCCGGGGTATTTATTTTTATCAAAAGCAATGATGGCCTTCATAGTTTTGCCTTCCCAACAGAAACAGTATACATGCATTATTTATCAGCAGAAAACCTTACCAAAGCATACGGCGTAACCCCTTTGTTTGATAGTATCAGCTTCCACATAAACGAAGGAGATAAAGTAGCATTGGTAGCCCGCAACGGCGTAGGCAAAAGCACACTGCTGAAAATACTGGCCGGACGAGAAACGGCAGACAGCGGCAAGCTTTGGATTAACAAAGACGTGAAAGTGGTGTTGTTTGAACAGGAACCGCAATTCATCGAACACCAAACCATAGCCCAAAATATTTTCCAACACGACCATCCTATTCTCAATGCCATTCGTGACTATGAAGAAGTGAGTGAATCGGGCGACGGAGAAAAAATAATGCAGGCCATTCAACGTATGGATGAGTTGGGTGCATGGGATTTTGATGCCAGCGTAAAACAAATTTTGGGCAAGCTCAACATTCATTACCTCGACCAGCGCATGATATCATTGAGTGGTGGACAGCGCAAAAGGGTGGCATTGGCACGTACACTGATTGATGCAGGTTTTGAAACTGGTCATGTGCTGCTCATAATGGACGAACCCACCAACCATCTGGATGTAGAAATGATTGAGTGGCTGGAGCACTACCTGAGTGCACAGCATGTAACGCTGCTGATGGTAACCCACGACCGTTATTTTCTGGATGCTGTTTGCGATGAAATATGGGAAATGGAACGTAGCAACATTTACACCTACAAAGGCGACTACGAAAACTTTTTAGAGAAGAAAGCTGCACGAATTGAAAACGAACTGAGCAGCATTGACAAAGCCAAAAACGAATATCGCAAAGAACTAGAGTGGATGCGCAAGCAACCCAAGGCCCGCACCACCAAAGCAAAAAGCCGCATTGATGCTTTTTATGATGTAGAAAGCAGGGCCAAACAAAAAGTGGTAGACGAGCAACTACAACTGCAGGTAAAAATGACTCGCCTCGGTGGCAAGGTGGCCGAAATGAAAAAGGTATACAAAGCATACGGAGAGAAAACCATTCTCAAAGGTTTTGACTACACCTTTACCAAAGGCAAACGCATTGGTATTGTTGGTAAAAACGGCGTTGGTAAATCCACTTTCCTCAACATGCTGCAAGGCTTAGAGCAAGCCGATAGCGGTAAAATAAATATTGGCGATACTGTCGTATTTGGCAACTACAGTCAGGAAGGATTGCAATGGAAAGAAGACCTGAGGGTAATTGAATACGTAAAACAATTTGCAGAAACGTTTCCATTAGCTGGAGGTGGAGCATTGACGGCAAGCAAGTTTCTGGAGTTGTTTTTGTTTCCGCCAGAAAAACAATACACCTACTTATCATCGTTGAGTGGCGGCGAAAAAAGACGTTTGCAATTGCTCACCATTTTGTTTCGCAATCCCAACTTTTTAATACTCGACGAACCAACCAATGATTTGGACTTACCAACGCTGGCCGTGGTCGAAAACTTTTTGGCCGACTATCAGGGTTGTGTACTCATTGTAAGCCACGACCGCTATTTCATGGACCGATTAGTAGATCATTTGTTTGTGTTTGAAGGTGATGGTATAGTGCGGGATTACCCCGGCAACTACACACAATACCGTCTGGAAGAACAATGGAAAGAAAAACAAGCAGAGCAAAAAACAACACCCGAAAAAGACAAGCCTGCAGAAACAACTGCACCTGTTGCCAAGAAAAAACTATCGTACAAAGAGCAGCGGGAGCTGGAACAACTCGACAAAGACCTGCCTGCATTGGAAGCTGAAAAAGCAACCCTCACCGAAAAAATGAGCAACCCTCTCTCCTACGAAGAACTGCAGGAAGTGTCAGCCAGATTGATTGCAGTAACCAACGAACTTGAAGAAAAAGAAATGCGTTGGTTAGAACTCAGCGAAGTGGGCAATTAATGCTTGTGTATTTGCTGCTGCATCCAATCAGCGAAAGATGCAGCCCATTGTGCGTACAATTTTCCGGCAGGATGTAAGCCATCTTCTGCCAATAAACTACCGTCGTTTGCTGCGGCTCTGCTGGCAGTGCTGTTATCTAAAAAAGTAACTTTATACTTATCACAAAGTGCTTGCAGCACTGCATTAAATGCATCAATCTGTTGTGCGATAGCATCCTTATCTCTGTCTTTTGCAAATGGCGTAACGCCCCAATCTGGTATAGACAACACCGCTACCCGATGTGATAAATTGCCTGCTAAATGAATGGCTTTGCGCAACAGAAATTCAGCGTCTTCCTGAAAACTTTCAATGGATAAACCACGGTATTGATTGTTGACACCAATCAACAGCGACACCACATCATACGCCTCTTCCAGCTGATGATGAATCAGGTATTCCGCCAATTCAAAAGTGGTCCAGCCTGTTTTGGCTACAATTTCCGGAGCATGTACATGCACACCAGCTTTGCGCAACAGCTGCATGGTTTGGTATGGAAAAGATTCGTACAACGGAACACCTTCGCCAATAGTATAACTATCGCCAAGGCATAAGAGGCTGTGGATATGCTGCGACATATTAATATTGCGTTTTCAGGATTTCGTAAAACCGATACACATCTTCAAAGCTACAATACATGGGTGCTGGTGCCACACGAATTACGCCGGGTTCCCGATAATCGACAATGATACCAGCAGCATGCATGGCATCATGAATGGCCCGGCCATTTTCTTTGAAATACAAGGACAATTGGGCTCCTCTTTCTTCTGGATTTTCAGGCGTGATAATTTCAAAAGAAAGATTGGGCAATTGCTGCAGGAGGTATTGCAAATAAGCAGTGAGTTGTATGCTTTTGGCCCGAAGATTTTCGATGCCTGCTTGTTCAAACATTTCCAGCGAAGCTTTCAGGCACACAGTGTTCATTACCTGTGATGTACTCATGCACCAGCCACTGGCATCGGCCTTGGGTACAAACCCTTTCTCCATTTTAAAACGGGTCTTTTCATCATTGCCCCACCAGCCGCCCAAGCGACCCAGCTGCACATTTTGTGCATGTTTTTCGTGTACAAAAACGCCGCCCACAGCACCCGGACCAGCATTCAGATATTTGTAACTGCACCATGCTGCAAAGTCAACATCCCAATCATGCAATTGCACGGGTACATTGCCGGTAACATGTGCCAAATCGAAGCCCACCATCGCTCCTGCTGCATGACCAGCTTTGGTAATTGCCGCCATGTCAAACAACTGGCCGGTATAATAATTCATGCCGGCAAACATCACCAGTGCCAATTCATTTGCATGAGCGTTGATATTCTCCAAAATATCTTCTGTCCTTAACGTTTTCTCCCCTTCTCTTGGCGCTATTTCTATAATAGCTTCATCGGGATTGAAGCCGTATTGCCGCACTTGTGTTTCCACCGCATATTGGTCGCTGGGAAAGGCGCCGGCTTCCATCATGATTTTGTACCGGTTGCCACTGGGTTTGTAAAACGACAACATCAACAAGTGAAGGTTCACTGTTAATGCGTTCATCACCGTTACTTCTTGTGTAGAAGCACCTACCATTTTAGCCAAAGCAGGCTTGCAATAATCCTGATAATACAACCATGGATTGGTACCGCCGAAATAACCACCCACCGCCAGTTGCTGCCAGCTTTGCAATTCAGTGTGTATAGCATTGGCTACAGCCTTGGGTTGCAGGCCCAAACTATTGCCACAGAAGTAAATAGCATTGCGCCCATTATGCTGTGGAAAATGAAAAGCAGCTTTAAAACTTTGTAAAGCATCTGTAGCGTCTTGCTGGCGGGCAAAGGCCAGGGTAGGTTCAAAATCTATCATGAACAAATTACATTTTTGTTGAATGAATGTTGCGCTTATCGATGGGCCATCAAACAGCCCGACGAATATCAGCAGATTTTAAGATACCTTTTGCATTCTGGGCATGGGGGTCACATTGTTTATCTTTAGTTAGTGTTAATTTGCTGCCACACGTGCACTTCGTGTTCCCTTATTGAACCAACTTTGCTTTTGAAAATGCGATTACTCATGATGAATGTTTTGGTGTTGGCTACTGTGGCAGGAGGCTTGATGTTGGCGGGGTGTAACCAACCAAACGTACAATCTCAATCGTTGAGCGTAAGCATGCTAAACAGAACCATGGAAACTACAGATACCGCCACGTTTGGAGCAGGCTGCTTTTGGTGTACAGAAGCTGTATTTCAGGAATTGAAAGGTGTATTGAAAGTAACCAGCGGTTACAGCGGTGGCCATGTAGCCAATCCCACCTACGAGCAGGTTACCAGCAAAACCACTGGTCATGCAGAGGTTACTCAAATCGTTTACAACCCGGAACAAATCAGTTTTGATGAACTGCTCGAAGTATTTTGGAAAACCCACGACCCCACAACTCCCAATCGACAGGGTGCCGACGTAGGCCCACAATATCGTTCAGCCATATTTTACCATTCTGCTTCGCAAAAAGAACTGGCAGAAAAATACAAAGCGGAGCTCGACAAAAGCGGAGCATTTAATGCGCCAATTGTTACTGAAATCAACGCATTTAAAGCCTTTTATGCTGCAGAAGATTATCACCAGAATTTTTATGCCAACAATCCTAACTACGGCTATTGTTCTTATGTGATAAAGCCGAAGCTCGATAAATTTCGAAAAGTATTTCAGGAGAAATTACGCAAATCAAATCCGGGTCAATAACCCGGATTTTTTGTTGCTGCATATCGGGTGGGTTTAGTAGTATTGCTACATGCGTAAATCCATTTGTATTGGCCTGATGGCCATAATGCTGCCCGCATTTGCTCAGGCACAATTAGGCAGAACGCCACAAAAATTCACCCTCGACGATTCGTTACGGGGAACGCTCAACGCCAACCGTAGCTGGTGGGATGTACAACGCTACGATATTACCGTAACGCCGGATTATACCAGCGAAACCATTGTTGGTCAAACCAGTATTCGGTTCAGCAGTAGTAAGCCCGGCAAGCTGATGCAGATTGATTTGCAACAACCTTTGCTGATAGACAGCATTGTGCTCAATCAACAACAGCGCATTTCATTTACCAGAAAAAACAACACTGCTTTGTTGCAAATGCCTGCACAAATGCAAGCTGGTGAACACAACCTGCACATCTATTATCATGGTCAGCCACGCAAAGCCGTACGTGCCCCCTGGGATGGCGGCTGGGTATGGACCAAAGACAACAAAGGCCGCCCTTGGATGACGGTAGCTTGTCAGGGCTTGGGCGCCTCCGTTTGGTATCCTTGCAAAGACCACCAAAGTGATGAGCCTGATTTGGGTGCATCGCTTACGATGATTGTGCCTGATACACTCACTGCTGTTGGCAATGGCAGACTCACCAACAAAATGACCATGGGCGATAAAACGGCCTGGCGCTGGGAAGTAAAAAATCCCATCAACAATTACAACATCATTCCATACATCGGCAAGTATGTATCGTTTGAAGAACAATACAACGGCGAAGATGGTGTGCTCGATTGCAGCTATTGGGTGCTCGATTATGAACTGGAAAAAGCCAAAGAACAATTCAAACAAGTGAAGCCGATGCTTCAATGTTTTGAGCATTGGTTTGGCCCCTATCCTTTTTATGCCGATGGCTACAAACTCGTTCAATCATCGCACCTGGGCATGGAGCACCAAAGTGCCGTGGCCTATGGCAATAACTTTATGAATGGCTATCGTGGCCGTGACCTGAGCGGTACAGGATGGGGTTCCAAATGGGATTTCATTATTATTCATGAAAGCGGACACGAATGGTTTGGCAACAACATTACCAGCAAAGACATTGCCGACATGTGGATTCATGAAGGGTTTACCAACTACAGCGAAACCATATACACGCAATGCCTGTTTGGCAAGGCTGCCGGCGAAGCCTATGTACAAGGCATTCGCAAAAACATCATGAACGACCGGCCCATTATTGGTGAATATGGCGTAAACCATGAAGGCAGTGGCGATATGTATTACAAAGCGGCCAACATGATTCATACCATTCGTACGGCTATGCAAAACGACAGCAGTTTTCGGCAGCTGCTGCGGGGCATGTACAAAACCTATTATCATGGTACCACTTCTACTGTAGAACTGCAGGCATACATGCAACAGTTTGTGTCGTTTGATGTGAAAGCCGTGTTTGATCAATACCTGCGAACCACACAAATTCCGTTGTTGCAATGGAGCATCAATAGCGGACAGTTAAAGGTGAAGTTTACTGATTGTAACGCTGCATTTCGTTTGCCTGTGTATTTGCCTACCGGCAATGGACAAGGCGTTTGGAAAACCATACACGCCAATGAGTGGACAACAATAGCCACATCATTGAATGATGAAAACATCAGTAGTGAGTGGAATAAAAATTTGTATATCCGGTATCAGGATTAATCAATCCAACTGTGTAGGTGCAGCGGTAGCGGTTGTTACTTCTGCCATGCGGCGGGCACCAATAAACCGGCGGCTCCAATACTTGCTTTGCAAGTCGCCAATACTTACACCTTCGCTGCTGCTGGCATGTATGAATTTGTTGTTTTGCAAATACATACCCACATGGCTAATGCCGCCGGTAGTGTTGAAGAAAACAAAATCGCCTTCCCGCAGTTCATCCCGCTTAATGCCTTGCATGGCTACATACTGCTCTCGGGCAGTGCGTGGCAGCACCCAGCCAAATGTATATTCCGATATGACCTGCATGAAAGCTGAGCAATCAATGCCCTTTGTGGTTTTGCCACCATACCGGTAGCGGGTACCATACCAATCATCAATGTTTTTGTACAGCACCAGGTTCGATAATTTCTCTACCGATTCATTCAGCAGAATAGCGTATTTGAATTGAACGGGAATGAAATTTTCCAACGCTGTTCCCAATGTTTTTCCCAGGTTAAAATCAGGACTTTTTAAGGATGTTTCCTGACGACGGGCCGCCATCAAAATAGAATCGAAATTGCGGAGCGGTATGTCTCTTTCCAGCAGGCTATCCTTTATCTGAGGAATGGCTTGCGCCAAATTTACCCTTGGCGTTGCCTTTGGTTTTGCCTTTGCAGTGCTGGCTGGTTTCTTCTTGCTGATCGTTTTCTTTTGTGTAGTCGTTTTCTTGGGTGCAGGCTTTTTGGCACTGCTTTTTTGCTGTGCTTCGGCATAGCTACTGCAAAGCAGCAACATGGCTATCATACATAAAGAACACAATCGTTTGATCATCAACTCCATCCACACAAATTTAGCGAGGGGCAAAAATACCGGAAAATGCCTAGCGACCATCATCCGGCCGTCAAATTTGACAGTCATTGTATCAATAAAACCGTGCCACAATTGAGCCTCAACGGTTTACATTTTTCCTACAATAATTGTACGGTTTTGTGGAAAATGAAAGCCGTATCATCCGCCCTTTTACGCCAAATTTGACCCCTTGCATTGTGGTAGATAGTACAGAAAATTTGTAGCGTTATGCCTAGTTTTTCCCACCTCCATTGTCATACTCAGTATTCATTGCTCGATGGTGCCGCCAGCATCGATTCGCTGTACAAAAAAGCAGCGGCTAATAACATGCCCGGCCTTGCCATAACCGACCATGGCAACATGTTTGGCGCTTTTGAATTTGTGAGCCAGGCCTGGAAAAACACCCGTGTGGTGGGCAAAAATGAAGATGGCTCAGATAAAATTGAGCCGGTAGTAAAACCCATTGTTGGCTGCGAGTTTTATGTGGTGGAAAACATGCACCGCAAAACTTTTTCGAAAGAGCAAAAAGATGAACGCTACCATCAGGTATTGCTGGCCAAAAACAAACAGGGTTATCAAAACCTCATAAAGCTAACCTCGTTGGGTTTTATTGAGGGCATGTACAGCAAGTATCCGCGTATTGAAAAATCGCTGATTGAAAAATACCATGAGGGTTTGATAGCAACCACCTGTTGCATTGGCGCCTATGTGCCACAAACCATTTTGCACGATGGTGAAGAAGCCGCAGAAAAAGAGTTTCAGTGGTGGCACAATTTGTTTGGCGATGATTACTTTATTGAATTGCAGCGGCACAACATGCCCGAGCAAGACCAGATTAATGAAGTGCTGATGCGCTTTGCCAAGAAGTACAACGTTCCTGTAATTGCCACCAACGACAGCCACTACACCGATCAGGATGATTACAATGCCCACGACATTTTGCTCTGCATCAACACAGGTGAAAAGCAAAGCACACCCGGCTTTGATGACATGACGAATGATGAAGTGCACATGAAAAACCGGCGCTTCAAATTTCCCAACGATCAGTTTTATTTTAAAACGCCGGATGAAATGTCGAAGCTCTTCAGCGACATTCCGGAAGCGATAGACAACACCAACATGATAGTTGATCGTGTAGAAGTGTTGAACCTGAAAAAAGAAATCTTACTACCCAACTTCCCTATTCCGCCATCATTCAAGGTTCATGAAAGCGATGTGCTGAACCAATGGGAATTTCTGAAGCATCTTACTTACGAAGGTGCCATGAAACGCTATGGTGAAATTTCGGAGTCGACACGTGAACGCCTCGACTTCGAGTTGAACACCATTAAAATCATGGGCTTTGCCGGTTACTTTTTGATTGTAAGCGACTTCATTAAAGCCGGTCGTGATTTGGGTGTGTTTGTGGGCCCAGGTCGTGGTTCGGCAGCTGGTAGTGCCGTGGCCTATTGCATCGGCATTACCAATATCGACCCCATTAAATACAACCTGCTGTTCGAACGTTTCCTCAACCCCGACCGTAAGAGCATGCCCGATATTGATACGGACTTCGATGATGAAGGCCGTCAGCGGGTAATTGATTATGTGGTGGACAAATATGGCAAAGCACAGGTAGCGCAGATTATTACCTATGGTACTATGGCTGCCAAAATGAGTATTAAAGATGTGGCCCGTGTACTTGATTTGCCACTGGCCGATAGCAACGCTTTGGCAAAGCTGGTGCCCGATAAACCGGGCACAAATTTGGGCCGTGTGCTGAAAGCACCACTCACTAAAAAAGAAGGCGAAAAAAGCCTGGAAGAAAAAGAACAGCTGGCGCCGGAAGATATTGAGAACGTAAAACAGCTACGGGAAATATACAAGGGCACCGACATTAGGGCGCAAGTGTTGAAAGAAGCCGAACGTTTGGAAGGTTCTGTTCGCAACACAGGCATCCATGCTGCAGGTATCATCATTGCTCCGCAAGATTTGACAGAACTGATACCTGTAGCTACTGCCAAAGATTCTGATTTGTGGGTTACACAAATAGAAGGTAGTGTGATTGAAGAAGCCGGTGTAATTAAGATGGACTTTTTGGGATTGAAAACCTTGTCCATTTTGAAAACGGCCCTGGAACTCATCAAAGAAAATCATGGGGTAGATATTGAACCCGATAATTTACCATTGGATGATGCCAAAACCTATCAGCTGTATCAACGTGGCGAAACGAACGGTACGTTTCAGTTTGAAAGTACGGGCATGCAGAAATACCTGCGGGACCTGAAGCCCGACCAGTTTGCCGATTTGATTGCCATGAACGCCTTGTATCGTCCGGGCCCGCTGGCATACATCCCCAAGTTCATTGCCCGTAAGCATGGCCTCGAACCCATTGAATACGACCTGCCGGAAATGGAAGAATACCTGGCAGAAACCTACGGCATTACCGTGTATCAGGAACAGGTGATGTTGCTGAGCCAAAAGCTGGCCGGCTTTAGCAAGGGCGATGCCGACGTACTGCGAAAAGCAATGGGCAAAAAAGACCGCAAGACGCTGGACAAAATGAAAGGCAAGTTTGTGGATGGTGCCATTGCCAAAGGCATGGCGGCCGACAAACTGGAAAAGATTTGGACCGACTGGGAAGCCTTTGCCCAATATGCATTCAACAAATCGCATTCTACGTGCTATGCATTTGTGGCATACCAAACAGCGTACCTCAAAGCCCACTACCCCAGCGAATACATGGCGGCTGTACTCAACCATGCCGGTGCCTTGGAAAAAATCACCTTCTTCATGGAAGAGTGCAAACGCATGGGCATTAAAGTGCTTGGTCCGGATATCAACGAATCGAAGCAAGGTTTTGCTGTCAATAAAAAAGGAGAAATCCGTTTTGGTTTGGGTGGTTTGAAAGGAGTGGGCGAAGCTGCTATTCAAAGCATTATTGAAGAGCGGGAACAACACGGCCGCTATCAAAATGTATTTGATTTTATCAAGCGCATCAATCAAAGAACCGTGAATAAAAAATCGCTGGAAAGCCTCATCTATTCCGGTGCATTTGATTGCTTCGAAGACCTGCACCGGGCACAATACTTTTTTGTGCCAAAGGGCGAAAGCATGAACGGCTTGGAACGCATCATTCGCTATGGCAACCAACTGCAGCAGCAAAGTGCCAGCACCGCCAACACATTGTTTGGTAACCTTGCCGACAGTCTGGATGTGCAGCTACCTAAGCTACCGCCATGCGACCAATGGACATTGACGGATAAACTTGGTCACGAAAAAGATGTAACGGGCATGTTCATGAGTGGACACCCTCTCGATCATTTCCGATTTGAACTAAGGCATTATGGCGTAACGCCATTGGGTAAATTCAATGAATTTACTGAAAGTATCAATGAACAAGCAAGTCCGGGCCAGCCATTCAGATTGGCAGGTTTGGTGGTGAGTGCACAACATCGCACCACACGTACGGGCAGAAACTTTGCCATCCTTGCCATTGAAGATTATACTGGCAAAGCGGAGTTTGCCTTGTGGAGCCAGGACTATACGAAGTATGCGCAGTTCCTCAATATCGGCTTGAACTTATACGTGGTAGGCCAACACAAACCCCGCATGAAATACGGCCCCGACCAGCAGTTGGAACAGCAAGGTTGGGAGTTTAAAATATCGGGTATTTATTTGCTGGAAACCCTGCGTACCAGTACCACCAAACAAGTAGATATTCTTATTGAGCCATCTAATATTACCACACAAATGATTGGGTTTATGGAACAACAACTCAAGAAAAATGTAGGTGGTACCAAACTGAAATTTTTGGTGCGGGATAGCATCCGCAATTTTGATATTGAAATGATGAGCAGCAAAAGCTACAGTCTTAATGAAGAGATGGCTGACTATCTGCTTAACACAACTGAGCTGGATGTGAAAGTAACGATGACAGATTTAGGCTAATCAGTTTCCAAAAACAATCGTGGCTGGCATTACAACTGATGCCAGCCATATTTTTTTCCATAAGCAATCAACCATGCCACTACCCTGTTGTACGATTGTAGCCCTTGTGGCTGATTATTACTCCACAAGTAACGTTCATACATCCAATTAAGCCACTGCTGTGCCGGATGCTTGTGCGCCTGCACCCACTGCCGCATTTCTTTGCGATGCTGCTGCAACATGTAAGGCACTTCTTTGTACCGCTGTTTAGCCAAAACGCTATCTCTTACCCACATATCGCTTACAGCATAATCATGCATTTCGGCATAAGTGCTGTATTGCAGTAAAGCAGACGCAGATTGCCTTCCGGCTAAATAGCCAATCAGATTTGCTTCGCTTTCGCTACCAAAACCAAGTTGGTGCGCCATTTCATGACTTACTGTAAACGGCAGCGTAAATGCAAGTGCGTGAAAGTTTACCTGTGCTTCGCCAGTGAAGGGGAACAAATAACCACCGTAGCCTGTGTATGATTGTAAAGGCCCGAGCAGGTTGGGTTTCAAACTAGTGTGATGTAAGGCCAACCAGCCATATTGCTGTGAAGCATTTGTATACGCAGCAGTCACCATTTCATTGAGATGTAGCCTGTCTTGCGTTAACGATTGTCGTATAACAACGCTGTCTTTACTCAAAGAATGCAGCCGGGCATTCACTGTATTCAACAGCGTATCTACATCGGCAGTTGTATACACGTCGGGCTGCAGTTGAAGCAGATAAGCTGAACCTTTTCGGTAATAATTCAATCCCCAAATGCATTCAAATAAAATGTATGACCAAAGCATCCATTTCAACAGTTGTTGCAGTAAGTGCCTGAGCCAACCCAACTTTCCTGTGTAGTATTTTTTCTTACGCATTGCTTTTACAACAGTAGTAACAGCAATTATGATAAGTACAGCAATCAATACATCACCCACACTAAATGGCAACCAACCAAACAAAACCCGAAGCATCCAACCGATGTATGGGTAAATACCTTGTGCATAATAGGTTTCGATGATGCCGGGAAATTGCTGCAGCAACCAGATAAGCAAAACCAAAACAAGCGGTAATATCCATGCCCTGAGCTGTGGCGATATGGCTAACCTGCGTTGCATGAATAGAAAATCTTAGTTCACAAATCCCCAATAGATACCAAGGCGGAAAAACATGCCGGGTGTAGGATACAAAGGTGCTGCCAGATTGTTGTTGAGGAAAGAGAAGCCTCTGTTTATACTAAGTGCATTCAGGTTTTCGAGACGGGTAAACAATCTAAATGAACGGATCCGCAAATGCAAAAACGCATGTATGTCAGGACGGTTGCGAATGGTAGCAGTATCCTGCACCACCCACTGCCCGTTTATGGGGCTAAAGTCGTTGATGGTATAAGGTGTGAAATATCTGATTTCAACACCAGTACTCAGGTTGAGGTTTTTAAAAAACAACCCTTCATAAGCGACCCTGTTTTGTGCATACAACAGCGGCAGGTTTATAGCATCGCTGGCTTCTGTTTGCACATGCAGTGCAGCATGCCAGTTCCAATGCTTCGAGAGCTTGAAAGTTTTTGAAGCACCTACATGCAGCACACTTGTTAATGTAGCTTCCTGCTTAAATGTAGTGTACGTGTCCCAGTAGGTATAATTGCTTACCAAGTAATAGTGGCCAAACAATTGCATTTGCAAAGACGGCAAAAAATATTGTCCGCTGAGATGCGTCCAGTTTTCTTGCTTCAACTCACTATTGGTTTGATTGATAAAATGACTGAGTGTGTCAAATACAAAAGAAGGTGTACGGTTGGTATTTTGAAAACCCAAACGAAGAATGCCTGCTTTTTTACCCAGCAAAGTTTGCAATGAAACGTCTGCAGTGTAATCGCCGGCATTCAATCCACTGATGTACAATTTACCATTGGCATTAATGTCCCACTTTCTGTTGCGGGTTCGGTTTCTGTACTCACCCAGCACATACAGGTTGTTGTACTTGCGGCTGGTAGCACTATCAAACAATGCATTCAGCATTTGAAATGCTGCACCGAGTTTCAAAAACTGATCCTGATTATTCTTTTGCGGATACAAAAGAATGGCACCTTCATTGGTTACTTCAGTCCATTTATCATTTAGCTGTAGCAACGGATGCAGCTTATTTACACCAAAACGGTTTCGGTAAACATTAGCATACACATTGGTGGTCGACGTATCTGTAAGTGAAGCATCGGCATATCCAAATTGCTGTTGCTGATACAATAAATTGTGCTGTATCCGAAACCTGGGGTAAAACAGTTTGGTATATGTTGAGTCTTCTACGTTTAGTACAGAATCCTTTTGCCCAAGGTCGTATTGCTGCCGGAAAAAAAACAGGCGTTGCTGGTAGGTATGACCTGTTCTTACACTGGTGGCAAAAAAGTTAGTACTAAGATCCCCATCGCCCCCCAGCCATGTGGGTATATTGAAGCGTTGGTTATAAGCCGTATTGGTAGATGTTAAGAAAGTATCAGACACAATACCACCATTGGTAGCAGATCGGTTACGGTTGGTAATGTAAATGGCATTGCCACTGTAGCGACGGTTGCGGGTAGCAAAGCCTGTAGCCAATCTGATATTACTATGGCTAGTGTTGTTGTTTTTCAAATTGCCCGGCGATCCCAGATAGCGAAACTCAAATGAAGCATTCCAGGTAGGAGAAATGTTTTGTGTATGCAGTGCCTTAATGGTTTGCTCAGATCTTGCACCCAGCAAATAATCAAGTTCTGTGTAAGGCCGTGTTGTTTGAAAAATTCGTGTGCCCTCTACAGTATACTTGTATTGGTCGTATGCATGAAACCCCGGATCAAAGCCAGGCCTGAGATTAGGGCCAAACAACAATGACTGTGAAGCATTACCCAGGCTGCCTAAAAACAATTGGTCTTTTTGCAAGGGAAATCGGTTCGTAAACTCTCCGACAGTAGAGTCGAGAAAACGCACCCTGCTGCTATCAAACATTCTGAAAAAGATGGTGATGGAGTCTTCGTTATTATCCCTTTGCTGCAAACTATCGCCACCCTTCATTTTGTTATTGCCCATTGGCCGGCCTTGCGGGTCGTAGCGCAAATTGCTACCCGGCCCAGAAGGACGTTGAGCCCAACCATCAGTATGCCCCAGCACCAGCAAGGCAAGTACCAAAGCGCATAAACTCTTCAGTGTATGAGTGACGTTTGTTTTCATTTTACCAAAGCTGCAGCTTACAATGCAGCTATTATCCCTTTGAAAATAGCCGTCATTTTTGGCTCTGCAGCAGCAGCAGCTTCCAATACTTCCTGGTGAGTGATGATATTATTTTCTTCCCGAATGCCAAGATCGGTAATAACACTGATGGCAAAAACCGGGAGATCCATGTGGCGGGCTACTATCACTTCTTGCACAGTGCTCATGCCTACTGCATCGGCACCCAAAATGTGCAGCATTTTGTATTCTGCTTTTGTTTCGAAAGTTGGGCCGGTTACGCCTACATATACACCTTCAAAAACCGGAATGCTATGCGCCGCAGCTACCTGCTGTGCTATGTTAATGAGTTCTACACTGTATGGTTCACTCATATCGGGAAAACGTGGGCCGAGTGCAGCCTCGTTGGGCCCAAGCAGCGGGTTGTGGGCAAACAAACTGATGTGATCGTTGATAATCATGAGATCGCCTACTGCAAAAGCCGGGTTCATACCGCCTGCAGCATTGCTCAGCAACAGCGTTTCAATTCCTAAGAACTTCATTACACGTATAGGAAAAGAAACATCGGTAGATGAATAGCCTTCATAAAAATGAAAACGGCCAGCCATGCACACCACGGTTTTGCCTGCCATTTTTCCGAAAATCAATTTACCACTATGGCCTTCTACTGTAGACACGGGAAAATGCGGAATATCCTCGTAAGGAATCTCACATTCTACCGTCATGTTTTCTTTAAAATTTCCCAGACCACTGCCCAGCACAATACCTGCTACTGGTTTTTCACTGTAATATTCTTTAATCACCGCTACGGTGTGGTTCAACTTTTCGATAAGAGACGTCATATAGGTTGATTATTTTAATATAGAAGTTGTAGCCTGTTGCACCAATACAGATGCGTTAGCCGGTTGCTGCAGGCATTGTAAAAAAAGTTGCATTCCTGCTCTCTTTTCCTTGGTGAGCAAGTAATGAACATTTACAGTAAAATAATGGAGTAAATCATACGCCGGAAAAGGATAGGATGCGGCAATGCTTTCCAGCTCTTGCATACCTGCAGCATTGGCAGCGTTGAAGCTGGCAATAAAATCTTCGGATAAAGGTTTATTGGCAATCCATGCTGCAAATACAAAGGGCAGGCCCGTCCATTGCAACCATGCTTCAGCCAAATCGAAAATATAAGGATAATGACCTTGCATACTCAGCGCCCTGTCGCCAATAACAACTGCCGCAGTGGTGCCACTCACCTGTTGCTCAAAACCGGGTGTGGCGGGTACAAACTGCACGGGTTGTTTCCAAAAATGCTGGAACAATAACTGCGCCAATGCAACAGAGGTTCTGCTTTGATAGTCGAGTAGTACCGTTTCAATCTGTTCCATGGGCACTTCGCTAAATACACATACAGAAGCTACTTTGCCATGAGCGGCGATACCGTAATCGCCAATGATATGACCATTTGGCACTAACGGCAGCACGGCCACGGGCACCAGCCCCACATCCACAGTACCGGCAATAAGCTGAGCAGCTACCGCACTTGGGTAGTCTTTCATCAGCTCAATTTTACCTTGCAAGGCGAGGCTGTTTAATCCATACAATAAAGGCAATGTGTTGGAATAGCTAACGGCGCCAACTTTTACAATACTGCTGTTATTCAAAGTGTTTTTTTTAGCGAAGTGGGCAAAGTTAAGCGTTGAGTCGCCAACAAAATGTAGTTACTTGATTACCTGCAAGCCAGTAGTTTCATTTAACAATTTGCCTGATTTTTTCACCAATCATTCAACGTGTATTTCTATTGGATAAAAAGAAGAACAATATTACGATGCTGCAACAACGATTTTGTATCTTAGAATCACTTTATTATCCTAAAAATCACCACAATAAAGTCGCAGCCATCAGCCTCATTGGCTGTGAATACACAATATTATGTCACTCCAATACAGCATTCACCACGATGGCCAAACACTCCGTTCGGAAGCTACGGGCCAACATGCCAGTTTTCAGGAAGTACAAGAGTATTTGATGGCGGTGGCCATGTCGGCTATGCAACATCAATCCCGCTTTGTGCTGTGCGATGAAACAGAATTGTATCACAACATTGGCATAGCAGAAACTTACCGCCTGGCTGAGCAGTTGGCGCAATTTGCCCAATATGAAATTCGTGTGGTGCTTATTTGCAACGAACACACATTTGAACGGGCCAAATTTTATGAGGATGCCGCAGTAAACAGGGGGATGATACTCAAAGTTTTTTTGACAAAAGAAGATGCAGAGCAATGGCTCTTCGGTGAGCAATAATATTCTGCGGTTTAATTGGCATTGATATTGGCCACCACTTTTGCCTTTAATCTTTTTCCGGCGTTAAGTGCCTTGAAAAAGTCTCCGTAAAAAGCGGCACTGTCCACATTCAACGCTATTACAGGTGTATCGGCTTTGTTGGCCATCATGCGTTGCAGTTCTGTTTCCAGGCTGTCTGCCGAAATAGGTTTTTGCATCAGGTACATTTGCCTGTTCTTATCAATGCTCACCACAATTGTTTGCTTCACCTTGGTATCATTTTTACCACGGGGTGTATCTACCTTCACCACATTCGGGTTGGCCAGCGTACTCACAATTAAAAAGAACAACAAGAGGATGAACAGGATATCGTTCAACGCTCCGGTGTGTACTTCTGCATGTGATTTAAGTTTGCGGCGAATATTCATGAAAGCAATTGAAAATGTGAATGCGAATAGAGGTGCAACAATGCAGTTCAATTAATGCAAAGGTTTGCAAGTATTGCATGCCGGTTACTTGTGCGGCTCTTGCAGGGTATCTAAAAATTCTGCAGAAGCCACTTCCATTTTATTAGCCGTTTTATCTACTTGTGTATTGAGATAATTGTAAAAAAGATAAGCCATCAAACCAATAATTAAACCGGTAGCTGAAGTAATCATTTTTACATAAATACCTCCAGCGATACTGTTCAATTCAAACCGGCCGGTGCTATTAATTTCATAAAACATCTGAATCATACCAATAATGGTACCCAAGAAGCCAAACATCGGCGCCATGCCTGCAATCATCGACAATACATTGATGTTTCGCTCCATATTGTACATTTCAATACGGCCCACATTCTCCATGCTTTTTTCAATGGCATCAATAGGTTTGCCCAAACGCTGCAAGCCTTTATCAATAATTCGTGCAACTGGGTGATCTGTATTCTTCGTCAATGAACGGGCTGCAGTAATGTTGCCATTCATGATATGGTCACGAACAATATTCATGAAGTTGGGATCGATACGGGAAGCTTTACTGATGGCAATGTTTCTTTCTACAAAAAAATACACGGCGGCCACCAGCAGCAAAGCCAGCGGAATCATAAGCACCCCACCCTGAGCTATCAACTCCCATAGGTTAATCGACTTTGCAGTAGCTGTTGTTTGAGCGGCTACTTGCTGCATGGTATCGGCTAAGGCCTGATATATCAATATCATGAATGAACAAATTGTGTTTGTATCAACGAATATGCAGGCAAATAATTATCCAACATTTACCCGGCAAAAGCTATTAACAGTTTTTTACGGCAACTGACGGTTTTATTTTTTCGACTCTTCCGATTTCATTTGCATCATGCCCATGATACGGTTCATAGTACTCTGCATGCCATCGGGGCTGCCATCGAGAAATATCACATTGCCCTTTCCGTATTCAGCAAAGTTCTTAATGGCTTCTGTCCACATACTAAAGAGTATGACATTGGTATCGAGGTTGGCCTGCTTCAATTCTTCAGCAGCTTCGCTCATACCCTTGGCTACTTCCTGACGGAACAACGCCACACCCTGACCACGCAGTTGTGCTGCCTGCCGTTCGGCTTCTGCAGCAATCTTAATGGCGTTGCCTTCAGCTTCTGCAGCTCGGGTTTTGGTAATAAGCAATGCCTGACCTTCGTTTTCAGCAGCTGCTTTCATGTTGTGGCTGGCCACAACCCTGCTCATACTTTCAATAATGGCCTGATCAAAGGTGATATCATTGATTTGCAAATCGAGCAAATGATAACCCCAAGTTTCGAGGGTCTGGTCAATTTCTACTTTCACATATTCTACAATTTCGCGGCGTAAGCCCAATACTTCTGCCTGACGACGGGTAGCCACATACGAACGGATGTTGCCTTCAATGGTGCGAACCAATGCCTGCATCAATTCTCTTTCACTCATGAATTTGAAAGCCACCCGCTTAATGGTTTCTTCTTCTTCATTCATCACACTGTAGAGCAGCATCGATTTGAAATACACGTTGGCCTGATCAATAGTAACCGCCTGAAATTCGAGTTCCACACTGCGGTTTTGAATACTCACTCTGGTATACACTTTTTCCAGAAAAGGAATTTTGATATTCAAACCGGGGCGCATAATGCGGCGATATTTTCCAAACATGGTAATAACAGAAATGTACCCTTGCTGAACGGTAACGATTCCGCTGAGTACAAACAATACCGCAATAACGACGAGAGCAATAAAACCGTAGTCCATGCTATTAAAATTTGACGAAAGTTAATGGCGGCTCACCGCATTTTACTGCGGAATTATGCACCATTGGTAATAATGATGGCTGCGTGGTTAAGCCTGTTCTCCAGCAGGCTTTTCAGTTGGCGGTTTTTGCAGCAAGGTTTGAAAAGGAATGGCAATGAAAATAACCAGCGCAGCGCCAATGAGATTGAGCCAGAGAAACGAGACAATTTCCATTTTGTAAATGGTGACCACCAAGAGTTCGCTTACTACTGCACTCCAGAACACAGCATCGCCTTTTACTTTTTTAATGAAAAAAGCCACTAGAAAAATGCCGAGAATAACACCATAAAAAAGAGAACCCAAAATGTTCACTGCTTCAATTAAGCTGCCCATATTGGTAGCAAACATGGCCACCGCAATGCTGAACAAACCCCAGCCCAACGTGTATTGCCAGCTGAGTTTGTACGACGTTTTCTCGTCGCAGTTTTTATTCACCACTTTGTGATGAATATCGATGACAGTACTGCTGGCCAACGAATTCAGCGCCGCTGCAATGCTGCCCCAGGCCGCCAAAACAATCACCGCTATGAGTAAGCCCACCAAGCCTTTCGGCAGGTTCTGTGTCACGAAATACAAGAAGATATAATTGGTGTCGCTGGTTTCGCCATTGGGTACGGCTTGCTTTAATACAGCAGCGTATTCTTTCCGTAATGATTGGAGTTGCTGGTAGTTTTTCTCCACTGCCTGCTGCATGGTATCAACATGAATACCTTCGGCAACAGGTCGTTGATTTCTCAACTTGTTGCGTTGTTCTTGCAGTAAATTGTACTCCGTTTCCAGCTTATTCAATGCAGGTGCAAATGCAGTTGTTTTAGCTTCTTTCACCAAAGTTTGGTTAAAGAAAATGGGGGCCTGATTGAACTGATAAAAAGCAAATACCAACACACCCACCATCAGTATCACAAACTGCATGGGCACTTTTACCAAACCATTCATGAGCAGGCCAATGCGACTTTCTTTCATGCTGCGGGCTGTGAGGTAGCGGCCCACCTGGCTTTGGTCGGTACCAAAATAACTGAGTGCCAAAAAGAAACCACCAATCACACCGCTCCACATATTGTAGCGGTCTTTCCAATCGAAGCCTTTTTCTGTCATGCCATCGGTAATGATGTTCATTTTACCCATGCTGCCACCAGTGGCAATGGCTTCGGTAAAACCAACACCTGCCGGCAACAATTGTACCGCTACTACAGCAGCAATCAGCATACCGCCCATAATGAGCAGGAACTGCAACTGCTGTGTGTAGGCAATCGATTTGGCACCACCACTTACGGTATAAATGATGAGCAAACCACCCATTACCAAATTGGTGAGGTAAATATTCCAACCCAGCAAACTGCTTACAATAATGGCTGGTGCATAAATACTAATACCGGTAGATAAACCGCGGCCCAGCAAAAAGAGAAAAGATGTGAGTGTTCTTGTTTTTAAATCGAAGCGTTGTTCTAAAAATTCATACGCTGTATACACTTTCAGCTTGTGAAAAATGGGTACAAAAAAGGCACTGATCACAATCATGGCAATGGGCAAGCCAAAATAGTATTGCACAAAACGCATGCCATCGGTATAGGCCTGGCCCGGCGCAGAAAGAAACGTAACGGCACTAGCCTGAGTGCCCATAATGCTCAGCAATACCAACCACCAGGGCATGCTGCGGCTGCTTAAAAAATAACCTTCCAGCGTTTTTTCATGACGGCTTTTGTACAGGCCATAAGTAATGATACCCGCCAGCGTAGCAATCAACACCACCCAATCTAATACAGCCATGATGCAACTCTTGAAGGTTTATTGAAACAATTGACTGAGATAGGTAAACCACCAAATCTGCAACAGCAGAAATGCCAGTACCAATATGTACCACACTTGCCAATATTTACGGCCAGGCTCCCTCATTAATCACGTTGTTTTTTGTAAGGTTTTCCAAATGCATACAAAGCCGCAATGATGACACCAATAAGGAAACCCCATCGAAAATTTTTGATGAGTTTGCCTATGATTAAACCAGAAACCGCAGCAATGATGAGTAATATTTCAGGACGACGCATGAATACAAATTAATGATAATGGAAATGCTTGAGCAACACTACGCTAATGTTTGGGCAATGCCAAGAGATTGGCCAACAAGCGGTAGGCGCCGGGCACACCGGCTGGCAGTTCGCGGAAGAAGACCAGAGCAGTGTACACAAAGTTGCCTTTGCCATAAGGCGCAATGGCGAGGCTACCATTTTGCATCGGTTCATTGGGATCGTTGAGGCCCAAAGGCAATTGCCAGTTGGCATCCAATCCTTCTGCATGATACACACTCCGCTCCTGCACCCAGCCTTCAAAATCTTTAGTGGTGATTTTATTCGGAAAATTCAACACAGGATGACCATGCAATAAAAACTGTACGGGTGATTGCTCATCGGTAATGCGGGTACGGCCAATGCTGAATGGGTATGGTGCCATCTTGCCTTTCAACGAACTAATGAAATTATTGGTGTTGTATTGTACAATGAGGTTGCCGCCATTTTTCACATAGGTCATCAAACCTTCGTAGGCTTGTGCCAGATAATCGTGAATGTTGTAGGCACGTACACCCATCACCACAGCATCGTATTGTTTCAGCAATTCTGGTTTCAAATCGGCTTCTTTCAACTCGGTTACCTGATAGCCCATTTGCAACAAGGCCTCCGGAATTTTATCGCCGGCACCTGGCAGATAGCCAATCTTTTTGCCAACGGTTTTCAAATCGATGTGCAGCACTTTTACCACATCCTGATAGTGCCAGGTTTGTGTGGGAATGTGATCGTATTCAATCATACGGCGGGCATTGAAATACTCAGCATCGCCAAAGCTACCGCCGGGTTTAAAGGACAAATGCAATACATCTTCTTCCTTACCTGTACCCTTCATGTAATTGGGTACTTTCAAGGTGATTGTCTTTTTATCGTTGGCAGCAAACTGCATGGCCGACTGTGGCATTTGCTGCTTGTAGCCAGAGTTGGCACCGCTCAGCAAAATGTTGGGCGACGCGGCATTGGCGGCTTTTATCGATTGAATATTTACCTGCAACGTAGCACTGTCGTTGCTGTTTTTACGGAAGAGCAACACACCGGGATCGTTGTATAACAAAAACGGATTGGTGACGTGTATCGGATTGTACAATTCTGCTTTTACCGGATCTACCACTCTGTATTGAATACTGGGATATACTTTGATAACACGGTTGCCCAAGGCAAGTGCAACTTCTAAAATTGGCGGCTCATTTTCACCTTTACCAATCATCTGCTGGTCTTGCACATCAAACATGCCGTCTTTTTTGGGCATTCGCAACCAATAAGGCTGGGTTTCCAGCACACTGTTGCCCATTGGTACAGCATACGGTATTTGCGTCCACACATTAGCCGGCAATGGTTTTTGTATGTCTTGAAATTTATCGTTGAAGCCAATGCTGCTGATGCTCATGGGAAAATCTGACCGGTTGATGATGTTAAGCATCACTTTGGCAGAATCGCCTGTCACCACTGCAGGTTGCGTTACAATGGCTTCTGCATAAATACCTGCACAGTGCTGAATAATGCGATCCAAATCCCGCAGTTTTATTTTCACCCATTGGTCGTAAGGTTGAATGGCCAGCAGTCTTGATTTTAATTGCAACAAAGCCGGAATACTGGCATCGGGATGCTCCATATCATAGAGGCGAATAATGCCGTTGATCATGGCTTCAATGCCCTCCGCATTTTTTACCCGGTCCCAACTGGTGGTTACGCCATCCATCAATCCTTGCTTCACCGGCTCTCCGGCCACCAGGCTAAAATATTCTTTAGAATTGCCCCGCTGGCGGCTTACGCCAAAGCCCTGGCTCTTGTGCTGGCTGCGGCTTTCACCGGCCAGTTCACCAATGCTTTTACCAGTCAGCGTATTGTACTGCCCTACTTCTACGGAAAACTGTTTGGTACTATCAATGGTATTGGCGCTGCCAAAATTGAACGTGTTCCAAAGCACCCGCTTGGGCTGCCACACACGGGCACCTTTACCAAACTGGTCGGTAAACTCATCGGCATTGCCTGCAGCTTCGTAACCCAAACGGGCCATAATGCCGCTGGCACTGTGGTGGCCATGGCCGGCCCTGCCATCTTCGGGAAAGCGGGCAATAATCACATCGGGGCGAAACTGGCGTATCACCCACACTACATCGCTGAGTACCGCCTCCTTATCCCAAATGCGAAACGTTTCTTCAGGATTTTTGCTAAAACCAAAATCGAAGGCCCGGCTGAAAAACTGTTCACCGCCATCTATACGGCGGGCAGCCAGCAATTCTTGGGTACGAATAAGGCCAAGCTCTACGCCTTGCTCATCGCCAATCAGGTTTTGGCCGCCATCGCCACGGGTAAGGCTAAGGTAGCCGGTGCGGTATAGAGCATGATTGCTCAGCCAGGCTATCAGGCGGGTGTTTTCATCATCGGGGTGAGCGGCAATGTAGAGCACACTGCCCAGTACTTTGAGCTTCTTTATATCCTGCAATATTTGACCGGCAGCAGGTGTTTCCGGCACCTGTGCTACTGCTGTAAAACCCAGCAAGAGCCCCAAACCGGCAGAGGACATTCTTTTGATTTTATTCAACAGACACATGATTTTCTACAGCTTCAATAGATGATTAAAAAAAATTATTGGTCGGTGTTAAACCATTGTTTTTTCTGGTACGAACATTGATACATTCACATTGATCTGATTAACCCCAACCCCCCAATTAAACCATGAGACGTTTCAGCCTCGCCCTTCTTTCATTATTCGTAGTAGCCCTGCTGGTTAGCAGTTGCTCTGGTGGCATGAGCATTCAGGCAGCAGCCAATGGCAAACAAAAATGTGGCCGCGGATTTATCCGTTAATATTACTCACTTAGTGAGCTCTCACCCATAGTTGAAGCGACCACTTTGCAGTGGTCGCTTTTTTATTGTTATCGGGCGGCATTGCCTGAATGCACCATGAACAGCGCATTGGCCATCAGCAGTTTGCCACTTTCCCAAAAATTGCGGAACAATATATCGTCTGCAAAAAACACCACAGAGCCACGGCCCACAGGTACTTCTCCAAACAGTACACCATCTTTCAGTTGCGCCTTGGCCTTGTTGCCAACAAAACCGGCTATTTGTGCTTCTTTTTTGATAACACCAACATTCCAGCCATTTTCCATAAACTCATACACATTGTTGTCGGCTTTAAGGGTAAAATAGTGCTTATCGAAACCAAAGCCCAACGGATGAGAATTGTCTATTTCAACTTTATAAATGCTTCCTGGATTATTGTACTCCAGACTTTCTTTTTCCTGGTTTTCGTAGCGGCGAACATTGTCATACAATCCCTCTTTTTCATCGGCTTCTTTTTTGTTACTCAGGCCCCAATCGGCTTGTACCAGTTGGCTCACAGCATTTTCCATCACAATAAGTTTACCGCCTTGCTGCAACCACTTTTTCATAGCGCCATCTTTATCAAACAAGGGCTTGTAATTGTAACCTTCAGGCAAAATCACTACATCGTATTTATGCCAGGCAATATTGTTGAGGTTGGCAGCATTGATAAGTGAAACAGGATATTGCAAATCTCTTTCGAGGTAATGCCACACTTCGCCGGCACCAAGGCTGCTGGTGCCCTCGCCGGTAGCCATGGCTACACGGGGCGCATGCAAAATTCTTACATCTGAGCTACCAAAATCGGCACCCTTATCCATAAATCCGGTGGCAACGGGCACTAATGTTACCCTATGATCCGTGGCCAATTCAGCAATCTTTTTTTCGAGGTTGGCTACTTGCTGGTTAGATGTTTTGAGCAACACCACAGTACCCGCCGGGTAGGTAGTACCCTGATACTCAAACGGACGCTGAGCCACCCGTGGCTTTATGCCTGCTTTGAGGCAAGCTGCTACAAAGTTGGCGTCGCTATTGCTGCGCCATGGCAGCAAATAACCATACTGCATGGGCGGCACCACCGGCATCATCATAATGGCCGGTTGTGCTTTATTTACAGTGAGTTTCTCCCTTACTGCAAAAGCCTTGAGGCCATGTGCATACGGAATGCTCCAGGCAGTGATATCGTAAGTAGCACTATCGGTAATTTTTGAAGTGGGCTCAAACAACACTTTCGCCAATGTACCACGTGGCTGTACCGTACTAATCACAATGTCGCCTTTCTCTACATTGAAGGCTTCTTCTTTACCAGTAATATAATTGAAACCTTTGGCAGGTGCAACGGCACCGTAGCCCCAGTCAATACCGTTGTTGGTGAGCAAATCAGTCAGGCGTTTGATTTTGCCTTCGTTGCCCTTTTCTTTTACCACAAAAGTTTTGTACTCGCCTACGCCATTGGTTCGGGCGTTGTTAAAAAACTGCTGGAAGTTTTGCTGTAAACCTGAAGCATTTTTTGAAGAAATTTCTACCGTGCTGATGCCGGTAGTAAAATGATGTTCGGCACGGTCTTTCAAAGTAAGGATATCGCCATCTTCATTCACAATGCCCAAACCTGCACGAATACCGCCTTGCTCATAAGTCATACCAACGCTTCCGTTGTAAGTGGGCCAGGTATCGCCATAGCTGGGGTAAAACAAATCGAAACGTTCTCTGGTAAAAAACAACCAGTTGTTAGCATCAAAATATTTAGCATGGTTGCGACCAATGCTGGTTTGAAACTGACGCTGCCAAGGGGTTATCACTTCGTGTATTGGCTCGGCGGCTGGTGCAAAATAATAGGGCTCGTTGAAACCTTGTTCATGAAAATCGACATGCACATGCGGCATCCATTTGTTGTACTGCGGAATGCGCTGCTGGCTTTCTACCTGCGTTTGCCAGGCCCAGTCGCGGTTGAGGTCGAAGTTGTAATGGTTGCTTCTGCCGCCGGGCCATGGTTCTACGTGTTCCCGTGATGCGGGGTCGGGATTCATCTCGTTACCCACCACGCTGTTGTACCAGTTTACATAGCGGTCGCGGCCATCGGGGTTGATGCAGGGGTCAATTATTACCACAGTATTTTTCAGCCACTCTTGTGCCTTGGCATCGGTGAGTAAAAAATAGGCTGTCTTCATTACGGCTTCGCTGCTGCTGGCTTCATTGCCATGCACGTTGTAGCTCATCCACACAATAGCGGTACCATTTACCTGACCATTGCCCGCTGCCAGCCCTGCCAGTTGCAGGTTGTTTTGGCGGATGGTTTCCAGTTGGCCCATGTTGGCAGCACTGGCAAAAGTGGCCAGCAATAAGGGTCGACCTTCGTTGGTAAGGCCGTATTGCTCCAGCTTCATTTGTGCAGGGGCAGCTTTGGCCAGCGCTTCAAAGTAGCCCACAATTTTGTGGTGGGGCGTAAATCGTTCGCCAATCTCATAGCCTAAATACGACTTGGGCGAAGGAATGCTTTGTGCAATGCCGAACACGGCCAATAGCAGCAAGCAAAGAGTAGCAGTTATTTTTTTCATACCAAATATGTAGAACAACAAAGATTAGGGAAAAAACCGTTGCAGCCAGTTGGACGATATCCATCAACAAATCCAACAGATTATTGGCCAGCTTTTCATTTACAGCATGAATTGGTAATTATCATAGCAAAAAAAAGCAACCCCGGAGGATTGCTTTCAATAATGTTTAGATTATGTATTGCATCAGGCCGTTTTAGCCAGGCTACGCAGGTACATAAAATGACTGGCGATAGCTTTGCCCATTGTTTTGTATTCAATGTAGGGCACGTTGAATTCGGCACATGCCTGCTTCACTATTTTGTTGATTTCGGGATAGTGAATATGCGAAATACGGGGAAACAAATGGTGCTCTACCTGAAAGTTGAGACCACCCACCAACCAACTTACTAATTTGCTGCGGGTAGCAAAATTGGCAGTGGTTTTCAATTGGTGTACAGCCCACTCATCATCCATTTTACCGGTAGCCTCGTTGGCCAAAGGAAAGGCTGTATCCTGCACGGTATGAGCCAATTGAAAAACAATGCTCAGTACAAAACCGCTTAGCATGGTCATTACTAAAAAGCCAACCATCCAGCTCACAAAGCCATGCACGTAGATAGGGATAATCATGAAGATGGAAGCAAACAGCAATTTGCCTATCCAGAATGACAGGTGATCTTTCAACGACATTTTTGACAATGGAACAGTACCAATGCGGCCTTTGAAGTATTTGCCAAAGTCAGAATAAAAAATCCAGAACAGGTACAGCAGGCAATACAAAAACCAGAAGTAAAAATGCTGCACTTTGTGAATGCCCAGCTTTTGCTGATGCTTGCTCATTCTTAATAAAATGCCGGCATCCAAATCATCGTCTACCTCATGCACATTGGTGTAAGCATGGTGAATAACGTTGTGTTTTTGGTTCCACATGTAAGCACTTCCACCCAAAATATTGAGGGTAAGTGCCGCCAGTTTGTTGATAAAAGCATGTTTGCTAAAACTGCCGTGGCCACCATCGTGCATGATGTTGAAGCCAATGGTTGCTATCAGCAAACCCATGAGGCCGCAAAGCACCAGCGATAACCACACAGGCATTGCCACCGCCATCAGCACAATGTAAACTGCTGTAAGTGCTGCTACCAGAATAATCGCTTTAGATAAAATACGCCAGCCGCCGGTGGTGGCTGTTTGTTTTTCTTCGAAATACTTTTGAACCCGCTGCTTGAGTACTGCATGAAAAGACGGGGTAACATGGGGAAATTTTGGAGTTGCCATTCAAACTATTAATAAATGATCAGCAGTTTTACACTGCTTTTTAAAAGACGAAGTAAGTAACCGTGCTAATGTAGCTCTTAGGTTACATGTTGAATAAAACTGTTGAAGTTTTGTAAACCCAAAGTTTTATCACTGATGAATCCTTCGGCATAAGGAACCCCCACCGTTTTGCCGTACATGCGGCATCTGTCGATGATGGATTGTAAAAAAGCGGGTGAGCTGATATAGGTCTGTGGCTCATCGTCGGGCACGGTATCAAACTGTGTGGCATATGCCCTAATGGCGGCAAGTTTGCGTTCAATCACAGCCGAAATATCCATTACAAAATCTGGTTCGAGGTAGCGGTCTTGTATAAAATTGAATACGTAGGTGGGTCGCCACGCAGCTTGTTGTTCCCCGTTTCTGGAAGTTTCTATTTTGCGTAGCCCGCTCAGCCAGGCAGCATCACGCACCAGTTGAGCGGCACGGCCATGGTCGGGGTGGCGGTCGCTGGGTGCATTGGTTAAAATAATAGTGGGTTGATAGTACCGGATAGCCTCCACCACTTTGAGCTGGTATTCCCGGGTATTTTCAAAAAAACCATCGGGAATACCGAGGTTTTCACGGGCATCAATGTCCATAATTTTTGCGGCGGCGGCGGCTTCTGCAAAGCGGGTTTCTATATTGCCTCTTGTACCCAGTTCTCCTTGGGTAAGGTCAACAATCCCCGTTTTTTTCCCTTGCAGTTTTTCCATCATCAGGGTGCCGGCACAGCTGAGTTCTACATCATCAGGATGTGCCGCAATAGCCAAAATGTCCAATTTCATAGTTGCAAAGGTAAGCGAACCCGTACAGCCGCAGCCTATGCAAAAAGCCAAAAAAACTGGTTGTATCATTCATTACATCCCACTACCATGCCATTTCTATTTTCACACATTCACTCACTCAACCACACAGCCACTTCAACTGTTACCTTCGCAATATGGCATACGCATCGTTAGAAGCATGTTTGATTGACCTCGAAAAAAATGGTCATCTCATTAGAATTAAAGAAGCAGTAGACCCTCATTTAGAAATGGCCGCCATACACTTGCGGGTGTATGATGCACAGGGCCCTGCGCTGTTATTTGAAAATGTGAAAGGTTCGAAATACAGAGCAGCGTCCAATATTTTCGGCACCCTCGACCGTAGTAAATTCATTTTCCGCGATACACTGGCGCAGGTGCAGCAAATGGTGCAGTTGAAAAACGATCCCATGAAGGCGCTGAAATCGCCTATCAAAAATTTCGGTACCGGACTCGCTGCCATCAAGGCATTGCCACTCAAAAATCCGTTGAGTAAACCCGTGCTGGACAACGAAATCCGCATCAGCGATTTGCCGCTTATTCAACACTGGCCCATGGATGGCGGTGCTTTTGTAACCCTGCCACAGGTGTACAGCGAAGACATTGACCAGCCTGGAATAATGAAAGCCAACCTGGGTATGTACCGCATTCAGCTGAGCGGCAATGAGTATGAAATGGATAAAGAAATTGGCCTGCATTATCAATTGCACCGTGGCATTGGCGTACACCAAACCAAGGCCAACCGCAAAGGCCAACCGCTTAAAGTAAGTTGCTTTGTGGGTGGCCCGCCATCGCATACAGTGTCGGCAGTAATGCCGCTGCCCGAAGGCCTGAGTGAAATGACTTTTGCAGGAATATTGGGTGGCCGTCGTTTCCGCTACACTTACCGCGATGGATTTGCCATTAGCACCGATGCCGATTTTGTGATTACAGGCGAAGTATACCCCGGGGAAAACAAACCCGAAGGCCCATTTGGCGATCACCTCGGATATTACAGCCTAACCCATCCGTTTCCGCTGATGAGGGTACACAAAGTGTACGCCAAAAAGAACGCCATCTGGCCGTTTACCGTTGTGGGTCGTCCACCACAGGAAGACACCAGCTTTGGGCAGCTCATTCACGAAATGACGGGCGACGCCATCCCCAACGAAATACCGGGCGTAAAAGAAGTGCATGCCGTGGATGCATCAGGTGTTCATCCATTACTGTTGGCCATTGGCAGCGAACGTTATACCCCTTACCTGCCCACCAAACAACCGGCAGAACTGCTTACCATTGCCAACCATATTTTAGGTACGGGACAGCTGAGTCTGGCAAAATTCCTGTTCATAACCGCTGATGAAACCAACCAACTGCACACTCACAACGTGCAGGCGTTTATGCAGTATTTGCTCGAACGAATAGACCTCACCAGAGATGTGCACTTTTACACCAATACCACTATTGACACTCTCGACTACAGCGGCACGGGCATCAACAGTGGTAGTAAAGTAGTACTGGCCGCCTACGGCGAAAAGCTGCGGGAGTTGGCTACTGAAGTACCTGCTGAACTGAAGGACTTACAAGGATTTGTGAACCCACAAATTTGCATGCCAGGTGTTGTGGCATTGCAAGCCAATGCATTTACCAATTATGAAAATGCAGCGAAAGAAATAGCAGCGCTGAATGCACAGTTGGAGCCACACTTGCAAACCGCTAACTGTCAATTGCTAACTGTACAAATTATTGTAATAGTTGACGACTCAGGCTTTACCGCTGCCACCCTCAATAACTATTTGTGGGTAACCTACACCCGTTGCAACCCCAGCCACGATATGCATGGCATTGGCGCATTTACAGAGCACAAGCATTGGGGCTGCCGTGGCCCGCTGGTGATAGATGCCCGCATAAAACCACACCATGCTCCTGCATTGGTAAAAGATGCTGCGGTAGAAAAACGCGTTGATCAGTTGTTTGCGAAAGGCAGCAGTTTACATGGAGTAGCTTAATCGTTTTTTATTCAATAAATAAAGCCTGTACCAAAAAGTACAGGCTTTATTTATTGAGCAGCAAACTGCAGCTGAGCTTATTTACCCATCACATTTGTTTTCAAATCTTTTGCTGTACGGCGGTTGAAGTAAATGCCAAAACCAAAGCGGAGAGTAAACCCACCATTGCCATCTACGTTTTTAAATTTACTAAAGTTGTAACCGCTTACGCCTTCAACAGCTACTGATTCGTTTACAAAAGCGGCAAAACCCATTCCAATTAAAAAGCGGGTACCATTGGTTTTTGTTACGTTGCTTACACTACCAATTGTTTGAGTAGACTTGGTAGAAAGAAAATCGAATTCACCAACTACAAATGGCTTAGTGCTTGTATTGCCAAAATAGTAGCGGGCAAAGGGGCCAATACCAAAGGAGTTGTTTTTAACGTTGCCTAATTTCTGATTGGTAAAATTGAGGGTGCCGCCAAACACAAAATTATCGGCGAAGAAATAACCCACAGTTGGTGTAAACGCAAACTGACTATTGCCGCTACCGGTTTGCAGTGCTAAGCCACCGCCTACCAATACTGAGTTTTCTTCTGTTTGAGCTTGAGCCATAGTTGCCATAAACAACAGCGAGGAGAGTAAGATTTTTTTCATAACCAAAATTTAAGGTGCTGTAAAAGTACTTAAAGCCGCTGTACTTCATACAAAGGATGAAACAAGTACACCCGAATGCTGTGCATTTCGTGACAGCGGATGCGTTTGCGCAGCTTATCTCCGCGTATAAATGCCCGGCCATCGGGCAATTGAAAAGCCTCTCCTTCTGCAATTTCTTCAACCGTTGCAATACCGGGCCTTGGGGCATCGTATTTGCGGAGTACCCGTTGCAAGCCATCTTCGGCACTGCTGCTGGCGGCAGGGTTGCCCAGCATTAATGTAAGTTCGTGAGCTACATCGGCAGGAAAAATATTGGCCGCTAAAAAACTGCTGAGCAGTTGGCTGTACGTATACTTCCACTCTTTGCCATGTGGCGGTATGCGGTGGCCATACCGCTGGTAGGCCAGCAAATGTGCCAGCTCATGTATGAGTGTTATCAGAAAGGCATGTACGTTGAGATTTCCATTTACCGTAATGCGGTGATTGTTGTTGCGGTGAGCATGCCTGAAATCGCCGAGCTTGGTTTGCCGTTCTTTGGTAATCACCAAATGTACTTTGTGCTCGGTTATGAGCGGCATTACCATATCAAAACTACCCGCAGGCAGGTAGCCTTTCAATGCTTCAAAAGGATGCTGACGGGCGGCCATGTGTGCTTTGAAAAATAAGACGCTGCAAAAAATTAGTGATGCTTCTTTTTGTGCGAATGGGGCTGCTGTGGAGCCGGATGCGTAGCCTTGGCCTGCTTGCGTACCACCTGCGATGTTCCCAGAAAATTGTAGATGAGGTAAATAACCATGCAACTAAAAACGGCCGGCTTATTAATTTCTTTGGCAAAATAGAAATACACCATGGCCAGTATCAACAAGGCAAAAAACTTGAGGATAAAACCACCATATACCTGGCGTACAAACCCATAACTTTTGCTACTGGTGAGTGCAGCAGCGTACATCCACTGTGCCAAAATAGAAATACCAAAAATGGCGACGTTGCCAATAAGTATTACATCCGTATCAAAGCCTTTTGCTTCCAGCTGTTTGCCAAACAACAGTAACAATGCCGAAATGAGCACAAATACAACTATCAGGGGAATAAACTTCTTGTTCATGTTTTATCGTCAGCTTTTGCTGAGTTATTTTTTTTGTTGCGGGGTGTAGTTTCTTTTATCAGCTGCCAAAACAACCCAACCAATACCAGCAGCGGAAGAGAAAGTGCAAAAATGGGGAAAGCTAAGTCCGTTTTACCATCGAGCCAGCTACCCAACCAAATAGCCAGCGCCAGTGAGGCCAGCATTTGACCGGCCAGGCCGGCATACCTGGCCCAACTATGGGTGTTGCTGGTAGGTTTATCCAACTTCATTGGGCACCAAAACGGGTTTCTTGGGTTTTGTTATTTGTTCAGCTGTTGTCTTTGCTCCCATTTGGCATTTGCCATTAAAGTTTACACCGGCCTCCACTTGCAGCAGGTTGGCTTGTATGTTTCCGTTGATAACAGCGCCTTTACGTAGTACCAAACTTTCTGCAACTATAATGTCGCCAAAAAGCTTCCCGCTTACATCTGCCAGGGTGCAGGTAATAGCGCCGGAGACAGAACCGTTTTGGCCAATCACTACTTTGCTATCGCATACAATATCGCCTTCAATATGGCCGTCTATCCGCAGGTGATTGCTACACGTAAAATCGCCAAGCACACTGGTGCCAGCGGCTACAATAGTGGCCGCATCGCTACCCGCATGTTGTTCGCCCCCTTCTTTTTTCTGAAAAATCATTCCACTGTTTGTTTGGTCAATCAATCGGTTATTTCTTCGGTAGGTGGCAGGTTTTTGAGCAGGCTGGTATCCAGCGGCACGGTGGTGGGTGTGGTGCCTTGCAGTACATTCTGCAGGTTTTGCAGGTACAGTTGTTGCTGGCCCATGGCCTTTTCCAAACTGTCGGTACGCATTTTTAGCTGCCGCAGCTCCTGCAGCGAACTTTGCTTGCCATAACCGGGAATGAGAAAGCGGAGGTTGGTGAATGAGATGAGTGCAATGGTTAACCCGACGAGTACAACAAATATCGTGCTCATGAGGATATAAACGCTCAGCCGGGTGAGTTTAAAGGTGATCACTTCTTCAAACGTATCATCGTTCATAACCACCAACCGGTAGCGGTTGCGCAGCCGTTTGGCTACGGGCTTGTTTCGCAATGTTTCCATGGCTTTGTACGTTTATACAGTTACTACCTGCAAATATTAAGCAGCAATCATGAGCATGCCAATTTTTCCTTTCAACAACAGCCTTTGTTGCACGGCAATGCCGCAATGGCCCATTTTGGATAACGTTGCCGTTTTACCGTTCTTTGTTCCTCGTGTTGTTGCATCCGAAATCTAACCCAGTGACCAACCAATTAACGCCTTCATATTCCGTTTTCAAATACCTGCGCCGCTTGCTGCACGGCTGGTTGCTACTGGCCATGTGCCTTCCTGCCTTGATGGCCACAGCACAACCCAAGCTGGAGTTTCAGATGAAAAAACCCAAGCAGTTTGAAGAACGCAAGCTGGGTTCCGAAAAAATGGCCGACAAAAAGTTCACTCCCATCCGCCGTTTTTTTCAAAACACGTACACGCATTACAACTACTATTTCAATGCCAATGAAAAGCTCATCAAAATCATTGATCAGGCTATTGAAACACAAAAAGACGATTACACAGAACTGTTGTCATTTTTCCCGTACAGTTTAAAAACAACAGCTGCCAACGGCGATATTGATTCCATTTTGCAAACCGTGACTACCGGCATTTTGCTGCACGACCTGCGCAACGACTGGATAGACAACCTGTACCTGCTGTTGGGTAAGGCTTACCTGCACCGCATGGATTTTGACTCGGCCATGATGTCGTTTCAATTTCTCAACACCAGCTATGCGCCAAAAGAAAAAGACGGGTACGACCAACCCATTGGCAGCAACTCGGTAGAAGGCAGCAACGCATTTTCGATAGCTACCAAAGAAAAAACCAACCTGGCAAAAAAAGCATTGAGCCGACCGCCCAGCCGCAACGAATCTTTCCTTTGGATGATTCGCACACTCACGGCCAAAGGCAATTACCTCGATGCATCTTCTTTGCTCAGCACCATTAAAAATGATCCCGTTTTTCCGGATCGTTTGAAATACGAATTGAATGAAGTAACCGCCTACATGTATTACGGCCTGGAGCAATACGACAGTGCTGCGGTGTACACCGAAAAAGCAGTGGCTAATGCGAGCAGCTTGCACGACAAAGCCCGCCGCTACTACCTGACCGGACAATTGTATCAATTGGCAGGTATGCGCAACGAAGCATCCGAAGCATACCAGCAAGCAACCAAGTCAGCCATTGATCCGGTGATGGAAATTTATGCCCGCCTCAACACCATTCGCTTACGCAAAAGCGAAGACCCCAATATCATTGACCAGAACATTGCCGACCTGAAATCGCTGGCCAAAAAAGACAGCTACCGCAACTACCGCGATATTATTTTTTATGCCATTGCTTTGTTTGAAGTAGAACGCAATGGCTACGAAGCGGCTGATAATTATTTACAAACCAGCATCCGCTTCAATACCGATAATGCTGCACAACGCAGCAGCAGTTTTCAACTGTTGGGCAATGTGCGGTATGCCGCAAAAAAATACGGACAAGCAGCCTTGCCTTACGATAGCGTAAATACTTCGCTATCGAAAAAAGCCGACTCTTTGCAAACAGAAATGCGCCGCCCCGGCACCAAGGCAGTATTTGAAGCCGATGAAATTATCCACCTGAATGATAGCCTTTTACAACTGGCCCTTACACCAGAACCAGAACGCTCCAATGCGGTAAGAAACATTGCCAAAATACTGCGCAAACAAAAAGGGCTGAAAGAGGAACTGAACACCGGCGGCACATCTGGCGCCACACCTGCCACTACAGCCGATTTGTTTGGCAACAATACAGGCACCTGGTATTTCTACGATGTGCCCCGCAGGGCCAATGGCTTCAATAGTTTCCGCGAAAAATTTGGCGACCGTCCTAACGTAGACAACTGGCGGCGAAGTTCTTCCACATCTGTAACCAACAAGCGGGCTACCCCTGGCGGACAAACAGGCACTTTTGTAGAAACAGCTGGCGTGGATGAAAAAGAAAAGTTCGATACTTCGGATATTTCGTTTGACAACCTGTATAGCCGACTGCCAATTAGTGAAGAACGCCAACTGAAAACCAAGCTACGCATCAACAATGCTTTGTATAAAAAAGCACTGGCGCTGCATGAGCAAATTGAAGATTATCCCGAAGCCATTAAGTACTATGAAATGGTGCTGGAAAATGTAGACAGCGGACAGCTGGTGACGCAGTCTTTGTTCAACCTCATTCATTGCTACACCAAGGTAGGCGATACCGAACTGGCCAATAAAGCCCGTCGTTTGCTGCAGGAAAAATACGGGCAATCGCCACAGGCAAAAGCTGCCAACAGCAACAGCCCCGAACAAAAAGCTGCAGCCCAAAAAACAACCGCCGCTACCAATGCTTACAAGCAGGTGTACAACCTGTTTTTAGAAGGTAAGTTTAAAGAAGCCACGCAACTAAAGCAGCAGGCGGATAGCAGCTTTGGAGATAACTACTGGACACCTCAGCTGCTCTACATTGAAACGGTGTACTTGCTGCAAAGCAAGCAAGACTCGCTGGCCAACCGTCAGCTTGATAATATCATCAGCAAATTTGCCGATCACCCGCTGGCAGAAAGAGCCAAGCTGATAAAAGAAGTACTGCCCCGCCGCAAAGAAATTGAAGATTACCTGAGCAAACTGGAAGTAACCCGGGCCACAGAAGAACGCATGGTAGTGCCGGTTACAACCCATGCTACTAAGCCTGGCCCTGTAACCACTCAAACACAAAAGCCCAGCCAGCCCGTAGCGCCAACGGTGGCACCCAAGCCGGTGAAAGACACGGTGAGTACCCAACTGGTGGAAACCAAAGTGGAGAAGCCTTCCCGCTTCAACCTGCTGCCCAATGCCAGCCAGAACGTAGCCATTGTACTCGAAAACATTGACCCGGCTTATGTAAATGAAGTGTTATACTCCATCAATAGTTCGCCCCGCAAAAACTCACCGGTGGCTACGGTTACTGCAGAAAAGAAAAAACTGAAAGACAACCTGTTTCTGGTCATTCTCCGCTCACCTGCTTTCACCGATGCATCGGCGGCATACACCTACATTGACTATTTCAAACCTGTGGCCAGCAAGCAAGTCCTTACCTGGTTGGATGCTGCCAAATACCGATTTATCATCATAAACGATGCCAGCATCGAAGCCTTGGCGCAAGACCCCAATATGGCAGAGTACGAGCAACTGCTGAAACAATCTTTCCCCGGTAAATTCTGATTATGAACATCATTCGCCTTTCTTGTTTGGCATTGCTTACAGCAGCCTTTGCTATTGGTTGCAAACCCAACACCAGCGATGTAATGGTAGAAACCATTGACACAGCTTATCTGCGCCAACTGCCCAATATGGCCGATACCGTTATACCCATCGTGCCCGACACTAGCATCCGATTGCTGGGCGTGGTGCGTGGCGAAGAAATCATCATAGGCAACGGCCAAAAACAAATGCAACTGTGGTACGATGTGCAAGGCCAGGTACTGCTGATGACAGAAAAAAACAAAGGCCGCATCATTGACAGCGTAGCTTTTTATCCAAACGGCCAGCGTATTTTCAAACTCAGTTTTAACCAACAGGGAAAAGCCGATGGCTTTGCCAAATACTTTTACAGCGATGGCCGGGTGCGGGAAGACGGCCGCTTTATCAACGGCATCAAAACCGGCGTATGGCGCAGTTTCGATGAAAATGGCCGCCTGCTGGAAACACACGAATTCACCCAGCGGGGCGAAAAGCTGAAATAAGCACCAAACGCTTGTTAAAAAATGGCCTTACACACACCTGCTTCTGCTATTTTGTGCCAAATTTTACCGACATCTGTTCTTCGATAAAAATCAATTCCATCCATGACCCGTGCAGTTAGTTTGCTTTGGAAAGCCACCATTGGATTTTTGCTGTTGGTAGTGCTGCTTTTTGTAGCCACCAATTTTGGGCTATTGGGCAAAATGCCCTCCATCGAAGATTTGCAAAACCCTTCCGCATCATTGGCATCAGAAGTGTATGCCGATGATGGCACCCCCATGGGCAAATTTTATCTGGAAGACCGCAGCCCTGTTGGCTTCAAAGACATTTCGCCATACGTAATAAAAGCATTGGTAGCTACAGAAGACGAACGCTTTTACGACCATAGCGGCATAGATGGCAAGTCGTTGCTGCGGGCTGTAAAAGGCGTGGTTACGTTCGACCCCGCCGGTGGTGCATCCACCATCAGCCAGCAATTGGCCCTCAACCTTTTTGGCGGTCAGCGGGCTACCAACAAGCTTACCCGTGGGGTGCAAAAAATTAAAGAATGGATTATTGCGGTGAAGCTTGAACGCAATTTTACCAAAGACGAAATCATTACTTACTATCTCAACACCGTAGCATTTGGCGATAATGTGTACGGCATTCGCAACGCAGCCCGTACGTTTTTCCAAAAAGAACCCGACCGCCTGGAACTTACAGAGGCCGCTGTATTGGTTGGCATGCTCAAAGCCAATACCACCTACAACCCCCGCCGCAATCCAAAGGCTGCGTTGGACCGGAGAAATACAGTACTCGATCAAATGGTGCGTAATAACTTTTTGAGTGATGCCGATGCTTCCAAACTCAAGCGGGAACCGATTAAACTGAACTATAAAAAGTTGGATGCTAACTCAGGTATTGCCCCCTACTTTCGCGAAAATGTAGTGAAAGATGAAGTACGCAAACTACTGAAAGACCTGGTAAAATCGAACGGTGAGAAGTATGACATTTATAGAGATGGCCTGAAAATTTACACTACCATCAACCCGCACATGCAATTGTATGCCGAAGAAGCAGTGGCGCAAAATGTGGCGGCAAGGCAGCGGGTGTTTAAGCAGTATGGCTTTGTAAAAAATGGAACAGTATTCAACGGCCGTGATAAGGAACTGGAAAAATTCATGAAGCAAAGCGACCGCTGGCGGGCCCAAAAAGAAGACGGTCTGACGGACGAGGAAAACAGGGCTGTATTTAACAAGCCGGTGCAAATGAAAATATTTGCCTGGAATGCCAAAAGAGAAACAGACACCACCCTGTCGCCACTCGATTCTATCAAGTATTTGAAAACCTTGCTGCAAAGCGGTTTTATGGCCATGGAGCCGCAAACTGGTTTTGTAAAAGCATGGGTTGGCGGCATCGATTACAAGACATTTAAAATAGACCACGTAAACCTGAATGTGAAGCGGCAAGTAGGTTCTACCATCAAACCCATGCTGTACTGTCAGGCCATAGAAGAAGCAGGTTTTTCTCCGGAAACGCCATTGCAAAACGTGCAGCAAAACTTTCCGGGGTACGGACTGGTACCCGCCAATGGCAAAGGTGCCCGTGGTGGCAGCCCACCGATGGCCGTGGCCCTTGCTCAGTCGCTCAATGGTTGTGCCGCTTACCTGATGAAGCAAATCGGGCCACAGCGTTTTGTAGACTTCCTCAATCGCTGTCAGGTGCAAACCAAACTCGACGCCTACCCTTCGTTGGCCCTCGGTAGCTGCGACCTGAGTTTGTACGAAATGATGTGGATGTACACTATGTTTCCCGGCCGCGGTTTCAATACCAAACCGCAATTCATTAGCCGTATTGAAGACCGTAACGGGAACGTAATTGTAAACGTGGCACCGCAGATAAAAGAAGTGATAAGCGAAGTAGCTGCATATAACATGTGCAAGATGATGGGCGGTGCGGTGAAGTTTGGTACTGCCACCCGTATGAACGCCTATGGTGTAAAAGCTGAAATGGGCGCTAAAACTGGTACTACCAACGATAACACCGATGCCTGGTTTATGGTGTATACGCCAGAACTGCTCACCGGCACGTGGGTTGGTTGCGACGAAAACTGGATTCACTTCCCCAGCAGTTCTGCCGAAGGTTATGGTGGTGCAGCAGCACTGCCAGCTTGTGGTATGTTTTTGCAAAAAGTATACAACGACCGCAAATTGGGCTACGATAACGAAGCTAAATTTGTGAAACCAGCCATCGACAAAAACGATATTAACTACGACTATTTCCAAAATGTAAATGGCCCGCAAAGCCCCGATGCCGAAGGCGAAGACATGGGCAACGGAAACATTGATGATTACTTTGGCGATGGCTTAGATACCAATGGCCTTGGTCAAATTGGCGGCGAATCGGAACTGCCGGTAAATGAGCAGCCGAAAACCAACAACAAGCCCAAGCCCGACACGGGACGCAAACAGCAAGACCCCGCAGACAAAGCTCCGAAAGCAGTGCTGCCGGCACCGGTCAGAAAGAATTAAAAGAAGTGGTGGTAATTTAACTTGGATCATTACAATATGGGTTTTATCAAAAACATATTGAATATTTTCAAATCAAATAAAGTAACTGATTTGGGTAATCTTTTAGTTAACAAAAAAGACACGACTACTCAAAATCTGGTTGCTATTGAAGAATTACAACAACTAGTTTCACCACTTATCAGAAATGCTACAAAATTAGAACTTCAAAAAGCATCTTCTCCTCCTGAAAATTCACAATTAATATCACACTTTGGTGGGCAGCCATATTTTGAAGAAGGTGATTCTTGGCCAAAAGCACAAAATGGCAACGACTTAGATTTCATTTTTCAAATTTTCAATAGCGATGATATTCAACTTCCAAAATCTGTAAAACTTGTACAATTTTTCTATGATGTAGAAACATTCCCTTGGCAAACAGAAGAGGATGGCTGGTTGGTCAAAATTTATGAAACACTCAATACTGATAGATTGATAAAGATTGACAATCCAATACTACAAGAAGAGAAACCTTATTGTGAAGTTTTGTTTACACAAGTAAAGTCTTTACCCGATTGGGAAGGCATTGACCTATATGAAAAGAACACATTGAGAATTTCAAGCCTTTTAAATCTTGAAAATGATTGGGATGGTTATGAAATAGTAGTTGAAAAATTAATTGGTGAGCAAGACTTTCAAAGTCAATTAGGAGGATACCCAAGGTGGATTCAAGGAGAAAGTACACCAACGCTTAGTAATGGAGAAAACATGAAATTACTTTTTCAAATTGACTCCGAAGAAAATGCTGACCTGATGTGGGGTGATGTCGGAATGGTATATGTTTTCTATGATGAACAAACAAAAAGAGTAGATTTTACTTTACAATGTCACTAGTCGTTTAGGCAACATAATCAGCTGTTTTGGTACTTTTAAGTTAAGAGAGTATAGTGCTAGGTTATCGTATATGAGCCCAACCTACTTCCGATTATTAGAAAGTCTTAGAATAATTCCATAAAAAAATCCATTCCGAATTGGAATGGATTTTTTTATGCTGCATACTGCCGCATCCGTTATTTGCCCCAACCCCAGGTCAAAAAGTCGGGAAAGGCAAGGGCCCAGGTAGGCACATCATGACGGCCATCCTGCAACTCGAGGTAGCGAATGTGTTGCTCCCGGTCGTAGCCTTTATTCTCCAGCTCTTGTATCAAATCCAATGTATCGTCTATGCTATCAATAATGCCGTTGTTGTTGCGGTCCATGGTTTCATCCTGCGTACCTGTTTCAAAAAAGAAACGCAGGTTGTCGGCATATTTTCCTTCCCGCACCAGCTTGTGCATAATGCGGTCTGTTGATTCTTCATAGCCATCGTTCAAATCTTTCAGGCGCCACCACAGTGAGCCGCTGAAAACACCTGCTACATTAAAAATTTCGGGATGCTTCCACACCACATCCAGCGCCGACAGGCCACCCAATGAAAAACCGGCATACCCAATTTGCTGAATTACGGGCAGGAAATATTCCTGACGTATGTACGGAATCAATTCGTCCAACACAAACTTGCGGTGGTAGCGGGCACGGCTGCCACGGCTCATGTAATCGAGGATGTCTGCAGTGCCGTATTCCAGTTTGCGTTCTTCGCTGCAGTGCATGGCCACCACCATGAGCGGCCGAATTTTACCAGCGGTATACAAGCCATCAATGATGGGTGCAAAAGGCATTTTGGGTAAATCCTGCCCGTCATTTACCAGCAGTAAAGACGGCTGCATTCCTGCCTGCAATTGCGGCCGGTACACATCGACCAGCACGGCCCTGTCGAGGGCATAGCTATCCAGCACAAAATGGTCTACTTCATAATGCAGCAACGATTCCGTATGTACATTTCTCTTCACAGCAGCGGTCATGGTTTCAAAAGTAGGGGGAATGAGGAAAAGCTCATGCAAATTGCTGCAGCCATCGCCAAAATCGCAAGGCTGTGGCCGTTATCTTTGCCGCCGTCTATGATTAGCTATTGGGAAAATCTACTCATTCTCGTTTCAACGCCACTGTATGTGCTCATTATTTTGGGCGAAATACTGCTGAGCAATTACCGGCATAAACCAGTGTACAGCGTAAAAGACACGCTGACCAATGCCTACATGATGCTGCTCAACGCTGGCATTGATGTGCTGTTTCGCAGTGTGTACCTGCTGGTGCTGGTGTATGTATTCAAACACCGCTTTGGCCAAATCAGTAATCCTTTGGTGTACTGGCTGGTGCTGCTCATCGCCGAAGATTTTATTTTTTACTGGCTGCATCGGTTAGAGCATACGGTACGCATGTTTTGGGCCGTGCATGTTACCCATCATTCTTCTGAGCTGTTCAATTTTACTGTAGGCTTCCGAAGTTCGGTGTTGCAGCCATTGTATCGTTTTGTGTTCTTTATTCCGCTGGCGTTGTTTGGCTTTAACCCAACGGATATTCTCATCATGTTTTCGGCTACGCAAATCTGGGGTATCCTGGTGCATACGCAGTTCATCAAAAAAATGGGCTGGGCCGAATATGTGCTGGTGACGCCTTCGCACCACCGGGTACATCATGCCAGCAATGCTTTGTACCTCGATAAAAACATGGGCATGTTCCTGATCGTGTGGGACAAACTCTTTGGCACATTTCAGGCTGAGCTGGATGAGCAAAAATACCAGCCCATCCGCTACGGACTAACCAGCAAGCAACCCGAACGCAATGCGCTGACTGTGGTTACCCATGAGTGGCAGGCCATTGCTGAAGACTTGCAGAAACCAGTACCATTCTTTACCAAACTGAAATACCTGCTGGCACCGCCCGGCTGGAGCCACGATGGCAGCCGGCACACCAGTGATGAACTGCGACAACTGGAAGCCAAAGGGCAATGGCAGCCAGACAACAACTAACATACATCCTACCCTATTTAAAGCTGACTCTCATGCGTACATCATTTTTCAGACTGCGTTATCACCTCGGGTGGAAAAATGCTTTGCGGGTAATGTGGAAGGCAGAACGAGATCAGTTTACCACACTGAAAATTGATCAGTACAAACATCCCATTCATTTTCGTTCGTACAAAGACGATTATGATGGATTTGATTTCATTCTGGTGGCACAGGATTACAAGTTCAGATTGCCCCATCAACCGCTAACCATACTCGATGCCGGTGGTAATATTGGTTTAGCTGCTGTCTATTTTGCCAACCGCTATCCGCAGGCCGAAATTGTGAGCATCGAACCCTCTGATTTCAACTATCCATACTTGCAAAAGAATACCCAAGCCTATCCGCAAATCACCGCTTTAAAAGGCGGGCTTTGGGGCTATCCGGCGCATTTGCAATTGGTAGATAAAGGCCGCGGCCACACGTCATTTGAAGTAGCCGAAGTGCCAGCAGAAAGACCCGGCGCTATGAAAGCCTATTCCATCCCGGAAATTATGGCCCTAAAAAACTGGGCGACGATTGACCTGCTAAAAATGGATATTGAAGGCTCCGAAAAACACGTGATTGAAAACAACCCGGAAGAATGGCTGCCCCGCACCAAATTCATTGCCGTAGAGCTGCACGACCGCCGCATCCGCGATACATCGAAGGCGTTTTTCAAAGTGATGAGTCAGTACAATTTCTCGATGGAACCCTTGCGGGAATGTCTGTTGTTTTACAACGAAGATTTGGTGCACATGTTCGAACCCTACCATACGGCATAAGAGTCGCCAGCAATCCTCATTCCATCGCTATAAAAAAATCTGTGCATCTGCGGCCATAACTTTTTAGCCCCGAATGCACAGATCTGGAAAATCTATTGCAGCGGAATTATTTCACCGTTTGCTCCATGGCGGCTTTAACGCTGCCGTATTTCAGCAGCAGTGATTTAGCCTTTTCATAGTCAGCTTCACCGGTTTTTTCCATTAGCATTTTTACGCCACGGTCTACCAGCTTTTCATTGCTCAGCTGCATGTTTACCATTTTGTTGTCTTCCACCCTGCCGAGCTGTATCATCACACTGGTGCTAATCATGTTGAGCACCAGCTTTTGTGCCGTACCACTTTTCATGCGGGTGCTGCCGGTTACAAACTCAGGACCTACTACCACTTCAATCGGAAAGTCGGCTTCTTTACTCACCGGTGCATTGGGGTTGCAGGTAATGCTGCCGGTAATAATACCCCGTTGACGACATTCCCGCAAGGCTTCAATCACATAGGGTGTGGTACCACTGGCAGCAATACCCACCACCACATCTTTATCACTTACAAAATGTTTTTCCAAATCTTTCCAGCCCTCTTCTTTGCTGTCTTCGGCAAATTCTACGGCTTTAAACATGGCATCATCGCCACCGGCTATAAGGCCAATGACCAATCCGTGTGGTACACCGTAAGTAGGCGGGCACTCACTGGCATCTACCACGCCCAAGCGGCCGCTGGTACCGGCGCCTATGTAAAACAAACGGCCACCGCTCAGCATTTTATCGGCAATGGCTTCTACCAATGCTTCTATGGATGGCAAAGCCGCTTCCACTGCCAGCGGCACCAGTTTATCTTCCTGATTGATATTGGTGAGTATTTCGTGCACCGACATTTTTTCCAAATGGCGGTAGCGGGAAGGTTGCTCTGTTACTCTTGTAAATTCTGACATGAGATGTATTGAAATATAAAACCGAACGTAAAGCTATTGATGATAACGGATAAGACCTTGCATGGGCGATTGTAGCACCTGCCCCATGCTCAGTTCAAAACTGTTGCACAGGTCTTTGAGTACATCTTTAAAATGCCAGGCTACACTGCCCACAAAATGAATGGGATGTTTCCAGGTTTCGGGATACTTGTACAAATGCGTGGTAATGAAATCACTCAGGCCATCTTCTATGATGTTTTCTACCATGTAGTGGCCGCGGTTTTCACTGAGAAAGGGTGTAAAAGAAGCCAGGTAACGGTTGGGCCATGGTTCTTTGTACACATGCTGTAGTATTTCGCGGTAGTGAGTGTTGTACTTCACCTGAAACCGGTGTTGCAGTTCTTCATCAAAAGTTTGGTAAATGAAATACTGCACTGTTTTCTTTCCCAGGTAAGAACCGCTCCCTTCATCGCCGAGTATAAACCCCGGCGCAGGATTGTTTCGAACGATTTTTTTGCCGTTGTACACACAGCTGTTGCTACCGGTTCCCAATATGCAGGCGATGCCTTTATCGTGACCGCAAAGGGCTCTGGCAGCTGCAGTTAAATCACTTTCTACACTAATCTTTTTTACCCCTTTAAAAGCGCCTTTCAATCCTGCTTTTACCAGCTGTTGGTTTTCTTTCGTGGCGCAACCAGTACCATAAAAATGAATGGCTTCAACCGGAGCATCTTTCAGCTTGGGCAGTAAATCTTTTTGCAACAGTGCCGTAATATCGGCTGCAGTAAAAAAATACGGACTAATACCGGCAGTACTGACGGTTTTCGTACGGGCTCCGCCAATCAAACTCCAGGTGGTTTTAGTGGCGCCGCTATCCGCAATCAATTGTATCATGTTGGTAGTAATAACTCCCTGGGTGAATGTCGACTACAGCCAGGAGTTAATGGCATCCACCAATCGTTGTGGGTGAAATGCATGCTGTAAATCGGGGCGTTGCAGTGTTTGGTTGGGTTGCTCCCGCCAGTTCCGGTACAAGGTCTCAATCATCAACCGTATTTCTTCCTCTTTGCCATTGGTTGCCTGATAGGGATAATCATTGCCCACTACCCGCCTTGCTTCGGAAGTAGCCGGGCCAATACAAAGTATCGGTTTATCGGCCATCACCGCATCAGCAAACTTACCAAAAAGTTGAGGAGAATGGTATGTAGCTGATTCAATTACGAGGTTGGCAGCAGCAGCTTTTTGCAAAACCAGCGCCTGGCCGTAGGTTAAGCGGGTATTGTTTTCAATAATAAAATTTTTGTGATTCGCCGCAGGGTCAAATTCGGGCAGCAACTTGGGGTGCACCTGACCAATAAACACCACCTGTGTATGCGCTTCTGCCTCAGGATGTGACTCTAAAAATTGCAGCATGGCACTGATGAAATAACCGGGCGAACGCCCTTCCAGCAAAGTACCCATGTGTACCAGCAAAAAATGTGTACTGCTGTGCAATGGTTGAATTTTCGCCAACAAAGCAACTTGCTTTTCGGCTGGTGGGCTGGCGGGCTGCAGTAAAAAAGGAAGCTGATGCGCCAAGTGCGGCACTACCACCGCTTTGCTGGCCAATGCCGGATAAACAGGGCTTAAATGCTCTATCAACCGCAACGATGGTGCATAGCAACCTGTAGCTTGCTCCACAAGATGATTGAAGCGTTTCATCAGTTGGCGCTGGCCATTGTCGATGGGTACATTGTACGGCTCTGGCAGCATGGCCATGGGAAACGGATCATGAATGGAAATAACAAACTTGCCGGCATAAGGCAGCAAATTGCTGAATGCCATGTGAGCATACCAGCCCATACCACTGCCCAAGAGCAATACCAAATCGTAAGAATCCTTCGCCAGTTTATGCTTAATGGCCTGAGTCCACTGCTGCAATTTGTAATAAGAAGCATGGTTAAATCCGGTCAGCTTTTCGGGCAGGCTGCGCAAAAGTGGAACTTTTCCCATCAGTTTCCAGGCGGTTGGTTGCTGCAACTTTACCTGTTCTATTGATGCTAATGGCAGTTCAAATATAGGCTTGCCTACCCTGCCACCCACCAGCAGGTGTAGAGCAAAATGCTGGCTGAGCACTTCTGTCATCTTTGTATTGAGCAGACCGCAACTGGTGCGGTCGTATTCCAATTCTTCGGCAATAATGAGTATCCGGGCCTTCTTTTTATCCATGCTTTGCACATTGGGCTTTTTGTACAAATGGCATTAGCCTGCAACTTGTACTTTCGCTGGTCAAAAGTACAGGGCAACATATAATGGAAAATAGAAAACTGCAGGTTTGGCTACCCTTGTTTATCGGGCTGGCATTGGCACTGGGCATATTAGCGGGCTTTCAACTGGCGGGCAGTAGTGGCCGCACCAGTAGCAGCAACAAAAACCGGTCGGCCATTCAGCAGGTGCTCGATTTGGTTCAATATAAATATGTCGATTCTGTGAGTCTCGATTCCATGGAGGCCGATGGCATTCAGGCCATGCTCAACCACCTCGATCCGCATACCGTTTTCATTCCTGCCCAAGAGCTGGCCGAAGCCAATGCCGACCTTGAAGGTGGCTTTAGCGGTATTGGTGTAGAATACCAGATGATTAACGACACCATGAATGTGGTGTATGTGGTGGAAAACGGACCAAGTGCCAAAGCAGGCCTCAAAACCGGCGACAGAATTATTAAAGTATACGACAAAGTAATAGCTGGCAATAAATTGAAAGGCAGCGAGTTGCGAAAATTGCTTCGTGGTGATTATAATACTAAAGTAGAAGTGACTGCCCTACGGGATGGTAAAACCCAAACCTATACCATTACCCGTGGCAATGTACCGCTGCCTTCAGTTGAAGCAGCCTACATGGCTGAACCCGGCGTTGGCTACATCAAGCTCAACAAGTTTAGCGAAACCACTTATAAAGAGTTCATGGATGCAGCCACAGGCCTGCAGGCAAAGGGCATGAAAAAGATGATTCTCGATTTGCGGGGCAACACCGGTGGCATCCTCACCGAAGCGACTAACATTGCCGACGAGTTGCTTCCCGACGGACTTTCTATTGTGAGCACCCGTGGCTCCCATGTCAAAAACAAAGAAATACAAAGCACGAAGCCCGGCATTTTTGAAAAAGAACCGCTGGTAGTACTCATTGATGAGTTTAGTGCCAGTGCCAGTGAGGTATTGGCCGGCGCCCTGCAAGACAATGACCGCGGCACCATCATTGGACGGCGCAGTTTTGGCAAAGGACTGGTGCAAGAACAATACGATCTGGCCAATGGAGGTGCTGTTCGCATTACCGTAGCCCGCTACTATACGCCTTCCGGCCGCAGTATTCAAAAACCATACAATGGCAGCCGCAACGATTATCAGCATGAAGTACTGGAAAGAAACCCCGCAAAAGACGACAGCAGCCTTCAAAAAAGTAAGGAAGTGTACACGACACGGGCAGGTAAAAAGGTATACGGTGGCGGTGGCATTACTCCCGACATCACCGTAGCTTTCGACAGCAGCCGGGTACCTCAAGGCAGCTTGCCACTCTTCAGCGGCAACCGCATTGGTGATTTCAGCTTCCGCTTGTTTCAGCAAATGAAGGGCAGCCTGACGCAATACAAAACGCCTTCAGACTTCATCAAGCAATATCAGTTACCAGCCAACACCTGGGACATGTACACTATTCAACTTCAACAAGACAGCGTAAAAATACCTGAAGTATCGGTTTCGGTAAAAAATGATATTCTATTGATTATCAAAGCTAATATGGCCCGATACCAATGGCGAAACAATGCCTTTTATGAAACGCTGCAGCCTACCGATAAACTGTTGCAGCAGGCATTGCAAACTCTCAAATCAATCAGCAAATAGTGAAACAACTGAAAGCCATCCTTATTCAATTGCTAGGCAGACAGGCTTACCTACGCCTCACTTCCAGGATATTTTTGTTCAGCTTCCGACGACAGTGGCTGAAAAAGAATCCGGCATACACGGTACACTATTTTGTCCGCCACCTCATTGGTAAGGGCCAAACGGTGATTGATATAGGCGCCAACCTCGGCTATTACTCCACGGAGTTTGCCCGGTTGGTCGGCAGCAAGGGAAAGGTGCTTTCCGTTGAACCCATTCAACTCTACAGAGAAATATTGCTGGCCAATACCTGTCATTTACCACAGGTGCAAGTGCTACCCTATGCATTGGGCGAACAGGAAGGTACCATCAGCATGGGCCTGCCGTTTGCCGAGCAGCACCGCCATGGCCTCATGAAAGTGTTGACCGAATCGGAGAAGCAGGTTGCACCAGAAATATTTGAAGTGGAGCTCAAACACCCTGCTAAACTATTCGGACAACTCACTGATATTCATTACTTAAAATGTGATATCGAAGGCTATGAAGTACCTGTATTGCCAGCTATGCGGGCTGTGATTGAAAGCCATCAACCCATTGTTCAGGTAGAAACCGACGGCGAGAACAAACTCATTTTGCACCGCATGTTCAACGAAATGGGCTACCAGCTGTTCTATGTACAGCAGGACAAACTGGTACCCTATCCAGATGCGCAGCAGCAGCTCATTGGCGACCTGATTTGTATACCTGCCGGTAAAATCTCATCTATTGAAAAACTCATCCACCGGGCATAATCAACAGGAACCTCTTGTAGCGGTTCTCTTTATCATCCGTTACAAAAGTTTCAAACCGGGCTTTTTGTCGATGGCTTTATTCAGGCTTCCCCTTTGGCTCAACAAGAAAATTTCCTTTTGGCGGCTGATGGGCAGTGGCAGAAACGGCACTTTTGACATTGTACCCGATTGGAAACAATGGAGCATTATGGTGGTGATTCCTAAAACATGGATTGCTGACAGATGGGAAACAATTAGTCTGGAGAAACTTCAGCGAAGGTGTTTGGGAGATATCATTAGTGATCTCATTTCATTATGGAACGGTAAGGTGCAGGCTCTTTTACTGGAACCCAAAGAAGGCCATGGCCTTTGGAATGGCCGTGAGGTTTTCGGTCCTTTAGAGCGAAAAGCCGGCGACTGGGAAGGCCCGATAGCGGTAATGACGAGAGCCACCATACGGCTGAGCAGGGCCAAAGCTTTTTGGCAACATGTAGACCAGGTGGCCCGGCAAATGGCGGGGGCTCCCGGCTTTATTACCAGCTACGGTATTGGCGAAGTACCGTTCATAAAGCAGGCTACTTTCAGCATATGGGAGAGCAAGCAAGCCATGCAGGCATTTGCCTATCAAATGCATGAGCACCGCGAAGTGATTAAAAAAACCTACGCCGAAAAGTGGTACAGCGAAGAAATGTTTGTCCGTTTCCGCATCATTCGTACCTGGGAATTGCCCTCCCTTGAACAACAACTCGGGCAGACGGCGAATCATTTACCCGCCAATTAGTTTTGTATGCCCGGCGGCAAGTGTGTATTTTACCTGAAAACAAGCACAATATGGCCCGCACAAAAATTCGTATTCTTTCTTTAGATGGTGGTGGCATCAGGGGAATCATCCCGGCCACCATTATGGTAGAAATTGAAAACCGGTTGCAAATGCGCACCGGCAACCCAGATGCCCGCATTGCCGACTTTGTTGACCTGATAGCAGGTACCAGTACAGGCGGTATTCTCACCAGCATATACCTCTGCCCGGGCCCCGACAACCGGCCGAAGTTTGCCGCAAAAGACGCCCTAGACTTGTACCTAAACAATGGCAAGGATATTTTTCAAATGGAATTTCTGTCGAAAGTGGCTAAGCTTTATGTGGTATTCAACGAAATGTATCCGAGCAAGCACATCGAAAAATTGCTGGCGGAATATTTTGGCGACACGGAGCTCGACGATCTGCTTCGCCCCTGCCTCATTACCGCTTACGACATACGCAACCGGCGGGCCCATTTTTTTAATAGTGTAGATGCCAGGGGTGGCAAAAAGATTTACAACTACAAACTGAAAGATGTGTGCCGGGCTACCTCTGCAGCCCCCACCTATTTTGAACCTGCCAAAATTTCATCGGAGCAAGGTGCCGAATACACGCTGGTTGATGGCGGTGTGTTTGTAAATAATCCAGCGCTGGCAGCGTATAGCGAAGCCCGCACCATTCGGTTTAGCAAAGAAGTAGCGCCACACAAGCCTGACTTCCCTTCTGCTAAAGACATGTTGATTATTTCTGTAGGAACGGGAACGGTAAAAACGCCCTATCATTACGATAAAATTAAGAACGCAGGCTTGATTGCATGGCTGCCAATCGTTATCGACATCATGATGAGTGGCAATAGTGAAACGGTAGATTACCATTTGCAAAAGATGTTCAACACATTATCAGAAGAAGATGAGCAGGACTACTACCGATTGGAACCAGCCCTGCAAGATGCCAGTAGCGAAATGGATGATGTATCGGACGAGAACCTGAAAAACCTGCATGAAGCTGGCTTACACTATGTAGCCAAACACGATGCGTTGATTGAGGAGATTGTGACCAAGCTGATAGCTTACGCATGATTAGCAAAAACAAAAAAAGACCTGCACAAAACGTGCAGGTCTTTTTGCAACAAAAGGAAGTCATATTACGAAAGTGCCACCAATGTTGGCTTAGGTGATGCCATCCAGCGTTCCATCATATCAGTGGTCAGCTTTGCTGTACTGAAACAACGCAGCTGCGGGTGATTTGCTTTTTTGGTGGTTTCCAAATGCAAGCTGGTTTGTACACCGGCTACATTCAACATTACTTCATTGAGTGCAGGAGAAATTTCCAATTCAGCTGCATGCACCAACAAATTGCTGGTGCGATACTGTTTGCCCCAGATGTCGGTAATCCAAAACATGTTGTTTTGGTAGCTCACAGCAATGGCTTGTTGAATGTGTTGGGTTGTACCCTTGGCCTGAAGAACAACCGGCTGGGCCTGGCCCAACAACACCTGCTCACATTGCATTACGGCATCTTGGTTTTTTGCAAATACTACTGATGGAGCTAACGCCATTGCTGGCATTAGCTTCACCATATTGAGTAAGAACTGTTTGCGTTCCATCATATCTCATCACGTTTTAATGGGTTCAAGTTATTCTTTTACCAGTTTGAAACTACGCCCATCAGATAATACCAATTGGTACAAACCTGCTGACAGCGATTGCATATTGAGCTCATGTGTATTGCTGCGCATTACAAATGAGGTTACAACCCTACCCTGAGCATCAATCAACCGGGCTGATAATTGTGCAGCAGCGTTTTGTACTGTAATCAGCACCTTATCCTTGGCAGGGTTTGGATACAATGATACAGCAGCTTTTGCAGTACGATTATCAATTACAACTACCGGACTGTAGGTAAAGCTACCATCTGCATCTACCATTTGCAAGCGGTAATACCAGAGGCCCGGCACCACAGCATCGGTGTAACTGAAGCTGGCTGAAGTTGCAGCAGTTGCTGGTACTGCGCCAACCTGTGCAAATGCTCCGGTACCATTGCTACGCTGTATCTGATAGCTCCGCATGTTTTCCTGTCCGGCTACTTTCCAGTTCAGCTCTACAGCACCAGATGCCGTTGCAGATGCTGTAAACGAAACCAGCTTCACAGGCAACAATAGTGTACTTGTTTGGATGAAGAAGCTGCTGAAACCCTCCACATCAAACGTAACCTGCCACAAATTGAGCGTTGCATTCCAAACAATATTGGCATCATCAGGATTGATAACAGTACCGGGACCAGGATATGTATTGGGATTACCACTATTATCGCTACTGCTACCATTGAGTTTAGAAATACGCAGGTTTGCTTTACCGGCATTGTCTGTTGGTCCGGTGGGCAAATCCAAGCCATTGGGAACTGAATTAAAGTTGTCGAAATCGGCCTGAGAATAATACAACGTAACAGTACCAGATGATGTAGCCGGGTTAGTAGCAGGAGTAATTTCATAAATACGCCTTGCGTAGGTAATGCTCTGATAGCTGGTAGCTGTAGGCTTAACCCATGTTTTTATGGAAACAGAACCAGAAACAGGAGTTCCAGCACCTACAACTTTCGGAACAATATTGCCCAACAATTCGCAGCTGGCATTTTGAAACTTATTGTTGCTCACATTCTGACCATAGGTAAGATTTGTAGCTGGCAAAGCTGTTGTGCCTACAGTGAGTGTTGCTGCTGTGGTATTAACAGAACCCGCGGCATTGGTTAATACACAACGATAGTAGCGTCCGTTCAAACCGGCAACATTTGAAATGCTCAAAGTAGCAGAGGTAGCACCACTGTACACGCCCGTGTTGGTAAGATTGGTGGGCGAAGCAAAGCCAGCAGTAGTAGATTCTTGCCACTGATAGCCAGTAACACCCGTACCCGCTGCAGTATAACTTACCCCAAAGCCCGAACACTCGGTGGCATTAGATGGATTGGTTGTTACAACAGGCAATGCCAGTGTGGTAAACTGAAATACGTTAGTTTGATTAATGCCGGCAAACACCAAATTTGAACCCGAAGATTTAATGGCATTTCCACCTACCTCTACATATACTTGTGTACCGGCTGGCAAATTGGATGCAGGATTAATGGTAAGCACTGCTCCGGAAATACTTAACAAGGCAACATTGCTGACAACATTAATTCTTTCTACCAGCGAATTATCCGACAAACGTTTGATGGTAATATCTCCGGCACCAGTTACATTTCCTGTTCCGGCAGCCCCGTTACTCAAAGCAATGTTTTCGCTAAAAGTCATACTCAGGTTAGCAGAAGGCACAATAGATGTAGCAAAGTTTGTTGGCACGGTGCTGCTCAATGTTGGGGCAACACCTTGCTGTGCATATTGCACATTTTTACCACTGTTAAAGATGTCTACATCACCATCCTTGTCTGTATCCAACACACCTATAGATAGTTGCGTAAAATCACCTGCAGCAGTGATGATTAGCGAAGAAAAAGGATTACCAGTTGTAACCTGCGTCCATGTACTGCCGGCATCTTTACGCCAATATACCAACGCGGAATTGGCAGCATTTCTACCCAATAAATCACGGTCGCCATCAGAATCTAAATCGGCAGTAATAAATGCAGAAGCAGACGTATTGAGCGTAGCAGCAATGGCATTCATTGGATTGCTTCCACCACTCAATTCACTGAAAGTAGAACCACTTCTTGAATACACTACGTTTGCCCCTTTGTTGTAAATGTCAATGGTACCATTGCCATCTGCATCTACAAGAGCAAGGTTGCCAGCAGTAAAAGCAGCCGCTGTTGCTATTGAAATTGAATTGAAAGGATTGGAACCGCCTGTTAATTGTGTCCAACCACCTGCTCCGCCATTGCGCCAATATACTGGGGTACCCGGTAAAGTAGCAGGACGGCCAACCAAATCCAAATCGCCATCGCCATCAAAATCGCCTGTAATAAACGCACTGGCTACATTAGCCATAGAAGCTGTTATGCCATTCATGGGATTTGATGCCCCAGTTACCCTTGTAAAAGTACCGGCATCATTGCGGTATAATTCATTGGGTGCCCTGTTGTAAATATCTAAATCACCATCACCATCGGCATCCAGCACTGCCAGGTTACCTAAGGTGAAATTATTGGCAGAAGCTGTACCCCATGTAATGCCATTCACAGGACTTGATGCACCTGTCAATTGGGTCCAGTCACTAGTGTTACCATTGTGGCGCCAAAATACTAATCCGTTGTTGGTGGTGTTTCTGCCAATCAAATCAATGTCTCCATCATTGCCCTGAAAATCGCCAATAAGGAAAGAACTGGCGGTGGCAGCAATGGTTGCATTAATATTCCGCATGTTGTGCGTAGATGAGTTTACCTCGGTAAAAGTTTGGGCCATACCCGATGTCAAACCGAGACAAATTATACCTACCGCAAGCAATCCATGCTTAACGGCATGGGCAAATAGCCGTTTTACTAGTGGGTAAATTTTTTGTTGCATAGCGTGTGTTTTACTTTGTTAGAAAGTGATTATAAAAACAAGTATGGATTGTGCCAACCGGTTACGGCCTGTTTTGCACTGCTAAACAAATTGGTATCAGCACTGCTGTCGAAAACAATTTCATCAATAGATTCACGTAAAATATTCCCGGCGTCAATCCTGATTTTCTCAAGTATGACTGAACTACTTTTTTCGTGAGGTAATTGTGCCAAAGAAATGGTTCCTCTTGGCCCTTGTACCGCAGCTGCAGCTAATGCATTTTGCATGCCGGGGCTGTTTGAAAAAGTCTTGCAGGTTTCAGCCAATACTAACCCTGCTTCGAAGGACAGCAGTTGAAAAACATTGGGCAATTCCGGCTGTTGTTGCAACCAAAAAACCAAACTTTCTTCATCTCCTGTTTTATTCAATTGCCAGGTTGAAGCAGTGTAAGCTTCTTGCAGTGAGCATGTCGGAGGTATTGGTTCTTCCAGCATAAATGGTGATACCGATAGTGGCGGTCTTTGTTGCTGAGTTTTAGCATCATAGTGCAGCAGAAAATCAACAGACTCGCCTCCGGACAGCAGCGCATGAACATGACCTGTTTGCAGTGTAGCTAATGAGTCGAACAATGATGCTGTTTGAAAATCTCCGGGAGGATTTTTCAAAACGTTCAAATGCAGTTGTGTGCCACCTGCCCTGCCCAAGCCCAGTTTGTACGCCTCTATCAAGCCGTAACCACTATCAAACAATGATGTATTGATGCAGCAATCGCCGCCAAACGTTGTTTGCATCCATTCTGCTAGTACCAATTGACTACGCCAAAGTTCAGCTGTATGAAAAAACAAGTACGGTTGCCGCCAATCGGGTGATGACAGGTGTTCACCAACATTCAGCACTATTACAGGCATTTGAAGTTGCGCAATTACTGGCTGCAACGATAGCATTACTTTACTATTTACCCATGCAATAACCACATCACAGTCGTGCTGGTATTTGCATTTATTAATAGCCGACTCTACTTGTGCAACTGCACCAGCCCCGATGAACTCGGGCACAATTTCCCACTGAGTAAGTGGCTCTTTTTTTTGTGCAATACTTAGCCCAAGCATTAAATCCCGCCTGATGGCAGGAAATAATTCGCTTTGTGGAAACAGCAATCCAACTTTCATATTTCAAACGAATCCACCAGCCATTTGCTTACACAAATGCGCTGGTGGTTATACTTCTATAAATTAGTTTCTTGAAGGGAAAATACCTTGCATTGCAATGCAATAATTTACAGCGAGGTAAGGCTGCATATTATTAAAAGGCTGAGAACCGCCGGCAATGCCCGTATTGGCTACAAACGGCTTCAAAGTCCGGTCTGCTGTTGCCTGTGTATAGGTCATTACTTCCAAACCTGAGCCATCTACAGCAGCTGCAAGCGTAGATAATCCGTTGGCTGGTGCAGCCTCGGTACCAGCTGTAGAAGCTACCGGAATTGATAATGATACCTGATGGATATGCTGTGGCATATTAGTAGTAAGAAGTGTTGTAGTTGTACTTCCAGCTATTTCGCCAAGAGTATAGTTTGGCAAACCCGGCCCTTGCCCTTGGCCCAATGGTACCCGGCCCCTTAAATCTGGTAATGCAAAAGTTGTTTGACCATTGCCACCATACGTGGTGCCAAGCAAAGAGAACAATGCAGTGTTTTGTGCAATGCTCAAAAGTTGCCCCTGGCAAAAAGCCCAGCCACGTGGGGGAAAGTTGAAGCCGAAAATGCAGATCATGCCGAGAAATGGATCCATGTTTTTTGTTTTTTGGAGTGAGTAAATGAGAAAAAATATTAAGGTGCTAACCAATTTTTCATGTTTGGAAATGGATTATCCTGACAACACATGCCCCTGTACTCAAGCATGGGTACGCCAAAGTATTGACCGTTTTTAAAATTTTCGCAAATGCTAGAGCCGCCGCCTTTGTATCCATCATCATGCAATACAAACTCAGGTGGCAGCTGCAAGTGAATACAAGCGGCATACGACCATGCAATGGCCATCATCTCTTCTGCTGGAGCATCGGTGCGTTTACCAATCGTCTCTTTGTTCAACGTATGCCTTTCTGCCAAAGGCACTATTGCAATGTGTCCGGCTTCATGCAACACATCACCAGGAAACAGCAATTGTTTCTCATCTATGAAAATCGCTCCTTGCTCAATACTAATACCGGGCAAAATCTGCGCCGGATTCAGGGGTTTGAAGATAACGTTGATTCCAAGGCTCTTGATAAACTGTACAGATGCTTCAAATGCCTTTTCATTGTTCGACATGCTGAAACTTTAATCTGTTTAAGAATCGAAAGATGTAACTATTCCGCAACATCTCAAAATTTATATCTGCCCAAAAAAAAATGCGTCTTTTTCACATACGAAATCTCAACACTCATCAAATGTCGACCGCCCATCACATATTATTTCGGTGAAAATTTTATTGAAACCCTCCTTTACCCCTATACAAACTCAACTTGCCTTTCAGCTTTACTTCAAGCACTGTCATGTATACATCTTTTGCGGTGGCAGGTATATCATCTACATACACAATACCGGGTACATGGCTCCAACTTATTTTGCCTACTACCTTGTGTGGCAAAGCGGCATTGGTACCTATTACTTTAATAGAGGCAATCTCATTGTTCAACCCTTTTATTACCGCTTTGCCTGTGGCGTTGTACGGCATAAATAAATAGAGCGTTGTAGAATCCTTGCTCAACGTACTCGGGCCATAGTAATGCCCGTAAGGCAAACCGGCACGGGTGCCAAAAATGGCTGCTGCGTGTTTCTTGTTCCACTTACCCAATTCTTTCAACAGATGCACTTGTTCGTCAGGAATCCAGCCGTCTTCTCTCGGGCCAATGTCAAACAACAAGTTGCCGCCATTACTAATAACATCTGCAAAAATGGCAATGAGTTCGTAAGGTGTTTTATACGCCGTATCATCTGGATGATAGCCCCAGTTTTTATTGCTGGTCATGCACAGTTCCCACACATCGCCACTGGGCCGGCTTACAGGTATGTGCTGCTCCGGCGTGGCATAATCGCCATAGCCTTGTAAGCGGGCATTGATGATGGCTTTGGGATTCTTGTTCAAAATATCCTGCCGAATTTTAGCAGCATTCCATTCTTCAGCACTGTGCTCCCAATCGCCATCAAACCAAATGAGGTCAGGATTGAAGTTGGTCATCACTTCATTGATTTGCCCATGGCAAAACTGCTGAAACTGTTGCCAGCGAGTTGGTTCATCTATTACTTTATAACGACTGCTGTCTTTCAGAAAACCGGGATAATCATTGCGGCTCCAATCAATCAATGAAAAATAGGCACCGGCTTTAATGCCTTGCTTGCGAATGGCCTGAAAAAAAGGAGTCAGCAAATCTTTTTTGGCGGGCGTACTATTTACCACATCTAACGTGCTCAGCTTGCTGTCGTACAAAGCCACCCCATCGTGGTGTTTGGTGGTAATAACGCTGTACTGTGCACCGCTTTCTTTTATGAGTGCCGCCCATGCTTCGGGGTTATACTTACTGGCAGTAAACCCTTTCAGTTGTGCCATGTACTCCGGGTAGCCAATGAGTTTGTTGTGAAAGCTCCAACTTTCATCTACGCCATTTACTGAGTAAATGCCCCAGTGAATAAAGATGCCGAGTTTGGCATCTCTAAACCATTCGAGTTTGGCAGAATCAGGAGTTACCTGCGCTGTTCCGGTCAGCGAAAACAACAGGGTAAAAGCAGCAATCCATTTACGCATAGCATCATTTTTTTGCAGCGGAAAAGTACAGATACCTGTATTCGAAATCACGGGTTATCGCTTTTCAGTCATAAATAAATATTCTAATAAAAAAACGGCTGCTCCTTTTGGGAACAGCCGCTGTGTGCAACAACCAAGCGGTTGTTTATTTAACTTCTTCAAACTGTGCGTCCTCTACGGTGTCGCTTTTGGCACTACCCTGCTGTGCACCTGCATCAGCACCGGGTTGCTCGGCACCACCTTGCTGGTTCATGGCATTGTATATTTCCTGACTGGCAGCTGTCCATGCCTCGTTGAGCTTGGCAGTACCGGCTTCAATACGGGCCAGATCCTGGCTCTTATGCGCTTCTTTCAACTCAGCCAAAGCAGCTTCGATAGGTGCTTTTTTATCAGCAGGTACTTTGTCGCCGTATTCCTTCAGTTGCTTTTCTGTCTGGAAAATGAGGCTATCGGCCTGATTGATTTTTTCGATGCGTTCCCGTTCTGCCTTGTCGCTTTCTTCGTTGGCCTTGGCTTCGTTCTTCATCTTTTCAATTTCCTCTTTGCTGAGGCCGCTACCCGCTTCGATGTGAATCTTCTGCTCTTTGCCGGTGCCTTTGTCTTTGGCACTTACGTGAATGAGACCGTTGGCATCGATATCGAAAGTCACTTCAATTTGTGGTACGCCACGTGGTGCCGGCGGTATGCCATCGAGGTTGAAAATACCGAGGCTTTTGTTATCGGCCGACTTGGTACGTTCGCCCTGCAATACATGAATTTGAACACCGGGCTGGTTATCGGCAGCCGTGCTGAACACTTCACTTTTCTTGGTAGGAATGGTAGTGTTGGCAGGAATCAAAGTGGTCATTACACCACCGAGTGTTTCAATACCGAGGCTCAGTGGCGTTACGTCGAGCAGCAGTACATCTTTCACTTCGCCGGTGAGTACGGCACCCTGAATGGCGGCACCTACGGCTACTACTTCATCGGGGTTTACACCACGGTTAGGTTTCTTGCCAAAGAACTTTTCTACCAGCTCCTGTACTTTAGGAATTCGGGTAGAACCACCCACCAAAATCACTTCGTTGATTTGTGATGCGCTGAGGCCGGCATCTTTCAATGCTTGCTCGCAAGGCTTAAACATGCGGGTAAACAGATTGTCGGCCAGGGCTTCAAACTTGGCACGGCTCAGCTTCAGCACCAGGTGCTTGGGCACACCGTCTACCGCAGTGATGTAAGGCAGGTTGATTTCTGTTTCGGTAGAAGAGCTCAGCTCAATCTTGGCTTTTTCAGCGGCTTCTTTCAAGCGCTGCAATGCCATGGGATCTTTGCGCAGGTCAATGCTTTCCTGAGCTTTGAACTCGTCGGCCAACCAGTCCATGATCACTTTATCAAAGTCGTCGCCACCGAGGTGGGTATCACCGTTGGTAGATTTTACTTCGAATACACCGTCGCCCAGTTCCAGTACAGAGATATCAAACGTACCACCACCGAGGTCGAACACGGCAATCATTTGGTCGGCGTGTTTTTTATCGAGACCGTATGCCAAAGCGGCAGCGGTAGGTTCGTTTACAATACGACGCACATTAAGACCGGCAATTTCACCGGCTTCTTTGGTGGCCTGCCGCTGCGCATCATTAAAGTAAGCTGGCACGGTAATTACCGCTTCAGTCACTTCCTGACCGAGGTAATCTTCGGCAGTTTTCTTCATTTTCTGCAACACCATGGCGCTAATTTCCTGAGGTGTGTACAGGCGGCCATCAATGTCGATACGTACCGTGTTGTTGTCGCCCTTGGCTACTTTGTAGCTCCAGTGGCTGATTTCTTCGCCCACTTCATCGAAGCGGCGGCCCATAAAGCGTTTTACGCTGGTTATGGTATTAATAGGGTTGGTAATGGCCTGACGCTTAGCGGGGTCGCCCACTTTGCGTTCGCCATTTTTCAGAAAGCCCACGATAGACGGTGTCGTCCGACGGCCCTCTTCGTTGGCGATTACCACCGGCTCATTGCCTTCCATTACAGATACACAACTGTTGGTGGTTCCCAGGTCGATTCCAATAATTTTTCCCATGATTATGTATGATTTAGACTTTACAAATGTATGATGCTTGAGGCATCGCTTACTGATTGTCAATGATTATGCCACGCCATGCAAGGGTGAAAAAATGACAGAAAAGCAGCTGGCAGAATGGTAGAAGTGCCTGAAATGCTGACTGTCAGGCATGAGTAAATGGCAAAAGCTGACAGAAAAAGAGCCGTTGTTTTTTACTGTACCACTAAGTTTACAGATAAATGAACAACCATTCATGAAGACCTTAAGAAAAGTATTGCTTGTTGTGCTTGTGGCAGTAATGTTGTTTTTGGTGGCTTTTTTTATTGTCTTGCTGGGGGCTCCCCATTTTCAGGGCGATGACCTGACCATTGTTCTGACTATTGCCGCATTTGGAATGTTGTTTATATTCCTGCTTTGGCAATGGAAGCCTGAAGATTAATGGGTTATTCTGTAAGCATACAGTGCTGGTGCCATTCGCCTATCATGAGCAAAAAAACAATACAAAAATAAAATCCGTTGAAACGCCTCCTCCCCCGACACCTTCTTTTGGCCAGCGGTATTTTGCTACTGGTTATCGCTGCATTTTTCAGCAATTCATCCAGCGTTTTAGACATTCATCTTCACGATACTTACTACATCATTGCCCATCAACAACTTGTTTATTTGTTTGCCATCCTGTCTCTGCTTTTATGGGCTTTGAGTTGGCTTTGCCGGCGAATCTTTTTCTTGCGCTGGCTCAATTGGCTGCATGTTTTACTCAGCATTATTCCTCTATGGTTGCTCACGGTGGCACTTTTAACTGATGCCCGCAATTTTGCTTCCACGGCCAACAAAAGTTTCGAAGCCATGCAACAATCGCAAAATGCGATGGCAGCAATTGTACTCCTGTTTCTGCTGGCTCAACTCTTTTTTCTTACGCACATTTTGATGGGTATTTTCCGCAAGAAAAAAAATCAGCTATAAAAGATGAGTATTGTTTTTTTAAACAGCACCTTTTGGTGGTGTAACCTGCTCAATTTTGTGCGGTTGCTTTCAAAGTAATTCATGCAGGTTTTGCATACACATTGGTTATAAAAACCAATAAGGGCCAACAACCATTTCAAATATCTTTAATGGCAACTGTAATTAGCCCAAAAACAAACGTTTACATGAACTGGCATAAACTTACTATCCCCGAAACATTTGAACTGCTTGGCAGTAGTGAACATGGTTTGCGTAGCACGGCAGCTGAAGAAAAACTGATAGAATTTGGGCCCAACGAATTGCAGGAAGGAAAAAAGAAAAGTGTATTGGGCATACTGCTGGCACAATTTAAAGACGTGATGATTTTGATATTGCTGGCGGCAGCCATCATCTCCGGCATCATAGGCGACCTTACCGATACGATTGTGATTTTAGTAATTGTTTTACTGAATGCCATCATTGGTTTTTTTCAGGAATACAGAGCCGAAAAAGCCATGCAGGCACTCAAGCAAATGGCGGTAACACAAGCACGGGTGCTACGGGATGGTACCAGTAGCTGGCTACCAGCCACCTCACTGGTACCGGGCGATGTGGTGCTGCTCGAAGCCGGCAATGCCCTACCTGCCGATGTGCGTATTGTAGAATCGGTAAACCTGAAAATAGAAGAAGCTGCACTCACCGGCGAATCGCATGCCATAGATAAAATATCGGAACGGCTGGAACTGGATGATATACCGCTGGGCGACAAAAGAAACATGGCGTTTAAAGGAACATTTGTAACCTACGGCAGAGGTACGGCAGTGGTGGTGGCCACCGGTATGCAAACAGAACTGGGCCGCATAGCCAAAATGCTGCAGGAAGATGAATCACTCACACCACTGCAACAGCGCTTAGCCGCTTTTGGAAAAAAATTATCGGTGCTGGTATTGCTGCTGTGCATTTTATTTTTTGTGGCGGGCTGGCTGCGGGGAGAAGATGTGGTGAAAATGATTATGACCAGTATATCACTGGCAGTAGCAGCCATACCCGAAGCACTGCCTGCTGTTATTACCATTTCGCTGGCACTGGCCGCCAAAAGAATGATCCGGTTCAATAGCCTCATCCGGAAATTACCTGCCGTAGAAACACTGGGCTCCGTTACCTATATCTGTACCGATAAAACAGGCACCCTCACCAAAAATAAAATGCATGTAGAAGCCATTTTGGTAGATGGAAAACTGTACGAAAGAAACGCCATTGCTGATGTACAACAATCCAACAACGTAAAGCTTTTGCTGCATGCTTTTGCCCTGAACAATGATACTGTAACAGATGATGACAACAATATAAAAGGTGACAGCACCGAAGTTGCGCTGATGGAAGTAGCCAAAGATCAACACATTGCAGCAGATGCCTGGCCACGCCTCGCAGAAATTGCATTTGATGCTGACCGAAAATTGATGACTACTTTTCACAGCTACAACAATGCTGTCATTTCTTTTACCAAAGGTGCCCCCGATATTTTGCTACAACGGTGCGGAAATATTGACTTATCGGCCATGCAGCAAACGGTAGATGAGATGGCTGCAAAGGGCCATCGGATATTGGGCTTTGCTTACCGAATGTGGGATGAATTGCCCCACGACCTGAGTGCAGACCTGCATGAAACCGACCTTCAGTTTTTGGGGTTGACGGGCATAATAGATCCACCACGGGAAGAAGTGTTTGATGCCGTGAAGCAATGTAAAACTGCAGGCATAGTTCCGGTAATGATAACCGGCGACCACCCACTTACGGCGAAAACCATTGCCGAACGCATTGGCATTTTGAACAACGAAAAAGACCTGGTGATAACTGGCCAACAATTAGCGGCTATGGATGATGACAGCTTTTTATCGAAAGTGGAAAGGATTAAAGTATATGCCCGTGTATCGCCGGAGCAAAAATTGCAGATTGTAAAAATGCTGCAACAAAAAGGGCACTATGTAGCCATGACCGGCGATGGTGTAAACGATGCGCCTTCACTCAAGCGGGCCAATATTGGTATTGCCATGGGCATTACGGGTACTGATGTTTCGAAGGAAGCGGCCCACATGATTTTGCTCGACGATAATTTTTCAACCATTGTAAAAGCAGTGCGGGAAGGCCGCCGCATTTACGACAACATTTTAAAGTTCATCAAATACCTGATGACCACCAACTCAGGCGAACTTTGGACACTGCTCCTTGGGCCCATGATTGGCTTGCCGGTGGCGCTGCTGCCCATTCATATTTTGTGGATCAATCTGGTGTCCGATGGATTACCCGCCATTTCATTGTCGTTTGAAAAAGCGGAGAAAAATGTAATGGACAGACCACCACGGCCACCACAGCAAAGTGTGTTTGCCAACGGCCGCGGACTGCACATGATTTGGGTAGGTATGCTTATGGCAGGCATTGCGCTATCGGCACAGGCCTGGGCTATCAATCATGGTTTGCACTGGCAATCAATTGTGTTCAACGTGCTTTGCTTGAGCCAGATGGGGCATGTATTGGCCATCCGTTCCGAAACGCAATCTTTTTTCTCTGTAGGCATGTTTTCCAACAAACCACTGATAGCCGCTGTAGCACTGGCTTTGCTATTGCAAATAGCCATTACTTACATTCCATTTTTGCAACCCGTTTTTCAAACTGAAGCTTTGACGCTGAAGGAATTTTTACTGGTAGGTGCGGCTTCTTCGCTGGTATTTATTGCGGTAGAAATTGAAAAGAAAATTTCGAACAGCAGGCGGAAGAAACAACGGCTGCCACAGGTGGATATGTGAAGGTGACTTTGGCAGGTTGATTGAAAGTGAGCACGAATGAAGCACTGAAAACATCTTCTTGCTTCAACGGTAGATTTACAGCAGCTGGTGTTGGGCCTTTTGCAAATGCTTACCAACTTTCCAACACTCCACCTGTTAACCAACCAACATCAACCCTACTTTTGCGCTGCATGCCCCTCAAGGATTATTACAAAATACTCGACATAGCACCCGGCGCTACGGAAACAGATATTAAGAAAAGTTTTCGCCGGCTGGCGCTGCGCTACCACCCCGATGTAAACCAGGGCAATAAGTACGCCGAAGCATGGTTTCGGGAGCTGCAGGAAGCCTACGATACCCTGACGGATGTGGCCAAAAAAGATGCGTACCTGCAAGACCGCTGGCTACTGCAAAGCCAGGGTAAAAACATGGCCCGCCCGGTACCGCTTACGCCCGATACCATTGTGGCCGAAGCCCGGGAGCTGGCCAACCGGGTAGCCGACCTCGATCATTTTCGCATGGACCACCAGCAGCTGGCGCAAAGCCTGCTGCAATTGCTGGACAATGAACGGCTGGATATACTCCGCAGTTTTACCGCCACCCAAGAAGCACAAAACATTGGACAATTGTTGCTTAGCAGTTCGGAACCGGTTGATTATCCGTTGCTGCAGCCTTTTTACCAACGCATGCAATTGCTGGCCAATATTAGTCCGGCATTGCAACCGCTGATTGCCAGCAACCGCAACCGCCGCCGCCAGCAATACTTTTGGGAACGAAATCAATGGTGGATTTTGCTGCTGCTAACTGTAGGACTGTGTGCAGGCATTGCATTAATGCAATAAATGTTTCATACACAGCAGCAGCAATATTATGGCCGAAAAAGATGCCATGAAAACGAGTAGTTGAAGGGATTGCGACGCAACAGGCGATGCCATGATATTCAACTGCTGGTATCCAAAAAAATTCGCTGATACTTGTTGCGTAAAAGAAATGATGATTGGTTGCAGCCCCCTGCTGTAACTGATTATTTTGCAATCAATCAACGTGATCATGACCAAAGACGTAGACGTATTTTTTGCCGAAGGCTGTGGCCGATGCGCATTGGGCGGCACGCCTGATTGCAGAGTGCATACATGGCAGCAACCGTTACAATTGTTGCGCCAGTTGCTGCTCAGCTGCGGCCTTACCGAAACCTGCAAATGGGGCGTGCCTTGCTACATGCACGGAAAGCAAAACCTGCTGATGCTGTATGCACTGAAAGACTATTGCGGGCTGAGTTTTTTGAATGGTGCATTGTTGGAAGATGCTGAACAACTGCTCACCAAACAGGGCGAGCATGTGCAGGCCGGTCGCATTATGCGGTTTACCGATGGGGCGCAGGTGGCGCAACATGCCGCTACTATAAAAGCCTATGTGTTTGAAGCCATGGCGGCAGTGGATGCGGGCATGAAACCCGTGCTGAAAAAAACAGCCGAACCTGTGCCAGAAGAGTGGCAACAACTGCTGCAGGAAAGGCCCGATGTGGCAAAAGCTTTTGCATCATTAACGCCGGGCCGGCAGCGGGGTTACCTGTTGCATTTTAACGGGGCCAAACAATCGGCTACCCGCAGGAGCCGTATGGAAAAATGCGTACCGAAAATATTGGCAGGGCTTGGGTTTCATGATTGATGGGACGCGGAATTATGGGACGCGGATGAAGGCGGATGAAACGGATTTTCGCGGATTGTTTTGGGGTGAGGGATTTGTGTAGCCGCAGATACACTAATTATTTCATCTCTCGCAGGCCCCCCGGCCTGTGAGCAACGGTTACTTATGCATAATGAAATTCGAGCCGCAGATACACAGATTATTTTATAGCTATACCAAAATTTTAATCTGTGAATTCGTGGATATAGAATCTCTCCTCTCTCGCAGGCCCCCCGGCCTGTGAGCAACGGTTACTTTTGCATAATGAAATTTGAGCCGCAGATACACAGATTATTTTATAGCCATACCAAAATTTTAATCTGTGAATCTGTGGCTAAATAAAAGCCTGTGTTCTCCCACTCCAAGCCAAAAACAGTGCTGCGGCGCAATTCAGTTACCTTCGCGGCTATGCAACTTTCTTCTGATCAACTCGCCGTCATTCTCGAACGATTGTCTATTGCGGCACTCAACCCCATGCAGCAAGCCAGTCTGGCAGCCTGCCAGCAACACGATGAAGTGGTGCTGCTGTCGAACACCGGCTCGGGTAAAACACTGGCTTTTTTATTGCCGCTGTTGCCACAACTGCAGCAATCGCCCAAAAATAGTACTACACTTATTTTATCGCCCACCCGTGAGCTGGCGCTGCAAATAGAAGCCGTGTTTAAGAGCATGGGCACTGGCCTGAAAGTAACTTGCTGCTACGGTGGCCACAAAGTAGAGATTGAAGAAAACAGTTTGAAACAAGCCCCTGCCCTGCTTATAGGAACGGCCGGTCGCATCGCCGATCACATTCGCCGCGGCAATTTGCAAACGCAACACATTACCACACTGGTGATTGATGAGTTTGACAAATCGGTAGAGCTGGGCTTTGAAGAAACCATGGCTTTCATTGTGGGTGAACTGCTTGCGCTGCGCAAAAAAATACTCGCCTCGGCCACCAATATTGAGCCACTGCCCGCCTTTTTACACATGCAGCAACCGCAAGTGCTCAACTTTGTAAATGACGCAGAACTGCCGCAGGAAAAATTAGCATTGCAAGTATTGCATTGCAAAGAGAAAGACAAGATTGACAGTTTGTTTCGCCTCATTTGCCACCTGGGTAACCGCAGCACCATTGTGTTTTGCAATCATCGTGAAGCGGTAGAACGTACCGCACAACTGCTGAAAGAAAAAGACATCCTCAATGTGTTTTACCATGGCTCAATGGAACAACGCGACAGAGAAACGGCGTTGTGCAAATTCAGCAATGGAACGGTCAACGTATTGGTGACAACCGACCTGGCTTCCCGTGGTCTCGACATTGACAATATCCGCTACATCGTGCATTACCATTTGCCACATACCGAAGCCAGCTTTACGCACCGCAATGGCCGCACTGCCCGTATGGATGCCAGTGGCACCGTCATCATGATGCTGGGCCCGGATGAAAAAATGCCAGCCTATGTAACCACCACACACAGCAGTATTGAATTGCCTGCTACCGCAGAAATTCCGGAGAAACCAAAATGGACAACGCTGTTTATTGCTGCCGGTAAAAAAGACAAAGTGAACAAGGTAGATGTAGTAGGCTTGCTGACACAAAAAGGTCAATTGAAACCGGAAGACATTGGCCTGATAACGGTAAAAGATTTTTACACGTTTGTAGCCATCCGCAAGTCGAAAGCCAGCCATTGCCTTACCCTTGTTCAGCAACAAAAAATAAAAGGCATCAAAGCAAAAATTGCCATCGCCAAATAAGCCGCATGAACTTTTTTACCGCAAAAGGATTGGTGACGATTACCTGTCACAAACGCATTGCTCCTTACCTGGAGCAGGAAGTGAAAGCACTGGGTTTTACTGTGGAAGAAACCTTCATCACCGGTGTAAAACTGCAAGCCAGCATCAACGATTGCATCCGGCTCAACCTCAACCTGCGTTGTGCCAGTCAGGTGCTGTACCAATTGAAAAGTTTTACCGCCGACAGTGCCGATGATATTTACCATGCACTTAAAGATTTTCCTTGGGAGACGGTGCTGCCACCGAATGGTTATTTTTCGGTGACCAGTAATGTGCAACATCCCAGCATCAACAACAGCATGTTTGCCAACCTGCGGGTGAAAGATGCCATTGTAGACCGCATTCGCAACTTGACGGGCAACCGGCCTTCGAGTGGTGCGGCACTCACGGGCACGGTAATTCATTTGTTTTGGAAAAATGAAGAAGCGGCTGTGTTCATCGACACCAGTGGCGATAGTTTGGCACGCCATGGTTACAGAAAAATTCCGGGCCTTGCACCTATGCTCGAAGGTTTGGCGGCAGCTACCATTTTGGCTACGCAATGGGATAAACAATCGCCCTTCATCAACCCCATGTGTGGCTCCGGCACACTGGCTATTGAGGCAGCATTGATTGCTACCAACAGAAGGCCCGGCCTGTTTCGTAACAGTTTTGCCTTTATGCACTTACAGGGCTACGATGATGCCGTGTATTTGCAGGAAGATGCCCGGCTGGAAGAACAAATTGTTGATGTGCCCGGCTTGCGCATTATTGCCAGCGACAACAACCCCAAGGCTATTGACAATGCCCGCAAAAATGCAGTGGCTGCCGGTGTGGCACACCTCATAGAATTTGTGCTCTGCGACTTTGCGGCAACACCCGTGCCTGCCGATGGCAAAGGCATAATGATGATGAACCCCGAATACGGTGAACGATTGGGTGAAGCAGCTGCACTTGAAGCCACATATAGCAGAATCGGCGATTTTATGAAGCAGCAATGTGGCGGTTATTGGGGCTACATTTTTACCGGCAATATGGAGCTGGCCAAAAAGATTGGCCTCAAAGCCAAACGCCGCATTGAGTTTTACAACAGCACTATTGACTGCCGGTTGCTGGAGTATGAACTGTACGCCGGTAGCCGCAGAACGCCACAATAAACTGACCAACATCAGGATTTGATGGCTGCGTTTACCATTCATTTACAAATGAATACTGTTGACTATTTTCACATTACGGCAACAATGCCGTTTGTTATATTTGGTTGGTAGTGAATAATTGTATGCGCCATTTTCTTTTGATATGTGTATTACTGAGCTGGGGCTGGTTTAGCCTGCAGCAAGGCAGCATTGTAATACAATCAGAAAGCATAGGTGTAACCACCAACATGGAGCAGTGTGAAACTGAAGAAGAACATTGCCCCATGCAAAGCAAAAAGCCTTTGTGCTGTAGCGAAGAAGGCTGCGCCAGAACCAACTGCACTGCGCAGTGGGGCATTTGGTTGCAGCAATGGCAAACTGACGAAAATGAACTTATCAATACTGTTTTAAGGACTACTAAAATCCTGCAAGGTCGTTACCTCGCATGGAGTCCGAATCCCAATATTGATGTAGCCACACAACCTCCCGATTGCTAAAGCACACCACACTCAACACACTGTTTCTACATCATTTCAAAAAAAGAATCACATGAAAAAAATAACCATCCTCGCTTCAGCTTTGCTGCTGACTACTGCCATTGCATTTGCTTTCCAAACAAAACCTGCCGCACAAGAAAAGCCTGCCGCTGAAAAATGCGAAAAAGGCTGTTGCAAAGGCAAAGAAGGGGAAAAGAAAGAATGCAGTAAAGACGAGAAAGATGCCAAGGGTTGCTGCGAAAAAGGCGACAAGGGCAAGAAAGGAAAGAAAGGCAGCAAGGCATAATGCCGAGCTTGCATTTTTATACAACAGCGCCGGGGCCATTGCTCCGGCGTTTTGTTTTTACAAGACCGAAAGAAAATCCTTGTTTGAAAGGTGGTAGTCATTTGCAACCCGCCCTTTTTGCTTTCAAAGAATTTTGTGCTCGTAAAAAGGAAAACGGCCAACTCGATACTCAACAAGACGCAAAGAAGAAAATAGCCAAAATGCCCACCAGAAAAATGCTACCAAAGAGCAGCATTTTTTTGCGCCATTGAAACCGACGCAATTCGTCATCATTTGAAAACTCCGGCATACTGTTCGTATTGATGCTGATGATTTTTTAACCATGAAAATGCAACTGCACAGGCAATGCAGGTGCCTATCAACACTACCCACAACAAGTTGTAACCGCCTTTTTGTGCCAACCATGCACCAGTGGCTGGCCCTACCACCTGTGCAACGCTCCAGCTGAGTGTGTACCCGGCAGCATATTGTCCACGGTTCCAGGCATTGCTGCGCTGCATAATGAGGGTGTTCATAAATGGCATCGCCAGCATTTCGCCCAAGGTAATCAGCGACATGCAAGCCAACGCCAACACAAGCGGTGTAATATTGGGCAGCAATAAAATTCCAAAGCCAACAGCGTTCGCAATACATCCTACAACAATGTATTGCATGGGCTGACGCTTGCCATCCCAACGATTGACCAGCAACATTTCAAACAGGGCGATGATGATGCCATTCATACCCATGACCAAACCAATTAACGATTCGCCCAAATGCCAGCTTTCTTTCCAAAACACCGGCACCAACCTGAACACCAGAAAAAAGCAGGTATTGAACAATGCCGTGAGTAAAATGAATCGAACAAAGAATGCATCCTGCCAGGGCTTTTTTACCACAGCTGGCGGCGTTTCCTGTGGTTGTGTGGCCGCCCTTTTTTTAGCCGAAGGCAACAACAACACAATCAGCAAGCCGGCAATAATATTGGTACCACCATCTACAAAAAACAACCAGTGATAATCATAGGCAGCTATCAATCCACCAAGGGATGCACCACTGGCCCAACCAATGTTGATGGCCAACCGGTTGAGGGAGTAAGAACGGGTGATGTTTTCTGGTTTGCTGTATGCAGCAATGGCCGTAAAGTTGGCTGGGCGAAAAGCTTCTGCCACAAAACTGAGCACCACTGTGAGCAAACACAACTGCGAAAAATCTTGCACAAATGCAAAACCGATAAACAACAGGCCGCTGACGATGCTGGTAAAAATTTGCACTGGCCTAAAGCCGATTTTATCAACCATAAAGCCACCTGCAGAAGCACCCAACACCGATCCCGCACCAAACAGTGTAATGATAAGGCCTGCATCAGCGAGGCTTCGGTGCATGCTTTGTGTAACATACATACTCATGAACGGCACCGCCATGGTACCGGCACGGTTTATCATCATTACCAAACTCAGCAACCAGGTTTCTTTTGCTAATCCGGTAAATGATTGCCGATAACTATGAATGATTTTTGCCAGCATACAATAGCCTGCGAAGTAAATCGGGATTGCAACAGCAGCCAACGCAGCCGCATGAATTGTGCATAAACAATTGCCGCTGGCTTAGTACAAATGTTTGTTGTCCAGTTGTTGCCAGCGCTTAAAAGCAATTTCCTGATTAGGAACTTGCAACGCAATGAATGGAATGCGCCGCTTTGTTTTGGGCAAATTAATTTCGTCGTAAATAAATTGATCGTCGAAGCCTGACGCTGCGGCATCGGCAGCTGCATTGGCATAGTATACTTTATCTGGCCGGGCCCAGTAAATAGCACCCAGGCACATGGGGCAAGGTTCGCAGCTGCAATACATTTCGCACCCATCCAACTGAAAGCTACCCAGCGCTGCACAGGCTTTGCGGATGGCCACTACTTCGGCATGTGCAGTAGGGTCGTTGCTACACAGCACTTCATTGTGTGCACGGGCTATCACTTCATCGCCTTTTACAACAATGCAACCAAATGGTCCGCCATGCCCTTCATGAATGCCCATGCTACTTTCTTCAATGGCCAGTTGCATGAAATGTTTTTCTCTGTCGGTAATCATACTGGTGAAAGGTATAAAACGCTCCGCAAATGATGCGTCAACAAATGGACAACCTTATATTACATCACTTATTTTTACCATAACAATTGTCCCGCCCTTATGGAAACTTACGGAAAAGTGTTGCTGATTGCCATGCCTGCTTTTTTGGTATTGGTGTTGTTTGAAAAATGGTACGGTTGGCGCAAAGGCTTTGATACCGTAAACAATATGGATATGATTTCGAGCCTCAGCTCGGGCATTACCAATGTAACGAAAGATGTATTGGGGCTGAGTGTTGGCATACTTACCTACGCTTATCTGGTAAAACATGTAGCCATTTTTCACATCAGCAACCATGTGCTCACGTACATCATTGGTTTTATCGTTATCGATTTTCAAGCATATTGGGTGCATCGCTGGAATCACAAAATCAACATCCTCTGGAACCACCACATCATTCACCACAGCAGCGAAGAGTTTAATCTGGCTTGTGCCTTGCGGCAAAGCATTTCGGTGTTTGTCAACTTCTTTGCGTTTTTGCTATTACCAGCGGCACTGCTGGGTGTGCCCACCGAAGTGCTGGCGGTGATAGCACCCTTGCATTTGTTTGCCCAGTTTTGGTACCATACCCGGCACATTGGCAAAATGGGTTGGGTAGAAAAAGTATTGGTAACCCCCAGCCACCACCGTGTGCATCATGCTATCAATCCAGAGTATCTCGATAAAAATTTAGCCGCCATTTTTATCTGGTGGGACAAATGGTTTGGCACTTTTCAGGAAGAGCTGGATGATGTTCCACCGGTGTACGGCATCACCCGCCCGGCCGCTACCTGGAACCCTATCAAAATCAATTTTCAGCATTTATGGCTGCTCATAAAAGATGCATGGCGTACCCGCAATTGGTGGGATAAAATGCGCATCTGGTTTATGCCTACCGGCTGGCGTCCGCAAGATGTGGAGCAACAATATCCGGTGTATAAAATTGAGGATGTGTACCACTTCGAAAAATACCAACCACCACATCATGCATGGCTACCTGCATGGAGTTGGGTGCAGCTCACCTTTATGTTGTGCATCATCAGTTTTTTCTTTGGCAATATTGCTAAAATAGGTGCGCCCAACATGTTTGTATATGGCGGTTTCATTTTTCTGAGTGTATATGCCTATACCGAACTGATGGATCAAAATAAAAATGCCGTGCTGTGGGAAGCTTTGAAAAATGCGCTGGCCATTGGCTGGATTATGCGCACCGGCGATTGGTTTGGTATGGGTACTTGGCAAAGCTGGACCATACCCGTTCTCATTGCCTATTGCATTGTAGCAACTGTTGTAGTGGCATGGTTTTGCTGGCAGATAAAGCCAACACAACACAAGCCCGTGCTGGCAAATGCCTGAGGCAGCCATCGATTTGTGATGTGCTATTTTTTGCGGTCAGATGGTAACGACTGTTTAGCTGATGTTTAAGTATGGTGGAATTCTTTCAATCATTTATAAAATGAGGGCCAATATGTGCAACAGCCCGCTGCTACTGCATACAACCTGTTGTTGATTGCTGACCATGCCAATTATTTTTACAGCATCAAACCAAACACATGGCAATCAGGATATTCATCACCGGCGGCACATTCGACAAAGAATACGATGAGATTACAGGTCAGTTGTTTTTTAAAGAAACACACCTGCCCGAAATGCTGAAGCTGGGCCGCAGCAAGCTGAATGTAGACATCCGCACCCTGATGATGATTGATAGCCTGCAAATGACCCCCACCGACCGGGAACTGATTGCCGAGCAGTGCATTCGTTGCGAACACAACCGCATCATCATTACTCACGGCACCGATACGATGGTAGAAACTGCCGCGGTGTTGGCTGGCAAAAACATTGATAAAACAATCGTCATTACCGGCGCCATGATTCCTTACAAGTTTGGCTCCAGCGATGGATTGTTTAACCTCGGCAGTGCCATGGCCTTTGTACAAACCTTACCCAAGGGCGTGTATGTAGCCATGAATGGCCGCTGGTTCAATTGGAATAATGTATGGAAGAACCGGCAGACCGGTATTTTTGAAGAACTACCATAATAGTCGGGAAGTCGGAATAGTCCGGAGTCCGTAGACAGACGACCAAAGTCAACCACCATACTCTTTGTCTCCTCTCCTTTGGAGAGGTTGGGAGAGGTGAAATGACAGAAAGATAGAAAGTCCGAATATTTGTAGCCACTGGTTGCTTTTTCATCATTTTTTCAAAAAAAATTACTACCAGCTGTTGTCGGTGGTCGGTAGTCTGTGGTCCATAATTATCCCCATCTTTGCGGGCTTCTGTCATTTTTCAATTGTGTCAAGTTGGTTCAGGAATTCAAACAAACACTGCGGTTATCCATTCCGCTCATTGTGAGCAATGTGGCACAGGTAGGCCTTGGCCTTATTGACAGTGCCATGGTGGGTTCTATCAGTTACAAGCAGTTAGCCGCCAGTAGTTTTGTGATTAATGCCATTGGCATTCCACAGGTTATTTGCATTGGTATGACTATTGCCATCTCGGCATTGGTAAGCATTGCCCGTGGGCAAAAAAACACTGTTGCAGCGAGTAGTTATTTCTACAACGGTGTTTTTCTCAGCACTTTGGTGAGCATTGCCATTGCCAGTATTTGCAGCATTGCCTCGCCCCTGCTTTGGCACATGGGGCAAGAGCCCGAAGTGGTAGCCATAGCAGCCCCTTATTTTAAGGTGATGATCTGGAGCCTGGTGCCCATGACTTTTTTCCTGAGCATGAAGCAATTCAGCGATGCTTTGGAAATGACCCGGATTGGTATGTTTCTGTCATTTTTGAGTTTGCCCTTGAATGCCCTGCTCAACTGGCTGTTCATTTTTGGCAACCTGGGCCTGCCACGAATGGAACTGCTGGGTGCCGGAGTAGGCACATTGCTCACCCGTGTAGTGGAAGCAATTGTAATGCTGTACATCATTTTCAACAGCAAAGCATTTACACAATACATAGCTGTAAAAAAAGAAGCCTGGAAAATACAACGCAAACGCATAACTGAACTGCTACACATTGGCATTCCCAGTGGTCTGCAGTTGGTAATGGAAGCGGGTGCCTTTAGTGTGAGTGGCATTATGGTTGGTTGGTTAGGTGCCACGGCACAAGCTGCTCATCAGATTGCGCTGAACTGTGCCAGCACTACGTTTATGGCGGTGCTGGGCCTTAGCATGGGCGGCAGCATTCGCACCGCACATGTCTATGGCAGCAACGATGTACCAAGGCTCAAACGCATAGGCGTAAGCACCATCGCCGGCGGTTTAATTTATGGCGTGGTCACAGGTTTGTTGTTCATTTTATTCCGCTATCAATTACCCTATCTATTCAACTCAGAAGCGGCGGTTGTAACGCTGTCGGCGCAACTGTTATTAGTAGCGGCTTTGTTTCAGGTGAGTGATAGCCTCCAAGCCATTGGTGCAGGCCTTTGCCGGGGTATTAAGGATGTAAAAGTGCCTACTATACTGGTGGCAGTAGCCTATTGGGTCATCGGCATTCCGGTGGGTTATTGGCTGGCTTTTGAGCAAGGCTGGGGTGCCAGTGGTATTTGGTGGGGTTTTGTGGCCGGCTTAAGTATGGCTGCGTTACTTTTGAACCGTCGTTTTTTGAACATGGTTTCAAAAAAGATTATTCAATAATTCGCATCCTGCATGTATTACATTCCTTTACAACAACCGCTTGATCCGGCATTTATGGATGGCCTGCTGGAGTTGGGATGGTACAGAATGTCGCAGTCGGTTTTTACTACGCAATACATTCATTTGTCTGAAACGGAAGTGTACGAGGCTCTGTGGGCAAGGGTAGATTTGAAAAACTGGGAACCATCGAAAAAACACCAGCAATTACTGCGCAAAAGCAGTGGATTTCAGTTGACTGTACAGCCCTTTTTGCTGAATGACGAGATCGAATATTTATATCGCCGGTACCGTCAATCCATCAATTTTGATGTGAGCAATACGGCCCGGGCCTACCTGCTCGACCAGCAGGATGCCAACTTTTTTCCTACTAAAACCTGGACACTCTACGATGGTTCGGAACTCATTGGCGTAAGCTATTTTGATGAGGGGGCGGTTTCCAACGCAGGCATTCTTACTTTTTTTCACCCGGATTATAAAAAGTACAGCCCCGGCCTGTTGCTCTACCTCGAAACCGTACGGCTTACCAAGCTTCAAGGCAAAGAATATTTCTACCCCGGATACATTGCCCTGCAAAATCCGAAGTTCGATTATAAACTACAGGCTGGCAGCCAACATGTAGAAATATGGGACCCAATTGCAATGAAATGGCACAGCTACGCCAGTAGCCGCCATGCTAAGGCCAGCACTCCCAATGAAATGAGCTGGTAACATTTCAAACGTTTGCAGCATTCAAGTGTATTGAAAGTCAATCGATTGCAAATAAAGCTATCAATTCCTTGTCGAACCAAAACCACAGAAGTCGTTTATTGTAGTACGATTACTACAAAACATGTCACCGCTTCGTCATATCCACATATTATGCCAGTTCAAAATAGTGACTGACATCACGTGTATTGGCAGTTTGTAGCCGCATCTTTACATCAGTTTAAGGGTTTAGGGTATTAATGATTCCCCCGGTCTTCACCGGGGGTTTCGATTTTTATAAGGACAGCATTTCTAAAATGCAAACCTGCACTTCACCATTTGAATAATTCTCTAAAAAAGAAGTGGCGCCACCCTCTGGCTTTTATAGTTACGGCTGTTCACTTTGACTAAATAACACCTGCCAGCAGCTGTTGTTTAGCTAGACAATACTCATCATACAGATTTTACCGCAAGATTTATCCAGCATTTTTTAATGTCGGAACAAGAATGCATACTTTAACCTTTATCAAACAATAACAAACAAAAAACACCTATAGTTAGATGAATAGTCAGAAAAACAATTATTTCATAGAAGACATCAAAATTTGTTTTTAGACGTGTGCAGAGTTGTGCACATTCCCCCTATCTTTACTCCAGTTTAAGGGTTTAGGGTTTTGAAGAGTCTTCCAGTCTCTACTGGGGGACTCATTCTTTTTTAGGGTAATTCACTTTTATCCATAAAAAAACCGCCTCTTTCGAAGCGGTCTTTTCATACATTTTCTGGCCTTACTTCGTCGATTTCCGCACAGAGCCCCCACTATTTACATCAATATTCCTGATGATGGCCTCGCCTTTGTAGGTCACGAAGCCTCCACTGTTTGCCTTTGCAATTATTTCTTTTTTCACAGTTACCTGAGCACCGCCACCGCTATTTACATTCGCCTGCAAATAATCAGTGGTAAAATCATATCCTTTAAAAATACCGCCGCTGTTTGCTTCCAGTTCCAGCTTGTTTGTACTCCCAGTTATCGCTATCACACCACCGCTGTTTTGCTTACAAATGAGGGCACTACCCTCAAATTGCCCCTTAATACTTGCACCACTGCTGGCTTTAAGTTCGTTGATCTTGATATAACTCACGTATACTTTTATGCGCCAGGTTTTAGTCATCTTCCAAAATTTCCAGTCGTTTTCAACGCCTATTTTAAGCACTCCGTCTACCACTTGCGTTATCACTCTTTTATCAACTTCCTCCGAATTGGTACTCACCGCCAACCCAATTTCCTGTCCGTGAGCAATTACTACCTCTATTCCAGAGCTCACTTCAATGGCATCAAAGGAGGAAACGATGCGTCTCTTGGCATTGGCATCTTCAAATGTTTGGGCTGCTACTGGCGCTGTTATCAGCAACAAAAAGTAGGCAATCAGTTTTTTCATAAATACTTTTTTTCTGGTGTGAAAATGTAACGGGAATTATTCCTGAATCTTTTTACGCTGTCGTGAAGGCATTTGTTACAATATGCGACAATAATTACTGATAACATTTCCCCCAAATTGAATTCCACAAAAGCGGACCCGGATATCTTTATTCATACACCAAAAACGGTGGCTACAAGGGCATAATTTCAATGTTGCTGCAGTGAGTATAAATATTATTCGACGAAAGTTGAACAAGATTGAACATTCTTCGAAGCGGTTGTAGTAGTTATCCACAAGCTTGTAGAGCACACCACTACCTGCATGGGTTACCCATTCTACAATGTCGTATTAAAACGGTACACACTATTGTTCACCAAACAAAAACAAATGGTACAAAAGACTTACTTCAAAACAAAAGATTACGCAAAAGTAAAATTTACGCTCAGCCCGGAAAATGCTGATTCAGTTGAGATATTCGGTTTGAATAACGACTGGACAAACAGCGTTGAACTGAAAAAGAAAAAAGACGGATCATTTGCGGTTGAAGTATCGCTGCCCAAAAATTCTACACACGAATTTAAGTATCGCATCAACGGTCAGGAATGGCTGAACGAAGCAGAAGCTGACGGCGAAACCCCCAATGAATTTGGTGGAAGCAACAGCCTCATTAAGATAGACTAAGACTCCGCTTGCGGGCTCCCAGCCAGAGCGTTTTCAAACAAAACACATACAACGAAATGCTGCCACTATGCTAGTGGTGGCATTTTTTGTACGTATGCAAAGTGCTGCGGTGCTACATTGTACTGCATGGCAATTTCATGCCTGTAATGAATGGCTATTTTTTTCTATATAAACGATAGGCAAAATAGCTTAATCCGGGTATGATGATAACGCTAAACCGATCGAGGTACCGTGCCTGTGTGAGTTCGTATTCCGTCATAAACCAAGCCAGCAAACCGCTGCCAATAGCCAGTATCCAAAACACTACATGGGCTATTGGCCGTTCGTAAAAAGAAGGCTTGCGTTTGATGGTAGTATTGGGTGCAGCTGCAAGAAGTGTATTGGATGAAGACGATGAGGATACAGGATTTTTTTGTTGAGTAGCCTGCGCTGCAATCTGGGCTTCAAAAGCCTGTGCAAAATGCAAAAAAGCCTGCTTATCCCATTGATGATCGGACAACCGCAACTGATAAGGAAATCGCCTGACTGAAATGTACAGATAATTATATTGCTCCATCGACCTCGACAGATCGGAGCCCATTTTGTATGCCTGTATGTCTTGCCAGCTGAAATGCCTGACCGTTGTTTTTTTAAAAACAGGCATCCATGAAAAGGAACGAATTTGCTGCGTAATGCCCTGTGGGTGCAAGCTATAACTACAATGGCCTGCCAGCAAGCCAATAGATAGAAAAATACTGGCAAACAAAACGCCTGCACTTATCCAAATGGGAGCCCCTACAATAATGGGAAAAAACATGGCTCCCATACTGATTTGCATGATAATGAAAATGCTCAACAGAAATGGCAGCCGAAATGAACGGCTGTTAAAAACCGCAATCGGATCGGATGCTTCATTTGTGGTGTTCATACCGTAAATGTCGGAAACAACTCAACGCATTTCATACCCGCTTCATGGTATAAAAAAAGCATGGTTTTCACCATGCTTCTCCTTTCCGGTGTGTTCAAGATTATTTCTTTTTGGCCACTGCTTTTTTTGGTGCCGCTTTCTTGGCGGCTGCCTTTTTGGGGGCAGCTTTTTTTGCGGTGGCTTTTTTCTCAAAAGCATCGGGCACCTGCGCTACAATGATTGACTTCACTTCTTCTAAATCAATCACAGCAGCTTCTTCCTGGGTATACTTGCTTTTGCCGGGCTTACCCAGTTTCAGCATCTTCTTGCCGAAGCGGATGTACGGGCCCCAACGACCATTTTCAATACTGATTTTCAACTCCGGCCATTGCTGAATGTAGCGGTTCGATTCTTTCTCCACCTTGGCGGCAATGAGCTCATCGCAATCCTTCTGCGTCAGCGCATCAAAGTTGTAGCGGCGGGGCACGTTGATGTACAAATCGCCCCATTTGATGAACGGGCCAAAGCGACCTTTACCCTTCGTTACGGGTTGTCCCTGATAAGTAGCGATTGGTGCATCTGCCTGAACCTTTTCGGCTATCAAAGCTTGTGCACGGGCCATATCCACCGCCAGCGGATCTTCTCCTTTTGGCAGGCTGATGAAAACATCGCCGTGCTTTACATACGGACCAAAACGGCCAATGCCGACACTCACTTCTTTGCCGTCAAATTCACCCAATGTAAAAGGCAAACGGAACAAATCCAATGCCTCTTCGAGGGTAATGGTTTCAATACTTTGGCCGGGGCGAAGGCTGGCAAACAATGGCTTTTCTTCATCATCCACACTGCCAATTTGTATCATGGCGCCAAAGCGGCCCATGCGGGCAAAGACGGGCTTGCGGCTTTCGGGGTGTTCGCCCAAATGACGCTCCCCTGTGGCACGGTCGGCATGCTCCATGGTTTCTTCTACTTCCTTATGAAAAGGATCGTAAAAGTTGCGCACCATGCTGTTCCACTGCTGCTTGCCTTCGGCTACCTTATCAAACTCTCCTTCTACCCTGGCGGTAAAGGAATAGTCCATCACATTTTCAAAATGCTTGTTCAAAAAGTCGGTCACCACAAATCCAAGATCCGTTGGAAACAGCTTGGCTTTTTCAGCACCATAGTTTTCCATTTGCGTAGCGGAAAAAACCTTATCAGATTTCAATTTCCAAATGACTACGCTGCGTTGCTGGCCTTCGCGGTCTTCTTTTACCACATAGCCACGCTTGAGTATGGTAGAAATGGTTGGCGCATAAGTAGAAGGACGGCCAATGCCAAGTTCTTCCAGTTTCTTTACCAGCGACGCTTCTGTATAGCGGGCTGTTGGGCGTGAATATTTTTCAGCAGCCGTCATTTCCAGCAAGTCAACAGACTGGCCCACACTCAGGTTAGGCAGGCGGCCATCTTCTTGCTCGTCTTCTTCATCGGTGCCTTCGAGGTATACTTTCAAAAAGCCATCGAACTTAATGACTTCACCACTGGCAGAGAGTTCTTCGCCATTGGTGCTGATGCCAATTTTGGCCGTTGTTTTTTCCAGTTCGGCATCGGCCATTTGCGAAGCGATGGTCCGTTTCCAAATCAGGTCGTAGAGGCGGGCACCTTCTGCATCATCAATGCTGGAATGCTCCATGTACGTGGGGCGTATGGCTTCGTGTGCCTCTTGTGCACTTTCGTTTTTGTTTTTGTACTTGCGTATTTGCAAATATCTTTTACCATAGTTGTTTTCGATGGTATTGCCGATGGCGCCAAGAGCTGTATCACTCAGGTTCACACTATCGGTACGCATATAGGTAATATGACCCGCTTCGTACAACTTTTGGGCAATGAGCATGGTTTTGGCCACGCCATAACCTAGTTTGCGGCTGGCTTCCTGCTGCAAAGTGGAAGTGGTAAAAGGTGCTGCAGGCGTACGCTTGCCGGGCTTCACCACAATGTCTTTTACATTATAAGCAGCGCCAATACAGCTATTCAAGAATTTTTCTGCCAGTTGGCCGTTGGCAAAACGAGCTCCTTCAGCAGAAAAACTTACGTCTTTGCCATTAAGATCTTTGCCGGTGAAATGTGCTTTTACTACAAAAGCACTTTCAGCTTTGAATGTGTTGATTTCTCTTTCCTTATCTACAATCAGTTTTACAGCAACGCTTTGCACACGGCCGGCACTCAAGCCACCCTGGCGACCAATTTTGCGCCACAGCACCGGGCTGATTTCAAAACCCACAATGCGGTCGAGCACCCGGCGGGCCTGTTGGGCATTTACCAGGTTCATGTTTAATGTGCGGGGGTTGGCCACGGCCTTTTGAATGGCGGGCTTGGTAATTTCATGAAACACAATCCGCTTGGTGGTGGCGGGATCCAAATCGAGCACTTCACACAAGTGCCAGCTGATGCTTTCTCCTTCACGGTCCTCATCGCTTGCCAGCCAAACTTCCTCAGAAGATTTTGCCAGTTTGCGGAGTTCGCTTACCACTTTCTGTTTTTCATCCGGCACTACGTACCTTGGCTGAAAACCATGGTCAACATCAATGCCCATGTCGTCCTTTTCCAGGTCGCGGATGTGGCCGTAGCAACTCTTTACCTGAAAGTCTTTGCCCAGAAATTTTTCGATGGTTTTGGCCTTGGCCGGGCTTTCTACAATGAGTAAGTTTTTTGCCATGATGTGCGAATAGCGGGGAGTAAGTTCTATGTTAATGGGTGGAAAATTACCGGGGGTGAACCAGCGTTTTCCACGGCAATATTAGGATAGTTTGTAAAAAACAACGTCCTGCGGTTGTGAGCAGCTTACAAAACCGGAGCAGTTTACCAGCATTCGAGGATGCGTTTCCGCACTTTATTGTCGCGGTAAATGCGACTGTGGCCCAGCCCTTCCGTCACCATCAGTTCCACATGCCCGGGCAAATGCGGGATGGCGGGCTCCACATCATCAAAGGGTGTGGTATCGTCGAAGCGGTCGTGTATCCACAGCACCTGCCCCTGATGCTCCCGCAGCAGGCGGGGCAGCGAAAACCAATCCATTTTGTGACCGGCCCGCTTTTCCAGTTCCTCCACAAACAGGGCTTGCAGGTTGGCAGGCAATTGCAAAAAGCGGCTGAAGTTTTGCGTAGCCGACCGCACTTCTACCAGCGGCGCCACCAGTGCAATTTTGTTTTGCTGCTTGTGGCCGAGGGCATCCAGCGCCAGCATCAGGCTCATGCCGCCAAGGCTGTGGGCCAGGTAAGCATCAAACCCTTGGTGATGGCGAATAATATCTTCGAGCACCCATTTGTAAATGATGAGGTTGAGCCGGCTGCCATTGCTTTTACCATGGCCCGGTGCATCGTAGGCCAGCACTTCGTAGCCTTTTTTCAAAGAGGGGTAAATGTATTTTTCGAAAGACTTGCAGCTGCCGGCAAAGCCATGCACAATGAGCAGTTTTTGCCCGTTCGGCTCTTTGGGCAACCAATGATAGCCGGCCAATTGATGCTCACCCGAGTTAAGCCGCAGCCGCTTGGCTTCTTTCCAAATGGGCGGGTCTTTCCGGCGGGGCCGGGCGTAGGGCTTTTGAAACAAATCGATGGCCGAAGCCGCTGCCCAGCGGGCATTGAGCACATGCATCAGGTTAAGCTTGGCCTTGTAATATTCTACCACCAGTTTTTGCGCTGCCGTCATCCCACGTTGTGTTGCCATATCCCACAGAAGCTTTGCGCAAAGAAACAGTACTCTGAATTGCTTTACTTTGAAATGATGGAAATAGTATTGATAGGAACAGGCAATGTGGCTACGGTGCTGGCCGGCATGTTGCAGCAAGCCGGGCATCAGTTGGTACAAGTGCTGGGGCGAAATGCAGCAGCCGTCAAGCAGTTGGCCGATAAATATGAGGCTGAGGGCAGCACTGATTTTTCTGCCATCCGGCAACATGTACCATTATATATTATAGCCGTTTCCGACACGGCCTTACCCGAAGTGCTGGCACAGTTACCCAAGCTGAAAGGTTTGCTGGCACATACGGCAGGTTCGGTAAGCATGCAGGTACTGGCAACTGTATCGCCCAACCATGGCATTTTGTATCCGCTGCAAAGCCTGCGGAAAGAAGCGCCGCCCAGCGCCCCTGTGCCATTGCTCACCGATGCTTCCACGCCCGACGATCTGGCGCTGCTCGATGATGTAGCCCGCAGCCTCAGCCCCATTACGGGTCATGCCAACGATGTGCAACGCCAGTGGCTGCACATGGCTGCCATTTTTGCCAACAATTTTACCAACCTCATGTATGGGCAGGCGTACAACATTTGCGCAGCGCAGCAAGTGCCTTTTGAACTGCTGCAACCGCTGATGCAGGAAACCGTGAACCGCCTCACCAACAATGATCCGAAACAGTGGCAAACCGGCCCTGCCGCCAGAAACGATCACGGCACCATTGCCAAACACATTGCGCTGCTGCAAACACAAGATGAGAACATGGCCAAGTTGTATGAATACCTTTCGCAGCAGGTGAGCCACTGGATGCAGCACAAGTGCTGATGTTGAGAAACGGAATTTTTTGCGCCCTGTACCCCAACCAAAACAGGATTTACAAGTTATAAGCAGGCGAAGCGAAACGGCAACCCTTATTTTTGCCGCCCCAATACGAAACGAACCAATCATTATGTATACTATCCATTTCAAGTTTGAAGAAAAAGGCCTCGAACCTGTAACACTGACCAACATAGAAGCCGGTGATTCCATTTTGGAAATTGCCCTGAAAAACGACATTGAACTGCACCACAACTGTGGCGGGGTATGTGCCTGCAGCACTTGCCATGTATACGTTGAAAAAGGTGAAGATTATCTGCCGGAAATTACCGACCGTGAAGAAGATTTTATTGACCGTGCGGTGAACCCCCGCCTCAATAGCCGCCTCGGCTGCCAGTGTGTGCTGGAAGCCGGCAGTGGTACAATCGAGGTAACCGTGCCTGACCAATCACAGTTTTTGGGAGAGTAAAACAATGTGCCGGTTGGCGAATGTGCTGACAATTGTTTTCTTACCTGAGTATTCTAATTATTCATTTTCAAATTCCCCCATTCTTATATGAGCTACGAACCGCCTATTCACTGGAACGACTACGAAGACATTGCCATTAAACTCTATGAAAAGTTTGGCGATGAGTTCAACGAAGGCAAAATCTACCGCATTCGTTTTACCGATTTGTTGGAGTGGGTGTTGCAAATTCCTGGCTTTGTGGGTACCCGTGAAGAAAGTAACGAAGGCCATCTGGAAATGATTCAGAGCAGCTGGGTGTACGAGTGGAGAGATAACCAGAAATAGGATGTCGGATTTCTGATGTAGGATGGCTGATGGCTGATTTTCTGCCATCTTTACTACCAACTATCATCCACCATCTATCAACTCACCAATGAATGTACTAAGCCTTTTCCCCAACATAAAAGTGTTTGCCTTTGATGTAGACGGAGTGCTGACAGACGGCACTTTGTACCTGATGCCCGAGGGTGAAATGGTACGCCGCATGAACATCAAAGACGGCTATGCTTTGCAACTGGCGGTGAAGAAAGGCTATGAAGTCATCATCATTAGTGGTGGCCAATCGGAGTTGGTAAAAGAGCGGCTGCACAAATTGGGCATCCGTCATGTGTACATGCAGGTGCACGATAAAAAGCAGGTACTGCAAGACTTTTTGCAACAGCGTCAATACAGTTTGTCGCAAACGCTTTTTATGGGCGATGACATTCCCGATTTGGAAGTGATGCAAACAGTGGGGCTCCCCTGCTGCCCTGCCGATGCCTGCAGCGAAATACAACAAGTTAGTCTGTACATCAGTCCACAGGTTGGTGGTGCCGGAGCCGCCAGAGATGTGATAGAAAAAGTGCTCAAACTCAATGGCGATTGGGTGCATACCACGCAGGTGCAGAGCCGGTAGAAATAATTTTGCCTGCTCCCCTGCCCTCGATATTTTTACAACATGCAACTATTAGGTCATTTTTTCCGATTGCTCCGCTGGCCTAATCTGGTGTTTATCGCTATTACACAAATCCTCTTTCACTACTTCATTGTTTTACCTGCTGCCAACAGCCATGCTTTTCCATTGCATTTGCAGCAGCATTTGTTTTGGCTCATCGTAGCAGCCAGTGTGCTCATAGCTGGCGCAGGCTATATCATCAACGATTATTTCGACATCAATATTGATCAGGTAAACAAGCCCGACCGCATGGTGGTAGACCGCATCATTACCAGGCGCATGGCTATATTTTGGCACCTTGTTTTTTCTGGCATCGGCGTATTGCTGAGTGTATATGTTGGCTACAAATTGCACAATCCGCTTATTGCCATCGGCAACATACTGTGTGTAGTGCTGCTGTGGGTGTATTCTACCACCTACAAACGGAAAATGATTATTGGCAACGTACTCATTTCGCTACTCACTGCATGGGTTATTCTCATCATGTTGGTGGCTGAATTACCCGGCTGGTGGAACAGTATCATCACTGCCGCCGACACACAAGCTTCGGTAGCGAGGCTTACCCGCATTGGTGTGCTCTATGCCGCTTTTGCTTTCATTATATCGCTTATACGAGAAGTGGTAAAAGACATGGAAGACATGGAAGGCGACCGTCGGGCACAATGCAAAACATTGCCCATTGTGTATGGAGTAAATGCATCGAAAGTATTTGCCGGCACATGGCTGGCAATCCTCATTGTAATGCTCATAGTAATGCAAACCTATGTGCTCATTTTTCAGTGGTGGTATGCTTCATTGTACTTACTGATAACCGTTACAGTGCCGCTGATAATGTTATTCAAGCATTTATTTAAAGCCATCAACACTACACAATTTGCACAACTGAGCAGCAAGCTCAAGTGGATAATGTTGGGCGGTATTTGCTCTATGGTTTTCTTTATGTTGTATACCCGATAAGTTTATGAGAAGTTCACTGCCCCGCATCATCTTGGCCAGCCAATCGCCCCGCAGAAAAATGCTGCTCGAATGGGCTGAAGTAGATTTTGAAGTCATCGTAAAACATACCGATGAAATAGAAGACCCCACATTACCAATAGACCAAGTGCCTGTAGCCATAGCCCGTGAAAAAGCATTGGCTGTAAAAAAAGAACTTACCCGCTGGGATGAGAGCCGCACGGAGAACAGCAACCATTTGCCCATACTGGCGGCAGACACTATTGTAGTGCTCAACAACCATATTATTGGCAAACCTGCCAGCCGCGAAGATGCTGTACATTTTTTGCTGCAATTATCCGGACAAACACATGAAGTAATTACCGGTGTTTGCCTAATGACGGCCACCGAAACTTTTGAATTTGCTGACACCACTTCGGTTACTTTTCATGAGCTTACACAACAGCAAATAGAATACTACGTAGACAAATACGAGCCCTACGACAAAGCCGGAGCCTATGCCATTCAAGAGTGGATTGGTGTAACAGGCATTAAAAGTATTCAGGGTGATTTTTACAACGTAATGGGGCTTCCGGTGAGTCGTGTTTTACAGCTGCTAAAGGAATTGTAGCCTCGTCAGGTTTATGTACATTAGCGGAGACACACCCTATACCCGCTATGAACGAACGTTTGCTACAATTCATCTGGCAGTTTCGCTATTACAATGCGCAACAACTGCAAACTACATTACATTATCCTATAGAAGTGATTCACCCCGGTGAATGGAACACACATCAGGGAGCTGATTTTCAAAATGCAAGAATCAATATTGATGGTACGCTGTGGGCAGGTGCTGTAGAGCTGCACTTACGCACCAGCGATTGGTACAAACACGGGCATCATCACGATGACCGTTATGCAAAAATTATTTTGCATGTGGTGTACGAACATGATGTGCCAGACTGGCCGGCGGAGGTTCCTGTTTTAGCGTTGCGCAATCGTATTTCGGGCATGATGCTGCAGCAATACAGCAGCTGGATGAGTAGCCAGCAAGCCATACCCTGTGGCACACAAGCTTCAGCGGTGCCCTCTCTCATTTGGCAAAACTGGCTCGACCGGTTGCTGGCAGAAAGATTGCAGGAAAAAACAAACCGCGTTGCCAAACACATTCAGCAAACACAACAGCATTGGGAAGAAGTGTGCTGGCGCATGATCAGCCGGGCTATGGGTGGTGCTGTCAATGGCGAAAGCTTTGAACAAATGGCGTCATCTATTTCTGTAAACATTTTAGCGAAGCACAAAAACCAGATTCACCAACTGGAAGCGTTGCTCTTAGGTCAGGCAGGTTTGTTGCATAAACACATGACCGATAAGTATGCACAAATGTTGTACAAAGAGTATCAGTTTTTACAGCAGAAATATCAGCTGCGGGTCATTCAACAGCCGCCCTCCTTTTTAAGAATGCGGCCAGTCAATTTTCCTACCATCCGATTGGCACAGCTGGCCATGCTCATTCATCGGAGCAGCCATTTGTTTTCGCAACTGCTGGAGGCAAATGAACTCAAACAAATTCACCAGTTGTTTGATGTAACAGCCAACGATTATTGGCAAACCCATTTTAAACCCGACCACGAAAGTGATGCACAGCCAAAGACACTCGGCAAGCAGGCTATCGATAGTGTTGTGATAAATGCTATTGCGCCGCTATTGTATGCTTATGGCAAAGCTTTGAATCAACCCGCACAAACCGAAAAAGCATTGGGTTTTCTGCAAGCAACTGCTGCCGAAAAAAATACGTTCATGACCGCTTTTGCTGCCATGAACGTACCTATCGAAAATGCCTATACTTCGCAAGCCTTACTACAACTGCGCAAACAATATTGCGATGCCCGACGCTGCCTCGAGTGTGCCGTGGGTAATCGCTTATTGCGCAGCGAAGCCCTTAGCCCCACTGGTAGCTAATCGCCTGCTCCAGATCGGGGTGCAGGCTACGGGCCACCGGGCATGCATTACCTGCAGCTTCCAGTATTTGGCGGTCCTTATCGCTCAGGTCGAGTGCTGGCAGTTTTACCCACACTTCCATTTTTACAATGCGGCGCGGAGGTTCTTTGCTCATGTGTTTTTGCACATCTACAGTTGTACCTTCCAGCTCTATGCCCATATCAGTTGCCTTGATGGCCATAGTTGTAATGAGGCAAAGACCAAGAGAAGTAGCCGTCAAATCGGTGGGCGAAAACCTTTCTCCTTTTCCCCTGTTATCTGTTGGTGCATCGGTTTCCAAACCCGATCCACTCTGATTATGCACAGCTGTGCACCTTAACGCTCCATTGTAAATTAACGATGCGGTCATACCTTATTTTTGGGCTAAATTTACTGTTACCTACAACACTAATACATGGTCATTTCAAAATTGATTCCCGCCTCACTTTGTTGCCTGCTTTCTTTAGCTTCTCTTTCGCTGTTAGCACAAGACACCAACGAAGGCTCAGACAGAAAGTCGAGACAGGCCAAGCAACAGGCCCGCAGAGACAAGGTGAATCAAATGGCCAAGGCCGAAGAAGAAGGTGCCATCATATACCATAAGGAATGGGTACTTGGCGGCAAGTTGTACAACGATGGTTTGGCAGCCCATTTTCAAAAGGCGAAAATGAAATCCAATTACAAATCACATTGGTACCTGGTAGAAGTAGGTGTAAGAAAGGCCAACAATGAATACAAGATTGGCAGCGAAAACATTAGCATTGGTTTTGCTTTAACCCGCCCATACATTTATGCAAAGCAAAACGTGTTTATGCAAACTAAAATTGGCTTTGGACAACAATATTTAATTGGTGGCAAAGGCAATAAAAACGGGGTTGCTGTAATGGCCATTTACGGTGGCGGTTTATCGCTCGGTTTGCTCAAACCATATTACATCGAAAAATTTGATGTTGCCAACAATGAGCTTATCAAAATAAACTGGATGGGTGGAGCTAACCGCACAGATACGCTGTTTTTAGACCAATCGGTACAGGGTACCAGCGCCGGTTTTTTCAAAGGTTTTAATGAGTTGAAATTCAGACCCGGTGTGTTTGCCAAAACCGGTTTACGATTCGACTATGGCCGCTACAACGAAATGGTGAGTGCCATTGAATGTGGCGTAAACGTAGAGTTCTACCCACAGGAAATGCCCATTATGGTAGACAATCCCGCCAAACGCTTTTTTGCCAACATATACGTAGGCATAGAATTTGGCCGGCGGAAATAACCTTTTGCACAGGATGCTGTTTATTCAGCAACTATTACCTTGCACAAATTATGAGTTGTATTACACAGGATCAATCCGTAGAAAAAATAAAAAAACCATCGTGGCTGCGTGTAAAACTGCCCATTGGCGAAAGTTACAGGCATGTGAGAGGATTGGTAGACAATCATAAACTGCATACCATTTGCGAAAGCGGCAATTGCCCTAACATGGGCGAATGCTGGGGTGCAGGCACTGCCACATTTATGATTTTGGGAAATACCTGTACCCGCAGCTGTGGCTTTTGTGCCGTAGCTACCGGCCGACCCGACCCCGTAGATTGGGACGAACCACAACGGGTGGCCGAAGCCATTCATCTCATGAAAGTGAAGCATGCAGTTATCACTTCGGTAGACCGTGATGAAATACCCGACGGAGGCAGCATCATTTGGTACAACACCATCAAAGCGGTAAAAACCCTCAATCCGGAAACCACGCTGGAAACGTTGATTCCGGATTTTAAAGGAGAAACAGAAAATATTTTGCGGGTAGCCGAAGCTGCACCAGAAGTGATTAGCCATAATATTGAAACGGTAGAACGCCTCACCCGTCAGGTGCGCATTCAGGCCAAGTACTGGCGCAGTATGGAAGTATTGCGTACACTTAAGCAGGCAGGCATCCGTACCAAGAGTGGCATTATGCTGGGCCTTGGTGAAAGCATGGATGAAGTGAAGCAAACCATGGAAGACCTGCGCAATGTAAATGTGGATGTTATCACCATTGGTCAATACCTGCAACCCACCAGCCGCCACCTGCCAGTCGATCGTTTTGTGCACCCTGATGAGTTTGGCATGCTTCGTGAGTTTGGCTACGAACTGGGCTTCGACTATGTAGAAAGCGGCCCGCTGGTACGCAGCAGCTACCACAGCGAAAACCACGTGATAGCAGGCTATGGCCGTAATGCATGGATGCAAGAAAAAAAGGCTGAAGTAGTTTCAGCATAAATAAATAAAAACATTAATGATACAGCAGGCACCCGCAATGGGTGCTTTGCTATTTTTAGGCCATGAAGCAATTAATGGTTCTTGCGGTACTGCTCAGCACTACCCTTTTTGCAAATGCACAACTCACCTGGCAAAATGTAGATTCAGCTTTCGGGCCATTGCCCAAAGGCGTACATGTATACCGCACCAATACGGCATTGGCTGGCAAACCCAACATTGCGTATTACATCGAACTACCACTGAAAAACAAACAGCTTTCATTTGATGCCCTTACGGGAAATGGAAAAAGGTTTACCCCTACCCAATACTTCGAACAGCATGCCTCGCCACTGGTGGTAGCCAACTGCACTTTCTTTTCTTTTGCCAACAATGCCAACCTGAACATGGTGGTAAGCAACGGACAATTGAAAGCGTACAACACCCCTGCGGTAAAAATGGGTAAAGACAGTTCCCGATACTACTACATTACCCGCAGTGCCATTGGCATCGGCAAAAAACGAAAAGCAGATGTAGCCTGGACTTATACAGATACGGCACTGCGCTACGCTTATGCATGGATACAACCCAGTGTGGCCACGGGCAACCTTGCCGATCCTTCTCTGCAAGATGTAATAACAGCCAATGCCAGCTTGCCCAAGCCTGTTAAATGGAAAATGCGAACAGCTGTAGGCGGTGGTCCTGTTGTGCTGGAAGCCGGGGCAGTAAAAGTGTACAACAAGGAAGAACGCATGTTTGTAACAGGCCTGCAAGACAAGCATCCCCGCACTGCCATGGGTTATACCCGTGATGGACGTCTGATTATTTTAGCGGTAGAAGGCCGTAACCCCGGCATTGCCGAAGGCGCCACCTTGGAACAATTAGGCCACATGTTGCTGCAAGCCGGCTGTGTAGAAGGCCTCAATCTCGATGGTGGTGGCAGCAGCTGCTTACTAATCAACGGAAAAACTACCATAAAACCATCCGACAAAGAAGGCCAACGGCCGGTACCAGCTGTGTTTGTGGTTACAACTACAAGCTATTAGTTGATCTGACTATTGCACATCACTCATATCCTGAGGTACTTTGGCACAGATTTTGGGATAACTATTGCGAGTTTAAGGTTAAAACATTAAATTCGTTGTTCCAACGTCAAATCCCCACACGGATATGAAAAATATAATACCCCTTGCAGCCCTCATGGCTGCATTATTTTTTGTCGGATGTCAGAAGTTCGATGGCAATCAGGACTCGAAGCTATACGTATATCTCACAGATAACGCCATACTTGCAGATGAGGTAAACGTAGAAATACAAGGCGTTAAAGTAAAATACAAAGGCACCGTAGAACCTGCGAGTAGCACCAACCCGGGCAGCAGCGAAGATTGGGTTTGGCTGGATGTAAATGAAGGCGTATACAATCTTCTGAACTTCACCAACGGACGTAAAACACTGCTGGCAGTAGGCGGCGTACCCGGTGCCAACATAAAAGAAATGCGGTTTGTGCTGGGCAAAAACAATACAATAAAATTTGATGGACAAACCTATCCTATGACATTGGAAGCAGGCAATGAGTTTGGCTATAAAATAGATGTGGTGAAAAAAATGGGAATCCCCCGGGATTCTATCACCATTGATTTTGATGCAGCATTATCAGTAATTGAAGTTGGTGTACATCAATACAAACTGGTACCGCATTTGGTAGTAAAATAATGACAACGGATAACCCTTTCTAATAAAAGCGGGGCATTCATTAACAATGAATAGCCCCGCTTTCTTATGGTAAATGTGCTATGTTATTTCTTTTCCCAAACCAACGCACTGGCACCTAATATTGCCGCATCGCTTTCTTTGAGCAGGCTAAATACAAGCTTCACTTTATTGCGGAAAATGGGCAGCAGGTTTTCTTCCATATGGGTGCGTACAGGCTTCATAATTAAGTCGCCTGCCTTGGTGGGTCCGCCAAATAGAACAATGGCTTCGGGCGAAGAAAACATCACAAAATTGGCCAGAGCCATGCCCAGAATTTTACCGGTGTACTCGAATACTTCAATAGCAATTTCGTCGCCTTGCATAGCGCATTCGTACACATGGTAGCTTTCCAGCTCTTCCACCGGCACATTGCGCAGCAGAGAAGTTTTGTTGTGGTGCTTCTCCAGCAACTCCAATGCTGTAAGCCTTATGCCCGTAGCAGAAGCATACGCTTCCAGCGATCCATGAGCACCTGTTCCCCAGTGCAAACGCCCATCAGGTATGATGATGGTATGGCCGAGTTCGCCGGCAAAACCATCGTGGCCGTAAATCAATTGACCATTTGCCACAATGCCGCTACCCACACCTGTGCCCAACGTAATCATGATAAAATCTTTCATACCACGGGCCGCTCCATACATCATTTCGCCTACGGCTGCAGCATTGGCATCATTGGTGAGGCTGGCATCGAGGCCAAACCTGGCAGCAATCATATCTGCCAATGGAATCACTCCTTTCCAGGGCAGGTTGGGTGCATACTCTACCGTTCCTTTGTAATAGTTGCCATTTGGAGCTCCTACCCCAATGCCTTTGATTTCTGTAACGCCGCCTACCGAATCGATAGCTGGTAAAATGGCTTCGTACAAGGCATCTATAAACTTATCAACCGACTTATGTTTTTTGGTACTGATAGCACCGCGATAAAAAATATCGCCACGTGTATCAACCAAACCAAACTTGGTATTGGTACCACCTATATCGATACCGATGGCATATTGTTGCGATTTATCGATGGTACTACTGTCGTTCAAATTACCGGATTGCTTTGCCAAGGTTCCTAAAATTAATGGTGAACATTTAATGTGATGCCGCAACAGTTTGATCGAAATCGAGCCCCTGCTTTTTCAGCACACTTTTCAGTTTGAGTGCAAGGAAGGCGAGGAATGCAAAGCAGGCTGCAGCAACCAAATAAGAATTATGCAAACCTACAGCACCATCACCTACGGCACCCTGCAAAGGTGGAATAATGGCGCCACCCAGAATCATCATGATAAGCAAAGCCGACCCTTCGCTGGTGTATTTGCCCAAACCACCCACACCCAGCGAGAAGATACAAGGCCACATAATGGAGCAGCACAAACCACCGGCGATGAATGCAAATACAGAAACCAAACCGGTAGTGAACACACCCACCAACATGGCAATGGTAGCGAGGATAGACAAGGTGAGCAATGTTTTCACTGGCTTCTCTTCGCCATAGAAGAAAGCAGCTACGGCAATGGCAATACAGATAGCGTATGGCAGCAGATTGCCCACTTCATTGCCATACAAAACGTTTACACCCAGCACCACGCCAAATGCAATAAATGGCACTACAATGGTGGCAATTTTTTTGGCTGTTTTACCCAGGTTGAAAACACTGATGGCACCCGTCCAGCGACCGATCATAAGGCTACCCCAATACAGCGAAATGTATTGAGAAATTTCACTTTCATCCAAGCCTGTTTCGTTGAAATAACCCGGTGTTTTTAGCAAGGCACCAAAGTTGTTGTCGATGGTTACTTCTACACCAACGTATACAAAAATGCCAATCATGCCATAAATGAGTTGAGGATACTTCATGGCACCCCAACCATCGGGGCTTTTGTTGGCAGCACCATTGCTTATAAACAATACAGCGATAATGAGCACAAACGTAGCCAACAACAATGGCAGTTTAGAAATCTCAGTAAATGTGCCCAGCAAAATGATACCCAAAATACCAATCGTCATTACCACCAACGAACCCGATGCTTTGCTGGCTTTTTCAAAAGGCTCATCGTTTTTGCCATCGGGCAATTTGGAAAATAAAAAGAACAAGGCAACGGCAGCAAACACACCCGCTACAATGAGGTATAAATTATTGATATTGGTAACAGTTACATCTTGCTTTGCACCAATACCACCAAACAGAAAAAAGCTAACGATGATGGGCCCCAGTGTTGTACCCAACGAATTGACACCTCCGCCAAGGTTGAGGCGATGCGAACCGGTAGCTGGATCGCCGAGGCTAATGGCAAAAGGCTGTGCACAGGTTTGCTGCAGCGAAAAGCCCAATGCTACAATAAACAATGAGCCCAGAATAGCATAGTAAGAATTAGCGTTGGCTGAAGGAATGATGAGTAAAGCACCTACAACAGAAATAAAAAGCCCGTAGATAATGCCCCGCTTGTAACCTATTTTGTTTACAATGTCGGTGCCAATCAAATTAGACACTACAAAAAGAATAAGTGACCCAACAAAATAGGCAATGTAAAAAGCTGAACCGAGCAACTGCGATTCAAACTGTGTCAATTCAAAATGAGTTTTACAAAAAGGAATAAGAATACTGTTGGAAGCGGCGATAAATCCCCAAAAAAAGAACACCATAACAAGTGTTCCCAACGCACTGTAATTAGTTGGTTTTGCTGTTTGATTCATAAGGCATCGATTAAATAAGAAGAGGCGTAAATGTAGCCGCTTTTGCAACGCAGAAAAATTTTTTAAGATGGGCTGCACAATGGCAATCTTAGCCTAAATTGTCGGGCCAAGTGTGGTCAATTATTAATAAAATAATTAAGTAGAATAATCTGGATTTTACCAGGCCATTTACAAATGCCTCAATCATGGAAATAGTACACATAAGTGCCGAATGCTACCCCGTAGCCAAAGCCGGCGGGCTGGGCGATGTAGTGGGAGCTTTGCCAAAATACCAACAGCAGTTAGGGCATTTAGCAAAAGTGGTAATGCCCATGTACCGCAGCAAATATTTATACAACCATGAGTGGGAGCTGGTACACGAAAGCGGCACCTACCTGGGCAATACCTGGTTTCGCTACGCCGTCATCAAAGAAAAAACCAATGAGCTGGGTTTTGATTTGTACCTGCTCGACATCAACGGATTGCTCGACCGCGAAAAAGTATATGGGTACGATGATGATACGGAACGCTTCACCGCATTTCAAATAGCCGTGGTGCATTGGCTGGCTACTTGGGAGCACCGTCCCGATGTGGTGCATGTACACGACCACCATACTGGCCTTATCCCCTTCATGATGAAATATTGCTACGCTTATCAGTCTTTGCGTAGCATTAAAACAGTTTTTACCATACACAATGGCCAGTATCAGGGTTGGATGGGTTGGAACAAAAGCCATTACCTGCCCAGTTTCGACAATTGGAAAAGCGGCATGCTCGAATGGAAAGACAGCATCAATGCTTTGGCAGCAGCCGTGAAGTGTGCCGATAAAGTAACGACGGTGAGCCAGAGCTACATGGAAGAATTGCGTATTCAGGCCAATGGATTAGAAGATTTGTTTGAATACGAAAAAGGCAAATGCTCCGGAATCCTCAACGGTATTGATACTGAAGTTTGGGACCCGGAAACCGATCCACTCCTCCCCTACAATTATGGCATTGCTGATGTAGTAGAAGGCAAAGAACTGAACAAGAAATCTGTTTGCCAGCATTTTGGCCTCGATGCAGATAAGCCATTGTTCATTTTCATTGGCCGATTGGTAGGTGAAAAAGCAGCTGAAATTCTTCCATCGGCTATTGGTGAAGCCGCAGCGGAATTCAATGGTGCCCTGAATTTTATTGTGCTCGGCAGTGGCGATCCCAAACTGGAATATGAACTGCAGGCATTGCAGGAACTCATACCCAATCAGATGAGTTGTTACATTGGCTACAACGAAAAACTGGCACACCAGTTGTATGCCGCTGCCGACTTTTTGCTGATGCCCAGCCGGGTAGAACCTTGTGGCCTCAACCAAATGTATGCGTTGCGCTATGGAACCGTGCCCATGGTTCGCAATACCGGCGGTCTTCGGGATACGGTGATAGACATTGGCGCCCCCAATTTTACCGGTTACGGTTTGGTATTTGAACATCCGTCTGTTGGCGATTTAAAACATGCCATTCATCGGGCTGCCTCGTGGTATTTTGAAAAGCCCGACATCTTATTGGCAGCAAGGCAAAAAATGATGGCCATCGACAACAGCTGGACAAAAAGTGCAGCAGCTTATATCGACCTTTACAAATCATAATTGAATAGAACAACGAACATCAATACTCACCTTATAAACTCATTACAATGGCAAAATCAACGGTTGCAGTTATCTTAGGTGGTGGCGCAGGAACCCGGCTTTATCCGCTGACGGCTACCCGAAGCAAACCCGCCGTACCAATTGCGGGCAAGTACAGACTGGTAGATATTCCCATCAGCAACTGTATCAACAGCAGCATAAACCGCATCTGGGTGCTTACACAGTTCAATAGTGCTTCGCTCAATAAGCACATTAAAAACACATATCAGTTCAGCCAGTTTAGCAGCGGCTTTGTAGATATTTTAGCTGCAGAACAAACGCCCGACAACCCAGGTTGGTTTCAGGGAACGGCCGATGCCGTACGCCAAAGCCTTCGCCATATTCAGCAGCACGAATCGGAGTATGTGCTTATCCTCAGCGGCGACCAATTGTATCAGATGGACTTTCAGGAAATGATTGACAAGCATGCCCAATCTGGTGCCGAAATCTCCATTGCTACCATACCCGTTTCAGACCGCGATGCTTCGGAATTTGGAATTATGAAAGTGGATGAAAACGGCGAAATTTCTGCATTCATTGAAAAGCCCAAAAAGGATATTTTACACGAATGGATAAGTGATACTGGAGACGAAATGAAGGCGCAGGGACGTAACTACCTCGCCTCCATGGGCATTTACATTTTCAACAAAAAACTACTGTTCGATCTGCTGTTAGAGGAGTACGAAAAATCAACCGACTTTGGTAAAGAAATCATGCCACAGTCTATTGAGAAGTATAAAGTAATGTCTTACCAATACGATGGCTATTGGACAGACATTGGTAACATTTATTCCTTCTTCGAGGCCAACCTGGCATTAACAGATGAAATTCCGCCTTTCAACCTGTACGATAAAAAGAACATTGTGTACACCCGTGCCCGCATGTTGCCTCCGGCAAAAATCAGCGGCACCACTTTAGAAAAAACAATCATCGCCGAAGCCAGCATCATTAATGCCAGCCGCATAGAAAATAGTGTGATTGGCATCCGGAGCCGCATTGGCCACGGTACCACTATTGTAAGCTGCTACATGATGGGGGCCGATTATTTTGAAACCCTGCAGGAAATTGAAGCATCTAAGCGAACTGGCAAACCCAACATCGGAGTTGGTGAACGCTGCTACCTTAAAAACTGCATCATAGACAAAAACTGCCGCATTGGTGATGATGTAAGAATTATTGGAGGTAGCCATTTAGAAGCAGCCGACCATGCTTTGTACACCGTGAAAGATGGCATAGTGGTATTGAAGAAAAACGCAGTTATTCCAAGCGGCTTCCAATTAATGTAAAGTACAGATGTACATACAACGCCTTGCATTAAAAAAGACCTGCCAGTCAGGTCTTTTTTAATGCAAGAAATAGTTTGTGTAAAAAATACACATTTACAAAAAAATGCTACATTGCGTAGCCGCTTTTAGGTACATTCATTTTAAACAACGATTGCATATGGCAGCTCCTGTCGCTTCTTCTTCGTCGGGCTCGTCGAGCCTCAAACCCATGCTCAATTTTTGGAGCATCTGGAACATCAGCTTTGGTTTTTTAGGTGTGCAAATTGGCTATTCATTGCAAAATGCCAACACCAGCCGCATCCTCTCTGCTATTGGTGCCGACCCGCATCATTTGAGTTTGTTTTGGCTGGCAGCACCGGTAGCGGGGTTGATTGTGCAACCCATTGTTGGTCTTTCCAGTGATAAAACATGGACCCGCCTCGGCCGTCGTATTCCATTCATTTTAGGCGGAGCCATTGTATCGGCAGCCGCCATGTTCTTCATGCCGAATTCTGAAAAATTTGCTTCCCTTTTAGCACCGCTCATCTTCGGAGCTACCATGCTCTTGTTGATGGATACTTCTTTCAACGTAACCATGCAACCCTTCCGGGCATTGGTGAGTGACATGGTGCCCGATAAGCAACGCAACCGCGGTTATGCCATTCAGAGCTTCCTCATCAATTTTGGTGCAGTGGTGGGTTCGCTACTTCCATTTATACTTACCAGCCTTGGCGTGGCCAATGAGCCGGGCGAAGGAGAAAAAGTAGCGCCTACCGTTATCTGGTCTTTTTATTTTGGTGGCGCTGCCTTGCTGCTTACCGTACTTTGGACATCGCTGCGTACAAAAGAATATCCACCTGCTGAGTATGCCAAATACAACAATATATCTGAAGCAGATCAGGCAGAAAAAGTAAGTTTCCTTCAACTGCTGAAAAACATTCCACCCACCATGATGCAATTAGCTGTAACGCAGTTCTTCTCATGGTTTGCATTGTTTTTAATGTGGGTGTACACTACCAACGGCATTGCCCAAAGCATATGGGGCACTACTGATGCGAAGAGTGCTGCCTTCAACGAAGCAGGCAACTGGACAGGTGTGATTTTCGCAGCTTACAGTGTATTTGCAGCACTGTTCTCTTTGGTGCTTACTCCATTGGCCGATAAGTTTGGCCGTCGCAATACCTATGCCCTTTCATTGCTGGCCGGTGGCATTGGTTTGGTATCAATGATGTTCATCAGCAATAAGTATGTGTTGTTTGCATCCATGATTGGTGTAGGCATTTCATGGGCAGCCATCCTTGCCATGCCATATGCTATTCTTTCATCATCATTACCTCCCAAGCAAACGGGTGTGTACATGGGTATTTTCAACGCCACTATTACTATTCCGCAAATTGTAGCTGGCCTCATTGGCGGATTGGCATTAACCGCTTTAGGCGGCAATGCCATTTATGTGATTGGCCTTGCGGGTGCTTCTATGCTCATTGCCGGAGTAATGGCAAGGGTAGTTATCAAAGCAAAAGATTAATTAACCAAACGCTTATACAATGAACATGAAAAAGATAACGAGTCTGCTGTGTGTGTTGCTGTTGCTCTCATGGCAAGCCTTTGCACAAAAAGCACAGCTATACCCTACACACTGGTGGACGGGCATGAAATGGAATCAGGTGCAACTCTTGATTCATCAGGAAGGCATCAATGCATCGGCAGCTACAGTGCAGCTTCAATACCCGGGCGTTACTATCAAAAAAGTAACCCGTGCTGAAAGTCCCAACTATCTGGTGGTAGACATCAGTATTGCGGCTACTGCCAAGCCCGGTGTACTGAATTTTAAAGTAAAAAGTGCAGGCAAAACACAAACCATCCCTTTTACCCTGAAAGCCAGAACCGGCAAATCGGGTAAAGATTTTGCACATGGCGTTACCTCACAAGATTTGGTGTACCTCATTATGCCCGATCGTTTTGCCAATGGCGATGCCAGCAACGACCGCATCCCCGGATACAAGGATACCATTTGCGACCGCAGCAATCCTTCGGCACATCATGGTGGCGATATTCAGGGTGTCATCAATAATATTGGTTATCTGAAAGACATGGGCGTTACCTCCATTTGGATGTGCCCCGTTACTGAAAACGACATGCCATGGAAGCAAGAGCCGGCTGGTGCCATTAGTGGTTATCATGGCTATTGGATTACCAACCACTACGCCATCGACAAACGCTACGGCGGTGCCGATGCCTATAAAAAACTGGTGCGTACTGCTCATGCACAAGGCATGAAAATTATTCAGGATGCCGTGTACAATCATGTGGGTGATGAACACTTCCTGTTTAAGGACAAGCCGTTTGCCGACATGTTCAACAACTGGCCTGCATACACGGGCAGCAACCACCGCGAAGAAGCCTTGTTTGGTGCTTATGCCAGCCAGGCCGATAAAAAAGTAATGCTGGAAGGTTGGTTTACACCGCACCTGCCCGATCTGAATTTGCGCAATCCTTACATGGCCAATTTCATGATTCAAAATGCCATTTGGAGCACTGAAGAATTCATGCTCGATGGCTGGCGGGTAGATACATACAAGTACTGCGATGAGCAATTCATGAACAATGTGAATGCAGCGCTGCTGAAAGAATATCCGACCCTCAGCATTTTTGGCGAAGCTTGGGCCAACTCTGTTCCGGGCAGTGCCTACTTTACCAAAAACAACATGCAGGTGCCTTTTAAACACAACCTGCCGGGCACCACTGATTTCCCCATGCAAAGCGCCATGTTGAGTGCCATCAACCAACCATTTGGCTGGACAGAAGGACTGAACAAATTAATGATGACGCTGAGTCAGGATGTGTTGTATCAGGACCCCAAACTGAATTGCATCTTCCTCGACAACCACGACGTAGACCGTTTTATGACCATGATTGGTGGCGATGAAAAAAAGTATTACATGGGCATTGGCCTGCTGCTCACACAGCGTGGTATTCCACAATTGTACTTTGGCACTGAGATACAAATGAAGAATGATGATGTACAGGGCGATGGTAAAAAACGGAATGATTTTCCCGGTGGCTTTGCAGGTGATGCGCAGAATAAATTTGTAGCGAGTGGAAGAAACGCTGCTGAAAATGCCGCTTATGAGTACGTAAAAAAACTCGCCAATTTCCGCAAGCAATCAAAGGCATTGACACTGGGCAGCACTACCGATTTCTTACCACAGGATGGCGTGTATGTGTACTTCCGCAAGCATGGCAATGAAACGGTGATGTGTATCATCAACCAAAACCAGCAAGACAAAACCATTGCGCTGAACCGCTTTGCAGAAATGACAGGAAACTATCAGCAAGCCACGAACGTGATAACTGGCAGCAACGCCGTATTGCAAGGCGAATGGCGCATTCCTGCACAAACCATGTGGGTGATGCAACTCAAATAATGCCATTTAAGTAGCATATAATAAGGGAACGATTTGGTATCGTTCCCTTTGTTATTAATACACGAGAATGTTTACAAAACCGTATTCCAAAACACCCGCTGTCGTTCTTCTTCTGTGCCCCATTCAAATACTTTCCGCACCTGATCCATCAGTTCTTTCCGGTTAACCTTGGTGGTTTTTCCGGAAGGAATTTTCAGCTCGTTCATCTTCGGCTCTACTAATTCTACTTTCGTAGCAAACCAGGTAATGTAGTAGCGGGGAAAAGCCAAACCTAAAATCATACCGGGCAAACCATTGTACAATTCCGGGCCACCCGGCACTGCTATCTGATCAGTATAAAATGCAACTACATACAAGGAATCGAAAAACTTACCTACAGCCTTTCGGCAATCAAAACCTGCAATGGTGCGGGTTTCGTCGGTAATGCGCCATTCGATATTCAAGGCACTATCCTGCACCAAAAACTTTTTTTCAAACACTTGCTTGTAGGCGGTTGATTGCATGGCCATCAGGTTGTGCAAAACCACATCTTCTTCCCCTCCGGATGAACCCCAGAAGTCTTTCCATTTATCATCGGGCACTTCACGGCCACGTCTGTAAAAAGTTTTCGTACTATCAAACATTAAATCGTAATACTGTACCCGATATGGTGGAAGTCGGTCCTTCAGTTCACGGGTCCATGCATTGTCTTCAATCCACTTGTGCATGTTTGTTTTTTTCTCAAACTCAATTTTGCCGGTCGACAAAAAACGGGTTTGTGCCAATGTCGGCAGCAACATGCAGCTGAGCATTACAGTGAGTAAGCTGTGTTTTATAGCAGTTCTAGATAGCATATTGAATGTTGATGCTGTGAATAATGAATGTGATTACCAGTTGTCTTCTTCCGCTTTTTGCGGGCCTTTGTTAAACGACCAGCTAAACGTAACCATCCAGTAGCGGCGAATGACATCGTAGGTTCTTTCTGACACAAAGTTGGAGCTGATGTTTCTTCTGAAACCGATGTTTTGATTCAGCAGGTCTCTTACGCTAAAGCCCATCTTTACATCCTTCTTCTTGAAAATCTTTTTCTCAACAGAAGCATTCCAGATAAAAGCATTGTTGTTTTGATCAAACACCGATGTACGCTGGCGCCAGTTGTAGTCAAAGTCGGTATTGAATACAATTTTCGCAGGCAAATCAATATTGGCCGACATGCCTACAACACCGGTCCAGTAGGTGGTATTGATATCAGGACGAATAGAGCTTTTGCTACTGTTGTAGGTGAAGCGCTGATTGAAACTCAGGTCGTATTTATCGTCTTTAGACTTACGCAGGTTATACCCAAATTCTAAAGCTGTAGAGTTGGTGCGGTTTTCGATGCCGTTTACAAAATTGGTGAAGCGGTTGATGCTCGGGTCGAAGCTCAAATCAACTTGAATATCGGGCTTTTTAATTTTGAAGTTATATCCCATGTAAGCGCCAAAACTGTAGTTGCCGTTCACGTTCACCGTTTGCGAAGTGCGTTTGCCAAATGCATCCACTACATCTTTTGTACTAAAGGCATTGCTGGTAGGATTGAACCACGCTCCCATCCACATGCCTGTATTCGACAGTACTTTCCAGAAGTTGTAGTTGAGAGAAAAGCGATGATTGAATGACTGCAGTAAGTTGGGGTTACCAATTTGAATGTTAAGCGGATCATTGTTGTCAGCTACAGGTTGCAACTGGTTGGCCGATGGTGCCTGTGTGCTACCATTGTACGAAAGGCGAACACGGCTATACTGTCCTAGTTTGTAGGATGCTTCGGCACGGGGAAAGAAGTTGGTGAAGTTGTAATGACGGGTGGTATCTCTGAAACGATCATCCTGACGCCAATCGGTAAATGCGACATCGCCACCGAAGCCAAACTGAAAGAGCTTGCCGCTGTAGCGATAGCCGGCACCTGTGCGGTTTGTAATCGTCTTAAATTTAAAGTCGTTAGAAAACACACTATCCAAATCATCGTATTTACCAGCCAGTTTATTATAGCTCAACCGCTGCTGATTGCTCACACTTTGGTTAATGCCATAATTGATTTCAAGAATACCTTTTTTACCAATGGGCTCTGAGTAAGCCAATCTTGCATTCACCGCATTAGAACGGGTGGTATTGAGTTTTTTCTGATCAATAGTGTCTTTGCTATACAAGCCCGATGCATTGTAAAATTCGTTGTAGGTTAGCAGCAATCCATCGGAGTTATTGTCGCTGTACTGATTGCCCAAATTGGCAGAGAAGGTTCTGCCCTTCTTTTTAAACTTGAGCTTGTACAATGCTGTTCCGTTGAACTGTGCCTGCGTACCAGCACCTTGTGTAGTACGATCACTTTTATTCACCGGCAACTGCTTGCCCGTGAGTGCTTCGCTAAATGTGCGGCTGTAGTTGCTGCTTTCGCCATAGCTGCCATTCAAGTCGAACGTGATGGATTGCATGCTATCGATAAACAACTCCGAACGAATGAGGCCTTTATGCCGCCAACGACTGGCTTCGTTTTGTGCCCGCTGGTTATTGAAGAATTGCGTGTCGGGCAAAATGTTTTGCGTGGTATTGTAGGAGTTGGCAACTGTTTTAATTTTTTGATACCTGTATGCACCGGTTACATTGCTTCGGTTTTCATTCCACTTGTTGGCGTAGCTGGTACCAAGCGTCCAGCTGCTGGGCAAGCCTTCGCCATAGTAACCGCCCGTGCCGCCAAATTCATCGCCACTGCTCCACATCATTACACTGCCATCATCACCTACTTGCGTTTGTGTACTCATATTGCCACCAAACTGGCTCTCTTCGCTCCAGCCCAACGAGTTGTTGTTGGTGTTGGCCATAATGCCATACACACTCAACTTTCGTTTGTCTTTAAAAGCATTGAGCATGGCCTGGTTTTCCCATCGGTTGGGCAAACCTCCCGCCAGTTTTACTTTACCGAAATAGCCTTTCTTAAATTCGTCTTTCAGTTTCAGGTTGATGGTCTTTTGCGTTTGCCCATCATCTACACCAGTGAATGTTGCCTGATCACTTTTTTTGTCAAACACCTGCACTTCTTTTACTGCCAACGCCTGCAAATTGCGGGTGGCCAGTGTTGGGTCATCGCCAAAAAACTCATCGCCATCCACCAACACTTTCTGCACTTTTTGACCTTGCGCCGTTATCTCACCTTTCTGGTTGACACTCAGGCCGGGCAAGCGTTTCAGCAAATCTTCCACGGTGGCACCTTCCCTTGTTTTAAAGCTATCTGCCACAAAAGCAAGAGTGTCTCCTTTCATACGAACGGCACTGCCACGTACCACAACGGTTTGCAGCAATACAGCCTTCGTTATCATGTTTACAAGACCCAAATCCTGCGATGATTGCAGGTCTACAAAATCGGCATAGTCGGCATAGCCAGGATAACTGATGAGCAAAATGTACTTGCCCTGTACCGGGACGGGCAAACGAAATTTGCCGTCGGGCGTGGAGCGTACAAATTTCAGCAGCACAGAATCTTTTGCCCTGAGCAAGGCAATGGTGGCTTTGGAGAGTTGTATGTTTTCGGAAGTATCGCTAACCGTACCGGTTAGTTCAATGTTTTGGGCTACAGCAGAAAAGGCAAAGAATAACAATGCCAGCAGCAGTTTGGCTTTTATCATAGGTTGGTGTGTTGGTGCAAGGGCGCTGTACAAACGCCTTTGCGCCGACTAAAGTATATGACTAAAACCTTCGTTACTGTTAAAAGAAGGTTTTTACTGCTATGTTTGGATAAACGGCCGATATCCGTGATTACATGCGGGCGGGCACAGCTATGCCCAGCACCTGCATACTGTTTTGAATAACATGCGCAGTGAGTGCACAAATATGCAAACGTAATTGCCTGGCTGCTTCATTCTCTGCTTTTGTAATAGAATGACGGGCATAAAATGAATTGAACTGACTGGCCAATGTAAATGCATAAATAGCTACCAGTGACGGATTCATTTCGGCACATGCGTTGTGCAATACTTGTGGAAACTGTTCCAGCAAAACGATGAGCTGTTTTTCTAAAGGCTGCAACACTGTATCCGCAGCTAATGAAGCAGGAGCAGTGGGCTGCTCCCAGCTTGCTTTGCGCAAGGCACTTTGTATACGGGCAAATGAATATTGTACAAAAGGCCCGGTGAAACCATGAAAGTCGATTGACTCTTCAGGGTTGAAAACCATCCGTTTTTTAGGATCTACCCGCAGCAAGAAAAACTTCAACGCACCCAAACCGAGTGTGTGATACAATTGCTGCAATTCCTCTTGTGTAAAGCCTTCTACTTTACCCAGTTCTTCTGTTTTAGCAGCGGCTACTTTTTCCATTTCATCGCAAAGGTCATCGGCGTCTACCACTGTGCCTTCGCGACTTTTCATACGGCCGGTGGGCAGGTCTACCATGCCGTAGCTCAGGTGATGTATGCCATCGGCAAAGGGCATACCCAGCTTTTTACAAATCAACTGCAATACATGCATGTGATAGTTTTGCTCATCGCCAATCACATAAATGCTTTGCTCCATCGGGTAGTCTTCGTACTTGCGTTTGGCCAGGCCTATGTCTTGCGTAATGTATACGCTGGTGCCATCCTTCCGCAGCACCAGTTTTTCATCAAGGCCTTCTGCAGTCAGGTCAATCCATACACTGCCGTCTTCTTTTTTATAAAACACGCCGCTGGCCAATCCTTCATCTACATATTGCTTGCCCAACAGATAGGTTTCGCTTTCGTAGTAAATGGTTTGAAAATCGCTGCCGATACGTTTGTAGGTGGTATCAAAGCCAGCATACACCCAGCCGTTCATCATGCGCCAGATATTCACGGTTTCTTCATCGCCTTGCTCCCATTTGAGCAGCATTTGGCGAACCTCTTGCATCAATGTGGTTGCATTTCGGGCAATGTCTTTTAGCTCGTCTGTTATCTCTGCTTTCTTTTCAGCTGGCAAACCGGCTTCCTGTAATTTTTGAAAGAGCAACGTTGCTTTGGCAGCAATGGCTTCATCCAGAGCAGCAATGCTTTCGCCTGCCAGCAGTTGCTCTTGTAGTGGAGCTGCTTCTTTGCGTAAGGCATTTTCAAACTGCACATAAAAATCGCCCACCAGGTGGTCGCCTTTCTTGCCTGTGCTCTCAGGTGTAGCACCGTTGCCAAACTTTTGCCAGGCCAGCATGCTTTTACAAATGTGCACACCACGGTCGTTTACAATGCAGGTTTTGCGTACATCGTAGCCATTCCATTTGTAGAGTTCAGCAATGCTCCATCCCAAAAAATTATTGCGCAAATGGCCAAGGTGCAGCGGCTTGTTGGTATTGGGCGATGAATATTCCACCATCACTTTTTTGCCATTGCCGGCATGGCGACCATAGTCAGGCTGATAGTGATTTTCCAAAAAATGAATCCAGTAAGCATCGGCCACACTCAGGTTCAAAAAACCTTTGATCACATTGAAAGCGGTGAGGTTTTCCTCGCTGTTGGCCAGCATCCATGCACCCATTTCCTGGCCCATGGCTTCGGGCGATTTGCGGGCCTGTTTTACATATTGAAACAGAACAATGGTATAATCTCCCTCAAATTCGGGCTTGGTTTCGTTGATAGTGACCTGTGCCGCATCGGTTTCTATCCCGTACAGCGCTTGCAGTGCTTGAGCGGCCAGTGCTTTCAGGTATTGAGCTATTTGCATAAAAGTATTTTTTGGAAAACCTGCCGGCACTGCCCCCAAAAACAGTGGCCATACAGGGGCTGCAAATGTATTGCAATCCGGCTACCTTTGGCCCCGCTTATGCTGGCAAGAATCATTACGCAAATACTCGATTGGATTTACCCCTTGTTTGGGCGATTGATGCCCAAGCAAACCTTTTATTATGCTGCCTGCGGTGGCGGTAATACCTTGCTGGGGCTGGTTATTTTTTTTGTATGCGAAAACTATGTGTTTGATAAACAACCGGTAGACCTGTTGCTGGTAGTGCTCAAATCGCACAAGGCTGCTATGGTAGCCTCGTTCCTGTTTTCATTTCCTACAGGGTTTTACCTGGCCAAAAATGTAGTATTTAGTGGCAGCACCATGCGGGGCAGGCATCAACTGTTCCGGTATTTTGTAACCAATATGGTGAGCCTGCTGCTCAACTACATCAACCTGACGGTGATGGTAGACTGGCTGGCCTTTTATCCCACCATTGCGCAGGTCATCAACACGGTGATTGTGGTTATTTTCAGTTATCTCTTGCAAAAACATTTTGCGTTTCGCAAAAGCAAACAGCCTGTTACTTCAAAAACTGTTTGAGTAATTGCTGCGCTTCAATGTTGAGAAATAGCTTTCCTTCTGCTGCACCCTGAATAAATAAACCATTGGCGGCGGCTTCAATTTTTTCAAGCACAAATCGGTTCACGTAACCTTTGCTTTGTATGCCGGGATATACTTCGCGGTTCATTTGCTCCGCAATGGCCGTGGTCATCTCCGTCATCTTTTCTGTAAAGTTGAAACGGGAATAGTCTTTTAATTTATTGGTGATGGTGCCATCCAGCAGATAGCTGGCCGATTTTACCAACCATTGTTTCGATTCAATATGGTAATCGAGTGAATCCATGTAGAGTTCCTGTTTCAGCATGTCCCATTTGGGAATGCCTTCCAAAAAGAAAACACCTTTAGCCGCTTTGGAAACATACACTTTCAAAAACATTTTTCGCCCACCGCCCTGCATGCGAACGGAATCAATACGCACTGTTTTTTTAAACAAGCCTTTGCCTGCAGTAAATTCTTTACCTGCAATGTTTGTATTCATCAATGTGCTCAGCGAATCGTAATGCAAATTTTGGGCTATGAATAAACGGAAGCCACTGCGTTGTTTAAAATCGGTAAGATTGGGCAATGGCTTTTTGGCCATATCTGGTGCGGCTTTCAACTCGGGGCGGGCACTCAGGCCAACACTTACAAACATAGAATCACGCACCAACTGTATTTGGCTAATGCGGATGGCAGAAGGCTGCACACTCAGGTAGCCAAAGCCGGGCAAACCATAAGGCACCTGCAAACTGTCCCATGCAATTTTCAGGTAAGGCTTCAGGCTGAACTGCTCCATCTGTTTTGTAAAACCTTTGATGGATGCATCGAGCTCTGCTTTTAACTGACTGGCTACCGTTTGCGTAATGTCTTTCCCGAAAAAACATACTTCGCATTTATCAACGGCAGTTGGATTTACGCTATTGACTACCATACCCAGGCGGAAGTCGGGCAACACTTTCAATTGAATCACAAAGCCAGCATCAATGCGGCGGGGCTTTTCGCTGCCAAAGCCGCAGCTGCAAGCCGGTGTCCACGGCGTGTTGCCAATGCCGGTACATACTCTTGTACTACCCCGCACTCCATAGTACCCGCTAAAGCTAACGTACAACACATTGTTGACGGCTTTGAACTGCATGGGGCCACGCACAAACCGATACTGATACCGCACACTGCAGCCATCCATTACCCAATCGTTGGGATAATTGGGCGACGTGTACAACGTATCAATAAACTGATTGGCAAACTGAAAAATAGGCCGCAAATCCATGCGAATAGGTATGTCGATTTCGCTTTGCGGCAGTGAATTAATCACCACCGCATTTTTAGTAGCAGTATCGGGCGGCGGCGGTGCTACCACATCCTGAGCCGCTACAAATCCTATTGAAAAAGCGGCCAAAAGGGCCAGCATTATAATCCTGCGAAACATGAAATGAATATCTGTTTTCTTTACTTGCAAAAAATAAAACTGCGTTGATTTAACGAATACGCAACGCACTATCTATGCTATGCTTATACAACGGCGAAGCCGCAATATCATTGTGGTTGGCACCGGGTATCATGTAAAAAACATCGTTGGGTTTGAGCCGCGGCAACAGTGTGGCGGCTTCACTCATGGGTATGAGTTCATCATGAGTGCCATGCCAAAGCAAGATGGGTGCCGTGATGTTGTCGAGATAGTCTTCGGTGGTCAAATCATCCTGCATCAATACAGGCACCGGATACATAAATAAAAACTCCTGCGTTAATGCAGACAAAGATGCATAAGGCGTTTCGAGCATCAGCAGTTTACAATCCCTTTTTGTAGCCAGGTAGGCCGCAACACCACTGCCCAACGATTTGCCATAAAGTACAATAGAATCAGCAGCGTATTGTGTAAGTGCCAGCTTATGCAATTGCATGCTCAGTTCTTTCAGAATGGCTACGTTTGTTTCGCCGCTGGAGCGGCCAAACCCCGGATAGTCGGGCATCCAGCATTCGTACCCAAGGCTGGTAAAATAAGGGGCGTACCGGGCATAGTGTTCTACATTTTTTCTGTTGCCATGAAAGAATAACACCACCCCTTTGGGCTGTACATCGGCGGGTAAAAATTTCACTACATCAATTACTGTAGCCGAGTCGAACGGTAATTGAACCGTGCTATGCGGTTGCTGAGCTGCAAATGAAAAACGGTGTTTTTCATCCAGTTTTTTAGGATGGAAATACAACGACTGCTGGTAGAAATAATACAAGCCGCCCAACACCAGGTAAGCCAGCAACAGATATTTGACAATGCCTTTCACCGCCGCAAGGTAAATTAGTCGAGCAGTATATCTCTGATGAAATTGTGGTAGGCAGGAAAAGCCGTAAGGTTGTTGTGCCCGCCGCCCACAATACGAATGAGGGTGATGCCCTGTGGATGTAGCCGCTGCAAGGCTTCGCTTTGTGCAATGGGAATGAGCCGGTCTTTGGTGCCGTGCAAAATGTATGTGTGGCATTGCACCTGTGTTATCCATTTATCGGTACGCAGGTGAAACCGCAGCAGCCAGCGGTGAGGCAAAATAGGCATGAGCCGCTCCGCCACTTTTCTGAAACTGTAATACGGCGCATCTAAAATGAGGTACCGTGGATTGTTGTCGCTGGCTATTTTGGCAGCAAAGCCGCTGCCCATACTTCGCCCGTATACAATCAGGTGATCTTCGTGGTAATTTACTGCCAGCGTTTCGTACACAAACTGCATGTCGGCCAGCATCTTTTTTTCGTTGCGTTTGCCGGTGCTTTTACCAAATCCACGATAATCAACCAGCACCACATCGTATTGGTAGCGAAAAAAATCACGGGCATATTTTCCCCACCCTTTAATGCTGCGGCTATTGCCATGAAAATACAAGATGAGCCCCTTGGGTTTGGGTACGTAAAAATGCAACCCGTTGATGGTAACGCCCTGCTCCGGTTCGAAGTTGAGCTCCCGAAAAGGTGCATCGTATTTATAAGCAAAATTGGCGGGTAGCTTTTCGGGTTTGAAAATGAAACGCTCCTGCACCAGGTACACAATTACCGCCAGCACCACGTAAATGATGCCCGCTATCCACCAGGCCGAAATAGACAGTAATACCAAGTGATTGCAATTGAGTACCGTTTAAAAATAACTATATCCTTTAAGCCGGATTGTTTTTTTACAAAGGCAGGCCCAACTGACGGATGGCTGTAAGCCCGCCCGATAAATTGTACAGGTTGTGCATGCCGTATTTTTCCTGCAGGCGTTGTATGATAATGGCACTTCGAACACCCCTGCGGCAATACACCACCAACGGTTTATCTGCCGGCAGTTCCTGTTGGCGTTTCAGCACTTCATCCATGGGTATCCATTCGCCGCCAATATGGTCGTGCTGGCGTTCGTCTTCTTCACGTACATCTAGCAGTGCAAAGGGCCGCTGTGCCTGCATCCAGGCCATTAGTTCGTAGGGTGAAATGTCCTGTAACTTACTCATCGTTATTAATACGGTGCAGGTTGAGGTTAGGTGCCGGCGATACAATCAGCGGAAACTTTTCAATTTGTACATAGCTGGTATCGAGGCCAAAACCTTTTTCTTCGCTCAGGCTAATGTCTTTGATAGCGAAGTAAGTTTTCATAATCAGGCTTTCCACAAATGGCAGCTGGTTATCGGCACTCAGGTATTTTTCCATTACAATGAACTGGAAGTCGCCCACCACATTGTTGCGTTCCAAACTTTCGTAGCGGCTGGTAATGTTCACTTCTTTGTTTTCTACCAGGTCTTCTATGACCTTGCGAAACAGCATGTTGATGCGTGGTTCCATACGGAAACCCAATCGGAATTCTACACGAATAATATCGTTGGGAATAATGTGGTCTACCTGATACTCGCAGGTGTACGGATCATCCAGTGTATCTACGTGTACAAACCAATAAATATCGGCCCGTTTGGGTTTGCGGTTGAGGATGGAGTAAATGATTTTGTGCTCAATTTCTTTAGGATTATTGGCACTGGTGAGGTAGATAAGATGGGTGGCATACTTAGGCACACTCTTATCATTACTCAACTCTTGTATTTGCGGAATGTAGTTTTCCAGCCGCACAAATTCCACATAGCGGTTTTTGATTTTGCGGGCCCGGTACCACACATACATCACCAGGAAAATACACATGCCAATGATAAGTGTAACGTAACCACCATGCATGAATTTTTCGAGCAAGGCAATGAGAAACGCCACTTCGATAATGAAGTAACTAACCAGAAACAGGTAAATAAATTTCGACTTTACCCGATGCAGCACCAGATAGTTCGCAAACAAAATGGTGGTAGCAATCATGGTCATTACAATGGCTAAACCATAAGCGGCTTCCATTTTTGATGACTCACGGAAATACAACACCACACCCAAACAGCCCAAAAACAAAAACAGGTTGATGGCAGGAATGAAAAGTTGTCCTTTGGCTTCGGATGGATAGCGGATTTTGAATTTAGGCCAGAGGTTGAGGCGCATGGCTTCACTAATTAAAGTAAATGAACCCGAAATCATGGCCTGGCTGGCAATGATGGCCGCCGTGGTAGCTATGATTACACCAACCAATACGAACCAGTGCGGCATTAAATCATAAAAGGCATTGACATTATATTGCGCTTTTGTGGCTTCATCTATAAGCATACCCTTGCGGTGTGCCAGTAGGTAAGCCCCCTGACCAAAGTAGTTGAGCAACAAACTCGTTTTTACAAAAGCCCATGAAATACGAATGTTGCCACGGCCGCAATGGCCCAAATCGCTGTACAAAGCTTCGGCACCTGTGGTACACAGAAATACAGCACCCAACAACCAAAATCCATTTGGGTAAGTAATGAGCAGCTTAATGCCATAGTATGGATTGAAAGCTTTTAAAATGGCAAAGTCATCTGCAATGTGAACGGCTCCTAATACAGCCAGCATGCTGAACCATACAAACATAACTGGCCCAAAAAAGCGGCCAATAGAATGCGTACCAAACTGCTGCGTCAGAAAGAACAGCACCATGATACTTATCACTATGATGACAATAGTATCTGTAGTAATATCGTGCAAGGCCGGAAGTTTGGCCAAACCTTCTACCGCAGAAGTTATGGAAATGGGTGGCGTAATAATACCATCTGCCAGCAAGGCGGCTCCGCCAATCATGGCGGGTATCACCAACCACTTTTTGCGTCTTCGCACCAAGGCGTATAAAGAAAAAGTGCCTCCTTCCCCATTGTTATCCGCACGGAGAATGAGTATGACATACTTCACCGTGGTTTGTAACGTAAGAGTCCAGATGATGCAGGAAAGTGCCCCAACAATGAGCTCTTCTGTAATTACCCTTCCTGAAATAATGGAGTTGAAAACGTACAGCGGAGAAGTACCGATGTCGCCGTAAATGATACCCAGTGCCACCAGCAGGCCGGCTGCGGATACCTTGTTAATGTGACTACCCACGAGAGTTGTTCTGATAAGTGAACAACAAATGTATAGGTGAAATGAAATTCGCAACAACTATTCGTTGATCAAGCTTCAGTTTCTGTTGAACGGCAGCTTGGATGAATGCTGTACTTTCGTGCACATGAACCGATTTTTCCGTTGGGGATGGCTGCCCTTGCTGCTGCTACTGGCAGCCTGCAGCAGCTACGAAGCGCCAGAAAGCGGCATCGATTGTGGCCGTCAGTTTATCAATGCCACCTATCAGGGCAACTTTAAACGTGCCAAACAATTGCTGGCACCGGGCGGTTCCAATGAAGAACTACTCAACACTCGTTTTGAGCAACCCTTCCGTAGCCTCGATGGGTTTGGGAAAGAACGGCTTTCGCAATCTTCCATAGTCATTATTTCCATCAAAACCCTGAGCGAAAATGAAGTACAGGTGACTTATCAAAATGCATACGACAACCAGCCAAAAACCCTGCAATGTGTTCAGCAAGGCGAACAGTGGTTAATCAATCTTTCTTTTACCTTTCCTCAGTAATGATGATGGGCATCAGTATTTACCATATTTTTTTAGTGGCCATGGGTGGCATGCTGGGCAGTGTGCTGCGTTTTATAGCCGGCACTTTCATTATGCAAAAAGCTGGCACCGCTTTCCCGTGGGGTACATTTGCCGTTAACATTGCCGGCTCATTGCTCATTGGCTGGGTGGCCGGGCAAGCGGCTAAGCACCCGGGCTTTCAAGCATGGCAACTATTGCTGGCTACCGGATTTTGTGGGGGGGTCACCACGTTTTCAGCACTCAGCAATGAAAGTTTGCAAATGCTGAGGCAACAGCAATACGGTTTACTGAGTTTATATATTAGCGCTTCATTAATTTTAGGCATCGGCGCAGCCGCATTAGGATTTACTTTATCAAAATAAACTATGACTTCAAACACTTACGTTCATCACCCCTGGCACGGCGTTCCTTATGGCGATGCAGCCCCCCGTACCGTAAATGCCATTATCGAAATTCCGCAAGGCAGCAGGGCCAAGTATGAAATCGACAAAGAAACCGGCCTGTTGAAACTCGACAGGGTTATTTATTCCAGCTTCTATTATCCTACGAACTATGGCTTTATACCACAGAGCTACGGCGATGATAAAGACCCGCTGGATATTCTCGTTCTCAGCAGCATCAGCGTACAGCCATTGTGTATTGTAGAAGCCAAAGTAATTGGTGTGATGCAAATGATTGATGGTGGCGATGCCGATGATAAAATTATTGCGGTAGCGGCCAACGATATGAGTGTAAACCACATCAACAACATTGAAGAACTGGGCCCGCATTTCTTTAAAGAACTGCGTCAGTTTTTTGAGGACTACAAGAAACTCGAAAACAAGAGTGTGCAGGTAGAAGACTTTGGCGATAAAGCCACTGCCCTGCAAATCATCAATGCCAGCATTGAAGCATACAAAGTGAAATTTGGCTCTTAATCATTGCCATTTCTCTTACATACAAAAGCGACCAGCATTTAGTGTTGGTCGCTTTTTTTGTGAGCTCACTTCGAGGTTAAATGTTTCGCACAGAGGGCACAGAGCACACAAAGTAGTTTATTAAAATCCGTGTGCATACGCCCTCATCCTCTGCTTTCGCAGGCCTCCCGGCCTGTGACGTATGGTTACTCATTTACCCATTCAGCCAGACCTCATAATGCCGCCCTTTCAGGGCTTGCTTCAAAATCCGTGTACATCCGTCTTCATCCGCAAAATCCGCAGCCCATTTTCCGCGGCCCATCATCAGAAATACCTTTTCAACAACCGCAGGTGGTGTGTACGGCGGCCGCTTTCGGCATGAATGATGCCTTCATTGTCGATGGGATCGATACGCACCACACCCGATGCATGCAATATTTGATGGTCGTTGAGCATAATACCTACATGCGTAATGCGGCCTTCGTCATTGTCGAAAAAGGCAAGATCGCCGGGCTTTGCTTCCTGCAAAAAACCAATGGCATCGCCGCCCTCGGCCTGCTGCCAGGCATCGCGGGGCACAAACATGCCGTTTTGCTTGAATACCATTTGCACAAAGCCACTGCAATCAATACCCCAAATGCTTTTGCCACCCCACAGGTATGGCGTACCGAGGTATTGCATGGCACAGGTTAGGATGGCTTCGCTGTTGGGCGTGGTTGGTTCCAGCGGCATCAGCGGCAAAGGGTGATGGTAAAGGATATTGTATCCGGGCAATGCCAACGCTTCTCGGTTTACTTTACCCCTGCCACTGGCGGGAAAGTAACACTCACTGCCCGGCGACAAACGCAACGGCCGGTCATTTACCCATACATGTGCATCGAGGGGGGCTGTGCATACCATGCTTTCATCGAACATACCAGCTTCCAGCGGTACCAGTTGTGTAGCCTGCACCCAGCCTTCGTAGCCATCGTAGCGGCTGCGTACCTGGTAAAAATCGCCTTCACTGTTCAATATGTCGCATTGCTCACCAAACAGCAACTGGCTCACCATTTCGGAGCGGTGTGCTGCCTGTGCCCGCATGGGCGCCACCGACACTATATTGATGCACATCATACCACACAAAGTTTGCTGCAATAATAAACTAGTGCCACACCGCCGTGCATATCTATTTAAGCAGATTGCCGTGGCGTGTGTGGATTTTTCCTTTATTTACATCTCTCTGAAAAGCTTTTGCCCGTGGCCGAATCTCCACAACAGTTTTCTGACCAAACCTTGCTGCAACTGTACAAAGACAGTGGCAACAACCAGTATGCCGGCATCTTGCTGCAGCGCTACACCCTGCTGCTGTTTGGTGTGTGCATGAAGTACCTGAAAGATGAAGAAGAAGCCAAAGATGCCGTGCAGCAGGTGTTTATAAAAGCACTGGGCGAAATGGGGAAATACGACATCACCTATTTCAAAAGCTGGATATATACCGTGGCCCGCAACCACTGCCTGATGGCGCTACGCAAAACCCACCGCATAGTACCCGAAGACAGTGTGGGCGAAATAGCCGACCACGACCAGTACGAAGCCAAACAACAAGGCCAGCAAAAAGAACAACTGCTGGTATGGATAGAAGAAGGCCTGCAGCAATTGCAAGAGCCGCAAAAGCTTTGTGTAACTTTGTTTTACCTGCAAAAGCAAAGCTATCAGCAGATAGCCGACCAAACAGGCCACAGCCTGATGCAGGTAAAAAGCGCCATACAAAACGGCAAACGCAACATTAAAATTTGGGTGGAAAAACAACGTCAACATCATGCATCCTGATTTGCTCAACATATTAGCCAACACCGATCAGCCCATCGACAATGAGCAGCTCATTGCGTACCTCACGGGCAAGTTGTCGCCTGCCGAAAGCCAGCAGGTAGAAGCGCAGCTATCGGCCGCCGGTATAGATGCAGAAGCACTGGAAGGCCTGATGATGTTACAAGACCGCAAACGCCTGCCGGCCATACAGCATGAGCTGGATATGTTTTTGAAAGCCCAAACCAGCCAGCCCAGCAAACGCAAGCATAAAACAATGCAGGTGAACTGGCTGTGGCTCTCGCTGGCTACCCTGCTGCTGATAGCAATGGCCGTACTGGCCTGGTATGCTGTGCATTTTTTGCAGGGGAAATAAATAAGCTTGCTACTCCGTTTTTCATTGTTCGTTGCAGCCAGCAGGTTGCAGGAATATTCCTATGCGTTGAACAATTGAAAAGGCTTAAGGCAATGTGGATTGGCTTACAATGAAGATTGATTTTCAAAGTGGAGAATGTGGTGAGTGTCGGCTATTTTTGAGTTGTGCGTCATTTTTCCATGAAATTACAGACTACTTACATATTGTTTTCATTGACTGTTCTGTTTAGCTGCAAGACAGTACATAATCCAAACTTCATTAAATCAAAGAAGGAGAAGCACATCATGTTAACTGGTGCTCCTAAACCTCATGTTCTTTTCTTCCTTGAAAGTTGCGACACGCTGAAATTTAGTAGCCATGACATTTATTCAATGCTTGACAATAACATAAAAAAACAGATTAAGAGCCAAGGCTATTTGACCAGTCAGACATGGCAAGACCTTGCGAACATCATGAAGAACCAAAGCAGAGATACCCTTGTTTCTCAGAATTTATCTTCAGTTGACGACAAAACAATCAGTGGCATTTTGGATATTTGGGTAGTAAGAGAACTGCTGTTAAAAGGACAAGCCATAGTAGCTTTAAAAGGTGAGACGAACATTCCAAAAAGATTGAAGTATGTTTTCCTGCGTGACAATTTAGGTGGTCAGCAAGGAAACTTTTACACGGACGACAACAAATTGATTTACTCGACTGTCATTGCTTTTGGTGAATAAAACGAACGCACAACAAAAGTATTTGCAAAAGCAGGGCTGAACAATGTAACATCAGCTATGTGCAAGCATCAGCAGTAGTTCCAGCTCGACGTACAATTTTCAGCTTTAGTTCATAACTTCATCTTCAATATTTTTAAATGGGCATTTGTACCTGGCAGACGAGCAATGGATCCCCTGCCTTCGCAAATACTCGAACGTTACCTCTATTTCTAATACGAAGTATTTAGCCACAATCCCAGCCCTAAGGCTGGGATGGCAGCTGTCCGATTTTTTTCCCGGCAACCTCTCCCGCAGTGCCCGCAGCGTAGCAATACATCATTGGTGGCTAAAGCCAACTACGGACACCATCATTTTGCCTACGGCTTAAAAGCCGTGGCTATGCATAGGCAACCCACAAACTGTCGCAGGCCTCCCGGCCTGTGACGGGCACGTTACTCAGCCAGCACTACAACAGGCAACAGCACTCACCGCAAGTGTAGTAACTACTATTCTCTGGCCCGGAGGCCTGCGAAGGTGTCCTAAGTTTACTTTCCAGCAACGGCTCCCTCAAAGCTGATTGCGTAGCAATAAACCATGGGTGACAACAGCATCAAGTATCGCCCTCCGTTTCTTTCATGCCCAGAAAGTGAAATCCAATAAGCCAACTTCAATGCGCAACTTGCATTGCAGGCGACTTTGCAGGAAACAAACTGTTTTAAAGCGGCTTTTCTCTTCAATCAGGCGTTGTTGCCCGGAATCTTTTTTTGCCATCAGCTTATAAAAAATACCGCCTGCACGGTATAGGGAGGCTTTGCGGTCAAGAATACATTCGCCGAAACAACAGTAAACTGTATGAAAAGACTTTGCCTCATTGCCACCCTGCTCCTTTGCATGAGCGGTGTGTGGGCCAACAACATTACCGTTTCCAATACCAACTTATCTGGCCAAAACACGGTCAGCGATTTTACGCTGATTAATTTTGATGTGGCTTGGGAAAACAGTTGGCGTACCAGCACCAACGAAAGCAACTACGATGGTGCCTGGATTTTTGTAAAGTTCAGAAAAAACGGTACCAGCGACTGGAGGCATTGCACCATTTCCTCTACCGGAAACACCCCTGCAAGTGGTGCAACTTTTTTCATTCCTTCGGATAATAAAGGTGCTTTTATTTACCGCAATGCCAATGGAATTGGCAACGTAAACTACACCGGCAACAAACTTCAGTGGAATTATGGTGCAGATGGATTGCTGGACAATGAAACAGTGGAGGTTAGAGTATTTGCGTTGGAGATGGTTTATATTCCGCAGGGTTCCTTTCAATTAGGCAGTGGCGGTACAGAAACACACAACTTCCGAAATGGAACCGTACAAGCACCCTACCTGGTGGCCAGCAACGCCGCCATTACTTTGGGTACCAGTGCAGGTACGCTAAATCCCAATGGCGCAGGCACGGCCAGTGGCACTTTACCCATTGCTTTTCCGAAAGGTTTTAATGCTTTCTGGATCATGAAGTACGAAATCAGCCAGCAGCAATATGCGGATTTTTTAAACCATATTGATGAGGCCAGGGCCACAACAAATGCTGCCAGTAGTGCTGAAATCAACGGCACACATCCAAACCTTGTAGCACAACAGCCCGAACGGGCAATTGGCAGCCTGAACACGGCACGCCTGGCTGCGCATGCCGACTGGAGTGGCTTGCGCCCCATGACAGAACTGGAGTTTGAAAAAGCCAGTCGTGGTTATAACACACCTGCCGTACCCAACGAATATGTATGGGGCACCACCCAGGTGTTTTATTTACTATCTACTAATAATCCTGGTTTGGCCACAGAATCAGTAAACTCTCCGGCGATGGCCAATGCCAACATCAACAACCAGCTTGGCCGGATGACACGTACCGGACTTTTTGCCCGGAGCACTGGTTCTACCCGTGAGCTGAGTGGCGGCACCTATTATGGCTTAATGGATATGGGCGGAAACGTGAACGAAATTTGCATAGGCGTACATACAACCCCCGGCCGTGCCTTTACTGACAACGTGCATGGCGATGGGTATCTTGCAGCGTCCGGCACCACAGATGTTGCTAGCTGGATAGATTTTAATGCCTATGGATGGCGGGGTGGCGCCTTCAACAGCGATGCCGACAATGCCCGCACCTCAGACAGGGGAGCCATTACTATGTATTCAAACATTTACTATTACGATGCCGTTACCGGAGCAGCAGGCGGCCGTTTGGTACGCACAGCACAATAACCCAAAACTTAGTTACATGAAACAAATTATTCTTTTACTAATGGTGTTGGGTAGTCTGGTGGTGCAGGCACAAAACAATGCCATTTTTAATGGAGGTTTTGCCGATGGCTGGCATAAAAATGCCTACCAGCAGTCAGCCAATAATATTTACATAGGTGGCAATGGAGATGGCTGGCATTTTAATGCATTTGCTCAGTCAGGTAATGCGCTTTTCAACGGTGGCAATGGAGATGGCTGGCATTTTAATGCATTTGCCCAGACAGGCAACAGCATTTTTGGCGGTGGCCAAGGCGATGGATGGGCTAGCGTATATCGTCCGCAAGGATCATTACCCGTAACCTGGATTTCTTTTACAGCCCGCAAACAAGGAGCCACTTCTGTGTTACAATGGCAAACAGCAGCAGAGCAAAACAGTGCCTACTTCGATATCGAGAGAAGTAGTACAAGTGATGACTTTCAACGCATTGGTGCCATGAGTGCAAGCGGCAACAGCAACAGCACGGCAACTTATAACTATGTAGATGCTACCCCCCAGAAGAATGCCAATTTTTACCGAATAAAACAGGTAGATAAAGATGGAAAGTTTACCTACACCCCCGTACGTCTGGTAAACTTTGATGAGTCAAACAATGGAACACTTCTCGCCTATCCAGTACCGGCAACAACAAAGCTCTTTATTTCCGTTCCGGCTGAGTTTGCGGGCCATATGATTATGTTAAGTGTGCTCAGCAGCGAAGGCAAGTTGGTAAAGCAACAGCAAGTAAATATGCTGGGGGGCGGTCAACTATTGCAATTGGATGTTTCTTCATTGCCTTTTGGAGTGTACCATGTAAAAGTGGCAACACCAAAAAAGCAGGCATCCACCATGTTTGTAAAACAATAAGTAACCGAGAGGCCAGACAATAAAAGCTTTTCAGAATATGCTCTATACCTGATGTAAATGAGGTGCTACATACTCAGATACATCAGGTATTTAGTTTTGCTAAAACATTGGTGGGCCATAGCGGAGGACTACATAAAAACCCAGGCGAATGATGCTCGTTAGCTTTACTCCAGCTTACATTTATTAATGTAGCTTTTCCTCGCATCCTCAAATTTGGCTTATGTTTTCCTCCACTGTTGCATGCCCGCGGCCTGTGACGGGCACGTTACTCAGCCAACACTACAACAGGCAACAGCATTCGCCGCAAGTGTAGTAACCACTATTTTCTGGCCCGGAGGCATGCGAAAGCAATCACTAATTTTTTACCGGCCACACCTGCCATCTTTCTATCATTGCCGACACATCGTTACGTGAACATTTTTTTGTGAACGTTTTCATTTGAATTTTTAAAACGTTCACAAAATGGCCGCAGGCCTACAGCTGTATCTACCGACTTCTGACTACCGACTACCGACTCAATCAAACAAATTCAACCGGTGAGCTCTCGCCGTGTCCTTCGCTATGTCGTAGCCGGCATCGGCGTGGCGGATAACGCCCATGCCCGGATCGTTGCGCAGCACCCGTGCCAGGCGGGCCGCAGCAGCATCGGTACCATCGGCAACTATCACCATGCCTGCATGTATGCTGTAGCCCATGCCTACGCCGCCACCATGGTGTAGACTCACCCAACTGGCACCACCTGCGGTGTTTACCAGCGCATTGAGCAAGGGCCAGTCGGCCACGGCATCACTGCCATCCAGCATGGCTTCGGTTTCGCGGTTGGGCGATGCCACAGAGCCGGTATCAAGGTGGTCGCGGCCAATCACAATGGGGGCTTTCACTTTGCCGGTACGCACCAGCTCATTAAAGGCGAGGCCGGCTTTTTCCCGTTCACCCTGGCCCAGCCAGCAAATGCGGGCCGGCAAACCCTGAAAGGCAATTTTTTCTTTGGCCAATTGCAGCCAGCGTTGTAGGCTCTGGTTCTCCGGAAATAATTCGGCAATCATGGCATCGGTCACTGCAATGTCATCGGGATCGCCGCTGAGTGCCGCCCAGCGAAACGGGCCCTTGCCCTCGCAAAACAACGGCCGGATATACGCCGGCACAAAACCCGGGAACAAAGACGCATGACTGCTTAATGGCGGAAACTGGGAATGATTGCCGTGATTCTTTTCTTGCTCCAATGCACGGGCCCGCAGGTTGTTGCCATAATCAAAAGTGATGGCGCCTTTTTGCTGTAAGGCCATCATGAGCTGCACATGCAAATGCATGCTTTCATAACTCCGCGACAGATAGGCTTCGGGATTAGACTGTCGCAGTGCATTGGCTTCTTCTATACTGAGGGTATGCGGGGCATAACCTATCAGCGGATCGTGGGCACTGGTTTGGTCGGTGAGGGTATCGGGCACAATGTCTCTCGACAACAAATGATCGAGCAGGTGCACGGCATTGCACAACACGCCAATGCTTTTGGCAATGCCTTCGCGGCGGTAGTGCAGCGCTGCATTAATGGCATGGTCGATGCTTGTATATTTTTCGTCGAGGTACTTGGTTTCTATGCGTTTGTCAATGCGCCATTCTTCTACTTCGGCTACCAACGCCACGCCTTCGTTCATGGTAATGGCGAGTGGTTGAGCACCACCCATGCCACCGAGTCCGGCAGTTACATTGAGGGTGCCTTTGAGGCTACCGCCAAAATGTTTGTTGGCAATGGCCGCATAAGTTTCATAAGTGCCCTGCACTATGCCCTGGCTGCCGATGTAAATCCAGCTGCCGGCGGTCATTTGGCCATACATCATGAGACCCTTTTTTTCGAGCTCTTCAAAGTGCTGCCAGTTGGCCCAGTTGGGCACCAGCTGGCTATTGCTGATGAGTACCCTTGGTGCATCGGGATGTGTTTTTAAAATGCCTACTGGCTTGCCACTTTGTATGAGCAGACTCTCATCATTGTCCAGCACTTTGAGTGCTTTGATGATGTTGTCGAGGGCTTCAAAATTGCGGGCTGCTTTGCCACGACCGCCATATACAATCAGGTCTTCGGGGCGTTCGGCTACCTCGGGGTCGAGGTTGTTGAGCAACATGCGAAGGGCGGCTTCTTGTATCCAGCCTTTGCATGTAATGTTGGTACCGGTTGGTGTTTTGTATTGGATGGGATCGTATGGCATAAACAACGTTTTATTTTTTTACCACAGAGGTATCAGAAGTTTGCACAGAGGAACACAGTGTTTTTAAGAACCAGCAAGCCTCCTATGCTCTTGAAGCATTACAAAGGTTTAGGTAATTGGGATTGGAGTTGTTGACTTTCATCATGCGTTTTTTTTAACCACCAACACGCTAAGGCAAGAAGATTACAAAGTTTTTTTTACCACAGAGGCAAAGGAGTCTGGCACAGAGGAGCACAGTGTTTTTTGTTTGAACTACTAAAAAACTAAAGGCTCCAAGCAATTCATCACTACCTCAACTTTCTTATTGCTTATTCTGTGTTTCTTATTCCTTATTTCTGTTTGAACCACTAAGACCCGAAGGGCGCCAAAAAATTCATCATTCATCACTCCTCATTCATCATTCCCCAACTTTCTTATTTCTTATTCTTTATTTGTTATTCCTTATTGCAGAATACAAGTTTTCATTTATTTTCTCCAACTGTCTTGCCCAAAGGTATCGTCTTACAACACGTATCTTTTCAAAAATGAATTTGTATGTGTATGAGAAAATGGATGAGCCTGTCGGCCCTTCTTTTTTTGGTTGCCCAACTGCAGGCACAACCCACCCAAAAACCTGTATTGCATGGCAAAAACTGGATGGCCATTACGGGTAAACCATTGGCGGCTACGGCAGGAAGTATGCTTTTTCAGCAGGGTGGCAATGCGGTAGATGCTGCTTGTGCTATGCTGGCAGCCACTTGCACCATGTGGGATGTGCTGCACTGGGGCGGCGAAACCCAGGTGCTGCTCTACAACCCCAACACCAAAAAAGTAATTGCCCTCAATGGTCTGGGCGTAGCCCCCACCGGTGCCACCCCCGAATTTTTCAAAAGCAAGGGCTATGCCTTTCCGCCGGAGTATGGTCCGCTGGCGGCAGTTACGCCCGGCACCCCCGGCAGTATTTGCTACCTCATAGCCAACTATGGCACCAAAAGCCTGAAAGAAGTACTGGCACCCGCTATGCAACTGGCTGCGGGCTACCCCATAGAAGCACAAACGGCCAACAGCATTGAGCGGCAAAAAGACCGCCTCAAACAATGGCCTTACAGCAAAGCTGTTTTTCTGCCACACTTGGGTGAAAAACGCGAAGCCCCCGAAGCTGGCGAAATATTCACCCAGCAAAACCTGCTGAACACCCTTACAAAAATGGTGGAAGCTGAACAGGCTGCATTGAAGGCAGGCAAAACAAGAAAGCAAGCCATCATGGCGGCGTACGACCGCTTTTACAAAGGCGATATCGCAAAGGAATTTGTGCGGGGCTGTCAGGAGCAGGGCGGACTCATTACCATGCAAGACCTGGCCAACTGGAAACCCATTGAAGAAGAACCTGTGAAGGTGTCGTACAAAGGCATTGATGTGTATAAACTACAACAGTGGACACAAGGCCCCAGCATGTTGCAAGCGTTGAACATCCTCGAAAACTTCGACCTGAAAAGCATGGGCTACAACAGTGCTCAATACATTCATACCGTTTCGCAGGCCATGCACCTCAGCTTTGCCGACCGCGACTTTTACTACGGCGATCCATACTTCAACAAGCACCAACCCATGCAGGGTTTGCTGAGCAAAGAATACGCTAAACAAAGAGCTTCCCTCATTGACCCTTCAAAGAATTTATCGCCAGCACTGCCCGGCGACCCCTATCCTTTCGAAGGAAAAACAAACCCTTTCAGTAAGCTCCTGCAGCAATGGGCAGAACTGGCCGATACCACGGCCAGCGGTGGCGGTGCCATCCCTTCGCATGATGTACGCCAGCTGGCCTATCAGCACTCTGCACAAGATGAAATGTACATGGATCGCCTGCTGCGGGGCACCACCAGTGTAGAAGCAGCCGATGCCAGCGGTTGGGTAGTGAGCATTACCCCCAGCGGCGGTTGGGTACCAGCCTGCATTGCAGGTAATACTGGCATTGGCATGAGCCAGCGCATGCAAAGCTTCGTGCTCGATAGTGCGTTGAACCCCTTTAACGTAGTAGCACCGGGCAAGCGGCCACGGGTAACGCTTACACCATCTTTTGCCATGAAGGATGGTAAGCCCTTTCTGAGCTTTGCCGTGCAAGGTGGCGATACGCAAGATCAAAACCTGTTGCAGTTCTTTTTGAACGTGGTGGAGTTTGGCATGAACGTACAGCAGGCCAGCGAAGCGGCTAACGTAAATACAAACCAGTTATGGCTGAGCCTGGGTGGCACCAAAATGAAAGACCGTGCCCCACGTGCCGGTGATATCATCCTACAAAACCGTACCCCCGAAGCAGTACGCAAAGCCTTGCAGGCTATGGGTTACAAGCTGAGCTTTACCGAACGCAGCAGTGGCCCAATCAATGCTATTTTCTTCGACTGGAAGCACAATAGCTTTTGGGGCGGCAGTAGCAACCATGGTGAGGATTATGGTATTGGATGGTAAAAGCAATGATGAATGATGATTTTGGAATGCTGACATGAATACATAGAAATAAATCATTTAACCTGCCAACAAACCAACGTATGAACTCGTAATCTTGTAAACCGTAACCTTGTAAAAATTAAATTCATGAAATACTTCTTCTACTTTCTGCTGCTGTTGTTGCCCGCCAGCCTGCAAGCACAAACCAAAGCTGTGAGTGCTAAAGATGCGCTGGCAAAAACAGGCAAACTCAGCAGCATTATTGACAAAACCGGTTATGAGTTTACCAAAACAGAAGGCGGCATCTACGTTACCAAAGTAGAAGGCAAACACAACAAAGAAATTTACATTATTGCTACCGAAACGGAAGGCATGATTGTGCTGTTTAGCATCGTAAAAGAAAAAGCAGGCCCAAGTATAACAACCGCACAATTCAAACAGTTGCTGAAACTTTCCCTCGACCTCGACCGCATAAAAGTAGGGTTGGATGATGAAGATGAAACACTGATGGTGCGGGTAGATTTCAGCAGCCGTACCATTGATGCCGAAGAACTTACAGAAGGCCTTGATCAGATTGGTGTGGCTTCCGATGAAGCCTTTGGTATTATCAATAAAAAATAAACCGCCGCCGAGATTGCTATGCATTTGTTTGCATTGATAACCTTGTTCAAAAACAGAAGTGCCAGCAATTAAACCAGCGTAAAACAAATACCTTTACATGGCTGCCTTTCACCAATTGAAAGGCAGCCATTTTTATGCTGAATTGTTTTTTATTGGCCATACAACGCACAGCTCTTTCAGCAGTTTTTTGTTTATCCTTTTTTTGCAGTGCAGCGCAGGAACAGCCCAAAAAACCAGCCCCCCTTTTTAGTAGTGATTCTATTTTGCACATACAATTGAAAGGCCAGGTAAAACAGTTGCTGAAAGACCGGGACGACAACAATCAATACCACGATTTACTACTGATACATGAGCAAGACAGCATTCAGCTAAAGGCACGTACAAGAGGGAAGTTTCGCAAGAATCCTGAAAACTGTGGCCTGCCCCCATTGCTGCTCAACTTTCCCAAATCGGCTATACCTAAGCAGAGTGTGTTTGCCAAACAAGACAAGCTGAAGCTGGTTCTCCCCTGCCAGCAAGGCAACTATGTAGTAAGAGAATATGTAGCATACAAAGCCTATGAAATAGTGGCCCCTGTTGCCTTTCAAACAAGGCTGGTACACATTACACCGGACGACGAAGCACTCAGCGGAAAAAACAAACAACCATTAACAGGTTTTCTCATAGAAGCCGACGAGGCATTGGCCAAAAGAGTTGGCTGTATGCCCATGAAAGATGCTAAACTGACCGCCATTAGCACACAGGCAGAGAGTTACTTTACCATGGTATTGTTTCAGTACATGATTGGTAATACCGATTGGTCGGTAGATTTTGAACACAATATTTTATTGATTGGTAAGCCTGCCGAACGGCCCATTGTTGTGCCTTTTGATTTTGACCAAAGCGGCTTGGTGGATGCACCTTATGCAGTACCCTCACCAGAGCTGCCCATACAATCTGTTCAAGACAGGCTGTATCGTGGTGTTTGTCATCCCGAGTGGCCCGTGTTTATGAAAGTGGCCAAACGCTTTCTGGAAAAAGAAGTTGCCATACGTGCCATTTTTGCCAATGCCGAAGGCGTAGATGGCAGTTTTAAAAAAATGACCAGCCAGTATCTCGATGTGTTTTTTGAAGAGCTTCGCAGTGAGAAAAATGTGGCAGCCATTTTTGCCAGCAACTGCAATGCCGAGCAAAAAAAACTTATCAAAAACTTTGTGTACTAGCAATCGGCCAGGCTAATGGGAATATGAATGGCCAAACCACCGTCTGCGGTTTCCTTGTATTTACTGTTCATATCCAAGGCCGTTTCCCACATGGTTTTTATCACTTTATCCAAGCTTACAATTCCAAAGTCGGGAGTACTTTGTAACGCCAGTTGGCAAGCCGTTATCGCTTTAATAGCACCCATGGTATTGCGTTCAATGCAAGGCACTTGCACCAATCCACCAATGGGGTCGCAAGTAAGGCCGAGGTGATGTTCCATCGCAATTTCAGCAGCCATCAGTGTTTGTTTTTGCGAGCCGCCCAACGCTTCCGTGAGGGCCGCTGCAGCCATGGCACTACTCACCCCAATTTCTGCCTGGCAGCCACCCATGGCAGCCGAAATAGTAGCGCCTTTTTTGAAGATGCTGCCAATTTCGGAAGCAGTCAGCAAGAAACGGTAAATCTTATCTTCCAAATCTGCACTGCTTTCTTTGCCGTTGCAAAAAGCAATATAGTACATGAGCACAGCGGGTATTACACCAGCAGCGCCGTTTGTTGGTGCGGTTACCACACGGCCAAACGCTGCGTTTTCTTCATTTACTGCGAGGGCAAAACAACTCACCCAATCCAGCGTGTATTTAAAATGATCGCCACCAGCCCTGATGGCCAGTAGCCAGCTGACAAAATTGGAGTACGATTGCTGCGCCAACAGCTTTTTATTGAGGTCGGCAGCACGGCGTTTTACCTGCAGCCCACCGGGTAAATACCCGGCAGTGTGACAACCGCGGTACACACAGTCACGCATGGTGTGCCAAATGCGCAACACACCTTTTCGGGTATCCGCTTCGCTGCGCCAGGTGCTTTCATTTTCTTGTACTACTTCCCACACAGGCATACCGGTTTTCATGCACCAGTGGCGTAGTTCCTCAGCTGTATTGATAGGAAATGGCAATACCACGTTTGTTGCATTTGTGCCGGCAGTTTCGCCTTCCTGCACTACAAAACCGCCGCCAATGCTGTACCAGGTTTCGCTGTATTGTTCGCCTGTACTCAGGCTGTACAAAAATGTAACTGCATTGGGGTGAAAGGGTAAAAATTCATTGGCCAGAAAAAGCAAATCATCGGCATACAAAAAATCAATTTCCTGCTGACCACCGAGTAGTAATTTTCCCGACTGTTTGATGTGTTCAACTTTAGGATTAATACTGTTTACGTCAATGGTTTCTGGGTCTTCGTTACACAGGCCCAGCAAAATAGCCACATCGGTACCATGGCCCTTTCCTGTTTTGGCCAGTGAACCATACAGTAATACTTGTACGTTCTGCACAAATGCAAGCTGGTTGCGTTGCATCAGCCCCTGCACCACCCGCTGTGCGGCCCGCCATGGGCCAAGGGTATGGCTGCTACTTGGGCCAACGCCTATCTTAAACATATCAAATACCGAAATGGCTTCGTGTGGCATAGCAACAATTTTCTTGATGGCTCAAATGTCTGTAAAAAAATATGGCACGCCGCAGCATGCCATATTTTATCAGTAGAAATAAATGATTAGTTGAAGAAATCAACCAAGGTCATTTCGAAATACAATGGCGAGTTGGCGGGAATATCGCCACTGGCTTTGCAACCATAGCCAAGGGCACTGGGCAATACCATTTTAATGGTGCCACCTTTACCAATTAAAGGCAACGCTATTTTCCATGCCTCAATAAGGCCGCTGAGTTGAAAACCGGTGCGTCCGGGATTGGTTTGCTGATCAAACACTTTATCGTCTAGTAAAGTGCCTTTGTAGGTACAATAAATGACACTGGTGTTGGTAGGCCTGCCAGTACTACCGGGGTTGATAATTTGATAGTACAAACCACGACTATGCTTGGTAGCTGTAATGCCTTTTGCTGAAATGAAAGCCTGAATAGCAGCTTCCTCTTTTGAAGGATCCTGCACCTGGCAGCCAGTAGTAGAAGACTTGGTACAACCTGCCAGCAATAGAGCAGCCATGGCCACAAAGGCAAATGCGTTAAGCGTTTTCCTGAACATCGTTTTCATGCGTTTCCTGATTCTTGTTTTCGTTTTTTTGTTGTTTGTGCAGCAGTTCTTTGTATCGCTGCTCCTGCTGATCCCATTGAAATTTTTTGGAAAACACAGCAAAAAAAACAGCGATTAAAAGCACTGCGATGTACAACACCCAGGGATTAAACTGGCTGTTGGCAATCATATCGGCCCGCTTGTACCAACCCGAAAAAAAGTTAGCCATAATAATGGCACCCAGCAATAAACCAAAAGGCAAGCCAACGGCAAGCTGATAGAAGAGCTTTTTTTGGCGATCCCTGTTTTTGGCCCAGTAATCCAGGAACATTTTTTCTTTGTCGGTGAGCATGTCGGGGGCAAAAGTAGTGGTTTGGCAATGCCTGCCCACAAACTGCTGCACGGGCTGTAAAAAAACATCCAATTTTAAGAAATGATTTAGCCCTGCCTGCCACTGCTTTAGATACCCCAAGCGTTTGGCAAATGCTTACATTCGCAATCAATAAAAAATAGCAACGTGACCGTAGAACAACTGATTACCCTTTTTGTGTACCAGCATGGTGAAATTTCGCTGCAAGGCATTGGCCAAATCCGGCTGCTGGATGCAGTACCCGATGCAGAATACATACAGAAAAACAAGTCAGTTCCCATTACAGGCATTGAGTTTAAGCATCTAAAAACTGCGGCTACCTCTCCTGATTTTATCCGTTTTTATGCCACCCAACGGGGCAAAATAGCCAGCCTTGCCGAAAATGATATTGAGGCTTACCTGAGCATGGCAGTACAGTTTCTCAACATTGGCAACCCCTTTGAAATAAAAGGCTTGGGGGCTTTGGCAAAAAATAAAGACGGCGTTTTGAGTCTGACACCCGGTTATTTTTTGGCCATTAAAGCTGAAGAAGCCATGGGCAAACTAAAAGAACGCCACGTAGAAGACCCGGCACACCATGGCCCCGGCGCTGCTTACGATGAAGAAAAACGCAACCGCATGTCGCCGCAAACAAAGGGCATTCTCGCTATTGTTTTGTTGGTATTACTGGTAGTTGTGGGCTGGTGGATGTACAAAGCATTTGTAGCCACTCCGGAAACTGCCAGCACCGAGAGTTTGAGCCCTGTAAATACCGATACACTTGTTACCCAGCAGGTAGATTCTGCTGCCACCACACAGCCAGCCCCTGCCCTGCCAGACAGCCTGCAGCTGCGCAACTGGAAAGTGATTTTCAGGGAAACAAGCAATGTGAAAAAAGCCATTGTGCTCAATCAGTTTGATACGCTGAAGCAACAGCTGAAAACACCCGTGTATCTCGAAACAACCGACTCCGTTCGGTTTACCTTTTATACTTTGTCGAGCAGTGCGGTAAAAGACACAGCACAACTCCGCGATTCGTTGCGCCGGTATTTCAAACGCCCTGTGAGGTTGCTACCAGCGCAGTAAATGCTTACGCAAAATTGACATCGGCATGCGTAGCAAAACTGGTATCCTGAGCATCGTTTTTTTCGCCCTTTTGCTGGGCGATATTTTGGGCAATGCCTTGCCCAATGAATGGCTGCATCTTATTTGCAAGCCATTGCTCATGCCTGTTTTAATGATGTTGCTGTTGCAATCCGAAGCAGTTCGTTATCATGCGCCGGCTAAATGGATGGCAGCAGGTTTATTTCTCTCCTGGCTGGGCGATGTGCTGCTCATGAAGGGTGAACAACCTTTGTTTTTTATGGCCGGATTGGGCAGTTTTTTATTGGCGCATATTTTCTACATCGTTTACTTCAACAAGCTGCGTACTATTTCTTTTGGCCAGTGGGCCAAAGCCTATTTCTGGGTGCTGATTGCCGTGCTACTCTATGCGGTGTCGCTGTTTGTGCGGCTCAAACCTTTCTTGGGCGACATGTTTATTCCAGTGTTGTTGTACACTGCGGTTATTACCAGCATGCTCCTGCTGGCACTGGCTTTGCGTGGACAATTGCCCGGTAAAGTGGCGGTAAAGTTTGGCGCTGGTGCGGCTTTGTTTGTGGCTTCTGATTCTATTTTGGCCTACAACAAATTTGCTGCCGCTGTACCACAGGCTGGCTTGCTTATAATGCTTACCTATGGCGTAGCACAGTGGTTGCTGTGCATGGCCGCAGTAGAAACGGCGAGGTATTTTACCAGAAAACAGAATTAAACAACTATAGCTTGTAATCTGCTTCTGCAAAAGACTAGCGTTTATTTAGCGGATTCATGTAGTTGCATTGTTACTTTCTTTTTCTTGAAAAAAAGAAAGTAACCAAAGAATCCCGATAGCTATCGGGATCAAGGCAAACCCCATGCCTCCGGCTTCCCGATAGCTATCGGGATTGCCCAGCCAACGCCTCCCCCAGTGGAAATGCAAGCAGGTTAGTTAGCTCGTCTATAAATTGAGCCGAGCAAATTGAAAATTCAACTTGCTATTCTGAGTATACTTATCGCTCATTTCTCAGCCATGGCTAACAGCTGCTCATGCAACTGCAGCACTTGCGGTATCAGCATTTCCTGTTCGTTGTTGGTAATCACTGCATCGCAGAGTTTCATTTTCACGGTCTCGTCTATTTGCCGGCTCATGCGGGTGAGCACTTCCTGTCGGCCGAGGCCATCCCGCTGCATTACCCGCTGTATGCGCAAGGCCTGCGGGGCATACACGCCAATCATAAAATCGATATCGGTAGCAGAGCCGCTTTCAAAAAACAAAGCGGCTTCTTTAATGGCATAAGCTGTTTGTTGCTGCTGCAGCCAAAGCGTACCGTGTGCTATAACTGCAGGATGAACAATGCTATTAAGCAATTGCGTTTTCTCAGGTTGCTGAAAAGCCTGCGCTGCCAACCAGCTGCGGTTGAGTCCCGCTTCATTGTAGGCTTCAGGACCAAAAGCAGCAATGATGTTGGCACGAAGCGTAGCATCGGTATTCATTAACTGCTTGGCTTCGGCATCGGAATAGTACACGGGTATGCCCAGTGTTTCAAAAATGCGGGCCACAACAGATTTGCCCGAACCAATGCCTCCTGTAATGCCGACCCTGAGCATAATTGTATGTTAGTTACGGCGTTGTTCCTGCGTTACCGAATCTTCCTGCATGGGTTTCATCAGGGGTTCGGATTTGTCTTTTTTACCAAACACACTCACATTCACGTAGCGTTTGGGATGCAGGCGTAAATCTTGCATCAGCAGGTTGAGGCTATTAACAGTAGAGTTGAGGTTGTTGTACAATTTCTTGTCGTTGAGCAATGAACCTACTGAATTGTCCTGACTGTTAAGTTTGGCCAGCGTGGCTTTCAGGCTTTCCATGGTACCTGCCAGTTGGTCGAGGGTTTGCTGCAGGTTCAGCTGGCTCAGCTTTTGCGAGGTCGTTTCCAGATTGCCTACAATGCTGTTGATTTTTTCTTTGTTGGCAGCGAGAGTACCAGATACCTGTTCGAGGTTGTTGGCCGTTTTGGCAATGGAACCGTTTTGTGCATCCAGCATGGCATTTACCGAAGCAATAGTGGTATTCAGCTGCGCCGTTGCCTGACTCAGGTTAGCCACCACATCCTGAATATTGGCCTGAGTGCCGGGCGTCATTGTTTTGTTGATTTTGCTGGCCACTGAATCCAGCGAGGTCAGCAGTTTATCCAGTGCAGCCTGCGTGGGGCCGAGCTTATCGAAAATACTGCCGAAGAAACCGGGGGTGCTTTCGCTCAGCAAAGTATCGCCGGGCACTAAGTAAGTTTTGGCATCGCCTTTTACAATTTCGATAGAAGGCGTACCCAACGGGTTGCTTTTGATATGCGCCACAGAATTGGCGGGCACTTGTATGTCTTCGGTTAACCGAATGGTGATGAGCACCGCATTCAGGTCGCGGTCGGCGGGCACTATTTCATACACATTGCCCACATTCAACCCTTTAATCACAACCGGGTTGGATGCCTGCAAACCGTCTGTCGATTCAAACTTTGCGTAGAAGTATGTAGCCTTTTTCAAAGGGTTTCTACCCTTCAAAAAGTTGAAGCCGAGAATGAATAAAGTAATGGTAATGGCTGTGAGAGCTCCTACCTTGGTTTCGTTCGATACTTTGAATGCCATACGGCAAAATAAACACAAACCACTGTGAACCACATAAAAAAAGGATGCAAGGCTAAAAACCTGCATCCTTTTTTAACGAGTATGGAGGCTTAGTTGCCCGTACCAGTGCCGCCGGGTATACCGCTGGCAGCAGGCTGACCTACGCTTTCCAACATGGCCTTGTATTTTTTAACCGCATTTACGATAGCCCTGGCCACTTCTTTCTGGCCATCCAAACTGGCGAGATAGGCTTCTTCATCGGGGTTATCTATAAATCCGGTTTCTACCAAAATTGACGGCATTTGCGTGGCTTGCAGTACCCAAATGCCATCCCAGTCGCGTTGCATAACGCCCCAACTACGGCGGCCAGTGGCAGCAAATTCTTCTTCTACCAACGAGGCCAGTGTCATGCTTTTCTGAAAGAAATATTTGGTATACTGTGCAGCACGAATACGGGCTTCCACCGGATCCATCTGCATCATTTCTGTATCCAGCGAATCGTTTTCGCCCATGTCATAGATTTCTGATTTATTGCCTACGCTTTTGAGCTTGAGGTTGTACCAGTCGCGGGCCAAAATGTAGGTTTGTGTACCGCTGACCGTGGCGGGTAGTTTGTATTTTTCATACACGGGCACGGTTCTTTTCTTGGCTATTTTCTTACGTTTTTTACCCTTGCCACTATATACGTAGTAGGTTTCTTCCTTAGTACCCACCTGCTTGCGGCCATATTTCTGGTTGGCCAAAGTGGCATTGAGGTGAATGGAAATAAACAGGTCGCCGCCACTCTTGTTGGCATAATCGGCCCGCCAGCGGAGTGCCGCAGGTATAGACGTCTGGTTGCCCGGCAGGCGGTCTTCTTCACGGGTCATCAGTACATTCAAATCAGGAATTTCCTGCTTCATTATTTCCCGCACCTGCAGGCTTATTTCCAATGCCAGCAAGGCCTCTCTTGAGAGGCTGCCTCTGGCGCCACCATCGTGCCCGCCGTGGCCGGCATCAATAATCACCGTTTTTAATGGCGGCTTTTGGTTGGGTGTTTGCCCATCTTTTCCACTGGCAAAACCTACCACAGCACACAGCAACCCAGCCAAAACCCATGTTATTCGCAGCATTATATCCTTTTTACACTTTAGACAATTCTTCACAGGGGCGTTCATCTTAAATCTTACTTTCGCTAACCCATTATTTATGAAAGCCACCAGTCGTGAAAATACCGCAAATGTACTCCGTTGCTTTCTATGGTTTTTTCCACTTTTGTTTATAACGTGTTACAGTTTTGGTCAGGCATCTAGCAACGGGAGAGTTACCGATAGTTTAACAAAAACAACCACTGCCGATACTACGAAACGCATTCCCGGCAAACCCACGGTTACCACCAAGACAAAAGACAGCCTCATTACCAAAATTGATACCTTTTCGTTGCCGGTATCGGCCGATAGCCTCGATGGGCCCGTGAGCTACGAAGCGGCCGACAGTGGTGTGCTCGATATTCCTGGCCGCAAGTTTTTTTTATACGGCAAGGCACATACAACGTACAACACCCTCGACCTGAAAGCAGGCCGCATAGAAATAGACAATGGCAACAGCACGGCCAAAGCTTATTTTGTAAAAGATACTGCAGGCAAAGTACTCGACCGGCCGGTGCTGAAAGATGGCGACATGGAATCGGAAAGTGATTCGATGTTTTACAACTTTAAAACACAACGGGGCCTTACCAAAAGCACATATACCAAGCAGGGTGAAATGTTTGTGTTTGCCGACCGCATTAAAAAAATTGATGCCCAATCTTTTTATGCCTCCATGGGGCGGTTTACCACCTGCAACCTCGATACGCCACACTTTGCCTTTAAGGCCCGTAAAATGAAGTTGGTAAACAACAAGTGGGCCTACAGTGGCCTTGCCTACCCAGAGTTTGAAGGCATCCCCATGCCCATTGGTTTGCCATTTGGTATTTATCCACTCAGCCAGGGCAGGCACTCAGGTTTGCTGGCACCACAGTTTACCGCTACCGAAAGTTTTGGCCTCGGCCTCGAAGGGCTGGGTTATTACAAAGTGCTGAACGACAACTTTGACATGACCGTTCGTACAAACATTTACAGTTACGGCGGCTATGCCATCAACATGAGCCCCACTTACAGAGTTCGCTACAAATACAACGGCGGGGTGCGGTTTAATTTTCAAAACACCCGCATCAATTTCAAAGGCGATCCGGACTACGTCAATACAAAAACGTTCAACTTTTCGTGGAACCACAGCATGGATAGTAAAGCCAGGCCGGGTACCAACTTTAGTGCCAACGTAAACTTTGGCAGCACCCAATACAACCGGTTTATACCCAATAATAACCAACTCAACTTTACCAACCAGATTGCATCGAGTATTCAATACTCCAAAACCTGGGGCGATGGTAAATACAACATGAGTGTAACGGGCAACCACAGCCAAAACAACCAGACTGGCCAATACAACGTTAGCCTGCCCAACCTCAACATGACGGTGAACACTTTTTATCCTTTGCAGCAAAAAGAAAGTGTGGGCACCGCCAAGTGGTACGAAAAACTGGGCATTGGCTACAGTGGTCAGGTGCTCAACCAGTTTTCTTTTTTCGATAGTGATAGCCCCTATCTGAAATACAACCTACGTGAAATTATTGACACCATGCAATGGGGCGCACAGCATCAAATTCCCATTAGTTTGGCACTGCCTGCACTTGGCCCCATCACCGTATCGCCATCCGTTACATTTAGCGAAAGATGGTACGGACAGCAAGTACTTTTAAGCTGGAACGAAAGCGGCAAAAAAGTAGATACCACCGTAACCAAGGGCTTTTATGCATCCCGGGAAATGAGCTTTGGTATGGGTGCACAAACAGCCATTTTTGGTACAGTAAATTTTGGTAAAGAAAAACGCATACAAGCCATCCGGCATGTGATACGCCCATCTATTAGTGCCAACTACAAGCCCGACTTTGCCCGCAAAGACCACTACACGGTTCAAATAGATTCGAACAAAAACACCGACAGGTTTAGCCTTTACCGCGGCTCTGTGTTCAATGCTTTTGGCGAAGGCAAATTTGGAGGCCTGAGCTTTGGTGTGCAAAACAACCTGGAGATGAAAGTGCGGGATAAAAAAGACACCTCCGCAGGTGCTACCAAAAAAATCAGGCTGCTCGATAACCTCTCCATCAACTCGGCGTACAACTTTATGGCAGATAGTTTGCAGCTTTCTCCCTTCAGTATTTTAATGAGTACTACCTTGTTTGAAAAAATAAACATCACCGGTTCTACCAGTGTTGACCCTTATCAAACAGACAGCATTGGCCGACGCATCAACAAGTATATGTGGAATGCCGAAAAATTTGCACTGGGCAGGTTTACCTCCGGAAGCTTATCCATCGGTGCTTCTTTTCAGAGCAAGAAAAAAGAAGATGCCAACAAAGAAGGAGCAAAGGAAACCAACGATGATTACATTACGCCGGATGAGCAATTGCGACAGCAGGAATACATTCGGAGCAACCCTGCAGAGTTTGCCGATTTCAACGTACCCTGGAGCCTCACCGTGGCTTACGCACTTAGCTTTACGCAGCAGCGCAAACCCGATTATAGTGGTTTTACCACCAGTACTTTTCAGAGTGTAAACCTGAACGGCGACTTTAACCTGACACCAAAGTGGAAAATGGGTGGCAGTATGTTTTATGATTTAACCACCCGCAAGTTGCAAAACCTCACCATGTTTTTAAGTCGTGAGTTGCACTGCTGGCAACTATCCATCAACATAGTTCCGGTGGGTTTGTACCGGTCATTCAACATCAGCATCAATCCAAAGTCGGCTATACTGCGAGATTTGAAAGTGAATCGTACCCGCTTCTTTTACAACTAAGCATGGGCGGCTATCGCATTCCACATTACATCGTACACTTCAGCCTTTACTTCATCGGCTGTTTTACCCGCAACAGGTATGGCAGGTAACAATTCCATTTCTAAAGGTACGGGCAGCAAATAAAAAAACTGACTGGGCGGCAAAGCCTTTGCTGTATTGCGAATGATGACTGGAATAATGTCTTTCTGCGTTTCTACCGCCAGCTTGAAAGCCCCGTCGTAAAAGGATTTGAGCGGTTGCCCGGTACGGTTGCGGGTTCCCTCAGGGTACACGGCCATGTTCAGTTTTTCTTGTTGCAGTACTTTGCGCATGTCGTCAAAACTGCGCTTGCGGCTGGCATCACTTTTACGGTCTACCAATACCGAACCACGGGTGTACACCCAACCAAAAAGCGGTATGCGAGACATGGATTTTTTGGCGATGGTTTTATTGGGACCGGGAAAGAAAGGCGTCAGCAACGGCACATCTAAAAAAGAAGAATGGTTGGCCGTTACCACATATTGCTTGCTGCTGTCGTAATGCTGCTTGCCTTTAATGCGCATGGGGCAACCAATGGCATACAGGTAAATGGTCATCCAAAACTTAGACGTGTTTTTGAACACCATAAACCCTCTGGGATCTTTAATAAAAAAAGACAACGCAATGGGCCACACAAATATGAGCAGCGTGGCAATGAAAATAACGAGCCCCCACAAAGCCCATATCCGGGCAAATATTTTCTTCATCATACTACACAATATTATTCCGGCAATTTCCAATCGATGGGGTCCAACCCTTGTTTCATGAGGTATTCATTGGCCTTGCTGAAATGCCTGCAACCAAAGAAGCCTTTATCGGCACTAAACGGGCTGGGATGCGCCGCCTTCAACACCTGATGTTTGGTGCCATCTATCAATACCTGTTTGTCTTGCGCAAATTTTCCCCAGAGCATAAATACCAAACCGGTACGTTCGTCCGACAATTTTCTAATGACAGCATTCGTAAATTCATGCCAGCCAATTTGTGCATGGCTGTTGGGCTCATTGGCCCGCACCGTCAATGCCGCATTGAGCAACAATACACCTTGGCTAGCCCACGTAGTAAGGTCGCCATGCGCAGGAATATCCATGCCAATATCCTGACGCAGTTCTTTGAAAATATTACCCAGCGATGGCGGGGCTGTTACTCCCCTTGGCACACTAAAGGAGAGGCCCATCGCCTGCCGTGGCCCGTGGTAGGGGTCTTGCCCAATGATGACCACCTTGACTTTATCGAAAGGCGTTAAAGCAAAGGCGTTGAAAATTTGGCTGCCCGGCGGATAAATGGTTTTGCCTGCTGCCCGCTCCGTTTTGAGGTGCAGCACAATGTTGTGGAAGTAAGTTTTGCCAAACTCATCTTCCATGCGTTGTTTCCAGCTATCGGCTATTTGTACATCCATGTGCAACAAAAATAGCAGAAAGCAGCTACGAAGCTATGCGGTAAAAACTCAGGCAGCAGAAGTAGCAAACTGATGGTGTAAATGGCAGGCGGCTAATGCTGCGCCAATCATTTGCATTTCGGCAGGGGTTGGCTGCACGGCTTCGAGCACACTAAACTGCAAATGCAACGATTGCTCATTGGTCAGTACCGCTTCTACCTGCTGGCCCTGCTGAAAGTCAATGCTGAAGCTTTCACCACCGCTGTGCTGCACCGTCCACTGCTGCTTGTTTTTGTGCTGGGCATGTAGTTGAAACAAAGGTGACCCGTAAGAATTGGCCACCGTAATGAGATGAGGATTGAATAACTGATGGCGCAGCTGAATAAGCTCGTGGTACGGCGATGCAATGCGAACGTACTGATCGGCCATGTTCAGCTTTACTTCAATTGGTTCGTCCGACAGCGGACTTTTCAGATGGAAGACGTTGTACTGTGCCATGGCCTAAAACTACTGGGCGAATGTTAAGATAATGTTACCAACCGCCTGATTTTTTGGTACAGGTTTTCCACAGTTTTCCTTAAAAATTGTAACTCACTCCCGCCACCAATGCCCGGCCCATACCGTTGATGCCGCTACCATGGGTACGGTAATCTTCGTTGCTGATATTGTGCAGCGACAACTTCACACCGAACGATGAGGCTTGATATCCGGCATGCATATTCCACAGCATCCAGGCGGGTGTGCCCCCCTTTGGAATGCGGTTGTCCTCTTTATCACCCTGTGCCAATCGTTGTTGTGCAGCCGCCCATTGGTGCTCCACTGCAACGTACCATTTGGATGCCTGATACAGCAGACTGCTAAAGCCATTCATGGGTGGAATGCGACGCATGGGTTCGCTGCGGGTGAGGTTTTGCCCGTACTGATACGCTACATAACTCTGTGCCCGTAGTTGTTTGGTAATTTGATATTGTGCACTAATTTCAAAGCCACGTACAAATGCCTGCTGATCGTTGGTTTTGATATACACAGGATATCCTTGTATGGAATCTGTTCCCCTGCGTACCCTGCTGATGAGATCACTGATGTGCATGTAAAAGAAAGTAGCCGATGCCTGCAAACGCCTGCCAGCAAAGCGATAACCGAATTCAACGTTGCTGTTTTTCTCGGGCTTCAAATCGTAAGCGGGCACTTCGTATCGAAAATCTACTAGGCCCAATGTGCCCATATCATCCAAACCCGGTGCACGATAGCCATTGCTGAAAGATGCATACACTATATGCTTCGGGTTGATATTGTACAACAAGGAAGCATTACCCACCAACGAAGCCGGCGTCAACTTCACCGCATTTTCTTTTGGCTGACCGGGCAATTGTGTAATAGCACCGGGCAAACTATTGATGAAATGATTGTAGCGAAGTCCGGCTTCTGCCACCCACTTTCGCCAACGGAAATGATGTAGGCTGTACGCAGAAAAATTATCCTGCACAGCAGCATCCGGATATAAGCCCCGTTCGTTAAAAACGCTGCTACCATTAGTGCGTATTCTACTGCTGCGAACTTTATCGCTGTACCATTCTATACCACTGTTGGCTGTCCACCACTGGTTGAAACTGCTGTATACTTCAGCCGTAGCACCTACACTATTCACTTTGTCCAGTTCATCATAAAAATTGGCATTGCCATTGCGGTTGTATTGGCGGCCTTCTTTGCTGTATTTATACAAAGCAGTAAAACTGGCTTCATTTACCAAACGCATACCCGGCTTCCAGTTGAGCCTCGCATACGATACCTGCATCACCTGTGGTGAAAAGCGGTAATAAGCAAAGTTTTCCAACTTCACCCGATGGTACAATGGCACGTGCCGCTGCACTACCTGCTGACTCGACACAATCAATTCCGTTTTATCAGAGAGCTGCATTGCCATCTTTACATCCCAATCTCTTTCGTCATAACCCGAAGGACGTTGCACTCCCGTTGTATCGCCCCCTACCAAATCGCCAAACTGCCGAAACGTGTAGCCTGCTTGCATCATAAAATGATTACTGCTATAAGCTGCGGAAGCTCGGCCTGTATATTCCATGTCTTGCGTGGTAATACGCCCGGTGGCATTGGCGTGCCAGATTGGTTTTGCTGTGTAGTCTTGTTTCTTTGTCAACACATGAATTACGCCACCCATAGCATCACTACCGTACTGCACACTGCCGCTTCCCTTCAGCACTTCAATCCTATCAATGCTAAATGCATCTATCAGATTGAAATATTGATTAGGGCCAAAACGAAAGCTGGCATTGTTGAAACGAATGCCATCAATCATGATGAGTGTTTGATTGCCCGTGAGACCACGTAAAAAAGGTGAGCCGCCGCCATGATTGGTCTTTTGCACAAATACACCTTGTACGTAGGCCAATGCTTCGGGAGTGGTACGGGCCTGCTGCATTTGTTGTGCTGGTTGTTGCAGCACTTCAATGCTGTAGGGCGTTTGGCTGCGTTCACGGGCTTTGTGTGTAGCACTCACCACCACCTGTTGCAGTGTGCTGTATGTAGAATCTTTTGCATCAACGCTCTGTTGTGCAATACTCGTTTGCGCAGCCAATGCTGCTATAATCATTAATCCTGTTCGCTGCATGAATTATCGTTTGGTTTTACCCGAGGCCTTTGCAGGCAATGGTTGCTTCACATTGGCTTTTTCTTTTTCTTTTTCTTCTTCCTCTTCATCGCTCCATACAAATGCACTGCGGCGGGGTGCTGGCATCACACTATTTTCTCCCTTCACCGCTTTCCAAATCACTTCGCTGAATGCCACATCCGGCGCCATGTCTTCTTTCGAAAAATCAAATGTTTCACTCAGTTTGGATAATGCATTTACTTTCTGATTCTTTTCATTCAAATCAACATTGGGTGCAATGGCAGTGAATGCTGTTGTATTGGCTTGTGGTGTAAAACAACGCCACATGGGCATGGCAGCCGCATCGTACTGACTCATGGGTGGCAGCCCCAAAATAAGCTCGATGGTACGCAACATAGAAGAAGTAGAATACATGGTATGATCTACATAACTCCGTTTTACGTGAGGGCCTACCACATAGGCGGTAGAGCGGTGTGCATCCACATGGTCGGGACCGTTTTGCGCATCGTCTTCCAAAATGAATACCACTGATTTTTCCCACACCGGGCTTTTGCTCAAATGTTCAATAAACAAACCCACGGCATAATCATTATCGGCAACGTGAGCAAAAGGTGTTGGCCGGCCTACACGCAATCCTTCTGTGTGATCATTGATGAAACGAAGTGTATTCAACTGTGGCAGCGAATTGGCCGCTACTAATGAATCGAAATCGTGGCGCCACTGATAAAATCTCGTTGTATCTCTCACACTTTCGTCCCAGCTGGTGAAGTTGGCACACACCCTGCCCACCAACGCTGGAATGTTTGGCTGACCATCATCGGCAAACTCGCCATAGGTGCGGTAACTGATGCCTGCCCGCAAGCAATGATCCCAAATGAAACCACCACGGGGATGCGCAATGGTTTTCTGTCCTTCAAAATCATAGGTACCGCCACGGCCGCCATAGCTGGTGGGCCAGTTTTTTTCGGTGTAATCATTGGCATACGCAGCCGTGCTCCAGTTGTGGCCATCGGCACTTACTTCAGCATCTACATAAAAGTTATCGAGCAACACAAACTGCTCAGCCAACGCATGTTGGTTAGGGGTAATTTTTCTACCAAACAATACCAGCGATGTATCGCCATTGCCTTGTGGTAAATCGCCCAATACCTGGTCGTAGGTTCTGTTTTCTTTGATGATGTAAAACACATGCTTGATGGGTGATGCATCGCCAACTTTCATGGGAATGGGATTGCCAGGTTCACCTGCTGCCATTAATTCTTTCAGTTTGGTATAAGGTGTGTTGTCGTACACCTGTTTGGCCATCACTTTCAGCTGTTGTGCATCGGGTTCAGGAATAATACTGAGGGTACCTTTGAACAAGCCGCCAATGTATTGCACTTCCTGTGGCTTTTTGGCATCGCCTGCCTGATAGGTAACGGCCTGCTTACGCACTGCAGGATTGGGCCCGTAAGGATTGGCGAGTGAAGTAACGCCCTTGCCATTGCTGACGAAGAGTTTCTTCCCTACAACTTTCACACTGGTAGGATACCAACCGGTTGGGATAAACCCTTTGCTGCGGCTCTCTCCTTTTTCTTCCACATCAAAAACGGCCAGGCAGTTGTTGTCGGCGTTGGCTACATACAAAGTGGTTTCTGTTTCATTCAATGCCATACCATTGGTAGTAGAACCATTGGGCGCATTGGGATACAAAGCGGTGTTCAACACTTCTACAATAGCAGTCGTTGCTGTTTTAATAACAGCCACACTATTGTCATTGGCATTGGCCACATACAAATACTGACCGTCTTTAGTCAGCAGCAATTCATTGGGGTTATCACCCACGGCAATGCGGCTGATTTCTGTTTTGGTTTGCGTATCCCAAATCAACAACCTGTCTGCCCCCCACAATGAAATGTAGAGTTTCTTTCTATCGGGACTCAGCAAACAGGTATACGCTTTCGCACCCAATGGAAACTGCTCCATTTTCTTGGTGGCCAAATCAATAATGTACAAGGCATCGTTTTCTTTGGTCACCACGTACATCAGGTTTTTGGCTTCATCCAGATCGAAACCAGCAGGTGAAATTTTGTTGGGCCATTTTTTACCTAGCAAAAAACTATCAGTCAACTGCAGTTGCTTGTTTACAATATTGTACTGCACAATGCGGTTATCGTTACCACCCGATGCATACAACTTTTTGCCATCGGCACTAAAGTGTAAACCATACCAACTCTTTGGAATTTCTACGCTGTGCAATACTTTATCATTCACCGCATCTACGAGCTGAATGGATTGCACACTTTGTCCGTTGTTGGTAACGGCCAGTAATTTCTTGTCGGGCGAAACCACCACGTTCAACGGCAAATCGCCGAGTGGGAGTTGCTTACCTGCAGGCGTGAGTGACCAGCCATTGGGCAAGGTTACTTTTTTTGTTTGTGCCTGCGCTACTCCGGTAGTACCCGGCAGTATGCCCAACAGCAATGCAGCAAAGAGTAAATGTTTCATATCACAGCAATTGTATGTTTCCCGAAAAATTATTGACCACCTGTTTTATAATGCTCCACCCGTTGTTCACCGGCATCATCCATCTTGGGTCCTTGCTGAATTTTACGCCAGTCGATGGGTTGCTTGTATTTCTCCATGGCCTTGTCCCAATCGAACACCCGCTTGTCGGGCAATACCAAATCATAAGGTGAAAAATCGGGTATGTTGGTAAAGAAATCGCTGAGCAAACTGGCCGTAACATCATACTGATTTACATACGGCACGCCCAAAATATTGTACATGGTTTTAAGAATGGTACCGAAGTTGGCATGCGTATGCGACACATGGTTTTTCTTGACATAAGGACCCGCCATCATGAGGATACTGCGGTGACCATCCACATGGTCTACACCTCCCTGCGGATCATCTTCCGTTACAATCACCAGCATGTTTTTCCAATATGGAGTTCTGCTCAAAAAATGCAGCATTCTACCTAGAGCCAAATCATTGTCGGCCATGTAAGAATGTGTAAATGGATAGCCGTCTTCGGGCCTTGGTCTGGCACCATGATCGTTGGGCAACATCACCGTAAGCAATTGAGGCAAACTATCCTTTCCGTTCAACCATTTTTTGGTAAACTCTTGTTCAAATTGTTTCATCCGAAACTGATCGGGAATGTTGGTGTTGTAGCCGGCAAAGTTGTGAGAGGTTCTGGTCCACAAGGCGTTTTGCATGGGCACCATTACCAAGTGTGCAGCACCAGTGGCAGTGTCATTCCACTCTTCCCGTACATGGGCTGTTTCATTGGCCTGACCAAAGTTGTAAAACGAAATGCCTTTGCGTTCCAATGCTTCCCACAAGCCGCCAATTTCGGCATAATCTTCGGGATCAATACTTCCGGTACTACCCGGAAAACGACGGCCCGGTGCATTCGAAAACAGCTTTGCCGTTTTGCTCACACTCGAGTTGGCTTCCACCCATTCGTTGGGAATAACGCCCACCATCCAATGATGCCCATGAATGGAGGCATCGCTATCGCAATAAAAATTGTCGCTGAATGCAAACTGGCTGCCAATGCGTTTGTGATTGGGCATTACGTCTACATTGTACAACGAATCTGTTTTGGTTATAATGTTGACACCTGTACCAAACCGGGCCAGTGTAGCATCACCTTTTGCCCTGCTCATTTGGCCAAACACTTCATCGTAGGTACGGTTTTCTTTACTGATGAAAACAATGTGCTTGATAGGCGTTGCACCCAAACCCGGCAATGCAGGCAGCGGTGTATTCGCCACCTGACTTACCGGAATTTTCTGATACGTATTCTGAATGGCTTTTGTAGTGTAAGCCTTCAATTGCGCTGCATCGGGCATAGCAATTTTTTGAAAAGTAGCCAATTGAATATCGCCCACAAAAGTACCCTGTGGCGGTGCTACAAAGTTTTTACCACCGTTAGGTCCCGCACCATAACCACGGCAAGAAATCACGTACAGGTATTGCTGCTCTTTGCTTAGCAGCACTCTTGTCGGTCCCCAACCAGTGGGCAGCAAGCCCTTGGTGGTTTTGCTGGCAATGTCTATCACTGCAACAGCATTAAAACCCAACAGTGCTACATACAATGTTTTTTCATCAGCACTCATAGTAATACCGAAGGGCAACAAACCGCGGTATTTATCCAACAGCGGGTCTACTTTAATATCGATATGGTCAACGATTTTTCCCTTGCGGTAATCAATCACCGAAATGTTGTCGTTGGTAGCATTGGTTACATACGCATATTGCTTGCCCATCACAATTGAGTTGGGACTGACACCGCCAATCACTTCCGCATCTTCCACCAGTTCACCAATCAGGTGGCCGGTCTTTAAGCGATGTGTTACTTTATTAGTAGCCAGGTTAATGCTGTACACACTCATGGCTTCCGGCGCATTGGGATCGCCTACGCCTGGAATTTCTTTTCCATCAATGATGGTGCCTTCTTTTGAAGCTTTTGTGTTGTTGCCGTAAGGATGATAGTCAATCATTTTCTCATTGGCATTTTCAGGTGTAGCACCTTTTACCAACGGATAACTATACATGCCCACATTGGCTACCAACACTGTTTTTTTATCTGGCGAAATGGCCAGACCAAAAGGCTGTCGGCCGGTTTCAATTGAAGCCGTGATTTTCTTGTTGGCCAAATTAATTCGCACCAAACGAAAATTGCCTCGATCCAACACCAGCAGCTCGTTGTTGGCTGTATTAAAAATCAAATCGCTGGTAAAGCTGTCGTCGAATGTTTGTCCTGCAAACACGCCGTTCAGCGAAATGGAATCTACTTTTTGCAGGCGTTTGTAATCGTACACAATGACAGCGCCGTTATCGCCACCACTTAAATACACGAGGCTTTGTGTGGGATGAAATGCTACTCCCAAAAAAGAACCATTGCTCAACGGCGATGGAATCTTACCAGCATAATCGGGCACACGGGTGGCTTGCATCGATGCAACATCAATGATGCTGAACACACCATTGTGCAATGTGATGACTGTTTTGCCATCGGGCGAAACAGCCATACCAAACGGATCATGCGTAATGCGAATGGTTTGACCCACGGGCGTTACATAGCGGCCACTGGGCAACACAGAAAAGCCGGCTGTATCAATTTTGGCATATTGGTTTACACCGGGCACCGACAAGATGAACGGATTGGATTGTGCAGCTGCCTGCGCATACACAGCAAGCAATACAACAGAGGCAAGAATTCTAAACATGGCGAAATTTAGGAAAGAAAAAAACAGCCTGCATCAAAAGCGACGCAGGCTGCAAAACTTGTGTGATAATTATTGGGCAATCCAGGTGCGGGTGTTGATATCATCAGCACCCTGACGAGTTACCGCTTCGGCACGGAAAGTGCCATTGAGTGATTGCTCACTTTGCGGATAAATGAAACGCACAGGCACTTTGTTATTGTTCAGGTTGTTGGCGCCGGGTACAATTTCAGGTTTCCCGGTACGCTTCCAATCGTGCCATCCTTCCAAACCGGTGAAGTACAAGGCCACCCATTTTTGCAAATAGATTTTATCGAGTTTTTCTGTACTGGTGCCGGTGTACGCTACTGTAGTTTGCGTGTAGTAGCTGGCAGGCACATCAAGGTTGATGTTGTACTGCACTGGCACCAACGACTTCCAGTAAGCCATGTTGGCATCGATACCATTGCGATAAAAAGTAGCAGCATCACCATTTGTAATCATGCCTTTCTCTCTTGCTTCTGCCAAAATAAATTGCAACTCAGCATAGCTCATGAGTACGGCACGTGCCGCTGCAGGATCGGGCACAGCCTGTCCGTTATCGTTGCACACCAGACAAGCAAATGTGTAACCTACACGAGATACTCCTTGGGGGCCACCATTGTAGTTCAATGCTTGAACATCGCCCAAGCCATTGGGAATACCTTCAATCACCGGCGTGCCAGCCGCTACTGATTTTTGTGAAGGACGACCAAACACCGCCAAACGTGGATCGGCCATTGAAGACAAACGATCGGCCAATGTTTTGCTCACCCGAAACTCATCGAAGCTACCCACACGGGTGCCGTACAGCGGCCATTGGTTGGGTGCTGCGGCCAGGTACTTCATTTCTGCATTATCAGCATTGCTCATAAATACAGGATACGTGTTGGCATCGTTGAGAATCGCCTGCATATCTGCATTCACGTTTTTCTTTTTCGACAACCGCATCAGCAAACGCAAACGCAGTGAGTTGGCGAGTTTCCGCCATTTCAAATTGGCAGATGCACCACCTCCATACAGCAAATCGCCAGAGATGGTATTGGTGCTGGCAGCCAGTATTTCGTTGGCCTTTTTCAGGTCAGCCAAAATGCCGGTGTAAATATCTTCCTGCTTATCATACTTTGGTTGATACAAACCGTCTGTTTTGGCTTTGCCGGCTTCGCTGTAAGGAGCATCGCCATAGGCATCGGCCACCAGACTAAACATCCACGATTTCAAAATCAATGCAACACCGTGGTAGGCATTTTTATTATCGCCACTCACCTGTGTCAAAATATTTTGCAGGTTGCGGTAGTTGCCATACACACTGTTCCAAACACCGTTTTGCTCGTTCCAGAGATAGCGGTCTTCGTTTACAAACTGAATTTTAGCATGGTATTGCACCACAATATTGCCAATGCCCCATGCATCACTCACCTGTTGGTTCATGATGTTGCGGATAACGCCACTCAACAGCAAGTCTGGCGTTACTTGTGTAGGCACGTTGGTATCGGTATTGATGCTACGGAAATCTTTATCGCAACCGGTAAGCGTGGCCGCTACCAAGGCTACTGCAGTCATCATTTGTACAAGTTTCATATTCGTTGGGTTGATCTTCTTGTTAGAAATAAAAGTCTTCATCAATCTGCTTGCGTGGCAAAGCGATTAAAGTTTCAGGCTCAGGTTGAAACCATAGCTTCGGGCCGAAGGAATGGCCATGTATTCTATACCAGGCAATGCAGTACCACCGGAGTAGCTCATGTTTTCAGGATCTACGTGAGGTACATTGTCCCACACAAACAGGTTGCGGCCTACCAGTGAAACGGCAACACCACGGAATGGCAACTTGCCCCACACTCTATCGGGAATGTTGTAACCAATTTGTAGCTCACGGAGCTTTACGAATGAGGCGTCGTACATCACACCTTCAGCAATACCACGACCGCCAGTCCAGGCAGTGTGCCATTCACGGGCACTCACTTTTTTGGTATTTGGAGAAGGCACACCATTTACAAATACCACACCCTGGCCAACTACACCATTGCCTGGCTTGCTTAAATCATATCCATCGGCACGGCCTTCGAGTGATTCGATGATGATACCGCCTTCACGACCTACGGTTTGTGTGTGGCTGTAGATTTCGCCACCACTGCGGATGTCGAAGAGGAAGCTGAGACGTACACCTTTGTAATTAAAGCTGTTGCTGATGCCCATCAGCCAATCAGGATTGTAGTTGCCGAGCTTAATGCGGTTGGTGGTTCTTACCGGACGGCCGTTGGCATCGAACACCATTTGACCAACGTACTGACCACTGGCATCGTAATAAGGAGCATTTTTATCGCTGTTTTGTACACGGGCAAAACCAATGCCGTACAAATCACCCATGCGTTCGCCTACACGGGCCTCTACGCTTACGCTACGACTGGCCATTACAAAGTTGGTGAGGCCATCACGTAATTCAATTACTTCGCTTCTGTTGGCGCTGAAATTGATGTCGGTAGTCCAGGTGAAATCTTTTTTCTTGATGGTTTGGAAATTCAACATGGCTTCCCATCCCCAGTTTTTGATTTTACCGGCATTGATGCTGCGGCTGTTGTAACCGCTGGTAAGCGACAATGGAATATTGAGAATCTGGTTTTTAGTGGTACTGGTGTAAAATGTTACATCAACACCAATACGGTTGTTGAGAAAACGAACATCAGCACCCAATTCCCAAGCCGAACTAATTTCAGGCTTCAGGTTCAGGTTGGTGAGGCGATCGGTTTCGCCATACACTTGTGATGAACCATAAGGAGTGCTGGGGTTAAACGATTGTGTGAAAGTGAAAGGATCTGTATCGTTACCCACCTGTGCAAAGCTACCCCGAACTTTTGCAAAGCTGATGGTCTTTGGTAGCTTCACCATATCGCTGATAATGGCACTCAGGGCAACTGATGAATAGAAATAAGAATTGTCTTCGTTGCCAAATGATTTCAAATCTTCGGGCAAAGTGAGGGCACTACTCCAGTCGTTGCGACCAGTAAAATCGAGGAAGATTTTATTTTGGTATGCCACACCGGCTGAACCGTAAAAACTGTTGATACGCTTGGCTACATTACGTTGTGCAGTTTCTAATGCAATACGGCTGTTGGTAAGGTTGTAAATACCGGGAATATTTAATTGCCCCGCAACGGTTTCGTTGAAGCGGCTGCTCTGGCGCATTTGGTTGCCACCAGCGTTGGCGGTTACAACAAAATCAGTTCCCAGTTCTTTATTGAAACTCAATAAGACGTCAGCGTTACGTTCTTCGTTGATGATGCTTACCTCACGGTACTGACCAAAAGGAAAACGCTGTGTGCTAAAGCCGCGGCGGTATTCCCGACGTTCGTTGCTCCAATCGGTGGCAGCACGAACCTGCAGGTTCAACCACTTTGTAAAATCATATTTCAATGATGCATTTCCAATGATGCGATCATAGTATTGACCATTGGTATTTTCGTACACGGTGAGGTACGGGTTGTCGTGGTAGTTGTAGTTCCAGCTGTACTGACGCAGGCCGTCTGCACCCTTCATCCATAAGCGTTTCATGTCAGACACTTTTACCGATGCTGGCAGCCAGCAGTTGAAGAGATACATCAAACTTTCGGTACCATAACTGATAGAAGGACGGTTGCCACTTTCACTTTTGATATAGCTGACAAAAGCCTTTGCAGATAACTTATCGTTGAAGTTGTAACCACCAGAAAACGAAACTGTATTCCGTTTCAAATCGGTGTTGGGCACCATGCCTTTTTGATCGAGGTTGGTATAGCTCAAACGGAAATCGCCGTTTTTATTACCACCTACCAAGGCTACGTTGTTGGTGAATGTTTTACCTGTTTCCAAAAAGTTTTTCAGGTTGTCGATATCGGGCTCCCACAGTGTTGGTGTAATGACACTACCTGCAGGTGCATTCAAATCACCACCAAAAAAATCAATGGGCTGACCATTGAGGGTACGGGGCGAGTTGAACTGCGGATACAACTGACCACGAAAAGCAGGGCCCCAACCTTCATCGGTACCATCGGTAAGGCCTGCACCACCACCGTTTACAAAAGCAAAATCGCCACCGTTGCCATTGCCCTGTCCATATACTTTTTGATACTCAGGCAATTTCAATGCCGTTTCGAAAGTGGCGTTGGTATTGATTTCTACGCCAATGCCTTTTGATTTTTTACCTGATTTTGTTTTAATCAAAATCACACCATTGGCAGCACGTGAACCATACAATGCAGAAGCCGCAGGTCCTTTGAGTACACTCATGCTTTCAATATCGTCGGGGTTGATAAATCCGGCGCCGTTACCAAAATCCACTTCCATATTGCCACGGCCGCTGGCACCGGTAATAGCGTTGCTCACAGGCACACCATCTATCACATACAAGGGCTGGTTTTTATTAAGATCAACAGAACGTTCTCCACGAATGGTAACACGAGAAGAACCACCCACACCCGATGCACTACCCACCACAGTAACACCGGCCACTTTACCAGCCAGTTGGTTTACTACGTTGGTTTCACGGGCTACAGTCAGGTCTTCGCCTTTTACATCCTGTATGGCGTAGCCGAGCTTCTTTTTCTCTTTGCGAATGCCCAAAGCCGTTACCACTACTTCACCCAATTGCGAAGCATTAGTACTGAGGTCAATTTCCAAATAGGCTACACTACTTACTTGAACTGTTTCAGTAACATAACCTACATAACTAATTTCAAGTCGATCACCTTTTTGTGCATTCAGCGTAAACTCGCCTTCACCGGAAGTAGTCACGATACTTCCTTTCGATAACAACTTAACGGTAACGCCTGCCAGCGGCGCATTGGTATTGGCATCAATCACCTTTCCACGTATGCCGGCATCCTGCGCCAGCACTGCATTTGCCGTAAATAATACACATAAAAAAACAATGGAGAAAACCCACTGCCAAGGGAGTAGTCGCTGCTTCATAAACAGTTTTAATTTGCGGCAAACCTATCCGGCGTGTATTACCGAATCGTTGTGGTGGCATTAACAAAACATCATTGGAATGTTACCAGAATGAATGCTTTACAATTCAGTAATTATTTCATAACAAACAACTGAAACTGTAATACAACCATTGCGCTATACTTACCACCCGTAGCAAAACGATTGGCAGTATTTTCTACCCAAATACCGTTGTGTGGGTATTGGGGTGTAGTTTTAATGAAGCACTTTAGTAAATATGAAAAAGCAACTTCCGCTACTCCGCTATTGCATCAGGTGTTGTATGCTGCTGCTCATCACAGCAAGCTCATTACATGCAAACGCTAAGAAAACACCTACCCATTTTGGTACGGTACAATCTTTTTTAGGTTCCTACACAGGTGAAATTGCCATTGACTTAGATGGCCCCAACGATGAGATGCTAAGTATTACACTATTTGAAGAAAAGGTGAAGGAAAAAGGCGGCTGGCAAAAAACGAAGCAATCTATTAAGCTCAATATGGCATCCATATTGTTGATCACCATTGACAGCATCAGCTACAAAATAGCCAGCATAGAGTATGCAGAAAACAAACGCTACGAATACTGTTGCCTTCGGCTGAAAGAAGGCAGCCCAAAACTTGGACTTTATCAATGGGGCACAAAAGACGATCCTGAAAAATGGATTTTACATTACAGAAATCTTTCGAGCTACACCATGCTCAGCAGTCCTACTCTCGAAGGCAATAAAATTAGTATGTATGCCTTGTTTGTAAAATGCCCGGCAATAAAAGAACGATTGAGACTGACAAAGAATGGATTCATTACTGCAGAAATGAACACCGCAGAAAGGCTGGCAGCCGTTCGCCAACTTATACAGGAGTCGGCAGGGTGCTTACAATAATAAAACAGCCGCTCACCTTATTGGCAAGCGGCTGTTATGTAACACACACACAATTGCTTAGCTTAAAATACTTCTGCTGATTACAATGCGCTGCACTTCGCTGGTGCCTTCGTATATCTGCGTAATCTTGGCATCCCGCATCAGGCGTTCTACATGAAATTCTTTTACATAACCGTAACCACCGTGCACTTGTACGGCCTCGGTACTGCACCACATAGCCGCTTCGCTGGCAAATACTTTGGCCATGCTTGAGCTAAGTGTGTAATCAATGCCGTTGTCTTTTTCCCATGCGGCTTTCAGGCACAGCAATCTTGCGGCTTCCACTTTAGTAGCCATATCGGCCAACTTAAACTGAATGGCCTGGTGGTGCATAATTTCTTTGCCAAACGCTTTCCGTTCTTTTGAATATTTCAGCGCCAGCTCATAGCTGCCGGCGGCAATACCCAGTGCTTGTGCGGCAATACCAATGCGGCCGCCGGCCAGGGTTTTCATAGCAAACTTGAAACCAAATCCATCTTCGCCAATGCGGTTGGCCTTAGGCACTTTTACATCGGTAAAACTAATGCTATGTGTATCGCTACCGCGAATGCCCATCTTGTTTTCTTTGGCACCCACCGACACGCCGGGCCAGTTTTTTTCTACAATAAATGCGTTAATGCCCTTACTGCCCTTGCTGGCATCGGTTTGGGCCATAACCAAATACACACTGGCACTGCTACCATTGGTAATCCAGTTTTTGATACCATTGAGTAAATAGTGATCACCCATATCTATAGCGGTGGTACGCTGGCTGGTAGCATCGCTTCCTGCTTCGGGTTCGCTCAGCAAAAACGCCCCAATGTAGAGTTCGCCATCTTTTTTGCCCTGCGCCAATGGCACCAGGTATTGCTGCTTTTGCTCTTCGGTACAATACTCTTGCAAACCATAGCACACCAGGCTGTTGTTTACACTCATGCACACACTCACACTCGCATCAATCTTGCTGATTTCTTCCATGGCCAATACATAGCTCACCGTATCCATGCCACTGCCGCCATACTCCGGTTTCACCATCATGCCCATAAAGCCCAGGTCGGCCAGCTGGCTCACCTGCTCTTTTGGAAAAATCATCTTGTCGTCTCGTTCTATTACACCCGGCAAGCATTCCTGCTGCGCAAAATCACGGGCTGCCTGGCGAACGGCCAGTTGCTCTTCGGTTAATTGAAAATTCATAAGGCAATCGATAATAAGTGTCAAAAATAGCGGCGATGGGTGCTGCAAAATTGTTGACGATTGAACTATTTGTGTACAATTAGCAATTCTTTTTCTCCAATCAGCTACGGGCAAACAGCCATCCAACCCCCTCGCCCATTTACTGATGTATTTCTGCCAGAAGGCTGTAAAAAAATAGAATTCGTTCAATGGCAAATTTTCCGGCCCATTTACACACAACAGTTTTACAGCATATTTGTAGTCAACGATTGAAGTATGTCATTACAATTAAGCCGCCAGGAGTTTGGCCGCCCCGAAGATGCCGGCCGTGTGCTCAGCCGCCAAGAAGCCTTCCAACTCTTTCATGATTGGGTGCTCAACCCCAAGCTGCAACTGCACATGCTGCAGGTGGCACAGCTCATGCGTAGCTGGGCGGCTGCAAAAGAACAAGCCACCGAAACCGACCAATGGCGTTGGGAAATGGCCGGCCTGCTGCACGACGCCGACTGGGACCAATGGCCCGAGCTGCATTGTAAAAAAATCATTGAACATCTCGAAGCCTTACACATCGACCCTGAAATTATTCGGGCCATTGCCAGCCATGGCCATGCTCATTTTGGAGTTGTACCTGTAACCCGCATGGACAAAATGCTCTTTGCATTTGATGAACTCAGCGGCCTCATTCATGCCTACAGCCTGATGCGACCAGGTGGCTACGAAGGCATGGATGTAAAAGGCGTAAAAAAGCGGTTGAAAGAAAAAAGCTTCGCCGCCAATGTAAGCCGCGACGACATCAACGATGCCTGTGAAAGAGCCGGCATTGCATTGGAGGATTTGATTGCCTTCATCATTCCCATACAAGCAACGGTAACCCTTTAAACGACCAATTGTTTCATGAAAAAAGCAAAGAAAATACTGCTGTACATAGCCGTTTCGTTAGCAACTGCTACCCTGCTGGCCTATGCCACAGGCAACAGCTATATGGTAAAATCTGCCCTGTACAATTTTGCCAATGTAGATGACTACAAAAAGTTTGACAACGACACGGTAGCCATTGCGGTACCTCAGCCCATTGCCAACAGCAGCCGTTACAACAAAGCCACGCTGCCAGACTCTATGAAAGCCTATCTGCAATCCATTGAAACGGGTGCATTGCTGGTCATCAAAAACGATTCGGTGGTATTTGAAGAGTACTGGGATGAGTTTAGTGCCGATGGATTGTCGGGTTCATTTTCTGTAGCCAAAAGCATTACCAGCATGTTGCTGGGCATTGCCGTGCAAGAAGGCCACATTAAATCAATCGATGATAAGGTGCAACAATACCTGCCTTGGTTTACCGGCGGCGGCAAAGAAAACGTAAGCATCCGCCACCTGCTCACCATGAGCAGTGGCACCGATTTTAGTGAGTCTTACATCAATCCTTTTTCCATTACCGCCAACTTGTATTATGGCGATGATTTGGTAAGCACCGCCAATGATGTAAGCATGGCCACAAAGCCCGGCACTTTGCATAAATACAAAAGTGGTGACACTCAATTGCTCGGGCTGATTGTAGAAAAAGTAACCGGCAAAAAACTGGCACAATATGCATCAGAAAAACTCTGGCAACCATTGGGCGCCACCCATGCAGCTTTGTGGAGCACTGATAAAGCCGGCGGCAATACCAAGGCCTATTGTTGCTTCAATACCAATGCCCGTGACTTTGCCAAGCTGGGCCAGTTAATGCTGCATGGCGGTCAATGGAATGGTCGTCAACTCATTGACTCGGCGTATGTGGCGGCCAGTGGCAAAGCTTGCAACATACCCGACGAATCGGGCCAACCCTGCCAATACTATGGTTATCAGTGGTGGGTATCGCCAGAGCATGATGGTGTGTTTTATGCACGGGGCATCCTGGGGCAATACATCATGGTGATTCCCTCTCAAAATGCAGTGGTGGTGCGTTTGGGTAAAGTAAAAAGCCAGGTGCTGCGCAATGCCACACCTAAAATTGTGTACGATATCATGAACTGGATACCACAACTCTGATGCAACCCATTTTATTTGATGACGAATATTGGAGCCAACGCTACCAGGCACATACCGATGCATGGGACATGGGCATGCCATCGCCACCGTTGACGCAGTATATCGATCAGCTGACAGATAAAAACCTACGCATGCTCATACCCGGCTGTGGCAATGCGTATGAAGCCATTTACTTGCTGCAGCAAGGTTTTACCAATGTTACCCTCATTGATATCTCGGCCTATCTGGTACAGCAATTACAACAAAACCCTATGTTGCAGCAGGCCCGCATTTTGCACCAAAACTTTTTTGACCACACTGAAAAATATGACCTCATTTTGGAGCAAACCTTCTTTTGCGCCTTGCATCCATCGCAGCGAAAAGCGTATGCACAGCATATGCATCAGCTGTTAGCGCCAAATGGCAAGCTCGTAGGATTATTATTTAATGACCATTTCGAACAATCACCCCCATTTGGCGGTTCCGCAAACGATTACTTAGCATTGTTTTCAACAGATTTTCACATAAAACAAATGGCAGCCTGCTATAATTCTGTTCCTGCAAGAAAAGGAAGAGAACTATTCTTTATCTTAACCCGCAAATAAGGAACCCTGCAATTCTATGATTTCACCTGAAACACTGGCAACAGCCAAAATTTCTATAGCTGCTATCGGTATTGGGCTAATTGTGCTGAAAACAATCAACATCCTTCGTTACAACAGTGGCAAAGAAGATGAACCTGTAGCGTTTAATCTCTTCGGCCGTTTTTCCAATATGGAAATTGACGGGTCCTATTCAGCCAAAAGACGGAGTACGCTGATGCTATGCAACCGGCTTACGTCATTGTTTTACCTCTGCATTCTTGCATTTATTGCAGTCATGATGATTCCAATTCTTGCTGCCAAAATGGGCATTGTATAACCACCGGTTTTCTACGTTGACATTCTTGAACAATCATTTTGTACACCTGCCAACCTAAAGCAGGGTGAGCGGTTATATTTGCTATACAACAGCTTGCCTATGAACCTGGAATTCAATCGCAATGAAGATGCGATGAAACTGGCCTGGAGCCAGGTAAAACAACGTGTAGCACAAATAGCCAAAGGTGGTGGCGACAAAGCCATAGCCCGCCAAAAAGAACGCAACAAACTCACCCCGAGAGAACGCATTCAATACCTGATTGATAATGACAAACCTTTCATAGAACTCGGTGCTTTTGCCGGCTATGAAATGTATGAAGCCGAAGGTGGCTGTCCTGCAGGTGGCACGATATCCGGCATTGGCTATATCAGCGGCAGGCAATGCATGATTGTGGCCAACGATCAAACGGTGAAAGCCGGTGCGTGGTTTCCTATTACTGGCAAAAAGAATTTACGCATGCAAGAAATTGCCATGGAAAATCATTTGCCTGTGATCTACCTCGTTGATAGTGCCGGTGTATACCTGCCCATGCAAGATGAAATCTTTCCCGACAAAGAACATTTTGGTCGCATATTCCGCAACAATGCCAAAATGAGTGCCATGGGCATTCCGCAAATTGCAGCGGTAATGGGCGCCTGTGTGGCGGGTGGTGCCTACCTGCCCATCATGAGCGATGAAACGCTGATGGTAGAAGGCAATGGCAGCATTTTTTTAGCAGGCCCTTATTTGGTAAAAGCGGCCATTGGTGAAGACGTTGATGCAGAAACTCTGGGTGGTGCCAACACACACAATGCTATCAGCGGTATTGCTGATTACAAGTTTGCCACCGAGCAGGCATGTCTCGATCAGGTAAAGCGGTTGGTAGCCAAACTCGGCCCAACTGCAACTGCAGGTTTCAACCGCAGCGCAGCTGTTGCGCCAGCGCTGCCTGCCGATTATATCTATGGCATTCAGGCGCCCAACAACAGCAAGCCCTACGATATGCAAACGCTCATTGATTGCATTGTAGATGCCAACAGTTTTGATGCTTTTAAAAACGATTATGGCAAAAGCATTATCTGTGGTTATGCCCGCATTGATGGCTGGGCAGTGGGCATTGTAGCCAACCAACGATTGGTGGTAAAAAGTGCCAAAGGCGAAATGCAAATGGGCGGCGTTATTTACAACGACAGTGCAGATAAAGCAGCCCGCTTCATCATGAACTGCAACCAGAAAAAAATACCGTTGCTGTTTTTGCAGGACGTAACCGGCTTTATGGTGGGCAGCCGCAGTGAACACAGCGGCATTATAAAAGATGGTGCCAAGTTGGTGAATGCGGTGGCCAATTCTGTAGTACCAAAAATCACCATCATTGTAGGCAACAGCTTTGGTGCGGGCAACTATGCCATGTGTGGCAAAGCCTATGACCCACGGTTTATTTATGCATGGCCTTCGGCAAAAATTGCGGTGATGGGTGGCGAACAAGCCGCCAAAACATTGCTGCAAATACAAGTAGCCAATATGAAAGCACAAGGCAAAACGGTGAGCCCCGAAGATGAACAGCAATTGCTGAACGACATTAAAAACCGCTACGAAAAACAAACTAGTCCTTATTATGCAGCGGCCAGACTTTGGGTAGATGCCATTATTGATCCGGCAGCAACACGAACCGTTATTAGCGAAGCCATTACAGCAGCCAATCACAACCCGCAGCTGGATGATTTCAAAACGGGGGTGTTTCAGGTGTAGAATAATGATTATTGGATGTTGAGGATACCAGCCGAAAATACATTCGGCTCGGAGTGATGTTAGTTCAGGAATTGTACACCCCGAACAATGAGATTGTTGAACATCATAAGCCCTGTAGATGAGCTGGATGTGTACAGCCGAAGTTGTATTGGCGAAAGTTTTTTGCGTTTCGCAATTTGTTACAACGAACGAACGGACAATGAGTTATGAAAAATTGCGAAAGTGTAAAGGGCTGAAAACTTTCGTCTATTTTTGAGTTAGCGGCAAGCGTAAAGACGACACCACGAATTAATAAACAGTAAAACAAGATTTATATGACAACCCTTAAATCGGCAGACTACAAAACCATTTTTGAAAAACTTGAAAAGACTTTTTTTTCCCAGTCCGACTTAACAGCAAGTGAACTAACTAAAAGCCTTGAAAGCTTCAAAAAGATTAAAAAACAAAAACGAGAAGACAACGACTATTTCTGGGTAATGGTTTATGTGACTTTTTATTCAGGTTTTAAAGCCAAAACGGTTACGGACAAAATACAAGAGATTGAAAAAATATTCGGTGACTATGAAAAGGTTGCCAAATATGATGAAACAAAAGTTCAGAAAATTATTGCCAGCAAAAAGGTCATTGGACACAGGCTAAAAATTAATGGAATTATTCATAATGCAAACCAAATTAAAGTTATCAAAAAGCAATTTGGCACATTTGACAAATATCTCAATTCATTTGGCGACACAGACAATGACAAAAATTTATTTGAGCTTATCAAAGACTTAAAAAAGCGGTTTAAATACCTTGGCGGTATAACTGTTTTTCATTTCCTAACTGACATCGGATATAACGTGCTAAAACCCGACAGAGTGCTCTGCCGTATTTTTTATAGACTGGGATTAGTTGACAGTGAAGAAGATTTGTTAGGAGTAATTGCAGCAGGACGCAAGTTTGCATCAGCCACAGGACTTCCAATTCGTTACATCGACATTATTTTTGTTGCTTATGGACAAGTAGATGCAAAACCTGAATTTGGCTTAAAAGAAGGAATTTGTTTGTCAAGTAACCCTAAATGTGAGCTTTGTGGTATTTACAAATTCTGTCAATTCAAGAAAAAGAAAAAATTAGCGTGACATCCATGTACAAAAATGGTCGAATAGAAAGAACGCCAGCCTGTAACAAGGTATTGCCAAAATCGGGGGTGACGAGCTACTATGACACTTTTGTGCTTAACCGAACTTTAGTTTTTCAAATCAAAAGTAGTGCAGAGACGCCCCGCCTTCGGCAATACCCGAACCGTTGGCATCATTGATCCGATTGTATCCTGGCCTTTAACACAAAAAGGCATTGGGCAAGTGTTATCCTTAATCCACCTGTGTGGGTATCGCATGCCGCTGCCCTCTCCATTTTTCCTACATTCGCCGCCGCTATGATGGCATCCAAAGAAGTATTTCGTCCACAAGTAATTATTTACACCGATGGCAGCAGCCGCGGCAACCCCGGCCCCGGTGGCTATGGTGTGGTGCTCATGGCCGGCACGCTGCGCAAAGAATTGGCCGAAGGCTTCCGCCGCACCACCAACAACCGTATGGAACTGCTGGCCGTTATCAAAGGGCTTGAAGCACTCAAGAAACCCAACACCAGAGTCGTAGTATACAGCGATAGCAAATATGTGGTGGATGCTGTGGAAAAAGGCTGGCTCAACGGATGGCTGCGCAACAACTTTGCCGGGGGCAAAAAAAACCCCGATTTATGGCGGCGTTTTCATGCCATTTACAAGCAACATCAGGTGCGTTTTGTATGGGTAAAAGGCCATGCCGATAACCCCTACAACAACCGCTGCGACGAACTTGCTACATCTGCGGCCGATGGCAGCAATTTGTTGGTAGATGAAGAATTTGAAGCCAATAATTAGGAAATACAACGTACTTGCTTGAGGCTGCATTTGCACTATGCTATTTCATACTGATGTAAATACAGGTTTCCGACTTTCCCCCACAAAAAAACCCCTCAGATGTACATCCGAGGGGCCAATGTCGTTTTTCGCGTTGGAGCGAAATCCGTACATATTATCCCAAATTATGAGCTACCGCTTCGCTTGGGATACATGCAGGGGTGCATTATCCCAAATACGACTTCAGCGAGTTGCTGTAGCGGGCTTTTTGCAAACGCTTAATAGCTCTTTCTTTAATCTGACGGATACGCTCCTTGGTCAAATCATACTTCTGACCAATTTGCTCAATGGTTACACCATTTTCTCCATCCAAACCAAAGTAAGCCGATACGATTTCTGCTTCACGAGGGCTCAACGATTTCAGCACACGGCGAATTTCTTCACGAAGTGAGTCTTTCATCACATCGTCGTCAGTGTCGTCGCTACCTTCCAGCAGGTCACCCATGGCCACGTCTTCGGCTTCGTGCACGGGTGCATCGAGGCTGCTGTGGCGGGTGTTGCTCTGGAAAATGTTGTTGATTTCGGTTTCGCTCATTTCAAGAATATCAGCCAGTTCTTCTGTAGAAGGTTCCCGCTCATGTTCTTGCTCGAAAGCCATGTAAGCCTTGTTGGCTTTGTTGTAGGTGCCAATTTTGTTTTGAGGCAGGCGGACTAATCTACCCTGCTCTGCCAACGCCTGCAGGATGGACTGGCGAATCCACCATACAGCGTAAGAAATGAATTTGAAACCCTTGGTTTCATCAAAACGCTGGGCTGCTTTGATCAGCCCCAGATTACCTTCATTAATCAGATCGCTCAGCGACAAACCCTGGTGTTGGTACTGCTTGGCTACTGATACCACAAAGCGCAGGTTGGCGGTGGTCAGGCGTTCCAGAGCCTTCTGATCACCCATTTTGATGCGTTGCGCCAAAATGGTTTCCTCTTCCGGAGTGATCATGCCAATTTTGGAAATTTCCTGTAAGTACTTCTCTACCGCCTGCGAATCACGGTTCGTGATCTGGGTAGCAATTTTTAATTGCCTCATATTAAAATGGTTCTCCTTTTACGAGTTTGGAAGATAGGTGCTGCCCCACTTCTTTTTCATGCCCTGTATCATTGGTTTGTTCACAATGTGAATAAAGCCATTGCAAAAGGGCTGCAAAGGTACTGTTCATTTTCTGCTTTTCATAGCCTGTTTTCATTTAATCGGCCGGCACCTGCTGCATTCCTGGTGTATAAGACGCTATTACCAACAGTTTTACTGCAAAAAGGTACAGGAAGCTCCAAAAAATGACAGTCCATTAACGAAACGGGAAGCATTGGGGTGGAAAACTTTTGCCCGCATGGGCCACAAAAGGGCAAAACCGGTAGGGGCCATCGAAGCCCCGCAACGAGTTGACTGTGCTTGGTTATTTTCGTGGCCGTTATTCTTCAACACAAGCAAATAATATGGCCATAGAACTCCGCTCCGATACATTTACCCAACCCACGCCCGGCATGCTGCAAGCCATGATGGCTGCACCTGTAGGCGACGACGTGTTTGGCGAAGACCCCACGGTAAACGAACTCGAAACCATGCTGGCCCAACAATTTGGCATGGAAGCAGGTCTGTTTTGTCCCAGTGGAACCATGACCAATCAGATTGGCATTAAAATGCATACCCAGCCCGGCGACGATGTGATTTGCGACCAGCTGAGCCATGTGTACCAATACGAAGGCGGTGGCATTGCCGTTAATTCTGCCTGTTCGGTAACGCTGCTGCAGGGCAACCGTGGCCGCATTACTGCCCCACAAGTGGCCGCAGCCATTCAACCCGATGATGTACACAAACCGCACAGCAGCCTGGTGGTACTGGAAAATACCAGCAACCGTGGCGGTGGTGCCTGCTACAACTTCGCCGACATTGAAGCCATTAAAGAAGTGTGCGTAGCCAATGGCCTGAAGCTGCACCTGGATGGTGCCCGCCTGTGGAATGCACTGGTAGCCAAGCAGGAAACACCCGCCCAATATGGCCGTGTGTTCAACAGCATTTCTGTTTGCCTGAGCAAGGGCATGGGCACTCCCGTAGGCAGTGTGCTGCTCGGCACTGCTGCCGACATAAAAAAAGCCCGCCGCATACGCAAGGTGCTGGGTGGTGGCATGCGGCAGGCCGGTTATCTGGCAGCAGCAGGTATCTATGCCGTTAATCATCATTTGCCGCTGCTAGCCAAAGACCATGCCCATGCGGCAGCCGTAGCGCAGGTATTGCAAAGCAAGAGCTGGGTAAAAGAAGTGCTGCCAGTAGAAACCAATATCCTCATTTTCAACACTACCGATGCCATGCCCGCCGCCAAGTTGGTGCAGCAATTGCAGGAGCAGGATGTGCGTTGCCTTGCCATCAATTCGCAGAGCATACGGTTTGTGTTTCACCTTGGTGTAAGCGATACCGACACCGATAAACTGTGCGACATACTGCAGCAAATGCCAGCGTAAGCCATTTACCGAAACATGAGTTACATCAGGCGGCAGTTGGCATTTCTGGCTAACTTGCGGCCGCAAATCACAAGCAAAACACAAGCAATCTATGTTCCCGAAAATAGCTCCAACCAATACGCAGGCATGGCAACAGCTGGCCACGCATGCACAACGCATGAAGCAGCTGCACATCAAAGACCTGTTTGCACAAACGCCCGACCGTTTTCAACAGTTTAGCCTCAGCGAAGGCGATGTGTTGCTCGACTATTCTAAAAACATCATTACCGAAGAAACGCTGACACTGCTGCAACAGTTGGCCAATGAATGTGGCCTGCCACAAGCCATTGAAGCCATGTTTGGCGGCGAAGCCATCAACCATACCGAAAACCGCAGCGTATTGCATGTGGCTCTTCGCTCCAACCCTACTGATACATTTACAGCACAGGGCGAAAATGTAGTGCCGCAAGTGCATGCCGTGCTGCAACAAATGGAAGCCTTTTGCCAACGCATCCATAGCGGCGAATGGAAAGGCTACACCGGCAAGCCCATCAAATACATTGTGAACATTGGTATTGGTGGCAGCGACCTTGGCCCCGTGATGGTCACCGAGGCATTGAAGCCTTACTGGGTGCCCGGCATACAAACCTATTTTGTAAGCAATATCGACGGTACGCACATGGCGGAAACGTTGAAAAAAGTAACGCCGGATGAAACGCTGTTTTTGGTAGCCAGCAAAACCTTTACCACGCAAGAAACCATGACGAATGCTCACACGGCTCGTAGCTGGTTTCTGGAGCATGCGAAGGATGAAGCTTTTGTAGCCAAACATTTTGCTGCCCTCAGCACCAATGAAAAGGCCGTTACAGCATTTGGTATTCACCCCAGCAACATGTTTGCGTTTTGGGATTGGGTGGGCGGTCGCTACAGCTTATGGAGTGCCATTGGACTGAGCATTGCCCTCACCATTGGCTACAACAATTTTGCGCAACTACTGCAGGGTGCCCGCAGCATGGACCAGCATTTTCGCCACAGCTCGTTTGATAAAAACATGCCCGTACTGCTGGCTTTAATTGGCCTCTGGTACACGAATTTTTTTGATGCTGCCAGCGAAGCCATTTTGCCTTACGACCAATACCTGCACCGCTTTGCTGCTTATTTCCAACAAGGCAATATGGAAAGCAACGGTAAAACCACAGATCGCAATGGCAACCGGGTGACCTACAGCACTGGCCCCATTATTTGGGGTGAACCCGGCACCAACGGGCAGCATGCTTTTTACCAGCTCATTCATCAGGGCACACAGCTGATACCCTGCGATTTTATTGCACCCGCTATCAGCCACAACCCCATTGGCGATCATCATGAAAAACTGTTGAGCAACTTTTTTGCGCAAACAGAAGCCCTCATGAATGGCAAAACGGCAGCAGCCTGTGCTGCAGAAAATGTACCGGCGGATTTGATTCCATTCAAAGTGTTTGAAGGCAACAAACCTACCAACAGCATTTTGGTAAAACAGATAACGCCCTTTGTATTGGGGCAACTGATTGCCATGTACGAACACAAGATTTTTGTGCAAGGCGTCATCTGGAATATTTACAGCTTCGATCAGTGGGGTGTAGAGCTGGGCAAGCAGCTGGCCAATAAAATTTTGCCTGAGTTGAAAGATGCCGACAGCATCAGCAGCCACGACAGCAGCACCAACGGTTTGATCAACGCCTTTAAAAATTGGCGTAAAGGATAACTGACAATATCTATGAATATTCATCGGCCATGGCAGCAATGCCATGGCCGATTTTTTATGCGAGAAGATCGCAGAACCGTTCACACCATTCATCGTAGGTGAGAAACACGGGACCTTGCAGTGCAGGTGATTGAAAACCGGAAACTTTTTCTACTGCCCGTTGCATGGCTGCTGCCCAAGCGGCAGGCATGTTCGGTGTTTCAATGGCTTCGCCAAAACGGGCCGCATCGAAATAATCTTTTACACCTCCTACCCAAGACGAAATGCAATACAAACCACAACTCATTTGCTCAGCCAGGCTCAGGCCAAAGCCTTCCGTCCATAAGGGTGAGAACAAACCAATATCCGCCGCCTGCAAGTAGCGGTGTACTTCGTGGTTGGGTTGGCGCCCATGAAAAACAACACCCGGAATTTGCTCACCCGTATCGGCACCTACCACATGCAGGGTTGCGTGTAAGGCCTTATGATCGAGTTGTTTCCACGCTTTCAAAATCACTTCCAATCCCTTCTTTTTGCGGTGCTGGCTCGACCACACAAATTGGCATCCGTTATGCATGCCGAGTTCTTTCCGTAATGCTTGCTTTGCCGCAGGCGTCAGGGGAAAGCATCGCTTGTTGTCAATAGGATTGTGCAACACATGCGCCGTAAAAGGCAATGATGGATTGTGCTCCAGTTCGTATAAATAGGAATGCTTGCTCAAGTAAATGACTTCATCCACCCCTTCCATCAACGCTTCGTATTTATCGCTGGGTAAGTAGGTAGAATAACCACACTGGTAGTAAATGATTTTGCATTTGTGCCGCATATTCATTTGCCCCAAAAAATGCCACACAGCATGCTTGGTACGAATGGAATCAACAATACAAATGATTAACTGCTCATGTTGGGCGGCTATCTCCTGCAAGGCTGTTTTGTAGGCCTGAAATTTCCAGTGTTTCAGCAACCGGTTCATGAGTCGGTTGTGGCGCAGTTGCAGGTTGTACCTTTTGGTGCGGGCCGAATGAAATGCATCGGCACCATTATTTCCAATCACATAATCCACCACATTGCCCGGATACTGCTCCAGCAAATATGTAATGCGCTGCGACCATGATCCATAGCCCGGCGAAGGGATGGGTGCATCAGCAATCAATACTCTGGCTACAGACATGGGTTAGTTGTTTACAATCAGTACAATGTTACAGCAAAAGCAGTTGTTGAATGGTCATCAGGGAAAGCGCAGGGTGAGTTTTTCCAAGGCCACAAAAACAGCCGGGCAAAAGCTGGCATTTTTCAAGGTGATGTTTTTGCGCAGCAGCAACACATCTTCATCGGTGTAGGGAAAACGGCTACAATCGGAAGGGCGATCTTCGTAAATGCTGCAAAAATTATCGGCACCCAAAAACGGGCAGGGCGATTGCTTCACCACATAGTCGCACTCATCATCCAGCCGCAGGTAAGTGTCAATAAAGGCCGACTCCTTCATCCGGAGCACCTTGCTGATGCGTTTGATATCGGGTGTTTTAAACCGCGGCGAATAGTTTTTGCAGCAGGCCGCACAGCTCAGGCAGTCCACTTCTTCAAATACGGCCTCATGTACTTCGGGCAGCACTTTCAGCACCTTACGCACTTCTACTTTTTGCAGCCAATGCTTGTATTTCTTCTGGTATTCGGCCGCTTTCTTTTGCCAGTTTTGCGGCAGTTCATTCGCCATGTTAAACGCTATTCAATTTTATGCACACCAATGCTCACACAAAGATGGCCTTCGGATGCACTATGTTACCTTTGCAGCGCAAATTTTCAAACTTTCTACGGTCTTACTGGGTTAAAATCATGGTTCGATGCTGCTTTAGCGTCCAATCGTCATTGTTTCCGTTATCAACCGTATATCATTTTTAAAATAACAACCGGGTATGAACTTGTTTGAGCAACAGTCGAATGAATTTCAGGGCAGGCATATTGGCACACTGGGAAGCGAAGCCGCAATGCTCGTAGTGATTGGAGAAAAAAGCGTAGATGCATTGGTAGACAAAACCGTTCCTGAAGCCATCCGACTGCAGGCGCCGCTCAACGTACCCGATGCCCTCAGCGAGGCCGCTTTGCTGCAGCACCTGCATGAGCTGTCGCAAAAAAATGAGGTATTCAAAAGCTACATAGGTCAGGGCTATTACGATACGCATACACCGAGTGTGATTTTGCGCAACATTTTTGAGAACCCAGGTTGGTATACACAATACACGCCTTACCAGGCCGAGATTAGTCAGGGCCGTTTGGAAAGCCTGCTGAACTACCAAACCATGGTAACCGACCTGACAGGTTTGCCCATTGCCAACGCCAGCCTGCTCGACGAAGCCACCGCTGCTGCAGAAGCCATGAACCTGTTGTTTCACAACGTGAACAAATCGGATGTAGCGCAGGCCCCTAAGTTTTTTGTAGATGCACAAGTATTTCCGCAGGTGGTAGACGTAGTGATTACCCGTGCTACTCCGCTGAACATTGAAGTAATAATCGGCGATTACAAAACAGCCACCATCGACAACACTTTCTTTGGTGCGTTGCTCCAGTACCCCAATGCTTCGGGCAGCATCGAAGACTATCGTTCTTTCATTGATAAAGTACATGCAGCAGGTGCCGGCGTAGCCATGGGTACCGATTTGTTGGCCCTTACCCTGCTCACCAGCCCCGGCGAACTGGGTGCTGATATTGCGTTTGGCTCTGCTCAACGCTTTGGTGTACCCATGGGTTTTGGTGGCCCGCATGCTGCATTCTTTGCAGCCAAAGACGAATTCAAAAGAGCCATGCCCGGCCGCATTATTGGTATCAGCATTGATGCACAAGGCAAGCGGGCCTTGCGGATGGCGCTGCAAACCCGTGAGCAACACATCAAGCGGGAAAAAGCCACTTCCAATATTTGTACGGCACAGGCATTGCTGGCCAATATGGCCGCCATGTATGCCGTGTACCACGGCCCCGATGGCCTGAAGAAAATTGCCAAACGTGTAAGCCTGCTGACGAATGTGTTGGCCACTGCGCTTACAGAGTTAGGCTTTACCGTAGCGCATACACATTATTTCGATACGCTGAGTATCAGCACAGATAAAGCAGCAGCCATTAAAGAAATAGCGGAGGCTTACAAAATGAACTTCCGCTATGCAGGTGCTACGCAAATCAGCATTTCGCTGGATGAAACCACCACGCAGCATGATGTGCTCGATATCGCACAGGTATTTGCGCTGGCCGTTCAGCACGAAGCAGCCAGCATTGTGTTTGATGATGAAGCATCACTCAGCAATATTCCAACATTTGCTGTTCGCACTTCTGCGTTTTTGGAGCATGCCGTGTTCAACACACACCGCAGCGAAAGCCAGATGATGCGTTACATCAAGAGCCTCGAAAACAAAGACCTGTCGCTCAATACCAGTATGATTAGCCTCGGCAGCTGTACCATGAAACTGAACGCTGCCAGCGAAATGATGCCTTTGAGCTCTCCGAACTGGAGCAAGTTGCATCCGTTTGCACCGGTAGCTCAGGTACAGGGCTATCATGAAATGATGGCATCGCTTAATCAGTACCTGTGTTCCGTTACAGGCTTTGATGAGTGCTGGTTGCAACCCAACAGTGGTGCACAGGGCGAATACGCTGGTTTGCTGGCCATTCGCAACTATCACCTCAAAAACAATCAGCCGCAGCGCAATGTGATGCTGATTCCGATTAGTGCCCACGGCACCAACCCTGCCAGTGCTGTAATGGCTGGTATGAAAGTGGTTGTGGTAAAGGCTTTGGATAACGGCTACATTGATGTAGAAGACTTCAAAGCAAAAGTGGCTCAATACAGTAATGAGCTGGCCGGCACCATGATTACTTACCCCAGCACCTATGGTATTTTCGAAGAAACCGTAAAAGACATTTGCGCCCTGGTGCATGAGCACGGCGGACAAGTGTATATGGATGGTGCCAACATGAATGCGCAGGTTGGCCTCACCTCACCTGCAGCCATTGGTGCCGATGTATGCCACCTCAACCTGCACAAAACATTTGCTATTCCGCATGGCGGTGGCGGTCCTGGCATGGGCCCCATTTGCTTCCGCAGCCATTTGAAAGATAGCTTTATGAGCATGCCCATGCAAGAAATTGCTCAAAGCAATGGCAGCATGCGTGGCGTAAGTGCAGCCCCGTTTGGTTCTGCTTCTATCCTGCTCATCAGCTATGCGTACATCCGTATGCTGGGTGCGGTTGGTTTGCGCAAAGCCACTGAGTACGCCATTTTGAATGCCAACTACATGCGGGCCCGCTTGCAAGAGCATTACCCCATTTTGTACACGGGTATCAATGGCACTTGTGCCCATGAATTTATTGTAGACCTGCGGCCGTTTAAAAATACAGCCGGTGTAGAAGCAGAAGATGTGGCCAAGCGTTTGATGGATTATGGTTTCCATGCGCCAACCATGAGCTTCCCGGTACCAGGCACCATTATGATTGAACCTACCGAAAGCGAAGACAAAGCAGAACTCGATCGTTTTTGCGATGCATTGATTAGCATTCGGGCAGAGATAGCGGCTATTGAAAACGGCCAAATGGACAAAGCCAACAACCCGCTGAAGCATGCACCACATACGCTGGAAGTAGCCATGAATGATGGCTGGGACAGACCCTACAGCCGTCAGGTAGCCGTATTTCCGCTGCCTTATGTGATGCAAAACAAGTTTTGGCCAACCGTAAGCCGCATCAACAATACGCATGGCGATAGAAACCTGATATGTACCTGTGAGCCAACATCAGCCTATGCAGATGCTTCAGCGTAAGCCATTATTGATACAATAAAAAAGGCCTCCCCCCGGAGGCTTTTTTTATTGTATACGATTTCCACAGCAATCCACAAAGCCGTTAAATAACAGGTTGCGACCTGATGTTTGTCATTAATTAAACATATGTATGCAGATTAGATTTGTACCATAACATCTAACCAATGAAAAAACATTTGATTGCCGCTTCGGTTTCAAGTATTGTGCTTGTTCTCTTTGCATACTTGTGCCTCATTATTATGCCCAACTTGCCAGAGAGCATAGTTGAAGATTATTTTAAGCCATCATTCACCAATGATGAAAACCGAAACCTGTTGTACTTTATACAACCCATTGTATTAGCATTTGCGCTGTCTTGGTTCTGGACTCGTTTTAAAGAATCATTTGCCGGCAACTGGATGCTGAAAGGTTTGGAACTGGGCTTGGTGTATGCATTGATTGCTTCTTTGCCCGCCATGATTTTATTGTACAGTGCCATTGATGTATCTGCCACTACAGTGGGTACCTGGTTGCTCTACAGTTTTGCACAGGCTACCATTGCAGGTGAAATTTCTGCCCGCATCGATCCATAAGCATTTTTCTCAGCTATACATTACCCCTTCGTTTGAAACAGAGCGGAGGGGTTTCTTTTATTGGTCAATCCCAAAAGCAATTTGCACATTTGCGTATGGCAAATCTTCATCCTTACTGCATCATCAATGGTAGCCTGCAACCCCGCAGCACAGCAGCCATCGGGCTCGATGATATGGCACTAAACAGAGGCTACGGTGTGTTCGATTTTTTTAAAGTGATGCAAGGCATACCCATGCACCTCGATGCACATTTGAAACGATTGTTTCACTCTGCCCAACACATGCATTTGCCAATAGATGAAGATGTGGAGCGTTGGAAAAGTCTTATTCAGCAATTGCTGAACGCCAACCATGTGCAGGATGCCGGTGTTAAAATATTGGTGACTGCCGGCTATGCACCCAATGGCTACAGCATTGCCAGTCCTAACATCATCATCACTACACAACCATTGCCTGCAAAAAAAGAAGACGATTATGCCAAAGGCATCGCAGTTATCACCCATGAATACCAGCGGGAAATGCCAGATGTAAAAAGCATCAACTACACCCGTGGCATTTGGCTGCTGCCGCAGATAGCCGCAGCCGGTGCCAGCGATGTATTGTATTATGCCAATGGCTTACTCACCGAAAGTCCCCGTAGCAATGTGTTCGTTGTAAATGTAGAAGGCGTGTTGCTTACCCCTGAGCACAACATGCTGAAAGGCATTACCCGTCAGCAAGTATTGAGCATTGCCAGCCAACATGTTTCTGTTGAATGTACCTATGTAACGATTGCTGATTTACGCAACGCTGCAGAAGTATTCATCACCAGTACTACTAAGGGCATATTACCCGTTACTACAATTGATGGAATGCCAGTGGGCAATGGCCAACCAGGCAAAGTAACACTAGAATTAATGCAGGCTTTGCATCAGTATGAAATGGAACTGCTGGCAAATACATGAGCTATTAACGCATAGCACCAGCTTTAATAAACAATGGCCAGCGAACGATGCGCTTTTCTGCAGCTGGCCAAATTTTCCATAATTTTTCTGAGGCGTCGTCAAGTGGATTGACTTTTGTTTCAGCCATGCATTTTTGCACAGCAGACCAGGTGTTCAGGTAGTGAATAAACTGCGTTGCTGTCCATTCCATTTTCATCTGTAGTGAAGGAAACGACACTTCCCGAAAAGGAAACGGTAAAGAGGCATAACCATCATCCAACATTTTTCTTTCAGGCTCCCAGTAGGCGTGTATCGTATTATAATAAAACTCATGCAACCAAGCATCTACTGCTTTGTTGATGTTGCACAAACCATACCCAATCACTACCAGGTGTCCTTCCGGTTTGGCTACACGGCGTACTTCATTGTAAAAAGCTTCCAAATCCAACCAGTGAATGGCTTGCGCCACGGTAACCACATCAAAATAATGATCGGGATAATCGGTATGCTCGGCAGGCTGCACACTGTAGTGAATGGAATTGTTGGCCGGTGCTTGCCGGAGTTGCGCAGCACTGGTATCAGAAGCACACACCAAGGTGAAGTGCTCAGCCAGTTGCATAGCCAGCTGACCGTTACCAGTGGCACAATCCCAAGCCACCCCTTTGTACCGCTGCAGTTTTGCAATGGCTTTACCCAATGCAACCGGATAAGTTGGCCGGTAAACTGCATAGGCTGCAGCATGTGCTGAAAACAAATCTTTCATGTTTTATTTAAACGTCGTTCCCTTGGCCGTCCACCAGGGATGAATTTCATAATCGAGCCTGCCTGCTTTGATGGCCGGATCTGTTTGCAATAATTTTTCTACTTCTTCTTTGCTGGCGGCATCAAAAATAAAAATACCCCGCCAGTTGCCGTCGTCGCCAAAAGGCCCGGCTACAATGAGTTTGCCCATATCTGCCATTACCTGCATATTGGCCATGTGCCCTGCCTGCAACTTATTAATGACAGCCGTGTCTGTAATCTTATCCCGGTCTTTGCCTTTTGTAAGCATTACAAACCAGTATTGCTTCATTTCGTATTTCGGCGTTTCTGCTTTGTTGGTTTGTTGCGCATTGGTTGGCGTTATCAGCAGCATGCACAGGCATGAAAAAAGAATGGCTTTCATGAGGGTTGATTTTACAGGAAATGTACGGTACAAAACAGCCCGACACAAACGTGCCGGGCTGTATCAATAACTATTGTAAGATTTAGCCGCTAGTTCCAGCGCCACTCACTTTTAGTTTTGGCCCGAGATAGATTTTTTCTTTTTCAAAAGCCTGCATTACTTTTTGATGATACTGTTGCATCACAGCTTTGGTGGCTCCGTCCTGCTTTTGCAAATCTTGTTTCAGCAAATCAATACGCTGTATTTGCATGTTGCTGGGTGCAGCCTCATTGCCTGCCACAGCCGTGTACACTTCGCTGATTTCTTCTTTCAAACGCTTTTCATCGGCAAACATGCTTTTGTTTTTGGTAGCCATTAGTTTGCCCCGCAGTTCTTCCAGTTTATCGTAGTACTCCTGAGCAGCCTGTCGGTTTTTTTTGTTTTGCAGTTTTTCAATATTTCCCTTCAGCTTTTCTTGTGTTTTGCTAATAGTGTCTACTAAAGCTGCCAGCTCCTCCTGCATGTTGAACAACTTCATAGCAGCATCATATTGCTGCTTGCGTTCTTCAAGTGTCATGTCGCCTTTTTCATCGTGTACCACCGTTATCTGTTCCGTTACCACTTTGTCGCCTACCACGAGTTTTACGGTGTACTCGCCGGGCAATACCATGGGGGCAGTAAAGGCGCCAAAGTCGAGCTTCACACCGCCTTCTGCCATTTTGGGTGGCGTACCCCGCAGGTTCCAGGTCACCATGTTGATGCCCTTACGCTTGGTAGCAGGAATGCTCTGCACCAGCTTGCCATCTTTGTCTACAATTTCCACTTTTACATCGCCACTGCTTACCCTGTCTTTCAGGTAATACTTAATGGGCTGAATGCTGGGCGGGTTGCCACCATTCCAGCCGCCGGTGCCTGGGAAACCACCACCACCAAACTGACCATCTCTCAACGTGAGTTTTTCAGGCTTCAGCAGCACAATGTCTTTTGCAGCTACATCTTCAGTCATGTTACGTATCGGGCTGATATCATCTACGACAATGACACCACGGCCATGCGTACCCAACACCAAATCATGCTTGGTTGGATGAATGGCTATGTCTCTTACCAAAGCATACCATGGAATGTTGTTCTTCATGCGGAACCATTCTTTACCGCCATTGGTAGAGCAATACAAACCCATTTCGGTACCGGCAAACAACAGGTCTTTGTTCTTCAGGTCTTCTTTTATTTTATGGGCAAAACCTTCCATGGCTTCACTGCCTTTTAGCAGGGTCCATGTTTTACCCATGTCGTTGCTACGGGCCACATAGGTTTTGTGATCGCCGTACATGTGGTTGTCAAACGTAGCGTACACAACATTTTTATCAAACCCGCTGGGCTCAATGCTGCTCACCCATGTTTGTGCAGGTATGCCCGCAGCGGCATAGTTGGCAGCCACGTTGGTCCAGGTTTTACCGCCATCCAATGTGTATTGCAAATTGCCATCGTCGGTGCCGGCCCATATCATGTTGCCATCCACCGGACTTTCGGCTATCGTAAATACAGTACAGTGATTTTCGGCAGACGTGTTATCTGCACTCAGGCCACCACTCTCTTCTTGCTTTTGTTTGTTTTTGTCGTTGGTAGTAAGGTCTGGCGAAATGCGGGTCCAGTTGCGGCCCTGATCGGTGCTGCGGTACACGTACTGCGCCCCGCAATACAATGCCCCTGTATAAGTACCTACATACAACGGCGTATTCCAGTTCCAGCGCAGGTCTTCATCGCCGGGGCCCTTTTGGGGTTGAATGGCTACTGCTTTTCCATTGGTAAGGTTTACACGGGCCATGTTGCCACCCTGATATTCGGCAAAGCAAATGTTGGGGTCTTTGGCATCGGGCACGGTCCAGAAACCATCGCCACCATATACATCTTGCCACACCGCATTGCTTACACCACCGGGTGCAGCACTGGGTGCTACCCAACTGCCATTGTCTTGCAAGCCGCCATAAATACGATATGGGTTAGCATTGTCTACAGCTACATGATAAAACTGACCCACGGGTAAATTGCCTTTGAACGACCAGGTGGCGCCTTTATCCAAACTCAGATAAACGCCCCCATCGGTACCTAACCAAAGTTCGTTGGTAGCGTTAGGATTAATCCACAACGCATGATGGTCGCTGTGTACCCAGCCACCTTCGCTGCTGGCTTCGGCAAAGCTGTAGCCACCGTCTACGCTGTACGCAAATGAAAATGCAGGACGATACACCCGCTTGGGATCTTTCGGATCCACTTCTATGCAAGCAAAATAAAAAGGCCGGCTCACCACATTGAGCGAAGCACTTTGCGCCTTCCAGTTTTCGCCACCGTCATCGCTGATGTACAAACCGGTTTTGTTGTTTTCCAACTCGGCAATGGCCACCAGATTTTTGGGTGAAGATGGCGCCATGGCCAGGGCCACACGGCCAATCAAACCTTGTGGCAATCCGCTCTGAATGCGGCGCCAGTTTTTACCACCGTCGAGGCTTTTCCAAATGCCGCCACCGGGGCCGCCACTGTTGAAAGAGTATGGCTTCCGGCGAAACTCCCACGTAGTAGCATACACCACATTCGGATTTTCCGGATCGATGGCTACATCGGCAGCACCGGCTTTTTCGCTGATGTACAACACCTGCTTAAAAGTTTTGCCACCGTCTTCGCTTTTGTACAAACCGCGGTGTTTGCTATCGCTCCACAATGGGCCGGGAGCAGCCACATACACTTCGTTGCTGTTCTTGGGATTGATGACGATTTCTGCAATGTGTTCTGTACTATCGAGGCCACCCACTTTGGTCCAGTTGTCCCCGGCATCGGTGGTTTTGTACAGGCCATTGCCAATAGATACCGAGTTACGCATGTTGCTTTCGCCAGTACCTACAAAAATTACTTTCGGATTTTTTTGATCGACTGCAACGGCGCCAATGCTTTGGCAATATTTATCGAAAATGGGTTTGAAAGAAGCGCCACTGTTGGTGGTTTTCCAAACACCACCACCGGCTGTGCCGATGTAAATGGTTTTGGGTTCGTTATTAACGCCCTGAATGGCAGTAATGCGTCCACTCATGGTGCCGGGGCCCAGCCAGCGGGCTTCCATCATACCAAAAGTGGCGCTGTTGATTTTGGTTTGTGCCATGCTCAATGTGGCAGGCACACACAACAGGGCCGTGAGTAATTTCTTCATGCAAAAAAGTTTTTGGGTGAAGAGAAAAACAAGAGCCACACAAACATGCAGTCATCAGCGGCAATGAATGAGTGGCTCTATTTATCTCAATGAATGAGGAGATGAATTATTTAGTAGGATCAGCAAAGATTTTTTCGTCCACCGATTCATTTACTTTCACACTGGTCATTACTACAGTACCAAAAGGCTGGGTAATAGAAAATGCTAGCTTGATGCCATTTACATCGCGGTAGTCGCTCATATCGGTTTTGGTTTCAATTTCCTGACCGTTCATGTTAATCTTCGTACTCGTACGAATCACATAAAAAGTTTCAGCGTCGATAAATACTGTTTGATCGCCGCTGTTCTTACGGGTTACTTTCAGCTTGTGGCACTCAGTTCCTTCAATATCTTCTGTACCCAGGTACTCAACAGTGTGGCCCTTGGCTTTGTAGTCAATAAAATTGCCCTGTAAATCGAGGTCGTCCAGGCTGGCTTTTACAGCATCGGCAGGCAATGGTTCGGGTTTGGTTTGGCCCTGAAAAGGCATGAACTGCCAGCCATTGGTAGGAGTAACAATGGCGTAGCCTGTCATACCGGCTACAGAAATATCCTGGCGTGAACCTATATTGTGCACATTGGTCACTTTTACACCAACTTCGCGACCCATTACATTCACAGTACCTTCCATTTGTACCGATTTTACCTTGAGCCATTTTTCCTTGCCGCCGATGGCCGCAATGTGTTTGTCGATGATTTCGTCAGCGGTTTGGGCCATGGCCGTTACTGCTGAAAAAATGAGCATGAGGGGTAGCAATACCTTCTTCATAAGTGTTGTGTTTTAGATTGTAAAATTAGCAGGCCAGGTGCATCGTGCTTTGCCGTTCGACCATTGCCAAAACAGTTTCATCAGCCTTTTGCACCAAGAGGTTTCAATATACAATGCAAAAACAAAAAAGGATAGCCTTGTTTACGCAATGGAGAATAAGCAGTCGGCCAATGCACCAATTCAGTAGGTTTGCGTCCCAAATGACACTTCAGCATGGCCGCCAAAGAATGGTTTGATGACTGGTTCGATACGCCTTATTATCATCAGTTATATTTTCAACGAGATGCACAGGAAGCCGCCGCTTTCATCAACCGGCTGTTGCAATATTTGCAACCTGCAGCCGGTAGCAAAATGCTGGATGTGGCCTGCGGCAAAGGCCGGCACAGCCTGCAACTGTCACAACAAGGTTTTGATGTAACCGGCATTGATATTTCGGCACAATCCATTGCTGCAGCCAACCAACAGGCACATGATCAGTTGCAGTTTTTTGTACACGATATGCGCCAGCCTTTCTGGATCAATTACTTCGATTACGCTTTCAACTTTTTTACCAGCTTCGGCTACTTTAACACCCGGCGTGAACACGATGCTGCATTGCGGACTATTGCACAATCCATCAAAATGAACGGCACATTGGTGATTGATTTTCTCAACGTGCATTATGCCGAAGATCATTTCCAATACCAGTCGGATACTACTCTGAACGGCTACAATTTTCATGTCACCAAATGGATGGATGAAACCCATTTTTACAAAAAGATTGAAGTAGAACACGACGACTTTACTGAGCCGCATGTGTACACCGAAAAAGTGGCCAAGTTTTCGCTGGGTGATTTTACTGACATGCTGGCTTTTCAGGGCATGCAAATCACCGAAGTGTTTGGCGATTACAACCTTGGCGCTTACGATGTTCGCCACTCGCCCCGTATGATTATTCTGGCCAAAAAAATACGCTTCTAACTTATGTATACGCACAGTACCCAAATCCGCATTCACTATGCCCTTACCGACCAAATGGGCGTGGTATACTATGGCAACTATGCTCAGTTTTTTGAAATAGCCCGTACGGAAGCCATCCGGCAGTTGGGTTTTACCTACAAAGAATTAGAAGCGATGGGCGTAATGATGCCCGTGAGTGACATGCACATTCACTACCGCAAACCCATCCGGTACGATGAATTGATTACCGTATCTGTTACGGTAAAAGAATGGCCCATTGGCAAGAAGATTACTTTTCACGGAGAGATTCACAACGAAGCTGGCGAACGTTGCACCATGAGCGACATTACCCTCTATTTTGTAGATGCCAAAACCATGCGCCCCATCCAAATGCCGGATGCGTTAGTGACGGTATTACAACCATTTTTTGAAACCGCTCATTAACCCGGATATTCTGCATTCATATCAGCAGCCTGCACCATATCAAAAATGAGTGCAGCGGCCAACCTAGCCGTGCGGTTGTCAATATCGTAGGCAGGGTTTACTTCTGCAATATCTACCGAGGCTACCTTGCCGCTCAAAATGATATGCCGCAGCAACCGCTTGAACATGCTGTTGGGCGCAATACCATTGAAAGATTGGGCACTTACACCCGGTGCATGGCAAGCCGCAAATACATCCAGATCGATGCTGAGTTGCAGCACATCGCTGTTGGCTATCACGCCGTTGATGGCCGTGATGATGTCTTCCAACTGATCGTTGGTGAATTGCTCTGCTAAAAAATACCGGCAGCCGGCATCATCGGCCGTGGTAAATAACCGCTTTGTATTACTGTACTGCTGAATGCCCAATACGAGATAATGAAATGGATGTTTTGTTTCGCGACACCATTGCAGCATTTGCCAAAAACCGGTGCCGGAACTAATGCCTTTTTCGCCAGGCTGGCGCAAATCGAAATGCGCATCAAAATTGATAACGCCCATTTCCTGCTTGGGTTTATCGGGTTGAATACCGAGGAAATTGGCCCAGGCTGTTTCGTGGCCGCCACCCAATACTATGGGTAAATAATTAGCTGCTTTTACTTGTGCTACCAGCTTGCCGAGTGCTTGTTGTGCGGTTTCCAAATCGCCGTCATCACACACAATATCGCCGACATCGGCCAGCACAATATGCGAGGCTATCAATGGAAAATTTTTGCAGGCTTCACGAATGAAACGCGGCGCCTGCATGGCACCCACCCGGCCTTCATTACGCCGCACTCCTTCATCACTGCAAAAGCCAATAAAAGCAACACCCTGATGCTTGCTGCCAATCACCGGTAGTGCATCGGTCTCCAGATTGATGCAATGCATAATTTGATGCCAGCGAAGCACATCGGGTTCGTCGCCATCAACGCGGCCACGCCATATTGCCGCATCGGAATGTAGATAGATAGCCATAACGGTTGGGATTCTTTTAAAGGTACGCCCAACCGTTGAAACATCCTGCAGTCAAATGCATCAATCAACGAATAAAATTTGCTACTTCTTGCGGCGCTTTTTCAGCAGGTCTTTTGGTATGGGTGCTTTGGCGGAAACGGCTTTCTTTTTGGCCGCAGCTTTCTTCGCTGGCATAGGCGGCATCATCACGGCATCAGGATTGCTGATAACGGCGCTGCCTTTTACCCATTCAAAATCCAGCTGGCGTTTTTCCAGATTGGCGGCTATCACTTTGATGTGTACCCCATCGCCCATGCGGAACTTGCGGCCCGTTCGCAGACCTACCAAACTGTAATCAGATTCAATCAACCGGAAATCATCGTGGTCGCTCAGGTCTTTGATGCTCACCAAACCCTCGCATTTATGTGCCACGGTTTCGGCCCAAAAACCAAACGTAGAAACACCACTGATGACTGCATCAAATTCTTCACCAATGTATTGACCGAGGTATTCAACTTGTTTGTACTTGTTGGCATTGCGTTCGCAATCCATAGCAGCACGTTCCCTTTCGCTGCAGTGTTTGCATTTTTCTTCCAGCTTTTTATCGGGCTGCAACTGATGATCGAGCACCTGCTGCAAAATGCGGTGCACCAATACATCGGGGTAGCGGCGAATGGGTGAAGTAAAATGGCAGTAGTATTCAAAACCCAGCCCGTAGTGACCAATGTTTTCTTTGGTGTAAATGGCTTTGGCCATGGTGCGAATGCCCAATTGCTCCAGCACATGTTGCTGTGGTGTGCCTTGCGCAGCCTTCAGCATTTCGTTGAAAGAGTAGGCAATGGCGTCAGCATCTTTTGTATCGAAAGTGTAGCCAAACTTGCGGGCAAAGGCGATGAAAGGCATGAGCTTTTCTTCATCGGGTTGGTCGTGTACACGATATGGAAAAGGCAATGCTTTATCACCCACTTTTATTTTGCCCACTACTTCGGCCACGGTACGGTTGGCCAGCAGCATAAACTCTTCAATCAGTTGGTGCGACTCCTTGCTTTCTTTTACCACTATGCCAATGGGAGCACCTGTTTCATCAAGTTTAAACCGCACTTCCTGCGAACTGAAATTGATGGCCCCTTTATCAAACCGGTCTTGCCGCAGCTTGCGGGCCATCGTATTTAAAATCAAAATTTCCTCGCTGTGCAATCCTTCTTTTGTTTCGATAATATCCTGCACTTCTTCGTAGGTAAAACGATGGTTGGAGTGAATCAGTGTTCTGCCCAACCAGTGGTCCTTTACCACGCCTTTTTCCGTGATGGTAAACACCGCCGAAAAAGTAAACTTGTCTTCATGCGGCCGCAGTGAACACAGCTCATTGCTGATACGTTCGGGCAGCATGGGATTCACCCTGTCGGGTAAATACACACTCGTAGCCCGTTGGTAGGCTTCTTCGTCGAGCTTGCTGCCTTCCGTTACAAAATGACTGACATCGGCAATGTGCACACCCACTTCATACAAGCCATTGCTGATGGGGCGAATGCTCAATGCATCATCAAAATCTCTTGCATCCACCGGGTCGATGGTTACGGTAAATACATCACGGAAATCTTTGCGTTTTGCCAAATCAGCAGCAGTAATATGGTCGTTCATGCGGGCTGCTTCTTCCATCGCATCTTCGCTAAACTGCAATGGAAAACCATTCTCCATCAGGATGTCTTTCATGGCCACATCGTTGAGGTCGTGCATGGCTACTTCCTCAATAATCCGGGCGATGGGTCTGCGGTCATCATGATCCCAACGTACAAACGCTGCAATCACTTTCATATCATCTTTTACTTCAAAATCGGGTTCCTCTTCTACTACAAAATTGGGCATGGGCCGGTCGCTGTCGGGCATAAAAAACCATCGGCCCGCATGGCCTTTCAACGTGCCCATGTATTGCGACAACTTGCGTTGTACTACGGCCACCACTTTGCCCTCCCGCTTGCCGCCACAAAAGCCGCCGCGGGTAATGCGTACCCTTACTTTATCGCCATGAAAGGCCCGGTTGAAATCGTTGGGGCGAACCAAAATATCGCCATCACCTTTACCTGTAATCACAAATCCTAAACCCGAACGAGTGATGTCGAGTGTGCCAGCCACTTCTTCATTGAATGACTTCTTTTTATGTTGATCTTTCTTATGCATGTGTTTGTGTTTTGCCGAAATGCAGCACAAAGTCTACCACGGCTTTTTTAAATAAATCAGCTTCGCCAAACAACACCTGATGCTGCACGGGCTGCACGTACAAGGGCAGTCGTTTCAATTCGTCGCCAAACTTGAGGAGGCGAACCGCATCCTTTTCTGTTGTCAGCAATAGCTTTTCGTTATGCTCCAGCTGAGTGAAGCGTTTTTCCATCTCCCGCAAATCATCAATGCTGAAAATATGATGATCGCTGTAACTGAGCTGATGATACTCGGCTACATGTTTTTCCAAATGTTTTTTGAGTGGCACCGGATTGGCAATACCACACACCAACAACACCGCGGCTTCTACAGGCAGCGCTTTAGTTTCGGCCGTGAGAATATGGTACGGTGTAGCATATTGCAAGCAGGTAAAAAACACTTGCTGATGCGTCAAGGGTTTAATACGCTGAATGATTTTTTGCTTTTCCGTAGGGCCCATATCCGGCGGGCATTTGGTAACGACGATTATCTGTGCCCGTTGTGCACTGCGGCGTTCATCCCGCAAATCGCCGCTCGGCAAAAACCAATCGTACCAATATGGATTGCTATAATCAGTCAGCAAAATATTGAGGCCTGCACTAATGGCTCTGTGCTGAAATGCATCATCTAAAATAATCACATTGGTATCGGGACGGTCTTGCAGCAATTGCGGTACAGCTACAATACGTTCCTCACCCACAGCCACGGCTACATGCGGAAACTTCTGATGAAACTGCATAGGTTCATCGCCTATTTCCAATGCAGTGGTACCCTCGCCTGCCAGCAGGTAGCCTTTCGTTTTTCTTTTGTATCCACGGCTCAAAGTGGCCAGCTGAAAATCTTCCTGCAGCCAGCCAATCAGCATTTCGGTCATGGGGCTTTTGCCCGTACCACCTACACTCACATTGCCCACACAAATGAGTGGCAGATTGAACGATGTTGTTTTGAAAAAATTCCAGTCGTAGAGCTTGTTGCGCAGCATCACCACCAGCGCCATTACAAATGAAAAAGGGAACAACAATAACCGGAGACCACGTAACAGGTAAAAATTAAAATGCATAGATCCGTTGCGGCGTGATACAATATTTTAAAGGTACATCATTAGCATGGATATCGTCAATGCTCTCAACTGGCGGAAACCAACTGAGCCCGATTGTTAACACATCCTTCTTACAGCGTGTTAAAAAACGGTCATAAAATCCTTTGCCATAGCCCACCCGAAAACCACAGGTATCAAAAGCCAGCATGGGCACCAGCACTACATCAATTTTTTCCGGCGAAACAATATTGCCTTCCACCGGTTCTTCCAAACCAAACACGGTTTCTTCCCACTGCACAGCATCATCATCGGCAATAGCATCCATGCTACCATCGGCCATTTGGATGCGGGGATAACAGAATTGTATGCCCGCCACTTCATCGCTCAGTACCGATTCAAAATAATGCACGGGTACCTCATGACGATTGTCCATGCTGCGGTAGCTCATGTACATAGCAGGCGCTGGCAACGACAAGGATAAAAACTGGTGCAACATGGGCGTCAGCATTTCGTGCATGGCTTCGGTGGTCAACGCCTGGCGTTGCGCCGTATAGCTTTTGCGAATGCTGGCTTTAGTCATGTGCGGTTAGTCTACTCTTTCAAAAAATGAAAAAACGGTGGTACCGTAGTTGCGCTGTTTTACAAAACCCGCATACTGCTCGTAATTGTTGCGGGGCGTATGCTCCAGCACAAATACGCCATCCGGTGCAATCAGTTTTCTATCGATGATGATGCGTGGTATATCATCGATGGTAGTGAGTGCATACGGCGGGCCTGCAAAAATGAAATCGTATTGTTCGGTACAGGTTTCCAAAAATTTGAACACATCCAGGCGAAACATTTTTACCGGAGGTGCACCCAGTTTTTTCAGGTTGTCGCTGATGAACTGATACATCTGCACATCTTTTTCTACAATGGTGCTATCGGTAGCGCCACGGCTGATGAGTTCGTACGAAATGGCACCGGTGCCGCCAAACAAATCGAGTGTTTTTGCTCCTTCAAAATCAACCTGATTTTGCAAAATATTGAACAGGCCTTCTTTGGCAATATCTGTAGTAGGCCTGGTGTAAGGCATTTTGGTTGGCGGATGAATTTTTCGTCCTCCCCATTCTCCTCCAATAATTCTCATGACACAAATGCTAAGAGGTGAGCAAAATAATGTGTGGTGGCTTCTGCCGGCATCGACACTTCGGTTGTTTGCAACTGAAACTGCTGGAGATATTTCTGCAGAGCAATGTACAGGTCGGCATCGGTGGCTATCAAACCCGAGCATTGCCATTGTACATCGGCCGCATCGGGCCCGTATTGCTGACAAACCTGCAACAATCGATACGCCAAATCATCAGCATTCAATACCGGCAGGCAAGCCGCAAAAATCAACCGGCCATCTTGTTGCAATTGCAGCATACATTGTTGTGGCGCCAGCAGCAGTTGACCAATGGTGCCCTTAGCTACAGGTCGTTGCAAGAGCATCGACTGCACATGTTGCACCTGCATTACCTGAAAATGTTTGCGCATTCTTTGCAGCAACAATTCAGGCATTTGCCAAATCACCGCCATGTCGCGGTGTTGCAAAATATCGGAGCTGGTATGCTGCCACAAGACAGCCCCCAACAGCAAATCGAGTTCTTGTTTGCAGCGGTCGTTATCAAGCACTTCCAGCGGGCAGGGCAAAAAACGTGGCGCCGCAGCCACCAGCTTCACGGCTACATCGTGCAATTGCAGCAGTTTGCTTTGGCCCAACAGCACATCCCATTCGTCCTCGTCATCAATGCTTCCGCTAAACGATTCGAGGGCTTCTACCGAGGCCGTATTGTTGTTGAAGAGTAATACATGCAAGTGCAGCGGCGACCACTCCAGCAGCAGCTGACGGTTGTGCGCCTCGTAAGGCAGCAGTGCATGTGTTCCGATATCCATTGATTTAGCAACCATTGCAGCAAACCTAAAGTTTTTTGCCGCACGGCATTCACTTGTGCTATCAACCTGTGTGCAATTCTGTGCAGCGCAAAGCCGGCTTCCCGCATCTTTGCAGTTCATGAATGCCATTTCTACACATCGTCGTTGGTTGTTGGGCAGCTATTTGTTGTTGCTCATTAGCCTGTTCATACCCGCCGAAAGCATCCGCCTGAATGGCGAAACCCATACTGTGGCTATGTATTTCCAGCAGTCGGCCTGGGCCATGGTTGGTGTAGCTGTAGTGCTCATTTCCCTGCAGTGGATTTGGCAACTTAAAAAACAGCAATGGCTCGTTTGGCCGGGCATTATTAGCGGTCTATTGCTGCTGGCTTTTGCCTTGCTGCGCATGGTTCGGTTGTGGCAAATGCCCGAGTTGGCAGACAAACAATTCAGCGGTCAGCCGCAGTTGGGCTTGTACCTGATGGCAGTAGCGGCGCTGGCGTTGCTGCTGTTGGAAGGACTCGAATGGCAGCGAAAGGCCAAATAATCCACCGATTTTATCGTTAGTTATACACATCGGGACCAATCGGCTGTTGTTAGGGCTGCAATAAATCCCCACCCCGTGGGTTTCTTGTATTAGCCGCTACATTTGGGCGGCATTTATCTTTGGTACAATGGCAGTAAAAGCAAAGCAAAAGAAGGAAACCAGCACCCCCGGACTGAAGCAAGAAAAAGAGCAAACCGTGAGTGTGCAGGAAGTGGTGAAAGATGAACGCACCCACAAAATCAGCGGGTTCAGCCTGCTGGTGCTAAGTATTCTATTGCTCATTGCGCTTGGCTCCTATTGCTTTACCTGGCAGGAAGATCAGGACAAGGTATTCAAAGCAGGCGCCGACTTTTTGTTTGCAGACAATTTACAGGTTGACAATATGCTGGGCCGCCTCGGTGCGTGGACGGGCCACACCCTCATTTACAAAGGTTTTGGACTGGCTGCCTTTCTGCTGTGCACGTTGCCGTTTGTAGCGGGTGTCAACCTCATTTTTGGTAAAAAACTTTTTTCTGTTTGGCGCAATGTGAAGTACACATTCACCGGGCTGGTGTTTTTTAGCGTAGCACTGGCTTTTGCGCTGCCCGACAGCGGCTTTAGCTATGGCGGTGCCGTGGGTGAATTTTGCAGCAATTACCTGAGCAACCTGATGGGTAAAGCCGGCACCGGTTTGCTGTTGTTTGTAGCTGGTTTCAGTTGGTTTATTTGGCGGGTCAATCCTGTTTTCAAACTGCCTAAGCGTTTGGAAAAATCCGGTTCCACCGATGCCGAAGCCAACCTCACCAAACCCGAAGCGGTAGCTGCAGTGGTGCCGGAAGCAGTGGAAGAAACAACCATTCCAGAATCGCCTGCTGCACAAAGTGATGCCCGTTTTCAGCCAACGCCCATTCCTTCGGGCAAAAGCATCAACGACTTGTATGCTGAAGGTAAAACGCCTGCCATGCAGGTATTTGTACCCGAAGAAATTAATCCGCTGACCAACCAGCCGGTGGCGGCCAATGGCAACAGCATGGATGGTGATGGTATTGCCGTGGTTTTGCCCCAACCATCAACGCCGGTGAATGAAGACCCGGTGAATGCGCTGGATGTAATGGAGACCGATGAATCGGTAGAAACCATAGCGGTAGCACTTCCGCCCAAGCCCAATCCACCAGCACCTGTAGCGGATTCAGAACCGGAACCAGAACCCGTTCAACCTAAAAAAATTACGCCCATCGCCGTTCGTGAAATACTGCCCAATCAACTGCCCAAAAGCGATTTGGAACTGGAGCTGAACAACGATCTGGACGAAGAAGAAGACATTGACGAAATGGTGGCCAATGCAACCGGCAGCATTCCTGAAATTACGCAGGATTTAGAGCCCTACGATCCTGCTCTGGATTTGAAAGGCTACAAGTTTCCCGGTCTTGATTTGCTCGATACACATGGCAGCGAAAAAGTAATTGCCGACCCCGAAGAACTGGAGCAAAATAAGAATCAGATCATCGGCACCCTCAAGAATTACGACATCACCATTCAGCGGATTTCTGCAACGGTAGGTCCTACTGTAACACTCTATGAAATTGTGCCGGCGCCGGGTGTCCGCATCAGCCGCATCAAAAATCTGGAAGATGATATTGCGTTGAGTCTCGCAGCATTGGGCATCCGCATCATTGCACCCATTCCGGGTAAGGGTACCATTGGTATTGAAGTACCCAATGTGCGGAAGAATGTGGTAAGCATGAAAAGCCTGCTGAGCAGCGACAAGTATCTCAACAACAAATACAGCCTGCCCATTGCCATTGGCAAAACCATTGCCAACGAGCATTTCGTAGCCGACCTTGCCAGCATGCCGCACTTGCTGATGGCTGGTGCTACCGGCCAGGGTAAATCGGTCGGCATCAATACAGTACTCGTTAGTTTGTTGTACAAAAAACATCCTTCGCAACTCAAGTTTGTACTGGTCGATCCGAAGAAGGTAGAACTGAGTTTGTACCGCGTCATCGAAAAACACTTTTTGGCCAAACTGCCCGGTGAAGATGAAAGCATCATCACCGATACCAAAAAAGTAATCAATACACTCAACGCTTTGTGTATTGAAATGGACAACCGCTACGACCTGCTGAAAGAGGCCCATGTACGCAATATCAAAGAGTACAACGAGAAGTTCATCAAACGCAAACTCAATCCGCAAAAAGGACATCAGTACCTGCCGTTTATTGTGTTGGTGGTAGATGAATTTGCCGACCTCATTATGACTGCCGGCAAAGAAGTGGAAATGCCGATTGCCCGATTGGCGCAGCTGGCCCGTGCTGTGGGTATTCACCTCATCATTGCTACGCAGCGTCCTTCGGTCAATATCATTACCGGTACCATCAAGGCCAACTTCCCGAGCCGTATTGCTTTTAAAGTGAGTTCGAAAATTGACAGCCGTACCATCCTCGATGCAGGCGGTGCTGAGCAGCTCATTGGCAAGGGCGACATGCTCATTAGCCACAATGGCGAACTCATTCGTTTGCAATGTGCGTTTGTTGATACACCCGAGGTAGAGAAAGTGTGTGAATTTATTGGCACCCAACGAGGCTACCCCGATGCCTTCCTGCTGCCCGAATATGTAGATGAAAAAGAACAGGAAGGCCGCGACTTCGACCTGAGCGACCGGGATGTATTGTTTGCCGATGCAGCCCGCTTGATTGTACAAAACCAAATGGGTAGCACCAGCCTAATCCAACGCCGCATGAAGCTGGGCTACAACCGTGCCGGTCGGCTGATGGATCAATTGGAAGCTGCAGGCATTGTAGGTGCCAACCAAGGCAGCAAAGCCCGTGAAGTATTGGTAAAAACCGAACACGAACTGGAACAAATTCTCGAGAATTTTTAAAGCTTCCTCTCCCCTACTGCGCAAAGTTTTATATTCATGCCGCTTTGAAAGCTTCATGAAACCATTGCTTATGCGTATCGTACTTTGTATTGCTGCATTTTTTATGACCGCACAATTGTCGGCACAAACGCTGGCTGCGTATCAAATTTTTACTGCTAAGGGCAAAAAAGCCAAATGGGGCGATGTGGTAAAAGCCATGCAGCAACAAGAAGTGATTTTGTTTGGCGAATACCACGACAATCCCATATCGCATTGGTTGCAACTGGAGCTGACACGCAGCCTTGGCGATCAGCAACAAATTACACTGGGTGCCGAAATGTTTGAAGCCGACAATCAGCAAGCCCTCAATGCTTTTTTAGCGGGAAAGTTGTCGTCCAAAGGGCTTGACAGTAATGCACGGCTTTGGAAAAATTATCCCACCGATTATGCGCCACTGGTAAAATATGCCAAGGAAAAAAACTACGTTTTTATTGCCACCAATATTCCGCGGCGCTACGCCAGCATGGTAGCCAAGGGAGGATTTGAAGTGTTGGACACCATTTCGGCAGAAGCCAAAACCTGGATGATGCCATTGCCGGTGGCATATGATTCTTTATTGCCCTGCTACAAAAACATGTTGCAAATGATGGGTGGCCATGGCAGCAGCAACCTGCCCAAAGCACAAGCCGTAAAAGATGCAACGATGGCGTATTTCATTTTGCAACACCTGCAGCCCGGCGTGCCTTTCATTCACTACAATGGCGCCTACCATAGCGACAATTATGAAAGCATCAACTGGTATCTGAAACAAAGCCGGCCTGGTCTGCGCATTGGCACCATTAGTACCGTTACACAAAAAGACCTTGCCCGGCTCGAAAAAGAACACCTGGGCAAGGCCGATTTTATTATTGTGGTAGACGAGGATATGACCAGAACATACTGAGGTAAGAAGGACGAGGTAATAAGTGAGAAGTACGAGGTATGTTTTATGTCAACTTTCCAACCTTACTTTACCGAATTTATCGCTTTTTGAATAGCACTTCGCAATGCTTCTTTTGAAAGCGATTCTTCGTAAAACTCATAGTAGCCTGTTGATGGCCTGATGATAACGGTGGCCGGTATAGCACCACTCCAGCGGGCATCAAGAAGTGGGCAGTAATAGTCGGCGTTTGTTTCATTCAGCCATAGCATATTGGCTTTCCATTTTTTCTGTTGTACGTATTGTTGCAATGCACCGCTTTCGTACAGTTTTTTTGTATCCTGACTGACCAGCCACAGCTGCACACTATCCTTTTTGTATTGGTTAGTAATATCTATAAAATGTGGTATTTCTTCAATACAGGGCGGGCACCAGGTGCTCCAGAAATTCACTACCAGTATGCCCTTAGCCTGCTTGTAGTGTTGTACAAGCTCAGGCATTTTCATAGCACGAATCGTTTGCGCAGCAGTAATATTCACTGCTGCACAAATACAAAGTAGAAGTATGACTATTCGCTTGGTCAACATACTACGCTCCTCTTTCATATTTCATTTTCCATTCCAGCTCCAGCAGATGCCGTTGCTCCAGCGTAAGTTTCGCTTGGTTGTAATGTCCGGCGTCTCGCTTTTGGCGGAAGGCTTCGTAAATAGTAACGGCACAGGCGACTGAAATGTTGAGCGACTGAATGATACCCACCTGCGGAATGCGTAAATGGCCATCGGATGCTGCAATCATTTCAGGTGTACAACCATGTTGTTCATTGCCAAACACCACTGCCATCGATGGGGTAAAATCTATGCTGTACAAATCTGTTGCATCATCGGCCAAATGGGCGGTGATGATTTTGCTATAGCGGCTTCGCACCATTTGCATGCAAGCATCAAAATCTTCAAACTGATGCACAGTCACCCATTTGCTGGCACTGCGGCTGCTTTTGAATCCCCAGTTTTTATGCCGTGCAATCTTCGTATTGAGCACAAAGATTTCTTGTATGCCTACGCAATCGCAAGTACGCATCACTGCGCTTACGTTATGCGGATCAAATACGTTTTCTAAAATAACCGTCAGATCGGGCTGACGCTTGTCTAATACTGCATTGAGTTTTTCGGAGCGTTCTGGCGACATGGTTTGCGAACTTTCGTACTGATATCAGACCACAAACTTACTCTACAATTTTTTCTGTATAAATCAATTGCCCACTGGCTGTGATTCCTTGTATGATGAGCTTGATTTTTTTACTGATATCGTTGTGAAAATACTGGAAGCGATAGGTGCCGTCTTTACCCGGCTGCAGCTTGCTACTCCAATAGAGGGTATAGCGGCTATCAGTTGACATACTATTCAATCCGGGCATTGCAATATAATCAGGCATATAAAACTCTCTAACCGCAGCATAACCCTGAATAGTGGTACGGGTGTAATTTTTCTGGTAAATCGCATCTGTGGCATTTACTGCATTGTTCTTGGTATAAAATGCCAATACACCTGCTGATGCGCCCAGCATGGCACCTTCGTTTTTCAGCACCTTGATAAGGGCAACTTCATTGGGGTTGAGCGTATTGATGACATCTTTACTTACGTTCACTTCGTTTAAAAAATAGGCGATGCCATTGCTCTCCAGCAACATGTTTACTTCTTCACCATTAGAGCCGGCAATGATGTTGGCCGAATTACTGTTATTGGAACTAAACATGTTTAATCCCTGAAAACGATTGAAGAAAACAGTAGGATTAAAGAAATCGCCTTCTACAGTAATACCGGGCAGACTGGCCTGCAGCACCTGCCATACTGTTCTGTAGTTCTTCATGTCTTCAGGATTCACACTTTGTCCCATGGCAAAAGGACCTGTCGTATACTCATTGTTCAATGAATCGGTTGGCGACAATTTTCTTGCTTTCACTACCACATTGCCCAGAAAATTAAATCCATTAAAAGAAGGCGTATCCAGCAGGTTTACTTTGGCCTGCAAATAATTGGCCCATGCACTGCTACGATTACGCAGGTCGGCTGTATCAAATGATACGAGTGGTAAACGGGAGCTTCGCTTTAGCGTATCAATAAAGCGGGGCTTCAGTTTAACATCTACTATAAATCCTTCTTTTTTCCTGTTGGTACCCATGTACGCTACTTGCGTTTTGCCATTCAGGTCCAGGTTATTCAGCAAAAATTGTCCTTTGTCTGTAACGCCTGCTTCTGCCAAAATAGATGCCGAATCTTTGTTTTTAATGATGAAAGAAACATAGCCATCCGTCACTGCTTCTTTGCGGTCACTTTTGGTCATTTCACCCATCAGTGCAATGCCGGTTTCTACAGGGTAACGGATAGCAGGAAATTGACCAGTCAGCAATTCTTTCCACACAAATCTGCGCCAGCCATTCGTCATCATGAGTAAATCAATTTTGGCGGCGGCGGTGGCAGCAGTATCAGTGATGTATTGCCCCGGATTGTGCACATAACCTTTGATATCGCTGGTGAGTATCAAAGAAGACACAATCGTTTCATCGCGACTGTCTTTGTGTAAATCGCCATCTGTAACCAGCACTGATATCGATCTGGCCTCTTGTAGTGGCATTTTAAAACTGACCATACTTTTTGCTCTTGCTTTGAGATGAACACTATCTGTATTTACCAAAGCCTGTTGATATGCTACTCCGCCGATAAAGGCTAATCTTTCGGCCAACGGGCGATTGATGGCATCAAATAAGGTGACTTGCACAATACCCGGTGGCAGATATTTTTTACTGATGGGTACAGCCATTTCGCCTTCCGCCACATTGAGCCAGGCCCTGAAACAAACCTGCCCGTGTATTTGTGCAACCACTTGTATTTTCTTCAAACTATCTGTTACCATTGCAGGGGCTTCCAATAGCACAAACAACTTTCCAGGCTGATCATTTTCCAACCGCATACTGATGCCGAATGGCTGAACAGCAGGCAGCGGAAACTGCAACAGTTGCCCGGAAGTACTCATTACTTCCGCCACATACTTTTCACCTAACTGTGGTGCCTCGTATTCAAACATTCCCATACCGTCGTGCCAGGCATCGAGGCTATAGCTGCGAGATCCATTGGCATTTTTCACTATAGCTTTCACCGCTACAGGCAATCCTTTTTCGTTGGTGGCTTTAAATGCCATTCTACCCGCAGCACCTGCTACCCATTGGCCTCCTTCCGGAAAAAAATGCAATTGAATTTTAGCGACTGCCTTCGATTGCTGTTGTTTTTCCAAAAAATCATCCGCATAAATGTAAATAGGTTTGGAAGCGACAAACTCCGGAAAATTGAGCATCCATAAGGTATAGGCATTGATATTATACTTTCCTGATGCAATGTTCTTGGGAAGTTCAATATCGGCGCCAGTGCTACTCAAGCTATCCAGCTTGTACATATTCTTGGCTATTACTTCTCCCTTTTCATTAACCAGATCTACATATATTATGCGACTCAAAAAACTGGGCTCGCCGTCAACACTACACCACGCTTTCATGAAAATAACTTCGCCAGGCAGGTAATGCGCTTTATCCGTTTGCAGAAACACTTTTTCCTGCGGATAATCTTTCTTCCAATTGTCGAGCACTTGTTTGTAATCAATTGTTTGTGACAATGCTGCAAAGCAGCTGCAAATAAGGCTGAGAGAAATCAGCAAACGTTGTAGTGTGGCAGACCTTTTCATACTCATTGAGATAAAACAGACATAAAAAAACTCCGGTACAAGCTACCGGAGTTTTTTGAAATTTCTACAAGATTAACGGTTATAAATCAGGCTCACCAATCGTCTGCGGGGGTCCGTAGAAGTAGTGATTGCGTTGTACCCACGGGTACTAATCGTAAATACACGTTGGTTAACTACCGAACTGGTGCTGGTGTAGCTGGTGAGTGCAGTGGTTGTAGCAGCGGCACCTGCAGGGCGAATAGACCAAACGCTACCGGAGTTGAGGGCCACATTAAAATAATCACTGAGCTCCTTGTACTTTACCGGTCCAGCCACTTTTGTAGACGTAGTAGATGTAGCACCTGTACCAAAGTAGAGATCCACCTCAGGCAAGTCTGGCATCAGGTTGATGAAGCGATAGCGGCAGAAACCTGAGTCAGGTGAATTCAGATTGTCTTCAGCCAATACTGAAATTGTATTAGCAGCAGTATCTGCCAGGTACAAAGAGTACACTTTATCTGCAGCAATACTAATGGTGGCGCTGGCCAGTTCTACAGAATCGCCGTTAGTACCCGTGAAAGGACGGGCAATGGTTACCTTATGTGTACCTGGCTCTACAGAAAGGTAATCGGCATAACTACCACCACCGGTATTGAGACCGCCGCCTGGGAATGGCGTGGCATAGGTCAACAAATTACTCACACGTATTCCATCAATTTTGATATGGAAAGAGGGGTTGCTTTGATAGCTGGAAAAAAAGTTGATTTTTAGCTTAGACTTTCCTTCTACAAAGATGTTGTCTTTTGCCGCAAAGCTATTTTTCTCACAGGAAACCAACCCTGCAAAGCCAACTGCTGCCAGAAGGAGCATGAAAAGATTATTGCGCATAGTTTCTTTTTTTCAGTTGATTAATTAGGGTTTGCTGAACCATACTTCATATGTATGATAATCTGCTTTATCTCCACCGTATTTCTTTAGTTCCTCAAGGTTCCATACATATTCTGAGTTGAAACGAGGACGAACCCGCTGTACAGGCTTGTTCAGGTTATTGGCAAAGTAACTTACAGGCAGGGTGAAGTTTTTGTACACCTGTTCACCAGTTTCAGGATCTAAATCAGTGTAGTGGAAACGACGGAGGTCAACCCATGTTTCAACCCAACCCCAGCCCCACAAGGCAATGTACTTCTGCTGCATGATGTCAGAAATATTGAGTGAGCCTGCTGCGCTTTTTACATTGGGTGACGCCAGATAAGCTGAACGTTGCGCAGCTGTAATAGCACTACCGTTAAAGATGTTGGAGTTGCCACGGACAGATGAGTAGCTACGGTTGATGAAATCGAAGTGACCATTGATACCAGCCAGATAAGCGGTATAGGCCAGGTTCTTATCCCCTTTTCTAAAAGCAGCTTCAGCTTTGATGAACTGAATTTCAGGATAGCAAATTACCGGCATTACCGCTTTATCGCGGAAGAGATATTTACCATACTGTGTAGAGAAGACAGCAACACTTGGGTTTACATACAAGCTGTCAGCCCAAGGAACTGCAACACGCTTACGAGCATTTACCCAGTTGGCAGAACCTACTGCATAAGTACCGGTAAGAGCACTGAAAGGATCCCCCAAACCTGGATCTACACCTCTGAAACCACCATTACCATTTGTGGTATCCTGCGATGCACTGAGCATATGACGCAAACGAGGGTCACGATTGGGGCCTGCAGAACTTCCTGTCATTGTTGTTCCATCCAACAACTTCACAATAAAGTTGCTCTGACGGAATGAACCAAGGTTATCGCGGTAGGTACCGAAGAAGTTGGTGTCGTCGTTTTTGGTACCGTCGAATGGCACTACAAAATCATCTTCCACGGAGGTCATTGCCAAATCGCAATACTTAATTACAGAATCTGCCTTATAATCTGCTTTGAGGCTATAGCGGTGGAAGTTTTTTGCCATGATAGCATAGGTAAATTTCTTCCACTTGTCGAGGTTGCCACTGTACACAATATCACCACGGCCAAGCGTAATATTACCCGTGGCTGCTTTGGTAAGATTATCGATAGCAAGACGGCAAAGAGAATCAACACCACGATACACTACATCCTGATCGTCAAATTCAAAATAATAACGTCCTTCTTCAAATGCCTGACGATAGATAATCATGCCATGATAATCGGCCGCCATTTGGAACATCAATGCTTTCAATGCGTAAGCCGCACCTACATAATCGAGTTCGTTTTTGTTGAGGCCGTTTTTAATCATGTACTCCAGGTTGCCACCCAAACCAAAATAGGTTTGGCGCCAGATATCACCGGAGGCATCGCTGGAAGCAACGTAGCCATGGCGGTCCCATGTATCGTTGTTGCCGTTGGCGACAGCCAACCAGTTTTGAATGTATTTGCCTACGTAGCGGGCATCGTATTGTACGCCCCTGGGAATACCAGCCAGCATGGCAGGCATTACAGAGCTATTAGAGGGTGCCTGAGTGGTATCGGGGTCGGTGTTTACATCAAGAAACTTTTTGCAACCTACAGTCCCTACCAGCATCAAAGTCACCAGTGCAATATTTAGTGTCTTTTTCTTCATAAAGTAGTCTTTTGAAATGATTTAGAAAGAAGCCCTGATACCGAAGTTGATACCTCTGGGAGTGGGAATAGCACCGTAGTCGATACCGGCACCACCTACACCACGAGAGGTAGCAGCATTCAGGCCGTTCACATTTGGATCCATACCACTGTAGTTAGTAATCAGGAACAAATCAGTAGCGGTTACAAAAACTGAACCGGTACGGAATACTTTTTGACGCTTCAAAAACTTGTCGGACAAGTTGTAAGAAAGTGTCAAATCACGAAGTCTTACCCAGTTTACTTCTTCTATAAAATCAGCTTCAGCAAATGCTACATCGTAGTAATCGTTGCGGTAGTAAGGTGTTATAGAAATGGTGTTTTTGGTAGGTGTTTCTGAGTTCTGTAATCCATCGGCCAACACACCATTGATAATACGGGGCTGCAGGCGATCAAGTGTTTTCATACTGGTACCTGTTAACACCATCATAGCTTCGTTTCCGTTGAATACATCGCCACCTTTGCGTATATCGATGTTGAAGCTCAGATCCCAGTTTTTAAACAGAGTAAAGGTGTTGATAAATCCAATTTTGAAATCAGGCGTACGGTCGCCAATAGTTTCGTAAGTAGACAATACCAAAGGCAAACCTGTAGTTGGGTTAATCAGCAACTGACCCTGGTTGTTGCGCTGGAAGTTGTAACCCACCAGGTTGGTGATAGATGTACCCACAGAAACCTGAGAACGTACGTTGCCAAACAACCAGGTATCGGAATCATAATACAGAGGCAGGTCAGCAGGCATTTTCTTAACGATACCGCGGTTGCGATCGAAGTTGACAATGGTATTCCACACAAAGTTCTTCTTTCTAACGGGCGTGGCTTTCAGCTGAATTTCAATACCCTTATTTTCTACTTCACCACCGTTGATATACTTGAGTACACCACCTGTACCATAGCTCAGGCGGTTGGCTACAATCTGGTCTTTACTGTTGATGAGGTAATAGGCAACATCGAGGGTAATGCGCTTTTTGAAAAACTGGAATTCACCACCTACTTCAAGGTTTCTGGAAAACTCAGGCTTCAGGTTGCGGTTGCTGGCAAATACATCATAAGCGAATCCACCACCTGTTGTAGTTGCTACTGTAAACTGAGGGTCGATACGGTAAGGAACAATGGGGCCTTTACCGGTAGTGGCATAAGACACCCGGAGTTTACCATAAGATAACCAGTCTTTAGCAGGTTCGAAGAAATCCAAATCGCTGAACACAAAGCTTGCAGAAGCACTACCATAATTGTAGAATGGTTGATTGTTGTACAAGCGAGAAGACAGGGTTGAGATACCTTCACGAACACCTGAGAAGTTCAGGAACAGGAGGTCTTTGTAACCAAAAGTATAGTTGGCAAAAAAGCGAACCTTACGAATTTCTTCCTGTGTCAACTTAGCATCACGTGTAAGCGGTGCCGTATTGTTGATAGACACAAAATTGGGCTCATAAAATTGTTCACCACGTTGTGCATTAATGGTACGGCGGCTGCTTTCAGCATAACCGGAAAGGCTGAATGTATTGCTGATAATCTTGCCAATGTTCTTCTTCATGGTCAAACGGAAAGTACCGTTGATGTTGCGGAAATTTTGCACGTAAGAAGAAAGGAAACCCTTGGTAGCAAAACCATATCGAGACTGTGGGTGAGTAACATAATTACCCTCGGTGGCAAAATGATCGAGACCTACAATGGTATTCATAGTGAGCCATTTGGTCAGCTGAGCATTCATGTTCACGTTACCTGTCAAACGGTCGGTACGGTCCTGACTTCTGTTTTTGTTTACATCCCAATAAGGGTTATCAAACTCAGTAGCCAGGTTGGTAATGGCCCGCACTGTTTTACGAGAACCATCAGGGTTTATGTACTGACTTGCATCATCATCTTGAGGCCAGGTAATGAGTGTATTGTAGTATGAACCAGCACCTTTAGGAACTTTGTCGTTTGTGCTCAGGATATAAGCCCAAGAAGACGACAGGTTCACTTTCTTTCCGAGCTTGGTAGAACCAGACAAACGGAAGGTAAGACGCTCATAGCCGGTGTTTGGCACTACACCATCACTACTTACATACCCTGTAGAAAAGCGGAAACTTGACTGGTCGGTACCTGCTTCAACACCCAGATTGTACTGCTGAGAGAAACCACGCTGGAAGAAGTCTTTGATGTTGTTGTAAAACTTTGTATTGGCAGGGTACTCTGGTCCGAAGTAACGGAAACCATAAGTAGCTGAATAAGCCGTAGGATCGAAGATACCATTGGTACCACGGGCATACTGCTGCTGAATTTGAGGGAAGCGGTACACTTCATCAAAACGATAAGAGTTGTCGAAGTTTACCCGAACCCGGCCTGTACCACCCTTTTTGGTAGTAATTACAATAGCGCCAGATGCACCATCAGAACCATACAAAGCAGTGGCTTCGGGTCCCTTCAGGATGGTTACGTTCTCAATGTCTTCGGGGTTCAAATCCGCAATACGGTTAGTGTAGTCACTGTTTCTGTTGGCAAAACCAACGGCGTTGGCGTTACTGGCAGCAATCAGCGATTCCTGGTTCAGTGTAGAATTGTCCAAAGGCACACCATCTACCACAAACAGCGGTTGGTTGTTACCACCAATAGAGGTAGCACCACGCAGAATGATTTGAGCACTAGCACCGGGCAAACCACTGGTAGAAGTTACTGTAAGGCCGGGTACCCGACCGTTGAGTGCATTGAGAAAGTTGTCGCGGCGGGTAGCGGCAATCTCCTCACCTTTCACTACTGGTGCCTGATAAGAAAGTTCCTTTTTACTACGTACCTGACCATAACCGGTAACTACTACGTTTTCCAAATCTTTTTCATTAGGTACCATTCGTACACTAATCACCCGATCATCACTTAACGGCACTTCTTTGGTTGCATACCCAATGTAGCTGAAACGCAACACCTGGCCCTTTGAAGCTTCGAGGGCAAAATAGCCGGCTTTGTTGGTTTGGGTTCTTTTACTGTTAGCCAGATTGGTTACTGTAACACCTACCAAGGCGCTACCATCATCATCGGCTAAAACTGTACCGGAGTACTGTGGTGATTGTGCTACCGCAAACAGGCCGGTCAATAACAGACCGGAAAGCAGCACCAATAGCTGAATCCTTCTCATAAGCAGTTTTTAGTTAGTTCTACCAGCATTGCTGGCGTTCGGGTTAACATTTAGCTCTCGCTATTATTCTAAATTGGCAACATTTTGGGGTTTCTTGAAAAAACCGCAAAAAGCCGCATAAAAATAGACGTAAGTTATATTGCATCCAAACCATTGACCATTTTATTTTAATCAACTGTTAACAACTATTCCATGTGTGGCGAAATCAGCTGTTACACTTCGCTTACAATAAACTCAGGCCTTTATTGTGGTAAGGAGCAAGCAATTCATCATCCGGTGCCAGTTCAGTTATGAGGGTATCAATTTCTCCGATACCACATACCTGCATGGGCTGAATCGTATTCAATTTTTCGGCAATCACCATCGAAACAAGCTTATCGGTCGCTTTAATCATGGCTCTTTTTACTTCCACTACTTCCCAGGAACTTTCGGTAATGCCAACACCTGCCTCAATAGCGTTGGTACCCAAAAAGCAAAGGTCGGCCCTTATGGTCGACAACATTTTCACAACCTCAGCTCCTGTTGCCATTTGAGCGTTCTTATTCAATTGATTACCAATAAATATCACATCCACACGGGGGTGATTCATCAGCTCCAGCGCAATCGGAATACTGGGGGTAATGAAGGTAGCTTTGAGCATGGGCGACAGCTCATTAACCATTTCACGAATAGTGGTGCCTCCCGTAAGTAGCACAACCATATCGTTGGCAATGAGGTGGCAAGCTTTCCGGGCAATATCCTGCTTGGCCTTTGAGGCGTAAACATTGTTGTTAGAAAGTGTAAAATGAAAACTTTTCGACACCGCACCACCATGCACTTTTATCAACAAGCCATCTTCAGCCAACTCTTGGAGGTCGCGGCGAATGGTATCTTCTGATACATCGAGGCGTGTTTGCAAATCGGTACTATACACCCGGTTGTGTACGTTCAGTTGCTGAATGATAAAAGCGTGTCGTTCTTGTTTGAGCATAAAAACCTGCATAAACCTGCATAAATATAGGATTTTGACAATGGGTTGTTGTCATCGTCCAAAAAATATTGGTTTAGGCGGCCTTCTTAAGAGGTGCTGGTTCTTTTTGCTGAAACAACTTTTTGAGCCAGGGATTGGTAAACCAAAAGAACGCCAGCAAGACACTAAGAAGTGCAGCGGCTAAAATGGCAATTTTCCCAATTTGCTGATCGGCATTATTAGTAAATGCCAATGCTGTAATAAAAATGGACATGGTAAATCCGATCCCCGCCAAAATGCCGGCCCCTACAATATGAAACCATCCAATGTTCTTGGGCAGTCGGGCCACCCGCTTTTGCACCATTAGCCAGCATGCCAGCAATATGCCTACTGGTTTGCCCAATACCAAGCCAACCATTATGCCCAAACTCATGGTGCTATGCATGGCATCGGCTATCATACCGGTGTTTACTACTATAGCTGTATTGGCCAACGCAAACACCGGGAGAATGAAAAAATTGACCGGGTTGTGCATTTTCATTTCAAGGGCGGGCAGCTGCTTACCGGGAATCATAAAGGCAAAAAGTACTCCTGCTATGGTGGAATGAATGCCTGAGTTAAAAATGAAATACCACAGGAACAGGCCTAGCAGTATATGAAGAACGCCGAAAGGCATTTTTCTTCGATTCATAAAATACAATAGCAACATCACAAAAGCTGCCAGCAATAAATAGATGCCATTGATAGATCCGCCATAAAAAAAAGCAATTACCAAAATGGCACCCAAATCATCTATAATGGCAAGGGCAGTCAAAAATATTTTTAGTGCTACCGGAAAGCGGGATCCTAACATACTGGCCACTCCCAATGAAAAAGCAATATCGGTAGCGGTGGGTACGCCCCAACCGTTTTGGTACATCGTACCCTTATTAAACAACAAATAAAATACAGCTGGAATGAGCATGCCGCCGATGGCCGCACCTATGGGTAACACCGCTTTTTTTACAGATGACATTTCGCCAAACAGCAGTTCTCTTTTTATTTCCATACCCACCAGAAAAAAGAAAACAGCCATCAGCCCATCATTAATAATATGCAAAGCAGAATGAGGCAAATGCCAATGATGCAGAAAACCGAACTCCGTATGCAGTGCATCCAAAAAAGACTGGCCCCACGGAGAGTTAGCCAAGGCTAGAGCAAGTACGGTATTCACCAACAAAATGATGCCTATAGCCCTGCTATCATGTATAAACTCTTGCAAATAATTTATGAATCGTCTTTTCAAAAACAGCACAGGCATACGCTGAAATTTTTGAGATGATGGATGAAAAATAACACAGCTAAATGCTATCGGCCCAGCAGCTCTACAAAGCTTTTGGGGCGTTTAGCATCCAGCCAGTTAAAACCTTTCAATTGGCTTTCGCCGGGTGGAATTTTTCGTACAGGATATGTGGTTCCTTTCAAGTCGTTGATGAACTTTACTTTCACTGCTTTTTTGTTTTCAAAAAACATATCGATAGCATCGGCAGTGCTCTTGTTCATGCCTACAAATTTGTCGTAATCATCCAAAGCATAGTACACACTTTCTGCACGGCCTTTTGTTCTTACATAACTAATATTTCCATCTACAAAAAGTGCATTAATGGTATTGCCTTTCACCTGATTGTATGCTTCGCCCTGCACCCTGTTTATCACAAATCCGTTGTAGTATGCATACAGCCTGTCGGCTTTTTTATTCTTTGTAAACAGGTACATTGTATCTGCGGTAATCTGGCTTTGGTTGGCCCATACAATTGGTTCGGTAAATAACCGGAAAGCCGAGTCGGTGCCGGCATAATACATGCTATCGGCCACGGCTTGCACCGAGTCGGAAAAGATGCGTACATGATGCCAGGCTTCAAAAAAACGATTCATACTGCTGTCCTTTCCTGTCAGGTCGGGGGCTATATAATCTTTGCCTGCCGTATCAAGTATTATGGGAATTTCCCTGTTGGGCTGTGCTGTTATTTTTCCACTGAATAAAGTATCTGCAGTGATGAAAACGGAATCCTGATCCTGCTTCAAAATGAGCAAGGGCATTTGCGTAGCCAAGAACGACGACGTTTTTTTATTGGCAAATAATTGATTGGATAAAACAGCCACTCCGTTGGCAGTATCTCTGTACACCACATTGCCATTAAACTGCCCCAAACCTTCTTTGTCATCAAAAGCCATATCGTCGCTTACAATGGTGTACGTACTGTCTTCAATTACCGGTCTTTTACCAAATACAGCCTTGCTGTTTTTAAGATCGTAGTAGCCGCTGCTGGTATAAATTTTTCGTTTGCCGTTGATGATGGTGGTTGGAGCAATAAAGGTGGCTACTTCGGTACGGGAGTTGTACTGCAAAGAATCTGTAGCCATGTTGTACTCCGGGTCTTTAAGCACTACATTTTTCGAAAACACTACGTCTTTAGTAGCCTCATAGTAACGGGCGTTTTTACTGGTGAGTACCGTTTTTTTATTCAGCACTTTACCACCCGAAATGTAATCTGCTATGCCCAGGTTCATGTCATAGTTAAGTTCATTTGTAGTAAGTACCGAACCTTTGTTGTCTACCAACCGTACATTGGTTTTTAGGTAAGCCTGTTTTTCATTGCCTTTATAGCGGAGATACTTGCTGTAGGTATGCAGCGAGTCGCCATCGTTGATATGGATGTTGCCAAAGGCTTCCATTACGTTAGTAATTTCATTGAGCACAACACTGTCAGCAAAAAACAACGTGCCTTGCTGACGTAGTTGCACATTGCCCGCTAATGACAGGAAGCTGCTGGCTGAGTCCCGTTTTTCGAAATTGTATCGCTTTGCCTGCAATATTTCCAACCGACGGGTACTATCCACCGCTACGGGTGTTTGCGCCATGCTAAGGGCAGCCAGGAGTATAAAAAAACAAATACCGAGTAATCGCATAAGTGGCGGTAAAGAAACAGAATGTTGGGTAAGCGGGTGGCAGTAGCAATGTTAAACCGCAGCAGCTATTGGCGTTGGTAGGTTTGCACCTGATCGGGGTTCATGGCTTTGGGCCTTACTTTATCGGTTTTACCGGGTTCAGCATCGTATCGAAAACTGTCTTTCTTTTTGCTCCACTCTACAATGCCGTACAAAGTTTTTCCTTTTAAATAACCACGGTTAAATGGTCCTAAATCGAGTATGCCCGTTGTCTTACTCGTTTTTTCATAGTGGTAGGTAATGCGAAAAGTATCGCTTCTGCCGCCTGAAGATAAAATCCATTCGCATTGGTTGCCTTTGGTAAAACACATGGTTTGGCCGTTGGGATTTTGCCACGTGCCTTTAAGAGGTTCAAACAAGCCGAAGCCCAGTAGCAGCAGGGCCATCAGCGGCAGCGCAGTATAAGCAACAATCTTTTTCATTCCTCATTTTTTACAGCCACAATAATAGCACAAACCCCGCCATTGCGTTGGCGGGGTTTGTGTAAAAAAAATTACAGGCAATGATTACTTGGCTGCGGCTTGTGGCTTGTTGATATTGGCCGTCCACTCCATGCTCAATGCACTTTTTTCAATTTTGATGTAGCTACCGGGGCTCACTTCCAGTTGGAGGGTGCCGTCTTCATTCACCTTATTTACCGTACCGTGAATGCCGGCGATTGTTACAATTTTATCGCCCTTTTGCAGGTTCTCTACAAACTTCTTTTGCTCTTTGGCTTTTTTTGCCTGCGGACGAATCATGAACAACCAAAATACAAGGATCATCAATCCTAAAAAGATAAACTCGAAACCACTGCTTTTGCCGCCGGGTGCTGCCAACAGCGTTAATAACTGACTCATTATACTTTGCTTTTATTGGTTTAAAAAAGTTGATTAAATCCCTGTTTTCACTGGCTGAATGTTGGTGGCTTTGGGGCCTTCTTTACTGCCAATTACTTCCACATTAAATTCTAATACGTGGTTTTGATTGCCAATGGTATTGGTAACTACGGTGATGGTTTTATGGTTGGTACCACTTCTGCCCTGGCTATCAAATACTGCTTTTATAGCAGCTTCTGCACCGGGCATTACAGGTTCGTCGGGCTTAGATGGAACTGTGCAACCACAGCTGGCTGCCACGCTTTGTACCACCAACGGTTTGGTGCCGGTGTTTTTCATTTTAAATAACACTTCCAGTTTCTCACCTTCACGTACTGTGCCGAGATTTTGAATGCTGTCGCTCCACTGCACGGTGGTATAATTGGCAGAGTCGTTTAAAACTGTAGCCCTGTCTAAACCAGCTTGGGCAGCAGCCTTACTTTCCTCTTCGCTAATGCAGGCTGTAAACCCAAGCAGTGCTGCAAAAAGATAAACGAATTTCATGTGTACAATTTTGCTTTGTTGAAGTGCTTGCAAATTGCTGCATTCACTGTCAATTTCCTACTATTTTTTATAGGCTACCTTCTCCATTTTTCCCGCTTCTTCCAACTCCTTACGGATGTTGTCTAAAATACCATTGATGAACTGGCCACTTTGCGGAGTGCTGTAAGCTTTGGCCAAATCAATGTATTCGTTGATGGTAACTTTTGGTGGAATGGTCTCGAAAAACAGGAACTCTGCCACACCCAGCTCCAGCAAAATCATATCAATTTGTGCCAGGCGATCGGCATCCCAGTTGCGCAGTTTTGGGGTAATCCATTCGTCTAATACAGCCTTCTTTTTTTCAGCTGCATCCAACAGTTGGCATGCAAAAACAAACTTTTCATTACCCAGCATTTCTTTCAGCTGAAACACACCGGGCTTTTGCAAAAAGTGCATGAACAATAATTGCAGCATTTCGGCATCATCATCCCAGTTGGTGTAAAGTTCTTCTACAAAACCCACCCAATCTTCGTTGGCCAGCATCAGGTCGTTGTAAATGAACTCGAGGATTTCTTTTTCGGCTTTTTTATCGCGGCCCTCTGCAGTGTTGTACACGGCATAAGGAGTGCTTTGTGTAAGAGATGTGTACACCTTCTTCACCCACTCATTACTTTCCTCAATCAGCTCCGGTTGAAACTGCTCTACACCCTCTTTGTACAAACTGCTTTCCAGGATGCGCCACAGCAAATCGTTGCCGGCAATTTTTACCGGCACTGCCAAATCTTCGGCCGTAGGTAAATGTTTGGCAGCTTTGTTACGGGCATCGGTTTCGGCATAGCGGGCTACTTCGGTTAAAAACCAAACCTGATAAATAAACAATGAAATGGTGTAATCGAACTGGCGGCGAAGCAACTTTTCTGCTGTGCTTTCGCTGGCGGCCGGTGTAAGTGGCTTTTTGCTGTTTTGAAAAACTTTTGATGGAAAGGGCAGCTCATTGCCGGTACGCAAAGCATACAAGCATTGCATCACTTTCACCCTGATATTTCGCCTGCTAATCATAGATAAAGAACTTTTTTGAAGGCGGGCAAAGGTAATGGTTCGCATTGTAACCCCCATTGCTAAACCCAACATGGCTGCAATTGCTGCATTTATTTAACCACAGCTCCGAGCCGCGATTAAAAAAAGGGCGGCTCCTGTTGAAGAAACCGCCCTTGGCATTAGTGATTGTTTTCAAGCTTATTGCTTCACAAACCGCAGTGCTTGCTGTGTGCCGCCAGTGCTCACCCGAAGGATGTAGCTGCCGGCCGGTAATGTGCTTACATCAATGCCGGTTTGAACAAAATTGCTCAGGTTGGCACTACGTTTCAGCAGGCGCATATCATTGCTGAAGATCTCCCACTGTACTTGTTGTGCCACCAGCTGCCCCATGTTAAGGGTTATGCTACTTGTAGCCACCGTTGGGAAAATAAATGGCTGAACGCTTGCCGTAGCCACACTTCTTACAGATACAACTTTGCTGATACTGGCATCGCCGTTGGCATCAATCTGGCGAATGCGGTAGTAGTTGATACCCGCTTCGGGCTTCAGGTGTTTGAAACTGTAATCCTTTCTGCTATTGCTATGGCCTGCACCACCAACTGTTCCTAAAGTGGTGAATGTATTGCCATTGCGGCTGATTTGTACCTCAAAGCGGGCATTACCCTGCTCGGTAGCAGTAGCCCAACTAATAAGGTTATGATCGGCTTGTGCTTTGGCAGTCACATCCAGCCAGCTTACGGGCAAGGTTGCGTCGGGCACGCCTACACCAAAGCCGGAGAAGCCACTGGCAAAGTAGCCCATAATGGTTCGGCCAACACTACCATACAACCCCTTGGCAGTAGTAGCGTTAATAGCTACCTGATTTACAGGTACAGCACCCGGTGTGTAGCTGCTAATGGGGTTAGTGGTTTTTACCAACTGGGCTTCGCTCCAGTTGCGGCCGGTAGCGGTTTGCCAACCGGTTACTTCTGCTTCTGTGTAATACAGGGTTATTTCAAAAGCACCGTTTGGATTATTGTTGGCCGGCACTACAGAAAGGGTTTTGTCAGCAATTTGGTTGCTGGCAGTGCCATTCCAGAAGGCTTTAGCAGTGGCTCCACTTCTGTCAATGGTGATTTGCGTACAACCATAGTCGTGGGCACTCAGGTTTTTAATACGGGCTACCACTTCGTTGCCGGCTGTATTATAAATGTAGATGTCGGAGAAAGGCCCGAGGTAATATGTGTTTGTGGTATTGAGCGTAGATGCGATGTTGACAGAACCGCTGGCTGTAGCCCTGAAACGAACCACAGGACGGATGTAACGCGTAGGATCGCTTCCTGCACCGGTAAATAATGAACCTACTGAATTGAGTCCATCACATGTACTGCTGTTTTCCCGGTTCCAAACCGCCATTATGAGTGGGTTAGCATCATTGCTGGTACCAGTTATTTCAACTTTAGCTGCATCTGGGGTGCCGCCTGCAGCCGGTGTAGAAAACTCATTGTCGAAGCACATTTCCACCAAAATATTGCTTACGCCATCCCATACAAATGGCGTTTGTAGTATGAAGTCGTTGATACCAACTTGACTGGTAAAATTAGCAGCAGTATAGACTGTTGTAAGACCGGTTTGAAAGGCTAGATTTTCATTGAAACTGCCAAGAGCCACTTGCTTCATTCCCAAACGGAAATTTTCATAAGTACCTAAAGTGTTTTTGGTAGCAATATCAAAACCAAGTTGCGTAATGGTACCTGCACCAATCCCAAGTGCATTCAACTCTGCAGCAGTAAAAATCATTTGTGTTTTAGAGTCAGTAAACTCAGCACGGAAGGGTTGTGAGAATGTGGCTTCATAAACACCTGCCGTTACAGTGATGGCGCTTCCACTGGAAGGCAGCACATCATTATCTGGTAGAGAAATACTTACTGTTTGCGGACCAGCACCAGGAATGGCTGTGGTACTGCCACTCAATGAGTAAGTAAGTCGCACCACTTCTTCTCCTTCAATTTCAGTATCATCAAATACACGAATGGTAATGGGCTTGGAAGTAGTAGAACCACTGGCAAAAGTAGTCGTCATGCTGGGGCTGGTAAAGTTGCCATTGGTGGTAATTAAATAATCGGTACCAGGTGTAGCTGTAGAACCAGCCGCAACCTGTACAGTTACCTGTGCATCGCCAACAGGCGCAGTGGCTATAGTAAGGTTAATGGTATAATCACGGTATTTACGACAATCAATAGTACCCGTTACCGCTTCTGCAGCCAGCAGTTTTGGCGCTTCAAAATTAATATCAGCCGTAGTGCGGGCTGGTACCAATGAGGTAAACAATCCGCGGCCATGCGTAGCTGCAGACAATACCCTTGTACCGGGGGTGTATTGCAGCATGTCTACACGAACATTGGCCAATCCTGTATTGGTAGGATCCCATGCGGTACTGCTGCCATTCAGGTTATCGGTACTCCACACACCCATGTCTGTAGCCAGTAAAGCCTGGTCGCTGTTACGCGGATCGAAAATGGCCCAGCGCACAGGCATATCAGGCAGATTACCTTCTACTGATGTCCAGCTGGTGCCACCATTGGTGGTTTCCCATACACTATTTACTCCGTAATTACTAAATGTAACAAGTATGTGTTGCTCATTGGCAGGGTCTACTGCTACGCAAGAAACCGAACCACTGATGCCAGAATTGAAAATAATAGTACCTGTTTTGCTGGTGCCTGAATGCGCATCATTTACCAACACCACACGGCCATTATTGGTGCCAAAATACACGGCATTGGTAAGGCTTGGCGATACAGCAACATGTGTTACTGAAGCGCCACCAAAATTACTTACAGATACATTGGTATTGGCACCGTTGGTTGCAGGGCTAAGCCAACGGAAATAGCTGCCGCTGGTATTTCCACCATACAGTATGTTGGCATAGTCATCATAATCTGTAGGGTTTATAAAGCCTCCTGTATTGCCTTTACTTCTGCTGGAAAATGAATTGCCTCCATCTGTAGATACGTAGTAATTATTGTACACGTACGATGTAATCATAATGTTGGGCTCATTCTGGTCAATATGGCAAAAAGCCCCGTCGCCACCTGTAACCTGAACGGTACTGTTCATGCCTGCGGCAGTAAAGCGATGGCTGCCATTATCCTGCGAACCGGCCAAAAAGAAATTAGGATTGGTAGGGTGATTGGCAACTGCATAAAACTGTGTTACGTTGTACCCGCTGTTTTTACGTGCAAAGCTGGGGAAAGTACCAGGTCCGGGGTTATCTGCATCATTGGTAAAATCAATTCCACCATCTGTTCCCATAATTAAACGGGAGCTACTACCGGGCGAATAAGAAAAGGCATGATGATCTGCATGTACGTTTTGTGCGTTTGTATACCCGGTGGCAGCAAACAAACTCCAGGTGGTTTTTTGTCCCCACGACGAACCTCCATTATCTGACCGCAATGCATCAACGCCACCAATATAAAGCCGGTTGGCATTGTTAGGATCGACCGCAGCTATCAAATCATACCAGGCCTGACCACGGGTAAAGTTCGAATTATCGCCCTGGTCAATAATGGTAGGCACAGCTCTGTTCAGCCAGTTATATGTAATGCCATCGAACTGCTTGATATGGCTGGCATTTCGAGTTCCGTTTCCTTCAAATATTGCGTACACGATATCTGGGTTGCTTGGTGCTACAGCCAGTTCAATTCTGTCATACGCATCGGAATTGGTGGCCAGTGGTACCACATTGGTTGATGGATCGGGGGTAATATCTTCCCATGTACCTGCATTACCTGTATTAATGCCATGAACACTGGCTACACTCCTGTACACTCTTCCCTGAGCAAAAAAGCCGAGAGATGCATACATATCGCCGTTGCCTGCCAGTTCCAAATCGGCACCTCGACTACTGGAACCAAAAACCGGGCTGCCTAACACCTGCGTCCAGCTGAGGCCGCCATCAATTGATTTTTGAATACCCAAAGCCTGCGTTGCCGTTCTATTCCGCAACGATGCATATACATTGCCGGCATTGTCAATCTGCAAATCTTGCACATAGGCAAAGTTGGAAGTACTGGTAAGGCGTGTCCAGGTGGTACCGCCGTTGGTACTTTTCCAGATACCCAACCCTTCAATGGCATCGGCATTAAACCAACCTTCGCCGGTGCCAAAGTACATTACCTGCGGGTTAGTAGCGCTTTGCGCAAATGAGGTAACGGCTATGTTGTCGAAAAAGTCGTTCACTTTAACCCATGTGGGGTTTACTGCCGTAATGTCGTTTGTGTACCACAATCCACCGCCTACTGAGCCTGCCCACACTTTTTTGTAGCCATTGGCGGCATCGCCCAAATCGAACCAGGCTACACGGCTGCGGCCACCCACATTGTTGGGGCCACGCTCCGTCCAGCTGATACCGGTTACGGGGGCCAAAGGATTAATTTTTTTAGCCGCAACAATCTGGTCCCTCAGTTTGCGGGCTTCTATTAGTTTTTCTACCGGCACCCTGCCCGAAGATGGGTCTTTGGTGAGTTGGTAATCCCACGAAATAGCCCTGTCGATGCCGTCTTGCTTTGCTTCCCGCTTTAAAAGGCTAAGGGGTTTCTCGCCTTGCTGTCGTGTAGTTGCGGTCAGCCGCTGCTCTTCAAATGCTACAATGCCGCTGGCAGCCAGGCCAGCCATCAACAACAAGTAGGGGGTAAATTTTATCATAGGTAAGTATTGGGTTGCTAACATACAAAACTTGGCCCCGCCATATTCAACTGGTGAATGTCTTTTTGGCAATTAGTGCTGAAAAATTGTACAGAATTTGCGCCAACAGGTTGTGGATATACGGGCTAACCTGCAAAAATGGCTTTAACAACTGCAAAAAATGGCCATGGCACAGTTATGGCTTTCCCTCTGGCACATAACACATTCATTTAAAACACTAAAACAATACGTTTTATGGCCAAAGAAAAAAAACTGTCGGTGACTCCCCTGCATGACAGAGTAATTGTAAAGCCAGCCGCTGCTGAAGAAAAAACTGCCGGTGGCATCATCATTCCCGATACAGCCAAAGAAAAGCCACAGCGTGGTACTGTAGTTGCTGCTGGCCCTGGCAAAAAAGATGAGCCCGTAACAGTAAAAGCTGGTAATACCGTATTGTATGGCAAATACGCCGGTACAGAAATCAGCATCGAAGGTGCCGACTATCTCATCATGCGTGAAAGCGACATTCTGGCTATTGTATAAAGCCAGACCCTTGGGTAAAGGAAAGCCCACAATGGTTGTTCAAGCTTTTGCCCAATAGTATTACCAACAGTTGAAGTGTGCGACGCAACCAAAGCTTTATAGCATTGCTGTCGCCGATAACCAAAAACAAAAAACTCCAAACATTAAAATATGGCTAAGCAAATTTTCTTCGATATCGAAGCCCGCAACAAAATGAAAAAGGGCGTAGATACCCTGGCAAATGCCGTGAAAGTAACCCTCGGTCCTAAAGGCCGCAACGTTGTTATCGAAAAGAAATTTGGTGCTCCTGCAGTAACCAAGGATGGTGTAAGCGTAGCAAAAGAAATTGAACTGGAAGACGCCATTGAAAACATGGGAGCCCAAATGGTGAAGGAAGTAGCCAGCAAAACTGCTGACATTGCCGGCGACGGTACCACTACTGCCACCGTACTGGCTCAATCTATCATTAGCGAAGGCCTGAAAATGGTAGCCGCTGGTGCCAACCCCATGGACCTGAAGCGTGGCATTGACAAGGCAGTAAGCCTCGTAGTAGCCAACCTGAAAGGGCAAAGCCAGGCTGTAGGCAACGACAGCAAGAAAATTCAACAGGTAGCAACTATCTCTGCCAACAACGACGAAACCATTGGTAAACTCATTGCCGAAGCTTTTGCCAAAGTGGGTAAAGAAGGTGTAATTACCGTAGAAGAAGCCAAAGGCACCGACACTACCGTAGACGTAGTAGAAGGTATGCAGTTTGACCGCGGTTATATCAGCCCATACTTTGTAACCAACAGCGAGAAGATGGAAGCTGAACTGCAGAACCCCTACATCCTGATTTTCGATAAGAAAATCAGCGCCATGAAAGACATCCTCCACATCCTCGAGAAAGTAGCTCAGGGCGGTCGTCCGCTGCTGATTATTGCCGAAGACCTGGAAGGTGAAGCACTGGCTACCCTGGTAGTAAACAAACTGCGTGGTACCCTGAAAGTGGCTGCTGTAAAAGCCCCCGGCTTTGGTGACCGTCGCAAAGAAATGCTCCAGGACATCGCTATCCTTACCAAGGGTATCGTGATTAGCGAAGAGCAGGGTTACAAGTTGGAGAATGCTGACCTCACTTACCTCGGTCAGGCTGCCAGCGTAACCATCGACAAAGACAATACGACTATCGTAGGTGGCAAGGGCGACAAGAAAGACATTGCAGCCCGTGTCAACCAAATTAAAGCGCAGATTGAAACCACTACTTCCGACTACGATCGTGAAAAGCTCCAGGAGCGTTTGGCGAAACTGGCCGGTGGTGTAGCCGTACTGTACGTAGGTGCTACTACCGAAGTAGAAATGAAAGAGAAGAAAGACCGCGTAGATGATGCCCTGCATGCTACCCGTGCCGCTGTAGAAGAAGGCATTGTACCTGGTGGTGGTGTGGCGTACATCCGTGCCATCGAAGCTTTGGAAGCCAAGGTAAAAGGACAGATTGCTGATGAGCAAACAGGTATGGCTATTGTACGCCGTGCATTGGAAGAGCCCATCCGCACCCTTACTGCCAACGCAGGCATCGACGGTTCTATCGTGGTGCAGAAGATCCGCGAAGGCAAAGCCGACTTTGGTTTCAATGCCCGCACTGAAGTGTATGAAAACCTCTTCAAGGCTGGTGTAATTGACCCAACCAAAGTAAGCCGCGTAGCCTTGGAAAATGCCGCTTCAATTGCCGGTATGCTCCTCACTACCGAGTGTGTGGTAGCCGACAAGCCAGAGCCTAAATCTGCAGCACCAGCAGGTGGCCACCCAGGCATGGGCGGAATGGATTATTAAGAAAGTCGGGAGACGGAAAGTCGGGAAAGACCGAAAGTCAGAAGACCGGAGTCCGAAGACAAAAGTCTCCTTTTATACAAACCCCGTTTGCTATGGCAGACGGGGTTTCTTTTTTGCCATACTCATTTACCCAACAAATAGTTTGTAAAATTTGGAGATTCTACCTTTCTTTGCATTTAACCAAATGGTTAAACCAAGTGGGTAACACTGAAATCAGCATAGAAAACGCAGAACAAAAAATATTGACAGCGGCCCGCAATGTCTTTATCCGCAAGGGGTTTGCCGGTGCCCGCATGCAGGAAATAGCCGATGAAGCCGGCATCAACAAAGCCCTACTGCACTATTATTTCCGGAGTAAGGAAAAGTTGTTCGAAGTGATTTTCAAGGAATCTTTTGGCAAACTGCTGCCCGAACTGGCAGACATTTTTCAGCAACCTGGTTCTGTGTTCGAAAAAATTGAACGCTTTACCGAGGCCTACATTTCGATTGTAATGGAGCACCCCTTCATTCCCGTATTTGTGCTCAGCGAAATACACCGCAACCCCGATGAGTTTTTCGATACATACATACGGCCGGAACTGGCAGGCAATATTCAAATTATCGCACAGCAGTTTGCAGTGGCCGCACAGCAAGGCATCATTCGGCCCATTGACCCACGCCAACTGATAATGAATGTGATGAGTCTTTGTGTGTTTCCCTTTGTAGCCCGGCCCATGCTGCAACGCATGTTGCATGTAAATGATGCTGCATTTATGCAATTGCTCCAAGAACGCAAAACGGCTGTCAGCCAGTTCATCATTCAAGCCATAAAACCATAATTGATGAAAGCACTCCTACTCTCTTTCTTGTTGCTTTGTTGTGGGCCATGGTGGAGCCAGGCACAGCAGCGGCTTTCGCTACCACAAGTACAACAGCAGGCAGCGGCACAACTGCCCCTGTTGAAACGAAAAGCATTGGCGGCAGAAACGGCCAAAACGCAAACGGCTAATCTCAATAATAACTTTTTGCCACAACTCAGTGTGAATGCGCAAGCCAGCTGGCAATCGGATGTAACGGCTTTGAATGTGGGCAATATTCCGGGCTTCCCGAAAATAGAGCCACTGAGTAAAGATCAATACAGGGCTACTTTGGATGTGAATCAACTGATATACGACGGCGGCATCAACCGCAGGCAAAAAGAGATGACGCACTTGCAGCAACTGTTGCGGGAAGAAGAAGTAAACATAGCACTGCAGCAACTGAAAGAACGCATCAATAATCTTTACCTGAATGTAATGCTGATTGATGAGCAACAACAGCAACTCAACATTCTGTTTAAAGACATAGAAGCCGGCATAGCCAAAGTAAAAGCGCAGGTTCAATTTGGCACCGCCTTTCGCTCTAATCTGGCACTAATGGAAGCGGAACAATTGAAAGCCCAACAGCGAAGCATAGAATTGCAAAACGACCGCGAAGGTTTATTGAGTGTGTTGGCATTGTACACCGGTCAACAAATACCAGCCGATGCTGTGCTGGAAGCCCCTGAAGTACCTGCCATGGTGAGTGCCAATGACATTAGCCGTCCGGAGTTGCAACTCTACCAACTGCAAGACAGTTTGTACCAACTGCAAGCTGCGACCGTTACAAACAAACTGCAACCACGCATCAGTGCTTTTGCCAATGCCGGTTATGGCCGCCCGGGTTTGAACATGCTGAAAAATGAATTTGCACCGTTTGCAACAACAGGCGTTCGCTTTAGCTGGAACCTCAGCAATTTTTACAACAAGAACAACGACAAAATTCAAGCGGCCATCAACCGCAAAGACATACAGGCACAACAGGAAAACTTTGTGCAGCAAACCACGGCACAACTGCGCCAGCAGCAGTCGGCCATCAGCAAATTGCAGGCACTCATTGGCACCGATAAACAAATCATTGCATTGAAAACACAGGTAAAAGAAGCCGCAAAAGCACAACTGGAAAATGGCGTCATCGCTGCCAGCGATTACCTCCGCGAAGTGAATGCAGAAGACCAGGCACGGCAAGCACTGGCACTGCATCAATTGCAATTGCTTCAAGCATTACTCAACTACTCTACCACAGCAGGAAAATAAATCATCATGAAAAAAATCAGCATACTCATAGCCTTAGCAGGGCTTTTGCAAGCTTGCAGCAACAAGGGCCCCGCATACGATGCCACCGGCACTTTTGAAGCCGATGAAGTAATTGTATCAGCCGAAGTACCTGGCAAAATATTGTGGATGCCCATTGAAGAAGGCCAGACTATTGCACAAGACAGCGTAGTGGTTAAAATTGATGCAGGTAATCTGGCATTGCAAAAAGCACAAATTGAAGCGAGTGCTGATGCATTGCAACAAAAGACGAACGATGTACAACCACAACTCAAACTACTGCAGGAGCAACTGCAGGTACAGCAGGCACAAATGGCCACGTTGGAAAAAGAAAAACGTCGCTTTGAGGCATTGGTAAAAGCAGATGCTGCCACACCCAAACAACTCGATGATATAGTGGCGCAAATCAATGTACTGCAACAACAAATGCTGGTAACCCGCCAGCAAATGAATGTGCAGCAAAGCACCGTGGGTACTGCCAACAGAAGCATTTTGAGTGAGCAAGCACCGCTTACGAAAAGAGCTGACATCATTGCGGATCAAATCAATCGCAGCAATGTCATCAACCCGATTAACGGAACGGTATTGCTGAAATATGCCAACGCCGGCGAAGTGGTAGGTGCCGGCAAAGCCTTGTACAAAATTGCTGACCTAAGCAAGTTGCAACTAAGAGCCTACATCACCGGTGACCAACTGAGTCAGATTAAGTTGGGCCAGCAGGTAAAAGTGTTGGTAGACGATGGCAAGAAGAACTATAAAACCTACAGCGGCGCTATCATATGGATTGCCGACAAAGCTGAGTTCACCCCCAAAACCATACAAACCAAAGATGAACGGGCAAACCTCGTGTATGCCATCAAAGTACTGGTACCCAACGATGGCTATTTGAAAATTGGACAGTATGGAGAAGTGGACTGGTAAGAATGATGAATTAGGATTTAGGAATGATGAGTGTACTTTATCAGTAGCGCATTTCGACAACTAAAAACTACAAACCACAAACAAATAAACCTCAGCCTTGAGCTTTAAACTTTTAGCCTTCAGCATTAAGCCAAAAACATGTACAGCATCACCGCACATAACATCAGCAAAGACTACCAAAACGGCAAGGCCGTGGTGTCAGCATTGCGGGATGTATCGCTGCAGGTAAAAGCCGGCGAACTGTTTGGCCTCATTGGTCCGGATGGCGCTGGCAAAACTTCACTCATCCGCATCCTCACTACGTTGCTGTTACCCTCCAAAGGCACTGCATCTGTAGCAGGTTTGGATGTCGTAAAAGACTTCAAAAAAATCAGACAAAAAATTGGCTACATGCCAGGGCGGTTTTCTTTGTACCAGGATTTATCGGTACAGGAAAACCTCGATTTTTTTGCCAGCATTTTCAATACCAGCATCGAAGCGAACTATCACCTCATCAAAGACATTTACGAACAGATTGCACCTTTCAAAGACCGCAAGGCTGGTAAGCTCAGCGGTGGCATGAAACAAAAGCTGGCATTGAGTTGTGCCCTCATTCACAAACCCGAAGTGCTGTTTTTGGATGAGCCCACCACTGGTGTAGATGTAGTAAGCCGCAAAGAATTTTGGCAAATGCTGCAACATCTGAAACAAGAAGGGCTGAGCATATTGGTGGCTACGCCTTACATGGATGAAGCCGCTTTGTGCGACCGTGTAGCCCTCATGCAAGACGGTCGTTTTTTACAGATTAATCCGCCAGCTGATATCATTCATTCTTACACACAACCATTGTGGTCGGTGAAGGCCAGTAGCATGTACGCACTATTGCAACACCTGAGAGATTACAAAGGCATTGATACCGTTTTTCCTTTTGGCGAAACCTATCACATCACTGCTTCTCATTCCTGGCAATCGCCGGAAGCACTGCAACAATATTTACAGCAATTAGGCCACGAGCAAATCAACATACAACAAATCACCGCCAATATCGAAGACGTGTTTATGCACCTCATGAACCAACCCCATGATTGACTCTAATTCACATATCATCACGGCCAATAAGCTCACCAAAACCTTTGGCGATTTCACCGCTGTGGATGCCATTAGTCTGGATGTACATAAGGGCGAAATCTTTGGTTTTCTTGGCGCCAATGGCGCAGGTAAAAGTACCGCCATGCGCATGTTCTGCGGCCTGCTCTCTCCTACTTCCGGCGAAGCCAGTGTAGCGGGTTTTGATGTGCGAACCCAATCGGAAATGATCAAGCGCAACATTGGCTACATGAGCCAGAAGTTTAGCTTGTACGAAGACCTCACGGTACGAGAAAACATGCGCCTCTATGGTGGAATTTATGGAATGAGCTCAGCTGCCATCAAACAGAAAACCGCCGCCATTGTAGAGGAACTTCATTTACAACACGAACTTAACAGCCTTGTAAAAACATTGCCCCTCGGTTGGAAGCAAAAACTGGCATTCAGCGTAGCTATTTTTCACAATCCACCACTTGTGTTTTTAGATGAACCCACCGGCGGTGTTGACCCAATTACACGTCGGGAATTTTGGGAAATGATTTACCGGGCTGCCAATGCCGGCACCACTGTGTTTGTAACCACACACTATATGGATGAAGCAGAATATTGCAACCGCGTATGCATAATGGTAGATGGAAAAATTGAAGCCATGGATACGCCTGCACAACTCCGCCAACAGTTTCATGCCAAAGGAATGGAAGATGTGTTTTTGCAACTAGCCAGAAAAGCAACACGCAGTGGCGATTGAAGAATAAGTAATAAGAAGCATAAAATAAGGAATAAGAAAGTTTACAAACCAAAAACATCAAATAACAAACACTTCAAACTTGTGATCCCGATAGCTATCGGGACGTGAACTTGTAAACGCTGTATTTAAAACTAAAAAAAAACATGTTCGCTCAATTCCTCTCATTTGTAAAAAAAGAGTTTCTCCACATCTGGAGAGACAAGCGAACATTGTTCATTTTGTTTGGCATGCCCGTGGTTCAAATCACGTTGTTTGGCTTTGCGCTATCCAACGAAGTAAAGAATGCCAAAATCGCCATACTCGATCCATCAAAAGATGCCAGCAGCCTGCGCATTACCCAACGCTTTGCCGCCAGCCAGTATTTCGATATTGAACAGGAACTGCAATCGCCGCAGCAAATCGAATCAGCTTTTAAAGAAGGTAAAATCAAAATGGCGTTGATTTTTCCGACACAGTTTGAATACAACCTGCAGCATGGCGGACAAGCAACCATTCAAATCATTGCCGATGCTTCAGACCCCAACGTGGCTACAACGGTTACCAACTATGCCAATGCCATTATTGGCGATGAGCAACAAGCATTGCTTGGTAGTAAACTACCATACAACATCAACACCAGTATGAGGATGCTGTACAACCCGCAGTTAAAAGGGGCGTACAATTTTGTACCCGGTGTAATGGCTATGATATTGTTATTGGTCAGTACCATGATGACTTCTATTTCCGTAGTGCGGGAAAAAGAAAACGGCACCATGGAAATTTTGCTGGCGTCGCCCTTGCGGCCCATTCTCATCATCATTGCCAAAGCCATACCGTATTTATTGCTCAGTATGGTCAACATTGGTACCATCTTATTGCTGAGTGTCTATGCCCTCGATTTACCCATTGCCGGCAGCTTGGGTTTATTATTGGCCACCAGCATGCTGTTTACCATCACAGCATTGTCGTTGGGCTTACTTATTAGCACACTCACCGCTTCGCAACAAATAGCCATGCTTATTTCCCTGGTCGGTATGTTCTTACCCACACTCATGTTGAGCGGCTTTATGTTCCCTATTGAAAACATGCCCATTCCGTTACAAGTCATGAGTAACATCATTCCAGCCAAGTGGTATTTCATTATTGTCAAAAGCATCATGATTAAAGGACTGGGCATTACCGCCATCTGGAAAGAGACCCTCATACTCACCGGCATGACCATCGGCCTGATTGCATTAACTGCAAGGAAGTTTAAGATTCGCTTGGAATAAGGAATAAAAAATAAGAAAGCAGGAATACAAAGAACCACAAACCAAAAACAACAAACGCTAAACAAATCCGTAAACACGTGAACTCGTAAACTAATCAACTCTCCCCCCATGCTGCGCTTCCTCATCGAAAAAGAATTCCGCCAAATCTTCCGCGATCCAGCCATCCTGCGGATGATCTTCATCATGCCCATCATTCAGCTGGTAGTGATGCCATTGGCGGCCGATTACGAAGTGAAGAATGTAAACATTGCAGTAGTAGACCACGACCACAGCACCTACAGCCGCCAACTCACACAACAGATTACCGCTTCCGGTTATTTCAAACTCGTGGCCATGCCAGCCTCCTACACACAGGCGCTGTCCTATATTGAAACCGATGAAGCGGATATTATTCTCGACATACCGCAACATTTCGAACGCACACTGATACGGGAAAACGAAGCGCCCCTGCACATGAGTGTGAATGCAGTCAATGGCACCAAGGCCAACATTGGCGCAGGTTATCTCAATACCATCATCCGGCAGTTTAATACCGACATAAGGCAGCATTGGTTGCAATTGCCGCGTCACAGCCAGCAGCCGCAAATACTCACTACAAACACCAACTGGTTCAATGTGCGTATGAGTTATCAAAAATTCATGGTGCCCGGCATCCTTGCCATTTTGCTCACCATGGTGGGAGCATTTCTAACGGCCCTAAATATCGTTCGGGAAAAAGAAATTGGCACCATTGAACAAATCAACGTTACTCCAGTCCGCAAACAATATTTTATTCTCGGCAAACTCATTCCCTTTTGGGTATTGGGTATGGTGTCACTCAGTCTTGGGCTTATTATTGCACGTGTAGCGTATGGTATCGCACCCGTCGGCAGCCTGCCACTGCTCTATGCATTTGCGGCCGTGTACATGATGGCTGTGCTCGGCCTTGGCCTGCTCATCAGCACCTATGCCCACACACAGCAGCAAGCCATGCTCATCGCCTTTTTCCTCATGATGATTTTCATTTTGCTCGGCGGCCTCTACACACCCATCGATAGTATGCCCCACTGGGCGCAAGTCATTACCCAATTCAATCCGGTGTCTTATTTCATCGATGTCATGCGGATGGTTGTACTCAAAGGCAGTGGCTTTACCGATATCAGCCGCCACCTCGGCATCATGGCTATTTTTGCAGTGGTGCTCAATGTATGGGCCATACTCAATTATCGAAAAAGAGCCTGAGTAACAAACCCGATTCATAAATAAAAATATCCTACCGAATCATTTCCTACATTTGAATCTCTCTTACACACTACGTAAACTGTAGATTCATTGTTAATGACACCCGAACGTATTTATCAAATCGATTTACTCCGTTTTTTTGCAGCACTCAGTGTTTTGCTGTTTCATTACTTATTTCGTGGTTACATCAACGGAGATTTATCCATACTCAGATTTGATGAAATAGGACACTTTTTTAAGTACGGCTATCTTGGCGTAGACATATTCTTTATCATCAGCGGATTTGTCATTGCCATGTCATTAAAGAGTAAATCTGTATCAGCATTTATCACCTCCAGAATCACAAGACTTTATCCTGCATATTGGTTCTGCGTTATACTTACTTTTCTTTTTATAAAATTATTCGGCAACCCGGTATTTGATGCCAGCTTCTTTCAACTCGGAGTAAATCTTACAATGCTTCAAAGTTTCTTCAGGGTAGACATGATTGACGGCGTTTACTGGAGTTTGTATATCGAGTTGAAATTTTACATACTCATCGTCCTTCTACTGTTTCTGCAAAAGAAATTAAAGATCAATATCGACACTTTTAGCTACGCCTGGCTTATCTTAAGCATTTGCTATGCTTTAATGCCTGCTAGCAATTTGAAAACTATACTCAACTATCTATTTATTCTAAACTGGAGCTCCTATTTCATAGCCGGTATCTTATTTTACAACATTTACAAACACGGATATTCACCCTTCAGAATGCTCGGCATTATTGTATCCCTCCTACTCTCTGTTTATTTTTCTAACCAAAGAGTAACAGAGGCAACAGCCTTTTACAATACTAATTTTTCAATCATGATTGTAGCATCCGTTATAATTTGCTTTTACCTCATTATGCTATTGATTTCAACTAAACAACTCATGAGGTTTAATAAGCAATCATTTTTGAAATTGGGTGTACTTACTTATCCATTGTATCTCATTCACGAAAACATCGGCTTCATCATTTTCAACAACACTGGTGCATATATCAACAAGTATCTTTTAGTTGGTATTACAACATTTGCTATGCTTATTGTTGCCAACCTTATCCATAAAAAAATTGAGAAACCGGTTGCTAATTTTATTAAGCCTGTAGTCTCTGCTGTACTCAACAGGCTAAAAACGCAGTTAACAACGAAATAAGGGGCTGTCAGCAGAAATGCAGATGGCATCAGCTGTCCGGCGTGTTCCGGCTCCGCTTCGCTCCGGTACTTCGCTGCGCTGCGTACCCACGCCTGCAGCGTAGCCTCCACCCACCGCAGCCCATCAGCATTAGGCACCTCTCAACTTTGATTGCTGCTTCACCAATCTTTCTATCAACCATACACTTAGCAGCAACAATGCCACATGTGGCAGCCATTCGGTCAGCCATGTTTGCTGATAGGTTTGCATGCTACTGCCATTGGCCATTTGTATCTGCCATAGTTGAAAAGTTGGCTGATCAGCTGTATACAAACTGGTCGTCATGTTGGCAGCAAAATGGATACCGGTGCTCATGGCAACGCCTTGCTGCTTACAAGCCGCCCATGCAAACAGCAATCCCCAAATGGTAGTTCCCAACATAGCCGCCTGCCAGCTCCATCCATTCAGCAAATGATACACCCCAAACAACAATGCCGTTATGCAAATCGCAGTTCTGATGCCAATGGCTTTTTGCAATCGTTGCAACGCGTAACCTCTAAAACCTATTTCCTCCATCAAAGCCAGTGGTATCAACGGCAAAATGGCCAGCAGTAATCCCCATACCGTTGCATGAGTATTCCATTGCAGGTGTAGGCCACCCAATACAAACACCATGGCCGCCATGCTACCCATTACCAATACGCCTAACATTACACCTTGTGAAAAATGCAGCAGTGTTGTTTTTCGCCACTGCAACCCCACATCAGCAAAACGCAGTTTTTCTATTCGTACAAATAACAGCGTTGTCAGCAAACCGGCCGCAGTACCCAGCAAACCATAAGCCCACCTTTCTGCCGATGCCGGAAACAGCTGCTTACCCATCGAAAACAACATGAGCAGCAGCGTAAAGCAGCTGCAAAAAACTACAGCCAAAACAATGGCTTTGTATGTGGCAAAACGAGTGGGCGAATTAGCAGTCATAAGCAGATACAATCATCACAATGTAGGCGATTCTAAGCTGATGCCTGCTCCAAAACTGCAATGTCAATCTTTTGCATTTTCAGCAATGCCTGCAGCACTGCTGCGCCACGCTGCGGATTGTTCATGAGCGTTGGCAATACCTTGGGCACCACCTGCCACGAAACGCCAAACTGATCCGTCAGCCAGCCGCATGGTTGGTAATGGCCATTGTTGCCCAGCATCTCCCAATACAAATCAATTTCATCCTGCGTATCGCAGGTCACGACAAGCGAAATGGCAGGTGTAAACTGATATTGCGGACCTCCATTCAATGCCATGTATTGCTGGCCCCGAATGCGGAATATCAGTACCATGGGGTTTTCTGAAATGATGTCGCCATCAAAAACTTCGCAGTAAAACTGTACGGCAGTTCGGGCATTGCCATCAAACCACAAGCAGGGGTACAATGGAGTTGAATGTTGCATAACAAGCTGATTGATGCGTAAACAAATCGTTGCTGTGGTAAGTTACTGCGCTTTTTGCAGAAACTTTTATGCAGGCAGAGCAGGCACCAAACGATGGTATGCACTACCCGTGCAAAACTGTGCAGGTCCTGTTTCGCTACGCTGCATGAACTTAGAATCACCCAATTTTTAATCAGTAAAATGCTGGATATGGAACTGATGACTGCTGCCGATATTTTGCAGGAAGCCACTTTGAAAATGGCCATGCTCTACGAAACGCATCCCAACGATGCCATGTTTTCCGTACGAGATTATTTTTCTGGTGCCGAAGCCGATGCACTAGTGCAAACCGGCATGTGGATGCGCCAGGAAGGCTGGCTCATTCCCAGCAAGCAAAACCTGTACTACCGCTATCTCTACAACAATAATTTGCGGGGAATAGCCTGATCGTTTTAAAAACCACATCAGGCATTTTTCCAAATCAAATTACTCCGCACCAGTCCTAACAATTTGCTTTGTTCGCTGTTGTTTTTTCTGCTTTCTTCGAAACAACAACCAGCACCCGCATGTCGCTCATTCAATTTACCGATAAAGGATTGTACTGCCCCGCCGGCGATTTTTACATCGACCCGTGGCGGCCGGTGCAAAGGGCCGTCATTACACATGCCCACAGCGACCATGCCCGTTGGGGTTCGGCCCGTTACCTCAGCCATCACCTCAGCAAAGGCATGCTGCGGCAGCGCCTCGGGCAAGACATTGCCCTGCAAACCATTGGGTGGGAAGAGCCACTGCGCATTCACGATGTAGAGCTGACCTTGTTTCCCGCAGGGCATATTGTGGGCAGCAGCATGGTACGTGTAGCAGCGCATGGCGAAACATGGCTCATCACCGGCGATTACAAACTGGAAGATGATGGCCTTAGCACTGCCTGGCAACCCGTGGCCTGCACCCACATGGTTACAGAATGCACGTTTGGTTTACCCATTTACCAATGGCAACCACAACAGCAAGTGTACAACGAGATGTGTACATGGGTAGCGCAAAATCAGCAGCAGCAATGCACGTCCGTTTTTTATGCGTATTCGCTGGGTAAAGCACAACGGATACAACGGGCACTGGCTGCAACCGGTTTACGCATTTGGTTGCATGGCGCCATTGCCAATGCTAATGAAGCATTGCAAGCAGATGGCATTGTATTGCCCGAATGCCATCGCATTACTGCAGATACAAGCAAAGCAGATTGTGAAGGGCAGATTGTGATTGCCCCACCCAGTGCTGCGGGCTCTTCTTGGCTAAAAAAAGCAGGCCGCTACCGCGATGCCAACTGCAGCGGCTGGATGCAAGTGAGGGGCAACAAACGCCGCAACAATTCAGATGCCGGTTTTGTACTCTGCGATCATGCCGATTGGCCATCGCTGCTGCAAGCGGTGCAATTGTGCGGTGCTGAAAAAGTGTACAGCACCCACGGATTTACCGACAGCTTTAGCCGCTACCTGCGGGAAGAAAAAAACACCTGGAGCGAAGCGGTGCAAACGCAATACGGCGGCGAAGAAGATGCCATCGAAACAACAGGAGGTGCCGCATGAAAGCCTTTGCACAACTGGTACAGCAAGTGGGCAGCAGCACCAAAACCAACGAGAAGTTACAGGCATTGTTGCAGTACTTCCAAACCGCTGACGACGCTGACAAAGTGTGGACCATTGCCATCTTCAGCGGTCGCAGACCCAGGCGTTTTGTCAACACCCGCATGCTTACCGATTGCTGCATTGAACTCACACAAACGCCTGCCTGGCTGTTTGAAGAATGCTACCATACTGTGGGCGATCTGGCAGAAACCATTGCCTTGCTGGCGACACAAAAAAACACAGCAGCAATACCTGAAGCGTTACCCAGTTTATCCCAGCTCATTGCTTCTTTCATCTCCCTGCAAAAAGCAGATGAAGAAACCCGTAAAGCGTTTATCCTTCACCATTGGCAGCAAATGGATTTTGACGCCTGCTTTGTGTTCAACAAACTCATCACCGGTGGCTTTCGCATTGGCGTAAGCCAGCAAACCATGGTGAATGCTTTGCAAAAAGCCACGGGCATTGATGCATCCGTTTTGGCGCATCGCATTAGCGGCAACTGGGATCCATCGAATACCTCTTTTGCAGAGCTGGTACTCAGCGGCGATACCACTGCCGACAGCAGCAAACCTTATCCGTTTTACCTGGCGTATCCATTGGCAACCGAGCCCGAAACCCTTGGCCCCATTGCCGATTGGCAGGCCGAATGGAAATGGGACGGCATACGAGGACAAGTGATTGTGCGGGATGCCTTGTACATCTGGAGCCGAGGCGAAGAATTGCTCACCGATCATTTGCCGGAGTTTCATGGCTGGGAAAAAAGTTTGCCTGCCGGCACTGTGCTGGATGGAGAAATTGTGGCTTTGCTGCCCGATGCCAACAGCATTCCCGAACACATTGGTCCCTTTGCACAACTGCAAACACGTATCAACCGTAAAATAGTGTCGAAAAAATTATTGCAGCAATCACCTGTGGGTTTTATTGCCTACGATTTGCTGGAATGGAAAAGCGAAGATATTCGCCAAACGCCGCTCAGTGAAAGACGTGCCTTGCTGGAACAATTATTGCAAGAACATCCGCTGCCGGGCTTGTTTATTTCACCCGTCGTAACGGCGGACGACTGGACATCACTCACCGAACAACGCCGCTACAGCCGCGACCAAAAAGCAGAAGGCCTGATGCTGAAGCGCTGCAACAGTGTGTACCAAACGGGCCGCAAAATAGGCGACTGGTGGAAATGGAAAATAGAGCCGCTCACCATTGATGCCGTGATGATTTATGCGCAAAAGGGCCACGGTCGAAGGAGCAACCTCTACACCGATTACACTTTTGCCGTAAGAGATGGCGACAAACTGGTATCATTCACCAAAGCTTATAGCGGCCTCACCGATAAAGAATTTGCCGAGGTGGATGCCTTTGTAAAAAAGCATGCCATTGAAAAATTTGGCCCGGTACGAACAGTAAAACCAGAACTCGTTTTTGAAATTGCTTTTGAAGGCATTGCCGCCAGCAACCGGCACAAAAGCGGTGTGGCACTGCGCTTTCCCCGCATCAACCGCTGGCGCAAAGACAAACCCGCAACTGAAATAAACACCCTTGATGATTTGAAACAATTGTTGCAGCAGTATGGCAACAGCAGCAGCAAATAATGCCGCTACATTTGACCAAGCTTATTCGTGAAAAACCAACAGCCACATATCACGCCTTCTCCCGGCACCACCATCATTACGCAATGGTTGGCGGGGCAAGGATTGTCGCCCTTTGCCTTTCAAGAAGAAACATGGGCACACATGCTGCGGGGCGACAGCGGTATCGTGAATGCACCAACGGGTTGTGGTAAAACCTTTTCTGTTTTTCTCGGCAGCATTATTCAGTTTATTGATGCGCATCCCAACGATTGGCAAAAACAAAAAAATAACGGACTTCAATTGCTGTGGATTACACCACTGCGGGCATTGGCCAAAGATTTGGGGCGTGCCATGCAGGAAGCTATCAACGACATTGGGTTACCCTGGCAGGTAGGCATCCGCAATGGTGATACTGATACCAGCGAAAGAGCACGGCAAAAAAAGCAAATGCCTGAAGTGCTCATCATAACGCCCGAAAGCCTGCAGTTGCTACTGGCCATGAAAGGGCATCTTTCTTTTTTTACCCAACTAAAAGTGATTGCTGTAGATGAATGGCATGAACTGCTCGGCAGCAAACGTGGCGTACAAGTTGAATTAGCCATTGCCTACCTCCAAGGCCAATACGCCGCCGGCCACCTGCAGCAATACGAAGACGATACAGATTCTTCCTACCAACTACCAACCAGCAATCATCAACCATTACTCTGGGGTATTTCCGCCACCATTGGCAACCTCGATGAAGCCCGTGAAGTATTGCTCCGCCCCTTGCAGCAACCCGGTGTAATTGTAAAAGCACAAATGCGCAAAGACATTGCCGTGCATAGCATCATACCTGATGAGATAGAAAAATATCCATGGGCTGGACACCTCGGCATTAAGCTGGCCGAAAAAGTGGTGCCCATTATTGAGCGAAGCAACACCACTCTCATCTTCATCAATACAAGAGGGATGGCAGAGCGTTGGTACCAAACCCTGCTGGATGTGGCCCCGCAGTTGGCCGGTGCCATTGCCCTGCACCACGGCAGCATAGAGCAAGAACTGCGCCTGTGGGTAGAAGAAGCTTTGCATACCCATACACTTAAAGCTGTAGTCGCCACGGCCAGCCTCGATTTGGGTGTTGATTTTCGTCCGGTTGATACGGTGATACAAGTGGGTTCACCCAAGGGTGTCTCTCGTTTTTTGCAACGGGCTGGCAGGGCAGGTCACCAACCCGGTGAAGTGAGCAACGTGTATTTTTTGCCCACTCATGCGTTGGAACTGGTAGAAGCCGCTGCGTTGAAGACCGCCATTGAGGATGGCGAAATGGAAAGCAAGGATCCGCTGGCCTTGTGCTTTGATGTGCTGTGTCAGTTTTTGTGTACGCTGGCCGTGGGCGATGGCTTTCGGCCGGAGCAAATACTACCCATGGTGCAAAACACCTGGTGCTTTCAATCCATGACGGAAGATGAATGGTGGCAGGTATTGCTACACATTACCGAAGGTGGCAAGGCCCTGCAGCAATACGATGAATACCGCAAAGTGGAAGTGATAGAAGGCGTGTATAAGATCACCAGCAGAAGACTGACACTGCGCCACCGCATGAACATTGGCACCATTGTAAGCGATGCCATGATGAAAGTAAAATTTGTAACCGGCGTCTATGTGGGGCATATTGAAGAGTGGTTTATCAGCCGGCTGGAGCCCGGCGATGTGTTTACACTGGCCGGCCGCAACCTCGAACTAGTACAGCTGAAAGACATGACCGTGATGGTGCGCAAAAGCAGCAAGAAAAAAGCCATTGTACCCAGCTGGATGGGCGGTCGTATGAGTCTTACTGCGAATTTGGGTATGGTGTTGAGAAGGACGATTGGGGAAGCTGCGTCAATGATTGAAATGCAATCGTTTCTACCCCTCTCCCTTGGAGAGGGGCAAGGGGCGAGGTCAAACGAAACAACAACAGAACCCGCTGACAAGAGTAGCAACTCCGCTCAAGAACAAACACAAAAATCTACTTCCACCATAGAGCAGCAAGAGCTGAGGTCAATTGAAGAGGATAACCGCCCCCGCTACATGACCACCAGCCCCGAGCAGTGGCCTACCCTGCTCAAGCATGCAAAAGAAATGCGCAAAGAGCCCACCGTTGCTGAAAAACTACTGTGGCAAAACCTGCGCAATAGAAAACTGGATGGATACAAATTCAGAAGACAGCACCCTGTGTTATGCTGCATTCCCGATTTTGTTTGCCTCGAGAAAAAACTCATCATTGAATTAGATGGTTCGGTGCACAGAGACCCGGACAACGCCAAAGCCGATTTTTTCAGGGCCTGCCAACTATCGGAACATGGCTACAGCATCATGCGATTCTGGAACAGTGAGATAGAAAAAAATCAAATCGCCGTTTTGGAAAAAATCAGGAATAGGTTAGCAGTAGTTGATAGTGTAGCGACCATTCAGGAAAGACTGCAAAAAGCAAGGCCGGAATGGTGGAGGGTGTATTTAGGGAATAGACTTGAGGGACAGCATTTGAAGAACGGCCTCACCCCCAGCCCCTCTCCGGTGGAGAGGGGGGCAAAGACAGAAAACGACTTGCTCACCCCCAGCCCCTCTCCGGTGGAGAGGGGGGCAAAGACAGAAAACGACTTGCTCACCCCCAGCCCCTCTCCGGTGGAGAGGGGGGCAAAGACAGAAAACGACTTGCTCACCCCCAGCGTATCTAATGGGGAGGGAGAAACCTATGAAACAATTTACCTCACCCCCAGCACCTCTCCGGTGGAGAGGGGGGCAAAGACAGCACATTCCCCCGAACTCCAGGCCCTCATCCCCCTCTTCGAGCTGCAAGCCCAACTCTCCCACATCCCCCGCAACAACGAGCTGCTGATAGAGCACCACGAAAGCAAAGAAGGCTTTCACCTGCTGGTGTATCCCTTTGAAGGCCGGGCCGTACACGAAGCCATGAGTGCCATTCTGGCCTACCGCATCAGCCGCAGCATGCCCATCACTTTTTCCATTGCCATGAATGATTATGGCTTTGAACTGCTGAGCGACAAACCCATACCAGTAGACGACAGCAATGTGCATGCGTTATTCAGCACCGACGATTTGTTTTTGGCCATGCAGCAAAGCGCCAACCATGTAGAAATGGCCATGCGCAAATTCAGAGACATTGCCGTGATTGGTGGCCTCATTTTCCAGGGCATGCCCGGTGAACAAAAAAAAGCCCGGCACCTGCAGGCATCAGCATCGCTGATATTTAAAGTGTTCAAAGATTTTGACCCCGACAACCTGCTGCTGCGACAGGCCTATCAGGAAGTGTACGAGCAACAAATGGAAGAAGTGCGGTTGCGGCAAGCCTTGCAGCGCATTCAGCAGCACGACATCATCATTCGCTGGCCCGAAAAATTTACACCACTCTCCTTCCCCATTATTGCCGACGGACTCAACCGCAACAACCTGTCTTCCGAGAATCTGGAGGAACGCATCCGCAAAATGGCAGCAGCGCTGAATGGTAAATGCTGACACAAAAAAGCAAAGCCATCATCATTCATTGATGGCTTTGCAAGAAAATACCTTCTTCTTTTGCAACTGGTATTTCTACCACTCCAAATCACAACCAATAGGCGCACCCGGCGGCGCTTCTTTATGCAAGGTTGGTTTTGCTTTTTCGGGAGCTTTCATTCTGTCGATACCTAATTGATAATGTGCCTTGTCTGCACCTGTGTTTGCTTTTACTTGTTCAGTAAGCCATACTTTCAGGTTTTCTAACGCTTGTTGCAGTTGTGCTTTTACTTCAAAACCATTGTCGTCATTTATGCTGGCACCTAACAAATACGTCAGCAATACCTGCTCCGTTTGATGTTGTATTTGCTTTTCAAAACCAGACTTACGAGGTGCTTTCCAGGTTTGGTCAATCATGTATTGCAATACTTCTTCCAGGCCAAGGCCCACGGTTGTTTGCTGCTGTATCAAGCGGTTCAGCCTTTCGGGGTGAAAGAGGAATGACAGCGGCAAATCGGCGGCTGTTTCTGCAGGTGTTAATCTGTCGAAAGCGAGGCCCGTACGTTTTTTAAACAGCTCTCTGTTGAAATCGTATCCTGCAGGACGAGGTGGAATTAAATTGGCAATGCGTTCAGGAATATTGAGCACTTCGGGCTGCAAAGTTTTCATGATCCCTTCAAGAGCAGCCATTTGTTCTGCTTTAGAAAGTGGCGTATAAATGCTTTGGCCATCGCCACGTAAAGCATAGTTGTAATGCGCACCACCCACCAGTTTGGCTACCGCTTCTACCTGATAGCGATGGTAGAAATACAAGGGCACCAACGCATCTTCTAAAAAGGCCATGGGTGTACCGGGCCGCACATTGTTTTCTCCAAAATTCTCAAGGGCTTTTTGGCGAACCGCCAGCACGTTTTTCAACTCTTCTACCACACTACGGCCATTGTCCCACAGGTGAGCATCTTTATGTAATCCACCAGGAGCTCGGGCATCACGGTCGCTGATGAATTGCAAACCATTTTTTGCAGCAGTTGTGAGAATTGTGTTGAGTACGGTTTGTTCATTTTCGCCGGGAGCCATTTCTCTGTATCCCCAGTTAATGGCTACTTTATCCCAAGCACCAATGCCTTTGTCGTATACCTGACTCATGTCTATTTCACCCTTCGCATTCAGCGTTACCACAGGGTGCGGATAATCCATGACAGAAGCACGGTTGCCTACACTGCTGGCATAGTTGTGCATGAGGCCAATGGTATGCCCCACTTCATGAGCAGAGAGCTGCCGAAGCCTGTCCAGTGCGGCTTTCAGCATAGGATCGTTTGCAGGTAACCCTTTTGCATAAGGAGATAATAATGCGCTAAAAATGAGGTAGTCTTGCCGAACCCGTAAAGAGCCGAGCGTTACATTGCCTTTAATAATTTCTCCTGTGCGGGGGTCTACTACCGAAGCGCCATAACTCCAGCCACGTGTACTGCGGTGCACCCAGTTAATCATGTTGTAGCGAATATCCATGGGATCTGCAGTATCAGGTAATATTTTCACCTGAAAGGCATTGATAAAACCAGCTGCTTCAAAAGCCTGATTCCACCAACTGGCACCTTCGAGCAATGCACTGCGAATGGGTTCTGGTGTTCCATTGTCGAGGTAGTACACAATTGGTTTTACAGCCTCACTTTTCGCCGCTTTTTTGTCTTTCTTTTCCAGGCGATGCCGCACGGCATAAATCTTTTCGATGGGCTCATTCACCGGCGTGGCATAATCATAAAACGACATAGGAATAAAGCTGCTGCGGGCATCAAACACACGGGGCTTATAATTAGCATCGGGCAGTTGCACAAAGCTGTGGTGCATTCGTAGCGTTATGGCTTCATCGCTGGGCGTAACCGAACGCACAAAAGCTCCCGTTTGGCCATCGGTATTGGCAAATGTGATGGTGGTTTCAATTTCGGTATTCAACGGAAAATTGCGGGTATTGGGCAGGTACAACAGCGACCGGTTTTTATCCAACTGATAGCTACCCTGATTGCTACGCCGCAGGGTGTTGGCTACTTTTACTGCATCCCGCAACATGAAATCAGTGGCATCTACCAGCACCCGCTGGCCTGTGGCTGCTTCGGCGGTAAATGCCCACAGCATGCTTTGTGCAAAGGATTGCTCCACGGCCCGTTTTTCAGCAGCATCGTTGCTCACAGCACGGTAGGCATAGTTGGGCTGAATCATCATTATCTTTTTGCCTTGGCGCACAAACCGCACAATTCGCTCCTCTCCCATTTTGCCGCGGTCGAGGCCCACATCATTGCTGCCCAGGCCTGCGGGCAAAGAGGTATTGTACAGCATTTCCTGATTCCACCGACTGATTTCGAGGTAAATTTTACCTGCTTCTTCATCGATGTACATGGGCAGAAAGCCTGGTTTGGCAGCCATGTTTTTTACCTTGTCTTCGATGGCGGGCAGTGTTTGTGCCATTACATTGAGGCTTAGCCCGAGGCAGACCAGCCAAATCCATTTCTTCATCAGCGCTATTTTTAGAGGTTGAAAACTAACCATTAGAAGCCATTTCTATGGTAAAACATTGCCGGCAAACTAGCCCATGATGAAAATTGGAAATGTTTAAATACCTGTAAAAAAATGCTGTGTGTGCAACCTTGCACAGGAAACGGCGTCTGAGGATTACATTTGCCCAGTTTTAAAACCATAACATGAAGCATATTTTATTTGCGATTGCCCTACTCTTAGCCCTGCCCGCTATCAGTCAGAATGACCCTGCCGCCAAGGCACTCCTCGATAAAGTGAGTAAAAAGTTTAAAGGATTAACCACGGTTCAGGGCAGTTACAGCCTGACTGTGACCACCCGTGCCGGCAAGCCAGCAGGCAAAAAATCGGGGCAGATTTTTGTAAAAGGCACCAAGTATAAAATCACCGAGCAAAGCATGCAGATTTTGTGCGACGGCAAAAAAGTATGGAAGTACGAACCAGCTGCCAATGAGGTAAGCGTAAGTGCGGTTGATAATAGCAGCGGTGCCATCACTCCGCAAAAACTCTTTACCAATTTTTACGATAAAGACTTTTTGTACAAGCTCAACGGATCTGCAAATGTAAATGGCAAGAAAGTGCAGGAAATAGAAATGACCCCCACGGATAAGCGGAAATCATTCTTTAAAGTGTATGTGTATATAGATGAAGCGCAGAACATGATTGTGAGCAGCAAGATTTATGAAAACAGCGGCAACATTTACAACTACAGCATCAGCAACCTGAAAACAAATGCAGCCCTCGCCGACAACCTGTTTGCTTTCGACAAAGCCAAGTACCCCGGCGTAGAAGTGATAGAACAATAACGCTTGCAGCTTGCTGCAATAAAAACGGCGGAGGAAGTGTGATGCTTTCTCCGCCGTTTTTAGTAAGGGGCATCATTCGTTGATTGCTTTCTACCATTAAGCCTACCAACCATCAACCTTTGCTACCCCAACGATATGTCTCTTGTTCCAGTCCGATTAAATCAATCAGGCGGTCGGTTACAGTTGCAGCAACCTCTTCTACGGTTTGGGGGCGGCTATAAAACGAAGGCGTACAGGGGCAAATGATGCCGCCAGCCAACGTTACGGTTTCCATGTTTTTAATGTGGATGAGGTTGTAAGGTGTTTCCCGAACGGCGAGAATGAGTTTGCGGCGTTCTTTCAACACCACATCGGCGGCACGGGTTACTAAATCGTTGCTCATGCCTTGCGCAATGCGGCCCAGCGTACCCATGCTGCATGGCACTACCAACATGGTTTTGTAGCGGCCGCTGCCACTGGCAAATGGGGCCATAAAATCGTTGCGGTCGAAATATTGCACCGGATATTGCTCCAGCACATCGCTGCCCAGTTCGTGGCGGGCTACATCAGCTCCATTGGGCGACATTACCACCGCAAGCTCCTCAATCTGACTGCGGAGCAGTACCAGTTTATCCAACAACAATTTGGCGTAAATGGAACCACTGGCTCCGGTTATAGCTACAACAATTTTTTGCATGTGCTTCACTTAGCTTTGTTCAAAATAACAGCATTGCATGCGAAAGGTTTCAATCTGGTTTTTGTTGGCTTTTTTTTATGGAGCAATCCTGTTGCCGTCATTTGCACCTGCCGGGAAAAAAAAGGTGCAATGGCAGCCCGTATCTGCAATGGCAAAGCAGCTGCCTGCCGATGGCAAACCAGTGATTGTGGATGTGTACACCGATTGGTGCACCTATTGCAAACTCATGGATGCAACTACCTGGCAGCACGACTCAGTGGTGCAATACATACATACCAATTACGTGCCTGTTAAACTCAATGCCGAACGCAAAGACAGTGTGCTGTGGGAGGGCGAAGTGTTTCGCTATCAGCCCAAGTATAAAGTGCATCAACTGGCGGTAAAATTATTGAGGGGAAATATGGTGTATCCGTCCACCGTCATTATTCCTGCTAAAGGTGAATGGCAGGTCATTCCCGGTGCCATTAAGCCAAAAGATTTGGAGTTGGTGCTGAAATACTACGGTAGCCGTGCCAATGAGCAAATGGATTTTGTGAGCTATCAGCGGCAGTTTAGCGGGAAATGGAAATGAGTTTTTTACCACGAAGACACTTAGGCGTAAAGAATTTGACCACAGAGGAGATGGAGGTTGGCACAGTGGAACACAAAGTTTTTTTGACCCACCAAGACACGAAGGGGCTAAGGGGCGCAAAATAATACTTCCAGCCTTTCTTATTTTTTGTTCCTCATTTCTTATTGCAGGCAGCTTTACGCCTTTTGCTGTAGGTCTTCCGCCTTCTCAAACACATATTTTTTTTGTTTAATTCGTTTCCTTTCGTCATATTAGCTTCGAATTTTCATAGGATAAGGTAATGGTAAATTAAGAAAGCCCCGCTTAGCGGGGCTTTTCTCTTTCAAACCAAGGATAGTCATATTTTTATGGAAGCGGTTATTGCACCAGTATTGGTTTGGTATACATCTGTTGGTTTGTAACCGCTACTTGCAACTGATACATGCCTGCCGGCAATACGGTGTTGTTTAGGTCTATCTGATAAACAGCTGATGAGCCTTTGTGCAGCAACACTGAACCAGCAACCGGTTGGCCAAGTGCATTGATTAACCGCATCTGATACTTTCCTTCGGCCAAGCCTGCTAACTGCAAATTGAAGCGGCCATTTTGCACCGGCAGCGGATATACTTGTACCATTGCTGTTTGCGAAGCAGGCATAACTAACATTACCTGACTGTATTGTACGTTTCCGTTTTGCAACACAATTTTAATTCGGTAGTAATTGTTGCCTGCAAAAGGCGTGGCATCTGTACATACATACTCGTTAGTGATTCTTCCGCCTTTCCCAAATACTGTGGCCATTTTTTCAAACTGCTGACCGTTACTGCTTCGTTCTACTTCAAATTGTTTCAGGTTGGTTTCATCAGTTGTTTTCCATGAAACGATATTGACTGCTTGCTGACGATACGCTTTGGCGGATAACACATTTACCGGCAATACCAACGGACCTCTGAACACCACCATAAACCTATCGGGTGCATAACTGGCAGGATCTGCCGTAACGCTGAACGGGTATGTATTTACGCCACCGGATAAATCCAATGTTGTTTCGGTGTTCAGGAAATCATCGAGAAGCCTTGCACTCATTGCTAATGAACCCAAATCATCTCCAAACAATTCCAGTGCATAATTTCTTTGTTGCAAATTTTGGATGTTCAGGAATACGGTGTCCCAATAATCTACTTCAGGTCGTGCCTCCCATGCCAGCAATGATCCACGTCTGCTGATAGCTAACTGTTCATTTGCATTTTCAAGTTTTGCAATGTCGTTGCCGTCTGTAATGTCTTTTACATACGTAATATCAAACAATGACATAGCACCATCGAGCAATGAATACGTGCCAGCAGTATTGCCCAACAAATTACTCATGAAAGTAGGTGTTGGTGTTGGCTCTGGCGGAGCAGCATCTAATCTTACACATCATTGAAAAACCAACAATGATGGTAATGAGGTTTTGTACTAAGTGTTACAAAACGTCAAGAAGAAAACAACAGGTGTAAAGTTCAGGAGCAAGCACAGCGGCCATCTATTACTTTCGTCATGCTTTCCTAAGTGAGCCTTGTAATCATTTTTTTACGAAACTGTAAAAGTATGTTTACCACAGGGGTAAAGGAGAATACAGAGAGGCGTACGCAAACCTTTATTGAATCACCAGGGCCTAAAGGATGTAAGGAGCAATGTACGTGGTTGTCAGATGCTACTCCGGCTTTGAGTGTCACCCCTCACCACTTCCTTATTTCTTGTTCTCCTGTTCCTCATTCATCTTTAAATCTAAATTTTTCCCATCGCCTGCAGTCCGTAAAAAATGCTGCTCACATGCAGCGATTGAATGATCTCATTGTTGCGCAGCATATGCAGCAATTCGTCTGTTGTTACCAACAGCACTTCCAGTTCTTCGTTGTCGTCGAGGGAGATGTTGTGGGTGGCTGTGCAACCGGTGGCGAGGTAGCAAAACAAGCGGTTGTTTTGCGTAGCCGGATTGGTAGCCACAATACCTGTTTGAATTATTTCATTGCAACTGTACCCTGTTTCTTCCAGCAATTCGCGGCGGGCTGCTTCCAGCGGATTGGTTTCATGTGCATCCATAATACCGCCCGGCAGTTCTATGCTGAATGTGCCGAGTGCATAGCGGTATTGCTTCACTAAAATCACTTTACCATCGGTGGTTACGGGCAATACATTTACCCAGTTGCTGTACTCCAGCACATAGTATGGCTCCATGGTATCACCATTGCCTTTCTGCACTTTATCGGCACGAAACTTAAACCATTTTTCTTCGTGCAGGTAACGGCTGCTGATGTGCTGCCAAGGCTTCAAATCACTCATAATTCACTGTATTTTTTTGTAACCACCGCCCGAAGATAAAGGCAGTAGTACAATAAATAAGGCTGAATAAAATGGCACTCACCTGTGCCAAACATTACGCAAACGTTGGCATGACTCCTCTCATATTTTAGCCGACACACAGCAGGTATTTTTGTACTCATGAACGAAACATCCACCGGCAATGGCACACTATCTCCGGATAAAATTGCCAGCGTATTTTACAAAAGCGGATTCATTAAAGCGCAGTTTTCTACAAGCCAGTTTTTTGTGTATGCTTTGTTGGGCGGTGCTTTTATCGCCCTTGGTGGTTTGCTGGCCTTGTTTGTAAGTGGCGGCATGCCTACGGTTGCAGCCACTGCACCAGGCATTACCAAATTTATTGCCGGCGCATTGTTTCCTATCGGATTGGTATTAGTGATCATTGCCGGAGGCAGTTTGTTTACCAGCGACTGCGCCGTATTGCCTTACGCATTGTGGCAACAAAAACTATCGCTTGGCACAGCAGGCAGAATTGCCGTAGTTGGCTACTTCGCCAATTTTGCCGGGGCGTTGCTGGTGGCATGGCTATTGGCAGTGCAAACCGGCACACTCACCCCAGAGCCCTGGCGAACATCGGCTATTAACCTTGCCCTGCACAAAACGCACAGTTCATTTTGGACGGTATTTGCAAAAGGCATTGGTGCTAACATGATGGTTTGCCTGGCGGTATGGATGGCCTATGCATCCGATAGAATCAGTGGCAAAGTCATATTAATATGGATGCCTGTAATGGCATTTGTAGCACTGGGTTGGGAGCACAGCATTGCTAATATGTTTTTTATTCCTACCGCCATGATGCTGGGCGCCCCCATTAGCCTCGCCGATTTTTTGTGGCACAACCTGGTACCTGCTACGCTGGGCAATATAGCTGGCGGCATGTTGCTGGTAGCACTACCCTATTATTTTTTGTATGGAAAAAAACAAAGTAAAACAGCCGACATTTTTCCTGAAATACACACCAACAACAAACACACCCACACCGCAAAAAAGAATACTGAAAAACCGGTTCAACTCAATTAATTCCAAACAGTTATAATAATTTCTGATTAACTGATTTGAATCACCTTTTTCGCTTTTTTGCATAGGTATTTTTGATACATCAAATGCAAGGCCACCAACGATTCGCCTTTGCTGAAACACAAGCTCCGCTTGTATCAGCTGCATTTATTCCACAGCAATTGCCTGCCATTATTTTATCACCAGTCTGTGGTGCGTTGTATTATTTCATACAATTTTCTGCAGGCAAATATTGAAAGATTAAAATATATGGACGCAATTATTTCCACCCCCGCTCCGTTTGCCACCGGCCGTTGGCAGCAACACATCGACGTTAGAGATTTTATTCAGCAAAACCTGACACCCTACACCGGTGATGCCAGCTTTTTGGAAGGCCCTACAAAAGCCACGCAACAACTGTGGCAGCTTTGCCTCGATGCACTCAAAGCAGAAAGAGATAATGGTGGCTGCCTGAGTATTGATACCGATACCATCAGCACTATTACCAGCCATGCTCCCGGATACATCAATCGGGATTTGGAAAAAATAGTAGGCCTGCAAACCAACCAGTTATTGCGTCGTGCCATGAAGCCCTTTGGTGGCTTTAGAGTAGTAGATGGTGCGGTAAAAGAAAAAGGCCAACAGGTAGCACAGCACGTTCGGGAAGTATTTGAATATGTAAAAGACCACAACTCAGCTGTGTTTCAGGCATACGACCCCGAAATTCTGGCCTTTCGCAGCAAAGGCGTACTTACCGGCCTGCCCGATAACTATGCCCGTGGCCGCATTATTGGCGACTACCGCCGCCTGGCACTCTATGGCGCCAATGCTTTGATAGCTGCCAAAAAAGCCGACAAACTGGCTATTGATGGTGAATTGACTGAGCACACTATCCGGCTGAGAGAAGAAGTATCCATGCAGATAAAAGCCCTGGAAGACATCAAAGCCATGGGCGCCATGTATGGTCTTGATTTGAGCCGCCCCGCACAAAACGCACAGGAAGCTGTGCAGTGGGTGTATATGGCTTACCTCGCTGCGGTAAAAGAGCAAGATGGTGCCGCCATGTCGCTGGGCAATGCTTCTGCATTTTTAGACATCTATATTGAAAGAGACTTACAGGCTGGCCTGATAACTGAAGCCGAAGCACAAGAACTGGTAGATCATTTTGTGATGAAGCTGCGCATGATACGCCACCTGCGCCCCGGTGCTTACGATGATATTTTTGGCGGCGATCCTACCTGGGTAACAGAAGCCATAGGCGGACAACTCGCAGACGGCAGAACCAAAGTAACCAAAACTGCTTTCCGCTTTTTGCAAACGCTGTACAACCTTGGCGCTTCGCCAGAGCCCAACCTTACCGTGCTGTGGAGCAATCAACTGCCCGAAGGTTTCAAAGCCTTTTGTGCTCAGGTAAGTATTGATACCAGCAGCATACAATACGAAAACGATGATATGATGCGGGAGTGCCGCGGTACCGATGACTATGGTATTGCCTGCTGTGTATCGCATCAGGAAATTGGCAAACGCATTCAGTTTTTTGGAGCCCGTACCAACCTGGTAAAAACACTGCTGCTGGCACTGAATGAAGGCCGCGAAGAAAAAGAAGGCACCACACTGCTGAAAGGAATAGCCCCACTCGAAGGCGAGTATCTCGACTATGATGCCGTGATGGCAAATTTCAAAAAAAGCATGGATGAAGTGGCAAGGGTGTATACCAAAGCCATGAACATCATCCACTACATGCACGATAAATACTATTACGAAAAAGCACAGCTGGCACTCATAGATACCGACCCAGGCATAGACATTGCCTACGGTGCCGCAGGCATTTCCATCATTGCCGATTCGCTGAGTGCTATTAAGCATGCCAAAGTAAAAGCCATCCGCAATGAGGCTGGCTTAACCGAGGGTTTTGAAGTAACCGGCGAATACCCCATGTTTGGCAATGACGATGACCGCGTAGACCAAATTGCCTGCGAAATAACCGACTACTTTTTTGCCGCATTGCGCAGCCACAAAACCTACAAAAACGCTACGCATACCATGAGCCTGCTCACCATCACCAGCAATGTGATGTATGGTAAAATGACCGGTGCCACACCCGATGGCCGCCTGGCCGGAGAGCCTTTTGCACCCGGTGCCAACCCCATGCATGGCCGCGATGTAAATGGTGCTATTGCATCGCTGAACTCTGTAGCGAAATTTGATTACAACAGCGCCATGGATGGCATTAGCAACACCATGAGTTTGGTACCAAAAAGCCTGGGCCACAACAAAGCCGCTCAGGTAGAAAACCTTACCGATTTACTCGACGGATACTTTGCTAAAAAAGGCTTTCACCTGAATGTAAATGTACTGGACCGCGATATGCTCATGGACGCTTACGAGCACCCCGAAAAATATCCGCAGCTCACCATTCGTGTGTCTGGTTATGCGGTCAATTTTTCCCGCCTTTCTAAAAATCATCAGCTGGAAGTAATTACCCGCACCTTCCACGAAAACATGTAATTGCTTGCCATAGCATAACTCTAATGCAGGTGCTGGTTACTTACACCAACACCTGCAATTAGTTATGTTTGTACTTCACTAAACGGAAAAATCATCCCCAGCCAATGGTTGCTGCACATCATTTACGCATACATAGCATAGAAAGTTTTGGTACACACGATGGGCCGGGCATTCGCCTCGTCATTTTTGCACAGGGCTGCCAGTTCAGGTGCCTGTACTGCGCCAACCCCGACACCTGGGACCCACATGGCGGCAGAGAAATGCACATTGATGAAATAGTACAACTGGCCATTAGTCAGCAACCGTTTTTTGGTAAGCGGGGTGGCGTTACCATTTCTGGTGGCGAGCCCACTTTACAACGGGTTGTATTACTCGAACTGTTTCAACAATTGCATGCAGCGGGCATCAACACTGCCCTCGACAGCAATGGCCGCTTACTGAACGATGAAGTAAAAGACCTGCTGGCTGAAACGGATTATCTGTTGCTGGATGTAAAACACATCAACGACGACTGGCACAAACAACTGACCGGTGTAAGCAACGAAAGTGTGCTGCAGGTAGCTGCCTACCGCGAACAAACCGGTAAAGAAATGTGGCTACGCTATGTACTGGTGCCGGGCTGGAGCGACCAACCCGAATACCTGCACCAGCTGGGCAGGCATTTTGCCCATTACAAAAGCATAAAAAAGCTGGAGATACAACCCTACCACCGGTTGGGGGTTCATAAGTGGGAAGTGCTGAATATGCCTTACCAACTCAACGATGTGCCTCCGCCCACCCAAACCCAGCTGAACGAGGTGGCAACAATCTTCAGGCAGTACTTTACAGAGGTGGTCATTAACTAACGAATGCAGCTGTATGCAGTTACCAACCTTGCCTTTGGCGAAGGCTGGTAATATGCGCCACATGATGGCGGCCATGCCACGCATACATGCCCAGCAAATGCCAGAGGGTATGTTGCTGCTGCGTGGCCGAATGCACATAGGTTCTTTGCCACTGCTCCGGCGTAACCGCTTTAAGCAGCACGTACATACGTTGGTGCAAAGCATGCAGCAAGGTCAGCGCATTGTTGATGGGTAGCTGTGCATCTGCCATGTGTACCCAGTCGTTTTCTTCGTAGGCTTTTACGGTGGGGTTGTTTTCGCTGAGGGTGAGCTTCATGCGGCACAGCGCATTGATGTGGCTATCGCATACATGGTGCACCACCTGATGCACCGTCCAGCCGCCATCGCGGTAAGGGGTATGCAACTGCGCTGCATCGAGGTTTTCGATGGCCGCCTCCAGCAGGTGGGGCAGCTGGGCAATATCAATGAGCCACTCACGAAGCTGTGCCTCCGAAAAAGCCTGTGGCGCATACTGACCGATGGGATAACGTGGGTCCATGGGGTAAATGTAAGGGAAGGGTTGGGAAAATGCATGACAATACAACATGTATAACCGGGTGGATTGTACTAATAACAATACAAATTGTATAACAAAATGGTGTTGATTATCAATGATATTTCGTTAGGCCTTTTTTGAAAACCGTATCATATATTTATGTGTTAGGCGCCATTATAAAAAGACGACATAGTGCAAAAAGACTTTACTAAAATACTTCTCGACTTCAAATCAATTCCTCGACATAAGCGGACTAAAACGTTTATGGAAATCTGTGGCTATCCACATTACGAAAATGTTTGTAGTAATATATTGCAGTTTTACCTTGACCCAAACAATGAACACGGACTAAAAGACTTAGTGCTTAATTCGTTAATGCATCTAATAGACAGAGATTTCAAATTTGATAATGACTTTGAAGCAATTGAAATTTATAGAGAACATAAGACTATTGCCGAAAATAGACTTGACTTACTTATACTGACAGAAAATTATTCGATAGGCATTGAGAACAAAATATTTCATCACTTACACAATGACTTGACCGATTATAACAACACTGTTTTATTGTATTGCTATAACTCAAGAAAACCAATCTGCATCGTATTATCCTTGAACAAATTGACATCAAAAGAAGACATTGAAAAGACTACAACCAATAATTTTATAAATGTAACTTACGAGCAACTTTTTGAAAACATTAAACAAAATATTGGTAGAAACCTGACGAACTCAAACATAAGCTACATTAACCACTTGACCGACTTTATTAAATCAATAGAAAATCTAACACCAAAGACAATGGAAAATAAAGCTCTCTGGACATTCTTTAAAAATAACTCAGAATCAATTCAGGAGTTAACGGACAGTTTTAACGAATACAGAAACTCTCTTTATCAAAAAATATATCAATTGAAAGACACACTTCCTCAAAATGAATTTGCACCATCAGTTTACAGGCAATGGATATATGAAGGGTATTGTCTTGTTCACGACTATACGGTTAACTCGAAATATAAAGTGGCTGTTGACACTTATATTGAAATAAATGGATGGGAGATTCAACTTTTTGGACGTAATAGCCAATCGACCGATTTTATTTTCAATACTATGTGCAAAGACAAAGATTTCCTGCCTAAACCGTTTGACAGTTATGAAAGGGGTGAAAGACTTATATTTGAGAAGTTCGACACTGATGTTGACATCTCGACAGTAGCAAAGACATTAACTGACCTACTGACAAGAATTGAGAATTACAAAAAACGGACAGATGAGAATAACGGCATATAACACGGGTTTTGCGTCAGGCGGGGTGACGTGCAAACTTGGAGCTTTGTTCTTCTATGAGACTGTAAAATATTTTGTGTAAACGATTTCAGCTAGCTGTTATTCAGAGTCTGCATCGGGATTCAAAAATAGTTAAGAACTGATGGAGTATGTACCCCCCACTGGCGCCAGTGTTCCGCATAGCGGGCCACTGGTGTCTTAATAATCCCACCGGACTGTGTCCGGCAACTGTTTTTCTTCCCAGCACCGTCTACAGCAGGGAACATTGCGTGGCTCTCAATTATCAGTAGATAAAGCCAGGCAGCAGCAATAGCATTTCTCCCAAGGCTTAAAAGCCGTGGTTATGCAAAGGCCGTAGCCTTTCAAACTTTCATTTTCAAACAGTTGTTCAGGATTTGTAATGCCTTGTTGGTCCGGCGACCAACAAGGGCGGAGTAATCACAAAAAAAACTCCCCGCCAAACGGGCAGGGAGTTATGCAATTCATTATTGGGTAGTGGCTGTTATTTCAATATCAACTTTTCTTGTTCGGCCTTGCCTGCGGCAGATACAAACTCCACTACATACACACCACGTGGATAGTTGGCTACCGGCAGGTCGAGCAGATTGCCCGCCACCTTGCTGCTGTACAGCACCGTGCCTTTTACATCCAGCAGGCGTACCGTACCCGATGCTGCAGGCAGTGTAAACCTCACGGCTTCACGGGCAGGGTTGGGATATACACCCAACTTACTGATAGCAGCGGCTTTGCGCAGCAACACACTGCCCGAGTAAGACATGGCGCCATCAAGATCTACCTGGCGAATGCGGTAATAATTTTCCGCACCCGGTTGCTCGTCGGGAAACTGGTATTGGCCGCCCAATGCTACGGAAGCAGCTACCGTACCAATAGCGGTGTACTGACGGCCGTCACTGCTGCGTTCTACCACATATTCTTTCAGGTTTACTTCGTTGGTTACTTTCCATTTTACTACAGCCTTTGCATTTACCCACACCGCATCTACACTTACCCAGCTTACCGGTAGCGGATTACAGCCGGTGGGCAAAGTGTAATTAAAAGTTACCGATTGGCAATCGGGGTTGGTAATGGTAAGTGTTTGCTGCGAACCCAATGTGGCGCTGGCATAATTGAGCGTAAAGCTGAGCTGTGTTGGGCTCACGTAGTTCAGATTGCTGATAACAACACCGCCAGTGCTGCTCACTGCCAGGCGACGGGCATAGCCGGGGCCATTGGCATCGGCACCGGGGTCATAGTAGCCGGCAAAGTTGGCGCCTGCTGTGCCATTGAGGGTAATGTTGATGGTGCGATCGCCGGTGCAGGTAACGGCTGTCATATTGCTGACGGCGGCTGGTGGTGGTGCTTTTATTTGCGTAGCCCGCACCGCCCACTGGTCTGGCGCCGATACAAACTGCTGAAACGTCCACATGGTCATATCATCGCTGGGGTCTGTTACCGTTTGAGAATAATCGCCCCAGCGCTGGGTTCCATCTGTTTGCAAATTGTACGATTGATTGTAGCTGGTAGTTTGTACCGGAGCAAACAATGAGCCTGCTGCAGTACTTGCATACCGGCCAGCAATCACAGCATTGGCAGTTGTAGTTTCGCCGGCTTGAGTGGCACCAACTACTGCGTGCCCCTGTCCGGAGGCCGAAATACTGCCCATCCAATAATTTCTGGGTGAGTCAAAAGTATTGTCGAACAAAGTACCTGATTGCTGCAACGACAAATTGCTGCCGCTAACATTCACTGCATACCAGCGGGTAGCCACTCTATCGGCCAGGCTACTATTGGCAGTACCCGTACTTACCACCCCAATATTGTGCGTAGCCCAAATGGCTGCAGTGCCAGTGTTTTTGTTGCGTACCAGTACCGCATTCAGCAAGCGGTCATCGCCGCCATCCAAATCTTTGGTACTGTTTAGCGCCGGCACATCAAAAGGAAAAGATGTGTTTGGAACATTAATAGAACCACTGGTAATGCTTGGTGTACCCCCGGGGTTATTGACCACAATGAAATCGAGCACCCCAAAAAACTCAGCACTTACACCCAAAAAGTAACCTTGTGTTGCATTGGGATCATCGTTTTGTACGCCCTGCGGGCAAAAGATGCCAGTGGTAGCAGTGCCCAGCCCACGAAAAGCCGTAAACACAAGCGGGCCGCCAGCAATCAACGAAGACTTGCGCACTACATATACACTGCTGCTCCTGTAATCGCCGGAAATAGCATCAAAAATGAGACCGCCGATGTATAACGCATTTCTATCGACCCCCAATGTAGGGTAATCGCAAAACTGACCCTGATCGGGGCTGCCGGGTGCAGCGCCAAGGTCGTGTGCAAACTGATAAAAAGAAAACGAAGATAGATTAGTAATAGTGGGACCATTGCTCACTGCAATCATAATACGGTTGCTGGCATTGCTGGTATTAATGGCCACAATATACCAGCGTTGGCTCAGGCGGTCGTACTGTACATGTGGATCTGTTACTTCGGAACCATTGCTCACACTCGCAAAAAAATCTTCAATGTAAACGGAGAATGACGCACCAGAAAGGGAGCTTGCACCCGAAGTAGTACTGGTGGTAAGTGGCGCATCGCACACCGTGGGTTTGCTGTACCATTTGAGGCGGTTGTTGCTGGCTATACAAATTTGTGTGGGGCCTACATCGCCCATGCAATCGGGCGGCGTAACTACTACCTGTGGTGTCTCGTAGGTATGCAGGGCGGCAAAATTGCTGTGGATGGCCTGTGTATTTTGCTGGGTGATAACCGGGCTGGCGGTACCCTTAGGGTAGCTGGCTGTTTGCAATGCATTGGGTGATTGCTGTGGCCGGCGGGTTTTCTTGGTGTTGAGTTCTTCCCGAATTTTAACCACATTTTGCCGTACAATATTGTTGGCTCTTTTTTCGAGCTCGGCTACGGTGAGGGTAACGGGCATACCTGCCGTAACGGGTGTGCCGGTAATGGTTTGTGCTACTGCGGCCAACGTACTGTTGAGCAGCAAAAGCAGCATCAACATTCGTGCAAGAAAGGAGGGAGTAAATTTCATCATGACCGGAAAGGATTTGATTCAAACTTAAATAAATAACAGCTTGCCTGTGAGGCAATACAGCGTAACTGTGTTAATAGTACGGATGAAGCGGGAAAATGGTTGGCTAAAAGGGTACAGGAAATTATACCGGCTGGTTGTATGCAGCAGCAAAATATGGTTTCGTGAGGGCACGAACCAAGGGGGCTAAAATGATTCGAACCTTTGCAACCGCAAAACAGGAATTCAAGTACAGCAAGCTATTTGAACAAAGACATCAGGGTCCTTCTATAACCACTTTTACCAGTTTTGTATCGTATTTCTCACTAAGCCACTGTTGTAGTTTTTGCTGATCGAATATGCTTTTTTTATCTTCAATTGTACCTACAAACACCAATAGTATCCGGGCACTATCCGTTTCAGGATAGAGCAAATGGCTACCCATAGTTACCTGCTTCAATTCCGGAAAAAGAATAGCCACCTCTTTACCCGTTTCCGAATCAAAAGGCTGGAAATTTTTCAGTTCTTTTTGAAGATTATTGATGAGTATGTCCTTATCCGCCAACTCCTTGTCTTCTTTTTTCAACTCAGCAAGTATTTCGCCTTTTATGTCTTTGAGTTCTTGCCGTATGATAAGGTCGGTGTTGGGCAACCCATAATCTTTCAATTTTTGCTTGAGCTTGGCAAGTTCTTCTGGCGTTACTTTTTTGGTAAGAAATGCCAGTTCTATGGATTTGGGATTAGCGTTGTATTTTATTTTTTTATAGATGAGAGTGTAGTTATTGTTGCTGAACTCAGCAGTAATAAAGCGGTCAGCTTTTTGGTTAAAGCTTTTTTCTCGGTAAAGGTTATAAGCCAAATACACACTGGGAATGATGATGAGAAAAATAAGGGTGGAAATACCGAGCTTAATGCGTTTTTCGAATGCGGGTTTGTAATGCGACACTGGCTCATACCGCAGGTACTTTACAATAATAAAAGTAGAAATGCAGATGAATACACAATTGATCGTGTACAAATACATGGCCCCGAAAAAATAAACGTAATTGCCAATGGCCCAGCCATAGCCTGCTGTACACAGCGGTGGCATTAAAGCAGTTGCAATAGCTACACCTGGTATAGGATTTCCTTTTTCTACCCTGGTGAGTGCAATGACGCCAACCAGCCCGCCAAAAAAAGCAATCAGCACATCGTAAATGGTGGGCGAGGTTCGTGCCAGCAGTTCCGATTGGGCGTCTTTAAACGGGCTTACCATAAAGTATATTCCTGCCACCAGTAAGCTTACCACGGTGGCTATGAGCAGGTTTTTAGCCGATTTTTTCAACAGGGCAAAATCGTAAATGGCCAGTGCAAAACCCATACCTACAATAGGCCCCATGAGGGGAGAAATGAGCATGGCGCCAATAATAACAGCACCAGAATTGACATTGAGACCAATTGAAGCAATGACAATGGCACAGGCAAGTATCCAGATGTTGGAACCACGAAATGAAGTATTCGATTTTATATTGGCCAGTACTTTTTCCCGCTGCTCTTCGCCTTGGTGAAGATTGATAAAATCGAGTACTTTTTTATTGAAGAAAAAAGGCATCTGGTAAGCGTTTTTGATACGAAGAATGTAAACCCTTTGGCTAACCAATAGTACACCATAATGTATTACAATAGTACACTGCCAAACTACGGCAGCTGATGGCGGCTACCAACGCTTGCATGTATAGCAGTAACATAGCCTTTTACAGGCCTTCATTCTCAACAATCAAATTAATATGAAAGTCACCTGTTACAGGGGCGCTACATTGCGCAGCAAATCATCAAATGTGTCGCGGCGGCGAATGAGAGTCACTTGCCCATCCTTCACCATTACTTCGGCGGGTTTGTAGCGACTGTTGAAGTTGCTGCTCATTTCAAACCCGTAGGCGCCTGCGTTATAAAACAGCAGCAAATCACCTTCCCGCACTTCGTTGAGTTTGCGGTCCCAGGCAAAAGTGTCGGTTTCGCAAATGTTACCAACAACTGCGTACTGCCTCGGCTCCCCATCAGGGTTGCTGATGTTTTTGATGTAGTGATAACTATCGTAAAACATAGGGCGTATCAGGTGATTGAAACCGGTATTGATGCCCACAAAAGTGGCAGCTGCCGTTGCTTTTATCACGTTTACACTGGCGAGGAAATAACCACACTCACTCACCATGTATTTACCCGGCTCAAACCATACTTCCAGCGGCTGCCCGTTGGGGTTGGGATGGTTGGCAAAGGCAGCTCCAACTTTTGCTGCCAGCTCATTGATGTCTGTCACCTGCTCGCCTTTACGATAGGCTACTTTAAAGCCGCCGCCCAGGTCGATGTATTGCAAATGCTGAAACAGGGGCACAATATCAAACAGTACTTCTATACCCTGCACAAATACGTCTACGTCTTTTATTTCGCTGCCGGTGTGTATGTGCAGGCAATTCACACGGATGTTGTATTGCTGCACCAGCGCCAGCACCTGCTGCACCTGATCTACCGGTATACCAAATTTGCTCTTATCATGCCCGGTAGAAATTTTGAGGTTCCCTCCTGCCATAATGTTGGGGCGAAGCCGTAAACCCACCGGATAGCTGTTGCCAAAGCGGGCACCAAATTTTTCCAGATTGCTGAGGCTGTCAATGTTTACATGTACCCCCAGGCTCACGGCTTCTGCTATCTCTTCAAAAGCAATGCCATTACTGGTGTACAAAATATTGCCGGGCTGTGCACCGGCATACAAGGCCAGTTTTACTTCGTTGATAGAGCTGCAATCAATACCGGCACCCATGCTGTGCACATGGCGCAAAATATGCGGATTGGTAAGGGCTTTGCAAGCATAAAAAAAACGCACTTGCTGTCCGGCAAAAGCCGTGGTTAGCTGCTGGTACTGCGTAGTAATTTTATCGGCGTTGTACACGTAAACGGGCGTGCCGTATTCGGCGGCTATTGCGGTGAGCTGTTCGTTGCTCAGGTGTTGCTCCAGGCTCATGATGCTGTATCAGATTGCTTGTTGTTACAAACCCGCCGTCGTGGGGCGGGTTTGCAGGTATAGGTCAATAAATTAAGCTTGTGTTGGTTCGTCGTTGGCAGGTGCTGCGGCATCTTCATCAGGTGCATCAGCAGCTGTGTCATCATCTTCCGCATCTTCTTCAGCCGTTTCTATTTCAGTGGTTTCTTCCTGCACTTCTTCTATGGCTTCGGCCGCATCTATGGTGGCTTCTGCATTCAGCATAATTTCCTCCATTTCGCCATCGGCATTTACCGCCAGCATGTTTACCTCAGCGCTGTTTTCATCGCCGGTGTTTTCAAGTGGAGCAATGCTATCAGGCTGCTGCTCGGCTTCCACATCGCTGTCTACCATGTGGGCTTCGCCAACGGCGGTGGGCATCACCATATCGTTGGGTACAATATCGCTGAGCTTGGGCAGCTCATCGGGGCTATTGATGCCGAAGTAATCCATGAAGGTTTTGCTGGTGGCATAAATGAGCGGATGGCCGGGGGCATCTTCTTTACGACCGGTGATGATAACCAGTTCTTTTTCCAGTAGTTTTTGCACGGCATAATCGCTGTTTACCCCGCGGATGCTTTCAATTTCACCTTTGGTAATGGGCTGTTTGTAAGCAATGATGGCGAGGGTTTCTAAAGCGGCAGAGCTCAGGCGTTTCAAAAACTTATCGCCATTGAGCACGGCCACGGTTTTGTGATAGGTACCCTTGGTGAGAAACTGCCAGCCGCCGCCGCTTTCCCGCACTTCAAAGGGATAAAACTCGCTGCTGTATTTTTCACGAACGGCTTCAATGGCACTCTCCACCTGGTCGAGGGTAGCCCGCTCTTCCATAAAGGCAATGGCATTGTTTACCAGTTCGAGCAGGTCGAGGGTGGTTACCGGTTTTTCGCTGGCGAAAATGAGGGCTTCCACATGCGGTATAATCACAGATATTTCCATGCCTGAATGCTTTAAAGTATAAAATCAGCGGGGCTGAATGGGGTACCAAAAAAATGAAGAATTACCGAAAAGCAATTCTTCATGTTCAATTTTATGCGTTGTTTTTTCGAACTGTCGGCAAAGCTTATCCCTGCAGGGCGGCGGCACCACTCACAATCTCGGTCAGTTCGGTGGTGATGGCAGCCTGGCGGGCACGGTTGTAGCTAATTTTGAGGCTCTTCAGCAGTTCGCCGGCGTTTTCGGTTGCTTTGTCCATGGCAGTCATGCGGGCACCATGCTCACTGGCGTGGGCATCCAGCACGGCCTTGTACAGTTGGGTGTTCAAAATTTTGGGCATCAACTCCGCAATGAGTTGCTCCTTGTTGGGCTCAAAAATGAAGTCGGCCTTAGCAGCACCCGCTTTCTTTTCCATTTTAGGAATGGGCAGGAAACGTTCTACCTGAAAACGCTGTGAGGCGGCATTCTTGAATTCGCTGTATACCACTTCTACCACATCAAACTCTTTGGCCAGGAAGCCGTTGATGGCAGCCTGAGCACAAGCCTGCACGGCTTCGAAGCTGAGGTGGAGGAAAATATCTTTGTGGGTAGCATCGGTATTGAAACCCTGTTTGCTCAGGCTTTCCCAACCTTTTTTACCAATGTTCCAAACGGTTACGTTTTTCTTGGCATGCTGGGCGGCGTACTGCTCCAGTATGGTGGTTTTAGCCAGCTTTACCAGGTTGGCATTGTAGCCACCGCAAAGGCCGCGGTCGCTGGTAATGAGGATTACGAGCACTTTTTCTACAGGACGCTCCACGGTGAGGGCACCGCCGGCTTCTACCTCGGTATTGCTCACAATATTGCTCAGCATTTCCTGCAATTTTTTGGCATAGGGCCTCATTTGCTGGATACCATCTTGTGCACGGCGCAGCTTGGCGGCACTCACCATTTTCATGGCCTTGGTAATTTGCTGGGTACTTTGTACGCTTTTGATTCGGTTACGAACCTCTTTTAATGCACCACTCATTCGGATTAACGCTTTTGGGCCGCAAAAGTAAGACTTGCCCGTGAGGAAACAAGAAGGTTTTTGCGCATGATGTGGATGGCTGGCCAACTATCATTTCCCCTATCCCAATGGCCCACATCTCTATTCGTCGAAATAGGCCTCATAGCTGATAAAGAACAGTTTTCCGAAGCCTTTTACATTGTATTTTTAAGTAGTTTCCTGTGGGGGGAAAAATTCGCATTCAACAAACTCGAAAGCGGATACAAATAGGTGGCGACCACCCATTTGCAAACATGAAGCTGCAAAACAAGCTCAGCCGGATTTTTTTGCACAAAACACGAACCGCTAAACAAACCATAGCCGAATGGCCAACCAGCAAGCATCTGCAGCGGCAATAGCCAATCTTTTGAAACAACTTCAGGTATCGCTTGAAAGAATTGGAGATGCCTGCCTGGCGTTGAACAGCCAGCTGCATTGCATTTTTGCCAATGAGAGTGCCGCCATGCTGCTGGGCCAAAGCAAAGCAGACCTGATGGGCCAAAGCATGGACATTGCAACCCTCCCATTTTTCACCCCCGAGGTATTGGATCTTTACCGGGAAGCTTACCGTACGCAGCAGCAACAATTGTTGGAAGTGCCAGCCCCACAATCGGCCCAATGGCATGTACACCGCATTTACCCAGACGCTCAAGGATTGTCGGTTTTTATTGAAACACTGAGCGGCTATGAACAAACCAACAAAGCCCGCAACGAAGCCTGCGACAATATGCAACGGCTGATGGATGGCCTGCCACTGGGCATGCTGCTGGCCGATATTGAAACACGGCAGTTTGTGTACGCCAATCAGGCCATTTGCCAAATGTTTGGCTACTCCCCAACCGAGTTTGAAAAATTATCACCCATACACTTGCACCCCGACTATGAAACCGAGCGGGTAATAGCTGCATTTGAAGGCATGCTGGAAGGGAACACTACCCGCTTACACAACCTTGATTCGGTGCACAAAAACGGAAGCATTTTTACCGTAGAAATAGATGCTGTACTGGTAATGTACAAAGGCAGGCAATGCATATCGGGCTTGTTTAAAGATGTAACTGAGCAAAAGCGGCTACGCTTGCTGGAGCAGCAGGCCAAGGCACAAATAACGGCCAGCGAATTGCTGATGCGCCAGGCTCAGGAAGTAGCAAACATGGGTTCTTGGGAAATATTGCATGCAGATTACAGCATAAAATGGTCGGATGCAACGTACCGTATTTTTGAAGTGGATCCTTCTATATTTACTCCCACTCACCACAGCTTTATGCAGCTTGTGTACGAGGAAGACGTTCCGCTGCTGGATACTGCATTTGCCAACCACATAGAACAGCGGTCAGATTTCAATATCGTTTTCAGGATTATTACTGCCCACAACAAGCTGAAATACGTACACGAAAAATGCAAAACCGAGTATGATGCCCATGGAAAACCGCTGAGAACGGTGGGTGTGGTACTCGACATTACCAAGCAAAAACTAACCGAGCTATCGCTTAAAAAAGAACGCCAAAAGTACCAGGCGCTGATTGAGCATGCTCCTGTAGGCATTGTAGCCATTGGCAAGGAAGATGATTTATTTTTTACCAATCAAAAGTTTACACAAATTACAGGATACGAAACCACCGATTTTGATAGCCTGAACGACTGGTGGCAACAAGCATACCCCGATGAATCTGCCAGGGCAACGGCGCAAAAAAAATGGAAACAAATTTTTACCCAAAGCAGGGCAAAGAAATCTTCGGCCAACCCGATAGAATCGGCCATTGTATGTAAAGATGGCAGCAGCAAGTACGTAGAAGTTGGCTACGTGTACACCGGCGAGTATCAGCTGATGACTCTGGTAGACATTACCCAACGAAAAGTAGCAGAAGAAACACTGGCAGCCAATGAAGCTAAATTCAGAAAGATAGCGGAGCAGATGACAGATGTGGTATGGATTGGCGACCTCAACTACAAAGCCAGCTACGTAAGCCCATCGGTTGAAAAGATTTATGGACTAACGGTTGAAGATTTTTTTACCACGCCATTAGAAAAAAGATTTCCGCAGCACTCCATTGATATTTTTAAAAAAGTACACCAAACCCTCATAGCAGAACTACAGGCCAACGCTGCCCTGCAAAGCCGGGAAGTGACCATAGAAATTGAAGCCTTTAAAAAAGACGGCACCCCTATTTGGATAAGAAGCAGCACCAAAATATTGTGCGACGAAAACCTGCAACCCGTGGGTATAATGGGTGTAAGCGGTGATATAACAGACCGCAAAAAAGCAGAAATCGCATTAACACAAAGTGAGGCCCGGTACAGAACATTATTTGAGGGATCGCCGGTAGGCATTGTACTAACCAACAGCCAAAATGAAATTTTACTGGGCAACAGCAGTTTTACTTCATTAACTGGTTATGATTATGATGACGTAAAGAACCCGGAAACCTGGTGGCAACAGGCCTACCCCGATGCCCGGTATCGTTCAGTTATTTCGAAAGAGTGGTTGAAATCAATAGAAATTGCAAATACAACGAACTGTCCCATCACTTCTTTTGAAGCCCTCATTACTTGTAAAGATGGAAAAGCCCGCTATTTTCAATTGGGCTATATGCCAGGCGATGATTTCAACATTATCAGCTTTACCGATGTACACGACCTTAGAGTAGCACAACAAGCAATAGCAAGAGCATCAGAAAACCTGCAAAACCTGATGAGCAGTATGCCACAAGGTGTGGGCATATTGGATATGCATTCGCAAAAATACCTGTATGTAAATGCATCACTTTGCAAAATGCTTGGGTATACTGCTACAGAATTAACCCAATTGACTCCGCTCAATTTGCATCCTGATTATAAACATGACCGGGTAGTGGAAGTAATTGAACGGTTAGAAAATGGCAGCGAAGAAGCACCGCTGTTGTTCGATACCATTACAAAAGCAGGCAATATGCTGCAGGTAGAAATATCGCCGCTTTTTGTAGAATATAACGGCGAAAAAGCTATTGCAGGGGTATTTACTGATGTAACAGAAAAGATACAAGCCAGCAGAGCACTCCAATTGGCCAAAGACAAAGCGGAAGAAAATGAACTATTGCTGAAACAGGCACAGCACATAGCCCTCATGGGTTCATGGACGTTGGATTATGTACAAGATCAGCTCCAATGGTCAGACTCAATATTTGAAATACTTGGACTGATACCAGACTCAGTAACACCAACCTACAAACTCTACCAGAGTTTTGTGCATCCCGACGACAAGCAATTATTGGACGATGCTTTCCAAAACCACGTACATAACCATCAGCCATACGAAATAAGGCACCGCATTATTTTGCACAACGGCACAGTAAAACACATCAATGCCAGTGCCATTACCAATTACAATCTGGAAACGGGGAAGCCATTGTACACCATTGGTATAATGACTGATGTAACCAAACAAGTACTTACAGAAAAGGCTCTCGTAGAGGCAAAAGAAAAAGCAGAAGCCCGGGAGTTAATACTGAAACAAGTACAAAAGATTGGCTTATCTGGCCACTGGGAGCATAACCACATTAGCAATTACATTACCTGGTCGGAAGATGTATTCAATATTTTTGGACTTGATGCAAGCGGTGAAGCACTATCATACGAAGATTTTTTCAAAGCACTGCCTACAGAAGATGCAATACGGGTAGACAAAGTGTACCAGCAACACCTGAAAGAAAAAACGCCTTTCGATATTATTCATCGCATAATAACCCCCAGCGGAGAAATTAAATATGTACAACAACGCTGTCAAACATTTTATGATGAGGCCGGTAAAGCCATTAAGTCAATAGGTGCAGTTGCCGATATTACAGAAGCACAAAAAGCCACTGCTGAAATACAAGCGCAGAAAGACTACATTCAATCTTTGCTGGAGGCTATACCTTATTTGCTGTTTGCGTTGGATGAAAACGATTGTTTTACCACTTTTAAATCAGCACGTGAAGACAACCTGATGCTGCCGCCTGAAGCATTCATAGGCAAAAATTATAAAGATGTTTTACCCGAATATTTAGCCCGTGAATTTGAGCCGATGCTTGCACATGTTCGCAATGGAGAGCAAACCGACTCCTGGCAGTATAGCATCACACTTGGAGGTGAGGTAAAGCACTTTGAAGCCAAGCTTCAGCTCATGCATAACAACAGTGTACTCATTCTTTCCAGAGATGTAACCACTCAGAAAAAAACAGCATTGCTGTTAGAAGAAAGCGAACAAAAATACAAGTTGGTTTTTGAGGCTATATCAGTAGGATTGGTTGCAATGGATGACAAAGGAAGCGTTTTGCTCATCAACAAGGCAATGACCAAGCTTACAGGCTACATACATGCCGAAATACCTGGCATTGAAGACTGGTGGCGAATAGCTTACCCCGACGAAGCATACCGAAAACACATAAGGACGGCATGGGAAACAGCTTTGCAACAAGCCGTTTCTACACAAACCAAAATGCCACCATTCGAGGCAACTATTTATTGCAAAAACGGAAGTTCCAGATTTTTTGAAATTGGGTTTGAACAGGCTGGAAACATCAGCCTCATTTCATATAATGATATACACGAAAGAAAGATAGCGCAGCTCGAACTGGCAGCCAGTGAAAACCGTTTCCGCCAAATAGCTGAAACAGTAGAAGAAGTATTTTGGCTAAGATCGGCCGACATCAAAGAATTATTATACATCAATCCAGCTTACGAAAAAGTTTTTGGCCGAAGCATAGAAGAATTGTACAAGGAGGAAAAGTTCATTTTAAAAGCCATACATCCGGATGATGCTGCAATAGTAATTTCAGGCTATCATGAGTATTTACAATCGTTTCAGTTCGATATGGAATACCGGATTGTATTGCCTACCGGCGAAGTACGTTGGATAAGAAACAAATCGCTTCCGGTAAAAGATAACGAGGGAAACATTGTAGCTCATGCTGGTATTGCAGAAGATATCACAGAAAGAAAATCTGCCATAATACGCTTGCAAGAGCAGGAAGCATTTCAGCATTTACTCGTGATGCTGGCTACAGAATTTATTAACTCTCCTACCAATCAGTTTGATGAGCTAATGAACAGCATGTTGGAAAAAGTAGGCAGAGCTACCAACACAGACCGTGTGTATATTTTTGAAAACGACGATGTTCTTAAAACTTCCAGCAATACTTATGAATGGTGTGCAGAAGGCATTTCGAAAGAAAAAAACAATTTACAACATCAGTCATACGAACTATTTTCTGATATTTTGAATGCCCATAAGGCAGGCAAAGTATATCATATTCCAGATATTGAATCTATCAAACAAAACCTTGTTTATTACAATCACCTTCGGGCACAAAATATAAAGTCATTAGTAATATTCCCGCTAATACATAATACTAACCTGATTGGCTTTATTGGTTTTGACGCAGTAAAAGAGGCCCGCACATTTACAGAAACAGAAATACAACTACTGCAGGTACTGGCAGAAATTGTAACCAATGGTATGCTGCGCAAAAAAGCAGAAACACTCCTTCGGGAAAATGAAACCCGACTGGTGGAACTCACTTCGCAAAGCCGCACCATTGCCTGGGAAACCGATACAGATGGCAAGTACACATACGTTAGTAATGTAGTATCCCTTGTGCTCGGATATACGCCCGACGAACTAATTGGTAAAATGCATTACTGCGATTTGCATCCTGAAAAAAACAGAGCTCATTTTATTGAAACCACTCAAAAGATTTTACATAGCAACGCTTCCTTTCATGAGTATGAACACAAAGCGGTACATAAAAACGGGCAGCTTGTGTGGCTGGCTACATCCGGAATGCCCATCACCAACGAAGCAGGTGAATTAATCGGTTTCAGAGGTGGCGATACAGATATTACGAACAGAAAAACCATGGAACTGGCCGTGGTAAAAAGCGAAGCCAGCTATCGTTTACTAGCCGAAAACTCGACCGACGTTATCTGGATTTATGACATTGGAAAACATGCATTGAAATATGTAAGCCCGAGTTGCATTGAATTACATGGATATACAGTAGCAGAAACCTTGCGTCTACCCATCGAAGATACGATGACAGCATCGTCTTATTCTCTGGTGATGCAAATAATCAAGGAAAACATTGAGTTGTACCAAAGCACTGGCAGCATACCACGGTCACAAATGCTGGAACTACAGCAGTACCACAAAAATGGCACTATAGTTTGGGTGGAAACAGTAGCCAAACTGCAACTGAATGCAGACAATGAACTGGAAGTATTAGGCGTAAGCAGAAATATTACCGAAAGGAAAAAAGCTGAACTCGAAAAACAAGTTTCGCAAGAAGCATTGAAAGAAAGTGAATCGAGGTTAGAAGCCATTATCGAAACAACTTCTGATAATATTTGGTCTGTCAATAACCAATATGAAATACTCTACATCAATGCTGTATTTCGTGATGCATTCGAAAAAAGCTTTGGCGTAAGGTTGCAAAAAGGAGACAATATTCTCACCAAGCTACCCACGCAGCTTAAAGCTATGTGGCAGGCACACTACGACTATGTGTTGCAAAACAAAAGCCGCAACAGTTTTGAGGAGCAATACGAATTTCCAACTGGCCAAATGTGGGTAGAAGTAACCATGTTTCCGATTATAGCCAATGACGAAGCAGTAGGCGTGTCCTGCTTTGGCAAAGACATCACCACACAGAAAATATCTGAACTTGCTTTGGCGGAAAGTGAGCAAAGGTTCAGGTCAATGTTCAATGATAACGCTTCAATTATGTTGTTGATTGATGTAGATACTTACAACATTATCGACATTAACCCGGCTGCAGAAAAGTTTTACGGATGGACAGCAGAAAATTTTAAACAGTTAAAGATTACTGATATTTGTCTTCACCCCGAAAAAGCTAAACACAGCATTCAAACTGCATGCGCAGAAAAGAATGTACGATTCGAAATAGTGCATCGCCTGAGCAATGGAACACTTTGCGAAATGGAAGTTTTCGGCAGCCTGCTCAGCATCAATGGCAAATTGATTATACACGAAATCATTCATGACGTTTCTGCAAAAAAAAGAGCAGAAGCCGATTTGATAGAAAAGAACAAACAACTCAATTTATTAATTCAAAGCATACCCGGTGTTGTGTTTAATTGCTACAACAATGAAGACAACAGAATGAATTTCATCAACGATTACATTCAGGAGATAACCGGATACACTGCAGCAGAAATTAATAATAACAACACCATCCATTACCGCATGCTCATTCATCCGGAAGATATTCCGAAGTTTGATATTGCTGTTGAAGACGCCTATGCTCACAAGAGCATGTACAACTTTAGCTACCGCTTACTCAATAAAGATGGCAGCTACAGGTGGGTATACGAAATTGGCGAATTTCAATCTTACGAAGGACCATCGAAAGACAAAAGAATTGATGGCATCATCTTCGATATTACCAACAGAATTACCAACGAAGAAATGAAGCTGAGTGCTGCATACGATGCAGCCGAAGCAGAACGCACCCGTATATCACACGAAATACACGATGGCATACAGCAAACGCTGGTAGCCAGTAAGCTCATGATATCTTCCATCAGAAAAGATATTGATCAATTGGGTGGCAGATTGCTGGAGAAATACAACAATGGAATAGACTTGCTCGATCAGGGAATAACAGAGGCAAGAAGCATTGCCCATTCGCTTATGCCCAAGCAGGTAAATGAGTATGGTTATGTAGTGGCTGTAGAACATTTAATAGCCAACCTCGATAAGAAAATTGAGGTTGAATTCAATCATCCTGACCTCATGCTGAACGATGGAAAGTTTGGCACCAACCTGTTTAGAATTACTCAGGAAGCCATCAACAATATTATCAAGCATGCGGCTGCTACAAAAATTATCATCACCCTTTCGGAAGCTGGCAACCGATTAATACTAACGATTCAAGACAATGGCGTTGGCTTTGATAAACGCCAAATTAATTCGCCGGAAAATGGCATTGGCCTGCAAATAATGGCCAGCAGGGCAGCCGTACTCAATGCCTACTTTGATGTAGCCACTGCGCCAGGTATTGGCACCACTATTATTGTGGATGTACCTTATGAATAAAACCGATACTTCATCAAAAACACTAAGGGAAGCAAATGCTTCCCTTAGTGTTTTCATTTCAATACTGTGTACTAATTTGGAATAACTACCGCTGGCAAACCTGCTTGCTGATACAACTTGTTGAAGGCTGTTATTTCATTGGCCAGCATTTGCTGCATGGCTGCTTTTTGCTTTTCCCAAATTGCATGCATGGCATCAAACTGCTCCTTTTGTCCTTTGGTTACATAAGGAATATTGGCATCCATTTCTCCACGCAGGAAAATGTAGTCGGCAGAAAGTTTGTTTACGAAATTGATGATATCATCATTGGATTGAGCCTTGTTCTGTACCAGTTCATCTTCCCAGAGCTGTAGCTTTTTCACAATGGATTGTCCTTGCTCATACAATGTTTTCTGTGCGGCATTTTTCGCCAACCGATCATTGATGCCTGCAACCTGCTGCCGCACTTTCCGCATGTTCAGCACCGACTGATGAATATCGTTGATATCATCTTCCACTTTCTTTTGCCATTGTTGCTGCTCGACATACTCAGCTTTGCTGGCTGTAATTTTTGGATGAGGCAATACACGTACTTGGGTCGTAGCTTCTTTGCTACCCATACGCAACCGCAGCAAATACGCACCTGGCGCCACTTTGCGTCCCTGATAACTGCCTTCGATGAATACTCTTGGCACACCCTTCAGGGTTGGATAACGAAGGTCCCATACAAAACGGTGCAACCCTTTGCTGGCAGGCAATACAGGATCTGCATCGGGCCCGCCGGGGAATGATACAAACTCCGCATCAGCTTTGGAAGAATAAGTACGAACTACTTTACCGATGTCATCAATCACGTCGAGGTATAAAGTGGCTGAATCTGCCACATCTTCGGATAATTGATAATACACCACTACGCCACTCGCAGCATTCACACCAGCAGAAAGTGTAGCGGCTCCAATTTCCTTAGCCGCCGGATCATACTCTCCATCGAGCATACTGCCAGAGCTGGTGCGTATTACATCGTTGGGTTTGTAAATGGCAAAGCTATTGGCAGACTCACGTCCTTTGTATTGACGCAACATATGCAAATCATCCAACACCCAAAAAGAACGGCCCATGGTGGCAGCAATGAGATTGTTTTGATGAATCCGCAAATCTGTAACTGGCGTAACGGGTAATCCCAATTGCAGCTGCTGCCAGTTGGCACCATCATTCCATGAAACATACAAACCCGTTTCGGTGCCGGCAAACAACAAACCTTTGCGAGTGTCGTCTTCCCGAATCACTCTGGTGTAAGCACCATCAGGAATGCCGTTTACGATTTTCGTCCATGTTGTACCATAATCATTCGACTTGTACAAAATAGGCTGCTTGCTATTGAACTTGAAGGTAGTAGCAGCAATGTATACAGTCGCCTTATCGTGTGGCGATACTTCAATACTATTGATGAGGCACTCTTCCAAATTGGCAGGTGTAACGTTCTTCCAGTTTATGCCGCCATCTTTGGTGAGCTGTACAAAACCATCATCACTTCCTGTGTACATCACGCCTTTCTCATGCTTCGATTCTGAAACATAAGCAATGGTGCCATAGTTTTCGCCACCTGCACCTTCGTTGGTAAATGGCGTACCACTCATGCCCTGCTTGCTTTTATCGTTGCGGGTAAGATCGGGTGATACTGCTGCCCATGTTTTACCGCCATCGCTGGTTTTAAACAACACATTACCGGCATGATAAAAAGTGTTGGCTTCGTGCATGCTGTATATAATGGGGGCATTCCAGTTGAAGCGATACTTCATGTCTTTGGGCATGAGTGCCTGATATTGGATTGGTGCTACCATCACACCTTTCCCTTCTTTGGCATCTGTGTCAAGCAGCTCGATAGTGCCCTGATAACTACCCCCCATTACCCAGCGTGGATTGTTGGGATCGAAAGCCAGAAAAGCACTTTCACCACCGGCACTGTAGGTCCATTCTCTTTCGCTGATGCTCCAACCTGCGGGGTTGCTGCTCATAATTTTTACGCTGGTATTGTCTTGCTGGCCGGCATAAATATGATACGGCCACTGGTTATCTACATTGATGCGATAAAACTGTGCAGTAGGCTGATTGCTTTGCGTACTCCAGTTACCACCTGCATTGAATGTAACCGCTGCACCACCATCATTGGCGATGATTTGGTTTTGGTTGTTGGCGGGGTTAATCCATAGCTGATGATAATCGCCATGCGTACCGCGAATGTTGGTCCATGTTTTACCCGCATCTACCGATTTCAAACCGGGTGAATTCAATACATACACCGTGTTCTCGTTTTGCGGATCAGCAAACACTTCTACATAGTACCAAGCCCGTTGTGTAAGGAGGTGATCTTTGCTGGCCTGAAAAAATGAAGCGCCGGCATCGTTGCTGATGTACAATCCACCTTGCTCTTTGTCCCAGTCACTTTCAATCAGGGCATACACTTTATTGGGGTTGGCCCTGGAAATACTCACACTCATTTTACCCAATTGCTTGGGAATGCCTTGTTCAATTTTATCCCAGGTTTCGCCGCCATCTACACTCTTGTACAAGCCACTGCCTTTGCCCCCACTGCGTACTTCCCATGGATAGCGCTGATGATCCCACATGGCGGCATATAACACTCTTGGATTGCTGACGTCAATATCCAAATCGGCACAGCCGGTGCTATTGTCAACAAACAACACTTGCTTCCAGGTAGCGCCGCCATCTACAGATTTGTATACCCCCCGCTCCGGATTTGGGCCATACAAATTGCCCTGCGCTGCAACATATACTATATCAGGATTGCTGGGGTGAATGCGTATCCAGCTGATTTGCTCGGTTGCTTTCAAACCAACATGCTTCCAGGTTTTGCCAGCATCAGTGCTTTTGTACACACCATCGCCGTAGCTGGTCATTACACCACGGGGTGCATGCTCTCCCATACCCACGTATAGTACATTTATGTCGCTTTCGCTTACAGCTACTGCACCAACAGATCCTGTGTTGAAATAGCCGTCAGAAATATTGAACCAGGTTTGCCCGGCATTTTCTGTTTTCCAAACACCGCCACCAGTTGTACCCATATAGTATACCAGTGGGTTGCCTTTTACGCCTGTGGCAGTAACAGACCGGCCACCACGAAATGGCCCGATGCTGCGAAACTTCACAGACCGCAAATCTTCAGCAGCATTTTCAAAAAGATTAGCAGCAGGTTGCGTAGCCGTTGTTGATTTTGCTGTTTTCTTCTGTGCTTGAGCCATGGTACCCGTAAGCAAGCACAAAAGCAATACATAAGTCAGTTGTTTCATACAATGAATTAAATAAAAGTAGATGAGCAAAATAGAGATTAATAATACGACGTCTTATTGCAAGGATTTCAGCACTTGTAGTAATAATGGAAAAGCAGGCTCTGCCATCGTGCCGTGGTCGAAACCTTCGAGCTCAAACAGCTGCACCTGCTTGTGGCCTACCAATTGCAACATTCGCCACAGGTACGCATTTTCTTCGTAGCGGCCCAATAGCTCTTTGTTACGGTCGCCGGTGATGAGGGTAATGGGTGGTGCATTGGGCCGCACATGATATAACGGCGCCATGGCATCAACAGTGGGTTGCTTCTCAGCAATGCCGTTTTCTTTTCGGATGGTAAAATGGGTAATGGCCTGCCCGCTGAAAGGCACCAACGCAGCAATGCTGTCCGCATCCACGTCATGCACCTGTAAATACTTTTTATCCAGCGTTATCATCATGCCCAAGTAACCTCCTGCCGAGTGACCACTCACCACAATCTTTTTTGAGCTGCCACCAAAGCGACTGATGTTTTTATATACCCATGCTACTGCAGCAGCAGCATCTTCAATATATGCAGGTGATTGTACCTTGGGTGATAATCGATAGCCAACACCTACCACTATGTAACCCTTTTCCTGCAAGGCTTTGGGCAATTCCTTTTTGCCGCCGGTAATGCCACCACCATGAAACCACACAACGGTAGCTACCTCTTTTTTACCCACGGGATAATATACATCAAGTACACATTGCGATGCCTGGTAAGCATCCTGCTTTGTGTCTTCTGGATAATAGGACAGATTAGCTACTGTATGATAATTGGATTGTGCAAAGGCGGAAAAACTGCAACACAACAACAACCAGAAACAAATATTTTTCATGCACTGAAAATACAACCAGTGGCCACCTGTACAAAAAAAAGAAACGGCCCGCACCGTTTGGTACAGACCGTTTACAAATAATGATTGTTGCAATAAATTAAGCACCCAGTTTGGCTTGCAGGTTGCTGTCAATGGCATCGAGGAACTCTTCTGTATACAGATAGTGTTCGCCATGACTTACTTTATTGCCATGGATACATACAGCAAGGTCCTTGGTCATTTTGCCGCTTTCAACGGTTTCAATACACACAGCTTCGAGTGCATTGGCAAAGTTAATAAGGGCATCGTTGCCATCGAGCTTACCACGGAAAGCCAAACCACGTGTCCACGCAAATATGCTGGCGATGGGGTTAGTGCTGGTAGGCTTACCTTTTTGGTGTTCGCGGTAGTGGCGGGTTACGGTACCGTGTGCCGCTTCTGCTTCCATGGTTTTGCCATCAGGCGTAACCAATACAGAAGTCATGAGACCGAGTGAGCCGAAACCTTGTGCTACCGTATCGCTTTGTACGTCGCCGTCGTAGTTTTTACAAGCCCATACAAAGTTGCCATTCCACTTCAGGGCGCTGGCTACCATGTCATCAATGAGGCGGTGCTCGTAAGTGATGCCGGCTGCTTCAAACTGCGCTTTGAATTCGTTGTCGTAAATCTCCTGGAAGATGTCTTTGAAACGGCCATCATATTTTTTCAGGATGGTGTTTTTAGTACTCATGTACAAGGGCCAGCCTTTTTGCAAGCTCATGTTCATACAGCTGCGGGCAAAGCCTTTAATGCTTTCATCCACATTGTACATGCTCATAGCTACGCCGGGGCCTTTGAACTGGAACACTTCATGCTCAATCACCTGACCATCTTCACCTTCAAACTTCACAGTGAGCTTGCCTTTACCGGGCACTACAAAATCGGCAGCACGGTACTGATCGCCAAATGCATGACGGCCAACAATAATTGGTGCATCCCAGGTGGTAACGAGGCGGGGAATATTGTTGATCACGATGGGCTCACGAAATACAGTGCCGTCCAGAATGTTGCGGATGGTACCATTGGGGCTCTTCCACATTTGCTTCAGGTTAAACTCCTTCACACGGGCCTCATCGGGGGTAATGGTAGCACACTTAATACCCACACCATATTCTTTGATGGCGTTGGCGGCATCCACTGTTACCTGATCGTTGGTTTGGTCGCGGTACTCCACGCCCAGGTCATAGTATTTAATGTCGAGGTCGAGGTAAGGAAGAATCAGTTTGTCTTTGATGAACTTCCAGATAATGCGTGTCATTTCGTCGCCATCGAGTTCTACCACAGGATTGGCTACTTTAATTTTTGCTGCCATAGCTGAATAAACTTTTTGTAGGTTCTACTCGTAATTCAGATTGATTTGTTATTTCAACCTGCATTACATTTTTTTCAATGAAAGGGCAACAAAGATACCTGTTTGGGCTATTCGTTTTAGCCACTATACCAACACTAGTAGCGTTATCGTTTGCGGGCTGTAACAAGCGTACAGCTACCAGCATTCCCAATGTAGTGGTGCCACCTCCCGACACACTTCCTACTCTTGCCAAACTCAACTATTTAGCGCTGGGCGATAGCTATACCATTGGCCAAAGTGTGGCGGTAGATTCCAGGTTTCCGCATCAGGCGGTGGCTATTCTCAACAGCCGTGGCTACCGGCTCAATGAACCGCAATACATTGCTCAAACCGGCTGGACAACCGGCGCCTTACTCAATGCCATTCAAACACAAAACCCAACCGCCAACTATGATGTGGTGAGTTTGTTGATTGGCGTCAACAACCAATACCAGCAGCGCAGTCAGGATGAATACCGGCAGCAGTTCAGCAGCTGCCTGCAGCAGGCCATACGGCTGGCCGGCAACCGCAAAAACCGGGTGTTTGTACTCAGCATTCCCGACTATAGTGTTACCCCATTTGCCCGCAACGCCGATACCGCCAAAATTGCCCGGGAGATTGATGAATTCAACCGCATCAACAAAGAAATTACGATGGCCGCAGGCATTGTGTACATTGACATTACACCCGGTAGCCGCGAAGGCCGCACAGATGCCAGCCTCATTGCCGGCGACGGCCTGCACCCCAGTGGTAAGGAATATGCCAAGTGGGCGGCACTACTGGCCGATGCCATGGCACCCGTGCTGCGCTGATGCTTAGGCCAAAAGAAGTAGGCCCAACGCTTTCCGTTCATGAACCAATCGGCCCTGTTTGGCATTATTTATGTGCAGCAATGCAGGAAAGGTTTTAGTTTTCATCTCTCATTCATCAAAAGAAAAATCCCATGAAGAAGTTTTTATTGTTTGCCAGCCTGGCCGTAGTAATGACCAGTTGTTTTGGACAGGAAAAGAAACCTGCCAGCCCTCGTGAAACCGTGAGTACTGCAGATGTAAGTGTTTCATACGGCCGTCCTTCTAAAAAAGGCCGGGTGATTTTTGGCGAGTTGGAAAAGTTTGGCAAAGTATGGCGCACAGGAGCCAATGAAGCCACAGAAATTACGTTCAAAAAAGACGGCATGTTTGGCGGTAAAGCCGTGAAAGCCGGCACTTATACCCTCTTCACTGTTCCTGAAAAAGGCGAATGGACAGTAATCCTCAACAGCGAACTGAAACAGTGGGGCGCTTACAACTACGATAAGATTAAAGACAAAAATGTACTGGAAGTAAAAGTGCCTGCTCAAACAACTTCTGATGTAACAGAGCAACTCACCATTACGCTCAGCAGTAGTAGCATGACTATTGCCTGGGACCAAACCAAAGTGGTAGTGCCGTTACAGTTTTAAGCAATGTGTTTTTTGGTAAAAATTGGCCCGTTGTAAAACGGGCCGATTTTGTTTATAGCGGGGAACACTTCATACAAACATAAAAAAGCCGAAGCGTAAGCTCCGGCTTAATATTATTCAACAAATCAGCCTTAGCTGAGTTTTTCTACTTGCATGTAATTGAGTTCTACTGGAGTAGAGCGGCCAAAGATTTTTACAATCACCTTCAGCTTTTTCTTTTCATCGTTTACTTCTTCAATTACGCCATTGAAATCGTTGAAAGCACCGTCGATAATCTTGATGGTTTCGCCAACAATGAAAGGTTCGCTCATGGTCATGCCCTGCTCACTCATTTCATCCATTTTGCCGAGCATCTTGTTTACTTCGGCTTTGCGGAGGCAAATGATTTTTCCTTTTGAGCCCTTACCATCTGTAAGGAAGTGCATGATGTTGGAAATATTGCTGATGTGCTGAATCATGTCTTCGTTCAGCTTGCCATCTACTACTTCCATAAAAACGTAACCGGGATAGAAGTTCTTTTCCCGCATTACCTTCTTACCATTCTGCACTTTGTACACCTTATCCATGGGCAAAAAAACCTGTACAATACGGTCGGCCCAGCCTTGGCGTACCACGTCTTTGTCAAGGTATTCTTTTACAGAACGTTCCTTGCCACTTACCACACGCAGCACATACCACTTCGTGTCTACCTGAGGCGTAGTTGGTGTATCCATTACTTAAAGAATGAGTAAACGAGTTTGAGAAGATTTTCAGAAGCGATATCCATGACCCATACCATGGCAGTAATAAGCAGCGTAGCTACCAGCACAATCACAGTAGATTGCTGCAGCTGGTTCCACGTTGGCCAGGTCACTTTTTCTACCAGCTCGTGGTAGCTTTCCTGAAAATGAGATCCAATTTTTTTCATACTATGAGGTGCTTTTCTCGAAAAGAAGCACGGGCAACAGGATTCGAACCCGTATCAACGGTTTTGGAGACCGCTATTCTACCATTGAACTATGCCCGTAAAAAAGAAGTACGAGGGTTGAAGAACGAAAGTAGAAGTTTTGGAGAACTTCTGCTTTCGTACCTCGTACTTCGTACTTGAAAATTACTTGATGATCTCAGTTACCTGACCAGCACCTACGGTACGGCCACCTTCGCGGATAGCGAACTTCAGACCTTTTTCCATAGCGATTGGCTGAATCAAAGTAACGTGCAGTGATGTGTTATCACCAGGCATTACCATTTCAGTACCAGCTGGGAGCGTACACTCACCAGTTACGTCCGTTGTACGGAAGTAAAACTGAGGACGGTATTTGTTGAAGAAAGGAGTATGACGACCACCTTCTTCTTTGCTCAGTACATACACTTCACCTTTGAACTCAGTGTGCGGAGTAATAGAACCTGGCTTACAGATTACCATACCACGACGGATCTGAGTTTTTTCAATACCACGGAGGAGCAGACCAGCGTTGTCTCCAGCTTCACCTTCGTCGAGGATCTTTTTGAACATTTCTACACCGGTTACAGTAGAGGTGAGTTTCTCAGACATCATGCCTACAATTTCTACACCTTCACCAACTTTGATACGGCCACGTTCGATACGACCTGTGGCAACTGTACCACGACCAGTGATAGAGAATACGTCTTCCACGCTCATCAGGAAAGCCTGATCAACTGGGCGGGGAGGAAGAGGAATGTATGTATCAACAGCTTCCATCAGTTCGTCGATAGCACCCAACCACTTGTCTTCACCAGCCAGGGCGCCAGTAGCTGAACCCTTGATGATTGGAGTGTTGTCACCGTCGAAACCGTAAGAGCTGAGGAGGTCACGAATTTCCATTTCAACCAGTTCGAGCAACTCAGGGTCGTCAACCAGGTCTACTTTGTTCATGAACACAACAATTCTAGGAACACCTACCTGACGAGCAAGGAGGATGTGTTCTTTAGTTTGAGGCATAGGACCGTCTGTAGCAGCCACAACCAGAATTGCACCATCCATTTGGGCGGCACCGGTGATCATGTTCTTCACATAGTCAGCGTGGCCAGGGCAGTCAACGTGAGCATAGTGACGGTTAGCTGTCTGATACTCTACGTGAGCGGTGTTGATGGTGATACCACGCTCTTTTTCTTCGGGAGCAGCATCAATTTCATCATAACCCTTTTTTTCTGCCAAGCCCTTGTTAGCAAGGGTGTTAGTGATGGCAGCGGTAAGGGTGGTTTTACCGTGGTCAACGTGGCCGATTGTACCTACGTTAACGTGAGGTTTTTCCCTCTTAAAGGTCTCTTTTGCCATTTTTATTTGTTTTTGTTGTGGTTTATTTATTCTAATGGCCGGCGAACCGGAAATTAAAAACTTAGTTGACCGGCCGGACAATGAGGTGAGTCATTATCCTTAATCGGAGCAGCCGGCTTTTTGCCCCGATGAATTGTGTTGAGCCGTTGATGAGAATTGAACTCACGACCTCTTCCTTACCAAGGAAGTGCTCTACCACTGAGCTACAACGGCGTAGTTCAGCTGTCAGTTGCTCAGCTATCCATTGACTCTTTTTAAGAACCAACTTTTCTGCTCATTGGCAAACTGCAAGCTGCAATGAGCGGGAGACGAGGCTCGAACTCGCCACCTATAGCTTGGAAGGCTATCGCTCTACCAAATGAGCTACTCCCGCAGAAGCTTGATTAAAATGTACGTGGTAATACATTTTGCATCAAAGAACTTTTTTCAGCAAAAAAAGCAACAAACAGACCATAGCCGTTTGTTACTTGCTTTTGTAGAAGTGGGCAGTGGAGGATTCGAACCTCCGAAGTCGAAAGACAGCGGATTTACAGTCCGCCCCATTTGGCCGCTCTGGAAACTGCCCCAGTGAGTTTGAATATGGAGCCGCGAAGTAAGTTGTATTTACTTAGACTGCAAACTCTGTTATTCACTCTTTTGCTGAGCCACTTGTCGGAATCGAACCAACGACCTACTGATTACAAATCAGTTGCTCTACCAGCTGAGCTAAAGTGGCGTTTTTGTTGATTTTTATGTGCCCATAAAAATCTGTTGAAAGAACTACCCCGTTTTTTCGGGATGGCAAAAGTAAGCGAATTAGGTATACACCAAAAAAAATTGGAGAAAACTTTTTTAGTGCTTGAAAATGTGTGTGCTACAGCTGTTGCAAAAGCCCGTCAACTGAGCTGTTTTGTCCTTGCCTTCGGCATCGGCCATAAGGCAGGTAGCCACCGCACAATGCGGCAATCCTGTTGTATGCCCCAGTTCATGCAGCGCCACTTTCAGCAATTTATGCCGCCGCTGCACGGCGCCAACACTGGCACTGTGTAGCCGATAGTCCGACACAATACAAACAGCGCCGGGCTGAAATGCAAGGCCCATTATGCCCCAGTTGTATTGCTTAATGGTGCTGGTTGAAATGTCTTTGCCGGTAACGGCCAAGATTTTTTCGGAACGTTTTGCGGATAAAGGTTGTAACCATTGAAGCACAGTGTCGGCCCAGTAGCGTTTGCGGGCCGCATACCATGCATGGGCAGGCATGTTGCGAAAAGGTAATATCTGCACCTCAGCGCCCAGCGAATCTTGAATGCCTTGCTGCAAAAAATGTATGCTGGCAGTATCAGCATCGTTCAGGGGCTGGATAAGTACACGGGCAATAACCGAGGATGGAATCCTCTTGGTTTCATTGTCAGGTTCGATAGAACTGCAGGCTGCGAAAATGAAACAACCAAGAAGCCAGCATGGCCAGAGACTAAATCGCATTTTAAAACAATAGGGATAAAAAAACAGCCCTGTGTACTACAGGGCTGTTTTTCGATTAGGCAAGTTTTTCTTTTTTTCTTTTTATTTGAGTACAAACACTTTCAAATGCATTGTCAAAAGACTCTTCGAAAGATTTGCTGCTAGATTTTACGAAAATTTCGTTTCTGGGAACGCTCACTTTGATTTCTGCTACTTTGTCTTTAATGGTGTGCACCACATTATCCAGTTTCAAAAACACATCTACTTTAATAATGCGGTCATGATAGGTACTAAGTTTGGCAATTTTCTTGCTCACATGATCGATCAGTTTTTCATCGGCATCAAACCGCACAGATTGAATGTTCAAGGTCATAAACAACTCAATTTTAAGTGAATAAATAAAGAACTTCAGAGAAACATCCGTTAAGTACTACATAGGCTTTTATTTTATTGGAAGTTACACAAAAACATCTGTAAAAAACAAAGTAGCCAACCGATTTCAGGAAATATTATCAAACCCACATACTCATGCCTTTGGATGTGCCTGCCGATACGCATCTTTTAATTTTTCGATACTGTTATGCGTATAAATCTGAGTGGCGGCCAGGCTGCTGTGGCCCAGCAATTCTTTAATAGCATTGAGGTCGGCACCGGCATTGGCTAAATGTGTGGCAAAGCTGTGCCGCAGCACATGCGGACTTTTTTTGGCCAACGTAGACACTTCGCCAAGGTATTTAACCACAGTACGATACACCACATCCGGCGACAACTTCTTTCCCTTCTCATTTACCAGTAGAAAATTGGTATCGGCGTTTTCCAGTTCGCTTCTTTTTGCCGCAGTATACGCTGCCAGTTCTTGCAGCAGTGCCGCACTTACAGGTATCAGTCTTTCTTTATTGCCTTTGCCCAAAATGCGCAATACCCGCTGCCCGGTGTCAACCTGACTTTCCTTTAACCCTATGAGTTCTGCCCTCCGCATCCCAGTTTGATAAAGCAACTGAAGTATCATTTTTTCAGTTTGCCCCATCCAGCCATTGGTATATTCAATACTGCTCCACAATTTTTCGATTTCTGCTTCGCTGGCAAAACCGGGCAATTTGCGGGGCGCCTTTGGGCCATTAATGATGGCCAATGGGTTGGCAGTAACCCAGTGCTGGCGCCGCATAAACCGGTACCACGATTTGAGAGCACTCAACTTTCGGTTGATGGTGCGGGCCTCCATACCATCGTCCTTCAACTGCGCCATCCATGTTCTGATCATGGAAGTAGTAATCTCCCCCACTTCGGCATGAACATCAAATTGCTGTTGCAAAAAAAAAGCACACTGGCCCAAATCGTGCTGATAAGCAATGATTGAATGCTCCGAATAACGCTTTTCGTATTTTAAATACTCGAGAAAACGGGCTACCGCAGTTGATACATCCATACACAAGAATAGCCATAAAGGTAAACCCCTTATGGCTATAAAATATTCGTCGGTTGATCCGGGAAAATTAAGCTTCGATTTTACCGCTGGCGATCTGCTGCTTGTAAACGGCTTTCAGCACCTGAGCACGACGCTTAATAGAAGGCTTAGTAAAGCTTTGACGTTCACGCAATTGAGTCAGCGTTTTGGCACGTTCAAATTTCTTCTTGTACTTCTTGAGTGCCTTGTCGATGTTTTCGCAGTCTTTCGAATCAATGATTAACATGGAATGATACCCCCTTTAGGAATTTTTAAGGGCGCAAAAATAGGATTATTTCATTATCAGCCAACCTTTTCCTGCAATTTTGTTGAAACAGTTTGCAGAAATCATGTTTACAGGCATTGTAGAAACCACAGGAACCGTTGTAGCCGTGAGTCAATCGGGCAGCAACAGAACATTTACTATAGCAAGTTCATTGAGCGAAACCCTCAAAACAGATCAAAGCGTAAGCCACAATGGCGTTTGCCTTACCGTAGAAACAGTGGCCGATGGGCAACACACTGTAACGGCTATTGCCGAAACCCTTAGCAAAACCAACCTGGGCCATTGGCAAGCCGGCACAGCGGTAAACATTGAACGCTGCGTACCCATGAACGGCCGCCTCGATGGCCATTTGGTGCAGGGTCATGTAGACAGCACTGCTTCCTGCCTTTTTGTAGAAAACCAAGATGGCAGCTGGTTGTACACGTTTGAATACCCGAAGCTGTTTGCCCATCTCATCATCGAAAAAGGGAGCATTTGCCTCAATGGCATTAGCCTCACGGTATTTAACCTTGTTGATAATCGCTTTTCTGTGGCAATCATTCCCTACACATTTGAGCATACCAATATGCAATTTTTGCAAGCCGGGCAAAAAGTAAATATTGAATTTGACATGGTAGGTAAATACCTTGCCCGCTGGAAAGAACTTGGCGTATAAAACAGGCTTTTTGTATATGCAAAAACACCCTCATGTAGCAGTAGCACTGCTCAACTACAATGGCCGTAATCATTTGGAAAAATACCTGCCAACTGTACTCAGCCTCACCTACCCCAACCTGAGCGTATGGGTTATTGACAATGCATCAACCGACGACTCTGTATCATTTTTACAACAGCAATACCCGCAAGTACAACTGGTAGTAAATCCACTCAATGGCGGCTTCGCCCAAGGATACAACATGGGCTTACGCCATATTGAATCGCCTTATATTTTTCTGCTGAATACAGATGTGGCTGTAACGCCCAACGTACTGCAGCCATTGGTAGATAGCATGGAAAAAAATGCCGGCATGGCAGCTATACAACCTCGCATTTGTGCAGATACCCACCGGCACTATTTTGAATACGCCGGTGCTGCCGGCGGTTACATGGATATGCTCGGATATCCCTTTTGCCGAGGCCGTTTGTTTGAATCGGTGGAAAAGGATGAAGGCCAGTACAATGATGAACAACTCGTGTTTTGGGCATCGGGGGCAGCCATGCTCATGCGCAAAAAACTCTTTGATGATGCAGGCGGTTTCTACCCTTATTTTTTCATGCACAATGAAGAAATAGACTGGTGCTGGCGCATGCTGAACAAAGGGTATAAGATAGGCTATAACGGACACGAAGTTGTGTACCACCTTGGTGGTGGCAGTTTAGCAAAAGAAAATCCTCGCAAAACCTGGTTTAACTTTCGGAACAACCTGATCATGATTAGCCGCAACATGCCGCTTGGCTGGCTGTTTTTGCTACTACCGCTGAGGTTTGGCTTAGATATAGTTGCGGCACTGCAAATGCTGCTGGCAGGCAACAACAGCAATGCTTTGGCCGTAATGAAAGCATGGGTTGCCTACGTAAACTGGTTGGTAAAACCCGGTAATCATAAATGGCCGGGAAACAGAAAATCTTTTGCAGGACCTGGGCGCTACAGTGGTAGTGTGGTTTGGCAGCATTTTGTAAAAAAGCATCAACGAGCAGCTGATTTTTACAATGGTTACTGATGCAATTTTATTTGTCAGCCAATGCTTTTTTAGCGTCCCACATGGGTGCCGACATCACCGTTCGAAACCCCGTAGTGCTGGCGGTAAAATCCGGAGGTAGCGATGCCCTTGCCGATGGCCTTGCTGCCAAATACTTCGGCCCTGCACAGGTGTAATCTCCTCCTTTTACTACCCGCTCAGGTTGCAGCCCTGCAGACGGCTCTGCTGGCCCCAATGGATTATTTAGTGCCAGTACATCGTAATTGATTTTATAATAATTGGCGCTGTACCAATCGGCACACCACTCTTGTACATTGCCCGCCATATCGTATAATTTCCAAGGGTTGGGCAAATACTGTTTTACACGCTTCACTCCGTTGGGTGTTGTGCTATTTAGCACTGCCTGTAAACTATCAGCTATACTGTTGGAAGCACGAACCCAAGGCAAATCATTGATATTTCTGCCGGCTATTGCTGCAAATTCCCACTCAGCTTCTGTGGGTAGCCGTGTACCTTGCCAGGCACAATATGCAATGGCATCGTTCCATGATATATGCCGCACTGGTTCCAGAGGATCTGATGCACTTCCCGGCCCAAGCGGTTGGCGCCAGTTGGCTCCGGTTATCCATTTCCATTCAACATTTCCAGTTTTTATTTGCGCTACAAAAGATCCTGGTTGGCGAATGCTGTCGATAAAGGGCAGCCCCTTGGGCCAACTTTTTTTTAAATCACTCGCCAAGCGAACCTGCTCTGCCTCTGTGCGGTAGTTGGTTGCCCGCACAAAACTGTCGAAGGCAGCTACCGTTACTTCATGAGCATCCATCCAAAACCCCTCAACTTTTACCAGATGCGCAGGCTTTTCGTCGGGTGCTGCATAGCGTTCATCACTGCCCATTGTAAATAATCCACCCTCAATCCATACCATACCGGCGGGCCTGTTTTGCGGGCTCACTTCCAGCACGGGTGCAGGTTTCACCTCCTGTCCGTCGGGCAGTATACTGGGCATCAGTACTAATGCTGCCAGTACAGCTATCAACACTGAAAATGCAATAACAATTCGCTTCATCCGGAAAACAATAAAGGGATACCCGTGCAATTTAGGCATCCCTTCAATGTGTACACATTAATTTATCGCCGGCTATTGTATGGCAAACAAACTATGTACGAATTCTTTTTTATCAAACACCAGGAGGTCTTCCATTCTTTCGCCAACGCCAATGTACCGCACCGGAATGTTCATTTGATGGCTGATGGCCAGCACCACACCACCTTTGGCTGTGCCGTCAAGTTTGGTAATGGCAAGACTGGTTACCTCGGTAGCAGCCGTAAATTGACGGGCTTGTTCCAGCGCATTTTGACCCGTACTACCGTCGAGCACCAACAGCACTTCATGCGGCGCTTCGGGCAGTTGTTTTTTGATAACCCGACGGATTTTACTGAGTTCTTCCATCAGGTGCAGCTTGTTGTGCAGGCGGCCAGCAGTGTCAATGATGATTACATCTGCACCACGGGCCATGCCGCTTTGTACGGTATCAAATGCTACAGAAGCAGGATCACTACCCATGGCTTGTTTTACAATGGGTACACCTACTCTTTCGCTCCAAATGGTCAGCTGGTCTACCGCTGCAGCCCTAAAAGTATCGGCAGCACCCAGTACCACCGATTTGCCCGCCAGCTTAAATTGGTGGGCCAGCTTACCAATACTGGTTGTTTTACCCACGCCATTTACTCCTACCACCAGTATTACGTAAGGTTTGGGCATGCCTTGCAAGTCGAAGCCTGAAGCCAGCCCAGTCGGGGCATCTACCAAAATGCCAGCCATCTCTTCCTGCATGATGCGGTTGAGATCGGCGGTGCCGAGGTATTTATCTTTTTTTACCCGTTCGCTGATGCGATCGATGAGTGCCACGGTTGTTTCAATACCAACATCGGCACCTACCAGGGCTTCTTCCAGGTTGTCGAGCACTTCATCGTCGATAGTGCTTTTACCGGCTACTGCCTTGGTAATTTTTGCAAAAAAACTTTCCTTGGTTTTTTCCAGTCCCTGATCGAGGGTTTGCTTTTCTTTTTTGCCAAAAAGTTTATCGAAAAAGCCCATAATGCATTGAATTCCTGATGTAGAAAAAAGAATGATTTGGAAACGGGAATGATAGTACTCCGTTGTAGAAAATAAAAAAAGCCATCAAACCAATAGGAATGACAGCTCTGGTATTTTCATCCTGCGAAAATTACTTTTCAGCGAGGAAATCTTTCACTTTGTCTTTGTGAACGATCACTTCTTTGAAAGTATAAGCACCAGTCTTAGGGCTGCGTACAGCCTTAATTACTTTGGTCCAGTTTTTGGCTTCGGCTGCCGCCTTAGCATCTTTTACTTTCGAGTTTTTTGAAGCTACTTTTGCCATATGAAATGAGTTGACAGGTTAACGGTTGACAGTTAGACAGGTAACGGAGCGGATTACTTGATTTCTTTGTGTACAGTCACCTTTTTCAGGATGGGGTTGTACTTCTTCAGTTCCAAACGCTCAGGAGTATTCTTTTTATTCTTTACAGAAATGTAACGGCTTGTACCAGCAACACCGCTATGCTTGTGCTCGGTGCACTCCAGAATAACCTGAACCCGGTTGCCTTTGCTTTTCTTTGCCATGATATATAGATATTTCGAGTGTTAAAAAAGGATTGTATTAGATAGCTACGCCACTTTCACGAAGCTCTTTTACCACTGCAAAAAGTCCTTTCTTGTTGATGGTACGAATTGCATCAGCTGAAACCTTCAGGGTAATCCACTTATCTTCTTCGGCCAGGAAAAAACGCTTTTTTTGCAAATTCGGATTGAATCGGCGTTTAGTCTTAATGTTAGAGTGACTAACATGATGACCAGTCATTGGTTTCTTACCTGTTACCTGACATACTCTTGCCATGATCTTGTTTTTTTCGGACGGCAAAGGTGCAGCATCTGTATCAAACAACAAAATGAAATTTGAACAATTACCGCAATTTCTACCCTCTTTTTTTCTAAAAGGTGCAAGTTCACTCTTTTGCGATGCAATTCAGCAATCTTTTTTGCGCCATAACCAGGGTTTGCCAAAAAAAACGTTACTTGCCATCCTGTTCATAATGGCCAACCATCCCAACATATCATTTTTAGGTACCAACCTCGACTTTTTGGACCACCCCATGGCCCGGGCCTGATTTTTTCCGCATGCTACTTTTTTTCATCCCTGTTATCGGCTTCACCGGTAGCAGCATTGTTTTATTCATTTATTATTATGGCACATACTTCAACAGCTGCCCTTTCGGCTCGGTCGGCATATTTTATTGATTTGGAACTAGAGCACGGAGCTCACAATTATCACCCCTTGCCAGTTGTACTGGAAAAAGGCAGCGGCGTGTTTGTGTGGGACGTAGACGGCAAACGCTATTACGATTTTTTAAGCGGCTATTCCGCTGTCAATCAAGGCCACTGCCACCCCCGCATTATTCAGCGCCTTACCGAGCAGGCCCAACAGCTTACCCTCACCAGCCGGGCTTTTCACAGCAACCTGCTGGGTGAATATGAAAAATTCATCACCACTTATTTCGGATACGACAAGGTATTGCCCATGAACACCGGCGTAGAGGGTGGTGAAACCGCCATTAAGCTGGCCCGGCGCTGGGGGTATGTAAAAAAAGGCATCCCCGAAAATGAGGCGAAAATTGTATTTGCCAAGGGCAATTTTTGGGGCCGTACCCTTGCCGCCATCAGTAGCAGCACCGACCCCAGCAGTTACCACAACTTTGGTCCGTTTATGCCTGGCTTCGATTTGGTGAATTACAACGACCTCTCCGATTTGGAACGTGCCCTGCAAGACCCCAACGTGGCGGCATTTATGGTAGAACCCATACAAGGAGAAGCCGGCGTGGTGGTGCCACACGATGGCTACCTGAAAGGCGTAAGGGCTTTGTGCGACCAGTACAATGTATTGTTCATCGCCGATGAAATACAAACTGGTCTTTGCCGTACCGGCAAAATGCTGGCCTGCGACCATGAGGACGTTCGCCCCGACATTCTCATTTTGGGTAAAGCTCTCAGCGGCGGCACCATGCCTGTGAGTGCTGTGCTTTGCGACGACTTCATTATGATGAACATACAACCCGGTGAGCATGGCAGCACTTATGGCGGCAATCCGCTGGCCTGCGCTGTAGCTATGGAGGCCCTGCAGGTACTGAAAGATGAACAAATGGCGGACAACGCTGAACGACTCGGTGCTTTATTGCGCAGCGAACTGGAAGCCTTGCAATCGCCCTACATAGCAGAAGTGCGGGGCAAGGGCTTGCTCAATGCCATCGTTATCAAACACAGCAACCCCGAAGCCGCCTGGGATTTTTGCCTGACGCTGAAAGAAAACGGCTTGCTGGCCAAGCCCACCCATGGCGATAAAATTCGCTTTGCTCCTCCCCTGTGCATCAACGAAGCGCAAATCAGGGAATGTGTTCAGATTATTCATCAATCTTTGTCATCATTAGCTGAATAATTCGATACATGGATTTTACCCAATGCTGGATGCGACCGGCCACTGCTGCAGATCTTGCAGCCGTGGCCGGCTTTGCCGAAATGACTTTCAGAGATACTTATGCGGCCCATAATACTCCCGAGGATATGGAGCTGTATTGCAGCCAGGCCTATGCTCCGGAAGTGCTGGCAGCTGAAATGCATCAGGATGATGTGCTGTACCTGCTGGCGCTGGTAAACGACCACATTGTTGGCCTGCTGAAATTGCAATGGAGCCAGCCGCCCATGCCCATGCCGTTCGATAATCCGCTGCAGATTTCCCGCATTTACGTACACCCCGAAGCCAAGGGGCAAGGCATTGGTCGCATACTGATGGCTGCTGCCAAAGCACATGCCGCCGAGCATGGCCACGACTATCTGTGGCTGGGTGTGTGGCAGCAAAACGAAGCGGCCATTGCCTTTTACAAGAAAATGGGATTTGCCATCATTGGCACCGATACGTTCGTTTTAGGTAAAGATCCACAACTCGACTGGCTGATGGGCTTGCCCATGCCGAAGCATTAAGCTCCCATAGCGTCTTCTTCGGTGCGGCGGCTGGTAAGTGTACCGAGTATGTTCTGATTGGCCTGCCGAACAGTGCTGGATTTTTTCAATTGCCACAATTGCTCCCGGGCAAAACGGGCTGCCGCATCTACCTCTAAAATAGGAGCCGGATAAGAACTGCCTAAAGCCACGCCAAATTCCCGTTGCTCAAACACATTCAGCAGCCAAGGCTGATGAATGAATGGCGCCGGCACCTTGGCCAACTCAGGTACCCACTGCCTTATGAACAAGCCTTCAGCATCATGATCGAGGCCCTGTTTAATAGGATTGTAAATGCGGATAGTATTGATGCCGGTAACACCTGCCTGCATCTGAAACTGCGGGAAATGAATACCAGGTTCGTAATCCAGAAACTGCCGGGCCAGCCAATGCACACCCGCCTGCCAGGGCTGCCAGCCATGGTGCGTAAAAAAGCTCACCAGCATGGCCCGCATCCTGAAGTTAAGATAACCAGTTGCGGTTACACAGCGCATACAGGCATCAACCATGGGCACACCCGTTTGACCTTGCTGCCAGGCTGCTACAAATTCGTCATTTACTGTTTGCCGAACGGTTTTGAATCCATAGTTGGTATTGGCAAACTCCAGCCCGGAGCGGGTTTCCAGCTTTTGCACAAAATGGCTATGCCACAGCAACCGCTGGCTGAAAAAACGCAATGGTCTTTTCATAGATGGCTCAGCAGCAATGCGCAGTTGCGTGGCCTGCCACACTTGCCGGATGGATACATTGCCATAGGCCAAGTATGGCGACAACCGACTGCAAGAAGTGCGGGAAAGCAAGGGTTTGGAAATATGCTTTTGATACAACAACCCTCTTTCTTGTAAAAAGCCATTCAAGTATAGCCAACCAAGCGCCGAGCCACCGGGTTGCCGCTGTATTTGCAAACTTGAGAAAGCAGGAAAAAGTTCATCAAAAGAACGAAGGATGGGTCCACCCGATGGCAGGTTTGCCCAAACCGCTCTTTCAAATTGCGGCTGACAAATGGGCGCCTCCATGTATTCCATCCATTGCAGATTCCATTGATGGCGGCGGCGCAAACCCCGCTGTACGCCACGGTCGGCCGTTTCATACCAAAGGATGTTGTTGGATTGGCACCATTTGGCCACCCATTTATCCCGCTGAAATGTAAGGTCGTTACCTGTTTCCTGATGGCTGTACAAGCCTTTGACGTTATAGTGCTGTAGCAACCATTGAAATGCATTAGACGCAGATGTGTGAAGCTTCAACATTGGCACAGCAGGTTGAGCTTGCTGCATAGCTTGCAACGATTGCCACACAAACCACCAATGCCGCACATCGCTATCGGGCGCCTGTAGCAAAGCAGGCTCAAATACATACAGCGGCAGTACCGGCAAGCCTGTACCAATGGCCGCCTGCAAGGGAGCATGATCTTGCCACCGCAAGTCTCTTTTCAGCCATACAACTACCACCGCCTGTCGCATGATGCCATCAACAATGTGTGGCACCAATGGTTCGGAAACACCGGGCATAAAATGACCGCAGAAACTTCATGCAAGCCAATGGCAGAATGCCGCATCTTTGCCATCCAGTGATACAATACTTCAAAAATCAGGACCAACGCACCATTGAAATTCATGCCCCCGAGCCGGGTGCATGGGTAAATGTGCTACCGCCACTCAAACAGGAAGAATTCCAGCAACTGTCGGACAATCTGGAAATACCTCTCGACTTTTTGAGCGACTCCCTCGATATCGACGAAAGAAGCCGCTACGAAATAGACGACAACGTACGGTTGATTGTGATTAAAACCCCTGCGGAAAACAACTCGTTCAACGACAGCGATGCGTTTTACATCACCATTCCTATTTGTATTATTTTGACCCACAACCAAATTGTAACGGTCAACAGCTTTGAGAATGCAGCTATCAAAAAATTCTTCAACACCTTTCAAAACCGCAAGCCTGATAACAGGAAATTGATGGTGCTGAAAGTGTTTGAAAAAGTGGTGGTGAACTTCATGGATTTTCTGAAAGAAATCAACCACCGCCGTAATTTGCTGGAGCAAAAACTGTACGATAGCAACAGCAACGAAGACCTGCTGGAACTGGTGCGCATTCAAAAAAGTCTGGTGTATTTTGTAACAGCTTTGCGTAGCAACGAACTACTGATGATGAAACTGGAACGAACCAATTTCTTAAGCTTAAACGAAGAAGAACGAGACATTTTAAATGACCTGATTGTAGACAACAGTCAAGCCCTTGAAATGGCCAATATTTACACCAACATTTTGAGCAGTACGCTGGATGCTTTCGCCAGCATCATCAGCAATAACCAAAACGTGGTATTGAAGCGACTGACCTACGTAACCATTGCCCTGCAAATACCGGTATTAGTAGCCAGCATTTATGGTATGAACGTGCCGTTACCAGGCCAGGAGTCGCATTACGCATTTTACATACCTGTTTTATTATCAGTAAGCCTTGGCTTGTGGCTGGCTTGGTATTTTGTACGTAAAAAAACTTCCCGATGAGTGATTTCAGCATTCGTGTGTATGGCATTTTGATGGACCATAACAAACGGGTACTGGTAAGTGATGAATACATCCGTGGTATGCTCATTACCAAATTTCCCGGTGGCGGGTTGGAGTTTGGCGAAGGCACCCGAGACTGCCTGGCCCGTGAGTTTATGGAAGAGCTCAACCTGAAAGTGGAAGTGGGTAAACACCTTTACACAACCGATTTTTTTCAGATCAGTGCGTTCAATAATAAGTTTCAAATCATCAGCATTTACTACGAAGCATTTGCCTTAGCACCCATTACGGCTCCTCTGCGGGAAAAGCCATTTGATTTTGACGAACAGCAAATGGCCATTTACCAAAAGACCGGCGAAATTGAAACAGCCCGCTTTGTGCAATGGAATGAATTCAGCAGCGAACAACTCACCCTTCCCATCGATAAGATTGTGGCCGATATGGTGAAGCAGCAGTATTGAGCGGGTTGCGAAAAAGGTAATTCTCCCCGAGCTTCGGCTGGTTTAACAAAGCCCCAATCTTCATTGATTGGGTAGCCATTACTTTTGTTACCGCATGTATATGCATGCACATTTACCAACATGTCTACTTCATTTGCGCAGCAGTTGTTTCAAAAGCAAGCCGGTGTAGAGCCCGTTCCGTCCAATCATCGCATTGCCCAATGGGCCATGTCGCTGCTCTGTATTTTGTTTCCGGAAAAAGCCGAGTACCGCTACGAAACGCCTGATGCGATTGACCATCAACTGGCTGCATTGCAAGATGAATTGGTGAGCATTCTGAACGCCACCAAGGCCTGCCACAGCTGCAACAATCAGGAAATCGCCGAAGCCTTTTTTACACAACTCCCCGAAGTATATGCGTTGCTCAATACCGACATTAACGCCATTGTAGCCGGCGACCCCGCAGCCACCAACAGCTTTGAAGTAGTACGTGCTTACCCTGGTTTTCAGGCTATTAGTTTGTATCGTTTGGCGCATGCTTTGTATTCACTAAATGTGCCCCTCATTCCCCGCATTTTGACCGAGCAGGCACATGCACAAACAGGTATCGACATTCACCCCGGGGCCAGTATCGGCCATCATTTTTTTATAGACCACGGCACAGGCATTGTGATTGGTGAAACTACGAACATTGGCAATCATGTAAAGCTGTACCAAGGTGTAACGCTCGGAGCTTTAAGCGTAGACAAAAGCATGGCCAACAGTAAACGCCACCCAACAGTGGAAGACTATGCCGTGATATACTCCGGCGCTACCATCTTAGGTGGCGAAACCGTAATAGGACACCACAGCATTATTGGCGGTAACGTATGGCTCACCAAAAGTGTATCTCCATACAGTACCGTGTACCATAAGCCTGAGATAACGGTGGTAACAAATACGCATGAAGTGACGAGTTGATCTGCCCATCTATTCTGCCCCACATGTTTAATTTGCAAGTTATTGCTGCAACCGCCTTTGTTAAATCAGACATTTATCAATTGAACTTGCAAACTTGTGAACATGTGAACTTTCCAACTTACCAACCCTAAACCAGCAAACCTTTATCTTCGCGGCCTCAATCAAAATCACAATCCATGAAATTTGGTGTAGTTGTTTTCCCCGGCTCTAATTGCGACAGAGATATGCACGATGCACTGGCGTACGATTTGGGCCAGGAAGTAATCATGCTGTGGCACAAAGACAAAGACCTGAGCATGTTTACCACCGACGACTGCATTGTACTGCCCGGCGGTTTCAGCTACGGTGATTACCTGCGCTGTGGTGCCATTGCCCGCTTTAGCCCCATGATGCAAAGTGTGATTGAGTTTGCCAACAAAGGCGGCAAAGTGTTGGGAGTGTGCAACGGCTTTCAGATTTTGTGCGAAGCCGGCCTGCTGCCCGGCGTATTGCTCCGCAATGCCAATCAACAATTTATTTGTAAAAACGTGTACCTCAACGGTGCCAATACCAAGGGTCTGCAAATTCCAATTGCCCATGGTGAGGGCCGCTATTTTGCCGACGAGTCTACATTAGATAGCCTCGAAGCCAACCAGCAGGTCATTTATCGCTACGCGACTCCCGAAGGTGAAGTAAACGACGAGGCCAACCCTAATGGCGCCACCCGCAATATTGCCGGCATTTGCAACAGCAGCCGCAATGTATTTGGCATGATGCCTCACCCAGAACGTGCCTGCAGCAATGCTCTTGGCAATACCGACGGCGTTCAGGTGTTTCGTGAGCTGGGCCTTGTTTCTTAAATCGTTACCATCAGCCTGAGGCTGATTTGCCTAAACATTTTGCTAATTGGCGGGCCCTTGTGCTCTAAGTCGCCTTGTGCATGCAAGGGTTTGGTTATCATTGCATCCACAACCGCCATTCGTTGTTGCTATACCTATACTTAATTGAAGACCATGAAGCAATTCTTCTCTTTATTGACAGCCCTTTTGCTGAGCAGCATGGCCATGAGCCAGGTAAAAAATCCCGTTAAATGGAATTTTACAGCAAAAAAAATTGATGCCACTACCTACGAGCTGCACCTGACGGCCAGCATCGACCCGGGTTGGCATATTTATACCATCGACCACAGCGCCGATATTGGCGTAGCCACCAGCATTGTGCTCAAAAGCAACCCGCTGGCAACCCCGCAGGGTAAGGTAAAAGTGGTGGGCAAAGCCGTTTCGCTCCGCGACCCCAGCACTGCTGAAATGGTGAAGTTTTATGAAAAGACGGTTGATTTTGTGCAGGTGGTAAAACTGAAAAAGCCGCTGAAAACATCGTTTTCCGGCACAGTAGAATACATGGCTTGCGACGACAAACAGTGCCTGCCCCCTACGGAAAAGCCTTTCACCATTGCATTGCAATAATCTTCGGTAAGCACCTTGATGTTTATGAAAAAAACTTTGTTTGCCCTGCTGTTGTGGCTGGCCGTGCTGCCTGCATTGGCACAGCAGGAACCCGTTCGGTTTAGTAGTAGCGTACAACGCACCAGCGATACCAGTGCCGTGCTCATCATCAAAGCCTTGCTGAAAGATTCACTGGCGCTGTTTACCAGTCAGGCCGCCTCGGCAGACGACCCGCTTATCAGCAGCATAGTGCTCGATAGCAGCAGTGCTACCCTGCTGGCTTCCGGAGCTACCATTACTGAAAATGGCCAGCTGCAAACCCTTCCCGACGGCAGTGGCGGCAGCTACCGGGTGTACCAAGATTCAGTGGAATTTCACTTGCCCCTTCTGGTAAATACAGAAACCGGATCTGTATCTGGCAAACTGGTGTGGCTGGGCATAAAAGGCGATGAGTTTCCGAATGGTGAGTACTCTTTTACCGCTACTATTCCTGCCGGCAGCGATGCTGCTTCTACCGCAGCCACCGGCACAGAAGAAGAAAAATCCATGTGGCAAATTTTCCTCGAAGGCTTCCTGGCAGGTTTGGGTGCCTTCATCATGCCTTGTATTTACGCCATGGTGCCAGTAACAGTTAGTTTCTTTACCAAGCGGAGCAAAACCCGCAAGCAAGGCATTAAAAATGCGGCTGTGTACACCGGCTCCATCATTGGTATTTTCACCCTCATCGGGTTTCTCATTACGGTTGTTTTTGGCAAAGGTGCCCTCAACGAAATGGCCAGCTCCGCCTGGTTCAACGTGGGTGTGTTTGTGCTCTTCATGATATTCGGTATCTCCTTCCTGGGTGCTTTTGAAATAACATTGCCCGCCAGCTGGAGCAATAAAATCGACAGCAAAAGTGGACTCAACAGTTACAGCGGTATTTTCTTTTTGGCCCTCACGTTGGTGATTGTGTCGTTTAGCTGTACGGTGCCGTTTATTGGTGCCCTTACGGTGCTCATTGCCAAGGGTAGTTTTTGGGCGCCGCTGGTTGGTTTCTTTGCGTTTTCGCTGGCATTGTCGCTGCCGTTTGCTGTGTTTACCATCTTCCCCAGCTTGCTGAACAATATGGCCAAAAGCGGCGACTGGCTCAATACCATCAAAGTATCGCTAGGCTTTATTGAACTCGCATTGGCCCTCAAGTTTTTCAGCAGCGCCGACCTCGCTTACCACTGGGGCATCCTCGACCGCGAAGTGTACCTCAGCCTCTGGATTGTCATCTTTGGTTTGCTGGGTTTGTACCTGTTGGGCAAGCTCAAATTTCACCACGATAATGAGCTGCCGAAAAACGATTACGGTCAACCTTACCTCTCGGTTACCCGTTTGTTTTTTGCCATTGCTTCACTATCGTTTACTGTGTACATGATACCGGGTTTGTGGGGGGCACCACTCAATGGCATCAGTGCCTGGCTGCCCGAAATGAAAACGCAGGATTTTAAACTGGCAGCCGGCAATTTCAACAGCAGCAATACAGCTACGTTATCTACTGGTCCGCAGCCAAAAAAATACACCGATTTACTCGAATCGGAGATACCCGGCGTCAACAGCTTTTTTGATTACGATGAAGCACTGGCAGCAGCCAAATCACTCAACAAACCGTTGATGATAGACTTCACCGGACACAGCTGCGCCAACTGTCGCAAAATGGAACGGGAAGTGCTGAGCAACCCTGAAGTAATGCAACGGTTGCAAAATGATTTTGTGGTAGTGTCTTTGTATGTAGATGACAAGTTTCAATTGCCTGAAAATGAATGGACCACTTCCAAGCTGGATGGCAAAGTATTGAAACGCATGGGCGAAAAAAACCTCGACTTTGAAGTTGCCCTCACCAACAATAATGCACAGCCTTACTATGTGTTTGTTGATACAGAAGGTAAGCTACTCACTCCCGAAGGATATGGCTACAACCCAAGTATACCGGGCTTTTTGGCGCATCTGGACAAAGTGAAAAAACTTTTCACCGACAAAAAGTAACGATATAGAAAAACCCCGGACATTCCGGGGTTTTTAGTGCTATACAAAAACTGTAAGCCAATTTGGTTGTCACTCTGCAATAGCCGTCCGCTTTACTATGACAGGCGAATCGTTAAGCCTAAATGCTGCAGTTGGAACTGCAGAGCGACAAGTATGTCTGTCAATAACTAACTGCAAATTTTGTAATGCAATGTTACACCGAAATGATGTTTACAAAACCTCAAAATCGGGCACATTTTATCACCAATGTTTATAAAGAAATTTGCTTCTCCGTCATCAGTTTGCGCAGGTTGATGAGGCCATAACGCATTCTGCCCAAAGCAGTGTTGATACTACAGTTGGTAATCTCTGCAATTTCTTTAAAACTAAGGTTGCCGTAATGGCGCAATACAATTACTTCCTTTTGTTCTTCGGGCAATTGCTCCAGCATCCGTTGTACCCGGTCGTGGCTTTGGCGGCGCATCATGTTACTCTCAGCAGTTTCATCCGAAAAATGCAGCCAGTCAAAAACATCTTTGCCCTCGCCATTAATCATCGTGGGGCTACGCTTTACCCTGCGGAAATGATCGACACACAGGTTGTGGGCAATGCGCATGGCCCAACTGATGAATTTGCCTTCATCGTTGTAGCGGTTTTGGCGGATGGTGTCAATGATTTTGATGAACACATCCTGAAACAAATCCTCGGCGAGGTATTTGTCTTTTACCAGAAATAAAATAGAGGTGTACACCCTGTCTTTGTGCCGGCTGACAAGTTCTTCCAAAGCAAAACCATCGCCATTGTGATAGGCGTGTATCAGCTGCGAATCGGAACGATTAGCGTAAGAAAGCATCATTTCTCCCTTTAAGTGGTGAATAGAAAGTAGAGTAGAAATGATTGCGATAGGCAAATGCTTTTTGGTAAAGAATGAAAATAGTGCGTAACCCAGCCAGGTATTTTATTGGTGCTGCAAAAAATATGCTAAAACAAAAAAAACAGCCCGTCTGTTAGAATTATCTTCGAAGTTGCTAACCGGCCGGGGCGTTATTGTTTCGACACCGATTTGAGAGCAAGCTAAAGAATTTATACGCAAATACCGCATGAAAGTGTCACAAAAGGGAAAAAAGCCCGCTGAAACCGCCATCGAACCAGCAGATCATATTTTCATAAAAGGTGCCCGTACCCACAACCTGAAAAATGTGGATGTGGCCATCCCCCGCAACAAACTAGTGGTGGTAACCGGCGTTTCCGGGTCAGGCAAATCTTCCCTTACCATCGACACTCTTTTTGCCGAAGGCCAGCGCCGTTATGCTGAAAGCCTGAGTGCCTATGCCCGGCAGTTTATGCAGCGCATGAACAAGCCCGATGTGGATTACATCAAAGGCCTCTGCCCTGCCATTGCTATTGAGCAAAAAGTCATCACCCGTACGCCTCGCAGCACCGTGGGCAGCATGACGGAAATGTACGATTACCTCCGCCTGCTGTATGCCCGCATTGGCCACACCATTTCGCCAGTAAGCGGCCGCGAGGTGAAAAAAGATGATGTCACAGATGTCATCAACAGCATCAAAGCACTGCCCGAAGGCGATAAAGTATTGCTGCTGGTGGCGTTTAAAAAACATGCCAACCGCAACACCAAGGAAGAACTGAATATTTTACTGCAAAAGGGTTTTACACGGGTATATGTAAAAGACGAAACCCTGCGCATAGAAGACCTGCTGGAAGACGACACAGCAATTGCCGCTTTTGATAAAAAGATGACGGCCAAAACGCCCGGCTATGTGTTGGTGGACCGACTGGTGATTCGGGATTTTGATGAAGACGATTTGCACCGCATTTCCGACTCTGTGGATACGGCTTTTTACGAAGGGGAAGGCAGCTGCCAGCTGGAAATCAACAGCGGCAAAATGCTCTCGTTCAGCAACCGTTTTGAGCTGGATGACATGCAGTTTGAAGAACCCGTACCCAACCTGTTTTCATTCAACAATCCTTTTGGCGCCTGCCCTACCTGCGAGGGTTTTGGACAAGTGCTGGGCATTGACCCCGACCTGGTGATACCCGACAAACGCCTGAGTGTATACGAGGGTGCCATAGCCCCCTGGCGGGGCGAAAAACTGGGCGAATGGAACAAGGCGCTTATCCGGGCGGCCAAGGCATCAAATTTTCCCATCCACAAACCGGTGCATGATTTAACGCCTGCCGAATACAAACTGCTGTGGACGGGCAACGCCTATTTTGATGGCCTCAATGCTTTTTTTAAAGAAGTAGAACAGAACCTGTACAAAGTACAATACAGGGTACTGCTGAGCCGCTACCGTGGCCGCACCCAATGTCACGAATGTGATGGCTACCGGCTGCGCAAAGAAGCTTTGTATGTAAAAATTGGCGGCAAACACATTGGCGAACTTTGTGAAATGCCCATCCGTGATTTGCAGCAGTGGTTTGCACATCTCCGCCTGAGTGAATACGATGCTGAAGTGGGCAAACGCCTACTGATGGAGCTGGAAGTACGCCTGCAAACCATGATGGATGTAGGTCTTGGGTATCTTACCCTCAACCGCTTGGCTAACACGCTGAGCGGTGGTGAAAGCCAACGCATACAACTTACCCGTTCGCTGGGCAGCAACCTTACCAACTCGTTGTACATACTCGATGAACCATCCATTGGCCTGCACAGCCGCGATACCAAACGCCTGATACAGGTGCTGAAAAACCTGCGGGACTTGGGCAACACGGTGGTGGTGGTAGAGCACGATGAAATGATGATGCGGGAAGCCGATTACATCATTGACATGGGCCCACTGGCCAGCCACATGGGCGGCGAAGTGGTAGCCGCCGGCAACTATGCCGAACTCACAGCTAACCCCAAAAGCCTGACCGGCCAGTACCTGAATGGCGCTATGCAAATAACCGGCCCTGCCAAGCTGCACAAGTGGAAGAAAAGCATTACAGTAGAAGGTGCCCGGCAAAACAATCTGCGGAATATTGATGTCACTTTTCCGCTGGGCGTACTCACAGTGGTGAGTGGTGTAAGTGGCAGTGGCAAAACCACGTTGGTCAAACAAATTTTGTATCCCGCCCTGCAAAAAATAAAAGGTGAATACGGCGATAAAGTAGGAGCACATAAAAAAATAAGCGGCGATATCGATAGCATCACCGCTATTGAAATGGTGGATCAAAACCCCATCGGCAAAAGCAGCCGTAGCAACCCCGTTACTTATGTAAAAGCATGGGATGCCATCCGTGATTTGTACGCCGCACAACCGCTCAGTAAAATTCGCGGCTTTCAACCCAAGCATTTCAGCTTCAACGTAGATGGCGGCCGCTGCGATACCTGCAAAGGCGAAGGCGAACAAATTGTAGAAATGCAGTTTTTGGCCGATGTGCATTTGCAATGCGAAAGCTGCAAAGGCCAACGCTTTAAAGACGAAGTGCTGGAAGTAACCTATCTCGAAAAAAACATTTTCGATGTACTCGAAATGAGTGTGGATGAAGCCATTGCTTTTTTTGCCGATCAGAAAGCTATTTTAGCTGCCATTCAACCATTGAGTGATGTGGGTCTTGGCTATGTAAAACTGGGACAAAGTAGCGATACATTGAGTGGCGGCGAAGCACAGCGGGTAAAACTGGCCAGCTTTTTGGGCAAAGGAAAAAGTGCCGGTCATGTGCTCTTTATTTTTGATGAACCCACCACCGGCCTGCATTTTCACGACATTCAAAAACTGCTCAACTCTTTTCATGCACTCATAGCCCAAGGCCACAGCATTTTGGTAATTGAACACAATACCGATGTCATCAAACATGCTGATTGGGTGATAGACCTCGGCCCGGAAGCCGGTGATGGCGGTGGTACTTTGGTATTTGCCGGCCTGCCGCAAGACCTGAAGAAATGCAAGGATAGCCATATGGGTCGTTTTTTGTAAACAACAGGGTGCACAAGCATTTCCTGTAAGTTTGCCGCCATTTATGAGCAGCATGCGCTACATCAAACAGTTCGACGGTATTCGTTTCATCGCCATTGCATTGGTATTGCTGCAGCATTTTGCCTACTCCATTGGCAACCGTATGTCTGCCGGTTACTTTGGTGTAGAATTGTTTTTTGCGTTAAGCGGCTTTCTCATCACCCGCATCATTTACGACAGCCGCGGCAGCATTGGTAGCATATACAAAAAGTTCATCGGCCGCAGAGCCCTGCGCATTTTTCCGATTTACTATTTGGTGATTGGCATCCTGTATTTCACCGGCGACCCATGGGCCAACAAATACATTGTACCGCTCTCTACCTACACGTTCAACTATACCATTGCGGAGCAAGGACTCAAAGGCATGCCCTTCATACATGTATGGTCGTTGTGTGTAGAAGAACAGTTTTACATCATTTGGCCCTTTCTCATTTTGCTACTGCGCCAGCGTTTCAAATGGTTACTTGCGGCCTTAGGAAGCATCATTTTGTTGGGTTGGTTGCAAATGGTATTTCTCGTTTTTCCCATGCGTGAAGGCTACACCTATTTAGGTTTGTTTCCAAGGGCGTATGCATTGGCACTTGGCGGGTTAGCAGCCTTACTCTGCGAAAAAAATCCTGTACCGCATCGCTGGTTGCAACTCAAATGGCTGGAGCCTGTCAGCGTCATTGTGTTGATACTTTCGCTGACCATTCCGCACAGGTCGATGTATGTGATTGCACCTTGCATCGCTACGTTTTGGTTGGTAAAAATTTACTACCACAGGATTCAGTTTGCCATCATCGACCGCTTTTTACAACTGCGCTGGGTGATGTACCTGGGCCGCATTTCCTATGGTATTTATCTCTACCATATTCCAGTGTCAGTGTATTTCACCAAGTACATTTTCAATCCGTATATCTGGAGTAAAATCAACTTCAAAGCACTCGGCCCGCTGGCTGGTTTGCAGCATCAGGTATGGGTTGTGAAAATTGTGTTGTACACCGCCCTGGCCATTGGCGTGGCTCATCTGTCTTTCAAATTCATTGAGCAGCCACTGCTTAAAATGAAAGACAAGTGGTTTGCGTAAATGCTGTGTGACAACCGACCACTGACTACAGATTACTGATGGGTGCATCACATTTTTTTTACCTCTCCCTGCCTCTCCAAAGGAGAGGTGCCGTAGAGTAGTCTGCCATCTACGGACTCCGGACCTTCAACTCCCGACTATCTGATTTTCTGTCTCCGGTCTTCCACCAAATCCTTCTCTCCCGAGACAAGGACTATGTAAACAAAAAAGAGGGCAAACGCCCTCTTTTTTATATTAGGATACAACAACATTATTCCAATCCATAATCGCGGCCTTTCATGGTGGCAGGCACGCCTTCTGTGAGCCACTTGGCTGGCTTTTCGCCTTTCAAAAACCAGTCGAAGAACTGCTGCTCCCGAATCTGAATGTCTTTGCGGTTGCGGCGTTCCACCAGGTTGTGGGCTTCATTGTTATACTGCAGCAACCATACCGGCTGACCCAAACGACGCATGGCGGTAAACAGCTCAATACCCTGATACCAAGGCACGGCACCATCAGCATCGTTGTGCATTACCACCAACGGTGTTTTGTTTTTAGGCAAATGAAACAGCGGTGAATTTTTCAAATACAAATCTTGACGCTCCCACAAAGTAGCCCCAATGCGGCTCTGCGTTTTTTCGTATTGAAACTGACGGTTGAGGCCACTCTCCCAACGAATGCCACCATACGCACTGGTCATGTTGGCCACAGGCGCACCAGCCCATGCAGCAGCAAACAATTTAGTCATAGTAATCAGCTGCACGGTTTGATAACCACCCCAGCTTTGGCCTTGCAAACCCATCTTGGTGCTGTCTACATAACCCAGTTTTACCAGGTGGCGGGCACCACTCACAATGTAATCGTAAGCACTCTGTCCGGGCTCACCCTTGCGGTAATGAATATCTGGCGCCAGTACTACATAACCACGGCTCACAAAGAACGGAATGTTCAAGCGGCTGGGTGTAGGTGCAGGTGCAGTGTAGCTGTACAAACCATCACTCAATGTTTCGTAGAAATAGGCGATCATCGGATACTTCTTTTTGGGATCGAAGTTTTCCGGCTTGTACACAATGCCTTGCGTCATTTTGCCATCGTAAGCTTTCCATTCAATCAGCTCTGCTGTACCCCACAGGTACTGGCTTTGCTGCGGATTGGGCTGACAAAGCACAACGGCCTGCATGGGCTGACTCACGGCATCAGCCAGCGTAGCTACCCGAATGTCAGGTGTTTGCTGATAGTTCTCCGTACTGAAACTCAGCACATCAGCATCCTTCGCTTTTACAAAAGAAGCCAGACGGGTAGGCAATGTTTGCTGCGCCATTTTGTTCAGCACAAATGGCTTTCCGATAGCCTGCCATTTAATGGCAGCGGTTTTATCAGTATTGTTGAAAATGGTAAACAGATAAGGCTTGCCCGACTCTACGAAATTTTCTTCGCGGTTGAGGTTTTGCCAGCGTATGGTCCACTTGTAGCTGCGGCCAATACCACCGGTAATCATCTCTGGCGCTTTAGCAGCCATTGGGTCCAGTTTCCAGATATCGTATTTGTCGTATACATACAAAGCAGAACCATCTTTCTCCCAACTCAAAGCGCCATAAGGAGAAGGATCATCGGGCACATCGTTGTCTTCGTCATACAAGGCTACTTTAATGCCTTTGGAGGGCACAAATTCTTTGCCATCCTTCCATGTGTGGTATTGCTTGTCCCCATTTTCATACCACAGCAAAGTAGTACCATCCATGCTGGTGCCCATGGGCATGCCATCTACACCGGCTTTTACCAATTGCTTGCTTCCTGTAACGGGGTCTATCACATACATATCTCCTTTGCCACGGCCGGCCCACTGGCTGGCAATGCGGCTGGCTTTATCATCCACCGCCCAAAACCATTTGCCATCGCCGTTGCCACTTGGTCTAACGTCCTGCAATTGCTGATCGGCGAGTTGCACCACTTTTTTCAACCCTACATGATACACCGTGAGGTAACTTCTGTTGAGCTCACGGGTCAGGTTACGCAGTTGATAGGGCTGCAAATAATCATCTTTATAATGCCAGATATCGAGTTGTGCTTTTTCAAATTCGGGCACGGTGGTGTCTTTCGGTGGCATTACAGGAGCCACACCAAACATTAAACGTTCGCCACTTTTGCTAAAGCTGAGGTTGGCAAATTCACTCACCGTCCAGCCGTTGGTTTTTCCGGCAGTAGTACGGTCAGCTATCAGCATGGCACTATCGGTGCCATGGCGCCAGTACCACAGTTTGTAAAACTTCTGGATGGCTTTGGCGCTGCTGTCTCTTTCGGCTACAAAAGCCAACTGCAAACCCTCCTCATCCAGCGTCAGGTTTTTTACATCGTTGAAGGCGGTCATCACCGTATCCACTTTGGCAGCAGCAACATCTACAGATAACACATACGCATTACCCTTGCCCACTTTGGCCGTTTTAATCACCAGTTTATTGCCCATTTTATCGGTAGTAAAATCGAGGGCATTTTTCCATGTCAGTTTTTTGCCGGTGGCCAGCTCGTACCATACCAGCTCGGTGCCGGCATCGCCGCCACCCGCTGCAGCACCCGCAGGTTCATCTGCATCCAAGCCTTCAGCATTCAGCCCTAAGCCTTCAGCATCTTTCAAGTATTTCTGCTGCACTTTTTCCGGAAACTTTTGCAACAATGCCGTAAGGCTGTCCACCACTTTGCGCAGGCTATCGGCTTGCGGATTTTTGGGAACCACCGGCGCTTTTTTGGCCGTATCGGGCAAAGGTTTGTCCATGTGGTAAGCCATCCAGCCGCCAGCATCGCTGGGCATTTTGTACGCCTTCACCCGGGCTATTTTCAGCACATTGCTGCTACCCAGTTGTACTATACCCAAACTGTCTTTGGGCATATCATCGGGGCGCTTCTTTTTAATGCGGGCATCCCTCGTTTCCTGATAGGTAGGTTTAATTTTAAACACCGCATAGCGGCTGTCGGCACTCAGGCTCACCATGTAGCCGCGGGGCACTTCCAACCGCCAGCTGTTGGCCTTGTTGGCCAGTACCAAGCGGCCATCGCCTTCCTGCGGATTAACCGTAAAAGCCGTGTACTCACCATTGTTGCTGAGTACCCGCTCCTGAATGCTTTCCCAACCATCGTACACACTGTGGTCGAGTGGCTTTTTTTGTGCCGATAACTGGCCCGCTGCCAGGCTCATTGCCAGCAACATACATGCGTATTTTCTCATACAATTGTTTTGAAAAAAGAATGAACGTCTAAGTAAATCATTCAATGTGAGTTTAGACGCTCCATTGGCTTTTTTCTTTTGCCCAAGGCCAGGCCGGGCCAACAAAAAGTTATACGCAATAGTTGTAAGTTGCAGTTCATCCGCTCAATTGTTGATATGAAAAAAATACTCCTTCCCGTTTGCTCCATTTTCCTTTTTGCAACCGCACAAGCACAGCATGCCCTGCACAAAATGTGGCAAACCGACAGCACCTGGAAAGTGCCCGAATCTGTGCTTGTAGATACCAAAAACAATGTGCTCTACGTAAGTAATATTGATGGTGCTCCCGGGGGCAAAGACGGCAATGGTTCTATAGGCAAACTCGGCCGCGATGGCAAACCCATTGCCATAGAATGGGTAAAAGGCCTGAACGCACCCAAGGGCATGGGTCAGCATGGCAACCTGCTGTATGTAGCCGATATGAATGAAGTGGTGATCATCGATATCAAGCAAGGCGCCATTATCAAAAAGATACCTGTTGAAGGAGCAAATTTTCTCAACGACATCAGCGTTGGCCCCAAGGGCGAAGTGTATGTAAGCGATAGTCAGGAAAAGAAAGTGCACAAAATTGAAGGCGACAAAGTGAGCCTCTTTGCCGATGGTTTTACCCGCCCCAACGGAGTGCTGTGGCAGCCCGATGGCATTTTTGTACTTGACAATGGCGTGTTGTACAAACTCGATGCCAATGGCCAAAACCGCAGCAAAATTGCGGAAGGCCTCGAAGGCGGCAGCGATGGCGTGGAGAGAGTGGGCGGCAAAGATTTCATTGTGAGCTCTTGGGCCGGTGTCATCTACTATGTGCATGCCGATGGCAAAGTGGAAAAACTGCTCGACTACCGCAACGAAAAAATAAACACCGCCGACATTGGCTACGATGACAGCAAACGCATCGTGTATGCCCCAACCTTTTACAAAAACAGCGTTATCGCATTTCATTTGCAATAAATAACGTACAGCTATTGCTGCCAGCAGCCATCTGTACAGCACAGGTGGCTGTTGTGTTTTTGGGGCTGTCAACAAAAGAACATGATTCAGCTGTAGTTCGGGCTGCTACGGGCTACGCCTCTACTGCGTCGAGGTGCCCCTTCGCATCCCGCAGCCCATCAACCACTGTATCTTTACCCGGCAAACATGAATACTCCGCTCCGCATATTATGCATTGGCATTGGCAACATCCTTCGTGGCGATGATGCTGTGGGCCATTGGCTGGCAGACAAAATTGCCGCTGATGCACATCCGTTTGTAACCGTACAAACCATGCATCAGTTACACATTGAGGTACTAGAACAATTGCAGCAATACAAACACGTGATGGTGATAGATGCTGCCATACAAAATGAACCGGCACTGCTCTCCGCTATCGCTCCACAAGACACCCCTGCACATGCCGAATCGCATCAGGCAGATGTGGTGACGCTGATGCAGCTGCATCGTAATTTGTATCAGCAACCGATTGATTGGTTTACGCTGCGCATAGCCGCACAGCAGTTTGAGATGGGAACAGCCATCAGCCCCGCCTGCATAGAACATGCACAAGCGGCCTATGCCCTTTGGCAGCAGTGGCTACAACAAATCCTCAACGAATCAACGCTGTAAAGACAGCAGCACTTCGCCGCCGGCATTCACGATGTCAATTTGCATCGGCATTTTGCCCATGGCATGAGTGGAGCAACTCAGACATGGGTCATAGCAACGAATGGCACTTTCCACTCTGTTCAGCATGCCTTCTGCTACATCAGCGCCATGCACATATTGGCGGGCCACATCCGTAATGGAGCGGTTCATGGAGGGATTGTTTTGCCCCGTGGCTATCAGCAGATTGACCATCGTTAGCTTGCCGCTGTCATCTGTTTCGTAATGATGGAACAAAGTACCTCTCGGAGCTTCTGAAGCACCAATACCAATTGCGTTATTCCACCTGCCCAATGTTTGCAAATGCGTACCTGTTACTTCGGGGTCTTGCAAATACATGGCGGCTTCTTCTACTCCTGCCAGTGTTTCAATCAAACGGGCGTAGTGGTAAAAGAAAGTTCCATGCACAGGCTGTCCATTGCCCAAGGCCCTGAACTGTAAAAATTCTGCCTGAGCCAACGGTGTTTTCATCCTGTCGGCTACATTCAATCTGGCCAACGGCCCTACTCTGTAAATGCCTTTTTCGATACCCAACGGTTTGTAATACGGATACTTGAGGTACGACCATTCCACCGCTCTTTCAGCAATAAATTCCAGATACCTTGTAAGCGATAACTGGTCTTGCAACACATTGCCTTCTGCATCTACAAAACGCAGCAATCCATCATACAATTCATGCTCGCCATGCGGGCCAACTGTACCTAGGTACATGGTAGGCGACGTAGCAAAACTGTTGATCATGTCGGCATTGGCAGCATGAAATTCTTTGATAATGCGAATGCCTGTCTGCACTGCATCCAACGCTTCGGGTATCCACTGCATCAATGCCTGTTGGTTATCTATTGTGAGCGGATAGCTCATACCACCGGGCACAATGCCCATCGCATGAATTTTTTTACCCGTAATGCGTTCGCTGATTTCCTGCCCAAACTTGCGGAGGCGAATACCTTTCAACGCCACATCCGGAAATTTTTCAGCCAGGCCAATGATATTTCTGCTGGCCGGATCGCTATCGTAGCCCAATAAAAAATCGGGAGATGACAAATGAAAAAACGACAAAGCATGCGAAGAAATGTTTTGCCCGATGTGCATGAGCCGGCGTAACAGATTGGCTGTGTACGTAGGCTGAATGCCCTGTATCATTTCGCAGGCTTTTACACTGGCAATGGTATGACTCACCGGACAAATGCCACAAATGCGGGGCGTAATGGTGGGCATTTCTGTATACATTCTGCCCTCGCAAAATTTTTCAAAACCCCGAAACTCATTCACATGAAACTGCGCCTGATCTACTTCGCCATTGTCTTTGAGTGCAATGGTAATTTTGGCATGGCCTTCGATGCGGGTGACCGGCGAGATGAGTATTTTTTTAGCTGCAGGCTTATCCATATTTCAATTTTTGAGCGGTACTTAAATCGGGCATGCGATCGTTCAACAATTCGTATAGCACATAAAAAATGGTATCGGCGCTGGGCGGACAACCCGGCACAACTACATCTACCGTTACTACCGATTGCAGGGGCAACACTTTACCATGCAGTTTCAACAAGGCCGCATGATTGGGCCACATTCCTTCACCATCATTGCTGGGCGAATGCGTGTAAGCAGCAGCCATCACCTCTTGCAGCGGAAAGTAGTTGCGCATACCGGTGATGTTGGTCATCACGGCACAATCGCCCAAGGCCACCAACACTTTGGCCTGCTTGCGGATGTGTAATATTTCTTCGTAGTGTTCATCGCTGGTTACCGACCCTTCTACCAAGGCAATGTCTACTTCAGGAAAAGGCTTTCCATCTACAATGGGACACTTTACAATGTCGGCGAGTTTGGCAACTTCCAAAATGCGTTCGTCTATATCCAGCAGCGACATGTGGCAACCCGAACAGCCGCCCAACCATACAGTGGCTAATTTCTTTTTCATTGGCTCCAGTTTTTGGCGCAATACAACGTGCAGCTATTGCAGCAGTTTTCTTTTTTCTACCAGTTCTCCTATCATTTCCGGATACTTTGTGAGTTGGCCTTGTGCCACGGCTTTGGGCCATATAGCACCGGTTGGGCAGGCATGTACACATTTACCACAATCGGTACAGGTAATGCTTTCGCCCCAAGGCGTATTGAAATCGGAAATGATGCGTACATCATGACCACGGTTCATCACACCCCAGTTTCCGGCACCTTCTACTTGGGTGCAAACCCGCACACAACGGGTGCACATAATGCAGCGGTTGTGATCCATCACAAACCAAGGATGCGAGGTATCTACGTTGCACTCCGGATACAAAAAAGGATAACGGATGTGGTCAAGTCCTACAGCATAGCCAGCTTGTTGCAGTTCGCAATTGCCATTGGCCACACATACGGCACATACATGGTTTCGCTCTGCAAAAAACAGTTCAACCGTGATGCGTTGATACCGCTTGATACGGTCGGTATCGGTGCGTATTATCATGTTGTCGGCTACCTGTGTGGTACAGCCACTCAGCAATCTGTTCACACCTTCTATTTCTACCAAACACAAGCGGCAGGCACCAATATCATGCAGGCCTTTGAGGTGACAAAGCGTAAGCATCGGTATGTTATTGGCTTTGCATACCTCCAAAATCGTTACACCAGATTCGGTGAGGATTTTTTGTCCATTGATATACACAGTAATGATGGGCATATACAAGTGGCTTTACAGTTCGAGATGTTGATGTATCAATACTTCCGGTGACACCAGGCGATTGGCATATTCTTCGGGAAAATGGCGGAGTGTGCTAAGCAACGGATTGGGAGCACTACCACCCAAACCACAGAGGCTGGCTTCTTTTACATACACTGCCAACTCTTGCAATCTGTCCACATCATGTTGAGTGCCTTTGCCGTCTACAATGCGTTGCAGCAGGTCGTGCATCATGCGGGTGCCTACCCTGCACGGAGCACATTTGCCGCAGCTTTCATCCATACAAAACTCCATGAAGAAACGAGCCACATCCACCATGTCGCTGCTCTTGTCCATCACAATCAATCCACCCGAACCCATGATGCTGCCAAGGCTCATGAGTGATTCGTAATCCATGCCTACATCCAAATGTTGCTCCGGAATACAACCACCCGAAGGGCCACCGGTTTGCGCCGCTTTAAATTCGCCATCGCCAGGAATACCACCGCCAATGTCGAACACAATTTCGCGGAGGCTGGTACCCATCGGCACTTCAATCAGGCCGCTGTATTTGATTTTGCCGGCCAGTGCAAACACTTTGGTGCCGGCACTTTTAGCCGTTCCGGTTTCACTAAACCATTCACCGCCATTCAAAATAATCGGCGCTATGTTGGCATAGGTTTCTACGTTGTTGATGAGTGTTGGCTTACCCCACAAACCACATTCTGCAGGGTATGGCGGCCGCGGACTTGGTGTACCTCTTTTCCCTTCAATGGAAGCAATCAATGCGGTTTCTTCACCACATACAAATGCACCTGCACCAATGCGAACCTCTACATCGAAAGAGAAGTTGCTTCCCAAAATATTTTTACCCAGCAAGCCCAGTTTTTTAGCTTGTTTCAGGGCTGTTTCAAAACGCTTAATCGCCAAGCGATATTCACCGCGAATGTAGGCGTAGCCTTTGCTGGCACCCACAGCATAACCCGCAATCATCATGCCTTCGAGCACACTGTGCGGATTGCCTTCGAGCACACTGCGATTCATAAATGCGCCAGGGTCGCCTTCATCGCCATTGCACACCACGTACTTCTGATTGTTGACGTATTTGTACACCGTTTCCCACTTCATACCCGTGGGGTAACCTGCACCACCACGCCCCCGCAAACGGCTGTGCTTTATTTCAGCTATCACATCTTCCGGCAGCATGCTGTTCAAGGCTTTGTCAAAAGCTTTGTACCCGTCATACGCTATGTATTCTTCAATGTCTTCCGGATTGATGACACCACAATTTTTCAAAATAATTTTGTGTTGCTTTTTGAAGAACGGATCCTCATTGGCATTCACAAAAGGTTCGGGTCTGGTATCGGCAAACAAGAGTTTATCTTTCTTCGGTTGCTTGTCAACAAACTGTGCCTTCAGCAAGTCACCTACTTCTTCCGGCTCCACTTTTTGGTAAATGGTATGATCGGGCAACACTTTTACCAGCGGTCCCTGATTGCACAATCCCATGCAACCCGTCAGGTTGGCTTCTACTTCGTCTTTCAAACCCAGTGCATCAATATTTTGCTGTACTTGTTCCAATACTTTTTCTGCATTGGAAGCCATGCAACTGGTACCACAGCACACACATACTTTTTTACTGAAATGATGGTGTTTTGTTTTGGCCTGATCTGCCATCACCGTCAACTCCTGCCGGTTCATAATGCCTCCAGTTTTTCATGAATTATTGCCACGAGTTGATGGCCATCGGTTTTTGCCTGCACTTCTTCGTCTATCACTACAGCAGGCGCCAAACCACAGGCGCCAATGCAACGGGCCACTTGCAAGCCGAGTTTGTTATCGGCCGACACTTCACCCGCTTTGATACCAAAGCTTTGCTCCACGGCATCCAGCAATTGCTGGGCACCTTTTACATAGCAGGCAGTACCGGTGCACACCAGGCAGGTATGATCTCCTCTCGACTTGAGCGAAAAGAAATGATAGAAAGTAACGGTAGAAAATACCCGTGCAGGAGGAATATGCAACTTGTTGGATATATGCTGTAGCACAGGCATGGGCAAATAACCATACGCATTTTGAGCTGCATGCAAAATTTCAATGAGTGCATCCGGACGAAAATTCTCTTTCTTCATGCGGGTGTCTAATAATTTCACCCGTGGATCGGTGGCAGAAAGCCCCGATGAGGCATTGGCAAATGGTCGTTTCATAACGTTCTTTACTTAGAAACTGAACGATGAAAGCAAGGCGAGCAACAGCAAGGCCGCAAGTGCGGGATGGGGTTATCGGAATTGCTATAGTAACAAATCTACCGGCCGGCTATTTGCAGAAACATGAGCAAAATCAGCGCAATGAACTGAGAAATACCGCATCATTTTGATGAACTTTTTCCAATTCCGCTATCTTGCCCCTGCACTTGTTTTACTGGCATGAAAAAACGAATCGTCTTTACATTACTGACCACTGTTATCTGCAGCAGCAGCTTACTTGCTCAACGCAGCAATCCTGCCTACGATGCTGAATTGCAGCAATGGATAAGTAAAAGAATCGCTTACCTGAAATCAACCGATGGATGGTTGAATTTGGCAGGATTACTGTGGTTGCAACCAGGCAACAACAGCTTTGGCAGCAGTGCCGAAAACAAGACTGTTTTCCCGGCCAGCTTCCCTTATGCAAAATCTGGCGAGTTCATATGGACGGATGCTCAGGTAAGTCTACAATTGAAACCGGGCGTAGCCGCAAATATTAACGGAAAGACATTTACGCAAGGCATTGTATTCGATGCAAAAAAGGGAATATCAAGCGTGGTGAAAATGGGCGACTGGCAGTTTAGCATCATTCAACGGGGTGATAAAACGGGTATCCGTTTGCGGCAGTTGAATCACCCTGCTGTGGCAGCTTTTCACGGCACAGATCGTTTTGCAACAGACACAACGTACAAAGTGCAGGCAACACTGATGAAGCCTGCTTTTCCCAAAACCATTGCCATCAGCAATGTGCTGGGGCAAACCAACGAGCAACCATTAGCAGGTACGTTGTTGTTTACCCTGCATGGCCAATCGTACAGCCTGCAGGCACTTACCGAAGGTGATGAATTGTTCATCTTGTTTGCAGATGACACCAATGGTGAAAGCACTTACGGTGCAGGTCGTTTTTTGTACGCTCCCATGCCCGATGGCAATGGCAAAACAGTGCTCGATTTCAACAAGGCCATCAATCCACCTTGTGCGTTTACACCATTTGCCACTTGTCCGTTGCCGCCCAAGCAAAATCAGTTAACGATGGCTATTGAAGCGGGAGAAAAAGATTACGGACATCATTAAAAAACAGATGGCAAGGCTTTGCTGTGCAAGCCTTTTTCTTGTAACCATGCCAAGGTAAGCGACAATGCTTCATGTAAGCGGGGCATGGCTTTGGCGCTATCGTGAAATACAATGATGCTGCCGGGACGGGTATGTTTTTTGACAGCAGCAAAACAATGCTGCCCATTTTTCTTCGTATCAAAGTCGCCGGTAAGCACACTCCACATCAGCACAGACATGTCAGGATATCGGGAACGGATTTGTGTTGCTTCATCTTTGGTCAGTTGCCCATATGGTGGACGAAATAGTTGGCTATCGATGACGCCGGCAGCTGCATCCACATCCGCCACATAATCACTCGTAGTAGCTTTTCTTCCATTGAGGTGATGCATGGTATGATTGCCCACCGCATGCCCTTCGGCCAAAATGCGTTGATAGATGTCGGGGTGCAGCAGTACATTTTTACCAATGCAAAAAAAGGTTCCCTGCATGCCTGCAGCTTGCAGTTGATCCAGCACAAAAGGCGTGGCTTCGGGGTGAGGTCCATCATCAAAAGTGAGGTACACTTCGTTGCCCTGCAACACCGGCCCCTGCCACTGCAATCCTTTCGGAAACAGCATGCGCAACCACCACGGTGTATGATGCAAGTAAAACATGGGCGCAAGATAGATGATAGATGATAGTTGGTGGTTGATGGTTTGTAGTTGATGGTTGGTCGTTTATCGTTTATCGTTTGTTGTTTGTTGTAAGACTTAGGGTTTCTATTTTACCTCTCCCGGCCTCTCCCAAGGGAGAGGTGACGTAGAATAGAGGCTATTATCTTCGGACTCAGGTCTACAAACTCCTGACTCCTGACTTTCAGTCTTTCGGACTTTCCCTCTTCCCGACATTTCATTACCTCTCCCGGCCTCTCCAAAGGAGAGGTGATGTAGAATGGAGGCTATTATCTTCGGACTCCGGTCTACTGACTCCGGACTCCCAACTTTCGGACTTTCCTTCTTCCCATCTTCCTGACTCCTTTCTACAAACTATCTTTGCCGCCTATGAGTCAGAGAGTAAGAGTTCGTTTTGCCCCGTCGCCTACGGGTGGATTGCACCTGGGTGGTGTGCGTACCGTATTGTACAATTACCTGTTTGCCCGCCAGCACGGCGGCGATTTTGTGTTGCGCATCGAAGACACCGACCAAACCCGTTTCGTGCCCGGTGCAGAAGCCTACATTTTGGATTGCCTGAAATGGTGCGGCCTCGAACCCGACGAAAGTGTGGTGAAGCCCGGCGCTTATGGGCCCTATCGCCAAAGCGAACGCAAGGAAATGTACCAGCAATATGCTCATCGTTTGGTAGAGCAGGGCGATGCCTATTATGCATTTGATACGCCTGCAGAACTTGAAGCCATGCGGGAGCAATACAAAACGCCGGAGAACCCTTCGCCTACCTACAACCAGCAGGTTCGACGACACATGCGCAACAGCCTGAATATGGAGCTGGAAGCGGCCAGAGAATTGATTGCTGAAGGCACTCCGTATGTGGTGCGCATCAAAATGCCGGTAGATGAAGTAATTGGTTTTACGGATATGGTGCGTGGCGAAGTAAATGTGAATACCAGCCAGGTAGATGATAAAGTGTTGCTGAAAGCCGATGGTATGCCTACCTATCATTTGGCGGTGGTGGTAGATGATTACCTCATGAAAATTACCCATGCGTTTCGTGGAGAAGAATGGCTGAGCAGTGCGCCTGTTCACCTGATGCTCTGGAAGAAACTGGGCTGGGAAGACAGCATGCCTGCATGGGCTCACTTGCCGCTGATTATGGGTCCTGATGGTGCCAAACTGAGCAAGCGCCATGGCAACAAATATGACTTCCCCATTTTTGCCATGAACTGGACCGACCCTTTGAAAAATGAATTCACCGAAGGCTTCCGCGAAAGAGGTTTTTTGCCCGAGGCATTTGTAAACCTGCTGGCACTCATGGGTTGGAACGATGGCAGCGGACAGGAAATTTTTACCCTCGATGAAATGGTACAACGCTTCAGCATGGAGCGGGTACACAGCGCCGGTGCACAGTTTGATTTTGAAAAAGCCAAGTGGTACAACCACGAATGGATAAAGCGCAGCACTGCACAGCGTCTGCTGCCTGAAGTGCAACAAGTACTGGCGCAGCATGGCATTACTGATTGTAACGATCAGGTATTACTGCAAGTGATTGACTTGGTGAAAGAACGCTGCACATTACTCCATGATTTTTACGAGCAGTCAGGCTTTTTCTTTCAGGCACCGGCCAGCATTGATACTGAAAGCATCAAAGGAAAATGGAATGAACAGAAGACTTTGTTCTTTACTGAGCTCATCCGCAACTATGAACTGACGCAACTGTGGCAGGCTGCTGATTTGGAACATGCGTTCAAAGAGATTGCTGCAGTGAATGGCTTAAAGCCCGGCGAACTGATGTTGCCCTTCCGCATCATGCTGGTGGGTGGCAAGTTTGGCCCGGCCGTGTTTGATATTGCTGCCATTATTGGTAAAGAAGCAACCATTGCAAGAATTAAACATACGTTGAGTTTGTTGTGAGGTTTTTACCACAGAGGCGATTGAGGTAAACACAGAGGAGAAGGAGTTTTATAATTCATTCACTCATTGACTTCTTTCACTCATTGACATAAAAAAACATCCCACCAGCCTTCGCCAGTGGGATGTTTTTTTATGGTGACTGTATTTCCTAATTAACCAGTCAACTAATTAACCGATCCACTCTATTTCACCGCCAATGCCTTCTCAATGAGGAATTGCAAATTGGCACGGTGTGCACGGCTTTGCTCATCGGGGCTTACAGCAGTAGCCAGTTGTGTTTTAATTTTCTTGAGGGTGCTCAATGCAGCGGCTCTAGAAGCATTGTCGTAGCCGGGAGCTGTGGTAGCAATACCGCTGGCACCTTTTACAAACTCTGTTTGCAAGTTTTGGCGGTACAGGTTTACACCGGTTTTTAAATCGGCGGTAAAAATGGCGCCTACCAAATCACTCATTACATCAGCTACGCTGTAGGTATTGCCATACAAGCTGCTGCTGTTGAGGCGCTGCAAGCTTACGGGATTGAGGATGCGAGACAGAACACTCATTTGCAAACCAATCACGGTGTTTTGTGGCTTAGGATCTTCGGTAGCACCAAAAAAACCGAAACCACGACGCTGTGATTGCAGGTAAGGAAACAGTTGTGCATCGGCATCAAAAGCGTTGGGCGCAAACACATTCTTCGCCAGCAGGCTCATGGCTTTTTTCTGATACGCCACAGGCACTGGTGTAAATGGTTTGTTACCGCTTTGCTGTCCGGGGAAGCTGCGGTCTACATACACACCACCAATGTAGTTGGCCACGGCACCGGCCATTTGACTACGCTGGCTGATAACAGTATAATACCGGCTGCGCAGTTTAGCCCACGATTCGTTGGGGTCTGTGTAACGGTCTTTGAGTTTGCCCAGCATGGTATTCACCAGCTTAAAGCGATCTTCGGCATAAGCCACCATATCGTTACTCATATCGTTCACCATTACACGGGGGTCGATACCGCTACCGGCGCCACGCATGTCGTCTGCATCGTTGCCAAAAGCCAGTTTGGGATCGTTGCTGCGAGACAGGATTTTCTTCAGGCTTTCCTCTTCTGTTGCAGCACTGAATGGCGTGTAACCATATTCAATCGCCCACACATCGTAAGGGCCTACTTTGGTGGTGTAATAATCGCCCTGCTTGCTGCGGTCCAGCGATACGTTTACGGCAGGATAATCCATTACACTACCCTGCAAGCCAAGGCTGCGGGTAATGCTCTTGTTGTGTACTTCGGCGGGGCTCAGCATTTGGCTGGCTTTCATATTGTGGTTAAGGCCGAGTGTATGCCCCATTTCGTGCAAAATGAGGTAATACAAAAACTGCTTGTGCATTTCCGGCACTTCAGCAGCATCTCCATCCAGCACTTCTACAGCAGTGGCGCCGGTCATAAACTGCATGGCCAACTCTTGCGCCATATTGCAGGTAGCCCAATGTTTGTGGGCACCGGCAGGCAGCAATTGCTGTACGGTTTTGTTTTGGGCAAACGCTTCTTCCCAAGAAGTAGCAGCAGCTTTTTCGTACAGCTCACTTTGGATGGGTGTACCGGCACCGCTGCGCCATTCTACGGTAATATCTGAACCCAAAATTTGGCCGGTGCGGGGGTTGGTAAAGCTGGGTCCGATGGCACCGTACGAAGGATAGGCACTGCTCACCCAACGAATCACATTGTAGCGGATATCGGCAGGATCCCAGGTGGCATCATCCGGCATTTGCTTCATCACCACGGCGTTTTTGAAACCCGCTTTTTCAAAGGCTTCGTTCCATTTGTTGCCGGCTTCCATTACGTATGGACGCAGCTCTACAGGCGTGGTGTTTTCTACCCACCACACAATGGGTTCTACCGGTTCGCTGATGGCTGCATTCGGATCTTTCTTCACTAAATGCCAGCGGTTGATCACGTCTTTAAATGGCGTTGGTGACAGAGACGTCATGTCGTCTATTTCCGAACCAAAATAGCCCACCCGTGGATCGTCGCGGCGGGGTCGGAAATCATTTTTCGGCACTTCAATAAAGGAGTGCTGCATCCGCACTTTATTGAAGCGGGCATCAGTAATGTCTTTACCACCCTGGTTGAAAGGCATGGGGTTGTCGTAAGCCAAATCCACCACCACATCGGTGTTGTTGGGATAGCTACGCACACCCGTCACACGGCTTTTCATGGGGTTGAGGCCACCCAGATTGAAAATGGCCGTTGGCGGCAAACCCGGAGGATTCAACGGCTTCACCGGATCGAGTTTTTCGCCTACAAACAAACCATCGGCGGCAATGAGGTAACCGGTAGAATCTTCACCGGCAATTTTTTCAGACAAGAAAACAGCTTCCTGTACATCCACATTGGCCGACTTGGTTACAGCATTGTTGGGGTCGTAAAAGAAGTTGGTGTTTTGAGTTGCAAACTCGACTTTATCGTACACTTTGCGGATAGCAAAAATGAGGGTAGAGCGGTGCATGCTTTGGTTGAGGAACAAACTGGTGGGGCCGCTCAGTGAAAAGCTCTGGTAAATGAATTCCTGACCGAGCTGGTCTTTGCGTACATACAATTGCGTGGTACCTGTGGCAGTATCCTGATACACGGTAAACAAGCCGGCGTGTTTTTTACTCGACTTGATTTTGTCGGCAATAGAAAGTGGTTTGGGAGCAGCCTTTTTAGCGGTGTCTGCCGCTGCGGCCGGAGGGGCAACTACGGCCGTTTTATCATTGCGCTGTGCCATGCTAGTCATGCTCAGCAACAATGCTGCCGGTAGCAACCATTGTGTTGTAGATCTCATAGAGGAATATTTAATTGGTGGACAAATTGCTACAAAATCGGTATTCCCCGGGCAAAATCGGTTAAAAGGTAAAATAGCTGGACAGTAGCCGCATTTCAGCGATGACCATTTGTGGTGAAAGCAATGAAGCAGCGGGTAAATGCAATGGCGGAAAGCAGTTGGCCTCCTACCTTTGTGCAGCTTTGTAACAACAGCACACAACGATTGCAACCTGCTGAGTGAGCATGTTGCTGCTGCATAAAAACTGTACATCATGAACAGACCAATACGGGTACTGGTAGCCAAAGTAGGATTAGACGGCCACGACAGAGGAGCGAAAATTATTGCCACTGCCCTGCGGGATGCCGGCATGGAAGTGATTTATACCGGCCTGCGCCAAACGCCTGAGATGGTGGTAAACGCTGCATTGCAAGAAGACGTGGATGCCATTGGTGTGAGCATTTTGAGCGGTGCTCACATGACCGTTTTTCCCCGCATCAAAAGCCTGATGGATGAAAAAGGCATGCACGATGTACTGCTTACCGGCGGCGGCATCATTCCTGATGACGATAGCAAAACCCTGCAAGACATGGGTGTTGGCAAACTCTTTCAGCCCGGCACCAATACACATGATATTGCCGATTTCATTTTGGCATGGGTGAAGGAGCATCGGAGTTTTTAGAGAAGACCGAAAGTCGGGAAGACGGGAAGTCCGAAAGAAAGAATAATCTCTTTATTCGTGGCAAGGAATTGTTTCGGCGCCTCTGCTGGCGGCGGGCAGTCCGTCTAATGCTGGCGAAATGTATGGTATGCCCAAATCGAGCCCACGAAGAATAAGCAGAATGGCTACAATGCCGGTAAACACAGGCAGCCATTGCCGCATCTTACTGCGATACTTGGCACTCAACTGCGCAGCAAATAATAACAGGAACAACATAAGCGGTGCCGTGGCTATGCCAAACACCGACATAAATGCAGCAGCCGATACTACGCTACCGGTTGCTACTGCTGCACTCAATGCAACATACACCAATCCACAAGGCAACAAACCGTTGAGCATACCCAGCACAAAAGTGGCAGAGTAGGCCCGCTTACCCATCATGGCTCCCATGAGCGGCGATAGTTTGTTACCCATGTAAATGGTAAGCTGATTACTGTGGAATATGGCGGGTTTGAAAATGGTCACAATCGCAAAAAACAACATGGCAACGCCCAGCACCAAACTCAGTGCCTGCTGCCATCCGGCCAGCACCAGTTGCTGGCCAACAATACCAAACAAAGCACCCAATGCCGCGTAGGTAAATGTTTTGCCGCCGAAGTAGGCAAGTATGCCCATACCTCTACCCCATCCATTGGCCGAAGCAAACGGCAGCGATAAAGCAATAGGACCGCACATGCCTACACAATGCAGGCTACCGGCCAGTCCTAAAACCAAAGCGCTGAGGTACAAGGCATCCATGTTCAAAAAGATTATGGTGCGTAATAAATTACCTCGTTGTAATACGGCTTACCTGCGTACTGATATCTAGCTTTCACCGTGTACTTACCAGTCTTCAATTGATTGGCAGGAATGTTCACTAATCCATCGCCTTTTACAGGCACTTTAAAATCGTAGCTGGCATTGTCGGGGCGGTAAAAATGTAATTCACCTTCACCTTCTACAGCAGCCACCGGCAATTGCACGGCTACACCATTATCAGTTGCAGCTATGGTCATGGCTTTGCCCAATTGATTGGCGTTGTTTTTGCCATCAATCACTTGCTGGTATTTCAGTTCTTGTGCGTAGTAATCGGTAGATACCAGATCGTAATTCTGGCGGGTACACAGGTAAACCATGCCGAGCATGAATACCACAAATCCTGTGTACACCAAAAATATTTTGGTTCCCCAGTTCCATTTGATGGTCATAGGCTTGATGTTTTATTCAGTGTATCCCAGGAAGCTGGTCTTCACTGTTCTGATTCGTTTTCCGTCTTTATACACACCAATTTTTACATCAGTGTCGCGGCGTTTAATGGCCGACTTGGGCAGCACCAAAAAGAACGTGCTTTCCGCTTGTCCTTCTGCCGGTGTATGGAGCTGATGGCCACCTACCAGTTTGATGACGCCGGGCAGTTCTTCCACCTTTAATACCACGTCAATATCTTTCACGGTTTTGTTCACCATGTTCAGGTGGTACAAATTACTCAAACTATCTTTTCCTACCTCCTGAAAGAGTTGGCCACGGGCCCGTAGCAATGTTACGTCCACATCGTTGCGGGTAAGCAAGAGCGTTGTTAAACCTGCCAACAGCAATACCAGCACCACCGAGTAAAACTTCATGCGGCCTGTAAACTTGAATGGCTGATTATCGGCCAGCTGTGCTTCGCTGGCGTAGCGTATTAATCCTCTGGGCGACCCCACTTTATCCATCACATTATCGCAGGCATCAATACAAGCGGTACAGTTGATACATTCCAATTGCGTGCCATTTCTGATATCAATACCAGTGGGGCAAACCACCACGCATTGCTTACAATCAATACAATCGCCAAGTTTATTTTCTTCCGTACGACGGCCTTTGCCACGAGGTTCACCACGGTTGTAATCGTATGCAACAATCATAGAGTTATGATCGAGCAACACACTTTGCAATCGGCCATACGGGCAAATAACGGTACAGATAATTTCACGGGCAAAAGCATACACGCCATAAAAAGCAAGGGTAAAAATGACGAGGGCAATAAATCCGCCAACATGTTGTGTTACCGGCTCCTGAATGATTTTGAATAAATCCTCAACACCAATTATGTAAGCCAGAAATGTATTCGCAATTAAAAAAGAGAAAGCAAAAAACAGAAAATGCTTTAGTGTTTTGCGAACAATTTTATTACCATTCCAGGGGCCATTATTCAGTTTGCGTTGTTCATTAGGATTGCCTTCAACCATCCACTCCATTCTACGGAAAATCATTTCCATGAAAATAGTTTGCGGGCAAGCCCAACCGCAAAAAACCCGGCCATAGATCATGGTAAACAGGTAAATAAAAATTACCATGGTTACCATGCCTACGCCAAAGATGAAAAAATCCTGAGGCCAAAAAATCATACCGAAAATCGAGAACTTCCCTTCAACCAAATTTATCTGTAGCGCAGGATTACCATTTATTTTTATAAAAGGCAAAGCAAAAAACAGCACCACATACAGCACACTCAGCACGGTACGGCGGGTGTACCATTTTCCTTTTGGCTGCCATGCATAAATCCAATTCCGTTTTCCGTCCTTGGTTACAGATGGCATCCTGTCGCGAAACGACTCTTCTAACTGCTCAACGGTTGATTTTTCTGTACTCATAATCTGGTATGAATGCCGGCTTGAGGCATTCGTGTGTCAAAGCTATTTAGCAGGAGCTGCGGCAGCCGTGCTATCAGTCACACTGGTTGCACCAGCGGCCTGATTTTCATCATATAATTCTCCTTGAGGCTCTTTGGCATTGGGCGGGTTGGTGCCTTTAAGTGATTTTACATAACTGGCCAGCTGTGCCATTTGCATGGGAGAAAAATCTTCTTTCCAACTACGCATGCCTTTTTCTACCCAACCATATTTAATACTCTTAAATACATCTTTAATATCGCCACCATGTATCCAGTAATTATCGGTAAGGTTTGGCCCAACAGCATTGCCTTCACCGGCGGTGCCGTGGCAGGCTATACAGTTTGCAGCAAACAAAGATTTACCGGAAGCTATGGCACCTGCATCCAGCATCACCACTGAGTTTTCATCTACGTTGCTCGATGTTTTTGCCAGGTATGCTGCCTTCTCTTCTTCGGCTTGCTTCATGGCTATTTGCAGTTCTTCAATTTGCAAAGGCGCAGTGTGAGAAACATGATAACGATACAGATACACAACGGAGAACAAAATGGTGAGTGCAAAAGCGGCAATCCACCATGGTGGAAGTTTATTGTCCAGTTCGCTAATACCATCATAATCATGGCTCAGGTCAATGGCTGCTTCTTCTTCAATCTTAGCCGATTTATTGATTTTGTCCCACCAGCTTACTTTGGGTGCTGCTACTGCATCAACTGTTGCTGCTGTTACTTTTTTCGATTCAATACCAACAAGAAATTTCAACTGATACACCAATACCACCAGAATGATAATTTCTACTGCTATAACCGACACCATCATGTAAAAGGTGAAGGGCGACAAACCGTTGATGCTATTGTCTACTGCAGGTGCAGCTGTAGCAGCAGCATCGGCTGCGGCTTGAGCATTGCCCGTGATGGAAGCCAGCAAACCGGCACCCAGCAACAGTATAACGGTAGCTGCATTGCCGCTGTTTTTTTCGGCACGGGCTTTCCGCAGTTTTGTTCTGAATAAATCGGCGGCATTATTTACCACATTGCCCAGCAGGGCTATGGCTAATGCCAGCATCACCATTATCAGTACCATCACCTGTGCCAGCGGATTGCTGAGGGTGCTGGGTTCTTTGGGTTGCGCTTCTGCTACCTGCGCCAGCAGCAGCATTCCGCCAAACATGGCGAGCCATTTATAATTGAATGTTTTAAGCCTCATATACTAAAGTATTCGATGGGTGAATGATGTTAGTTATCTAATGGCAGTTTACTTTTTTGCTGCCAGCTTTTTTTATCGGCTCCGTACACATAAAATGCAACGCCAATAAAAAAGGTTACAAACAACAGCAAACCGATTAAAGGGTAAATAGACACACCGGTTATGCTCTGCAGATAATTGATAAATTTCATAACTGCTTATTTAATGACTACGGTTTCGTCTTTCACTTTAATGTCTTTACCCAAACGTTGCAAGTAAGCAATCAAAGCAACAATTTCCTTGTTGGGTGCTGTATTGATCTTATCCTTTTTCAAACCATCAGCTATTTGTGCAGCTTGCTTATTCAGGTCGGCTACCGCTATCTGATCGTATCCTGCAGGATATGGCACACCCAATGTTTGCATGGCCCTGATTTTGGCACCGGTTAAGGATGTATCCAAATCATCATCGAGCAACCAGGGATAATTCGGCATCAAACTACCAGGGCTCATCAGCGTTGGCTTCATCATGTGGTTGTAGTGCCAGCTATCAGGATACTTGCCACCAATGCGGTGCAAATCTGGGCCTGTTCTTTTACTACCCCACTGAAATGGGTGATCGTACACAAACTCGCCGGCCTTGCTGTATTCGCCATAGCGGGCCACTTCATCGCGGAAGGGACGCACCATTTGTGAGTGACAGGTATAGCAACCTTCACGAACATAGATGTCACGACCTTCCAACTCCAACGGAGTATATGGTTTTACCGAAGCAATGGTGGGTACGTTTGATTTAATGAGGAATGTAGGAATGAGTTCGAGCAAACCACCAATGGCTACTACTACGAGGCTCACAATCAGCATTTGTACAGGGCGACGCTCAATCCAGGAGTGCCAGAAACTGTAACCGCCATGTGGTACAAAATTCTTTTCGAGTGCAGGTGCTTCGCCATATTCTGTAGGAACGAATTTGCCAGCAGCAATGGTTTTCCAAATGTTTACAACAAGCATAAGGAAACCAATGAAGTACAACGTACCACCTACGCCACGCAAAATGTACATGGGGCGAATGTTGGTTACCGTTTGCAGAAACTGATATTTCAAAGTGCCTTCTGGTGTAAACTCTTTCCACATCAAAGCCTGAGAGAAACCAGCCCAGTACATGGGGATGGCGTAGAGAATTATACCGAGGGTACCAATCCAGAAATGTTGTGCAGCCATCTTCTTGCTATACAAAGGTGTATTCCACAAGCGGGGCACCAAAAAATACAGGGCACCAAAAGTGAGGAAGCCGTTCCAGCCCAACGCACCTACGTGTACGTGTGCAACAGTCCAGTCGGTAAAGTGCGAAATGGCGTTTACGTTTTTCAGGCTCAGCATTGGGCCTTCAAAAGTGCTCATACCATAGCAGGTAAGCGCCACTACAAAAAATTTCAGAATGGGTTCTTCACGTACTTTATCCCAGGCTCCACGCAAGGTCATCAAGCCATTGAGCATACCAGCCCAAGATGGGAAAATGAGCATAACACTAAACACGGTACCGAGGCTCTGTGCCCAATCGGGTAGCGAAGTATATAACAGGTGGTGCGGACCAGCCCAGATGTACAAGAAAATCAACGCCCAAAAGTGTATGATACTCCAACGGTAACTGTATACCGGGCGATTAGCCGCCTTTGGTACAAAGTAATACATCACACCAATGAAAGGCGTGGTAAGGAAAAACGCTACCGCATTGTGACCATACCACCACTGCACCAGCGCATCTTGCACACCTGCATACCAGCTGTAACTTTTTAATGCACTAAAAGGCAGTTCGAAAGAGTTGACAATATGCAACATGGCCACAGTAACCCAGGTGGCTATCCAAAACCAAACAGCTACATACATGTGCCGTTCACGACGCTGAATAATGGTCATGAACATATTAATACCAAACACCACCCAAACAAGTGTAATGGCAATGTCGATGGGCCATTCCAGTTCGGCGTATTCTTTACCCGAAGTGTAGCCTGCCAGCAGTGTAACCGCAGCAGCTACAATAATGGCCTGCCAGCCCCAAAAGTGTATCCAGCCTAGCTTAGGGCTATACATGGATGCCTTCATCAACCGTGGCAATGCATAATAAATGGTCATGTAAATGGCGTTACCTACAAATGCGAAAATCACCGCATTGGTGTGTACCGGCCTTACCCTGCCAAATGTGGTGTAAGCCATGTCGAAGTTGAGTGCAGGAAATGCAATTTGGAATGCAATGAGCAATCCAACGAGCATACCCACCAATCCCCAGATAATGGTTGCGTAGGCAAAGGCTTTTACAAGCCTGTTGTCATAAGCGAATCTCTCAAGTGGTTGTTGCATATTTGATGTAATTAGAGTTTTGTTGTTGGTTGATCGTCGTACAGCATACGCATGGGTGGGCCGTAGCTGTCATCAAACTGACCGCTTTTGGCACTTACTAAAAAGGCTACCAGAAAACCACCTGCTACTAAAATGCTGGCTCCAAGGAGTATAAGTATTACTGCCATCGCTATGCGGATTGATTTACGATTAAAGAGAGTGGTTGGTGGGCTATGGAACGGGGTCAAAACTATTTGGACACACTACGCTGTTGGATGATAGCACTCACTGTGTGCTATGATTTTTGTCATGTTTTAGTCACAACGTGCAATCGAGATACCTTCTCTTTCTCTTTTGCTTCAACAATATAGGTTACTTTAGTTCCTGCGCTGCGTTTTATTGGTAGAACCTAACTTTCTGCGGCCGGTTTCTATACCCAGCCAGGTGATGATGATAATGGATATACTGCTGGATGGCATTAAAATGGCTGCCACCAACGGGCTCATCATTCCCTGAAAAGCAATGGATAAACCCACAACATTGTACAGCAGTGATATGATGAAAGAACCAATCACCACTTTACGGCCACGGTGTGCCATGGCTACAAAGGCATGCAATTTTTCCAGCTTACCGGCATCCAAAATGGCATCGCAACCGGGTGAAAAATTATTGACATCATCCGTAACAGCAATGCCCACATTGGCCACTTTCAACGCACCCGCATCATTGAGGCCATCGCCCACCATCAGTACATACTCACCGTTGAGCTTCAGTGCCTCTATATATGCCAGCTTGTCGGCAGGTGCCTGATTGAATTTTACATCGGCTGGCTTGCCCAGCAATTGCAGAATGTTGTTCTTTTCAGCATCATTGTCGCCACTCAGTACTGCTGTTTTTTTATTGTGCAGCAGTTTTTTCAGCATTTTATCCAATCCATTCCGGTAGTGGTTTTTCAGCAAGAACAGGCCCTGACGACCATCATCCAACTTCCAGGCTACAACAGAAGTATTGCGGTCGAAATGATCTTGCCCCCATACAAACATGGGGCTACCCAGTTTGATGTATTGGTCATTTACCCACGCCTCTACCCCACGGCCTGCATGCTCTTTCACATGTTGCAATGGCTGAGGTTTTACCTGCAGGTATTGTAGCACCGCTTTACTAAGCGGGTGTTGTGTTTGCGCCGCTACCGAAGCCAGCAATTGGCGAAGTTGTTCGTCAAGCGTATCTCCTTTATAGTTAATGTCAAACTGACGGCCATCGGTCAACGTACCAGTTTTGTCGAATACTACCGTAGTAATTTTTACCAACCGCTCTACCACGGCAGCATTGCGTACATACATGCCTGCACGGTCGAATGCCCGTATTACATGCCCGTTGGTAAATGAATTGCTGAGCAGCAAAGTGCAGGGGCATGCTACAATTAAAGCAGTTGTGATGGCTGGCCACATTTTCGTAGGGTCATTTATCCACCAGTAAATGCCTGCAATGGCAGTAAGCGTAAACAGCACCACAGTAAAGTAGCGACTCACCGGATGCACCCACGAATCCTGATTGCTGTCTTCGCTCCGCATACTTTCTTTATTCCACAAATTGGTGAGGTAGCTCTGGCTCACATCTTTCACCAACAGCAGCTCTATTTTACCAGCCATTTGGCGGCCTCCGGCATATATAATTTCGCTGATCTTTTTTTCAACGGGTACACTTTCACCGGTAACAAAACTGTAATCAATAGCTGCTTCGCCCCTTACTAAAATACCATCTGCCGGAATGATTTCGTGGCTATGGATAATAATGCTGTCGCCATTGCGTAATTCGGGCAGTGGCACCGGCACTTCTTTGCCATCCATTAGCTTATTTACGGCTATAGGAAAATAAGAGGTATAATCTCTATCGAAACTCAGTGATTGCTGGGTGCGGTCTTGCAGTATCCGACCAATGAGCATAAAGAACACAATGCCACTCATGCTATCGAGATAGCCGGCACCGGTACCCGAAAAAATTTCGTAGACGCTTCGTGAAAAAGTAATGAGTATGGCCAGCGCAATGGGCGCATCAATATTGAGGAAACGATTTTTTAAACCTGCCCAACCGCTAATGAAAAATTCGGACGCACTATAGAATAAAACGGGCAAACTCAATAACAGGTTGAGGTAGCGAAAAACCGGCGTTAAATCATATGCTTCTTTTACGCCATCGAGCCCAACATATTCCGGAAAGCTCATCATCATAATGTTGCCAAAGCAAAAGCCGGCCACTCCCAGTTTATAAATACGTTCCCGGTTGAAAAGGTTGCGGGGCTTTTTTCCTAAATCGTTAAGGCTGATGTGTGGTTCATAGCCAATGCTGGTAAGGATTTCCGCTACTTTGCGCAATGAAATTTTCTTTTCGTTGAACAGTACCGACACTTCTTTTTTCGGAAAATCGACTCGGCTGTGCGAAATGCCTGCATCCATTTTATACAAATGCTCCAGCAGCCACAGGCAACTGGCGCAGTGCATTTGTGGCAGGTAAAAAATCACTTGCGTTTGTTCGCCATCTGAAAACTGTACCAGCTTTTGACGGATGTCTTCATTTTCCAGAAAGGCAAACTTGTCTTTGCGCACCTGCACCCGCTGGTTAATGCCGGGTTTTTCGGAGCGGTCGTAATAGTCGCAGAGGCCGTGTTGGTTGAGCACCTGATACACAGTTTTACAACCGGCGCAGCAAAAATTTTTATCGTCGTATTGAATAGGCTGTGCGGGCAAATCTTCGCCGCAATGAAAACAGGAAACTTCCGTTTGGGTTGCTGTATCCATAAGTATTGCTGCTGCGTTGGGCTTTTTGTTGTTGTAAAAGAAACAGCCGGTTATAAGGTGCCGGCTGTTTACTGAAGGAACCACTCAACTCTACAGAATGGCTATCAATCGTTAATAGGTATTTAACCGGCCTGCTCCGATGCTTTTTGAATACGGGGCAGCAAAACATTTTCTTTCAGGTAAATGGCTTGTGTAATAAGCTGATCAAGGCTAAACAACTCTTCAAAAAACAGGCGGGTGTCTGTATCCCATTCTGGTTTGAGTATAAAGTTGTTGGCAATGAGGCGAAGCTTTTCTAAGAGGCTGAGAATTTTTTTATTCTTATCCCGAATCATTTGTGCGGGTATCGTTGCTTCTCTGATTCTACCCTTGGCATCGGCCTGTGCTATCAGGGGAAAAAGAATCATGCTGTCATTTCTGATGACTTGTTCCATTTCTTCTTTCAATCGGCCAAACAGCATATGACCAACGCTGAGCTTATCGGGCTCTACATCGGAGTGCTGCATCAGATTCGAATATTCCGCCAAGGTTATCAACGATTGACGGATGGGGGCATAATGCTTTTGTTCTATGTAATGACACAGTTGCGGTGGCGTTAATTCATTCACTTCTACCAGGTGGGATGCCATCATAACAAATAGTTTAGCTTGATACGAAACTATGTTGGCAAAAGCAAGTGCTGCATGACTGCACTCAATTTTCATTATGATTTTTATCAGTTCTGCCTCGGGGTGCTTCAACAAAAAAAGAGAAGCAAAAGCTTCTCTTTTCTATGGCTGGCAAGGCGTTGTATTGTCAGTAGTCAATCATTTAAGTTGGCTACCCTAGATAGTTCACGAACATCTTTAATCGATATTTTTTTACCTGAAAGTTCAATCACTCCTTCCTTATTGAGTTCGCTCAGCAAGCGAATGGCGGTTTCTGTGGCTGTACCAACCAGGTTGGCAATTTCTTCACGGGTAAGTTGTACTGCTATTTGTGTGCTATCAGGCTCGTAACCATAGGTTTCTTTCAAAAAGAGTAGTGTTTCGGCCAGTCTTTCCCGTACAGGCTTTTGCGCCAGGTGGGTCAGCTTTACCTCTGCTTCTCTAAGTTGGTTGCTCAGCAGTTTCATCATTTCAAAACTCAGCGATGAGTCGCTGCGCAAAGTTTTCATGAAAATTTCGCGGGGAATAAAGCACACTTGCGAATCTTCGAGTACAGTGGCTGTGGCATTGTACCGCTCATTTACCAGCATGCTGCGGTAGCCGAGTACATCGCCGTCACGGGCAAGGCGTACAATTTGCTCTTTGCCTTCATCGCCAATAATCGAGAGTTTTATTTTGCCTTTATTCACACAATAAACACCAAATGGATGACCACCTTCATGAAAAATAACCTGACCCTTTTTGTAAACTGAGCACGTTTTAGAATCACTTAAATTTTCTAATGGTTCACCGTGAGTATTGCAAAAAACAGAGCTTTGTCTTTTATCGCAACGGCTACAATCTACGTGCTCGAAAGTCTTCATGGGTTGATGTTTGGTGAATGCTGCTCTTCTGCTTTCAATCAGGCTGGCGCAAAGGAACAGGCAAATCGAATGTTAACCCGCGAAAGTTCATCCTTTCAGTGTAAAAAACAATCAACTGTTTGGTAAAAAACGACGTTAGTTAAACAAAACCTGCCTTTTGTGTCTTCGGCCTGTTGCTGTAGGTTTGAAAAAAAAATTTATGTACCAACAATTGCTTACGGAGATAGCCGAAAATATCCTTACCATCACCATCAACCGGCCCGAAAAACTGAATGCCCTCAACAAGGAAGTAATTACCGAATTGGGGCTGGCGTTGGCAGAAGTGTACACCAATCCAGAAGTAAAAGCAGCCATCATAACCGGTGCGGGTGCCAAGGCATTTGTAGCCGGTGCCGACATCAGCGAATTTGTAGCGTTGGATGCCAGTGCCGGCGCAGCACTTGCACAGCGGGGGCAGGACCTTGTATTTTCAACGATTGAAAATTCGCCTAAACCTATTGTAGCTGCTGTAAATGGTTTTGCACTGGGCGGCGGTTGCGAACTGGCCATGGCCTGTCATTTTCGACTGGCATCAGATAATGCCAAATTTGGCCAGCCCGAAGTAAACCTAGGTTTAATACCCGGCTACGGTGGTACACAGCGTTTGGTGCAACTCATTGGTAAAGGCAAAGCCATGGAACTACTCATGACCGGCAACATGATTAATGCTGCAGAAGCGCAACAATTGGGCTTGGTGAATCATGTAACAACTCCTGAAGATTTGCTTTCTCAAACAAAGGCTTTGTTACAAACCATCATTGCAAAGGCCCCGCTGGCTATTTCCCGCATTATTGATTTGGTCAACACCGCATCGTTTGCGCCAGAAGAAGGCCTGGCAAAAGAAGTCACCCTCTTTGGCGAACTCTTTGATACCGCTGATGCCAAGGAAGGTGCCACGGCATTTTTAGAAAAACGCAAAGCGCAGTTTAGCGGTCATTAGTATTTAAACAATTGCTGTGCATTGGTGGTGGTAGCTGTGGCAATAGCCTCGGCTTCCACACCGTACACCTGTGCCAATGTGCTCACCACATATTGCAGGTAGCTGCTTTCATTACGCTTGCCCCTAAAAGGCACCGGCGTTAAATACGGAGCATCTGTTTCAAGCACAATATGCTCCAGTGGCAGCTTGGCCAGCACCTCTGGCAAGCCGGCATTTTTATACGTAACCACTCCCCCAATGCCCAGCAAAAATCCGAGGTCAATGATTTGTACGGCACTCTCGTAGCTGCCGCTAAAACAATGAAAAATGCCCCTGAGTCCACGGCTTTTATACTGCTTTACCAAATCAATAGTTTCCTGCATGGCATTGCGGGTATGAATAACGATGGGCAGTTCATATTGCAAGGCCATTTCTATTTGCCGGTGAAAGGCATCAACCTGCTCATTGGCAAAGGTTTTATCCCAATAGTAATCGAGACCAATTTCGCCCAACGCTGGAAATGCCCGCTGCTCCAGTTGCCGGGCCACAATCGCCAGCTCATCCAGATAGTTTTCTTTTACCGAACAAGGGTGCAGGCCGGGCATCATGATACACTCAGGAAAAGCCTGCTCCACTTCTTCCATTCGCTGTATTACTTCGCTATCAATACCGGGCATATAAAACCGGGAAACACCAATGGCTTTGGCACGGGCAATCATGTCGGCACGGTCATTATCGAAAGCAGGCTGGTACAAATGAGTATGTGTATCAATAAGCATCATGCGGCGAAAATAAGGCAAACCATTACGGCAGCATTTGGATAGCCCAAGCGTCAAAAAATGTTTTTTATCTTTTTTTTGGCAAAATTTAAACCCTAAAGAAAGCCCTCAGTCCCATTAGCACAAAAACCAATTTAAATGATACGCAAGCCACTGCAACTTGCCCTCGCTGCAACACTGCTTTTTGCCACAGCTACCCTTACCAGCTGTCAGAAACAAATAAACAACGGCACCGAAACTGAAGATGCCAGCACACTCACTTTTGAAGCCACTGAAGACGATGCCGAAGCCGAAGTAACCTTTGGCGATGTAGGCGACCAGGCCATGGGCGCTGATGCCGAAGCCGGCTTGGGACAAATTGAATTGTTTGGTGGCGCCAACACCGGCGGCAACAGCGACCTGCCACTATTGGAAGGCGATGTAACCTACGACCCCAACAATCCCGCCAACCGCTGTTTTACCATTACCGTAGTTCCAAAAGACCCGGGTGTTTTTCCCAAAACCATTACTATTGATTATGGCACTGGCTGCAAAGGCCGCGACGGAAAATTGCGCAGCGGAAAAATCATTACTGTATACAGCAAACCATTGGTAGCACCGGGTGCACAAGCCGTTACCGAATTCAACAATTACTATGTTGATTCAGTAAAAGTGGAGGGACGCCATGTGATTAGAAACAACAGCACATCTGCCGTATTAGTAATGAGCCGACTGGTACAAAATGGCAAACTCACCCGCCCCAACGGTAGCTATGTAAAATGGAATGCTGAGCATACCATTACACAAGTTGCAGGCTTGGGTACTCCACTCTTCCCTCGTGATGACGAATGGAATATTACCGGTGGTGCCCGTGGAGAAACATTCCGCCGCAATATTACCACCACCTGGAGCCGCCAGATTATGGAGCCGCTGCATAAGGCTGCTACCTGCCGCTGGAAAGACAAAGGCGTGGTAAAAGTGACCCGCAACGATCAGACTGCCGTGCTCAACTTTGGCAATGGTACCTGCGATAATAAAGCCACCATTACAAAAGATGGTGTTGTAAAAGAAATCACACTGCGTTAATCCAGCGTCCTGTCTTACCCACAAAAAAACCGGCTCAGTGTTGAGCCGGTTTTTTTTATTTACGGTGCTTTTTCATTTTTCTGCGGATAAATGCTTTTAGCAATGCATAAAAACTGAGCCAGCTTGCCAGTAGCAGGGCCAGCACAATAATCCACGCAGTTTTATTGCCTTCTGTATACATCCGTTGCAGGTAATGCTTTTTCATGGGGGCTGTCCAACGCTGTTGGTATTGCAGATAAATGCTGTCACCCGTAAGCTCAAACAAGGTTTGCATTTGACCCGTAATTACTTTTTTATACTTACGGTCTGCAGGTTTATGCAAATGGTCGTAGTACATGTTGCCGTTGCCAGCATCGTAGAATGGTAAATAGTACCGCAGCGATTGAAGCCCCATTTCTGCTGCAATAGCGGCCATGGTATCTTGCTTTGCATTGCGGTATTGCAGCAATCCAATAATGGTGAAAATGTGCCCGTCGAGAATGCGGGGTGTAGCCACACCCGGAGCTGCAAGCTCTTCGTACCACCAGCCCTGTGGTTCTTGTATGGTAAAGCCACCGCTATCAATAGTACGAAAGCAGCCGTTTACCAATTGCCGGCCAAGTGTGGCATAGCTGGTATCGGGTTGTAATTGCTGCGCTTTAAGTAATACCTGCAACACCATGCCACTCGTCATGCCGCTGGTGTATGGCGCTGGTATAGCGGGGTACCATGCTTGCCGCCATGGGTATGTGTACAATGCTGTATCGCCTTGCACAGTAGCATTGGCCATAAGCCACTGCACACAATGCATGAATGATTTTTTTAGGGCTGCATCTTTTGTAGCCTCATATTGATTAGCATACTCCAATGCATAGTTGGCCACAATGGTAGCGTTGTATTGCTTGCCGGGTGTAATGCCGTTTTCCGTAGCATACACTACGTAGGGTATCCCTTTTTCATCAACAAACTCCGGCGCATAATTAGGAATAGAATCGCCTTTGGCGGCAAACAATAATTTTCGAACAGGTTCTTCCAACGAATCGCCATACTTACCCGCCAGCCAATAAGTAGCCAGTAATGCCAATGGGAGCACCAATATGTAACGAATGATTCTTTTCACGGACGGTTATTTACGCAGTTGCTTACAAAGCGCCCAGCATTTCACGGGCTATTTTGGCAGAAGCTTCGGTATGCTCATTGCCACTCAGCATGTGTGCAATGGTTTGAATCCGTTCATCTGTGCTCAGCACTCTTACCCCTGTTTTAATAGCGTTGTTTTTTTCTTGCTTGTACACAAAGTAATGCGCACCGGCACGGGCTGCAATTTGAGGCTGGTGGGTAATAGCAATCAGCTGGTGCTTTTGCGCCAATGATTGCATGATGATACCGACTTGTCGTGCAGCCTCCCCACTAATGCCTGAGTCAATTTCATCGAAGATTAACGTAGGCATATTTAAGCCACCTGCTACCAAACTTTTTATGCTCAGCATCAGTCGGCTAAGTTCGCCGCCACTCGCTACTTTTTCCAGCGGTTCAAAACGACCGCTTTTGTTGGCATCAAACAAAAACTGAATGGCATCCAAGCCATGCAGTGCCGGAGTAGCCAATGGTTCTAATTTTACTTTTAGCGCTGCATTGGGCATGCCTACTTGTTGCAGCAAAGCTTTTATTGCTGTTTCAAAGTTGGCCAAAGCCTTGCTCCGCAAAGCGGTAAGCTCTTTTCCTGTTTTGCGTACCAATTGCAATGCCGCATCCTGTGCTTGTTGCCATTGCTCAATTTGCTCACTCAAATTGGTAACGGCCTGCAGCGATGCATCCAGCTCCTGCTGAATGGCCAGCAACTCATTTGTAGTAAGTACGTTGTGTTTTTTCAGCAGTTTGTTGCCCATGTTTATCCGGTCCGACAAATGCGCCAGCCGTTCTGCATCCATCTGCACGTTTTCTTCCATGCTTTCCAACTCTGCCGCTATGTCTTTCAGTTCTACCAGGGCCGATTGCAGCCGCTCTTGCAAGGCATCCAACCCTTCAGGACGGGTTTTCAATTGCTGCAATTGTTGCACCACCGTTTTTACCTGTACGGTTACCGGCGCATCGCCATTTTGCATGGTAAAGGCTGCCGAAGCCAGCACCTGCTTGATGCTTTCCGCATTCGACAGTACTTGTATTTCTGTTTCGGCCTCTTCTATCTCATTCGGAGAAAAAGCGGCTTCTTCCAGTTCTGTAAACAGGAAGCGGTGATAGTCGAGTTCTTTACTCACCTGCTGTTGCCGGGCTTGTAGTTGCTGCAACGTACTTTGGGCTTGTGCAAATAACTGGTAGTGTCGCTGATACTGTTGCAGTAGCGTGGCAGTGCCCGCCAGTGCATCAATCACTTTGCGTTGAAAATCGTCTTCACCCAATTCGAGTGTATCAAACTGACGATGCAAATCGACCAATATACCAGCAAACTGGCGCAGCACCTGCAACGTTACCGGCGTATCATTAATAAAACTTCTGCTTTTGCCGGCCGTACTTATTTCGCGGCGTACCACCAGTTGATTGTCTTCATCCAAATCGTTGGCTTGCAACAAAGCCAGCATGGCAGCTTTATCTGTAGGTTGAAAGCTGGCTTCAACCACACATTTTTCTGTGGTGGTAAACAAAACGGCGCTATCGGCACGGTCGCCCAGCACCAAACCAAGGGCACCCATCAAAATACTTTTACCGGCACCGGTTTCACCCGTAATGATGTTGAATCCCGGTTGAAATTCAATCGTCAGCTCATCTATAATGGCATAATTGCGGATATGTAGCTTGCTCAGCATGCTGCGAAAATAGGTAACACGAATTACACGAATTAAGCGAAGGACTCGAATTATGCAAAGGAGTTAAGTATTCTTTGTTCGCCTTTGCGCTTTTGCCCATTCACCAACCGATAAATGACCATTTAACCATTTGACCATAAAAAAGCCGCCTGCAAGTATTGCAAGCGGCTCTTGTGTTGCTTCAGTCGAAGATTATAAATCTCTACCGTGGCACTGTTTGTATTTTTTGCCACTACCACATGGGCATGGATCGTTGCGACCAATTTTTGGACCCACTTGCACAGGCTGCTGTTTTACCGCATGGCCACTGGGATCGTGGTACTCATCGCCGCCAATTTCCTCAACACCGCGGCTATCAAGTTCGGTTTTTTGCTCCCGCAGTTTGCTCAGGTCTGTTTTTTCTTCGCGGCCTTCGCGGATGTCTTGCTGCTGCTCCAGCGGTATACCTGCATGGCAAAGGAATTGTACCAACTCTTTGTTGAGTTCGCTTTCCATGCGGCTAAACAAATTGAAGGCTTCAATTTTATAAATCACCAACGGATCTTTTTGTTCGTAGCTGGCGGTTTGTACGCTTTGCTTCAGGTCGTCCATGGCACGTAGGTGCTCTTTCCACGAATCATCTATCAAACCAAGGGCTACGCTGCGTTCCATAGCATTGGCCAGCTCAGCACCTTGTGTTTGCAGGGTTTTATCGAGGTTGGCCAATACCTGCATGCCTTTGCGACCATCGGTAAATGGTACAATGACATTCATGATATGAGCACCCTGCTGCTGACGAATATTGCTAAATACCGGCAATGCCTGACGAGCTATCTCACCTTTTTTACGCTGATAGTTTTGCATCGCCTCATCGTACAACTTTTGCGCAAGGTCTTTCTCGTTGTCTTTGTCAAACTCCTGCTCCGAAATTTTGGTATCGATAGACAGATTGACGATGGCGCCTAATTTAAAGCCTTCATAATCGTTTTGCTCTTTGAAGCCTGTTACGGTATCGGAAGCAGCGGTAAAAAATGCGTTGTCGATATCCAACGCCAGGCGTTCGCCAAACAGGGCGTGATGACGGCGGGCATAAATCACCTTCCGCTGTTTGTTCATCACATCATCGTATTCCAGCAAACGCTTACGGATACCAAAGTTGTTTTCTTCTACTTTTTTCTGAGCACGTTCGATGCTCTTGGTAATCATGCTGTGCTGTATGACTTCACCTTCTTTGTAGCCCATACGGTCCATGAGCGAAGCAATACGATCGCTACCAAACATCCGCATCAAATCATCTTCGAGGCTTACAAAAAACTGCGATGAACCGGGGTCGCCCTGACGACCGGCACGACCACGCAACTGGCGGTCTACCCGGCGGCTATCGTGGCGTTCGGTACCCAAGATGGCCAAACCTCCGGCATCTTTTACACCAGGTCCGAGTTTGATATCGGTACCACGGCCGGCCATGTTGGTAGCAATGGTAACGTTGCCCGGCATACCTGCTTCGGCTACAATTTGTGCTTCACGGGCATGCTGCTTGGCGTTGAGCACATTGTGCGGAATCTTTTTTACTGTGAGCATCCGGCTAAGCAATTCACTCACTGCTACATCGGTAGTACCAACCAGCACGGGGCGACCTGCAGCACGAAGCTTTTCAATTTCTTCAATTACCGCATTGAATTTTTCCCGCTTGGTTTTGTACACCAAATCTTCTTGATCTTTCCGAATCACATTTACGTTGGTAGGAATGGTTACCACATCCAGTTTGTAAATGTCCCAGAATTCACCGGCTTCCGTTTCCGCTGTACCGGTCATACCGGCCAGCTTGTGGTACATCCGGAAATAGTTTTGCAGTGTTATGGTTGCATAGGTTTGTGTAGCGGCTTCAATCTTCACATTTTCCTTGGCTTCAATGGCTTGGTGCAAGCCATCGCTGTAGCGGCGGCCATCGAGGATACGGCCTGTTTGTTCGTCTACAATTTTTACGGCACCATCCATCACCACATACTCCACATCTTTTTCAAACAGGGTATATGCTTTCAGCAATTGCTGTACAGTATGAATGCGGTCGGCTTTGGCAGAATATTCATTCAGCAGCACTTCTTTTTGCTGCATTTTTTCTTCGGGGGTAGCATCGGCTTTTTCAATGGCTGCCAGCTTCACACTCAGGTCGGGCAGTACAAAAAATTCGGGGTCTTCTGCATTACCGGTGATGTATTGCAAGCCTTTATCTGTAAGGTCTACCTGATTGTTTTTTTCATCGATGTAAAAGAACAATCCCTGGTCCACCTTGGGCATTTCCTTTTGCTGATCGGCGAGGTAGTAGTTCTCGGTTTTCTGCAGTTTTACCTTGATGCCGGGCTCACTCAAAAACTTAATAAGAGCTCCGGTTTTGGGCAAACCACGGTAGGCCCGCATCAGCGCCAATCCACCGTCTTTGGGGTCGTCGTTGCCTTCGGCTATTTTCTTTTTGGCTTCAATAAGGCTGCTGTTCACCACCTTGCGCTGCTCTTCTACCAGCTGCGCCACCCGTGGTTTCAGTAAATGGTATTGTTGTTCATCGCCTTTTGGTACAGGGCCGCTGATGATGAGTGGTGTACGGGCATCGTCAATCAATACGCTGTCCACCTCATCCACCATGGCAAAATGGTGTTTGCGCTGCACCATTTCTTCGGGGCTGTGCACCATGTTATCCCGCAGGTAGTCGAAACCAAATTCGTTGTTGGTACCATAGGTAATATCGGCGAGGTAGGCATTGCGGCGTTCTTCGCTGTTGGGCTGGTGCTTGTCGATGCAATCCACAGTAATACCCAGCCACTCAAATACTGGGCCGTTCCACTCCGAGTCACGACGGGCCAGATAGTCGTTCACCGTTACGAGGTGTACGCCTTCGCCGGCCAATGCGTTGAGGTAGGAAGGCAGGGTACTCACCAGCGTTTTACCTTCGCCGGTGGCCATTTCTGCAATCTTGCCCTGGTGCAGTACAATACCACCAATCAGCTGCACATCGTAGTGCACCATGTTCCAGGTAACGGTTCCACCGGCGGCAGTCCAGGTATTTTGGAAAACGGCGTTCTCTCCTTCTATGGTAATGTATTGCTTACCACGGCCCGCCAGTTGACGGTCGAGTTCGGTAGCTTTGGATACCAGCGTGGTGTTTTCTTTAAACCTGCGGGCTGCTTCTTTAATAGTAGCGAATGCTTCGGGCAGTATCTCTTGCAGCACTTCTTCTATTTGCTTGTCGCGGTCTTTTATCAGTTCGTCTATCTGGCGGTAAATGCCATCTTTCTCCGACAATTGGTCAGTAGGCAATGCCTCGGCTGCTTCTTTTTGGGCCGCTATTTCGGCGTTGATGTTTTCCAGTTTGGCTTTAATACGGGCACGAAAAAGCTGCGTGTTGTGGCGCAGTTCATCGTTGCTGAGCGACTGATATTGCTGGAAAAACTGGTTGATTTTGGCTACCAGCGGTTCAATTTGCTTGACGTCTTTTTCACTTTTACTACCGCCAAAAATTTTCGATAAGAATCCTAACATATAATCGAATTAGTGCCTGAGGCAATGTGTTGGTTATGGTTGAAATGCTGTTGCCCAAAAATCATGCTTCGGTTGGAAAATGAGCCAAACTGTCAGCCTTTTTTGAGGGGCGGTAAAGGTAGGGAAACAGGCATGGCAAAAAAGACCCTTAACGTCGCTTTTATACCCTGCCAAATGGCATTGTGTAAAAGGATGGCCATTTTTCAAGACGATTACTGCAATTTTTCCGATTGCAGGATGGTTGCTGCCGAATAATTTGCTATTTGCAACGGCAGCTGCCCAAGGCATGCTGATTTTTTTAGTAGCACTAAAAACAACCTCATGACAAGCATTCTCGATTTGGTAGGCAATACCCCCCTGGTAAAATTGCAGCACATCAACCCCAACCCCAACGTATCTATTTACGCAAAACTGGAAGGCCACAACCCTGGCGGCAGCGTAAAAGACCGGCCGGCACTCAATATGATTCGCAGTGCCGTGGAGCGGGGCGATATTCGACCCGGCATGCCGTTGATTGAAGCCACCAGCGGCAACACGGGCATTGCATTGGCCATGATAGCCCGCTTGTACAATTTGGAAATTGAATTGGTAATGCCCAGCAACAGCACCAAGGAACGGACGCTGACCATGGAGGCATTTGGGGCGAAAGTAACGCTGCTGGAAGGCATTGAAAAATGCCGTGACTATGCAGAAGCAAAAGCAGCGAGTGGTTCGCATTTTATTTTGAATCAGTTTGCCAACCCCGATAATTATTTGGCCCACTATAAAACCACAGGCCCTGAAATTTTAAGGGATACAGATGGTGCCGTAACACACTTTGTGAGTAGCATGGGCACCACGGGTACCATCATGGGCACTTCCATGTTTTTGAAAGAAATGAACCCTGCGATACAAATTGTAGGATGCCAGCCCACCGAAGAATCTTCGATACCCGGCATACGCCGCTGGCCTGTGGAATACCTGCCTAAAATTTATGATCCATCACGGGTGGACCGCATTATTGATGTGAGCCAGCAAGATGCAACGCTGATGGCGAGAAGACTGGCCAAAGAAGAAGCCATCTTTTCGGGCATGAGTAGTGGCGGTGCTGCATTTGCAGCCATACAACTGGCCAGCGAACTGGAAAGCGGTGTCATCGTATTTATTGCCTGCGACCGCGGCGACCGCTATCTGAGTTCGGATTTATTTGGATAAAAAATTCCTGGCTTATTTGCCTGCTGGTTGTGCTTTCCCATGCTGAATAAGTTGGGCTTCGATGATGCTGAATGCCCTCATAAGATTGAGATAATAGCGGTTGAGCATTTTGGGTATTTGGCGGGAATTGCGTGCAAATAAAGCCCCTGCCCGTGAGCCTACTAAACCGCGGCTATACTTTTCGGCAGACATATTGGGCGACAAGTCGGCACTGCTGGTTACTTCGTGCTCGGGCCAATACCAAAAGGCTATCACCACTCCTGCTTCTGCAGCAATCATTGCAACAGGTGCTCCAATCAACCCGATGGTTGTAACTGCATAACCCGCGGCTTTGCCCCCGGCAGAAACCTTTCTCACTCTAGTAAAATCCAGCGAAATAAAGTCTTTGTCTTTTTTACCCTTGAGGTGCAACTTCAGCTGACCATTTTTAGCATTGAAATCATCGATGGCTTTGCGCACCACACTATCTACCTGAGGTTGCAACTCCGGATTAATTTTTCCTGTAAAATCCCACTCTACACCGAGCGAAGGGGTATTGGCAATTGTCTTCGTTTCATTTACCTGTAAGATTTTGCAGGCACTCAAGAATATAAGGCTGAGTGCCAATAAAGTGATTCTGATATTCACTGTGCTTGAATTTTTCTGCAAAATAAGGGAGCCTACCTTATACAAACTCGTTATGAAAAAGATATGTGCATCAAAATAGCCCCTACCGCTGCATAGCAGCACGTTTCATTTGCGCTGCCAAATCGTGGCCGAGGTATTTTTCAATGGCTGCATGTACGGCGTAAATCACCGGCGTCATTACAATGGCTACTACAAATTTGTAGATGTAGTTGCCCGTGCCTATGCTGAGTAACATGCTCAATGTCCAAGGTGTGCCGTTGGATGGATCTAACGTGGGGCCAACATAAAACGCAATGCCCAGCACCACAAAACTGTCAATGAGTTGGCTCACTAATGTACTGCCCGTTGCCCTGGCCCAAATGGCTTTTTCACCTGTGATGCTTTTGATTTTGTGAAAGACCAGCACATCCAAAATTTGTCCAATCAAAAAGGCGGTGAGTGAACCAATGATAATCCACAAACCTTGCCCGAATACTGCGCCATATGCTGCCTGCATATCATTTACACCTGCATTGGCTTTGCTGCCTACCCACCAATCGGCAGGGGTGAGCCTGATAGCAAAAAAGAACAAGAGAAAAGCAAACGAAATCAAACCTGCTGTGAGGTAACTCAAAAATTTCACTCCTTTTTGCCCGTAATATTCATTGATGATATCGGTCATGATGAATACCACCGGCCAAAGCAATACACCCGCTGTGAGGTTGAAAGAAAAGTCGGAACCGAACAAGCGTAAACTCATGGGCTCCATGCCAAGGGTTTTTTCCAATGAAAAGATTTTGACGCCGATAAATTCAGCTATCAATGCATTGGCAATAAAGAAACCACCAAGAATGATGAAGAGCCGGGTGGCTTTGTTGCGAATGATGTCTTGTATCATGAGCGGGTAAAAATGAGGAGGTACAATTGAGCTAGTGAAGACAGCCCTATAAATGCCAAAAACAACCAATTGTTCGGTGTGCGGCGGCTTTTCCTTTTCCACCAAAACTGCGCCCAGAAATAACCGTTGGCCAACACCGACAATACCCCCAACACAATTACCGTGCTCACCAGCTGCTGCGGAAAGCCCCCGCTATGTTGCCACAGGGCAAACGACACCGTGAGCCAAAAGCAAGTATTGAGGATGATGAGTACTTTTTGCAGCTGTCCGTTCATAGCAAAGTGGATTAGCCAAAGCAGGCAAAATACTATTAATTTGCCTCGCCCCGCCGCAGCGGGTGCTAAATACACAAACAAATGGTGAAGATTGATTTCAAAAAATGGTTGCCACACTTGCTGGCCATCGGTATTTTTCTGGTAGTAACCCTGCTGTATTGCAAGCCAGCCCTCGAAGGCAAAGCCGTGGCACAACATGACCTTACGCAGTGGAAAGGCATGGCGCAGGATGCCTTTAATTATAGAGACGCAAACGGCGTCTTCCCGCTGTGGACCAATAGTCTGTTTGGTGGCATGCCTACGTACAATATTGCTTTCCCCAGCAATGCCTACGTTCCGGCACACATCATCAAAGCCATGTCGCTGTACCTGCCCGAGCCATTCAGTTATTTCTTTTTGGCCTGTGTGTGTTTTTACTTCCTGAGCCAGGTGTTGCGCATCAATCCTTGGATAGGAATACTCGGCAGTATTGGCTTTGCATTTTGCAGCTACGATCCTATCATTATTGCTGTTGGTCATCATACCAAAATGATCACCATGGCGCTGATGCCGGCACTGTTGGGAGCACTCATTTTACTATACAATAAAAAGTATTGGGCAGGCGGTGCACTTACGGCAGCATTTACCGCAGCCCTCATTGTAAACAACCACCTGCAAATCATTTTTTACATGATGATTGTGGTGCTGTTTATGACCATCGCTTATGTCATTCGTTGGATAAAAGCAGGTGAATACAAGCACATGTTTATTGCTGGCAGCATTGCACTGGCAGCTGCAGGCATTGGTGCTCTCACCAGCGCTGTCAACTTATTTACCACTTACGATTATAGTAAAGAAAGTATGCGTGGTGGCAAGGCCAACCTGTTGCCCGTAGCTAAGGCCGATGGAAAAGCCGCCGCTTCTTCAGGTCTCGATGCTGAGTACGCTTTTCGCTGGAGTTATGGCAAGCCCGAAACGCTAAGTTTGTTGGTGCCCAACGTAAATGGTGGTGCCAGCGAATCGCTGGGCGAAGACTCTAAATTTTATGAAGCGTTGATGGGTGCGTTTCAGTCGGGCCAGCTCGACCAACAAACGGCACAACAATTGAGCCGCTTTGGTACCGCTTACTGGGGCGATCAACCTTTTACGTCAGGCCCCGTGTATCTCGGTGCCATTATATGTTTGTTGTTTGCCTTGGGCATGCTCATCAAAAACAATGAGCACCGCTGGTGGGCACTGGCCGCTGTGGTACTTTCAATACTCATGGCATGGGGCAGCAACTTCGAAGGCTTCAACACATTCCTGTTCAACTACTTGCCCATGTACAACAAGTTTCGGGCACCAGCCATGATACTGGTGGTACCGCAATTGTTGTTTGCCATGATAGGTATGATTGGTTTGCAAGCCATTTTGTTTGGCAATGAAGATGCTGCTGCCAAATGGAAAACCGTTCGCATGGCGGGCATATTTACCGGTGGCGTATTGGTGCTGGCGTTGTTGTACTATTTCACCGCCAGCTTCCGTTCTGGCACTGAGCAGGAAATGATGTCGACCATCACCAAGAGTGCTCCGCAAATTGCCGAACCCGCCAAAGCCATCATCAATGCTGCCGGCGAAGACCGCAAGGAACTCTTCATGAACGATTTCTTACGCAGCCTCGCTTTTGCAGGTGCCGGATTCCTGTTGTTGTTTGCTTTTGTAAAAAACAAACTCAACCTGCGCATTGCTATGGCAGGATTACTCTTGTTGAGTTCATTTGATTTGCTGGCCATTGGTCGCCGTTACTTAAACGATGCCAACTTTGAAGAAGCCGACAACACAGAAGCCATGCAATTTGTGGCATCCAGCAATCCGGCACTCAATCAGGTGCTCACACAAATTAAACAAGATCCTGATCCACATTTCAGGGTGTTTAATGTAACCGGCGATGTGTTTAATGATGCATTGACTTCAGCGTTTGTGCGTTCTATTGGTGGGTATCACCCGGCCAAGCTGAGCATTTACCAAGACCTGATTGAATACCAATTGAGCAGCGGCAGTCCCAACATGCAGGTGCTGAGTATGCTCGATACGAAATACTTTATTGTGCCCGGTCAGCAAGGCCCCGAAGTACAACAAAACCCGTATGCTTTTGGTGCTGCCTGGTTGGCCAAACATATCGATTTTGTAAAAGATGCTGCTGCAGAAATGAATGCCCTCAAAGGCAGCAACCTGAAAGACAGCGTGGCGGTGCAAGACACATTCAAAACGCAAATTGCCGCATTGCCACAATGGGATAGCACAGCCAGCATCAAGTTGCAGCAATACCGCAACAACGACATCAGCTATGCAGTGAACACTGCCGGCAAGCCACAGTTTGCCGTGCTCAGCGAAATTTATTACAGCCGTGGCTGGAATGCTTATGCCGATGGCAAACAAGTACCCATTGTAAAAACGAACTACGTTCTCCGCGGTGTAGCCCTGCCCGCCGGTACACAAAAACTGGAATTGAAGTTTGAGCCGGAGAGTTATAAAATGGGATCAAGCATCACCACCATTACTTCTGCTATTGTTTTAGTGCTGTTATTGCTCGGTTTGTACATGCAGTATTTTAGAAAAAGAAGCGAATCATAAATACATGAACGCAACAAAAAGGCTGGATGTTACCATTAGCATCCAGCCTTTTTTTATGTTGTTGATTGACTACAACACTTTATAAAAGAAAGGTTGCTTTTGAATGATGGTTATCACAAAAGGCAATAAGCGCCATACATTTTTTGTGTAGCCCCATGTTTGTTTGAGCTGATTAAATCCTCCCAAAAAAGAATGTAAAAAAGCAATGGGTACCCCCATAATACTTGCCAATAAATGAATGCTGAGATGCAATAGAAACCAGTGCAACCCAAACTGTTTTCTGATGCGTACCATCATGGACAACAGCAATTGAAAACCTTTTCTATCAGACAGGTTGCTGTAGGCATTTGTCTTTGACTGGAAAGCAGTATTAGCAGAAGCACCTTCCAAATGTGTCACCCGCAAATCGCCATACAAACATAGTTTTCCGTACTGCTGCAATCGGCCACACCACTCGCTTTCTTCATGGTACAAAAAAAAGTCTGGATCAAGTGGTCCTGCCTGGAGAATAGCAGACCTTTTTACCATTAAAAAGGCGCCGCTAATCCAGTCTACTTCAGTATCAGAAACGGCTTCTGCTATGCTGGGTTTCTTTACCCCAATTTGCATGGAGAGCCAACGCAGCACCCGGCCGAAATAAGGAATGGCCATTAAAAAATTAAGCCCTCCTGTCAGGTTAAAACTCCCGCTGACCTGTGGGCTCCCATCTGCATATTCAAGTTGCACACCAGCAGCAATCAATTCATCTTTTTGTTGCAATCTTTCGAAGCAAACACCAATGGCATTTTGCCGAATGATGGTATCGGTATTCAACAACAATACTGTTTCGCTCTTGGCCATAGCAATGCCTGCATTGTTGGCTCTGGCAAATCCTTCGTTGGCTGGTAATGCCTGGTATCTAATCTGCGGAAATGATTGAAGCAACCCATTGGCTGCACCATCTTGCGGGCTATTGTCAATCAATATGATTTCATACTCCACCCCTGCAGTTTCCTGCACAATGCTTTGCACACAATTGTACATGAATGCACCAGAGTGGTAGTTGACTAATATGATGGATAAAGCGGGCTGCAATTCGTAAAGATTAACCGAATAATTGAGTAAAAAACAGCTGAACAGTCTTCACCATTTGCAATGCAAAACGCATAAGGCCTTTTACCGGCACGTACAATAAAGTCATCAGCCATTGACGAAATGAAACCTTACGCAGCAGTTGCATGTAATGCGCATACTTCACAGCATGGCCTTTGTTGACCATGTAATGCACACTCAGTTTGCGCAATAGTAAAGCATAATCATCGGGCTGTATTTTCTTTGAGAGTGCATCCAGTTGTTTTTCAATCACCAGCTTTTGCAATACCGCTACATAAGGCATGAACCGCCCGGTAAGTGAGGCCGGGTGAAACCGGTAATAATACAAATCGGCCCGCTGCAAATAGCAATATTGAAACTGCACAAATCCACGCAGGAAGAAATCGTAATCTTCAATCATGAACATGGCAGGATCGTAGCCCTTCAGCACTTGTTGCATGTTGCGTTTGTACAAGAAGCAACCGCCGCATCCTTTCCATGTGGCCACCTGTTGGTTCACATCACCCATTTGCCATATGCCAGTTACTTTTCCATCATCATCTATCAGGGTTTCATCGGCATACACCAGGGTTGCAGCTGGCTGCTGTTGCAATGTTTCCAGCATTACTGCCAATGCATCTTTGTTGTAATAATTATCATCGGATGTCCAGGTGAAATATTCACCATTGGCCAAACCGAACCCCTTGTTCAGCGACATGGGCAACTTCAGGTTTTGCTCGTTGCTTTCCACCCTAATGCGCTGATCTTTTTCGGCAAAAGCATTGGCTATCTCCAAGGTATTGTCTGTAGAACAATCGTTGATGATAATGAGCTCCCAATGCGGATAGGACTGTGCCATGCAGCTTTCAATGGAAGTAGCCAAATACCTGGATCCATTGTAAGTAGGTAGTACTATAGAAATCAACGCCGGATTGCTCATGCCAATTGGGCTTTTACATACTGAACAATGGTTTGCGAAGTAGTGCCATCACCATAAGGATTTACAGCGTTGGCCATGGCAGCGTAAGCTTCATGGTCATGCAATAGTTTTCTGGCTTCGCTTAAAATTACATCCGGATTGGTACCCACCAATTTTGCGGTGCCGGCAGCAATGCCCTCAGTACGCTCCGTTACTTCCCGCATTACCAATACAGGTTTACCTAAGGTTGGGGCTTCTTCCTGCACACCTCCAGAGTCCGTTAATATCAAATAGCTGGCATGCATCAACCAAATCATGGCCGGATAATCAACCGGGTCTATCAAATGAATGCGAGGATGATTGCCCAAGAAACGGAAAACCGGCTCCCGAACATTGGGATTGAGATGTACAGGATATACCATTTGCACCTCCTCATTTTCTTCTACCAGTTGTAACAATGAACGACAGATATCTTCAAACGCCTGCCCAAAGCTTTCACGTCGGTGACCCGTCACCAAGATCATTTTTTTGCTGGCATCAATAAAGGAAAAACGTGCTGCCAATGCCTTGTCATCCTTCACTTTTTCCAAGCCCATGAGTAGAGCATCAATCACGGTGTTGCCTGTCAGCAATACCTGTCCGTGAATATCCTTGTGTTGCAAATTTTCCACCGCCAATGGCGTGGGTGCAAAATGCCAATCTGCAATTTGTCCAATGAGTTTTCTGTTGATCTCTTCCGGAAACGGCGAGTAATGATTACCACTCCGTAAGCCGGCTTCCAGATGTGCTACCGGAATTTTTTTATAGAAAGCTGCCAGCGCCCCGGTAAAGGCAGTGGTGGTATCTCCCTGTACAATCACCAAATCTGGCTGCATGTCATCCAACACTTTTTCCAAGCCCAGCAATGCATCGGCAGTAATATGAAACAGTGTTTGATTCGGCTTCATCATGTTCAGGTCGGCATGCACAGGCAGGCCAAAAAAATCAATCACCTGATCCAGCATCTGACGGTGTTGTGCTGTCAAACACACCAAGGGTTCGCACCAATCATTTTCTTGCTGAAAGGCTTTTACCAACGGGGCCATCTTAATGGCTTCGGGCCGGGTACCGAATATGAACAGGATTTTTTTCTTCATGCTATTACTTCATCTATTTGCTACTTCGATTGCCGGGAAGCAACTATTGTTTCTAATTGTGTGAGTAGTGTTTGTCCCGGATGCGGGTCATACAAATGCATAGCTTTTTCGTGTGCCATTTGCCCAATGCGGGCCCATTCATGTTGCCGTTGCCAGGCCCTTTGCAACGCATCGCTCAGGCATTGTACAGAAGCGGCCGCAGCAATAAATCCATCCACATTATTGGTGATCCACTCAGTGTGTCCGCCTACATCTGTAGCCAGTACCGGCCTGCCGCAAAGCATGGCTTCTACCACTGCCAATGGCATGCCTTCCATTACGGATGGCATCAGCAACAAATGGTTCTGCGACCAAAGTTGCCGTATATCCGCCACTCGTCCATGAAAAGTAATTTTTTCGGCAATGCCGTATAGGGCAGCCAATTGCTCCAAGTAAGGTTGGTCCATGCCTTGGCCATACACGTTGAGGTGCCAGGGCAATTGTTTCCAAGTTGGTTGTGCCAGCGTTTGCAGCATCGTATCCTGTCCTTTGTGCATCACCAGCAGGTTGCCCACCATAGCCACTTGCACTACTCCTTTTTGAAAAGGAGGAAACGGCAACGCCGTGATGTCCGGCATATTCACGGGATTGCGAATGATGCTGCTGTTGTGCAACGCCACCGCCAATGCCTTTTGCGTATTTTGTTTGCTGCGTTCACTTACAAAAAAACAATGGGCTGCTTGCTGAAAAAAATCAGCTAACTGATTTCGCCTATGCGGATGCAAGACTGCATTGTATTCGGGCAAAAAATGAGACAATATAATTTTTGTGGCAGTCGATGTTTTCCACCAATCAAAAATTTCCGGATGCTCAATGGCTGAAAAAGTAGTGCCATTGTAAATAACAAGATCAGGCTTTGCATCCATCAATGATTGAAATGGATTGCGCCATTGGCTTTGCAACAGCAAGCCTGCTTTTTTCAATTGCCTTTTCCACGAAGCTTCAGGCTTTGGCACGTAACCCTTTCTGTACACCAGCTTCAAACCCTTTGCCTGCAAGGCTTTTACCTTGGTGGCTTGCCGAGGAAAACGCAATGTACAGTACAACACTTCGTGCCCTTGTTGCAAAGCTATTTCGGCCATGCTGGCCCATAGCTCTTCGCTGCCGCCCCAAGGTTCGTGTATGACTGAAATGATGCCGATTTTCATACCTGTTTTTTTACTTTTTTCTGGCCAACACCAGGTTGTTCAGGTATAAATCATTAGAGAAAGGAAGAATAGCATTACACAACCATGCAGCTGCGTTCATCATGCTATTGAAAAATAATCTTGCACCACTTCTTATCACAGGAATATTGCGCACCTTGTACAATACATGTAAGTTCCAATAGGTAATGCGCATTTGCCAGAGTGCTTGCACAGAGGTACCCAGTTTTTCTTGCTGTACTACTTCAAACCCATGCTGCTGTAGCAAATGCCGGATGGCAAATGAAGTATAACGGGCAAAATCGTTGGGTTGTTCATGCTCACAAATGGCAAAAGGACAGGTGATGAGCATTTGCCCGCCAGGCTTCAGTACCCGGTTCAATTCATCGAGCATCTCCGGCAGGTTGAATACATGCTCGAACACTTCTGTTGAAAAAATGCTGTCGAAACTATGGTTATCAAATGGCAATGTTTTGCCATCATAGTACACATCAATTTGTTCGTTGCTGTGGTCGTGCCCTTCTCCTTGAAAATCTACGCCGATGTATTCATCTACCGAAAACAAAGACCGGTAAGGTTTGGCACCGCAGCCAAAATCGAGCAGCTTGCCTTTGAGTGCAGGTGCATGTTGCAGCACGGCATGCAGCAAAAGTTTTCTGGTAATCCATGTGGGGGAAGTGATGCCCGGATTGAAAGCCTTTGGAACCGATGATATAGCGGCGGTATAATTCATGAGGGCCAAAACTAACGATTCCATTAATTTGCCCGAAAATCAGGCAATTCAATGGTTATCAAACTCGCCAATAAGGTGTTGGGCAAACTCGGCTACGTAATTACCAAAAAACAAATGGAAGAACCCGTTGCCGGCGATATGATGGGCGATGAACCTTTTATGGAGTTGTACCAACAGGTAAAACCCTATACCATGACCAGCCCCGAAAGGCTGTATGCATTGCATAAAGCAGTGCTCTATACCATTGAGAAGAACTTGCCCGGCGATTTTGTAGAATGCGGCGTGTGGCGGGGCGGCAGCAGCATGATGATTGCCCTTACATTGAAACAACTGGGTGTACAAAACAGGCACCTGTACCTCTATGATACATTTGAAGGCATGAGCGAACCTACCGAGGCCGACAAAGATTTGGCCGGTGGCGATGCAGCACAACTATTAGCTACGCATGATAAAACGGCCGGTATTTGGGCCTTTGCCGATTTACAAGATGTACAGCAAAACATGCAACTCACCGGCTACCCTACTGCAAATATTCATTACGTGCAGGGCAAGGTAGAAGATACCATTCCAGCTACCATACCAGCCGCCATTGCGCTGCTTCGACTGGATACCGATTGGTATGAAAGCACCAAACATGAACTTGAGCATTTGTATCCCTTGCTGGCTCCGCAAGGAGCACTCATCATCGATGACTTCGGCCATTGGCAGGGAGCCAAAAAAGCAGTGCTGGAATATTTTGACAAACAGCCTGTACTGCTGAACAGGATTGATTATACCGGCAGAATTTTAATAAAAACGACTGCATAAAAAACGCTCAGTCTAGTGCTAGTCCTGTCTGGTTGATGCTTTTAACCCGATAGGCTTAGCAGAGCTAAACTTTTGATGGCTGTTAACTCCTCATCTCCATTTGCCAATTACGTATCAAATGTTTTTGCGCCTGGTAAAAACGTATGCAACAGGGAAAGAAGATAAACCTTACCAATTGCTGCAAGTAGCATTTTTTACCCCAAATTCACGACATCATTTGTAAATAAAAAAGGCTTATTTCTCAATCAAACTTATCTTGCTATCAGAAAAAACAATTCCCTTTCCTTTAGTCCTTCCTCGATTTTACAGCTATCAAACATTTCGCACAACTACCTAACAAAATCACACAGTTATTGCAGCATTCATGAGGCCGACTTCATTATTTTGGATACTCTTTCTATTGCAATGGGTTGTACTGCCGGTAACTACAGCAGGACAGACAGCCTCTTTTGTAGCACCTGACACCGTTTGCGTGAGTGCAGCTGTTCAAATACAAAACACCAGCCCATTTGGCCAACCCTATTTCTGGAATTTTTGTGCCGGAGATCTCAATCAAATTCCAACCGCCAATAATTATTCTGTTGCACCCGAATCTACCACACCGGTTTTTATGGATTATGCTTTCGACAAAGGCGAATGGGTTGGATTGGTTGTAAACCATATTAGCGGAACCGTAACCAGGTTCCGCTTTGGCAACAGCCTCAACAACAACCCTACGAAAACAGAGCTTGGCAATTTTGGCATTATGCCACTTTATCTGGAAGGCATTCAAATTATCAAAAATGGCAACCAATGGCTGGCGTTTATTGTAGGTGGCCAGGGTCTTCAATCATCTTTTATCAAACTTGATTTTGGCAGTAGTCTTTTGAATGCACCAACGGCGATAAACTATGGAGTTATAGGCGGCATTGACTTTCCTGTAGACATTTCAATTTTCTATAAAAACGGCAAGTGGCATGGTTTTACTGTTAGTGCCAACAACAACACCTTAACACGTTTTGATTTTGGCAGTGACCTGAATAGTACACCCGTTGCTACCAACTTAGGCAATGTTGGCAACCTACGATTTCCTACAGGCGTTTTTGGCATTGACGACAACAGCAATTATTATTTGTTTGTAGTCAGTCAGGATGACAACCGGATCATCCGATTGAATTTTGGCAACGATGTGACTACTGTACCGGTTGTAAAAGATCTTACCATCAGCAACAATTCCCTCAATGCCCCGAGAGACATTACACTGATACGAGACTGCGGTAATAGTTTCGGCTTTGTGGTCAATGCCAATTCTTCGGCACTCACGAAACTTGATTTTGGCAACTCACTCCTGAATGATGCTCCTGCCGCCACTGATTTAGGTAATATCGGAAACATGAACTTTCCGCATAGTATTTCTACCATTTTCAGAACAGGTAATCAACTTAATTTTTTTGTAACCAATGTGCGTAATAACACGTTCACTGTGTTCTCGTTTGCCAACTGCTCCAGTACAAACATTCCGACTTCCGATGCTTTCAATCCGCCGGTTTATTCGTACAACCAGCCCGGTATTTATAATGTGACCTTACACATGAATGAAGGGCAGGCGAATCAGTCTGTTTTCTGCAAAACCATTGTTGTAATGGAAGCGCCATCAATCGATCTTGGAGATACGCTTACCCAATGTTCAGGCGAGACACTGACTATAGGAAAACAATTGAATGATGCGACAAACTATAGTTGGAATACCGGAGAAACAACAGCTTTAATTCAACCCACCCAACCGGGTTGGTATTGGTTAGATGCGCAATTTCGAAGCGGCTGTTCTGCCAGAGATTCCGTATTTGTTCGCCTGCCACCAAGTGCAATATTTGATTTAGGCATTGATACAAACATCTGCCAAAGCGGTCCTATTACCCTAGATGGCCCACCGGGTATGCTTCGCTATGTGTGGAATGATGGCAGTACTGCCCGATCTATCAACACTTCGGTTGGAGGCACTTTTTATTTAACCGTGACAGATAGCTGCGGCAAGCAATACTCTGATACGATTCGCATCAACAGAGCCCAAAACACCTCGCCTCTTTCTTTAGGAAATGACACTACTGTTTGCGTCAATAAATGGCCAATGTCGGTTCCCAATCAGTACGCAAGATATTTATGGAGCAATGGCGATACGACAAACTTTACCAGCAGTACAGCCAGCGGCACCTATTGGTTAACTGCCTGGGATATATGTGATCAAGCGATGAGTGATACGATTAACATTACACAACACGCTCCTGCTTACACCAATCTGGGCAACGATACATTGTATTGTGGAAATTTTTCACAGACACTCCATGCGAATATGCAAATGCCATCATTTACTTGGAGTACCAATGAAAACAGCTCCAGCATTACAATTACACAGCCGGGTATTTATTGGGCAGAGGTAAAGGATTTGTGCAACAATACTTACAGAGACAGTATTATCATTCGGCAAATGCCCAAGGCCAGTCCGTTTTCACTGGGCAATGATATCCGAAGTTGCGGTGACAGCAGTTTTACACTGACGGGGCCCTCTAATGCCGCCACTTATGCCTGGAGCAACAACTCGCAAAACATCAGCACCCGAATTACTTCACCAGGCGACTACTGGCTTACCATTTCAGATGCCTGCGGTAACAGTTTTGCAGACAGTATAAACTATAGTCAATTACAGGTACCCAACGTTTTCCTCGGTGATGATACCGTGCTGTGTATCAAAAATTCCTTTCCACTTTCTGCCGGAAACGATGGCACCAGCTATTTGTGGAGCACTGGTAGTACAACACAGAAAATTGACATCAGTCAATCTGGTACTTATTGGGTAAAAGTGGTGAATGATGTTGGCTGCGTAGCGGCGGATACCGTAAACTTAAAAATTTCAATGAGCCAGAATATGGGCTTATTTCAAATGCCAACAGCTTTTACTCCCAACAACGATGGGCTAAACGATTGTTTTGGTATAGGTAAATGGGGCGATGTAAAAGTGTACAAGTTTGAAATTTATAACCGTTGGGGAGAATTGATTTTTACCACCACAAAAGCGAGTGACTGCTGGAATGGCAAACGCAATGGTACTGCTCAGCCTTCCGGTCAGTATGCCTACATTGTAGTTGCAGAAACCGCCTGTGGAATTGTAGAGCACAAAGGTTTATTCTCCCTGATTCGCTAGCATTCTCTCGGCATATGTGCTGCTTTCTATTTCTTTGCAAGGCAACACTATGAGCCAAACCACCATTCAACGCCAATCAATTCTGTCTACGCTGGTTATTTTTGCCGGCTTTGGCGTGGGGGCTCTTAACCTCATTGTACTGCAGCCCAAAATTTTGAGTACAGAGCAGTGGGGGCTTACAAGAGTGATTACAGAAGCGGCGGTATTACTGGCCAATGTTGCCACGCTGGGCACTACTCCTGTTATTGCTAAATTCTTCCCCTTTTACAAACGCCACCTACGGCCAAACGAAATAGACTTGCCCGCCATTACCATGGGCTTTTTTGCCATTGGCATGGGCATGGTGTTATTGTTGTTACAAATACTCAAACCACAAATAGTCATGGTATTTGGCAAAAACAATCCGCTGTTTTCGCCCTACTATTTTACGTTGAGTTTGTTCATTCTTTTTCAGGGCACTTTTTTATACATGGAGTTGTATGCCTGGTTTGCCGGCAAAACCATTTTGGCCAATACGCTCAAAGAACTGGTGTTTCGATTGCTCACCACTGCATGCTTGTTACTTTTTGGCTGGCAGATGGTCAGCTTCGATGGCTTTATGCAACTCTTCGCTTGCATTTACCTGCCAGCTACAGCCATTCTCATTTACATGATTCGGAAGCACCATGGGCTCCCCCTCCACTTCCGCATCAGCAAGGTTACCCGCAGGCTCAAGTACAAAATGCTGAGCCTCGGCAGTTTTGTTTTCATGACCACCATCAGCCAGATTGCGTTTGTGGTGTGCGACACTTTGTTTTTGGCCAGCATGTACAATTTCAGCCAGGCGGGTGTGTATGCCGTGGCCCAGTATTTTGGGCAGGTGGTAGAAGTGCCGATGCGCAGCATGCAAACGAGCAGTGTGCCCCTTATTAGCGAATACTGGCGGGCCAAAAACATGACCGGCCTGCTAAGTGTGTACCGCAAAAGCTGCATCAACCTGCTGGTGGCAGGCATGGGTTTGGGCGGCCTTATTTTGGTAAACCTGCACAACATCGAACGCTATTTTCCCAGTGCCTACGCCGCCATGGTGATGCCACTGGCAGTACTCATTGTAAGCCGCTGGATCAACCTGGGCACGGGTCTCAACTCCATGCTCATTCAGCTCTCTACTTTTTGGCGTTTCGATTTTGCCAGCACACTGGTTTATTCTGTTATTGGCATTCCGCTCAACTACCTGCTCATCCGCAACTATGGCATGATGGGCGCTGCACTGGCCAATGTGATTGCCATGAGCATTTACAATGGCATCCGCTTTGTTTTTCTCTGGAAAAAATTCGGGCTGCAACCCTTTACCTGGCGCAATGCCGCCGTGTTGCTGGGTGGCAGTGCTCTCATTGCGGCAGTGTACTTCATTCCGGCATACAGCAATTTGTTTATAGATGGCATTTTGCGCAGCCTGCTGTTTGGTGCCCTCTTCGTGTTCATGGTGCTGCGGTTTCACCTGAGTGAAGAATTGCAAGCCCTGTGGGAAAAATGGCGTACAAAACTGTGGCCTCGGTAAATTGCAGGCCTATGCAAACTGCGCCCCGCATTTCTGTAGCAATCTGTACGTACAACCGGCAAAAATTTATTGGTGCATGTTTGGCCTGTTTGGCCGAGCAAACCATGCCCGCCCATGAGTGGGAAGTGATAGTAGTAGACAATGCCAGCACCGACGATACCGCATCAATCGTAAAGGCATTTATAGCGGCACATCCGCAGCTGCCTTTTAGGTATGTGCATGAGCCGCAAAAAGGTTTGAGCTATGCCCGCAACCGCAGCATTGCCGAAGCCCGTGCCGGCATTGTTACGTTTATTGATGATGATGCAGAAGCCGTGCCTCATTTTGTAGCCAGCATTGCTACTTTTATGGAAGCTCACCCCGAGGCCGCCGGTGCCGGAGGCCGGGTGCTACCCAAGTATTCCGAAAGCCCCGAGCCGGCCTGGATGAACAAATACCTCAACGGTTTTATTGGCCGGGTAGATCATGGCGAACCCATCCGCATTTTTGAAGGCAAGATGAAGTATCCCATAGGTTGCAACATGACCTACCGCAAAGAGCTAATGTTGCAAGCCGGAGGCTTCAACAATCAGTTGACTTTCCGGGGCGATGACAAGCATATCTATCATGCAGTTACGCAGCTCAACAAAGCCGTGTATTTTTTGCCCGAAGCATTGGTGTATCACAACATAGATGCTCACCGCCTCACGTTTGGTTATTTCAAAAAACTGTTTTTGAAAACGGGTAGTGAAGAACGCATACGGGTGGCCATGGAAAATGGAAAAACAGCCGTTGCAAAAAAAGCCGTGGAATATCTCATCAAATGGGGCGCTTCTTTGTTGTTATGGGTATTGTTTGCCCTGAGAGGACAAGAAATTAAAGGCCGGTATACCATGTACTCCCAATGGTTTACCTTAACAGGCTTCTTGAAAAAAGACGTGTTTGTGCGATAAGAAGGTTAATTTTTTGCCGCCTTATAACCGATGATACCAAACGGGGCTCAAATTTGTTATAGATACAACGGCATTGAAAAACGATTAATTGATGATTATGCAATACTTCCGCCATATTTTGACCCTCTGCAGCCTGGCTTTTATAAGTAATAATTTGCTGTCGCAAAAACTTACCTACAGTGAGCCCGACCGCGACGAGGCCCGCCAAATCAATTTTGAAATCATTGGTCAGTACAATAATCAATACCTGATTTATAAAAACTACCGCAGCATCAATTACATTTCGGTGTACAATCAGGAGATGAAGCTGGTGGCCAAAAACGACCTGACTTTTATGCCCGAAAAAACCATAGAAGCCAGTTTTGTAGCCTACCCCGATTATGCTTTTATGTTTTATCAGTTTCAGAAAAAAGGGGTGGTATCGCTGATGGCTGTAAAGCTGGATGCCAATGGAAAAAACCTGACAGAACCTATCACCATTGACACCACCATCATCGGCAATTTTTCCGACGAAAAAATTTACTCCGTTATTGCCAGCGAAGACAAAAGCCAGATCATGGCTTTCCGCATCAATACTAAAAATGAACGTCGCTATCAGTTCAAAACCTTACTGTTTGATAAAGAGCTAAACCTCAAGCACAGCACACAGCAACTGGGACTGAACATGAATGACCGCAACGATTTCCTCACCGACTTTGATATCGACAATAACGGCAACATGGTGTTTGGACGCGGCATCAGGGTGGGCAGCAACGATAACATCACCAAGTTTTTTCTGCTGTTGAAAGCTGCCAATACAGATTCATTTCATACCCGTGAATTGGTACTGAATAATTACAGCCTTGATGAGGTAAAACTGAAAATTGACAACTACAACAACCGGTATCTTTTTACCGGCTTTTACTACCCCGGCCGCAAAACGGTAATTGAAGGTGTAGCCAATGCCATTTTTGACAAAGCTGCCGACAACTGGGTGGTGCAAAACACCGTGCCTTTCGATGCACAATTAAGAGAAGATAACCGCGGCCCCAACACCGCTAAAAATGCTTTCAACGATTTTTACATTCACGACATTACCATCCGTAGCGATGGTGCTTTTCTGATGAATGCTGAAAGCAACTATACCACCAGCCGTGGCAGTATGACCTATAACCGTTGGAATATGTTTAACCCATTTGCGCCCCCTTTGGGTTATTATTCTTGGGGAGGCATGGGTTGGGGTTCACCATGGGGTTTGCGTTCGCCTTGGAGCTATGGCGGCAACGACATTACCCGCTACCACGCCGAAAATATCATCATTCTGGCCTTCGATAAAAATGGTAAAATGCTGCTCACCAATCAGGTGATAAAATCTCAATTAGATGATAACAACAGTGGCATGATTAGCTATCAGGCTGTCAATACCGGCGCTGGCTTGCATTATCTGTACAACGATCAGGAAGCCCGCAACACTGTTTTGGCCTATCAAACACTGACGCCGGAAGGCCGGGTGATTCGCAACCCCACTATAAAAAGCCAAACGAGAGACTATAAGTTTATGCCACGTTTTTCAAAGCAGGTAGATCGCAAAGTCGTTATCATTCCCACATTGTACCGCAATTCGCTGTGCTTTGCCCGTCTCGAATTTTTGAAATAAACGATTGTCATCTTCCTTCAAAGAAAGCCTGCTACCCTTTGTATCAATACCTACATTTGTGCCTTTCACAAAAAGCTGCAACCGTTGATTGGGTATTTTAAAGAAAGGAGTTCGCTGCAAGTGCCTGCACTGTTATTGCTGGCCATCTTACTAAAGGTGGGCTATGTATCGGCACCTGTATCACAACCCATGTACATGCCAGATGGTGGCATGCTGTCGCAATGGCTCAATTCGAATAGCGGCTCTTTCACTCCCGGTTTTTTATTTGGCTTTGGATTGGTAGCATTAATGGCTTCCGTGCTGTATGGTGGTTTTGTAACCAGCAATCGCCGCATGTTTGCACAGCGCCACGTGCTGGTACCCATGAGTATGCTGTTGTTCAGCTCATTGTTTCCTTTTAGCAATGTAATGTTACCTGCACTGCTGGTGCTGCCATTGCTCATTGGCACATTTGCTTCACTCACCCGCTTGTACCAATCAGAGCACCCACGTACAAGCATTATCAACGCAGGTATTTTATCGGGCCTGGGCTACTTGTTGTATCATCCTTTTATTTGGGTTTTGCCCGGTTGTTTTATCGGTTTGGCATTTATGCGGCCGTTCAGGCTGGCAGAGTGGGTACTGCTGCTCGCAGGCATGCTTACGCCGGTTTATTTTGTACTGGCCACAGAGTTTTTGACCAATCATTGGCACCCTGCTTCGCATTTGCCAACATTGGGCCACATACAATGGCCAACTGCCATGTCGTGGTACGGGTGGCTGTGCATCAGCATGGCATTGGTGTGGTTGCTGGCAGGCTTTAACAGTTGGCAGCAGCAAACCCGCCGCATGGTTATTCAAGGCAGAAAAAACTGGTACAGCCTGCTGATGATGGGGCTGTTCATGCTACCCGGACTGCTACTGCCGCAAGGCAATACAGCCGGCATGTTGGCCCTGCTCAGCTTTCCGGCAGGCAGCCTCATGGCCAATGCTTTCGTATCAGAAGGCAAAGGCTTTGGGCAATTGTTGTTCTTCTGGCTGCTGGTAATAGTGGTGGCCGTAGCAGGCTGGGGCTGGAAAACAGGCCTGTTGTAAAAGCCTCCGGAAGGCTACTCATTCTTATTGTTAGCGTTGCGGTTAATCCACAAATCATCGGGCTTGCGGGCCTTGTCTTTGGCGGTGTTTTGTGCCCCTGCCCTAAACAATGCCGTTTTACCGAATTGTTTTTTTATATCGTCAATGGCATTGAATAAAGGCTTGTCCTGCTCCGGATTGTCAAACAAATTCATTTGAAACACATCGGTATCCAGCTGGCTGAGCTTTACACCAATAAGCCGCACTTTGCGGCTTCGGTCATAGGCTTCATGAAACAAAGCCTTGGCTTTGCGGATGAACACCAAATCGGAAGCCGAATGATCAATCACCTGTTGGCGGGTATGGGTCTCGAAATTTTCGTAACGGATTTTGATGGCCACACAACCAGCCAGTTTACCATCCTGCCGTAGTTCGTAGCCTATCTTTTCAGCCAAGCGGCTGATTTCTTTTTCCAGAAATGCAATGTCATTGGTGTCTTCGCTAAACGTTTCTTCGCTGCTGATGCTTTTCTGTTCGTGGTAAGGCGTCACAGCACCATTATCCTGCCCCAGCGATTTGCGGTACAAATCGAGGCCCCATTTGCCCAGCCAATGCTCCAGTTTTTCCGGCCCGTTTTTTACTACATCGCCAATCAAGCGTAAGCCTTTGGCTTGCAGCAGTTCTACGGTTTTGCTACCGCAGCCAGGTATTTTGCCAATGGGCATGGGTGCCAGATAAGCCTGCTCGGTGCCGGCAGGTATTTCTATTTCGCCATTGGGTTTGGCTTCATTGGTGGCTATTTTGCTAATGAGTTTGTTGCTGGCAAGGGCAAATGAAATGGGCAATCCTGTTTCCTGCACTATCGTTTTTTTCAACGACAACAGATACGGGAAAACCGGATAAAACTTGTCCATACCCGTGAGGTCGAGGTAAAATTCATCCACGCTGGCTTTTTCTACCAGCGGCACTTTCGCCAATATAATATCCGTTACCATGCGGCTATAATGGTGATAATGGCCGGAGCCGCTCCATACAAAAATGGCTTGCGGTCAAAGCTTGGCAGCCTGAGCCGTGGGCATGGCACTGTGTACACCAAACTTGCGGGCCTCGTAGCTGGCAGAGCACACCACACCACGGTTGCTGGTGCCGCCCACAATTACGGGTTTGCCAATAAGGTCGGGGTTCAGTAGCCGCTCTACCGAAACAAAAAACGAATCGAGATCAATATGGGCAATGCGGCGGTTGATAGAAAAAGCTTTTATTGTTTGGGAGTGGTAGTTCGCAACGAGAGTTTGCAATTTGCAGTGGGCAGTTTGCAGGAACGCTAATCATCTGTCCAAAAGATAACTGCTGAAAATCCAAATACGTTGATGATTGGAAACTGCGAATTGCAAACTGCAAACTTATTTAGGCATTCAAATAAATCTCCAACAACCCTTCTGGCAACAGTACATGCACGTGCTTTTTTTGCTGATCTATTTTCAGCAGGCTGTCTTCGTGCAGGGGTATCAATACTTCTTTTTCGTTGATGAAAATGGTACAGAGCAATTGGTGCGGTTGTTCAATCACTTCCGCTATTTCGCCCAGCGTTTTCCCATGGTCAATCACCATAAAACCGAGCAGCGAGATGGATGCATGCTTGGCCACATGTTTGTCAAAATCGTCTTTCTTCAGCCACACTTGCTTTTGCAATAAAGCCGTGGCTTTTTCCCGACTATCGATACCTTCTAATTGCACCACTACTTCATCGGGGGCTTTGCCCTTGGCTGCCTGCAAAAAATAAGGCAGTTTGGAACCGCTTTTCTCTTCAATCATCAAGGCGGCCACCCCTTGCAAATCTGTTTTTTTGCCCAGAGCGTGTTGCAAAATCATTTCGCCTTTCAAGCCTACTACGGCTACCAACTTACCCACCGAAACTGTTTCTATCATGGTACAAAAGTATTGGCGATGCACATAAAAAAATCCCGCTCCGATAGAATCGAAGCGGGACGATAATTTGTCTGAACGAGTAATTATTCAGCAGCAGCATCTGCGGCAGGAGCCTCAGGAGCAGCTTCTTGAGCAGGAGCTTCTGCTACAGGAGCGGCGGCTTCTACCTTTTTAATTACTGGAGCCTGACGGCTGTCTTTCACCTGACGGCGATTGGCGGCTGAGCGGCGGGCGTTGTTGGCTTCATGTTCTTCGTGCCAAGCCTGGAATTTAACCATAGCAGTAGCTTCGTCGAACAGACCCAGCTTTACACCACGCAGCAGGTGTTTCAGGTACAATACGCCTTTGAAGCTCAGGATACGACGAACAGTGTCGGTAGGCTGAGCACCTTTGTGCAACCACTCCAATGACTTCTGACGGTCAATTTGAATAGTAGCAGGTACAGTCAGGGGATTGTAAGTACCTAATTTCTGAATGAACTTTCCATCGCGGGGTGAACGGGCATCTGCCACTACGATGAAATAAAACGGACGCTTCTTCGATCCGTGACGCTGCAAGCGGATTTTAACTGGCATCTTAAATAGACATTTAAATGCGTGAAACAATAAATTTTAAAACTCTCCCAATGATTTGGGATGGCAAAAGTAGCGCCCGACGATTATATGAGCAATTCTCTTTTAAAAATGCTTGTCGAAATGGCTATTTTTTGACATTTATCAAAGCGAAAAATTACCCCAAACCCGGCTGGCATGGTTATTCTACGTTGATAAAGGCCACTTTGCCATTACCCATATTAAAAAAGTACCCGCCAACGGCTACGTTGCCTGCATTTACAGTAACCGTAGTTCCGAAATTATTATTGGGGGTAGTAGTACCATCGGTAATAGACCGCTGACGAAGGCAGGCTGTTACTGTACCAAAAGCGCCTTGTGTGGTACCAAGTTTGTACACCAATGCCTGCCCTTGTGCCGCATAGCCATTTACATTTTTACCCGGCATACCTACCACCAGATAGTCTCCATTTAGTGAAACACTGGCGCCAATCATATCCCCATTTTGGGCATCGGATACGGCCACGTCGGCGTGGTAGTTCCAAGTGCCATACTCCAATTTGTACACGTATGCACGTCCTGCACCGGCGATGGAGCCTACGCCAGTTTCATAAGGAGAACCCACTGCCAGATAATTGCCTTTGAGGGAAACACTGGTACCATACTGGCCACCCGTAGCAACCGAGTTGGTATAAAAAGTTAATGCCCACTCAGGATTGCTCTGCCGGTACTTGATGGCCACCACGCCTTTGTTGCTGTTGTTGCCCGGTGCCCCAATGGCTGCAATACCCGTAGTAGCATCAATGGAAACACTGCTGCCGTATTTAGAATTCCCGGTTCCCTGATCCCAGATATCGCGGTAGTCCTGCACCCAATCGGGCAAAAACGAAGCGTAACGCCAAATGTAAATGGCGCCTTCATTGTTGCGGGTGGGCGGCTGGTTTACATACTCTTTGCCAGGTGCGCCAATAATGGCCAATGTGCCATCAAGCGCCACACTGGTACCGAAGTAATCTTCAGCCGCGGCATCACTGGCGGTCATTATTTTTTCCTGTACCCAAGTACTGCCATTGTAGCGAAAAGCATAGGCTTTTCCGGCATCAGCTTTGGAGGGTAAATCAGCGAGGCTGGCTCCTAATACCATTGCAGTGCCGTTTACACTTACACTAAAACCAAAGCGGTCGCCACTGGCACGGTCGCTGGCTTTCAGCAATTGGCGAAAGGTCCAGCTGCCATTTACTTTTTCGTACATAAATACAGCACCGTATTCGCCGTTTTCAAATTGGTCGTGGTGGCCAAAAGCACCTACTGCAGCCCAGTTGCCAGAGATGGATACACTACAGCCATAGCCCTGCCCGAAGAATGAAGTAGGTGGCTGACTATAAGCTGGTGGCAGAGAAGAAGGGTCTCCAAAAAGCAAGGCACTCCAACTGCTGCCATTGTACATCATTACAGTTTGTTTGTCGGTATCGTACACCAGCAAGCCTACGGCTTTTTTGGGCATGGCATTGCGCTGCGCAGAAGTCAGCCGGGGAATGAGCAGGCCCTGTGTGCTACTCTGCACATCGAGGCGGGCCGAAGAGTCTGGCGCATTATTGCCAATGGCAATATTGTTTTGGGCAAATAGCGTTGGTGCCAGCAACAGCATGCAGGCGGTGAGCAGTTGTTTCATGTGAAGATGCGATAAGATTTTTCAGACTAAAAAATGCGGCGCAATGGTAAGCAAAAAAAGAAGTGGCGCCGAATGATCCCGGCGCCACTTGCTTATTATTTTTCAACGACTTATCGACGTCCCATCATGCCACCCATCGGCATTTTGTTCATCATCTTCATCATCTGCTTCATTTGCTCAAACTGCTTCATGAAGGCATTTACCTCTTCCAGTTTTTTGCCGCTGCCTTTGGCAATGCGGTTTTTGCGGGAAGGGTTGATAAGATCAGGATTGGCTCTTTCTTCGGGCGTCATGCTGTGTATCATGGCTTCAATGCCTTTGAATGCATCATCGGGAATATCCAGGTCTTTTACCTGCTTGCCCAAACCGGGTATCATGCCCAGCAAATCTTTCATGTTTCCCATTTTTTTGATTTGCTGAATCTGCTGCAAAAAGTCTTCGAAGTCGAACTGGTTTTTACGGATTTTCTTTTCCAGCTTTTTGGCTTGCTCTTCGTCAAACTGAGCCTGCGCTTTTTCTACGAGAGTGGTAATATCACCCATGCCCAAAATACGCTGCGCCATACGGTCGGGATAGAACACATCGAGTGCATCCATTTTTTCGCCGTTGCTTACAAACTTTATGGGCTTATCTACCGTGTACTGTATGGAAATGGCAGCACCACCCCGGGTATCGCCATCGAGTTTGGTGAGCACCACGCCGCTGAAGTCGAGGCGGTCGTTGAAGGCCTTAGCCGTGTTCACCGCATCCTGACCGGTCATACTATCCACCACAAACAAAATCTCTGTGGGATTCACGGCGGCTTTAATGTTGGCTACTTCGGTCATCATCACTTCGTCTACCGCCAGGCGGCCGGCAGTATCGATGATGACTACGTTTTTATTTTTGGCTTTGGCTTCGGCAATGGCAGCTTTGGCTATGCTCACCGCATCTTTATTCTCCCTGTCGCTGTACACATCCACCTGTACTTGCTCGCCCAGCACATGCAGCTGATCGATGGCCGCAGGGCGATAAATATCGGCTGCTACCAGCAACGGACTTTTCTTTTGGCTCTTGAGATAATTGGCCAGTTTGCCACTGAAAGTGGTTTTACCGCTACCCTGCAAGCCGGCAATTAAAATAACTGCAGGATTGCCGGTGATGTTGAATTCGCTGGCTTTGCCGCCCATCAGTTCGGTGAGTTCGTCTTGTACAATCTTCACCATTTGCTGGCCGGGGCTCACACTCAGCAGTACTTTTTCGCCCATGGCCTTGTCTTTCACCTTATCGGTAAAATCCTTGGCTATCTTATAGTTTACGTCGGCATCTACCAGTGCCCGGCGAATGTCTTTTACCGTATTGGCTATGTTCAGTTCGTTGATGCGCCCCTGGCCTTTAATATTTTTAAACGCCGACTCTAACCGCTCCGATAATGATTCGAACATGAAACTTGATTTTTAATACACAAAGAAAAAAGGATGCAATCAAGCAAGATTACATCCTAAAAATGAGGTGCGAAATTAAGGGAAGGAACCGAACCGAATCAGGTTCCCAAATAAACTTTCAGCAGCTTGGATCGGTTGGTGCTTTGGAGTTTTGCCAGGGCCTTGTCTTTTATTTGCCGCACCCGCTCCCGGGTGAGGTGAAAGCGATGGCCAATGTCTTCGAGGCTCAGTGGATTATCGATACCGATGCCAAAGAAATAGCAGAGCACTTCTTTTTGCCTTTCGGTGAGGGTATTGAGGCTGCGGGTGATTTCTGTTTTCAACGATTCGTGGTGGTCGAGGTTGGCATTGGCCTGATCGGCATTGGGGTTGGCCATCAGGTCTATCAATGAGCCATCTTCACTATCAGAAACGGGTGCATCCATGCTGATATGCCTGCCGCCAATACTCAGTGTGGCAGCCACTTCATCGGTTCCCATTTCCAGCACATCGGCCAGTTCTTCCGGCGTGGGCTCCCGTTCGTACTCCTGCTCCAGCTGGTTGAAAGACCGGGTTATTTTGTTGGTGAGCCCCACTTTGTTGAGCGGCAGCCGTACAATGCGGCTTTGCTCGGCCAGGGCCTGCAAAATGCTTTGGCGAATCCACCAAACGGCGTAAGAAATGAATTTGAACCCCCTTGTTTCATCAAACCGCTGGGCGGCACGAATGAGGCCGAGGTTGCCTTCGTTGATGAGGTCGCTCAGGGTAAGCCCCTGATTTTGATACTGCTTAGCCACACTTACCACAAAACGCAGGTTGGCCCCTACCAGCCGGTCGAGTGCCCGCTGATCGCCTTGTTTAATGCGGATGGCTAATTGAACTTCTTCTTCGGGTGAGATGAGTTCCACCCGACCAATTTCTTGCAGATACTTTTCCAGGCTTTGCGATTCCCGGTTGGTAATAGATTTAGTAATCTTGAGTTGGCGCATACTCATAGAGCAGAATTTTTGGTGGTTGAAAATGTGTGTTTGTTATGGGTAGTAGTTAGTGGTCGTATGCCAAAATCTCGCACTCCGGGGCCTTACTCTCAGTAGGAAAGTTAAGGGATAGTGAAACCCCAATCCAAAAAAAACTAGTGATAAAACAGAAAAATAATCCCGCAAACCCTTGTTTGTGGAGGGTTTCAGGTAATTCATCTCAACAGACGGACCTGTAAAATTTATTTTGAGGCGTCGATTAATTTTCTATTATTGCACCGATCGCAACATTGAACCACAATAACTTCTGCGAGTAGATGACTAAGAAGCAAAAATTCACACTGGAATATCCTGTTAGGTGCTCACCCACCATTTTGTACGAATTTCTGGCAACCTCCAACGGTTTGCAGGAATGGTTTGCAGATAAAGTAGATGATAAAGACAACGTTTGGCTCTTTACCTGGAATGGTAGTACCGAAAAAGCCGAAGTAGTAGAGCAGGAACAAGACAAATTTGTAAAATTTCGTTGGCTGCATGCCCCTTCCGAAGAGTTTTTTGAATTTCGGATTGAAAAAACGGAAGTAAGCAACCAAACAATTTTGGTGATTACCGATTTTGCCGAAAAAAACGAAATCAAAGACCAGAGCCAGCTGTGGGGATATCAGGTGAAAGACCTGTTTCACCGCCTTGGCAACTAGCACTTTTGCAAAGCGGCTACCAATTGCTGGTATGCCTCCGCATAAAATTGAAATGCCTGTACCCATTGGGATACAGGTATTTTTTTTGCAGCTATGTAAAAAACGTTGGCTGCTGTGTCAGTGCAATCCGTATGCTCATTCCACTCAGCATTAGGCAACTCATAATTCCACGGATTGCTGGTGCTGCCGCAAAGCCAACCCTGCTGTTGTAGTTGTGGCAGTATCGGCCTAAATCTTGATGCATACTCACCGGATAGCTGCAAACGGATGCTGAAATGATGCCCCCACCAGAAAAAGCTACGGATGGCAAAATTTCCATGTTTGTCAAAACAACGGGGATAATCGAGCATTACCCACGGCATTTGTTCATACTGCTCCCCTTTCGAAATTTTGGGCTGCCCCAAAAAAGCCTGCGGGTGTTGCACAGTCAACGATGCCGCCTGCTGGCGATACACATCGGCCAGACATCCGAAAATTTCATACACATCAGCAATAATGCGGTGCTTCGTTAAAATGAAAGCATCCTGCGAAGCCAACTGCCATTCTGCAGCTGAAAGTGCTAATTTTGGCGACCTTACGGGCAAATCCATTACACGGAGTGATTAAACAATTAGACAAACTGATACTACGGGCTTTCATCGGTCCATTTCTTGCCACTTTTCTAATCGCCATTTTTGTACTCATCCTGCAATTCTTCTGGCTATGGATTGATGATTTTGTGGGCAAAGGTATAGATATGGCCACGCTGGGCGAAGTAGTGTTGTATGTAGCCGCCAGCTGGGTGCCTGTGGCATTACCACTGGCTATGCTGCTCTCCACCATTATGACCTTTGGCAACCTCGGCGAAAGCTATGAACTCGTTGCCATTAAATCTGCCGGCATATCGTTGCTGAGATTTATGCGGCCCATTTTTTTAGCCAGTTTACTTATTGTAGGTGTGGCTTTTTTATTCAACAACAACATCATTCCTATTGTCAATCTCAAACTGAATAAACTGAAGTACGAGATTGTGTATTCCAAACCAGCATTCGATATTAAGCCTGGTGTTTTTTACGACAACATAGAAGGCTATGTAATTAAACTGGGTAGCAAAGAAAACGACGGGCAGTTGATTAAAGATGTGATCATTTACGAAAAAGGCAACTACCTGCAAGATAATCTGCTGCTGGCCGACAGTGGCTCCATGACGGTGAGCAATGACAAGCGTTTCCTCAAGTTTCACCTGAAGCACGGCACCCGCTACGAAGAACGAGGCATGCGAAGCACTACCAACACTGAACTCATAAGGGTTGGCTTTGATGAATATGAAAAAATATTTGACCTCACCAGTTTTTTCAGGGTACAATCAAACGACAGTTTGTTTAAAGACAACTACCGGATGCTGAGTGTAAGGCAGCTCAAGCATTTTATGGATTCGGTGGTGGTAAAAAAAGATTCACTCAGCAAACGCATTCGCAATGAAGTGAGTGCCAATTTTAGTTTTGCTACGCAATACGACAGTGGTAAACTCAAGCTGCCCATTGTACAAAAAGCCCCAAAAAATTTGCAAGCTATTTTCCCCGATAGTACCAAAACAATACTGGCCGATATGGCATTGTCGAAAATTAATGCAGCTAAAACTTCGATGGATTTATTTTATGCAGACTACAATAGCCGCAGCCGCGAAATAAGGGAGTATATGATTGGCCTGCACCAAAAGTTTGCGTTATCTTTTGCATGCTTTGTAATGTTTTTGATTGGTGCACCGCTGGGCTCCATCATTCGCAAAGGCGGCATTGGCACCCCGCTCGTTTTTGCCGTTATCTTTTTTGCCATTTTCCATTTGCTCAATACTACTGGCGAAAAGCTGGCCAAAGAAGCGGTACTTTCTCCCTTTGTAGGCACTTGGTTGCCTTCCATTGTGCTGGTGCCCATTGGTATTTTTCTGGGTTACAAAGCCATGCGGGATTCGCAGCTTTTCAACAAAGAATTTTACTACAGAACAGCAGTACAATTTAAAAAATTCATCCGGCGCAATGCCACAAAAAATAACGCATGAAAAGAAGACATTTCTTAACCGAAGGTTCGAAAGCTGCTGCAGGTATTGTGGTAGCAGGTGGTGCATTGGCCAGCCTCAGTGCTTGTGGCAATAAGGCTCAAGCTACTGCCAGCAAATTCTATGCAGGCACCCCCGCACTCACACAACGTGCTTTGGGTTATGATTACAATGCTTTGCTGCCCTCCATAGATGCAGCTACCATGGAAATACATTACACGAAGCATGCAGCTGCATACACAAAAAATATGACCGAAGCATTGACTGCTGAAGCTCCTGATACCAAGCAATTAGAAACTTTGTTTGCCAACATGAGCAAGTACAGTGCAAAGCTGCGCAACAATGCCGGCGGCCATTACAACCACGAAAGTTTTTGGCGCTTTATGAAACCCGGTGGTGCGGCTATGCCTGCTGCACTCAAAACCGCCATCGAAAAACAGTTTGGTTCAGCAGCCGACATGCGAACTGCTTTTGCCGCTGCGGGTACGGGCCGCTTTGGCAGTGGCTGGGCTTGGCTGGTAGTAGATGCTAATAAACAATTGAAAATTGGCAGCACCCCCAACCAAGACAATCCGCTGATGGATGTGAGTGAATTGAAAGGCTATCCCATTTTAGGATTAGATGTATGGGAACATGCTTACTATTTGAAATACCAAAACAAACGGGCTGATTACATAGCTGCCTGGTGGAACATAGTAAACTGGGAAGAAGTAAATGCCCGGTACGAGTTTGCACTTAAGTAACGCATCTGTATTGCTGCAACATTAAAACATCAATAATAAACCAATGAAGACAATCACCCGATGGTCGAAAGACATGGCTTTTGAAAGTGAATATGACGGACATGCTATTGAACTAAATGGTGCTACCGGCCCCGACGGTAAGCGACTGGCCTTTAGCCCGAAAGCATTGTTGCTCAGCGGCCTTGCCGGCTGCAGTGGCATTGATGTAGTGGAAATTCTCTCCAAAATGAAAGTGCCTTTTACACAGCTGGAAATAGAAGCCGAAAGCGAACCTGTAGCTGAGCATCCAAAGGTTTTTCAAGACATTATTATTGAATACAAAATTGATGCCGCACCAGCAGATGAAGACAAAGTAAAAAGAGCAGTATCTCTTTCGTTGGAAAAATACTGTGGTGTAGCGGCCATGCTACGCAAAAACAGCGCCATCGTTCCAAAAATAACCTTGATATAAATTTACACAAATGCCTGCACGTGAAGCAACGCTACAATCCTTTCGGATACAACGCTGGATAACATTGGTAGGCGTTGTACTGCTGTTGCTCAAATTTGCAGCGTACTACCTCACCCACTCCGTGGCCATACTTACCGATGCACTGGAAAGTATTGTAAATGTGGTAGCCGGGGGCATCAGTTTGTACAGCTTGTACGTGGCGGCAAAACCCCGCGACAAAGATCACCCTTACGGACATGGGAAGGCTGAATTTTTATCGGCCGGTGTAGAAGGTACACTCATTGCCGTAGCAGGTGTTTGGATTATGTATGAAGCCATTCAAAAATTGTTGCATCCATCGCCTGTGCATCAGTTAGATTTTGGCATTGTGCTCATTGCTATAAGCGGGGTGGTCAACTATTTTGCCGGCATGATTGCTGAAAATACAGGAAGGAAAAACAATTCGCTGGCCATTGTAGCTACCGGTAAGCACCTTAAGAGTGATGCTTACTCCACAGCAGGATTGGTAGCCGGTTTATTGCTACTCATGTTTACCCAATGGCAATGGGTGGATAGTGCCGTGGCATTGCTGTTTGGCTTGCTCATCATCTTCACCGGCATTGGTATTGTACGCAAAAGCGTAGCCGGCATTATGGATGAAGCCGACACCGATTTGTTGCAACAAATGGTAACGCTGCTCAACAAAGAACGCCAGCCAAACTGGATTGACTTGCACAACCTGCGCATCATCAAATACGGCAATCAAATGCATGTTGATTGCCACCTCACCATTCCATGGTACCTCAATGTACACGAAGCCCACGCCGAAGTAGACCTGCTCACCAATGCAGTGCGGCATGAGTTTGGTAGTAGTTTAGAAATCTTCACCCACACCGATGGCTGCCTGCCCTTCAGCTGCCGCATTTGTCAGGTGCAAGAATGCCCACACCGCAAGCAACATTTTGTACGCAGCATTCCGTGGACGCTGCACAATCTTTTTGAAAACAAAAAACACCGCATCGAACATGAAGCATAATATAGCCGCCGCCGTTGACCATACATTACTCAAACCTGGTATGCTGGCCAGCCAGGTTGAGTTACTCTGCGAAGAAGCCAAAACACATGGTTTTGCCGCCGTATGTGTATCACCGCTGTTTGTAAAACAAGCCAAGCAGGCTTTGGAAGATAGCAGCGTAAAAGTGGCTACTGTTATCGGTTTCCCCTTTGGCTACTCGGCCATCGAAGCCAAACTGGCCGAGACCTTGCTGGCAATTGTAGATGGTGCCGATGAACTCGATGTGGTCATCAACTTTACGGCCATCAAAAATAACGACTGGACATTTGTGGCGAATGAAATCAACCACCTGATGCCAGTGATTACTGCCAACAACAGAACCATCAAAGTAATTATCGAAAGTGGCGTTCTCACCGATGATGAAATCATCAAATGCTGCGAAATTTATGGTGCAGCAGGTGTGCATTTTATGAAAACCTCTACCGGCTACGCCGAAAAAGGTGCCAGCGTTCATGCCGTTGAACTGATGCGCAAACACCTGCCTGCCCACATCCAAATCAAAGCTTCTGGTGGCATCAGAGATGCAGCTTTTGCTGAAGCACTAATGGATGCCGGCGCCACCCGCCTAGGTACCAGCAGCGGCATTGCATTGGCACAGGGCAAAGCATCCACTACCCAATATTAACAGGCTGCGCAACAGCTACTACACCCCCACCGTTAAATTTGCAGCTATGAACTGGACTAAATTTTTACCCGTCATTGCAGCCTTGCTCCTGTGCAGCTTCGCATTGCATGCTCAACAAACAGACAGCACCGCTACCGCAGTGGTACATGCCGACCCAAGAGTAAACTGGCTGGCAGAAAAGCAGGCGCAAATCAACAAGGTATCGGTGTACAAAAACAGCGCAGGCCAATGGAAAGGCTACCGGGTGATGGTGCTCAACAGCAACAACCGCGACCTGGCCAACAAAACCAAGGCCGACCTGCTCAAATACTTTCCCGACAAAGGCGTGTACATGGCCTATCAGGCACCGTATTTCAAACTCAAAGCCGGCGATTTTGTAAAACGGGAAGACGCAGAAAAATTCAGGAAAGAACTCAGCAAATATTTTACGGGTAGTTTGTTTGTGATGAACGACATCATTAAAGTAACTGCCGAAGAAGAAGCCAAAATATTAGCCGCCGAAAAAGGCGAAAAAGAATATTAAGGATGACTGTAACTCTACAAGAAATTATACAACAAAAAGCAGCTGCATATCAATCGGACTGCATAGCCATACGCCATCATTTACACAGCCATCCGGAGCTCAGCTATCAGGAATTTGAAACATCCGCTTTTATACAAGTCGAACTCAATAAGCTGGGGATTCCTTTCGTAGTAATGGCTACCACCGGCGTAGTGGCGCTTATAGAAGGCAAGGATCCCGACAGCCGGATCATTGCACTCCGTGCAGATATTGATGCACTCCCCATTCAGGAAGAAAATGATCTGCCCTACAAAAGTACCCGACCAGGCATTATGCATGCTTGTGGGCACGATGTACACACCACTTGCCTGTTGGGCGCAGCCCGCATTCTTCATGAAACAAAAGAACATTGGGAAGGCACGGTGAAACTCATTTTTCAACCCGGCGAAGAAAAAAATCCCGGTGGCGCCAGCCTCATGATTAAAGATGGCGTACTCAGCAACCCCAAACCCGACGGCATTATAGCGCTGCATGTACATCCGGGCTTGCCTACCGGTCAGTTGAGTTTTCGCAGTGGCACCGTTATGGCCAGCGCCGATGAATTGTATTTTACCGTGAAGAGCAAAGGTGGCCATGCTGCTGCTCCGCACCTCACCAGCGATACCATTTTGGCAGCCTCACACTTGGTGATTTCACTACAGCAAATCATCAGTCGCAACAACAATCCTTTCAACCCTTCCGTGCTCAGCATTTCCTCTTTTCAGGGCGGGCATACCACCAACGTTATTCCCAGCGAAGTAAAGCTCATGGGCACTTTGCGCTGCATGAACGAAGAGTGGCGTTTCAAAGCACACGCACTCATTCGCCGCCATGTGCAGCACCTCGGCGAAGCTATGGGTGTAGATATGAGTGTACATATCGATGTAGGCTATCCCACTGTGCTCAACAACGAACGCCTCAACAGCAATGCAAGAGTGTTAGCCGCCACTTATTTTGGCGACAGCCACATTGAAGAAACCGAAATGCGGATGGGTGCCGAAGACTTCGGCTATTATGCCCAGCAAATACCAGCCTGCTTCTTCCGCCTCGGCGTCATGAACGAATCCAAAGGCATTACCAGCGGCGTACATACGCCCACTTTCAATGTTGACGAAGCCGCCATTCAAAATGGCGTCGGCATCATGGCCTGGCTCGGCGCTACACTGCGGTATTAAGACTTTTTAGCTATTGAATAACTCAACATTAAAGCCCCTGTATATGCACGTTATACAATGCATACACAGGGGCTCTCTACTCTTGTACTCATAGCATCAGTCGTTCACGCTGCTCCGGGCTCCGCTACCGCTCCGGCCCCTCCTGCGTCGGGGCTCCCCCTGCACATCGTGCAGCCCTTCAGCTTTCGTAATTCTATTTTGCAAACAGATCTCCAGGCCAACAGCTGTTTTTGCCTGCTCAACATTTGCTATACTTGCAATGTACAACCAACCAGCCATGCAAATCAACGAAGCCCAGCAACAACGCATTGCCAACATGAGCTTTGCATCCGTTTACCCTCACTACATTGCCAAAGTTGAAAAGAAGGGCCGCAGCAAAGCCGAGCTTGATGAAGTCATTCTGTGGCTTACCGGCTACACGGCAGATGAATTGCAAGCCCACATCAACAACAAAACCAACTTCGAAAACTTTTTTGGACAGGCACGGTTACATCCCAATGCCCACCTCATTACAGGCGTTATCTGCGGCTACCGCGTAGAAGACATTGAGCACCCACTGACGCAACAGGTACGCTACCTCGACAAGCTTGTAGACGAACTTGCCAAGGGCAAAAAAATGGAGAAGATTTTACGGCAGTAAAATCAATCAAACCGGTGCACAGCGTATGGAGCCAAATCCACAGAAGTTGATTTTTCTGCAGCCAGTTCGCTTACCAGTTTACCCGTTGCAGCACCCAGGCTCATGCCTACCATGGCATGCCCTGTGGCTACAATACAGTTGCCATATTTTTCCGTTCGACCGATAAAAGGCATACCATCGGCACTGCAAGGGCGGTAGCCATACCATACATCTTTCAATTCAGGTGTCGGTATGTTGGATTCAGGGAAATACCCCTGTGCCGCTTTCACAATGCCCAACACCCGGTTCATGCGGGGCGGTGCATCCAGATTCGTTATTTCCATGGTGCCGCCCAGGCGGGTATGCTGTGCATCAAAGGGTGTCAACGCCACCCGGCCTTCCATCAGCACCGCAGGATGTTGCAGCGGTAGTTCGCCATTGCCAAATACCATGCTGTAGCCACGGCCGCCAACCAACGGCAGCGATACATTCACCAGTTTCGCTACTTCCCTGCTCCACGAGCCGGTGGCAATCACCACCACATCTGCCGACAACCATTCATTGCCTGCTTTCACTTTACTGATGCGTCCTCCCTGCTTCTCTACTTCATCAACTGCAGCATTCGGCACAAAGCGAACACCAGCTTGTCTGAGATGTTTCTGCATTTGCTGCATTACTTTATTGGGATGCAAATGCGCATCGCATTCAAAATACAATGCCCCTTTGATATTGAGTTTTACCTGTGGCTCCATGGCTTGAACTTCATCAGCCGTCAACACACGGGTACCAGCCAAACCCAATGCCAGTGCCTCTTTCACCGTGTGATGCGCATGATGTTCTTTCTCTGCCGTTTGAAAATATTCCAGCAATCCTTTGCGCTGATACGCAAACTCGAACCCTGGCAATGACAACCAGTCTTCATACAGTTTTTTACTCAGCAACGCAATGTCTCGGAGCGGCACCGCATTCTTCGCTACATTTTGCGGTGTAGCATGTTTTACAAATTTCAAACCCCAACTGATAAGCCCCCAATCGAGGCGGGGCTTGATATAAAAAGGGCTCTCCGGATTGAGCATCCAACGCAAGCCCTGGCTAATGATACCCGGCGACGCCAATGGCACAAAGTGACTGGGACAAACATATCCGGCATTGCCATAGCTGCAGTTGTCATTGAAATCGCCCCTGTCCACAATGGTTACATCAAAACCTTCCTGTTGTAAATAGTAGGCACTGCTCAATCCAACAATGCCGCCGCCAATCACTACTGCTGTTGCCATATCACTTGCTGATTAAAATTGTTACTCCACATTGGCCACTATAAATGGCTGTACTGAAATTTCTTGCCACACTCCCTGCTGTATGTATGGCTCATTGTTATACCAATGCTCAAAGTCGGCTTCGGTTTCAAACTGCACAATCATAACACTGCCATTCATTTGCCCCTGTTCGTTGAGCGTGGCGCCACCCACCACAAACTGGCCATTGGCTTTTAGCCGGCTGGCACCGGCCAAATGAAAAGGCCTGGCCTGCATTCTTCTTTCCAATGCATCCGCATCAACTCCATCCTTGGCTATTATCACATACTGTTTCATATCGCATCGTTTATATCACCTGAAATCCATACGCATACGGATCATCGTCAGTATCAATCCAAATATTATTGTAGCCATAAATACGGGCCCAACCTTCAATACTGGGACGCATGGCTGGCTTGCCATGCACCGTCAGTTCTTCCTCAATACGACCAATAAACTTACTGCCAATGATGCTTTCATGAATGAAGGCATCCCCTTTCTTCAATAAGCCTTTGGCATACCACTGCGCCATTCTTGAAGAAGTGCCCGTGCCACAAGGCGAACGGTCAATGGCTTTATCACCATAGAACACAGCATTTCTGGCGGTAGATGTTTTGTCTATCACAGCACCAGTCCATAAAATATGGCTGCAACCATGAATGGTGGGATTATCCGGATGCACAAATTCATATTGTGCATTGATGTTTTTGCGCAGCTCTCTGGCCCATGCTACCAATTGATCGGCGCTGTAATGTTCCAGGCCTTTGAAATTTTTTTGTACATCCACAATGGCATAAAAGTTTCCGCCATACGCTACATCAATCACCAGCTCTCCCAAGCCCGGACATTGTGCTGTCAACTCCGTACTATGCAAAAATGCAGGCACGTTGGTGAGTTTAACGGACTTTACCTTGCTGCCTTCTTGTTGGTATTCAATCATGACCAAACCCGCCGGTGCTTCCATTCGAACAATGCCCGGTGTTTTGGGTTGAATCAATCCTTCTTCAATGGCAATGGTAATGGTGCCAATGGTTCCATGGCCACACATGGGCAAACAGCCACTGGTTTCAATAAACAGCACCGCTACATCATTGGCCGGGTCGTGTGGTGCATACAAAATGCTGCCACTCATCATGTCATGTCCGCGGGGCTCAAACATGAGTCCTTGTCGTATCCAATCATACTCCTGCATAAAGTGCTGGCGCTTTTCACTCATATTAGCACCCTGCAACACAGGTCCACCTTCTTTTACCAACCGCACCGGATTGCCACAGGTATGTGCATCCACACAATGAAATACAGACTTCGGCATACTTATTTTTTCACTTGCTTTTCAGAACATTAAAATGGATACACGATATTAGATTTGCCAATACACGTTAGACTCTCAGAGCATGAACGACTACATCAATGCATGATCGTTCAATTAAGCAATCGCATCTTTCGACAACTGTCCATTAATGCTGCGCAGCAGCTGCAACGGATTGGCATTTTGCAGTTCGGCAGGCAGCCAATGGTCGGGCCAGCTTTGATAGGCAATAGGACGTGCAAAACGCTTGATCGCATCTGCGCCTACAGAAGTAAAACGGCTATCAGTAGTAGCAGGAAACGGTCCGCCATGATGCATGGCGTGGCAAACTTCTACACCCGTTGGCACACCATTCAAAATAAAGCGGCCACATTTTTCTGCGATGGCATCCAGCAAAGCAGTATGCAATTGCAAATCATTTTCCGTACCCATAACGGTAGATGTCAATTGTCCTTCCATAGCATGTGCTACAGCCAGGAGTTCCTGTTCATCAGCACACTGTACCAGCAAACTAAACGGACCAAATACTTCCTGATGCAACAACGGATTGTGTAAAAATGTAGCGGCATCTACAGTGGCAATAGTGGCCACTGCCTGCGCATCATCTGCACTTTCCAAACCCGCTGCCAACAGCGTAATGCCTTGCTGCGCCAATGCTGCAGCCCTTTTAGCCACGTAGGCTTTTTGTATGCCTGCATGCAGCATATTGCCTGCAGGGATAGCCGCAACAGCCGTAGCCAGCGCCGTTGCAAAATTGACTAACGCACTTCCCTTTATGCCCACCAAAATACCGGGGTTGGTGCAAAACTGTCCAACGCCTAATGTAATAGAACCGGCATATGCATTGGCAATACTCACAGCATCCCCGGCCAGTTTTTCGGGCAGCAAATACACCGGATTGACACTGCCCATTTCGGCAAACACCGGAATGGGTTCTTTGCGCTGATTGGCCAGATCGAACAAGGCTTTGCCACCGGCAAACGAACCCGTAAAACCTACAGCCTTGGTGCGTGGATGCAACACCAACGCCTGCCCCACTTCGAATGAGGCACCATGCACGTGTGTAAATACAGCCGCTGGCAAACCACAAGCAGCCACAGCCGCATGTATCATATCGGCAACCAGTTGGCTGGTTTGCGGATGCGCCGGATGTGCTTTTACTATCACCGGACAACCTGCTGCCAAAGCAGTGGCGGTATCGCCACCAGCAGTAGAGTATGCAAAAGGAAAATTACTGGAACCAAACACCACTACAGGACCAATGCCCACCAGCATTTTTCGGATGTCAGGTTTCGCAGGTACTTTCTCGGCATTGGCCGTGTCAATTCTTGCTTCGAGCCAATCGCCCTGCACTGTTGCATCGGCATAGCTACGCAATTGAAAGATGGTCCGCCCCCTTTCACCACGCAGTCTGGCTTCGGGCAAATGCGTTTCGGCCATGGCGGTGTGTATCAACCCATCGCCGCTGTTTTCCAGTGTATCGGCAATGGCATACATCAATGCTGCCCGCTGCTGCAGCGGCACTTTTCTAAATGCAACAGAAGCCGTGTAAGCGGCTTCCATTACGGCATGAATCAGATCAGCGGTAGCGTCTGTATAGTTCATGAAAAATATTTTATTGAATGATGCAGCAATGTAGGCAAATGACAGCGATTGCCCCTACCTACATGGCCTATAATTATACGAATGAGATTACAACGCTATCGACAAATAATCGGGCAACGTTGGACGCACTGCCAGGGCTTTATCGATCACCGATTCAATACGCTGACGCTCCTCACCTACGAGTGTAAGGCGGGGTGCACGTACATACTCGCTGCCAATGCCCACTTTGGCTTCGCACAGCTTGATGTATTGCACCAACTTGGCATGAATATCGAGCTCTAGCAATGGCATAAACCAACGGTAAATAGCCGCTGCTTCTGCAATGCGGCCAGCCTTAACCAGCCTGTAAATGCATACCGTTTCGGCAGGGAAGGCACAGACGAGGCCAGCCACCCAGCCATGTGCTCCCATCACCAGTTCTTCCATGGCGAGGGTGTCCACACCACACAATATTTTCAGGTCGTTGCCAAAACGATTGATGAGTCTTGTGACATTGGTAATATCACGGGTTGATTCTTTCACCGCCTGAATGTTTTTGTATTGCAGCAACGTATCAAACATTTCAGGAGTACAGTCAATTTTATAATCAACGGGGTTGTTGTAAATCAAAATAGGGAGGCTGGTATTTTTAGCCACCGAAGTAAAATGAAACAGGGTTTCGCGGTCGTCGCTTTTGTACCGCATGGGTGGCAACAGCATCAGGCCATCTACACCCCATTTTTCGGCCAGTTGTGCCTGACGAATGGCTTCGTTGGTGCTGCCTTCAGCCACATTCAGCAACACCGGAATTTTACTGCCAAAACCTTTCAGTGTCTCTTTTACCAGCACTTCTTTTTCTGCTTCGGTCAGGGTACTGGCTTCGCCCAATGAGCCACCAATGATGATGCCATCTACACCGGAGCTTACTTGCACATCAATATTATGCAGGTACAAATCCATATCCAGTTGATCATCGGCAGTAAACTTGGTAGTAATAGCGGGATAAACACCGTTCCATTGAGGTTGCATAGCAAAATGAATTTTAAAAGATGATACACAAAACTATTCCGGTTACAATCGTGACAGTTTGCGGCACTTGGTCAATCATTTACCGATATTAACCAGTTTTAGCAATCATTGCATACTTTGCGTTTATATTGGTGAAATGAAGATTATCCCGTTTACCATACCAGTGCCCGATGGCAGCAGCATTCATGTACAGCACGAAGCGTTGCCGGCATTTTATCCGCACCTGCACCGGCACAAAGAATGGCAAATCACCGCCGTTCTGAAAGGAACAGGAACGCTCCTAGCAGGCAATGTGCTCATTCCATTTGAACCCGGGCAACTGTTTGTATTTGGTGCCCAGCTACCGCATGTATTCAAAAGCGACCTGCACAACAATAAAACCAAACGCAAACAGATTTACGCAGAAGCGTACAGCGTATTCTTTAGTACCGATGCAGGGCTACAATCGCTATTGGCACTACCCGAAATGCGCAGCATCGACAAATGGCTGACTAAATACCAGGCCGGCTGTTGCATTCAGGGAAAACAAACCGTTGCTCTCACCGAACTATTGCAACAGGTAGTAAAAGAGGAAGGAGCCAAACGCCTCAGCAGCCTCATCGCATTGATGCATGGGTTAACTACTGCGAAATCGCCAATGGCTTTTGGCGGAAGTCAGCGGGTACTGAGCGATGCTGCGGGGCAGCGCATCAACAACGTGATACAATACACCCTGCAGCATTATACCGGTCATATTGCCATAGCAGATGTGGCCCGCACCATTCATATGACACCGCAGGCATTTTGCCGGTATTTCAAACAACATACCCGCAAAACTTACATCAATTTTGTAACGGAGCTGCGCATACAAGAAGCTTGTAAACTACTGCAACAAGCACAAACAGAAAATGTAAGTGCCGTGGCCTGGCAAACAGGCTTCAACAGTGTACCCAACTTCAACCGGGTGTTTAAAAAAGTAACCGGCACCACCCCGGGCTTGTATGCAGCGAGGTTTAAAACATTTTAATCAGGCTAATGCTGATCTGGATTCATTATCCTTTCAGCAACCAGTCAATACGTTGCGCTGTTTCGATACAGGCACGGCTGTTGTGATACGGACATTTCCAGAAACCGGCACGGTCTTCTTGCATGGCACGACCGCTTTCATCAATGCCCCAGTGCCACTCACCAGGTGATTCGGATTTCAAATGGTTACGGATATACAACCAGCTTTTCACCGATTGCTCCAGCATCAGTTCATTGCCCCCCATGCAATAGGCATGCATAAAACCAACCATGGCCTCTGCTTGTGGCCACCAATGTTTCTCCTTGTTCAATACGCCTGTATCCGTGTGCTGTTCATACCACATGCCGCCATCGTCATCCACACCTTTCATTGCAGCTGTAGCCATCGAAACCGATAACGATGCAACCTGTTGCATCAGCTCTTTGTCTGCAGTACAACAGGCAGCTTCGTACAACAACCATGATGCTTCTATATCATGCCCGTAAGAAATGATATGCGATTGAACCTGCCAATCAACATCAAAAAATAAGTGTTGAGTAAAACGCTGTGGAGAGACTATGTGCTGCTGAAAAAGATGCAACAAATCAATGATAGCCTGTCGTACCTGCTGATTGCCTGTAGCATGATACAGACTACTATACGCTTCCAGTACGTGCAGATGCGTATTCATAGATTTACTCACATTGGCATCTTTATCGCTCAGGCGCAAATCGTCTATGGCAGTAAAGTTTCGGGCAAAGGCTTCGATGTAACCACCTGCATGTACATCTTTACAACGCCCTTCAATCAGGAGAAAAACATCCATGGCAACAGCAGTGGCCTCCGCCGATTGAAAAGTGCTGGCGTAAGTGCTTACCGCATACAAGGCAAACGCCTGCCCATAGGTTTGCTTTCGGTCGTTGAGACATTTCCCTTCGCAATCAACACTCCAGTAAAACCCGCCAAATTGCGGATCGAAAAAATAGTGCCGCAGGTATTGATACAAACGATGTGCGGTTGCAGCATCAGACGCTTTCTTGCGAAAGCTATAAGCGGCTGAGTATGTCCACAGTAAACGGCTGTACAACACCAGGCCCCTTGCTGCCGCAGGTTCTATAGCGCCGGCATGCGTCATGCGGCCATGAAAAACACCTGCATCATCTTGCATATGTGTGCTCCACCAATCCACAATCTCATCCAGCTCTGCTATGCATTGCTGATGATAGGTATGCAGCAATTCCACTTGCAGCGGCGACAAGGGTGGCAGTTGCAGCATGGCTTGTTTAAACGCTTGCATAGAGTGTTGCAGCTACAACTGCCTGAGCATTGTTTTTTTGAATAAGCGACAAAATATTAGCTACCGAACCGGCAGAACGAAATGTGTCAGCAGGTGTATGCATCACATAATCCAGCAGTTGATCAATGCTGCTCACAGCTACATGCATGCGGGTGTCAGAGGAAGCATAATAAATCAATACACGACCATCCTCATCGGCAATCCAACCATTGCTGAACAATACATTGGACACATCACCAATGCGTTCTTCGCCTTCCGGCGCCATAAAATATCCGGCAGGTTTGTATATCACTTTGCCAATATCTGCCAAATCTGTCATAAACAGATACAACACATAACGAAGTCCTGCTGCAGTATTACGTACACCATGTGCCAGGTGCAACCAACCATGTGCTGTTTTGATGGGTGCTGGCCCCAACCCGTTTTTCAATTCATATACCGTATGGTACATTTTTTTATCCAGTAGTAGTTCTTCAGTAATAACCGCCTGTTCCATACTTGTCGCAAATCCAAGTCCGATACCACCACCTCTGCCGGCATCAATAAAGCCATCTTGCGGACGGGTATAAAACACATACTTACCATCCACAAACTCGGGATGCAATACCACATTGCGTTGCTGTGGAGAAGGCGTCACCAAATCGGGCAAGCGTTCCCATGTTTTTAAATCGGTGGTGCGTACAATGCCGCACTGTGCTACCGCCGACGACTGATCAGAAGCTGGTACACCTTTAGCTTTTCTTTCTGTACAAAACAATCCGTAAATCCAGCCATCTTCATGCTGCACCAATCGTATATCGTAAACGTTCGTATCAGGATCATACGTTTCAGGAATGACACAGGGTGTATCCCAAAAACGAAATCCCTGAATGCCATCCTCACTTTCTGCAATCGCAAAAAATGATTTGCGGTCGGCACCCTCTACCCTGGCCATCAGTACATATTTGTTTTGCCACTTCATGGCACCGGCATTGAGCACTGCATTCACAGCAATGCGTTCCATCAAATAAGGATTGTCTTCCGGATTCAAATCATATCGCCACTCCAGCGGCACATGTGCTGCTGTGAGTACAGGATGTGTGTATCGTTGAACAATTCCGTTCGTACCGGCACAGGCCTCATTGGGCCGATGCAACAGCAACTCATGCTGTGCAGTCAGTTGAGCCAAACGGCTGTAAAAGTTTTCTTTCATGCTTGTCTTTTTATGTGCTAATCTTCCAGTTTATTCCACCAGGTGTATTTCAGCACCATTACAATAACCGTTAATACTGCGATGGTGATGAGCAATGGCAGCTTCATCCACAATACAATGTACATGGGCAGTATGGTAAGGCAGCACTGTGCTATGATGCCCAACACCACATTGAACATGTCGAGTTTGAATCTTTTATTGGCTACAAAATCGGGCTGCTCTTTCAATAGCACTTCATGCACCGGCTTCCAAAAACCCCATGGTTTTACGGTACTGTAAAAACGTGTAAGCGTAGCCATGTCTGTTGCCGGCGCTGTGTAGGTACCTATCAAACAACCTGCAATAGAAATCACAAACAACAATGGCCAGATGTACAAAAACAATCCGTCGTACAGCTTCAAAAAAACAAGTGCCGAGCCAATGCCACTGGCCATGCCCCAAAAAAAGCCATTGGCATTAAAGCGCCACCAATACCACTTCATCAGGTTGGCCGCAATATAACCGCCATACAAACCGCCCACTATCCATTGCAACACACTGTTGACGTCTTTGGCAAAAAAGCCAAGTACAATGCCTATAACCACCACCAAAACACCTACGATGTAATTGGTACGAATGATTTGCGTGTTGCTGGCCTCCGGACGGATATAGCGCAAATACACATCATTGACGATGTAGGCCTGTGCGGCATTGAGGGTGCCGGAAAATGTACCCATAAATGCACCCAATAAACCTGTGAGTACAAGACCTAAAATACCTACGGGTAAAAACTGATTGACAGCAGCAGGCAAAATTCTTTCAAAGTCTGTTCCCGACTCGCCGGCCAAATTCAATTGCGGAAAATACAGCAATGCCAACACCGTTAATCCTATGACCATGGAGTAACGAACCGGGAGCAATATGATGGACACAAAACCGGTCATCTTGCTGGCTTCCTTTGGCGAACGGGTCGACAATATTTTTTGCATGTCGTAGTTCGGCGCCGGGCCGGCCAAACTGGCAAATACCCCTTTGAATAACATCATCATGAAAAAGATGCCGAACAATTCAAAACCATCGTTGGCAATTTTTTCATTGGCAGCAGGCACAATGGCTGACCAATCAAGATTGAGGTGCCAACCAAAAAACGGATTGAGCCAACCTTCAGGCACATGCAGCGGCTGTGTACTACTATGCAAATGTTGCATGGCAATGATGGCAATGGCCACACAAGCCACCGTCATGATGACGTACTTGATAACATCACCCAATACAATGCTGTGCATGCCACCCAATATAGAATAGAACATGGCAAACAGCGTAAATACAATTCCGTAGAAATGTGCCACATATCCTGCCGGCACATCAAAAGGCACATACCCTTTCACTACTTCCCACGGCACAAATATTTCCATGAATTTACCCAAACCAATAAAACCATAGGCCAGAAAACCAAAGCAACCAATGAGGGCAAATACCACCACCACATGGTGCGAACCTTTCACGCCCTTGCCTTGTGTACCAAAGCGGGTAGCCAGCCACTCAGCACCGGTATTGGCATTGGAGCGACGCAACCACTTCGATAAAAACATCATCATGAATACCTGATTGAACACAGGCCACAACCAAGGAATCCAGATACTCTTGAGCCCGTACACAAAACACAGCGACACCATCCACATGGTTCCGCTGATGTCAAACATATCGCTGGCATCACTCAGGCCCAACATATACCAGGGCAGTTTTTTGCCGCCCATGAGGTAGCTCTCTTTGTTTTCACGTGCTTTTTTGCGCATGTAAAAACCAATAAACACCATGGTGGCGAGGTAAGCCAGCACAATCGAAATATCCAGCCATTGTAATTGTATCATCTCTTACGCTTATTCACTTTTTGATTGGCCAGTTTTTGTTGAAACAACATCACGGGGTGCTGATAGAATCGAAGAAAATCGGCCGCCGATACCTGCCCTGCATAGGGTCCGTAATAATGCATTTTGCCTGTGGAAGGCATATAACCATGATTGCGCCACACCAACACATACGACAATGGATACCTTTCCACAATGGGCAACAACACGGTTGTCCACCATTGCGGATCGGGTACAGCTTCCATGCCTGTTTCAGCAAGAGCTGCAATTTTCTTGTGCGACTGTGCCGTAGCACACAATACCTGCACCCGCTGCTGCATGATTTGTATAAACTGCTGCTTTTGTGCTACCGGTTCATGCTGATACTGATCGAAGCTCATCACATCCACCACATCATCACCGGGGTAATATTGTAGGAAAGCCTGTGCATCGGCAAACTCGGCTGTGTTGTATACATACAGCAAATGATGGAGCTTTTTTTGCTCCCGCAAATACTGTACCGTATAGCGCCACAATTGCTGTATATTTTCTGCTGTTGCATTGTTTTTACACCACCAAAACCAGTTGCCCGTTACTTCATGAAAGGGCCGAAACAACACAGGAATATACCTGCCGTTGTCATCTTTCAGGTCTTGCATAAATACAGCTACTTTATCGAGCCAGCTATTGAACACTGCATGCTTACTGCCACCGGGTAAAATGGATGCAACAGTGCCATGTGTGGTATCCCATGCCGAGCCACCTGTAAGCGGATTGCGCAAATGCCAGCTGATGGTGATAACAGAACCGGCTGCATGCACCTGACGGATGTATTGCTTCATGCTATCAAAGGGTACATCATCCAAATTTTTAGCAGCATCTAATTCCAGGTGACCAATATCCCAGCCCATCAACCCCGGATGTTCACCTACCACTGTGGCCACATCACTTTTACCCGGAATGCCTTTCCAGCCTACACCATAGGCCAGTGCATCCTGATGGCCAAAAATGCGGTACTTCGACTGCAAAGTATAGAGCCGTTGAAACAACCGCTTGGCTTCTTTGGTAGCATGCTTATCCGACACCTGCTGTGCGGATGCCGGCAATAGCCAGCCTGCACAACAGCCTACACACAACACAACCCAAAACTTCCGTATCCTTTTCAGCATTCTGTTATTTTAATACAAGCCAATATCATCTACATAAATCTGACGGGGGAAAGTGGCCGTTCCGCTAAACTCATTGAAAATAATCTGCGTAATGGTAGCCGGATTATTGAAGTTGGTAAACGGCAACTGATAATCTATCCATTCATTCGTTTTGGTAACCGTAATGGTGTAAGTAGCCGCTGTAGAACCGTTGAGGTAAATCCGCACTTTCTTGTTCAAAAAATTATCCGGCGCATACATCGAAAACTTCACTCCCTGATAGCCAGTAGTACTGAGTGCTGCTGTTTTCACCAAGCGTAAAAAAGACCAGGCAGCTTTATACTCAATCTTCAGGGCGTTGGTTCCTCTGCGTACAGGCGTCGTCACAGTAGCATCATAGGTTACATTGGCCGATGATGGGCTGTAAGTCCAGCCAGCGGGCAAGCCATCGGTAAACACTTCGTACTTAAACCCGAAGATTTTGGAAAATTGAACCGTACCACTGGGCGTCGTTACAGTAATATAAGCCGTCGTAATGCCAGCAGGAATTTTCACTTTGATTTCCTCTTTGGTATTGCTTACAATTTCGGCCGGCGTATCGCCAAACTTCACACTGGTAACACCACCAAAATAATAACCGCGGATGGTGATTTCCTGATTGGCAGCACCCGCCATCGGCTCTACAGACAATATCTCAGGAGCCGGTTGCAAAATGCGGAAATTGTAAGTAGCAGTCCCATACTTGGTAGTGACAGTGATAGGGTTATCGGCAGGTGCCGGCAGTGTGGGAGGAATCTTCACCGTCACCGATGTATCATCGGCATAGGTCAAGGAATCTGCAGCTAATACTCCACTAAAATCAACCTTGTACGTGGTGGCCAAATGCTGGCCTTTGATGATGATCCAATCGCCATAGTTGACAGATGTCTGCTGCACTTCACGATTGGTGAGGTACGTAACACCTGAGATTTCTGGTGGTGCGGCTGACGCATCCAGCTTGTCCTTATCGCAGGCATTCAATGCACTGAGCAGTAGCAGCGGCAACAGCCGGTAGAGGTTATGCAAATTGTTTTTCATAAATAAGAAGGTAGTGATGGATGAAGAAATTTACCAACCGGGATTGTTTTCTGTAATCATCGGATTGGAGTTCAGTTCAGCCTGCGGAATAGGCAGCAACAGATTGCGCAAACTCCGCACTTTGGAAATATTGTTTTGTCCTGCAGAAATTTTGTTCATTACCTGCAGGTAGATACCCCAACGCATTAGATCGAAGCGACGAACACCTTCGAGGGCAAATTCCCGGGCTCTTTCAGCAATCACAAAACTTCTGAATTGCTCCTGCGTCATACCGGCGGGTGCTTCTGTAGCGGCTGCACGGGTACGTACAGCATTCAACTGCTTGTAGGCTTCTGTTGTCGGGCCGCTATTGGCTTCATTCGCAGCTTCTGCATACGTAAGCAAAACTTCGGAATACCGCATCAGCGGATAATGCGCATCACTGTTGGCCACAGTGGGATCGTTCACATCGGCGTATTTGATAACATATGCCCTATTATCTGTTGTGCCATTGTTGTTGTAGGTTACACCATTTACAATACGGTACAAATCGGCCTGCCACGAAGGGTAGTAATACTTAGTGCCCGTGTTGGTTTCATAGTTGTGTGCTACACCATCCAATGCACGTTTGTCTTTGTCTTCGTAATCGGAATAATGGTTGTTGGTTACCCACACCGCACCACGGCCAAACGTAGAGTAAGCAGAAAAATAAATACTCAGGTTATTGACAAACTGGGTGCCTGCCTGCGATTGCAGCATCCACATATGTTCCTGCTTGTTGCGGCCCGCCTTGCTCCACAGTTCTTTCCAGCTGGTAAACAAACTGTATTCACCACTGCTGATTACTTCCATGGCTTTATCCCGTGCCAGTTCAAAATATTGTTTGGTATCGAGACCTTCTAAACCTGCCACCACATTTTTTGTATGCACATACACCGCATTGTCTTGACCACCACGCACCGATACCGTGCCCGATGCCACGCCACCCGATGCCATAGTGAGATACACTTTGGCCAGCAATCCCTTTGCCAATCCACGGGTGGCACGGCCGGGCTCACCAGCCTTGCTATGACCAACCGGGAACAACATCGTTTCGGCCAGCTTCAACTCATCAATAATTACCTGGTACACTTCTTTCACCGGTGTACGGGGCACAGCAGCATTCGCATCTGCCGACAATGATTTCAAACGTACCGGCACAGGCCCGTACAACTGCACCAGCTGAAAATAAGACCATGCCCGCAAGAAGTGGGCTTCACCCATAATGCGGGTTTTAATCTCGGGGTCTATTTGTGTTTCAATATTGGCCACATTTTCCAGCACGGTATTGGCACGGGCAATGATGCTGTAGCACCCCACCCATGGTCCGTTCACACCCCAATAACCTTGCGGGTTGCCGGCGCCACTGGTACCCAAAAACCAGTCTACACCAGATACATGATCGTCATCCAACACCGTAAGATTCCAAAACGGCTGTAGATACATATCATAGGTGTATAGAGCGTTGTACACCCCATTGATGGCGGTTTTAGCGTCGCTTTCATTTTTGTAAAAGTTTTCCGGCGACAAAAACGAAAACGGTTTTTCTTCCAGCTCTTTGCTACAGGCGCTGAGCAACAACATGCCCGTGAGTGCAGCCAGTATCGTTTTTATTTGTATACTCTTTTTCATTCCTCTTTCTTTTTTTGACGTGCACAATTAGAAGCCGCAACGAATGGTCAAATTGTAGGTTCTGGCATTGGGATAACCACCCAGGTCTACACCAAACAAAGCAGGATTATCACCATAGCTGTTCACTTCCGGATCAAAACCTGTGTACTTCGTAAATGTGTACAGGTTATTAACGCTGGCTACCACCCGGATGGAGTTGATACCCTTCACCAGCTTCTTGGGCAACGTGTAGCCCAATGCTACATTCTTGATGCGGACAAAACTGCCATCTTCAATAAAACGGCGGGAGAACAACAGTGTACGCCAAAACTGACGGATGGCCTTGGGTTCAGTAGCCATGCTGTTGTCTTTGCCCTGCGTCCACGCACCAGCCAGCATCTCTTCGCTGATGTTTTTAGACGAACCGATATTGCCATTGAACACTTTGTTCATGTTCACCACGTCATTGCCCTGCACCCCATTGATAAAAATGCTGAGGTCGAAATTTTTGTAGCTGAAGTTGTTGATGAAACCAAAAGTGTAATCGGGGTTTACATCACCAATCACCATTCTATCAGTGGCCGCAATGGAAGTAGGATCATTGTCGAGGTTCAGATATTTCACTTCACCAATCATACGGCGTATGATGGCCCAGGGCTGATTCACATACACCATCGAATTACGCACTTCTGCTTCGTTGTCGTAATAGCCGTCTTCCACATAGCCATACAAAGCACCAATGGGCTGACCCGCTACCTGAATAAACGGTGCATCACGGGTAGAAATATTGCTGGCAAATTGCTCCTTCACATCGCCACCCAAACTCAGGATTTTATTGCGGTTGAAAGCAATATTGGCATTGGCTTTCCACTGAAAGTTTTTGTTTTTTACAATCAAACCTTCTACCGACAACTCAAGGCCTTTGTTTTCTACAGAACCAGAGTTGCGCAGCTGGCGTTGAAAACCTGTAGAAGCCGGCGTGGTGATGTATTGCAGCAAATCATCTGTTCTTTTTACATACGCATCGGCATGCAACTGCAGGCGGTTGTTGAACAAGCCCAAATCGATTCCGGCATTGTACGCAGTAGTGGTTTCCCACTTCAATCCGGGGTTCGCAGGACCGGCATACACGTCATCGGCCAATCCGGTTTGTGTAGTACCGTTGAATGTGTAGTTGTACACTGCCAACTTCGACAGCGAAGCATAAGAACCAATACCCTGATTGCCGGTTTGACCATAGCTCAACCGCATGGTGAGGTTAGAAATTGCTTTTGATTTTTGTAACCAGTTTTCCTGATGCAACTTCCACGCTACTGCAGCAGACGGGAAACCAGACCACTTGTTGTTTTTACCAAACTTGCTGGAACCATCCTGCCGGTATGAAAGCGTTAGCAACAGTTTGTCTTTGTAGGTATAATTGATACGGCCCAAAAATGAAATCAGTGTAGACTGATACTTGTTGGTAATGATGGGCAACACCTGCTCAGCAGATTGCATGTTTTCATTTTGCAACAAATCGTTGGGGAAAGTTTTCGCTTCCGCTCTTTTTGATTGACCATTGGTTCTTTCAAATGTAGACGCACCCATTACATTAATGCTGTGATTGTCTAGTTTCTTGTTGAAAGTCAGGATGCTTTCCGACACCATGCTGGTCCAGATATTATCCGCCTTCAATGCCGAACCTTTTACGCTAAATCCTTCAAACACAGTCCGGGGATAATACTGATCTCGGGTGTTGGCACCGTAGTTAAAACCCAGGTTCTGCCGAAACTTGAAGTCTTTCAAAAAACTGACTTCAGCATAGTTGGAAGAAAAGATGGTGTAACCCGTCACCCGGTTGAGTACATCTCTTGAATAAATAACGGGGTTCGTAATGAAGAAGCCTTCACCGGTACCATCAAATTCTTCTTCTTGCTGAATGGTAGGCGGATAAGTAAGTGCAGAACGAATAACGCCGGCACTGGCCGCATCCGATTTATCTGTACCGGTTTTTACACCATTGGTTCGAGAGTTGGCAATAGACGTACTGGTGCCCACTTTCACAAATTTGCCTACGTTTCGATGCAGGTTGGCATTTAAACCAATCTTTCTGAAATCAGATTGAATGATTGTACCCTCCTGATTGAGGTATTGAAAAGACAAACTGTGGCTGCCAGACTCTGTAGCACCCGATACATTCAATGCATACTGCTGCGAAAACCCTTTTCTGAAAATGGCATCCTGCCAGTTGTTCTTGTCGCTACCCAACGAATCAATTTGCTCGGGTGAGTAAGGAATGTTGTACGAAGTGCCATCATAATAGTTGGCATTTTCGTACGAGAGATTTTGATAGCGGGCAAAGTCTTGTGGCGACAGCATCGGTAGCTTGCGGCTTACTTCTGCCATGCCCAAATTCACCGTGAGTTCTACACGGTCTTTGCCCAGCCTGCCCTTGCGGGTGGTAATGAGCACCACACCATTGGCACCACGAGAACCGTAGATAGCCGTTGCCGAAGCATCTTTCAAAATGTCGATGGATTCAATATCGTTGGGGTTAAGAAAGGCCAACACATTCAGCGTTTGCTTTTCATCTTCACCTATAGATGCAGGTGTGCCACCACTGTTGCTGTTGTTGAACGGCACACCGTCTATCACATACAAGGGTTCAGTACCACCTAAAAAAGAATTGGAACCACGCACCCGAATGCTGAGGCCGGCACCTGGTGCACCATCATTTTGTGTCACGTTTACACCGGCCAGCTTTCCCTGCATGGCTTGTAAAATATTAGTAGGGTTGTCCCGCAACAAATCTTCTCTGGTAAGGCGTTGCACCGCACCGGTAGCATCCGTTTTACGAACACTACCATAACCAATCACCACCACATCACCCAAAGCACTGGCCTGCGTTTTCAATTGCACGGTTACATTTGTTTTTCCCTGAATAGGCAGCTCCACCGTTTCCATGCCCACATACGACACCAGCAATATTTTGCCCGTGGCCGGCACTTCAATCGTAAACGCACCCTTGGCATCGGTGAGGGTTGAAATGGCTATTTGCTTTACCGAAACGGTAGCACCACTCAATGCAGCGCCTTGTTCGTCAGTAACCTTACCGGTTACTTTTCTTATTTGCGCCTGAGCTTCGTATAGCACGAAAAGACACAGCAGCAAACAACACGACATGAATTTTCTCATACAGCAAGATTGTTTGTTCAAATGTAGATTTCGAATGAACCTATTAAATAGTACTATTTTATCCAATAATTGTACTTTTCTGAAAATCAGCATCAATCTCATCGCAATTATCTTACTTCACACACTGTAATAACAGCCTAATTCAAGCTCATTCCGTCAGGTTGATGTAGCATTCAAAAATGATATTATTTTATCATGGCCAATCAACGAAACATCCTGAAAGAAATTACTCCGCTTACGGCAAGCGACTGCTTTACCATTTTCGAACGTACCAAAACCGAGTTCGATTTTCCCCTGCACTATCATGAAGAATATGAACTCAACTGCATCTTAAATGCAAAAGGAGCCAAACGCGTCATTGGCGATCATATTGAAGTGATTGACCAGGCGGAGTTGGTATTGGTGGGCCCTAACCTGCCGCATGTTTGGAAAACACATCAATGCAAAAGCCGTGATATACAAGAAATCACCATTCAGTTTCACAAAGACTTGTTTGACGACAAAATGCTGCGACGCAATCAACTGCATTTTATCCGCGACATGTTCGACAAATCCACACGGGGCATTCTCTTTTCCAAATCTACCATTCAGCAAATCAGTCCACGGCTGAAACAACTGCGCACCAAACAAGGGTTTGATTCGGTGCTCGAACTCATGTCCATTTTACACGACCTCTCCATTTCCAGAAACATGCGCATTTTATCCAATGGCAGTTTCAACAATGTACAAAGCAGCTACACCAGCCGCCGCGTAGAAAAAGTGATGGAGTACATGAAGCAAAATTTTGACAAACCCATAGCCCTCGCTGATGCCGCCAAACTAGCCAACATGACACAGGTTTCTTTCAGCCGCTTCTTCAAATCTCACACCGGCATCAGCTTTATGGACAACCTGCTCGAAATACGACTGGGCCATGCCTCAAGATTACTAATAGATACGCATCAGCCCGTTGCTGAAGTAGCTTATCACTGCGGCTTCAACAACATATCCAATTTCAACCGCCTGTTCCGCAAAAAGAAAAACTGCACCCCAAAAGAATTCCGTGAAAATTACAGTTACGAAAAACGTGTGTTTATATGAGAAAGACATTAGTACAATGCAATTGGATATTACCAGCCCTCTGCATGCTGCTGGCCACAAAAACCTATACCACACATGCACAAACCGCCGCACCATTTGCCAATGAAATTGCGTGGTTTAAAAAACAGGATTCTATCAAACCTACACCACGCAAACCCATCCTTTTTATTGGCAGCTCCAGCTTTACCAACTGGAAAGATGTGCAGGATTATTTCCCGGGCTATCCCATTCTCAACCGCGGCTTTGGCGGTTCTTCGCTGCCGCACTTACTGCTCTATGCCGATGAGATTATTTTTCCATACAATCCCAAACAAATTGTGATTTACTGCGGTGAAAATGACTTTGGTGGCGGCCCACACATTACTGCCGACAGCATCCTTACTCGCTTCAAAAGATTACACGATTACATCCGCAGCAAAATGCCCAAAGTGCCCATTGTTTACATCTCCATGAAGCCCAGTCCCTTTCGGCAAAAAGTACTCCCGCAAATGCAAGCCGCCAACGAGCTCATCAAAGCCTTTGCCAACCGCACCAAAAGGCTCGAATACATTGATGTGTACAGCCACATGCTCAACGCAGATGGCAGTATTAGGGAAGACATTTTTCTGTCGGACAAATTACACATGAACAAACAGGGCTATGCCATCTGGCAACCACTCATCGCCCCTTATTTACGTCGATAATTGTTGTTATATCAGTACATCATGATTCATCGTTTTTTATGGAGCAGCATGCTGTGTATGGGCATGCTCACTGTTGTAGCTCAAAAGAATGTCAGCAAGCTCTATGCAGCCAATCATCCAAACATCCGCATCACCGGAAGAGTGAGTGATGAACAACCGCAACAGCCTCGTTTTTGGGCACCGGGTGTGTATATTGAATTGGCATTTCGTGGTGATACCTGCACCGTGCTGCTGGGCGACGAAATGAAATGGGGCACCAGTCACAACTGTGTGGAAATACAGGTAGACAATGAACCCTCATACAAAGTATGGCTCAAAGAAAAAGATAACGTACTACGCATTACAGCCAGCAAGAAACAACCTGCACACCGTGTAATCATCACCAAAAACACAGAAGCAGAAATGGGCTACCTCGAACTTCGGGGTATTCGCTGCAACAAACTGCTCCCCTTGCCCAAAGCCCCCACTCGCCGCATCGAATTGTATGGCAACTCCATTACCTGCGGCTCCGGCATGGACATGCAAAACATACCCTGCAATACTGGTCAATGGTACGACCAACACCGGGCCTACATGGCATACGGACCGCTTACGGCAAGAAAATTGAACGCCCAATGGCAACTCTCATCCGTGTCTGGCATTGGGCTCATACACAGCTGCTGTAATAAAACAACCGTTATGCCGCAGGTGTACGACAAAATCAACATGACAGACAACGCCCTGCCATGGAGCTTTAGCCGCTACCAGCCCGATGTGGTAACCATTTGCCTCGGTCAAAACGATGGCATTCAAGATTCTCTTGCCTTTACCAACGCCTACCTACAACTGCTGCAACAAATGCAACAGCATTACCCCAAGGCTACATTTATTTTACTCAATAGCCCAATGGCGCATGCAGAACTCAACACTGTATTGCAACGCTACATACTGGCGGTGGTGCAGCAAAGCCGGCAACTGGGCATCAGCCGCATCACCCATTACTTCTATCGCCAGCGCTATGCCAGCGGCTGCGATAGCCACCCTACCATGGCAGAGCATGCACAAATGGCCGAAGAATTGAGTGCATTTGTAGCACAAACAATGGGCTGGAAATAAACAGGCGAAACAACTTACAGTAGCTATCAAAGGCCAGATAAAAAAACGATCAACTGCAGTGGCTAAAACTTAATCATTAGCCACAAGCCCTGCAGCTACAGTAAATTATTTGCAAAAAAGTATTGCTTCTTACAACTCATTTGCACAAGTTGGTTTGGCAAATACCGGGAATAAAGAAGAAATGTCTTTTAACAAATCCTACCACTTGCCAGTCATTCATTCGGTGTCCAATAGCAGTCTTAGTATTCAGAAATCCATAAAAAAATGACACCATGTACAACAGAATCTTTTCCAATCAGCTCCGTTTTTTTATACTCACCTGCTGTTGCTTTGCACTCTCCTTTCAGGGTATAGCACAGGAAAAAACCTACCAGTTATCGAGTCATATTCTGGACATCTCGACCGGCAAACCAGCGGCAGGTGTTACCATTACCCTTTCTAAAAAAGAGAACAATGATCAATGGAAAATCATTGACGAAAAAAAAACAGATGCCAATGGGCGGATTAAAGATTTTCTACCGCAAACGAGCAATAATCTTGGTATTTACAAACTCACCTTTCACACCAAACCTTACTTTAAGCAACTTGGTCAACAGTCATTTTATCCCTTCATTGAAGTAGTGTTTGAACTGGCAGACAATGAACATTATCACGTTCCTATTACCCTCTCAGCTTACGGTTATGCCACCTACCGGGGTAATTAATGGTGGGTATCATCTTGAGCCTTCCATCAACAGTCATCACACAAACATGATCAGCAGTTCAAAAGCCAGAAGCAAGTAAACACGAAAGATTATTTACCAAATCTCAAAAAGACCAATGCGAACATACGCATTGGTGTTTTTTTATAGCGGTAAAAGTCAGCCCGTGTATTCTTATTCGCCAGTAAATGTTTATTTTAACCCATTGATTAAAAAAACAAGCAAATAGCCCTGAAATACCAGCTACGGTGACCATAAAAACACTTGCAGTCATTTAGGCGCAGTTTTTGTTTCAAGCTTCCTTACAACCTCAACAAACGCTGTTTCGGCATGCTGCTAACCTTTGTATTCTCTTCAATACTACCCCCACTGCGGACATCTGTGCTGATATGTATTTTGGTGTGCTATGTAAGCACCGCCTTCGCACAGCCCCCCGGCCCGGCCGATACCATCCGCAGTAGCTTTGGCTTTGCCCTGTGCCCCGGCACCAGCACCCAACTCAGCCTCAACCTGCCCAATGGACCTGCCAACCCGGGCTACTTATGGCAAAGCGCCGCAACACTTGCCGGGCCTTGGACAACAGTTAGCTCGATAGCCACGGCCACGGTAAGTACGCCACAGTGGTACAGAGTCTCGCTTATCATCGGCGGAAATCCAATTCCTTACGATACCATTCAAATCACCCAATTACCCAAAACAACACCCGACTTTACTTTTTCACCTGCTGGCAGTTGTGCCAGTGTGCCCGTCTTTTTTACCAATACCACGCCGGGTAGCGGCAATACCTATGCATGGAGTTTTGGCGACCCCAATTCGGGTGGCAACAACAGCAGCAACGCCACCAACCCCAGTCACCGCTTTGTGGGCACTGTAGGCAATAGCACTCAAAATTTTCCCGTAAAACTGGTGGTCACCAACAGCAATGGTTGTAAAGATTCGGTTACCAAAACAGTGAATATGTTGGAAACACCGGGAACTCAGTTAGGAGGTACTGGGAATAGACAATATCAAGGTAAAACCTATTTTGCAATATGCACCAACAATTCCGGAACAATCAGTGTAACGAATCAATCTACGACCAACAATACAAACTACAAAATCATCTGGGGTGATAATTCAACCGACTTTACTAGTAATTCTTTTGCAACCACTTCTCATCTATATGCCGTTGGTATCTACAATTTGAAGTTTATTGTTACTGGACAAAATGGTTGCGTTGACACAACAGATTATGGAGTTTTTGTAGGAAGTAATCCAGCGGTAGGATTAGGCAATCCTGGTAACACATCAATTTGTACTGGCAGTTCTCTGACTTTCCCAATCTTTAATACAAGCCAAAACACACCAGGCACAATATATACGGTCACTTTCAATGATGGCAGCAATAGTCAAACTTTTCCTCACCCTGCACCAGCTAGCATTACACACTTATTTACTAAAACCTCCTGCGGCACCACCAGCGGACAGTTTGCTAATTCTTTTTCGGCTTCCATTACAGCATCTAATCCTTGTTTTCAATCATCCGCTACCGTTGAACCTATTAGTGTATCAGACAGACCCCAACCAGATATTGAAGTTTTACCAAAAGACACCGTTTGTGTTGGTGTAGTACAAATAAGAGCCAGATTAGGATCTGGCAAATATGTAAACGGAAGTAATTGTGATAATGGAAAAGTAATATGGAAAATTGCTCCGGCAACTGGATTTACTATTTCGGCTGGTTCTCGGGGGAATGATTTCGGTCAAAATGATCCCGATTTATGGCAAAGTGGAACAGAGAATATTTCTGTTAACTTCAATACACCTGGTATCTATCAAATTACCTTACGTATCGGAAACCCTGTTTGTGGATTTAAGGATACCGTAAAAACCATCTGCGTAAATCCAACACCCGTTGCAGCCATGAGCCTCGACCAAACCGAAGGCTGTGCCCCCATGGTAGTAAACGCCAGCAGCGTGGGCAATCAACCGCTCTGCGGTGTGATTGGCTACAACTGGACGGTGAGCTATGCTTCGGTAGCTGGCTGTGTGCCAAGCGGCAGTAATTATAGCTTGCTCAACGGCACCACGCTTACCAGTGCAGCGCCGCGGTTTCAGTTCAATAATCCGGGCCGCTATCGCATAACCCTCACCACCAATTTTGGCAATGGCGCTTGTACATCTGCGCCTGTTTTCATGGATGTACTGGTAAAAGCGAAACCTGCTGCCACGCTGGCTTTCAGCAATCCCATTTGCCAAAATCAAAGCATTACGCCTACCGCCATTACCAACCTTTGTACGTCAACCAATCCTGCCACCTATGCCTGGAGTTTTCCCGGCGGCAATCCCACAGGTTCTACACTTGCCTCACCGGGCAATGTCATCTACAATACACCCGGAAATTATACCGTAAGCCTTGCTGTAACCAATGATTGCGGCACTACAACTGTCAGCAATCCGTTGACCGTGAATCCTGCCCCGGATGTAACCGTTCCTGCCAACGTAGTGGTTTGTGCCGGGCAAACGGTGGGTCCGTTTACTTTTAGCAGTACGCTTGCCGGCACCAGTTTTACCTGGACCAACAACAACAGCAGCATTGGCTTGGCCGCCAATGGCAATGGAAACATCGGCAGTTTTACAGCCATCAACAACGGCACTGCGCCTGTAACTGCCACCGTAACCGTTAGGCCGGTCAATACTTGCAACGGCCCAACACAATCTTTTACCATCACCGTCAATCCACGTCCGTTAGCACCGGTTGTCAGCAACCTCAATTATTGTGTGGGTGATGCCGCCACGCCATTAACAGCAACTGCTCTCAATGGCCACAGCCTCAATTGGTATACAGTAGCAACAGGTGGTACCGCATTGGGCACAGCCCCAACACCCACCACATCAGCACCGGGTACTTTCACCTGGTGGGTAAGCCAAACCAACAGCGCCAACGGCTGCGAAGGCCCGAGATCTTCCATCACCGTCACCGTACGCATGGTGCCGGTCATTACCATTACCAGCAGCAACCCCACCACTTGTGGCTCATCCACAGGCAGCATCACGATTAACGGATTGACGCCACTCACTAGCTATACGGTTTCCTACACCCGCAACGGTGCTCCCGTTAGCACCAATACATCATCCGATGTATCAGGACGCATTGTACTCAACCTGCTCAATGCAGCCGTGTACGACCAAATTCGGGTAGCCACCGGCGGCTTCTGTCCTTCCTTGCCGCAAGGCCCCATATCCCTCAGCGATCCTAATCCACCAGCAGTACCCGTAGCAGCCAACAATGGCCCGGTTTGCTCAGGCAACAACCTCAACCTCACTGCCATTTCATCTACTACGGGTGTAACATACAACTGGAGCGGCCCGGCCGGCTTTAGCAGCAATCAGCAAAACCTGGTCATCAACAATGCACAACTCAACCGTGCCGGTACTTATAGTGTTACGGCCATTCTCAATGGTTGCGTTTCTGCAGCAGCAAGCACAACAGTCGTCATCAATCAAACACCTGTACTCACAGCTGCTGCCAATAGCCCGGTGTGTGAAAACGGCACCATCCAACTCAATGGCACTGTGGCACCTACAGGTGGCATTGTGGTTTGGAGCGGCCCCAACGGGTTTAATGCCACCGGTCTCAACGCCAGCATTGCCAATGCTTCGCTGGCAGCCAGCGGCACCTATACTCTTACGAGTTCTTTAAACGGATGCCCGGCCACTCCCGCAACGGTCAACGTATTGGTGCGGCCAACACCTGGCATCACCAACACCGTTGTTACACAGCCCACCAGCTGTACCGTGGCCGATGGCAGCATTACCCTGCAAGGGTTGATCGCTTCCACTACTTATCAGGTCAACTATACTTTCAACGGCAATCCGCAAACCCGCAACCTTACCGCCAACGCCAGTGGCCATGTGGTCATCAGCGGATTGGCACCCGGCAACTATACCAACATTCGGGTAACACTCAATGGTTGTGTGTCGAACAATGCGAATGATGCAACACTCGTAGCCCCCAACCCGCCACCGACGCCTGTAGCGGCCAACAATGGCCCCGTATGTACCGGCAGCAACCTGCAACTATCTGCCACGAGCACAGCTACGGGCATCACCTACAGCTGGACAGGTCCCAATGGTTTCAGCAGCAATCAGCAAAATCCGGTACTGAGCAACGTAACCACCAACAACGCTGGTATCTACACCGTTACCATTACACAAAACGGTTGTGTATCTGCCCCGGCTACCACCTCCGTTGTGATTCAGGCTGCTGTGAGCAACAATACCATTGCGGCCAATCAAAACATTTGCATCAACACTACACCAGCGCAGCTTACGGGTAGCACACCTGCAGGTGGTGGCGGTACCATGCTGTATGCCTGGGAAATGAGTACCGATGGCGGCAACAGCTGGCAAACCATCCCCGGCGCCAACAGCATTAATTACCAACCGGGCGTATTAACGCAAACCACCCGCTACCGCAGAGTTGTCACCACATCGCTGTGTGCAGGCCCGCAAAGCAGCAACAGCAATACAATAACCGTTACAGTCAACCCCAATGCAGTGGCCGTGTTGAATGCCAACCAAACATTGGGTTGTGCTCCATTCATCTTAACGCCCAACAACATTTCGGTGCAGCACTTTGCTACCCGCAATGGCAGCTATCGCTGGTATGTCAACAATGTATTGATTGGAAGCAGCCAAAGCTTCCCCGGCTATACCATCAGCGGCAGCGGACAAACCGTCACTATCAAAGTAGTAGCACAGAGTTTGTTTGGTTGCTTGTCTGATTCCGCAACTGTTAACATATCAACCTTTGCCGGCCCTACACCGTCATTTACCCTGAGTGATACCGTGGGTTGCGGGCCGTTCGATATTACCATCAACAACACAACGGCCAACAGCAGCGCCTTTACCTACCGCTGGGATTTTGGCAACGGACAAACCAGCACCGCTGCACAGCCGGGCACCATTCGCTTTGCCATCAACCCCAACCGTGGGGATACCGTGTACACCGTTACACTCAAAGCCACTGCCGGTTGTGATACCATCGTGGCCACACAAAAAATCAGGGTTCGTGCAAGACCAAGAGCATTGTTTACACCCGACAAAAGCATTGGCTGCAGCCCTATGACCGTTACATTCAACAACAACAGCGCCGGCAGCAATGCCAGTTTCATTTGGGATTTTGGTGATGGCTCACCACGCATTTCCAGCAATGCGCCAAGCCTTTCGCATACGTTTACCACAGGTGTGCTCGATACCTTCTTTGTTCGCCTCTTTGCCAGCAACGATTGCGGCACCGACACAGCCACTTTTGCCATTGTGGTCAATCCCAACCGCATCCGCCTCGACATGGCCGTGAATGGCAATGAACTCTTTGGTTGTGTGCAACACACCGTTCGGTTCATCAACAACACCACTGGTGCCAACCGCTTTGTATGGAATTTTGGTGATGGCTCTCCCATCCTCACCAGCACCAAAGGGTTTGATACGCTGGTGCATGTGTACACCCAGCCGGGTACCTATACAGTTACGCTTGATGCCAGCAATGGTTGTAGTGATACCAGCACTACCGAAACCATTACCGTGGTGCAAGGACCCACCGTTTCCTTCACCGCAATGCCTGCACAAATCTGCATTGGTGATTCTGTAAGCATCACCAACACCAGCACCGAATCGCTGGCATGGGCCTGGAGCTTTGGCGATGGCAGCAGCAGTAGCCTGCGCAATCCGGGTAAGCATTTGTACACGCAGGCAGGCAACTACCGCATTGTATTGCGTGGCACCAAAATTTTCCCGCAGGGTTTTGGCTGTACCGATAGTGCAGTAGCCAACATACAAGTGCAGGCGCCTACGGGCAGCTTCCAATACCGCAGTGGTTATTACTGCCAAAACCAAAGCATACAACTGGAAGTACTCAACAGCAATGGCAACAGGTATATCTTCTATCCCGGCAATGGCGATAGCATCATCAGCAATGCCAGCAACGTTACCTATCGCTATACTGCTCCCGGCAGGTATGTTCCTTCGGTAAAAGTGTTTGCCGGCAATTGTACCATATTACTGCCCGGAACCGATACAGTGTTTGTTGACCGTATCAAAGCCGGCTTCCGCTACAGCATCAATCAAAGCTGTGGCAGCACTACAATAAGCTTTACTGATACCAGCAGTGTATTTCTCGGCCGTGCACAAATCAGCTGGCGCTTTGGCGATGGCAGTACAGCCTCTTCCCCAACCGTCAACAAAACATTCCTGCAGGCGGGCACCTATCGGGTAGTAATGCGCATTACGGGCATCAGTGGTTGCGAAGACTCTGCCCTGCAAGTCATAGATGTGCCTGTACAACAGGTGCCTTCCATTGCCATACAAGGCGATAGCACCGCTTGTATCGGACAGCCATTTATGCTGCAAGCGATGAGCAATACTGTAGGTAATATTCAATACAACTGGAACTTTGGCAACAACCAGCAAGCTACCGGCAGCACTGCCAGCACCCGCTATTTTACTGCAGGTACCGCTACAATCCGCATGATTGGCCGTACCGATTTTGGCTGCGCCGATACGGTGTACAAAACCATCCGCATCAACCCCACACCTGTAGTGGTAGCCAGCAACGATGCGAAAATTTGTTTGGGACAGAGTACGACGCTGCAAGTTCGGGGTGCCAACAGTTATACCTGGAGTCCGCAGCAATCGCTGAGTTGTAATGATTGCAGCAGCACCGTTGCTTCGCCCACACAAACCACGGCCTATGTGGTGACTGGCAGCAATGCTTTTGGTTGCAGCAATACAGACACCGTGCTGGTAACGGTGGTACAACCTTTCCAGGTAAGTGTATCGCCCAATGATACCATTTGCTTCCCGCAAAATGAATCGGCCCAACTGTTTGCCACTGGTGCCAAGCGTTATGTTTGGTCGCCTGCTGTGGGTTTGAATGCGAGCAATATTCCCAACCCCATTGCACGGCCAGCCAGCACCACTGCATACACCGTGATTGGTTATGATGACGACAATTGCTTTACCGATACTGCTTTTGTAACAGTAGCGGTGGGCTACCTGCCCACACTGGAAGTGGGCACAGGTAGTCTTGTTGTTGCAGGTACTGCGGTTACCCACAATCCCATCATTACCAACGGGCCCATAAAGCGCTATACCTGGACACCAAACAAAGACCTGAGTTGCAATAACTGCCCCAATCCGGTGGCCACCATCAACAACAATATTTTGTATCGCCTCAGCATTGAAAACATTTACGGCTGTTTGGCAACAGACACGATTAGCTACACGGTTCAGTGCAAGCAAAACGAACAAGTGTATGTACCCAATGCGTTCAGCCCCGATGGTGATGGGGTGAATGATGTATTGATGGTACGGGGCAAAGGCCTGAGCATGGTGAAATCCTTCATCATTTTCAACCGCTGGGGACAGGTGGTGTTTGAAGCGCAAAATTTTGCTGCCAACGATCCTACCGCAGGTTGGAATGGCATCATGAAAAACACGGGTAAAAAAGCAGCGCAGGATGTGTATGTGTATCGGGTGGAAACCATTTGCACAGCAGGCGGCACTTTTACCCAAACCGGAAACGTTACCTTATTTTACATGCAATAACAGCAGCCACACATGCGTACACTTTTCATACGACTACTGATGCTGCCACTGCTGTTGGCATCGGCGCCACTGCTGGGGCAAGACATTCACTTTACCCAATTGTACGAATCGCCGTTTTTGCGCAATCCTTCGCTGGCGGGCATTTACAACGGGCAGCTGCGGGCATCGGCTGTGTTTCGCAACCAATGGCAAAGTGTAACGGTGCCGTACAAAACCATGGGTGCTGCGGTAGAATACAAACTCAATGGTTTGTGTGAAGATGATTTAGAAAACATCAACCTGGGCATACAGGTAATGCGGGATGAAGCCGGCGACAGCAAACTGCAACGGACGCAGCTACAGGCAGCCATCAGCTACCGCCGCAAACTCAGCAACCAACTCTACATAGCCGGCGGTTTTTTGGCGGGGCCGGTAAGCAGCAGCTTCGATCCTCGTGGCTTGAAATGGGACGATCAATTTGTCAATGGTGTGTTCGACCCAACACAACCAACACGGCAACCCATCATCAACTCTGGCAGAAATTATTTCGATTTGAGTGCCGGGCTTTCGCTCAATGGTGGTAACCAGTACGCATCTATGCAATGGTATACAGGTGTGGCTTTGCACCACATCAACAAACCATCCGTTGGCTTTGGTGCTGCCAACAGTATTGATAGCAAACTGCCCATGAAACTCACCCTGAGTGGCGGCTTGGCTACAGCCATCAATGATATGGATGACCGCATTATTTTTCATGCCGATGTGATTTGGCAGCAGCCACACAACGAAGTACTCATCAGTACCCTGTATAAAAAATGGCTGTACAACGAAACCGGCGAAAGCGACCAGGGCGTAAGCCTTACCATGGGTGCCATTTATCGTTGGGCCGATGCGATTTGCCCCGTCATAAAACTCAACTTCAATCAGTGGAGTGTGGGGGCCAGTTATGATGCCAATATTTCAAAGCTCACCGTGGCTTCACAATTGCGGGGAGGCTTCGAATTTACTTTGCTCTACCGCATCATGGGTGGCGCCAGAGATTGCGTTCGTACGGGTTGCAAATTTGATTAGCGCTTCCAGGCATTAAACCACCAAGACACAAGGATTGCACGATGAACACAATGTCAATTAACTCGAAAATACTTTGTGCCCTTTGCGCCTTCTTCGAGTCTTCGTGGTCAAGTATTTACTGCAATGCCAGTCCTTTGTAATCTGGCACATGGCACAGTACTTTTTCAAACTGTGCAAACTCATGCACTTCATGCAGGGTAAGCAACACCACAGATGACATACCGGCCCTTTCAGCACTCTCCACTCCTTTGGGCGAATCTTCGTACACCACACAATGCTGTGGCGCCACCTGCAATGCCGCTGCACACTTGAGATAGGTTTCCGGGTCGGGCTTGCTTTGCTGCACATCATCGGCACTTACCAATGCATCGAAGTAGTGCCGGATGTGCAAATTGTCCAACACAAAATCGATATTGAACATAATAGCGGCAGAACCAATGGCCATGCGGATTCCTTGCATTTTAGCGGCTTCCAGATAATCGCCCAAACCATCGAGCAGTTTCAGCTGCGGTTTAAATGCGGCCTGATATGCTTCTTCTTTGGCATAGCTCATGGCTGTTTTTTCTGCAGCTGAAAAACGACCGGGGAAAATACGTTCCAGCAATTCATCATTCTTGCCATAGCACTGCAGTTTTACTTCTGCAAGGCTCAGCGCAGCGCCATGCGAACAAAGTATTTCATGCCATGCTTGTATATGATAATGCATGTCATCAATCATGGTACCGTTCAAATCGAACAGGTAAGCTTTGGTATTGCTGGCGTTCATAGTGGCGCAAAGAAAACAAGATGCAACCGCTCTACAAAACCACAACGCCTGCCATCAGAAGACAGCAGGCGTTGTTGCATGTATTCAATCTACGTATTTACCAGAGATAAGCATACAAGGCAGTAATGATGAGCAAAATGGCTACAATCATGACTGTATGAATGGGCTGTACTTTGAACATGGCTTTATCCAGTACAAAGGCTTTTTGTTCGCCACCTTTGCCTACCAGGCTCAGTACAATCATCACCAGCATGGTAAAGAAGAACGACCAGCCCATGTTGATTTGGAACGGAATTTCATAAGCCCCTTTACCATTCGGGAAAGCGGTGTACAGCAAGGTTTCTGTACCAAAAATATTGATGGCATAGCTGTTGAAGAATATTGCCAGCAAGAAACCGGTAAGCAAACCGGCCACGGCTGCAGTACCCGTAGTACGCTTCCAGAACATACCCAAAATAAACATGGCAAATACACCCGGACTAATGAAGCCGGTATATTTCTGAATGAAAGTAAAACCACCTTCGCCACCAATGCCCAACAGGTCTTTCCAGGTAAAGGCAATGGCCAATATCATAGCTACCAATACCGTTAATCGGCCAACCCAAACCTGTTTGTTTTCATCCGCTTCTTTGTTCAGGTATTTCTTGTACACATCCAACGTGAAGATGGTAGAAATGCTGTTGAGCTTACCCGCCAATGAGGCAACGATGGCAGCGGTTAAAGCCGCTACAGACAAGCCTTTCAGCCCTTCGGGCAAAAAGGCCAGCACAGAAGAATAGGCGGTGTCTTTTACACCATTAAAACCTTCGAGGCCGCCATTGCGATGCAACACATACGCTGCAATACCGGGCAACATCACGATGATGGGCATCATCAGTTTGAGGAAGGCGGCAAACAAAATACCCGTACGGGCAGTTTTTAAATCTGCGCCCAAAGCACGTTGGGTAATGTACTGGTTACAACCCCAGTAATTGAGGTTTACAATCCACTGTCCGGCAAAGTACATGGTGATGCCGGGCAGCAGCAGGTATTTGTTGATATAGTTTTGTGAAGCAGCATCGCCGGCAAGTGCCGCAGATACGGTGCCGGAATCTGGCTTCGACAAAATCATCTTGAAGTGATCGGGAGAATCTTTGAACAACATTTTCAAACCGGCAATGGCATCATGACCCAAACCAAATGATTCACTCACTTTGGTAAGTGCCAGATAAGTAGTAGCCAAACCACCCAGAATAAGAACACCTACCTGCAACACATCGGTAAAGCCAATCACCTTCATGCCACCAAGCGTAATGATGAGGCCCATTACAGCCAGTGCAATCATGATGAAATGCAAGTACTCACCACCCGCCAATCCATTGATGGCCACTGCACCGAGATACAAGATGGATGTAAGATTGACAAACACATACAAGAACAACCAAAATACCGCCATAATCAGCGCCACAGATTCATTGTACCGTGTTTTCAAAAACTGCGGCATGGTGTAAATCTTGTTTTTGAGATATACCGGCATAAACCAAACTGCAATGATGATAAGGGCAATAGCGGCTATCCATTCGTAGGCAGCCACCGCTGTACCTACAAAAAAGCCATCACCACTCATGCCAATAAATTGCTCCGCAGAAATATTGGAGGCAATGAGTGAAGCACCAATGGCCCACCAGGTAAGCGAACCTTCTGCCAGAAAGAAATCATGCGTAGCAGAAGTTTCTTGTTTTTTCTTCTTGCGATAAATCATGTATCCATAGGCAGCCAGCAACACGAAGTAGATGCCGAACACTATGAAGTCAGTCATCACTAATTTGTTATTCATAATCGTTGTAAAGGAAAGTGAGAAAAAAGTGAACCACCAATGTTAGGGAAAATACCTTGCACAGATGGTTCTTTTAAAGGGGTTATTTGTAATACACTTCGCTCCAGCGCAGTTCGTTTTTCAACTGATAGAGATCGGTGTTTTTACCAATGCGTACATACTCAATGCCGGCAATGTCTGCAAAGTCTTCCATGTGCTCAGCCGTGAGGTTTTGACTGTAGCAGGTGTGGTGTGCACCGCCTGCCAATATCCAGGCAGCACAGCCATCGTGCATGTTGGGATAAGGCTTCCACAACACACGGGCCACAGGCAACTTAGGCAGTTCTGCAATCGGGTCAATGGCTTCCACTTCATTTACCAACAAACGGAAACGATTGCCCATGTCTACAACCGATGCATTGATAGCCGGGCCAGCTGCACTATTAAATACCAGGCGAACAGGATCTTCTTTTCCTCCAATACCCAACGGATGAATTTCTACATTGGGTGTATGGCTGGCAATGCTCTCACAAATTTCCAGCATATGTGAGCCCAGTACCAACGGATTGGCCGGGTCAAAATGATAGGTATAATCTTCCATAAAACTATTGCCACCGGGCATGCCCCGGCCCATCACTTTCATGGCCCGTACAAGAGCTGCAGTTTTCCAATCGCCTTCGCCGGCAAAACCGTACCCCTTACCCATCATGCGTTGTGAAGCTATACCTGGCAATTGTTTCATGCCATGCAAATCTTCAAACGTATCACTATAGCCTTTGTAATTACCATCTTTCAAAAAGTATTCGAGGCCCAATTCGATACGGGCCGCATCACGCAACGATGCATATTGTGTCCCCTCTTTTTTGAGGCTGGCCGTTACCGTGTAAGTGTCAAAATATTCCCGCACTAGTTTATCTACATCAGCATCGCTTACTGCATCAATTACTTTTACGAGGTCGCCAATGCCGTGAGTGTTGACACTAAAACCAAACTGCATTTCTGCTTCCACTTTGTCGCCATCTGTTACGGCCACATACCGCATGTTGTCGCCAAAGCGAACAAAACGGGCACCCTGCCAATCGTTCCAACCCGCAGCAGCTCTTGTCCACGCATTGATTTTAGCAATCACCACCGAGTCTTGCCAATGGCCTACCACTACTTTACGATTCAGGCGCATACGGCTCATGATAAAACCAAATTCACGGTCGCCGTGTGCACTCTGGTTCAGGTTCATAAAGTCCATATCAATTTCACCCCACGGAATATCGCGGTTGAATTGGGTATGCAAATGCAGGAGTGGCTTGTGCAAAATCTTCAGGCCACGTATCCACATTTTTGCCGGTGAAAAAGTATGCATCCATGCAATGAGACCGATACACTTCGACGAAGCATTCGCTTCGGCGCAAATGGCATAAATCTCTTCTGGTGATTTTACAGTTGGTTTAAACACCACACTCACAGGTATATCTGCGGCATGCAGCGAAGCGGCAATTTCCTGCGAGTGGGCAGCTACCTGACGCAGGGTTTGCTCGCCATATAAATCCTGGCTTCCTGTTAAGAACCAAACTTCTAATTGTTTTAAATCTGTCATAGTTGAAGGAATAAAAAAGTGAACGACTTATTTTGGTTGGCTGTTCGCCAAAGTTTGTTGTGTAATAATTTGTACATCGGCAATTTGCTCGGGCAGCCACAACATCATTTCGCCTTTGCCCCTGTTGGCCCAGGCATAGTAAGGAATGGCTACAAAAGGTTGCGTAACGGTCTGCACATTGCTGCCGTTTATCTGTAAGGCATTCGCTGTACTTTTCAACAGCATTACACCATTGAGCATGGCTGGCTCCCAGCTACTGGTAAACGATGCTTGTGCCGGCAATATCAAATTGGCAGCACGACCATTGTTATCTGCCCATTCGGCGCAGTACATCAAAGGACCACGTTGCAAGGCTACCTTCCCCGCATTTTCGGTAAGCTTATTATTAGCGGCTACCCGCTGTACATCCATGGGTAATTTCAAGGTAACTACATCACCCTTTTTCCAGTTGCGTTGCAACACAGCATATCCTTTCTCCAAGCTCAGTGGCACCGCAGTACCATTTACAAAAAGCTGCACCGGCGCTGCATTGGCGGGTACAAAACGATATAAATCGGATGGAATGGCTACTTGCTGTGCCCAGCCGGGGATGCGCATTTTCAAAGCAAAATTGAGTTCCCCTTTAGCCGGCGTAATCACAAATTGTAAATCGCCATCCCAGGGGTAATTGTTTTTTTGCTCAATGCTCACCTGCTTTGTATTGATGCTGAGTGAAGCCATGCTGTTGATGAACAAATTGACATACACATCACTGCCACGTTGTGCATACATATATCCCGGCACTGAAGGCAGCAAACGGGTCATATTGGTAGGGCAGCAACTGCATTCAAACCAACCTGCACGTTCTCTTTCCAGTGCTGAGTGATTAAAGTTGTTGGTCACCTGCATGGCATTGGTGTAGAAAAAAGATTTACCATCGAGACCAACGCCCGAGATTAAACCGTTGTACAGAATTTTTTCCAGCACATCCATGTACTTAGCATCGCCATGCAATTGAAACATGCGTTGGTTCCAATACACGTTGGCAATGGCGGCACAGGTTTCGTTGTAAGCCGTGCCATTGGGCAGTTCATAATTGTTGCCGTAGCGTTCGCCACTCGACACTGCTCCTGCACCACCTTGCACATACAATTTCTTACTCACCAAATTTTGCCAGATGCTGTCTACTGCATGTAGCAACAAACTATCGCCGGTGAGTGCAGCAACATCGGCTACGGCGGCGTATAAATAACCGGCTCGTACGGCATGGCCTATGGCTTCACGCTGCTGTGTTACAGGCAAATGATCTTGCCAGTACGCACCATTGCGCCAAGGGTCGTTGCTCTTTGCATCGTAGCCTTTGTAGTGGCCTCTTTCTTCAATAAAAAAGCGGGCCGTTTCTAAATACGCTTTGTTGCCCGTAATGCGATAGAGTTTCACCAATCCCATTTCCACTACCTGATGGCCGGGAGCAACATGCAGTTTGTCCTTACCAAAAACATGGCAAACGAGGTCCGCATTTTTCAACGCAATGTTGAGCAAATTTTTTTTGCCTGTAGCTGCAAAATGAGCTGCTGCAGCTTCATACAAATGACCGCTGTTGTACAACTCATGGCTGAGCTCTCTTTCTTTTTCCCAACGGTTGGGGCCAGCCCAGGCATGCGGTTGTGCCGGATTGATGGTGCGGGCCGTGTACAAATACCCATCCGCTTCCTGCGCCTTACTCACTTTGTCAATCAGCGTATCAATGTAAGCTTCCAGTTGTTTATCCGGAAACAAACTCAGCGAAAAAGAAGCGCCTTCAATGGTTTTGTAAATGTCTGTATCATCAAACGGAAACGTAGTGCAAAACTTACCCGATTGTGCCGCGGCCATTTCGAAGTTGCGAACACGGCCCGTGCTTTCACATCGTTCAAAAGAAGCCGGAATGGTAACGGTATGATTGACTTTGATTCGGGGCAACCAAAACTGATCACTCAGCTGTATTTGTGTAAACGGAACAGCAGTGTAAGGATAATCCCGCTGCTGCGCAAAAGTCGTCACACTCATAACTACACATAAGAAGCTGAGCTGCCAACGACGATGAATCTGTTTAACACGCATACATTCAGTTTTACTAATGCTATTGATTACTGACCGTAGTAACTATCTGGTCCGTGCTTGCGTTCATAGTGTTTCCGAATCAACGCATCTTTTAACCGCGGCGCTTTCGGATTGATTTGTTCGGTGAGCAATGCCATTTGTGCCACCTGCTCCAGTACAGCACTATTGTGCACGGCTTTCGCAGCATTTTTACCCCAGGTAAATGGTGCATGATTGCCCACCAATACCATTTCTACTTCTTCGTAGCTAAGGCCTTTGGCAGCAAAGCAATTCATGATTTGAAAACCGGTTTCATGTTCATAATTGCCTTGAATCATTTCATCACTCATAGGTGGTGCACATGGGATATCGACAGTGTTGTAATCGGCATGCGTGGTACCAAAAATGGGAATATCCCGCTGCGACTGTGCCCACGATGTAGCATAGGTAGAATGCGTATGCACAATGCCGCCAATTTTTTCCCAATGCTTGTACAACACAGCATGGGTCAATGTATCAGAAGAAGGGCGCAAATCGCCTTCCACCGTTTTACCTTCAAAATCGACGATCACCATTTTGCCGGGTGTCAAATCTTCATAGGCTACACCACTGGGTTTTATGGCGAACACACCAAGGCTGCGATCGGCAGCACTCACATTACCGAAGGTAAACAGCACCAGCCCCAGCTTGGGCAACTGCATGTTGGCTTCATAAGCCTCTTGTTGTATGTGTTGATACTTACTCATTGAAAAATCATTTACCATCAAGACACAAAGAAGGCACCGAGTCCACTCACTGTTGTGTCAAGTGCAGGATGTTGAATTAATTAATGTATAACCTGCGCCTCCATAAACGCACCTACTTTTTTATACTGTTCGTAGCGTTGCTGATACAGTGCCACTTTTGCTGCATCAGGTTCGTACACCGTATCAAAACCTTGCCCCATAGCCTGCATAGCATCTTCCACTTTGTTATAAATACCAGCCGCTGTAGCGGCAAACATGGCAGCCCCCAATGCACAGGTTTGTTCGGAACGGTGAATGCGGATGGGCATGTTCATTACGTCGGCCATCATTTGCATAACGAACGGCGATTTACGAGCCACACCACCTAAACCAATCAACCCTTTTACGGGAATGCCTTGCTCCTGAAAACGTTCTACAATGGCTTTGGCACCAAAGCAGGTAGACTCAACTACTGCCCGAAACAGGTGTACTGCATCGCTACCTAAATCCAGGCCCGTTATAGAAGCAGTGAGCAACTGGTTGGCATCAGGCGTTCTGCGTCCGTTGAACCAGTCTACTGCCAACTCACTGTGCACAGTCACTTCTATTTTTTCAGCGGCTTTGCTCAGCGCAGGTATAATGGCATTTTCCGTTTCCTGTATGAGTTGTTGTTTGGTAGCTTCATCCAGCAAATTGGAGTTGGCCAACAATGTTTGCAGCGGCCAGCTAATCAATCTTTTGAACCATGCATACGCATCGCCAAATGCAGACTGACCAGCCTCCAAACCAATCATGCCGGGTATAACAGAACCGGGTACTTGCCCGCAAATGCCTTTCACCAATTTACCGGCTACTTCATTGGCTGGCGCTACCATCATATCGCAGGTAGAGGTACCCATTACCTTGCTCAGGTGATACGGTTCAATTTGTCCGCCAACAGCACCCATATGAGCATCGTAAGCGCCTACACCTATTACCACTGTTTCGGGTAAGCCCAATCGTTGTGCCCATTCTTTACTAATGATGCCTGCTGCTTCGTTGGAGGCGTATGTGTCTTTGAACAACCTTGTAGTGATACCGTCCAATACAGGATCGAGTGTAGCAAAAAATTCATTGGGGGGTAAACCATCCCATTCTTTCGCCCACAAAATTTTATGGCCTGCAGCACACACGCTGCGTTTCATTTGATGCACGTCATTGCCACCTGTAAGCAAGAAAGGAATCCAATCGCAATGCTCTACAAATGAGTAAATATTGTTGCGAACGGCTTCATCTGCACGAAGTACATGTAAGAGCTTGGCCCAAAACCATTCGCTGGAATAAATACCGCCCACAAACTGCAGGTAATTGGTTTCAAATTTTTCGGCATGAGCATTTATTTCCGCAGCTTCACCTACACCAGTGTGGTCTTTCCACAGTACAAACATGGCGTTGGGATTTTCTTCAAAACCCGGCAACATAGCCAGAGGTGTACCATGCTTATCAGTACCCACTGGTGTAGAACCGGTGGTATCAACCGACAATGCTTTGATGTTGGCCGCTACTGATGCACCAACTTTTGCTACGCAATTTTTAATGGTCGTTTCCAAGCCTTCTACATAATCCAACGGATGCTGGCGAAACTGGTTTGCCTGCATGTTGCAGTACAATTGCTTTTGCCATCTTGGATAATAAAAAACATCGGCCGCCAGTTCTTCACCGGTCTTTGCATTTACGATGATGGTTCGAACAGAATCTGAACCATAATCAACGCCTATCACATACGACACTTCGCTATACATGTTGGTCATTTTATCGGCACTACTATTGCAGCGTAATTTTATACTTCGTTACTGTGTGGTATTTTTCGCCCGGCTTCAAGAGTGTTGAAGGAAAAGCAGGCTTGTTGGGTGAATCGGGAAAATGCTGTGTTTCCAGACAAAGCGCCGCATGTTGTTGAATCGGCTGTCCACTGCTGGTTTTAACACTACCATCCAAAAAATTACCACTGTAAAATTGCAAACCGGGTTCAGTGGTGTACACTTCCAATTTGCGGCCGCTGATGCTGTCGCTCAAAGTAGCTACCAGTTCCAAGTCTGCACTGGTGCGGTTCAGCACAAAGTTGTGATCATAACCACCGGGTACTTGTGCAATGCGTTCGCCAATCTGGTGGGGTTGCAAAAAATCAAACGGACCATCTTTCACCGCCTTCAATTCGCCAGTGGGAATAAGGCCTGCTTCAACAGGTGTGTACTTATTTGCATGCACCTGCAACTGATGGCTAAGTATGGTATTGGCTACATCACCGGTAAGGTTGAAGTAGCTGTGATTCGTCAAATTCACCGGTGTTGTTTTGTCGGTCTCTGCACTGTATTCCATCAGCAGTTCGTCAGTATCGGTTAAGGTGTACACCACGGTGATAGACAAGTTGCCGGGATAACCTTCTTCACCATCTTTACTCAAATACGTAAGGGTTAGTGATGCTGTACTATCCGAAGGCTGTGCATCCCACACTACTTTATCATATCCCTTGTTGCCACCATGCAGGTGTTGCTTGCCATCGTTGGCAGCCAGTTGATAAGTGGCAGTATCAATTTTGAAAGTGGCATTGCCAATCCGATTGCCATAGCGGCCAATGATGGCACCGAAGTAAGGAGGCTTTGCCAGATAACCACTGAGGCTATCAAAACCGAGCACCACATTGCTTTTGTTGCCCTTTTTATCGGCAGTAATCCATGATGTAACAATGCCGCCGTAATTGGTAATTTTTACCTCTACCCCATTTTTATTAGTAAGCGTGTACAGCTTCACTTCTTTGCCATCTACAGTACCCCAATTGATGCTGCTAACAGCCTTGCTGGTTGTGGTTTCTGTAGTAGGCTCAGTAGCAGATTGGCAAGCGGCCAACATCAACACGAGGCCAAGCATCCAGGAGATTTTTTTCATAGCATGTTTCGTTTTCAGTAGGGAGATGTGTAATTATTTTTTTAGCGCAATGCGCAGCAATACAAAAGAATAAGGTTTCGCTTCGTAGGTAAATGTTTTGCTCTTGCACAAAACGGTAGTCTGCACAGGCACAATGTTATCCGGCTGATCAAAACTGTTGGCCGCCATCAAATCGGGATGCTGCAACAATGTTTGCTGCACCATTTTTCCCTGCATTTTTACACCGGCAATGTCTATGGGCAGCGTTTGAGTTGTTGCCGACACATTTGCAATTTTTATCAGAAGCACTTGTGTATTGGCGTCAATTACAGCGCTGGCATACAAGCTGTCTTTACCAGCCATTACTGCGCCATTGCGACTGATGGTCACAGCATGTGTGCCCTTGTTGAGTGCATACATTTTTTGCACCTGATAGCTGGCACTGCCAATCACTTGCTGGTTGTTTACCCAAATCAAATCAGGGTTCCATTGCCAGCCTTCCACGTGTGCAAACAGCGGTGCATACGAAGCCATTTGCACTACATCAGCATTGCGTTCTAAGCCAGTCAGAAAAGCCGCTTCACTCAATGCTGCCTGCCAGTTGTTTCTTTTTTCTGCGGTCTGTTTGCTGTCGCTGTGTGCCGCATACTCACCGGCAAATACTTTTGAACCGTTTCTGGTGTAAGCATCGTAGCGGGATGCATTGCTCAAAAACCAATCCGGCTTGCGGTAGTAATGTTCATCTACAAAATCAACCTGCATGGCCCGCAATGATTGATTAAGAAAATCGAAGCGTTCCCCTACAGGATCGGTGCCAGAACTGGCAATAATTTGAATACCGGGATACTTGCTGCGAATGGCCTTGGTAAATGCCTGCAAACGTTCTACATATTGTGGTCCCCAGTTTTCATTACCTATGCCAATCATTGTAAGATTGAATGGCGCCGCATGCCCCATGGCGGCCCGCTTTTTACCCCAAACAGTATTGGTATCACCATTGGCAAATTCAACCAAATCCAATGCATCCTGTATGTAAGGATCGAGTTGATCCATAGGTACCAATTCTGCAGAATTGAACTGGCAGGCCATACCACAATTTAAAATGGGCAATGGTTTAGCGCCGATGTCTTCCGCCAGTTGAAAATATTCGAAGAAACCCAACCCAAACGTTTGAAAATAATCGGGTGCCGGGCGATGTGCAAACTCAACGTTCCAGCGGTTCATGATGAGCTGGCGTTCTTCGATGGGGCCAATCGTTTTTTTCCATTGATAACGATTGTTCAAATCAAATCCTTCTACAATACAACCGCCGGGAAAACGAATAAATCCGGGCTTCATATCGGCCAGCAGCTGTATCATATCAGCCCGCATGCCTCCCGGTCTTTTTTTCCAGGTGTCTTCCGGAAACAGCGAAATCATATCCAAATCAATACTGCCCCTGCCTGTAAACGTTATTCTGAATTTTGCTTTGGCATTTGTAGCCGTGGCGGTAAAACTGGCGGTAAACTTCGACCACTTTCCGGCAGATACAGCAGGCTGTATAATTGCACCGCCGAGTGTTTTGCCAAGTGTATCAATCAGCTCCAGCTGCATGCGTACATCCGTTTGGTTATCGGCATGTTGATAGAGGCAACTGAAATCATACCGTAAATCTTTTTTTACAGCCATGCCACGGAAGCCCTCGTTCGTCATGCTTAGTACACTACCGGCAACATCTGTAGCCTGCACCCGAATAAAACGTGGATTGTTGGTATTGGCTTGTTGACGGTTCTGCACGGTAATTGCTCCCTCTCTGAATGGCTTGTTGTCCAGCTTCCAACCCATGAGTGGCTTCTGAAATTCGAAGGAGCGGTTCTTAATCATTTCAGCATAAATACCGCCATCGGCTCCCATGTTGATGTCTTCAAAAAACACGCCCCACATGTTGGGCGAAATACTGGCAGTTTTAATGGCCGGATTTACAACAATGGGTTGTGCCATCAGTGGTATACTGAAAAAACAAAGCAATCCGGTTACAATCTGTACTAATCTGTTGTGCATGATTATTCATTTACTGCCAGCACCACTACAGATAATGGCGGCATCGTTACTTCCAAATTGTTTCCAATCAACCTGGCGCCATTGAAAGCAGCAGGTTGAATACGGTTCGGCGCATCAAAATCATTAAAGGTTTGTAGTGAAGCAGCTGTCAATATTTGACCGCTTACTTTCTTGTACGTTGCGCCGTCTACATTCAATTTTACGGTGTTGCTTTTAGTGGCATCAATGTTCACCAATGAAATATGCGTTACACCAGCTTTATTTTTTGATGCACTGATGGAAATAGCAGGCAATTGCGCCGCCCCCAATGTATAGTTGGTTGCTGTTTGTGCCTGTACGGGTATGAGTGTTGCATCCTGATGCACATTGTACATCTGCATTACATGATAAGTAGGTGTCAAAATCATTTTGGCACCCTTGGTTAAAATCACCGCCTGCAACACGTTTACTGTTTGTGCCAAATTAGCCATACGTACCCGGTCTGCATGGTTATTGAAAATATTGAGCGTAGCGCCTGCAATCATGGCATCACGCATGGTGTTTTGCTGATACAAAAAACCAGGATTGGTGCCGGGTTCTACATCATACCAACCACCCCATTCATCTACCAGCATCGCCACTTTTTTCTTCGGATCATATTTATCCATTACCGCAGCATGCTTGGTCACCAGCTCTTCCATATACAAAGCCGATTTCATTGTATTGAAGTAATCTGCCTCTGTAAACTGTGTGGCTGAGCCTTTCTTGTTCCAGTTAATAACTGCATAATGATGTACGCCTACACCTTCCAGCATGTGGTGCGGAATATCCCGCATCATCACTTCCGTCCAATGGTAATTATCGCCATTGGCACCCGATGCAACACGGAAAATTTTATCATCATTATTCCAACTGCTCATGAAGGTGGCGTACTGCTTGTAAATGTTTGCATAGTATTCCGGTGTCATATTGCCACCACAACCCCACACTTCATTACCAACGCCCCAGTATTTTACACTCCACGGTTTTTCTCTTCCGTTTTGTGCCCGCCATTTACTCATGGGCGATGCATTGGCCGGGGCACTTACATATTGCACCCAGTCAGACAATTCTTGCACCGTACCACTGCCCACATTGCCCGCCAGGTATGGCTCAGCACCAATGCGTTCGCAGAGGTTGAGAAAATCATGCGTACCGAAGCTGTTGTCTTCAGTAACACCTCCCCACCAACGGTTGACGATTGACGGACGATTGGCTTTGGGCCCCACACCATCTTTCCAATGATAGGTATCGGCAAAGCAACCGCCGGGCCAGCGTAGGTTGGGCACTTTCAGTTGTTGTAAAGCCGCAATGATGTCGTTGCGAACACCATCAGTGTTGGGTATTACCTTATTGGTATCACCCACGTAAATACCATCGTAAATACAACGGCCCAGGTGCTCCGCAAAATGACCGTAAATGTGGCGGCTAATGGTAGTGGTGGCTTTGGCAGGTTGCAGCAAAACCTGATGCTGCGCAATGGCAGCGCTGCCCGAAAGAAAGGCAACAGCAACCGTGAATACTATTTTTTTCATGTGGTTGGCGCTTAGCAATGCATTGGTTGAAAATCGCCATCATGTACAACCTTCCGATACCTTTGCTAAATAAACATTGTTATGACCGGCCAAAGGAATGCTGTGCCTGATTGCCTTTCGAAAGTAACAGTTCTCTTTTAATTGTCAAAACAACAATTATTATTTATTTTAGCACACACGAATGGCTGTAGCAACAGCTGCTCTATCAACGAAGAATACCAACGATTTATGCCTGCTTATCCCCAAGTATCTACTTATCATGTGGCCATCGACTGTATTGTTTTTGGCTTTGATGGTCAGCAATTACAACTACTGCTCATTAAAAGGGGCCTCGAACCCATGAAAGGCAAGTGGAGTTTGATGGGTGGCTTTGTACAACCCGATGAAAGCACCGACGATGCTGCCAACCGGGTACTAAAACAACTCACTGGCCTGGAAGGCATTTACCTGGAACAGCTGCACAGCTTTTCTGCGCCAGACCGCGACCCGTTTGCACGTACCATTTCCATTGCCTATTTTGCCCTCATCGATATCAAACAATATCAACAGCAATTGACAGATGATTATCAGGCTGCTTGGTTTTCAATGAAAGAAATCCCTTCCCTAATTTTCGACCACAATCAAATGGTGAAAATGGCCCGCCAGCGTTTACGCTATAAAGCGGCCAGCCATCCGGTGTTGTTTGAATTGCTGCCGCAAAAGTTCACCTTACCGGTACTGCAAAATCTGTTTGAAGATATGTACGAAACCGAATTTGACAAGGGCAACTTTTCCCGCAAAATGCTCTCTACCGGGTTACTGCTCAAACAAACAGACAAAGACAAAGGCAGTTCCAAAAAGGGTGCCTTTTATTACAAGCTCGATAAAAAGAATTACAAGAAAAATTTCCACCAGCTTTTACGAATAGTACCCAATGCACATGAGCTTATCTAAATAGAAATATTTTTATGACGCAGGTGTCAGCAGAGTGTTTCTACTGCAGCATAAACTTACAGTACAGACAGCATTTTATGCGCAATCTTCATAAAGAACCGTTACATTGTAGCATCATTTCATTGCTTGAATTTTTGATTCTATGAAAATAAGTTTTCATGGTGCAACCCGCACCGTTACTGGCTCCAAACACATTGTACACCTGAATGATGGCCGCAAAGTATTGCTCGACTGCGGCATGTTTCAGGGTATGGGAAAAGAAACCGTTGGACTGAATTCTAACTTTGGATTTGTACCTACAGATATAGATGCTGTAGTACTCAGTCATGCACACATTGATCATAGTGGATTGCTCCCGAAATTGGTGCAGCAGGGCTACCTAAAGTCTATCCATTGTACACCGGCCACCAAAGATTTGGCTACCTTACTCATGGAAGACAGTGCCGGCATACAAGCCAACGATATAAAATATTTAAACAAACGACGCAAACAAGAGGGTCGTCCTCCCCTTGAACCATTGTACACAGAAGATGATGCTAAAGCAGCCAGTGCATTGCTCATCGAGCATCCGTATCAGGAATGGTTTACAGTTATAAAAGATGTAGAGTGCATGTTTACAGATGCAGGCCATATTATTGGCAGTGCTTGTGTACACTTACGAATTCAAGAAGATGGTGAAACTAAACACCTAACTTTTAGCGGAGATATTGGCAGATACAGAGATGCAATTTTGCGTAGCCCAGAAACCTTTCCGCAGGCTGATTATATCATTATGGAGAGTACGTATGGCAATAGCTTGCACAACGATGTCTATTCTTCCATAGATGTACTGCTGGAGTGGATTACAAAAACATGTTTGCAGAAAAAAGGTAAGCTCATTATACCTGCATTCAGCGTTGGACGTACGCAGGAAATATTGTATTTCCTCAATCAGCTTGAATTGGAAAAACGCCTGCCCCCCATTGATTATTATGTAGATAGCCCCCTTAGTAGTGAGGCAACGCTGGTAGTGAAAAATCATCCTGAAAACTATAATGAATCATTGCAGGAAGTATTGAAGACAGACCATGATCCGTTTAAGTTTAAAGGCCTGCATTTTATAGGCAGTGCAGAAGAAAGCAAACAGCTGAACTATCGCAAAGAACCCTGTGTAATCATTAGTGCCAGCGGCATGGCAGAAGCCGGCCGTGTGAAGCATCACATTAGCAACAACATTCAAAACAGCCGCAACACCATTTTGCTGGTTGGCTATTGTGAACCCAGATCGTTGGGTGGAAGATTGAAACTGAAACCTAAAGAGGTAAATATTTTTGGCCTGCCACACGAAGTGCATGCCGAAATTGGTGAAATGCGCAGTATGAGTGCCCATGGCGATTACGACGACATGCTGCAATGGTTGGCTTGCCAGCAAACCGACCAGATTAAACGCCTGTTTTTGGTACATGGCGAATATGATGTACAAATACAATTTGCCGACAGGCTGAAACGCAAAGGCTACAAACATGTAGAAATTCCAGAGCAACACAGCGAATATGTTTTATAAAAATCATGTGCTGCTATGACGGCTGTGTTGTTATTCATCATCATGAGCAATCACAAACTCATCGTAGTAAATACGCACCAGCATAATGAATAAACTAATGAGCAGCGGGCCGAAAATAAGGCCGAGAAATCCAAACATATTCAACCCAATAATTACACCAAACACTGTGATGATTGGATGAATATCGGCCATGTATTTCTGCAACACAAATCGAAATACATTATCGCTACCGCCAATTACAATGAGGCCCCAAAAGGTGAGCCAGTAACCATTTGTGGTATCGCCATTGGCAAAAGTGAGAATAGTAAGCGGCACCCATGCAGCCATAGTACCTACAAAAGGAATCACTGACGCTATACCAGTAATCACTCCCCAAAGCATTGGCTTATCTATATCAAACATGTAGTAGCCAATCATGGCCACCACACCTTGTACTGCACCCAATACAGGTATACCCACTGTATTGCTTACCACTACTTCCCGCACTTCTGAAAGTAACCTCGAAGTGTTGGTGTGTTTCATAGGTAAATTATTGCGCAGCCAGCGTTCCATTTCCCCATTTTTTACCAGCATGAAATACAGCAGAAAATACATAATGAATAAATTGGTAATGGCATTCAGCGTGGCAGCAATCATTGATCCACCCCAATTAGCTACATAACCAGGTATTTTTTTTACGGCATCTGTGCTTAAAATATCCAGGCTGTATTTGTCATGTAAAAACTGATCAATGCTTTGAACGGCAGCCTCTAGCTTGCTGGTGTCTTGCAGCAATGGCTTCAGAGCATCTATCAGTACATTTACTACCCAAGCCAACGGCAACACAATAACCACTAACGATAAAACCATCATGAGTACCGCCACCAGGGTTACCGGCCATTTTTTGTGGTACACCAGAAAAAATAATGGCATCCGCATGAGCATGTACAAAGCCAGTGCACCCAAAAAAGCGCCAAGCATAAAACTCATTTGCGCATACAACAAATACCCAAGGCCCACTACAATCAGCAACAGCAATATTTGCCGAATGGTTTTGGGATGGATTTGATCGGGATGCAACATAATGTGGTTTATTCCAAACCTACAGCATCCATCAAAAGAAACCAAAATCAGAGCTTTGTAATTACAATTCCTTTTTCTTTGTCACTCATTTTAATACCTATGAACAACCGTTCTGAAGTTTTTAGAGCCGTAGAAAAGCAGTTGTCAACTGCAGGCTTTCGGATTGCCGACAAAGATTTTGACAGACCATGGGGGGGCTTTTTCGTCATTGACGAAACGCAGGCAGACCTGTTTATAGAAACTTATTTTCCTGGCTACACCAAGGAAGAACTGATGATTGGCGAAAAACTTAGTCCGAAGTTTTTGGTAGTGGCACCAAATAAAAGGCTGAGCTGGCAATACCATTTTCGCCGTGCAGAAATATGGCGGGTGGTAAGCGGACCCATTAAAGTGGCCATCAGCGAAACAGATGAAGAAACGCCCGGCCAGTTTTATGAGGATGGCAATATCATTGTGCTGAGCAAGGGTACACGCCATCGCCTTATTGGTGCTCCAGAAAATTATGGTGTAGTGGCAGAAATATGGCAACATACTGATCCGGAGCAACCCAGCGACGAAGATGATATCATTCGACTTCAAGATGATTTTGGCAGAAGCCCCCTGTAGAAAAAAGTTTTGATGAATGGTTTTCACATTCCACTGCTGATTAATTAGATTTGTTTTTCACTTAACACAAATACATACCCCATGAGAAAAGCATTACCCCTGTTGATGGCAGCCATGCTGCTGATTGTAAGCACCACCCAGGCTGCATTTACACCTTATGTGAGCACGGCTCCAACTTACAAAAGTGAGTTGTTTGTAAATGAAAACATTGCACAGCAATTCGCCGGCAACCTCGAAGGATTTATCAAACTCACCCCTGACGAGTATCAAAAGCTCACTGGTCAAAAGCTTTCATTGAAAGAAAAGATTCAACTGAAAGCTGCTCAAGCCATGGTAAAAAAGCAACTTAAAAAAGCAGGCAATAGCAGCATTCCCAAAGGCTTGTATATTGTACTTGCCATCTTTGGATTTGGCTGGTTAGCCATGGGCATTATGGACAACTGGAGTGGCAACAATTGGTGGATTAACCTGATTCTGACATTCCTCTTCTGGCTGCCGGGTCTTATTCACGCCCTTGTAGTTATGAAAGATTACTATTAATCGAAATTGTTAGAACAATAAAAAAAGACCATGCATTACTTGCATGGTCTTTTTTTATTGCATTCTCGAAAAATGCTGGTGGATAGCTCTAACGTAATTTTACCACACCATAAAATCTACAGGCCCCTTACGTTTGTTTTCAACCGCAGGTCTTTAGAAGAAGCGCCGATCATGATGCGAAAATCGCCGGGCTCCAACACCGCTTTTCCATCGAGGTTTATCATGCTCAGCATGGCCGGCGTAATGGTAAAGCTAACCGTTTTGCTTTCGCCTTTGCGCAATGCAATGCGTTGAAATCCTTTCAGCTCCATCACCGGCCGTGCCAACGAAGCCAACTCGTCGCGGATATACAACTGCACCACTTCATCGCCATTCATGTTGCCGGAGTTGGTTATATCAACACTCAGCTCAACAGATGCTCCCGCTCTTATGCTGGGAGAAGAAAGCCGCAGATTGCTGTATGTAAAAGTCGTATAACTCAAGCCAAAGCCAAACGGAAACAAGGGTTCTCCACTGAGGTTGTGATAATCATCGCCGCGACCGGTGGGCAGGTGCCAATAGCTCAGCGGCAATTGCGACTCATGCACAGGAAAAGTTATGGGCAACCGGCCAGCAGGATTGCGTTTGCCCAACAATACATCTGCCACTGCATGGCCGCCTTCTTCGCCGGGATACCACAGCATCATCACGGATTTCACTTTATGCAACCAACGCTGCATGGTAATGGCACTGCCTCCTACCAACAATACGGTTACAGGTTTGCCGGTGGCTGCCAATGCTTCTATCAATTCTTCCTGATGGCAATCGAGGCTGAGGTAAGCACGGTCTTGAAATTCTCCTTCATGAATACCCGCAACTACCACAACTGCATCGCTGCTTTGCGCCAGTAGCAAGGCTTCCTGCTGCAATTGCTGCCAATGATTCAAAACATCTTTATTCCACACTAAACGAATGTGGGCATTGCCCACTGGTTCTTTAAACTCAATGCGAACACGTACCGATTTACCTGCAGCAAAAGCATAAGGTTTCAACAAAGTATGATAGCTGCTTTTCTCCCAGGCATCTACATGCAGCACATCATTCAAATACAATCGATACCCATCGTTGCCATCAAGGCCAATGGCGATGCTGTCAGTCACATCTGAGGTGATCTCACCTGTCCAGCGGACTGCGAAGAAATCTCTTTGTAGCGCAGCATCCGGTGCATACAAAGTCCAATGAAAGTCGACCTGCGCATCTGTTCTTTCTAACACAGGTTTGCCACTCAGCTCCATATTGTTATAATACGATGCCTGCAAACCCGCTGCTTTTTTCCCATCTTTCAGATGCGATAAAACTGAAGCAGGCACTACGTTCCATTCTTTCAATGCCCTGGAATAACCCGGCACAAACCGAACCGTCGATTGGCCTTTTAATGCAGTTTGCAAACCATCAAGAATACTCACCTTGCCATTGCCCGGGCCGCTGTATCCGCCAAGCCTTGCAGCAACGGCATCTTCGCCAATTACTGCGAGTCGTTGTACTTTTTGCAACGGCAGCATGCCGTCATTTTTGAGCAACACAAAACTTTTAGCAGCCGCTTCACGGGCTATGGATTTATGCCGGGCAATATTGATGCTATTGGCTATTACATTTTCATCTACATAGGGATGTTCAAACAAACCCAGCTCAAACTTGATACGCAACACCCGCCGTACTGCCGCGTTGATGATGGCTGTATCAATACTGCCATCGAGAAAAGGCGGCATAAACAATTTGTGATGTGCATAATCGGTTTGAAAAATAACATCCAATCCGTTCTGTATCGACAGAGCACTGCTCTGCGGATAATCTTTTCCGGTCATATGCAGCACGTTGGCACCACCCACGGCTGAAGCATCCGAAATCACAAAGCCTTTGAACCCTTGTTCTTGCTTCAACCATTGGTTCAATATCCAGTTGTTGGCTGTAGCTGGCTGTCCATTTACACTGTTGTACGAAGTCATCACACTGCGGGTGCCAGCCAGTGCAAATGCTTCCTGAAAAGGCAACAAATGTGTTTGGCGCAAAAACCATTCACTCCAGTAAATGGGATAACTATCGCGGCCGCCATCGCCTACATTGGCGAGTAAATGCTTGGGGGTTGTTACCACACCCATTTGCTCAATGGGCTGCATGAACGCAATGCCCATTTGTGCACTCAGCCAAGGGTCTTCACCGTAGGTTTCTTCTACCCTGCCCCAGCGTACATCGTTGGCCAGATTGATAACTGGTGACAACACTTGCCGAATGCCTCTTGCCTTTGCTTCTTTGCCAATGGCACTGGCCACAGAACGCATCAAAGCTGTATCCCAGGTGGCAGCCAAACCAATGCTTTGCGGAAATGCAGTTGCACCAGCTCTCACCAAACCATGCAGGGCTTCATCAAATGGAATGATGGGAATGCCCAGCCTGCTATGGGTGATAAAATACTGTTGTTGGCGGTTAATTTTCAATGCCAGCTCACGGGCATTTTCGGTAGCATTGTATTGGAGCATTTGCCCTGCAGCATTCGCCGTTTGGCCACTGGCACTCACCTGAAAACCAAATATACCGTGCTTGTATTGCTGCTCTTCGCCGGGCTTTACTTCGCCGGGTATCATGAAGAGCTGCCAAAACTTTTCCTCGGGTGTCATGCGGCTGAGCAAATCGGCCACCCGCTGCTCTACTGGTAACTGCGCATTTTTATAAGGCTGCGCCAACACAGCCAGAGAGCTGCTTGCAAACAGCAATATCCACATCAGTTTTTTCATCATCAATACATTATGGCGCAACTATTTGAAATACCCAAGCCCATGCATTGGGTGGTGCTGCAACCAAAGACTTTGGAATGTTGACCACAATGCCTTTTTCAATTACCGTAAACGAGAGTTTCTTTGTACTTCCCAACAACTGTACGGCAGTTACTGTACGCTTGGGTGTGTACGGAATGAGCACAGTGGCGGGCATTGCTGTTTCATTTTCCGGCACCTGATAAATGGCAAATACTTCATTCGTTTTTTTGGTGAATACCCATGGACCTGCAGACGGCAATTGTGGATCAGCTTCGGCAGCATAAATAGCCGAACCGTTTTGTTGCATCCAACTCCCAATTTGTTGCAGGCGCTGGTAGGCAGTACTGTCCCATTCGCCATCGGGCCGTGGGCCTACGTTTAGCAGCAGGCTGCCATTTCTGCTCACAATGCTGGTGAGTAGATGAATCACTTTTCTCGCCGGCTTGTATTCATCATTGGGCACATGACTCCATGAATTGCCCAGTGTCATGCAACTCTCCCATGGGTAGGGCAAGTATTGATTGGGCACACTCTGCTCGGGGGTAGCGTAGTTTTCATATTCGCCCGGCACGGTTCTGTCTACAAACAACATACCCGGCTGATGCTGCCGCACTTTGGCCGCAATAGCCTGCATATCAATGTCCTGATCGTAGGCAATGGTACGCTGCCACTCCACCGCAGTATCGATGCTGTGCTTGGGACGAACCCAGCCACCATCGAGCCAAAAAATATCTAACGGTCCATAGCCAGTGGCCAGCTCCAGCATTTGATTGTGTGTAAATGTTTTGTAAGCATTCCACCGCTCCGGATATTTTGCCGGATTGTAACTCACATTGCGGTCTTTGGGTGGAAAATAACGCCACCAATAATCGGGTGTGTGCCAATCGGGCTTGCTGAAATACGCCCCAATCATGAACCCTTTTTTGCGAAACGCATCAAACACTTCTTTGGCCACATTGGCTTTAGGATGTGTACTGAATGGCGAAGAAGAATGTGTAATGCGATAGTCGGTGTATTTACTATCGAACATGCAAAAACCATCGTGGTGCTTGGTGGTAAACACCATGTATTTCATACCGGCTGTTGCGGCTGCATCGGCCCACTTATCTGGATTAAACAGCACAGGATTGAACTGTTGCTGCAAACCTTCGTATGCTTTTTTGTAAGCGAACCAATCGTTGGCAAAAGGGCCGCGGCGTATGCACCAGTTTTCATCTTCGGGGCACAGGCTCCAGCTTTCTACAATGCCCCATTGGCTATAGGTACCCCAATGCATGAGCAGGCCAAATTTAAGCTGCTTCCATTGTGCCAGCTTGGCTGCTACCAACTGATCGGATGGTGCAATGTATTTGGCACTCAGGTTGTGCTCTTGTGCTTGTGCCATGGCACAACTAAGCCCTGCAAAAAGAAGTATGGTAACAATGCGCATGCCGTACACTATTAAACAATTGCAACGATACCCATTTCTGCAACGGGAATGAAACGGAGTTATTCAAACTGTGTACAACTACGGCTGAGCTACTGCAACAAAGACGGCTATTCGCTTTTGGTAACACTGGTTCGAACAGTGCGGTATTTTTTGGGCGACATGCCAATGATTTTGCGAAAGCGTTTCGAAAAATAATACGGATCATCGAAGCCCATGCTGAAAGCAATGTCCTTAATGGCCCTGTCACTAAAATCGAGCTGCTGGCAGGCTTTCTGCATTTTCATTTGCAAAAAATAATCGATGGGAGCATACCCTGTTTTTTGCCTGAAGAGGCTGGAAAAACGTGACACCGAATAGTTGTAACGTTTGCTTAAATCAATAAGCGATAGATTATCGTTGATGTGCTCTTGCATAAACAAAATGGCGCTGTCTACACAATCAAGACTTTCTTTTGATGTGGCTTCGTAGTGCCGATCGTTGTACAAAAACAAGCTCAAAAACTGCGACAAACAAAGATTGGCGAACAGCAGGTTATCACTACTATAACCCAGCTCCAGCGTCTTGTACATTTTCGAAAACAACGGTAAAATTTCGCCGCTGTTGCGAACATGCTGTGGTTTAAAACAGCGCTGCACCGATTGCATGCTGTTCATTTCGGGCAAGGCTTCGCCACTAAAATGAACCCAGTAAATAGTCCATGGATGTTCTTCATCGCTTCCATAAGCATGCTCTGCATGTTGAGGCAAAATGAAAAATTCGTTGGGGCCTACTTCGAAGCGTTGCTTGCCCAACTGGTACCAGCCATGGCCATCTACACAATAAAACAAGAAGTTTTCAGGAAGCCCTTTTTTACGATAGGTATAGTGGCCCTTGGCTTTGGGATAATGACCAATAGAACAAATGTGCAATTGGCTATGCACTGGATTGTTTTGCACTTTGCCCTTTAGTACAATCCGGGGAATTTCAATGCGCTGCCGGCCAACGCCGTACCAGATATTTTTATGTGAACCTTCTTTATTGTCTTTCATGGCAACCGCAACAATTGGCTGAAAAATTAGGAAAAAAGCAGGAGGGCAAGGTCGGTTATCCAACAAAATGATGCCAAATCTTCCACGCATACGATTGAGTAACCCATGCAGCCTGCATTCAGCAGTTGCGCAGTACATTCGGGCAACAAACAACACAGAAAAATTGCCTTATGAAAATGACACTTCGTTTGTACAGCCTTTTGCTGATGCTGTTGGCCAGTATCAACGGCATAGCCAAAGTAAAACTCCCCTATTTTTTTGCCGACAACATGGTATTGCAACAGCAAACTAATGCGGCCATTTGGGGTTGGGCAAAACCCGGCGCCAGCATCATCATCCAAACTTCATGGAACAAAGCCAAATACACAACCACAGTTGATGCACAGGGCAAATGGAAAACAGCTGTAGCCACACCAGTTGCTGGCGGTCCATACACTATCAGTATCAGCGATGGTGAAGCCATCACCTTGCAAAACATTTTGATTGGCGAAGTATGGTTGTGCAGCGGACAAAGCAATATGGAAATGCCCATGAAAGGTTTTCGTGACCAACCCATACTCGGCAGCAACGATGCTATTTTCAATTCGGCCAACGATCAAATCAGGTTGTACACCGTACCCCGTGCTGTACAGCGGTTGCCACAAGATACCAGCAAGCAATCTGCATGGAAAATTTGCAACGCCGAAACAGTTGGCGGTTTTAGTGCTACTGCCTATTTCTTTGGTAAAATGCTGCAAGAAAAACTGAAAGTGCCTGTGGCTCTCATCAACATTAGCTATGGCGGCTCACCAGTAGAAGCATTTATGGATGCTGCCAGCTTAAAGGCTTTTCCTGAAATTGCTGTGCCTGCTGCCAATGATACCAACAAGCTCAACAACAGAAATGCGACTGTACTATACAATGGAATGTTGCATCCGTTTTTAGGCTTCAGTATTCGCGGTGCTATCTGGTACCAGGGCGAAAGCAACAACGAACGTGCTGCGCAATACGAAAAACTGTTTCCTGCATTTGTGCAGCAAATAAGAGCACAAAGCAAGCAAGGCGATTTTCCATTTTACTATTGCCAGATTGCACCCTACAATTATTTCAATTTCGGCGTTGTAAATACAACTGCGGCCAACTCTGCCTATCTACGGGATGCACAGCGCAAAGCACTCAAAACAATTCCTAATAGTGGCATGGCGGTCCTAATGGATTTAGGCGAAGAATTCAACATTCACCCGGCAGACAAAGCTACTGGCAGCAAAAGGCTGGCCTATCTGGCACTGGCCAATACATACGGCCTCAAAGGCTTTGCTGCCGAAAGCCCTGCGTATGAATCTATGCACATCAATGGTAACAGTATTACGCTGAAATTCAGCCATGCACCCAACGGGCTGACTCCCTACGGCAAAAAACTAATGCAGTTCGAAATTGCAGGCCCCAACAAGGTTTTTCGTCCGGCCACAGCAGTTATCAATGCAGGCAATGTCGTTGTGTCTTCACCAGAAATTCCAAATCCGGTAGCTGTACGCTATGCGTTTAAAGATTTTGTGGTAGGAGAATTATACAACACGGAAGGTTTACCTGTTTCCAGTTTCCGTACCGACGATTGGTAAAAGTGGATGCACATTACAGACAGAAATGTTTCATCCACATCTAAGTAAAGTGTAACAGAAACTAAAAGGTGGAAAAGGTAAAAGTCACTGGATATTGAAAACACACATTTTTTAATACCAAATGAGTCAATTCATTTAAGGAATATTAATCCAATGTGATTATTGCTGTTGGGTGTACAATCATCTTCTACAATCACCTTCACATGATTGTTGCAGGATTCTTGGTGTTGGTTGTAGTGTTGTATGAAGGTAAACCAAATGGGATTGGGAGAGTGATTTCGGTGATTGGTGGGGTATTGGTAAAAACAAAAAGAGCCTTTGCAAACAAATGCAAAGGCTCTTTTTAATAAATATGGCAGCTACCTACTCTCCCGCATGGTTGTGCAGTACCATTGGCCATGAGGGGCTTAACTTCTCTGTTCGGAATGGGAAGAGGTGAACACCCTCGGCAAAACCACCATAAACTCTTGACCCTACCGGCCTCCCTAAAGGGAGGTAATCAAGCTCCCCGTTAGGGGAGTCGGAGGGGTAAATAAGGTGACATATTGGATCAAAATAGTTATTAACCGGTTTACCTATTTCAAAACCCTTTCGGGAATTGAGGATAGATAATAAAATTAAAGCTTACGGGCAATTAGTACTGCTCGGCTTTGATGTTACCACCTTTACACCTGCAGCCTATCAACGTAGTAGTCTTCTACGACCCTTAAAAGTAAACTCATCTTGAGGAAGGTTTCACGCTTAGATGCTTTCAGCGTTTATCCTGGCTGTACATAGCTACTCTGCATTACACCTGGCGGCATAACAGATACACCAGCGGTACATGCGACCCGGTCCTCTCGTACTAAGGTCACGTCCTCTCAATTTACTAGCGCCCACCACAGATAGGGACCGAACTGTCTTGCGACGTTCTGAACCCAGTTCACGTGCCACTTTAATCGGCGAACAGCCGAACCCTTGGGACCTTCTCCAGCCCCAGGATGTGACGAACCGACATCGAGGTGCCAAACCTCCCCGTCGATATGAGCTCTTGGGGGAGATCAGCCTGTTATCCCCGGAGTACCTTTTATCCTTTGAGCGACGGCCCTTCCATTCAGAACCGCCGGATCACTTTAGCCGACTTTCGTCCCTGCTCGGCCTGTTTGCCTCACAGTCAAGCTCCCTTATACTAATGCGCTCTGCGTACGATTACCAACCGTACTGAGGGAACCTTTGCAAGCCTCCGTTACATTTTAGGAGGCGACCACCCCAGTCAAACTACCCACCATGCACTGTCTCCCGTTAGGGATTAGGTTCTAAGCAAACGAAGGTTGGTATTTCAACGTTGACTCCATGACTCCTGGCGAAGCCACTTCATAGTCTCCCAACTATCCTACACATCGGTTGCTCAAAATCAATGCAAAGTTGTAGTGAAGGTTCACGGGGTCTTTCCGTCCCGTGGCGGGTAACCGGCATCTTCACCGATACTACAATTTCACCGGGCTCGTGGAGGAGACAGTGTTCAACTCATTAGACCATTCGTGCAGGTCGGAACTTACCCGACAAGGAATTTCGCTACCTTAGGACCGTTATAGTTACGGCCGCCGTTTACTGGGGCTTCAGTCAGAAGCTTTGGATTACTCCGAACATCCTTCCTTAACCTTCCAGCACCGGGCAGGTATCAGGCTCTATACGTCATCTTGCGATTTTGCAGGGCCCTGTGTTTTTGTTAAACAGTTGGTTGAACCAATTTACTGAGACCCACCAAAGTGGGTACGCCTTATCCCGAAGTTACAGCGTCAATTTGCCTAGTTCCTTCTCCACGGCTCACCCGAGCGCCTTAGAATACTCATCTCGACTACCTGTGTCGGTTTACGGTACGGGCTGCTATACTCGCTTTTCTTGGCACCAATTTTATCCGTTCGCTTCCCCCGAAGGTTCCACTCAGCCGAACTATTCCGTCAGTTCGTACAGACCACGTCGATGCGTCACTTTTATTGCATAGCAGGTGGAGGAATATTAACCCCCTTGCCATCAGCTACCCCTTTCGGGTTTGCCTAAGGACCCGACTAACCCTGATCCGATTAGCGTTGATCAGGAACCCTTAGTCTTACGGCGAATAAGTTTTTCACTTATTTAATCGTTACTTATGCCTACATTTTCTTTTCTAAACGCTCCAGCACACGTCGCCGTGCACCTTCAGTGCTGTTTAGAATGCTCCCCTACCAATAGCATTACTGCTAGTTTAGAACTTCGGTTCGTAGTTTGATGCCCGATCATTTTCCGTGCAGAGTCTCTCGACCAGTGAGCTGTTACGCACTCTTTAAATGAATTGCTG